>JAESGH010000008.1_pt1 | contig 975181 bp, 836 predicted proteins | sample 9269641 | NCBI WGS metagenome assembly JAESGH01 (sample SAMN14515345, study PRJNA621665) | algae metagenome | isolation source: Phormidium tanganyikae FI6-MK23 and co-occurring heterotrophs from granitic... | place: USA: Fort Irwin, California | collected 1998-05-24 | reverse complement strand
CCATAAATTCCTCAGTTAAGTGAATTACAGGTCATTTGTCTTTATTTCTTTAATCGCTAAACCTTACCGTAAAAATTTACATTTCTACGTGTTATTGCTTCCAAACTTTCAAAGATCTTCATGAAGTGCTTCCCTCCATGCTACCCTACTTTTTCAAGCGGGTTGCAAAGGTAAGCGGCTTCTATTCTTCAGCCAAATTTATTTCAGTTATTTTCAAAAAAAGATTTTCAAAAACATCTTCCATAAACACCAGCCAAATAACTTCAGAGAACTAATTGTTTCAATCAAATTCAGACAACACTTCTCTTCAAATATTTCATTGAAGATTTTCCATTTTCTACCAATAAACCTGTGCTGAATTTTTGTTGAAGAGCTACCGTTTTTCTCAAACGGGATGCAAAGATAAGAGCAGGTAGATTACGCACCAAACTTATTTCAGATAATTCTCAGAATTCTTTTTTTATCATGCGTTAAACCACCTCAATAAACGCTTCTTTTAAACTCATTCTCTCATCAATTCCCTTTATCAATATAACACCCGGCTGCTTACCCTTTTCAAAACTTCCAAACTTTCCCTCAATTCCCAATGCCCTGGAACCATTGACTGTAGCCCATTTCAGCAGATCAACCAATCCCACATCCACAAAATTCTCATTGATCGTTTTTAACTCATCCAATACTGACAATGAATCATTCGATGCCAAACTATCTGTTCCAATTACAATCTGTTCACTATAGTCCTTTAACATCTTTATATCAGGCAAACCTCCCGTGATATACAAATTCGCATTTGCACAAATACAAAAATGAAACTTCTTTCTTCCATAAATATCCAACAACTCAAGATCCCTTTCATTCGTTACAACATTATGAACAAGGATTACTTTCTCTCCAGTCGATATATATGGTAATACAGCTTCTAAACTTCGCTTATGCTTCGCCGTTAGATTAGTCACCTGCATCTTCATCACATCATACAACTCTTTAAACTTCCCCGTACCTTTTTCAAGCAGTTCATTTTCCTCTGCCGATTCCTGATTATGATAGCTGATGATCTTTCCGGCCGACTTCCTGCTGATCATTTCAAACAATACATCGGATAATGAATACGGTGCATGCGGAACAATTGATGAAGGACCCGCTCCTGCCTCTTCAAACGACTTCAAAACTTCTTCAGCCACCCGGAATTTTTGTCCCGCCCCCGAAACGTCCGTCCCAAATGTTTCAATGAAGTTTCTATAAAACAGTCTTCCACCCGATTTGCATCCGATCGTATCTGTCGTATTTGAAATGTCTCCCACCGCAACAATTCCATTGCTCATCATTTCCTGCTCCGCTTCCATGATCGACCTCAGTACCTTCTCCCTCGGCTGAAACCTGTTTGTTATTATCGATTGAATAAATCCGGGCATTCCCAACCCCTTGCTGATAATCCCCTTCATATGCGAAAGCTCAAGATGACAATGAGCATTCACAAATCCCGGGCATAACATCCCTTCCAGTTTCCTGACATCATCGCCGGCCTGGCCGGCAGTTACGATATCTATAATTTTTCCTTCTTTTCCGGTGATCAGAACATAATCACCCTTTAAAACCTGGTACCCTGTAAATAAATAATCTGCGCTGAGCTTTTGATAGGCCATGAAAGATTTATAAGGATTAACTTTGCAAACCCGTTTTCAGGTTATACTGAAAACCATGCAGTTAAGCTGCGGGATAAAAGTAATTAAACTATGCTAGATAAGCTCGAAGCAATCAAAGCCAGGTTCGATGACCTTGGCGTCGCTCTAACCAACCCTGAGATCGTGAACGATAACAAGAAGTTCATGCAAACCAGCAAGGAATACCGCAGCCTTGAAAAAATTGTAAACGCCCGCCAGGAATATATCAAAATTCTCGACGACCTGGAGTTCTATAAAGAAGCACTGAATGGTGACGATGAAGAGCTAAGGGAACTTGCCAAGGCAGAACTTCCCGCACTCGAAGAGAATAAAGAAAAACAGGAATCGATCATCCGTCAAATGCTGATCCCCAAAGATCCGCAGGACGATAAAAACGTTATCCTGGAAATCCGTGCAGGTACCGGTGGAGATGAAGCAAGTCTATTCGCGGGCGACCTTCTCAAAATGTATGTCAAATACTGCGAGAAGAAAGGTTGGAAAACTGCCATGCTTTCTGAAAGTGAAGGAACTGTTGGTGGGTATAAGGAAGTAAACCTTGAAGTGATCGGAGATGACGTTTACGGGACACTCAAATTTGAAAGTGGTGTTCACCGGGTTCAGAGAGTTCCGGATACAGAAGCAAGCGGCCGTGTCCATACATCTGCTGCAACAGTTGCTGTAATGCCTGAAGCTGAAGAAGTGGATGTTGAAGTGAAAGACAGTGATGTGAAGATGGAAACTTCCCGAAGCGGCGGTGCGGGCGGACAGAACGTAAACAAGGTAGAAACTAAAGTGATGCTAACGCATATTGCCACCGGTACAGTTGTGATTTGTCAGACTGAAAGAACTCAGCTGGGAAACAGGGAAAAAGCAATGCAAATGCTGAGAACCAGGTTATACGAAGAGCAGGTTCGCAAACAGGAAGATGAGATATCAAGGCATCGTAAAAGCCTTGTAAGTTCCGGCGACAGAAGTGCGAAAATCAGGACCTACAATTTCCCGCAGGGAAGGGTTACGGATCATCGCATCGGATTGACCGTTTATAACCTCGATGCAGTACTAAATGGGGAAATCCAGGAATTCATTGATGCCCTGCAATTCACAGAGAATTCTGAAAAATTGTCGAAGCAGGATTAAAACCTTTTTAATTAAATAGCAACGCCACCTTTAGAGGTGGCTTTTTTTATTGCTTTAATTCTTCTTTAACTAATGGCACCGCACTAATGGCACCTCGTTTGCGTTATATAAAGTAGAAAAACGTAAAGCAGTCAATTTTCTCATAAGCAGTTAGTTTTGGTTACAGCCCCTGTGTCTACAGGGGCTTTTTTTATTTAGCTGCTGTAAGGTATCGTCTCTCAATTATAATTAGCAAAATTCCAAATACAATTGCTCCAAAAGCATCTGCAATTATATCCATTACATCAAAGTCGCGGTTTACAATTAAATAGAATTGAACATATTCAAGAGCAATTCCGAGAAGTATAGAAATGAGGCAGAATAGCAGGATCAGTTGCTTCCAATTATATTTTCCATTTTTTTGAATGAAATAGTAACTCCAGAATACGGGGAAGATTCCGAAAAGAATAAAATGTACCAATTTGTCTACATGCTGAAATCCAATACCAACTTTTGGAATTGCGGATCCGGGAAGAGATAATAGAACAATTATGAGAACTGTCCATAGTACAGGAATAACCAACCGGGAGGATAAGTTTCGGATTAGAGCCAACATGGCATGAAAATAAGGAAAAAATCCGGGCATCAAATTCTTCAGACTTTACCAAGAACATACATGGCGCCTTCAGGTGCAAGACTTCCACCTTTCTTTTCAAGAGTCACTGCAAAAGCCTGTGGTGATCCAGGCAAAGTTTTCATGGTAAGAACCTTATTGGCTGAAAGATCGAAAACTCCGGCATCGACCGGCTTTCCGTCAACAATTGCCCAAAGCTGGTATTGCTGGTTAGATTGAGGAGCCGGAAGATTGTTTACTACAAGGTATACTTCCGAAGAAGATTTGTTATAAAAGACAGTAGCCAGGCTTGTTGCGTCGGGACTTGTCGGAACATTTGCACCTTCCATTTTCACCTTCTGAACCGATGGATCATTCATCATTGAAAGTGACTTTTCGTATTCAGACATTTTGGTTTGAAGAGCCGAATTGTTTTGTGCAAGTTCCGTCTGAGCTGCAACCAGGGTATTATACTGATTATTTACAGACCTGTATTTATTATAGAAATAAAGATTCAGTGCCAGGCTGCCCAGCAAGGCAATTACAGATGCTGCAGCCATATATCTTCTGAAAGGAGATGCAGCCTGTATATCCAACTGCTTTTCTTCATTCTGAGTAATAGGAATTACTTTGGGTTCTTTGTCGGCTTCCACCTGCAATTCAGCGAATATCCTGCTTCTTACACTCTTATCGGGAGCAACAGCATTTGCGATGGCCTGCTTTTCCAAAGAAAGCTCAAAAGCTTCCCTTGCCTCAACGAGTTCCGGATATTGTGAACAGAGTTGTTCAAATTCCGCAGCCTCCTGGGGTTCCGCAAGTCCAAGCACGTATGCTTCGACAATTCCCGATGATATGTATTCCTGAATATTCACTTTAATATTTCTCTTAAATGCTTTAATGCGTTTCGTATTCTTGTTTTAACCGTCCCAAGCGGGATATCTTCAATTTCTGATATCTCTTCATGAGTGTACCCTTTGAAATAGGACAGTTCAACAAGCACCCTGTGTTCTTCTTTCAGTTTCTCCAGGACTTTTTTCAGCCCTATATGGTCAACTTTCAAAAGATCAGCTCCCGACCCAACCTCATAATTATCATCAATATCTTTTGTTCTGCGCATGTTCTGGTAAGCGCTGGAACGGATCAGATCAATCGAAGCATTTCTTGCAATGTTGAGCATCCATGTGAAGAGCCTTCCTTTGCCTGAATCGTACGATTCAATCTTTCTCCAGATATTGACAAACACATCCTGCAGCACATCATTCGCCAGGTCGATATCATCAACAATCTGGTTGATAATACCGAGCAGAGCACCAGAATAGTTATCATACAGGTAGCCAAAAGCCCTGCTGTCCCTACTCCGGAGCAATGAAACCAGTTCTTGTTCAGAATATGTTTGTGTTGTACCCAAGATTTTCCTTAAGCTCCGGTTGTGCCCGAAGGATTGTGTGATGTTGTTTAACCTACGAAACTGCTGAAAGTTCAGATTTATGCCCCCACAAGATTTCCATATGCAGCACCATCCATCAGGGCTTCCACATCGGAAATATTATCAACCTTCATTTTGATCATCCATCCCTCACCATAAGGATCGCTGTTTACCAGCTCAGGATTTCCGTTCAAAGAAGGATTTACCTCAAGCACTGTTCCGGATACCGGAAGGAAAAGATCAGACACGGTTTTTACCGCTTCAACTGTTCCAAAAACGGATTCAGCAGAAAGGGCTTTTCCAACGGTTTCAATTTCCACGTAAACGATATCACCCAATTCGCTTTGTGCAAAATCAGTTATACCAATGGTTGCGATATCACCTTCCATACTGATCCACTCGTGATCTTTAGTGTACTTTAAGTTATCCGGAATATTCATGTTCAGTTATTTATGAATGCAAATATGTAGAAACTAAATTGAAAAATGCATAATGCAATACGATTAATGCAGAAATCAAAAACCCTGCTTATCAAAGTATAGCAACACATGGTCCTTGATAAAATATTCCTGGTCGAAGGTGTTCATTTCCGGTAATGCCTTCAGCTGTCGGAAATGCGGCCATCCGTCTTTATCAATCCCTTCAAATTCATAATATCCGCTGTCTGCAAGTAACGAGCACACTGCCACATGCATCAGATCCTGTTTTTCCTCTTTATTAAACTTGTCCTTTAACTGTCCGAATTCCTGGATACCTATCAGGAACAACACACTTTCCAGGTCGGGCTTTTTTCCGAATCGATTGATAAGCTTTTCTTCCAGCTTCCACCATCTTGCCTGTATATCATCTTTCAGTAACATGGCATAAAGATAAGAGTTCGTATGCTCCGTTGCTTGAATCCTTCTGTTCCGCTACCTTTGCGCAAATTTAATCGGGATGTTACAGATCAATTATATCCGTCAGAATACGGAACTGGTGAAAAAGGGATTGGCAAAAAAGTTTTTTAATAACCCTTCACTGGTTGATGAGATCCTGTCTCTCGATGAGCAAAGAAAAAAACTGCAGGCTGCTTTTGATGAAACCCAGGCAAAAGTAAACAGCACTTCCAAAGAAATCGGGATGCTGATGGCGAAGGGACAAAAAGAAGATGCAGAAACCCGCAAGTTGGAAGTTGCTACGCTGAAAACAAGTCTTGAGCCTATATCCCAGCAACTTGCTGCTATGGAAAAACAGGTTCATGATGCTTTGATCCAGTTACCAAATCTTCCATCCGAACAGGTTCCTGAAGGAAGGACTCCTGAAGAAAATCAGAATATCAAGGAAGGCGGATCAAAACCGCAACTTCATTCTGCTGCCGTACCTCACTGGGACCTCGCAAAAAAATACAACCTCATCAATTTTGAACTTGGCAATAAAATTACCGGAAGCGGATTTCCTGTATACATTGGAAAAGGTGCCCGCCTACAAAGAGCGCTGATCCAGTATTTCCTCGACTTCAATACTGCTGCAGGATATACGGAATATCTTCCACCGCACATGGTGAATGCGGCTTCTGCATATGGAACAGGTCAGTTGCCGGATAAAGAAGGACAGATGTACCACGCTACTGAAGATGATTTTTACCTGATTCCAACTGCTGAAGTACCGGTAACAAATATTTTCCGGGATGAAATTTTAAAAGAATCTTCTTTCCCTATAAAAATGACTGCATATACTCCATGCTTCAGAAGAGAAGCAGGCAGTTATGGAAAAGATGTAAGAGGGTTGAACCGTTTGCATCAATTCGATAAAGTGGAAGTCGTTCAGATCGTTCACCCTGAAAAAAGTTACGAAGTACTGGATGAGATGGTGAATCATGTCGAGAAACTTATTCAGTCGCTGGGACTGCCTTACCGCATTCTTCGTTTGTGTGGGGGTGATATGGGATTTGCTTCTGCTATTACTTATGATTTTGAAGTGTACAGTGCTGCACAGGATAAATGGCTGGAAGTAAGTTCTGTTTCCAACTTCGAATCTTTTCAGACCAACAGGATGAAGATCAGGTTCAAAGATGCATCCGGCAAAACACAACTGGCACATACACTGAACGGAAGTTCACTGGCACTGCCCAGAATACTTGCCTGTATACTTGAAAATTATCAATCAGCAGAAGGAATTCAGTTACCGGAAGTTCTACACGGCTATACCGGCTTCACTACTATTTCTTAGAGGATTATTTATCCTTGAATTCATCACCCGGAACCAGATTGGCGGAACCAGGGAAAGGATCATCATGCCCGGATAACCTGTAGGCATTTGTGGTGCTGTATCATGATGTCTTAATAACTGGTACTTCCTGCTTGCCAGGTAATGATGATCGCTGTGTCTTGAAAGTTCGAATAACATGATTCTTCCCAGAACATGATCGCTGTTCCAGCTATGTTCGGGCATTGCCCTTTCATATTTACCATTCGTGAGCAAATTTCGTGAGAGGCCATAATGCTCAATATAATTCACTGTTTCCAACAACAAAATTCCGATAACTGCAGCCGCGAAATAATACAGTATTACCGGATAGCTAAATATTGAAAATATCAACAAAATAAAAAAGAATTGAAGAAGATGAACCTGGATCATTTCATTATGAATTGACAGTACTGGTTTGCCTTTCTTCTTCATCTCGTTATTCGAAATATGCCATGCACTTTTATAACTTTCAATAATTGACCGGATCCAGAAAGCATAAACAGTTTCACCGTAACGGGCACTGCTTGGATCTTCAGGTGTGGCAACTCTTTTATGATGACCGCGATTGTGTTCAATGAAAAAATGCATGTAAAGTGAAGTCATCAAAGAAAACTTTGCAAGCCATTGTTCGTAGTGTTTAACACGATGACCAAGTTCGTGGCCGATATTGATTCCGAAAGTTCCGCAGATAAGTCCCATTGCAGTAATTCTTCCAATCATATCAGTAACTGAAAGTGCGGGATCTAACATCGATCTTAAGAATAAAAATAAAACCGGGTATTCAAGCATAACAATGATGTAAAGGATCCAATCGTAAAATCGATTTTTCTTTGCCATCTCTTCTTCTGCTTCCGATAGATTTGAGCTATCAGGTTTGAATAAGATCTCAAGTAATGGTATAATAGCAAATGAATAAATCAGTGGAATGAAGCATTCCCAACCATAGGAAGTAAATGAAAGAATTGCACCTACATAAATAAGAAGAGGTGACAGGTATTTAAAAGCACTGATATTGGAACGGCGCACAGTCATCAGTTTGATTTGGTCATTTAATTTAAGACTATTTAAACCAAAAGCAAGGAAGATTGTCGAAGTCGTGCCCAAAATCAAACCCCATGTCGCTTACTTTAAATAAACATCTTCTCTGGCGTGCAGGTTTCGGCCCGATGACCGAACAACTTAATCAGCTGGAATCTGCCAACCCGGTTAAGATCTGGAAGTCATTACTGGATTCCTCATCAGAGAATTACAAATCAATCGATGTTGTGGACAGTTCAATCCGTGGACTGATGATGGGTATGAATGAAGCCGGTAAACAGGTTCGTTCTTTAAGCGATGAAGAAAAAAGGATGCTGCGGGTTAAATCAAGAGAAGGTATCAAAACGCTGAATATAACCTGGCTGAACGAAATGATCCACAGTGATCAGCAACTTCGGGAGAAAGTGGCTTTTTTCTGGCATGGTCATTTTGCAAGTCGAAACCTTAACATTCTATACCAGCAGCAATTACTTGATATTATAAGAAAGAATGCGTTGGGTAATTTTGCAGAGCTGCTACGCGAAGTAAGCAAGTCTGCATCGATGATCTTTTTCCTGAATAATAACAGGAATGTAAAGAATCATCCGAATGAAAATTTTGCACGTGAATTAATGGAATTGTTCACGCTTGGAAGAGGAAACTATTCTGAAACGGACATTAAAGAAGCGGCAAGAGCATTTACCGGATGGAACACTAATCTTAAAGGTGAGTTTACATTCAGAAAGTTTCAGCACGATAATGGATCAAAAACATTCTTTGGGAAAACAGGAAATTTTGATGGAGATGAAATCCTTGATATGATCTTATCAAAGCCACAAACAGCAAATTTTATAGCTGGCAAATTCTACAGATTCTTCGTAAATGAGATTCCGGATACTGAAAAAATTAACTGGCTTGCTTCCAGATTTTACAAGAGCAATTATGAGATCAAACAATTGCTGAACGATATCTTTTTATCAGACTGGTTTTATGATGCAAAAAATATAGGAACAAGAATAAAATCTCCTGTAGAATTGTTAGCTGGAATGCGAAGGATGTTGCCAATGGTTCCACAAAAAGAAGAATCGCAGATGCTAATTCAAAGGTTATTGGGACAGGTTTTATTTTATCCTCCCAATGTAGCTGGATGGCCAGGTGGAAAGAACTGGATAGATAGCTCTTCCTTAATGTTCAGACTGAAACTTCCCAAACTGTTAGCCTCAAATGATATCGCACCGGTTTCCTTGAAAGATGATGACGACTTAAATATGGGAAAGGAAATGAAACAACAAAAAAATGCATTCGGGGCTAATATCGAATGGACAGATTACACAGCACAATTCAGCAAGGTAAAAAGAGAAGATCTTAAAATGGTTATGACTAAATTATTGTTACAGAAAGATGGTTCTCACCTTCAGAATATCCTTTCAGAATTCGCTGATGAATCGGACCGTACAAGTTATATCCAATCGATTACTCTGCAACTTATGAGCACACCAGATTATCAGCTCTGCTAAATTTCATTCACCCTCAACATATTTTATGCTGATCAAAAGAAGAACTTTCCTGCAATCCGGATCACTTGCAACAGCATCTTTTATGATCCCGTCCTTTTTAAAGGGCATGCAGTATGACACTGCCTTATCAAAGGGAAATAAGGTATTGGTTGTAATTCAGCTGAGTGGCGGAAATGACGGACTGAACACAATCATACCTATAACAAATGATATTTATTACAGGGAACGTCCGCGGCTTGCCATCAAATCCACCGAAGCATTAAAACTTTCGGCTGATGCGGGATTACATCCTTCTTTGAAAGGATTTAAATCCATGTTCGATGATGGGGAGCTTGCAATTTTAAATAATGTGGGATATCCTAATCCTGATCGTTCTCATTTCAGAAGTATGGATATCTGGCACAGTGCAAGCAATAGCAGTGAATACATTAACACAGGATGGCTGGGCAGGTATCTGGATGCTCAATGTAAAGGGTGCGACAAACCCACAAAAGCGCTGGAAATCGATGATACATTAAGTATGGCTTTAAAAGGCGAAACCATCAAAGGAATCGCAATGAAGGACCCCAGGCGGCTCTTTAATAGTTCCAATGAAAAATTCTTCAGGGAGTTATCGGGTCATCAGGATGGACACCATGAAGAAACAGTTTCTTATCTCTACAAAACTCTTGCAGAAACAGTGAACAGTGCAGATTATATTTTTAAGGAAAGTAAATCAAGACCATCCAGGTCAGAGTATCCATCCACTGAGATCGGGAGAAGTTTAAAGACGATTGCATCGTTGATGTATTCTGATATCAACACATCGGTTTACTATTTATCAATCGGAAGTTTTGATACACATGCAGGACAGGAAGGTCAACAAAAAAGATTGTTCAATGAACTCAATGAAGCAGTAACAGCTTTTTTAAAAGACCTGAAATCTGTTGGAAAATTTGAAGATACTTTGTTGATGACCTTTTCTGAATTCGGAAGAAGGGTTTCTCAGAATGCAAGTGGCGGTACGGATCACGGAACCGCCAACAATATGATGTTTGCGGGAGGTGCCCTGAAAAACAAAGGGATATTGAATGACCTTCCTGATCTTTCAAATCTTGAAGAAGGTGATCTCAAGCATACAGTTGATTTTAAAGATGTGTATGCAACAATTCTAAAAAACTGGCTCAGTGCAAGTGACAGGGATATTCTTAAAAGGGAAAGCCTTTATCTAGACTTTGTATAAAATAAAAATCCATCCTGGTCTCCCGGGATGGATCATTTATAACTTATAAGAGTATTACCAACCTTGTTTAGCAACGCCGGCTTTGATAGCGGCCAATGCTTTTGCTTCTCCCAATAGTGTAGTAAGCTTATTTCCTTTACCGTCATTTCCCTGCGCCATATAAGCACCTTTTGCAGTTTTGGTGATCACTGCATCTTTAATTTCTACACCTTTTTCTTTAGTCTTAACATTATAAGCTGTCAGTTTAATGTCTTCTGCCATGTTCTTTGTTTTATTGGTTTTTAAAATTAAGCTTGTAGCAAGCTACATGAAAAAAATCATTTATATATAGATCGTTACAAATGCAATTATACGTCTAGCCTTGCGTATTTCGCATGACTTTCGATGAATTCTCTTCTCGGAGCAACTTCATCACCCATCAGCATACTGAAAATCCTGTCGGCTTCTGCAGCTGAATCGATCGTTACCTGTTTCAATAAACGGGTAGCCGGATTCATCGTGGTTTCCCAAAGCTGTTCCGCATTCATTTCACCAAGACCCTTGTATCGCTGAATGTTTACGCTGTCTTCTTTACCATTTGCAAACTTTTCAGTCAGGCTTTTTCTCATCTCTTCATTCCAAGCATATGCCTGGTCTTTTCCTTTCTTTACGAGATACAAAGGTGGTTGTGCGATATATACATATCCCTGTTCAACCAGTTCTTTCATGTAACGGTAGATGAAAGTCAGGATCAAGGTTGCGATGTGACTACCATCGACATCGGCATCCGTCATGATGATCAGTTTATGATAACGAAGTTTGGTAATGTTCAATGCTTTCGGATCATCCGGAGTTCCAACTGTTACACCCAGTGCCGTATACATATTCCTGATCTCTTCGTTCTCATAGATCTTATGTTCCATGGCTTTTTCAACGTTAAGGATTTTACCTCTTAACGGAAGAATTGCCTGAAAAGAACGGTCGCGGCCCTGCTTTGCAGTACCACCTGCCGAGTCACCCTCCACCAGGTACAGTTCACAACGATCAGGATCACGGTCGGAACAATCTGCCAGTTTTCCCGGCAAACCTCCGCCACTCAGTACGCTTTTACGTTGTACGAGTTCACGTGCTTTTTTCGCTGCTGCTCTTGCCTGTGCTGCAAGGATCACTTTCTGAATAATGTTCTTAGCTTCCTTTGGATTTTCTTCCAGGAAACGATCGAGCGCTCTTGATACAGTCTGATCAACAACACCGCTCACCTCACTGTTACCCAGTTTGGTTTTGGTTTGTCCTTCGAACTGAGGCTCAGGAACTTTTACAGAAATGATGGCACTTAATCCTTCACGGAAATCATCTCCTTCAATATCAACCTTTGCTTTTTCAAAGAGCCCCTGCTTATCACCATAACTTTTGAAAACCCGCGTCAATGCTCTTCTGAAGCCTTCCACGTGTTTACCGCCTTCTATGGTATTGATATTATTTACGTAAGAATAGATGTGTTCGGAGTAACTGTCGTTATAGGTTAACGCAACTTCAACAGCCACATTGGTGTTTTCATCACGTCCTTCCACATAAATAACAGTTGGAAGAAGTGGTGAACGACCGGCATTGCTGTCGAGCATTTCAACAAACTCAACGATACCACCCTCACTGAAGAAGGTTTTTACATATACTTCACCATTGTCATCAACCTCGCGGGTATCTTTCAGAATAATGTTGATTCCTTTATTCAGGAAGGATAATTCTCTTAACCTTCCTTCAAGAATATCTTTTTTGTATTCGTGAACGATGAAGATGGAGGTATCGGGCCAGAAACGAACCTTGGTACCGCGTTTATCGGTTGTACCAACTGTTCTAACCGGGTATTGAGGAACCCCAATCCGGTATTCCTGTTCGAAAAGCTGGCCTTCGCGACTAACTTCAACATGCAATTTGGTAGAAAGTGCGTTAACGCAACTTACACCCACACCGTGCAGACCGCCGGAAACCTTGTAAGTATTTTTATCGAATTTACCACCGGCGTGTAATACGGTCATTACAACTTCCAGGGCGCTTCTTTTTTCCTTTGGGTGTATCCCGGTTGGAATACCACGTCCGTCATCCTCTACAGAAACGGAATTATCTTCATGAATAGTTACGTAAATGTTTTTGCAATACCCTGCAAGAGCCTCGTCAATCGAGTTGTCAACTACTTCATATACAAGGTGATGTAACCCTTTTTCTCCAATATCTCCAATGTACATCGCTGGTCTCTTCCGCACTGCTTCCAGACCTTCGAGAACCTGGATACTATCTGCACCATATCCGCCGGCTGAAGGTTGTAGAACTTCCGTTGTTTCAGGATTCATAAATGGCTTGTAGATCAAGTTTTTAATGAAAAAATAGATTCTGGCAAATTTACGGATTTAAAGCGGGATAAGGGGGCTTTAAAAGCTAACTTATCCACAAGAAATGCCGCTATAGTAATATCAGAAAACAATACTCGTACTTTTACGCCGATTCGGACTAGTATGGATAAACAAGGGCAAATAGCATTCGACTTTTTTGGTACTTCTATGGAGGAAGATTCTTCTGTAGACACTTCAAAACAAGTGAACCAAAAAACCAGTCTTCAGCCGCTTCCATCAATCACCCCGGAAAGAAAACTGGTTCCTCCTGCACAGGTTGAAATCAAAGAAGAGGTTATATCAAAACCCGTGTTTATTCCGGAAGAAGAAAAAGAGATTCAACCCGATACAAAGTTTGAACCAAAGACTGAGATCCAACCGGAGACTGAGATCCAATCAGAGACTGAGATTGAACCGGATGCTGAGATCCAACCCGAGATTCAATTTAAACCGGAGACTAATCCAAATTCTCCTGCTAAACGGGAAACTAATTCTGAGCCTGGTTCAGAAATACCTGATAACAAACTTGTTTCTCATCCTAAACAACCTGCTGAAAAAGTTTCAGAAAGTACTTTCCGACCTGAAATTGAAATTATCGCCTCTGACCCTTCAGATGATGTGATTGATTTCAACGTCATCAAATTTGAAGTTGAAGAAATTACTACTCCTGATCTACCTTCCTCAAAATCTACAAGAGGAAGAAAGTCTATAAAATCTTATGACAAGGATGCGGACCTTCCGGAAATCCCTGCAAATGAATCAGACTTCACCAAGCAGTATTATTCTATCGGAGAAGTTGCCTTAATGTTCAAAGTGAATGCTTCTTTGTTAAGATTCTGGGAAACCGAATTCGATATTATCCAGCCCCGGAAAAACAAAAAAGGCGATCGTCATTTCAGGCCGGTCGATATCAAAAATCTTGAACTGATCTACGACTTATTAAGGAGAAGAAAACTTACCATCGAAGGAGCGAAGGAATACCTTAAATCGAACAAACGTTCGAGAGAAAAATACGAGATGATCAGGTCATTGGAAAACCTGAAATCATTTTTGCTTGAAATAAAAGCGAATTTGTGAGGTGAAAATTCATTGGTTTCGGGAAATACTTCACTGTCACTTCATGACTATTCCTTTTATCCCGGGTAAAGATTTTATTAATTTGATGCAACTTCGGTTTATCCTTTCTGTTCCATCCTAAGGTCCACTTTTAATTCTTCCATCAAACCAATGATCTCAAGGTTGATAGTCTCACGCAGGTCATTGAATATATCAATCGGAATAGGAGCAGTAAAATACTCCACTGTTATGATGTATGCGTTCTTTTGAATGTCTGCAAGCAGCACCGTATAGTTTTCAATTTTGTCTTTATGCGTTTCAATCTTCCCTTTCAAAAGCCTGACCATCTGGTTCAGCATCTGGCTTGTTGTATGAGCATCCAGTTCAAGCTGAACAAATGCCCTGCGCTGGGTTCTTAATGAAAGGTTATCAAGAATGCTATCGACCATTTGTTTATTAGGAACAGTCACAAATGTTTTCTGATCTGTCCGGATACGTGTACTCCTAAGTCCAATCTTCTCAACTGTTCCGGTAACTGCATGAACTTTTACAAGATCACCTGTAGCAAATGGCCTGTCAAAAAATATGATGATCGAGGCTATTAAATTCTCAATGCTTTCACGTGTTGCTAGTGCAACGGCAGCACCTGCAAGACTCAACCCGGTAATAAGATTTGCAACAGGATATCCAAATGCAAATTTTAAAACAAGCACCAGTCCAATAATCACAAGAATCACTTTGAAGAAATCTTTAAAGAAAACCACAAGCTGGTTATCCGAAAGATCATCAGTCAGATTTGCTTTTTGCTCAAGAATCAGTGCAAGAAAATTTATAACCCTGATGCATAAACGAATAAAACTTACGATCAGAATTATGATAACAATACTTGTTATAACACTTTGGAGACCCACCTTATAAATTCTGATATCCAGAAGTCGCGGGAAATTTAATCGCTCAAGTGCAATGATAGTGATAAGCAATAAAAGAAAAGTCTCAAGTGGTTGAACTACCAGTTCTATAAAGTTCTTCTTATCAATATTATTCCGCCTGTTGTGGATCAGCCGGAATATAAGTCCCGCGAAATATTTTGAAAGAATTCTCTTTATAAGAAAAGCGAAGAGGATAATGCCGGCTACCCAGAGATAATCAAATACCCTGTTATCAAGAAATATCGTTTGAAGAAATTTATTCATCCCCTGATCTCTAATTTGTATCTCACTAAAAAACAAAAACGCTCACCTGGTTCTCCTGAAGCAGGTATACCTTACCGGGTCCCACTACAATCTTTTTTGCTGCCTGCATTTCGGCTGATAACTTAAGTTTCTGAAGATCGAGCGTTCCCGGCTCATACCTGTAAAGATATTCATCATCACGCCCAAAAATGGATTTATTAATGACCGCAAAATCTTTCCATCCTTTAAATGGTAAACTTCTTTTCAATGAACCGTAATAATCAAAAACGTACACACCGGTCAACGGATCATACAGGTATAACTGTTTATCCTGGTCAACAATATTTACAGGTGAAGGAACCGTATCAAACAACAACCTGAAATCAGTAAACTGATCAATGATTCTTCCATCGTCCGCAATTCTTTTGATCTTTGATTCCTGTTCATCAAAGATCCAGATATTGTTATCATATGCCTGTCCTACAGACCTTACCTGGAATAGTGATTCCTTTCTCAAGTCAATTGAATTGCGGATATTCAGAAACCTGTCGAGCACTACAATCGTACTGAAATCTTTATAGTACAAAATGATCTTAAGAGGATTAGATACATCTACAGAAGAAAGCTTTCCGAATTTTCTGATGTCATTAAAAACCGCAAGAGAGTCTCCTTTCGGACTTACTTTCTTTAATCTTCCTTCGTTATATACCAGGTATATATTATTAAGATTATCCACATAAAAATCCTGGACATCAGCACTGATCTTCGATTCAAACCTGAATTCAGTCTGAGCGTTCAGCATCAATGGCCCAAGAAGTAATATGAATAATAATCTTATGATCATGATCCGATCCTGTTGATCTTTTCTTCATTGTAAGAATAGATCGATTCCAGTTTCATTTGTTCTCCATCGAACGTTGCAAAGGTGAAGTATCGTATCCAGTCGCCCAGGTTAATATACCTGCTTCCGTTTTTGAATTTAAAATCTATAGGAAGATGCCTGTGACCAAACACCAGGTAGTCGTAATTTTTTTTCTGTAATTCTTCCTTGCAGTAAGTAATGAGCCACTCATTTTCTTCCCCCATGAATACTTCTTCATGTTTGCCTGTAGCCTCTCTCGATTTCCTGCTGAAGTAATTTGCAAGTCCCATCCCAAAATAAGGAGGAAGGATTCCAAAAGCCCACTGACAAAAAGGATTTCTGAAAACCTTTTTCATCGCTTTGTATCCATGATCGCCGGGGCCTAATCCATCCCCATGACCAATCAAAAATTCCTTTCCATTGAATGTAAATTCCTTGGGTTCGAAATACGTAGGCATATTGAGTTCGCGGATAAAATAATCACTCATCCACATATCGTGATTGCCAACAAAAAAATGAAGCTGGATCCCCGAATCACTTAGCTCCGCAAGCTTTCCGAGAATTCGTGTAAATCCTTTCGGTACAACCCGTTTGTATTCATACCAGAAGTCGAACATATCGCCGACAATAAAGATCACTGCAGCATCTGCCCTGATTTTCTCCAGGAAAGAAACGATTATCTTTTCCCGCTCCAGGCTTCTTTGAGGATCAGGAGCGCCAAGATGAAAGTCGGAAAGAAAATAGATCTTTTTTCCAATTGGTAGCTGCATCAGACGAAAATAGGGATTGTTTAGAAGGGAGGCAATTCATCGACCAGGAACAGGTACACTTCTTTTGGTCCGTGAACTCCTACCACCAGCGTTTTCTCAATGTCTGCCGTCCTGCTTGGACCGGTTGCAAAACTGATCATGGATGGAAGATTTGTACCATACTTTTCTTTCATCAGTTGCAATCCATCTTTAATATCATATACCAGCTGATTCACAGTGGCGATACAGATATGTACAGGTGCATATACAGAATCAGTTCTTCCGCTTTGTTTAGCTGAGCTCAACACAATTGATCCTGTTCTTGCGATAAGGCATTCGCAGGAGGTGATTGCGATATCACAGCTGGAGAGATCAGTATGTAAAGGAGAATTGAAAGTTGCGGATGGAAGAAGTGCAGCCAGTCTGGATTCATTGCAGTGAATTTTCGTCCAGCTGTTCTGGGTGATCAGTCCATGCAACTGACTGTTGAGATCAGTTGCATCCAAGCAGAAAGAAAACTTTCCGAGCAGGCTTGTAAACTGTTCGGCAAATTCAACTTCAAGCTCCTGTTTGGATGGCTGATAGAGCGAGGTATTTCCTTCACTTCCGGGAAAAGGAATAGGCGTTGAATTACTCAACGCCTTCCTTATCTTTTTTAAAATATTCTCTTTCGAGGGTGATACATTCATTTCAATGTTGTCATTACTGTTCAGACGGATTTGAAGCAGAGCTCGCAGGGTGATTGGTCACATTGCTGTCGTAAGGAGGAACGCCTTCGCTGATTGCTCCCTGCGGATGGTGTTCGCCATCAACATCAATTGTTTTCTTATCACCAAACGGACGCTTACCGATCAGGTTCTCTACATCACTCTGGAACAATACTTCTTTTTCAAGTAAAGCTTCAGCAAGCATTTCAACCTGTTGCTTCTTTTCAGTCAGTAAAGCTTTTGTTTTATCATATGCTTCCTGGATCAGACCTCTTACTTCCTGGTCGATCAGTTTGGAAGTTTCTTCTGAGTATGGTTTTGTGAACTGATTTTCAGCAGCCGGATCGTAAAAACTCACGTTACCAACTTTTGTATTCATTCCATAAACAGTTACCATTGAGTAAGCGATACGGGTGATCTGCTGAAGGTCGTTCTGTGCTCCGGTGGAAATTTTCTGGAAGAAAATATCTTCACTTGCACGTCCGCCGAGGGTCATACAGATCTGGTCCATCAGCTGATCGGTGTTGTACAGGTACTGCTCTTTTGGAGTATACTGTGCGTAACCTAAAGCCGCAACCCCTCTCGGTACAATCGTAACTTTCAATAAAGGATAAGCGTGTTCAAGGTACCATCCGCAGATCGCGTGACCAGCTTCGTGGTAAGCAATGATGCGCTTTTCTTCAGGAGAAATGATCTTGTTCTTTTTCTCCAGACCTCCAATCACACGGTCAACCGCATCCTGGAAATCTTCCATTTCAACACTTTCCTTTCCTTTTCTTGCAGCGATCAGTGCAGCTTCATTACAAACGTTTGCGATATCAGCACCGGCAAAACCCGGAGTCTGCTCGGCAAGTTTATGAATATCTACTTTGGTAGAGATCTTGATTGGTTTCAGGTGAACCTTGAAAATATGCTCACGGCCTTTAAGATCCGGTTTATCAATAGAGATCTGCCTGTCGAAACGCCCCGGGCGAAGTAATGCAGTATCGAGTACATCCGGACGGTTGGTTGCAGCGAGAACGATAATTCCGGTTTCGCCACTGAATCCATCCATTTCAACGAGTAACTGGTTCAGGGTTGATTCCCTTTCATCATTACTCATTATTGCATTTTTACCTCTGGCACGGCCGATTGCATCGATCTCATCGATAAAGATGATACATGGTGCTTTTTCTCTTGCCTGCTTGAACAAATCACGGACACGGCTTGCACCGACACCTACGAAAAGTTCAACGAAATCAGAACCACTCATTGAAAAGAACGGCACCTGCGCTTCGCCCGCCATTGCTTTTGCAAGAAGGGTCTTACCGGTTCCCGGAGGACCAACCAGTAATGCACCTTTTGGAATCTTACCCCCAAGGGCAGTATATTTTTTCGGATTTTTAAGGAAGTCGACAATCTCCATTACTTCAACCTTAGCCTCATCGAGGCCGGCAACGTCGGAGAAAGTGATATTTACTTTGGTTCCCTTATCAAATAAAGTTGCTTTGGATTTACCGATATTGAAGATGCCACCGGCACCTCCGCCGCCAGGAGAACCACCGCCCATTTTACGCATGAGCATGATCCAGATCAGAACGATCACCAGTAAAGGAAGCATGAAGTTCATCAAAGGAACGAACCACTCGCCTTCCTGGATAGGAGTATAAGGAACGTCTAAAGCAGGGTCTTTTTCTACCCAGCTGTTGAATCTTTTTTCGAATTCATCGGCCTTGGTTACCCGGAATTCAAAATGAGGACCCTGGTCTTTTGCAGCATTAAATCCTTTATCAAGTTTATCCTTGTAGTAGGGTTTTGTAAGACTGTCGGGTTTGATATATACTCTGACAAGGTTTTTATTGGTGACAATGACGAGTTTTTCAACATCGCCCTTCTCCAGCATATTGTTTTTAAATTCCTGCTCGGATTCTATAGGTTTTGCATCCGGAGCAAATGAGCCGAAAAACTGAAAACCAACGAGTACTGCAAAAATGATTGCCCAGATCCAGTAAATATTGAATTTAGGACCCTTCTTTGGAGCATTTCCGTCTTCTCTAGGTTTTAGTCGTGGGAATCTCTCATTCGGCCTTTTATCGTCTTGTGCCATATTAAGCTTAGTTCTCCTTTATACTTGAATTATGAAATAGATGCTTGAAAATACGGGATGACCGTGAACTTATTACGGTCTGTAAAAATCTTTAACATGAACCAGCATGGAAAGTTTAGGGAGATCAGCCATTATGTTCTTCCATCTCTCCGTCGCTCCACATTTCCTCAAGTTTGTAAAACTTGCGGGTCTCAGGCAACATCACATGAACAACAATGTTTACATAATCTATAAGGATCCAGTGACTCGATTGTTGACCTTCATGCCTGTAAGGAGCTTCGCCAACAACATCTTTAACATAAGATGCCACAAAATCCCCAATACCTCTTACCTGCGTGGTACTGGTAGCTTCACATATAATAAAGAAATCTGCAACTGATTCTGGGATTTTTCTTAAATCGAGCGATACAATTTGCTCTCCTTTTTTCTCCTGGATAGCATGAATGATCGCTTTGAAGATCTTTGAATTCCTCGTTAACCTCACTGCACCTGTGCGCTTTCTGCGCGTCGTAGCCACTTTAGACAATTGTTCCAATAATCAAAACATTTTGTGTGAATGAATCTGTTTGGAGGGGATCGCGGTTTATAATTCCAATTTCTGAAATTTCATCCAACTCTCCTATTAAACCTATCACCTATTTTTGCGATGTCCAAAAATAGTATTTTGTCATCACAAACTCCCCCACTTCCTCCTATCGGCCAACCTTTTATAAAACTGGCGCAAGTAGACAGCACCAACAACTATGCCATGGGGCTGATACATGAAGGAATGGCTACACATGGCACTGCTATATTCGCATGGCACCAATCAGCAGGAAGAGGACAAAGAGGAAAAACCTGGATTTCCGAACCCGGTCAGAATATTACCCTTTCACTGATCCTTACTCCACCACCCGGTTTGAAGCCATTTATATTATCGGCAATCATAGCTCTTTCGTGCAGGGAATTAATTGAATCCTATGCAAAAAGTGAAGTCTATGTTAAATGGCCTAATGATATTTATTGGCGTGACAGAAAGGCAGGAGGGATCCTGATTGAAAACCTTGTTTCGGGAATTGAATCCAAATGGAGTGTAGCCGGAATGGGAATCAACATTAACCAGGTCAGCTTTCCGGATGAAACAAACCGGCCAGTTTCCCTGAAACAGATTACCGGTAAATCATTTGATTCGGAAGTGCTTTCTAAAGAATTATGTTCTTTGATAGACAAGCGATTTAAATCTTATGAATCTTCCTCAATCCTTGCTGAATACAATGAAAACCTTCTGTTCAAAGGCAAAAAAGTAAATTTGAAATCAGGCCAGGTAACCTTTGAAACCATCATTAAAGGCGTGAATGATTCAGGCGAGCTGATTACCTATGACGTTTGCGAAAGAATATTCCGGGAAGTAAGATGGCTGATGGAAAACCCGAAACCGGGTGATTAAAGTCAGGGATTCCCAATAACCCCGAAGGTAATTTTGGGCAAATTTCTGAAATATGAAGGTTGTGATTATTGGAGCCGTAGCAGGCGGAGCAAGTACTGCAGCGCGATTAAGAAGACTGGATGAAGATGCGGAAATTGTATTGTTCGAAAAGGGAGACTATATCTCTTATGCTAATTGCGGACTTCCATATTATATAGGCAATGTAATCAAAGAAAGGAGCAAACTGTTTGTGCAGAATGCCACCGATTTTAATAAAAGATTCAATATAGATGTAAGAATCAATAGCGAAGTAATCGCGATCAAACCTTTGCAGAAAGAAATTGCCGTCAGAAATCTTTCTACTGCAGAAGAATATACAGAAAGTTATGACCGGCTTGTATTATCTCCAGGGGCAGAACCTGTAAGGCCCCCACTTCCCGGTATAAACCTCCCTGGAATTTACACAGTAAGAAATGTAAATGACACAGACAGGATCAAAGCTTTTGTTGAGATGAACGAAACATCCAAAGCTGTTGTGATAGGTGCGGGATTCATCGGACTGGAGATGGCTGAAAACCTTCACCACCTGGGTGTTGATGTAACCTTAATTGAAATGGGAGAACAGGTGCTGGCACCACTGGATTTTCCGGTGGCAGCAATTGTTCAGCAGCATATCAGGAGCAAAGGAGTAAACTTAAAATTGAAAACCAGTGTAACTGGTTTTGAACTGCGCAATGAAAAACTGTTTGTAAATACGAATGACTCTGAAGCTATTGAAACCGACTTGGTTATCCTGAGCATTGGCGTTAGACCTGATACCCGTCTTGCAACCGCAGCCGGATTACAAATTGGACCTGGTAAAGGAATTCTTGTAAATGAATTTCTTCAGACTTCTGATCCGGGTATTTATGCAGTAGGAGATGCTATTGAATTCAATAACCCGCTGTTGAATGTTTCAATGAGTACTTTTCTTGCAGGTCCTGCAAATAAACAGGGAAGGATCTGTGCAGAAAATATAGTTCATGACAATAACCGGAAATATAAAGGATCGATCAATACTGCAATCGTGAAGGTTTTTGATCTGACAGTAGGTTCTGCCGGAGTCAGTTCAAAATTGCTTACTAAAAATAATATTGCTCACCGGGTCTCTACTACCCACTCCGGCTCGCATGCCGGATACTATCCGGGATCAAAACAGCTTACCATTCAGCTTGCTTTTTCAGAAGATGACGGACAATTACTGGGAGCACAGGTGGTAGGATTTAAGGGAGTTGATAAAAGACTGGATGTTTTATCCGCCGCTATTCAGCAAAAACAAACCGTGTACGACCTTGCAGAATTTGAACATGCCTATGCGCCTCCGTTCTCTTCCGCAAAAGATCCGATCAATATGGCAGGATTTGTAGCTGAAAATATTCTTACAAAAAGACTCCATACATTTTACTGGAATGAATTAAGCAACCTGCCCGAAAATTCAATGCTGATTGACGTAAGAAATGAACAGGAATATCTTGATTCACATATTCCCGGAGCAGTCAATATACCGGTTGATGAAGTGAGAAAAACAATTGATAAGATTGATAAAAACCAGCCAATATACCTGTACTGCCAGATTGGTTTAAGGGGATATATTGCCTACAGGATCTTTAGGCAAAAAGGTTTTAAAGAAGTGTACAGTCTTTCGGGAGGTTATGCTCTTTACAATTCATGTATCGGGGAAACAGATTCCATGGAGCGTGCTTCAACTTCAAACTTATTATTGAAATAACCATTTTTAATACTTTCAATCAGGTAAAGAAACAGGAATCGAAGTGTTCCGTATTCCCGGAACTGACGGACATGCTCAAGCTCATGCCTCACCCATCTTGTATTGGACAGAAACTCTTCTCTTGAAGTATTGTGCAGGTGAATGGTTTCACCAAAAACTATTGCAACCTGCTTACACCGAAGTTTTTTTGCAGCAATCCATGCAAGAATGGAACCTTCCCTGATTTGAAAACGTCTGATCATCACAGGGACCATTATTCAAAAAGCCTACCACTTTTGTTCTTTGGCAGATCGTGATATGTTAAAAACCCTGGAGAGATTAAATCCAAAACGGATCTCTCCTTCTCCCCAGCTTCCAGTTGTTTCAGTGATGAATGCTTTTTCATTCATTCCGATACTGTTGGAAAAATGCAATTGGAAAACATGTCCGCCGGTTTCTATATCTACACCAATTGAAAGAGGATTGGAATTTAAATCCTTATCAATTCCATTTACAACATAATGATAATCCAGCATCAGAGCCAAACGCTTACCTAATTTGTATCTGCCTCCCAGGCCGATTGCAAATACGTCATTGTTTTCGTAAGACTCTACAAATCCACGCTTAACATAAGTAGGACTAACCTGCAGACTGATCTTTGAATTGATCTTTCTGCCGAGTACCAACATATGATAATATGCGAGCCTGTCATTGAAATCATGATCGCGGTTATCTGTCCAGTCAATTGTTTTCACTGCCATACCAGAAACCCAGACTATTGAAACCGGAAAGGACTTGTAACCACTTGATTGCTGAACTATACGATATTTTAAAAATCCATCGAGTTCCTTATTGAAACCACTTCTTCCAATACCTACAGTGAGGTTGTTGCTGATGCCATAATCGAATCCCAGACGAATATTTGCATCATCCAGTCCGAACATATCTTTAAAACCACTTTGCAAGGTTCCAAACCGGTGAAGGATTCTAAAATCAAGCACACCCTTCCCGATCATTTCGATTGAATGACCATTGATAACTCTCGATGATTTAAATGCACCGGATATATATTCTTTGGATGTTGAATCTTTATCAACCAATGCGATCAGGTCGTCCTGGGAATAGAGTTGAATTGAGATCAACAGCAAACAGGTAATTAGAATATTGCGCATGAAATTAATTTGAGCATTATTAAAGGAATAGTTTAAAAGAAATTATTTCAATGGAATCAAACCAGCATTCACACTGATCTTTACTGTCTTCGCAATTTTATCACGGACTAATGATGGAATTTCTATCTTATAATCTGAAACGATTAAAGTGAATTCAGCATTTAATTGAATTTTGTCAGGTGTAATAACCAGGTTTCCTGGTATTAAAACTTCCTTAGTAACGCCATGGATTAACAGGTTTCCTTTAGCTTTTACATCAAAGGTTCCAAATCCTTTTACATCACCAATAAGAACACCTTTGAACTCAGCTTTCGGAAACCTGTCGCTCTCCATATAGTTTTCATTAAAGTGCTCCTGCATCAATGCTTTCTTAAATTCAAAACCTCTTATGTTCATTGAAAACTGGATGGCATTTGAAGATTTGTCGTACACACATACAACTGATCGGTTGATCGCTTCAATATCTTCAAGAGGAGCTTTGGATTCAAAACGGATTACGCCAGACTTTGTATAATACTTTTGGGCGATGGAAGTATTAAGCACAAACAAAGAAAGTATAATGAATATGATTTGTTTCATGGAGATGATTTAATGATTGCACACCTGTTCATGATGATATCGGAACCGATCAATTCATCTTTATTGAAACCGGTGCAATATCCACGAATATTTATAGAGGCTCCATTCGCAGGCAAATCAATCAATTTATCAAACACACAACGGATTTTGATTTGGGAATCATTACCCAAAACAATTATCGGATTTAAACCATTTTCAATGGAGGTTACCGTTCCTGAAATTTCCAGTAGTTTACCGGAATATTTTGCTAAAGCATAGGCATCATCAGAAGAAAATTCCGAGACCAATGCTTTTGTATCTAACTTAAATTCCGGATTGGAAGATGTTGCATTTTTGACTTCTCTTGTATATTCACGATACATAAACAAGGCAGTAAATCCTACCAGAAGAAGCACCGATATGAGGATCATTTTTTTCATGATCAGTTATTTGGTGCACCTCCGTCGACCCAACAACTAATGGTATTTTTCTGTGCAGTAGTAAGCGAACCATTTTGCGGCATTCGTCCTGATACCACTGCAGCTTTTATAAGGGCAGCAGCATTTTTTGCCTGAGTGTAGTTTAATAAAGGACCAGGTCCATTCACACTTCCGGAACCATGACAGGATGAGTTCGTAGCGCAGCTTGTGTTTAAGATAGGTTGAACATGTGCTGCAAATTGCGAGTTGACATTATCGCAATTATTTCCTGTTGGCGGTGGATCCACAGCCTCATCTTTATCACCGGAACAATAGGACAATAAAATACTGGCCGCGATAAGCACCGGGAGTGTTATCCGTTTCATGTTGTGTTAGTTTGATGTTAATGGTATTGATCAAACTTTACGCACAACGATAAACAGAGGTTGCCGGATGAATAATATTTTTTAAGAATAGGCTATAAAAAGAGTTTTGTAAAATACTACAAAGTAGGTATAGGAAAATTAAGCTTTTGCGCGTTTCTTCACATTAAATAAATCGTTACAAACGAACTTATGAAAAATAAATCCTGGATAAGATTTACTCCATTTATAGGACTTTTGGTATTACTATTAATTAAGCTTTGCGCTTCATCCGAATTTATTCAAAGCCAATATTTTCTCGTTATAGCATTTATAATCCTGATCTTTAGTGCTACAGTACTTTTTTTAAGAAAGTCCCGGTAATAAATTAAAAAGTCAGGCCTGATCGTAAAAATTACAGAGGCTCTGACTTCATTTTATTTATTTTGGAAGAAGATCAATTAAACTCTCAAAACACCACTTTCAATATCTCCTGCGCATGTTCTTTCGACTTCGGTTTTTTAAAGATCTTTTTGATAGTTCCTTTCTCATCGATAACAAAGGTTGTTCTCAATAATCCCATGTATTTTTTGCCGTACATATTCTTCTCGCCCCATACTCCATACTTTTCTATAATCTTATGTTCGGGATCTGCAAGTAAAGTAAATGGTAAAGATTGTTTTTCTATGAATTTCTGATGGGAGATTTCATCATCAGGACTAACACCTAAAACAGTGAATCCATGTTTATTTAGAACGCCCATATTATCTCTGAGATTACAGGCCTGTACTGTACAGGTTGGCGTATTATCTTCCGGATAGAAATACAGCACAACTTTTTTGCCTGCAAAATCTTTCAGTGAAACCTTATTACCATCCTGGTCTTTGGCAGTAAATGCAGGAGCTTTATCTCCTTCTTTCAACGTGATCATGTATAAAATTTGTGTTATTACAATTGTAGTTATCGAAAGTTTATTGCGATGAAGAAAATGATTCCTAAATCCTACACCTAGCGGCGCACATCAGAGAAACTGGTTTTTTATTCCGAATATTTAACGGGTGAAATTATAAGTCCTGGAAGTTTTATTTCCCGCCTCATCTTCTGCAGTGATCACCATTTCATGCTGACCGCTTTGCACTTTTTCATCGAACCGATAAATAAATGTGCGGCCCTTGTCATTACTGAACCGGATCCATCTTCCATCAATTTCAACCCTTACATTTTTAAATTTATCGAGGTTGTCCTTTACTGTAAAAACAATCCTGGATGATTTTGAGAGATTGGATCCGTTTGTAAATCCGACCGGTGTTATAACCGGCGGTTCGTTATCAACCAGCAATTGAAAAAATCCCAGGTCCCGGAATGATGCGGAAGCCCAATCATTATTCCATTCAACTTTCTGAACGGATTTTTTTGAACCGGCATACCACTGCATAACTGTTCTGTCTTTTTGCTCCGGTGATAAATCTTTCACTGGAAGTATTCTTACCAGCATCGAATCCTGCATAGGAATTAAACTACTTCCTATTGAATGAATAGAAGACACAGCCATAGGTGATGTTGCATTCAATTTATTATAGGTGATCCTTACCGAATCATACAAACATTGCTCACCTATGAAAAATTCACACTCAGGATTTTCCTGTACATCCAGCATCATCGGGTAGAACATTTTTCCTGCCTGTGATGCAGGAGCAGGAGCCACTCCTGTATATTGTACTTTAAAGGATGCTTTGGATGTATTTCCATATGCATCTTTTACATCAATTTCGATATCATGAACTGCTTCATCAGAAATATCAATCACACCATTTCCTTCTTTCTTCCAGTAAATTGAATTCATATAACCCGGCAATTCGGAAAGGTGTTGTATATACTGGTTTGCAGATGCTCTCAACTTATAATCAATATGTGCATTCAGGTACCTTGTATCATTATAACTGATATTATCCATCACAAAACCGGTGACTGCCACATCATTGACCAGTAACGTTCCTGAATATACTCCATTCAGGTTTGAAGAACCAGTGTGTGTATCGTAGGCTGTCACAGCAAAACTTACCAGGGGTGAATTCATTTTAATTGCCCCGGTGGAGGTTATGAACTTTCCGTTTCCTGCATTTTTCAATGCAAGAATCTTCGGGGATTGCATGTACACACTTTTTGTACGATCGTAGATCCCTATTCGCAGGAGATTTGGCCGGACATTATCTGTTATTGGAAATCCGAATAAAAATGGGTTGAGATTTACATCGTCCTCCGTTCTTCTGATTTCAAAATGCAGGTGCGGAGCCTGGGAACCTCCGGTATTTCCACTGAATCCTATGAAGTCTCCCTTTTTAACCGGTAATGCACCAGCCGGCACTTCAAGGGTAACCTGCCATTGCTCCAATTCGTACTGTTTTCTTTTAAGATATGCTTCTATCGATGGAACGAAATCGTTCATGTGGGCATACAAAGTCGTGTATCCATTCGGGTGAGTAATGTACAAAGCTCTCCCAAATCCGGAAGGTTCGATCTTAATTCGGGAAATATATCCTTCCGCAGCGGCATAGATCGGAAGGTTTTCGCGTGCATTTGTTTTAAGATCCAACCCCATATGGTAATGATTGGGTCTTAATTCCCCAAAGTTCCCACTCAGGTTGATAGGAATGTTCAATGGATTCCGGAAGTATCCCTTTGGATAAGAAGGAAGTACAGGCTGGGACCGGACCGCAGTAAAACTCAATAAAATCAACAAAAACAGCAATAAACTTCTATTCATAACCATACCCCAATGTTGGCGCAAAAGTAAGTTCTTAAAACCTTAACAATACCAACTTAACAAATGGTATGGTTTTTTATAAACAACATACAGCATTTCGTGTTTTTAATCTGTCTTATAAAATAATTAAAGCTTACCTCCAATGAACAAAATTTACAAAAACTGGCCAATCGTAATGATGCTGGCATTTGCCCCAATTATCGGGTTATTTAAAGGAAGTGAAGCCAAGCAAAAATTTGTCTTCAAACTCCGGAACAAACAGGAAGAAAAGAAACACCTGGCCGAAGAGAAACGTACCATCCGAAATGGTGGCGTTGCATTGGATGATATTGAGCTTGCATCTTACCACAAAAGTTAAAAGTTAGTTTTTCCTCTGATACTGAATAGGCCTTTCCTTCGGGAAAGGCTTTTTTATTTCAAATTTTCTCGCCCCGATTCCTGCCATAGCCTTACCTTTGCGCAATTTGTTTTTTTTAATCGAGAAAAATCTTAATTACAAAAATGCCTAAAGATCCATCCATTAAGTCGGTGTTAATCATTGGTTCCGGCCCTATCATTATCGGACAAGCTTGTGAATTTGACTATTCAGGTTCCCAGGCAGCCCGCAGTTTAAGGGAAGAAGGAATTAAAGTGATCCTTATTAACAGTAATCCTGCTACTATCATGACTGACCCCATGATGGCCGACAAGGTGTACCTGTTACCCTTAACGGTGGAAAGTTTAGAACAGATCCTGGAGGAGAACCAGATCGATGCAGTTCTTCCGACAATGGGCGGACAAACAGCACTCAACCTTACCATGGAAGCCGACGATCTCGGTGTGTGGGATAAATACGGAGTGAAACTGATAGGGGTTGATGTGGCAGCAATTAAAACTGCTGAGGATCGCGACCTTTTCCGCCAGCTTATGGTGGAAATCGGAATTCCGGTTGCCCCTTCAAGAGTTGCCAACTCATTACTGGAAGGAAAGGAATTTGCCCAGGAAATCGGATTTCCTCTCGTAATTCGTCCATCTTTCACCCTCGGTGGAAGCGGAGGTGGATTCGTTCACGGGAAGGAAGACCTGGAAGAAGCGCTCGATCGCGGACTGAAAGCGTCCCCAATCCATGAAGTTCTTGTTGAAAAAGCAGTTTTGGGTTGGAAGGAATATGAACTGGAATTGCTCAGGGATAAGAACGACAACGTCGTGATCATCTGTACCGTTGAGAATGTGGACCCGATGGGTGTCCATACCGGTGACTCCATCACTGTTGCTCCTGCGATGACCTTAAGTGATACCGCTTACCAGGAAATGCGGAACAAAGGAATCCAGATGATGCGTCGCATGGGCAAATTTGCCGGCGGTTGTAACGTTCAGTTCGCCATGGATCCTGCAACAGAAAATATTATTGCTGTAGAGATCAACCCAAGGGTTAGCCGCTCTTCCGCACTTGCATCAAAAGCTACCGGATATCCTATCGCCAAGATCGCATCGAAACTAGCAATCGGATACACGCTGGATGAACTGAAAAACCAGATCACTACTACAACTTCAGCATATTTCGAACCTGCCCTCGATTACGTGATCGTTAAAATGCCCCGCTGGAACTTCGATAAGTTCAAGGGAGCAAATGATACACTCGGTTTGCAGATGAAGTCAGTAGGTGAAGTAATGGCGATCGGAAGAAGTTTTACCGAAGCAATTCAAAAAGCCTGTCAGAGCCTCGAAAACAACGCAGTTGGTTTAGGAAACTATACCAAGAGCATCATGAGTGCTGATGAACTGATTACTTATATAAAGACTCCGAAGTGGGACAGGATCTTCAGGATAAAAGATGCCCTGATGTTGGGAGTTTCTATTGGAACAATTCAAAAAGCAACAGGGATCGATCGCTGGTTTATCAATGAGATCGCCAAGATTGTTGAAATTGAAAAAGAGATCGCAAAACATAAACTGGAAAATCTTCCTGAAGAATTATTGAAGGAAGCAAAATTCCATGGGTTCAGTGACCAGCAGATCTCACTGATTATGCAGGATGGAAGTGATGAAGCGATCTATGAAAAAAGAAAAGCTGCAGGCATCACCCGGGTTTTCAAAATGGTAGATACTTGTTCTGCGGAATTTGAAGCAAAAACTCCCTACTTCTACTCAAGTTTCGAAAACGGAAACAATAACGAGAGTAAAGTATCAGATAAGAAAAAGATCATCGTTCTTGGTTCCGGTCCAAACAGGATCGGACAGGGAATTGAATTCGACTATTGCTGTGTTCATGGTTTGCTCGCGCTGAAGGAATGCGGATACGAAGCGATCATGGTGAACTGTAACCCTGAGACTGTTTCGACAGATTTTGATATGGCCGATAAACTCTATTTCGAGCCTGTGTTCTGGGAACATTTGTGGGAGATCATTGAACTGGAAAAACCGGAAGGTGTGATCGTACAGCTGGGCGGACAAACAGCGCTTAAATTAGCTGAGCGTCTCCACGAAAAAGGCATTAAGATCATCGGAACTTCCTATGATAACATGGATATCGCGGAAGATCGCGGAAGGTTTAGCGACAGGTTGAAAGAACTTAATATTCCATATCCTCAATACGGAACCGCATTCACAGTTGATGAGGCTGTTGAAGTTGCGAATAAAGTTGGTTATCCTGTATTGGTTCGTCCGAGTTATGTTCTTGGAGGACAAAGAATGAGAATCGTTATCAATGATGAAGAACTCGAAAGTGCAGTAGTAAGTTTGCTGAAACATCTTCCCGATAATAAGATCCTGATCGATCATTTCCTCGACCGGTGCCAGGAAGCAGAGATTGATGCAATCTGTGATGGGGATGAAGTTCATATCATGGGTGTGATGGAACATATCGAACCTGCCGGAATTCACAGTGGAGACAGTAATGCCGTACTACCTGAATTCAATCTTTCTCCGCTGATCGTTGCAACGATGGAAGAGTATGCACGAAAAATTGCATTCGAATTGAATATCCGCGGACTGATCAATATCCAGTTTGCAATCAAGGATGGTAAGGTATACGTGATCGAGGCAAACCCGAGAGCATCAAGAACTACTCCATTCATTGCAAAAGCATACCAGATCCCTTACCTGAATGTTGCAACCAAGGTAATGCTGGGTCATAACAAACTCAGGGACTTCAAGTTTGTAAAAAGACTGAAGGGATATGCGATAAAGGAACCAGTTTTCAGTTTCAATAAATTCCCCGGAATTAAAATTGAACTGGGACCGGAAATGAAAAGTACCGGAGAAGCTATCAGGTTTATTAAAGATCTGAGAGATCCATATTTCAGACAATTGTATAAGGATAGAAGCATGTACCTGTCGAAATAAACATCAGCTGATGTTGGTAGCATAATCAACTATTTTTTGATGGTACATTAATATATTAGCCCTGCAGCAATGCGGGGCTTTTTTATTGTTGTTGATTTAATATATTATATCAATTTTTGAATTATGGGAAAGGAAATAGATTCAATAATAAAAGAAATGGACCTTGTTCTTTATGGTCAGCCATGGTTTGGAAGATCTCTTTTTTCAATTCTTGAAGATGTGCATCCGGCTGATGTTTTTAAAAAACCAAATGGTGAAGGTCATTCCCTTATTGAACTCGTTTATCATATGGTAAACTGGACAGAATTTACCTTAATGAGAATTAAGGGAGATAAGAAAGAAGACAAATCAGAAGAACAAAACTGGCGACAGATCGATCCAATGTTACATACATGGAGCAAAGGACTATCAGACCTGGAATCAATGCACCAGCAGATAATGGAAATTATCAGGCATAAAGATGACTCATTGCTTGATCAAAAAGTAGATTTCCGGGAATATGATTTCCGTTTTCTATTACATGGTTTGATACAACATGATATATACCACCTCGGACAAATTGCCTATTTGACCAAATGGCTGATCCCGCAATAGATGCAGTTGTGAGCAGATAAAGCAGCTTCAATAAAATCCCATTTTAAATGAGGATAACACCATTGTAATCTGTACAGCATTGTTCAACTTGAGTAATGCAATTGCAGACGATTCCATCCTGGAAAAGAACACCCTTTTTAAGAATCATTATTCCGTTTATATGCGGGATAATGATTCAATATTATTCTGCTGCAGAATCTGGCGTATTATACACAACCAGTATAGTCATTTTTATATTTTTAGTTTTAGGATTTTTTCTGACAGAAAAACTTCAATACAAATTCAGGGTCTATGCAGGTCTGTTGATTCAGCTTTTCATAATAAACTCCGGAATGATTAGCCTGGACTTGCACGATCCAAGGAATGGCAGTAACTGGTATGGAAATCTGATAGAAAATTCCCAGAATGAAGAAAATGAAGAGAAGAAGGAAACAGAAAGTATACGTGAAGATTATTTAATCCTCAGATTGAATACAGAATTATCAGAAAGAACTTCAACCTTCAGGGCTGAAGGAAACATTTACGGAACAATTCAATGGAATTTAACCGGTAAAATCTTACTCTACTTTCGAAAGGATTCTGCAATACCAAGGCTGGGTACCGGCTCTGTGATAATGATAAAAAAACTACCGGAAAAAATTCCTTCAAACCATAATCCAGGTGGATTTGATTTTAGCAGGTACAACGCGCTGAAAGGAATTTACCACCAGGTATTTCTGACATCATCAGACTATCGTGTAGCTGATATAAATGACAGAAATTTTCTTGAAGGACTGATACTTTTTCTGCAAAAGAATGTATTGAACTCAATAAGGTCAAACATCAAAAAAGATGAACAGGGACTGGCAGAAGCTTTACTTATAGGATACAAGGAAGATCTGGATCGAGATTTGTTGCAGCAATACAGTAATACAGGAGTGGTGCATGTTATAGCAATCTCCGGGTTACATCTTGCACTTATATATTTATTGATAGAAAAGTTCTGTTCATTTTTTATCAAAAGAAAAACGATTTTAAAAGCGCTAATCATCCTTGTGGGTTTATGGGTCTTTACATTATTGGCTGGAGCATCACCATCAGTGGTAAGATCTGCAGTTATGTTTTCCATGATTGTTGCAGGAGAAACATTTCAAAAAAGATCAGGAATTTTAAACAGCCTGTTTGATTCTGCATTCCTGTTGCTTTGTTATGATCCGTATTGGCTTTGGGACCTTGGATTCCAGCTATCATATGTTGCAGTACTGGGACTGGTACTTGCAGCAAAACCCGTCTATGATCTCATTTATTTCCATAATAAACTACTCGACCAGGTCTGGAAGATGTGCTCTGTAACTTTAGCTGCCCAACTGTTTACATTACCAATTCTTCTTTATCATTTTCATCAATTCCCTGTATACTTTTTATTTACCAATTTCATTTGTGTACCACTGTCCAGCTTAATTCTGATATGTGAGATATTTTTGTGTGTTATAAATTTTATAAGTCCTGTTGCGAACCTGTTCGGAATTATCATAAGCTTTCTTATCAGGATTATGAATGGAGTTGTAGGCTTTTTTAATGACCTGCCATTTGCAACAATTTATCCGGTTCAGATTAATGAATTACAGGCCTGGATGCTAACACTGATTATTGGAATCCTATATTTCTATTTCAATACAAAAAACAAATATGCTTTACTGATCCTGTTTTTCGGAGTTATGATTTTTTCAATAGAACATATTAACTGGAAAAGAAGATCAGCCAATCAATCAATGATCATTATTTATAATGCAGGGAAGAATCGGGGGATTGATATTATTTCCGGAGATAAAACAACATTTATAGCTGACACGAACTTATTTAACCGGAAACTGTTCAAACAGTACATTGAACCAACGAGAAATTTGTACGGAATTAAACGCCAGGAGATCATCCTATATCCTGTTTCGAATTTCGTTTTAAAGGTTGGGGGAAATACTATTACTCTTTACAATAAAAAGACTTTTTCTTCAGATCAAAAGCTATATACGGATGATCAACAACCTTTGTTAAATCACTCATCAGATTATTCTATTATATCCCGTAACAGTTTAGGAACGAATAAAGAATCCATCCTATACAACAGTGGCAACCTGATTCTGGATGGAACAAATTCATTGAAAAAGATTGAAGAATGGAATTCAGCAGCAGCAAGGATTCCAGGAAAACTTCATCAGACCGGCAAAGAAGGAGCTTTTGTAAAGAGTTTTAATTGATTTAGTTTTGCGATTCCCACAAATTGAGCTACAATGACCAAAAAAATTCAATCGGCATTAATTTCTGTTTTTTATAAGGATGGACTGGAAACAATAGTAAAGCAGCTGCATGCTCTTGGTGTAAAACTCTATTCAACCGGAGGAACACAAAAGTTCATTGAGCAGTTACACATTCCCGTTACCCCGGTTGAATCACTTACAAGTTACCCGTCAATTCTGGGAGGAAGGGTTAAAACGCTTCACCCGGCAATTTTTGGAGGAATTCTTGGAAGGCGCGGACTGGAAACAGATGTTCAGGAAATGGCAGAATACAGCATCCCTGAACTAGACCTCGTGATCGTTGATCTGTATCCATTCGAAGAAACTCTGTCGAAAACAACTGAAGAGCAGGCAATTATTGAAAAGATTGATATTGGTGGTGTGTCTCTTATCAGGGCTGCAGCCAAGAATCACCAGGATGTTGTAATCGTTGCTTCAACCCAGCAGTATTCCGACCTGGAGCGGGAAATAACTGAAAACAATGCAGAAACATCTCTCGAAACAAGGAGAAAATTTGCAGCAAAGGCTTTTGAAATCTGTGCTCAGTACGATATAGCAATCTCGAATTATTTCAACTCTTCCAACCCTATTCAAACCCTGAATAATGGGCCGGAAACTCCTTTGAGATATGGAGAAAACCCTCACCAGAAAGCATCATTTTTTGGTGACATCAAAAAGGTTTTTACTCAGCTTCATGGGAAAGAGATTTCTTATAACAACCTGGTAGATATAGATGCGGCTATCCAGTTGATCCGTGAATTCAATGAAACCACCTTTGCAATTATCAAGCATACAAATGTTTGCGGAATCGCATCAAGAGAAACAGTACCAGATGCATGGAAATCTGCACTGGCCGGAGATCCTGAATCTGCATTCGGTGGAGTTCTGGTATGTAATGGTGTTATTAATAAAGCAACTGCAGAAGCTATCAATGAAATTTTCTTTGAAGTATTGATCGCACAGGGTTTCGATGCCGATGCCATGAGCGTGCTGACCAGCAAGAAAAATAGAATCCTGCTTCAGTGTCATCCCCATACCCTTGGTTCCAAAAAAATGTACAAAAGTATTCTGAATGGAACGCTGGTACAGGATATTGATGAAGGTTCTTACCAGGAATGGAAGGATGTTGGCTCCCGTCAATGCACTGAATCCGAAAAACATGACCTCGAATTCGCAAATATTGTGTGCAAGCATTTGAAGTCAAACTCCATTGCACTTGTAAAAGACAAAATGCTGGTAGGAAAAGGATGCGGACAAACAAGCCGTATAGATTCACTCAGGCAGTCAGTTGAAAAGGCAAAACAATTCCAGTTCGATCTGAAAGGAGCTGTTCTTGCTTCCGATGCATTCTTCCCTTTTAGTGATTGTGTTCAACTGGGACATGAAGCCGGAATCACAGCATTTATTCAGCCGGGAGGATCTATCAGGGACAATGATTCAATAGAATATTGCAAGCAGCATGGGCTGGCGATGGTAATCACCGGTATGAGGCATTTCAAACATTAGTGAAAAGGGTATATCCATCCATAATTAAGAACAGAGGTACAAAGTCCAGGGCGCTGATCGCTCTTGGACTTGTATGTTTTTTCTGAGGTACCACCTGGATTGCTTCCAAACAGGGAGTTAAACATATGCCGGCGCTTCAGCTCGCGGGCATTCGACAGATACTTGGAGGCATCATCTATCTGGTCTACTTTACTTCAAAAGGAAGGGCATTACCCAGGTGGAATGAGATGAAACCCATCCTGGTTTTAAGTGTTTTGAATTTTTTACTGAGTAATGGATTATCGACCTGGGGAGTAAAATATATTTCTGCAGGACTTGGAGCAATCATCGGAGCAGCATTCCCGCTGTGGTTGGTGATCATTGGATTATTCGGATCGAAAGTAAAAATTCCACCTAAAGCATTGATCGGGTTTGGACTTGGATTTGGTGGCATCTGCGTGATCTTCTATGAGAACCTGCACAATTTCCTGAATGCTGAATTTACTTTCGGAATAATTCTTTCCCTCGCTGCCACCTGGTCGTGGGCATTCGGAACGATCTATACCAAGGAGCAGGCAAAATCATTCAATCCCTATTTAAGTCTTGGCTGGCAAATGTTCATTTCGGGAATCGCACTGACAGTTCTATCAAAAGGAACCGGTATGTGGATTCCTATCGATGCAATACCATGGCAATCATGGACCGCGATCTCTTACCTTGTAATTTTCGGATCAGTGATTTCATTTATTGCTTACTTGTATGCCTTGCAGAATCTGAGTGCGGAACAAACATCTATTTACGCTTACATTAATCCGGTTGTAGCGGTTCTATTGGGTACGTTGATGTTTGGTGAGCATATGACAACCTACATTGCAGTTGGCGGAGCAATCACTTTATATGGAGTGTTTATGATTAACCGTGCATTCAAAGGAGTAAAGCTGAAAATCTAAGCTTTCTTTTCTTTATCCTTCCACATCTGGTTAAAAGTCTTTGCAGAGAAATTCAGTTCGGAACGATGAGCTGTCCAGGATTTGAAGATCTTGTTTACAACCTTATTTTTCAGGTTTCCGGTTCCCATATTCATCATCTTCCGGTTGAGACTTGCCATTCTCCATGCCTTCCATGCCATCTTTTCACTGAAAGTTGCTGATCCTGATTCAACAGCTTCAGCCCTGTTTTCAAGCAATAGTTCATGAAGATTGATCTTCACCGCACATACTTCGGTACAGTTTCCACAAAGGGATGAAGCATAACTGAGGTGCTTCCAATCGTCCATCTCTTTCAGATGCGGAGTGATGACTGATCCGATCGGTCCGCTATAGGTAGTTTCATAAGCATGACCACCGATGTTCTTGTACACAGGACAGGCATTCAGACAGGCTCCACAACGAATGCAATAAAGGGATTCACGGGCTTTTTCATTTGCAAGAATGTTGGTGCGACCGTTATCGAGCAGGATCACATACATTTCTTCAGGTCCGTTTATTTCGTTGGGTTGCCTTGGACCAGATATGATAGAATTGTAAACAGTAATTTTTTGTCCGGTACCAAAAGTTGACAGCAGCGGCCAGAAGGTAGCAAGATCATTCATAGAAGGAATCACCTTTTCAATACCTGCGATTACGATATGCACTTTTGGAAATGCAGCACTTAAACGGGCATTACCTTCATTTTCCGTAACCGCAATTCCTCCAATATCAGAAATAATAAAATTTGCCCCGGTAATACCGACTTCTGCTTCAGTGTATTTTATTCTGAGTTTTTCTCTTGCAACCAGTGTCAATTGTTCAGGAGTAAGGTTCGGTGCTGTATGGAGTTTATCATAAAAGAGCTTTGCAACATCCTCCTTGCTTTTATGCATGGCAGGCGTTACGATATGATAGGGAGGTTCATCATCAAGTTGCTGAATGTATTCTCCAAGATCAGTTTCAACACTTTCAATTCCTTTGGATTCAAGGTATTTATTGAGATGGATCTCTTCAGTCACCATGCTTTTGCTTTTCACAACTGTTTTACAATTGTGCGCTTCGCAGATCTTTCCTATCTCTTCAAGAGCCTGTTTTGCATCTTCGGCCCAGATTACTTTGCCGCCACGATTGGTAAGATTGTTTTCGAAATCCTCCAGCATGGAGTCAAGGGATTCAATAGCTCTCCATTTAATATTCTTTGCTCTTTCCCGGGCGAGGTCTACATCGACAAACTGTTTCTTTCCTATGGGTACAACTGCATTGTACTTGTTGATGTTAAAATGTACTTTTCTGCGGTGTTCGAGATCACCGGCCTTGATCGTACTTTTAGCAAGGAAAGAATTCAGTTGTTCAGCCATGTAATTAGTTATTTGTCATTTTTCATCTTCTCCGCTACTGCATCAAGTGCATCATAGAACTCCTCTCCATACATACGGATGATCGGCTCTTTCAGGAACTGGTAAACTGGAACTTTTAATTTTTTTCCGTAGATACATCCCGGTTTACATAACACTTCGCGGGGTTCATAGTTCATGCGGTCGAAATCACCATTCTTTCCCTTTCTTACAATGATCGGATACAGATGGCAACTGATTGGTTTTTTCCAGGTGATCTTTCCATCGCGGTAAGCCTGTTCAATCCCGCATTTGATAATGCCATTTTCATCTCTCGATCCGTAAGCACATAAGCCGCCATCAATAGAAGGAGTAACCCAACCAAAATCACGGTCGTAATTGTAGCGCCCATGTTTTTCAATGACCCTGATCCCTTCCGGAGTTAAGTATGGTTTTACAGTCTCGTAAACTTCATTAATAAGATCAAGTTCTTCTTTGGTAAGAGGAGCGCCTGCATCACCATCTTCACAACATCCTCCTTTGCATTTGGTAAGGTCACACACAAACTGTTCCTGGGCCACCAGATCACTTACCAAAACATTTTCAATTGCGATCACTTATAAAAATTTGCTGTAAAAATACGGTTAAGCGGTCAATGGAGAATTGTTCTTTTAAAACGGGCTAATTTTAGATGTCAGGGGAAATTACTGCGTCAATATTCTGAGGACCGGCGCGGATCGCGGGTTCTTATAGGTTCGCTATCATTTCTTCCAGCGAAAAGTATTAATGAGGTGTTTCATGTCATCTTCCAGGAATTTATTCACTACACTAAGTGAATCAGCATTTGGAGAAGCATCAAAATAAAGAGCGCCTCTGATAAAATGGTTTGTAGTGTCTGTCAGGAAAAATTGTTTGGCAGTGGCTGCATTACCACCTACCGAAAAGAAAACCCCTGTTACACCGGATTTAGTTTTCATCATGGAATCCCTGATCTCGGTTGCTTTTGTTGAATGCTTGTAGGTCATTTTGAAAGCATCTTCTACCAGTTTATCGTAATTATTTTGTTTGGTGGATTTGTAACTGATATAAATCCTTCCGTTTAACTGTGGGAAATCGATATTGATCCAGTAGGGATTTTCAGGCTGATCTTCAAAAAAGGTAGTATCCTGAACTACCGCAGAATAAACGGGATATTCGAAGGAATAGGGAAAACCCGGTTTGTCAAAAACCTGGTATTTATGTTCAGGAAGTTCAACTTTAAAATAACCTCGCTGCCGGATCGTATAATCACTGTTGCAGGCAAAAAAAGCAAATGCAAATAATATCAGGATTATCTTCATTGTAATCTATTGCGGTTTGATAGCCAATTTTACTTTCCGGATTCGGTTTCTGTCGACATCCTGTATAGTGAACTCAAAATCTCCCAAAACAATCACATCATTGTTTTCGGGGATCTTTCCATATACTTCAAGGATTAATCCTGCAAGTGAATCGCTATCACCTCTGAACTGTTCGAATGTATCCTGGTTTATGTTCATGATCCTGCAAACATCGTTGATCATCGTGCGGCCTTCGAAAACATAAGTTCCGTCTTCCATCTTTTTATTGAAGGTCTCTTCTTCATCAAACTCATCACTGATCTCACCGATAATTTCTTCAAGAATATCTTCCAGCGTAACGATACCGCTTGTACCTCCAAACTCATCCACCACGATTGCAAAGTGAATTCTTTTGGTTTGAAATTCTTTGAGAAGGTCTTCTATGTATTTCTGCTGGTGTACAAAAAAAGGCGGCCTGATCAACTGGTTCCAGTTAAAATCATCCGGTTCGTTCAGATAATTTATAAGGTCTTTAGTATGGATCATACCCAGCACTTCATCAAGACTTTTCCTGTAAACAGGAATTCTTGAATAGTGAAGTTCTTCGATTTTTCTTTTCAGTTCCCCGAAACTCATTGACGCATCGACACCACTTACATCAAGCCTGGTACGCATTACCTGTTTTACAGTGATATCTCCGAATTTGTAAATTCCTGCCAGCATTCTCTGTTCTTCTTCCTCAGCAACTGTTGACCGGATGGCTTCTTCCAGCTGTTGCTGAACATATGCTTTGGAAGTTTTTCCTCCTACAAACTGTTCAACTGAATCAGACATGCTGAGCAGTCTTGCACCAAGTCTTCCGAACAGGTAATTAATAATTTCAACTACATAGGATGCTTCATAAGCAAAGCGAAGATTATTTTGGGTAGCTCTCACTTTTGGTAAAATCTCACCGAAAAGAATTATCAGTGTTGAGATGATAATGATCTTGATGATCAGTGCAGCCCACCAGAATTCAGGACGCAGGATCATTACCTGGTCGATCATCACATTTGTAAGAATGATGATCGCAATATTGATCAGGCTATTTGCAACGAGTAGTGAAGCGAGCAGATTCCTGGGCTCTTCAAGTAGGTTTACGATGCGTTTCCAGCCTGTATCCTGTTTGCTTTTGAGCAGGTTGATATCCTTATAGGAAAGGGAAAACATTGCTACTTCTGCTCCTGATACAAAGAAGGAAAGTATTAGCAGAACAACGATCACAAATCCAAGGAGTACTAAACCCTGGGTGGTAGCCGCCAGAAGAATGGGGCTGAAATTATTTAAAAAGATACTGGTCAAATTTTCCAAATCGGATGTTTATGGTTCGGGTTTTCAAGGATATAATTTCAAAGGCAGGTTCTACCCTGCCCTCTAAGATATGGTTACAAAAATAAAATAAGCTATCAACCTGCAAATAAGAATTTAAAACAAATCCGGAGATGGATCCGAGATTGGAGGCAGGTCTGAATTAAAACCCTCGATGGGATCGTTATGAGTTGGCGGATGATAGTTCCCGTCTGTTCTTTTATCGAGCATAATGAGGTTATCTCCTACCACTTCCGTTGCGAATTTTTTATTTCCTTCCTTATCCTCCCAGCTTCGTGTTCTAAGTCTTCCCTCTATATAAACCAGGCTTCCTTTGTGAAGGTATTTTTGGGCGAGTTCAGCAAGTCCGCGCCAGAGAACCACTGTATGCCATTCTGTTTGAGAAATAAGTTTGCCGGCCCTGTCTTTAAATGTTTCTGTTGTTGCGAGTGGAAATTTTGCAACGGCTATATTGCCTTCGAGGTGCTGAATATCCGGATCTCTACCTAAATTTCCTATTAACATTACCCTGTTAACTCCTCTCATATAGATAAATTTTTCTGGTGAGCAATCGTCTATCGAATCATCCTTCTTTAAAATTAATTATTTAAAAATTCAAACCATCAATTTTTTACAGATTAAAATGATTGATCCACCGCCGGTTTTATGAGATTATAAGGGATGGTCTTCCAGGAACAAATTGATGATTCCGGGGAATGCTATCCTGCTGATTTCTTGCATTGAAACATATTCATAGCCCTCAGGAATATTATTGCTATTTATCTCAAGTGAATAAAATTGACCATGTATAACCTGATGAGTAAGAAGTTGACGGTATTGTTTTCCAGGGATTTTTTCTGGCTTCCCACCAGGGAAGATGCCTTCAATCGTTGATTGAGGATCGGCCAGAGGAGCATCCGATTCAACCAGAAAAAATTCGAACAGGCTTTGCCAGATATCCTTCCCTGATCTTTTCCGGACCAGGATTCCGTCATTATTTTTCACAAGAAAATAATTGAAGTAGCGTTGTTTCCTTGTCAGTTTCTTCTCTTTGACAGGCAGCAGTTTTACATTTTCATAAATGAAGGCTTCACAATCTTTATTGAATGGACATCCGGCACAAAGAGGCTGTTGCGGTTTACATACAGTTGCACCAAAGTCCATGATAGCCTGGTTATAAATTGCAGGTGATCCGGTATCAAGAAGTTTTGATGCAAGATCACTATATAATTTTTTCCCCTGCGTGGTATCAATGGGTGTACAAATTCCGAAATAACGGGAAATGATCCGCTGAACATTTCCGTCGACCACAGCAACCGGGATATTAAAAGCAAAGGATCCGATAGCAGCGGCAGTATAAGCTCCCACACCTTTTAACCCTAACAAATCCTGGTAGGTTGAAGGAAATTGTCCTGAAAGTTTTTCTGAAATGAACTTCGCAGTTTCATGCAGGTTGCGGCAACGTGAGTAATATCCCAATCCTTCCCAGAGTTTCATTACATCATCCGGGGGAGCTGCGGCAAGGGACCCGACAGTCGGGTAGGTTGAAACGAAACGGTTATAATATTCCCATCCCTGTTCCACCCTGGTTTGCTGAAGAATGATTTCGCTTAACCATATGCGATAGGGATCTTTTTCTCCCTTCCACGGCATTGGACGGTTATTGATTTCACTATTCCATTTTAAAAGGGTTTGGGAAAACTCATTACTCATACGCATTGCAAGTAACGGATTCCCGGTGTAAAAGTTTTATTCAGGGGCGGGCGGATAATTTTCACTTAACCATTCCGGTCTTTTCTTGCTTATTTCATTTTTTCCTTTTAATTTCAGTAATGGATTGATTATGTGTGAATTGGCCTAGTTTTCATAATTAATTATTTATTTCAACGTCTAAATAGAAGAATATGAGAAAAGCAGACCTGGTAAACCAGATATCAGAAAAAACCGGTATTCCCAAGGTGGATGTTCTTGTTACGTTGGAAACTATGTTCAAGGAAGTGAAAGAAACCTTGTCGCAGGGTGAAAATATTTATATCCGGGGTTTTGGCTCCTTCATAACAAAGAAAAGGGCTGCCAAAATCGGAAGAAATATCAAGAAAAATGTAGCTGTTCATATTCCAGAACACTATATTCCTGCCTTTAAACCTGCAAAAGAGTTTGTTGCAGAAGTTAAAAAATTACAATCTGTAAAAGAAGATCAGCCAAACCCGGATGATGAGATGTAAATTTGCCGCTTAAATAGGCAATTTTGAAAAAACAACAAATCGTTCTTGTTTCATCCGGACTGGTTTTACTGTGCCTGATGTATTTTTTTGGAAGAACAATTCCAACCCCTAAGCCATCCGAAGCCAAGCCTCAACAACAGGCAGGAGCTGCCAAACACAACCATGAAGCATTTGACATACAGGCGGTGCTCACCAAAACAAAGTCTCAACTCACTGCTGATCAACAGCAAAGGGTCGCTAAAATGGAAAATTCCGTTGTCCGCGGAAATGTAAAAGACCAGCAAATAAAAGTTTATCGCCAGTTAGCCCAATTTTATAAGGATACCGTTCATGCGCTTCTTCCATTCGCTTATTATACTTCTGAAGCAGCCAAATTGGAAAATTCTGAAAAAAGTCTCACCTTTGCTGCCCATTTCCTGTTAGATGGTGTTCGTAGCCAGGAAGATCATATACTAAAGGAATGGCTTGCAACCAATGCAAAGGAGTTATTTGAAAAGGCTCTGGAACTGAATCCATCGAATGATTCATCTAAAGTCGGACTGGGTGGATGTTATCTTTTTGGAGAAATATCCGAAACACCGATGCAGGGAATTACGATGATCAGGGAGGTTGCCGAAAGAGATCCAAATAACATGTATGCTCAGCTTATGCTGGGTATTGGTGGAATGGTCTCCGGTCAGTACGACAAGGCTATTGAGAGATTGAATACAGTGGTAACAAAGCAGCCTTCAAACGCTGAAGCTACCGTAATGCTGGCGGAAGCATATGAAAGGCACAATGAAAAGCAGAATGCCATTAAATGGTATGAAGCTTCAAAAAAGCTGATCACAAATTCAGAGATCATCAAAGAAATTGATCGAAGAATCGCAGAACTAAAAAAATAATTTCCATAAAGGAATTGTTGATTCATAATTTGTTTAACTAAATAACTGGGTATTATGCCGTGTGGTAAAAAAAGGAAGCGTCATAAGATAGCGACGCACAAGCGCAAGAAGAGACTAAGAAAGAACCGTCACAAGAAGAAGAACCGCTAATTAATCTTCTTAAAGTATACGGGGCCGATTTATTCGGCCCTTCCCTCATTTTGCTGAATTCAGTTATTGTGCAGGCCGACAGGTTTTGATTTTAGGATAGGAAGAAGTATTTTTTCAGCTCACACTTTTGGGGTTACACATCCTTGTAGTGACGATGATAGATTTGATGTAAAAGACAATCGCTTGAATAAGGAACTCATTATAAATGCTGCTCCGCAGGGAGTAGAGATTGCATTGTTAGAAGATAAGAAGCTGGTGGAATTACATCATGAAAAAAATGATGCAAGTTTCGCAGTCGGGGATCTCTATCTCGGAAAAGTAAAAAAACTTATACCGGGATTAAATGCTGCATTTGTAGATGTTGGTTTCGAAAAAGACGCATTTCTTCATTACACTGATCTTAGTCCTTACGCCCGCTCACTTCTCAAATTCACTCAGCAGTCGATCAACGATCAGTCTGAATTTGGGTTCGATTTTGCCAATTTCCATGTAGAACCGGAAATTATCAAAACAGGTAAGATCAACGAGGTGTTGAGCGGAAAGCCGAATATCCTGGTTCAGATCCTGAAAGAACCAATTGCGGCTAAGGGTCCGAGACTGAGTTGTGAAATTTCTCTTCCCGGAAGATTTGTTGTGATCACTCCATTTAATGATATCGTTGCGGTATCACGTAAGATCCATTCATCAGACGAGCGTAAACGTCTTCAGAAGATCATCGAAGCAATCAAACCCAAGAACTTTGGAGTGATTGTAAGAACTGCTGCTGAAGGTAAAAATACTGCCGAACTACATGAGGATCTAACGATGCTGGTTGAAACCTGGAAAAGTATCCAGAGAAATCTTAAAGGTGCTAATCCCCCTGCAAAGATTCTCAGTGAGCAGACCAAGACTACCAGTATGCTGCGCGATTTGTTGAATGAAGATTTCAATAAGATCGTTATCAACGATAAGAACCTGTACAACGATACTAGAAGTTACATTCATCGTATCGCCCCGGACAAACTGGAGATTGTTAGTCTTTATAATAACGGACTTCCCATCTTCGACCAGTTTGGTATTACCAAACAGGTAAAAGCGGCGTTCGGCAAAACTGTAAACCTTCCATCAGGAGCTTACCTAATCATTGAACATACTGAAGCACTACATGTGGTTGATGTAAACAGTGGTTATAAAAGTGTAAGCAATAACCAGGAGCAGAATGCACTGGAAACCAACATGGAAGCGGCATTTGAAATCTCAAGACAATTGAGGTTAAGGGACCTTGGCGGAATCATCGTGGTTGACTTCATTGATATGAAGCTACCCGAGAACAAAAAGAAATTGATGGAAGCGATGGAAGGATTCATGCAACCCGACAGGGCAAAGCATGCTGTTCTCCCCATCTCCAAATTTGGTTTGATGCAGATCACCAGGCAACGTATGAAGCCTGAGATGAATATCAATACTACTGAATTTTGCCCGACCTGTAATGGTACGGGAAAGATTTCCAGCACACTCCTGTTAGAAGATGAGATAGAAAAGAATCTCGCATACCTTCTCACACACCACCATGAAGACCTTACACTGGTGGTTCATCCCATCTTGTATTCACACTTTACCAAAGGTTATTTCTTCCAGTCCAAACAATGGAAATGGAGATTTAAGTATGGCAAAAAAGTAAAGGTGAAAGAAAACTCACAGTATCATCTTACGGAGTATCATTTCTTCGATAAGCATGAGGAAGAGATAAAGCTCTGATAGAAATCCTATGCGTTAATATTAACGATCTTCATTTAAGTCTTGGTGATTACAATCCCGACAGTCGATGTAATGATAACAATCTGGATAAATTTACAGGCAGAGTAAGTTTGACTATCACGCTTTCTTTGGAATTCCCATCCTCCGTAGTTCAAAATATTCACCAAGGTTGTGCAGGAGTAATGTATGTCCCAATAGCAAAAAAAAGAGCCCCCTTTCGGAGGCTCAAAGCAAGGTCAAATTTCGGTCAATTAAGCAAAGTCTATTATTAAGAATTTGTTTGTGCCCGATTAGTATCCTTCATTCTGTTCGAGGTTCTCGTTAACGAGCGTTTCTCTTTCAGGAACCGGGAACACCAGTTTTGGAGAGTTCCATGCAGTTGCACCAACATTCTGCTTCAGACGTTTTGCATCATCCAGCGCAAAACCTTCGAATGCAAGTTCAAGTCGACGTTCTTTAATGATAGCTTCCAGGGTAAGGTCTGCCTCATCAATAGGATCGAGACCTACTCTTGCACGAAGCCTGTTGATATCCTGTGCCGGAGTAATGCCACCAATTGGTGTTCCGCCCAGGCGGAAGTTTGCTTCTGCACGGATCAGGTACATTTCTGCAAGACGAGCGATGGTAACGTTACCATACTGGTTTTCATGCTTACCGGTATAGATTGCTCCGCCATCTACATAAAACAGATTCAAACGATCATCATTTGGTTCATACTTATTGATATGAGCGTCTGTGATGTCAATATCACCACGACCATTTGAAGAGAAGTAAGTATTGAAATCATTTACGCCCACAGTAGTAGTTACCTGGATTGTAAAGATTTCTTCTCTTGTATTTTCTCTTGGAGCATACGGGAATGGTGCCGGGAATGATTCTGCATAAGTAGGAGTAAGTATATACCTGTTTGAAGCGATTACGCGATTTGCTTCTGTCGCTGCTTCCGTGTATTTACCCTGCTGAAGATATAATCTTGCCAGGATAGCAGATGCAGCATAGGTAGTTGCATAAACTCCATTTGTTTGTGGAAGCAGGTCTTTAGCTTGAGTAAGATCGTTAATCGCCTGGGTATAAACTGCTGCAACGGTAGCACGGGGAACTTTTGATGAATTATCAATTCCGCGTGTTGGTTCAAGTACAATAGGCACTCCGGGATTTACATTCGGATCCCCATTATTCCAATCCTTACCGTATGCTTTTACCAGTTCAAAATAGATCAGGCCGCGAAGAAATTTTGCTTCTCCTTCAACCCTGTCCTTTTTGCTGTCATCAACTTTTTCAATTGCACTGAGTACATTGTTCAAAGTATTGATTGCAGCATATGAACCAGTCCATTGAGCTGTAATAAAACCATTGTTTACAGGGATCGACTTATTATAAATCTGGGTCATACCCTGGAAGGTACCTGACCAGTTGATATCTTCAAATGAACCCAATAATTCTGCATTCACTTTTGATCCGCCGCCCATAACATCTACATCTCCACTCAGCCTGTATGCACCAATCAGTGCTGCCTCCACGTCGGAACTGGTATTCAGCGCCTGGGTTTCGTCAACAGACTGGGTTGGTTCAATGTCAAGTCTTTTCTCACAACCCACGATCGATGCAACAATGAACAGAGCCAGTAAATTCTTTATTATCCTATTTTTCATTATTCTAGGTTTATTCATCATTTAATTAAAGACCAATGTTCACACCAAAAATGATTGAACGGATCTGAGGAGCCGAATAGAAATCAACACCCTGGTTGATGTTAGATGACTGGTAATCGGCATTTACTTCAGGATCCCATCCTTTGTACTTGGTAAATGTGAACAGGTTCTGTCCGCGTGCATAGATTCGTACTCTTTCAACACCCCATTTAGAAGTTATTCCTGTAGGAATAGTATAAGCTACGCTAAGTGCTTTAACCCTCAGGTAAGAACCATCAAGGAGATAACGGCTGGAAGGATCAGTACCATTTGGATAGAACAGTCTCGCTTCAGGAACATTGGTGATATCACCTGGATTTTTCCATGCATTCAACTGGTCGAGTGTCTGGTTATCATAACCATTACTTCCGCTTGCTGAATAGTATTGTCCGCCACCATCATAGATATCATTTCCGTAAACACCCTGCAGCAAAACATCAAGTTCAATACCGCTGTAAGTGAATACGTTTCTGAAACCATAAATGAATTTAGGATTCGGGTTACCGATCACGATTTCTTCTGCTTCGTTATAATCATTGGTAGTTGCGCGGTCACGTTTTCCATCTGCAAGAAGTGTATTCTTGAAATAGAGGGCATCTCCATTGCTTGGGTCAACACCGGCATATTCACGTGCTACGAAAACACCGATTGCTTCACCTTCAATCGCACGGTTGTAAGAAGTTCCCAGTTGCTGACCATCAAGGTTAATGATCTTGTTCCTGTTTCTTGCAAAGTTGATGTTGGAAGTCCACCTGAAATTTTTGGTAGTGATATTCTCTGTGTTCAAAGTGAATTCAACACCAGAGTTTTTCAATTTACCAACGTTTCTCAACTGGGTAGTGAAACCTGAAGTAGAAGGAATGTTTACATTCAGCAACAGGTCATTGGTATTCCTTACATAATAATCGAATTCCAGATTTACCCTGTTATTTAAGAAACCGATTTCAAAACCTCCGTCAAGTCCAACTGAAGATTCCCACTTTAGATCTGGGTTCGCTAACTGGATAGGAAGCTGGCCCGGAGTTCCTGCATAAGCACCATTACCAGACCAGAGACCGCGTGCAGCAAAGTTCCCGATCTCAGCATTACCTGTAAGACCGTATGATGCTTTAAGTTTCAGGAAGCTGATTCCACCAATATTCTGGAAGAAATCTTCTTCAGATACGATCCATCCTGCAGAAGCAGCAGGGAAGAAACCCCAACGGTTGTTCACTCCAAATCTTGAAGAAGCGTCAAAACGACCGCTTAATGAAAGGAGGTAACGGTCCTTTAATTTATAGTTTGCTCTTGCAAAGTATGATAGGAAAGTAAATCTGGTTTCTGAAGTTGTTGCATCAGTTTTACTTGAAGCAGATTCCAGTTTTTTGTATGCATCAGAAGGAAACTGCTCAGCTTCAACATAAGCACTGTTCACTTTCTGATCCTGGTAACTCATACCTAATACTGCATCGATTGCATGATCGTCACCGATTTCAGTATTGTATTTGAAGAAACTGTTTGAAGTATAGTTCTGAATTCCATCTGCAGTGTAGAAACCGGAACCTCTTGGAGCACCTACGTTTCTAACTGTGATCGGACCATAATATGCTTCTTCAGTCTGGTTCAGCTGATCGATACCGAATTCAGTTCTGAAACCTAATCCTTTCATTAAGGTGGCTTCAGCATACAGGTTACCGAGCGTACGGTTAACATTTGTATTGTAAGAAGATCCTTTTACACTCAACAGAGGATTGTAATAAACGGGGTAGTTCGTGTTTGGTCTACCGGTTGCATTATCCAGCTCACCAGTCAATAATCCGGTTCTTGGATCAATCAATGGTGTAATTGGAGAAAGCGCAACTGACTGAAGTGGTGTAGAAAACGCGTTATCATTAGATACACGCTGGTTCAGGGAACGGGCATAACTCATGTTCATACCTACGTTCAACCAGTCTCTTACTTTCTGATTGATATTCAAACGGCCACTATATCTTCTGAAACCGTTTCTAACCATAATACCTTTCTGATCCAGAACCTGGCCAGCCATGTAATAGGTTGTTTTATCGTTACCACCGGAGATATTTACATCTGCCTGCGAAATAGGAGCTTCCTGGAATGCCTGCTCTTCCCAGTTTGTATTTACACTTTTCCAGTCAGTACTGCCCGCTGCATATCTTGTAAAACGACTTTCGGTGAATCCGACAAAATCATCAATATTATCCTGGAGAGTCCAACCAATTGACTGATAGAAAGATTCATTCAGCTTATAGTCATAATTCGCTCCGCGAACTGATGCGTCTGTGAAGAAATCAACGTATTGATTTGAATTCATGAACTTTCTTCTGCGGGTTGGTTCCTGCCAACCGGTAAAAAGACCCACTTCAATTTTTGACTGGCCTGATTTACCTCTTTTAGTAGTGATAAGAACCACACCATTCGATGCACGTGAACCATAAATTGCAGCGGCAGAAGCGTCTTTCAAAATCTCAACTGATTCAATATCATTCATATTGATATCTGCCAGCGGGTTCGTAGAAGCACCGTTGCTTGATAAACTTGCAGTAATTACAGGGATTCCGTCGATAACATATAAAGGTTCGTTACCTGCAGTAATAGAGGAAGCACCACGGATCCTGATTTTAATACCCTGGCCCACTTTACCGTTTTCCTGCTCAACAAATACACCCGCAGCCCTACCCTGGATTGCACTCTCAAAGCTGGTAGCAGGAGTGTTGGCAATTTCTTTTGCAGATACTTTTGCAACCGATCCGGTTACTTCTCTTCTTGTTCTTGTTCCATAACCTACCACTACTACTTCATTTAATGAATTAGCGCTTGTAGAAAGGGAAATTTCCATTTGATTGCTGATGGCCTGTTCTACTGTCTGATAGCCAACGTAAGAAAATACTAATGTGGTCGCACTCTGGGGAACGGATAATCTGAATGATCCATCCGCGTCAGTGACAGTATTGGCTGTTCCGTTTTTTACAGTAACCGTAACTCCGGGAAGGCCAGCGCCATCCCTGCTATCGGTTACCTTTCCGGAAGCATCCTTTGTCTGTGCAGACACACTTAGGCTGAACATCATCAAGCCTAACAAAAAGCCGTACAATTTGCTCATGCGAAAGGTTATTGGTTTAAAAAAGGTAAATTTATGAGATTCTTAACGTACCCACAAAGGTTGTAGACAAAAAAGCCATGCAGGGGGCTGCATGGCTGAAATAATTGACTGAAAATAAGCAAATCATGACAATTTAGTCCCTGCTTCGGCTTCCGGACATATATATTAAAATATATTGAACTAATGTCGCAATCGAAGCTAAAGCTGCTACTACATAGGTCATAGCCGCCCATTTCAAAGCATCCTTTGCCTTAGGATGTTCCTGTGGAGTGGTTATCCCTCTTTCATCCAGCCAGGCCAGTGCTCTTTTACTTGCATCAAACTCTACCGGCAGGGTAACAACAGAAAAGATAGTCGTCATAGCAAACAGAACAATACCTCCCAACAGCAGTTGCGGGAACGTATTGACCATAAAAATACCGGCCAGCAGGATCCATTGCACTATGGAAGAACTGAACTGAACAACGGGAACAAGCCTGCTTCTGAGCATTAACCAGGAATAGGCGGTGGCATGCTGAACTGCATGGCCGCACTCATGAGCCGCAACAGCTGCTGCGGAAATCGACCTGCCGCTGTAAACATCAGGACTCAGGTTCACCGTTTTATTCATCGGATTATAGTGGTCGCTCAGAAACCCGTTTACTGAAATTACCTGGACATCGTAAATTCCGCTGTCCCGAAGCATCTTCTCAGCAATCTCCTTTCCGGACATTCCATTGAGCAATCCCACCTTGCCGTATTTCTTGAATTTACTTTTCAGAATTCCCGAGACCAGCATACTGATCCCCACAAACAACAGCGATACAATTAGTATGGAAGGTGAATACATTTTATTAGATTTTTACTTTGAACAACAAATTAACGACCAATAGGATCAGGAAAAAATTTTAAGCCATTACTGCTGAATTTTTAACCATTTTGACACTCTCGTAAAACAATGAAAAACAATGACTGACATTTTATCATCAAAATATATTTTTGACTTAACAGCAATACAAAATGTTAAAAATCAACAACTTGAATTATTGCTAAATAATTTATGTGCCAGCGGTACAGACACGGATTTTTATTCACACAGGCAAAAAATAATTTTGTAATGTGGGGTGAATTTGTAATTTAGTGCAAGAATTTAATGGGTTAGTAAGTAAGGGGTCAACAGTAATGTTGGCCCTTTTACTTTGTATTCAGTCTGCAGTCTTTTTATCTCTTTAGGGTGATTTATCGGTAATCATTTTTGATCAAAAAACATTTTCATCCCGTCATCTTCCCATTGACAGAATTATATATCGGCTACCTTTACTTTTTATGAGCAAGGTCAAGACTGCATTCTTCTGTTCGAATTGTGGATACGAAAGTCCTAAGTGGTCAGGTAAGTGTCCCTCCTGTAATCAATGGAATACATTTGTACAGGAAGTAATTCATAAGGATAATGGAAAAGCTGAAGAAAACTGGAAAGAATACCAGGATGAAAAACGCATTTCCAAAACTATTTCACTTGATGATATTAAAACCAGGGAAGAAGAAAGGATTGTAACTCCCGATCCTGAATTGAATCGTGTACTTGGTGGAGGAATCGTTCCCGGAAGTATTGTTCTGATTGCCGGTGAACCCGGTATAGGAAAGTCAACATTGTTTCTTCAGAACGGATTGCAGATGTCTGCACTTCGCACCTTATATATTAGCGGAGAAGAAAGCGAACAGCAGATCAAGATGCGCGCCGACCGGTTAAAAATTCCTCACAAAGAATTTTATCTGCTCACAGAAACTTCTACCCAGGTTATTTTCCAGGAAATAAAAAAGCTGAGGCCTGAACTGGTGATCGTTGATTCCATTCAAACTATACAATCACCATTAATTGATTCTTCCGCAGGGAGTGTTTCACAGATCAGGGAATCTGCTGCGGAGTTTCAAAGATTCGCTAAGGAAACAAACATACCGGTATTCCTGATCGGTCATATCACTAAAGATGGAAGCATTGCGGGACCAAAGATCCTTGAACACATGGTAGATACTGTTTTGCAGTTTGAAGGAGACCGTCATTACGCTTATAGAATTTTAAGAACAATCAAGAACAGGTTCGGAAGTACGGCTGAACTAGGAATTTATCAAATGACCGGTGATGGTATGCGCGGGGTGGTAAATCCAAGTGAGATCCTGATCACACAAAAAGAAGACCAGCTAAGTGGAATTGCGATCGCTTCTACCATTGAAGGCATGCGACCGTTACTCATCGAAGTACAGGCACTGGTAACTCAAAGTGTTTATGGAACTCCGCAAAGAACTTCCTCAGGTTTTGATCTCAGAAGACTGCAACTCTTGCTTGCAGTTCTGGAGAAACGCGGAGGGTTTCATTTCGGTATGAAGGATGTCTTTCTCAACCTTGCCGGCGGACTGAAAGTAGAAGATCCTTCCATCGACCTTGCAGTGCTGGTTGCACTTCTTAGTTCTTATGAAGACACCAACGTTTCACATAATATATGTTTTGCAGGAGAGGTTGGTTTGAGCGGAGAGATCCGTGCGGTCAACAGGATTGAACAGAGAATTGCAGAGGCAGAAAAGTTGGGATTTGAAAAGATCATCGTATCAAAATATAATAAAGGTATAAAGCAGGAGCATTTCAATATTGAAGTGGTAATGATGGGAAGGGTTGAAGAATTGTATCAGTATTTATTTCAGTAAATATTGAAAGCAGCTATTTCATATGGAATCGAAGCTGTCAGCAGTCTTTTCTTTCCTAAAGTATGTGCAGGCTGCGGAACGGATATTACGGGAGATGAAATTATTTGTATCCCCTGCATGCATAATTTGCCGGTCACCAATTATCATATGCATTCCTCCAACCCTGTTGAGAAAATATTCTGGGGAAGGGTTCCGCTATTAACAGCTTTCAGTTATCTCTACTTTAATAAACACAGCATTGTACAATCGTTGCTGCACCAGTTAAAGTACCAGTCGAACCAGGAAGTTGGCCTGTTCTTCGGCCGCCAGATAGGCAAAGCGATCCTGAGTTCCAATCGATATAATGATCTTGAATATTTAATTCCACTTCCACTTCATCCTTCAAAACAAAAGAAAAGAGGATATAACCAGGCTGAGATGATCTGCAATGGGATCAGTGAAGTATTGCATATCCCGGTGAATACGGAGATACTGGTCAGGCCCGTAAAGAATGAAACCCAAACGCATAAATCAAGAATGGAAAGATGGGAAAACACGTCCGGAAAATTCAGTATCATCAAAAAAGAAAAACTGGAAGGCAAACACATCATGCTGGTGGATGATGTGGTGACCACGGGAGCAACGCTGGAGGTTAGTGCCGCTATGTTGTTAACAACCGGTTGCAGGTTAAGCATCGGAACACTTGCCTATACACTTCTTTAAATTAAAGGATACGATTATCCAATATCCACCTGCGTAAAAAAGCAATTGGCTGACATCCTTAAAAAGGCAATTAAATCTTCCTCCAATCGTTTGAGGTAGCTTTATATTTGTTGAGATGAGAATCCTGCTTTCCTTAATTATAGTGACTGGGTTTATTTTAAACAGTTCCTGCAAAAAGGAAAGTTTTACCAATTCGCCTGATGCCAGAATCAGTTTTTCTTCCGATTCAATATATTTTGATACCCTGTTCAGCTCAACTTCTTCGGTAACAAAATCGTTTAAGATCTTCAATGAGAACGATCAGAAATTAAATCTCCGGGAAATAAGGCTGGCCGGCGGTGACAATTCTTCTTTCAGAATTAATATAAACGGACTGTCTGCAACTGAAGCTTCAAATATCGAAATGGGAGCAGGTGACAGCATTTATGTTTTCGTATCAGTCAAACCGGATCAGTCGAACCAGGATCAGCCGTTTATTCTTGAAGACAGCATAAGTTTTCAGTTTAACGGAAATGAAAGATGGGTGAAGCTTTCGGCATGGGGACAGGATGCGAATTTCAGGAATGCATATGAAGTATCCGAAGATGAGACCTGGACAAATGAACGACCTTATGTTATAATCGGAGGACTTCATATCCCGCAGGGAAAAAAACTTACAATTGAAAAAGGAACTAAAGTTTATTTCAGGGCAGATGCTCCTTTTATTATAGATGGAACACTGGAAGTGAACGGAGAAAAGTATGATTCAACAAAAGTTGTGTTCCAGTCAGACAGGCTCGATGATCCTTATAAAGGATTTCCTGGTTCATGGCCTGGATTGATCTTTACAAATTCAAGTATCAGCAATGTTTTAAACTATGCAGTTATAAGGAATGCTTACCAGGGAATTGTATTGAATGAAACCGCTGTTGAAATAAATCAATCGATCGTTGATAATTGTTATGATGCAGGAATTTTATCGGTAGGATCAGACCTGACTGCATCCAATCTTTTAGTATCAAATTGTGGTAAAGGAGTTATTCTTGCCAACGGAGGAAATCACAAGATCATTCACAGTACAATTGTTGGGATCAGTAATAATTATGTACTCCACAAAGAACCTTCCCTGATCATTACCGATTTTATCAGGGATGGAAATACAGTATATGTAAACGATACCAAAGTGGAATTGATCAATTCAATTATATGGGGAGCAAACGGTTCGGTAGAAAATGAACTCTTAATTAATAGAGCTGGAACCCGGTCATGGGAAATTGTCCTCTCCAATAATCTCATCAAAAATGAATTGGTCCCTGAAGGTGTTACGCTCGTGCAGAATCTATTTAATACAGATCCTGAATTTGAAGAAATTGAATCTGATAAAAGGAAATACAATTTCAGGTTGATGGAAAATTCACCGGCAATTGGAATGGGCAAATCCACTGATATTCTCATTGATCTGGAAGGAAAAGGCCGAAATCTTTCTACCCCGGACCTGGGGGCCTATGAAAGAAATTGATCCGGGTTCAACCATTCTTCGTATATTTTGTATTAGACCAGTAAAAAATAATCTCATGATAAAAGCAGCAATAGTAGCCATGATCCTTACAGCAGCAATGTCGATCTATGATTTTAAAGTAGCCGGACTTGAAGGCGGCGAAATTGATTTTTCCAAATACAAGGGTAAGAAGATCCTGATCGTGAATACTGCTTCCAAATGCGGCTATACTCCACAGTATGAAGAGCTTCAGCAACTTCACGAGAAATACAAAGACAAACTCGTTGTGATCGGGTTTCCTGCAAACAATTTCGGCGGACAGGAGCCTGGATCAAAAGAAGATATAGCCGAATTCTGCAAAAGAAACTACGGCGTAACCTTCCAGATGGCAGAAAAAGTTTCTGTAGTGGGGGATGATATTCACCCTCTTTTCAAATACCTGACTGATGAAGCAAAGAAAATGGGTGTTGAAAAACCAATTGGCTGGAACTTCACCAAGTTTTTGGTTGACGAAAAAGGCAAACTGGTAAAGGTATTCCCAAGCAAGGTGAAACCAATGAGCGAAGAGATTACGAAATACCTGAACTAGGGTATATCTGAATAAGGTTTCTTATTCTATTCCTGAATTCGGGATTCAAAGACTTATTTTTGGTCTTTGAATCCCGAATTTTTATTTGAAGTCTATGCAGTTTCAGCAGGTAATTGGTCAGGAAGCAGTTAAAAAGCAACTGGTGGAGATGGTAGAAGGAAACAGGTTAAGTCATGCCCTGTTATTTCTTGCCCGTGAAGGTGCAGGTGGATTGCCTCTCGCTATGGCATTCTCCCAATACCTGGTTTGTGAAAAGGTTCAGAGAGCCATGAAAGCTGAAACGGAAGATTCTTTATTTGGTGCTGCTGCCGGACCGGTTATATTTCCCCGGGAAGCCTGCGGAGAATGTTCTGCCTGCCAGAAGTCCAGCCAGATGGTTCATCCGGATGTACATTATTCGTTTCCTACAATCGGCAAAAAAGAAGGTGCGGCTAAAACAGTCAGCAATGACTGGATCACTGAATTCCGGGAATTTGTAAAGAACATGCCTTATGGCAATGCATTCGACTGGCTTCAGTTCATCAATGCGGAAAACAAACAGGGAAATATTACTGCAGAAGAATGTAATGACATTATCAGGAAACTCAGTGTCAAAAGTTTTGAAAGTGATTACAAGATCCTCGTAATGTGGATGCCTGAGTACCTGGGAAATGCAGGGAATAAATTACTTAAACTCATTGAAGAGCCGCCGGCGAATACCTTATTTATACTGGTAGCTGAAAATGAAGAAAATATCCTGGCTACGATTCTTTCAAGAACACAGCTGGTAAGAGTACCGTTGCTCGACAGGCAGGATGTGAAGGAAGGATTGATCAACCGGGCAGGAATTGAACCCGACCAGGCATCAAGGCTTGCCTTATTAAGTGAAGGTAATTACCGGGAGGCGCTCCAGTTAATGAATCATGCTTCTGAAGACTGGTTATCGATTTTCAGGGAATGGATGAACGCGATCATGAAACACGGACCGATCTCCCAGGTGAAGTGGGTGGAAGAGGTAGCTAAAATGGGAAGGGAGAAGCAAAAGCAATTTCTCCTGTATTGTAATCATACCCTTGAGCAGGCCATCAGGGCTCAGCTAATCGACGGGGCGATTGATATTTTACCGGAAGGAGAAATGGATTTTGTATCCCGGTTCAATAAATTTCTTTCCATACCGCAACAACATGCGATCGTTGAGGAGCTCGATAAAGCCTCTTATTATATAGAAAGAAATGCCAATCCGAAAATGTTGTTTCATGCGCTGACCATCAGACTAAAACATATCATTAGTGATAAATCCTTAATTTTGGTACATTGAGGTTTAAGAATAAGTGCGTTGTGAGTTGGGATTTTGAATTTTCGTTTATCTATAAATAGCCTTCGGGCAAAATTTAGCCGGTTATAAAGTCATTACAGAGGTAGTGGCAATGGCACAATTGCAGGCATTTCTACAAGCGATTATTTATATATCCCTCTTCGCAATTTTCTATTAATTAATTACAAACAGAATAAAATGGGCTGTAGTTCATGTGGTACTGCGGGAGGAAAAGTGTCGGGCTGTAAAAGCAATGGCGGATGCAGCAGTGGCGGATGCAACCGGATGAATGTATATGACTGGCTGGCAAATCTTCCTTTCAGCGATCCTGAAAGCGGGTGCCGGATCATCGAAGTAAGTTTCAACCAGGGAAGCAGAAAAGATTATTTCAGAAATACCACAATACAATTATTTGAGAAGGGAGAAATGATCGCCGTAGAAGGGATCAGTGGTTTTGATGTGGGAATGGTAACGCTGACAGGTGAAGTCGTTCGTCTCCAGTTGAAGAAAAAAGGCATTGACGAAAGAGATCCGGAGATCAGGAAAGTCCTGAGAAGGGCAACTGACCGTGATATTGAATTATTGAATATCAATAAGGAAAGAGAACCGGAAGCAATCATTCGTTCTAGGGCTATTGCTAAGCAGCTTAACCTCCAGATGAAAGTGAGTGAGGTGGAGATCCAGGCAGATGGAAGAAAGGCAACTTTCTTTTATATCGCGGATGATCGTGTAGACTTCAGGGAACTGATTAAGATCTACGCTAAAGAATTCAAGGTAAAAGTGGAAATGCGCCAGATTGGTGCAAGACAGGAAGCGGGTAAAGTCGGGGGAATCGGAAGTTGCGGAAGAGAACTTTGTTGCAGCACCTGGCTGACTGATTTTAAATCAGTGAACACTACTGCGGCACGCTACCAGAATCTTTCTATCAACCAGAGCAAACTCAGTGGCCAGTGCGGAAGACTGAAATGCTGCCTGAACTATGAATTGGATACTTACCTGGATGCGTTACAGGGTTTCCCTGAAAATGCAGACCAGATAAGAGTAGCAAAAGGAACTGCGAATCTGATCAAAAAAGATATTTTCAAGAACCTGATGTGGTATATGCTTCCGGATAGTTCAAAGCAATACCCGCTCACAATTGAAAGAGTGAAAAAGATCCGCTCCCTGAATATGCAGGGCATCATTCCGGATGAACTGGAAGCGGTGGAAGTAACTTCGAATAAAGTAAAAGAAGTAGAACCTGAATTTGTGGATGTGGTAGGTGCAATTAGCCTGAAAAGCCTTGAAAAAGCAGAAAAGAAAAAGAAGCATCAGCACCAGGGCCGCGATCAGAGAGGACCTCAGCAGGGGAACCGTCCGCAAGGGCAGCAGGGACCAAGGCCGCAACATGGCGGAAGGCCGCAAGGTGGATCACAACAGGGTCAAACCCCGGGTGGACAGGCTCAGGGCGGACAGGCTCAGGGTGGTCAGTCAGGAAATCAACCTCAACAGAGGTCTTCCGGACAGGGACAAAGAAATCCAAACCAGGGACCAAGGCCTCAGCGTCCGCAACCACCCAATCAACAAGGTAAAAACATTGAAAACCAGGGTGGACAAAACCAGGGTCACCAAGTGCAACCCGGTGCGCAAAGCCAGGGACCTCAGGGTTCACAACCGGGACAACCTGGGCAACCCGGACAAAGACCTCAGGGAAACAGGCCGCCTCAGGGTAACCGTCCACAGGGCCAGAGACCCCAGGGACCAAGGCCGCAGCAGCAGGCAAAGCCGCAGGGAAATAAACCTCCTGTGACACCAAATTCACAGTCGGGACAGGATTTACCATCGGGGCAAAATTCCCCATCGACGCCGAATTCAGTCAACAAACCAAATTCACCGAATCCTCCTTCAGCGCCTTCGAATCCTACGCCGCCGGAGTCATAAATTATGTTTTGAATGAGTATGGTTATTTATTTAACCGCATTCCATAATAAAAAGGAGAAGCCCTCAGAATTCTGAGGGCTTCTCCTTTTTATAGAGTCATTATGGAATTTAAGCGCTGTCTACCATCCATCTCCATCGACCATATTTCCCATTCTTCCGAGCAAACTACCTTCTTCTTTTCTGTTCACGGTACCATACTGAAGAATTCTTCCTGCAAGTCTGCTGATAGGAAGTGTCTGGATCCAGACTTTACCAGGACCTCGGAGCGTAGCAAAGAATAATCCTTCCCCGCCAAACAGCGTATTCTTGATTCCTCCGACAAACTGGATATCATAATCGACCGTCTGGGTGAAGGCAACGATACATCCTGTATCAATTTTCAATAACTCGCCCGGATGTAATTCCCTTTCAAGTACATGACCACCCGCATGTACGAATGCCATACCATCACCTTCAAGTTTCTGCATAATAAACCCTTCTCCCCCAAACAAACCGGTTCCGAGTTTACGCTGAAATTCTATACCAACGGAAACACCTTTTGCAGCACAAAGGAAAGAGTCTTTCTGACATACAATCTTTCCTCCCATAGTTAAAAGGTCCATCGGAATAATTTTACCCGGATAAGGAGAAGCGAAGCTTACTTTTTTCTTGCCATGAGCGATGTTGGTGAATGCGGTCATGAATAAACTTTCTCCCGTGAGTATGCGCTTTCCTGCAGACATTAATTTCCCGAGAAACCCTTTCGTCTGCTGAGCTCCGTCGCCAAAAATGGTGGCCATTTCAACGCCATCATCCATCATCATAAAGGAACCGCTTTCTGCGATCGCAGTTTCTGTAGGGTCTAATTCAACCTCTACATATTGCATTTCCTCTCCATATATTTTGTAATCAATTTCGTGGTTTGTTCTCATCGTAAAAATTTCCGTGAAATTAAAAATTTACACAACTGAAGGCTAATCCATTTTATGAACGGTTAGTGGTTGAACTATGTTTTAACTTAATTTGTTGCGATAAAAAATAAAATCGCACATGAGAAAACAGATTTTACTGATTGGAAGCTATTGCCTGTTCCTGGCCGGGGCGGCAACAGCTCAAACTAAATTGGTTGAAAAAGTAACGCGAAAGGGTGACGAGATCGTGATTCCTTACGAGAAGTACAAATTACCGAACGGTCTTACCGTAGTTGTACATGAAGATCACAGTGATCCTGTGGTTCATGTGGATGTTACCTACCACGTGGGTTCAGCCAGAGAAGAAATCGGGAAAAGTGGATTTGCCCACTTCTTCGAACATATGATGTTCCAGGGAAGTGATCATGTGGGTGATGAACAGCATTTCAAAATTGTTACAGAATCCGGTGGTACACTAAACGGTTCTACTAACCGCGACCGTACCAATTATTATGAAACTGTTCCAAGCAATCAACTGGAAAAAATGCTTTGGCTGGAAGCAGATCGTATGGGTTTCCTGCTCGATGCCGTTACCCAGCGCAAATTCGAGATCCAGCGTTCCACTGTAAAAAATGAAAGAGGTCAGAATTATGATAACAGGCCTTATGGACTGGTGAGCGAAACTGCTTCAAAGAATCTTTATCCTTACGGACATCCTTATTCCTGGATGACCATCGGTTATATTGAAGATTTGAACAGGGTTGATGTAAATGACCTGAAGAACTTCTTCCTGAGGTGGTATGGTCCCAACAACGCAACACTTACAGTAGGTGGTGATGTAAAACCGGCTGATGTAGTGAAGCTTGCCGAAAAATATTTCGGTTCAATTCCACGCGGTCCTGAAGTGAATAAAGTTGAGGTACCTGCTGTAAATATAACCAGCGACCGTTATGTATCATTTGTTGACAATTATGCAAAGCTTCCGATGTTGCTGATGTCATTCCCGACTGTTCCAAACTATCATCCTGATATGGCTGCTCTTGCATGTTTATCCCAGGTGATCGGGCAGGGAAGAACTTCCTTGTTTTACCAGAATCTTGTAAAGCCGCAACAGGCATTACAGGCAAGTGCATTCAGTTCATTATCTGAACTTGCAGGTGAATTCACCATGCAGATCATTCCACTTCCGGGTAAAACACTCGCTGATATGGAAAAGATGGTGCGCGCAAGTCTTGATTCTTTTGAAACAAGAGGTGTAACCCAGGAAGACATCGACAAATACAAGGGTGGCATTCAGTCGCAGCTGATCAACGGACTTCAAAGTGTATCCGGAAAGGTTAGTCAGCTTGCTGCATTTGAAACTTTCACCGGAAATCCCAATAAGATCAGTGAATTGTTGAAAATGTACACTTCTGTTACAAAGGAAGATGTAATGCGTGTTTACAACCAGTATATCAAGGGTAAAAAAGCGGTGATCCTGAGTGTTCTTCCGAAAGGACAGGAAAAGCTGATCGCTGCTGCAGATAATTACAAGATCGATTCATCAAACTATGACCGTCCTGATTACGGATATGCAGGTTTGAAATACAACAAACCAGCTGACAATTTCGAAAGGAAGAAAATGCCGGGGAACGGAGCAAATCCTGCAATCAAGGTTCCTGCATTCTGGAGAAAGGATATGGCTAATGGTATTAAAGTAATCGGTTCTGAGACCAATGAACTGCCAACTATTACCATGACACTAACACTTAAAGGTGGTCATCTTCTGCAGGCTAAGGATACCTCAAAAGTTGGTCTCGCAGGAATGTTTGCAACCATGATGAATGATGATACAAAAAATTACACGTCTGAGCAGATGGCAATCGAGTTGCAGAAGTTGGGAAGTTCAATCAATGTATCAAGCGGACTGGATGGAATCACTTTCAGTGTACAGTCGCTGAAGCAGAATTTTGATAAGACACTTGAATTGCTTGAAGAAAGAATTTTCAATCCAAGCTTCCAGCAGCCGGCATTCCAGCGCTACCAGAAGCAGTTGATGGAATCAATCAAGCAGTCAAAAACTCAACCTGCAGCTGTAGCAAATGCAGTGTTTGCAAAAGTATTGTACGGTCCAAACAACATTCTTGGAATGGATGACAGGGGAACGGAAAATACTGTGAAGAATCTCACACTTTCTGATGTTGAAAATTACTACAGTAATTATATCAGTTCTGATGGTGCACGACTGGTTGTTGTTGGAGACATTAAGCAGCAGGAATTCCTTTCCAAGCTTAATTTCCTTTCAAAACTTCCGAACAAAAAAATTGATCTTCCTAAACCACCACCTGCAGTAGCTGCAACAAATGGTTCAAAGAAGGTTTATGTAGTGGATGTACCGAAAGCTGCACAAACAGAATTCAGGGTGGGATATCTTACCGGTCTGAAGTATGACGGAACCGGAGATTACTTTAAATCAACTCTTGCAAACTTCGCACTGGGCGGAGGTTTCAACGGAAGGGTGAATATTAATCTTCGTGAAGATAAAGGCTGGACCTATGGCGCAAGAACCGGATTTGATTCTGATGAATATGGCGGAACATTTGAATTCTCTTCCGGTATCAGGGCTGATGCAACTGATAGTGCACTTTCAGAAGTTGTGAAAGATATTAAGGAATATGCAGCTAACGGTATCAAAGAAGATGAACTGGTATTTATGAAGAATGCAATAGGTCAGCGTGATGCACTAAGATATGAGACAGGATTTCAGAAGGCAGGATTTATCTCAAGAATTCTTGAATACAATCTTCCTGCAAATTATGCGGACCAGCAAAGCAAGATCCTGAAAGCAATTACTAAGAAAGAGATCGATGCAATTGCAAAATCAAGAATGAATATCGATAAAATGCAGATCCTGTTAGTAGGTGATAAAACCAAGATCATGGAAGGCGTTAAAAAGCTTGGATATGAGGTTGAAGAACTGAATGCAGATGCAGAACCTGCGACTAAAAAAGCGTTCTAATTTAAAATAGTTATCAGCAAAAAATAGCCGAAGAAGGATTAACCTTACTTCGGCTATTTTATTTCATCCTATCCATATGATCTCTTACCTGTCCAACTTCGTACGAATTAAAATACTTACCATTGGCAAGTATAAACATGTCTACTTTTTGACTTTCCATTTAGGGGTTTAGGTTGTTTGAACTTCCAATATAAAAAAAATCCCTGCATGTGCAGGGATTTGTAACTATACTACCAAAATAACAACTCTAATACCAGGCTCCTATTTGTGCATCCGTAACTGGAGCGTCAGCGAGTTTTCTTCTTCTCCTTGCAACATCACGTTTATGTAAAATTGCGGTAATGATCATAAGAATCAGGAAGATCGGCGTCAATGGTGGAATACCAAGGAAGCTGACCCATTTGCCTCCGAACTTATTCTGCATAGGACGTCTTAATCTTTCAGCGATCAGATACATTCCGGGAACCATGATCAGTGTCATGAAGAATGCAAAGGTCAATCCGAAGATGATCGTCCATGCAAGAGGTTTCCAGAACACTGCACTATCACCTCCAAAGAAGATATGCGGATTCAGTTCCGAGAACATCGTTACAAAGTTTATATTGAATCCTGTAGCAAGTGGAATCAATGCAAAGATCGCAGCTACTGCAGTCAGCAATACAGGAATGATCCTGATCTTACCTGCCTGGATAACAGCTTCCCTTGTTTTATATCCCCTGCTTCTTAACTCATCTGCAAATTCAATAACCAGGATACCATTCTTTACTACGATTCCCGCAAGACCAACGATACCAATACCCGTCATTACAACTGATACCGACATACCTGTGATCGCAAATCCCAGTAACACACCAATGATACTGAATACGATCTCCGTAAGAATGATCACTGATTTACTTACTGAATTGAACTGTAACACAAGAATGAACAGTATCAACATCAAAGCAATGATCAATGCCTGACTTAAGAACGCTCCGGTTTCAGCCTGCTGTTCTCCTTCACCTGTTTGCGTGATGGTTACATCAGTTGGTTTCATAACTGAAAACTCATCGATATAATCTTTGATCCTTGCATTCACTTCAGTAGGTGTATAACCAGTTAATACATTCGAACGAAGTGTGATCACACGCTTCAGGTCCTTTCTTTTTACACTTCCGAATGTGCTGGTGTAATCAACTTTTGCAACTGCACTGATTGGAATTTGTTTCACTGCACCTGTTGCCATATCTCTGAATACAACACGCATGTTCAACAGATCTGCGAGACTTTTTCTTTGCATTTCAAGATTACGCAACTGGATCTTATACTCTTCTTCTTCATCTTTGATCTTGGAAATTTCCCGTCCGAATAATGCAGTTCTGATCTGCATACCGATCTGTCCGGTGGAGATCCCTTCAATCATCGCGCGTTCACGATCTATGGTCAGCGTGATCTCCGGATTATTCAGATCAACATCCATCTTCAATTCTTCTACTCCTTCCACTTTGATCGAATCCAGGTAATTCTTCAGTGATACTGCCGTCTTGGTTAGGTTATCAAAATTCTCACTCGACACTTCAATATTCACCGGAGGATCTGTTGGCGGTCCGCCCTGCTCCTGGTCAACAGTTAACTCAGCACCAGGAATACCCCTGATGGCTCTTCGTATGGAATCAAGGTATGGTTTGGTTGAAACACCTTCTCTTTTTTCAAATTCAACGAAGGAAACCTGCACCCGTCCCAATTCAGGACGAACACTCTGGTCACCTGCCATCGGATCATTTGCTCCTACTGCAACGTTTGAAATGATGGATTCAACCAACGGATTTTCTTTTTCACCTTCCATTCCCAAAACTCTTTCAACACGATTCTCCAGTTCACGGGTTATGGAATCAGTATAATCCACATTAGTACCAACCGGAAGTTTGAGGTATACATAGATGAAGTTCGGATCTCCCTGCGGGAAGAATTCAACAGGGATCTTCCGTGCAATAAAGAATCCAAGTGATAAGAAGAATAACAGGATTGTTCCGAGGAGTAATCCAACCGGTCTCCAACCCTTTAGCGACCATCTTAGCAGGATCTCATACCTGTTCATTAATCGCGGTAACCAGTTGTCCTGGAATCTCGCGATCACATCCTGCAATACAAACCTGCTTAACAGGATCCAGAGCAACAGGAAGATCAGCAGGTTACCAAGGAAGGTATATCCCATGATATCCAAAAGAATTCCTGCAGCAAGTGCGATCCAGAATCCCGGTTTTTTAAAGATGTCTGTCTTCTTACCTTTTACACCATCGTGTTCATTCATGAAGTCAACTGCAAAAACAGGGTTCATGATGAATGCAACGATCAGTGATGCCGCGAGCGTAAAGATCAGCATTGTTGGCAGGTAGATCATGAATTTACCAATGATACCCGGCCAGAATAATAAAGGGAAGAATGGAGCAAGGGTGGTAAGCGTACCCGCAAGTACCGGAATGAAAACCTCTCCTGCTGCGATCTTTGCTGAATTTGCTGAAGAAATTTTTCCTCTTCCTTCAACAAAGATCCGGTGTGTATTTTCAATTACAACGATCGCATCATCCACGATAATACCAAGTCCAAAGAGCAATGCAAACAGAACTATAAAGTTCAGCGTAACGTGTCCGCCAACAATAAGATCTGCTGCGGGTAAGAAAAGGAATGCAACGAACATACTCAATGGTACCGACAAGGCAACAAAGAATGCATTTGTGATACCCATGAAGAACATCAGGATCAATAATACAAGTATGAAACCGATTACAATCGAGTTAACCAGTTCATTGAAGGATGTTCTGGTATTACGACTTGAATCACCGGTGATCACCACATCCAGGTTTGGAGGAAATGTTCCTGCTTTCAATTCATCCACTACACGTTTTACATCATCAGAAGTTTCAATCAGGTTTTCACCTGCCCTTTTGATAATGTTCAGCGTAATTACATTCTTTCCATTTAAACGAGCATAACTTTCTCTCTCTTTCACAGTGTCCTTAATCTCTGCGATATCATGTAAATAAATCGGTGATCCCGAAGTATTCCTGATGATCACATTCTGAAGATCATATACGGTTTTGAATTGTCCTTTCAACTGAAGACTTCTCTTCATAGAACCTACTTCAAGCAAACCGCCTGAGATATCATTGTTTTCTCTCTGAACCGCCATTGCGATATCATCGAAAGTAACTTTTGCACTCTGCATTTTGTAGTTGTCGACATTGATCTGGAATTCCCTTTCAGGAGCACCTACAATATCAACCCTGTTGATCTGAGAAAGCTCTTCAAGCCTGTCCTGCAATTCATCTGCATATTCTTTTAACCGCACTGCATCATAATCACCACTCACATTTACAAACATGATCGGCTGATCAGAGAAACTGATCTCCTGCACCTTCGGATCTTCGGTAAGATCCGTCGGGAGATCAGAAGATGCTTTATCCACTGCATCCTTTACTTTACGCAGACCTTCATCCGGTTTTACATCTGTATCAAATTCCACAATGATCGCAGAGAAATCCTGAACAGAGGTACTCGTCACTTTATTGATCTTTGCACCGGTGATACCCTTGATCTGTTTTTCGATTGGTCTTGTTACAAGGTTCTCAATATCCTTCGGAGAGTTTCCTACATAAATCGTCTGAACATAGATCGTAGGAATAACGATATCCGGGAACTGTTCTTTGGGAAGCGTAACAAACTGAAACACACCTGCCAGACTCACGAAGAGCATCATCAGGTACATGGAGGTCTTGTTATTGACCGCCCAGCTTGTTGGCTTGAACTCTTTTATTTTATGTTTTATGTTATCTAAAGCGCTCATAAGTTGGTTAAGTTTTATTTCACCTGTGTAGTTATTGGTTGTCCTTCATAGATACTCTGGTATCCATCGGTAATGATCTCATCTCCTTCCTGTAATCCTGATTTCACTTCAATTCTGTCCTGGTACAATTCACCAATCACAACAGGTTTTTTCTTTGCCACTTTTTGTCCGCCTTCCGTTACTGAAACCATTACAAATTTTCCCTTTTCATCATTCTGAATAACATTGAGCGGAACTGTAATTGCATTCTCTTTTTTGTAATCCTGGATCCGCATCATTGCGATCTGGTTGGGTTTCAATGAAGGATCTGAAGGGATCTTGGCTTCAGCAGTAAAGCCTCTTTCTGATGCACTTATCACCTGGCTGATAAGAGATATACTTGTATTGATCTTTTTGGAAATATCCGGGATTTCTACAATCACAGGAGTTCCTTTATTCACTCTTGAAATATAGTTTTCAGGAATGTTTACAGTTGCTTTAAGATTCGATGTGTTCACGATGCGGATACCCGCCTGTGCAGCAGATGCAGGACTGAAAAATTCACCCACTCTTAAATTTACCTGTTCAGCTATTCCACTTACTTCTGCATAAACATTCGTGGTTGATAACTGCTCATTCAATAACTGGATCTGTTTTTCTGCATTCGTAACATTTGTTCTTGCACTGATCAGTTCTACTTCTGTTCCGATATTCTGATCCCAAAGATTTTTTCTTCTCTGGTAAATATCTTTCAGGTAGGCGAGCTGAATTTTTGCCTGCTCAATTTGTTGCTGCTGCATTGCATCATCAAGCTTTACAACAAGCTGACCTTTACGTACCGGCTGACCTTCCTTTACGTAAATGGCTTTCACCTGGCCGCCCTGACCTCTCGGAGAAACATAATAAATATTTTCGGTGGTGATCATTCCCTGCAGATCTATATAATGAACAAACTCACCCGACTGGATCGCAGTTGTAGCAACGAGTTTGGGTTGTGCTTTTACAGATCCGGGATCTGCTTTTGCGATCTGATCTTCAAGTGATTTGATTTCGGTATCAAGTTTTGATCGTTCCGCTTTTAATTTCTGAACCTTATTTCGTTTGTCGGTAAGATCACCTTTGTTGTCTTTCGCAGATGAGTTACAGGAAGCCAACACTGCAACGATGATTGCGAGGGTTGCTATTTTTGATATTGCTCTCATATAAATTGTGTTCTGTAGTTATTAGTTAAGTTTTCCCAATGAACGGAGATAACTGAATCGTGCGATCACTGCATCATACAAAGCCTGGAAATAGTTTGCCTGGGCTTCTTCAAGACTGGTCTCTGATTGCAGGATTTCAAAGCTTGATCCAAGTCCCTGTTCAAATTTCAGTTTGGTTGAATTGTAAACTCTCTCTGCGAGTTCCATATTCCTGGTTTGGATATCAAGGCCTGACAATGAATTCTTCAATTGAGAAAGTGATGCAACCTGTTGCAGATCTATTGCTCTTTTCAGATTTTCAACATTGTTGGTTGTTTTTTGAAGGTTTAGTTCTGCCTGCTCAATTCTCCTGTTACGCTGGAGTCCGGCAAAGATGGGAACGCTGACATTCAAACCTGTAAAAGAAGTTCTGAACCAGGGTTGATTGGTATTAAAAAAGTTGAACTTCTCCCGTTGTGCATTTTCACTGAAATTATAGAATGCAGAAACAGTAGGATATTTGGCAAGTTTATAACGCTGAACATCGAGCTTCTGCAATTTCTCAACGGTATTTAATAACCGGATCTCGTTTCGATCTTCATATTTAAATGAAGGATCAAGAAGATCAGCTTTGATCTGATCCATACTCAGTGTATCTGTAAGCGTGATACTATCAGTTTGATTCAGCCCGGTTGAAAACTTCAGTGCGGCATTTCCAAGAATTACAAGGTTCTGCACCTGTGTAAGTGATGTTCTGAGGTTGTTCAGACTAACCTGTGTTTTATCAAGGTCAAGTCTTTCTGCAAATCCGTTCTTGAACATTTCATTCTGATCATGCAGCAATTTTTCAAGTCGCTGCACACTTTCTTCCAGGATCGTTTTTCTTTTCTGTGCGATGAGTACGGAATAATAAGCACGATAAACGTTATTCCGGATACTGTCTTCCATGATCCTGATGTTATAATCAGCATATTGAAGAGAAGCACCCCTGGCTTTTATTCCTACAAATACATCGGGTTGAAATAACAGCTGCTGGATTGCAATCCCTGCAGAAGCCTGCCAGGGAACTCCGAATCGAGCGGGGAACAATTCAGGAGGACCGGATGGTTGCTGGATAGGGTTTCCGTTTCCGTCTTTCACTCCCTGGTCAACAAGCACATTGTACACCGAAGGAGAAATAAAATCCGGAAGTAGCGTAACCGGGATGTTGAAATAGTGAGTCAGCGAAACAGTTCCGTTTACCTGTGGTAAAGCCTGTCCCGTAATCTCCCTGTTCTTGGATACCTGTAACTGCCGGTCGATTTTGAGGTTCTTGATTTCAGTGACCTGTTTGATGGCGAGGTCTACTGCTTCTTTCGACGACAGCTGGTAATTGTTCTGAGAAAATAATGAAAGATGGATAAGGTTTATTAGTATCAATATAACTCCACCCTTCCTGGCCATTTTACTTTTCATTTACTGCTGATTTATATCGTTGTTTATACTTTTGAATGAGCCTGATTCCTTTTTGGGATGCTATACCATAAAGAAAATGCTCCATTAGTTCGCGATGCACTTCATCGAATTTGTACCTGTTCTGCGGAAATATATCCTGGTTTAAAACCATCAACATTGTTTCGAGCCTGAACCTTGTCAGAACATCGATATTGATCTCCGGCCTGAAAAGTTCTTCCCTGATACCACGCTGAAGATTTGTTTCAAGCGTCTTCTTCATGAAACCGTTTTTGTGTTTCTGAAAGTTTTTAAAGGCTTCGGGATGATACTTTTCAAGGTCGAATAACATGGCAGGATTAATCTCTTCAAGGATACGCTGACCAAAAACCATTGCCTGGAAAATTTCTTCGATCGCGTTTTCGGCATGACTGCAATGTTCACTGCAGTTGTGCTCTGTGAATTTGATCAGGAAATTTGCTACTGCCAGAACCAATTCGTCTTTGTCTGAATAAAACTGGTAAATGGTCTTCTTCGAAACACCAAGCTGGGAGGCTATTTCATCCATGGTGACACTTTTTATGCCATATCTCCGAAATAATTCCTGGGCTTTGTGCTGAATTCTTTCTTTCATTTCCATAGTCGTCATTTAGCCGGCTGCAAAACTATGGAAACTTTTTTCGTAACTGGAGTTTCCATCCCTAAAAATCTCCACTCATAACAAAAAGTTCATTTTGAATGGTGAAAAAACGCTTCATGAATAGTTGAATACATTTTTTACAACGCAGTATCAGGATTACTTTTACCGAAATATTTAATTATGAAATCCCGGTTCAACTTTCGCAAACTTGTTCAGTACTTTTTGCAGGGGTTGATCATCCTTGCTCCTATTGTAATCACGATCTATGCTGTAACCGGGTTGTTTAACTGGGTCGACAGTTTTCTACCCGATCTTGTTGCACAGTTCTTCCCGAATCTTATGCTCGATGCCGATGGCAGACCGCAAAGATTTCCGGGCTTAGGATTTTTGCTGGTTGTAATTATGCTCATTCTGGTAGGATTTATTTCTTCTTCTTTTATTGTTGGGCGACTGGTAGACCTGTTTGATAAAGTACTGGAGCATACTCCAGGTATAAGGATCATCTATTCTCCCCTGAAAGATTTCTTCGAAGCATTTGCAGGAAACAAAAGAAAGTTCGACAGGGCTGTTTTGGTACAGGTAGTATCAGATCATGTTTGGGAGGTAGGGTTTATCACCCAGCACGATCTGTCGCAATTTGAATTGAAAGATCATGTTGCCGTTTATGTTCCGAACAGTTATGCCATCGCGGGAAGATTATACCTGGTTCATAAAGACAAAGTAAAGATCCTGGAGAATATCAGTTCTACCGATGCTATGAAGTTTACAGTGACGGGGGGCGTGACACATATGGAGTAATGGAAAATGTAAAAGACAAAATGTAAAATTTAAAAGGTAAAAGTTTCTTCTGTTATTAGTTTTGATCAGGGAAAAAGTGGGCAAGAATATGAAGCGGCTGATAATTTTATCTGTACTGATATTTTGCTGGAAATCCAGCTATTGCTGGGGCTTTTATGCGCATAAGCAGATCAATTACCTGGCGGTTTTTCTTCTTCCGCCCGAAATGATGGGCCTCTATAAATCAAATATCAATTACCTCTCGGATCATGCTCCTGATCCGGATAAAAGAAGATACATCGTTAAAGCAGAAGCACCGCGGCATTACCTCGACCTGGATCATTATGGCAAATATCCTTTTCCGGATCTCCCGAGAAATTGGAAAGATGCAGTCGGGAAGTTTTCTGAGGATTCCCTGAATGCACATGGCATTGCTCCCTGGTGGATCCAGGTAATGTTGGGTCGGCTGACCAGGGCTTTCAGGGATAAAAACAAGGAGCAGGTTTTAAAATTATCAGCAGAGATTGGTCACTATATTGCTGATGCTCATGTTCCGCTTCATGCGTCAAGCAATCACAACGGTCAATACACCAATCAGCAGGGTATCCATGGTTTTTGGGAATCCAGAATTCCGGAGTTGCTTGCTGAAAAGGAATGGGATTTTTTCATGGATAAGGCAGCTTATATCGAAGAGCCGCTGGAATTTATGTGGGACAGGATGTTGGAGAGTGCAGCCGCATCAGATACAGTGTTGATTTATGAAAGAAAATTGAATGATCAATATTCCGCAGATAAAAAATATGCCTTCGAAAACCGGAATAATCAATTGATTAAACAGTACTCGAAAGCTTACTCAATCCAATACAACCGGATGTTGAAAGGGATGGTGGAAAGAAGGATGCGGCAGTCTGTTTATGCAGTTTCTTCATTCTGGTATACCGCCTGGAGCAATGCCGGGCAGCCCAAGTTGGATTAGGAATCCTTATTTTTGCGGCCTACCTTAATTATCAACCTGAAATTATCAATTGTTGAAACCGGTTATTCACAACTTTAATGCAGGACCAAGTATCCTGCCGCAGGAAGTATTCCAACAGGCAAGCGAAGCTATTCTGAACTTCAATAATTCCGGTCTGTCCATCCTGGAGCTTGGACACAGAACTGAAACCTTCCAGTCGGTTATGGACGAAGCGGTTTCACTGGTAAAAGAACTGATGGGCCTCGACAGTGACCACGAAGTTTTGTTTCTGCATGGAGGAGCATCTACACAATTTTTCCAGGTTCCGATGAATCTTCTGAATGAAAATGAAGTTGCAGCCTATACAGATACCGGCATCTGGGGAGCAAAAGCAATTAAGGAAGCGAAGTTATATGGGCATGTAGAAGTTGTTTGCAGTTCCAAAGACAAAACATATTCCTATCTCCCAAAAGATTTTACAGTTCCGCGTACGGCAAAATACCTCCATCTTACTTCCAACAATACCATTTACGGAACGCAGTGGCAGGATTTTGAACCTTTTTATAATATGGGCGTACCGCTGGTAGCGGATATGAGCAGTGATATCCTGAGCAGAACGGTGGATTTCAACAAGTTTGACCTGATCTATGCCGGAGCCCAGAAAAATGTGGGAGCAGCGGGAGTGAACATGATAGTTGTCAATAAGAATATTCTGGGCAAGGTTGACAGGAAACTGCCGACCATGATGGATTACCGCAATCATATTGAAAACGGTTCCATGCTTAACACTCCGCCTGTTTTTGCGGTTTATATCTGCATGCTGACCCTGAGGTGGCTGAAGCAGAAAGGAGGCGTAAAAGCAATTGAAAAAGAAAATGAAGAAAAAGCCAGTCTCCTATATGAAACAATAGATCGTTTGCCGATATTTAGAGGCAATGTTGCAAAAGAAGACCGCAGCAGGATGAACGCGTGTTTCGTAATGGAGAATCCGGAACTGGAAAAAGAGTTCCTGGCTGCCTGCAAGGCGAATAATATGATCGGCGTAAAAGGCCACCGTACAACTGGTGGATTCCGTATCTCTATGTATAATGCATTGCCATTAGAAAGTGTCAGGGCAGTAACCGAACTGATGACGGATTTTGCAACAAAGCATTCTTAAGAAATTAAAAACTTGAATCATCAATGGCAATAGTAGTTCCTTTTAAGGCTCTCAGACCCCAGCCGCAGTTTGCGAAACAGGTCGCTTCGAGACCTTACGACGTATTGAACAGTTCTGAAGCGAAGGTTGAAGCACAGGGTAACCCAAATTCATTTTTACATATTACCAAATCTGAGATTGATCTGCCTGAATCTACAGACATCCACAGCATGGGTGTTTATGAAAAAGCGAAGGAAAACCTGCGGGCATTCATGCAGCGGGGCGTTCTGTTCCGGGAAGACAAAGCCTGCTACTATATTTACCAGCTGGTAATGGATGGAAGAAGTCAGACCGGAATTGTTTGCGGCAGCTCCGTGGATGATTACGAAAATGATATCATCAAAAAACATGAATTCACCCGCCCGGAAAAAGAGCAGGACCGAATTAATCATATCAAGACCACCGGCGCACAGACAGGTAATGTATTCCTTGCTTATCGCAATGTTGCCGAAATCGACGAAATGATCCAGGCATGGAAAACCAAACACAGCCCGGTTTATGATTTTGTAGCCGAAGACGGGATCAGTCATACCATCTGGGTGATCAGTTCCGATGCTTCCATCTCCAAACTTCAATCGCTGTTTAAAGATAGTGTACCGCAGACCTACATTGCGGACGGTCACCACCGTGCAGCATCAGCAGCAAAAGTGCGTGCGGCGCTTGGAAACAAAAAAACAGAAGATTCAAATTACTTTTTAACTACTCTTTTTCCAGCTAATGAACTTAAGATCCTGGATTATAACAGGGTTGTTAAGGACCTGAATGGATTAAGTGATGAAGACTTCATGCAGAAAGTGGGTGAAGATTTCGAGATCAGCAAGGCGGATAAAGCTGTATCACCTGAAAACCTGCACGAATTCGGAATGTACTTCAATAAACAATGGTACACGTTGAAGTCGAAAGAAGGAACCTACGGAACCGATCCGATCGGGGTACTCGATGTAACTGTTCTTTCCAATAACCTGCTGGAAAAAGTATTGGGAATTGCAGACCAGCGGACGGATAAAAGGATTGATTTTGTTGGAGGGATCCGCGGACTGGCAGAATTGGAAAAGCGTGTCGACAGCGGAGAAATGGCGGTAGCTTTCAGTCTGCATCCGGTAACCATTCAGCAATTGTTTGATATAGCTGACAGCGGGAATGTGATGCCACCCAAGAGTACCTGGTTCGAACCAAAACTCCGGGATGGGTTACTGACACACCTCATCAGCGAAGCATAGCATAAATTTTAACAGGCGGGACGAATGAGCCCGCCTTATTTTTCCGATATATTTGGCCTTTATGAAAAAACTCAGTTTAAGCATATTGATGTCTGCATTTCTCAGTGTTGCAGGATTTGCGCAGGATCAGGATATCAAAACCATGCAGGAAAATGCAAGGACTTTTTTACGCCAGGGAGATGTAAACAATGCAATCATTGTTCTGAATAAAGCCTCTGAAAAATTTCCGGGTAATCTCGATGTAAAAAAAGACCTGGCACTTGCTTACTATGTTCAGCGTGATTATGCAAAAGCACTGAATGTTGCAAAGGATTTTCCTGAAAATAACAATTCTGATGTTCAGAGTTTCCAGATCCTCGCAATGATACACAAGGCAGTTGAGGAAAGAAAGGAAGCGGAAAAAGTGTATCGTGCCGGTTTGAAAAAGTTTCCGAACAGCGGAGTCCTGTACAACGAGTTTGGAGAAATGCTCTGGGCAAAAAAAGAGCTGAATGAAGCAGTGAAACAATGGGAAAAAGGAATTGAATCAGATCAGAATTTTCCCGGCAATTATTACAATGCTGCAAAATACTATTATGCGTCACAGGATAAAGTATGGAGCATTATCTATGGAGAGATCTTCGTAAACCTGGAAAGCTTTAGCAAGAGAACTCCTGAAATAAAATCACTGCTGCTCGACTCCTATAAGAAGCTATTTATAGATGCTGATATTTATAAAAACCAGCAGGTAAAAAATGAATTTGTAAAAGCATATCTTGATCATATCAAACGTCATTCAAATACAATTGAAGCAGGGGTAACACCGGAATCCATTTCAGCGTTGAGAACAAAGTTCATTCTCGACTGGAATGAAAAGGATGCCGGAAGATTTCCTTTCAGATTATTTGAACACCATAAGCAGCTGCTTTCAACAGGAATGTTTGAAGCGTACAATCAATGGATCTTCGGAGCCGCAAAAGACCTGAATACTTTCCAGGAATGGACGAATAAACATTCAGAAGAATACAACCAGTTCACAACACTTCAGAAAAATCGTGTATTCAAAATGCCTGAAGGACAGTATTACAATCGTGCAGTCAAATAAGAGATTTTTTATTTGTTCAAATTGTTCTAATTTGAAAGAGTACTCTATTCCCTAATAGTAACATACGATTGCCCATGCAAAATCCAAAACGTTTATTTGACTGTTTGGAATATCATCTTGAACGTACTCCAATCCAGGATATGCTGGCTGCCAAAGAAAATGGCAGATGGCGTACCTATAGCACCAAAGAAGTAAAAGAAATTGTAGATAATTTAAGCTCAGGATTACTCAACCTTGGTTTGTCGTGCAACGACATGACGGAGGAAGGAAGAGATAAGATCGCTATTCTTTCAAAGAATCGTCCTGAATGGATCATGGTGGATCTTGCAGTTCAGCAAATCGGTGCCATCCTGGTTCCTATCTATCCAACCATTAATGTCAATGAGCTTGAATTTGTTTTAAATGATGCAAACGTCAAGCTTGTTTTTGTAAACGACCAGGAAACTTATCACAAAGTATTAAGTGTTCAATCAAAAGTTCCATCGATAAAATTCATCTATACTTTTGAGCATGTTGCCAATGCAAGGCACTGGAAAGAAGTTTTGAATGTTGCCTCCCCGGAAAAGCTTAACGAGATCCGGACAACGTCCGCAAAGATCCGTTATGAAGATCTTGCAACCATCATTTATACATCAGGAACTACCGGTGTTCCGAAAGGAGTAATGTTATCTCATGAAAATATACTGAGTAATGTGATGGCATCTATGCCCTGCTTTCCTCCGGGTGATAACCTGCGCGCGCTGAGTTTTCTTCCGCTGAACCATATTTTCGAAAGAATGGTTTCCTACATCTATATGTTCAGGGGAACCGCGATCTATTATGCGGAAAGCCTGGAAACCATCGGCGACAACCTGAAGGAAGTAAAACCGCATTTATTTACTACTGTACCCCGACTGCTTGAAAAAGTTTATGACAAGATCATGCAGAAAGGAGAAGAGCAGGTGGGCATTAAAAGAAAACTGTTTTTCTGGGCTCATGAACTTGCCACCAAATTTGAATTGGGCAAAGGATCAGCCGGATACAGGTTACAGTTATCACTGGCAAACAAGATCGTTTTCAGTAAATGGAGAGAAGGTCTTGGAGGAAATATTAAATGCATTGTAACAGGAGGCGCAGCCTGCCAGGTTCGACTCATCAGGATCTTTACTGCAGCAGGCATTCCGATCATGGAAGGTTACGGACTGACTGAAACCTCTCCTGTGATCAGCGTAAACCGTTACCAGGAGGATGGAAGGAAATTTGGCTCCGTTGGAAAATTGATTGAAGAAGTGGAAGTAAAAATTGCTGAAGACGGAGAGATCCTTACAAAGGGACCTAACATCATGATGGGATATTACAAACGTCCTGACCTTACTGCAGATGTGATTACTGAAGGATGGTTCCATACCGGTGATATCGGGATGATGGATGAAGAAGGTTTTTTAAAGATCACTGACAGGAAAAAAGAGATGTTCAAAACAAGTGGCGGAAAATATGTTGCTCCTTTACCCATTGAGAACAGGTTGAAGGAAAGCATGTTTGTAGAACAGGTTATGGTGGTTGGTGCAGATAAAAAATTCGTTGCGGCACTTATAGTTCCATCTTTCCCTTACCTGAAAGAATGGGCCAAAAAATCCGGGATCCCTGATATGTCGTCCGAAGAACTGCTCAAGGAGCCAAAAGTGATCGACATGTATAAGGACCTTGTCGAAAGTTTCAACACCTATTTCAACCAGGTGGAGCAGATCAAAAAATTCGAATTGCTCCCTGCAGAATGGACGATCGATACGGGAGAACTTACTCCTAAACTCAGTTTAAAAAGAAAGGTTGTCATGGAAAAATTCAGGGATGCAGTGGAAAGAATTTACAATTAAACCAATTCAGCTATTGCATTGCAAAATTTGCAAATAGCATTAAAAAATTAAAAGGCCCGGTTACGGGCCTTTCTTGTATCTCATACTTCCAGTAAAGAATAAAATCCTGACACACCATCGGGTTGCCTGTAAGGGTTTTCTATATCCTCCATTTCAAAGTGTTCATCAATAATGAATTTATATTGATATTGCCCATGAGGGAGCATTGGAATTTCGATTGTCCAGTACCCTTCCTTTTTCATTTGAAGAGGCAGCTGATCCTTTGCCCACTGGTTGAAACTTCCCGATAAACAAATCTGCCTGGCGCAGGAATTCACAATATGGAATTCAATTTTTTTCTGTCTTTTTTTTATTACAGGGGAAAGAAATGTTTTCATGTCACCTCGTTTTTAAAGTTATCAATCTTAAATACCTGGGTAACAGAATTTATAAGAAATTATAAATTGAGGGTCTATCAATTTACAAAAAATTGATCAGCAAAAAATCAAATAACAATAAAAATATTTTTTGGCACATGGACTGAAACGTAGACCCCTGCTGCTTTTGTTGCGAGACAAGCGAGAGAAGTTAAACAATGTTTATTCACCGGATTCATGGTACGTTCCAAGTGAAGGGAGTGTCATGATAAATGTGGTTCCGGAATTAGGATTGCTCTCTACTTCGATAGCGCCACGGTGTAGTCCCATAATTCTTTTTGACATGGCAAGTCCCAATCCGAATCCCGGATATTGTTTCAATTCTGTTGAGCGGTAAAAAGGTTGGAAGATTCTTTCCTTTTCCTGTTGACGGATATATGTTCCTTTATTGTGAACGTAAATCACCAGTCCCTTATCTTTAAAAATAAGGTTGGTATAACAGGAATGATCCGGAGCGAATTTGCATCCGTTCTCCATAATATTTTTGAAAGCGATATAGAGGAGTTCAGGATTTCCAAAAACCTGCAGGTTACTGTCATCTTCAGGAAAATCTTCAAAGTCCAGTTCAACTTTATAATTGGGACTTAATTTCTGAACATCCGCCATTACTTTAAAAAGCAATTCATCCACACGAACTTCTTTCAATTCAATACTTCCCTGTGAACCAGTTTTTGCGATTTCAAGCAGGCTTCTTGTAAGTAATAACATCTGCTGAACATCTTCGTGAATACTGGTAATTACCTGTTTGTATTCATTGGTGTTTCTTTCCCGCTGGAGTGCTACCTGCAATTGACTGCTGATGGACGTAAGGGGTGTACTTAATTCGTGTGAAGCAGCAGAAATAAATTTTCGCTGTAGCAGGAAAGATTCCTGCAAACGGCTAAGCAGGCTGTTGAATGTGGTAGCAAGCTGGTTAATTTCGTCCTTGCTTTTTCCAACATGAATACTTGAATTCAGATTCTGGGAAGTTATGAGATTCACTTCACCGATCATATTGGTAATAGGATAAAGCAGCTGGCGGGAAAAGATAATTCCAACAACAAGAGAAATCAACATACCGAACAGCACTGTAATGATGAGGAGGCGTTTTAACCGCGATAGTTCCTGCCACCCGTCGCTGTCGTAAGCAGCCATAATGATGATCATGGGGTGGTTAACATCATTCCAGTGAAATGCCAGCACATCTCTTTTTTCCCTGGTAAATTTAACTTCAGATTGTTGTATTACCTGTTCAATCAATTTCTTTGAAGGAATGATATCCGAAGAACGTTCATTTGTATAATGGTAGATGGGTGTTCCGTCGAGCTTATACATCCCGATACTGGTATTTTTCAGGAACAGGTTAACAGAAGCATTGAGTTTGTTAAGTGCCTGAATGTTATCTGAAGTTACGAGTGAAATTACCTGTGCATTGTAGGTAGCCCGACTCTTGAGTCGTTTAGAAAACATATCTGATCTTTCCAGGGAGGAAAAATAGTATAGTGTAAGACTCAATAAAAAAATAATTGCTGTCACGATCAGAGTGAACAGCAGTGTAATCTTGGTTCGTATTTTCACTTACGCGCTCTCCTTTAAAATATAGCCGGTTCCAACCTGTGTATGGATCAGCTTCTTATCGAAACTGTTGTCCAGCTTTTTACGGAGGAAATTTACGTAAACATCTATTACGTTGGTCTTAGTATCGAAATCAATATCCCAGACGTTCAGAGCTATCTCTGCCCTGCTGACAACCTTATTCTTATTCTTGACAAGGAATTCAAGGAGTTGAAATTCTTTAGCAGTGAGGGTAATTTTTTTACCGCCGCGGTTTACTTCGCGGTTATCAAGATTGAGTACTAGATCTGCGACTTTTATTACATTACTGGTAGCAATCATAATATTTGAGCGTTTCATTAATGCACGGATTCTCGCGATCAGTTCTTTAAAGTCAAAGGGTTTAACCAGGTAATCGTCTGCTCCGGATTCAAAACCTTCCACCTTATCATCCACTGTACTTAGAGCAGTGAGCATGATGATCGGAACTTTTGAATTGTTCGCCCTTATTTCCTTAGAAACATCATAACCGCTTATATCGGGAAGATTTAAGTCAAGAATGATCATATCGAAGTTGCCGTCTGCAAATAAACCCAGCCCGGACCTTCCATCATAGGCGACTTCTACACAAAAGCTGTTTTCGTTTAGTCCCTGCTTAAGTGAATCTGCGATCTTCTTCTCATCCTCAATTACCAGAATATTTAGATCTTCCATGTTTTCCACCGGGTTAATGAGTGAAAATTATGTTTTGTGTCATGGACACACTCAATAATCCTATTAAAAATTAATTAAAGATGTTACCGTATTCATACTTAATTCATAATAAAAATCCCGGTGTAGAAACACCAGGATGATTGGTTAAGCTCTGATTAATTATATCTTGAAATAATATTTTTCGGATTTCCATTTAACATTTAAAAAATAATGCCCCATTTTATCCCCTTAATTATCAGTCAGTAAAACAGCAGTATGGGCAGAAAATTCTACAATTGTTAAAATCTCCGCCCCAACTTTAGTTAAAACTTCAAACATTCACAGTGCTTTAAAAATGGCACGGAATTAGAAACTAAAGTATACAACATGTTTAGGGTTTAGGGGTTAACCTCGCTGCATAAGCGAGGTTTTTTTATGCCTCTAAATACGATGAATGATTGACCCGCAGAGGCTGAAATTTTCATTTTAAATTCATTTGTCCGGCACTATACCTTGCAAACGCTACCTCATTTGGCTCCTTATAGTATCAAAAAGAAAGGTTCTGCCCGGGAATTTCAGGTTTTCAGGTCCCTTTAAAATCAGTACAAAACCTATTTTCTTTTCAATATCAAATGCAAAAATGCAATTGATTTCTCCAGGTTTTGTCATATTCAGGAACCACTCATTGCCCTGGTAATACTTCCAACCATAACATAATTCGAACAGAGACCCTTTCCGGTAAGATACCTGTGCTATCCGTATTGCTTTGCCCAGCTTTTTATCGGGTGGGTTTACCTGGTTCCGCAAAAAACTCATAAGGTCGCTGAGAGTTGTATAAAAATTCACCGGACCGGAATCATTTTTACCAATTGCCTTATTGGAATACCATCTTGGAACCTCAATAAAACTGTGCTGCATGCCCAAAGCATCGAATATATTTTGCTTTACCTGCGGATAAAATCCTTTTTTGGTATGCTTTGATAGAATATAAACCAGCAAAGCTGAATTGAAATCACTGAACCTGTATTCCGGTTTGTTCTCTATAGATGCGGAATCGAGTTTATTAAGCAGCCATTCTGCGGAGGGTGATGACATATAGAAACCCGTATCTCCCGGAATTAGTCCGCTGGATTGTGTTCCCAGATGCATCAGGTTCACCTTTGATTTCAACTCCGGTTTCATCCGGTATGATCCGGGAATTACTTCCTCGATCAGAAACCGGGGATTCATATAACCATGCTGAATCTGTAATGCCAGCATGAGTGAAGTAAACATGAATGAAGAACTGCCAAGGGAAAACAGTGTTCTATTGTTTACCATCGATTCATTCTCCGACTTCCCATAAAAAAGTTCTAGGGTAGTGTCTGAAGTGATAGCGCCAAATGCCGCAGCTTCCACCCCGGGTATTATGGAAATAAGGGAATCAACGGTTTTTTGTAAGGCAGATCTTTCCTGCGCTTTCAAAAATACAGGAGTACAAATCAGCAGGATCAATAAGGTATGGAAGCACCGGGATCGCATATGTATTTAATCAATACATAAGTTAATCAACTTTTTTAAACACCAGTAAGGAATCCGGGGAGACTTGCAGGTTCAGTCGCATGTTGTCAATTATATAATCAATCAGTTTATCAGTCAGTGAACCCATCAACCTTGTTTCAAATTCCATGGCATTGCAAGCCATTTTGGTGGACATCAATTTATTGGTTTTGATCTTTGTTCCCTGAAAGTCGACTGTTCCATTGAAATTATTACATCCGGCCATTCCCATAATCCTTGAATCTTTGATTTTAATTTCCAGTCTCGGTAACCCTTTATCAAAATCACCGGCATTGATCCTTGTACCATTCACTGATTCGAGCACCCAGATATCATCCAGGCGGTAATCATAAGTGAATTGTCCGCATCCCCTATAAGTTTGTTCTTTATAATCCACGTTAACCATTTTGGGTTTTTCGATTCCCGACATATCATCAACACATTTCTGGTCGAATATGATGACCGACAAAATTCCATTTTCCGTTTCGGCACGGTAACCTGTAGCGGCAACATCCTGCAAGCGGATGCCCTGCACTGCAGGAGTAATTATAGAATCACCATCCGCAGTTTTGAATTTCATGATGCTGTCAAAAGAAATCTCAACCGACCAGAAAGGTTCGTTGCCTGTTGCAATAAAATCAGTTCCTTCTAAAACTTTCTGCTGCAACCAATGCAATTCATTAAACGGTTCAACCATTGTATCCGGAGCTGGATTATTTTGTTGAGGTTGAGGATCCTGCCCTGCGGTCATGGTATCATTACCGGTTACGCCCTTTCCGGACCTTTCATTACATGCAACAGATAACAGTATTATAAAAAATGAAAAAAGGTATTTCATATACATTTGCTTTACTCTTAAAATAAACAATTTCCAGGTATGCAGCATATTCTATTCCGGGCCGATCAGCGGGGAACAAAAGACACAGGATGGTTAAAAAGCAGGTTCTTCTTCAGTTTTAGCGATTTTTATGACCCAACCAAATCTGCATTTGGATCACTGGTTGCATTCAACGATGATATCTTGCAGGAAGGAAAAGGATTTGGAACACACCCGCATGTAAACATGGAGATCATCTCGGTAATGTTGCAGGGAAAGATGAACCATAAAGACAGTATGGGTTACAGTACTGAAATTGAAGAGGGCGGCGTTCAGATCATGAGTGCAGGATCAGGGCTTCGTCATGAAGAATACAATATCGGGAAAGATGAAGTGAAGTTTCTACAGATCTGGATCGAACCAAAACTTCAAAACATTACACCAAGATACCAGCAGCGAAATTTTCCAAAAGCATCCAGAAAAAATGAACTGAAAACAATTATCTCCAATGAAGAAGGAATGGGACATTGCTGGATCAATCAGAATGCAAAACTTTCCCTCGGATATTTTGAAGAACAAAAACAATTGAATTACACTTTCAACCCGCTCAATAAATGCCTGTTCATTTTTGTAATAGACGGAACATTGAATATAAATGGAATTGCAATTGATGAAAGAGACGCAATAGGCATCTGGAATACCGGGAACATCGAGATCAGTTCGGAAGCAGGATCTCAGTATCTTGTAATTGAAACGCCTATAAATCAAAAGTAATTTTCTGCTGAATGGAGAACAATCATGTTGTCAGGATTCAATGTGCTGATCGTAAAGGACTGATTGCAGGTATTACGGATGTCCTGTATAAAAACGATCACAATATCCTGGTAATGAAGGAATATGTTGAACAGGATAAACAACGTTTTTTTGCAAGATTTGAATTCAGTGGTGAATTGAAAAAAGAGCAGCTTCATCATGATCTCCAATCCATTCTTCCGCAGGATGCGATCATCCTGATCGTTCCAAGAAGAAAAAAGGATATCGTAATCCTTGTAACCAAAGAACATCATTGCCTGAGCGACCTCCTGATCCGGCATTACTTTAATGAACTTCATGCAAATATTAAAGCTGTTATCGGAAATCATGATACACTGAAGCCATTCACGGATAAATTCAGCATCCCGTTTCACTATATCAGTCATGAACAACCGGAGTTTGAATCGGAGATCCTTAAAACAATTGATCAATACAAACCGGACTACCTGGTGCTAGCAAAATTCATGAGGATTTTGACACCCGGATTTGTTTCTGCTTTCAATGAGCGGATTATCAATATTCATCATTCCTTTTTACCTGCCTTCATAGGAGCGAATCCTTATAAAAAAGCATTTGAAAGAGGTGTTAAGATGATTGGCGCGACCGCTCATATTGTGAACAATGATCTTGATGAAGGACCGATCATTGCTCAAAGAACAATTCCGGTAGGTCATGATGATGAGCTTCGTGATATGGTAGAAGCCGGTCACGAAATTGAAAAATCAGTACTGGCGGATGCATTAAGAATGGTACTGGAAGACAAGGTATTTGTATCTGGAAATAAAACAATTGTGTTTGATTAATGGGAATCCATGATATCCACTAAATTTAATGGATGGTCTTTCCACATCTTAATTTAAGAACAGTTATTCAGCATGAATTTTAAAATATCGACAGGTCAGAAAATTTTGATTGCGGTTTTATGTTTCGCAGTTGCCATAACCGGGTTCATGATCAAGTTGCCATCAGGATTCCGGCACATTGATAAAGAATTGCATGCTGCTTTTTATTTTCTTGCTGCTGCTTTTTTAAATATACTTTTCGCCAGAACAAACCTTATCAGGCATGCTGTAATCTTTGCATTTCTGTACTTTTTCGGAATGGCAATTGAATATGCACAAGCATACTCCAACAAATTTTTCAGGAAACGAATACATGGCCGCTTTGATCCGGAAGATGTAGCAGCAAACCTGAATGGACTGATTGCTTTTTCCGTACTCTGGTTAGTTATTACTTTGGCGATAATGATCTTCAGGAAATCATCCGATCCCGGTAAAACGTATAATTCAAGGTAGCTGTAATATACATTGAATATGTATTGGGAAAAAATAGTTTTATAACATTCCAGTTCAAATATTCATCAAATTCTGATTTCAAATATCCCTCATATTCTGATTTCAAATTTCCACCTCACTTCTTCATATACTCCGACGGAGTTATTCCAAACTGTTTCTGAAAATTTCTTCCAAAGTGCGTGGGCGATGCATATCCAACCTTTTCCGCAATTTCCTGGATACTGAATTTTCCTTCTGTCAGGTAATATGCTGCCTTTTTCAGTCTTGTTATATTAATGATCTCATTCGGTGTGAGATTGGTTATTCCTTTCAACTTTCTATATAAAGTCGGACGACTCATATTCATATACTTCGCAAGATGTTCAACATCCAGTTCAACATCTTCCATATGACTTTGAACTAGCTCATTTACTGCTTCCAGAAATATTTCATCAGCCCTTGTATGAGCCATGGAACGGATATGAGCAAGAGGCGTGTTCGCATAATACTCCTTTACAAGATTCCTGTTATTTAAAAGATTAGAGATCTGAACATGTAAGTATTCAGGAGAAAAAGGTTTTTCGATATATGCATCAGCACCAATTTCCAAACCTTCTATCTTTGATTGAAGTGTATTTTTTGCAGTCAGTAAAATGATCGGGATATGACTGTACTCAATATTTGATTTCACAATCCTGCAAAATTCAAATCCATCCATCACAGGCATCATCACATCACTAATCACAAGATTCACTGCTTCCTCTGAAAGAATTCCGATTGCTTCAGATCCATTTTTAGCAGTTATGATGGAATATTTCTCACTGAGATCTGCACTCAGGAATTCAAGCATATCATCATTATCATCAACAAGTAAAACCTGTGGTTTCATTTATTCTTTTTTAGGATTCACGGACATTCTTGTGCCTCACCGGCAAGGTCAAAACAAAAACAGTCCTGGTAAGTTCAGTTTCCTTCACATGAATAGTACCGTTATGAAGATCCACCAAGGATTTTGTAAGTGCCAGACCAATTCCACTTCCTGATTTATTCTGTCCCTGGTTCAATCGTACAAATGGTTCAAAGATCTTTTCACGCATGTCTACAGGTATCGGGTTTCCATCATTACTTACTTCAATTGTAAAATAATCACCCCGGTCGAAAAGCTGAACATCAACTTCCGATTTACAATAATTCACTGCATTTGATAAAAGATTATTAATCACTTTCTGAATTGAATCAGAATCAACATGTGCTATTATATCTTTTGAAGGCACGTGCAGGGTAAGCCTGATATTTTTCTGTTCGGCAAGCGGTTTGAAACTTGTATAATATTCCTTCAGTAATTCCGAAATATTCACGGGATCAAAATTCAATCCGAACCCTGTAGCTTCAACTCTTCTGAAATCCAGTAACTGGTTGGTCAGTTCGATCAGCCTGTCCGTATTTCTTTCCATGATCCTGAGGTTTTGCCCCAGCTCCGGATTATCCCCTTCCTTTCTTACAATCTTTTCCATTGGTGCTTTTATCAGCGTCAAGGGTGTTTTGATTTCATGTGCAACATTTGTAAAGAATTCAATCTTTGCCTGGTAGATAGCCTTTTCCTTTTCATGTTCCATCGCTTCAATTCTCCGGCGTGTTTTTTCATTGAGGCGACGATGGTAATTTCTAAACAGTAAAAATGCAACCGTAACTATCACCAATGCATAAACGAAGTATGCAATCCTGCTGGCCCAGAATGGAGGTAGAATTTCGATTACAACGGAAGCATCTTTTCCATTCCATACACCACTGTTCATGGTTGCGCGTACTTTAAACGTATAGGTCCCGGGAGAAAGATCCGTGAAATAAACTTTCCTGTTTGTTTTGAGATAGGTCCAGTCCTGATCAAGACCTTCCATGATATACATGTACTCTGTCATACCAGGTGATGTAAAACTCAATGCAGCAAAATCAATACTGAAAGATGACTGGTTATATTTTAATTTTAAACGATCAGTAAAAGAAATTGATTTTTTGAGGGGTGATTTTTCATCATCCACCCTGATTTCCTGATCGTTGATAAATAACCCCGTTATATAAACCGGAGGAATGTATTTATTCACTACAAAAGAATCCGGGTTGAACTTAACCATTCCTCTTGCACTTCCGAAATACATGTGTCCATCCTCGTCTTCAAATCCGGAATTGTAATTAAACTGGTTACTTAATAAACCATTTGCAGTGGTATAAACTTCAATCCTGTCGGAGCCAGGCTGATAACAGATCAATCCATTTGATGTTGTGATCCACAATCGTTTCCTGCCATCTTCAAGGATCTTAAATATTGTATTACTCGGAAATCGTTCTTTTAAATTTACCGGTTCAATTTTCCTGTTGGATAAATTCATCTTACACAATCCCCCACCTTCTGTACCGATCCATAAAACATCATCAAAAGTATACAAGGTTGTAAGGGAGTTGCTGGTCAACCCATTCTTTGAAACAGGGTCATAAACAAATCCACCCTTATGTTTTTTATCTTCATTAAAATAAAACAACCCATTGCCCATTGTACCCACCCAGATAGTTCCGTATTTATCTTCCAGAACAGAATGAATAAATGCTCCTGCAGGAATTGCAGAAACAATTTCAAACCTCCCGGATTGTTTATTGAATAAATACAATCCCTGTCGTGTACCAATAAAAATTTTTCCTTTTGTACTCTTATAAATAACGACAACAAAATTGCTTCTTGGGATCGAAGGATCATTGCCCGAAGGAAAATGATTAACAACTTTTCCGGAAGGAATATCCATTATATCCAGTCCATGTTCAAACGTTCCGATCCATAATTGATTGTCATCTGCAAGCAGTCCATGAATATTTGAATAAGAAATATCAGTCGGCAAACCCGTTGGTAAATACTGTTTGAACAATCCTGTTTTCGGATCCAGTTTATTCAATCCCGCATCTTCAGTTCCAACCCATATATTTCCGAATTTGTCTTTACAGATTTCTCTGACTGCATTGCCGCTGAGTGAATAGGAATTGTATCCCGGGAAAAATTTTTCAAAGCTTGCAAACTGTCGCGGGAAATAATTCATTCCGCCAAAGTAAGTGCCCGCCCAGATGCCTCCTTCTTTGTCTTTACATAAAGTATACACTGCATTATCCGAAACTGAATATGGATTGTTGTATTGCTTCTTTAAATTCTGAAAACTCTTCTTCTGCTTATTGTAAATGAATACGCCGGATTCTGTTGCGATCCAGTATTCGTTTGATCCCGACTGCACAAAGTCTCTTGCAAAGATTTCTGTTTTATCAGGATTGTAAGTAAGTACATCCATATAGGAGGAAGTTGTTTGGTCAAATTCTTTTACTCCATAATTTGATGTTCCAATTAATATTGTTCCGTCACCGGTAGCGTAAATTTTTTCAATCCATTTAGGATAAGCGTCGGGATTTTTTTCAAAAAGATCGTGCATTACAAAATCCTTCCTATCATTCCTGTATTGCAGCAACATCCCATTTGCCGTTGAGATCCAGGGTTCACCATATTTATCGACGCAAACGGATGTCGCAGGATAGGTATACTTGTTCGCTTGTCCTGTAGTTTCATTTAACTGGTAAACTGTTTGTCCGGATATATACCAGATCCAACCTCTCTTATCTTTTTTGATATCCCTGATTTCCTGGTTTGCTGCAGTTACAAGTGTGAAGTTTTCTTTAACCGGGTTAAACCTGTACAATCCATTCCTGGTTCCCGCATAAACATGATCGTTAGAGTCGATATAAATGCTCCTGATAAAATTATCTCCAATTGAAAACTTATCATCCGGATCGTTTCTGAATACTTTAAAGGTGTAACCATCAAAGCGGTTCAGTCCGTCTTTGGTGCCCATCCACATAAATCCGCGTTTATCCTGGCCGCTGCAAAAAACGGTGTTGTTCGACAGACCTTCTTCCACCTGGTAGTGACGAAAATAATAGGACTGTGCACTTGCAGTTGCTGCAAGAATCAACAGGATAAGAACGATGAAACAGTATCTGATCAAAATAAAGATTGAGACGTTTTGATGAATAATTGATACAAAATATTCAAACTCTAAAATACATTCTTTTAAACTTCACCTACTAAACGATTGCTATATGAACCATAACAGACGATTGCGTAAAGCTGTCATGACCACTGCTATTGCCCTAATGCTTGGCATCAGTGTTTTTGCACAGGACGTTACAAGGGGAACACTCAAATCCCCGTCGGGCGAACCCCTTGCCGGAGCTACCATTACAATTAAAGGAACAAACAGATCAGTTGTTACGGATGCGAATGGAAATTTTTCCATCAACGCTCCTTCAGGAACCGTATTGGTGATCAGCTCTGTTGGAATGACTCCAAAAGAGATCACCGTTTCAGGTACAGAAATAAATGAAACACTTGAACCAACCGGTGGTTCACTCGAAGATGTGGTTGTGATCGGTTACCAGACAGTAAGAAAGAAAGATCTCACCGGTGCAGTTGGAGTAATTGATCCTGCAGCTGCGAACAGGAACGTTGCTTCTACAGTTGCAGAATCAATCCAGGGACTTACTCCTGGCGTAACTGTAAGAAACAGCGGAACTCCGGGTGGCGGTGCGAAGATCGATATCCGTGGTGCAGGCACATTCGCAAACAACAATCCTCTTTATATCATTGACGGAATGTACAGCGATGCGACTCCCGACTTTAACCCCGGTGATATTGAATCCATCCAGATCCTTAAAGATGCTTCTGCTGCTGCGATCTATGGAAGTCGTGCGGCAAATGGTGTGATCATCATTACTACTAAAAAAGGCAAGGAAGGGCCGATGACCATCAGCGGAAGTTTCAAGACAGGTTTCCAGGAATTGCACAAGCGCTGGGATATGATGAACAGCAGCGAATACAGAACGCTCGCAACGCAATTATTTGCAAATGGAAATGTTCCGGCACCTACTATCATTACGGATGATTTCAATCCTGCAGTCAGTACCGACTGGCAGAATGAATTATTGAGAACAGGAAATATCCAGGAATACAACCTTGCACTATCTGGCGGAAGCAATACAGCGAACTATTATGTATCCGGAAATTATTTCAAGAACAAAGGTGTTGTAATTGATAATGAATTTGAGCGTGCAGGTATGCGGATCAACACCAGCGGCAAACGCGGAAGATTCAACTTCGGTGAAAACCTTTTGATCTCCTATACCAAGAACGATCCTATCGCAAGTGATATCTTCACCAATCCTTTTGTTGATATGATCACGATGATCCCTGTAGTTCCTTTAAAGGATCTTACCAGGTATGGTTCAGCAACAAATCCTGAAGGATGGGGAATAGGATTGAACAATGCATATGTGAATACACTTGCAGCAAACGTTCCTGCTTTACAAAGCTTACAGCAGAACGAAAATTACAGTCTGAAATTAAGAGGAAATGTATTCGCAGAATTTGAATTCATCAAAGCCCTGAAATATAAATTCAATCTCGGAGCAGAAGCAAGTTTTGATCGTTTTAAAGGGTTCCGCAGGCCGGGAACGATCAGGCAGGGAACACCTTCTCCGATTGCAACGGCTGATGAAAGCAGGGGTAATTTCAGGTCATTTTTGTTTGAACATACCCTGAATTTTGACAAGGCATTCGGCAATCACAGAATCAGTGCTGTAGCGGGTTTCAGCAATCAGACCTTTACCAATGAAGTACTGACCGGACAAAAATCAGGGTTTCTTCCTGATGCAAACGGGAACTACATTCTTACCAATTTATTACAGGGTTCTGATGCAAGAACAACCAGCTTTGTTGATAAATGGAACATCCTCGGTTTCCTGGGCAGAGTGAATTATAACTTCGATGATAAATACCTTGCGAGTTTAACTTTCAGAAGAGACGGAAGTTCATTATTCGGACCATCTTATCGCTGGGGTAATTTTCCATCCGCTTCTGTTGCATGGAGGATCAGCAGGGAAAGTTTTTTCAATGTGGATGCGATCAGCGATCTGAAGATCCGTGCATCTTATGGTTCATTGGGTAACAGTGAATTCTTAAGGCCATGGCAGTATTTCGGATCTATCAATCCTTTTCCAAGAGCGGTGTTTGGTCCAAATGAAATCGAGCAATTGGGTGCAATCAATACACAACTTGCAAATGCAAACCTTCGCTGGGAAACAAAGAAGACCACCAATATCGGTTTGGATGCAGGACTTTTCAATAATCGCGTTCAGATCACTGCAGAATATTTCATTGCAAAAACTGAAGACGTACTGGTTGATCTTCCTATCAGTTTAACTACAGGTAATGCGGGCGGAAATCCTCCTGTAAATGCTGCTTCATTGAAAAACACCGGATTCGAACTTGCTGCAACCTACAGAAGTGCACCGGTTGGTGATTTCAGATGGGATGTTACACTGAACTTCACAACAATCAAAAATAAGGTTACAAGTTTTGGTGATACCACTACCAAATACACCCAGCTTGGTGATGCAAGAACTCAGGTTGGAAGATCAATTGGTGAATGGTTTGTGTTAAAGACCGACGGTCTGTTCCAATCTCAACAGGAGATAGAATCTTACACCAATAAAAATGGTGAAATGATTCAGCCGTGGGCGAAACCAGGTGATGTTAAATACGTTGATGCTGATGGAGATGGTCAGTTGAATACTGATAAAGACAGAGTGTATGTGGGAAGTCCCTGGGCAGATTTCGAACTGGGCGCTTTATTCAATGCATCTTATAAAAATTTCAGTCTGAATATGCAGTGGTATGCTGTAGTGGGAAACAAATTGTATAACAGGCCGCGCTACCAGGTAGACCGCATGGATCAGAATACCAATTTCAGGAAAGGAGCCAATCCATGGTCACCGCAAAATACGAACACGGATATGCCAAGAGCAGCGATCGGAGCACCTGACCAGGGAATCCAGTTCAACGTGTTACCACAAACTGATCGCTGGCTGGAAAGCGGATCGTACCTGCGTTTGCGCAATATCGAACTTGGATACAATATTTCTAAATCAGCACTTACAAGAGTAGGTTTTACAAATGCAAGAGTATTTATAAGCGGACAAAACCTGTTGACCTTCACAAAGTATACCGGACTTGATCCCGACATTACCGGTGTGAACATATTCGAGCGCGGACTTGATAATGGTCAGTATCCTGCATTGAGAATTGTTTCTGCAGGTATCAACTTCGGTTTTTAATTGTAAAGCTTAAACATCAAGAAAATGAAAAAATACTTTTTATATATACTGACAGGCGCCATGCTCAGTACGGCAGTGTCCTGTAAAAAATCAATGGAACTGGATATACCAAATCCAAATGTTTCGGATGAATCAAACTTCTGGCAAACATCGAATGATGCCTTGCTTGGAATCAATGCAGCATACGGAAATTTCTATCGCAATGGTTCACCACATTCAAGATGGCAGCCTTTTTATATGGATATCAGGTCGGATGATGGTTATTCAACCAGTCCATGGAATGAACTCCGCAGCATCGGTGCGCTCAACATTACACAATACAGTTTCGAAGTGAATTATGATACCTGGTGGCATCACTGGCGTGGGGTGTATCGCGTGAACCAGGTAATAGCAAGAGTTCCTGAAATTGAAATGAATGCAGACCTGCGCAACAGGATCGTTGGTGAAGCAAAATTCCTGCGCGCACTTTATTATTACAATCTTGTAACGATCTGGGGAAGTATTCCATTGATCCTTGAACCATCCACTCCAGGCGACAAACCATTCCAGGTTCCGCAGGAACAGGTATGGGCACAGATCGAGCAGGACCTTACGGAAGCTGCTGCTGCACTTCCGGAATCATACAGTGGGGATGATATCGGAAGAGCAACAAAAGGCGCTGCCTATGGATTATTAGGTCGTGCCAATTTGCAACAGAAAGATTACCAGGGAACGATCGATGCATTGAACTGGCTGGTTACCGGACCTGGTGCAAGTATCTATAATCTGACTGCAAACTATGCCGACAACTTCAGGCATACAACCGAAAATAATGTTGAATCCGTATTTGAGATCCAATTCAAAATGAGACCTGAAAACGGCGGAGAAGACGGACCAACTTCCAACGTAGGAACCAGCAGGGCTCCGTTTTTTGCACCTCCGGGACATGGATTCAATGATGCGAACATGCATCGCTGGGTTGTTCATGAATTCCTGAAAGAAGAAACTGCAACCGGAGAGAGAGATCCAAGGCTTGCGATCACTGCATTATATGATTCAACCGATGAACGCGGACCGGATTTTACGCAGGTTTATGGATCATCCTTCTCGTCCAAGAATTATGATGCCAATATCAGCAACAGGGTTTGGTACAGAAAATACCTGGATGATTATTTCCGTATCAATGAATTTGAAGTTTTCAATAGCCCGATCAACTTCCGCGTGATCCGTTATGCAGATGTTTTACTAATGTATGCAGAGGCATTGAATGGTGCCGGAAGAACGAATGACGCCTACCAGTATGTTGACAGGGTAAGAGAGCGTGCAGGCATGAGAAAACTTTCTGTTGCAATGCCGGGTATGAACCAGGCGCAGTTCCAGCGTCAGCTGGAGCATGAAAGAATAATGGAACTTACCGGTGAATCATTGAGATGGAATGATCTCGCACGCTGGGGTTATTTTGATGACGCTGAAAAACTTAATGAATTAAAAGCGCGTGATCCTGAATTCAACAACTTTGTGATCGGAAGAAATAAATACATGCCGATCCCTCAATCTGAGATTGATATCAATCCGAATCTTGTTCAGAATCCAAACTGGTAATCTTTATTCAAACTCTTTTTCATGGCACATACAAAGAGAATCTTTTCATTCATCCTCGTATTATTAATGATCCAGGGATCTTTTGCTCAACAGGGCAAAAGATCCGTATGGACCAGTCAGCAGGCAAATACCTGGTACAGCACCCAGCCCTTTATTGTTGGTGCGAACTTTCTTCCGAGCACTGCAATCAATCAATTGGAAATGTGGCAGGCTGCAACTTTTGATACGGCAACCATTTCAAAAGAACTTGCATGGGCTGCAAAAATTGGTATGAATACCATGCGTGTTTACCTTCATGATCTTGCCTACAAACAGGATCCCAAAGGTTTTAAAAAACGGATGGATATTTTCCTGAAGATCGCAACCCGTTACGGGATCAAACCTTTGTTTGTATTGTTTGATTCCTGCTGGGATCCGTTCCCGCATGCAGGCAAACAGCATGAGCCTGCGCCATTTCTGCACAATTCCGGATGGGTTCAAAGTCCCGGTGCAGATATATTACAGGACTCAACACAACATCCTGCACTCAAAAAATATGTAGAGGATATCGTGAAGAGTTTCGCAAATGACAAACGCATACTTGCATGGGACGTATGGAATGAACCCGACAATACCAACAACAGCAGTTACGGAAGATTCGAACCTTATAACAAGGTTGACCTCGTTCATAATTTACTGAAGCAGGTTTTTGTCTGGGCAAGATCTTCAAACCCTTCACAGCCTTTAACTTCAGGGATTTGGGCAGGTAACTGGGCGGCGCACGACAGTCTTCGCCCGATAGAAAAAACACAAATCGAACAGTCGGATGTGGTATCCTTTCACAACTATGATTCAGCAGAAGAATTTGAAAAAAGAATCAAGTGGCTGCAACGATATGACAAACCAATGATGTGTACCGAATATATGTCGAGAGGAAATGGCAGTACCTTTCAGGGCTCCTTACCGATTGCGAAGAAGTATAAAGTGGCAGCGATCAACTGGGGACTGGTAGATGGAAAATCACAAACGATCTATCCATGGGACAGCTGGGGTAAAAAGTATTTTGGTGAACCGGATTTGTGGTTTCATGATATTTTCAGAAAAGACGGAACGCCTTACAAACAGGAAGAAGTTGATTTGATCAAAGAATTGGCGACAGGTAAAGAGAAATAGAATGCATTTGAAAAGCAAGGCTTTCAGATAGTGCGGTAAAGAAAAATGAATATTCAACCGGGTTACAAAAATCAAATTGTAACCCGGTTTGTATCAAAAAAATATTATGCAGTTGAGATCATACCGGAATCTTTTTATAGCATCCATGCTATTCGTATTACCCTACTGTAGCAAGAGTGGTGGCGAACCAGTTGTGGAACCACCACCTCCTGTTGAAAAAACATTTTACAATCCGCTCATGAGCGGATCAGATCCATGGGTTATCAAAAAAGATAACCTCTATTTTTATACACATACATTAGGAAACAGGGTAGCCTTATGGAAAACAACTTCCATGAGCAAGGTGGGAAGTGTCAGCAGCGTAAATATTTATACACCTGCTCCCGGATCGAATAATTCAAGTAACGTCTGGGCGCCTGAGATTCATTATCTCGATAACAAATGGTATGTATATTATACTGCAGGATCGGGGCCCGACAATACCCAACGTACATGGGTACTCGAAAACAGCAGTACAGATCCGACAGTTGGACAGTGGGTTGATAAGGGAAGGATCTTTGCGGAGAATGCAGACTTCTGGGCGATCGACGGAACGGTTCTCGAATACAATAACAACAGGTACTTTTTGTGGAGTGGCCGACCGATCGGGGACATCCAGGATCAGCATATTTACATTGCGAAAATGGCGAACCCCTGGACAATTGAAGGAGATGCTGTAATGCTGTCCAGTCCTGTATTGAACTGGGAAAGAAACGGAGGACCGGTTAATGAAGCGCCACAGATCCTGAAGAATGATGCAGGTAAAATTTTCCTTGTATATTCAGCAAGCGGATGCTGGACCGATGATTATGCATTGGGAATGCTGACACTGAAAGATGGAGGTGATCCATTAAAAAAAGAAGACTGGACCAAATCAGACCAACCGGTTTTCAAAAAGAAACCAGAGAGCAATGCATATGGACCTGGTCACAATGCATTCTTTAAATCAGTTGATGGTAAGGAGAACTGGATCATTTATCATGCGAATACGAATCCGGGTGAAGGATGCGGTGAGAAGAGAAATATCAGGATCCAAAAATTCACTTTTAACTCAACAGGTGTTCCGGTTTTTGGTGAACCCGTAAGAACAGGAACATTCATTCCGTTACCTTCAGGAGAATAAATTACAAACTCCCAATATGATCAAATCGATTTTTGCCTTAACGATTACAGCCGCATTGATTTCAACAGGTTGCGGAAACCAGGACAATGCATCAGAAAAAGAAGTTCAAACAACTCAAAACGATTCCATGATTCCAGCAAAATCAGCCTTTCAATCAACGATTGATGGAAAACAGACCGACCTCTACATTCTGAAGAATGCAAGCGGAATGACTGCTGCAATTACGAATTATGGAGGAAGACTGGTGAGTTTGCTGGTTCCCGACAGTTCAGGAAAATTGGTCGATGTGATCGTGGGATTTGAAAGTGTTTCAACTTTCAAAAATTCCACTGAACCTTATTTCGGAGCAACTATCGGAAGATATGGCAACAGGATCGCGAAAGGAAAATTCACACTCGACGGAAAAGAATATACGCTTGCAACCAACAATAATTCAAATCATCTTCATGGAGGGAAAAAAGGTTTCCAGGATGTGGTTTGGGATGCAAAACAGGTGGGCGATTCTGTACTGGAGCTTTCTTATGTTTCAAAAGACATGGAAGAAGGTTACCCGGGAAACCTGACAGTGAAAGTCACTTATAATCTTACTGCAAGCAACGAATTGAAGATCGATTACAACGCTACTACCGATAAGAAAACAGTTGTCAATTTAACCAACCACGCGTTCTTCAATCTGAATGGTTACAATGCAGGAACCATCAACAATCATATTTTACAGATCAATGCCGACAGGTATACACCGGTTGATTCAACCCTCATTCCTACCGGGAAATTAGAGCCGGTAGAAAATACAGCTTTTGATTTCCGTCAGCCTACAGCTATCGCAACCAACCTTGCAAAAGGTGGTGAGCAGATAAAGAACGGCAATGGCTTCGACCACAACTATGTTTTAAACGCACCAGGTGCGGATGGCATGCACAAGGCCGCAATGATCCAGGGAGATAAAACCGGCATTGTGATGGAAGTGTTGACAGAAGAACCGGGACTACAGTTCTATGGAGGAAATTTCATGCAGGCTAAAAACAAAATGAAAGGGGGAATTGCAGATGAGTTCAGAACTGCATTCTGCCTGGAGACTCAGCATTTTCCTGATTCACCTAACCAGCCTTCATTTCCTTCAACCGTATTGGAGCCCGGAAAAACTTACGAGACCACAAGCATCTATCGCTTCAGTACAAAATAAAATGACCGAGCTATGAGATCATTGAGATCAACGCTTTCAGTGCTGATCGTTATGACTGTGTTCATAACGGAAGTATCGGCACAAAAAACGTTTACGAATCCGCTATTACCTGCAGGCGCAGATCCCTGGTGCATTTATGAGAACGGAAAGTATTACTATACAAATACTACCGGAAGAAATGTAACACTCTTCAAAACGAAGAACATTGCAAATCTTCATAAAGCGAAGAAAAAAGTAGTGTTTGATCCTCCGCCAACAGGCCCTTATTCAAAAGAGATCTGGGCTCCGGAAATTCACTACCTGAATAAAAAATGGTACATCTATTTTGCAGCCGATAGCGGCAATAACGTTGACCATCGCTTATTCGTTCTTGAAAATTCACACCGCAATCCTCTTAAGGGAGAATGGGTGATGAAAGGAAAACTGACCACACCCGATGATAAATGGTCGATCGATGGAACCGTTTACGAGCACAGGGGTAAAATGTATTTGCTTTGGTCGGGATGGGATGGCGATAAAAACGGTCAGCAGAATATTTACATCGCAGAAATGAGTAACCCGTGGACAGTTACCGGTAAGAGAGTAAAACTTTCGAGCCCTCAACTTGAATGGGAAACTCATGGTGACCTCACCGATCCGAATGATGTACCGCACGTAAATGTGAATGAGGGACCGCAAATCCTGGAGAATGCAGGCAAATTGTTCCTGATCTATTCAGCTAGTGGTTGCTGGACCGATAACTATGCACTGGGAATGCTGAGCATTCCGGTTGATGGAAACCTGATGGACAGCGCTTCCTGGAAGAAACATCCAGAGCCGGTTTTCAAACAGAGTCCGGAGAACAGTGTGTATGCACCGGGGCACAATTCATTTTTTAAATCTCCAGACGGAACGGAAAACTGGATCCTGTATCATGCAAACAGCTTACCGGGTCAGGGTTGCGGAAGATTCAGGAATCCAAGAGCTCAACCATTTACGTGGAATTCCGATGGAACTCCTAATTTCGGAACACCGGTATCAACATCAACACCGTTTAAGATCCCGTCAGACAAATAACCAATTCTCAACTAACGATTATGGGCGCTTTAGCTACATCGGACTACATTGTATTTCTTGTTTATTTTATCGTGGTATCTGCTTATGGAATCTGGGTTTACAGGCGGAAGAAAAAAGCAGAACAATCGAGTACTGATTTCTTTCTTGCTGAAGGTCAGCTGACATGGTGGGCAATCGGCGCATCACTGATCGCATCGAATATTTCTGCAGAGCAATTTATCGGGATGTCGGGAAACGGCTTCAGGCTTGGACTGGCAATCTCCGCATACGAATGGCTTGCAGCAATATCCCTGATCATCGTAGCTGTATTCTTCATGCCGATCTATCTTAAGAACAGGATCTTTACGATGCCGCAGTTTTTAAAAACCAGGTATAATGAAACGGTAGCGCTGATCATGGCCATCTTCTGGCTGTTTTTGTATGTGATCGTGAACGTTACTTCAATATTATACCTCGGAACAATTGCGATCAATAACTTATCAGGCGGAGAACATTTCCACCTCATCATGATTGGTCTTGCCATCTTCGCACTCATCATTACATTGGGTGGAATGAAAGTGATCGGCTACACAGATGTGATCCAGGTACTGGTATTGATCATTGGAGGACTTGTGACATCATATATCGCACTGACTGTTGTAAGTGAAAAATTCGGACTCGGAAAAGATGCGCTTGCCGGATTGAACCAGTTACTGAAATCAGCACCGGGTCACTTCGATATGATCTTCGATAAACCCGGACCAAATGCATCACAATCCCAGATCAATAATTATTCAAGTTTACCGGGCATCGCGATGCTTGCAGCAGGTATGTGGGTGGCGAACCTGAACTACTGGGGATGTAATCAGTACATCACACAACGGGCACTGGGAGCGGATCTCAACACCGCAAGAACCGGAATTCTGTTCGCAGCATTTTTGAAGCTGATGATGCCGTTGCTGGTAGTGCTTCCGGGTATTGCAGCTTATGTACTACACCAGCAGGGAGAATTGCAGCAACAAATGCTGACCAATGGAGAATTCCGTGAAGACAATGCCTACTCTGCTGTACTGGGATTTCTTCCGACAGGATTAAGAGGTTTGTCGCTCGCAGCATTGACTGCTGCAATCGTTGCTTCTCTTGCAGGAAAGGCGAACAGTATCTCTACCATTTACACCCTCGATATTTACAGGAAGTATATCAATAAGGAAGCATCAGAAAAGAAACTGATCTGGATCGGAAGAATCGTGGTGGTGGTATCACTGGTGATTGCGATCATCGTGAACTGGCAGGATGCATTGGGGATCGGAGGAAAGGGTGGATTTGAATTCATCCAGAAGTATACCGGCTATATTTCCCCTGCTATCTTCCCGGTATTCCTGTTTGGATTATTCTGGAAAAAGACTACCTCAAGAGCTGCGATTGCAGGTATACTTGGAGGTGTGATCCTGGCTGTATTGTGGGACAGGTTCCTGCCTTCCATGTTTGGAAACGAAACCTTGTTGTACACAGCCTATCCAACTCCTGACGGAAGATTTGAAATTCCATTCCTGATCCAGATGGGATGGGTGTTCTTTTTGACATCCTTATTAATCATAACAGTAAGTCTGCTTGATGTAAAAGGCCGACAGAAAGTTCATGCACTTGAAGTAGACAGAAGCATGTACAAAGTACCACCAAAGATTCTCATCATGATCCTGATTGTGGTAGGTATCATTGCAACATTATACGTTAGGTTCTGGTAATTATCGCTGGTTCTAACAAATAAATAAAAAGCTCAACATGCAGGTGTTGAGCTTTTTATTTGGTGGTAATGTAAGAATGGATCGATTCTGACTTTGGTTCTAAAGAATTATACTGGCAGTTCAACTGGCTTCTCAGCTTCCCAATGAAGCTTTCTTCCAAAACCAAGGGTGCTGTCTGTGAACTTTATACAACTCAGTTTTATGGTCCAGATCTCACCTGGAATAACCAATGCCATTGGAAAATGCCGGTGATACAACTGTGCTGACCTTGAAGTAAATTGCTGACCATTCAAAAAAACCTCACCTTTGAATTGAAGTCCTTTTACTTTTAGCTTATCCAATTTATCCGGCAAAATTGTTCCCGCAACATTTCCATTTGCAATAAGACATTTTGCGTGGAAAGTATCCGGAGAAGATTTAAAATAAAGCAGTCCTTTCTCTTTGTCAAACAGGTAGAAGCAACTAAAACAATATGGTAATCCTTCAGAATCTACTGAGCAGATGTTGGCGCACGTCTGATTTTCCAGGTAGGAGGATATAATTTCATTCATGGTTACAGTATTGATCGCGAAAATAAAAGCAACCATTAAGTCAAACCCTGACAAGCCACCAGCAACGAAATGTTTTTTATCATAAACCGAAGCACCAGTCACTTATTGGCAGCCCTGGTTAACCGGTCGTTGATCGCAACTCCCAGATCGTTTAAAGGCATTCGTTGGGCAAGAATAAGTTCTAACGAAAGGTCATCCAAATGATGAAGTGCCTTGTAAAGGTTCCGTGCAGCTTCTTTCATGTCACCATTCGGGGAAAGAACAAATGTATTTGTGCGTGGAATAAGAGGATGTTCAGCAGAAAAACTAATCAATCCGGTTTTATCGGGATCAATTCCTTCAGGCAAAGATTCAAGATCTGTAATCAATACTAGTTTTGTAGAAGGCGAGTAATGTAGTTTTGAAAGACCTGGTGAGCTATGGTCTCCTTCTTTATTGAATATGGCTGCATATCCGGCAAACGACCTGATTTCATTTTCAGTGATCGCACCCTGCCGGTAAATTATCGGGCGATCTTGTTTGTCAAATCCAACTACCGTAGATTCTATTCCAACATTACAGGGGCCTCCATCCAGAATATAAGGTATTAAACCCTGGAAATTTTTAAGGACATGTTGGGGATCGGTAGGACTGACAGTTGTATATAGATTAGCACTGGGAGCTACAAGCGGAAACTCTAGTGAAGCCAACAACTCAAGTGTCATAACATGATCAGGAATCCGAAAAGCTATTAACTCCTTGCCATTGTTTACAATCGAAGGGAGAATTCCATTTGTAGGCAGAAGGATCGTAAGTGGTCCCGGACTAAATTCCATCAACATTGATTCAGCAATATCCGGGAATGATTTAACGTACTTTGAGATCTTTTCAACATTATCCACGTGAACGATCAATGGATTATAGGAAGGCCGGTTTTTTGTTGCAAATACTTTTTGGATAGCTGATTCTGAACATGCATTTGCAGCAAGACCATACACAGTTTCAGTAGGAATGGCAACAAGCTCATCCTGTTTTAACCAGTTACCTGCAACAGAAATATCAGTTCCTATAATTGTATTGAACATAGATGGTTTGAGTTTGATCCTTTGAATGCAAAGGTGCAGCTCGCCCTGCATCAATAAGAAATTTTTTATAACTAAATTATTAAGGGGAATTTTAAAAGCGGAAATTTATTAGCTGAAACTAATAATTACATTTACAGGATGAAAATGTTCATCAAAAACATGGTTTGCAACCGTTGTATACTGGTTGTTGAACAGGAATTTGAAAAAGCCGGCATCAAACCTGAAAGTGTTGAACTGGGTGAGGTTGAACTGAAAAAAGAATTGACTGACCAACAGTCACAATCCATTCAGAAAAGATTATCTGAACTGGGTTTCGAAGTACTTGATACAAAGCACCAGCGACAAATCGAAAAAGTAAAATCCTCTTTAATTGAGATGGTTCAATCCGGCGATATTGAAGAACATTTCAGCATCAGTGAATATATCTCCTCTAAACTAAATAAAGAGTACAGTCAGATCAGCCGGCTTTTCTCTGAAGTAGAAGGAACCACCATCGAACAGTTTTATATTCTTCAGAAAATCGAGAAGGTTAAAGAATGGTTGGTGTATGATGAATTTTCTCTCAGCGAAATTGCCTGGAAGCTGGGTTACAGCAGCGTAGCACATTTGTCGGCACAGTTCAAAAAGATCACCGGTTTAACTCCTTCGGAATTTAAAAAGATAGGGAACAGCAGGAGAAAACCATTGGATATGGTGAAGAAAAACAAATAAGTATAAATCTATCCGCTAAAACTATAACAGTTGCTGAACTGATCTAAAGAACTTTGCATTACAATCGAAGTTTATGGGACAGCAATCTTCAATAGAGCCAACTTTAAGTAAGCAATCAGCAATAAAGAAATCTTCATCAAAAGAATCTTTAATAAAGAAAATATTTCCTGTTACAGGTATGACCTGTGCATCCTGCGCAACGAGTGTTGAGTCAATTGTAGCCGCACAAAAAGGAGTTGTGCAATCATCCGTAAACTATGCAAATTCAAACCTTCAGGTAGAATATAATTCTTCAGAAACAAACCCGGAAAAATTCAGACAGGCTGTAAGAGCAATCGGATATGATCTTGTAATAGAAGAAAGCAATGATTCAGCAAAAATGCTGGAAGAAAAACAAAGACAACAGTTGCATGTTCTAAAGCAGAATACGATCTGGTCGGTTGCATTATCCATTCCGTTAGTTGTAATTGGTATGTTCTTTATGGACATGCCCTATGCGAATTATATCATGTGGGCACTCGCTACACCTGTAATATTGATTTTTGGGAAGAAGTTTTTCATCAATGCATTTAACCAGGCGAAACACAGAACGGCTAATATGGATACGCTCGTCGCATTGAGTACAGGTATCGCCTATGTATTCAGTGTGTTCAATACATTGAATCCGGAATTCTGGCACAGCAGGGGATTACATCCACATGTATATTTTGAAGCTGCTGCTGTTGTGATCGCATTCATCCTGCTTGGAAAATTACTGGAAGAAAGAGCAAAGGCTTCAACTTCATCGGCTATAAAGAAATTGATTGGACTACAACCTAAGACTGTAATGCTGGTGACTACAAGCGGTACTTTCATTGAAATTCCTATTGAAGAAGTAGAAGCCGGAAATTTATTACTGGTGAAACCGGGAGAAAAAATTCCTGTTGATGGAGTCGTTGATTCAGGCAAGTCATATGTAGATGAAAGTCTTATCAGTGGAGAACCGGTACCTGTTCTTAAAACTCAGGGTGAAAAAGTATTTGCAGGAACGATCAACCAGAAAGGAAGTTTCCATTTCAAAGCAGAAAAAGTTGGAAGTGATACGTTGCTTGCTCAGATCATCAGGATGGTTGAAGAAGCACAGGGATCAAAAGCACCTGTTCAGAAGATGGTTGATAAGATCGCCGGAATATTTGTACCTGTAGTGATCGGAATTGCGATACTGTCCTTTATTGCATGGATCGTTCTTGGTGGTGAAAACGGACTTACACATGGTTTACTTGCATTGGTAACTGTTCTTGTTATCGCTTGTCCGTGTGCGTTAGGTCTGGCAACACCAACTGCACTGATGGTTGGTCTTGGTAAAGGTGCAGAACATGGCATACTGATCCGTGATGCACAGGCTTTGGAAACAAGCTATAAAGTAAATGCGATCGTACTCGATAAAACCGGTACAATAACTGAAGGCAGACCAACGGTTAGTGAGATGAAATGGACCAATGATACAACCGAACACAAAAATATTTTGTACAGTCTTGAACTTGCTTCAGAACACCCATTAGCGGAAGCAATTGTTGAGGCGTTAAAAGATCAAAAAACAGTTCGGCTTGAGAATATTGAATCGGTGACAGGGGCCGGTATCACAGCAACTTATAATTCGCAAAAATATCTTGCAGGAACTGAGAAATTATTAAGCCGGTATAATATCAAACCGGATCAGCAACAGGCAGAATGGAGTAAAGAGAAAAGATCAAAAGCAAATACAGTGGTTTACTTTGCTGATTCAACAAAAGTAATTGCAGTGATTGCGATTGCAGACAGGATCAAGGAAACATCCTCTAATGCAGTCAGGGAGTTAAGGTCGATGGGAATGGAAGTGTATATGTTCACAGGCGATAATCAGCAAACTGCAAATGCCGTAGCGCAGGAAGTTGGTATCACTGAATTTAAAGCAGAAGCATTACCACAGGACAAATTTGATTTTGTAAAGAAATTACAATCAGAAGGAAAGATCGTAGCAATGGTAGGGGATGGAATCAATGACAGTCAGGCTCTTGCGCAGGCTGACGTAAGCATTGCAATGGGAAAGGGAAGTGATATAGCAATGGATGTAGCAAAGATGACGCTTATGAGTTCTGATCTTTCAAAGATTCCTTCTGCATTCCGACTATCGAAAAAAACAGTACAGACGATCAGGCAGAATTTATTCTGGGCATTTATTTATAACCTGGTCGGCATTCCGATTGCTGCGGGTTTATTATATCCCATCAATGGATTTCTGCTCAATCCTATGATCGCAGGAGCTGCAATGGCATTGAGCAGTGTGAGTGTAGTAGCGAATAGTTTGAGGTTAAAATATATCAATTAAAAAAAGGGTAGCGATTTGCTACCCTTCCCCCTTATTTAATCAGAACTTTTTCTGTGTGATCCTCACTTTTCAGGATGTAAATTCCTGAAGAAATATTTCCATAATTGAATAGCTGTTCTCCCTTTTCAAAAAACTTGGAGCTGATCAATCTTCCTGTTGAAGAAAACAGTCTTATTGTTGACGGTTTTGATATTTTAATCCTGATCATTCCCGGCTGTGTACTGATTACCTGGAAGCTTTCAAATTCACTGTCAAAATTGATAAACTTGACATCACTGAAAGTAATTTTTCCATCAACATCTGTTTCGGAAACCCTGTAGTAATTTTTTCCTGTCAATGGATTCCTGTCGGTATAAGACAGATCACTGATTGCGGAATGATTGTTTACAGTTGCAATGGTAATCCAGTTTCTTCCATCAGTACTGCGTTGAACAGTATAATGATTGCTGCTTTTCTTACTTACTTTCCACGTTAGTAAAACGCTGTTTCCTGATTTTTGGATATTGAATGAATTAGGTACCAGTGCAAGCGCACTCAGCATTGAATTCTGAACAACATAATTTGAGGTACCTCCATTAAGTGACAACCCATTGATCTGACCATGATTTGTTCCAACCTGGTCGTACACATTTGTAAATGCCTGGTTATTTCCTTCAGGAATACCCTGATTAAAAGTATAATAAGCAACCAGTCCGCTTACATCGGCACTATTAGCAGGATCAAGTTCAGAGCTTTTAAATTGCTGAATTTGTGCCTGAGTACGGTGATAATTCCATACTCTTACTTCATCAATCATCCCTGTAAAATATTCATAGGTTTCAGCGGCTCCAATAATGAAGGGAAGATTTGTGGCAGTTCCCATCCCATAATTAATTACACCCTGATATTGACCGTTGACATATACATTTGAACTTGAAGCACCAATTGTAACAGCAATCTGAACCCACTCTCCAATTACAAAATTATAGGGCACAGTTCCAAACGCAGAACCATTCCATAATCCGATGGTATTATTCGAAGTATTTACATGAATGCTGAACCTGGTCTGTGAACCTGTACGTGATCCTGCAATAAGACTATTCGTATTTACGGCAACAGTAGGCTTAATAAGAAACTCAACTGTTGCTGCAGCAAGATTAAAATTCGAACTTGCAGGCACGACAATGAAATCATTTGTTCCATCGAAGTTCATAGAGTTGACACTATACTGAACAGGAGAAGCGATAAAACTTCCATCTGTGCAGCTTCCATGCATTCCATTGTTAACCGAGTTATTCAATAAGCCGGTAAATGTCTGATTACATTTAAAATATTGCACTAATCCAGTTGAATTTACAGCAGGGGATTTCAGCATTTGCCCTTTGATTTCCTGTGCAGAAAGGCTTCTGTTCCATATCCTGATTTCATCAAGCTTTCCATTAAAGAAACTTTCATTTCCCCAATGTGTTCCGATATAAGTTTGTTCAATTGTATAAGAGGAAGTAAAAGTCGCAGTTTTGATCTGCACCCCATTTTTATAAAGTGCCATGATATCGCTTACTGCATCATATGTAACAGCAACATGAGTCCAGGTATTAGCAGGGATATTAAAATCGTCTATTACAACGGAATAATTGCCTGCATGGCCCGCGGCAAGTCGCCCATTGGAAATCCAGAATGGAGCATTGTAAGAAGAAATGATATTGTTTGCTCCTGATAATAAGGAGGGATTGATCCAGGCTTCTTTGGTGTAAGAGGAGCCATTGGGTATAGGGGTTCCAAGCTCGACATATTCAAAATTTCCATTAAGAGTCAGTGCATTGTTTGTCTGACTGAATAACTGTGCTGATGCAAACAGCAAACTGAAGGCTAAAAGGTTTTTCATATTGGAACTGTAAATTCAGTTCGCAAGTTGCATATAAGCATTCAATACTTTAAGTACAGTTTAACCTCTTTGTTTTATATAAGTAATAACCTTTATGAACCCTTAGGTTCTATCCCTGCTTCCTTAAATACTTTGTAAGGATCACAATGGTCTGACCTTCTATTTTTCCTTCAATCTGTTCCGTATTGTTTTCAACAAGCCTGATATTTTTGACTACAGTCCCCAATTTTGCATTGAGCGTAGATCCTTTAACATCGAGTGATTTTGTAAGCACAACTGTATCACCATCTTTTAAAATGTTCCCGTTTGAATCTTTGTGAAGATCAACTGTGCCATCGTTTTCATGATCGCCGGTTGCTTTTGCCCAGTGTAATTTCTCATCGTCCAGGTAAAGCATATCCAGGTTATCAGCTGCCCAGCTCTCATTCCTCAGCCTGTTTAGCATTCTCCAGGCAACGACCTGCACTCCCGGAACTTCACTCCACATTGTTTCACCCAATATCTTCCAGTGTTCACTGTTAAGCTGTTCTTTCTTTTCAATCTGGGCTAAACAAACTTCACAAACTAAAATTGAATTGTCACTGTTCTGCTGATCCTGTGGTGGAATCGCATATACCTGCAGGTTAGTTTCTGCATTACACAATTCGCATTTGTTTCCGCTTCTTTTTTGCAACTCTGATTGAATACTCATCCTGATTATTTAAGCCGCAAAGGTATAAAATTGGAAAAAGTTCCTGAGAAGAATAGTTTCCATGTGATAAGTTTAATACATCCACTGTATAATCGAAAAACTTTCCCCTATCAATTGTTTACTTTTATAACTATCAAAACGGAAGGATGAATGTTTATTGATGCAGGGAACATATTATTGATTGGCTCTATACTTTTACTTATCAGCATTGTTGCGGGTAAAACCACCAACAAACTTGGTGTACCCACTCTTATTTTCTTTCTGATTGTCGGTGTTCTTGCGGGTTCCGAAGGAATTGGCGGAATTCATTTCGACAATGCCGCACTTGCACAACTGATCGGAATTACCGCTCTGAACTTTATACTTTTTTCGGGTGGTCTCGATACACACTGGCAAAGTATCAAACCGGTATTATGGAAAGGGATTACTCTCTCCACCATCGGGGTCGTTCTCACCGCTTTATCAGTTGCAATCTTCGTTCACTATGCATTTGACTTCACCTTTGTCGAGGGAATGCTCCTCGGATCAATCGTCTCCGCAACTGATGCCGCCGCCGTATTTTCCATTCTTCGCAATAAAGGAATCGGTCTGAAAGGTTACCTCCGGCCGGTCCTTGAACTCGAAAGCGGCAGCAATGACCCTATGGCCTACTTTCTTACCATCACGCTCACCGGAATTGTTGCCACCGGCCAAACAGACCTTACGCACCTGATTCCTGTATTTCTTAAAGAATTCATCATCGGTGGTGCACTCGGTTTTCTTATGGGAAAAGCAAGCGTATGGGTGATCAATAATATCAAAATGGAAACGGAAGGTCTTTACCCCGTTCTCACACTCGGACTTGCACTCTTCACCTATTCGATCACTCACTTCCTGGGAGGAAATGGATTTCTGGCGATCTACCTCTGTGCCGTGATCATGGGAAACAGCAATATGCTGCATAAAAAAAGTCTTATCAAATTCTACGACGGACAGGCATGGCTCATGCAGATCATCCTCTTCCTTACACTTGGATTACTGGTTTATCCTTCCCGGATTCTTCCACTCGTTGGAATGGGACTCGCCATTTCTGCTTTCCTGATCTTTATTGCACGACCAATTGGCGTATTTACCTCTCTCTCTTTTTTCAGATCAAATACAAGAAGTAAACTTTTTGTTTCCTGGGTTGGATTACGGGGAAGCGTACCAATTGTATTTGCTACTTACCCCCTGCTTGCAGGGATACCAAAGGCCGATCTGATTTTTAACCTGGTATTTTTTATTTCCGTTACATCAGTTCTTCTGCAGGGAACCACCCTTGCCTACGTGGCAAAATTGCTTCACGTTGCAGTTCCGGCAAATATGAAACGCAGGGTTGGAATGGATTTCGAATTTTCGGATCATATCAAATCAGAAATGCAGGAACTGATCCTCGATCATAATTCAAGTGCACTTAATAAAAGGATCGTAGACCTCACTATTCCCGCAACAGTAACCATTATGGCTGTAAAACGAAATGATGTTTTCATCGCACCGAGAGGCTCAACCAAACTATTGGAAAATGATATTCTGTACATTCTTGCAGAAGACAGGGCTGCGCTGGATTCTCTTGCCGAGAATTTAGGGGTAAGTTTTTAAATGGTTTACATCATTCCACTTAAAAATGGTTTATTTTGGACCTTACTAAAAAAGCACTTCCACCATTATGATATTAATTGTTGATGACAAACAAGAAAATATCTTCTCTCTAAAAAAACTTCTCCAGCTTTATTCTTATGAAGTTGATACAGCAAGTTCCGGCGAGGAAGCTCTGAAAAAGATTCTGAAGAACGAATATGTACTGATCATTCTCGACGTTCAGATGCCCGGTATGGATGGTTATGAAGTCGCCGAAATAGTAAGAGGCTATAGTCGTACCAAATACATCCCCATTATTTTCCTTTCGGCAGTCAACATCGATAAACGCTTTATTACAAAAGGATATGCAGCAGGCGGTGTGGATTATGTTACCAAACCTTTCGATCCCGACCTTCTGATGTTAAAGGTTCAGACCTTTTACAAACTACACGAACAGAATAAAGAACTTAACGATATCCAACTTGCGCTGAAGGAAGAAATCGAAACAAGGAAGCTGGCTGAAAAGAAACTCCAGGAATCAAACCTGCTACTTGAAGACAGGGTAAAGGAACGCACACGTGAACTCCTTGAAATGAACCAGGAGCTCGAACTTAGCAATGCCGAGCTCCAGCAGTATGCTTCGGTTGCATCACACGATCTTTCGGAACCCCTAAGAAAGATCATCACTTTCGGCAGCATTCTCCAGGATCGTTTTCTCAAAGATCAGCCTGCTGCAAATGAACTGATGGTCAAAGTGATCAATTCCACACAACGGATGCGCACTCTGATCGATGACCTTCTGAACTTTTCAAAACTATCAGCGGAAACACAATTCGTTCCAACTGATCTGAATGGAATTCTGCAGGATGTGATCAATGATCTTGAATTATCCATCCAGGAAAAAAATGCAACCATCGATCTCAGCACCCTCCAGACTATTGCTGCAATACCGGGGCAGATGCGCCAGATGTTTCAGAACATTTTAAGCAATGCTTTGAAATTCGGAAAGGATGATAGCCCGACTGAAATCAAAATATATTCTGATTCAACAAATGAGCGGTCATTTACCACCAAACATGCTGAAAACGGAAAGTACCTGCGCATTTATATCAGGGATAATGGGATCGGATTCGACAATGTATTCAGCGGAAAGATCTTCACGCTTTTTCAAAGACTGCATGGTAAAGGCAAGTATGAAGGAACCGGGATTGGTCTTGCAATCGTGAAAAAAATTGTTGACAAACACAATGGGCTGATAAACGCAGAAGGTTCTGAAGACGAAGGAGCCACTTTCACCATCCTGCTTCCTTTTGTCCAACAGGCACAAACTATAGAAGAAACTTTAAATAAATAAGAACTAATGAATTCATTCAAAAGGAACCTCCTTATTGGATATGGAATTTCACTCCTCTTACTGGTAATAAGTGCAGTAGCATCTTATATCAGTATCCGGAACCTGCTGTACTTCCAGGAAAATGTATCTAAAACCAATACAGTTATTTCAAACCTCGACCGTATTATTTCTGAACTCAAAGATGCAGAAACCGGGCAGCGGGGATTTCTGATAACAAACAACCCGAAATTTCTTGAACCATACAGTGGTGCAGCAGAAAGAGCACAGCTGCTGATCAATGAAACGAGACCTCTTATCAATGATAATCCAGACCAGGTGGTGGATATCAATCTGCTGGAAAGCGCTGCAAAAAAGCGTTTCACATACCTGGAAACAGTAATCCAAAAGAAAAAGAACGGGGAGATCATGACCGACAGTCTCATGGTCGCGGGGAAATCACTCATGGACAATGCCCGCAACCTGGTCAAAAAAATGCAGGGCCGCGAAAACCAGTTGCTGGAGGCAAGAACTGCCAGCATGAACCAGTTTGCGAACATCACTCCACCGCTGATCGTGATCGCTTCCGTGATTGCCATCTTTATAACCATCATTTCCGTTCTCCGGGTTCTGAAGGATTATAACCAGCGGACTGCCATGCAGAAAGAACTGGAGAAAAAAGATGAAGAGATCAGCCGGAGACTCAAAATCATCAGCAATATCGCGGACCAGATCTCAGCAGGCCAGTATAAACTTAAGGTGGATGATGAAGGAAGAGATGCACTTGGCGGGATCGCGGTATCACTGAACAAAATGTCGCAATCACTCGATTATTCTTTTTCCAATCTAAAGGATCGTGAATGGCAGCAGACCGGACTTTCCAATCTGAACGATATCATGATCGGTGAAAAAGATCTGCGCAATCTTACCAAAAATGTACTGGAACAACTTACAGGTTATACTGAATCTGCAGTTGGTGCATTTTATTTAAGTCATCCCGGCGACCAGCTCAAACTATCTTCTTCAGTTGCGCTGGACCTTGCACAGGTTAAACCAACCATGGCATTTGGAGAAGGTATTGCAGGAAGATCTGCCAGCGAACGTAAACCTGTTTTACTCACTGACCTGGAAAAAGCAGAATTACTGATTGATTATTCGGGCGGTTCACTCAAACCCGCATCCATTGTCGCAGTTCCGATCATTTACGATAACATTTTGAAAGGCGTAATTGAACTGGGTTCCGTAAACAATTTTTCACCGGTAGTAATAGATTTTCTTAAAACCGCCTGTCTCAATATCGGCATGGCTATTCACAGCGCAAAGGATCACCAGCGATTACAGGAGTTACTTTCAGAAACCCAGGCACAATCTGAAGAATTACAGGTTCAGCATTCGGAGCTGGAAAATATTAATGCAGAGCTTGAAGCACAGGCCGAGAAACTGCAGGCTTCCGAAGAAGAGTTGAAAGTTCAGCAGGAAGAATTGCAACAGGCAAATCTTGAACTGGAAGAAAGAAGCAGACTGCTGGAAGAAAAGAATGAACTCATCCTGGAGCGCAACCTCGATATCCAGCAGAAAGCAGATGAACTTGAACTCAGTACACGGTACAAATCGGAATTCCTTGCGAATATGTCGCACGAACTTCGTACACCACTGAATTCCATTTTGTTGCTGTCCCGGCTTCTTTCAGAAAATCATGAAAGCAATCTTTCCAATGACCAGATTGAATATGCGCAGGTCATTCAAAGTTCCGGTAAAGGATTGCTCGCACTCATAGATGATATCCTGGATCTTTCAAAGATCGAAGCAGGAAAAATGGACCTCGAGTATACGGATGTTCATACAAATGAATTGCTGCAGGAATTAAAACAGATGTTTGAACCCATGGCCAGAGAGAAGAATCTCCAGCTTGAATTTGAAATGGGGAATGATGTTCCGGGAATCATTGAGTCCGACAGGTTAAGACTGGAGCAGATCCTTCGTAACCTCATTTCCAATGCGCTGAAGTTTACTAAAAAAGGAAGGGTTACATTAAGCGCAACTGCACAGGATAAAAACATTGCATTCAAAGTAACGGATACAGGAATCGGTATTCCCGAAGATAAATTGCAGACTGTTTTTGAAGCGTTCCAGCAGGCCGACGGATCAACACGCAGGAAATTCGGTGGTACCGGTTTGGGATTATCGATCAGCAGGGAACTTGCAAAATTACTTGGAGGAGAGATCCTGATAGAAAGTAAGGAAGGACAGGGAAGTACATTCACTTTGATCGTTCCTGTTAATCGGGTTCAGCAACCTGCACAGAAAAATCAGTCTGTTGTTCACCAGCAATCCGAAAGAATTGAGCAGCCAAAAAATATCAGCCAGGCCGATAGCCGGTTCACCACTGATATCATTCCGGTTGCACTCCCCGATGATCGGAATGATATCCATCCGAATGATAAAGTGATCCTGATCATTGAAGATGATACAGGGTTTGCAAAATCATTACTGGATTATACAAGGGCTAAAGGGTATAAAGGATTGGTAAGTGTTCGTGGAGATGAAGGAATTGAACTGGCGAAAAAATTCAAACCGCTTGGAATTTTATTGGACGTTCAGCTTCCTGTAAAAAATGGATGGGAAGTAATGGAAGAATTGAAGTCAGATAAATCCACCCGGCATATTCCGATTCATATGATGTCGTCGTATGAAGTGAAAACAAAAAGTTTGTCGAAAGGGGCAGTTGACTTCATCAACAAACCGGTTGCTTATGAAAAGCTGGGTGAAATGTTTGAGAAGATTGACCAGGCATTGAAGAAACATCCGAAGAAGGTGTTGATTGTAGAAGAAAATCCAAAACATGCGGAGGCCCTTGCTGTTTTTCTCGATTCAAACAAAGTGAATTCCGAGATCAGGAATTCGATAGATGACGGAATTAAAGCGCTCAACCAGCAGGATGTAGATTGTGTAATCCTTGATATGGGTGTTCCTGCGCAGCGATCGTACGATATGCTGGAGAATGTAAAGAAATCTGTGGGGCTCGAAAATGTTCCGATCATAGTTTTTACAGGAAAGAATTTGTCGCATGTTGAAGAGATGAAGATCAAACAATATGCGGATTCGATCGTGGTAAAAACAGCACATTCCTACCAGCGCATCCTGGATGAAGTATCGTTGTTCCTTCATCTTGTGGAAGAAAACACAAAGGAAGAAAAAACCACTCGTTATAAGCGGATGGGTGAATTGGGCGAAGTGCTGAAAGGAAAAACAATTCTGATAGCAGATGATGATGTGAGAAATATTTTTTCATTGACGAAACTACTCGAGAACTATGGCATGAATGTAGTAACCGCCATCGATGGAAATGAAGCCCTGAACCAGCTGGAATCAAATAAAATTGACCTGGTGTTAATGGATATGATGATGCCGGAAATGGATGGATATGAATCAACCAAAAGAATCAGGAATATTCAGAAATACAGGAACCTTCCTGTGATTGCGGTGACTGCAAAAGCAATGACCGGCGACAGGGAGAAATGTATCAATGCAGGAGCTTCAGACTATATTACCAAACCGGTAGATATAGATCAGCTGATCTCCCTGCTGCGCGTTTGGCTTTATCAATAGTAAATAGGGTGTTTAGTAATGAGGAGCGAATTATCGATCATAAAAGATGAGGAATTAAATGTTCTTACAGCAACACTGTTTGAACTCTACGGATACGACTTCACTAATTATGCAAAGTCATCGCTAAAACGAAGAGTGAACAGGTTAATGATTATTGATCGCATTCCAAGTTTTGCGGAACTGTTATTCAGGGTGAGAAACGATGCGGACTATCTTCCGCATTTGGTAGAAGAGATTACGGTGAATGTAACCGAAATGTTCAGAGATCCGCTGACTTTCAAATTTATCAGGGAGAATGTACTTCCGATTCTTGCGACACATCCTTTCATAAGAATCTGGCATGCGGGATGTGCAACCGGTGAGGAAGTTTACACGATGGCGATCATTTTGGAAGAAGCAAACCTGCTGCATAAATCATTGCTTTATGCAACTGACCTGAATGCATCGGTGATTGAAAATATCAGGAAAGGAATTTTTCCGATGAGTGCAATGAAACAATATTCAGAGAACTATAATTTATCGGGAGGTAAACGTGATTTCTCTGATTATTATACGGCTAAATACGACTGGGCCAAGTTCAATGAGAACCTCAGTTCAAAAATGATCGTTGCTACGCACAACCTGGTATCAGACAGATCTTTCAATGAATTTCAACTTATTTTTTGCAGAAATGTTCTTATTTATTTCGATAAGAACCTGCAGGAAAAAGCATTGGAATTGTTCGATGACAGTCTTGAAAAACTTGGTTTTCTTGTCCTCGGATCAAAAGAAAATATCAGGTTTTCAAGTATCAGCAAAAAATATGTTCAGCTCGACAGCAAAGAAAAGATATGGAGGAAAATGCAATAAAAAAGGTGGTAACGATCGGAGGTTCAGCAGGAAGTCTGGATGTAATCCTGAATGTATTAGCTTCTTTTCCTATTGATTCATGTGCCGTTGTAATTGTGGTGGTACATCGTAAAAATGATGCTGATTCCATACTTGCGAACCTGATTGCCGCCCGCACAAAAATCCCTGTAAAAGATGCGGAGGATAAAGATCCGATTTTGCCTGGTCATATCTACCTTGCTCCTCCCAATTATCATTTGCTGATTGAAACCAATTTGCATTTTTCTCTTGATGCTTCTGAAAAAATTCATTTCAGCCGGCCAAGTATTGATGTAACATTTGAATCGATTGCAGAGATGTTCGGAAATAAAGTCATCGGCATTTTAGTGTCCGGAGCAAATGCGGATGGAGCGCTGGGATTAAAAGCAATTCAACAGGGTGGCGGCTTAACCATTGCCCAGGAACCTGGTACAGCAGAAGTGGATTATATGCCCAAACAGGCTATATTAATCGGTGCGGCCGATAAGATCTTAACACCTGAAGAAATGATTGAGACGCTAAGGGAAGCATTGAAATAGTTTTTACAGTTTTCATTGCAAATCCAAAATCAGATTCAGCATTATTTCAATTCCATTGGATAGTTCAACTCAAAGCAGTTGGTGTTTTGGGTATCAACATTAATTCATTGAAGGAAATACAATCTCAAAAGAAGCACCTTTACCTTCTTCACCTTTTGCAAAGATCAACCCATGGTGTCTGTGTACAATCTTTTTGCAGAGTGCTAGTCCCAGTCCCGTTCCTTCATACTGGTCTCTCCTGTTGAGCCTGGTAAAAACATTGAACATTTTTTCGGCATACTCAGGATTGAAACCGATACCATTATCTTCAATAATAATGCAGAGATAATCCGTTGATTTTTTAATATCATCATAATCCTTCAGTTCGTCTTCATTCATCCTTCTGCTTGATATATGAATTCTGCAGGGTGTATCAGCTTTTGAAAATTTCAGGGAGTTACTCACCAGGTTATAGAATAACTGATAGATCAAAGTTGGCGATCCTTTTATTCTCGGCAATTTATCATAGGTGATCTTTGCTTCTTTCTGAAGGATCAGTAATTCAAGGTCGCTTATGATTCCATCCAGTACAAATCCAAGGTCAATTCTTTCTTCACTTTGTTCTGTAGCATTCATGACGGAATAGTTAAGGATTCCTTCAATCATATTCGACATTCTTTCAGAGGAAGCCTGGATCTTATCAATATAAGTTCTGCCTTTTTCCGGCAGGAGGTTTCCGAACTCAGCTTCCAGCCTGTTGCTGAAAGTCCTGATCTTTCTCAATGGTTCCTTAAGATCATGTGAAGCAACATGCGCAAATTGCTGAAGATCTTCATTCGACCTGTTCAGATCGAGTGTTCTTTCAGCAACCAGGATCTCCAGGTTTTCATTGTGCAATTTCTGATCATGAATGTCTGTGGCGGTTCCAAACCACTTAAGGATATTTCCGTGATCATCCTTTACCGGAACTACTCTTCCAAGAAACCACCGATACTGATTATCATTGGATACTTTGAAGCGGTATTCCATTTCGTATGGCTGACCGGTTTCGAGTGAAGTGTACCAGGTTGTCAGGGTCCGGCCAACATCTTCCGGATGAAGGATTGGAATCCAGTTCTGCTCCTGCCCAAATTCCTTAAGGTTTGTCATTTCGTACCACTTCTTGTTATAGTACGTGATCTTTCCTTCATCGTCGGCAATCCAAACGATCTGGGGCATAAAATCGGCGAGTGTTACAAATTCTTCCCGACTCATTTTCAGATCATTGGTATAGGTTCGCAGACTTTCCTTCATCTTCAGGATAGCATTTCCCAATACATCTTCATTACTTCTTGGCTGGAAGGAAACATTGAAATCGCCCTTGCCAATTTTTTCAGCTTCCTGTGCAAGTGTTTTATTTTTTTCATCAATGGTATTGATGGAGAGCGCCAGACTACCGATCGCATCATTGGATTGCGGAAGAACTTTTACATCAGTTTTGCCTTCGGCGATCTGAAGTGCAGCATTCCTTAGTTCATTCAGACTATTATTGATGACCCAAACAATATAGATCGTCAGGAATATAAGTAACAGGCTGACAGCAATGAACCTGTATATGGCTCTTTGCTGGGAAGCTTCTTCGCGCACATAATAGTTGTTGATCTCAGCTTCAGCATTTGCAAGTAGGTTTACCTGGTATGCACTGATAGATTTTAATGCTTCATCAGATAAACGAAACCATTCTCTTGAAGTATAAGTTGTATCGAGCTGATAAGTTGTAAAAATGCGATCAACATAACTCAAAACCTGGCTTAATGCTGGTGCAGCTTTTAATTTCCGGTAATTTTCCAGCGTTTCTTTATTTGCTTTTACCAGCAATTCCTGTTCATAAAGTTTGAACACATCATAACTCGGTCTTGTACCTGCAAGTGTTTCTATGATATACTCCCGGGTGTATAAAATATTATAGACGTTGGCATTGATAATTCCAAGATAAGTAATAAGCTCAGAAAGAATTTTCTGGGAGGTAAGTTCGTTATCGAGTGATTTTAAAAATTCATTTGAAGATACCGGAGGAAAATTCAACGTGCTTAATCTGAAAATAGCCGTTGTATAATTATGCATCACTGCACCGGAGGGAAATACTTTTCTGTCAATATTTCGTCTGACAGAATCCAGAGGCAAAATAAATGCATACCGTCTGAAATCTTTTAATGAAGTCAGTTGTTTATTTTCGAGTTCTGCCAGGAGGGAATCGGTAAGTCCGCGTGACTCATACATTTCATCTTCATATTCTGCTTTCAGGGCATAATCGAAACTGTATCTTCTTTCTTTCTGCAGCTGGCTGATCAGGCGGGAAATGGTTGCCGACTGATCGATGCGGTCGAGATAACTTTTTATTTGTGAGAGGTTCCGTGTTTTTTCAACATACAGTTGAGCGGTAAGGTAAACTATGAACAATATAGGCACGATTGCTATCAGAAGTAGTTTTGCCAATAGGGGCAGACGCCTGAATATACCGTTCATATTGTAATCAGGTTAGTTTTGACGGTGCAATGATAAGTAATACTCATAGAACAAGGGATTAAACATTGGCACTTCTTTTTAAATACATGACTATATTTATTATTATGGAAAACAACAGGAAAATCAGGTGGGCTATATTAGGAGCGGGGAAGATCGCCCATAAATTCGCTTCCGACTTCTCAGTTCTTAAAAATGCAGAACTTGTTGCTGTAGCAGCAAGTGATAAAAACCGAGCCAGCGAATTTGCTGAAAAATACAAGATCTCACATCATTATACCTACGACGAACTTTACAAGAGTGATGAGGTAGATATCGTTTATGTTGCTACTACCCATAATTTCCACTACGAACAAACGCTGGCTTGTCTTGAAAACAAAAAAGGCGTTCTGTGTGAGAAGCCAATTACCATAAATGATCAGCAGTTTAAGAAACTTTCAGAAGCATCCCATGCAAATAATTCTTTCCTGATGGAAGGTGTATGGACCTATTTTTTACCCGCTTTTTTAAAAGTGAGGGAATGGATCCGGGAAGGAAAGATCGGAGAAATCAAATCCATTACTGCCGATTTCGGAGTGCCGATGGAATATGATCCTAAGGGAAGACTGTACAACCCTGAATTAGCGGGCGGAGCACTGCTCGATCTGGGCATTTACCCGATTGCTTTCTCAACTTATTTTATGGACCGCAAGCCGGATATTATTTTATCGACAGGCTACATGACCAACACCGGAGTGGATGCAACAACCTCCATGATTCTACACTATGGTAATGTTACTGCTGTTTTGCAAACGACCATGGTAGCACAAACAATGAACAAGGCTTACATCTATGGAGAAAAAGGTTATATAGAACTCCGGGATTATTTCAAAGCCGACCAGGCAATCCTCTTCAATAAATCAAAAGAAGAAATTGACAGGTTTCAGGATGAACGAAAAACCTGGGGATACAATTTTGAAATGCAGGAAGCGACCGATTGCATGATTGCAGGGAAAATTGAAAGTGATGTTGTTCCACACAAAAGGAGCAATGAACTCCAGGAAATTCTAACAGAGATCAGGAAGCAAATCGGATTGAAATACCCGATGGAATAGGAATAAAATCGATGTTCAAAATCAATTCAGGTTCCTGTTGTTGATCTATTTTTATAAGCACTCATCTGCAAGATATAAGATCGACTCATAATTTTCCTTAAGCGCAGCAGTCATAGCCATTTCGCATGTTTTGGTAGACGAATAAAAGCCATCTGCCCGGATGCCTGCAATCTCTGCAGCTTCAGGCCGGGTGGCTGATTCTGTGAGTTCAGGAAACAAAAACCCGCGATCGCCGGCCATTCCGCAACATCCAGAATTAACGGGAACAATTACTTCCTGTGAAAAATGCTGCGCTATTTTAATAAACCTGTTATTGGATTTCATTTTTTCCAGAGAACAAACGGGATGAAGAACGACTCTATCTTTTTTTGAAATCACATCCGTAAATGGAAGAACCATATCAAACAAAAAATCGACGGAATCAAGAATTGTAAGTGAATCAAATTTTCTTCGATTGACTTCATCAAGTGCCGGACGTAAATGATGTAATGTATAAGCGCAGGAACTCACATCAGTTACAATCGGAACTGTTCCTTCATTGCTGCTTTTCCATAGAATAGAAACGATCCTGTTTGCAGTAAAACGATGAGCATCCGTAAATCCTTTGGAAGAAAAAACCTGGCTGCAGCAGGAACCTTTTGTTTCATCCGGAATGATCACACTTATCCCGGATTTTTTACAAACACTTAAAAACGTTTCCGGTAAATTTTTCATCCTGCCTTTATAAGTCCCCATCATTCTTGTTATGCAGGAAGGATAATATACGATGGTGGATTCTGCTAAATGTTTAGTCAGGATTACACTCAAACCTGCAGACTCTATCCCTTTATTTTTTGAAATGCTTTCTGAAGAAATATCTCTCGTGCTTCTTTTTAAAAAATCAAGCTTTGGAGCCTTTGACAACTCGCCTGTCCACAAAGGCATTGAAGCATAAACCCTCTTCAGTCCTTTAGTAAACCGATACATGAATTTCTTACCAAATATTTTATTGATTGAATGTCCGGTATTCAGGAAAAACCTTGCACCGGATTCTAACAACCCAAAATTCTTCGCTGTAATTAATGCGATCTTATTTTGAAAGGCGGAATGATTTTCTCTTCTCAATCTTTTTATGAGATCGCCTGTATTGATATCAACCGGGCAGGCAGTGGCACACAAGCCATCCACAGCACAGGTATCAACCCCATCATACTGATATTGATCCAATAACAATTTATAATTTGATTCGTCCCCTGTCTGCTGAAGATGTTTCAGTACTCTTCGGATTACAATCCTTCTTCGTGGAGTGGTTGTAAGATCGCGACTGGGACAACGGTGCTCGCAGTAACCGCATTCAATACACCTGTCGACCTCCTCTTCCACCGTAGGAAGAAACTTCAGGTTTTTGATATGCACATTCGGATCATCGTTAACGATCACACCGGGATTCAAAATACCGGAAGGATCAACGATCTTTTTTATTCTTTTGATAATTTGATAGGCCTCTCCTCCCCATTCCGTTTCCACAAACGGAGCCATGTTCCGGCCTGTTCCGTGTTCCGCCTTAAGTGTGCCTTCATATTTTTTAACTACAACTTCTACAACTTCCCGCATGAAAAGATCATATCGGTTAATTTCTTTTTCTGTGTCGAAAGATTGTGTAACCACGAAATGAATATTGCCATCTTTTGCATGACCGAAAATGATTGCATTGAAGTATTCATATTTCCTGAACAATTCCTGAAGGTCAAGAATTGCATCCCCCAATTTCGCAACAGGAAACGCAATGTCTTCCAGGATCACTGTTGTACCACTTGCGCGAACTGCCCCTACTGCAGGAAACAATCCTTTCCTAACCTTCCAGAGAAAATCCTGTTCAACCGGATCATTCGTAAATATGGGCGCATTGATCAATGAAAATCCATCCGTGTTCTCCAAAAAACTATTGACGCGTTCTTCCAGTGCAGGCTGGTCGTTCTCCTGGAATTCGATCAGTAAGGCCGCCGCTGTTTCCGGAAGTGTTTTAACAATAGCAGGCATTCCATCCAGATTTTCCACTGCATGAAGCGATGCACGATCCATTAACTCTACCATTAACGCTCCCGCTTCCGTTAAAGGAACAATGGACTGACAAGCTGCATAGATATCTGTAAAATATAAAAGTGCGGTTGATTTGAACGGATAGTCAGGAACCGTATTCATGACGGCTTCAGAAATGAATGCAAGTGTTCCTTCTGCGCCAATCAGTAAATGTGCAAGAATATCAAGCGGATGATCATAATCGATAAATGCATTCAGTGAATATCCAATCGTAGTTTTGGTGAGATATTTTTTCCGGATCTTTTCATGCAGAATTTCATCTGCCTGAATCTGCTGACGAATAATTTGAAGTTCCTGGTACAATGCTGCACATTCCGATTCAAATCTTTTATAATCTTCTTTGTTTGATGTATCAAAAGTTTGACCGTCAGGAAGTATGAACCGGATTGACATGGTAGTATGATAGGAATTCAGTGCAACTCCGCAGCACATTCCGCTTGCGTTGTTTGATAAAATTCCTCCCATCATCGCAGCGCTGATGCTTGATGGATCGGGACCGATTTTTCGTTTATATTTTTTCAGAAAGGCATTCACCATTGCACCGGTAATGCCGGGTTGAAAACGAACCAAAGCTCCGTTTTCTTCAATCACCAGTTTATTCCAGTACTGGCTCAGGTCAACGAGTATACCATCCGTGATAGATTGACCTGATAAACTTGTTCCGCCTGTTCTGAAAACAACCGGAACATTATTCTCCTGTACAAACTTTAAGAGATTCCGTATCTCGTCTTCACTGACTGGTTGTATCACTGCTTTTGGAACCAGGTAATAGAATCCTGCATCGGAGGCGAATGATACCAGGTCGATATAACGGCTTCGGATTCTTTCTTCGGGAATTATCTTTTTGAGTGATTCTATCATCCCTTCGCTTAGCTGTTCAGTTTGGTAAATCCTCCATCAATGGGATAATCGCAACCTGTTATAAACGATGCTTCATCGGAGCAGAGATACAATACCAGGTGTGCAATCTCTTCAGGCTTGCCCATTCTTCCGATGGGTTGTGACTTCGAAAGTTTCTCAAACATTTCCGCTTCTTTCCCCGGATAGTTCTTTTTTAGAAATCCATCCACAAACGGAGTATGAACACGTGCGGGTGAAATGCAATTACAACGGATATTGTAGGCGAGATAATCTTTAGCAACAGAGAGTGTCATTCCAACTACTGCACCTTTGGTCATGCTGTATGCAAAGCGATCAGCCAAACCAATTGATGATGCAATAGAGGCCATGTTTAAAATCGCACCGCCATTCTTTTTCATGAATGGAATCGATGCATGCAATACATGATATACACCTTTTACATTCACTGAGAGAAGTCGCTCGAATGACTGAGCATCCGTAGTTTCAACATTCCCGACATGTGCAATGCCAGCATTATTGACTACTATATCAATCTTTCCGGACTCATTGCCGATCGAATTGATCACTTCATGCACTTCTTCCTCATTATCGACACTGCATCTTTTGAAAGATGCAAATCCTCCAGAATGTGCAATAGACTGAAGTGTATCATTCACTCCTTCTTCATCTATATCGAGGATATATACTTTAGCTCCCTGTTGCGCAAACAGGATGGAAATTGCTTTTCCAATCCCGCTTCCTCCGCCTGTTACCAGGGCAACTTTATCTTCCAGTCTGAACATAGAAAAAATGTTGCCCTGAAATTAGGGATAATTCAATTTTAAGAAGCTTCTTTTTCTACCCATACTGAAACCGATCCTGCATTACAGAAGAATTCGCCCCATCCATGTTCATTGATCACTACTTCTGCTTCCTGTTTTTTGAGTAGGTCGACAAAAGTTTTACCGGCGTATCTGCCACCAACTTCCATTGATTTGGAACCGGAATCACCGTTACTCAGTAACACTGCACAACCTGAATGTTCCTCATCACCTTCTCTCGTCCAGCCGATGCAATTTCCATGATCGAAATAATCACGTTGCATTCCGTAAGCATTATTCTTACGTGCAAGGATCATTTCTTCAATTCCATCTACTTTATTCAGGAAGATCTCATGATCGTTTCCATCTTCGCCTTTATCAACATAACTCACACCAACCAAATCAGGATAAAAGAGGCATGGGTAACCTTCCTGTCTCAGCAGGATCAGCGAATAGGCTATTGGCTTGAACCATGGTTCAACCGGTGCTTCCAGTGCCTGGAGAGGCTGTGTATCATGGTTATCAGTCAGCGTTACAGCCTTATCCGGCATTGCTTTCACGAGGGTATCATCGAAGATGGTACGCATGTCATAGTTATTTCCGTCAACAGAGGCCTGGCGGAAATTATGGTGCAATGCAGAATCAAAAAGGGTCATATTCCCTTCTGTAGCATCGATATACTTTAATAAAAGATCGAGCTTTCCCGGGGCCCAGTACTCACCCACGGCAAAAATTTCCTTACCGGTATCCTGACGTAATCTCGCAAGCCACTCATTGTAAAATTTAGGTGAGATATGTTTTACTGCATCGAGTCGTACGCCGTCAAAATCAATTACATCATGGTACCATTTGCCCCATTGAAATAACTCTTCCCTTACTGCAGGATTACGAAATTCAATATCACAATACATCAGGTAATCATAATTCCCTTTTTCCTCATCGATCATCTCCTCCCAATCATACCCATACTCATTCAGGAAATTATAAATCGCAGTTTCTCCATTCTGGTGATTATAATCTACGCCGCTGAAACACATATGATCCCAGACAAAATCAGAATACTGGCCATTTCTTCCGGGAAAGTAAAATTTTGTAAAGGCTTCAATTTCTTCTGCTTCAGAAGCCGCAACGGTACGATCGTGTTCGTGCACTTTATAAGCCATCACCTTTTCTGCTTCATCTCCACCTGCTTTATGGTTCAATACAATATCCACGATTACCTGGATGCCTTTTTCTTTAAGTGCATGAACCGCAGCCACGTATTCCTCCTTCGTTCCGTATTTTGTTCGTACTGATCCCTTTTGATCAAATTCACCAAGATCATAGAGATCATATACATCATAACCAACACTGTAGCCGCCGGTTGAGGCCTTAAATGCCGGGGGTAGCCAGACACTTGAAATTCCGAGGTGGGAAAGATAATCAGCCCTATCCTTTACTTCCTTCCATAAAATATTATCCCCTGTGTACCAGTGGAAGTACTGAATCATGATTCCGTTTTGCATAAAAGCGGTTGAGTCGTTTAGAGTAAATACAATTCAATAAAATACGATGCGCAAAGGGGTAGAGGGTAATACCAGCAAAAATATTCCGATGCTTACGTCAACAAAACAGGAGTCAAAAAGTTCAACGCTTCGAAATCTTTCTTAACCAGAACATATTTATCACAAGTGCGGATAAGAGTAAAAGGAGACCAAAAAATTCACGGGTTTCTTCGATCCAGTGCTTGGTTGCTTTCATCGATTGTACAATATTTTCTGCTTCATGGTCAGTCACCCAACTGATAACCCCGTTTTTATCAAACAAAAGATATAAACCATAAAGCGTATAAACAATGATACCGCCGATAAATAATGCAGGTTTATAATTTTTGCGGATCGACATAAAACAAAGTGCCGCTCCGTACAGGTACAATGGCACCCAGATATAAGGATCCGGATCATTGTACTGAACCAATGCAGAAAAGACGAAAAGGATAATAAAAAAGATATTCAGCGCTTTCATTGAATGATAAAAATACGATTTAAAAAATCATCTTTTGCCGGCAGCAGCACTGACTTTTGCTGCACTTTCATTGGCTAAAGCATCATTCTTCCCTTCACCGGAAATCATCAAGAATACTTTCAACTTTTCATTATTGATGGATGCCAGCAAAATACTTTTGCCGTTTGCTGCGCCCACTACTCTCAAATGTTTTACCACTCCATCCAGGATGATCCCGCTTTTTGAAGGCTGAAGTACTTCAAATGTTTTTTCCCCCGTTCCCTTCAGCACCAATCCGTATGAAGCATCGTATCGTCCCGCACTGACTTCCGACTGATATTCATTCCCTCCAAGAATAAGGTCCGCTTTCCCATCCTGATCGATATCAGTTATCAGAATGGCATTGACAGGAGCTAGCTGGGCTTCAAGCGGTAAATCATGCGACTTAAATTTTCCTTTCCCGAGATTCTCCAGCCATACACTCGAAGTTGATTCACAAACCAGCGTTTGCATCCCTTCCTGGTTGAAGCTTTTCATAACTTCTTCCATATTCACTTTTGCATATTGATCATTGCGCAAATACTTTTTCTTGATAGCAAGGATCTCTTCAGAAAACTGTGTCCGATCAATACCGGGAAATAATTCATATTCTCCCTTATCATTTTTGATATGATATGCAGGGATCATATCGATAGAACTGTTTCCATCAAAATCTTTTGCATACAATTTCATCGGTCTTTCAGGTGTTGGATGATACTTGTTATTCAAACCGATATTACCAACCACCAGATCGGTGTCTCCATCGCCATCCAGGTCACCGGACTTGATGGACCTCCACATGCCATGGTTATTTGTCAGACCTGTATTAGCAGTAATATCCCTTAGTTTACCCTTTTCATTGATGTAAAACTGAAGCTGCATCCAATCGCCGGTGATTACAAGATCTGACCATCCGTCTTTATTTAAATCAACCCATTCCGCCGCAGTGATCAGTCCTGCTTTTTTCAAATCCGGATTTACAGAAGCAGTAATATCAGTGAATTTTCCACCATCATTTCGCAGGACAAAACTTTCCGGAATGTTTGGGTATTGCTCCGGCATAACCCTTCCTCCAACAAAAAGATCTTCATCTCCATCCTTATCAAAATCTGAAGCTGTTATTGCCTGGGCAATTGTACTCAGGATCGGAAAAGCTTTTTGATCAGGGGAAAAATTCCCCTTTCCATCGTTCAGGTAGAGATAGATTGTATTAAGTGTTGATGAGCTTCCATATTCGGAACTTCCTGCGCCTAAAATCAAATCAACATCTCCATCTTTATCAGCATCCATAAATAATGCAGCGGCATCCTCACCAATCTTCTCTCCGGAGGCAAGATCACGCGATATAAAGCTGCCATCTTTCTTTTGCATATAGACCTGACCCCACTGGTACGCCCCACCGCCAACAAAGAAATCTTCCAGTCCATCACCATTAATATCAGCTACAGCAAGCGGCGGACCGAGCTGTGAATATTTCTGAGGAATCAATCGTTGTCTTCCGAAATCAAAAAAGATATTTTCATTGTGCCTGAAATCAATTCCTGAATTTGAAATCTCCCGGAACCAGGATTGACCACCCTCTGATGGTGAACTGCTGTTTACCAACTGGTAAAACAATCCGGCTTCCTTAACTGAATCCATGGCTTCTGCATGAAGAATTTTTATAACCTGATTTGAATAAACCTGCTTCAGACTTTGCAATTTTCCATCGGGCCAGATAACGAAAAGTGAATCAATCAACTTGGCAATGCCAACACCGAAATGTAAACGATAGTCAACTGAAGAAAGATATCCTCTTACCGGATTCTGTTCCAGCACCTGCTTTTGATTGCCCGCAAATAAAATCACCTTTGCACCAATTCCGCCCGGGTTAAGTTTAGGACCGGTAATTTGAACGGTTAGATAATTATGGGTTGAATCGGCCGAATTCGTGCGCGTTTCATTTTTCCATAGAAAGGCTTCCATGTTCATGTTATTGACAACCAGGTCGAGATCCCCATCATTATCCAGGTCGGCATGTGCAGCTCCTTGTGAGATAGATGCTTTATTCAGTCCAGCGGATGCCGTGATATTTTTAAACTTCATCTGACCTTCATTCAGGTAGAGATAATTATCGGTTTTGACCTCGCCATATGAATCCAGTTCTTCCAGTAACCTGGCTGTATCATTCAGACTTGATGTACCCGGCAACACTCCATCCTTACCATGCCTGAAAAAAAGAAAATCATTGTTGGTAAGATCTTTAGCAAGTCCATTCGTAATATGAAGATCCTTCAATCCATCATTATTAAAATCTGCCATCAGTACACTCCAGCTCCAGTCTGTTTCTGCAATGCCTGAGAAATTTCCAATCTCACTGTAAAAAGGAATTTGCTGTTCGCCTTCTTTTCTTAAACCCTGGTGCCACTGCAGCATATTTCTTGGAAACTGGGGCTGGTATCCGCCCATTTTCTGTTCCATTTCATATCGCTCAGGATTGTATCCGGCAAACATGGTCTTCTTCCGAAAGTTTGATTCCGGTTGCATATCAAGCACAGCAAGTTCAGGCATCAGGTCGTTGTTGAGATCTGCAGCATCCACCCCCATGCTGTTATAACTCTGGTGACGAACAGACTGTGCGATGGAATTTGTAAAACCTCCTTTTTGATTATTGATATACATCAGGTCGTTGCTGATAAAATCATTTGCGACATAGACATCAGGCCAACCGTCAAGGTTAAGATCTGTAATTACCAGTCCGAGTCCATACGCTACATCACGCACCCCGACCTCTTCGGAAACATCTTTATAAACGGGATGAGTACCCCCGGCCGGTATTCCTTCATTTCTGTAAAAACGATCCGTAGCCAACCTGTTTCCTTTTGTATCCTGAATGAAATTATTCGGCTGATCAGAAAAAATATTGTGATTCATCAGGTACATGTCGAGGTCACCATCACGATCATAATCGAAAAAGGCGGCCTGCGTTGAATAGCCCGGATCATCGAGACCATAAGCTTTTCCTTCTTCGCTGAATTTCAAATTGCCCTTGTTGATAAACAACTGGTTTCTTCTTGCATCAGGATATTTGGAGTTTGTAACAGAAACATAGATATCAGGTAATCCATCTGTATTGATATCAACGATACTTACACCTGTACACCATTTGTTATTTTGCAGTCCCGCTGCTTCGGTAATATCTTCAAACTCCATATCCCCTTTATTGATATATAATTTCGAAGGAACCTGTGCGCCTGCAAAAAAAATATCCTGCAAACCATCATTGTTAAAATCAGCGATACCAACTCCCGAACCGATATAGATGTACTGGTTAATCAGAAAATTTACGGAGTCATTTTCCTTAAGTGAATTATTGAATTTTATTCCTGAATGAGAGGAAGAAACTGATGAAAAATAAAGTTGTCCTTCAGGAATTTTTTTGCTGTTACAGGAACTCAATAAAAAAAAGAAGGCAGTGATTGCAATAGAAAAAAAAACAAAAGCAGAAAATCTATTTCGTGGATGCATGTTATATCCCGTATGAAATTCTGTTCGGGTTACCTGAGATTTATGCCAGTCTGCCGGACTTGATTTTTCCTTATTATTTTTTTGAGTCATGATTCATTCTGTTTAAAACCCATTGACCAACTTCCTTTCCCTGCGCTGCTCCGTTATTTATTGCATCCATAAAATGAATGCCTCCATAGAACCTTGAAAGTCCCGCCTCTTCAGCTGCATCTAAAAATGAATTAAACTTCCTCGCCGGTAATCCGTAGGGAACCTCCACGCGATCTGTATATTTAAATCCATCGCCTAAAAATGAGGTAAGGATTGTTGCAGAAGTGAATGAGATAGTTGAATGGCCACTCAGGTATTCAGGGAATGGAGGTGTCTGCAAAAATGGCGACCAGGATGGATCGATCATTTGCCTGATGGCTGTTTCAGGGCGAATCCTGTTGCTTCGGAATTTTTCATCCCAGCATGCCATGAAGCCATCCATCAAACCTATTGCAACGACTGTATGTATTTTCCAGGATTCATTAAAAGACTTTTTTGCATCCCCGCAGGCGATCCCTGTTATCCCCAGCCAGTGGGCACCCGGAGAAATCTTTTTATAGGCGAATTGAAGATGTCCCTTATCATTTAAATTGAAAGGATTACAATCCCAGAAAGCTGCAATCTCCTGGTTGGTTTGATTCCCATTTTGACTTTCCTTGTAAACTGCAGAAACCATTTTGTAAAATTCATGCGTGGTATCTTTCGAATAAGCAGCAGGTTGTGCGGGTTTGAACTGAGTGCAGGAATCGAGTGTAAAAGGACGCACCTTGTTAAAGTAAGGCTCTACCGCAGCAATAAATCCCGGAGGCGTGGGATACCATGCTCCCGGATCTTTTACAGGCGTATATCTCGGAAGATTACTGAGCTTATTGTAACCATCCGACTTTGCATAATCCAGGATTTGTTTGCTGATCGATTGAGCATAAACAAGTGAGGCATTTATGACATCTTCATCAAGACCTTCTTTGATGCAGGAGTCAATGAATTTTTTCTGCCAGGCATCCATTCTGGATCCTGATGGCTGCATTTTCTTTGATGTCTCCATCATTGCCAGTAATGCACTTAACCTGTAATCAAATTCCTCTTCAGGAATATCGTGAATTATGTCAGGATACTCATTGAGCTTTCCTTTCATCGAAGGAATGGCAGGGTCGTGTTTTGAAATGATTTCGTAACCCGACAATAAACTATACGAAAAAAACCTCGCAGCAAGTGGAGGATTGGTAATATCATGCACCATGATATCGGTCATGGTGGTTATAGTTTCCCCGATCTGCTGATTCGAAAATTCAACCTTTTTTGATTGTCCGCACGAAACAAAAAAGAATACTGCTGCAAATAATATAGATCTTAACCTCAACATTACTGGAGTTTATACATTTTTACAGGTGATTGGTGAATGCCAACTACAACGCGATCACCAACAGTTAACAATGACCTTACATCCCCGCGAATATGAAATCCTGATTTTGGTTGTGGTACATATTCGAACTGACCCTTTCCATTTCCTCTGAACAGCTGACCATAATTTGCATCTGATTTTCCGAAACTTAATCTTGCCATGTTTTGATTTCCACCCAACAATAAATCCATATTTCCATCCTTATCAAAATCAATTTCAGTTATGGAATGCACCGGTGAAAACTGGGACTGGACGGGTAATGATTGCATTTTAAATTTTCCATTTTCCAGAAGGAAGATGGCTGTTGAAAGATAATTTGCTTCAAGTTTTGAAACGTTCTTTCTTTCCTCATTTGTAAAGATCTCATTCATTGTAAGATCAGCATATGATTTGTAATCAGGGAAACGTGTGCGCATGGAACTCATCTGGTCCAGTAGTTCATCTCTTGTTACATAAGGATAGGATTTTCCCTGTATATAAAAGTTGAGAATCGGATCAACAGAACCATTGTTGTCAAAATCACTGAAGAACATTTCCGCTGGTTCTTTATCACTCACTTTACATTGGGTATTTAATCCCATGTTTCCGGCTACCAGATCCGGTTTACCATCTTTATTCAGATCCGTAATAAGAATTGTATTCCACCAGCCTTTGAATTCCTTATCAAAAAACACGGTTGTTTTATTTTCAAATTTGACACTTGAATTATTAGCTGAATTATTTCCTGCAATGTTTCCGGATTTTCCAAAAACTGTCAAAGGCATCCATTCACCGGCAATTACAAGTTCTTTTTGATTATCTCCATTCAAATCAACAAACGCAGCATCCGTAACCATCCCGATCTTTTGCAGCGCCGGAGCTATAGAAGCTATTTGATTTGTGAACTTTCCTTTTCCATCATTGATCAGTAAAAAGCTTTCGGGTGTTTCAGGGTATCGGCCGGGAATTACTCTTCCTCCAACAAAAAGATCATCATACCCATCTCCATTGATATCCGTAGCAGCAACAGAACCTTTACTTACTTTCATGGAAGGAAGCGCATCCGCTGATCTTTTGAATTCACCTTTTCCATCATTGATGTATAAACGATCTTCAAGTAAAACATCACCCGGTTGAAAATCGTGGTATCCTCCACTAGCGACGTAGAGATCTAAAGATCCATCTTTATTTGCATCAAAGAATATTGCATCTGCATCAACATATGCATTATCCTTTTCGAAATCCGCGTTAGATTTTTTACTGAATGTTCCATTCTTCTGTTGTAAATACACAGTTCCGGCAACTCCCCGATCACCTCCTGCATAAACATCTTCAAGTCCATCGTTGTTGACATCCGCTTTTACCAGGCAGGGACCAACAACAGATAGCGATCCAACCAGCAATGGCTGTCTTTTAAAATCATTAAAAGTTTGAGTGGAAGCTGTCAGACCTATGGATGATTGTTCTTCTTTAAATACCGGTTTAATACGAACAGGAAAAGTACGTTTATCTGATACTTTAAGACCCTCTGACTCTTTCAATTCAGTTAGTTTATTTATTGCAGGATTGGTTATTACCTGCTGCTTTCCGCTCAGCCAAACTATTTTCAGAGAATCAACAGATTCAGATTTGCCAACTCCGAAATGGATCCTGGAAGAAACGGTCGATTGATACCCTCTTGCAGGCATCTGTTCAGCATACTGAATTTTGTTATCGTTGTATAAAAATAATTTTGCACCGAGACCATCCGTATTTTTTCCTTCGCCGGTTAATTTCAATGATATAAAATTCGATCCTGATTTATCGGAACCATTGCGAAAAACACCTGCAGGCTGATTGATATTGTTCACTACTAAATCAAGATCGCCGTCATTATCAAGATCCGCATACACAGCACCATTACTGTTTGTAGGCGTATTGATCCCCCAATTCTTTCCGACATTTTCAAAACTCAGATCTCCTTTGTTTTTGTAAGCATAATTCGTAACATTAGAAGAGGGCATTTTTCGTAAGATCTCCAACACATCTTCACTGGATAATCTTCCTTTTGATGCAACATAATCATTCATGAATTTCAGGAAATCCATATTCGTGAAATCCCGGAGATACCCATTGGTGATGAAAAGATCCTTCCATCCATCATTATCAAAATCCGCAACAAGCGGCGCCCAGCTCCAGTCGGTATTGGAAATCCCTGCAAGCTGACCGATCTCACTGAAGGTTCCATCGCCATTATTCAGTTGCAGCATATTGCGCATATACTGGTAATAAAATCCTGACCGTACAAACAGGTCGAATTTTTCATAATTATCAGGAGACATCAATAATTTTTTCCTTCGGTTGTCTTCGGGTAACATATCCAATACAATGATATCGGGCAAACCATCATTATTGATATCAGAAACATTATTCCCCATGGAAGATTGTGAAGTATGACCAACCATTGAAGCCAGTTTATTTTCAAATCCTCCTTTGTGATTATTGATATAGATAAAATCGGGGAAGTTGTAATCGTTTGCGATATAGATATCCTGCCAGCCATCTCCATCGATATCAGCGATTCCTGCTCCCAGTCCATACGTTAGCATGGAACTGCTGATGCCTGTTTTTTCAGTGATGTCTGTAAAAAAGTTATCCCTGTTTTCAAACATTCTTACACCGATCAAAGGGTTAGGTTTGCTCAAAAGGTCTGCAGTTCTTGATTCATCCATGATGGGCAGGCTTGATGGATTATGATTAAGAGAGAACATATCGAGATCTCCGTCTTTATCAAAATCAAAGAAAAATACCTGGGTAGTATAGGATGAATCTGCCAGTCCATATTTTTCTGCCATTTCTTCAAACAAAGGAACACCCTGCGGATTATTTCCCTGGTTGATAAAGAGTTTATTTATGCGGTTAGTAGCCCGGACGTTTCCTGAATAACTGATATGAATATCACGTTTCCCATCGCCATTTACATCAGCGATTGTCACGCCTGTTTTCCAGGGCGCCGCACGGGTGTTAACACCTGATGCGAGTGTGATGTCTTCAAATTTAAAGTTGCCTTTATTGAGATAAAGTTTACTGTCAGACATGTTCGCCGTGAAGTAAATATCTTCCAGTCCATCATTGTTCAGATCACCAACAGCAACTCCGCCTCCGTTATAAAAATATTCGTAGAGCAGAACGTTGGTGTTTTGTGCTTCCGTAAGATTGTTACTGAAATGGATATTTGAACTGTCAGGGCTAACCAGTGAAAACAATGCAGGAACGTTTTCCGGAGATTTTTCATTTTCACTTTTTTCCTTGCAGCCGCATATAACAAAAACAAGCAGTGAACTATAAATCAGAATTCTTTTCAAGATCGGGTTATTTATACTCAAAATAATTTATGCCAGTGGAATACTGGCATAAATTATTAAATAATGAGACAGTAAGAATTATTATTCTACATATCCTGGATTTTGAACGAGTTGATCGTTTTTATTGATTTCATCCCTATGTATCGGTCTGAAATACATTTTATCCATCCAGGTCCTGTTTTCGTGGTTGATATCCAGTACAGGAGTGTAGGTGTAATTGTAAATTGATTCGTCGTACTTGTATTTACCGGTCAGCGTCTGGCCTGGTTTGAACTTACCGATTACGTTGATGAATGTTGTTTTTCTTCCGAGGGTTGTCGGAGCGATCATCCACCTGCGTGCATCAAAATAGCGATGCTCTTCGTAGGCAAGTTCGATCCTTCGTTCATTGCGGTATCTTTCCATCAGGGCATCACCTGATTCTGTAAGAGCGGGCATTCCCGAACGGAAGCGGATCTTGTTCAGCCAGGTACGTGCTTCCTGGTCTTCGCCAAGTTCAATACATGCTTCTGCATAATTGAAGACAGCTTCGGTATATCTCAGGAAAGGCCATGGAATGAACTGTTTGGTATTGTTCTCCACAATCGCAGGATCCGGATCAATGAACTTACGCATGTAATAACCGGTACGGGAACCGTTCCAGTCTTCAATGGTACTTCTTCTTGTATCCAGTCCATTGTGCGTAACAGTAGCCCCGCCGATTACAAGGTCGTACTGACCGGTCTGGATCTGGTTATATGGATCAGCATCACCGGAGATCAGGTCTCTTGGCTTCCAGTTGGAACCATCATACATGATGCTTGCATAGAAACGCGGATCGCGGTTTTTGTATGGAGAAGCTTTATGAGTTGCGTTGTTCCAGCTGAATTCTGAACCATCCATCATTTCATAATCATCAACCAGTTCACCGATCGGTGTATTTCCGGCCCAGTTGTGGTAACCATTCGGACCATTGAACAGACCGGCGTAAGGGCCGCCCCATTCGTCTTTATCGGCAACGTTGTACCGGGCAAAAAGAAGTTCTGTTGCAGCAGTCGGATCTACACCCGGTGCCTTACTTCCTCCACCCATTGAAATAGAAATGTAATTCTGACGTCCTTCAGCTGCAGAAACAGGGGAACTCAATCCGAGTTTGTAGCCCATTCCCTGATCAAGTACGGCTTTTGCAGCAGCTTTTGCAGCCTGCCAGCGCGACTGGCGATCACCGTTGGTATATCCGATCAGGTCTTTGTTTCCGTATGCAGAGATAACGGTTGAATTTGCTGATGCGGTTGGAATATCGTGCAAATCACTGGCTGCATATAACAATACTCTGGATTTAAGTGCCATAGCTGCAAGCGCAGTTGCCCGACCCTTATCCATTGTTTTTCCTGTAAGCATTGTAATGGCAGAATCACATTCCTTCACGATGAAGTCAACACATTCCGCATAAGTGTTACGTGATACCGCATAATCTTCATTCAGTCCATACACCTGTGTGATCAGAGGAACTCCGCCGTAATTGCGCAGAAGCTGGTGATAGAAATATCCCCTGAGAAAATGGGTTTCACCCTGAAGCCTTTCTTTCAATGATTCATCGATGGTCGATTCCCTCATATTAAGCAATGCTACGTTGGTTGATCTGATGCGGCTATACATAGATCCCCATTCAAATGTTCCGAATTGCAATCCGGGATTGCTTGGACTTAAACTTCCTTCTGTTACCGTATTGATACCGCGGCCGGTGTGGGTGAAGACGGCCTCATCCGTGAAAGATGCCAGCATCTCTTCACTGAATCCACCGGCACCAAGACCATTGTAAATCTCGTTTACAAAAGCGGTTACCAGAGGACCATCATTCCACACCACCGATGAGGATACTTCCCCCAATGGCTGTGTATTCAGGAAGTCTTTGTTACAGGCGGCCACACCGACCAGACCTGAAACAACCATGACCTGAAATATTCTGTTTCTGATTCTCATAAATCAAGTTTTAAAAAGTTACTGATGCACCTACGTTAAGTACTCTTGCCTGTGGATAGTACTGACCACTTCCGCTGGTAGACTCCGGATCGTAGATCTTCATTTTATCCCAGGTAATCAGGTTGATCCCGTTTACATAAATCCTGAGGTTACTGATTCCGGCTTTTACAAGCGAATTGCCTGTAACATTATATCCAACTTCAAAGTTTTTCAAACGGAGATAATTGCTGCTCCTCAGCCAGTAAGTATTGTTACCTGCCTGGTTAGGATTAGAGTAGTAAGTATTATCCCTGTTATCAATTCTTGGATGCTCACTGCTTGGATTTTTAATAGTCCAGCGATTGTTATAAGTGTACTCAAGGTAATTACCGATATCACCGGATTCTGTTCCGATGAACAGCAAACCACCGGTAGCACCCTGGAACAATACAGAGAGGTCAAAACCTTTGAACTGCAATCCACCAGTGATACCATAAGTGAATCTTGGATCACGGGTTTTATCTAAACGAACCAGGTCATCTCCGGTTATTTTTCCATCACCATTGATATCTTTCAGTTTCATATCACCCGGACGAAGATTGGCACCACCTACACCGCTGTAGTCAATTGTATTTGCATCGATCTCTTTCTGGTCACGGAATACACCGTCATATTCATACACCAGGAATGCAAAACCGTTACTTCCGAGAGGTTTACCTGTTGCACGCTGGTACTCAGGAGCACCGGAAGCTTCATCCCAGTAAACAACCTTGTTCTTTGCATAACCTCCGTTCACTCCAAAATTGTAGCGAACCTGGCCTACCTGGTTGTTGTAACCGATCTTGAATTCAAATCCCTTGTTCTCAACTTTACCTTCGTTCACCGGAGGAAGCAAACTTCCGATACCGGAGCTGGAAGGAATGGAACCTGTTTTCTGAATCAGCGCTTTATCTCTTTTGTTGATAAAGTAATCGAGTTCAACATCGAGGTGATTGTTCAGTGAAGTAGCTTCCAGACCAAAGTTTACGGAAGTACCTACTTCCCATGTGAAGTTTGGATTCGGAACCCTTGTTTCGTAAAGTGACCTTGCTACCTGGTCGTTGATAATGAAACTGCTGAAACCATAGGTTGAAAGGAACTGGTATTCAGCAAGTGTTGAGGTTCCGCGGAAGTATGGCTCAGCACCCATCTGGCCCCATGATGCACGAAGCTTCAGGTTATTGATGAATTTAATATTATCAGCAAAGAAGTTCTCTTCTGAAACACGCCATCCCACACTGATACCAGGGAAGAATCCAAACCTGTTATCCGGAGGGAAAATATAGGAACCATCATAACGCCAGAGAAACTCTGCGATATACTTTTCCTGGTAGTTGTAACCAACGCGACCGAAATAACTCAGACGTGCTCTTTCGTATGCTCCACCGCCTACAAGCCTTTCTTCGTCACCACCTGCGAACAGCTGGTCAACTGCAGAAGAGATATAGTATCTGCGGAATGCATTGAAGAATTCGGAATTGATGGTCTCGCGCTGAACACCCGCAAGGAAATTCACTGAATGATCGCCAAAAGTTCTGTCGTAATTCAACAATCCGCTCAGGTTGATATTGAGTGAGTTTTCTGAGTTCTGACGAAGACGGGGATCAGTGAAAGTAGATCGGAGTTCTTTGGTAAGACGCGGAGTTACACCATCAGATTCATAGGTCACTTTATCCCATGAATAAAGGTACCATGGAGTCTGCCAGCGTTTACCTGTCTGAATGTATTTATCCACTGCTGCAGTACCGGTAATCTTTAAACCCTGAACCCATGGGATCTGGATTTCCAGTTTACCGTTGGCCTGGAAATAATCACGTTTGTCTTTATCGTAACCTGTCTGGTTGGTAGCGATCACCACCGGGTTCTGACCATTTTCGATGTCACGGCCTGGTAACCCGTTTGGCCAGATGGCAGGTTCATTTGGTTTACCGCGCATGAGCATCCTGAAGATGGAACCGGCACTTTCAGTAGGGAAGAACCTGAACTCTTCACGGGCTGTAAATCCAAAAACTGCGTTTACATATTTATTGATCTTTGCATCGAGGTTCAGACGCATATCATACTGCTTGTAACCTGTTGCAGAATTCTTATAATAACCATCCTGATTCTGATACCCGATTGAACCAAAATAGCGCACATTTTCAGTACCGCCATTGATCTGAACATTATGTCTTGATTGTGGAGACCAGGTTTTCAGAACATCCCCAAACCAATCGGTATTAGGATGCCCCCATGGATCGGAACCATCTCTGTATTTGGCAATATCATCCGGGAAATATCCGGTGGGTGAAAAGATCTCGGCATTATTAGGAAGCACATATTTTCCTGTAGTATTAAAAGCATTGAATGCATCATCCCATAAGGCAGGATTTGATACCCCTTCAAATACTGCAAGTTCATTTCTCATTTCTGCATACTGCAGAACGTTCGACATTTTCGGAATTCTTGTCGGCTGTGCCCATCCCTGGTTAAAGTTATAGGAGAGCTGCGGCTTCCCTGTTTTACCTCTTCTGGTAGTAATAAGGATTACACCGTTTGCAGCACGTGATCCATAAATTGCAGCAGATGCATCTTTCAGGATGGAAACACTTTCAATGTCTGCAGGGTTAAGACGTTCCAGTCCACCCGCACGATCAGGAACTCCGTCAATTACGATCAAAGCCGAAGTATTTCCAAGAGAATTTGTACCACGGATACGAATGGAAGATCCATCATAACCCGGCTCACCGCTTGAGTTAACTGCTGTAATACCCGGAAGGCGTCCAGCCAGCGTATTCGACAGGTTCATTACGGGAGTCTTTGCTAGTTCAGCACCCTTTACCTGGGCAACAGAACCTGTAACGTTCACTCGTTTCTGAGTACCATAACCTACTACCACAACATCAGTAAGTTGTGCAGATTCGGAAGTCATAGTAACAGAAATAGTGTTTGATGAAGTCAGTACATAAGTCTGAGCCGTGTAACCAACTGAAGTGATCTCCAGTTCTTTGCTGCCGTCTGGTACGTTAAGTCTGAAATTACCATTGGCATCTGTGGTGGTACCGATTGTTGTACCCTTAACTAAAATGTTTACACCAGGCAGTGGTTCTCCTTTGTCATCAACTATTCGCCCGGTGATCACCCTGTCCGCAAAATACGGAGCATTGAAATCATTTGCGGTATTAGCTGAAACAATTGCAGGAGTCATTGTACCGAGCCCGATGGCAGCTACAAGCATACGCATGCAGCCACGTTTTACACCTGTTGCCAGGTGTGGCTTGATTGAGTTAGTCATGGCAATAATTGTCAGTGAAAAAGCGTGATTCCGAATTTAAATTTTGGGATAATGTAATCGGTACACATCGTTCTTGGCATGGCATAGCCATAGTTGCAATCGTGTCATAATCGTGTAGTTTGGTTAATGAAAGACAATATAAATAAAAATTAAGAGTCAATAGGACACTTAATAAAAATTTCCCGGTTTTTTTGTTTCATAGTGTCAGGAAGACACAATCCAGCAGGGGCAATAAATAAGACAGAAAAACAAAATTAAATAACGCCTCAAAGGGTAAGAAAAACTTAAAAACTCTGTTATTTAAGGTTTATAAAAATTAAACAAATTATTTGATTAATTTTTCTTTTGTGCAGAAGTTATTTATCCCGGAAACTCAGAGATATAAACATGGGATAATGATCAGAACCAAACTTGCGCAACTTCTTTAATTTCCTAAGCGCAAAATCTTTAGTATGGAAGAAATGATCAAGGGGATATTGAAAGAGCGGAACAAAGGCATTATAAGTTGCAAACAATCCTCTTCCCTGTCTCGGATCATAAACACCACTGAATTTTTTAAATCTTAAAGATGTGTACGACCATGCAACATCATTGAGATCTCCTACAATTATTGCAGGCCTGTCGGATTCTTTGACTCTTTTACCAACCAATAATATTTCAGTATCCCTTTCATACGTTGGAGAGCCGGGGGCTGGGGGTTCAGGATGAACACAGTGGAGATCGAATTCTTTTCCATCAGGAAGTGAAACTGTTGCATAGATAGAAGGTATTCCTTCCTTCACTAAAAAATTGACTTCTTCATTTACAAATTCGTATTTGGAGTAAACCATCATTCCGTAAGTATTATCCAGCGGTTTCTTGATAGAATAAGGATAAGTTTCATCCAGCTCTTTTAATTGATCAGCCCACCAGTCATCCGGTTCATTTACAGAAATAATATCGGGTTCATATTTACGAATGAGTTTCTTGAGTTTATCAACCTTCCTGTTTTCCATTCTTACGTTTGTCTGTAAAATTGAAAAACTGAATTTTGGATTTCTTACCCGCGGAGATTCCACTCTGAAAAAAGGGGTGAACCTTACTACATGCCTGAACTGGTAAATAAAGCAGGCAACAAGTAAGGTGACGAGTGTATAATCAAGGGAGAAATCTCCCGGAAAAATGATCAGCAGAATTATAGATAGGATGGCAAGAATGGCTATCTGCAATCTTGGAAAATCAAATATCCTTATCCACCATGCTTTGGACCTAGAAAAGGGAAGCATCGTAAATAAAATATTCATGAAGCTGAAAACTAAGGTAAAAGTTCGCATGCACTAATTAACAACAATTCTTATTCCATACTGTTGTAAATCCAATCTGTTTAATCAAATGGCTTCAATTTTCTTTACTTCCTGATTAAATAAATGCAATTGCCCTAAAATAAAAAACCGCCCCGGATAACCCGGGACGGTTGTATTCTTAATTCTCACATCCTATGGATTTTGTGTCACAGCCTTGTTCGCATTGATCTCAGCTTGTGGAATCACATACTGCCACTCTAAATCGCCAGCAGGTACCGACATGGTTACAGCCAGTGCGGAGTTGTGGTTTGCACCCCGAACGAGGGGAAGGTTTAATCTCTTAAGATCTAACCACCGGAATCCTTCTCCCCAAAGTTCTACACGACGACTGTTCATGATTTTTTCAATGTACTCATCACCGGTTTCAACGGGTTCAGTATACTGCTCATCACGCGTTTTCATAAAATCTGCAAAAACAACTCTTGATTGAGCTTCCTTACCATCCCTGGCCAGTGCTTCTGCTTCAATCAGGTACATTTCTGCAACCCGCATGTAAGGCATGTCTCCTACAGAGTTTGCAAAATCCTTTGCCCTGAATTTCTGGTTCATATATGCCCTGCGGATTCCACCAGGAGGAGTAACTACATTGTCTGCAGTTGGAGCAGGTCTCCACAATTCACGGCGGATATCCGTTGCATTCATTGTATTGTACAATTCACTGTTAATCAGCTTGGGATTGGTCCTGATATTTGTTGAGTTATAGTTATAACTGACATATGCCAGGTATGCAGTAAAGAATTCAGTCTGATCATCGATCTGCTGACTGGCCCACATCCACTCCGGATTTGTCCAGCTATTGAACCCTTCCAGTTGTTGTGCCTGGCTCATTAGATTGAAGTTCTGTCTTGCTTCATTTGCTTTTGCAGCAGCGGTTACCCAATCCTGCATAGTCAACGCCACCCGTGCCTGGAAACCTCTCACAACATCAACGTTAATGTTTGATTTGTTAGGACGGGATTTCGCGCCATCCAGTAAAGTTTCTGCAGCATTCAGATCTTCAATCACCTGAGCATATACTTCTGCAACAGTTGATCTTGGAAGACCATTTGTGTTAGGTGTCAGTACTAACGGAACACCCGGAGAATCGTTTGCAGTTCCCTTATCATAACGCTTTCCGTATAATTGAACCAGGTTAAAATAAGCCCAGCCCCTGTATGCAAGTGACTGTCCTTTGATCTCATCCTTTTCAGCCTGCAGACCAGGAGTGTTATCTATTCCATTGATCAGAACGTTTGCATTTGCTATGATCCTGTAAAAGAACTGGTAAGGAAAATAGGCATTCCCATTTGCATTTCTGTGGTCAAGCCACCGGTAGAAAGAAAGCCACCATCCGTTTGATTGTCCGGAAAATACATAATCTTCACCCAATACATCATTGTTGATCATGATCGTACCGTAACCAAATGTTCCCTGGTCGTTGTAACGCATGAACATCGACCTGTGAATCCCGTTCAATGCAGCAGTTGCATTTGGTACACTCTGAAGTACGGAGCTCGCATCGATTGAAGTGGTCGGTCTTGTATCGAGATATTCTTTCTTACAGGAGCCCATCAGCATTAAGGCCGACATCCCCATTATATAAGATACTTTTTTAAAGTTCATATTAATCAGTTTAAAGAATTAGAGATTGACATTGATACCAAAGTTCACAACCTTCGCAGGAATGTAGCCGATTGAGGTAACTCCTGTAAATGATTGCATAGGGTTCATACCACTTCTTTTAGTGAACATTTTCACATTTTCCATTGAAACATACAAACGTGCATTGCTTATAGGCAATGTCAGGTTTCCAATCTTTCCTTTAAAATCATAAGCGAAAGTGATGTTCTGAATGTTGAGGTAACTTGCATCAATCAACCATCTTGAACTTACTGCTCCGAAGTTTGAAGTCTGTGCATTATCCATTCTTGGAACATTGGTGATATCACCAGGTTTCTGCCAGCGATTAAGTACATCAGTATGAAGAGAAGCACCATAAGTACCTGCATGCATGTATGCCGCATAAGTATCATCATAGGTTTTTCCTCCAAGCTGCCAGTTCGCAAGGGCAGATAAAGTGAAGTTCTTATAAGTCAGTCTTGTATTAATTGCACCATACCAATCAGGAATTGCTGAACCATGGTATTCGTATAAAGCACCGGTAGGGTTCGTTACCACTGTATCACCTTTTGCATTCAGCCTGTAGGTTGCAACACCAGGATTTGCTTTATAGGTTCCTGCTCCGTCATTCGGATCCACACCATCCCAGGTTCTTAACCAGAAATCATAAATAGACTGGCCAACTTTCAGCTTTTTTGTACCGGAAATGATTTCTTCCTGAGGAAGTCTTGTTATCTCATTTCTGAATTTAGTGGCATTAATACCAAAGTTCCAGGTGAATTCTTTGGTTTTTACAATGTCAGCATTCAATTGAATTTCAACACCGCGGTTGAACATAGCACCAATATTCTTAGTGATGGAATTGAAACCGCTTGACATTGGTAATGGAACACTAAACAGAAGGTCATCAGATACACGATTGAAATATTCAATCGAACCTTCGATCCTGTTACCGAAGATGTTGAAATCAACCCCGATATCGAATTGCTTATTCTTTTCCCAGGTCAGGGAATCGTTACCTGGAGAAGTTGATTGTAATACACCAGGAGTCAAACCATTATTTCTTCCGATAGTGTACAAAGTCTGGTAAGGATAGTACCCGATCCCGGCATCATTTCCGGTAGTTCCGTAGGAACTACGAAGTTTTAAGAAATTTATAAATGAAACATTTGTCATAAATGTTTCCTTACTTAAAACCCAGGCACCGCTCACAGCCCAAAACTTACCCCATCTGAAATCTCTTGAGAAGCGGCTGTTACCATCCGTACGCCCACTTAGACCAATAAAATATTTCTCGTTAAAGTCATACTTAAACTGACCAAAGTAGGACTCAATTCTTTGGTTATCGATTTGTGATGAAAGGGAAGTGGTTGTTGTAAAGTTGGCCAATTCAAAATTACCCTGAGCAACCTGATTTTGACGCTGACCACTTAGGTAATCCTCATTGATTTTATAATTTTCGTGCCCTAATAAAACATCAATTCCATGATCACCTAAAGATTTATTATAATTTATTAACTGGTTGAAAGTAGTACCAACTATTGTTTGATAGTCTTTAGAGGACCTACCTGATGGAGCACCATCACCAATAATATTGTTCTGGTAGGTAAGATCATATCTGTTCGTATAATCAGTTGCAAAATTTGTGGTTACTTTCAAACCATCCATAATTTTGATCTCGGCATATGCACGACCGTTGAAAACGTTCCTGCTGAAAGTTTCGCTGCTCAGTTCATTTTCAGCGATGGTATGACGGCCACCATAAGCACCAGCCGGTCTTGCAGGCAAACCTGGAATGGTTGAGTTACCAAAATCATATTGCCTGTTTCCATTTGCATCCAGCAGGTACTGCCCAGGTCTTGCAGGATCATATGCATAAACCGGGAAGATAGGACCCATCCTTGCTGCAAAGAAGAAAGGATTCACGATAGAATTACTTCCATCAGTCGAAGCGAACTGACCGTTACTCTTTGCAAAAGCCAGGTTCGTTCCAATTTTAAACCAGTCGGTAAGTTGTGAGTTAACATTCACCCTTGCATTGAAACGTTCAAAATTGGAACGCTTGATATAACCATCTTCCTTAAGGTAGCTAAACGAAACAAAGTGATCGGTTTTGTCACTACCACCACTAAAACTCATGCTATACTCGTTTCTTAAACCATTACGGGTGAGAGGTCCAAACCAGTCAAGGTCTTCAGGATTGTAGATAATCTTTCCTGCGGCAGGATTTAATGTTCCATTAGGAAGCATGACCTGGTTGTTGGCAATATTATAAGGATTGTATGCAAGGAGGTCAACTATACCATTTTGGCCGGCAACCAAACCAGAAGCAATATTGCTGGCATTTTCAAGAGAAAGAGGGTTTGTTGCACGATAGGCAAGGCTATTCCTGTAACCTTCCCACATTAAAGGGTAGTACTGGTCTCCATTAACCCTGGTATAATCAGGAATTGCTCTTGAAGTTATACTGGTATTTACTTTTAGATTAATAACTGCCTTACCTTTTCTACCCCTTTTCGTTGTAATCATTACAACACCGTTTGCTGCTCTTGAACCAAACAACGAAGTTGTAGCAGCATCTTTTAAAATCGAGATGCTCTCCACATCGTCCATATTAATATTGGCAATCGCTGCAGTGTAAGGAACACCGTCCACCACATAAAGCGGGTCACTTGAAGCTCCAACAGACCCAATTCCCCGGATTCTTATTGAAGGTGCCGATCCCGGCTGACCATTTGAAGTTACTGCCGCAACACCTGGTGCGGAACCAGTCAAAGCAGCAGCCACATTTGTCAATGGCCTTCCTTTCATATCATCCGCTGATATTTTGGCCGCACTTCCTGTAAAAGTTTCACGACGGGCTGTACCATAGGCAACCACAATAACATCTTCCATTGATTTTGCCTGTGTTACCAGCGTGATGTTATAACTGTTGGAATTTCCCACGGAAACTTCCTGGGCAGCATAATCAATCGCAGAAAAAACAAGCGTTCTTGCGCCTTGCGGAAGCGCAATACTAAATGTTCCGTCTTCACCGGTTGTAGTTCCAAGATTTCTCCCTTTAATTACAACTGAAACATTTGGGATAGCTTCTCCATTGTCTCCGGTTACCTTTCCCGTAATTCTTCTATCCTGGGCAATTGCCTGGGAAGACACAAAGAATAAGATAACCATAATGATCCTTAGTCCAATTCGCATAGCATCAATTTTGGTTAGTAAAAAAAATTATAAGGGTTTAACATTTATTTAAGACAATTATATTTTTAAAAATGACTCTTTAGAAATCATATAATTTTTATCTTAATGTTTATAGGAGGATTTTTGAACGATTCACCCAGTTACACTGGTCTTCGAGCACTTTTCTTAATTTTTCAAGGAGATCGATATTAAGAAAGTATTAACATTTAACAAAAAAATTATAAGGAAGAGTAAGCTGGGATAATCAGAATTAAATATTCAGTAGGTGTTTCTATTTAGTTTCTTGATATGCTTTCTTTTTTGTTTAATTATCTATTAAATAAATAAGTGTCAGGTCAACAAAAGGTATTTGATATATTTAGACCCAAATTAATTGGATGAAAACAGATATAGTTAAGGTTCTTCAGAAAAAAAAGAAGCAGATCCTGGAAGAATGGATCAACGGTCAGATCACTGATGCAGGCTTAAGAGAGTCCCTGATTTCAAACGATGAATTAAGGGAACAGTCAAATGAATTATTAAATGCTCTTCTTGATAACCTCTCCAACAATAACATAAATGATCCACAGTCTTCAGACTTTGAAGCTGTTCATGAAATTCTTTCCGGGATTTCTATATCCAGGGCAAGACAGGGGTTTTCTCCTACTGAAACGGGAATCTATGTTTTCAGCCTGAGAGAAGCATTGTTGAGAACGCTGCAGACTGAAATAAAGAATGATCCCAATTCAATTATTGAAGGGTCTACCAAGATCAATAAATTAATGGATCAGCTGGGCATTATCACTTTCGAAACTTTTATTAAAGGAAGAGAAGAAGTTATTCTTCGCCAGACTGATGAGATCACTGAAATATCTACCCCTGTAATCCAGGTATGGGAAGGGATTCTTGCACTGCCGATCATTGGAACGCTGGATAGTTCAAGAACACAGGTCGTAATGGAAAACCTGCTCCAGCAAATCGTTGAAACTGAAAGCACCATTGCAATTCTTGATATTTCCGGAGTTCCTGCAGTTGATACACTTGTGGCACAACATCTTATTAAAACAGTTGCAGCTACCCGACTGATGGGTGCAGAATGTATCATCAGTGGTATCAGACCTGAAATTGCACAGACCGTTGTTCATCTTGGAATTGATTTGTCTAATATCATTACCAAAGCAACCCTTGCAAGTGCACTAAAATATTCCTTCTCCATGCTGAGACTGGATGTAAAAAAAATTCAAAAAGATAAAGGTTCTATATAAATATGGATAGAATTCCAATATTAAGGATGGGTCAGTTTCTGCTGGTCACCATTCAGATCGATCTGTATGACCGGCTTGCAACCAACCTGGAAACAGACCTGATTCAAATGGTTAATAAAACAAATGCTAAAGGTGTACTTATAGATATTTCAGCACTGTCGATCGTGGATTCTTTCATGGGAAGGATTCTCGGTAACATCGGAAGTATGTCTAAGATTATGGATGCTGAAACTGTAGTTGTGGGCATGCAGCCCGCAGTTGCAATTACCCTTATAGAACTTGGCCTTGAATTAAAAGGCGTTCACACAGCTTTGAATGTAGAGAGAGGAATGGAGCTATTAACAAACAAAATTGGCCCGGCTGATGATGAACAAATAGAAAATGAAGATAGTCCTGAATAAAGACACTATAAAAATCGAAAAAGAGCAGGATGTAGTTCTTTTAAGAAACCGCGTTAAAGAATATGCGGTTAAAATAGGTATGGGACTGGTCAACCAGACCAAACTTGCTACCGCCGCAAGTGAGCTTGTCAGGAATATGCTGAAATATGCAAACGGAGGAATTGTTTTGATAGAAATCATAACGCAGGGCAGAGATAATGGTGTGCGGCTTACTTTTCAGGATAAAGGTCCCGGAATAAAGGATATCCCCCTCGCAATGAAAGACGGCTTCTCGACAGGAAAAAGTTTGGGGCTTGGATTGCCGGGAGCCAAAAGACTTGTCAATGAATTTGATATTAAAAGTACTCCGGGGCAGGGTACAACAATCAGCATAATCAAGTGGAAGAATGGTTAACAGAATACACAAAATTTTCAATGCCTCCGACAGAAGTTATTTTTCAATCATAAAAAAAGAAATTCACGCTATAGCTGTTTCGGGAAATTTTGATGAGAAGAAACTTGGAAAGATAGATATCGTAGTTGCTGAAATAGTAAGCAATCTTTCCAAACATGCTGATGATGGAAAAGTCCTGGTCAGACTGGTTGAAGAAAACGGAATGCAGGGACTGGAAATCATCGCAATCGATAATGGTCCGGGAATGAGCGATGTCAGAAGAATGATGCCTGATGGTGTGTCAACAAAGAATACACTGGGGCAGGGTTTGGGAGCAATAAAGCGAATGAGTGATTTCTTCCAGATTTATTCGGTTAAAGACTGGGGGACTGTTGTAATTGTGAGGATATTTAATAAAGAAACACCGTCTTTAAAGAATAATAAATTTGACATCAGGTCTATACTTGTTCCAAAGCCGGGAGAAACAGCTTGCGGAGATGGATTTTATTCGATCATTACAAATGAGCATATAAAACTTTTTCTTGGTGATGGCCTCGGTCATGGCCCGGAAGCCGCAAAAGCTGTGATCACTGCAGGAGAAAGTTTTTTAAAATCCACTCAGGATACCCCCGAAGAAATCATAAAGGATATCAACCTTGCAGTAAAAAAAACACGTGGACTTGTAGGCACCGTGGTTGTATTTGATATCAAAGAAAAAAAATGGAAAATTTGTGGAGTAGGAAATATATCAACTAAAATAATCAGCCCCGACCAGACCAAGAACTACATCGGTTACAATGGGATCATAGGTTTGAATCTTAGTAATAATCTTCACGCCCAGGAAATAAGTTTTGATCCCGGTCAGCACCTGATCATGTGCAGCGATGGATTGAAGTCAAGATGGGATCTTATTAAACATCCTTCAATATTCAGATATGACCTGTCAATGATAACTGCAACATTATTTAAAGATTTTGCCCGTAATACTGATGACATGTCTGTAGTAACTTGTAAAATTAATTTGTGAGATGCACGAGTTAGCAAGAGTAACGCTTCATAATGAGATGGACCTGATACTTGCACACAAGCGGTCTATGAAACTTGCAGAGATTGCAGGTTTATCTCTTCCTGCCCAAACAACATTCGCAACGGCGGTATCAGAAGTTTCAAGAAGTACAATTCTGAGTGGGAACAAAGGCTGTTTGATTTTGAGTGTTGATAATGATAACCGGGATAAATATATAGTTGCCTGCCTTAAAGATAATATATCCAATACCAACTGGTCGTCGGAAGGACTGGCTTACGCAAGAAAGCTTGTAAGCAGGATCAATATTTCAACTAAAGGAACCGAATCAACGATCGAATTATACTTTAATATTTCTCCATCTTTCAGAATTGATTTGCATAAAGTTGATGAATGGAGAAGAATATTCAGGAATGAACCTCCAATCAGTTCCTATGAAGAGTTAAAGAGAAAAAACGAACAACTGCAGGAACTTTCTGAAAAGGTTCAGAAAAGCGAAGAACAATATAAGACACTCACGAACTCGTTACCCCTCATCATTTTTTCACTGGATTCGGAAGGGCAGCTTCATTATGCCAATGAATGGCTTTTAAAATTTACCGGTCAGAATATTGATCAGCTGAACAGAACAAAATGGAAATCTATTATTCACGCTGATGATTATGATCCGTTTTGCGTTATACTCAATTCGGAAATATTAAAGGGATCTTCTTCAGTAAGGACCCAGGCGAGGTTAAGGAATAGTAATGATGGAGAATATTTATGGCACCAGGTTTCCATCACTCCTATAAAAGATGAAAAAACAAACACCAATTTCTGGATAGGTTATATTGTTGACATTCATACTCAGAAGATGCTGGAGAAAACACTTCAGGATAATACGGAGTTGAAACTGGCACAGGATCAGCTGAAAGAAAATCAGATAGCCCGCGAAAAATATATTGATGAACTGAACAGGAGCAATCGTGAATTGCAACAATTTGCTTTCATTGCCTCCCATGACCTCCAGGAACCTGTAAGAAAATTGTTATTCTACAGCGATTATCTTTTGGGAAGATACTCAGAAGAAATAGATGATAAAGGAAAGGAGTTCTTGGACAGGATGCAGAAAGCAGGACAACGAATGAGAAACCTGATTCAGGACCTGCTCATCTTTTCACAAATCAATAAAGAAGAACTACGATTCGACGAAGTTGATTTGAATACAATTGCTGAAGAAACATTACAGGATTTTGATATGGCAATTGAAGAAAGAAAAGCAAAGATCAATTTTGATACATTGCCAAGAATAAAAGGTGATAAAAGAATGCTGTCACAGTTATTCAATAACCTGATCGGAAATGCTTTAAAGTATTCCAGGCCTGAAATAACCCCTGAGATCTTTATCGGTTACAAAGTAAAAAAAGACACTATTGAATTAAGCATAAAGGACAATGGTATTGGGTTCAACGAAAAATACCTTCCTCAAATGTTCACCTTGTTTCAGCGTTTACACACCCGTGAATCTTACGAAGGAACAGGACTGGGCCTTGCAATTTGCAGAAAAATAGTTGAAATTCATTCGGGAGCAATCAGGGCAGAATCAGTTGAAGGACTTGGCTCAACTTTTTATATTTCATTTCCAAACTACCAGAAACCTTAAAGTAGCAAAATGGAAAAATGGAGAATTTTACTGGTTGATGATGATCCGGATGACCGGATGATTATTCTGGATGCAATGGAAATCCTTGATTCAGGAAACCTTATGAAATTCGCAGAAAGTGGCGACCAGGCCCTGAATATTCTTGAGACACATGCGACTGCCGGGCATTTCCCCTGTCTGATCGTATTGGATCTTAACATGCCTAAAATGAACGGAACCGAAACTCTTCGCGAGATAAAGAACAAGGAACAATTTAATGGCATTCCGGTCATCATTTATTCAACTTCAATTAATTCCCTGGAAAAGGAAAAATGTATGGAACTGGGTGCAGATGATTATATCACAAAACCAATTTCATTCAGGGAAAGTCAACATACTGCAATGAAATTACTGGAGTACTGCAAAAATACTGCTGTTTCAAAATGAGATTCCCGTTTTGAAATTAAATTCATGATCTAAAACTGCTGAACAGGCTTACCCCATTCCGGTTCCACTATTCATCACCATCCCTGATCCTGTATATTTGTAAAAATTTTCCCATGACCGTTAGTGGATTTTCCTATGTGCGCAATGGATTACAATATGGATACCCTTTTCTGGAATCGATCCGGTCTGTTCTTCCATTATGTGATGAATTCATTATGGTTGTAGGAGATTCAACTGATGGAACCCGTGAAGCAATTGAAAACCTGAACGAACCTAAAATAAAAATTGTGGACAGCATCTGGCCTGCACAAAACGAAGGTGGCCGCAGGTATGCTATCCAGTCAAACATTGGTCTTGATCATTGCACAGGCGACTGGGCATTTCATATACAGGCAGATGAAGTGATTCATGAAAAAGATCATCCTGCGATTTTGCAGGCGATGACAACTCACTTCGAAAATAAAAAAGTAGAAGGGTTTTTATTCAAATTCATCAACTTCTTTGGAGACTACTGGCACTGGGGACCATCAAGAAGATTTCATCAGCATGAAATCCGGATAGTGCGCAACAGTCCAAATGTAAGATCCTATAAAGATTCACAGGGATTCCGGATTTATAATGATCCCGCTAATCAATGGCAGGAAAAAGGCCGCAAATTAAATGTGGTTCCTATCGATGCAACTGTATATCATTACAGTCATGCACGCAATCCATTCATGCAGCGCAAAAGACAAATCGAATTTGAAAAAGGTTATCTGCAGGATGAGGTTGTAGAAAAAAAGTTCGCAGAAATAAAAGACGCTGCCTACGATTATACAAATATTGATTACCTCGAAAAATTTAAGGGAACCCATCCTGCCGTCATGAACGATCGCGTAAAAAATCAGGATTGGAATTTTCAATATGATCCCAGGGCAGGGAACATGAAGCTAAAAGAAAAATTCCTGAAGCTTTTACATGACCTGACCGGCAAGCAGTTTTTTATTTATAAGAATTACAGGATTGTGAGACCATAGACTAAATTTACCAGGAACTCTGTTGATTATATTACTGTTTTACAAACCAATATTTTCTTATCTAATTAGAATGAACTGGTAAATAAACAGTAAACGTTGCACCTTTTCCTGGTATACCTTCAGCCTTAATCATTCCCTTGTGATTTTCCACAACTTTTTGGACAATAGATAATCCGACACCTGTTCCGCTATATTCACTTTTGCCATGCAATCGTGCAAACATCTGGAAGATCTTCTGAGAAAATTGCTGATCGAAACCTATTCCATTATCCGCAACTTCAATGACATGGTAAAATTTTTCATCAATCTTCATCATATCAGCGGTAATGCTGATTTCAGGAGTAACATCTGCTTTACTATACTTCAATGCATTGCTGATTAGATTTTGAAACAGTTGTTGAATTTGTCTCCTGTATCCCTGAATAACCGGAAGTGTACCTACTATGATTTTTGCATTTTTTTCCAGGATATCAATCTCAAGGTCTTCCAGTACTCTCTGAACTTTTACGTTCAGGTCAATACTTTCCATTGAATGGGGCCTTTGACTGACATGCGAATACAAAAGAAGATCATCAATTAAATTACCCATTCGATGGGTGGCATTTTCTATTCGTGTGAAGGACCGACTTTCTGACTCAGTTAACCGGTTAGTAAGTTGTTCCTTTAACTGGTTGGTATAAAAATGAATCTTTCTGACAGGTTCTTTAAGATCATGAGAAGCAGCATGAGCAAACTCTTCCAGTTGTGCGTTGGATCGTTTTAATTCACTGTTGGCAGTGGCAAGCTCATTCGTTCTTTCTTCCACTCTTTTCTGAAGTTCAGCTTCGCTTTCTTCAATTATTTTTCGTGAAAGCGCCTGTTCGGTAACATCAATTGCAACTACAATTATTCCCGAAATCCGGTTATCTGCTTCCCTGTATGGCTCATAAACAAAATCAATGTAAATAGTTTTGGTTCCACCTTTATTGTCGGACGTTTTTAAAGGGATTCCAAATGCTTTATAAGTATCACCGGTTTTATATACATGAGATAACAGTTCCTCAAATCCCTGTTTGGAAACTTCCGGAACTACATCGAAAATTGAATTACCAATAATTTTGCGGCCCGCTGCCCCCCATAATTCAATCATGCGATCATTCGCAATCTCAATAATATTCCGGGGACCTTTCAAAATACAAATTGCCATTGGCGCCTGTAAAATAATACTCCGGAGATTGCGCTCACTTTCTTCAATTTTCTGACGGCTTAATTCCTGCTCTGTAATATCCTGTAAAGTTCCGGTAATTCGATAGGAAAAACGATCCTCATTAAACCATGATTTCCCTTTTGCACGAATTATTCTCGCAGGTTTGTTGGACGGCCTGATAGTATACTTCACATCGAAAATTCCACCGGATGAAAATTCCTGTGCTCTCTGCAATGCTTTAAGAACATAGTCCCTGTCTTCCTCAGCAATAATACCAATAGCTAAATTCATGTCGGTAGCCTGTTCTGCACTTATACCGAATAGTTCACTGTACCTCGCATCAGCAGTAAATTTGTGGGTAACAGTATTATAATCCCATGTTGCAAGTTCAGCGGCTTCAATAGCAAAAGCAAGATCTTCCTTGCTTTCTTCAACTTTTCTTTTACTGAATACTTTTTCGGTTGTTTCTACAACTGCACAAAATAATCCGTCAACAGATCCCTCGTCATTAAGAATGGGACTATATGAAAAAGTAAAATATGTTTCCTGCACAGAGCCATGACGAAAGATATCCAAATGAAGATCTTCAGACCAGGTGGAATTTCCATTGAAAACATTCTCCACCAGTGGAGCAAGGTCATCCCAGATTTCAACCCATCCTTCTTTTCCGGATTTGCCTAACAACGATGGATGTTTATCCCCGGCTATAATTTTATAGGAATCATTGTATATAGTAATCAACTGTTCTTTCCCCCACCAAATAAACATGGGAAACTGCGAATTCAACAGAATGCTGACTCCGGTGCGAAGATTCTGTGGCCATTGTTCAGGAATACCTAAAGCTGTTTTCGACCAGTCTAAAGCTCTTGCTAGCTCTCCCATTTGTCCACCGCCCTGTAAAAATGATAAATTAGAATTTAGATTTGACATATTTACACAGCCACCTTTATTTTACAATGTTTGAAAGTACGATTCAATTTCACGACAATCCAATTGTGATATAGATTTAATCTAAAAGCTCAGCCGATTTATTTGGCATGATATATTAAATAAACCTGATAATCCTGGTAATAGTTGTTTAAAAATAAAGAAAATAGTTTTTCAAAAAGAGTATTCAGCAGGCCGGCACTCCCGGCTACACTGCTTGTCTTTTCTATAATTATAACCATCATTGGCTGGTACATTTCCAGGAAACACCTTATTGAAAAAAACAAATACAGATTCGAATACAGGGTTCATGATATTTATTCAGCCATTGAGGTGAGAATGCAGGCCTATGAGCAGGTTCTAAGAAGCAGTGTCGGATTTATTTATTCGGGCGATACTGTCACCAGCCTGGAATGGAAAAAATATGTGAAGACGATGGAACTGGAAAAATTATATCCAGGGATCCAGGGATTGGGATATACATTGCGCTTAACTCCAAACGGTGTTAAGCAATTAGAAAAAAATGTCCGCTCAACCAATTTTCCTGATTTCACTGTATGGCCTGATGAACCCCGTGATGAATACTTTGCAATCGTATACCTGGAGCCCTCTAATGAAAGAAATGATCGTGCACTAGGCTATGATATGTATACAGAAGAGAAGCGAAGAAAAGCAATGTTGCGCGCAAGGGAAACAGGCCAGCCTGCTTTAAGCGAGATGGTTATCCTTGTACAGGAAACTTCAGATGATATTCAGAAAGGATGCCTGCTTTACCTTCCTGTTTATGACAGGGAAGCCAGTCTTTTAACACCTGAAGAAAGAAGTTCTGCACTCAGAGGTTTTGTTTATTCTGCATTCCGGATTAATGATCTGATGAAAGGAATTCTTGGATTTATCCAGAAGGAAATTGAATTTGAAATATACGATGGAAGCAAAATTGATACAACAAAACTTTTTTACACCAGTCATGGTTACAATCCGCAAAAAAATAAGGCAAGGTATTCTGAATCACGGGTCATGAAGGTTGCAGGTCACGACTGGACCATCATATTCACTTCAAGAAAACCTTTTATTTCAAACTTTGAAGCGAACCAGCCGAACATCATTGCAATAGCAGGAATAATTATAAACCTGTTTATATTTTTAATTTTATTAAAGATCAACTCCCTCAGTAAAAAAAACAGGATCCTTGCTGAACAGTTTAAAAAGGCTGAAGAATCACAACGACGTTTTAATGAAGAACTGGAAACAATTGTACAGGATCGGACTGTTGAATTACAGCGTTCAAATGAAGACCTTGAAAGGTTTGCGCATATCGCCAGTCATGACCTGAAAGAACCAGTAAGAAAAATGCTGATAGTAACTGATCAGTTAAAAAACCGCCATCAGGATTCATTAGGAGGAGGTATGAGATTGGTAGATAAATTATCCAAGGCTGCTTCCAGGTTAAACCTAATGATTGAAAGCATTTTGAAATTCTCGACCGTCAGTTATGAATCACAACCGGCAGAAAAGGTAGATCTCAATAATACGATCAGGGATGTAATGGATGATCTTGAACTAATTATTTCAGAGAAGAATGCACAGATAAAAACAGGAGCGCTACCCATCATCGAAGGTAGCAATGCATTGTTGCATCAGCTTTTTTATAACCTCCTCAATAATTCATTGAAGTTTTCAAAAGACGGAATTGAACCTGAAATCAGTATTGATGCCAATGAAGTTGTGAATGAAGAAAACAATATTGAATTAGTTGTATCAGATAATGGAATTGGCTTTAACCAGGATGATGCCAATCGCATATTTCAGAGCTTCTTCCGGTTACATTCAAAGGACCAATATGAAGGCACAGGCCTTGGACTGGCACTCTGCAAAAGAATTGTTGAACGCCATAATGGAACGATAGAAGCAATCAGTTCCCAGGGTAATGGAGCAAGGTTTGTGATCAGAATGCCGAAGAATCAAAAAGAAGGACTGATCTGAGGATGCAAACAATCCTTTGCCGGATAACTCCGGGATTTAATACAATGATTATTTTCTACATTAGTACTCTACTCTCGACTGTTGCAATGCATCATAGCGATCACCCACTACACCGATCTTTTCAATAATACTTTCAATTTCTTTTATTTCAGCCTGCGTCAATATAAAATCAGCGGCTCTGAAATCTTCTTCTAAATGCGAGAGCTTGGTTGTGCCAGGCAATGGAACTATAAACGGATATTTTGAAAGCATCCAGCTCAGACAAATTTGAGATGAAGTCATACCTCTTGTTTTACCAAACTCATTCAGCGCTTCAACTATCCGGATATTTTCTTTGATTGCCTGGGGCTGAAACCTCGGCCATGCACCCCGGATATCATTCGTTTTCAAATCTGAATATTCGGTCAGTGTTCCACCCAACAAACCGCGGCAAAGAGGGCTATAGGCAACAAACCCTATTTCCAGTTCCTGCAAAGTGGAAAAGACAAAATCTTCGGGTAGTCTTGTCATAAATGAATACTCACTTTGCACAGCCGTGACAGGACACACAGCATGTGCTCTTTTTATAGTTTCTGCTTTTGCTTCACTGAGACCGAAGTGCAAAACCTTTCCGGCTTTTATAAGATCTTTTACAGTTCCTGCAACAACTTCAATTGGAACATTCGGATCAACCCGGTGCTGATAGAGAAGATCAATACGGTCAGTCCGGAGACGCCTGAGTGATTGGTCCACAACTTTCCGGATGTTTTCCGGGCTGCTGTCAAACACTGCAGGGCCACCTATTTTAAATCCAAATTTCGTGGAGATCTTTACGTTATTTCTGATGGGCGAAAGGGCTTCACCCACCAATTCTTCATTAACGTATGGACCATAGACTTCTGCTGTATCGAAAAAGTCGCATCCTCGTTCTGCAGCATCCCTGATCAGTTTGACCATGCTTTTATGGTCAGGATGTTTGCCACGACCTGTATGCATACCCATGCAACCTAACTGAATTGCTGACACTACAAGCGGATTTTTCTTTGAGCCTAATATCCTCTTTTTAGTTAGAATGGACCCGATTTCATTTTTATTTACATGACTCTGTGAAGCAGTTGCATAACTTTTGCCACCTCCTCCGGCAATCGATCCCAAACCCAATAAAGTTGCTGCCTTTAAAAACCCTCTTCGCATAAGAGGATCTGCAATAGTGTTTTCCTGCTGGTTCTTTATATTCCTGGTCATTGCTTACTATTTTTATATTCTTCATCCGTAACCTTATGCAACCAGGTTACTATTCCATTTTCTGTTTTGGGTAATATATATAGCTGATGCATCCCTGTATCAGCACTTGCCCCATGCCAGTGCTCTACATTTGCCGGGCATTTTACTACATCTCCTTTTTTAATTCTTTGTATTGGTTCGCCCTTTACTTGGTGATAACCCACGCCTTCAGTTATAATCAATATCTGACCCGAAGGGTGTATATGCCAATTACTTCTGGCTCCTGGTTCAAAGTATACGTTTCCAATTACGGTATTGTATATGCTGTCATTTGCAACCAGGGGAGTATTCCATGCATTACCGGTAAAATTTTCTGCCGAACCTTTTTCTCCTTTTGGAAAAATGGCTGCAGATTCTGCTGAATTATTTTTTGAAGATTTATCCATACAACCCATTGTAAACAATGCTAAAAAAATAGTTGCGGCAATTATTGATGTTTTCATAAAATCGTTTTTCGTACTATGTAAATATGAAATGGCCTTCATCTATTTTGAACAGTAAAGGTTATCGTAACATTCCCGGAACCCAGTGCTGCAGACAGTTCGGAGGCATTCTCTATACGACCTAATGGTGTGTAACTGTAGGGGGTTGAAAACGATTTATAGAAAAGCACCAGCGTATTGGAACCGTATAACATCAAATCTCCTGATTGAATCCTTCCCGGATTTGATGCATTTACCGGCAGACTTTTCGGAAGATCAAAATACTTTTCATTACCATTTAATTCAACCATATTTATTGTCAGGGGTAAGCGTGACTCAAATTCAGAAGCAGTTGCATTGTTATACAAAGTGGCTGTGAAAGATTTTGTTCCGACAGTTATAAGCAGTTTCAGACTATCTGTCTTCAGACTATCATTAGTAATTACTTCCATCTTATTATTTTTACTGCATGCATTCAGTTGAAGACAGGTAAAACAGACTAATATTGATATGAATGCTTTCATATTTCGAATTGATTAAATCTCCTTTATCATCTTCGCTGGTATTCCACCAAAAATTGAATTGTCAGGAACATCCATAGTTACAACAGCTCCCGCAGCTACTATAGCGTTCTCTCCAATTGTTACTCCCTGCAGAATTGTTGCTCCTGCGCCAATCCACGTATTTCTTTTAATATGAATTTTACATGCAGTAAGTGATTGTCTTGAATTGATATCCAATGGATGACCTTCGGAAAGCAGACTAACTTTGGGCGCGAGCATAACATTGTCTTCAATCACAATTCCTCCCAGATCCAGAAACGTGCAATCAAAATTGATAAACACTCCCTGACCGATTATTGTATTTTTTCCATAGTTGATTTGAAATGGAGGAAAAACCAAAGAAGTAGCATGAACTTCAGCACCAATAATTCCTGATAACAAACTCCGGATCTCCTCCGCATCCGAGGCCACGTTTAACTGAACCAACAATTTCCTGGTATCATTACATGCTTCAATGATCCTGTTATATTCAGGATCGGTAAAAGGAATCGTTTCACCCTTTAAGAGTCGCCTGAAGATATCATTATGTTGTGCCTCCATTTATAAATCATTGAATTACAAATTTAGTGACACTAAATCGCCTAATTGGTACACTTATTTCTTAAATAGTTTCAAATATTACGTATTCTTATAAAACAGCATTAAGAACGAAATAACTATGGAAAAAGTAATCCTCATGGAATCATCCGGTAAAGTGAAGTTTCCTGAAAACTATTTACACGTTTTTCATACACATATCCTGTGCATAAGGGGCACAATAAGCTTTATATTCAATCACAGATCCTATACTGCAAATGCAGGTGAATTTGTCTTCTGGTTTGCGGATAGCCAGGTAACAGATGTCCGCTTTTCAAAAAGTTTTAAAGGGAATTTATTATTCATTGAAAGAGATTTCCTTGACAATAATATTCCTGACCAGAACCGGAGTATTGATGTGGTATTACATTCCCGGGCAAATCCTGTACTGCATTTATCCGATAAAAATGATCAGTCAAAAATCGTCTCCAACTTTTCGCAATTACACAACAGATTTCTGGAAAAGAAGCACCTTTTTTACATGGAAACTTTACAACTGCAGATGCAGCTTTTCCTTTTTGAAATGTGGCACATTTTTGCAAATGAATATGAAAACCGTAAACGAACCCTGGAAAGCGGATCCTTATATGAACAGTTTATGCACCTGGTCCAGGAACACTGTATGCAGGAACGCGAAGTTCAGTTTTATGCTGAACGACTCCACATTTCACCAAAGCATTTAAATTATGTATGCAAACAAAACACTGACCTTACCGCATCGGAATGGATCCATCGATACGCTAAAGAGAGAATCATAATTCTATTGAAAAACAAAAATCTGAACGTTGCTGAGATTGCAGATAAAATGGAATTTTCCAGCCGATCCTTTTTCACCCGCTATGTAAAAAAATTGCTGGGTGTAACTCCAAGCGAATTCAGAAATAGATTGGGATAAAATAAATTTTTCAAACCGCAATATTCGCATACAACTATCTGTCTGGGATCTTCTCAAACGGAGACTTCTCTTTCTAATATCGGGTGTCGCGGATCAGGTACCAAATATTTTTAAGATTTCTGTAAGGAAAGAACAGACCTGCCGTCTATACACAAAAAGAGCGGATGAAAGTGTTAACATTCCTTTTGATATTATATTCTTTTGCCCATGAAAAGATCCAGGCGCAATCTAATGGTCGCCTCCAGATTTTCAATCTTTCTTCCCAACATGTTGCCATCGACGGATATGATGCAGTGGCCTATTTTAAGCAAGGACAACCTGTAAAAGGGAAAGCTTCCCTCGCAGTTTCCCATGAAGGAGTTATTTATCATTTTGCATCCATTGAAAATAAAACTGATTTTTTACGATCTCCCTCCTTATATGAACCTCAGTATGGTGGCTGGTGCGCATATGCAATGGGAGCTACCGGCGAAAAAGTGGATGTTGACCCGGAGACTTTTAAGATCGTTAATGGTAAACTTTATCTGTTTTACAACAAGTACTTCAACAATACACTGAAGTCATGGAACAAGGATGAAAAATCTTTGAACCCCCGGGCCGATGTCAACTGGAAAAAAATTTATAATCCTAAATTATGATCAAAGAAATTGTAACCTGTTTACTGATTTCGTATGCAGTGTCAGCCAATGCGCAGGGATGCAGCGATGCAGGATTTTGCACCATTGGAAATTTAAATCATCAATCCGCTTCTCCTCAAACAAATTTTAAACACAATTTAAAGATTACACTTCCTGCCGGAATTGGAGATGAGGAAGTGTTTGTTTTTGCTCCCGGACTTGAATATACTTTTCAAAAAAACAGTTGGCAATTCTCCGGAAAAATCACAGGCAATTATGCCTCCGGAAACCTTGGAGATGCAGTTGGAGCAGGGGATGTATTCTTATCAGCTACCTACCAGATTCCTTCATCTTCAAAACTGCTCAAATCATTCACGCTGGGAACAAAACTCCCGCTGAACCAGGGCAACCTCAAAGAAAATGGGTTGTCACTTCCCATGCAATATCAAAGCAGCCTTGGAACAGTTGACCTGATTGCAGGTATAGCAATCAGCAAAGAAAAATGGAAAGTTGTTGCAGGTTTGCAGCAGCCTTTAACGGGAACAAACAGAAATAATTTTTTGCCTCAATACTGGCCGAATGGTACAGCAACGGCTTACCCTCCGACAAATGATTTTAAAAGAAAAGGTGATGTTCTGTTACGTACTTCTTATCGTTTGTTTAAAAAATCAAACTGGTCGCTCGAAGCAAGTTTACTCGGGATTTATCATCTGGGCGAAGACACGTATATCAATGCAACCATCAGCAATAAACCCATCCCTCTTATTGGATCAAAAGGATTAACCCTGAACGCAACGGCTTCATTGGATATCATGCTTAACCCACGTTGGTCATTGGGATTGGTTGCAGGAGCTCCACTTGTAGTAAGGGATATTCGTCCTGATGGTTTAACGCGAAGCTTTGTTGTGTCACCGCAAATCATTTATCAATTTTAAATGGCTGTCATGAAAAATTATTTATGGATTTCCGTATTGATCTTTCTTGCAGCATGCAAAAAAGAAAGTGCCTCCAACATTCCTGCAATGGATGTCGTGGAGAATGGATCGACGCTGCAGGCAAAAGGTCTTTTTCAAAACGGTCCTTATGGAAAGGTAACCGGACTGGGAAAGATCGTACGTAATGCAAACAACAAATTCGATTTGGTGCTGGATACATTTATGACCAACAACGGTCCTGATTTGTATGTATACCTATCAAAAGAAACAATGCCTGTAAACTTTATTGAAGTAGGCAAATTGAAATCTGTAAGTGGAACCCAGGTTTATCCGCTCACATCACTTCCCGATCTAAACCAATATAAATACATCTGTATTCATTGTAAGGCTTTCAATCATTTATTCGGATATGCACTCCTTCAATGATCATCTAATATCACTTATATGAATTTTCTACGGTTTATCGTTTTTATTTTAATTATATCCTGCAACAGTTCGCAACGAAAAGGTGCAGAAATATATCAAAAAGAAGGTACTGCAATTGGCGGTTACGATCCTGTTTCTTTTTTCACTGCCCACAAACCAGTTAAAGGCGGTGCTGAATATATTTTTGTGTGGAAAGATGCAAAGTGGCAATTTTCTTCTCAGCAAAATCTGGATAGCTTTAAATCTTCTCCTGAAAAATATGCTCCTCAATACGGAGGTTATTGTGCTTATGGAACTGCAGATGGACATAAAGCTCCGACTGAAGTTGACACGTGGACCATTATGGATGGCAAACTATACTTTAATTACAACCAGGATGTAAAAACTATTTGGGATAAAAACAGATCAGTGTATATTGAAAAAGCAAATACTAACTGGGAGAATATTAAATTTTCAGATTGAGGAAACTCCTTAACCAACATACAAGTACAGGTTATTCAATGATGGAAAAGGAAATAATCTTCCGGAATTGGGTCACTGAACATTCCGATGAACTTTACCGCTTTGCACTGCAACGCCTGTACGACAAAGAACTTTGTAAAGACCTGCTTCAGGAAACATTCCTTGCAGCCTGGAGAAACATGGGCGGTTTTAAAGGTCAGGCTTCTGTAAAAAACTGGTTGTTCATCATCCTGAAAAGAAAGATCACCGACCATTACAGAAAGCCATATACTCGACAGGAAGTTGAAATGAATCACCAGGAAAATAATGACTTTACATTTTTCGATGAAGAGGATCATTGGCGAAAGGGAATGTATCCCAGGCCATGGAGTATTGATTTAAATGATCGTGTTGAATTAAAAGAATTTCAACTCGTATTTCATTCCTGTGGGAAAAAACTGAAAGCAATTCAAAACGCTGTGTTTGTCATGAAGTATGTAGACGGTCTGGACAGTGAAGAGATCTGTAAGGAATTACAAATTACTTCTTCCAACTACTGGGTTCTGTTGCATCGTGCAAAAGTCCGGCTTCGCGCCTGCCTGGAAAAAAACTGGATGTAAAAATGAATGGAATGAGCAAAAAAATTACATGCAGACAAGCTGTTGATTTTATTTCAAAAAAAGAAGAATCGAAACTTTCTCCCGTACAACGATTTTCACTTTATAAGCACCTGGGTGAATGTAGTTTGTGCAGGATCTTTTCAGTGCAAAATAAAATTATCGTAAAAGCCATTCAACAAAATGATTCAGTTACCCTTTCCGGTGCTATAAGTGACCTATCCGGTCCTGAAAAAGAAAGTATCATTCAAAAAGTGATGGAATCAGGAATTTAAATTTATGTGGTTGATGTTATATGAAACTGATCAAACCGATGTTTTACAATCCTGACCAGTTCATGACGGTGAATCCAGAGCAACAATAAGCAGCTCAACAATACAAGAAGGGCATAAATAAATAATTGACCTCCATCCTCTTTTACTTCAATTCCAAGAATTAATAAATGAGACAGGATAGCCCCCAACATGATGAAAATCCCGAGGCAAGCGCCTATTAATTTTGTTTTAGGAAGTAGAATCAGAACAGATGCGATCAATTCCATACCTCCGGTTCCTATTCGTCCCCATGGCTCTATACCTAATTGAGCAAAAATATAAACCGATTCAGGTGCTGCAGTAAATTTGAAGAACAGCGTTTGCAACATGATTCCCGCGGCAATTACACGGAGGATCCAGGAAAAGACTAGTTTGGATGAGGCGGTCATAGCAGGTTTTCTATTGAAGACGAATGAGCGCCGCTTTCCTTACAAAACCTATAAAAAAAATTGGTAATGACAGGAAAGGATAAGATCGGAGTCAATCAACCCCGATCTTATTTATAATTAATTGTTCTTTGCTACTGAATCGGTTTTCGCTAATATGGATTTTTCACCGTCATAATTTTCGACAGTTTTAAAAAGAACCTCAGAATAATTAAAGATATCATCAACAGTCACAATTTCATTCTTTGTTTCCTTTTTCTGATCATCAAAAGTTCCTATGTATCTTTTCGAGCCGTTTAGGTATAGCCTACATATAGTTTTCCTATTGTTGTCATCAAGCAATATGGCAAAATACGTTTGAGCGTCCCGGCTAACGATTCGGTTAGACTTTATTTTTTGGCGCAAAATGGTTTTCACTATCATAAAACCTTCCTTTTCTTCCTCAGTGGTTTCAATCTTACTGCCTTGAGATTCTAACCCAGCATTGCCTGTAACCTGTTCTGTTTCTTCTTTAACTTGTTCGGATTCGTTTTCTTTCTTTAGTGCAGATTTAAGCCTTTCAGTTATCATATCATTTATATACTGCTGCAAGGATTTTTTTGTCAATACGGAGAATTGATCCACAAGCTTAGCAGTTAATACCCCTTGATAGATCTGTTTAGCGAAATAGCGAACAAAGCCCTCGGAAGGATTTAAGAATTCGGCATTTATCAAACCTTTCAGCTCGTTCATATACTTCAGCTCACTAGCTGTATTTTGAATACTTCCTACATCAAAATAAGACTTGTGGAATTTCTTTAACTCATCAATTTGATTATCCTTTATGTCAGTTACATTAAACTCAAAAAATGGTTTCTCATCCATTTTATTCGGTTCGATCAAATCAGTATAAAACCGGTATACAATACCATTTGATAATAATCCAAACTTTGCCTTTGTAGTATGGAAGTACCGGAACAGTTGCGAGTTATGAGGATCTAAACTTTCGCCCCAATGTTTACATTCTACCAGGATAGCGGGGTGACCATCTTTCATTATAGCATAATCAACCTTTTCTCCTTTTTTAATTCCAATGTCAGCGATATATTCCGGAACGACCTCAATAGGGTTAAATACGTCGTATCCTAGGGCTTTTATAAATGGCATTATAAAAGCATTTTTGGTGGCCTCTTCGGTGTTGATTTGAGGCTTTAGTTTTTCTACGCGGTCAGCAAACTGCTTGATTTCATCTTTAAAATCCATGGCGAATAAGGGTTTAGTTGATAACATTTTTAGCCTGTAGCTAAACAAGGAATGAACCTAACTAAAAAAACTCAATCTTTCAATAAGCTTTTAGAACCCAGGAAATTAATTTTAAGTTGAATCAAAAATATACTCCATTGTAGGTATATGAATTTTCAATAATTGTTTTTAGCCTTGTTTGAATCTCTAGGCAATGAATATTCTCCTAATTCTTTTTAGTTTCCTGTTCATGGTCCCTGATCATCATCCAGGCAGATGCACCGGGAGTGCTAATTGTAGCGCCTGTAGTAGCTGTTCATCCTGTAAGCATTGCAGCGGCGGAAGAGGATCTTGTGGTGTTTGTTCCACTCAAAAGAAAAAAACTAATACCCAGGGAGTAGTATCATCTCTCAAGACTAAGAAACCAACGACCACTAATTATAGTTCTCAGTGTGCTGCCACAACCAAGAAAGGTACTAGATGTTCCAGGCGAGCCACAAACGGAGCTTATTGTTATCAACATTGAATTGTCAATGGACATGATCAATTAAAAAATAAATTATCAAGAATGAAAGCTCTGACAAACCTTTTTAGATTTATCATATTTGTTCCGCTTTCATTAGGATTTTTATATCTCATCTATTTGGGAATATGGCAAGCAGGTCTTTTCTTGATTAAAATCTCAACATTTTGGTTAATTGCTATATTTTTATTCGGAAATACAATTATCCTATCTTTTTCAATGATGATTTTTGCTTTTGTAGGTCAATTATTATCTCAACTAAATCCCTACAAAAAGGTTGGGAATTGGATAATAATACCGTTAGCTGTAATACTAGCATTAATTAACATATATGCTGTTTGGGATATACTAGATCTTACTTTTACTAGACAAGTAATAGTAGCTTTAATTCTTTCAATTTTGATAGCATATCTTACATTAATATTTTCTGCAACCATATCAGGAGTTGAAAATCAATAGGTTTAACGCAGCTGTTTTACCGAACAAAAAGTATGATGAAGTATAGTAGAATTGGTAAATTTACATTTGAGTTTCCTACATGGGCAAGGCCTCTATAACCCTTTAGAATGGCTATATATTTCCAACAAGCTTTTACCGGCAGAGATCATCTTTAAAGTAGGCCAACCAGGTTTCCCGCTTCCAGGATCAAACATTTTCGAAAGTCCCCAGATCATAAACCGCAGTGTAATTATTGCCAGGAATTCACTGATCCAATGGAGCAAAAACCTGGAGGACGGCAATAACTATTTTGAGCATGAAGGAAACAGAATTACTTTTTTCGGTCCCCTGGAAAAGGATGAGACCATAACCATTATTATATTATAGCTATGCCATTACCCTTAGCTTTACTAGCGCCAGCAGTATCTGGACTTATTAAGGTTGGAATGGGAATATTCCAAAATGCCAATGCCAATAAGATTATGCCCGTTGACGCAACATATAAGACTAGCCAATTCGCCAAGGATCAGTAAGGTCTTGCCAAGCAGTTTATAAACTCACGTATGCCGGGAGCATCTCATCAGGAGCAGAATATTCTTGCATCCCAAGGAAACGTCCTTGCCAATTACCAAAGAAACGCAGGGGATAGCGGTCAGGCTTAGCCCTTGCAGCAGCAGCCCAGTGGCAGACAAATCAAAGTTTTGCAGATATAAGTATTAATGAGGCGCAAAACAAGCAAGCCATGTTGGGTAACTTTAACCAGGCAGCAGGGACAATGATCCAAGAAGGTGACAAGATTTACCAAGATACTTTAAGGAAGTATAACAATGCGGTGCAGGAAAAAAGCGCCTTAAGAAATTCAGCCTGGCAGAACATAGGCGCCGGGGTAAACGGATTAACAGGTTTGGCTGCTCAATATGGTGGCGATATCGGAAAGCTCCGGATGAAAAAAGGATTTACTCCTAATATGGGGATCGCGGATCTTGACTCGGGTCCTAATACAATAGGCGCTTTTGGGAATATAAAGGCACCTGTAAACTATAATCCGGCCTGGATGAAATAATAAATCAGGGCAACAAACTTTCTATTGGTCCATTTAAAGTCCCATCTAATATTTGTTTTATTATGTGCTTTTTAGTTTCAGTAAACATTTCCTTTAAAAAAGAAATCGAATGTTTTCTCATCTTAGCAAAAACATTAGCCATTTTCTTTTTTATTTTATCAACATCGTAATGTGGTAAATTTTTCTTTAGTCTAATAAAATCATCTTTAATCAATATTTTATTTGGAGACTCCTCAACTTCTAGAGCTTCAACAAATCTATCAATTACTGCCTCTAGCATTATTTGTTGGTCATAAGTTAAATAGGTTGGGCTGGAGTTTGGATTGTCACCAAATTCGTGTAAAAACTGTTCTTCGAAAATTTCAAAATTATCGGTAGACAATTGTCCTAATAAATCATCATACCTATCAATTAAAACTAGCCAAGCTTTAACTAATGCTAGCATTGATTCCAAATTGGAAAATGTTTCTAAAAGCTTAACCTTTTGAGCATTTTGGGGTATCATTTTATAATAGAGAACTAACGCACCAGCAGAATCAGCCTCTATTTTATAAACTTCAAAAAAGTAATCACCAATAATTGCATCAATTCTTATAAATCCATTATTCCACTTAAATTTTATATTATCTCTATTTTGAAGGTTATTTCCACAAAAATCTTTGAAATTCAGCAATTGTTCAATTGCAAATAAGGGAAGATTATAATAATTAATCTGATCCATAATGTATTTACTAAACCTAATTTAAAGATTTGGCCGGAGGAACTTCAATATTATTTTCGCGACAATACTTTGAAACTTTTCTTTTCCAATAAGTTCTTGCAGAGACCCATTTTTTTTTCTGGTCGTTAATTTTAAGATTATCATTCGAATGGGAAGGTCGTGATTCTTTAGATTGATATTGGATGCTATCGAATTCCAGCAAGCTGAGTGGATTGTCAATTGGATTTTCACTTTCATCTAAATCAAAAAGGGACTTGTATTGTTCTTCTTGATATTTTTCCTTTTTAATTCGCAATTCCTCAAACAAGTTTTCTAGTGATATTTCATCTGTTATTGTATCAAGATCATATACATCTTTCTTAGCTTTTCGGCTTGCAAGGCTTTCTAGTTTCATTATACCGATATCAACAATTGATACGAGTTTTATTTTATCAACTAGTTCCAATGGATATAACATCTGAATATTTTGGAGGACTTCAACCTTGATATTTAAATCACCTTTTTTAATTACAGATTTAATAAAACAATACTGTTCCCCAAACCCAGGGTTTTCAATATTTAAATACAAAACATCATTTTGATATTTATCACGCACCTCTTGTTCAATTCTTTGCAGGCCGCTTAAACCAATGTTTTCGTTTGAAAATAAGTCAATATCAATCGATTCTCGATGGTTGAAACGAATTGATAAATTTGTTCCTCCTGCTAAGCCAAAAGTTTTTAAGGAATCTAAAGATTGTAGTTCTGTTAATAATTCTAATAATTCTGAACTTACAACTTCCAATTTAAGTAGTCATTTTGTATCTATGGAAAAGGGGAACAGAATACCGATTAGCAACTAGTTCACATACCTCATTACTAATCTTTTCGCGGGTATTCTTCAAATTTCTGACAATTTGCGTAGACGTATAAATTTTTTCAAGCCTTTCAATATCGGTATTAAAGGAGTTTTTATTAGTCATATACAAGGCTCTGGGAATAATAAAATCCTTATCCCTCTCCGAGTCCAATTTCTCTTGGTTAACATCCCAAAATAAATAACTTGGAAACAACAACGATATTTTATTTTTCTTTCTCACTTTTTACAAATCTAATGATTTCATCTATTTATGCAATAATTAGGCGCATAATTTTGACAAAAGGTCAACATTACAAAATATGGGGAATTTTCAAGTTAAGAACAATAAAAAGAAAACGGAAAATAACAAAGAATATTCCAACTTTTATCAAATACTTTGTGTATTTAATACACATTAATATTTTGATTTTTAATATATTATATAAAGATGAACATAAGTATACCTCTTTATCTTATTTAACACTATAAGTAACTAGAAAAAGAGAAGAATATACGAATTTCATCGTACTTTCTATTAAATTAATACTATTAATCTTGGATTTCGCCCGTTGTGAACCCTTAGTGAAACTTTTATAAATTAAAAAGCTGCAACCAATTAATTCATAATTAGTTACAGCTTATCTGTGGTAGTCCCGACAGGAATCGAACCTGTATCTAAAGTTTAGGAAACTTCTATTCTATCCGTTGAACTACGGGACCAGGAAAACAATTTCTCGTTTTCAGGACGGCAAAAATAGCAGGTTCCAATGAAATTTCAATCCTTTATCTTTGCGGCCGTATGAAATTCTATTCCTTATTAATTAAATATCGCCTGCAAATCGGCATTCTTCTGATCGCAGTGGGCATATTCGCGAATATTTACTCGGGCTTCTGGCCTGCCTTTCCAGCTTACCTGATCGGACTGATCCTGATCGCCGGTCACTTCTTCATAGGCCCCCTCCGCCTCATCCAGGAAGCAATGGAAGCCGGGGACATGGAAGCTGCTCAACGCGTGCTCAACTCTATCAAATACCCAAATCTTCTGTACAAACCGATCCGCTCGGCTTTTTATACCATCAAAGGCCAGCTCGCTATGATGAACCAGGACTTCGACACGGCTGAAACCGCCATGAAAAAAGGACTGGACCTCGGTTCTCCAATGAAAGAAATGGAAGGTGCAAACCTGCTCCAGATCGGTATGATCCAGATGCAGAAAGGAAATGTAAAACAGGCGGAATCCTATATTCGTCAGTCACTTAAAAAAGGACTACCTGATAAAGACAATGAAGCGGCCGCTAACCTCCAGATGTGTACCATTATGATGAACAAAAGGGAATTCCGTGCTGCAAAGGATTTTTTCCGCAAAACAAAGGCTTTGAAACCTACCAATCCCCAGATCGTTCAACAGATCAAGGAGATTGAAAAATATATTAACAGGATTCCGGGATAAATTCCGAATAAGAGAAATATTTTATAAAAAAAGCTGAACCAAATAAGTTCAGCTTTTTTCGTTTTTTGCAGACTATAGTTGTGCAACATTCAAATTTCAGAACACTTCAATTCAAGCTACTCCTTCCCTTTTTCTCTCTTTCTTTCCTTCCCACTTTCCAAACCTCTCCTCCACAACCCTGAACCTATGATCAAAGATCTTTTTCAATTCGGCTTTTACAAACAAAGTGTTTGCAATCCTTCCGAAGATCCAGTAGGGTATTCTGTAATGAACAATATCCGTCATCTCAACTCCGCCTTCAATTTCACGGAAATGGTGCTGGTGATGCCATAAGGCATAAGGACCGAACCGCTGTTCATCCACAAAATATTTGCCCTGTTCCACATGCGTGATCTCGGTCATCCAGTACATCGGGATGCCCAGCAACGGAGCTACTTTATATTCGATGATCTGGCCGGGATACATCCTGTCGCCATGATGTTTTGATATGATTTTGAATCCCAGGTTGGAAGGAGTGATCGTCTGGAGATTTGCAGGATTCGAGAAGAATTGCCAGGCTTCTTCCTTGCTCACCGGTATCTTCTGTACTGTCTTCAGTGAATACATGATAGAATTTTGCAGTATAACATCCGCTTACCCGAAATGGTTCTCGTCATATTTATTCTGAAGGTCATCCATACAATCGTTTAACACTTTTTCAACCTTCTGTACAATTGAAGGGATCAAGTCCAGCCCTTCCAGTTTTTTTCCGGATAATTCGATCGTCCGGATCTCCTGTTTAAGCTCAACAATATTCAGAGAATCAATCGTCGATTTCATTTTATGGGCTGTCTTCCACATCTGTTCCCAATCCTCATCTTCAACTGCCCTTTTCAGGATCTCAATATTCTGCGGCATATTATCAAGGAACAGTTTGACCATCTGTTTGATAAACTGCTGGTCGCCACCGGAAATACTTTCGATCATTGAGAGATTATACATCGGAACAGAATTTATCACAACCGCATCCTGCTTTTTACTTTGACCCGTCCAGCTGGTATATCTTCTGATCACATCAGTAATGATCTTATCACTTACCGGTTTGGAAAGTGACTCATTAAAACCAATCTCTTTATAATCTGCCTGGCTCAATCCAACGTTGGCAGTCAGCGCAACAATTGGTATGGTTGATTTCTTTTTATCGGGAAGTGACCTGATCGCTTTGGTGGCTTCAATTCCATCCATTACAGGCATATGAATATCCATGAATACAAGATCATATTCCGATCGGGATACTGCATCTACTGCTTCTTCTCCATTCGATGCAATATCAACCTCAAAGCCTTTTGATACAACGATCATTTTTGCCAGCTCCTGGTTGATCTCTACATCATCTACAATTAAAATTCGGTTATGCATAACTGTTAGTTACGATTGAACTGTTGGTTAATTCCTATCTGGCCTTTAACTCTCCGGCCTGGATCATCCGGTAAATGGTTGACTTTCCTACATCCAGTTTCTTCGCTACTAACAGAACATCCCGGTCGTACTTATCAAGAAAATGCTGAAGTATCTGTATCTCGTATTCTTTTAATGTCCTCTCTTTATTGAGCAGGTCACCCAGTGAAGCCTGCAGACTGATATTGAAATTATCAGCCATGATCATATCCCCATCTGCCATTACCACCGCCAGTTCAATCACGGATTTCAACTCACGCACATTTCCGGGGAACGAATAACTTTTCAGTTTTTGCTGGGCTTCCGGCGAAAGACTTTTTTTATCCATCCCGTTTTCTTTACAAAACATATCAATAAAATGTTTTGCAAGCACCAGAATATCATTTCCTCTTTCTCTTAAAGGCGGAAGATTGATCGGTAATCCAATTAACCTGTAATAAAGATCTTCCCTGAAATTCTTTGCATGCACTTCATCCAGCAGAATCCTGTGCGTTGCTACAATGATCCTCGCATTTACCGGAACCACTTCATTTCCACCCACTCTCACAATCTCCTTTTCCTGTAAAACCCTCAGCAGCTTTGCCTGCAAATTGATATCGAGTTCACCGATCTCATCCAGAAACAGTGTTCCGTTATTTGCTTCCTCAAACTTTCCGATCCTTCTTGTTACCGCACCTGTGAAAGCTCCTTTTTCATGACCGAATAATTCACTTTCTATTAATTCCTTCGGAATAGCAGCAACGTTCACAGCTACAAAAGGTTTTTTATGCCGGTCGGAATTGTAGTGAATTGCTTTAGCCACCACTTCTTTTCCCGTTCCTGTTTCTCCTGTAACCGATACAGTAATATTGGTTTTGGAAGCTTTCTCTATTAAGGTAAAGATTTTTTGTATGGGTTCACTGTTCCCGATTATGAACTTTGAATAATCGTATTTCTTTCCAACCTCTTCCTTCAGTTCTTCTACTTCCTTCCTCAGTCCCCTAATCTCCTTTAAATGCAGGATCGAGTTCCATAGCCTGTCCTTGGTATCCTCATTCTTCACAATGTAATCGAACGCTCCATGTTTCAGAAGATCGATTGCTGTTGCAATATCCTCCTGCCCGGAGATCATGATCACCTGTACATCGGGACACTGGTTCTTGATTTTTTTTAAAACCTGTCCGCCATCCATATCAGGAAGGGAATAGTCGAGCGTTACCACATCGGGCAACTCGTGCAACCGGTCAAAAAAAGTTTGAGTGGATTCGAATCGCCTCACCTCGTAGTCGGGATTGAGCGACAAATAATGCTGGAGCATGGAGCCATACCATACGTCATCCTCCAGGATGAACACCTTCAGGTGATTACGATCTTTCATAAGGGTCTAGATATCGGGTTAGGGATATAACGATAAATATGGGAAAATATTCCAAGAGATGGAATTTTTCTTCTAAGGGAATCTAACTAATTCCAAAAAAAATGATTTCCCTTAAATTGCCCCTGATGAATAACCGCGAAAAACTTAACCAGCGTTTCCAGGAAGAATATGCCCGACTTAATGAACACCAGCGCAAGGCTGTTGACCAGATCGAAGGTCCCGTAATGGTGATCGCCGGACCCGGCACCGGTAAAACCCAGATCCTCGCTGCAAGGATCGGTAAGATTCTACTTGATACTGATGCATCACCCTCCAATATACTTTGCCTTACCTATACCGATGCAGGATCTCTTGCCATGCGCAAAAGACTTCTTCATTTCATCGGTCCCGATGCATACAAGGTCAACATCTATACATTCCATGCTTTCTGCAATGATATCATCCAGGAAAATCTTTCTCTCTTTGAAAAGAATGTCATGGATCCCATTTCAGATCTGGAAAGAATTGAACTTTTGAAAAAACTGATCGATGATTTTCCAAAGAACCATCCTTTAAAGAGATATCGCGGAGATGTTTATTATGAAATGAACGGCCTTACCAGCCTCTTCTCAACAATGAAAAGAGAAGGATGGAAACCAGCATTCATTCTTGAGAAGATTGAGGAATACATGAACGATCTTCCAAACCGTCCGGAATTCATTTATCAGAAAGCTTATCGCCAGTTTAAAAAAGGCGACCTTAAGATCAATAGAATTGAAGAAGAAAGAGAGCGGATGGTAAAGCTCTCTGCAGCCGTAAATGAATTCGAAAAATTCCAGCAACTTATGCGCGATCGTAACCGCTACGATTTCGATGATATGATCAACTGGGTGATCGAAGCTTTTGAAAACAATCCTAACCTCATCGCAGATTACCAGGAACGCTATCAATACATTTTAGTGGATGAATTCCAGGACACCAGCGGTACCCAGAATAAACTCGTGAAACTCCTGATAGGTTTCTGGGAACATCCGAACGTATTTGTTGTAGGAGATGATGACCAGAGTATCTATCGTTTCCAGGGTGCGAATATCGAAAACATGGAAAGCTTCGCGAAGAGTTACAGCGACGACCTGATGACCGTGGTGCTTACCAACAACTATCGTTCAACACAACCCATTCTTGATATATCAAAATCACTGATCGACCGCAATACGGAGCGACTGATCAAAAAACTGAAAGACCTTTCAAAGGATCTTACTTCATCACATCCCGAAATAAGTGTGCTGAAACATCTGCCCATCTTCCTGAGTTATGAAAGTCAGCGCGATGAAATGGTCGACATATTATTAAGAGTTGAAAAACTGATTGCAGAAGGTGTTGATCCCGGTCACATCGCAGTGATCTATAAAGAAAATAAATACGGTGAGGAATTGATGCGCATGATGCGGTATAAAAACATTCCTACCTATAGTAAAAGGAATGTAAATCTCTTTGAAGTTCCTCTAGCCAGGAAGATCATTCATATTATACGCTACATAGCATCGGAACATGATATTCCATACGGAGGTGAAGAGATGTTATTTGAATTGTTACACTTCGACTTCTGGAAAATTCCGCCGATGGAAATTGCGAAGTTATCGATTGAAGTTGCAGACAAAGGACATAAAGGGGAAAGAAGTTCTATCCGCAGAACTTTATATGAAAGATCGAATGCACCTGCAAAAGATCTGTTTGATACAGGCATCCATCCCGGGATGAAACGGGCAAGCATCACCATGGAATCCTTAATAGCAGACCTTCCGAATGTGACGCTACAGAACCTGGTAGAAATGATCATCCGCAAGACCGGAATGCTGAATCATATCATGTCATCACCCGATAAGATCTGGCTGATGCAGGTGCTTGTTGCCTTCTTTGATTTCGTTAAAGAAGAAACAAGAAGAGATCCGTTAATGACTGCAGAGCAATTCATCAACACAATCGACCTGATGGAATCAAACGATGTATCCATTCCGCTTGCGCAGGTTGCAGGAAGTGATAAAGGAGTCAATCTCCTGACTGTTCACGGATCTAAAGGACTTGAGTTTGAATATGTTTTCTTCACCGGATGTATTTCGAAAGTCTGGGAAAAGAAAAAAGCAAGAAATGCGGGTTTCAGTTTCCCGGATACCATGTTTGATTCAAGACCCGTATCAAATGACGAAGAGGAATTACGCAGGCTGTTTTATGTAGCATTAACAAGAGCACAAAAACATCTTTTCATATCGTACTCTAATTGCGGAAATGACGGCAAGGGATACGAACCATCACAATTCATTGCAGAGATTCGCGACAGTCATGTAATTGAAGTAGAACAGGTGAAACTCGACAAATCGGTAACCATGGAATTTGAAGCGATTCAGTTCATGGATACGGCATCACCGGAAATTGAAAAGATCGAAGCGGATTTTATCCAGCGTTTCCTCGACAAGTTTGTAATGAACGTGACAGCGCTCAGCAATTATTTACGTTGTCCTTTGCAATTTTATTACAACAACCTGATCCGTATTCCATCTCCCAAAAATGAGAATACAGAATTCGGTTCCGCAGTTCACTATGCTATCCAGCGCTTATTTGAAAAGATGCAGCAGGATTCAGCAAATAAATTTTCTTCAAAAGAAGATATGCTGCGCGATTTTGAATGGTATATGCATCGTCATCGCGAAAGCTTTACCCGGGAAGCATTTAAAAGAAGAATGGAATATGGTGTTGAAGTGCTCGCAAATTACTATGATAAATATCTGCCTGAATGGAACAAGGTTGTTGCGGTAGAAAGAAATATCCGCAACGTTGTATGGAATAGCGTGCCTTTAAAAGGTAAGCTCGATAAACTTGAATTCAATAATAAGGAAGTGAACGTGGTGGATTATAAAACGGGTGACTTTGAAAAAGCAAAGAAAAAATTCAATTCACCGAACGATAAAGATCCGAATGGCGGTGATTACTGGCGACAGGCTGTGTTCTACAAAATTTTGGTTGATAACTACGAACAGAAAGAATGGAGAGTGATTAGTACTGAATTTGATTTTGTGGAGCCAGACAATAAAAAGGTTTACCACAAAAGAAAAGTAGTGATCACGCCGGAAGATATTACCACGGTTACGCAGCAGATAACTGATACCTGGAACAAGATCCAGAATAAAGAGTTTTATACAGGTTGTGGAAAGGAAGATTGTCATTATTGCAATTTCGTCAAGGAAAACAACCTGCATGTAGCCCTGCATGAAGTTGAGGAAGATGTTTTAGAAGAAGAATAACTAAACTGCGGCCGTTGTACTGTAGGGGAATGGCCGCAGTTTCCTAAGTTTGCAGCTTATGAAGCGTTTATTACCGGGCTTTCTGATTCTGGCCGCCGTTTATGGCATTTTCTTCACAGCTCCTGGCTGTGCGAATATGATACCGCCCACCGGTGGCCCGCGGGATAGTCTGCCTCCCGTTTTAATGAACGCTACTCCACGTGATTCGTCTCTGAACTTCAATTCAAAAAAGATCACTTTTACTTTCAATGAATATGTTCAGCTGACTGATGTGCAGCAAAACCTGATCGTTTCTCCGGTTCCAAAAACAAATCCTACAGTAGAATTTAAACTCAGAAATGTTACGGTTACCCTTCGTGATACCCTGGAAGAAAACACTACCTATACACTCAATTTTGGAAATTCGATACGGGATAATAACGAAGGCAACCCGCTGAAAAACTTCAGTTATGCATTTTCCACAGGTCCCGAACTTGATTCTTTCAGTTTGCAGGGGAATGTAACGATTGCTGAAACCGGTAAAGTTGATTCTACTTTAATTGTGATATTACACCAGAACCTGGCAGACAGTGCTGTTTCAAAGGAGCGACCAAGATATATAGCGCGACTGGATGGAAGCGGGAATTTCATGTTTCAAAATCTTCCTTCCGGAACTTTTAATCTATACGCCTTGAAAGACGAAGGAGGAATGAGAAGATACAGTTCTCCCGGACAATTATTTGCGTATGCAGATGCCCCGGTTGTAATACCTTTTTCCGGAGAGGAAATAAAACTGCGTGCGTTCATTGATTCTGTTATTGTAGATGATGACCTTCCTGCACCATCAGGAGCTAACGCTGCACAACCGAAAACCCTTCAATACAATACCAACCTGATTAATAATTCGGTACAGGACCTATTATCTCCTCTAGAACTTACTGTAAGGAATGTTCCTTTCAAAACATTCGACAGTAACGGAGTTAAATTGTATAACGAACTGTATCAGTTGGAACCTTCTTATTCAGCAAAACTGGATACCTCAAATTTTAAGGTCATTATCACAAATCGATGGAAAGAAAATACTACTTACAACCTGATTCTTGATAAAGCCTTTGCAACCGATACTTTGAACAGAAGTCTTGCTAAAACGGATACGCTTACCTTCCAGACAAAGAGAGAAAATGAATATGGAGCTGTAAGACTTCGTTTCCTCAATCTCGACCTGTCGCTCAACCCGATACTTCAGTTTGTACAAAGTGACAAAGTGATCAAAAGTTACCCGATGAGCGGAAGAGAGTTTGCGACCAAACTTTTTGAGCCAGGTGAATACTCATTAAGGATCGTTCTGGATGAAAACAAGAACGGCATTTGGGATACCGGAAAGTTTCTCCGGGAAAAAAGACAACCGGAGCGGATCATCTTCATTGAAAGAAAAGTGAACGTGAAAGCGAATTGGGACAATGAAATTGATATTACCCTCTAACTTTGCCGTATGGAATTCTCATCGACCTTGCTTGAAAATGCTGTAAATGAATTTGCGAAGCTGCCGGGGATTGGTAAAAAAACTGCTCTGAGACTGGTATTGCATTTACTGAAGCAGGAAGAATCACAGGTTGAAACTTTCAGTGATACCATCCAGAAGATGAGACAACAGATCAGGTTCTGCAGCCGGTGTCATAATGTATCCGACAGCCTGCTATGCTCGATCTGCGGAAACCCGATGCGTAAACAGGATATCATTTGCGTTGTTGAAAATATCCGTGATGTGATTGCAATAGAAAGCACGCAACAGTTCAGTGGTACCTATCATGTTTTAGGAGGAATCATTTCACCGCTTGATGGTGTTGGTCCCGATCAACTAAACATCGGCTCACTGATAGAACGCATCAGCCAGGAAAATACTTCGGAATTAATTTTTGCACTGAATCCGAACATCCAGGGGGATACAACTATTTATTATATTCAGAAAAAGCTTCCATCCAAAGAGATCAAAGTAACCACGATTGCAAGAGGCATTGCATTTGGAGGAGAGCTTGAATATGCCGACGAAATGACGCTAGCACGAAGTTTGCAAAATCGCGTCCCGGTCGACCGGTTTGTGAAATGATTACCGGTCTGTTTAAGTAATATTTTTATCAGGTAGTCTGCACTGCTGTGAGGTGTGGAATACATCATTCAGAAATTTTGACCAATGACCAACTTCATTCCAATATTTCCTCTTGAGATTGTCGTCTATCCCGGCGAACAACTCAATCTGCACATATTTGAACCAAGATACAGGCAATTGATTGCGGACAGTCTTGATAATAAAAAACCTTTCGGAATTCCTGTTGTCATTAACAATGAAGTCAAAGAGTACGGAACACTTGTTCAACTTACAGAGGTCGTAAAAACTTATGATTCCGGAGAAATGGATATCCGCACAGAAGGATTAAAAGTGTTCAGGGTACTGGAAATCATCAAAACAATTCCTGAAAAATTATATAACGGTGCAATCGTGAACTATCCGGAAAATGAGGAAAATGCCGGTAACAGGAAAGTGATGAAGCAGGTAAGTAAAGGATTGAAGGAATTACACCGTTTGTTGAATGTTGCAAAGGAGTTTAAAAAGCCGGAGGAGCAATTGATCTCCTATGATATTGCTCATCATGCAGGTTTATCAATTGAAGAAGAATATGAATTACTTGGGCTGATGAAAGAAGTACAGCGACAGGAATATCTCAAGCGGCATTTACATAAAGTACTTCCAATGCTGGTTGAAATGGAAGCTCTGAAAGAAAAAGTAAAACTGAATGGTCATTTCAGAAATCTTTCTGCATTCGATCTGGATGTATAAGTTCTTTCAAAATCTCTATCTTAGGATCCATGCAGCTGTCTTCCTCTTCCATATCATCAGGTGATTTTCGCGCAATAGCGAGAGCAATTTCCATGATTGAAAATGAAGCACCGGGATTTGAAGAGCTCATTGAATCTCTTAAACCTCTTCATTCTGCAAACATCATTGGAGTCACCGGTCCGCCAGGAGCTGGCAAGAGTACTATTGTAGATCAGCTGATCAAACAGTTCATTGATAAGGATGAAAAGGTAGCCGTGCTTTGTGTCGATCCATCTTCACCTTTTAATATGGGTGCTTTATTAGGCGACAGGATCCGAATGAGCCGCTGGTACAATCATGAAAATGTATTTATCCGCTCGCTTGCTTCAAGAGCCTCATTGGGTGGATTGCATCCCTATATCATTGAGATCAGTCATTTGCTGCAGGCTGCACCATTTGACCATATCATCATAGAAACTGTCGGAGTAGGACAAAGTGAAATTGATATTGCTTCTTTGGCCGATATCAAGATCGTTGTGCTGGTTCCGGAAGCGGGAGATGATATCCAATCTATGAAATCAGGATTGATGGAGATAGCAGATGTTTTTGTCATCAACAAATCCGACCGTCCCGATGCAGACAAATTTGCAAGAACGCTGGAAGCAATGTTACATGGCAGAAATGATTCAGACAAGAAGATACCTGTCATAAAAGCTGTAGGATTAACCGGACAAGGTATTTATGAATTGTATGAAGCAATTCATGATCAGAAATCAACCGCCTATCAACCGCTTGATTTAATAACGGAAAGAGTTTATCAATTGATCCGGAAAAACAGGATGAAAGATATCAGCAAACAAAAATTGAAAGAAGAGATCCGCAACAGGGGAACAGATTTCAATCTTTATAAGTTTGTTCAGGAAAAATCAAAGTAGAGTTTACTTCTAAAATATTTTTCCTGAAAGATATTATGAAAGAGTGGATTACTCAAACGGATTCCTAACGGCCACGCCTAAGCGCTTTAAAATATTCTTCCATTTTATTCCGCCAGGAATATCAGGTTCAGTTAATAGGCCATCGAATTTTTCTCCTCTTCGAAGAAAAAGTTTTGTTGCAACACTTGAAGTGAATCCCCACTTCGCAATAAACTGGTAATAACCTTTATTCTTTTTAACTCTCTTTGTTGACTTTGATCCAAAATGATAAGCCCTGCTTAAGGAAACGCCCTTGAATAATCTTACTCCGGCTTTCCATAATTTCATACTGAAGTCAGGATCGGAGTACATACCCGGGGAGAATTCAGTGCTGTATCCTCCCACGTAATCCCATAGGTCTATATGGATAATATTCGGAGGCCAGGTAGCACCCTGCCAGTCGCTGAATTCCAGTGACCGGAATTCATTCAGTAATTCCTGTTCCTTAAAACTGGAAGGCTCTGTTCCATAATTCTTTTCAATCACACAATTGTTTGAAGCCACCGGTTCAATGGCTGTTGATGAAAGAAAAAATGCATTGTGCCCAATCTGGTCAATCTCTCTTACCAGTTCATCATCCCATCCCGGAAGCAGGTACATATCATCATTCACATAAACAATAAATTCCGTATCAGCGATGGTCCGTGCGTAGTTCAATGCATAGCAGACACCGATATTTTTCTTTGAAAAAGTATAATCAAGATCAGGCTGGGCATTCACCCATTCAAGTGATCCATCATTTCCTTCATTGATGTGCACGATGATCTGGTGTTTATAGGTGGAATTTTTCCGGATACTTTCAACACACAATTGCAGGTAGCTTAAATTATTCCATGTTGGAATCAGGATGGAAAATTTTTTTCCCGAAGCTGATCTTTTCAGCTTTCTCATCTGTGCTGTATCAAACATGGTATTAATTTGAAAGAAGAATGGAGACAAAGTTGCATCAAATACATTACTTTTATCGCCATATTTTTACAGCATGGCACTAGACAGACAATTTGTGATTCAGAAACTGATGAAGGAAAAGAACCTGAATAATTACCTTGAAATAGGTGTATTTAACGGTCATATTTTCTTTCGTGTAAAGAGTACTTTCAAAGTTGCCGTGGATCCTGAATTCCGTTTTGATTCATTGAGAAAGTTTGGTAAAAGTTTACTTAACCCGCTGAACTTCAAAAATCATTACTTTGAAAAAACAAGCGATGCGTTCTTTTCTGAAGATGCACCCGCATTACTGAAAGATAAAAAGTTTGACATCGCGCTCATCGATGGTATGCATGAATACGAATATGCATTAAGGGATGTTGAGAACACACTGGCCAACATGAGTGAGAAAGGCATTATCATCATGCACGATTGTAATCCTTTGACAAAAGATGCTGCAAGCTCATTTGAAGACTGGAAGAAAAGAGATTTTGCTGATACCTGGAATGGAGATGTCTGGAAAGTGATCCTGCATATGCAAAGCTTAAGGAAAGATATAAATGCCTTTGTACTTGATTGCGATCACGGTCTTGGTGTAATCACATTTGGTACACCGGAAAAAGTAATGAACTATACGAAAGAGCAGATAAACGCACTGACTTACGAAGACTTTAATAAAAACAGGAAAGACTTTATCAACCTGAAACCGGCTGAATACTTCTTCGAATATTTCGGGCTGAAAAAATAAAAGGAAGGGCTGCCTGATCAGTAAGCCTGCAGCCTGATCAGCAAATTATATAAGTCTGTAATTTATCGGGAATTATATCAAATCTCGCGACTATTCCTCCACCACCTGTAACCGAGGTATCCAATGATTGCCATAGGGGCAAATGCAAGGTAGAGTATTCCTGCATTAAGGGCCTTACCGGTATTCTCACCTAACTGCGATGCAGTTTTTGTACAAATTGAACACTGTGCTGAAGCGTCCTGAACCAATACCAACAGCAGAACTATTATTAGTAACCTATACATGGTGGCAATTTAGAGATTATTACAACAAAGAGGCAAAAGGCGAAGCTAAAATGCTGCTTCGCCTTTGCCATACAAATGTTAAACTTCTTCTGCCTTCATAGACTTCTGAAACTTACTCCTTTCATTTTCATCAAGATAGATTTTTCTCATCCTGATATGGTTTGGAGTAACCTCGATACACTCGTCGGTCTGGATATATTCCATACACTCTTCAAGTGTCAGTAAAGTCTTAGGAGCAATATTATGAGCGCCATCAGTTCCACTTGCGCGCATGTTTGTCAGTTTCTTTCCTTCGATCGCATTTACGACCAGGTCTCCTGGTTTGATATGTTCCGCGATGATCTGACCTGCGTAAACATCTTCTCCCGGATCTACAAAGAAAGTTCCGCGATCCTGTAATTTATCGATCGAATAACCTGTAGTGGTTCCGGTTTGTTTTGCAATCAGAACTCCATTACTACGGCCAGGAATTACACCTTTCCATGGTTTGTATTCATTGAACCTGTGTGCCATTACTGCTTCACCGGTAGTTGCGGTTAGCATGCTGGTACGAAGTCCGATAAGTCCTCTTGAAGGAATCTCGAATTCCAGGTGCTGCATATCTCCCTTGGTTTCCATCACATGCATTTCGCCCTTACGACGGGTAACCAGGTCAATAACTTTTGATGCAAATTCCTGCGGCACATCCACCACCAGGGTTTCAAATGGTTCGCATTTCTTACCATCAATAACTTTTACGATTACCTGCGGCTGACCGATTGTCAACTCATACCCCTCACGACGCATGGTTTCGATCAATACACCCAGGTGAAGAATACCACGGCCATAAACCAGGAAGGTATCCCCGTTATCAGTATCCTGCACACGAAGTGCAAGGTTCTTTTCAGTTTCTTTCATCAGCCTGTCGCGCAGGTGACGGCTCGTTACGAATTTACCATCACGACCAAAGAACGGTGAGTTGTTGATGGAGAACGTCATATTCATTGTAGGCTCATCCACACTCACAATCGGAAGCGCTTCAGGATTTTCAGGATCTGCAATGGTATCACCAATGGTGAAATCTTCCAGTCCTACCACCGCACAAAGGTCTCCGGCAATAACTTCCTGAACTTTTTTCTTACCCATTCCTTCGAACACGTAAAGTTCACGAACCTTGATTCTTTTCTGGCTGCCATCAGCTCCCATCAGGGTGATCTGCTGACCTTCCTTCAAAGTACCACGGGTAACTTTTCCGATCGCGATCCTTCCAAGGAAGGAGGAATAATCCAGGGAAACGATCTGGAGCTGCAAATTTCCTTCTTCAATTTTTGGAGCCGGAACATACTGAAGGATACCATCGAGCAATGGTTCGATTCCTTCGATCTGCTCAAGACTTGTATTGAACCAGCCATTCTTTCCGGAACCGTAAAAGGTCGGGAAGTTAAGCTGCTCTTCAGTAGCATCCAGGTTGAAAAAAAGTTCAAAAACAGCGTCATGAACTTCATCAGGACGACAGTTTGGTTTATCTACTTTGTTGATTACCACGATTGGTTTCAGGTTAAGCTGCAACGCTTTCTGAAGTACAAAACGTGTTTGTGGCATCGGACCTTCAAAAGCATCCACGAGGAGAACAACTCCATCGGCCATCTTCAATACTCTTTCCACTTCTCCACCAAAGTCGGCGTGACCAGGAGTATCGATCACATTGATCTTTACGTCCTTATATATAACTGCGGCGTTTTTACTGAAAATTGTGATACCTCTTTCCTTTTCAAGATCATTACTGTCCATGATCAGATCACCAGTGGTCTGGTTATCACGGAATACATTCGTTGAGTGAAGGATTTTATCAACCAGGGTAGTCTTTCCGTGGTCAACGTGTGCAATAATTGCTATGTTTCTGATTTGCATAATAAGCGCTAAGCCTCTTTTTTAGAGGGATTTAAGGGCGCAAAGGTAGGTGATTTGAAGTACACGAAAACCGGAACTTCAAGTCATACTCAAATTCTGCAGTTATTTTAAACTTAACCCGCTGATATTCAGTGCATGTAAGAGTTATTAAGTTTATGCTAATTATTCATCAGATCCTCATGTATATTTTTTTTCTGTCCATCCACCATCCCACTGCCCAGCATACCAACATAAATGCTATGGCGTATAGAAATGAACCGAAATAAGAACCAAGAGGAAGGAACAACTTATTGAAAATTAATTCTCTTAAGGAAATATTGCCTGCAGGAATCATGGACAAGGTAATTGCAAGCAATTCGGATAACAGGTAAATAAAAAGCGGATTTCTTCCAAACACTTCGAAAAATCCAGTCCACCGGGTTTTGTGCTGGAAATCCATGATATAAATGATTCCGGCGATTGCAAGACAGTCGATCCCAACTGTAAGGATTACAAAAGAACTTGTCCAGAGCTTTTTATTTACAGGCAAACTGTAATGCCAGAGGAATGCAAGTCCCACCAGCAGTGCGCCCCATAACATGAGCTTGGAAAGCATCTCAAAAGTTTTTCCTTTCACCTGCACAAATCTGCCAACCAGGAATCCCCCCAAGACATTTCCGATGGCCGGGAAGGTGGATAGTAATCCTTCCGGATCAAATGGAATTCCCTCTCCTTTATATAAATGGTCCGGACCCATTAACCACAGGTCGAGTTTACGGGCAGCATTTGTTTCAAGACCCAGAGGATCGGGCATATCGCCAAACCAGTATAAAACCGGTCCGTATAACACTAAGATTCCCATCACGATCCAGAGTACGGTTCTGGGTTTCAGGAAATGGATCATAAGGGCTGCAGCTCCATAACATAGAGCAATTCGCTGAAGAACCCCGAAGATCCGGGTCTGGGAAATCGGAGATAGCATCCAGTCTCCATCATTGGATTGCGTAATGAATGGGAACCAGTACATCAGGTAACCGATCAGGAAGATCAGCACTGTACGTTTCAGAATTTTCAGTACAACGGTTGAATCGGGAAGTGTTTCCCATTTCTTCATCACAAAACTCATGGCATTTCCTACTGCAAATAGAAAAGAAGGAAAGACCAGGTCTGTAGGAGTGAACCCGTGCCAGTCGGCATGCTTCAGGGGAGCATAAGAGGTTTCCCAGCTTCCGGGAGTGTTCACAATGATCATAAGGCAGATGGTTAGTCCCCTGAAAACATCCAGGGCCTGGAACCGAACGGGTTGGGTCATAAGCAGTTGTTAGTAATACAAAATAAATCGCCCTATATTGAAATCAAAATTTAAATATGCGATTGTTGAAATGGTTGCTGATAATTGTAGGAATTCTGACTATAATTTACTTCATGGGACCAAATCCGGAAACGCCTGAATACAGGGCAGAACTGCCCGAAGTGCCGGCAGAAGCTGATAATCTTATTAAGTATATCGATACGAAAGAGTCGCTCAGAAAAATTAAAAAAGATAACCAGGCCAGGATCATTTGGGCCAATGATTCGGTCAGAACTAAAACTAAATACAGCATTGTTTACCTGCATGGCTTTTCTGCATCACAGGGAGAAGGTATGCCGGTTCATACGGATATAGCCCGTAAGTTCGGTTGCAATCTTTTCTTAAGCCGGCTGGCTGAACATGGAATTGATACCACCGACCAGATGGTGAAACTTACACCGGAAAAATATTGGGAATCGGCGCAGGAAGCATTCAGGATCGGACACCAATTAGGAGAAGAAGTTATACTGATGGGAACATCCACCGGAGGAACCCTTGCCTTGATGCTGGCTGCAAAATATCCGGGGATCAAAGCGCTTGTACTGATGTCACCGAATATTGAGATCAATGATCCTAATGCATGGTTGCTGAATAATCCCTGGGGACTTCAGATTGCAAGATCGGTTTTGGGATCAGATGAAGTTATTCCAAAGGACGACCGACCTATTTACAGGCAATACTGGAACTCACCCTACAGAATTGAAGCAGTGGTAGCATTGGAAGAATTGCTGGAAACATCGATGAATGCGGAAACTTTTAAAAAAGTGAAACAGCCTGCACTGGTTATGTACTATTACAAGGATGAAGTTCACCAGGATAGTGTGGTGAGGGTAGATGCGATCAAAGACATGTTTTCCAAACTCGGAACACCCGACAATCAGAAAAAAGCTGTTGCCATGCCCAATGTGGGCGACCATGTGATGGGGTCGTTTATCAAGTCAAAGGATATTGAAGGAGTGGAAAGAGAGATTGAAAACTTCCTGTTAACGCTGGGCCTTACCAAAAAGGAATGATTTAAATTGCTGCCCATGGCGAAGAGAAAGATCGCATACCTCATCAACCCGATATCGGGAACAAGGTCCAAAATAAAAATTCTTGAAGAGATTAAATCAAGAACAAAAGAAGCGAAAATTGATTATGAATTTTTTCATACCAATAAGGAAGGAAACTACAATTTCCTGAGGCCCGCAATTCAGGATGGTTCAATAACTGATATCGTAATATGCGGAGGTGATGGATCTGTAAGTAAAGTTGCAGGAGCATTACTGCAGGAAGATATCCGTTTCGGAATTGTACCAATGGGCTCAGGAAATGGACTAGCCTATACAGCAAAAATCCCGAGGAATGTAAACAAAGCCCTCGACATCATTTTCAATTGTCCGGATACAAGGGTGGATGGATTTACGATCAACGGACAGTTTTCGTGCATGTTGTGCGGATTGGGTTTTGACGCAAAAGTTGCGCATGATTTTGCGGCTTCACCAAAAAGAGGATTAAAGACCTATATCAAACTATCAACCCTCAATTTCTTTAAGGCAAAACCTTATCCCTTTACTATAGAATGTAATAGCAAATCCTTTGAATCGGCAGCCTACTTTATCTCAATAGCAAACAGCAACCAGTTTGGAAATAATTTTACGATTGCTCCGATGGCAAGTCTGAAAGATGGATTGATGGATATTGTAATTGTAAAGGATATGAGTAAAATGATGCTTCCTTTTTCGATTCTCTCTCAAATTACAGGAAGCAATAAATTACAGGATCTGGGAGAAATGATCAATTCTGAAAACATCATTTACTTTCAGACTGATTCCATAAAAATTTATAACCCGCAACTGGCTCCATTACATATTGATGGAGATCCCGTTGAAACCTCCGACATTTTTGAGATCACTGTTCTGCCAAAGGCATTCCGGTTGATACAACCTTTTGCGTAAGTGCATTTCCCTTGTTGCCTGATTCCATATTGTAAAACTTTCGGAAGGACCTCGTGTTTTCTTCAGAGAAAAGTGCTTCCCGGATATTCTGTCTTTCCCTTTTGGTAAGATGAAAATTCAATGCGGCACCTGCATCTTCCTTTCTTGGAACATACTGGAAACTAATCCTGGTGAAGTTGGAACCGAATGCTTCTTCCGTAAGGCTAAGCAAATCGTTGTGATTGTATTCCTGCATTTTGTACCAGTTATACTGAAGCAGGAGAAATGGTTTTGTAAATATTTCGGTAACGTCTTCAGAAGTATAGGGATATTCCCAACCTCCGATCTTGCGATCACGAATCTGAATCAACACTACTCCTGCTGTATTTTCTTTTATCCACTGTCTGAATACCTGCATAAAACGGATAGCAGTTTCAGGACCATAATTATCTCTTAATCCTGCATCCATTACATCAATTACAGGTTTGGTCGGCAACCATACATTTGGAAGAACATACGGGAAAGTTGCATTCATTCTCATCGCCGTGAGTAAGCGAAGATTCAGCGGATCCTGTTTCTTGAAAAGAGAAAAATAATCAACTGCATCAAGATCAGAATTCAATGTTGAGCTGGTATCATTATACGGCCGCATCAGGAAACGAACGGGTTGTGTACTGATGATCATCTTTCTTCCGTCTCTTGTTATTACCGAATTAAAAAACATTAAGGGAACTCTTGCATTTTTTTCATCAGGCTCAATGTCTTTCAATCGCCTGTTCAGCAAGCCCCTGGTATTTGCATTTAATTTTTGTTCAAAAGCATATCCTCTGTCCTTGATGTATTCATAATCTCCTACGCTGAACTTCTGTGCAGGTGATGCAAGGTCTCTTGCAACAAATGAAGTAAAAACACTGTTTAAAAGGTCTTCGGAAATATCATCTACATACTTTGGATCCATTGGATTGACCCTGTCTTTCACCCGGGTTAATTCCCTATAATAAGAAGCACCCAGCATACCCCCGGATGCACCCGTAATAAGGAATACTTTATCCATGAACTGTCCTTTAGAAATGCTGTCAAGCTTTTGCAGAACATTCATCGTAAAGTTTGCACTCCTGTTTCCGCCGCCACTGGTATTTACAATGTATAGTAAAGGCTTTTCTTCATTTTGCTTCTCCTTCCACTTCTCCAAAATAGAGATCATATTTTTTATATCGGTTTCCACGCTGTCGCGTGCGAGCATTGAGTCAAGTGATAACTTATCATATACAGGTCGCTCTGAAGGATTGGTATAGTTTAATCCGTATGCTTTATTGCTTGGGTCCATCACGCCGGTACGAAACAACATATTGGTGAGCATAATGAGCACCACAAAAAACGGAAGACTCCAGCTTTGAAGGAAATAGGAAAATGCTCCTGCAACTGCAATCAATATGGAAAAGAAAAGTATTATTCCGGCTGCTGCGGGTAATTGAAAGATCGGGCTGTCGAGATTAAATCCTACAAAAATCAGGAACAGGAATGCGATGAAAATGGAAATGACCGCAGCAAAGTGGTGCCTGCTGAAAACTGAGTCCACAAAGGAAAGCGGGTAGTGTTTAACATCTCTTGGTTTCTTGATTACAAAAAATGAATTGATGTACCAGTCCACTTTGATCAGCCTGCTTTCAGTTAGTCCACCCTTTCTACCCTGGAAGGTCGATTTAAATAATTTTGGATCATTTAATACGGGCGCAAGTCTTCGGATAATAGTTTTATCAGCCCGGAAAAAATATAAGAAAGAGATCAGAATCAAAACGCAATAACCGAAAATAAAACCAGCTACGTTCAGAAAAATATCTCCTGCACCCAGCAATTCGCGATAGTGTTCAAAATGGATTGTGTGGTAGAGATAATAGAGAATAAATACAAGTGGAATGATACAGTTATTGATACAATATTTTAAAAACGGATTGGAGGTTGTGGCAAGAAATCTGAAATGCCGGCTGAATAAAATAAACGTGGTGATATTCCAGCACATCACGAATATTCCAATCGCAATTCCAAGGATCATACAACTCCATGCACTAACCTGTCCGCGATATTCCGGAGAAAGAAACAGAGAGTCTGCACCAAAACTGTGCATGAAATTTCCGGATACTGTCGAGAATAAAATATACCAGAAGATCAACAGTACCTGGTATTTTTTAAAATGCAGCAATACCAATTGAACCGGGAAGGATCTGTATATGCCGATAAGGTATTGCTTCATATTAACTGATTCAGCTTAAATGTAAAGAGAATCAGTTATTATCTGAAATCTGCAGGCTACAATTAACGCGTTACAGGGTTTACACGTAGGAAATACAACATACTTACCATACCAAGCATTAGTAACATTCCTACAACCTGATGCAATTGTGCCATCCATTCAAATGATCCCCAATGATTAGGAGTAATATTCGTACTCATCAGAACAGAAAATATTCCGAGAATCACCTGCAACCATACAAATATGAGTGGATATTTGGAGGCCTTTTTAAGGCCTGCTGATTTTCCGTTTTTCATTTGATTAAATGCAAACCATGAAATCCATATCAACAGGATATATGCAAGTGTGCGGTGAATAAAATGTATGGTTATTTTATTTTCAACAAGGTCCCGAAAAAATGGTTTTGTATTGAATACATATTCAGGCATCATTGCTCCATTGATATCAGGCCATGTAGGTGCAGCAGTTGCAGCTTTATGTCCTGCCATTAACGCACCGAAAATTAATTGAACACCCAGTAATATCAGGATGCCCCAGGTAATACTTCTGTTCTTCTGGTCGATGATAATTTCTTCTTTTTTTACTGTGAGCTGAAGTGCAAACCACCATGCATATGCGATCAGGATCAATGCAAAAATGAAATGAAGCGCTAGCCTGGTTGGTTTAACAAAGATAGCATCACCAACCAATCCGCTGGCAACCATGATCCATCCAATCGCACCCTGCAGGGCTCCCATAAAAAACAGTAAAAGAAGTGGCTGAAACATTTCCTTTTTCAGGTATTTTTTTGATACCAGGTAAACGAAGCCTACCAGGAATACCACCCCGATCATTCTTGCCCAGAAGCGATGAAACCATTCCCAGAAAAAGATGAATTTAAAATCTCCCAGTGTGAAGCCTGTATTGAGCAAACGGTATTGCGGCGTATCCTGGTACTTAGCGAATTCCTTTAACCAGGCAGCTTCCGTAAGCGGTGGTAAAGTTCCGGTAACAACATTCCATTCTGTGATGGAAAGTCCGGAACCGGTTAATCGCGTTACACCTCCAAGTACTACCTGGATCAATAACATGACTACACCTGTAATGATCCATGCCGCTACAAGTTTTCTTCCCCTGGTTGATTCAATTTCTTTCATAGCACCGCAAAGGTAGTACCGAACAAACAACTACATTTGTCTAAATTTTTCTCCTGCTAAAGAATTATTACCAGATCGATAGAATTGAGGCCGGATGTGATGAGGCTGGAAGAGGCTGCCTGGCAGGACCGGTATTCGCAGCATCAGTGATTTTACCTGCAGATTTTTATCATCCGTTATTGAATGATTCCAAACAGGTTAAAGAAGAAGACAGGAATGAACTCCGGAAATTCATTCAGAAAAATGCCCTTTGTTATGCCGTAGCCCAGGTAGATCATGAAGAAATCGACCGCATCAATATTCTCCAGGCTTCCTTCAAGGCAATGCACCTCGCCATCGACAAACTCCGGAAGCGTCCGAAATTTTTACTGATCGACGGAAATCGTTTCAAGCCGTATAAAAGACTTCCGCACGAATGTATCATCAAGGGTGATGCAACCTATGCTTCCATTGCAGCTGCCAGTATACTGGCCAAGACCTACAGAGACGATTATATGAAATCCCTGCACGATAGGTTTCCTCATTATTGCTGGCTAACCAATAAAGGTTATGGAACAGAGGAACACAGGAAAGCAATCGCGCTGCATGGATTGTCGCCTTATCACCGCAAAACATTCCAGTGTGCAGAAGCACAATTGTATTTGAATTTCATGGAAGGCAATCAGCAGAATCCTGCTTGCGAAGATCCCGCACCCAATTTCCGTGAATTAGAGGAATTCAATCAAATGGATAGTAATTCAGATCCCAGAAGGAACTAAAACGTATTTGTTCCTTAAACAGACTTTTATTTCAGGAACTTACAAGAAATTAGTTTCGGGTTATACACTTATAAATTTTTCTCCTTACATCAGGTCCGAAAAGAAACTCATTTTTCTTTCTTCCCATTCTTCCCTGATCATCCCAAAATATATTGAGTCTCTTCTTCTGTCGGAATGCATTTGCATGTGACTGCGCAATACCCCTTCAGGCTTCATGCCCACCTTTATAAGTGCGGCTTTTGCCCGTTCGTTCAGATTGTCTGTTTTTATTTCAACACGTTCCATTTTCATAGCTTCAAAAGCGAAACTCAGGAGTGAAAATTTTGCGTGACGGTTGATAGAACTTCCGATGTATTCATTCCCGAGCCAGGTCCAGCCAATCTCTATTCTTTTGTCGTAAAAGGAAATATTACCATAACTGGTGGTGCCGCAGATCAGTCCTGAATCTTTTTCTATAAGGGTGAAAGGAACTCTTGTTTTATGGTTATACCCTTCCAGGGCTTCCTCTACCCAGGCTTCCATTTCTGAAGGCCGGGAGAGATCTTTTGAAAAGTATTTCCAGGTATTTTCATCTGTGGTGAGTGCTTTGAAATCTTCAAGATCTTCAGCCTTCATTTTTCTGAGTAGAATCCTGGGAGTTTCGAGTTCAAGCCCTCTTCCAAAAAAACGATCGAATTCATTCATTGAGCTAAGATAGGAAATCAACTTTCTTCCCAAACACCTAATCCTTCTCTAACTACAACGGGTTCATCACCGGTACAATCCACGATGGTTGATGGAACCATTCCCCCATTCCCCCCATCAACAACAATATCTACCAGCTTTTTGAAATTTTCATGCATCAGTTCCGGATCCGTGTATTCTTCTACCATTTCTCCCGGAAGGGAAGTACTTAAAATCGGCCGGCCGAGTTCCCGAATGATGGCCCGGGCAATTTCATTGTCTGGAATCCTTAGACCGATGGTATCCTTTTTAGATTTCAGGATCCTGGGAACTTCCCGGCTTGCAGGAAGAATGAAAGTATAAGGACCCGGAAGATAGTTTTTAAGCATCCTGTACATCGGGGTGGAAATACTCTTGGTATACTTGCTGAGGTCGCTCAGGTCATGGCATATGAAGCTGAGACGCGCCTTTTCCGGATCTACCTGTTTAATCCTGCAGATCCTTTCAATTGCCTTTTGCTGAAAAATATCGCATCCAAGTCCATAGATCGTATCAGTGGGATATATGATGATCCCTCCTTTCTCGAGGGTATCAACAATTGTCCTGATATTCCTGGCCTGGGGATTTTCCGGGTGAACGTGAATAATCATAATTTCTTTTTCTGCGATTCATGTGCCAGACCGCCAGGCTTTCAAAAATGAATAATTATCTAAGGAAAAACTGCAGGTTTTTGTTCAATTTTCTGACCGATGAAAAATTTAATTTGTAAAAAATTGAAAAAATTGAAAAACACTATTAATTTTAAGACGCCTTAAATCTGAAAGGCTCCTGATCCAAGTTCCTCTTTTATACCATTCGTTGATTATCGATTTGTGTGTTTCTGTACCCCCGTTCATTTTCCGAGACCCATGTTGATCTATTCTGATAGATAACATTTCCGACCAATTATAGGTTAGGCCAATTATACTTTTAAAATATTTTGCTTTGCTGCGGCAGGCTTCACGGACATCGTGAAAATTTTTCTTTTTGTGGTTTCAGAGGTAAGCACAGGCCGGCGATTTCAATCGCTGGCATTTTTTTTGGCCGGCCTTTCAGTGAGGCGGCCATATAATCTTAGGGATGTAATCTTTCTTAAGTTCCAGGTTTAAACGATCGTCCAGGTCTCACTTCCTCTCAGTAACCTGTCGAGGTCACCGGGACCTTTTGCAGAAATAACTTCTTCCACCTGAAGATTCAGCATGTCCTCGTAACAAGGTCTTTCAGTTTCAAAGAAAACTCCGAATGGCCTTGGCATATGTCCAATATTGGCGGGGTTTTCGAACATCCTTACCAGGATCTGTGCTTTGTAAAAATCTTTTTCATCGTGGATCCAGAGGTCATCGGCACTGTATTCATTCAGACTAACCATCTGAGGTTTGTAGCCATCCAGGCGAATTCCCTTATCCCTGTTTGCTCCGAAGATCAATGGCTGACCCTGTTCCAGCATCAGGGTTTCTTCCTGCTTTGTTCCCTTCTCAGTAAAGATTTCGAAAGCTCCGTCATTGAAGATGTTACAGTTCTGGTAGATCTCCAGGAAGGAAGAACCTTTATGAGCATTTGCCCTTATGAGCATTTGCTGAAGATGTTTAGGATCACGATCCATACTTCTTCCCACAAAAGATGCATCAGCACCCATTGCCAGCGCAAGCGGATTGAATGGATGATCCAGGCTTCCGTAAGGAGTTGATTTGGTTACTTTCTTTTCTTCAGAAGTCGGGGAGTACTGACCTTTGGTGAGACCGTAGATCTGGTTGTTGAACATCAGGATGTTCAGGTTGAAATTTCTTCTGAGTAAGTGGATGGTATGATTACCGCCGATACTCAGGCTGTCTCCATCGCCGGTTACAACCCAGATAGATAATTCGGGACGTGTTGCTTTCAATCCGGAAGCAATTGCTGTTGCTCGTCCATGGATCGAATGCATTCCATAAGTATTCATATAATAAGGGAAACGACTGCTGCAGCCGATTCCTGAAATGATCACCACATTCTCACGCGGGATTCCAAGTCCTGGTAATACTTTCTGTACCTGTGCCAGAATTGAATAATCACCACACCCCGGGCACCACCTTACTTCCTGGTCGGTTGCAAAATCTTTTGCTGTGAGGGCAGGTTGTACGGGGGTTAATACTTCACTCATGTGTTAGGATTGAATCATCAAAATTAGTTCTTTTTGTGAAGAACAAAAGTTGCTAAAAGCTTAATGGATATTTGTTTCGGAATTCGAAAATTGAAGAACAGTCGTTTATTGAATTGGTTGAAAAATTTCAATTCCCGGGCAATAAAAAAAAGAGGACCGAAGTCCTCTTTTCAAATACTATATCAATACACTGATTAATATCTGTTTCTGAATCCGCCGCCGCTGTTTCCACCGCCGTTTCCGCTGAAGCTTCTTCTTTCGCCACCGCCGTTTCTTGGCTTCTCTTCTTTAGGACGCGCTACAGATACGTTGATGTTTCTGCCATCCCACTTAGATTTGTCCAGTTCAGAAACAGCTTTGTTAGCTTCTTCTTCATTGGTCATTTCAACAAAACCGAAACCACGGGAATCACCTGTGAATTTATCAGTGATAACTTTTGCAGAAGTAACTTCTCCGTACTCAGCAAAAAGGTCTTTCAGATCTTCATCAGTGATCTGATAACTTAAATTAGAAATGTAAATGTTCATACTAAATAAAAAATAAATAAATAAAAATGCTCTGAGAAAATGCGTAGTAAGAAACGATCTGGAGGGGAAAAAATACCAAAATCAAATCAAAACAAAAATCGACTAACTCAAATGCCCTGCAAAGGTAGGGTAAATAACTATCGTTGTTTTATTAAATTTTGATTACAAATGAAATTTTTAAACGCTTTAACTTTTTGTAAATTCTTTAGCAATTATTGCTACATATTTTAGTAATTTCGGGTATGTCGGAAAGAATCCTGGAAAAACTATCCATACTCTCAGATGCTGCAAAGTATGATGTATCCTGCTCTTCCAGCGGAAGTAAGAGAAAAAATACTACAAACGGACTCGGAACTACGGGCAACGGAATCTGCCATGCCTATACGGAAGACGGACGTTGTGTTTCCCTTTTAAAGATCCTTCTTACTAATCACTGCATTTTCGATTGCGCCTATTGCGTTAGCCGGAAAAGCAACGATATTAAGCGTGCTGCTTTTACCGTTCAGGAGGTTGTTGACCTCACGATCAATTTCTACCGCAGAAATTATATCGAGGGATTATTTCTCAGTTCCGGCATCTTTAAAGACCCGGATTATACCATGGAGCGGCTGGTTCGAATTGCCAAAAAGCTTCGACATGAACAAAACTTTCACGGATATATTCACCTCAAAACCATTCCGGGCGCTTCCGACGAACTGATCAAACAGGCAGGTATGTATGCCGACCGCCTCAGCATCAATGTGGAAATGCCTACTGAGTTGAGCCTCAAAATGTTCGCTCCCGATAAGAACCAGGCCGATATGATCAGGCCCATGAAATACCTGACCCAATCGATACTGGAGAACCGCGAAGAAAAGAAAATCTTTAAAAAAGCTCCTGTTTTTGCACCGGCCGGACAAAGTACACAAATGGTGATCGGAGCATCCCCGGAATCAGACCTGGAGGTGCTGGCAGTTGCCAATGGTTTCTATGACCAGATGAAATTAAAACGCGTTTATTATTCGGGATACGTCCCGATCAGTAATGACAACCGGTTGCCGGCAGTAGGAACCCCGGTGCCGGTGGTAAGAGAACACAGGTTGTACCAGGCCGACTGGCTCATGAGGTTTTATGGATTTAAAGTGAATGAGATCGTATCGTTCGATCAGCCGCATCTTGATCTCGACATCGATCCTAAAATGAACTGGGCGCTGAAAAATATGCAACTGTTTCCTATCGACATAAATAAAGCTGACCTTGAAATGATCCTGCGTGTTCCGGGCATTGGCGTGCAGAGTGCTCACCGAATCTGTAATTCCAGGAAATTCAGCAAACTCAATTGGGAACATCTAAAAAAAATGGGTCTTCAATTAAATAAGGCAAAGCATTTTATTGTTTGCAGCAGTCCTGATTTTGAAAGGAAAGATTACACTTCCATGCAATTGAAACAGATCATTCTTTCAAACGGGAAAAGCAAATTCAGTCCGAATTTTTCACCCCAGATGAAATTGTTCTGATTGATCTCATTTAAAATAGTTTGATTTGACAACCCTGGTATACGACGGAAGTTTTGAAGGTTTACTGACCGGCATCTTTGAAGTGTATGAATACAAATTAACCGGTGTCGACATCATAGAACGAAAGTACTTCCAGGAAACGCTGTTGGGAGAATCCCGTGAAGTGATCACGGATGAAGAAAAGGCAAAGAGAGTGTGGGAAGGATTGAAAAAGAAATTGTCGGCAAATGGCAAACGCCAGTTTCAGCATTCCTTTTTATCGGAACAGAAAAACATCGGGAACATTTTATTGAGCTATGCGAAATATGTAATTGGATCAAAAGGATTTGTGGATTCTGATATGAGCCATCCTGCAGTGCTTGAAGTTGTGAACTGGGCAAAAAAAGTGTACCGGGAGAAGCACAGGATGGAAGCTTTTGTAAGATTCCAATTGACCGCGGATAATATCTATTATGCGATCATCGAACCCGATTTTAATGTATTGCCGATAATCCGTAAACATTTCCGCGACCGGTATGCCGATCAGCAATGGATCATCTACGATGCGAGAAGAAAGTATGCATTACACTACGACCTGAAGGAAGTGCATACGGTCACTATTGAATTTTCTGAAAATTCACCTGAGAATATTTTCCATGAAGAAGAAGGGCTATACCAGGATTTATGGAAGCGATATTTTTCCTCGGTAAATATCGGAGCGAGAAAGAATACAAAGCTTCATATTCAGCATATGCCGAAAAGATACTGGAGGTATTTGATAGAAAAGAAGATTTAGATCCGGATAAAAAAAGGAAGGCATCTTAAGATACCTTCCTGAAAAGATTCATTTTATTTCGCATCCACTGTATCATACACAATCACCTTTTCCCAGAGATGTTTACAGGTTTCTATAAACTTCAGGTGAACGGGATCAGTCTGGTAACGTTCTTCATCTTCTTTGTTTTTAAAGAACAGAAGCCAGGAAACAGCATAGGTGCGTTCAACCACATCCCGGTTAGTATCAGCAGGAACTCCTATATGAGATAATTTTATGTAATCAATTTTGCTCAGATCCCGGAGACCATTGATCAATGCCTGCCTGTCTTCTTTGCTTTCCGGGTTCTTAAGCCAGAAATATACGTGGTGGATGAAAATGTTTTTTTCGCTCATTTCAATTTGATTGTTTTCACTAAAAGTAAACAATCCTGCAGCAGCAGCCATGCCGCTGTTCTGAAGAAATTTTCTTCTTTCCATGTTACCTGTTGGTTTTTGAACCTGTAAAATAATTAAAAGGGAAGAGTTTAACGTTGAAATTTCGCTGCGGCAAAAGGTAGTTTGCCAGTGGAATGTGACTAAAACAGAACCGGCTCCCCTGTGCAGGAAAGCCGGCCTTATGATTTTAAATTATGCTTATAAAGGATACCTGTTTTCAGCAATCAGCTTATCAGCAATCCTGCGTTTTGCATCCTTGCTGTTGAAAGGATCTACTTTCGTAAAACGTTTTAATCCTAACAACATCATGCGGTGTTCATCCCCGGAGGCAAATCCATTGATGGCATCCTTGCCATATTTATGAATCCTGTCGGCACAATCATAAAAGTAAGATTGTACGATGTCTCTTTCATAGGAAAGGCTTTCAGCTTCCCGACTTTCAGAAAGTTTCATCAATCGAAGTAATGCTGATTCTGCATTGAAAGTTTCAATTGCCATGTCAGCGATGTTCATCAGGATCTCCTGTTCTGATTCGATCTTCATCATCAGTTTCTGAACGGCTGCACCTGCAGTAAGAAGAATTGCTTTTTTAAAGTTGGCAATGATCTTTTTTTCTTTTGCAAAGTTCTCCTCATCAGATTCGCCAAAATCAGGAATGCTCATCAATTCTTTGGAAACATTCATTGCAGGGCCCATCAGGTCAAGCCTGCCTTTCATTGCCCGCTTGAGAACCATATCAACAGTCAGCAAACGATTGATCTCGTTGGTTCCTTCGAAGATCCTGTTGATCCTGCTGTCGCGATAGGCTTTTGAAATGATATATTCTTCACTGAAACCATTACCACCATGGATTTGAACGCCTTCATCAACTACAAAGTCCAGCACTTCGGAGCCATACACTTTCAACATGGCGCATTCGATTGCATATTCTTCAGCTGCACCGAGTAAAGCCTCGTTAAATGGCTGGCCGGCATCCTGTAATTCACGCTCTTTATCTTCAATATACTTTGCTGTTCTGTATAAGGCAGATTCGCAAACCCAGAGATGGATCGCCATATCAGCGATCTTGTTCTTGATCGCGCCAAAATTTGCGATGGCGGTTTTAAACTGTTCTCGTGTATTTGCATACTCGATTGAAGTGGTGAAAGCACGCTTTGCTCCTCCCAGTGCTGCTGCACAAAGTTTCAGTCGACCGATGTTGAGGATATTGAAAGCGATCACATGCCCTTTTCCTATCTCACCCAAAACGTTTTCAACCGGCACTTTACAGTCCTGGAAATACAACTGAACTGTTGAGGAACCTTTAATTCCCATTTTGTGTTCTTCCGGTCCCTGGGTGAAACCTTCAAATCCGCGCTCTACAATAAAGCCCGTGAATTTATCTCCATCGACCTTTGCGAAGACGGTATAGATATCGGCAAAACCACCGTTGGTGATCCAGCATTTTTGTCCGTTAAGCAAGTAATGTTTTCCATCTTCACTCAGCTTTGCAGTAGTCTTTGCACTTAATGCATCTGATCCGCTGTTTGGTTCGGTAAGACCGTAGGATCCTTTCCATTCGCCTGATGCTAATTTTGGAATGTATTTTTTCTTTTGTTCCTCTTTTCCAAAATAAAGGATGGGAAGGGTTCCGATACCAGTATGTGCCGCAACTGCAACTGAGAATGAGAAACCTCCTCCAAGTGCTTCATTTACCAGAGTAGAAGTGATAAAATCCTTTCCGAGACCGTTGAATTCTTCAGGAATGGAAATACCCAATAGTCCCTGTTCACCGGCTTTGTCCAATAAAGAGGGCATAAGTCCGGGTTCCAGTTTATCGATCCGATCGATAACAGGCAATACTTCTGCATCAAGGAATGATGCACACATTTCTTTTACCATTACCTGTTCTTCATTGAAATCTTCCGGGATGAAAGTTTCAAAAGGAACACTTTCTTTTATCAGCCATTCGCCACCTTTAAGTACGCGTTGGGACTGTGTTGTGCTGCTCATATTTGATGTTTATTGGTTTATAATCGTTAGTTATGAATTCTGAAGGTTGTCGTAAACCTTTTGGAGGATCTCTTTACAAAGCGCAACATGTTCCGGGGAGATCCCGTGTAAAGCCTCGTTCAGCGTCTCTTCTGCAAGCTGCATGGTTTCTTCCTGCAGTGTCATTCCCTGCTTCGTCAGGTAAATACAGTTGATCCGCCTGTCGGATTCCGAGGCCACTCTTTTAACCAGCTGTAACTTTTCAAGGTTATCAACCAACCTGGTAATGGAAGGTTTATCCCGAAAAGTGGAATTACACAATTCCTGCTGACTCATTCCATCCTGTTTCCACAAATGATATAATACACTCCACTGCTCGATGGTCAGGTTCAGCTCCGCCATATTGAATTTCTTCTGCAACCTGCGGGCAATTGCAGTGGAAGCCTTACCGGTAATGAAGCTATATAGTTCGCCTTTCTTAAATTGGTTGTTTATCATATAGTTGTTTATACAACTATTCAAACATAACCATAATGATTGAAATAAACAATAGGGGCTGGCAGGATATTAAAAGAAACCAAACAAGGGTGTTTTCCGGAAGCATTAAACAGCTAATCAAAATACTTCTGTTTATTTGCATCCATGGTCTGGATCATCCTGTTGATGCTGATACTTTCAATTGCATATGCATTTGTGATCTTCAATTATCACAGGCACTGGAATGGATTAAAAACATTTGAAAGGTCAGCATTACCAGAAATAGATTCTGCATTTATTTCCGTAATCATTGCAGCCCGTAATGAAGAAAAGAATTTACCTGCACTGATCGATTCCCTCCTGGCACAAACCTATTCACAATTCGAGGTCATCCTGATTAACGATCACTCAACCGATGCAACTGAAAATATCCTTCAGCAAATTACGGATAGCCGTTTCCGTTATATTAATTTAAGTGATTACGTAAAAGATAATATCACCGCCTATAAAAAGAAGGCAATTGAAACCGGCATCCATATCAGCAGGGGAGAATTGATTGTTACAACGGATGCAGATTGTAAGATGGGGCCTCAATGGCTTTCAGATATTGTATCATTTTACCAACAAACAGCAGCTCAGTGTATTGCAGCACCTGTAAAGATTGATCCGGGAAGCAGTTTACTGGGACTGTTTCAATCCATAGATTTTTGTACACTCCAGGGCATCACCGCAGCAGCAGTCTCCTCACACACCCACATGATGTGCAATGGTGCTAACTTCATTTATATGAAAAAAGCATTTAATGAAGTGCGGGGTTTTGAAGGCATAGATCATATTCCAACGGGAGATGATATGCTGTTGATGCAAAAGATCTATGATCAATACCCTGACAAGGTTTTTTATTTAAAATCGGAAAATACTATTGTAACAACAGAAGCAGCAGCTGGATGGAGAGAATTTTTCAATCAGCGAATTCGATGGGCCAGTAAAAGCACAGATTATACTGATAAAAAGATGCTCCGCATTTTGATGGTGGTTTATTTTTATAATTTGCTTTTCCCTGTATTGGCACTGACTATGTTCTGGTACGATAAGGGATGGATGATGTTATTGCTTTTTCTTCTTTTTAAAATTCTGGTGGAATTTCCATTCGTAGCATCAGTTGCAAAATTCTTCGGTCTTTCAAAACTTATGTGGTACTTTCCTTTTCTTCAACCATTGCATATCCTTTATACAATTATTGCAGGATGGCTTGGAAAGTTCGGTTCCTATCAATGGAAAAGCAGGAAGGTAAAAACAGCATCCAATTAATATGATCTTCAGCAGGGATAACTGGAATAAGTTAAAGAGGAATAAGACCGCCATGTTCGGGTTGGTCATTATTGTACTATCCCTTCTCCTCGCCCTGTTTGCTTACATGATTGCACCTGATAATACTGTAAATGCCAACCGGATGATCGTAGAGATCGGAGGAAGGAAACCAGGATTTAAACAAAGTTTTCTTAAGCTTCCCAAGCAGCAAAAAATAAAGGATGATTCTTTCTCTTCCTTATTTTTTGGAAAGGAAGACCATCATCAATTCATTCCGATAAATAGTTATAAAAACTCCGGAGATCAACTGACCTATGCAAAGTTCATTGATGAAAGGCTGGAAGAAAATGTTATAATTCCGCTGAGTTCCTTTCCGGGGAAATTCCATTCAGATCAACATATTGTAGAACAAAAATTCTGGCTAGGTACTGATACATTTGGTAGAGATATTTTAAGCAGGCTTATCATTGGAATTCGTGTAAGCATGGCCGTTGGAATAATTACCCTGATCATATCACTTACGATTGGAATTTTCCTTGGAGCGCTTGCAGGATATTATGGAGGAAGAACGGACGCAGTTATTACCTGGTTTATCAATGTGTTCTGGAGCATTCCAACAATCCTGCTTGTATTTGCATTAACGCTTTTATTGGGTAAAGGATTCTGGCAGGTGTTTATTGCTATCGGATTAACGATGTGGGTAAATGTTGCAAGGATAGTACGTGGTCAGGTACTGGTTGTAAGAGAGATGGAATACATAGAAGCAGCCCGTGCACTGGGATTTAAAAATGCCCGGATCATCTCCAGGCATATTCTTCCTAATATTATGGGACCCGTCATTGTAATTGCAGCATCGAATTTCGCAAGTGCAATTGTAATTGAAGCGGGATTGAGCTTTTTGGGAATTGGTGTTCAGCCGCCACAACCGAGCTGGGGACTGATGATCAAAGAAAATTACAATTTCATCATCACCCAAAATGCAGCGCTGGCATTAGCTCCCGGTATAGCAATTATGTTGCTGGTTCTTGCATTTAATTTATTAGGCAATGGATTGCGTGATGCAATGGATGTACGATCGTAATGAATACAAACAGGAGCCACAACAATTTTTAAGATTGCTGCTATTTTATTTCCTGGTGAATTTATAAGATCCGGTTGCAGTATTGGTAGCACAACTTTTTGAGGTAACGGTAATCGTAACGGTATTCAGAATATTGGCCGATGCACCTGTAATTGTAAAAGTTGTGGCTCCGGAAGCTGCAGCATCTTTGGATTGAGTAAAGAATGCATTACCGCCCGCATCAGGTTTTGCGCTGACTGTGATGGTTGCACCTGCAGAAGGCCGTCCGGTTACTGTTACTGACAAAGGAAAATCGGGACCTGGTGCCGGAGTTTCAGTAGTATTTATACCAGGTGAGCTTGTAAAACCGATTCCGGTTTCAGTGCAGGCACCGCCACCTCCGCCATTAGATTTACTGCAGGATGGTGTAATTCCGAGAAGCAGCACTAAGAGTACAGATAATAAGGACAGATTTTTCATGACATAGATGTTAGTTAACTAAGATACATTACCCCGCATAAACCTGTGCATTTCTGTTGAAACTTTCTTCAAGTGAAATAAAGGTTTCGGTACGCTCAATTCCCTTGATCTTCTGCAGACTGTCGTGCAATACATTTCGCAGTTGCGAGATATCCTTACAAACAATTTCTGCAAACATGGAATAGTTACCGGTGGTATAGTTTAATCGGACTATTTCCGGAATGTTCTGTAATTCACGGGCTACGGAATCATACAGTGAACTTTTTTCGAGAAAAATTCCGATAAAAGCAATTACATCATAACCCAATTGCTTGATGTCAACATTGAGTTTAGTACCTTTCACGATTCCTGCTTCCTGCAGTTTTTTGATACGGACGTGGATGGTACCACCTGAAACGAATAGTTTTTTTCCAAGGTCAGCATAGGAAATTTCAGCTGTTTGCATCATTTCATGAATGATCTGCAGGTCCAGTTTGTCGAGATTTAATTTACCTCCCATATTTGAAATCCTTTTTTGATATTATATTCTAACTGATACAAATATTTAAATAAAATCAAAACTTTCAAAATTTTTATTGAAAAACTTGTAATGAAATTCCAAAAAGCTTTAATATTGCATCAGTTCTTTACAACAAACACACTGTGGAGTGATGAAATCTTGGCAGACATGCCCTCTTGTCTCGGGGGTGAGGATCACGGGATAAACTTAGTGTAATGCCGTGCCGGGAAACCGGTTGCGACTGGGGTTGACCACCACAACATTGTGCTACGGCTAACCGCCTCGTGGAGGTTCGAGTCCTCCCTCTACAGCTTTTAAAGCCTTCAATGAATTGACTGATCAGTTTGTTGGAGGCTTTTTTGTTTTATACAAGCCTGAATTTTACTGGTATCCTGACAGCCATCATTGGTGTAGTTTCACTAAAATCACCTCACCCTGAACGCAACAAAATAATAATTATTCGCTCCCCCTATCAACTCAAGATCAATATAGTAAGACTCAATAAAATCAAGGTATGCCCTGAATTCATGAGTCGGCACCGCGAATTCATCGAAGAAAATGATATCTCCGCTTTTTAAATAGGGAGCAAGAGAAGTCAGAACATACAGGGTGGATGAATACAGGTCGGCATCCATCATGATGACCTTGCGTTTTACCTCGGAAGATCTTTCACCTCCATCTTTCTCAACTCTTGTAGTAAAATCTCTTATAAACCCCGGCACAGTCTGCTGAAACAAACCCTGGTAAAATTTTATCCTTGGATCTTTGATGTCCGGCACTTCATTATTATTATCAAATGTTCCTTTTTTATATGGACCCCAATCCTCCGGTAATCCGGTAAATGTATCAAAGCCAAAAAACCTGCTGCCAACATTTTTATTCTTTGATGTAAACCACCGCATCGATTCTCCCTGTGCTACACCAAATTCAAGATAGTTAACAGGATCATTAAACAACCCTTCCGCTTCCAGGACTCTTGTATAGAAATAATATCTCTTTTTATAATCCCATTTGGAAGGGAAATCATTCGGCACTTTTCTGCTCTTATAAATCCATGATGATAACCTGGTCATATACACCAGGTTCATCCATATACCGGTGAAGAACCTAAAGAAAAAATGTAACCGCAGATAAGAGAAAATGATCTTCAATCTCCTGATTAGAAACAGCTTCATGGACTAATGGTTGGTTCAATTGAAGCGCCAATCTACAACAGATAATCTTTATATCTTGCCGGGATGTCAATTGAATTGGTCATTTTCCTGGTTCTTCAAACCATTATTTCGGTATATAGTGTCGTTCGTAAAAAATTGACCATTGCCGGAACAATTGCTGCAACAATCCTCGGAATTTCCGTTTACCTTGGATTCGGATTGAAAGGAGTTTTATTTCCGGGGATTTTTTTCGTAGCCGGAAATTTGGCGACCTCCTGGAAGATCTCAACCAAACAAAACCTGGGATTTGCAGAAAAAGAAAAAGGTAAACGAACTGCATTACAGGTTCTCGCAAACGGTGGACTTTCTATTCTCATTGGCATATTTGCTTACATCCATCCCGAACTTCACGACCTCCTGTTTCTTCTATTGGCTGCAGTTTTTTCTTCTGCCATCGCCGATACCATTTCCTCAGAACTTGGGACACTGTATGGGAAAGGCTTTTATAATATCATCACTTTACGCAAAGATCGTCGCGGAGAAAACGGAGTGATCAGTCTCGAAGGAATACTCCTTGGCTTTTCAGCTTCGGCTCTTATTGCAGGTACTCATGCCTTGATCATGGGATTCAATATTTCATTTACGATCCTACTTATTGCCGGTACAATTGGAAACCTTTCCGACTCTGTCCTCGGAGCTACCCTGGAAAGAACAGGGTTCATCCAAAACGACCTGGTTAATTTTTCAAATACTTTTATCGCCGTATTGATTGCTTATGCACTGTCCTGAAAGGATCAAAGAACTTTTTAAACTGTTTCTGAAACTCGGCATTATCGGTTTTGGCGGACCGGCAGTGCACATTGCAATGATGGAAGAAGAAGTCGTCCGGAAAAGAAAGTGGATGAGTCATCAACACTTCCTCGATCTCGTGGGTGCTACGAACCTAATACCAGGACCTAACTCAACCGAAATGACCATGCACATTGGTCACGAGCGTGCAGGTACAAAAGGATTGATCATTGCCGGATTATGCTTCATCATACCTGCAGTTTTAATTACCGCACTCTTCGCCTGGGCTTATGCTGAATATGGTCAACTTCCAAATGTTCAGCCATTTTTATACGGCATAACACCGGCTATCCTCTCAGTGATTTTTGTAACTATGATCAACCTGGGAAGAAAGGCAGTGAAATCAATGCAACTTGCCCTGATCGGAATTTTATCAGCTGCTGCAGTGCTTTTCGGAATAAACGAGATCTATGTTTTGTTTGGTGCAGGATTAATTGGAATACTGCTTTTCATCTCCCAACGAAAAACAATAAACGGCTTTCTTCCTGTTTTGCTCATACCATCATGGAAGATCTTCCTGTTATTTATAAAGATTGGTTCAATACTCTACGGAAGCGGTTATGTATTGTTTGCTTTTCTTGACGCGGAACTTGTTACAAAAGGATTACTGTCAAAACAACAACTCATCGATGCAATTGCGGTAGGACAATTTACACCCGGACCGGTTTTTTCCTCTGCAACATTTATCGGATACCAGATTGGCGGAATGCCCGGAGCGATTGCTGCAACAATCGGAATTTTTCTTCCCTCTTTTTTATTTGTAGCGCTGCTAAATCCACTGATCCCGAAATTACGCAGCTCAAAGATCATGAGCGCGTTTCTTGATACAGTGAACGTTGCCTCTATTGCAATAATAGTTTCGATATTGATTGAGATGGGAAGAACAACATTGCCCGATTGGAGAACAATTCTTATAGCGGTACTCAGCTTTATCGTGACTTATTTCTTCAAAAAACTGAATACCGCTTTTATAGTGATAGGAGGATCGTTGTTGGGTTACCTTTTAAGCCTTGTTTAAAAAGCTACTACATTAATCATATTTTTTTAAGCGGAGTTAGGTTTTGATTTAATCATCATCACCGCCACCGCCTTGTCTGTCGCGGCCACCCTGGCGTCCGATCGCAAAATCTCTTTTACCGAATCGATACGAAAAAGTAACACGGAAATTCCGAACATTCCATCTTCTGTAAGAATCCTGGTAGAAATTTTCTGTATCATAGATCTGTCCCCAGCGATTACTGTTTAAAACATCATTCACTGCAAAAGTGAGGGTAGCTGCTTTATTTTTCAGGAACTCTTTTCTGAATGCGAAATCAATAACATACTGTTCGCGGTTATATCCCTGCGGAATAATTTCTCTTGATTCATATTCTGCTGTTAACTGGAAATTCAGATCTTTAAACAGCATTGTTTTGGAAGGAATTTTATAATTCGTGATCAGTTTAGTTTCCCAGTTAAAACCTTCATTGTTCAGATTCAGATCACCTACTTCGGCTTTTACTTTTCTGTACTGAAGATTCAGACTTGGAATAAATTCCAGGTTTTCACCGATCTTATGTTGAAGGGTAAATTCAGCACCCATCCTGTTTGTAAACTGCGCATTGATAAATGTATTCAGGATTGCATTCGGATCAACACCTGCATTATTTAATCTTTCAAATTGCTGCTCGGTAAGTGTATCACTGAAACGTGTAATATCTCCCTGGTTATTCCTGAAGTATAATGAAGTAAGGAAACTACCTGATGAATACGTTTTATTGAAATTGAATTCAAAAGAGTTTACATATTCCGGTCTTATTGCAGGATTACCCTGACTGATGTTCAATGGATCATTGATATCTACAAACGGATTCAACTGCCAGAAATTTGGACGACGGATCCTCCTTGAGAAATTCAACTGCACCTCTGTTTCATCATTGATAGGACGTGTCAGGTATAAACTTGGAAACAACCCATCCCAGATACTTCCTGCATCCTTTGGTAAGGAATAACCAAATGATCTTGCACTGTCGATCAGATCACCGGTGAACTTCGAATATTCACCTCTCAATCCTGCCTGGTACTTTGTTTTTCCCAACACACCGGAATAGGTAACATAAGCGGCATGAATCTGCTCATCAAATTTGTAATTATTACTGAGCGGAAGTTTGCTTTCTACATTTCCAATTAGTGAGAATACATTGAAGAGACTGGTCTGTTCATTCATGAATGAACGCAAACCCATTTCAATTTTTGATGTTTCAGAAATCGGATTTGCATAATCGATCTGGAAGGTCAGCTGAGAGTTATCATTATTACCGTCATTTCGAACTCTTGTTGTATCGTCGGTTCTTCCGTTGTCGAAATACTGAAAATAATTTGTGATCAATGAACTGCTGTTCCTCGATCCCTGGTTAAAGGTTACATCGGCAGTAAGTTCGTGACCCGACTTAGGGAAACTATGCTTATAATTTAATTGAGTATTGGAACGATTAAAAGAAGACGGGCCATCAGAGAATCTTTGACCTGTTCTTTCCAGTTCACCAAATACGCTTCTGTACTCCTGTTGCTGCTGTTCGAAATTATTGAACTTACCTTTTACAAAACCCTGTGATACGGAAATGGTATTCCTGTTGTCTATAAAGTAATCGATACCAAAACGTGCAGAAGTAAATTCACGGGTTCTTTCATTTTCAGATACCTGGTTAAAGTAGTCGGCCAGGATTCCGTTTTCTTTGTTCTGACGGAAGGATTCCCCTCTTGCGATACCACCTGATCTGTTATAGTTTCCACTGGTGAAGAAGTTGAACTTACCCTGGCGAAGGTTCAAACTCAAACTACCCGTACGAATCCCAGGAGTACCGATACCTGCTGAAACGATTCCATTCAATCCACCTCTTCTGTTCTTTTTAAGAATAACGTTGACAATACCGCCACTGCTGGCAGCATCAAATTTTGCAGAAGGATTGGTAATGAGTTCCACTCTTTCAATATCATCTGCAGGGATCTGGTCGAGGGTTAGAATTGTTGGACGGCCATCAACAAAAATCTGAGGACTTGCATTTCTAAGCTGCACATTTCCTTCAACATCAACTGTAAGAGTTGGAATATTTCTCATCACATCAATGGCAGTTCCACCGGTAGAGGTCAGACTCTTATCAACATTGAAAAGCTTTCTGTCAACACCAAGCGTCAAAGGAGGTTTGCTGGCTACGATTGTAACGGCACCGAGGAAATCTGCTTCTTCAGCAAGTTTGATGTTTCCCAGGTCGCGTTCAAATGATGGTGATCTGTCGGTACCTCGACCCAAAACGAAATCTTCTGAAATTTCACGATATCCGATTGCTGTAAAAACAACTCTGAAAGTATCGGTGAGCGAAACATTGATAAAATTGAAATCACCATTTGCTTTAGTGAGATTTCCTGCAACAAGGCTATCTTTCATTGTTCCGGAAGAATCCTTCATTTTGATAAATACCTGCACAGATGTGGCTTCAAGTCCTTTACCGGTTTTACTATCTACAACCTTTCCATACAATCTGGATCCTACCGGACTTTCCCTTCTTGATAATTCAAATGGCAATTGCTCAGGGTCGTCCTGTGAAAATGCAATTAAAGATGTTGATAGGGTGAGTAGTGATAGTAATAATGCTCTCATGCTTGAATCGTCTATTGATAAAAAATAATAAACCTCAAATTCAATGAATATGTTTAATCAGAGAATTTGAAACTGTTAATTGATCAGAGTTTTAATGGGGTTTTAATTGCCTCTTATTGCTGATAACTTCTTTGCCCTTAAGAAATATAAATAGAAGCAGGTGTTTGACGACTATCCATTATAATACTTGCGCGAGCAAGAAAATTTGAAGCCATCATAAAATGATTCAGCAAACTGTTAAAGAAACCATAACAACATTGATTTATGGGAAAATGATTTCACTGTAATGCAGATGCAATTCCTTTTGTCGAAAGATAATTGTACTTATTACAATATTCACTACACATTTCAACACTTAAAATTCCGGGAATAATTCTTTGATCTCATTTTTTAAAAATTATGGACAGCATAAATAAACAACAGGAAGAAAAAAATCATGAAGATCTTCGCTCAGCGAAAGCGATTGAAAAAGTAAAGGAACTCGCGGGTAAAACCAATACCTGTTTCTTTGCAACAAAGCTAATGAAAGGTGAACCGCTTGCTGTTCGTCCAATGGCCGTTCAAAAAATTGATGAGGAAGGAAATATGTGGTTTCTGAGTGCCAGCGACAGTTATAAGAATAAAGAAATTATGGAAGACAATAAAGTGCAATTGTTTTTTCAGGGATCTTCCTATTCTGATTTTTTAACTGTTACCGGTACTGCTACAATTTCAACGGACAAAGAAATAATAAAAGAATTATGGAATCCCATGATCAAAACCTGGTTTACAGAAGGAGTTGATGACCCCCGGATTACCGTAATCAAATTTGATATACAGGATGGATATTATTGGGATAATAAACATGGGAACATGATCGCATTCATTAAAACTGCAGCAGGTGCTGTGTTGGGAGAGACGATGGATGATTCCATAGAAGGAAATATCAAACTATAATTATCAATCGAAATTCACATGTTCTCAATATATTGAATTGCATTCTCAAGACCGTTTTCTGAATGAAGTCGCTCCATTAAGTGCCTGCTATTGATATACAACTGGTCATCTGATAATAACTTCTTAACAGCACTGATCAGTGAAGATTCATTCATCTTACTTAATGGAGCCGGCTTTAAACCAACACCTTTTTTGTAAGCAACAGTTCCCCAAAAATGCTGATCACCCATTGGATATAAAACCGGGCAGGCTAAAAATGGTTTACCTGCCTCGAGACAGGCAGCAATTGTACCTATCCCGCCATGATGAACTGCAGCTTTTACCAAAGGCATAAGTTTATCGTATGGTGCTCCGGAGATTATTTTTATGTCATTGAATTCTTCCAGCTCCGACAAATCATTCAATCCCCAGCCTTTTACAATTAATAAGCGCGATCCCGTTTCTTCATTTAATTTTTTAAGGACAGCAGGCAGATTCATTTTGCTGTTGAATGGCATGCTTCCAAAAGTAATTAACAGGGGCGGGTTACCTTCATTAATAAAATCGAGTAGATCCTGAGGCAATTCATCACTCGTTTTATCCGTCCAGAACCCGGTGAATTTCGATTGTTTGGGATAATCAGCTGGTTGATCCAGGAAATGACTGCTTACTCCATAGATGGATCGAAGTGTTGGAATTTTATACTTTCCAGGCAAACCCATTTCTGATCTGAATTGATTTATAGGTTTCTTCCACATCGCAAGACCCAATTTTGTAAGGACATAACTAAACCGATTCAAAGCTTTTGGAACGGGTAGCGCACTGAAAACCGGATTGATAAATTCCGAGGTAGGTTCTAATGCCGGGATAACATTCGCGCGGATCATCTTTTCAGGAAACTGGTCAGCAAAATTATCAGCCAGAGTTTTAACATGATAGAGTACCCTATCGTTTTCACGGGCAATATTGTAAAATGTTTTCAGTCCATTATACATCATTGGGTACACCCATTTATTCAAATGCCTCTTGGCAAGAAAAGGATTCTTCATCATCTTCTTTGCCTCGTCCGATTCAAGCAACTGCTGAAAATCCACATCCACTGGAATGAAGTCTACACCATAAGATTTGCAAGAGATTCAAAATTTTTTGCAGAGGATAATACAACTTCATGGCCCCGCTCTTTTAATGCTTTTCCCAGGACAGCGTACGGCTGCACATCACCTCTTGTGCCTAATGTCATCAGTGCTATTTTCATGCTTACTATTTAGAGTAAATCAGTGTTTAATCGCGTTTAAAGCATAAATGAAATTACTTGAAATTTTTCCTGTTTTAATGCATAGTAAACTAAGTTACCATGCCTTCGCTGCAAACGGATTAAGCGCCCAACACATCAGGATAAAAGTTCGCAGAAATTATAAAGACAGTAAATAAAAATATTTTTATAACAACAAGGTTAATGGATGGAATTGAATATTGCTATTTCAGGATTCAGAATCGCTGGCACTGGTTGTTATTAATTGTTTGCAACTCTTTTCACCCTGAAATAACCTTCAATTTTATAAGTTGTAAATCCGTCTCCGAAGTAGCCTGATTTATCCAGCACAAATGTTCCGGTTACAAAATCATTGACTGCTCCATAATCCTGAATGGTTACCTGTCCCATACAATTATTCCATGTATCTCCAATATTATAATGCTCGTAATACATATTGTTAAGTGGACTACCCTTTACTCTGTACATGAAATTTATTCCTCCCAGCATATTCCAGGCATGTGCTCCAGGGTTGGTTCCTGAACCTTTCCAGTTTATCTCTACAGAACCTATATAGTTGTCGTTCTCACGCACTGTTCCGCTGACATATGTTTCACCTGAGGTGGGAAAGAACTGCGCTAAACCTTCATCGGTTTTGATTATAGGACCATCTTCAATTTTAAAAAATATTCCTTCTTCCTGTCCAATTACCAAAACAGTTGCAAGTAAGAAAAACTGTCCTTTCTGCGGCAAACTGATAGCAACTGAAATTGTTTCAGGATTTACATCAGGCTCCTGCGACGGAGCTGTATATGTTGCTTTGTTACCTGCAGATTTAAAATTACCCTCCCCACTTAATGTCCATTCCTTTATGAATTTATTTTCAAGGGGAACTCTGTCGATGATCTCATATTCTTTTCCGGGAACTAAGGGCTCCAGAAGATCTGCATAAGGCAATGTTCGGGAAAGTTGAAATTCAACCTGTTCACCAACTGCAACAGAAGCATTGACCGGATCAATATGGATGCTTTCAAAAAAACTCCAGTCGCTGAAATGAGTGGTAGATACTTTTAAATATTTCAGTTCTTTATTAACCTGTGCTCCGCCCAGGGCTTTCCAGACACCACGATCATCCTGGTACGCTACACCCAATGCATCAGGAGAGGTTTTCAAGATTTCCTGGGGATTGTAATAGAAGACAAGATTCACTGGTTTTTCAAAATGAATATCGTGAGGAGTTAACCGATAGGCCATCGCCAATCCAGCAGGATTGGTATTGGTAACTGGTTGAATAGTTATCTCCTGGTTAGAATTCAAAGCACCTGCGGGAATTTCAATTTTAATTTTTCCATCAGGACTTACTATTGATCCGCCATTGACACCGATAACTTTAGAATATTCTGAACCTGCCGGTTGACCTTGTGGCACAACCTTTCCCGGTTCCGAACGGGGAATATCATTGTCCTCTTTTTTACATCCAAAAAGAAATAAAGCAATTAGAATAGCAACAAACACCGCGTGATAATAAGTGACCAATTTTGGTTTCATGATTAAAGAATATCACCAAAAATCAATGCTTAATCTTTCAAATAAATGTTAATACTAGTGGAATGGTTACGTTCTCATTCCGACGTTTCATTGGAGATATCCGACGCTTCATAGGTTTTGTGATTGATGAAGAATTCCGCGATTACTTACTTGCATCCATATTCATTCATCATTAAACCACAATCATGAAAAAATTTGTTTTACCATTGTTAGCGACCCTTTATATAGCGACGGGTTGCAGAAAAGAACTCTTCAGAAATACAGCTGAAACCTGCGAAGCAACCAGGATTCTGAACAATGCTCAACACCCCCTAAAGGATTCAGTTGATGCAATTATTGCAAGGTATATCGCAAAAGGAATCCCTGGAATTCAGGTTACTATTAAAAATAATTCAGGATGGTATATTACCTCCGGAGGGGTGGAAAGCCTTGAAGAAAAGAAACCACTTAAACCTTGCGCTCCGGGTTGGTATTTCAGTCTTACCAAAACCTATACTGCATCGCTGATTATGAAATTAAAAGAAAGGGGAATGATCAATCTCGATAAAACAATTGATCAATATCTACCTGCCGGTAATATTACAGGTTTAAAAGGAGCAAACCTGGTAACAGTTAGAATGTTGATGAATCATACATCAGGAATTGTAAACTTCACGGATCTTCCGGAATACCTGACACGACAATTTACTGATCCCGCAAATCAGCCAACAGTGTTGGAAATGCTAGAAATGGTAAAGGGAAAGGACTTAACCTCCACACCCGGCACAAAGTATAATTACTGCAACACCAACTACCTCTTACTTTATCTTATGTTGGAAAACATAACCGGTAAACCGTATAAATCTTTGCTGGAAAAAGAAATTATACAGCCCCTTAAATTAAAACAAACATATTACGATGTAGTTCCTCAGCAGGCCAAAGCTTTTGGATTTCCGAATTATTATTTTGACCGGAATGCAAAAGATGTTTTGGAAAATGTTACCATGTGGAATCATTATGTTGGAAATGCATCCTATGGATGGGGTGGCATTGCCGGTACACCAACAGATGCAATCATTTTTTATGAGGCTTTGATGAAAGGTAAAGTAGTAAGCCAGTCATCACTGAATGAAATGCTAACCTGGTTTCAGGAAGAAGGTGCAGATTCACCAAGTTATGGATTAGGAATTGAGTACTGGCAATTCAAACCGGGTTCTACTCCTCAGAGAGGTCATGAAGGTGATGGAATTGGAAACTCGACCATGATACTTTATGTTCCTGATAATAATACTTACCTGTTCATTAACTGTACCGCAGGAAGAAAAATTTTCGGACCTTACCTCTTTAAAATTACAGATTTTAAAAATGAGTTGGGGCGTTACATCGCAGGTTCTAACTGATAACATTTTTAAACAGATAACATGCCATCCGCTACAATTAAACTTAAAGATCGATGGTTCCGTTTAATAGGAATTCCTCTGATCGCATTCATGTCGCACGTAATTTTTTTCAATGAAAATCATGGTGTTGCGGATAAAGCTTATAGCGGATGGCAGGTTTATCTTATTTCGGTTGTTGAAGCTACCATACTCTGGGAGGGCAACCGGCTTGTGCTTATTTATTTCAGAAAAAAATATCCTGAATTATTCCAATCCAAACAAAGGATAATCAGCCAGTTTGCCGGATGCTTATTAGTGACAATTCTTATCAGGTATGTCAATGTCTGGTTTTATGACGAGACACTATTCTGGGGATATATTTTTCCTCCTGAAGGATATTTATACAGCATTTTTGTTGGACTTTTATATGTAGTTATTGTTGCAGGAATTTATGAAGGATTGTATTATTTCCAGAAATGGAAACAATTGTTTTCGGAAACTGAAGCGTTAAAAAGAGAAAATCTCCAGACCCAACTCGATTCACTTAAGGCGCAAATCAACCCTCATTTTTTATTCAATAATTTAAGTTCGATTTCATCCCTGATCATGGAGGAACCTGAAAAGGCAGTGACTTATGTAAACGAATTGTCTTCGGTATACAGGTATTTACTTCAGGCCAATGAAAATGATCTGATAACAATTGGAAGGGAAATGAATTTTGTAAAGGATTATTTTCATCTGCTTGAAACAAGATTCGGAAATGGAATTCAGCTTTTTATAACTATAAATGAACAGTATATCACCTGGCTGTTACCTCCATTAACCTTACAACTTCTGGTAGAAAATGCAGTAAAGCACAACACGGTTCTCCCACAAAAGCCTCTGATAATAAAGATTTATACTGAAGGTGAAAATATCGTTGTAGTAAACAACCTGCAAAAAAAGACTTCAAATATTCCTTCCAATAAACTGGGTTTAAAAACAATCAGGTCTAAATATGAACTGCTGAAAAAAGAACCAATACAAATCGAGGAAACACCAGAATATTTCAAAGTGATACTTCCCCTAATCAAAAATAATATTTATGAGACTGCTGGTAGTTGAGGACGAACAGTTGCTTGCGCGCCAACTTATAAAACTTGTAAAAGAACTCAGACCGAATTCAGAATTTGCCGGTCAGACCAATAGCATTGAAAGTACAGTTGAATGGTTAACTCAAAATGAAAAACCAGACCTGATACTAATGGATATTGAACTTGCGGATGGTCAATGCTTCAGCATTTTTCAAAAAGTTGATATTTCCAGTCCGGTTATTTTTACAACTGCCTATGATGAGTTTGCGCTAAAGGCTTTTACAGTCAACAGCATCGATTACCTTCTTAAACCAATTAAAAAGGAAGATTTAAAGAGAGCATTAAATAAATACGATTTGTTTACTTCTGATAAAAGAAGTTTTGCCCTGAAAAGTATAAAATCGTTTGTTGAAAAAATGGTCTTAAACCCAACACAATACAGGGAAAGGTTTCTTGTAAAGCAGGGACAAAAAATGTTGTCTATCCCTATAGAAGATATCGCTTTCTTCAGTGCAAAGAATACTTTGAATTTTATTCATACAAAATCAAAACAGAAATTTGTCATTGACTATACCCTGGATGAAATTGAAGAAATGGTTCAGCCAAATGATTTTTTCAGGGCAAATCGTCAATTTATTTTATCGCAGAAAATAATCACAGAAATTAATCCCTGGTTCAATGGGAAATTAAAAATTGAAATAAACATTCCAATTGAAGAAGAGATTGTGATTAGCAGGGAGAAAGCATCTATGTTCAAAGAATGGATGGGTGCTTAATTACTTTTATAAATTACTCCATCCTTCATAACAAATACAACCTTTTCCATTGTGTTAATATCTTCAACTGGGTTTCCGTTTACTGCGATGATATCTGCAAGTTTACCTTTTTCAATCACGCCCAAAGTTTCGGAAACTCCGAGGAGCTCTGCAGCCTTAAGGGTGGCGCACTGAATTGTTTCTATAGCGGGCATTCCTCCTTCAACCATATACACAAATTCCTTCCAGTTCTTACCATGTGCAAACACTGCAGCATCTGTTCCAAACGCAATTTTAACTCCTGCTTTATAGGCCTTAGTAAATGTCGCCTGGATCATTGGTCCAACAGATAGTGCCTTTGGAGTAACGATATCCGTATAGTAACCAGGGATCTTAGCTGAATCGGCAGTTGATTTACCTGCGGTGATAGTAGGCACATACCATGCACCGTATTCTTTAAATAATGCGATTGCTTCATCATCCATAAAGGTTCCGTGTTCAATAGAAGTAACACCCGCACGAATCGCTCTTTTCATACCCTCTGCGCCATGTGCATGAGCTGCAACTTTAAATCCGTAGTCCTTTGCAGTTTGTACAATTGCTTTTATCTCTTCTTCTGTAAACTGTGCTCCTGATGCATCTTTAGCCTGGCTCAACACTCCTCCGGTAGCAGTAATTTTTATAAGATCGGAACCATCTTTGTACCGTTGACGAACAGCCTGTCTTGCATCATCCGGACCATTGATAACACCTTCATTCGGACCGGGATTTCCCATCAGGTCTTTGCGGTAACCGTTTGTCGGATCAGCATGACCACCCGTTGTGGCAATTGATTTTCCTGCAGTAAAGATCCTCGGACCAACCACAAGTTTTTTATTGATTGCATTCCGCAGCGAAACATTTACACCGCTTCCACCCAAATCGCGAACCGTAGTAAAACCCGCCATCAGCGTGGTATTCGCATACTTTAAAGATTCAAAAGCGACATCGGGAGGATTCATTGTAAAACGTTCCACCACGCCACCTTTTTTTGTTTCGCCTTCAATATGAACATGCATATCCATCAGTCCCGGCATTACCGTGTATGACTTCAGATCAATAACCTTATCACCGGATTTCGACTGAATATAACCTTGTCGTACATCCAGGATCTTGTTTCCTTCCACTACTACAGAAACCGTTTGAAGAATTTTATTATTTCTTACATCAACCAGTTTACCACAATGAAGAATAGTTTGCTGCGCATTTGCTGAAATGAAGGAAAGAAGAATAATAATAGAAAAAATGAAGCGGGTCATGGGGGAGAAATTTTGGTAATTAAATATAGGATAAATAACCACCAATAGTAGCATTGATGATAGTCATCGAAAAGTAATTACATGGTGATATTCCTATACAGTCTCTCCCATGCATCAATTCTACATAGTACAAGCAATTTATTTCACCGCCCTGTATTTATACTTGATTACACTTTCAGTACCTTGTCGGTCAAGAATTAATTGAATTGGGGATAAGGCAGAAATTCTTATCATTTCATCAGGCGGATTGCAGGGTGAATTTACCTTTATCATATTATCCGGAAGGGACAGATACTCACCTGTACAGATTGCAACTATTCCACCAGGAATTTCTCTCTTTATAAGAGTACCATCGCTTTTAAATTCAAGTGTATGGCCACCTTCCGCGGGAACATTTACCCAGGTAGATCCGCCATTAAACGTATCAAGAGTTTCAATCAGTTGCCATTTTCCAATCAATCCATTGTTTTTAATTTCGTTCTCTTTTTTGCAGGAAGCGAGAACAGTAATCATACTTAAAATTATTAGAAATAGATTTTTCATGAGTAGCCATTTTAATTATTGACACTACCTGATTCAGCACTGTTGCATGGAAGATTATTAAGTATGTTACATGATAATTATAAAAAAAGGAGGTTGCTGTTTTCATAGCAACCTCCCTCTTATTTTAATTATCTCCTAATGATCTTTTAAAATCATTTCTATGATATATTTTATTGTTTCAATTGCTTCATCAGTTCCTCTACAGCAACTTTTAATTGTTCGTCGTCTTCCTTAATGATGTAATCAATGGGATTTTCAACCATGATATCTGGTTCAGCAGCACCAAGCTCCTGGTTTTTATCAGTTGCTTTTGTGAACCATCCACGACCTGGCAAACGAAGGGAAGAACCATCCAGCATAGTTGCAGCTCCGGTCGAAATTACTGAACCATTGGTTGGAGTTCCTACAAGTTTACCAATTCCAAGATGCTTGTATGCATGCGAGAAGATCTCAGCATTTGAATAACTTGACTCATTACACAATGCAATGGATGGTTTCATCCATGCTGCATAAACAAGTCTTTCTCCAACAGGATAATAGTCCCTGAATTTTAATTTATCCTTTTCAGGATCTTCAGATGCTCCTCTTGGTACTGTATACGCATGCTGTTTATAATTCAGCACAGTCATCAGGTAATCAGTTGTGCTTCCACCACCATTATAACGTACATCAATTACAAGTCCATCCTTCCCATATCCTGCAGCAGTGAACTCTCTTTCAGTCTGTTCAAAACTCGGCATATTCATCGCCTGGATGTGAACGTATCCAAGTTTTCCTTTTGAATATTTGTCTACCAATTTCTTCCTGTTGGCAACCCATTCATCATACAGTGCATTGCTGATGGATCCTGAAGGGCGAATCAATATTTCTCTCGACTGTCCATTGGCTCCTTTAACTGTCAGCAGAACTCTATCGTTCACCATTCCGTTCAGCAGACTGTAAAAGTTTTCATCCTGTTTCACCGTTTCAGCATTCACTGCAGTAATCACATCGCCTGCATACAGTGTGCTTCCGGTTCTTGAAGCAGGTGCATTCGGAATTACACGCTGAACTTTCATACCCTCTTTTACCGGCATTAATTCAACACCAAGTTGACCGGTTACATCACGCTGTGTTTCTGTTCTGTCGGGAGGATTGAACCCCTGGTGACTACTGTTCAGTTCGCCAAGCATCAGGTTGAACATATCCCTGAAGTCGTTGCTGGTTGAAGCGGCAACCGCTCTTGGTTTATACTTCACTTTGAGGGCCGACCAGTTGTATCCATGCATTTTTGGATCATAAAAATTATCACGCATTGTTCTCCAGGCTTCTTCAAATACCTGTTCACGTTCAGTTTTATAATCGATGCGTAACTTGGCATTGTAAGGCATGGATTCCTGAGCACCTGTTTTTGCATCTATTCTTGCAACGGTGCCTCCCTGGCGGGTGAAGTAGATATATTTTCCTTCCTTATCCATATTGAGTGAACCAGGATTTGCACCACCCTTTGTCAGTTCTTTCAATTCTTTTCCATCCCACTTGATGCTGTATAAATCGCGTCCTCTCGCAGTACTTGTACTTGCAGTATAATAGAAAGTCTGTCCATCTTTGGAGATCACAAAATCCCCTTCATCACCCGGGAAGTTTGTAACCTGAACAGTTCTTTCACTGATGTTTTCGAAATCAATTTTAATTGCTTTGTTATTTCCTTTTTTTGAATCTTTTGCATCATCTTTTGCATCCTGCCAGTCTTCATTCACTTTTTCCCAGTCTTCTTTTTTCAGCCACACAAACCATACATCACTGCTCAGGTTATTGCGCTCAGACAGGAAGCCAAGTTTTGATCCATCAGCACTCCAGAAAGGAGATCTTTCTGCCCGCGGGTGCATGGTTACATTTACAGGTTTCGCAGAATTATCTGCTGGCTGAATAAATACTTCAAAGTTTGCATACAGATCGCTCTGTGAATAAGCGAGCCATTTATTATCAGGACTCCAGGCGATTCCGGAAGGTGCACTCCAGCTATCATTCAAAATCTTTTCATTTTTTAATTGACCGTTTCCTGAAATTTCGGCAACTACCAATTGACCTCTTCCCCTGATAAACGCAATCTTCTTTCCATCATTAGAAACAACAGGGTTTCTTTCGTTCTCGGATGTCTTGGTGATCTGGATGATCTGTGGTTTCAGTGTTCGGAAAAGATTCACTTCATTCGTGTCCACAGAACGAACCATGTAGAAATCAAAATTTCCACCAGCCCTGTCAGAAGAAAAAATCAATGCAGAATCATTCAGCCACTCAGGATTCATATCCCTGTATGCATGGTTGGAAACATTTACACTGCGGCTTTTTTCTTTATCTGCTTCTTTAATAAATACTTCTCCCCTGATCGTGTAAGCCATCAGTTTTCCGTTAGGCGATAGTGTAAATTCAGTTGCTCCGTTGGTAAAAGTTTTATTTTCTTCCGGATCGAAACGATCATCCGCACTCATCTGGATATTGATCTTTGAAGCTGAGCCGTTTTTATACAGGTACAGGTTCATATCTTTTTCGAAAACGATTGTTTTTCCATCCTTCGACATGCTGTAGTGACGAATTGCTTCATCATTGTATTTGGTAAGTTGTTCAGGTTTACCGGATGCTTTTCCGTTTGCATCAATCCCGATTTTATAGAGATTGTATGTTCCTGAATTTGAACTCAGGAAATAAAGCGTATTGTCACCATCCCAGTTAGGCATGATGTCATTTGTTTTAAATAACGGAAGTTTATTGTATGATTTGGTTTTGGTATCCATGATCCAGATCTCGCGATCGGATGAACCGTCATAATCTTCCCTTGCAACCGGGTTACTACCACCTTTTACAAATGCGATGAACCTTCCGTTGGGAGAGGTTACCGGTTCAAAACCTAAAACATCTGTATAACGATGTTCAGTACCTCCGGAAGCATTGATCACGTACATTTCAGGTTCGCGTTCAATCTGACGGAATTCACGTGTGGTATTGAACAGAAGTTTATCATTTCCTATCCAGCTGGCAACATTGTCGCCGGATGAATGATAGGTCAGTCGTTTTGGAGTTCCCCCGTCAACAGGAATGGTATACACATCATTGTTCCCATAACGGCTTCCTGAAAATGCAATGGATTTCCCGTCAGGACTGAATACCGGGTTGCTTTCATAAGCTTCGTGGATTGTAAGCCTGTAAGGTTTTCCACCGGTTGCGGGTACCGTCCAGATATCACCCTGGTACGAAAATGCGATCATCGATCCATCCGGATTAAGGGCAGGATGACGCAACAAAAGGTTATCCTGGCTATTTGCTGCAACAAAAGAGCACAGCGAAACTGCCAGGGGCAGAACTTTTTTAAACATAGATTTTCGAAATTTTTGGAGTTTGAACGCTGAAGTTATTGATTAACGGTTTTAACCGTAGTTGGTTTGAAGACTAAGGATTAAATTTCTAGCGGTTTGACTCTTCTTTTTTTTGTGAAGCAGGCAGCAACTTGAAGTAAGTGGCTTTGAACCTGTTATTGACTATTTTACCCTGAACCTCGGCTTTTCTTATGGAATTGCAAAAGCCCTCATCGCCATGTGCATCTCCGTGGTCATCAATAGAAGTTCCGTCAACAAAATAAGATTTGCCATCGATCCTTACAGCCAGATCACAGCTTTTGGATTTGGTTTTCATTCCAAATTTGCATTGGCCGCACGAAGCCTCTAACACCATTGTATCAGATTTGAAACCTTGTGTTGATTTTTTTTGTGCAGACAGAGAAAAAGTGAGAATACTCAGGCTGAAAAATAATATAAGCTGTTTCATACCGGTAATTTTTAGACTATCAATGTACCCATTTTTATCAAGCCATCACCGAAACCATTTTTAGGGTGGTTAATGCCAGGTCCTTATTGCCGGAAATTAGTACCTGGGTGAAAGCTAAAATTCATACTCAAATATAAATCATCCAAAAACTTAACCTTGCCGGCTTACTGCAAGTAAGTAACTTTTACATATGAACACAACAACCTTAGTAATCGTCGTGATAATTTCCTTAATTGTTGTTGGATTACTGATCTACAAGAATAAAAAGGACCGTAAAGATTTAGAGCAGCAACTGAACAAGGATGTGCCCCTGAAAAATAAAGAAAATGAAATTGAAGATGATAAGATCTGATCTTCGACCTGCGGTTTTCAGGCACCATGTTTAACTTCCGATCTTATTTACATCTGTGTACTGACCGACCACATATTACCTGCGAAATCCAGAAAAGTGCCGCGGTTGTCAGGATCGCCTTCGTTGTTTTTAGGTTTTTGTAATTCGGAGGCTCCAAGCTTTAGTGCCTTAATATAAGTTGTATTAACATCAGGAACATAAACATGCATGATGATCGTAACAGGAGGATACTCTTCGGTTGCGTCAGATATCATAACAACGGAATCATCGATTTTGACTTCCGCATGCATAATGGTTCCGTCTTCCCTTTTATATTTTCTCAACTCCTTACCATCAAAAAGCTGTACTAAAAAATCTATCAGTTTCTGTGCACCATCAACAATGAAGTAAGGTGATACAGAATTGTACCCTGCTGGTTTATATGCTTTATCCATAATTATTCTCTGTCGTAATTGAATTCTACAGGCCCTACCATATTTTCGGCCTCGTCGTATGCTTTCAGAAATTCATTCGTATCAATCATTTTATTCTTATAACGATAAATAGCCCTGCTTAAAAAAGTCCAGGCACTTCTGATATCACTCAAACGTTTTGAAAGATTGAATGCACCCATTAAAGTTAAGGTAAGCGCGGAAACAAAAGACACGATCCTGATAATGAGATTTTCATACGTGCCCAATGATCCTACAAATGCTGAAATAAAAAGCGATGATACAATACTGATTATTCCTCCTGCTACTACAAAATTCGAAAGCCTGTCGACACGTTTACTATACGTTTTATGTCGCATTAAAATTTCCTTATAAACTTCAGGATCGATTGGTGTATTGGTATTTTCAATCATGATAGAACATTTATGTTGGTTAAAGAATTTCACTGGGCACCCCACCACTTTTGATGGTGGCAATCTGATCTTCCGAAAAAGGAGGACTGAACAGATCTGATGTTTCCTGGTAGCACCTGAACAAATTTGCGATGTAATGAATTCGCTGCCGAAGGTTTGACCAGTCTTTACATCCGGCTCCATCGATACTCTCAGGAGATGGACGTACCTGATTTAAAAAATCTGTCAATACAGGATTTGACAATTCTCGCAGGCTATCAGGATGCGGAATTAAAAGATCATTTCCTAACTCAAGTATGGTTGCTGGTGGCAGGTAAAGTGTCATCAGGTTTTTTGTAATGACCCGACGCATTTTCATTTCACCATGTATCACAAGATTCTCAACTGCTTTTTTGAAAAGATTTGTTTGTCCTGAAATCCAGTTGAAGAAATATGTGACTTTACCTTTTGCAGTTTTATCCCTTACAAGAATATCGGTGAGATATGTTATCAATTTCTGCGGATCAATTTTACCTGCGTTCATAGATGCTGCAATTTCGGGTTGAAGTCTTGCCTGTTCATGATAGCCAATCAGAATATTTGCGAGAAGAAATAATTCCTGTTTAGATTTTATATCAGTTTCGAAGATTGCACGGTAGTAGTAAGTGAAAGCTTTGGCAAGATAATCCTGGCCTGCAGGTGGCTGACCCTGGTGAAGATCCTTCCTGAAATTGCTGATTGAAGCTTCATTATATTGTTCATCATCCAGACAGGTTGCAATAAATCTCGAGAACTCTTTTCCTATTTCTTCGAATACTTTTTTATTTCCTGCTGATACCGCAATTGCTGCATTTTGCCGGGCAGTATCAATCATTTTTTGTAAAGCAATAAGATGGATGCTGGTGTTTGCAGTTCCTGCTCCTGATTGCTTAGCATATAAAAGAAGCAGGTTTAAAATGGTTTTAATTTCGGGGTCGTTGGATAATTCATTGAATAATTTTCTTTGCAAATCTTCGCCGCGAACTGTTACCCCTGCCTGTTTTGATGCCCAGGTTGCAAACGTACACCAGTTGGCCGCTACGCCGGTTTTGCATGCCATAGCATTCGACAACTCTGAATAAGCCTGGGTGATCTGTAGATTTCGGTTAATGAGGTTGTTGGAAAGAACAATAGTATTGATCTGAAGATCGGAGGGATAATTTTTTGGAACCGGAACAATATGATCGGTCAACATACCTTTGAAGTTTAAAGTTCAAAGAGTAGCGGTTAGTTGCCTGTCAAAGAGTTCGGATCATAAAAGATAAAGAAACAAACTCATTTCGTCAATTCCAACAGCATTTCAGGCTCATTGGTTGTGATGAAATCAAACCCTTCTGCCAGAAGCCATTTAAGGTCTTCCATCGAATTGACAGTCCATGCATTTAAAAGGATATTATTTTCTTTTGCTTCTTTGATCCACTCCGGCTTTTTTCTGAATACAGAAAGGTGATAATCGATCCCGGTAATGCCATCTGCCTTAACTTCCTTCGGGGATTTATCACCGTTGAGGTATTGTATTTGTGCTTTCGGATCAAGACGAACAATTTCTTTCAGCATATCGTAATCGAAGCTGATATAAACAATCATTGGAGATGCCTTCATTTCCTGAACCATACTAACAACTTTCTGTGCAACAAAGCGGGCTCTATCTTTTCCCAGGCTGGTAGGTTTTATTTCAAGGACCAGTCTTGTATGGTTCTGTTTTAACCCTTCCTGTAAATACTCCCGTAAGGTTGGCAAGGGTTCACCATTGGAAAGTTTTTGATCTCTCAAAACACGAAAGGAAGATTTAGGAATATTAAGATTATTGATGTGTGCATCATGAAAAATAACCAGGGAATCATCTGAGGTCATGTGGACGTCGAATTCAGAGCCTGTGCAATTCAATCGTATTGCTTCTTTTAAAGATGCAATCGAATTCTCGGGTAAAGCATTTTTTTTGAACGCACCTCTGTGAGCAACTACCTTATTTGGAGCAAATTGAGGCATAGCAGTTTTTTTGCTTATTGAACACGACAAAATCAGCGCTGCAGGGATGAGAAAATAGAGATTTTTCATGAGCTAAATGTAAGGAAGGTGATATTAACGGTGGATTAAATAATCAAACCCAATATATCAAAAATCACTCCCACTCGTCAGCACAGTTCCATAAGTTTTGAAGATCGTATACTCACTGAAATTCTGAGCGGCGGTCAGGCCCTTTCCAAAAATGGTTCTTCCCTTCTGGCGGATCTCTACATCACGATCGGTATAAATGATCTGTTTGTTCTGATCCCACCAGAGTTCATCCGTCTTTAATGTATCGCCCTGCAGTTTATTGATTACTACAATGCTGTCCTTCAGATAAACTTTCCGGTCACCTTCTTTATATTTTGCATAATTCGCATCAAGGACGCTTTCTATCAAGAGACTGTCATTATAAAAATCTACATGCAGTTTTTTCGGAAATTCAATGTAAGGACTATCAACCTGGTAACGAAGCATGTAGGGGGCAGTCAGCTTTCCTTTCATTTTACCATCCTGGCTCATATAGCTCTGAATGTTGATCCCTTCTTCCACACCTACTTTTTTCTCCGTCAGCTGATCGATCTTTGCTTCATCATTTTCACATCCCCATATAAAAAAACAGCCCGATAAAAGGGCTGCCATTATTAATATGTTGCGATAGGCTTTCATTAATCGTATTTACGTTTGATGAACCAGATATCACTCAGCGTAAAACCAAGTGCAAACCTGAAATAATTCTCCCGAATCAGGTTGTCCTTTGTTCCTCTTTGTCCGACTTCAATCGAAGTATGAATCACAGAATACTGATTGGTATACTGGGCTTTCCTCATCGGTAATCCCATTCCGAAGGTGATGGAATAAACCGGAAGGTTTTCATTCACTTTGATATAATCTTTACCATACATAAATCCTGCACGATATGCTACACGTCCCCAATATGTTTTCGGATTGATAATGTTAGGCAACAATTGTCCTCCCACATTGAACTTCCAGCTATCCTGAACCCGGTCGGCCTCACCTAAGAACCTGTATTCCGACCATTTGCTCATGCTGTAATCTGCACCGAATAGAATCCTGTCGGCACTGTTGATCATGAATCCAACTCCGAAATTCTGCGGATAGATCACATCTCCTTTTACATCCAAAGTTGTGCTAACACTATCGATTGTCTTCGTTCCGTCAACATCCACCCTGAATGTTTCGATTATCTCATCCTTCCTTCCGTTTAACGTCTGCTTAATATTTCCATAAGCACCAAGCTGCAGGTAAGTTTTTTTAGAAAGCTTTTGTCTGAACTGGGCCCCATAATTGAGGAAAAATCCTCCATAGTTGGCCTTTGTTCTGTAAGCTCCGGGATAATAAAAACTATATGCAGAATCAGGAATGAAATATCTTTCCCGATTGTATTCTTTCGTTCCGAAAAGATACCCGGCATTTACACCAAGGCTTAATTTACCTACGGAAAATCCGGTTCCAACATAAACCTGGTAAGAGCCACCGGTTCCTTTATAGAGTGTTCTTACACTGTCAATTCCGGGAAGTCGCTCACTACTCTGAATATTGTAATTGATCCGGGTTAGAGGTCTCAAACCGATATTCATCCCCCAGTTCCGCTTTGTACTTAATGGAATTCCTACCTGCAGGTAACTGATGGTAGGGCTCACGCCGTTGAATTTTGAAAGAGGATTCGTGGTTCTGATGGTACGACTATCGATCTCCGCACCGATATCAAGTGTTGTTACTTTCAACCTTGAATAGGATGCAGGGTTCACAAAGTTTACAGACTGGAAATCATAATAAGCGGCTGAAATTCCACCCATTCCGCGATTGATCACGTGCTGGGATGGTACCACATCACCCAATCCATATCTTGAATAAGGGCTGTTTTCATTTTGTGCCTGTGCTGCAAATCCAAGCAGGGAAGCAAGTCCGAACAGACTGATTTTCTTATACATTATTTTCTTCGCTGATAGCATACAGACCTTTAAAGATGAAATTAGGGTCTGCAAATATCTTGTTTTTAAGATGGTACACAAAATAGGGCCCGTCGCCCCCAGTTAACACCACGTTAAAGTTCCCCCACTTTTCCTTGTAATCATTGATCATCCCGTCAATCTCGTGGGCCATTCCGAGAATAACTCCACTTAAAATATTGGTACGGGTATCATAACCAATGAGCGACATATTCCAGTCTTTCTCTACCAATGGCAGCTTTGCCGTAAAGTGACTAAGCGATTTAAATCTCATTTCCATTCCCGGAGAGATTCCTCCTCCCACAAAATCCCTGGCCTTATTCACGAAATTGTAAGTGATGCAGGTTCCCAATCCCACGATGAGATTGTTTTTTCCGGGATATTCTCTAACCGCTGCTGAAACAAGCGCAAGCCTGTCGGCACCGATCGAGGAAGGTTTACCCACCGGTGTGGTAAAATTCAGATTAGTGTTATGTGAAAGTTTATGAAAGCGGCATCGCGACTGCAGAAATGTTTCCAGTTCAGGATCATGATCAACCACAGAAGAGAGAATTGCTTTGGAAGGCTGATACTGCTCAATCAATATTCTCATCTCTTCAACTGAACCGTTTTTTAATACTACGATCTCCTTTAGCTGATCATCCTCAAAGATGCCAGCCTTCAATCGGGTATTTCCAAAATCCAGGCAAAATGTGACGGCCATAAACTTCAATAAGCGGCCCAAGGTAATTCAAATTAAAAAAAACGCCGAAAAAACTGAGTGATGACTACCTTTGCTGCTCATCGGGCGGATTTGTTTATTGTTCGGCCCGGACCTGTTCCCCAGGATAACAGAACTAATAAACGATAAGGACACCCACCAGGTTTCCCGACGTTTAGCATACAGGTCCCGCCAATTCATCTTCCCGTCCGGTCTATTTAATTATGGATATCAGAACAGCATTACAGCAACGCATCCTTGTGATCGATGGCGCAATGGGTACCATGATCCAACGGCACAAACTCCAGGAAGAAGATTATCGTGGTGAACGTTTCAAAGACTGGCACAGCGACCTTAAAGGGAACAATGACCTGCTTTGTATCACACAACCCGATATCATTAAGGGAATACACAAACAATACCTGCAGGCAGGTGCCGATATCATTGAAACAAACACGTTCAATGCACAGAAGATCTCGATGGCAGATTACCATATGGAATCAATTGCTTTCGAAATAAATGTGGAGGCCGCAAAAATTGCAAGACAGGCGGTGAAGGAATACATCTCTGAAACCGGCGACAATTCCGGAAAATTTGTGGCAGGTGCTATCGGACCGATGAATAAAACCTTGTCGCTTTCTCCGGATGTAAACAACCCGGGATTCAGGGCAGTGTCATTTCATGAAGTAGCCGATGCATATTATGAGCAGGTAAAAGGACTGGTTGAAGGTGGGGTTGATTTATTACTGATCGAAACCATTTTTGATACGCTGAATGCGAAAGCCGCGATCTATGCGATCAAGAAATTCTTCAGGGATCATAAAATGAAAGAACTTCCAGTAATGATCAGCGGAACCATCACCGATGCATCAGGCAGAACTTTATCCGGACAAACACTGGAAGCATTTTATATCTCCGTGATGCACGCCAATCCATTAAGTATTGGATTGAATTGTGCATTGGGAGCAGCTGAAATGCGACCGCATATTGAAGAACTCAGCACTATCGCAAACTGTTTTACATCAGCCTATCCTAATGCAGGACTGCCAAATGCAATGGGTGAATACGATGAACAACCCGAAGAAACAGCACACTTCATTGAAGACTGGGCTAAGGAAGGATTTGTAAATATTGTTGGAGGATGTTGCGGAACAACACCGGATCATATCAGGCATATCGCAGATCATGTGCGTAAAATCAAACCACGTCCAATTCCTGTAATCGATCAAACACTCGCTTAAGAATTAAACAATGAACGAACCCATTCATATAAAACCGTTTCTCAGGATCGCAGGATTAGAGCCTTTAGTGGTTCGGCCGGAAACGAATTTTCTCAACGTAGGAGAAAGAACAAATGTAACAGGATCCAAAAAATTTGCCCGGCTGATTCGTGATAATAATTACGAAGAAGCACTAAGTGTTGCAAGACAACAGGTGGAAAGCGGTGCACAGATCCTTGATGTTAATATGGACGATGCATTGCTCGACGGAGAGAAAGCGATGCAGACTTTCCTGAATCTTCTGCAGGCAGAACCTGATATTGCGAAGATCCCGATCATGATCGACAGCTCCAAGTTTTCGATCATCGAAGCAGGATTGCAATGCGTTCAGGGGAAGTGTATTGTCAATTCAATTTCTTTAAAAGAAGGAGAAGAAAAATTCATTGAGCAGGCGATCATCTGTAAAAGTTATGGCGCTTCAGTAGTCGTGATGGCATTTGACGAGAACGGGCAGGCTGATACTTTAGAGAAAAGAGTTTCCATCTGCGAAAGAGCCTATAAAATACTGACTGAAACTGTTGGATACGAACCACAGGATATCATTTTTGATCCGAACATTTTTGCGATCGCAACAGGTATTGAAGAGCATAATAATTACGCGATCGATTTTATTGAAGCAACCAAACAGATCAAGCAGAAAATGCCGCTGGTAAAAGTAAGCGGAGGAGTTAGCAATATCAGTTTTTCGTTCAGGGGAAATGATACGGTGCGGGAAGCAATGCATGCCGTATTCCTGTATTATGCAATACAGTCAGGAATGGACATGGGTATTGTGAACGCAGGAGCATTACAGGTTTACTCAGAGATCGAACCTGAATTGAGAGATCTGTGTGAAAATGTAATCCTGAACAGAAATCCGGAATCAACCGACAAGCTCATCAGTTTTGCAGAAACCGTAAAAGCAAAAGGAAAAGCAGTTGTAAAGGATGAAGTATGGAGACAGGGTGCTGTTGAAGAAAGATTAAAGCATGCGCTGGTAAATGGTATCACAGATTATATCGATGCAGATACGGAAGAAGCAAGATTGAAATATCCCGCACCACTTGATGTAATCGAAGGACCATTGATGGATGGAATGAATGTGGTGGGAGATCTTTTTGGAAGCGGAAAAATGTTCCTGCCACAGGTTGTTAAAAGTGCAAGGGTGATGAAAAAAAGCGTTGCTGTTCTCACACCTTATATTGAAGCAGAAAAAGAATTGAGAAGACAGGCAGGTGGAACAGAAGCTGCAGGCGCGGCAAAGATCTTACTTGCAACAGTAAAAGGTGATGTACACGATATCGGTAAGAATATTGTGGGTGTTGTATTGGGATGTAACGGCTATGATATCATCGATCTTGGGGTGATGGTTCCTGCGGATAAAATTCTCGATGCTGCGAAAAAAGAAAAAGTGGATATGATCGGGCTAAGCGGACTGATCACTCCTTCATTGGATGAAATGGTGCATGTAGCGAGAGAGATGAAAAGACAGGGTTTTGAAATTCCTTTAATGATAGGAGGTGCAACAACTTCAAGAATGCATACTGCTGTGAAGATCGAACCTGAGTACGACAAGGGAGTTGTGCATATTCTTGATGCATCAAGAAGTGTAACTGCTGCAGGAAGTTTGCTCAGTCAGGAACAGAAACCTGAATTCCTCGGTGCAGTAAAAAAAGAATACAATAAATTAAGAGAAGACTTTGCAAGCAAAAGAACTGTAAAGCAATATCTGACATTTGAAGAAGCACAGAAAAATAAAACCGTAATCGACTGGGAAAACTATAACCCGGTTGCACCAAATTTTACCGGATCAAAAGTATTTAAAAAAGTTCCTATATCGGAGTTGGTAGATTATATCGACTGGCAGCCATTCTTTATAGCATGGGAAATGCATGGAAAATTTCCGGGAATATTAGAAGATAAAATCATCGGTGCTGAAGCAACAAAATTGTACAATGATGCTAAAGCACTGCTGAAAAAAATTGTGGATGAAGAATGGCTTGAACCACGGGCTGTGATAGGTTTCTGGCAGGCACAATCGAATAATAAGGATACTGTTGCACTGTATGATGGCGGCAAGGAAATGAAACTAGAATTTCTGCGTCAGCAGATCAAAAAAGCTCCTGGTCAGCCAAACATTTCATTAGCTGATTTCATCGCACCTTCTTCTGCAGAGAAGCAGGATCATATTGGTGCATTTGCAGTTACCATTCATGGTATCGAGCAACATATTGAAAGGTTTGTTCGTGATCATGATGATTATAACAAGATCATGTTGCAGGCACTCGCCGACAGGCTTGCAGAAGCACTTGCGGAATATATGCACGTTCGGGTTCGGAAAGAATTCTGGGGATATGCAACCGAAGAACATTTAAGCAATGAAGACCTGATCAAAGAAAAATACCAGGGAATCAGGCCTGCACCGGGTTATCCGGCCTGCCCTGACCATACCGAAAAAACTAAACTTTTCGGGCTGCTTAACGCAACGGAAGCCATCGATATACAGTTAACAGAATCACTTGCGATGTATCCTGCAGCATCAGTTTGCGGATGGTATTTTGCCAACCCTGAATCCAGGTATTTTGGTGTGGGAAAGATCAATGAAGACCAGTTCAGGGATTATGCAGAAAGAAAAGGAATGAATGTTGAAGAAGCCGAACGCTGGTTAAGACCAGTGATGGCTGACTAAATACTGAAATTGCGCTTCCTGATGTAATAATCCGGAAGCGCAATTATTTTATGTTAGATAAATTACCTTCTCTCCAGCAACCAGGCCATTCTTTCCCTGGGTTTTACTTTATAATTCGTTTTTATATAAGTATAGATATGTTGCATTGCTTCGTCCATATCATCTGTAAACATAACAAGTTTCAGATCTTCCCTGCTGATCGTTCCATGCTGAGCCATGAATTCAAAATATTCCCATAATTCTTTATAGTATTTTTTTCCATAGACCACAATAGGAAATTGCGTAAGTGTTTTGGTTTGAATCAGTGTCAGCGCTTCAAAAAATTCATCCATTGTACCGAACCCCCCGGGCATAATAATGAAGGCATAACTATATTTCATCAGCAAAACTTTGCGGACAAAGAAGTGTTCAAAGTTGATCCACTTATGCATGTAAGGATTGGCCTGCTGTTCAAAAGGCAATTCAATGTTACAACCTACGGAAGTGCCTCCGTTTTCAAAAGCACCACGATTTGCAGCTTCCATTATTCCGGGGCCACCACCCGTCATTGTAGTAAAACCCATAGCGGCAATTCTCTTACCGAATTCCCTGGCAGCTTCATAATATTGATCCCCTTCCTTGAATCTTGCAGAACCGAATACCGTTATGCAGGGGCCAACAAAATGAAGTGTCCTGAAGCCTTTTATAAACTGTTTAAAAACTTTCCAGGCAAAGGAAAGTTCATAAGCACGGGGTTTTGGCCCTTCAAGGAAGACCTGTGTTTTCGCAGGTATAATCGGGTCCATTTTCTTCACCATAATATCAAATTTTCTTCATGATAAATCCAATATCGAATCTAACAACTTCTTATTACAATACTTGTTTCTGATTCATACATCTGATTACATTTGTTACAATTAAGATTATATGTCAACAAGAATTATAAGTTATAATGTAAATGGCTTGCGTGCAGCCTTAAAAAAAGGTTTTATTGAATGGCTAAAAACCGATCCGGCGGATATTATCTGTTTACAGGAAACCAAGGCAAACCAGGATGATATTGATTGCGGATTTTTAAAAGAACTGGGTTTTGAACATTGCTGGTATTCAGCGCAGAAAAAAGGATACAGTGGCGTCGCTGTGTTTTCTAAAATAAAACCTGATAATATTATATATGGAAACGGTCATAAGGTAAGTGATGATGAGGGAAGAGTGATCCAGCTTGACTTTGGCAATATCCGGCTAATCAATGCCTATTTCCCGAGCGGAACTTCTGGTGATGAAAGACAAACATTCAAATATGAATGGCTGAATGAATTTCAGACTTATCTGAATGAATTAAGAAAAACAATTCCGCGGCTGATTGTTTGCGGTGATTATAATATTGCACACCAGGAAATTGATATTCATGATCCGAAAGGAAATAAAAAGTCATCTGGTTTTCTACCGGAAGAAAGGGAATGGATGACCAGATTTCTGGATGGAGGTTTCATTGATACTTTTAGGCATTTCAATAAGGAACCGCACAATTATTCGTGGTGGAGCCAGCGCTTTCCTTCTGTAAGGTTAAATAATAAAGGATGGAGAATCGATTATATCAATACAACAAAAGAATTGCTTCCAAACCTGGTTGGGGCAAGGATTTTGCCTGATGTAAAACACAGCGATCATTGTCCTGTAGTACTGGAACTAAAACTTAAATAACATGATCATTTACAATGTTACTACGAAGGTAAGCTGGCCTATACATGATGCCTGGTTTGAATGGATGAAGCTGATTCATATCCCTGAAATCATGCAGACAGGCCTTTTTGAAAAAAATCATTTCTGCAGGATTCTTGATGTTGAAGAGGATGAGGGACCTACTTATACGCTCCAGTTCTTTGCAGAAAACAGGGATCATGTAGATAAATATATTGCCAATTTTGCCCCGGGACTGCGTCAGGATGCGTTTGATAAGTGGGGCGACCAGTTCTTTTCCTTCCGGACTTTGATGGAAGTTATCAACTAATGTGCATAATTATTCAATTGTAGAAATGCAATAGGATTTCCTGAATGCTTGTTCTGAAACCCAGCAGCAGCAAGGATTTCAGGGAACACTTTCTGAAATCCTTTACAGGCAAGGGTTTCAGGGAATTGTAAGAGTTTTGACTTACGCAAATTTAAAAACTTGATCACGCTCAAATCCTTGACAGTAGCGGTTTTGACTCAATTTGGGAAATTGAAAAAAGAACCCGAAATATTTTGTTGGTTCAAAAAAGCGGTTAAATTTGTTAGAGCTTAATTATTTAAAATTTACACTATGAACAAAGCTGAACTGATCTCTAAGATCGCCGATGATGCAGGTGTTACCAAAACTCAGGCTAACGCTGCTCTTGATTCTTTTATCGAAGCTGTTACCAAGACTTTGAAGGGAAATGGAAAAGTTACCCTGGTAGGATTCGGAACTTTCTCTGTATCTAAGAGAGCTGCACGTAATGGTCGTAATCCACAGACTGGTGCTGTGATCAAGATTAAGGCTAAGAAAGTAGCTAAATTTAAAGCAGGTAAAGAACTTCAGGCTAAATTATAACCCTTGCCTTATTACCTTTTTAAAGCTCCGCTGGTCGGGGCTTTTTTTATATCGGCAGTTGTAGCCATCTTTAAAGAAAATAACCGAAATTTGCCGCCACAACTATTCTAAAACAATAAAAATCGAATCATGGGAAGAGGTGATAAAAAAACTAAAAAAGGAAAAAGATTTAAAGGTTCATTCGGTAAGGCAAGACTTGCACGCAAGAAAAAAACAGTTGCAGCGAAGTAAGAACCAGGACTTATATAGTTCGTAAAAGGGCGCAGTGGAAGATCCAGTGCGCCCTTTGTATTATGGTGCCAGCCGTTCAATCAACCAGTTTCCTCCTTCCTGTAAAGTGTACTGGATTCTATCATGTAACCTGCTTTCTCTGCCCTGCCAGAATTCAACTGAAACCGGTTGAACTATAAATCCACCCCAGTTCAAAGGCCTTGTGATTTTTTTATTGCTGAAAGCTTCATTAAGATCTTTGACACGGTTTTCCAGCCATTCCCTGTTTTCTATTACATGACTTTGCGGAGATGCAATAGCGCCAATCTGGCTTCCTGTTGGTCGACTATAATAATATTCATCATTTGCAGCAGCATCCAGTTTATTAACAACACCGGTGATCCGTACCTGTCGCTCCAGTTCTTTCCAGAAAAACACCAGACATGCACGTGGATTTTCAAGAAGGTCTTTTCCTTTAAAACTTTCGTAATTGGTAAAGAAAATGAAACCATCCTTATCGAATCCTTTCAGCAATACAATTCTTGCAGATGGCACTCCTTCTGCAGATGCTGTTGCAAGAGTCATTGCATTTACTTCTGAAATATCGCTGTTTAATGCTTCTGCCCACCAGCGTTCAAACTGAACCATCGGATCTTTTTCAACATCCGATTCCGATAAAGAAGAAAGAATATAATCCTTGCGGATATCTGCAATTGAATGTGCCATAAAATTTTTATTCACCTACAAATGTTCCAACCTTTTCACCCATCACAACCTTTTTAAGGTTGCCTACGGTATTCATATCAAATACAATGATGGGTAAATTGTTTTCCATGCAAAGTGTGAAAGCAGTCATATCCATTACTCTCAGGTTTTTGGAGATGCATTCCTGGAAACTTACATGTTCATATTTTGTTGCGGTAGGATCTTTTTCAGGATCTGCAGTATAGATACCATCAACTCGGGTACCCTTAAGAATAACATCCGCCTGAATTTCTATTGCGCGAAGGGAACCTGCTGTATCAGTTGTAAAATATGGATTTCCGGTACCTGCTCCGAAAATCACAACACGACCTTTCTCAAGGTGCCTCATTGCTCTTCTTCGGATATAAGGTTCAGCAATTTGCTCCATTTTGATGGCACTTTGCAACCTTGTATACAATCCGACCTTTTCCATCATTGCCTGCATAGCCATGCCGTTGATTACTGTTGCGAGCATCCCCATGTAATCACCATGCGCGCGTTCAATGCCGGTATCCTTTTCATTCATACCGCGATAAATATTACCACCTCCGATCACAACTGCAACTTCGACACCAATGTCCGTCACACTTTTAATTTCCTGTGCATATTGCTCAATCATTGCCGGATCAAGGCCATAACTTTTATCTCCCATTAAAGATTCACCCGACAACTTAAGTAATATGCGTTTGTATTTTGGCTGCATTCAATAAACTTTATGCAATGATATAGAAAGGTAGGCAAAGATAAACCGTAATGCTTACCAGTACACGATTTTGTTCATGCCTCCAAATGATTCCCGTCGTTTTTTTCCCATTTAAAAACGTTTTTTTCTTCCTTTTCGAACGTCGAAACACGTTGGATAAGAATTTTATGCAGTCTAATTTTATTTCAACATCGATGTACGGGCATGCCGAAAACCGGTGAAATAGTGTAGGCGGGAATTCTTTAAAATTTAAAGAAATGAGAGGGTTGATAGCTGTATGCGCGATTGTGATCGCATCGTTTTTTATTATTTATTGTACAAAAAAAACAGAAACAAAACTTGCTCCACCAGATCATCAGGAAGTGCCATCTTATGTGGTGGATGGTGGCGGCAGTGCCAGCTGTAACTGTATCACGGGCCAGGCTTCCTGTAAGGCGGACTGTTTCTTTACGGAATGTTGTATTTGCTGGAATCCCTCACAGTCAGAAGGAGGATGTGCGTGTTACTTTGGTTTTTCTTCCTGCAAAACAGAACCTATAAAGAAAACAACTACGCCACAGGTTCTTGGAGCGGAAAAGGAACATGAGATCAAACTGAAAGATCAGCATATCAAGGATTATTTTGGATTTATGGATAAGAAAAGTATCAGGACACAAAACCTGAGAGGACTTTATTCTAAGCTTATCGCCACATCCAAATCATCAGCGGTTGAGAAGAATGTCAGGATCCTTAAAGTTGGTTCTGCAGCTTACGATGAATTTTATAATGCATATATCTCTTTTGTTGCAGGATTGTCTGTAGAAAAACAAAACGAGTTGAAAGCATATCTGGACAGTAAAAAATAAATCATGCAAAAAATTCAAAACCGGGTTGTTGAAACCTGTATCATCCTGTTTTTCTTCAGCCTGGTTTTAATACCTATTAAAAGCTGTTACGCGCAGGCCCTGGTCTCAGGGAAAATCCTGCACAACGATAAATGGAGTTCAAAACTATACCTGTCACATCTCAAAGATTTTTCAGGAAATTTTGAACTGGTAGATTCCATTTCAATTAGTGATGATGGAAGCTTTTCGTGGAAAGGAAATATTCCTGATAGCGCAATCCTGTACCGGCTGCTACTTCCTCCTGCAGGTGGAAATCACAGGTCAATTATTGAAGGATATGCGGACAATTATATTTTTCTTCTTTTAGAAAACGGGATAAAGTACACTATTAACGCTAATTCAGATTCAGTGTATTATTCTTCTTCTATTACCGGAAATAAATTTGGGAAGCATATTAAAACCATCAGTTCTTTTAAAAAGCCTTTTGCCAGTCTTGCTTTGAGTATGGAAAGAGAAATGAAAAAGAATCCTGAATCAATTCAGACTTTACGCGAAGAGGCAATGAAAAAGATGCCGGAAATAATTGCAAACTATAAAGATAGGCTGAAGGATTTCCTCATAAAAAATGATGATCCGGCTATAACGATTCTTGGACTTTACCATTATTATCTGTCAAGTTTTGGTACTTATGATTCAAGCTTGTATTTCCAGCTGCTGAACAGACCGGGTAACGATAAATATTCAGTAGCGAAATTGCTCAAAGAACAAATAAGGGAAGGAGCAAACGGAAGAGTAGGAATGATCTTTCCTTCTGTTGTTTTCGAAACTGTTGACGGTAAGAAATTTAATTCAGGGAATTGGAAGCAGGATTGGATTCTCGTCGATATGTGGGCTTCATGGTGCACTCCATGCAGGCAGGCTAATAAAACTTACCTGCCGGAAATCAGGAAAAAGTTTGGTAACGGGAGGATGGAAATTGTGAGTATCAGTGTTGATGAAGATGCGGGTGCCTGGAAAAAAGCTGTGAAAGCGGATAAAATGAACTGGATGCAATTGAGAGAAACAGAAAAGATCGGATTGGTTACGAGATTGAACATTGTTGCCTATCCAACCTATATGGTGATCAATAAAAACAGGGAAATAGTGTTTGAAGCAAATAACCCGTTCCAGCTGAAAGAATTTCTCTCAAAACAGTTTGATGTGAATTTTTAGAAACCGGGCAAGGTTAAAATTATCTTCCTTTAGGAAGGTTGCGCAAAACAAAGAGGGAACCATTGGTTCCCTCTTTTATAATTATCTGATACGGACATTGAAATTATCCTAAAGCGATTCTTCTGAATTCAATAACATTCAGTTCAGGAGAAACACTCTTCAGGTATTCAGCAACACTCTTACCACCATCTTTTACGAATGGCTGAGCAAGTAATGTTTGCTCTTTAAAGAATGCATTCAGTTTACCTTCAGCGATCTTGTTGATCATTTCTGCAGGTTTACCAGCCATCTTAGGATCAGCCTGGATCTGCTCGGTAACGATTGCACGCTCTCTGTCAACTGTAGCAGCAGGAACATTGCTTGGATCAACGGCTACAGGATTCATAGCAGCAATCTGCATGGCTACATCCTTACCTGCGTCCGTTACTTCCTGGTTGAAAGCAACCAGAACGCCCAAACGGTTCGCACCGTGGATATAAGCAGAAACAAAAGGAGCTTCCAGTCTTTCGAACTTGGTGATTCCGATTTTCTCTCCGATTGAAGCCAGTTTATCATTCACCATGTCAGCGATCTTAGCGCCGTTGATGGAAACGTTGTTCAGTTCTTCAACAGACTTTACGTTGTGTTCAATCGCAGCATCAGCGATGCTCTGGGCGAAAGCAACGAAATCAGCATTTTTAGAAACGAAGTCAGTTTCACAACTTACACAAAGAGCGATACCAGTTTTGTTGTCAGCAGTTGTTTTAGCCAGAACCACACCTTCTTTAGCTTCACGGTCGCCACGAAGAGCGGCAACTTTTGCACCTTTCTTACGAAGCCAGTCGATTGCTGCTTCGAAATCACCATTGGTTTCGGTCAGGGCCTTACGGCAATCCATCATTCCTGCACCAGTTGCCTGGCGTAACTTATTGATATCAGCTGCTGTAATTGCTACAGACATAATATATTTTATTTAATTGTGATAATTGAAATACAGGTAGAGTATAAACTGAATAACTGAAAAGATACCCCGGAATGAACCGCGGTATACTTTCCAGCTATTCAGAATTAATTATCTTCCTCCGCCGGGTCTGCGTTGTCCGCCACCCTGACCAGGACGACCACCGCCGCCGGTTCCGCGCTTAGCAGGACCGCTTCCGGTTCCGCCACCGCCCTGAGGACCGCGACCACGTCCGCCACCAGCACCACGACCGCGTCCGCTTTCAGCTTCTGCTTCAGCCTGCAGACGTGCAGCTTTCTTCTCATTTTCGTCGAAGTTAGCGTCATCTACATCTTCATCTTTAGCAGCCTGTCTTTCAGCAAGACCTTCTGCGATTGCAGCTGTGAGGTATTGAGTAATGATTGCAATTGATTTTGTTGCATCATCGTTACCTGGGATTGCGAAGTCAACCTTGTTAGGATCACTGTTGGTATCAACGATACCGAAAGTGGTAATTCCAAGACGCTTTGCTTCAGCAAGAGCGATGTGCTCATGCCCGATATCGATCAGGAACAATGCAGCTGGTACACGACCGAGTTGTGAAATACCACCCAGTACTTTGTCCATTTTATCACGGTCACGCTGAAGTTGAAGTCTTTCTTTTTTGGTCAGACTTTCAGCAGATCCGTCAGCAAGCATTTTGTCGATGCTCTGCATCTTCTTCACGCTCTTACGAACGGTGTTGAAGTTGGTAAGCATACCACCCAGCCAACGCTCTGTAGCGTAAGGCATACTTACTTTCTGAGCGCACTCAGTTACGATTTCTTTCGCCTGTTTCTTGGTTCCAACGAACATGATCTTCTTTCCGCTGCGTGCAATCTGCTTCATAGCAGCTGCTACTTCCTGCAGGGCTTCAGTAGTCTTGTTCAGGTCAATGATGTGAATACCTTTCTTCTCAGCAAAGATAAAAGGCAACATCTTTGGGTTCCACTTCTTACGCAGGTGACCGAAGTGTACACCGGCTTCCAGGAGTTGTTGTTGCAAGGAAGTGTTATTTTCCATTTGTATGATGTTATCAGTGTTTTTAATAGATTAACGCTTAGAGAACTGGTAGCTTCTACGAGCTTTCTTGTGACCGAATTTCTTACGCTCAACTGAACGCGGATCACGCTTCAGAACGCCAACAGCTTTCAGAGCCGGACGGAATTCAGGATTCAGTTCAACCAGTGCACGGGCAATACCCAGCTTGGCTGCTTCTGCCTGACCCTTCATACCACCACCGGCAGCGTTGATCTTTACATCAAACTTGTCGAGAGATTCGATGGTTTTCATTGGAAGTTCCACCTGGTTCTGCAGGTATACCAGCGAAAAATATTCTTTATAGTCTTTATCGTTCACCGTGATCTTTCCCTGGCCTTTAGACAGGAATACACGAGTTACAGCTTCTTTACGGCGACCGATGCCATTTTTTTGCTTTTCCATGTATGCTTACAATTAGAAGTTAAAAGGTTGTGGTTTCTGTGCAGCATGCTGATGCTCATTACCAGCATACACGAACATTTTCTTGATCATCTTGCGACCCAGACGATTCTTGGGAAGCATACCTTTTACAGCTCTTTCGATAACTGCTTCAGGACGACGAGCCAGGAGATTCTTCGCAGTTTCAATTCTCTGACCACCCGGATATCCAGAAAAGTTCTGGTATTCCTTGTCTTCCAGTTTGTTACCGGTGAACTTAACCTTGTCAGCATTGATAACGATTACATAGTCTCCGCAATCAACGTGTGGAGTGAAATAAGCCTTGTTCTTACCACGAAGAACAGCAGCGATCTTAGCACACATACGTCCAACGGTTTGATTGGTACCGTCTACAACATACCAGTTATGCTGTACGGTAGCCGCGTTCGCATGTTTTGTAGTGAAATGTAGTTTACTCATTGTTTTACTTTTAGATCCTTTCCCCGCCATCCCTGGGGAAATAAATATTAATTGGAGCGCAAAGGTGAGGTGATATATCAGTAAAGCCAAATATTTAGTGACATATTTTTAAAGGCACTTTCACAATCCACTGATTATCAATAAAAATTTTGCTCAGATTTTTTACTGGTTCTGTAAATGAGAGGGAAATCCTGACTTTATCTGAGGCATATCCAGACTTTATCTAAGAGAAATCCTGAATTTATCCAAAGGAAATGCTGAATTTATCTGCGGAAAATACTGACACTTCCACCTGAAAACCTCCTGAAACTCCGTTTTTTAGATTCAATGTAACGCTTGGAATCTTATAAAAGCACAATGGCAGGATTTACCTGCCATTGCATTCTATTAATCTTTAGTGAATATCCCCGGGTATGAAAGGTCCTGTTTTGCCGATCCAATTCCGGTAAGATTCTATGAACCCTTTCATCCTAAAACCCTTTCCGGTTCTTATACTTTTTCGTTCTCGCGTCATTGATCTCCCCCTTCCAGTTCAGTCCATATCCAAAACTGTAGCTTCTTCCTGCGGAATCTTTATGGGTTTCCATGTCGTGTGGTACATCTTCCTTCTGCTCTTCAACCACTTTCATATCCTTCGGCATGTTTACCGGCAATAATCCGGATGGTTCAGCCGCATTACTCAACAGGTCAAAAAATGCCTGGTGCTGAACTCCAAATCCGGCCATTATCCCATCAACTTTCGATTCAAACTCATTAAACACCATCGGCCGGCTGATATCAAGCAATACAATCACCGGCTTTGTTCCCATCTGTTCGCGGGTTTTCAAAATGGATTGCAGATCGGTAACATTTGATGCCGCAAAAGTTTTTCCTTTATAAGTTCTGTTTGTTACAGCAGGATCTATCACAGGATCGCCAGCTGCAATTGATTGTTCTCTTGCATGCTCTGCAGTATATGGTCCGTACTGCAAACTGATGGGCACATAACCAGTTCCGCCTTTTTCCTTATCTGATTTTTCGTAACCAACTCCACCTTCGGGACTTTTCGCATAGACGATCGCAAAGTCTGCTTCGGAAGGATCTTTCACCACATCGTAATATTTCTTTACCATTTCAAGATTGAAAGGATCTTCCACCCGCTCCGGCGTAACATTTCCAAACCAGTCGCGACCCGCAGGAATTATCCTTTGCGGGATATATACTTTTAAACCTTTTTTAAGGGGCATTGCAGCTGCTTTATTCTTCAGCATCACCACAGACTTCAGCTGTGCTTCATATCCCGCTTTCATGAACCCGGCATTTCCGACAGTGCTCTTAGTGTCTTCCACATTGAGATATGGATTTTCAAACAGGCCTACCTGCATGATATTCCGGAGCAATCTCACTGCCGACTCTTCAAATCTTCTGCGCATGAAGGTTTCGCCATGCTCTTTAACTCCCATCTGGTAGGCTTCGAGCACTGGCCCTGCAGCATTGTTTCCGCCAAACTGGTCACATCCTGCCATTAAGACCTTGTAATGCCTTTCAGCAAGTGTGGCTTTTTCCATTCCCCAGGATTTACCTACAAACATATCAGGAGTCTTGCCTTCATCTGCAGTTACCATCCAGTCGGTACAAACCACTCCATCATAATTATACTTATTCCTCAAAAGATCCGTGATCAGGTATTTGCTGTAGGCGTTTCCAACATTCTCGCCGGTTTTATCCTGGTCGAATGAAATGGTGTAATATGGCATCAGTGCCGAAGCCATTTTGGTTTTTCCTTTCAGATCAAATGCTCCCTTTACAAAAGGGATCAGGTGCATCTCAAAGTTCTTTCCAGGATATACCGCGAACTTTCCATAAGCAAAGTGTGCATCTCTGCCGCCTTCTTCAGGTCCTCCGCCGGGCCAGTGCTTTACCATCGCATTCACGCTGTGATAGCCCCAACCGTTTTTCAATTCCGATTTTCCGGATGAAGTCTGGAATCCATCCACATAAGCCCTTGCCATATCAGCATCGAGTTGAGGATCTTCTCCGAATGTTCCGTTGATACGATTCCACCTTGGCTCTGTTCCAAGATCTATTTGCGGAGAAAGCGCAGTTGCAATTCCAAGTGCACGATATTCCTGCGCAGCAATACTTCCGAACTTTTGAACCAGGGAAGGATCAAAAGTCGCAGCCATACCAAGTGATTCAGGCCACACCGAAATCTTTCCGCCAGCCCCGGCATTGTATTCCGTTTTTGCATCCGCGGTATGTCTGGGATCAGAACTGTTATTTGCCGGTATCCCCAATCCAATTCCTTCTACCAGTGCCTGCACATTGTTATTCCAGGTTGCGGCCACTTCCGGACTTTCAACCCTGGTAACCAGCACGTGCCTTAAATTATCCTTAATAAGAAATGCTTTTTGCTGATCAGTTAAGTCAGATGATTTGGCACCACTTTCTGGAAACGGTTTACCATTATAAGTTGCAGCACCAAATCCGCGGGGAGCTGCAGGAACGGCCTGGTGACCACTATACAACATCAGACCTGCAATCTGTTCAACACTCATTTTAGAAGCAAGGTCCTTTACTCTTTCATCGACCGGCAACCGCCAGTCTTCATATTTATCCAGCTTACCGTTTTTGTTCAGGTCTTTAAATGACAAACCATTCTGCGTAATGATCTTCACACCTGAAGAAACAGCATACCCGATGGTTTTACCACCGGGATTCTGAATGATTTTTATTTCGGTAGAAGACTGAGCCAGTGTAAGATTTCCAATCAAAACCGCTGCAGCCAGTAGGGCAGTTTTGGTAAAAGAAGAAGGCAATAGGGCATGACGGGAGCAAACTGTAGCTAAAACTGCAGTTCTTCCGGAAAAGGAATGTTTCATATCAATCGTTATTTGTTAGTTGTGGCATTATTAAGTTACTGAATTCCCTGCATGGCACCCTGTGCTCCTTCCGCTTCACCTTTCATATTTTTTCTTTTGAATAGTGACATATCCATTTGTCCGAAACGATAGGCGAAGTTCAACCTGAACATCGGTACATCACCGAGCCTGTGACTATCCTGTACAAAGAAATTACTTACTGCATACTGATCCATTCTTCTTGTTCCGAAAATATCACTCACACTCAGGGTTAATGAAGCTGCATTGTTCTTCAGGAACGACTTCTGCAAAGCGAGGTCAACTCCATAATTCGAGCGGATAAATCCCTGTGCTGCACTCTGTGAACCGCCGCCCATTCCGGGACCAAATCCACCGCCACCCTGGTTTACTGCAAGGTTTGTTTTTGATTGATATGTTGCAGAAAGCTGAATTTTAAAATTGGATGGAAGTTTGAAATTACTGTTCATCTTCGCAAACCAGCTCCACAATGCATCCTGTGATACCCCTGCAATATTATCCGTATTGATCTTTGAATTATAAATGTTCAGGTTGGTATTCATATCCCACCACTTGGTCAGGGTGTTGGTTGAAGTCAATTCAAAACCTGCAGACCTGCTTGAGTTAGCGTTGATATAAGTATTGATCGGGCGTTTTACATCACCAATCGAAATTGTATCAAGATATCTCGTGATCAGGTCAGTTGAATGTTTGTAATAAACCGATGCAAGTATGATATTATTTCCTTTAAAAGTTTTTGAATAAGATGCTTCGATTGAATTGGTGAATTCAGGTTTCAATCCTGCATTACCTCTCGACCAGTTCAGCTGATCCGTTGAATCAATAAATGGAATCAACTGCATGAAGAAAGGCCGGTTAACCCTGCGGGTATAACTCATCTGGATCTCCTGTTTATTATTCAATTTCTGACTTAAGAAAACAGAAGGAAATAAGCTGATAGGATATTTGTTCGTGAACTCCTGTTTGGTATCAGTCAGCATTCCAACATAATCAGAACTTTCACCTCTCAATCCCACCTGGTATCCGAAATCTTTGATTGAATTTTTGAAAGAAACATATCCTGCATATACATTGTCTTTGTTCTTATAGTTCGTGGAAGAGGAAGGGATCAGTACAAATTCGCCCGTTCCATTATTATAAAAATAGTTTCCCTGGTTGTTGCTCAGTTCACGAAGCTGAACACGAACACCGGTTTCCAGTTTTGCAGATTTGCCGAAGGGACGAACATAATCTGATTGAACTGTCAGGAACTGATTTGTTCCCGATCCAATAATTTGCTGTTGAATATTTCCGATTGCTGCTCCACCTTTCTCAGAAAAGATATTGGTGTTATACAAAGCGTTCCCATTATTTTTTCCGGAGAAAAAGTTCAGATCCATTGTAAGTTCTTCACCCTGTTTAGGGAAAAGGTATTTCATTCCGGCTGTGGCACCATGCGCATTGAATTCTCTTTTATTGCTGGTATTTCTTTCACTGTAACTGATATATGCTCCGCCATCGTATGCGCTATCAGTTCTCAGCAGATCATTCGGATTGAAATTTCCATGAACCTTAACTGCACCTATTGAAAGTGTAGTTCGGTTTGTAATGAAATAATCAAGTCCTACTCTTCCGAAAAGAAAACCACCATTCATCCGGTTCTGTGATTCCTGGTCAACCAGTAAGTTGGGTGAAGTGATCAGGTTCCTGATATTAGTTGAACCGGTTCCCCTGTTCTTCATCTGGTTTCCAAATGCACTTACCGTGATATTCACTTTATCCTGGCGAACACTGAAACTTCCGCCTCCATTGATTCCACCTCTTTTATCAATACCTGCGTTGATGTTTCCATTGTAGCCACTCTTTTTATTCTTCTTTAAAACAATGTTCAGAATTCCTGCATTACCACCGGATGCATCAAATTTTGCAGAAGGATTGGTGATCACTTCAACGCTTTCAATTGCATCGGCTGGGATCTGGTCGAGGTTCAAAGTAGTTGGTCTTCCATCAATATAGATCTGCGGAGATGCATTTCTTACAGTAACATTTCCATCGATGTCAACATTCACGGAAGGAACGTTTTTCATCACATCTACCGCAGTACCGCCTGCACTCACAATATTCTGTTCTACGTTGAATACCTTTTTATCAATATCCATTCTCAGTCCGCGCGGACCAGCAGTTACCACAACAGCCTGCAATTGCTCCGCATCAGTTTCAAGAGAGATTTTTCCAAGATCCTTTTCAAAAGCGGAAGCCATTGCGCTGAAGTCGGGCATTTTACCCGCAGCCGGAGCACCACCAGGAGCGGCACCACCCGGAGCGCCACCTGCCGGCATTTTAGGCTGGAAGGATACGGTTTGAGTTAGGGGTTTGTACCCTGTTACAGAGATGGTCAGTTTAAGCGGACCGAAAACCGGAAGCTCTTCAAAGTTGAAATCTCCATTCGCCTGGGAAGCCATTCCCTTCAGCAATACTTCTTTATTCTTTTTGGTTGCAGAATCAAATCTAGACTGAAGGATCATAATCGAAGCATCGCGAACTCCCTTTCCGGAACTGTCCACAATCTTCCCATAAATTCTTCCGATGCCTTTGGTAGGCTGGGCCCCTGCAGGAAGTTTCGGAGCAGTTTGGGAAGAGGTTTGAGCCGGAGTTTGAGCCGACAGGTTCAGCGCTATTACGAGGGCTGACAAAACGAACAATATCTTTTTCATACAATTAAGTTTCTTTCTGAAACCTAAAAGTAATTGGGTTCAATTCTCCTGGTCAGCTAAATGAGACAAGCAGACTAAATGTTGCGACGAAATAGAAAAATCCTGATAAGGATGGGAGGGTGATCTGAACATTTCCAATATGGTTTGAACGCTGCTTTCCTTTATGATGTAAAGATAATCCCTGACTTAATTTCTGCCCGTCAACCCAACGAGCTTTTCCCTGTAACTCTCGCTTACCGGCAATTCCATGGATTGAATGAATACAGAATTCTTCCTGATTGAAGTGATGGATGCAACAGAAACAATATAAGATTTATGGATCCTGATAAACTTTGAAGGAGAAAGCTCTTCTTCAATTGATTTGATACTCATCCGGGTTATAATTGGCTTGTTATCTGAACGCAAGTGAATTTTTACGTAGTCTTTTAGTCCTTCGATCCAGGTGATATCAGACTTTATCACTTTCACCAGGCTATATTCCACATTCACAAAAAAGAAATCCTGTTCCGGCTCTTCCGATTTTGACTGATTCTTTAACTGGAAAAGTTCATGAGCTTTATTGCATGCCTTGATGAACCGGTCAAGCTCCACAGGTTTTACCAGGTAATCCACCACGTTGAGGTTAAATCCTTCCAGTGCATATTTTTCATATGCAGTGATCAGGATGAACATATATGGTTTTGTGTTTGATTGAATGAACTGAATTCCTGTTAGTCCGGGCATTTGTATATCAAGAAAGATAAGATCAACCTGCTCCTGCTGAAGCACTTTCATGGCTTCAATCGGGTTGCTGCAACTTGCTACCAAATGAAGAAAAGGAACTTTCCGGATATTATCTTCCAGCAGTTCCAGCGCCAGTTCTTCATCATCTATCGCAAGGCATCTTAACATGAATAAAGAGTTATTGAGTGAAGGATTTTTGGCTTGAAGTTTTAAATAAAAGTGCAATTCAAGATTGCATTATTTCCACTTAAGTTAGTGAAGCTTTATCTGAAGATCAATTTTAAACCAGCCATCTCTTTTATCAACCTGCAACGAATGACTGTTATCATATAATAAATTTAGTCTCCTTTTTGCATTTGTTAATCCTATACCTGAAGTCTTATCTTTTTGTTGTTCGGGAAGATCTGCATATTTGTTTGCCACTTTGAAGAATAACCTTCCATTTTGAACCTTCAGGTCGATATGAATCTCTGCATTGAGAATCATTCCCGTGCCGTGTTTGAATGCATTTTCGACGAAAGGAATAAGTAACATTGGTTCAATGGTATGGCCGGGTTCGATCTCAGAAAAATCAGTTTGGATTGAAACATTCTTTCCAAACCGCTGCCGTTGAAGATCGATATAACTGTTCAGGTATTCTATTTCTTTTTCCAGCAACACTTTATCCTCATTGGTTTCATACAACATATACCTCAACAGCGAGGAGAGTTTTATAAGGGACGGTTCCAGGTCATCGGATTTTTTTCTTGCAAGAGCCACCATGTTGTTCAGGACGTTGAACATAAAATGTGGACTCACCTGTGATCTTAAAAAGGAAAGTTCCGTTTTGAGGTTTTCTGTTTCGCGTTCTTTATTGATCTGGTTTTCCTTTATCCGGTCTCGGATCATTCTATAGGCGGCACTTGATACCACTATAAAAAGGAAAGGAAGAATATTGAATACGAAAAAGTTCCAGAACATATAGGTCATCCCTTTGATCAGGGAAGTGAAGAAGAATTTATCACCTGCATACAGCAAAAAGAAAGATGCAATGATGGCAATTACATACAGTGTATACTGTTTTCTGTAAACCAGTTTCGGTATAAGGAGATAGGCATTCGCATAGAATAGTAACATCCTGAGTATATTATTCAGGAAATGCAGCAAATAAAATCCAAGCGCATTTTCATAGACCTGGGGGCGCTGCTTTTCATCAAAGACCGGCTGTAATAAATAGGGCATAATAAAAAACACGGTCCAGAACAGGATATGCAAACTGACCGTTACCCATTTTTTCGAGTACCATTGACTGTTCATACCTACAAAATAGGCAAGTAATCAGGGTAAATGAAGTATAAATGCGACAAGAACCGCAAATTTGTAGACCAAACCAATAAAAAAATGCTAACGCACCCATTGAACAGATCAAGTTTTGGCAATCCGGCAAACGAAAACAATGTTCCTTCTCTAGAAGAAGCAAACCAGTTATTACATGACTGGGTTCCCAATGAAAAGCTTCGACTGCATATGAAGCAGGTTGCTGCGGTTATGAAAGCATGGGCTATTCAAAGAGAAGGATTAACAGGAACTGAAGCATTGAAATGGGAAATTGCAGGATTGTTACATGATGCCGACTGGGAGAAATATCCAAATGACCATTGCAGGGTGATCATCGAAAAACTCGAAGAGATGCAGGTTGTGCCATCCATCATCCGGTGCATTGCTTCACATGGTCCACGTTACTTTGGTGTAGAGCCGGAAAGTAAAATGGATAAAATGATCTATGTTTTTGATGAACTATCGGGATTTGTTCATGCATCCGCGCTTATTCGTCCTACCAGATATGAAGGTATGGATGTAAAAAGTGTTCAGAAAAAGCTGAAGAATCTTGCTTTCGCAGCGCAGGTTAACCGCGACGATATCAGTGATGCGATCAGCAGGATCGATACGCCACTCGAAGAGATCATCGACTTCATCATAAAAAATCAAAAGGAAGTGGTGTAGGCCACTTCCTTTTATAATTTCTTTACTTTTCTATTCCTGCCGTACCGTTCTTTTTATATAAGATTATGGTTCAGTTTATCCGAAGCGCTGCTTTAACTCTCAAAAACCTCTTCCTGCTTTTTTTCTTTGTCCAGCGCCTGTGCCTTGAACCTGTATAATTTTCCCGGTCGATGCGGAACATCTTCTTCCCATTCGTCGGTATCCTCCAGCCAGTCCATCAGAAAGAACTTCTTCCTGAAATTCCTGCGATCCATTTTAGTATCGAGAATGGCTTCGTAAAGTGCCTGCAATTCACGAAGAGAAAATTTCTCCGGAAGCAGGTTGAACACAATCGGGTAACGCATTACCTGTTGCCTTAACTGGCCCAGGCAGGTTTGAAGGATCTGGTAGTGATCGAAAGCCAGGTCTGAAATATCATTCACCGGATGCCAGTGCAGCTCGTTTCTATCAAGCTTCAGCTGGTGATTTTTGACATTGATCAGAGAATAATAGGCTGTAGTAATTACTCTTCCGGCAGGGTGGCGGTGAAGCCCTCCAAATGTGTGGACCTGTTCAAGATATACATTACTTAGTCCCGTTCTTTCCAATAATATTCTGTAAGCCGCTTTATCAAGATCTTCTTCATAATGAACTAGATCTCCCAGTAAAGACCATTTATCCTGATATTGCTCCAGGTCGGATTTGATCAGCAACACTTTAAGTTCATTCTGGTCGAAACCAAAGATCACACAGTCGACGGATATCGCCATCTTGAAGTGATCCTGGTTTTCCAGTACTAATTCGTGTACTGTTTTGTTAGTTGCTTTGGCCATAACAATCGTCATAAAAATTGCTCCCGTTGATAAGGATCAACAACAGCAAGTTAAGGTTCTAAAACAATCTGCTGAATTTTTTTCACCGAACCGAATTCAAGTTTCACAAAATAATTTCCTGAGGCTAACTGTTTACCTGAAGACATCATATTCCTGATATCCATCCTGTATGCTCCTTTTGCCTGGAATTTACTGATCACAGAACCTACACGCTGTCCCATTGAATTCGTCATAGTGAATGTCACTGTTCCGCTGGATGGTAGTTCATATTCAATTATTGAACCCTGTCGAACCGGGTTTGGATAAACCCTTAGTCTGGTATTTTCTCTCTGGTACACCACATCCGAAACCGGGGTAAGTACATTGGTAATATTCCGGTTCAGGTAAACATGGTATTCACCCGGCTGAAGAGTGATCGTTTGCGTAAGTTCCGTTACGTTGATAGTCTGACCGGAAAAGTAATCGTACCAGGTTCCTGCCTGAGGGAAAGTTACTACCCCTGTTGAAGCAACCACATCATAGTTTCCGATTGTGACCAGGCTGGAAGTATCAGTGGTCAGTCGCAGCCATTTAAAAGCACCCGCCAAACTGGAAGTAACATTTCCACCCACAAATACCTTGTTGTAGGATGGATGCTGACGGAGTTTCAACATACCCGAGTAGGCATCATGAAGCCGCTGCCTGGGAAACACTGATTTATAATCCCAGCGGATCGGTTTATTATCGACCCGACAATTATTGTTCACAGTACCATTCGCACAATGATTGATACTGAAGTCGTATCCCAGTTCACCAAACTGCCAGAGCATTTTCGGACCAGGCATTGAAAACAGGAAGGCAGCAGCCATTTCGTTTCTGCGCAGACCGGTTGCAGGATCTTTCACATTGTATGCTCCGTTCACCGCACCGAAGTTGGTATTCTTGTATTGAACTCTTTCTTCGTCATGACTTTCCATATATGCGACCAGGTGTGGCTGATCCCATCCGCGCTGAGTATGTAATGCGCCGGATAGGTTGGAATTTCCAACATACCCCATGGTTCCTTCACTGAAATTATAATTCAGGTTTCCCCAGAACATCATACCATAAGCTGCAAGTTCTTTCTCCTCGGTGTTGTCTGCAAAATGTTCGAGGATCACGTAGGAACCATTCGCTTTCGACTGAACCGTATCAAAATATTTTTTCCAGAGTGCTACCCTGCTTGCATCATAAGCCGACCATGCATTGACATCGCAGTTTCCGCCATTTGCATCGCAGGTGTTTTTCTGAGTAAATCCTTTTGAAAGGTCGAAACGGAAACCATCGATCTTGTATTCCTGGAGCCAGTGTTCAACAACACGACTGACGAAATATTGAGTCGCTGCACTTTCATGGTTTATGTCATAACCCACATTGAAAGCATGTTTAGCAGCAGGGTTAAACCATGGATTGGAAGGAGCAGGCCTGTTGTTGGCAGCATCCCAATATAGCTGCACCATGGGCGACTGACCAAAAGAGTGATTCAGTGCAATATCCATGATCACTGCAATTCCATTTTTATGACATTCATCGATGAATTGTTTAAGAGATTCTGCAGTACCATAATATTTATCCGCAGCAAAATAGAAAGATGAATTGTATCCCCAGCTCTCATTTCCTTCAAACTCATTGATCGGCATCAGCTGAATGGCGTTTACGCCCAAAGTTTTAAAGTACGACAGCGTATCCTTTAAGGTTTTCCAATCGTGCGCTGCGATAAAATCACGGAGCAATAATTCATAGATCACGAGAGATCGCTGGTCCGGACGATTAAATGTTGGAACCTGCCAGGTGAATGCCGGTTTGCCGGTCTGAAGAATACTTACAATCCCATTGGTTTTTCCTGTGGGATATTGTTTGAGATTCGGATAAGTTGACGCAGTGATATACTGGTCGTTATTAGGATCCAGTACTTTTTCAGTGTATGGATCAGGGATTCTCAAGGTGGAAGAAACCAGGTATTGATAGGCGTATTCGGTTCCTTTCTGAAGGCCTTTGATGCGAATCCAAAAGCGGTTTCCATCAGGAGTTTTGTTCATCTGGTATTCCGTAGTTTCCGACCAGTTATTGAATTCCCCAATCACGGAAACTCTTGATTTACCCGGAGCATAAAGTACGAGGATTGCTGAAGTATCGCCGGGTTCATAATTGATCCCGTCCCGAACACCGGAAGGTAGTGGCGCTTCGGCAGATGCTGTGGCAACAAAAAATTTCAGTGTATCGCGGATGGTTACGCCATTGTAAACACCATTTGCAATTACCTCCTGGTTACCCGGAGTTTTAATGGCAATCTTTTTATTGATGATGTTATTGCTGGTTACTTCTTCCACCAACACACCATTATAGTAAATGCGGAGAGTAGAACTGTTATTCACTGCATAGGTAACATCGATCGAGTCACCAAGATCTATTGTGATGGGTTCGGCAGCAGGAACAAATTTGGGTTCCAGTGCAGGAGAAAGGAATTTACCCGCGAAGCTTTCTGTATACACGGCCACATACATATCAGAACCATCGGTATTCCGCTGTACAATTGATCCGTTTCCGTTTCTGAAAAGGATTGCGATCTTTTGAATGGTTTCAGTGGCCCCCAGGTTGAAAAAAGTCCGGAGTCCGTTGATGGTATACCGGTACTTGTTATTACCGAGGTAAGTGGCTTTTACACTGGCATCAGGGGTATTGAAATTGTTCCACTTTACATGAAGCCAGTTGGATGGTGAGGTACTGAGATTCGTGATCGCCCCGATGTGCACATATACATCTTCGGTATTTGCGTAATCGAGCAGGGCTTTGTTTCCCTTGCTCACATCTACGACAATTGATACTGAACCGGTGTCTTTAGGAAATGTAGGCGTGCTGGTTAATAACTGCGCCTTTGATACGATAGAAGTGGCAATAAGAATCACTGCCAGGAAAAATGTTCTGACCATAGGAATTGGTATTCTGCCGGATAAAGTATGAATTTTTTTTGGCATAGACTAATCGTTGGGGAGCGCAATGAAATAATAAAAGCAATAAGCTTTAAAAGAGAATGGAGAAAGGAAGAAAGAATATGGTTTGATCCGCTTTCTTCAATTCTCCATTGTATGATTTGAATTAAACTTTCTTAATTCTTAGTTACCGAATAAGTATAGTTACCCGGAACAGAAAGGTTCAGTGTTACGGTATAGTTTCCATCTTCAGGGATCTTGATATTTGCTCCGCCATATTCCAGGCTTTTATCGGCATTGTCATCCCCCATGTTGATATCCCATCCATCGTTAGCACGGAATTTAATTTCCTTTCCACCTATAAGATTCATGGTAAGCGTCCAAGTACTTGTTGCAGCATCCCAGGTCATATTCTGGTCGTTATCCCAGCTTCCGGTGGCATCTCCGATCAGTCCCCAATCTGTTTTTGTTGCTGCCCAGGTTTTGGTTGTTGTGTTGGCCTTCAGCCTGTAATATCCTGCAGCCGGAACTTTCAGGTTTCCGCCATCGGTACTCAGGGTTCCGTTTCCGCCATCGCCGTAGTTTGTTCCATTCCAGTCGGCCTGGCTGGTGAGTTTGAATTCCAGTGATCCAGGGGTGATATAAACATAACCCTCGTAATCATTATTCGAACGAACGGAAGAGATCTTTGGAGCTCCGCCCGGATTCCATCCCTGGTAATCACCGGGGACATACAGTGAAGGGTAATTGATAATCACAAGGTACGGAGTAACCTTCATGCTGATGACCTGGGAAGAAACGGTTTCAACTCCGGATCCTACATCGGCTGTAACTTTTGCTTCCAGCGTTCCTTCGGCGTCGGGAGCCAGACCTTTCAAAATCGCCAGTGTATTCAGTTCAGATGAAGTGAATTTTTTAGAAAGCCCGTTGATAGTGTACTCAGTTGCAGCCTGGAAATCATTTCCCGCTTTATCAACCTGGAGGATATACTTTACACCAGCCTGGAAACCAAAGTCGGAAGGCGCCCAGGTTAAAGTCTGAACTGTATCAGTAGGATTGGCACTTGTTAATACAACACTCGCAGCTGAAGCGCTGATAGTAGGTTCCGTACCTGCACCAAGTACCGCTTTGATTTCATCCTTTTTGCAGGACCAGAGCGTTACAGAGGCTACTGCCAGCAGTATTATATTCTGAAGAATCTTTTTCATATTCAGTTTTTTCTATGCAATGATTAGATTAATAACCTGTATTCTGGGTTAAGTTTGGATTAGCCGAAAGGTCGGATGACGGGATCGGGAACAATACCCTGAAATCTTCCACCGCACGACCCACCTGAACACCACCTTTCCATGGCCATACATAATTTGATCCAGTGTATTTTCCGAAACGGATCAGGTCGGTACGACGCTGCATCTCCCAATGTAATTCCCTTGCTCTTTCATCAAGAATGAAATCAAGTGTAAGCTGGCCCTGAACGATGTTACCATTGGTATTTCCATAAGCACGCTCTCTCAGATAATTTATGTACCCAAGTGCCTGCGTTACAGATCCGCCGGATCCACCGCGTAGAACAGCTTCAGCATAAATAAGGTAAGCATCTGCAAGACGGAACATCGGAAAGTCGGTATCAGGATGGTTTCCTTCCTGGTCGGAGCCTGCTGCCCCGGTAGAAGTTACGTTCCTGTATTTGGTAACCGCATATCCTTCAGTGAAGGTTCCGATATCGGTGATCTCGATGTTTTGTCCGTTTGTATGAAACTGTCCTCTTTTGTCGGCAGTTCCATTCGGATCAGGGAACAGATTAACAATATTCTTGGTAGTTCTCAAACCACCCCATCCGCCATTAATACCAAACTGAGCAGGGTTCATATTACCGCCAACTGCAGCGTGAACGAGGTAGGTCATGCCACCCCAGGTACGTGTTTTCAATCCATCAAACACAACAGGGAAAATGATCTCCTGTGACTTGTGGTTATCGGCAAGGAAAAGATTTTTATACTGGGTTTCCAGTTGAAATCCCGCATTGATCACTTTCGATGCATAGGTTATTGCTTCAGTATACTTCTCTGTTCCTGGTTTGTAAACTGCTGCATTCAGATACAATTTTGAAAGAAGCATCCAGGCTGCAGCTTTATCTGCACGACCGTATTCGTTTGCTTTAGCATCCACCAGATCCGGCTCGATTTCCAGTAATTCCTTTTCAATGTAATCGAAAATGAATGCCCTGTTTTGTTGCTGTGGGAAGAAAGATCCAACCTTATCAGCATCCGTTACGAACGGAATGTTTCCGAACATATCCATTGCATGATAGTAGCTCAACGCTCTCATGAATCTTGCTTCAGCACGGTATTTTTTAGCTTCTTCCAGATTTGCACCGGAGATATTTCTTGCTGCAAGATTGGCATCACTCAGTTCGCGGATGTATTCATTGGCAAGAGAGATCTGGTAGTAAAAGCGGTTATACATCGCGGTTATGAACTCATTCGTTGGAGTCCAGTTCATACGATGCAGATCCTGGATGGTACCATCATTCCAGGCAATCACCGCTTCATCAGTTGTGAGTTCCTGCAACTGGAAATACTGACGCAGGTAAGTTGAAAATCCTTCGTCAATCCCACTGATATCGGGACGGCCTGCAGGACCCTGTTGACCGCTCACCGCTAAACCTGCATATACTTTTGCAAGGATCTGTTTGTAATTGGCAAAGTCGTTATAAACCGATGCGGATGTCACATCGTAAAATGGCTGCCGATCAAGGTCTTTTGTGCAGGCAACAGCAGATACTGCCATCACCGCAACCATCGCAACCTTAATAATATTGTTTCTCATATCTTAAATTATCTATGATTAAAAATCGAGGTTTACACCAAGTGAATAAACACGCGGTCTTGGATAGAAGTTGTTATCAATACCGCCGCTGATCTCAGGATCAAGCCCTGAATATTTGGTGATCACAAATGCATTGTTCACAGTTGCAGTTACACGAACTCCTACTGCATCATTCCAGACTCTTCCGAAGTTGTATCCAACGTTGATGTTATCCATCCGAACGAAAGATGCATTCTCGATATAGTAATCAGAGAAAAGCTGGAAGTTGGTAAACTTCGTATCGTTCACACTGGTAGATACATTGCTCAGGTAATTAGGAAAGGAAAATGCTTTGTAAGAACCATTGTTCGAAGCAAAGTTGTTATACACGTAGTTTTTGAAATTTCCACGCATGGTGAAAGATCCGAACCATTTCTTATAAGAAAGTTGTGAGCTGAAACCGAGGAACACTCTTGGTTCGGGAGTCTGGTAACGATAACGGTCGCGGTCAGTTACAACGCCGTCGCCGTTAAGATCTGCATATAAACCTTCAACCGGTTTTCCTTTTACATCATATACCTGCTTGTACACGTAGAATGCATAAGGATTGTATCCTACTGTATTGATCTGGATGTTATTACCAACACCACCGGCAATTCCACCTACTTCATAACCGATGAAAGACTTGTCTTCCACTTTACTCAGGTTGGTGATTTCACTGGTGTTATAAGTGATGTTGAAATTTGCATCCCATCTGAAATCTTTTGTCTGAACCGGAGTTCCGCCGATCACAAACTCAATACCCTTATTCTCGATATTCCCTACGTTGGTCAGCAACCTGTTGGTTAGGTTTGAACCTGCAGGAACTGCGATCACTGCCAAAAGATCTTTTGTTTTCTTCTGGTATACATCGATGCTACCGGTCAGGCGGTTATTGAAGAAACCGAAATCCAACCCTGCATTGAGGGTCTGGGTTTCTTCCCACTTGATGTTTGCATCGTATCCTTCCGGACGTAAGGTATTGAAGTACTCATTTCCGAACTGGTAGAGTGCAGTCTGGTCGCTATAAGTATATCTTGGGAGATAAGGATAGTCGCCGTTGTTGATATCCTGCTGACCGGTTACACCATAACCAAGTCTCAGTTTAAGATCAGAAACCACGGTTGCATTTTTCAGGAACGCTTCATTATTGATTCTCCAGGCGAGCGCAACAGAAGGGAACAGACCCCAGCGGGTGTCAGGAGAGAATCTTGAAGATCCGTCGCGACGTAAAGTACCTGTCAACAAGAGACGGTCATCATAATTATAGTTTGCTCTTCCGAAGAAGGAAAGCAAGGTGTTCTGGGTTTTGAAAGGAATACCTGCAGGCAAAGTACCGATCCCCTGAACTACAGGGAAGGATGGAGAATCTGTCAGCCAGTCCTGGTAAGTATAACCAGCGGTTGCATCAATTCTGCTTTTAATCCCGGTCAGATCTTTTGCATAATTCAAATAGAATTCGAAAAGCTTGTTTGTTTTTGTCTGCTCGTATTGTGTATTTTCTCCCTGGATGAAGTAAGCGCTTCCCAGAGTTTTGGCACGGGTAACAGTTCCTTCTCCTTTTGAATGATCGAAACCGATATTCATGTTTGCACGGAGTTCAGGAAGAAAGTGAAACTTATAGTCCAACTGGATATTACCGATACTTCTGAAAGCAGTTCCTTTATCATTGCGCTGCATCAGCATGCTGAGCGGGTTGCGTGTTGCAAGCGTGTTAGGATCTCCGGTTGCAGGATCCAGCCACTCATAGTATCCGCCAAGTGCTGTATTGGTTTTATCGTATACAGGTTTGGTAGGATCCATTGCCACAGCAGCACCGATTGCTCCCTGGTCGGCAAAGCGACTTTTATTCTGCGAAGCTTTCAGGTTTACATCCACACTAAGGTGATTGTCGAAAAATTTCGGACTCAGGTTCAGTGATCCGGAGATCCTGTCGAGTTTTGAAGTTTTCAGAATACCTTCCTGTGAAAGGTATCCAACAGAAGCCCTGAAAGGAAGGTTGCCAACAGCACCACTCACACTCACTGTGTTATCAGAAGAAAATGCCTTCTGAAAAACCTGGTCCTGCCAGTCTGTATTTTGAGTACCGAGTAACGCTTTCTGCGCTTCTGTACCATTATCATTTACCACTTTGCGGAATTCATCACCGGTCAGAACATCAACCGAACCGGTTCTTTCGGAGATCGACTGAATACTGTTGAGGGAAACTCTCAAAGGACCTTTACCACCTTTTTTGGTAGTAATGATGATCACACCGTTTGCTGCTCTTGAACCATAGATCGCGGCAGCAGATGCATCCTTCAGGATGTTGAAGCTTTCAATATCGTTCGGGTTGATAAAAGCAAGAGGGTTGGAAGCGCCGGAGATGTTGCCGTTATCAACAGGAACTCCGTCGATCACGATCAGCGGATCATTGCTTGCATTGAGGGAAGAACCGCCGCGAATACGGATACGGCTTCCTGAACCGGGAGCACCACCATTGGAAGTGATTTGGACACCCGCTACTTTACCGGCAATCAACTGCTCGGGAGTGGTAATGGGACCTTTATTGAATTCTTTAGCGGAGATGGCAGTAACAGATCCGGTAAGATCTTTTTTACGTGCGGTACCATATCCTACCACCACTACTTCATTCATTGCAGAAGAAGGTCCTGCATTCAATACCACATTTACAGAGGAAGTGCTGGAAATATCTACTTCCCGGGTTTCAAAACCTACGGAAGAAAGAATTAGGGTTGTCGCTCCGGTTGGAACGGATAAGGTAAAAGAACCTGAAGCGTCCGACTGAGTGCCGGTGGTCAAACCTTTTACTGTAATGGAAACACCCTGAATACCCTGGGAATTGTTGTCGGTAACCCGACCTGATACTACTTTATCCTGCGCAACAGAAGCCAGCCAAGAGAGAGAGAAGATTAGGGGCATGGCAAACGATAGCAAGAATCGTTTTAATCTCATAACCTGATTTTTTATATAACAATTTAATCGAAGTGTATATGTTACACATTTGAATATGTAACAAGTACACAATGTAGAGAGATTTTTCTCTTTACAAAAAAAATTTTAAAAGATTTTCTTAAAAAATGTCGGGAGGTTCAACAACGGTTTGAAAATCAATATTTGTGTTACCCGAGGAATTAAGCGTGCGGTCTATTAGTTTTACATTCTAACTGAAATCTTATGGCTTTTTATTCTGAAGAATCGATCAAAAGACTATCCCAGCTAACTCAGAAGCATTTGAAAAATAAGGGTGAACCAGACAGGGAGGAAATTGAAGAGCTCAGGGAAGTCCTCAGGTTTCATGAATACCGATATTATATCGCCAACGATCCGCTGATCAGTGATTTTGAATTCGACCAGCTGTATAAAACGCTGGAGAAAATTGAAGCCCAATTCCCCGAACTGGTTACCGCAGATTCTCCGACACAAAGGGTAGCATTGGGGTTGACAAAAGAATTCCCGACAGTTCAGCACCTGGTTCCGATGTTGTCGCTGGAGAATTCCTATGATGCAGATGACCTGCTCGACTGGGACCGGAAAGCACGTGAAATGGCGAAACTGGATACGATCGAATATTGCATCGAACCCAAATTTGACGGTGCATCGATCTCCCTGGTATATGAAAATGATAAATTGCTTCGAGGTATTACACGGGGCGATGGCGTTCAGGGAGATGATATCACTACCAATATCAAACAGATCAGGTCGGTTCCGCTTTCTGCATCTTTTTCGCAATTGGGCATCCAGCTCTGCGAGGTTCGGGGTGAAGTGCTGATGAACAAAAACAACTTCAAACTTTATAATGAAAAGCTGGCGGAACAAAATCTTCCTCCACTGGCAAATCCGAGAAACTCAGCTGCAGGTTCACTTCGTATCAAGGATCCTTCTGAAGTATCCAAACGAAAGCTGGAAGTGTTTTTATACCATGTTAGTTTTTATACCAGTTCAAAAGGAAACGAAATTCCATCTCAGCTGACTTCTCATTCCGGCTCACTTGAAATGCTGGAAGACCTGGGCTTCCGGACTCCTGCGAAGGAAAAGAAAGTGGTGAAGGGAATCCGGGAAGTGATCAGGTACTGTGCAGAATTTGAAGCAAAGAGAGATGATCTTCCATACGAGATCGATGGAATGGTGATCAAAGTAAACGATAATGAGTTGCAGGATAAACTTGGGATGACAACCCATCACCCAAGATGGGCGATTGCATATAAGTTCAAGGCACGACAGGCAACCAGCATCTTAAGGTCTGTGGAATTCCAGGTAGGACGAACAGGTTCTATCACTCCGGTAGCAAAGATCGATGCTGTTCCGATCGGAGGAGTGACGGTAAAATCAGTTTCTTTATTCAATGAAGATGTGATCCGTGAAAAGGACCTGATGATCGGAGATACGGTTTTGGTGGAACGAGCCGGTGATGTGATCCCATACATCGTAAAACCATTGAGTGAATTAAGAAAAGGAGATGAAAGGAAAATTTCTTTTCCTGAATGTTGTCCGGCCTGTAATACCAAGCTGATCAAAATAGAAGATGAAGCAGCCTGGAGATGTGATAATATCAGCTGCCCGGCACAGGTAGTAGAACATATCATTCATTTTACTTCAAAAGATGCAATGGATATCCGGGGATTCGGGGATGCCTATGTCAGGAAGTTTTATGACCTGGGATTTTTAAAAGATGTTCCCGGCGTTTATACATTACCGTTCGAAAAGATCCGGGGAATGGAAGGATTTGGTGAGAAGAGTATTACCAACCTCCAGACGGCAATTGAAAAGTCAAAAGATCAACCCCTTCACAGGCTGATCTTCGCGCTGGGTATACGTTTCGTGGGAGAGACGACTGCAAAAACACTTGCGCATTCAGTTGCTCATCTTCTTGAACTGGAAACAAAAACTGTTGAGGAATTAATGAGTCTTGAAGACATCGGACCCAAGGTAGCCATGAGCGTATATGAATTTTTTCATAATGAGGATAATTTATCGATGTTGAAAAAGCTCGAAGAATATGGACTCACGTTGAAGAATGTAAAAAAACAGCATACTGAAGACAGAAACCTGGAAGGACTTACCTTTTTATTTACAGGAACTTTGCCTACCTTGAAACGAAGTGATGCTGAACAGATGGTCGAAGATCATGGTGGTAAAATCCTAAGTGGCGTTAGTAGCAAACTCGATTACCTTGTCGCTGGTGAAGAAGCAGGATCCAAACTGGAAAAAGCAAAAAAAATAGCAACTGTAAAGATCATCTCGGAGGAAGAGTTCCTTCGCATTTTACAGAAATGATCCGTGCCGGTAAAAATTTCATAACCCTCAATCTAAAGCGATGATCAAAAAACTGGCTGGCGAAACCTGGAAACCGTTACAATTTCCCGGATGGAAAAGTCTCCGTAAACAATATGCACTTTCTTCATTGGGCCGTATTGCCAGCTACAGTGAAGATGTTCATGAAGATGGAAAGATCCTGAGAGGTTCTATCACTACAGGTTACAGAACACTAAACCTTCACCGCCCAGGTAATAACGGAACACTTTACATACACCGTGAAGTAGCAAGAATGTTTTTAAAGAAACCATCTTCCAAACACAAGTTTGTCATTCACCGCAACCATGATAAGACTGACAACTCTTTCAAAAACCTGGAGTGGGTTACACTTGAACAGATGATCAGTCACCAGCAGGAATCTCCGGCTAAAATTGCCTACAAAAAAGTTCAGGCAACAAGAAGTGAAGGACAAAAACTGACTACCACCAAAGTGAAGTCCATCAAAAAAATGTTGCAGGATGAGAACAGAAAACTCACGATCAAAAAGATGGCTGAAAAATTCGGTGTAAGTGAAATGACACTGTATAGAATTAAGAGCGGAGAGAACTGGGCCACGGTTTAAACTGTCATTCTATAAAATGAATTGAAGCATTTATAGGAGCTGAATTCCGTTCATTATTAAAAAACTCAGAGATTCAAACCCGTTTTAAAAATTCCGGATAAAAAAACTTTTTACAGGCGTTAAAATCACTGTGAACTGCCTTAATGGTTTTCTTAATTTAGATGAATGAAAACCACTTTAAAATTTTTAAGTCAACTCGCAAAGAATAATGATAAATCCTGGTTTGATGAAAACAGGAAATTATATGAGGAGGCAAGAAAGGAATACATCAATCTGATCGATGAAGTTATACTTCAGCTTAAAAAATCAGATCCTGCAATTGGAGAACAAACTGCCAAATCTTCCATATTCCGTATCAACCGGGATGTTAGGTTTTCAAAAGACAAATCTCCCTACAAAACAAACTTCGGAGCAAGTATCAATGCGCATGGCAGAAAGTCCATGATGCCGGGATATTATGTACATGTTGAACCCGGAAAAAGTTTTATAGGCGGAGGATTGTATATGGCTGAACCTGCAATGATTAAAAAAGTGCGACAGGAAATCGATTATAATTTTGAAGAATTTCAATCAATCCTAAAATCATCTTCTTTCAAAAAAACCTATAAGGATATCTATGACGGAAAAGATGTGAAGCTTTCCAGAGTACCGCAAGGTTACGAGAAAGACAATCCTGCAGCCGAATACCTTAAACTGAAAAGCTGGATCGTGATGAAGGAAGTGCCTGATGAATACATGACAGATCCGAAAGTTTCTTCAAAAATTGTAAAAGACCTGGAAGTTATGCAGCCGCTATTGGCATTTTTGAATAAGTCGCTGGATTAACAACAAGAGGAGTAAACTACCGGTAATTACTGGTGTTTACTCCTCTTATCTTTATAATACTTCTGATTTTATTTCTTAATACTTCTTATTCTATTTCTTAATGCTTCTGATTCAATTTATTCAGAAAGATAGACCTTGATAATTCCTGGTGTTGTTATACCAGTTTATTTTCCATCAGGTATTCAGCGATCTGGACCGCATTCGTTGCAGCACCTTTTCTCAGGTTATCACTAACAATCCACATGTTGAGTGTATTTGGATTGCTTTCATCCCGACGTAATCTTCCCACAAAAGTTTCATCCTTATCGTGAGCATCCATTGGCATAGGATATTTTGCATTTGCAGGATCATCTACCACTACAACTCCGGGAGCTTCACTCAGCAATTGCTTTACATCATTCAGTTCAAAATCATTTTCAAACTCAACATTCACGCTTTCACTATGGCCGCCCATTACAGGAATTCGAACAGTGGTGGAAGTAACACGAATAGAATCATCCCGAAGGATCTTCCTGGTTTCATTCACCATTTTCATTTCCTCTTTTGTATATCCATTATCGAGGAACACATCAATCTGCGGAATTACGTTCAGGTCGATCGGATATTTATAAGCCATCGGATATTCTTCTGTGCTGTTGGTATGAGCTTTTGCTCTTTCACCCATTAACTGGTCAACAGCTTTTTTACCTGTACCGGTAACACTTTGGTAGGTTGATACTACAATTCTTTTGATACCATATTTCAGGTGAAGTGGATTTAGTGCCACCACCATCTGAATGGTAGAACAGTTTGGATTGGCGATGATCTTATCCTCTTTGGTAAGTGCATCCGCATTGATCTCGGGAACCACCAGTTTCTTGGTTGGATCCATTCTCCATGCAGAGGAATTATCTACCACAGTGATTCCTGCTTCTGCAAACTTTGGTGCCCATTCAAGAGAAGTACTTCCACCGGCAGAGAAAATTGCAATAGCAGGTTTTGCAGCAATTGCATCAGTCATGCTGACGATCTTATACTGTTTCCCTTTAAAAGTTACTTCCTTACCAACTGATCTTTCAGATGCAACGGGAATCAATTCAGTTACAGGAAAGTTTCTTTCTGCCAAAACCTGTAACATTTTGGTACCTACCAGTCCGGTAGCGCCAACAACTGCAATTTTCATGATGTTTCTCTTATGAGCTTTTTATGGATGAAAAAATGTTTAAAATAAAAAAGCCTCCCATCACTGGAAGGCTTCACATATTTATACATACAAATACACTTAACCCTCCAGGTTTCCGGAACGTTTCTTTGTGCACTTGATCTGTTTGTTTCTGTTCATTGGCTCCAAAAATATTATAGAATCACCTTCAGACCAAACTTTTTTTTGAAGAAAAGATCTTGATTTTCTTAAAAACAGATGATGATTTTCTTACTGATGCATGGTGTTTTTCTCATGGCCATCAAAATACGCACTGCTAACTTTATAAAATGAGGAGATGGATATTGATGATGACCCTTTTTATTGGAATCTCTGGAACCCTTTGCGGACAGGGACTTCATGATCTTTTGATCAATGAGGTGATGGCAGATCCTTTCCCGGTTACAGGATTACCCAACCAGGAATATATTGAGCTGCTCAACCATTCAACGGACACCATAGATCTCCGGAATTGCTGGCTAATCATAGGCCAGGACAGTGTGAGGATCAGGCAAAGCTTCTACTTAGCTCCGGATTCAGTCATTATACTATGCAAGACTTCTGCTGAAAAGGACCTTCAAAATTTTGGGTCCTGCATGGGTATTCCTTCATTCCCTTCTATCAATAACGATAAAGATCTGATCGCAATCCTAAGTCCTGATCTGCGGACCATCCATGCATTTCCATATGATCTTTCGCTTCATTCCAATAGCATAAAATCACAGGGAGGATGGAGTATTGAACTCTCGGATCCAACTCTTCCATGCAATTTTCATAACAATTACAGGAGCAGTAAAGATCCAAAAGGGGGAACACCAGGACGAAAAAACAGTGATCTTCAAAAACTATCAGACAGGGAACCTCCACGCATTTTGCGAACCTATCTTAAAGATTCTGTCATTTTATTACTCCGGTTTTCTGAACCTGTTGATTCAATTACTGCTTCCAAAATTGATGCTTATGAACTTTCTGATAAGATAAGAATCCTTCGGGCTGAAGTGTTACCCCCGTTATTCGACCAGGTGATATTATTTATTGAAACTAGCATACCCGACCATGTCTTCACCATCCGTGTTGAAGGGATAAAAGATTGCGCGGGAAACAACTCCGATCCTAATTTAACTGCAAAAGCTGCAATCGTCAGCGTGCCGGTTCACGGGTACCTGGTCATTAATGAAGTATTATTCAATCCTTCTTCAGGAGGTTCAGATTATGTTGAAATTTTCAACAGTTCACAAAAATCATTCGACCTGAATAAGTTGATAATAGCCGGCAGGAATAATGTTGGAGACCTGGATGATGCAGTTCAAATCACTGCTGAACCGAGAATGATTTTTCCCGGAGAATTCGTTGCTGTCTCTACCGATACAAAGTTCCTGCAAATTGGTTTTCATCCTGATGATGCATTTCTATTCGAAGTTCCTCAACTAACGTCGATGCCCGATGATAAAGGAGTCGTTGTATTGACAGATGAACAGGGGAATGTAATCGACGAACTGCATTACGATAAAAACTGGCACCATCCTTTTCTAAAAAGTGAAGATGGAATTTCTCTCGAACGACTTGATGCAAATTCACCTACCAACTCATCATCGAACTGGACTTCCTGCGCTACTGAGATAAAAGGAACTCCTGGAAAGATCAATTCTCAATCCCTGGCGAATAATGAGATCAAGGGAGGAATCAGGATCGAAAGAAAAATTTTCAGTCCCGATAGCGACGGATTCGAGGATTTCCTAATTGTAAATTATGCGTTTGATGAACCTGGGGTAATGGGTAATATCCGCATATATAACGTGCATGGACAACCGGAGAAAGTATTAATGAACAATGAGTTGCTACCTGTTTCGGGATGGATCAAATGGGATGGTTCCAATGAAAAGAAACAACCTTCTCAAAAAGGTTTATACATTCTTGATGCTGTTTTTCACACGGTAGCGGGGAGGAAAATTAAATTCCGCGAAGCAGTAACACTTGCTAAAAGATTTTAGATACTTTGGTAAAAATTCTAAAAATGAAAAAGTTCTTAACCCTTATTGTTTTAGCAACCGTATTTTCCCTGAATGCATTTTCACAGCAGAAAACACAAAAGTTTATGCAGATCACTTCCATGGAATCCGTTATTGGCGGTGGTTTGGGAAGATCCAAAATGATCATTACCAAGGAAGATGGCTCGCAGGAAGACCTCGACATGAATAACCTTTTCAGTCTCACCGGAATGAACCTGAAAAATATTAAAGAGAACGAAGCTCAGATAATTGCAGTTTTGAAAAAATACATCAATGAAGGCTGGAAACTTCAGTCAACTATTCCATTGACTTTAAGTCCCGGTCAGAATGGACAGGGAATTTTCATGACCAGGTACATGCTTGTGAAGGAAGGATAATTTGAAAAGGAAAAATAAACTTGAAAAGGAAAGATAAACTTGTGAAGGCAAGATACACTTGTGAAGGAAAGATAATTTGAAAAGGAAAGTCTCAAATTAAAAAGACCGGAATCAACTTCCGGTCTTTTCATTTTTATTTGAGTAGCATCATTTTAGAATTCCTGAATACAGCATTCCTCTAATTTCTTATCGGGATTTATTATCCAAGTTTTATATCAAAATTCACCAGTTCTACAAACTGCTGAACCCTTGCATCAATATCTGCCTGTGTAATTTCTTTCATTCTTTCCGGACCGAATTTTTCTACGCAGAAAGAAGCCATGGCAGAACCTACAATGATTGCATTCTTCATATTGTCGAATGAAATATCACGGGTCTTTGCAATATGACCGATAAAGCCGCCTGCGAACGTATCACCAGCACCGGTTGGATCGAATACTTCTTCCAGTGGTAAAGCCGGAGCAAAGAACACCTGGTTTTCATGGAACAACAAAGCACCATGTTCCCCTTTTTTGATGATCACATATTTCGGTCCCATTTTCATGATCTCTCTTGCAGCTTTTACCAAAGAGAACTGACCACTGAGTTGTCTGGCTTCACTATCATTTACCATGATCACGTCCACCATTTTCAACACCTCTTCCAGTCCGGGCATTGCGATCTCCATCCAGAAGTTCATGGTGTCCATCACAATCAGTTTTGGACGCTGTTTCATTTGCTGGATCACACTCATTTGCAATTTCGGATCAAGGTTACCGAGCATCAGGAATTCTGTTCCCTGGAAAGATTCCGGAATTACAGGGTTGAAATCGGCCAGTACATTCAGATCGGTTACCAGCGTATCTCGGGTATTCATATCCATATGATAACGGCCACTCCAGAAAAATGATTTCTTATCAGCAATCACCTGCACACCATCCATCTGAACACCACGGGATTCCAGTTCACTCATCTCTTCTTTGGGAAAATCAAATCCGACGATTGATACCTGTTGAACAGGTTTTACAAAATTGCTGGCTGCATAGGCAACGTAGGTCGCAGATCCGCCAATGATTTTGTCTGTTTTTCCGAAAGGAGTTTCAATCGCATCGAATGCCATCGTACCTACAACAATAAGGGACATAATGAATGTTTGTGCCGGGGGGCGTTTAATAAAATTTAGTGAATGGCATAGCAAAAAACCGGGCAAAAGTAGGGCAATTTATTGTCTATTTAAAATGATTGCGCTAACAGGCGTTCGTTTTTTATCTTTGACCAATACCCTCGTTTAAGATGAAAAGCAAAAAGACAAGTCCGAGAAAAGAAGTGATACTCTTGAAAGCTGCCGAACTCTTTCGGGAAAAGGGCTATAATGCTTCCTCCATGCGCGACCTTGCCGAAAAGGTCGGGGTTGAAGCAGCAAGCCTGTATAACCATATCAAATCAAAATCGGATATTCTCCAGGAGATTTGCTTCAAGATCGCCAACCAGTTCATGACCGAAATCGACCAGATAACGGCCGGCGACCGGTCCGCTATCCAGAAAGTTGAAGACGTATTGAGGTTTCATATACGGCAGATGGTCAATAATTATGAAGAGGTGATTGTCAGCGACCGCGAGTGGAAACACCTGACCGATCCCTATCTGTCAAATTTCCAGAACCAGCGAAGAGTGTACCGTCAGCGGATTGCTGCACTGATTCAGCAGGGTATTGAAAAAAACGAAATAAAACAAATAGATGCTCCTACAGCTGTCCTGATCATGCTGCATGCAGTCAGCGGAATCGAATCCTGGCACCGAAGCCATAAAAAGATCAGCGCCGAATTGCTGGAAGAAAACATGGTGATGATCATGATCGAAGGACTTAAGAAATAAGTATGGCCATACATTTTCATCCGCTCCGGATCCGCGAGGTCAGGAGGGAAACGAACGATTGCGTATCAATAGCTTTTGATGTTCCGGAAGAACTTCAGCAAACATTTAAATTCAGCCAGGGACAAAACCTGACTGTCAAAACCATAATAAACGGTGAAGAGATCAGGCGCTCCTATTCGATCTGCAGCTGTCCCCTGGATAATGAATTAAGAATCGCGGTAAAAAAGGTTCCGGGCGGACTGTTTTCGGAATGGGCCAATTATCACCTGGCAGCAGGAGAAACGCTGGAAGTGATGCCTCCGACCGGGAAGTTTTTCACTCCGTTAAGTGCAGATCAGTCAAAAAACTACCTGGCAGTTGCTGCCGGAAGCGGGATCACGCCGGTTTTATCTATCATAAAAACTACGCTGTTAACTGAACCTCTAAGCAGCTTTACCTTAATTTATGGAAACAGGAACCGCGGTTCCATCATTTTCAGGGAAGAGCTGGAAGCATTGAAGAATCGCTTTATCAATCGCTTATCTATTATTCATGTATTGAGCAGGGAAATAATGGACACGCCTATAAATTCAGGTAGAATTGACAGCGAAAAGATCCTTCAATTAAAAGACCGGCTGGTCAATTTTAAAGAAATTGATGAAGCTTTTTTATGCGGCCCCGAAGCAATGATCAGGTCGGTAAGCGCATCGCTGGAAGAAATGGGAATGCCAAAGAATAAGATTCATTTTGAATTATTTCATGCGCCAGGATTGGCTGCCGCACAAAAGCAGGATGATGAAAAATTATCTGAGACCGGTCCGATCAGTAAAGTCACAGTGAAACTCGATGGCGTTGCTTTCAGTTTTGACCTGGCCTATGATGCTCAATCGATACTCGATGCGGCCCTGTCAAATGGAGCAGATCTTCCCTTCGCCTGTAAAGGCGGCGTTTGCGCAACCTGTAAGGCAAGGATCACAGAAGGTGAGGTTACCATGAATACAAATTATGCACTGGAACAGGATGAAATCGATGCCGGATTTGTACTGACCTGCCAGGCTCACCCGAGAACCGAAAAAGTGACGATCGATTTTGATGAGCGATAAGACAGGATAGTTATCAATTATCGGGGACAAATTCTTGCTTTAATGAATGATCAGGCTAACAGCAGATTCGCAGTTGAATTAACAAACAGACCGACACAAATAAAGCGTTTTTTCTTACATTTACTAACAATCGTTAGTTATGCAGCAGGATGAAATAAAATTCCAGGAAAAGATAGATGAGGAGATCCGGATTGAGCCGAAAGACTGGATGCCGGAAAAATATCGCCAGACCCTGATCCGACAGATCAGTCAGCACGCCCATTCCGAAATAGTGGGTATGCTTCCTGAAGGAAACTGGATCACACGGGCTCCAAGTCTCCGGAGGAAAGCCACGCTCATTGCCAAAGTGCAGGACGAGGCTGGTCACGGTTTGTACCTCTATTCTGCAGCAGAAACGCTTGGGATTACCCGCGATGAGATGATCAATCAGCTTCATACGGGGAAAGCGAAATACTCTTCCATCTTTAATTATCCGACACTTAGCTGGGCAGACATGGGTGCGATTGGCTGGCTGGTTGATGGTGCTGCCATCATGAACCAGGTTCCACTTTGCAGGAATTCCTATGGTCCTTATGCCCGTGCGATGGTCCGGATCTGTAAGGAAGAAAGTTTTCACCAGCGTCAGGGATTTGAAATCTTATTAACCCTGAGTCGCGGTTCCGAAGCCCAGCGCAGGATGTGCCAGGAATCCATCAACAGGTGGTGGTGGCCATCGGTAATGATGTTCGGACCGAACGATGCCGCCTCTCCTCATACTGCTCAAAGTATGAAATGGAAGATCAAAAGATTTACCAATGATGAACTCAGGCAGAAGTTTGTGGATGTATGCGCAGAGCAGGTGAAGATCCTGGGTATGACACTTCCTGATCCGGATTTGAAATGGAATGAAGAACGCCGGCATTATGATTTCGGAGTGATTAACTGGGATGAATTCTGGAATGTGGTGAATGGAAACGGGCCCTGTAATAAGGAAAGAATTGCAGCCCGGGTAAATGCACATGAAGAAGGAGCCTGGGTTCGGGAAGCTGCAAATGCTTACGCGTCCAAAAGAAAGAAAAAACAGGAGTTGCTGGGAAAATAAATATAGCTCTCAACGCTTATCGATAACCGATTGAATAATATTGATTCTTTAAAAATGAACAACAACTGGCCACTATACGAGGTTTTTATCCGTTCAAAACAGGGACTCGACCACAAACATGTAGGTAGTCTGCATGCCGCCGACCCCCAAATGGCGATCGAAAATGCGCGGGATGTTTATACCCGTCGAATGGAAGGTGTGAGCATCTGGGTGGTGGAAAGCAAATTTATTCATGCTTCAAATCCTGATGATGCAGGTGCATTTTACGAACCTGCAAACGATAAGGTTTATCGCCATCCTACCTTTTACGATCTGCCGGATGAATTAAAACACATGTAAGATGCAGGAAAACAAAATCACGCTGCTGCTGCATCTTGCAGATAATGCATTGATACTCGGACACAGAAACAGCGAATGGACCGGTCATGGTCCGATCCTCGAACAGGATATCGCTATCTCCAATATTGCCCTTGACCTGGTTGGACAGGCACGAAACTTCTACCAGTATGCGGCGGATTTGATCAATGCGGAAAATGGATTGGAAGTTGCCGGGCAAAATGCTTCGGAAATTTCGGACCAGAGGGGAAATCGCGGTTCCGCAGAGTCGAAAGTAACATTAGACGCAACCCTCACTACCGAAGATTCTCTTGCCTATCTCCGTGATGTGCAGGACTTCCGAAATCACAACATAGTTGAATTACCAAAAGGTGACTGGGCGGTATCAACGCTTCGGCAATTACTCGTCAGTTTATACCAGAAGTTCTACTACAAATCCTTGCTCACAGTGGGAGATGCTCAATTGAATGCCATTCTTGAAAAATCACTTAAAGAAGTGGAGTACCATATCAAATGGAGTGGCGAATGGGTAGTGAGACTGGGTGATGGAACTGAAGAAAGCAGGAAAAGATTAATAAATGCATTGTCTGATCTCTGGCCATATACCAGGGAGTTTTTTGAACCAGCTCAATTTGAAGAAGGCATCGATCTGGAATCAATAGAAGAGCAATGGAACAAACAGGTGATCAGGATTTTTGAAATGGCTACCCTTCTCACGGAGTATAGTGATATCTCTACAGAGCCTGGTTTTAAAACAACCGGGAAAAATGGAATCCATACAGAGCACCTCGGTTATATTCTTGCAGAGATGCAATACCTTCAAAGAGCTTATCCCGGATGTGAATGGTAAACATCCAAACGATATCAGTTGAAGATGTAAAGAAGGTTTTATCAAAAGTGATGGATCCTGAAGTTCCCGTGCTTTCAATTCTGGATCTTGGGATTGTTCGGGATATTCAGATGGTGCCATTCATCATCACCATCACTCCAACTTATTCCGGATGCCCGGCAATGGATGTGATCAGAATGAATATCAGGATTGCAATAATTGAAGGACTGGGACTGCAACCAAACGAATTTGAAATCAAAACAGTTTTATCGCCCGCCTGGACCACCGACTGGATGACGGAAGAGGGAAAACAAAAATTGAAGGCATACGGAATTGCTCCTCCCAATCATTCGGCATCCGTATGTACACCCGATCTTTTTGCAGAAGAAGAAGCGGTTCAGTGCCCGAGGTGTAATTCCTATAACACCATTATGATCAGTCGCTTTGGTTCCACTGCTTGTAAAGCTTTGTACCGATGCGAGGATTGTCGTGAGCCTTTCGATCATTTTAAATGTCACTAAAAACATGGATTCCATTTTGTTCGAGATCAGGGATGGCGTTGGAATTATAACGTTTAACCGACCTGATAAACTCAATTCTTTCAATCGTGAAATGGCCTTGCAGTTCCAGCAGAAACTCGATGAATGTTCAGCGAATAAAGACATTCGTGCGGTGATGATTACAGGATCGGGAAAAGGTTTTAGTGCAGGCCAGGACCTTGCTGAAGTAGTGGATCCATCGGGTCCCGGAATGCAAAGAATACTTTCTGAACATTATAATCCTATCGTAACAAGAATCAGGAATTTAGAAAAGCCTGTTGTTGCAGCTGTCAATGGCGTTGCAGCGGGTGCAGGTGCAAATATTGCACTGGGTTGCGATATAGTGGTGGCATCTTCTTCAGCCTCTTTTATCCAGGCATTTTCGAAGATCGGATTGATTCCTGATAGCGGAGGAACCTGGTTTCTTCCAAAGTTGATAGGTTTTCAAAAAGCATCGGCAATCATGATGCTTGGAGATAAAATCGGAGCGGAAGAAGCGGAAAGAATGGGTATGATCTATAAACATTTTCCTGCGGAATCATTCCGGGAAGAAGTTTGGAAAATTGTAGCTCAACTATCGGTGATGCCTACACGAGGACTGGCATTTACCAAAATGATGTTGAACAACTCGTCGACTGCAAATTTTGAAGAGCAGCTAGCACAGGAAGATATTTACCAGCAGAAAGCTGCTGCGACTTTGGATTTCAAAGAAGGCGTCAATGCCTTTCTTGAGAAAAGAAGTCCTTCATTTAAAGGAGAATAATGGAAGCAATCGAGATCATAACAAAGATGATGCATAAGGATGAGTTCAGTCAATGGCTCGGAATCCAGCATGAAGAAATTGAACCGGGCATATTGAAACTGATCATGACCATCCGGCCGGAAATGTGTAATGGATTTGGCATCGCTCATGGTGGTATTACCTACTCGCTTGCCGATAGTGCACTGGCATTTGCCAGTAACAGTCGCGGTAAACATGCACTAAGTATAGAAACCAGTATTTCGCATATTCATCCCTGTTATAGTAAAGACATTTTAACTGCGGTTGCAGAAGAATTGAGTCTTGAAGAAAAACTTGCGATCTACCAGGTGAAGATCACAAATCAGAATCACCAGCTGGTGGCTTTATTTAAAGGAACGGTTTACCGCAAACAAACGGATTGGGAATGAGTCATTCTTATCAATAAAAAGCGATAGGATTTTTTTGATTCAGGGTTTAAAAACAATGTTTCCTTAAAGCAATTATAGTTGTCCATGTTCTATTCATTCAATAATAAAATCCCTCAGGTTCATTCCAGCGCTTATGTGCATCCACAAGCAGCTGTAACGGGTGATGTTACTATTGGCAAAGATGTTTATATCGGTCCCGGTGCAGCAATACGTGGCGACTGGGGAAAGATCATCATCGAAGATGGATGTAATGTGCAGGAGAATTGTACCATTCACATGTTCCCCGGTGTAACGGTGATCCTGAAAGAGGGAGCGCATATTGGTCACGGTGCAATCATTCACGGTGCTACCATTGGCAGGAATTGCCTGGTTGGTATGAATGCCGTGATCATGGACAATGTTGAACTTGGGGATGAATGTATTGTCGGGGCGCTGAGTTTTATAAAAGCAGCAGAAAAGATACCGGCCAGAAGCTTACTGGTAGGAAATCCTGCAAAGATCATCAGGCAGGTTTCTGATGAGATGATCCAATGGAAATCAGAAGGAACCGCACTTTATCAGCAATTGCCGGGATTAATGAAGGAAGGAGGAATGCCTTGCGAACCAATAATTATGGGAATTGAGCAGGTTGACCCGCAATCTCATGACAAAACCCTCCCGGAAACAGACCCTGAGACCGGCCTTCCACCTTACAGGCCATGGAAGAAAATTTAAAAGACTTACTTTCGCAGCGATGGAAAAGACAAATTTTATTGACTACATAAGAATTTTTTGCCGGAGTGGTCAAGGAGGAGCAGGGTGTAAACACTTCATGCGTACGAAGTTTAATCCGCAGGCTGGTCCTGACGGAGGCGATGGCGGAAGAGGCGGGCATATCATTCTACGTGGTAATAAAAACCTCTGGACATTACTTCACCTGAGATACTATAAAAACGTGCATGCGGAAAATGGTGAAGGAGGAAGCGGAAATAACTGTACGGGAAGAAGCGGTAAGGATGTGATCATTGAAGTCCCGCTCGGTACGATAGCAAGAGACCAGGAAACAGGCGAAATGGAGGCGGAGATCCTGGAAGACGGGCAGGAAGTTGTGTGGATGAAAGGCGGTCGCGGGGGATTAGGAAACGCAAAGTTTGCGACAGCTACCAACCAGGCTCCTGAACATGCGCAACCCGGAGAACCAGGTGTGGAAGGCTGGAAGGCTCTTGAACTGAAAGTACTTGCCGACGTAGGTTTGGTAGGATTTCCAAATGCTGGTAAATCAACCTTACTATCAGTTATTACTGCAGCAAAACCAAAGATCGCAGACTATGCATTCACCACTTTGCAACCGCAATTGGGAATGGTGGAATACCGCGATAATAAATCATTCTGCATTGCCGACCTTCCCGGAATCATTGAAGGTGCGGCACAGGGTAAAGGATTGGGACATCGTTTCCTTCGTCATATCGAAAGAAATCCCGTTTTACTGTTTTTGATTCCTGCAGACAGCAACGATCATAAAAAAGATTTTGAGGTGCTGCTCAATGAACTGGAAGAATACAATCCTGAATTGCTCGACAAAAATTTCATCATAGGGATCAGTAAATCTGATATGCTGGATGATGAATTAAAAGCAGCAATTGAAAATGAGTTGCCAAAAGATATCCCTCATATTTTTATTTCATCCCTTACAGGAAAGGGCCTTCAGCAATTAAAAGACATGTTGTGGGAATCACTGAACAGTCCTGCTATGCAATAGCGTAATGATTGTTTGACACAATAGCGCAATCACTTGTTGCAAAACAATAGCGTAATCAATGGTTACAAGAAAATAGCGTAATCACCGGAATCAACTTATCGCAAAAAAAGTTAATTCAACATTATAGACCATATATCCCGGATTTCTTTAGTCCGGGATTTTTTTTATTGATAATATTTTCTGATTGATCATTTTCAGACATCAATCTCTGTTTAAAATATATATTCAAATAATTTCTTAACAATTCCATAATACAGGAAAGTTTGTCTCATTCAATTTTCTGATTTACTTTCGCAGCTGAGGTAATTACTCTCACTAACGCGTACTAACAATTTCCTTCGCTATATAAATCACGAATTTTTTTTACTACATCGATTAGCTGCCACTATTCATCATTCTAAAATTCAAGAAATGAAAAGGCACAATTTGCACATTATCAGAACCAACGTATCTAAGTTTACAGCGAAGATTTTTGTAACTGCTTTCCTGTTCATCGCTACCGCGAACACCACAAATGCAATGAATGTAAATCCTGAGGAGCCAATTATCAGGCACCTGGGTAAAACCAACGACAGCAACTACTTCCAGGTTAAGTACAACAATGAATCAGGCGAAAAATTCGCAGTGATCATTAAGGAAAAAAACGGATCAGTTTTGTACCAGGAAACCTTTGCAGATCAGAAATTCGACAAAAAATTCCGTCTTCCGAATAATAATGACCAGGGATCACTTGTTTTTACTATCAAGAACCTGAAAGACAACAAAACTGAATCTTTCGAGATCAATACAAACACCCGCATTATCGAGGAAGTAGTGATCAGGAAAGTTGACTAATCGGGTTAACGAACAGATTGTTCAGTTAACAGGATTAACTAGTTCAGTAAGCAACTTATGAATACTGGTTCGAAGCATTGAATAAATATATTCCGGGTGTTTTTGAATCAGTTCAATCTGGAATTTGAAAACTTACAATGGGTGTAAGCTTACCTTTTACCCAAGTACCTAATTCCCGGGCCGTGGTCCGGGAATTTTTTTTTGCAGATATTATCCATTCCATTCGGCTGCACCGTCTTAAATTTATCTACAAAGATTTTATTATGAAAAAGATATGGATAAGCCTTGTGGTACTCCTGTTTTCATTCAGAAGTATGGCAGACGAAGGAATGTGGGTTCCGATTCTTTTGGGCCAGCAGACCTACAACGATATGGTCAAAAAAGGATTGAAACTTTCCAAAGAACAATTATTTAGTATGAACAAAGCATCTATCAAAGATGCTATTGTAATTTTCGGTGGATTTTGTACGGGTGAAATTGTAAGTGATAAAGGACTCATCTTTACCAATCACCATTGCGGATACGATGCAATCGCAGAAGCCAGTTCAGTAGAAAAAAATTATCTGAAAAATGGTTTCTATGCAAAGTCAATGCAGGAAGAAATTCCATCAGACGGATTATATGTTGAGTTTCTTTTAAAGATTGAAGACATAACTAAACAGGTAATGGATTCTATCGGAAATCTGGATGGACAGGATCGTGCTGCAAAACTTAGTTCAGTCCTAGCTTCCATCAATGCATCAAAATCAGATCCTTCATCCTCCACTTATGCGAGAACAGGTTCATTCTTTAAAGGAAATCAATACCTCCTGTTTACTTACCAGCGATATTCTGACATCAGGCTGGTAGGTGCGCCTTCAGAAAGTATCGGGAAATATGGTGGTGATACGGACAATTGGGAATGGCCACGTCATACCGGTGACTTCTCCGTGTTCAGAGTGTATGGAGGCAAAGACGGAAGTCCTGCACCCTACTCAACAGAAAATATTCCACTGAAACCAAAACATTTTTTGCCCGTATCAATCAAAGGTGTGAAAGATGGTGACTATGCTATGATCTTCGGTTACCCCGGAAGTACAAATCGATATGAAACTTCTTTGGGAGTAAAAGAAAAAACGGAAACTTTAAATCCTGCAATTGTTGGATTACGTGATATGCGATTGAAGTTCATGATGCAGGAAATGAAAAAAGATCCTGCAACCAGATTGAAGCTCGCAAGTGATTATGCAAGCATTGCGAATTACTGGAAGTTTTATGACGGAGAAGCAAAACAACTTTTGAATTATGATGTATACGGACAGAAAAAAAAGTTTGAAGAAAAATTCATAACATGGTCGAAAGGAAAACCAGGGTATGAAAACATTTTTTCCGACTGGACAAAAGCTTATGATAAGGCCCGGCTGTTTTTGAAACACCAGGTTTATATGAATGAAGGAATAATGGGTTCAAACCTGATGGGACTTGCCGGCTCAATGTTACAGGTTGAAAATGCGATCGTAAAATCAGGATCATCAAGTGGTATAAAGAAAGCGATCGAAGCAGCAGATGCTGCACGGAACAATTATCTTAAATCAACAGATCTCACGGCAGATCAGAATATTCTTGCAGGAGTACTCTACCAGTATTATAAAAATGTCGATAGAAATCAACACCCGATAGGATTTTTTCAAAACCTTAAAGGAAGTTTCGGTGATCCGAATGAAGAAGCGACCTATAAAAAATATGCAATGCAGGTTTTCAATAATACCATGTTATTGAATGATGCAAAATGGGCAGCTTTCAAAAAGAATCCTGATGGGAATGTATTGCAGAGTGATCCCGCATTCCTGACTGCTGCAGCTTTTCTGAGAAGCTGGCAAAGTAAATATCTTCCGCAGGTTCAGCAATTCAATACGATCAACAACGATCTGTTCAGAAATTATATGAAAGGATTGATGGAAATGGATCCTGCTGCAGCAAAACTGATGTATCCTGATGCAAATTTTACCATGAGGATTACATACGGAAATGTAAAAAGTTATCAGCCAACTGATGGAGTGAAGTATGATTATGTAACAACGATGCAGGGATTGATGCAGAAATATAAAAAGGATGATTATGAATTTGATCTTCCACAATCATTTATCGATGCGGTTAATAAAAAAGATTTCGGTCAGTACATTGATAAATCCAGGAATGATTTGGTGATCAACTTTATCACTACCAATGATATTACCGGTGGAAATTCAGGATCTCCAGTAATTGATGCGAATGGAAACCTTATAGGATTATGTTTTGATGGAAATTATGAAGCGCTTAGTCACAAACTGGCATTCGACAAAAATCTGAACAGAACAATCAATCTCGATGTGAGGTATATGCTGTGGTGCATTGATAAGTTAGGAGGGGCGAAGAATATCATTGATGAGTTGAAGATTGTGAAGTAGGGAAAAATTTCTTAGGAAATTATCTCTATAAAGTAGCACCTTCAAGTATATAAATAAAAAAAATGCCGCAATACCTGCGGCATTTTTAATTTCATCTGTTGATTCTCTTACTTGTTCATTGAACCATTAGTACTGCCTGATGTATTGTTTGTATTGTTCTGCTCCATTAACTGATAGTAACGGCTATCCTTAGGTGATACGATCAATTGGAATTTGGTGCTGTTTTCACCTGTTCCGTTTTCACCTGCAGGGATCATAAGACCTACACTGTTCAAACCGTTTTTATGCAATTCCTTAGCAATTGAAGAGGCTTTTGCCAGTTTTGAATTCCAACTGTTAGAAGCGGTAGTTTTTGATTTGGTACCGGTTCTCATTGAAGTACTTCTTCCTGCTTCGCCTGTTCTGCGTTTGGTTGTTGCGTAAGATTTTTTAGCGGTAGATTTCTTTGCAGTATAAGTTTTAGACTTATTGGTGGTGGTACGGGCTGTTGAAGCTGTACGGGTTGTATTTCCTGTTGTTGCAGATACTGATGCGTTATCCTCATCAACTTTTGCTGTAACAGAAGCATCATTATTTCCCGAAGTCATTGAACTATCAGCACCGCTTGCAGTACTCCAGTTTCCTGACGTATTACCCATTGAAGATCCGCTGTTCCAGTAAGCAGCATAGCTGTCTCCTGTAACTACATCAACTGCAACATTTTCTTTTGAATTTACTGCGTTAGCAAATTGTGCGATTGCTTCACGGCCCTCTTTATTTAAAGATGTACCTGAGAATACTTTTTCATCCAAAGTGATATAAACCTTACCATTACCGGATGTAATAGCATCTGCACCAATTACTTCACTGTTGCTCAATGACTGGTGGATAGACTGATGAAGTTGTTCTGCTGCTGTTTTCTGCTCATTGAAATAAGTTTGTACGCCAGCCCATTTAGCTTCATAAGCTTTATTAGCACTATCATACCTGGTTTCCCAACTCTTAGTGGTTTCTTCAAGAGAAGTAATGTTTTGCTGCATTTCAGCTGAACGCTGCGCCATTTGTGTGCTGTCGGTTCTGTAACGCTCTATTTCATTTTGAGCCGCAACATATTTTTTCTTGGATACACAAGAACCCATGAACAGCGTAAGGGCAACTAAACCCATACCCGTCACTGATCTGATCTTTTTCATAGCATGAAAATTTAAAAAATGAATTGTTGATGTTTCGATAAGCATGAATCAACTTTTAAATTGATTCTGTTATAGAATAGTCAAAATATTGTGCCACATTTTAAAACAGCTTCACTCCACAACTTTTCCTGATCGGTGAGGAATCTATTGGAACAACTATATTATAATTGTAGATATAAGTTTTTATACCACCTGGAATTCATATTTTAAAAACAACAATAAATCTTTCAGCCAGCTGAATTTTATTTACGAGATTTGAAAAACTGGCTTTTCTTCCGGGTAGATCATGAAAATAAAAACATTCCTTAGTCTCCTTTTATATATACTGCTGATTAACTCAAATTTTGTTTTTTGTCAATCTGATTCTGTTTTTTTACATGGTGGTAAGCATCATTACGGCCCGGTTAACCGGGATCTAAGAGATGTTCTTAATAATTGGTTCAACATAAAAACATCTTCCAACAATTCTTCCATTCAAAAAAATAAGCTGGTAAAAACTTTTCTGCCCATCATAGGATATACTCCTGCTTATGGCTTTCTAGCCGGTGTAGGAATATCTGGTAATATATTATTGGGTGAGCCAGGCACCACAAAGATTTCATCTGTTATTAATACAGTGAGTGTGACTTCAAAAAGACAGCTCGTGATCAATCTCAGGTCAAATATTTATACTAATAAGAATCGATGGATTTTACAGGGAGATATGCGAATGCTGTTTTTCACACAGGATACTTATGGACTGGGAATTTATTTCAAGGAAAGAAACCCTTTGACCATTGGTGGCATTAGCACTCCATCCACACAGGCACCGCAATCGATGAATTTCAATTATATCCGGTTACACCAGATGGCTTATCGGAATGTTGGAAAAGCTTTGTATCTCGGCGGAGGTTATCATCTTGATCACCACTATAATATTGCAGACAAAGCATTAGATACAACTGGAAATGAAAAGCAACTGTCGGATCATTTCGTTTATTCAGTCAATAATAAATTCCCGACAAAAAAATATACGACCTCAGGAATTGTTTTTGGGTTACTGTGGGATGGCCGTGATAATTCAATCTTCACGCATCGGGGACAGTATGCAGCATTGAATTTTCGTTTGAATCCAACTTTACTCGGAAGTGAAAGACCAAGTTCAAGGTTATTTGGAGAATATCGTGCATTCATCCCCGTTAGTAAATCAAATCAAAATAAAATCCTTGGTTTCTGGTTCTGGCAATCCATTCTGACCAGCGGTGAACAACCCTATCTTGCACTGCCCAGTATTACCTGGGATATGTACAACCGATCCGGCAGAGGTTATGTGCAGGGAAGATTAAGGGGAGAAAATTTTGCTTACGCAGAATCGGAATATCGTTTCCCTATTACAGATAACGGACTGTTCTCGGGAGTTGCTTTTGTAAACATCAGCACTGCAGGCGATGAATCAACAAAACAAAAACTTTATACCGATTTTGCTCCGGGTTATGGTTTCGGACTGAGATTAAAAATGGATAAAAGAACTCATACAAATCTTTCAATTGATTATGGAAGAGGAAGAAATGGATCCTCCGGAATTTATTTCAACCTCCAGGAAACGTTTTAATTATCCTTCCATCCCCAGCAAACTAACTAATTATCCTTCCATCTCCATAAATGCAAACATGCATAAGTCCTGTATGGCGACCATTTCGATGAGATCTTCGCCATCTTCTGTTTCATCTCCTTTTTATTTTCCGGATCGATCTTATACAGTTTGATCATTGCCTGCTGAATTCCAAAATCATCGACTGCAAAAACATCGGGCCGCGCAAGTGTAAACATGAGTAACATTTCAACCGTCCACCTTCCTACGCCTTTAATTTCCGTCAGGTAGCTGATCACTTCTTCATTGTCCATTTTATCGATAACGGAATGATCCATTCCCTTTTCAACTGCAAATCTTGCAACATTCTGAACATAGGTAACTTTTGCATTGGATAAACCGATCCCTTTCAACTGCTCATAATTTAATTCAGTGATCTGTTGCGGCTGAGGATCGTTCGATCCTAGTAATTCGATGAAGCGATTGTATAAAACCTGTGCAACTTTTACAGATAACTGCTGGCTCATGATGGAAGAGCAGAGTGATAAACAAATGTTTTTCTTTGGAACGAGCTCAAGTGCTTCCGCGTTTTCAAGGATGCGTAAAAGCTTTTTGTCTTTGCGTAAATGTTCCAGGTATTCTGACATATTTATAGAAGTGAAACAATTTCGCAATATTATTCCTGACTTTTGTAATGAATTTTACAGAATGATCATAATAACGAAGGACGGTTCAGAAACCATTCGAAAAGAAGGATCAGGAATTACCTATCACTCTATTCATGGTGCATTAGGCGAATCAAACCATGTCTATATTGAAGCCGGTCTGGAATACTGGTTGAAGGAAAACCCTTCTGCAAAATCTGTCAGGATTTTTGAAATGGGTTTCGGTACGGGATTAAATGCACTGCTTACTGCAATCAACGCGGAAGAACTGGAATTGAACATTATCTATACTTCAATTGAAATTGATCCACTGCTACCAGATGAAGTAAATTCATTAAACTATGGTGAGCTGTTAAACGCAAAAGATCTCTTCAAAAAGATCCATTCTGCACCATGGAAAAATATAACATCTCTCACGCGCGCCAACCATGGGGATCTGGAATCGGAACCGGATTTTTCAGGTGATCATTATACAAATTCCAACAGCATCACAAACGGAATAACTCAGATCCATGATTTTTTTGTACTTGAAAAAAGGATTGAAAACATTCTCGACTTTACTGATTCCAGTCAATATGATATCATTTACTTCGATGCTTTCGCGCCTACTGCCCAACCTGAACTATGGACGGAAGAAGTATTTTCTAAAATGTATTCAATTTTAGCTCCCGGTGGTTGTCTCGTAACCTATTGCTCGAAAAGTATCATTCGCCGTGCTATGATGGCTGCCGGATTTCATGTCACCAAACCACCAGGCCCTTGGGGCAAAAGAGAAATGGTGAGGGCATTAAAAAAAGTCAGTTGACTTTAGTGCGCAAAATTTTAAAGCAGGTTGCGGGTGCTGAATATATTTACCGGCCATAACAGTCTGAAATCAAAGTTCCCGGCCCAATATCTTCAACGTTTTTTCATCCTTCTTTCCTCCGAAAAATTTCTTCAATACCTTTTCAAACACGGGATCGGAACCTTCAACCAAACTGAACAAGGTCATGGAAGAATGTAACTTCATATCATCCGGTTTACCGAGGATCACAGTAGCATTGTTATGATCTGACTCAAGCAGCGCATTTGAAATTTCAACCAGCCGCGCACGCAGATCAGGGTGATTTAAATATTCCGTTGCTTCTTCCAGGTTTCTTATCGCATATCTTCTGGCATATTCACTATTCCCCAAACCCTGGACCTGTGGAAAGATGAACCACATCCAGTGACTTTGCTTTCTTCCGTTTTTGATTTCGGATAAGGCAGCACTGTAAGTATTACTTTGCGCATCAAGGAATCTTTGTAAGTCGGGCATAGTATGATTTTTAGCTACAAATAGTTCTTTCAATGAATATTGCCGCACAACAGATTCGGGAACTTAAGTAATTCCCTCATTGATTTTACTTACCCTAAAACTATGCCTGATTTAGATCTGAGTTATTAAGAAACCGGTCCCTGTGGTTTTACAGGTTTCGGAGGTTTGGGATATTGCGGTGCAGGTGTTCTTTTATTTTTCTCAAGGATTTTGATAACCGACTTCACAACATCTTTAACCGGACAGCCAACTCCAAGGTTCTGTGCATTTGAATTTGCAGAATGAATCACCAGCCCTGAAGGATCGAATACCAGGTAATCATCTTTATAATTATTCATCAGTGAATCGGGTACATAAACCTGCACTGTTGTCTTTTTATAACTATGCGGCAGGTACCTTATAAAATATCCATCGTGGTGACGATACCACTGATCGCGCACCATATCCTTCCTGGTAATATTGGATGGAATTCGAAGTACTGCAAGATTTTCAATTGCTTCATACGACCTGATCCCGCTTTCAAAAACCCTGATGATATCATTTTGCTGATCAGAAACAGGGATCATTTTTGATACAGTTTTTACAGCTCCCAAAATACCTCCATTCAATTCAAACAATTGTTTCGGCGTAAGCAATTCATACGCTACTGATCGTGCACCCGGAGATAATTTATTGAAATCTGATTTACTTACCACCGACCACAATAGTAATTGCACATTCTTCTGGTCAATTGAGGAACGCTGCGATGAATTATCCAGAATCCTTTCAATGATATCTTTCCGCGGTCCATTGTATCGTGATTGATAATAGGCATCACGATTTGATGGATCAGGTGTTCCGGGCTGGAGACAATAAGTTTTAAATTCAGTTTCGTAAAAACCTGCCGACAAAACAAAGGATCCGTCTTCTGTTCTTGGAAGATCAGTTAAGGATGTTGCAATGCTGTCGGTTAAAATTGATCCGTAGTACAATTCCGGATCAGGTATAAAATTATCTGTTGTGGCTTCCTCATTTAAATTCCTTTGATTGCGGGATGTAGCAATGCAGGAAGTAAATACAAATACTAATAGGAAGATCCTGAGTAGATTTGTTGACATAGGGATTAATTTGGGTACAGGGTATATTTCCACTGACAATATGGAAATAATTTTTACTATGTGCAACGATCCCCGGATAAAGTTTTGTTAAGCGAAGTATAGTAATTGCTACCAGGGAAGATTTATCAGCATCCGGATGGCGGCAAACTCAAGGCGCAGGATATAAAATCCTGTATGCCATTATCCCTCAACCCATTCCATAAATGAATTCACTCTCTCCCTGCTAACAATCATTTCGTCTTTTTCTGAAACATCTTTCAGGCAAACTTTCAGCCTGCTGTTTACATAAGGCCTGATATGGTGAATGGAATGATGTGTTATGATGAATTTTCTATTGATCCTGAAGAATACCTGCGGATCGAGAATGGTTTCAAGTTGTTCGAGCGTGTGATCAACAATGTATTTGGACCCCGTGATATCAGTAAGATAAACGAGTTTATTGTTGGCCAGGAAATAGGCTACTTCGTTGACCGGTACCAGTACGAGTCGCTGGCCGATCTTTCCTAAAAAGCGTGTTTTATAGATCTTCTTTTTGTCTTCCAAAAGGTTGATGGTGCTCATGCCGTTAATGGTTTTTGGTGTTCGCGGATGAGTTCAGGGTGCCTTTCTAACACCAAACCTCCATTTTGGTTCACAAAAAAAGCCAGGGAGCTACAACTCCCCGGCCATGGATAACCTAAATTGATCATTAAAATATAAACACCTGCTTTAATATTCGTGCAAATGCTTTTTAATTAAATGCGTGACAGGCGCTAACCGGAAAATCAATTCATGATTTATTCAGGAAGTAATACCCTGTCGATCACATGAATAACTCCATTATTTGCAAGAACATTGGTTCCGATGATGTTAGATGCAACATCATTACCAGTACCCTTAACTTTTGCACCACCTGCTAAAGTAATAGTAACGGTTCCGCCACCTGCAGTTGCCGGAGTTGCTCCTTCTGTAAGATCAGAAGAGAATACTCTTGCTGGAACTGCGTGATAAAGAAGAATGTCTCTCAAAACTGCAGGATCAGCAGCCTGGATCGCAGCTACGTTTGCAAAACCCGCATCCATAAATGCCTGGTTGGTTGGTGCGAATACTGTGAATGGACCTGCTCCTGACAATGCTCCTGATACACTCGTACCGCTTTCATCTGCTCTTGTCACCGCTGCAACGAGGTAACTGAAATTTGGATTACCAACAGCCAGCTCAACAATGTTATTGTCGAATGAAGGAACCAATACTGATTCAGTTACATGGATCACTCCGTTTGTAGCATTGATATCAGCCTGTTTTACACGTACTCCGTTAATGAATACGCCATTGTTGTTTCTGGTTGCATAAATTGATTCACCGTTAAGTGTTTCAACTGCTGCATTCGGACCAGCCGGAACTGATGCCGCAGGAACTCTTGCGCCAAGTACATGGTAAGTAAGTACCTCGGTTAATAAAGCAACACCATTTGCATCAAGTGCATTGATCTTTGCTTCGGTGTCGAGGTCAGGCATACCATCACCTGTGATATCCAGTTTTTTGAACGCATCATCATCCGGAGCAAAAACAGTAAGGTTTTGTGTGGTAGAGAGCACATTTACAAGGTTAGCCTTTTTTACCGCAGCTTCCAGCAGTGTGTGATTTGCACTGTTTACAACTACATCAACGGCATTCTGCGCAGCCGGCGCGTCATCTTCATCGTCATCGCAGCCTGTGAATGCAACAGCAGCGAGACCAAGAGATAATAGGAACGAATTGCGGTAACGTGTTAAATGGATCATAGAAAAGATTTTTTGGTGTTATATCTTTTACTAACGATCCTTAAACAAAATGGAAAACGCTTCCCGCCGAATTGTAAGATTTTGGGAGTGAACTGTAAAATTTAATACCCCGAACCGGTTACAAACTATAACTCACACTTCCATCCTTTTCATCCTTCAACATGATTCCCATAGTTGATAACTGGTTCCTGATCTTGTCGGAAGTTGCATAATCTTTTCTTGATCTTGCATCTTTTCTCAACTCTATCAATAAGGATAATACTCCGCCCAATTTTGAATCATCCGCTTCCTGTTCTGCTTTCAGTCCCAGGATGTTTTCAATGTAATCATGAAAGTATTTCTTCAGCAGATCCAGCAACTCATCACTGATAGAATCAGCCGCAAGATGTTTATCTTTTATACTGTTGATGACAGGAACGATCTCGAACATATTGGCAAGCACCCTTGCAGTACTGATATCATCGTTCATAAATTCATCCATCTCCGTCAACAACTTTCTCACTTTTTCTTCTACTGCCTTATCCTTTCCTTCTGATGTTCCGGTATGCTGTAATTTTTTGAGGATCTCATAGGCTTCCCATAATCTCTTCAATCCTTTCTCTGCTCCCTGCAAGGCTTCATTCCCAAAATCCAGTGTGCTCCTGTAATGGGTCTGAAGAATAAAGAAGCGGATCGTCATCGGTGAGTAAGGCTTATCCAGCAATGGATGCTCACCCGAAAACATTTCTGTCAACCTGATCTGGTTATTATAGCTCTTCCCCATCTTCTTCCCGTTCACCGTGATCATATTGTTGTGCATCCAGTAGCGGGCGGGAACATGGTGATTGCAGATCGTACTTTGTGCGATCTCACTTTCATGATGCGGGAACTGAAGATCCATTCCACCACCATGAATATCGAATTCCTTCCCGAGGTATTTTGTTGCCATCGCTGAACACTCGATATGCCATCCCGGAAAACCCTCACCCCACGGGCTCTGCCACCGCATGATATGTTCCGGCGGAGCTGACTTCCAAAGTGCGAAGTCCTGTTTATTCTTCTTCTCCTCCTGTCCATCAAGTTCCCTTGTTGTTTCCAGGAGGTCATCCATAATTCTTCCGCTCAACTTCCCGTAAGGATAATGTTCCGCGTATTTTTTTACATCGAAATAAACCGAACCATTCTTTTCATAAGCATATCCTTCCTCAATGATCTTTTTGATCATTTCAATCTGCTCAACGATATGACCCGTAGCAGTTGGTTCAATATTCGGTTCCAGGTTATTGAACTGCAACATCGCCCAATGAAACAGGTTGGTATACTTCTGAACGAGCTCCATCGGTTCAAGCTTTTCAATCACTGCTTTGGTGCTGATCTTATCAACTGCTTCACGACCTTCCTCTTCAAAGTGACCGGCATCCGTAATATTCCTCACATACCGAACCTTGTAACCAAGATGAAGCAGGTAACGATATACCACATCAAAAGTGATGAAGGGCCGCGCATGACCCAAATGACTTTCACCACTTACTGTTGGTCCGCACACATACATTCCCACGTGACCGGGAGTGATCGGTTCAAAAACTTCCTTTTCTCTTGTATATGAATTGTAAACTTTCAGCTTGGAGGTCGACATGTCGCAAAAATAGTTTTTTTGAAGAAGGCAGCAAGAAGTGGAAAACATTGTAACCCCGGAATGCGGTATTGCATTATCCCTGGCTAGGATGTTATTAATTATAAGCTCATTTTATTAAGATTATTCCATCAGCCTTAAATCAGTAATTAACGGAAAGTGATCGGAATAAGGCAATACGAAACGTTTGAATTGAATTACCTCGAATTGATTATCAGCAAAAATATAATCAATACGGAGCGTGGGAGAAATGTTCCTGAAAGTTCTTCCGATTCCCCATCCTTTTTTTACAAAGGCATCTTCCCGGTCGCCGCGGACTTTAAAATATGTATAGGAGTTAGGAACATCGTTGAAGTCGCCGCAGATGATCTCCGGGTAAGGACTGTTATCGGCATGTTTACGCACTTCATCGGCCTGGTCACCGCGGAACATATAACCAATCCTGAGTTTTTTCACAAGTGATTTAGAGGCTTCAAGCATACTGTCTTCAGCATTCTTTATTATTTCAAGGCTTCTGAATTCATTGCTCCTGAATAATACGGATTGAAGATGGGTGGTGTATACCCTGATCATTTTGCCATTGATCTCAACATTTGCATAAATGAGACTTTCAGCGGCTCTAAGGTTTTGCGGACCGGAATATTGTACGCGACCAGAATCCCTGATCGGATGTTTTGAAAAGATAGCGACGCCGTTCTGAAAGGTATTATTCTTCCGCGCATAGTCGGCAACCCGGAAATGATATTTATAACCCATCTTCACCATATCCTGCACGTTGCTGTAATATTTTTTGGAATTGGGCTCCAGGTATTCCTGGAAGCACATAACATCAGGATTTTGCTCTTTAATAAAATCGAACATGTTATTTCGGTAGGTGCTTGGATGTTTGATGTTCCGGTTCGGTTCATCGAAACTGAGCACGTTCCAGGTTAACACCCTAATATCACCCTCCTGTTTTTGAACGGTGTATTTGTTTTCGTCGATATGAATTCCTACAAGCGCCCTGATATCCTGGTATCCGAGAATCAACGCGATTAAAGAAAGAAAAGCCCATTTGGATCGAAAGATGATCCAGAAGATAAAAAATGCTGCGGTAAAAAAAAGAAGAAACGGAAATGCGAGACCGAGTAAAGCAATCATCCACCAGGTTCCGGGATCAAGCCATGAGTTAGCGCATCCGAGCAGGAACAGCGCTACAACTGACAGGTTGATGATGATGAATATTTTCTTTGTTACGGTGCGGAATACCGGGGGCATGCCTTAAAATTACAAATCTTCTTCGGCAGCGCGCTTCAAAATATCCTTTTCTTCTTCAGTAAGAAATCTATATCCCTGTTGGTTGATCTTATCCAGGATTTCATCCACCCTGCGCTGGGTGATATTCGGGATTTTTTTGAAAGGCTGAGTGCCTCTTGCGTTGTAATAAAGATCTTTTTTAGCGGTCTTTTTCCAGCTCTTTTTTTCAGGATTGAATAGATTCTGCACCCAGTCGAAAAATGCATTAATCCAGTTGGTCCAGTCGCTGCCTTTTCTCAACCTCATTACGATGATGAAACCCATTGCTGCTCCGGCCAGGTGAGCGATATGTCCGCCACCATTGGTTCCCGGAATACTTGCGAAATCTATGATTACAAAGATGATGGTCAGCACCCATAAAGGAATTCCTCCATTGATCATCGGGAAGATCCTGTAATCGGGAGCGAGTGCAGTCGTTGCGATGGCAACAGCCATTACACCTGCAGATGCACCTTCGAGTGTGGTTACCGGCATTTCTGCAACCAGTCTTGGAAAGATATTATAACTCAGAACGAATACCAGTGCGCCTGCAAGACCACCATATAAAAAGATGGGGATCAGCTTGCGGTTTCCGGCGAGGTCCTGGAGAATGTAACCAAAAGCCCAGAGCCAGAGCAGGTTTCCGAGTAAATGAAAAACCCGGTCGTGCATGAACATATACGTGATGAGGGTCCAGGGCCTGTACATAATCTTTTCGGGATCAGCAGGTAATGCGAACCAGTCGAATACAAGAGGGCGGTAAGCTGACACGTTCAATCCACCCAGGTGAAAGACCACGTAGATGAATTTGAAGATGCAGAACACGATAGTGATAATTGCGAGGAGCAAAATCAGGGAATTCCCATCCTGCCCCAGCATCATTCTTTTTCTATAGCGGTCCTCTTGTAACACGGAAAATTCTTTAAGTGAAAATACAAATCAATTTAAGAAAGGTTTGCCAGTACTGCTTCCACCGGCTCCATATTCTTCATAAATTCTAATAAAATCTGTGCCTGTTATTTTTGTTCCAGTACCAGACCAGCAGAAATCCAACCAGTGCTCCACCCAGGTGCGCCCAGTGTGCAACGTTATCTCCGGCGGAGTTCCTGATACCAAGCCAGAGTTCCATGGCTGCATAAAAGATCACAAAGTATTTAGCCTTAACGGGTATGATCGCATAAATGTAGATCAGGCTGTTCGGGAACAGATATCCGAATGCTGCAAGACAACCGAATACGGCGCCGGATGCACCGAGGGTAGCCTGGTTTACTTTATATAAATTATCTAATAATTCTTTACCTGATAAAGTCGGCAGCAACTGGTAGGTTGGAGTCAATTCGTAATAAAGAACAGCTAAGTGCAAAATAGCAGCACCTAATCCACTGAGCATATAAAAAATCAGGAATCGCTTTGGACCCCAAATGTTTTCCAGCATACTTCCAAACATCCACAGGGCAAACATGTTGAACAGCAAATGCCAGAAATCACCATGAAGAAACATATGAGTTACGATCTGGTGAGGTCTGAAAAGCTCTGCTCTTATATCATGCAAAGCAAAAAAATGTGTAAAATGAAAATCCGGTCCAACAAATATCTGCTGCGCCAGATATGCCAACCCATTAATGATCAGCAAGTTTTTGATAACAGGCGGTATCGCCTGGAAATTCCTCATTCTGATGTCTGCCATTCCAATATTTTTATACTTATCAATTTTTCAAAACCAATCTCGCTACGTTTTCAATATGATGCGTATGCGGGAACATATCAACCGGACGAATTCTTTCTACCTCATATCTTTCTGATAACAGGTTGAGGTCGCGGGCCTGTGTTGCCGGGTTACAACTTACATAAACCACCACCGGCGCTCCGATTTCGTTGATCTTCCTTACCAGTTCCTCGCTCATACCTGCTCTCGGCGGATCAGTTACAATTACATCCGGCTTTCCATGCTTTTCGAAAAATGCATCATCACAGATCTTCGTCACATCACCCGCAAAAAATTCCGCATGTTCTATTCCATTCAACGCTGCATTTTCCTTCGCATCCATGATCGCATCTTCGATCATTTCCACTCCCACAATTTTCTTAGCCTGCCTGCTCAGAAAGATACCAATACTTCCGGTTCCGCAATAGAGGTCGTACACAACTTCATTGCCGGTCAGTCCTGCAAAATCACGCGTTACCTGGTATAAACGTTCACCCTGACTTGTATTGGTTTGAAAAAACGACTTTGGTGAAATTTTAAATTTGAAATCCTCCAGCGTTTCAATCACATATCCCTTCCCTTTAAAGACAACGGGATTCTGATCGTATAAACTATCGTTCTTTTTTGTGTTGATTGTATACAGCAGCGTAGTGATCTGAGGAAAAGTCTCCGACAGAAAATTCATCAGCAGCAGGATTTTTTCCATATCCGGTTCACCGAAAACCATATTCACCATCACTTCACCGGTTCTGCAAATTCTGAACTGCAGGGTGCGCATCAGTCCATGGTGTTCCTTGATATCGTAGAAAGTCCAGTCGCGCTCGAGTGCAAAATGTTTGATCGCAAGCCTGATCTCGTTGGTAGGTTCAGCCTGTAAGTGACAGGTCTTAATATCCACCACTTTATCGAACAGTCCTTTTGCATGGTATCCTGCAACGTTCATCTGCGAACTGATATTCTCATCATTCAGTTCAGAAGGAAGCAGGAATCTTTTGCTGGAGAAAGTATATTCAACTTTATTGCGGTATCGTGTGATAGGATCAGCACCCAGTATCGGTTCGAAAGCCGGAAGCGGAAGTTTGCCGATCCTTTTCAGCGTTTCTTCAACCTGTGTGTGTTTGAAGTTCAGCTGCTTTTCGTAGGGAAGCATCTGCCACTGGCAACCGCCGCAAACGCCGAAGTGTTCACAGAAAGGTGTTACACGGTCTTTTGCAAATTCATGAATTTTGATAGCACGACCTTCAGCCCAGTCCTTTTTGTTTCTCCCGATTCTTACATCCACAACATCCCCGGGAACCGCATCCGAAATGAAGATGGCTTTACCATCCACTCTCGAAATCGATTTTCCTTCAGCTGCATAATTCTCGACCAGTACCCGCTCTAATATGGGATGGCGGTTTTTCTTTTTTCTCACCGCGCAAAGATAAAGGAACTTGGTTCAACCATTGAGGCTGAACCAGTCCTATATTGTTAAGAGAAAACTTTAATAGTGAACCTGAATGTATGGAGTTTAATCCTTCTTCTCAAAATCCAGGATCACTCCGTTGATGCAATAACGTAATCCTGTTGGAGGAGGACCATCTTCAAATACATGTCCCAGGTGCGCTTTACAACGACCGCACATAACTTCAGTACGGGTCATGCCATGCGAATTATCAGGCTGATAGATGATACTGCCTTTTTTCACCGGCTCATAGAAACTTGGCCATCCGCATCCGCTGTCGAATTTCGTATCACTTTTAAAAAGTGCATTTCCGCAAGCTTTGCAATAATAAGTACCGATCTCTTTTGAGGTTTCGTACTTGCTGGTGAATGGACGCTCGGTTCCTTTCAGTCGCGCAATAGAATACACTTCTTTCGGAAGGATCTTCTGCCATTCTTCTTCCGCAATATTTACTTTGGAGCTATCCGTGCGGGAATAAACGGGATTGCTTTTATTTTCTTTATTCTCTTCCATAGCTGTTTTTTTAGATGCAGGTTGTTGAGAGTAACTGCAATTTTGCAGCCCGGTCATTAAAGTGATGATCAACAAAAACTGGATATATTTTTTCATAACTGACAATTGTAACAAATCTACGTCATCATGGTTCAGAGGGATTTGCTTTAGCAAAGTTTTGACTTTATTTGAAAGTTTCTACCTTTTAATCTAAACTCTTAGAGGAATTTTAGAGGTCTATGGTTATCTTTACGACCTATTCTACAATCATTTAAGGGACGCGGATGTTAAACTTAATTCTTTTTGGCCCTCCGGGCTGTGGTAAGGGCACTCAATCTGAACGACTTATTGAGAAATACGGATTGATCCATTTGTCGACAGGTAATCTCCTCCGGGAAGAAATTGCAAACCAGACAACATTAGGACTGGAAGCAAAAAAACTGATGGACCAGGGACAGCTTGTTCCGGATGCAGTGGTGGTTGGCATGATCGATTCTGCCATTACCAATAATCCACAGGCAAAAGGATTTCTGTTTGACGGTTTCCCTCGTACCGTAGCCCAGGCGGAGGCACTGGATAACCTGTTAAAGCAGAAAGATGCAGAGATCAATGTGGTCCTTGCTCTTGAAGTTGGAACTGAAGAACTGGTTTCGCGATTGCTGAACAGGGGTAAAACCTCGGGCAGAAGTGATGATACCAATGAATCTGTGATCCGTGCGAGACTGCAGGAATATGATAACAAAACCGCTCCGGTGGCTGGTTATTATGAGCAGTTCGGAAAAGTTCAGCGCGTAAAAGGTGAAGGAAGTATCGATGAGATCTTTACTGCACTTTGCGATGAAGTTGAAGCAGTAAAAGCTTAAAAGACTATTCGATCATATTTAAAGAGGAAGCCAGATAATTTTGGCTTCCTCTTTTTACTTATTTAACTCCCGTATTATTTAACGACCGGATCAAATTAATTCGAAGCCTTCGTAAGCAAACTATCACCCGCTGCAACCGCATCCAGGATTTTCAACTTAACTTTCTCCACCCTGATCTTTTCTTTTTCCAGGTAACCGATCCTTTCCGGTTTTCCTTCCAGTGTGTCTGCTTTAAAATTTTTCATCCATTCAAACATATCATCATCCGCCTCCTGTAGCTGAGCCTTCAATGCTTCGTATTGCGCAATCCTTTCTTTATTTGAAGAATTTGAAGGAAGTTTTTTCAGAGAATCGATCACCTGTTCCGACTGTTTTATAAACTTTGAGATCTTACCCATCTTCGCCATACCAACATCATGGCCCTGCATCACTTCATGAAAGAGTGTGTCTTCCTGTGTTTTCAAAACAGGAGTATAGCCATTCGTACGGACCGGCTCTTGCTTCTCTTTACACGCTATCACTGAAAGAATCATCATTGCTGCTATGAGGTATTTCATGCTGAAAGTTTGAGTCGCGAATTTAACCATCCTATGTTGAATCAATGTGTGACGATTGATACGTTTCTACTAAATTCGTAAACTAACGCTTGTTAATATGTACAAACTTGGAAACTATGTGCTTGGCAACTGGATTGAAGGAGATGGGGATGGACAGCTACTTTATGATGCAGTGAATGGCGATCCGATAGCAGCCGCTACTACAAAAGGACTCGATTACCACCAGATCCTGAATTACGCCAGGACAGTGGGAAATCCTGCCTTAAGAAAAATGACCTTTCATGAACGCGGAAGAATGCTTCGCGCGCTGGCGCTTCATTTGAGAGAACACCTCGATAAATTTTACCAGGTCAGTTATAAGACCGGTGCAACAAAAGCCGATAGCTGGATCGATATAGAAGGAGGAATCGGGAACCTTTTTTCCTATGCATCTTTAAGAAGAAAATTCCCCGACCAGCCATATGCACTCGACGGTGATATGATCAACAGCAGCAAGGGAGGAAATTTTATCGCTCAGCATATTCTTGTCCCGAAAGAAGGAGTAGCCATCCATATCAATGCCTTCAACTTTCCTGTCTGGGGCATGCTGGAAAAAATTGCCGTGAACCTGCTGGCCGGTGTTCCTGCAGTAGTGAAACCGGCAACCATCACTTCCTATCTCACGGAGGTTGTGGTTAAGGAGATCATTGCTTCCGGTATTCTGCCTCCTGGAGCATTGCAGCTGGTTTGCGGATCAGCCGGCAACCTGCTGGATTTTGTCCAGGAACAGGATGTGGTCACTTTTACCGGCTCGGCTTCTACCGGACAAATGCTCAAATCGAATAAAGCAATTCTGCAGAACAACGTAACCTTCAACCAGGAATCGGATTCCCTGAATTGTATTGTCCTTGGAAATGACGTGGCTCCGGGAATGGAAGAGTGGGACATTTTTATAAAAGAAGTCAGAAGAGAAATGACTGCAAAAGCGGGACAAAAATGTACCGCAATTCGAAGAATTTTTGTTCCGGAAAACAAGATGGAAGAGGTGTGGAAAGCGATCTCGAAGTCTTTACAATCCACCACCATCGGAAATCCATTGAATGATAAAGTAAGAATGGGTGCGCTTGCGGGAAAATCACAACGTGAGGAAGTGATCAGCCAGGTTCAGAAGCTGCTTGCAAGTTCGCAGATCGTGTATGGTTCCATGGATTCCATCGAACTGATCGATGCGGATTATAATAAAGGATCTTTTTTAAGTCCGTTATTATTATTGAATGAAAGGCCTTTTGAATCGGAAGAGGTTCATACCGTGGAAGCATTCGGTCCTGTTAGTACGATCATGGCTTATAAAGATGCAGACGAATCAATACTTCTTGCAAAGAAAGGCCAGGGTTCACTGGTATGCAGCATCGTAACAGCGGATGACGGGATTGCCCGCGACTTTGTTCTCGGTGCAGCAACTCATCACGGAAGGATCCTGGTATTGAATAAGGACTCTGCGAAAGAAAGTACCGGTCATGGTTCGCCCTTGCCTTTGCTGGTGCATGGCGGTCCGGGAAGAGCAGGTGGCGGAGAGGAAATGGGCGGGGTTCGTGGCGTGCATCATTATATGCAGCGGGTTGCAGTGCAGGGATCACCAACCACATTGACAGCTATCACCAATGTTTACCAGCAGGGAGGAAAAGTATCGGAAGAGGAAAAACATCCTTTCAGAAAACATTTCCAGGAATTGAAGATCGGCGATTCGTTACTGACGCATAAGAGAACGGTAACTGAGGCGGATATCACCAATTTTGCGAATATCAGTTGGGATCATTTTTATGCGCATACCGATCACACTTCCCTCGAGGGCACATTATTTGAAAAGCCTGTAGCACATGGATACTTTATTCTCAGTGCAGCGGCCGGATTATTTGTGGATGCGAAGAAGGGACCGGTTCTGTTAAACTATGGTTTGGAGGAATGCAGGTTCCTGAAACCGGTGTATGCAGGATCGACGATCCAGGTTCGACTAACCTGCAAGGAAAAAATTGACCAGGAGCAGCGTGAACCAAATGATATTCCCAGGGGTATTGTAAAATGGCTGGTGGAAGTGATGGATGAAACAAATGAGCAGGTTGCGATTGCAACCATCATGACGATGGTGAAAAAACTATCCTAAAAATCAGAAATAAGAAATAAACTATGCAGACTTTAAAATTTATAGAGCTGCATTTTCTTTGAATAATCAGAATCACATAATTTAACCGCAGAAAGAAAAATAAAAAAAATTATATGTCAACCGGCTACGTAAAATCAGAAACTCACGCAGGCATTACTACAATCGAATTCTTTCATCCGCAGGGAAATTCACTTCCCGCTTCTATACTTGACCAGCTTGCACAACAGATTCATGGAGCAGGAATGAATGAGGATACGCAGGTAATTGTTCTGCGATCAGGTGGTTCATCTGCATTTTGTGCCGGGGCATCCTTTGATGAACTGATAGCGATCAAAAATGAGGATGAGGGACGTGAGTTTTTCTCTGGTTTTGCGCATGTGATCAATGCCATGAGAAAAATTCCGAAAATGGTCATTGCACGTGTTCATGGAAAATGTGTTGGTGGTGGAGTTGGTATCGCGGCAGCAGCTGATTATACCATTGCCTGCGAAGGTGCCGATATCAGGTTGTCGGAACTTGCAATTGGTCTCGGACCATTTGTTGTAGGACCCGCCGTCGAAAGAAAAATCGGTGCTGGTGCATTCTCGCATCTTGCGATTGATTCAAGTATGTGGAGAAATGCAGAGTGGGCAAAACGTAAAGGATTGTATGCTGAAGTTCATCCCGAATCTGGAGGAATGGATGAATCTATTCACCGGCTTGCAAATGTGCTTGCGCATTCCAATCCCCAGGCAATGGCTGAAATGAAAAAAGTTTTCTGGAAAGGAACGGAGAATTGGGACCAGTTACTGGCGGACAGAGCGGCAATCAGCGGAAGATTGGTTTTAAGTTCTTTTACAAGAAATGCAATTGAAAAATTTAAGGCAGCTAAAGCGATTGCAGCGAAATAATATTACTGATTGAGAAGAGCGATGGGTGAAAAAATATGTTGCGCTTATATAAGTTCTTCGCAGTTCAAATCTCTAACTATTTTGAGAATTCCATATTATGTAATTACTTTGTAATAACAAAAGTAAAATTATGGAACTTTCAGTAATAGATATTGGCAACTCAAAAGGCATACGCCTTTCTAAGACAATTCTGGAAAAGTATAATATCACGGACAAAATTGAATTAATCTTCGAGAAGGGATATATCATATTAAAGCCAAAATCTGAACCAAGAAAAGGGTGGGAAAGAGCATTCAAAAAAATGCATAAAAATGGCGATGATCAACTTTTAATGAATGATGTTTTTGAGGATGAAAATTTTGAAGAATGGAGCAAGTAAATCAGTATGATATTGTATTAGTAAATCTTGATCCGACTGTTGGCAGCGAAATGAAAAAGACAAGGCCCTGTGTTGTCTTATCTCCAAATGAAATGAATAAATACTTGCAAACGATAGTTGTTGCTCCTATGACAAGCAGCTCGAAACCTTATCCCACGCGCGTTGAAGTGAAACATAAAACCACTAAAGGTTGGATTGCAATTGATCAAATAAGAACTATAGATAGGTTGCGCATTGTAAAGCGATATGAACCTTTGACCATAAAGGAAATTATAAAAGTTAAAGAAGTAATTCAGGAAACCTTTGTGGACTAGAGCTGCCGCCAAACTTGGCCAGCAAAAATCCAAGCCGGGGCACTAGGGATTCTAATTCCCGTCCTTTTGCTAGCCCTTTCAATTCTTCAAATATCAATACCCTCCTAATGCCCTGTACATTCCGATCGTTGCGTGGTATTGATTCTTTCTTGTTTCAATCATTTCAATATTTGCTCTCAATGATGCCTGTCGTGCCAGTAACACTTCCAGGTAAGTTGCTCGTCCCGTTCTGAATAATTCCGAAGAAACATCAATGGATGCTTTGCTGATGTTCGCCTCTTTTGATTTCATTTCGTAAATCTGCTGAAGGCTTTCAATTCTTTTCAATCCCTGGAATACTTCATTGAATGCATTCACTACGGTGCCTTCATATTCATACAGCGCTTCTCTTTGTCGCGCATTGGATCTCGCAAATTCTCCCTTGATCATTGTTCTGTTTATAATCGGTGCAGAAATTCCCGCAATTAAACTGTATGCAATAGATTCAGGAAACCGGAATAATAGCCCCGCTTTATATGCCTGCAATCCAACTCCTGCATTGAGTGTTAGAGACGGAAAGAATGCAGCCCTGGCTGCTTCCAGATCTGCTTTGGTTGCAACGAGTTCCCATTCCGCTCTCCGGATATCCGGCCTGCGTACAATCATTTCCGATGGCACTCCTGCTTTAATGATCTGAGGTTCTGCAATGGCATAAAACGATGTATCCCTGATGATAGGTTGAGGATATCTGCCGGCCAGAACATTGATACGTCCTTCAATTTCCCTGATCTGTTGATTCACCTGGACCCTGAAACTTTTCATTCCAAGTAACTGCGCCTCGAATTGTTGTACCGCAAGTTCATTCACCATCGCAGCTTCCTTCTGAACTTTTACCAGTTCAATTGCTTCTTCCTGGAGACTGATCGTTTGCTCCAGCACCCGTATTTCTTCATCTAAAGCAAGTAATTCATAATAGGCATTCGCAGTTTCAGAAACCAGCGCAGTTTGTATCAGGTTCTTCCCTTCCACACTGGAATAAAAACGCGCCATAGCCGCTTTTTTCCTGTTCTTCAATTTTCCCCACAGATCAATTTCCCAGCTCGACTGCAATCCAAAATAATAATCCGGAAGATCCACAGGAACCCGTTTTCCTTTTTCAATATCCGTTGAAATGTTACCCGCACCATCCATGGTGTATAAACCAAATCGCCTGATGGCAGGAGCTGCAACAGCATTCACCTGGGGACGTAAAAATCCCTGTGCCTGGTTCACCATTGCCTGTGCCATTTGAATTCTTTCAGTGGCAGTTCTCAGGTCATAATTATTTTTGAGCACTGTATCGATCAGTTCATTCAAATGTGCTGATGTATAAAATGATTTCCTGTTTAATAACCCGCTGGAACTTTTAACTGAAGTATCGCCGTCAAAGGTTGAAGGAACACTTCGTTTATCCATGGTAGTTATATCAGGAGCTTTACATCCTGCTGCTGCAACGAAGCTTAATATGATGATATGTTTCAAACTTGATTTCAACATGATCAAATGGTTTCAGTGTAAGGTTTTTCTTCTTTGATACTTTTCTTATGAAGGCGGTCCTGGATGGTTCCGAAAATGAAATACAATCCCGGGATGATGATCACACCGAAGATTGTTCCGAATAACATTCCACCTGCCGCTGCAGAACCAATGGTCCTGTTACCGATCGCTCCTGCACCGGATGCAAACATCAATGGGATCAACCCCGCAATGAATGCAAAGGAGGTCATCAGGATCGGTCTCAGCCTGGATTCTGCACCTTCAATAGCCGCTTCAAAAACACTCATTCCTTCCCTGTGTTTGAGTGTTGCAAACTCTACGATCAGGATGGCATTTTTTCCAAGCAATCCGATCAGCATGATCATCGCAACCTGTGCGTAAATATTATTCTCAAGTCCCATCATCCACAACATCAGGAATGCTCCGAAAATTCCGGTGGGCAACGAAAGGATTACAGGTAGCGGAAGAAGAAAACTTTCATACTGCGCAGATAAAAGCAGGTAAACAAATAACAAACAGATCACGAAAATAAATACTGCTTCACCACCTGCAAGTGCCTGGTCGCGGGAAGATCCGGCCCAGTCATAAGAGTAACCAGCCGGTAATGATTTTGCTGCTTCATCTTTAATTGCCTGGATCGCCTGGCCGCTACTGAAACCATTTGCAGGTTCACCATTCACCATTGCGGCAGGGTACATATTGTAACGTGTCACCACTTCGGGTCCGTACACTTTTTCGATCCTCAGGAATGCAGTCACCGGAACCATCTCTCCATCTTTATTCTTTACAAACAAATTCATGATATCCGTTGGCTCTGCACGATATTCCGGAAGTGCCTGTACCATTACACGATACATCTGGTTAAAGCGAATAAAATTCGTTGCATATTCACTTCCGAGATAAGTCTGGAGAGTGCTTAAAATGTCTGCTACAACAACTCCTTTCTGCGCTGCTTTTACATTGTCGATATGCACCATGTACTGCGGAAAACTCGCATCGAAAGTTGTGAATGCATTGGATATGGATGGTTGATTATTTAATTGTCCCGCAAATGCTGCTGATACCTCTTCCAGTTTTTTCAGATCACCTTTTCCGGTTCGATCCAGTAACCTCAATTCAAATCCACTTGCATTACCGAAACCCGGAACCGGTGGCGGGGTGAAGAATTCAATGTTCGCATCCTTGATGAACTTTGTTTTTTCCTTCAGCTCTTCAATGATTTCCTTATCAGATTTTTTTCTATCATTCCAGTTTTTCAGACTGATCAGGTTCATACCAAACGATGCACCTGTTCCGTCCGACAATACATTGAATCCCGCAAGAGTTGATACGGATGAAACTCCTTCTACTTTTTCTGCGGTTTTCTGAATAGCATCCACTACTTTCTCTGTTCTCTCCAGTGTTGCTCCGGCAGGAGTCGTGATACTCGCATAGATCGTTCCCTGGTCTTCATTCGGAATAAATCCTGTAGGCAGGATCTTTCCAAACAAACCAGTCATAAAACAGAATACAATCAGGATTACAAATGTCAGAACCCTTCTGCTTACAATTGCACCTACCAGCGATTTATACCTGTCTGAAAGATTATTGTACTTCCTGTTGAAGCCATCGAAGAACCTGTTCATCAGCGTTCTTTTCTTTGGTCCATGGTCCGGACGCTTCAGCATCATTGCACACAATGCAGGAGTTAGTGTTAAGGCTACAACGCCCGATAAAACAATTGCAACTGCGATCGTAAGGGAGAACTGTTTATAGAATACTCCTGCAGATCCGGGCATGAATGCAACCGGAACAAATACTGCCGACATTACCAGGGTGATCGCGATGATCGCACCACTGATCTCACGCATCGCGCGTTCCGTTGCTTTCTTCGGACCAATCTTCGAATGTTCCATCTTCGCATGCACTGCTTCAATTACCACGATCGCATTATCGACCACAATACCAATCGCAAGTACCAGTGCAAACAGCGTGATCATGTTCAAAGAAAAATCCATCAGGTGCATGAAGAAGAATGTTCCGATCAGGGATACCGGTACTGCAATCGCAGGAATGATGGTCGACCGGAAATCCTGCAGAAATATGAACACTACGATGGATACCAGAATGAATGCTTCGATCAGGGTTTTTACAACTTCGTGTATGGATGCATCGAGGAATTCAGATACATCATAACTGATCGTATAATCCATTCCTGCAGGAAAATCCTTTTTCAGTTCCTGCATCTTTGCTTTGATGTTCTCGATCACTTCACTCGCATTACTTCCCGGACGTTGCTTCAGCATGATCGCAGCTGATGGCTTTCCGTTTTCCTTGGAGATCACATCATAATCCTGTGATCCGAAATCCACTTCAGCAATATCTTTCAGTCGTACAATCTCCCCCTCATAATTACTCCTGATCACCACATCTTCATACTGCTCTTTTGTATTGAACTTCCCGGTATATTTTAAAACGTATTGTAAAGATTGCGACTGACGCCCGGAGCTCTCACCGATCTTGCCCGGAGCTGCTTCCACATTCTGCTCTTTCAAACTCCTGATCACATCATCGGTTGAAATATTGTAGGTGGTCATGCGCTGTGGATTCAGCCAGATACGCATTGAATATTCACGTGATCCCATGATCTCCGCGAAACCAACACCATCAATTCTTTTCAATTCAGCAAGCAGATTGATATCCGTATAGTTATACAAAAACTTTTCATCCATTGAAGGATCGTTACTGAGCATGTTCACATACAGCAGCATACTGTTTTGAACCTTTTCAACGATCACTCCGGATTTAATTACTTCTTCCGGCATTTCATCCAGAATGGAAGAAACCCTGTTCTGTACGTTCACCGCAGCAACATCCGGATCGGTTCCTGTTTCAAAAATGATCTGGATCACACTGGTTCCATCATTACCGGAAACGGACGACATATACGACATGCCGGGAACACCGTTGATCGCTCTTTCCAGCGGAGTAACCACCGCCTTTACGCAGGTCTCCGCATTCGCACCGGTATACTTGGTGGTAACGTTTACTTCAGGCGGAGCAATATCCGGAAATTGGGTTACAGGCAATTGAAAGAAACCAAGTATTCCAAGCAAGAGAATGATCAAAGAAATCACGATCGACAGGATCGGCCTGTGAATGAATTGAGCTGCTGTCATGGATTAAACTTTTAGCTATACAGGTAAGGCTGGAAGAATCGCCGCGAAAATTTTTCAGGGATTCATTATCAGTTTGAAAGTGCATCCCGAAGTGAGATAACTTCTGTTTTGATCTTATCTCCTTCCCTGACCTGTTGAATGCCTTCAAAAATCACGTGGTCTGATGTGTCAAGGCCCGATTCAATTACATACAGATGATTGAGCCTGATGGTAGGATTTATATTTCGCATCCTTACAGTATTGGAACTGTCGATGGTATAAACATATACTTTGTCCTGAATTTCGAAGGTGGCTTTCTGGGGAATCACCATGGCGTCTTTAATATCATCACATACGAGGATCTTCCCGCTTGAACCATGCTTCAATATTAGCTTTGGATTTTTAAAACGTGCACGGAAAGCTATATTCCCTGTTCCTTTATTCACGATGCTCTCTACCGTTTCAATTTTCCCGGTCTCCTCAAAGATTTCATTGTTTGCCATCAGCAACTGAACCTCCGACATGGAATTCAATTCTGCAGTTTTCATCAGGTCAAGAAATTCTTTTTCAGATACATTGAAGTACGCATAGATCTCTGTGTTATTTGAGATCGTCGTAAGCAGGTCACCTTCAGAAACAAGACTCCCGGTTTTATATGGAATCCTGTTAATTACCCCGGTAAACGGAGCACGCACTTTTGTATAGGATAGATTCAATTTGGCAATGGAAACTGCTGACCTTGCTTCATCCAGTCTTGCTTCTGCAGCTTCCTTTCTTGCCTCCGCCATTTGAAGTTCTGTGGAGGATACAATGTTTTTATCTGCCAGTGTTTTTGTATTCTTCAGTTCCACTTCTGCTACCTTCAATTCAGCAACTGCACTTTTATAATTAGCATTTGCTTTCATCAGGTTTTCATGGAAACCTCTTGAACTCAACGTGAAAAGGATCTGTCCTGCCTGCACAGGCTTCCCTTCATCTACATGAATTTTTTCAATGAAGCCCTGTACATGCGTTCTGATCTCCACATTCTGTTTCGACTGAAGGTCTGCGATATATTCCCTTGTAAAAGTTGTATCAACGATGGTAGGCTGAACAACTTTAAAGGACTCAGCATCTTTTTTTACCTGCTGATTTTGATCTGAACAGGAGAGTATGAAAAGAGAAAAAGCGATAATTCCACGGCCTCGAAGTGTAAAAAGTTTGTTCATGATGCATGTTGCATTTGATTAAACAATGGGGGTATCGCGAAATTAAAATCTTAAGCCCGGGGGCATGGCTGTAACAGATTAAACTTGTTTTAACACAGGGGGTTTTACATTTCTTTAAGAATTAATATGACCCTATAAAATAAAAAATGCCGGGATAATTTCCCGGCATTTATCATTAAAAAACTATTTAAAAATCAGCTATTCGGCCCTCAAAAAGGGAGTAGATCTAAAATATTAAGTATTCCTCAAACACAGAGCATCTTAAATATTCAACCCTCCGCAAACAGAGATCACCTGTCCCGTTACATAAGAACTCATATCCGATGCAAGGAATAAAGTGGTGTCCGCGATCTCTTCTCCTTTTCCAAATCTTCCCAAAGGAATTTTTTCCAGGAATGCTTTGGATGCTTCCCCTTCTTTCAGGTAATGCGTCATATCGGTTTCAATGAAACCCGGTGCAATAGCATTGCATCGGATATTACGACTTCCCAGTTCATGCGCCATTGATTTTGTAAAACCAATGATCCCTGCCTTACTTGCTGCATAAGAACTTTGTCCTGCATTCCCGCGGATCCCGATGATCGAACTCATATTGATGATCGAACCCTTTCTTGCTTTCATCATCGGCCTGATGACCTGCTTGGTCATGTTGAACACACTTTTCAGGTTGATATCCATCACATCATCCCATTGCTCCTGCGACATACGCAGCAATAAATTATCTTTTGAAATCCCTGCATTGTTCACACACACATCAATGGTTCCGAATTCTTTCATCACATCATTTACAAAAGATTCGCATGCTGCAAAATCTCCTGCATTACTCTGGTATGCTTTTGCTTTTGTACCAAGACCGTTGATCTTTTCTTCCAAAGCCTTTGCTTTTTCTGCACTGCTGTCGCTCACATAAGTGAACGCAACCTGTGCTCCGTGTTCAGCGAGTTTGATTGCAATAGCTTCTCCAATGCCGCGCGCAGCACCGGTTACAATAACAACTTTATTTTCAAGTAATTTCATAAGCAGTAATTATGGGCGCAATATAGAAAAGTAATTCATACTCAGACTATGGTCGCACTATAGAAAGTATTTCTTCAACGTAAATCCGCTCGTTGCTCAGTCTTGGTACTTTATGCTGACCGCCCAGTTTGCCCTTACTTCTCAACCATTCCGTAAACGTTCCCTTCTTCAAAGCATGGACCTGCGGCATTCTTAAAGCGATGTCCTTATAACGCTTCGCTTCGTAATCACTGTTGATGGATTGCAGGGCTTTATCAAGTTCGGTCACAAATCCATCCAGACTATCCGGATCCTTTCCGAATTCAATCAGCCATTCATGCGCACCATTACTTGCATCACTGAAATATACCGGGGCAGCTGTGTAATCATTTACTATTGCACCAGTTTTTTTAGAAGCGATACTGATTGCCTTATCGGTGTTGTCTACAATTACTTCTTCCCCGAAAGCATTCATATAATGTTTCATCCTTCCGCTCACTTTCACCCTGTATGGTTCCCTTGATGTGAACTGGATCGTATCACCGATCAGGTATCGCCACAATCCGCCATTGGTGCTGATCACGAGACCATAATTCTTTCCAAGCTCCACATCTCTCAATCCGATCGTCTGCGGATCCTTCTTTCCGTATTCTTCCATCGGCATGAACTCCATAAAAATTCCATGGTCGAGGAATAACAACATGCCATCATCATCCGGATGTTCCGTTGCAGCAAAGAATCCTTCACTTGCATTGTACATCTCGAAGTAATTGATATCCTTTCCGATGATCTTTTTGAACTGCTCACGGTAAGGCGTAAACGAAACGCCTCCATGCATATATAATTCTAGTGATGGCCATACTTCGGCCATACAACTCTTGCCGGTGATCTCCAGGATCCTTCTGAATAATACCAGCGTCCAGGTTGGTACACCGGAGATAGAGGTTACATTTTCCTTGATGGTGCTTTCTGCAAGCTTCTCGATCTTGGTCTCCCATTCGTCCATCAGTGCGATGCTGAGTTCGGGGGTCCGGATCCACTGTCCCCAGAACGGTGTGTTCTGTAACAACACGGCACTGAGGTCGCCGAATTGAACATCTTCATTCAGTTGGGAAATGGTATGACTGCCTCCGATCACGAGACCTTTCCCTGTAAGCAGGTCGGAATCGGGATTGAAGTCGTAATAGAAAGTGAGAACGTCTTTGGCTGCTTTATAGTGACAGTCCTGCAAACTCTCTTCCGTTACGGGAATGAATTTGCTTTTATCGCTGGTGGTTCCGCTGCTTTTTGCGTACCAGGATACCGGCGTGTTCCAGAGAAGATTCTGTTCTCCTTCCATGGAGCGAAGGATATAAGGTTTCAGGTCATCATATTCATGAATGGGCACTGTATCCTTAAATGCTTTGATATTGAACAGTTCGGAGAAGTTGTATTGTCTTCCGAATTCCGTGTATTGAGCGGAGGTCACGAGGTCCTGGAGTACTTCGCGCTGCGAGTCGTATGGATTTGCTTTCCATGCTTCAATTCTCCATTTGCGCATACGCGCCAATTGCGATATAGCAGGCGATAGTAGTTTCACAACCTTAAAATAAATTATTATGGAATGATATCCTGAATCAGATCTGCCCCGGATCGTTTTCCTGGGTTGGGTATTCTTCCGGCCTTAATCCTCTGAGCGCTTCTTCATGCAGGTAGTCTTTGCGCTTCAATTCAAAATTCCTGCCAAGGTAAAGCCTTCTTACCTGTTCATCATCAGCGAGTTCCTCGGCTGTTCCGTGCTTGAAGATCTTTCCGTCGATCAGTAAATATGCCCGGTCGCAGATCGATAAAGTTTCGTTTACATTGTGGTCGGTGATCAGGATCCCGATATTTCTGTATTTCAGTCGGGCAACTACGGATTGAATATCTTCCACCGCGATCGGGTCAACGCCGGCGAAAGGTTCATCGAGCAGAATGAATTTAGGATCTACGGCCAGTGCTCTTGCAATCTCGGTTCTTCTTCTTTCACCACCGCTGAGCGAGTCACCATTATTTTTGCGGACGTGGTGGAGACGAAATTCATCGAGCAGACTTTCCAGTTTGTCTTTCTGTTCTGCCTTGCTGAGTTTGGTCATTTCCAGGATCGCCTTGATATTGTCTTCAACACTCAGTTTGCGAAAAACGGATGCTTCCTGCGGAAGATAACCGATCCCCATCTGTGCGCGACGGTACATCGGGAGCTGGGTAATATCCTGCTCATCGAGAAACACTTTTCCTTCGTCGGGTTTGATGAGACCCACTACCTGGTAGAACGTGGTGGTTTTACCGGCACCGTTGGGCCCGAGTAATCCGACGATCTCTCCCTGCTTGACATGAATGGAAACATGGTTAACGACCGTTCTGTTGCGGTAGATCTTGACCAGGTCTTTGGTAGTGATTTCGCTCGACAAATGATAGTTGTTTGCGGCAAAAATAGCCGAATCAGACCATAAGTTGTCGGGTGATCTTTAAATTAACACGTGCTTGATAATCGGATTTCATGAAGTAAATTCGCGTCCACATGAAAGTAATCGACCATATCAGGCAGGCAAAGGACACCCTGATCTCATTTGAAATACTCCCTCCACTGAAAGGAAAGACCATCAATTCGATCTATGAACACCTGGATCCGCTGATGGAATTCAAACCTTCGTTTATCAATATTACCTATCACCGAAGTGAGCATGTTTTCAAGAAGAAGGCAGACGGAACTTTTGATAAGGTGGAAGTACGAAAGAGACCGGGAACGGTAGGGATCTGTGCGGCGATCATGAACTACTATCATGTGGATGCGGTACCGCACCTGATCTGCGGAGGTTTTAATAAAAGGGAAACCGAAGATGCACTGATCGACCTGAATTTTATCGGGGTAGAAAATGTGCTGGTGCTGAGAGGAGATGCGGCAAAGAATGAAACGTTCTTTGAACCCGAACCGGATGGTAACAGATATGCATTGGATTTGCTCAAGCAAGTCGTTGATTTGAACAATGGAATTTATTTAGAAGAAGATATCAGGGATGGATACCGCACCAAATTCTCGATAGGTGTAGCCGGTTATCCCGAGAAACATTTCGAAGCTCCGAATTTAGATACTGACCTGGCCTACCTCAAGGCAAAAGTGGATTCCGGTGCAGAATACATTGTAACGCAAATGTTCTTCGACAATAACAAGTACTTCGAGTTTGTAAGAAAATGCCGCGAAGCAGGGATCACTGTTCCCATCATACCAGGATTAAAACCCATCACAAATAAAAAGCAGCTGGCAGTCATCCCAAGAACATTTCACGTCGACATTCCAAACGACCTGATCAATGCGATCTTAAGTTGCAAAACTGATGTGGATGTAGAGCAAGTCGGAACCGAGTGGCTGATCCAGCAATCCAAAGAGTTGAAGGCTGCAGGTGCACCAGTGTTGCATTACTATACGCTGGGGAAACCGAAGGTGATTTGGAATGCGGTGAAGGAGATATTGTAGGGGGGCGATAACCCTATAATTTTGTAGCAAATAACTGCTAGCATTGAAGGAAGAGAACCCAAAAGTATAGAACTGGGTATAATCTGTGTTTTGACTTTTTATTAGAAGGGATTAAAATTTATAGGAGATACTTATTCGTATATTTTGCTGTTGGCAGTAATTGAAATGGACACCTCAATTGTTAAAACATATCACGACAAACTAAAAGACCTTGTAGCATCTGACTTCGAAAAGGAGTTGTTAGAGGCTAGTTTAAAAAACTTACTTGACAAAGGCAATAAATTACGGTTTAATAATTTTGCTGTTGGAATTCGTGAGCTATCAAGACACGTATTATCCAGACTAGCACCTAATCACGAAATTTTCCTATGTGGATGGTACAAAAATGAAACTAATAAAGTTTGGACAAACAAGCCGAGGCGAAAGAGTAAAATATGCAATTCAAGCAGGAATTTCTGACGAGTACCTTGCAACCGTTTTTGACGTTGAAGAATATAAGTATGAGGTTCTTCAAGCTATTAATATATTGAATAAATATACTCATGTTAACAAGGACACTTTCGCAATCCCAGAAAACGAGGTTGATGAGCTTTCGGAAATTGTTGTCGATGCATATTCAGGGTTACTAACCGCCATCATAGACTGTAGAAAAAACTTAAAAACAGAATTAGAAGAACATATTAGTGAAGCTCTTCTTGAACATACTATTTATGAAAGTATCGACGACATAGATATTCTTTCGACTCATCACAATGTAGAAGAAGTCTATGTTTCCGAATATCATATTAGCGAATTAGGAAGTACTCAATTACTACTTCAAGTTGATGGCGTTATTGATGTCAGACAGCAATATGGTTCTAATAGTGACCTTGCTAATGACATTGGATTTGAGTGGAATACTTCATTTCCTTTTAGCAGCAAAGTGACAATGAAATTTAGTGCTGAGTTTTCAAAAAATGCAGACGTTGAAAAATTCGACGTAAACACAGACAGTTGGTACGAATAACAACTACTGCCAAATTGCTATTTGCAAAAGCTGGGCAGAGGGAGGCCTTATTTGAACTTTTGTTTTTCAATTTTGCTTCACATCGAGCAGATGAATAACTATTTAGCTATACGCAAATCATCAATTTTTAATTATAAATTTAGCTTTAGCTGGCCGGGCGGAAGAAAGGAAGTCTATTTTTCAGCCTTCGTAAATACCTGCCTGATTGAGCGTAATTAAAAAGACACATCATGACGATAAATTGGGTAGTGACTTACAACAGACTTTTTGAAATAATTAATAGTACAGGGGATGCGTACTATGGAGGTACTAGATTTCTTGATGCGATTAGAAAGATTAATTACAATGTACCTTCTTATAAAATTTACATCCAGCAGAGACAAGATGCTGGTAAAAGCTCAAGTAGGAAGGATTACTACTACGACTTACTCATGGAGCAGCCGGAAAATGACAGAGTACAAATTGTCAATTATATTCTTGACACTGTAGGACATTTATATCCAGAGAAGACTGCTGCAATCAGACAGCTTATTGGCCAGCCATCTCAAATTCAGGGACCTCAAGTCGTTGCGCCGCAAAATCTGTGGAATGCAGAACGTTTAAACCAGTATTTAGAGGATATGGACACTTCAATTGATGAAGGTAGATATGAATACACACTTACGCTGGCTTACACCTGTATTGAAGGTTTTTATAAAGCATTTATACGTGAGAAAATCCCATCTCAAATTGCATTAAATGAATTGACACCAATGTCAGTTCAGGTTAGGAATTACATCAAAGGACAGTTAGATACAAACGGAATAGTTTACCCTGACCAAGCACTAACTCTGCTTTCAACTGTTACCAATGCAATTTGTAATGCAAGAAACAATTTCAGTGACTCTCACAGTGGAAATAGAGCAGAAAAATGGCTTGCAGTGTACTTAAGAGACAATGTAAATGCAATTGCAAAACTTCTATTAAGTTTTCTATAAATAACTTTACGGAATGGCAAAAGATAGATTAAGCTCAGATAACCTTTACCATTTTAAGTCAAACATCAGCGTTTTAAAATCTATTTTAACCCATGGGTTCAGGCATAGCCTATGGTCAGAGACAATCCCGTATAAGAAATCAGAGCAAAACAACTTTATAGTTTGCTTCTGTGACATTCGAATTGAAGATACAAATTATCATAGGCAAACCTATGGCGATAATGCTATTGTATTAACCAAAGATTGGGGCAAAAGAAATGGCGTAAGCCCAGTAAGATATATTCATGCATATTCACCAGGCATTTTACCAAACTATATCAAAAGTAAAAACCTGTTCCGTGAGGTAAGAAAAAACGCAGAAGACCACTATGACACGGTTTTGATGGATTATTCTATTTTTAGTGTATTGATTGACTTAAAAAAGCTACATCATGATAGCTTGCAGGTAGACATTAATTCAAATCCCGGTTTGTTGTCTGAAATGAATGCTTTAGAGATTGAGTTTCATCAATTATTTGAAGCTTTAAAACCTATGGGTCAAGATAAGGCATTAACGAAGTATTTCCGTTCTTTAACAAATAGAATAGTTGAACTACACAACGAGTTAGAGAGACGAGATGCTTTTATGAGAGTTTATTCTGAGGACTTTACTCATCCAACAACAGGCACAACCATAAAAAACAAAATTCTGTATGATGAAAAAGAGTGGCGGTCCATAAAATTTGCTGAAAATGCAGATTATTCTGAAGCAACAAAAAATAAGTTTCTTCCACCTAATTATAACCTTCTTTTTGGAGACAATGACGTACTTGCTATTTTGCTTAAGGATGAAGCTACGGTGAACGACGTAAAAGATTATATTGTCAATAACAAGACACTTCTTGAAACTACGAAAACAATAAGCAAATTGAAGGTGATAGATGATTATAAAGAATAACAAAAACGCCCAATAAGGTATTTCTTAAACTTATGAAAACTCCGTCAACTATTTAAGTTTTTTAAAAATTATATTTGGCCATACCAGACATTCAACAAAATGAAAGTTATAAGTAATATCGTAGATCACAGGATTCATGCAACAAACCTTTTAATCGAAACCACATTAGGAGAATATCACAAACTGTCAAATTCTATTCTAGAAGAGAATCCATTTCAGAGAAAAAGGGTAAAAACTTCAGGTACTATATATAGCCTTTTGAAATCAGATTTGAAGGAAGGGATTGTAATTCCGCCAATTGTCTTGGGGCTAAATGTCAAAATAGATATTAAAAATGCTTCCGATGAAAAACTTATTCAATTAATTGAAGGCGAAAAAAATAAGCTTTTAATTTTAGATGGACTTCAACGAACTTACACAATCCGAGATCTTTTAAAAGAACTCGAAGATAAAAAAGACCCAGACCTAGGAAAAATACAATCGCATCCATTAAGAATTGAAATTTATGTTGGTATCAATAAGTTGGGGATATTATATAGAATGTTAACATTAAACACTGGACAGACGCCAATGTCCAGTAGACATCAAATTGAAATCATTTATTCGGATTATATAAAGACGGGAATTGACGGTGTGAAATTAATCAAGCAAGTTGATGATAAGACACCTTCAAATTTGGGCGAATATAATTTTAGAGACATTATTGATGGATTCACTTCATATCTAGAACGAGACTATTTGACTATTGAAAGAACAGATATTTTGGACAATATAAAAAGTTTAGAAAAATTAGCAATTGAAAATCAAAATAAAGATTTATTCGTCCAGTTCGTTAAAACATATGATTCTCTGGCGAGTAAAATGGAGAAGCTTAGCGTTGGCTGGAATTATGATTTAGAAGGATCCGGAAAAAAATTAGGAGGAGCTGCTTTTGCTAAAAATGTTCTTAATATTTTCAACAAATCCCAAGTAATGACAGGCTTTGGTTCTGCTATTGGAAAGCTTGTTGATCTTGATGCAGTTAAGGGTTTTGATGAAATCCAGAATTTAATTCCCAAAATAAAAAGTCAAGACATTTCTGAAGATTTAAATAACCTAATCACCAAATTAGATAGTCTTCGTTCTGTTGCTGTAAAAATTGGTAACGACCAAAGAATTTTCTTTCATTACCTTTTTCGTGAAATTTTTGACGACAAATCCGATAGTTATCTAAATTTCGGAGAATCTGTGAATCAGGCGTATATGCAATATGAGCGCAGGACAAAATAACATAGTTTATGCCACTCAAACTTTTTAGTGACCTAAGCTCTTCTCAAGAGATCGCCATCCTGAACAACGTCTCATTTCACGATATCGCAGGGGAAAAATATTTCATTATAACTGATTCAATCCAAAGTAATGAAATAAGGGTGAACTATATCCCTAACTTCTTAACAAATAGAGATCCAGACCGATATGAGTGCTTTTTATTTGAAAATACATATTTGACTGCAGAAAATGATGTTTATGAATTGTATGAAAATACTCTAGACGGAAGGATAGGCTGGATATTTCCGGTAACGTCCCTTGATTCGAATGAAAATGATTTTGCTGAAAATGGCAGTTTTAAACATTATCGTCATATAGCATATGAGAAGTTACTAGTTGCGGACTATCAAATTCAATATCAAGAAGGGAAATCATAATATAGAATTTCAGAGATTTTTGAAGGCCTTTGTATTTGCATTCTAAGCAAAGATGAACTGGCAAATATTACAGCTTTTAAGATTGAGCATTATGCTCTCTCTTTTTTAACGTACGATTATCTTCTTTTTCAAAATGTCTTCAAGGCAAAAAAAGCTTTTGATAAATCTGACGAAATCAAGAATCTGAGAGCCAAAAAGCACCAAATCAAAATTAAAAAGTCAGCTTTCGATATTGAAGCAAATCAGTATACAAGATCACTTTTTTTAGGTCATGTATATCAGACCGACAACTTACTAACTAAATATATTTTACTATATCAAATTTTAGAGCAGTTTATGCAAGAATTTGCAGATACTATTCTTGAAGAAATAGTGCAAAAGTATTATGACAAAAAAATATCAAAAAATACTTTAAAAGAAGAAATTATAAAATTCCAAGGAGAAAGGACACTGATAAAAAAACCTTTTGAAAAAAGCGTACTTAAAAAAGAGACTAAAATCCTTTTTATTGAGAAGTGCACTTTTTTATTCAATGATTTGAACTTGGATATAAAACAAAGCTTCGAAGATGTCATTTATGATCTAAGAAATTTGATTACACATAATTTTAGATTACTAACCAACAAAGTTGAAGAACTCAACGAAATAATCTTTTTGTTTGAAATAGTAATTTTAGAACTTTTGATAGGATTTAACGAAAAGGAAAAGGATCAGCTTGAACCAATCGAAATAGAACAAAAGGAGCCAGAGATCAATAGTGCCAATATTATAATTTCGACACCTGCAGATTCTAAAAAGTTCAAGGATATTCTCATAAAAAAGTGGAATAAAATCATTCTGAAACTTTTGATAAACACTTCAACTTAAGGCTGCAGCTACCATGGGTGGCCGTTTCACTGTGCTCTATAAATTTCATGAAGCAAAAAGACATTAAAACTCAATAACACTTTGAACAATTACCGGGGGTCAACATGTTCAGGAATGGTGGGCCAACATGCGCAGGGATCTATTATCTGACTGCGATTAGTATTTCAATCACAAATATTATAAATGAATTTGGATATTAACAGGGTGTTTATATCTTAGTCAAATGCAATCGACATAACGGCTTTGGGAAAGTTGGGTTGTTGAATAAACCTTTTGCTATAAAATTATATTTGCCTTTTGTGCATTGTCCCTATTAAAAAAAATTTGTCCAGAGCCAGACCAAGCAAAATTATCCTATTCCCAAACTTCCTAAAGACTCCATTCGCATGCACCATTAAGCCTCAATCTGTAATATGAAATATGATACAAACCTAGCATCGGAATATTTTGTTCTTTCGGCACTTTATCGAAAAGGTTTTGAAGCTTTCATTACTCTTGGAAATAAAAAAACGATTGACATTATAGTAAAAATAGATAGGAAACCCGTTACAATCGATGTAAAGGGCATTCAAGGCACAACGTCTTTTCCAGTTGACAACTTTAATCATACTGTCAAACATGCAGACCACTTTATAGTTTTTATTTCATTTTTGAATCGTATCAGTGAAATTGACAGCATGCCTGAGATCTATATTGTACCTGCAAATGCTGTAAAAAATCTTACTTATCAAAATCCTAAAGGTAACAGGCGTGTAGTGAACTTAAGTATTTTGCGAAAAGAGGGAATTACGTATCGAGATAATTGGGATATACTTAAACGTTAATTTAAGTGTACTTAATGTAGGCTTCTAGGAAATACAGGCTGGGGAATAAAAAATCAAATAATCTCCAAGTGATAGCTTACAAAATTGTTGCAGATATTGTTGGTTATTTAGCTTCAATTTTAGCATCGAATAGTTGAGAAATCTTATTACTATTTGAAATGAATGCTCTTTTAAATGCCACAAATTCATAAACATTTTATCGTAGCTCATAACTTAAATCGCTCACATGTTCACAAAGCCACAAGAAGAACTTCTTAATAGATTCGCAGACCTTAGTGACAAACTATTTGAGTTGGGTATCATCACTACTGACAGCTTCACTGGTGAAATAGGAGAATATATTGCATGCAAACATTTTAAACTTAAAAAATCTGAACGTGTTAAAAGAGCCGTTGACGGTGTTTGTCAATTAGGACATAATTACCAGATAAAAGCCAAAATTGTTTACAACAATAATTACAACTACAAAATAGACAAGCTTGATACAAGCTCTTTTAGATATTTAGTTATCGTTTATTGTGATCTAAACTACTGCCCAATAAAAATTGCTCGCATTCCTGCCAATAAAATAAAAGACAATAAAATATTAGTAACATCAACCTTATTAAATTCAGGTATAGAAGTTTTTGAAAAACACGAAATTAATATACCGGCAAAAGAAAAGTACGCTATCAGCGAATTTGCTAAAGCTTACAATAATCTTGGAGAAAGCGGAATTATTAGAAGCAGACGTATTGTTGGTGACATAGGAGAATTTTATGCTTGTCACCAACTAGATTTAGACATAAGCAGTAATAAAACAGAAAAAGGAATTGACGCAAGACATAAGAATGGACTGACGTTTGAAATTAAAACAAGAAGAGTTTATGAAAGTGGAAGACGTTTCAGTGAAACCAGAAGGCTTAATAATCTTGAAGGCAAATCAGCTGACTATTTAGTTGTAGTTGCTTTGGACCGAGCCTTCCATTGTGCAGGCATGTGGGTAATTCCATTTAAAAATATTGAAAATCCAAAATCAGCACATTTGGAAATTGTAAACAACACATTAGGAGCATTAAATGTAGTTCCAAGTACAATTTCTTGGCTCAAAACAGGTGAGAAATTTACAGGATTTGACCTAAAAAAAACTATAAAAAAACTTAAGCCGAGTAGCATAACATCACCAGTTAAACGAAAATTAGTGGCAAGGAACAACCCAGCAAAACAATCTAATTTAAAACAACCTGTAAGTCAAACAATATCACCACCAGTCCTACAGCCACATAATAATCAAGATTTCTTAAGTTCAACTTCCTGCCTAAAATGGATGATAATAATTATTACCTAATTTATTTTTTGGTAAGGTTATCAGCATGAAACAGAAACAGGATTAAACATTGAACAAATTATCCCCCCGGGAATCTTCATATCTGATAACATTAGAATTATTATCTTTTAAAATAGTCTCCCAAAACTATTGGAGAAAGAGCCTTGCCTTTCTTTAACAAGATCAATAAATTCTTTGACATTCATTAGCCAAGTCCTTTGACTTGCAGTGTAGGTTTGGTGGAGGCTTTCTGGTACTATAAGCTGCACTCTATTTCCACGCATTTCAGTAGTTTGGTTTTCGCTTATACCTGGTTCAAGTGTAAGTAAATGTTTGTTTTTTATTTTTTCTGCTTCTGATAGCACCTGTCGCCACCTATCCTTACAAGATGTTTTAGTCCCTAATACAGTTAGCTTTTCATGTGGAAAAAGTGCGTTACGATATTCCAAAATGCCTGGAAAAAGGAAGTCCGGCTTCGACTTGAACTCCGTTTCCGCCTTTCTTGTGAAGGCAATACCGTTAGCCAATAAAATGTTAGTTAGGTGGTCTTCAAAAGCATACCCAGCCCTTGATTTTCTCCTGTTCTGCACGCTAAGAGAAAAGTTGATGAAGCCATCAACATCATGGCCATCATCGGCAACAAAACCCTCTTCTAATCTTTGAGAAACTACATGCCGTTCCAGTCGCCTGAAAAGTTTCTCTTCCCAGTTCATATATTCAATTAAGGCGAGGTCCGGATCTTCCGCTAGATTAATTTTGAACTCGGAGGTATCTCGGGCAAATTTTGAGAAGTCAGCTGTGTTGGGAAACCTACCATAAAATCTTGCAAGAAGTCTGTCCAGTTTGTCGTTCTCTGGTTCTTCGATTTCAATCCCAAGTTCATCAAGAATAAACCTAGCTGCAAAATCAAGTTCGTGATCTTTACTGCGATCAATCTCCGCTACTTCGAACCCTTTACCTTCCAATGGTGACAATCCAAAGAGCCAGTATAATTGACTCTCAATGGTGCTCCCAGAAAGAGTAATAACTATCATTAGCGATCCGTCAGTGCGCTTCGCGATAAAAAGTGTGTCACCTTCCGAGGCCATATTCATCACACCATTACTTGGAAAGTAAAGACGATATTCAGAACGTGTCGGGTGATTTTCTCGAGCGTCGTACCAAGTTACAGTACCTTCTTCAGAGAGAGCGGCATTCTGTTCTTCTATCCACAGAAATTTTGTTTCTAACTGTTGAGGTTGTTCAAAGCCCAAAACCTGCTTTAGTTCTTTCGAGCCGTTAAATTCATGTTGATGGGATTTTTCAGGGTCTACTTCTACAGCGCTTAGCTTTTTCGCTGCTACAGTCTCGAAGTATTGTGACAGGTAACCGTTATTCATAGGCCCCTAATATCGGCATTCTTTTTTCCCTCGACAAGCCACTTAATACAATTTTCAACGAGCTTGCTGACATCTATTCTGGTTTTGCCACGTGTTGAGCATTCCCAGATAGTAAGTACTCGCCACCCCAATTTGTTTATTTCACATATCTTGACTGCATCCCTAAGTCTATTTTTTGAGATTTTTTCGTGCCAGAAATCACTATTGCTTGAAGGGAGCTTGAAAAGGTGGCAGTCGTGACCATGAAAATAACAACCATTGACAAAAATAACTGCCTTATACTTTTGAAAAGCAAGATCAGGTTTACCCGGTAGATTTGATTTATGTAACCTGAATCTGAAGCCTCGTTTGTGTAGTATAGACCTAATAAGCTTCTCTGGCTTAGTGTTCTTGCTTCTGATACCAGCCATCATCTGGCTCCTCTTTTCCCGAGAAACTATGTCTGCCATTATGCTGTTTTCAATTTCTTTTTCTCATCATTGAAGGGTAAAGTAAGCTGCATTCTGTTTTTTTTGCTTGCATCAAGAATGTATGGCTTTATGAATTCGGCGATCGCTTTAGCACATGGAACTATTACAGAATTTCCAAACTGACGGTATGCTTGGGTATCTGAAACCATGATCTTAAAATTCGATTCGTTTGGGCCATCAAATCCCATTAGCCTTGCACACTCTCTGGGTGTAAGTCTCCGGGGCCGTTTACCATCCTGGTGAACAAGTATCTCTGATCCGTCTTTATAGTATCGTGCCGACAATGTTCTAGTTACATCGTTCTTTCCAAAGACACTGAATCCAAAACCATTTCCTTTTGCAGCGTGCTTTTCTTTGTATCTCTGGAGGTAATCCCAAAGATTTTGTGTTAATGTATACTTGTCTGAAACTTGGCCATGGACAAAGTAAGGTACTTCGTCTTCTTCCGTTTTCTTATGCAGGATTGACCCGAGCTTGGGACCATCTTCATAGGTTGGAACAATTAGACTATGTAAATCAAGTTTAAGATCTATATCCTTTCGAATCCCAACTATAAAAATACGCTCTCTGTGTTGAGGCACCCAGCTTTTACCATCAATAACACGGCAAGAAATATTGTATCCAAGTTCGTCTTCAAGTGTCCCCTTTATAAGTTTGAACGTCTTTCCCCCGTCGTGACTTGTAAGGTTTTTCACGTTCTCTAGGAGGATCATGGAAGGCTTGTGATGTTCAATTATCTGGGCAAGGTCGAAGAATAAAGTACCTTGTGTGTCACACATGAAGCCATGAGCTCTACCAAGAGAGTTCTTTTTTGAAACTCCTGCAATCGAGAAAGGCTGGCAGGGAAAGCCAGCAACTAGAAGATCATGTTTAGGTATTCTGTCTAGGCTTTGTTTGTCCTTTGTATATTCACGTATGTCACCAACAATATCGTGATCGCAAATGTAGTTGGCCTGATAAGTTATACGGCATTGCTTATCCCATTCGGAAGTGAAAACACATTCTCCTCCGATTAAGTCGAACGCCTTTCTGAACCCGCCTATTCCCGCGAACAGATCAATATAAGTGAAAGAGCTTTCTGGCTTATTGCTCTCTACAGGATTTGCGTTACGGACCATTTCCTTTAACTGCTTCACAGCAAGAGTATATCCAGTTGAAGATTGCAGTTCTCCCTTATTCCATCTATAAATAGTTCTGGGAGCAATTCCAAAATTTTCTGAGGCTTCTTTACACGTAAGTCCAGTCTGTTCTAGAAGATCTGAAAACTCTGACTTATTAGGCTCTGGGAATATTTTTGCCATAATGACAAATTTAATCCTGTTTTACAATATTACCAATAGTTTTGCTAAAAATTTTATCAAAAAGCATTTACTAGGATTAATTGAAAGGACGATATAGAAACACATGTGCTACACTGAGACTTCAAATCTGCTTTAAGTGCGCGGAGTTTGATATAGTTTACAAAATACCTTTCCGTCTTAGTAAAAAATTTTTCTCCTATTTCAAGTTATCCAACAAGATTATTAAATGATATGTTTGAGAAGGATGATACCCGACTTCAAATCCTTTCTTATAATTTTTAAACCAATCCCACAAAAATTCGCGATATACTTCCTCAAAAAACCTCCACATACAACCACGCCAGCAACTCATACACCAACCACACAATTCCACCAATAACCAAGAACAATAAAATAAAAACTGGTATGATAACTTTCCCTGCACTTCCATTATGCATCCCTTCCTGGTAATGCTGGTGCATCAATTTCATGTTGCGGGTATTTGATTTAAAGGCTATATCGAACAGGTCGCCAATAAGAGGAATGGAGCCTATAATTGTATCGATTAAAACATTCAGTACCATGCGTGCCAAAACAAAACCACTGGCTCCGTTCTTCGCCATTATCCAAAGCATATAAGACGATATTGCGAAAGTGCTCATATCTCCCACTCCAGGGACTAAGCCAATAATTGAATCTAATCCGAACCTTATTTCTGTACCCGGAATTCGGAATTTAGAGTCCATTAATTTTGCAAGTGAATCTAAATGCCGCAATTGCCGGTTCGGTGGAAGCTGTTGTTTCATGATTTATTTTCTCAACATCTCTCACTAAAATAATTGAACCAGCATTTACCATTTAGAGGGCAGGAGTGTCAACATGTTTCAAGTGTGGGAATACCTTATCTATTTTAAATCTTATACGGTACGCTTATCATTCCTTCAAATTGGAAATATTGTTCGTATTAATGCTGTCTTGTACTGGAATAGCTAAAAATTAAAAGCTTACTAATGAAAAGCACCAATGTTATGCTATTTATACTATACTTTCACATGCGCCATTTGACAAACCTGGATTAGAGATGTTCTGTCCTAATGTTTAATTCATAAATTTAATCAAAGATGGTTAGCAGTAGGTTACGATTTGTCGCCCGAATGCGACTATCGATTTACTTGAACTGAACCGGAATACATACGTTTATTTGGGAATGACACATTCCGGAAATGCTTGTAAACCGGACCCTCGAAAGAAAATGTTGTCCACGATTCATTGTTACCGCGATAAAGATGAATTGCTTGATCCAAAACCGGAAAGTCATAATTATTTTTTCCGTTTGAATAGGAAAACCTAAGTTCAAATGAAGGCTCTTTCACAAAAATCATTTCAATCGAGAAAGCAGGTGCTATATAACGAACATCAGCCCCTGCATAGTCTACTACAGCAACTGATACAACTTTGACAGTGTCTGAATTGCGTTCTACTTCCCAGACATGGTCTTCCCCTGTCCCTTCTATATTCTTAAATGTAAATGAAGTGAAGCTTTCAATATTTGCAAACCTAAATTGACTGAAGAACCATACATTTATTTTTTCCTGCTGCTCAACAAGAGCAGATACCATAATTTTTGGATTGTTGTAAAAAACTTTGTTTCTATTTGGAATATTATTAATGACAAGTGCCTTACCCTGCTTTTCGGAAACAAAAAGATATTCAACTTCAACTAATTCCTTAGGATCATCAGTTTGCATCGCACCATTGGCTGGCAGATAGCTCCGAGTAATTGAATCAAATATTTTCACTACCTGCCTCTTGTAAAGGACGTAGTCAGTGTTCAGGTATATAGTTGAAGGTCTTCCAATCTGATTAAGTCGTTCATCTGTCATATAGGTAAACTTTGTGCCTGTGCAAGATGATATCAGTACTAAAAGAATTGTGACCATTATTCTCATTGCAAACCTATTTTGGTAAACGTGTGATAGAAAACTGGAGCTGCTGTTATTCCCCATTTGTAAGGGACCATGTGTAGGGGATAGAACGAGTTTAGATGAATTGTATGCTGAACATCAAACCGAGGATGGTTGTATAAACTAAAGCTTGCTCCCCATTGCCGATATGTGTTTCCGATGTTCAGATAAAATCTGCTTTTATTATAATATTGTTGTTCAATGTCGCGATAATATACATATCCGGTGCCAAGTTTATTAGCTAGCTCGTATGCGTTTCGACTGTATCCTGTGTATTTATTAAAACCAACCTCCAACAAGTTTACCGGCCAGTTATTATTACCATGAAATGTCAAAAATCCGCCCCCAGTATGGTACCGATCAAATTTATCTCCAAAGGGGGGTCCAAAAGGCGGGCCATCATTTATATACCCTATTTGGAGACGATCGACATGAATACCGAGGTAACCTATCCGTTTAACGCGATCCTTTTTCTTGGTGAAAAAAATCACTACATTTCCACCGTATGAAAACGAATAATTATAAGGATTTTGCAGCGACGGGTAAGTAAAGGTGTTAAAATAATAGAGGGGATAATTTCGGATACCTGGCTGTATGCGGTGATTTGCTCTCATGCGGTTTTCAAATCCTGCAGTAAAAGTATAAGAGATTATCCACTCGAACTCGATTCCAGATCCGACATTAGAGCCTGGATATTTACTACCGATGCCTCCACGGTATAACATCAAGTCTGTATTTAAGGAAGGATATAACCATTCATTCCCAAGAAATGCACCAATTCCCCCCGACAGACCAAGTCTCCAATGAACGGATTTTTTCCTGTGCCCTATCTCAATGAGTCCTTTCAATGAATAGCCGTATTGAGCACCTGTTTTATTACTATAAAACGTTTGCGAGTTTTGAGCTTGAACAGGATTAACGTATATTAAAAAATTGCCGAATGCTAATGTGGTCCACGCAAAAATTGGTGAGGCCGATTTATGCATAAAAAAAAAATTATGAGGGGTCGTGGTTAGCTTCTTTAATTAAAAAAACCCTACAATTAGAAATATTCAAGTACGAGACGCTTGCCATTTTCAAAGAAAAACTTGTCCATGATTTGCTCGACAGTAAGACCATCTAGTGAACTCCTTTTGTCGTGAATCGTAATAAAGGCTTTAAAATAGTCAGTAAGTTTTTGTTTCAAGTCGGGATATTGTCTTGCAGAAGTAGCAACTTTTAATGGTTCGATTAATCCATCAAAGTCGGACCCCAAAGCGACATGATCCCAACATGACTTAGGACCGCAATGCTCTGCGATATACATCATGTTGCGCATTAGCGGCTCCAACTCCCAATATTCATCAAATGATTTATGACCATTGCTCCCCGCAATTGCACGCAAAAACTTCTCTCGAGTATTTTTTTTGTATGCTTTAGTGTATTTTTTCATGTTGCTTCCAAGCTGTCTGTTGTCCAACATAATTCCCATAATTCCTTTCGAACAATGAATTCTAGATATTTCCTCATCGTACATATTAAAGCTCCAGGGATAAAACCAACCGGCTGTTTCTTCATTAATGTTAGCAAACGGGTTAAAAGCACGACCTCTTAGATGGTGTGTTACTGTTTTCCAACAGAGATCTTGTTTGTCTCTTTGTTGCTTCTTATAAAATTTCAGGGGGTTACGAAGTTCTGAATAGCGGTCGTAAAGAGGATTAAGGCCCGTAGCCCAAGCAATAGGAAGTGATTCCCCGCTCACAGCAACGTGAGAGGCAATTATCGGTATTTGGATATCGTATACCTTTTCAAGAGAGTCTTTTAGATGGTAGTATTCTTCCCGGGCTTGAATATCCATATGTTTAATGTCAATATATGTGGGCTTTTCGTGAATTGTGTTATTTGGATCAAGTAATGCACTTATAACCTTACGACCGATAGTAAGATGATCGGGGGTTTTCGTATATGGAAGTGAACAACATAATCTTCCATCAGGTGAATGAATCGTATCATAATCCCCCCTGTCTATTTCACCATGAATTCCCTCTCCCCACTTAAGGAACATAGACTTCCTTTGATTCTCCGAAGTAGCCATAAGTGAAACAATAAACCTTCTTAGGCCACGCTTGTCAAGCGTTTTGGCGTGCCCGGAAATTTTGTTCCAGGCAAAATGACTTGTGCCCAAGAAGAACAGTCTATGTTCTAAATTTTTAATTTTATGAAGTTTAGATAAAATCTCTTTTTCACAGTCTTCATTGCAAGGGTATTTTCTGATATTGGCACTATTTCCAGTTATTGCTCCTTGGAACACTTGTCCACCTTCTATAGCCATGATCAATACGGTGATATTGCTGTCTAAACATTTCCTTAATTCTTCTGCGTTTCGAACAAAACGGATTCGCGTGTCAGCATTATCACCGTTCAAATTTGCTGCAAGGCGATATTCAGCTTCAAACTCCTTGAATGGATAATTTTCGTCGGATGCGATAACACGCAATCTGCTCATATCTATCTTAGATATAAAATGCCTGTTTGCCAGTTGATGAAATTTTTTTATAGTCAAGATTTTTTCGAACGGATAAAAGCTGTTAAATAAAATAGAGCCTTGAACGTTTCGGAGTTCTGCGTAGTCCGCTTGGTTGTAGTTCCTGTAGTTAGATTCCTTTCCAATTTTTCTTGCTCTGCTATTTAAGCCTACCTCAGCCCAGTTAATGTTTCCAAATCTGCGGCGGATTTCAGCTGGATTTTCACGAAGAGAAAGGATAACATTTGGGTTATCAATGTCTCTATAGTAATGTTTTGTTGTGATATGAATGTGAAAGTCCGAAACCGGGATGTTTGTCTTATTACTTGTTGTATCTAATATTCGGGTCCTTTGCGACACATTTACTTGTTGGGCAAATAATGTTGAGCCAAGCAGCATCGCAAAAAACATTAATGGATATTTCATAATTCTGTATTAAAGGCAGTTAATTTGAAATTATATGATCCTTTTAATGAGCATGACATTAACCGGTAGAACTAAAGTTTCAAGAAGAATTGTGCCGTTTATTGTAAAAGATAAGTGCATCACAAAAAAGTTGTAATTCAAAACTCCATGACCCAAAGTCATCTTACTGCTTAACCTTAAATCAGAAACATCCACGGTTTCCTCTTCATTTTTTCTATTTGAAAAGGGAACTACTTAATGTGACGATTTGCCACGATTTGCTCAAATGAAAACTTTTCAAACTTTCCGTCAAGATTACTTTTGTTCCTTTCTAAAATCTGTTTTGATTTAATTGATAAGAACCACTACTTCGTCTTGCCTCTTCCAGGTATAATTTTTAAAACGGATCAGTTATGCCATGACACTATTTTGAACCTGAGGGACAAAATTCTTAATCAGGAATGATGTTTACAATAGGAACGTTTAACGAGTATCGGAGTACCTTTTAAAATGAAATATGTACTACCTCAAATGCTGCTAGCTGAGTCTTAGCCGAATGTTTCGAGATTATAAGAGGGGAACTAATACTAACTAATTTACTATAATTTTCTAAATAAACAAATGTTTTGCAAGAAAGAAAACGTCAACAAAAAAATTAGTAGTATAAACTTTTTCTCGTTGACTATCGGATCATTAGTATAATGAATTGAATCTTAAAATCTGCTTCGGACTTTTTTGTTAAATACTATTTGCAAAACTGAATATTTTCAATAAGTCTAAATTCTCACTACAATCATTGCTTTAAAGCAATTTCTCCTACCTGATGCAATTCTGCTTGTAATGCATATAAAATAAAAGAGGCTCCTGTGGGGCTATTCAATCCAAACAACTCCGCTTGCCAACTTTCACCAGTGCCCATTGGCTTAAACATGTTTACTTGTATACTATCGATTATTCTTTTCTTATCCTTATCGACTGAAAAATCTTTGGCTTGCTGAAAAGTATCATTTAAGTAAACGTTTAAGCTATCTCCTAAATCGCCCTCTGCCAACAGCTTCTTAATAGTATTAACTGTCTTAACATCATCCCGATTAAGCGACATTATTATACCCTGTAAGCTGTCTAAAAAATTATCGGTTTTAATTACCTTATTGTATAAAAGGCTTGCATGCAATTTTAGACTTGTATCTTCTGAGGATTCTATTAAGTTTTGATATATCAAACTCAAATCTTGTTTAGATTTAAGATTTTCACTTTGTATCTCTTCTGTTGCTTCGTCAATCCTTTTGTTGACTGGCTCAACACAAGAAACGAATGCTATGAGAAAATAAATAAGCAAGAATTTATTCACTATAATTATAAATTGTTATTCCAGCCTTCCAGGTTTAGTTTCCAACAGAATATACTACCTCATCCCCCTCAACACTTTTTCATTCACCTTTACCGGGTACTTCTTCTTCAACTCATTAATCCACTTTTCTTCCAGCACAGCCTGGTAATCATTAATCACCAATCCCAGCGATTGCTCAAAAGTTCGCGGTGATCTTTCTGCATAGAGTTTGAGTACATAAGCGAAGGAATAAACATCATCGAGCTGTACGATCTCGGTGGATTCTTTTTCTATTACAGAACCTGGACTGCCAGGCAGCTGGGTGATCTCGTATCTTCCGGAATCGACCTGCAACTGGTTTTCATATTGCTGTGCAATCGCAGTCCATTTAGCAGGATCCTTTCCGATCACTTCCCTGATAGTTTCTACCAGTTCCTTATTCGATGAATTGAAGATCAGCACCTCCGCACTTTTATTCCACCAGTATTGATCACGATGCGCATCAAAATATTTTCTTAACCCCGCAGTATCCGAAGCCGCCATTCCCCACACATTCTTTTCCATCACATAAAATAACATACTTCCTTCCTTGAATTCCTCCATCTGCTTTTTAAACTCTGCATCATACTGCTCTGCATTTTCCTGGTAAAAATCAAGGATCTTATTTTGCCTGAACGTTGTATAAAATTCTTTCGGATCCTGGTTGGAAAAAGAACCTGCTTTTGCGATCTCTTCCATGTTTTCACGATACTCTTTTATCGTTACCGGTTTATTCGCAATCGTAAATAAAACGGTGGATGGTTTCAAACCCATGTCCGACTGACTTCCCGGACTCGCCAATACACTTTTTGTAAACTGGTTCAATACGGTTTCATCTACGTTCGCATCTTTCACTTTCAGTTTTGTCGCAAGAGTTTGAACGAGTTGTTGCATCGCAAGTTGCTCGCGGTCTCCCGACTGGATCTCCTGGATCAGTTCAACTCTTTGTATTGAATCAAGTGTTGCTGTATAAGGAATTTTTTCTACCAGCTGTAGAAGATGAATTCCGTACGCAGTTTCAAATGGTTCCGATAATTCATCTTTCTTATTCAATGAAAATGCCTTCTCCTCAAACCTGCTGTCATACACGCCTGCACCAAATGCAGGTAGCTGTCCACCCTGACGGAAAGAGAATTGATCATCACTGAACAACTCTGCCATTTCACTGAATGATCCTCCGCTATTCAACACTTTTCTCACGGAGTCCGCTCTGTTTTGAATTGTCTTCTTATCCGCTGCACTTGCTTCCGGAGGATACGCAAACAGGATCTGCTTCACTTTCACCTTTCCCCTCGTATCTCTTTCATTTCCGTTTCTTACAATATGCCATCCTGCATTCGTACGAAATGGTTTTGAATATTCATTCGGTTTCAATGCATACAATTCAGATTCGATCTTCAATGGCAATACCATCGCAGTTAAATAACCCACCGTTCCTTTATTCACCGACACTGCCGGATCATCCGAAAATTTTACTGCCACCTCTTCAAACTTTCCGCCCTTCTTCAACTCTTCATATGCTGTATGAATCTTTGCTTCTGCTTCAAACGGAAGAAAGATATGCTGCAATAATATTTCTTTCGATGCACGCTTCCATTCCATCTCCGCGATGGCATCATATCCTGCAAGCGTTTTCAAATATTCCGGTAACACCTGTCTTTTATAATTCTGCAACTCATCACTGATGGCAGACAGTGTATCTATTCTTTCATCGTATGCAGACTGCACCTTCAACTTATACTTTGTATACAGATCAAGATAGTACCGGTACATCGAATCAGATGTTACTTCCGATTGCTGGTTCTTTTTATATGCTTCAAGAAATTCCTGCTTGCTCACCTTCTTATCACCATAGGTAAAAAGCGTCTGTGCATGAACGTTAGTAAACAAAAACAGTGCGGTCAGAAAGGAAATACCTTTTTTCATTTAGGAAGGGTTCTTGATTTTTAATTGTAGTACATCGTCCATCTGCAGGTAACCGAGTTTCTTTGCGATGATCCTTTTATCCTTATCCAGCAAATACATTACCGGCGTCTGGTACACATCATACAATTGCCTGAAGCCGGGTTTGCCTGCTCTTGTAATGGCTTCTTCCGTTGCAGGTTGCTGGTACACATGCAGCCAGTCGTTGAGTTGATGTTCTTTGATAAATTTCTGCCATTCATCGGGCGGACCGTCCGTTTTCACTGCATACACTTTCACTCCCTGTCCTTTCCACTTGGCTTTATAAATCGAATCTACTTTTGGTACGAGTTCTTTACAGTGACCGCAGGTTGGATCCCAGAAAACCACTACCGTGTAATTTGATTTTACACTGTAGAGGTTCAGTTTTTTACCGGTCGAATCAACCATTTCCATATCGGCAGCAGGCTGACCGATCAGGTTCGCCATCAAACTATAGGCTCTCTTATCAATGAAATCACGATACTGTTTTGTGAAGAAAGTCGCCTGGCCGGTATTGATATATTTTTCAAACAGGTGAACGAATACTGCATCCTGTCCCATATACTCAGGATTCACATACTGCTGCACGAATTTCACCAGCAGGTATTTGAACATTTCAGGAGAAGTTCTTGCCTCTAGTAACATTGCATCCACTTCTTTGATGAGTGAATCCGATTGAGGTACTACGAGGTCTTTAAAATATCGATCCAGTTTTGGTTCGAAAAATGGTGTACGTACCAGTCGCTCGTCATCGAAAGAAACGCCATCCCAGAAATGACCTTTAAAATAACGATATCCGAAAGTGCTGTCGGTTTTCCCATTAGCCAGTTTCGGAGCGGGAGGAACCACGGGTTCTTTCATCGCCTGGAATAACATAGATAAAAAGGAAGAAGGATCTTTCTGAATGGTGCTGTCGCGATAAAACTGCATCTTTTCATTGATCGATCTCATCCTCGCAACTGCTGCCGCAGAGTCTTTCGGGGCAAGACCACTTCTTACAGATTGCTGAAGTCTTGAAATCTCCTGGCCGTTTTTTCCTGCAAGCAAAGAATATTGTTGAAATGCACTGTTATCGTTGGTACCATTGAATACAATGGAGGCAGGTAGATTGGAAGTGTCTGCCGAAACAGAGAATTGCTGGTCTTTATCAATCAACACCTCGAGCAGAATTTGCTTCTGGGGAGAAACCAGGAAATAGATTCCGCCCGGAAGTCTTTCTTTTCCCTGGAAGGTGCCTTTGGAGTTTTCATTCAACAAAACGGAATCGGCGAGTGCCTTGATCTTTCCGTAATGGTAACCAAGATAGATATATTGATTTTTGAAGGGCTTCATGGTGACGTCGATCGAATAGCCCTGGGCATTCAACAGTCCGCTGGTGATCAACAGGGTAAAAACTAAAAGACTAACTCGGAATATGTTTCGCATCATGATGATTCGCTTGACTCGCTTGACGATAAGATTCGTTGTAAACTTGTTTAACAACGCCAAAATATTAAAAACCTGTGTGAGTAGATGTGAAAATTAGGGAAAGGGCTGGCTGGATTCAAATAAAAAGCCCACGGAAAGATCCGCGGGCTCAGTTATGTTGGTTCACGCTACTAAGGAACCCTATCCAGCTCCAGATTCAATTGAACAGCTACTTCTTTCTCCACCACCAGTGATCCGGCTTCTGTTGCGCGATCCCACTTGAGGTTATAATCGAAACGGTTGATGGTGGTTTTTGCTTTAAATCCAGCTTTGGTTTTTCCGCCATTGGTTACGGTTCCGCCGAAAGTCACGTCGAAACTTACCGGCTTGGTGATATCCCGGATAGTCAGGTTTCCGTTCAGTTTATAATTCTTTCCACCGGTCGACTGCATCGAAGTGCTCACAAATTTCATCTGCGGATACTTCTCTGCATTGAAGAAATCATCCGATTTCAGGTGACCGTCCCTTCTCTCATTATCCGTATCAATCGAAGTTACATCCACCGTAAAATTCACTTTTGCATCCGAAAAATCCGGTGCACTGTGTTCTACTGTTCCCTCAAAATTCTTGAATGAACCTTCTACCTCCGAAACCACCATATGCGTTACCGAGAACTTTACGTTGGAGTGAGTCTTATCAACCACCCACTTCACTACCGCATTGCTGGATGGAGGAGTTGCTGAAGTTGTTTGTGTTGGTTCAGATCTGAAAGCAGTGATCACTGCGAAACCTGCGATCAGGAGTGCAGATGTAAAAACAATCTTTTTCATTTTTTGAGTCAGTTTGATGATTAATGGAGAATTTAAACATTTAGACGCTAAAGCTGTTCAATACTCACCATAAATAAAATTTAATTATTTAACAGGTGCATCCTGATTAAATTAGCCCTTCAAACCTATTAACTTCATGAGGATAGCTTCACTGTTTGTACTGATGAGTGTTTCACTCGTCGGTCTTGGTCAGCAGATTGACCTTTCAAAAAAATTCGCAGACTGGAAACCCCGTGCTATTGGTCCCGCAGGAATGAGTGGAAGAATTACTTCCATTGACGCACTTGCAGATGATCCGAACCATATTGTGATCGGCTCTGCATCGGGCGGTGTATGGAAATCCATAAACGGCGGTCAGAACTGGACTCCCATTTTCGATGAGCAACCCACCCTCAACATTGGAGCGGTTGCCATTCAACAAAACAATCCTTCCGTGATCTGGGCAGGAACCGGTGAAGGAAACCCGCGCAACTCCCTCAACCTGGGAGAAGGCATGTATAAATCAATTGATGGCGGTAAGTCGTGGATCAAAACCGGTCTCGATAAAACCAGCAACATCCACCGCATCTTCATCGATCCCACAAATCCAAATACAGTGTATGCCGGAGTGATCGGGAATCCCTATGCGTCTCATCCTGAAAGAGGGGTTTTCAAAACCATCGATGGCGGAATGAAATGGGAAAAAGTGCTGTATACGAACGACAGCTCCGGAGTCGGAGACATGATCATGGATCCTTCCAACCCCAACAAACTTTTCGCAGCCATGTGGCAGCACCGCAGAACTCCCTGGAGCCTGCAGAGTGGCGGAAAGGGAAGCGGACTCTACATGACCCTCGATGGCGGTAAGAACTGGACCAAACTTGGAAAGAAAGAAGGATTGCCTGACGGCGATTATGGAAGAATCGGTCTCGCGATCAGTCGCAGCAACCCCAACCGCGTATACGCTTTAATAGAAGCAACTAAAAATGGTCTCTATAAAACGGATGATGGCGGATACACCTGGGAACTGGTGAACAGCGAAACCCAGTGGGTATCGAACCGTCCGTTCTATTTCCAGGATATCGCAGTGGATCCTCAGAATGAAAACAGGCTATGGCTGATCTACCAGATGATCTCTGCGAGTGAAGATGGTGGAAAGACTTTCAAAGTCGTAATTCCTTACAACGGGATTCACCCCGATCACCATGCTTTCTGGATCAACCCGAAAGATGGCAGCTATATCATTGATGGAAATGATGGAGGAATCGGGATCAGTCGCGACCGCGGTAAGACCTGGGTATTTGATGAGAAGATCCCGGTTGGACAGTTCTATCATATTAATGTTGATAATGAGATCCCTTACAATGTAATGGGTGGTATGCAGGATAACGGTAGCTGGCGCGGACCGGCCTATACCTGGATGAGTGCCGGAATCAAAAACTATTATTGGGATAATCTTTGGGGCGGAGATGGATTCGATGTGATGCCTGATCCTGAAGATCCAAACTGGGTGTACGCTATGAGTCAGGGCGGAAGTGTGGGAAGATACCATGTTCCAACCGGTGAGCAGTGGTTCATCAAACCGCAGACAATGGATACTTCGGTTCGACTGCGTTTCAACTGGAATGCAGCGATCGCACAGGATCCTTTCGATAAAAAGACCATTTACTTCGGAAGTCAGTTTGTACATAAGAGTACCGATAAAGGAATCAGCTGGGAGATCATTTCAAAAGACCTGACCACCGATGACAGTGTGAAGATCGACCAGTCGAACAACGGCGGACTATCCGTTGACATCACCGGTGCGGAGAACTATTGCACTATCCTAACTATCGCTCCTTCCTCCAAACAGCAGGGAGTGATTTGGGCAGGAACGGATGATGGAAATGTTCAGCTGACAAGAGACGGCGGAAAGACCTGGACAAACTTCAGGGGCAAGATCCCGGGATTACCTGCTGGTGCATGGATCCCGCAGATCGTGGCTTCCAGGCACAATGCCGGTGAAGTTTTCGTGGTAGCGAATGATTACAGAAGAGGAGATCTGAAACCATATATTTTCAGAACAACTGATTTCGGAAAAACCTGGACAAGACTGGTAGATGAGAAGAAGGTGAACGGATATGCACTTTGTGTGATCCAGGATCCTGCGGAGCCAAACCTGATCTTTGCAGGTACAGAGCACGGATTGTATGTGAGCATGGATAATGGTGCGAACTGGCAGCAGTGGAAGAACGGTTATCCATCCGTATCAACTTTCGACCTGGCTATCCAGGAAAGAGAAGCCGACCTGGTAATTGCAAGTTTCGGTCGCGCTATTTACATTCTGGATGATATCAGGCCATTAAGAGAGCTGGCGGCAAATAAAGGAATGCTGAAAAATAAGCTTGAAGTGTTCGCTGCTCCGGATGCGTACCTCGCTTCTATCAGGAATGCACCGGGATACGAATGGAGCACCTGGGGAATCTGGGATGCACCGAACCGTCCGACCGGTGCCATGATCTCCTACTATTTCGAAAAGGAAACGCCGAAAACGAACGATACAGTTTTAGTGAAGATCTATAATGAGAAGAATGAACAGATCAGATCGATAAAGTGGAAGTCTGATACAGGATTCAACAGGAAAAGCTGGGGACTGGAAGAAAAAGGATTCCGCAACCCGGGATCACCAAAGCCAACGCCGAATTCACCGGAACCAAGAGGATGGGATGTGTTGCCAGGAAAATATAAAGTGGTGCTGACTGCCGGAAAACTCAGCGACTCCACGATGGTTACTGTAAAAGGAGATCCGAGATTGAGTGATCGAACCGCGATCCTCACTGCACAAAGAAAGATGCAGACCGAACTTCAGCAGAAATCAGAAAAGCTGATTGAAGGGATGGACAGGCTGACTGAAGCCGAAACCATTGCCAATAAGATCACCGCACAACTGAAAGATGTGGAAGGAAAGGATGCGGATTCACTGAGAAAAAGTTCGAAAGCTGTGGTGGATTCCATCAAAGCGATCAGGGAATATATTTCCGGTAAGCCGCAAACAAGGCAGGGTTATGGAAATGTTCCGCAGATCACGGTATTGAACCAGTTTGCAGCAGCAAGATCTGCCCTCAGTTCCAAGGTGGCAATTCCGGGTAAACAGGAGCAGGTGCTGGTCGACAGGGCTGAAGCGATGATGAATGCAGCCGTTTCGAAGATCAATAATTTCTTCACGGGTCAGTTTGCGAATTACCGCAAACAGGTGGAATCAAACCCGGTTAAGTTATTCAAGGATTATGCTCCGTTATAATTAAATGGATCCGGTTGAGTTATAAAGGGACGATGCACCCTGGCACTTAATCGGATCACTTAAGTTATTCAAAGAGTATGCTCCGTTGTAATTAATTAGTTTTGCAGCATGAAATTATCACACTTATCAGAAACATTGATCGGTTCCGAAATAGTGAAGCTTGGAGGAGAGATCAGGGAAAAGATCAGGCAGGGAGAAAGAATTTACAATTTCACGGTTGGTGATTTTGATCCTTCCGTATTCCCAATCCCACAGGAACTGGAAGATGGAATTGTTGAAGCATACAGGAATCATTTTACAAACTATCCGCTGGCGGAAGGAAATCTCGATCTCCGCCAGTCGATCAGTTCTTTTATAAAAACCCGCCAGGGACTGGATTTCAAAACGGATGAGATCCTGGTTGCCGCTGGCGGTAGACCGCTGATCTATGCACTGTTCCGTGCGATCTGCGACAAGGGCGATAAAGTGATTTATGGAGTTCCTTCCTGGAATAACAATCACTATACGCATTTCGTGGAAGGCGAACATGTGGTGATCGAGGCAACGGAAGATTCGAACTTCATGCCGAGAGCCGAAGACATCAAACCTCACCTGAAAGGAGCGACTTTGCTGGCGCTTTGTTCCCCGCAGAATCCTACGGGAACAACTTTTTCGAAAGAAGACCTGGAAGAGATCTGCGATATGGTGCTGACCGAAAATGCATCAAGAAGTGAAAATGAGAGAAAGCTGATCGTGATGTACGACCAGATGTACTGGCACCTCACTTATGGTGAGATCAGGCATTATGATCCGGTTAGTCTTCGCCCCGAAATGAAACAATACACGGTGTATGTGGATGCGATCAGTAAAGTTTTTGCCGCAACCGGTGTAAGGGTGGGCTGGTCGATCGGTCCGGCAAAGATCATTTCCAAAATGAAAGCGATCCTTGGTCACGTAGGTGCATGGGCACCGATGGCTGAGCAGAAAGCGGTGGCAAATTATCTTCAGCAACCCGAAGCGATCGATCGCTTCCTGGCGAAATTCAGGAAGGATGTGGAGTTCCGGTTACGTGGGATCTACGATGGTTTCATGAAACTGAAGCAGGATGGATTTGCGGTGGATGCGATTGCTCCGCAGGCAGCTATTTATCTCACTATTAAAATTGATTTGGTAGGAAAGAAGACTGCAGATGGAAAAGAGATCAAAGATCAATCGGAAGTAACTGATTACCTATTGAATGAAGCTAAACTAGCGATTGTTCCGTTCTATGCATTCGGGGCTTCCAAAACTTCGGCATGGTACAGGTTAAGTGTTGGGACCTGCAAAGCGGAAGAAATTGGGGAGATGCTGGGAAAGCTGGAAGAAGCGTTGAAGAAACTCGTATAGGTGGCTCTTTTATCCTTGTCCCACAGAAATAATGCAATAAGTAACAGGGAAGTATTTATAAAAATGATATAGTACTAAACAAAAGAAAGCCGCTGAATTCCAGCGGCTTTCTTCATAATATCTTGAATGTAATTGGGGAGATCAGTACTATTTCAACAATTGGTCGAGTGAAGTTTAACTCCCTTGCAAGGGATAAGTTCAGTTCTTATTCAGGATGAAAACAAAAGGTTTCAGTTCCTTGTGTTTAATAACATCCCTGATATGGTGTGATTTGTTCAGAATCTTATACCGGTTGAGGTCGGCTATTTCATGAGCAACGCATAAACAGTCGACCGTTTCCGAGTTGACCAGCAACTTGTTCAATTGCTCCAGCTCGAATTCAATCGCGTCTTTATTCAGACTTTCTTCTTTTACCAGGACAAGCAGGTCTCTGTTAGGTCTTTTCATGACTTATAGGATTTAATATCCAACGAATCCCTTATTTAATCCGCATCCGCAGTTTTTGGACTTACCCATTTTTCCACCGGATGCACAAGCTGCAAATAAACTTACAAGAAGTAACAATAATATAAACCGAGTGTTCAAGTACTTCATAGAAAATTCAGTATAAATTAAATACTTTAACGCAAATAATCGCGCAAAAGTGGCTGAAGGCTTAAAAAAAAATGTTAACCCTAAATTACCGGTAGTACTTATTTCTCCATTAGACTGGGGGATGGGTCATACAACCCGCTGTATTTCGATAATCAAAGCCTTAACCAATTTATCCTGTTCTGTTCTTGTAGCTTGCAATTCAGCTCAACAGGAAATCCTTTCAAAAGAGTTTCCTGATCTTCCAATTGTTCCGCTTAAGGGTTACAATATATCTTATCGCAAAGGAAAATTTGGCACTCTTATTAAAATAATTCGTCAGATACCTAAAATATTGATGTCAATCAAAGAAGAGCGGTATTTTTTAGAAGAGTTCATGGCTGTTAATGAGGTGGATATCATCATTTCCGACAACCGGTACGGACTTTTTCATCCAAAAGCCTATTCCGTGATCATGACGCATCAGCTGGGACTGAGATCCGGTTTGGGTAAATGGGCCGACAGGCAGGCCCAACGGCAATTGTATCGATTCATTTCTTTATTTGATCTATGCCTGGTCCCCGATCAACAGGAGCCGGACTCACTGGCTGGTGAGCTATCAAATCCTGCAGCGTTTCCAGCGAAACCTGTAAAATATATAGGGCCGTTGACAAGGTTTGGAACAGGAAGAAAGCAAGTGGATGAATTAACCCAACAGGGAATTGTCACTTCCGGGAAAGAAATTAGAAAAGTGCTCGCAATATTATCGGGACCGGAACCGCAAAGAACTATCCTTGAAACAAAAATTTTAAGGCAGGCAAAAAAATTGGATCATCAATTTACGATCATCAGGGGGCTAGGTTCAGAAAATTCCAACAAAAAAAAATCCATCGAAGAGTTGCTGTCGGATCAAAAGTCCGGAACAACGATCATGGATTATGCTGATAGTAAACAGCTTGAAAAACTCATTGATGATAATGACCTGGTCATTTGCCGTTCGGGGTATACATCCGTAATGGATCTTTTGGTAAAGGGAAAGAAGACGATCATGATTCCCACACCCGGACAGGGAGAGCAGGAATATCTCGCAAAGAGATTATCGGAGAAAGGATATATAATTGCGGGAAGGCAAAAAAATCTAAACCTCGGAAAACTTCTTCTACAAGCGCAACAGCATTCCTTTAAAGAATTTCCTTTTGAAAAAAATCAGGTTACTTATTCTGAGCCGCACAATTTGAATCCCTCATCTGCCGGACAAGATCTTAGTATGTCTGGAGGATCGCATTTACTTGAACAAACCTTAAAGGAAATTATAGAAGCAGGTGCTGCAAAGAAATCAGGGCTTACTTTTGCGCCACAAACCACATAGATTGAAACAATGGAAGGCGCACCTTGCAGTATTATCCGCTAACATTTTGTTCGGGGTAAACTTCAGTGTTGCTCAGTATATCACAAGAAATAAGATCAGTCCGCTGGGATTGAACCTGATTCGTGTAACCATCACCGTTATATTGCTCTGGATGCTTTGGTTATTTGCAAAGCAATCTGCCTCCATAAAGAAAAAAGATATTCCGAGATTCATAGCATGCAGTCTCACAGGTGTCGTTATCAACCAGATCTTATTTGTAAAAGGAGTTTCACTCACATTAAGTATTCATGCTGCTTTACTTACTTTAGTAACACCCATATTTATTACGGTAGTAGCTGCATGGATGGGAACAGAGCCTTTGAACGGAAAAAAAATTGCAGGTTTGATAGGAGGAATTACCGGTGCATGTTTACTGGTGATGGAAAGAAATCATTCCGGAAATTCCACTGCAGATGAAATCTTTTGGGGAGATATGTTCATTATCATCAATGCGATCTCTTACACCTTCTATTTCATTCTTGTAAAACCATTGATGCAGGCATACAAACCAATCCATGTAACGAGATGGGTTTTTACCTTCGGATTTGCATTTATGTTTCCGATTGCGATAAAAGATTTTGTTGAAATAGACTGGAGCCAGCTTCATGCAATTGATTATGCTGCGACTTTATTTGTGGCAATCGGCGCAACGTTTCTTGCCTACCTTTTTAATATTTATGGAATAGGAAAATTGGGAAGTTCTACAACGGGTGCATACATCTATACACAACCAATTTTTGCTGCGGTGATAGCAATTATTTTTCTCGGTGAAGTATTGACGTTGTATAAAATAATAGCCGCCGGACTGATTGCCGGCGGCGTATACTTAGTTAATAAGAAAAAATCAGAATTGTGATCTATTAATTCATGATGAAGTTGAAATGATCCGGAGATCAAAAACTTCAGTCAGAAATTACTGTCTGACAATTTTCTGCACTTCGCTGTAACTGTCGGTTTCAATTCTGAGCAGGTAAATTCCTTTACCGAGATTTGAAACAGGGATTGAAAGTTCAGTTGTTCCTTCATTGCAAAGTCTTGTAAGGTTTGCAACCTGGCGACCGTTCAGATCAGTTACTACTGCTTTAACCTGCTGCTTTTTATCGAGGTTAACGAATGCAGAAACTTTAGTGGTGAAAGGATTCGGAGAAACCGTAAGGTTGAACTTACCGGAATTCTTGTTCATCACTTTTACAATTTCAGAGATCTTGCGGGTACCATCCTGGTCGATCTGAACAATACGATAGAGATTCAGATTCACGAGCGGTTTACTGTCGGTAAACCTGTATACTTTATTTGAGTTACTGTTTCCTGCAGCTTCAATCGAAGCAATTTCAGTGAATGCATAATTACCACCGCCTCTTTCAATAACAAAACGCGCACTGGATGTTTCAGATGAAGTTGACCATTCAAGATCCACTTTTCCTGAATTCATTTTTCCGTTGAAGTATTTGAGAGAAACGGGAAGGGTTGCCTGGCGATCGAATTGTATAAAATAATTATAGAGATTTCTTCCGTTGTAGGTCAGATCATCATTATAATTATCCGTCCAGGAATCATGACCATTTACCCGGCAATTTGTAGTGATATAATTGAATTCACTTAAGTTTGGTTTTACACCATTAATACTGTTGTACCAGTTTTCAGAAATGGTAGGAAGACATGTCATATCATTTTGACAATGAGTAAATCTTCCATGAAGATTTGCTGCAGCAATAACTTCATATGCATTTGCTGCAACTGGTGCTTGTCCTAACGGCGAGCATAGAGAAGCTGTATTAAATGCTGCGACTCTTTTTGCCCTGGCATCAGTGCTGCTGACATAATCAATAACAATGTTGGATCCTGAGCTCATGCCTGTCAGATACACTCTCGACAGATCTACATTATACAGTGGTAGAACGTAATCCAAAAATGCTTCAAAGTCTGCCGCTTTCGGATAAAAATTGGTGTTGTAGTTGTAAGCAGTGTATTGAGGAGCTATAATAATGTATTTAAAGTCCTGCCCGTTAAAGCTTACATCTGTATTGATATTACCCAGCTCTAATTGATAAGGAAGTCCTCTTTCAACATCATTAAAAATTTTACACAGGTCTGTAGACGAACCGTTACCTGTTGCACCAACTCCCGGGATGTAAATAATAATCGGATACTTTTTGGTAGTATTGGCAGGATCATAATCGGAAGGCAAAAATTCAAGTAAGCCTTTAAAGAAATTATTTCCAACACTGAATCCGGAAACCGGCTTCCATTTTGTGATCGTCACCGGAGTGGTGTTATTATTCGCTCCGTTGGGATCTACTAAACAGGTGTACTGAGCAACTAACTTAGTTGAAGTAATCATTAAAAGACATGCGATTACAGCAACTTTGACTTTCGAGTAAAATTTATCCATCATAAAAGGTTTTTTGCATTTGAGCAAAACCAAAATGGAATTCGATGGATTTGGATGGATTGGGGTTGTGGGGATTTAAAATTAACTTATTCACGCTTTGTGAACAAACAATCGTGAGGAAAAAATTTCTAACGGCTGTTTTTTAATTTATTCGGCCGAACAACTTAAGAATCATTCATATATGACCCTAATGGAATTGATCCAGTTTGAAATAAAATATTACGTAGGATTTTTTTTCTCTACTTATATGAGATTTAGAAAAAAACTGCAATTCTGATAATACAATTATTGCTTTACGATTTTTTGTACTTCCGTGTGACTATCCGTTTCTATCCGGATCAGATAAATTCCTTTCGCAGCATCAGACATCGGGATTGAAAGTTCAGTAGTTCCTTCATTGCAAAGCCTGGTAAGATTTGCAATAAGTCGTCCATTCAAATCAGTTACTACTGCTTTAACCAACTGCTTTCTTTCAAGATTGATAAATACAGACAAGCTTGTTGTAAAAGGATTTGGCGAAACAGTAAGATTGAATTTTCCGGAATTTTTGTTCATTACTTTTACAACTTCAGAAATCCTGCGTGTACCGTCCTGATCAATCTGAATGATGCGATAGAGATTCAGATTTACTAAAGGTTTATTATCCGTAAACCTGTAAACTTTATTGGTATTACTGTTTCCTGCAGCTTCTATGGAAGCAATTTGATTAAATACATAACTACCACCACCTCTTTCAATAACAAAACGTTCACTCGATTTTTCAGAAGAAGTGGACCATTCAAGATCTACTTTGCCTGAATTCATTTTGCCCTTGAAATATTTGATTGAAACAGGCAGAGCAGAAGAATTGGAGAACTGAATAAAATAATCATATAGGTTTTTACCCTCTAAAAGATTATTGGGATTATAATTCAAAGCCCATGAGTTATGAGCATTCTGTGTGCAGTTATTTTGACTTTGTATCTGCGCCAGTCCAGGTTTTTCCTGGTTAATTGCATTTACAAACTTTAAAGTAATCTCCGCTGACTCGGGACATTCTTCATCTCCATTTGTGCAGTAAATAAATCTTCCATGCAGGTTAGCTTCTGTTATATTTTTATATGCATCAGTTGAATCCGGTGACAAACCCATATAAGAACAAAGAGAAGCGGTATTATATCCGGCCAGTGTTTTGGCTCTTGTAAATGAACTTCCGGCATAGTGAATCACAATATTTGCACCGGTACTCATCCCTGTCATGTAAACCCTTGCCGGATCAATTCTGTAGTTAGTCTTAATATAATTCAATAGTATTTCAGCATCATTAGCATCAGGATTGTTAGGTATCCCATTTAGGTCGTACCGTGCATTTTGCGGAGAGATAATAATATAATGATAGGTACTTCCGCCGTAAGTGACCTCAGGAATAACCACCCCTTTTTCAACTTTGCCTATCAATGAAGAAGAATCTCTTGACAGCATCCTGCAAAGCCCGGTACTTAAATTAAGTGTTCCATTTCCTCTTGTGGTTACCCCTCCGAAATATAAAATAACCGGGTACTTTTTATACGCATTTTCAGGATCATTATAACCAGGAGGTAAATAATGTACTAACCCATTAAACTTCCCCAGTGAAAGATTCGGAACCGGCGAAAATTTAGTGACCGGAATAGAAGGCGTTGCATCGAAATCCACATAACAACCCGGATATTGTGCCGGCAGGAAAAACCCATTCGAAATTATCACGATCAGAAAAATGATTTTTCTTACAAGAAAATGTTTGCCCATTGTTTCAGGTTTTAAGCTCCTGAGCCAAACCAAAAATCGAAATCGATGAAAATGGACGAATTAAATAGCGGGGTATATTAAATTAGTGATTTAAATAATAGCATTCAAGTATTTGCCGGGGAAATTTTGATTACTTTGAACCCTGTTTTGCCGAACAACTTAAGAACCATTCGTATAGGTTCATCCCGTCAACTTTGAATTCGGGGTCATACATTCTGAACCAGGTATTATGTTCAAACCTTGCACAATGAAACATCGGGTCCTTTGCATTATTATCCAGCAAAGTTAGCCTGGACCTTCCTCCTGCTTTCTCAATTCTTTCATGCCATGCCCTGGAAATATCAGGTGAGCAGCGGTCATCTTCCACGCATTGAAGAAACCATACACCATGACCATTTGATGCAATATTTTCCGGATTGATATCCCTGTTCACGTTAGAGGGAATTCCAACCGAATCACACAACGATGCCGTACTAACAGCTGCGATTTTCCCTTTACTCAGTTTACTTCCTGCATATTCAATTACCATATTCGCACCGGTACTCATTCCCGTTAAATAAATTCGTTCAGGATCTACCCTGTAATTAGATACTATATAATCCACAACAGCATCCACCTCATTGATACTGGGAAATTTTACCGGATATTCATACATCGTGAACTGCGGACTGATCACCAAAAACTCATAATCCTTATTTCCGAATTTAACTTTCTCCGGCATTCCTCCCATTTCAATCAACGGAGGAAGCGAACTTCCTGTTCCTGTAATTCCATCCCACAAAATCTTGCAAAGATCCTGTTCCGTTCCCTGTCCGCGGGCTTCTACCCCATGAAAATAAATGATCACCGGGTACAACTCAGTAGTGTCATTTGCATTATAATCCTTTGGTAAATACTCAAGCAGGCCCTTGAACATTCCATCATGAATATTTAAACCAGTAACCTTATTTTGTTTTAAGGATGTGAAATTCCTGACATTGGAGTTTACAGGATCGTAAACACAGGAAGGCCTCTCAGTTGTTTTGCAGGAAAATAAAAACAGGCAAAACAGAATTAAAATTGAAGTGAAATTCTTCTGCCCGGAAAAATGAAACATATCATCCTTTAATTAAATAAACCTAAAATTAAGGATATGGATTTATTGTGATTTTGGATAATCAAAGAACCAGAATTCCTTTTCTGCATTTTCAAATTCACTCCATTCTTCTGATTGTATATTGATCGCAAAAATAGCTGCCGTTGGCATGTGATCAATCCTTGTAGCAGACAACATATTTACAAAGCCCGTGATACCGGGATTATGCGAAAATATCATCACTGTATCTGCAAAGCCCGGTAACCTGCTGATGATATTAAATATATTCTGTTCTTCGGGATGATATAACTTCTCTTCCAGATGAATCTTATCCTCTGCAATTCCAAACTCTTTGGCAAACAACTTTGCTGTTGAAAAGGCTCTTTTCGCAGGACTGGAAACCAGTAGATCAGGAATGATTCCCTTATCATTTAATCGCTTCGCCATATCAGGTGCATCTCTCTTTCCTCTTTCATTTAAAGGCCTTTCGAAATCTGTTTGCCTGATATCATCCCAACTGCTTTTCGCATGCCTAACCACCAGAAGCTTTTTCATTACAGTCCTGTTGAATTGATGTAGTTGATCAAAGATGCCGTATTCTTTACCTTAAGTTTCTTGAGAATATTATGACGATGAACTTCAACCGTTTTAATACTGATCCCTAATCTATCCGCTATCTCTTTGGAGGAAAGTCCATCCCTGATCTGGTTAATGACTTCAATTTCTCTTTCAGATAACTGGTTCAATCCTGCTGCACCTTCATCCTCTCCCAGCATTTGTTCTGAAAGAATATTTTTTACTTCCTGGCAGATATAAGTATTGCCGGCTGTAACATCCATGATAGCATCTACCATTTCCTGTCGCGGACTGTTCTTCGTTACATATCCTCTTGCTCCAAGTCGTAACATCTTCTTCGCATATGCTGGCTGCGAGTGCATGGATACTGCAATTACTTTGGATCCCGGTGAAAGCTTTCGGATCATCTTCAATACATCAAAACCATTCAACGGAGCCATATTGATGTCGAGCAATACGATGTTTGGTCGCTTATCCCTGGCAATCTCAATAGCTCTTTGCCCGTCACCTACCTCAGCAATAACTTCAAACTTTTCATCCCTTCCTAATAGAAATGACCATGTTTCCCTGATAAGAGTATGATCATCGACGATCATCACGGAAATCTTTCCCATATATTATTAGTTTACCGGTATCGATACTTTTAGCATACAACCATTGCCTGGTGAAGAAACCACATCCACCGTTCCATTATGCAACTCCGCTCTTCCTACAATATTATTTAATCCTATACCCGGTGCTCTCTTCGTCGTGTCAAAACCAATACCATTGTCTTCAATTGTTATATTAAGCATTTTTTCAGTTACCGACAATTTAATTTCGGCCCTGCTTGACTTTGAATGTTTCAAAATATTATTCACCTGCTCCTGCACAATTCTGAACACCATCAATTTTAAATCAGCAGGCAGATCAATGGAGTTCAATCCATCCTGACTGAATTCAAATAATATTCCTTTAGACATCCTCAAATTGCTGATCATTTCAATGATCGCTTCCTCAATTCCTATATCCCCTAACGATGGTGGAACAAGCGATCTCGAGAGGTACCTGATCTCATCTATAGCTGATGAAATATTATTCATAGATCTTTGCAGCATTTCCTGAAGAAGTTCTTCTTCATGCATTGCAACATCGATATAGAGTTTTGTAGTAGTAAGAATCTGATTGATGTTATCATGAAGCTCCCTTCCTATTTCGATTCTCTCTTTTTCCTGTGCACGTATAGTTACTTCAGTGATTGTTCTTTGCTGTTTTATTCTTTCTCTTTCCAGTTGTGTCTGGAGTTTTTTCATTTCAGTAAGATCAGTAATTGAACCGATCATTCTGCGGGGATTACCATTGTCATCATATAACAAAACAGCCCTGCATAATATGGATCGGAAATTTCCATTCACATCCATGAAACGCATTTCTTCATTATAATGAGGCTCCTTATTCTTAATAGTTTTTTCCAGATTTCTCTCCACCTTTCTCCAGTCGGCCGGCCTCATTCTTGTTGCCCACCACGCCAGGCTTGTCTGAGGGCTTTCATATCCGAATGTTGTACTGAAAGCTTCATTCCAGGTTACCTTTTCATTCTTCATATCGTAATCAAAAATGGCATCATTGGTTGCCCAACTTACCATCTGGAATACTTCATTACTATGCCTTAATGACTCTTCAATTTCTTTCCTGTCAGTGATATCTTTCGATGTTCCTACCAATCCTATGATCTCACCGTTATGAATCAACGGAACCAGCGTTGTATTGATCCAGTAGACTTTTCCATCGGGCATCTGCACCTTGTCTTCCTTGATCTCGATAACTGTCCCTTCCTCTATAACTTTACGATCGTAATTATCCAGATATACCTGTGCATCAGGACCATAATAATCTACCATGGTTTTTCCCAGTGTCTCCGATTCAGTAGAAGCACCGAGTATAGTAACCATTGCCTGGTTGTTTATCAGGTGACGGAAGTTTTTATCTTTTACAAAAATCCTGTCAGGTATAGTATCTATGATTGTCCGAAGAAGGTTTCTTTCCCTGAAGAGATTCTCCTCGTATTTTTTCGATTCAGTTACATCCTGAAGTGCACCAATCATTCTTGTAGCAACTCCGTTTTTATTCCGGATTATAATACCACGGTCACGCACAAACGCTATTGATCTGTCGGCACGAATGTACCTGTACTCGTGAAGCCATTTAAATTTAGTTGGATCTTCAAGGGCACTTTCATAACTCGACCTGACCTCTTCATAATCATCAGCGTGGATATGCCCAAGCCATGTATCCGCTGTCAAATCGCGATGGTCAAGCTTATATCCGAACAACCTTTCATAACCTTCCCCCCAATGCAGAGTATTGGAAGTGAAGTCGACATCCCAGATCGCATCGGATGTTGCCTGGCTTGCGAGCTTGAATCTTTCGTTACTGACAGCAAGAGATTTTTCTGCTTCAATCAGTCTTGTTATATCATTGACCGAAATAAGAAATCCCTTTCGGCCATTGAATAAAATGGAGTGAGATTTGATCTCTACATAAATAGTCTCGCCATTTTTTTTCTGATGTTTCCAGATATGATCATTAATCGATATTCCTGAATCCTTCATCATTTTATTCACCCGTTCCAGCATGATGGGAACTTCTTCTGTAGGACGAATATCCTTTATTGTCATCGAAAGAAATTCATCTCTGGAATAACCATACTTCTGCACTGCTACATCATTCACTTCGAGGATCCGGAGTGTTTCCTGGTCGAACACCCACATGGGCTGAGGGTTGCTGAAGAAAAGGAAACGATATTTCTCTTCTGAATCCAGTAATAACTGCTCCGCTCTTTTTGCTTCAGTTACATTCCTGGAAGTTAAGATCAATCCGTACGACTGATTCTTTTCATTGTAGATCGGACGAATCGTGAACTGGTAGGTATAACTTTCTTCTTCGTCAGGAACTTCAATATATAACTGGTGCGATTTGCCGCTTAGTGCTGCATCGATCACAGAGTTAAGCAAACTCCTGTTGACAAGATATTCGTGAATATTGTTACCCTGCCTGAGTGGCTTGCCAATAAATTTTATATTGAATTCATTCGCCCTGTTATTATAACTGATAACTTTCAGTTCAGGACTGATCACTATAAATCCTTCGTCGGTATTATCCAGAATGAGCTGCAAACTTTTCTTTGCAAATACTTTTTCTTCTTCTGCTCTTTTTCTTTCTGTAATATCAATTCCTACTCCTTCAAAATATAAAAGCTCACCATTTTCAACGATAGGAAAAAACTCCCATCTTGTCCAGAATAAACTTCCATCATGCCGAAGACTACGAAGATCTATATGAAGTGGTTCGTGCTTTTCAGCGATATACTGAACCGTTTCAGCAAAAGGTTCAACGTCTTCTATTGATAGGAAATTAAAGAAGGAAATTTTTCGATGTCCGCTTACATCTATTCCAAAGATTTTACGGAAGAGATCATTAACGAACAGGAAATTACTTTTCAGGTCAAGCCGTATAAAATATATACTTCCTGATCCGGTTAAAATACTGGAAATTTCCTGTTGTTGTAACATCAAGTGTAAGCCGTTTCTGGGTTTCCGAAATTATGATTGCAACTTAAGCATTAATATAAGAAAAACTTGATTGCAATCATTAGTTTTCTAAACCCCGAAGCCCGGATAATTATAATTAATATCCCCGCTCATTTCTTCCTTCCATAAAATTCATAAAGGCTTTGTTCACAACCCTGTTACCTCCATGAGTAGGATAGTTTCCTGTAAAATACCAGTCACCGGTATTTGTAGGGCAGGCATGATGCAATGATTCTATAGTTTGAAAAATAACCTGGATAGGTATATTAAGATTTTTAGGTGTGATAAGTTCTGCTACTTTATCAGAGATCTGTTGAGTTGTAAAAGGCTTATATACCTGCTGTACAAGGTTCTCCGTATGAAGTATATTCTTATCATTATACTCCTTGCACATGTCATAGATCTCCTGTAACAGGTGTTCTTTATTATGATCTTTCAATAAAGCAATCGCTGCACGGAATGCAATGAAATCGCCCAGCTTACTCATATCAATTCCATAACAATCAGGATACCTGATCTGTGGAGCAGATGATACAACGATGATCTTCTTCGGTTCTAGTCGTGCAAGCATTCTTACAATGCTTTCCTTTAGTGTTGTACCACGAACTATGGAGTCGTCGATCACTACAAGAGTATCTTCATTTTTTTTCACCGTACCGTAGGTGATATCATATACGTGCTGAACCATTTCATTACGACTTACATCTTCGGTAATGAAGGTGCGCATCTTCACGTCTTTGATAGCAATTTTTTCGATCCTGATTTTTCGGTTGACCATCTCCGTTAGTTTCTCCGGATCGATCTCATTTCCCCAGGAAAGAATTCTTTCGATCTTAACCTGTTTCAGGTAATCATCCATTCCTTTCCATAATCCATAAAATGCTACTTCTGCAGTATTTGGAATGAAAGAGAAAATGGTATTTTTTGTATCGTGATTTACTGCTTCCAGTACCTGTCTTGATAAATTATATCCTAATTGAATTCTCTCCCTGTAGATCTTTTCATCACTACCTCTTGAGAAGTAAATTCTTTCGAAACTGCAGGCTCTTCTTTCCTTTGGTTCAAGGATCTGCTCATACAACACATCCCCGTTCGACTTCACAACCAATCCCATTCCCGGCATCAGTTCCTTCACTTCATTTTCACCTACATTGAAAACGGTCCTGATTGCAGCTCTTTCTGATGCAGCAACAACCACGTCCTCATCGATATAATAATATGCAGGCCGGATTCCGTTTGCATCCCTGAATACAAAGCTGTCGCCGTTCCCCAATAGTCCACCAACAGTAAATCCTCCGTCAAATAAAGGCACAGCCTTTCTCAACAGGTCGATAACGTTAAGGCTACCGGGAGATTCTTCATCAGCTTTCATAATGAAGTGATGAATCACTTCCATCATCGCAGCGAGGTCGCTTTGTTTCTGAAAGTTTCCCGGATCTATCTGGAGGTAATTGAAAAGTTCGTCTGTATTAACCAGGTTGAAGTTTCCTGCGAGTGCGAGGTTCCTGGCCGGAATAGTATTTCTTTTTATAAAGGGATGGCAGAATTCTACGTTGTTCTTTCCCTGTGTGCCGTAGCGTAAATGTCCAAGTAGTAGTTCGCCAAGAAAACTGATATGGCCTTTCATGAGACCTGCCTGGCCAAGAATATCGGGTTGGTATTTTTGAAGCTCCGATACTTCGGAATTGATGCGGCTGAAGATATCTACCAGGGGCTGATTCGCATTACTTCGCATTCTTTGAAGGAAAGGATAACCTGGTTCCACATTGAGTTTCACTGCTGCTACTCCTGCTCCATCCTGTCCGCGATTATGCTGTTTCTCCATCAGCAGGTAGAGCTTGTTGAGGCCCCACATCACCGTACCAAACTTTTGCTGGTAATAAGAAAAAGGCTTTCTTAACCTTATAAATGCAAGTCCGCACTCATGTTTTATTTGGTCGCTCATATTAGTCCCTTAAAAAGAAGTGCGAAGTTATAAGGATTAATTGATAAACAGTTCTTAATTAAGGTTTGTACTTCATTTCGAAAACTTGTACAGTCAGGAGCGGGTAACGCAGGATGAAACAACATTTATAATCTGGGCAGAAATTGGTGACAGGCATCTTTTTTACCCGGTTTATTGAGAAATGCTGAAAAAAGAAAACCCCCTCAGTCTTCATAGGAGCGGGGGGCGATTCTTCACTAGGAATAAATTTTCTAGATCTTTCTTAGGATGGATTTAGGATTTGGATCTTCTTTCTTTCTTAGGATATTTGATCCGGATATAAAGATCATCTATCCCAACCTCCCCTCAAAGCTTTCATCGCATTAATGATTTTTTTTACTTAAAAACAACTGTTATAGTTAAGGGTTTGCTCTTAAGTTGTACAAAGGAACACTGCCTTAAAATAAAAAAGGGACCATTTGGTCCCTCTTCAATCACGTTTCGATCGGGTCAGATCGTATAGGATGCGGTATTATTTATGAAATTCACCAGGGAGGCGGAGTTCTTTAACTTGAGTTTCTTCAGCACATTATGCCTGTGTACCTCAACAGTTTTCAGGGAAATATTCAGGCTGGATGCGATCTCTTTAGAGGAAAGTCCTTCCTTGATCAGGTTAATGATCTGGATCTCTCTTTCGGTCAGCGAGTTTACACTTGGTACATCTTTGTTCTCTTCGAGGATCATCTCGGAGATATTGTTTTTGATCTCCTCACAGATGTATTTGTTCCCATTATTAACCTCGATGATCGCTTTGATCATTTCTTCTTTGGAAGAATTCTTGGTGACATATCCCTTTGCTCCGATCTGCAACATCTTCTTGGCATAAGCCGGTTGGGAATGCATGGAAACACCGATAATTTTGGAAGCTGGAGAAACCTTCCTAATCCTTTCAGTGGCGTCGAAACCGCTGATAGGAGTCATATTGATATCCATTAAAACAATATGAGGTCTTTTTTGACGGGCCATTTCTACTGCCTGCTCCGAATCTCCGCACTCTGCAATTACCTGGAAACGTTCGTCACTGCTCAGTATGTAGCTCCAGGTTTCCCTGATTAATTTGTGATCATCTGCGATAAGCACATTGATCTTTTCCATTGAAAAGGATATTTAAGTTTAATATTGGATCTGGTATTTCGAACTATACGATTACTCCTGGAAATCAAAGAGTAATAATGGTTTTTCATCTTCCGAAATACTGAACACAATGTTACACTATTATATATCCTTAGAATTTTGGGAATAGTCCTAATTAGTTTATTTAAAGGGAAACCCTTACAACTGCTATCTATTGTGCTTTAGCGGAGTACCGGTTCCAGGTCTCCATCATTTCGCAAGATTGAAATTGTGGATCTACCTTGATGTAATAATTCGGCACTTTCGACAGGAACCATTTCTCCATTTCCTGCTGCTTCTTAATTTCAAGTGCTCTTTGGGAGATCCTGTTATAATCATCTTTCAGGTTCTCTCTATGCGGTTCTGATCTTGATTTAAGGTAAATGATCTTTACTGCCTGCTTGCCTCTTTCATCAACGTAGGAAGTTGGACGGGAATATTCATTCACGGCAAGGTCTTTCATCATTACCACGGTTTCTTTATCCAGTTCATCAATGGTAAGAAAAGTTCCGTTCTGACCCTGGCGCATACCGCCGGTAAATTTGGAATTCTCATCTTCACTGAATTTTGCAACAGCCTCACCAAACTGGAGAGTATTGCCAATCAGTCTTGCTCTCACAGAATCAAGCTTGGTAACAGTTTCCTTGATCTCGGTTTCGGTAATTTTAGGAACACGCAGGATATGACGAACGATTGCATCGTCCCCTGCACGGCTTACCATCTGGATGATATGGTATCCGAATTTGGATTTAAAAACGGGGGAGATCTGACCTTCTTTCAGTCGGAATGCATTGTTGATGAATGCAGGATCCCATTGTTTTTCTGTACGATTGATCGTATACTGTCCGCCTGAGTTTTTTGAACCCGGATCATCCGTATAAAGTGATGCCAGTGATTCGAATCGTGCGGTACCTGCTTCTACCTGGCTTTTAAAATCATTCAGTTCATCAACTGCAAGTTTGTCAAGATCTTTATGTGCTTTCGGATACATTACAATCTCGCCGATTTCAACTTCAGATTCGTAGAAAAGAAGGCTGTCTTTATTTAATTTTTCAAAGTAAGCTTTTACTTCCTGCGGCGTGATCTTCACTCCTTCAACAACTTTCTCACGCATTCTTTCTGAAAGTTTTCTTTCACGGAAAGCTGTTCTGAAATCCTCCTTGATCTGGTAAACCGTTCTGCCGGCAATTTCTTCCAGTGCTTCCTTGGAACCGTACTGGCTCACAAATCCACGGATCTGGTTATCCAGCAATGCTTCAATCTCATCATCTCCTACAATAATGGAATCTTTTTCGGCCTGCAGCACCAGCGCTTTAAGGGAAAGCTGCTGATCCATAATGTAGCAGTTTGCATCCGGAGGAAGTTCCTGGCCCTGCCTTTGAAGATCCGAAATAGCGTTATTTATATCGGATTGAAGGATCACTTTGTCGCCAACGATTCCAACGATCTTATCTGCTGTTACCTTTCTTTGAGAGAAAGAAACCAGCGAAACTGCTATGGCTAATGAGGTTATGATGAGCTTTTTCATGAGCGACGAATTTAGGCTATTTGGAGTTTTGTTGGTCATCTTTAACAATTGTTATAAACAAAGAGGAGCAAAGACCTGGTGATCTTTACTCCTCTTATATTTTGTTATACTGTTGAACGCATATTCTGATATGCTTTTCAGCATAATTTTAGAGCGTTCTTTTTACTTCTTCTTCTTCGTATGCTTCGATAATATCTCCTACTTTGATATCGCTGAAATTCTTGATGGTAAGACCACACTCCATACCGGACTGTACTTCTTTTGCATCGTCTTTGTAACGTTTCAGTGAACCAAGTTCAGCAGATGCACCTTCACCGGTCGGGTATACAACGATACCGTCGCGGATCACACGGATCTTCGAGTTACGGTTGATCTTTCCTTCCAGAACATAACAACCGGCAACCATTGCCTTATCGAATTTGAAGGTATTTCTAACTTCAACGTTTGCAGTTACTTTTTCAACCACTTTAGGTTCAAGCATACCTTCCATTGCAGACTTGATCTCATCGATCACCTGGTAAATGATAGAGTAGGTCTTGATCTCCACACCTTCTGTTTCTGCAAGTTTGTTTGCCTGTGCAGAAGGACGAACGTTAAATCCGACAACGATCGCATCAGATGCAGTTGCGAGGAGAACATCACTTTCGGTGATCGCACCAACAGCCTTATGTACTACTGATACTGCGATTTCTTCCGTTGAAAGTTTCTGTAAGGAGTCGCTCAATGCTTCTACGGAACCATCCACGTCACCTTTAATGATCAGGTTCAGCTGTTTAAAGTTTCCGAGAGCAAGACGACGACCGATCTCATCCAGCGTGATATGTTTCTTGGTACGGATACCCTGTTCGCGCAGGATCTGGGCTCTTCTGTTGGCCATATCCTTAGCTTCGGATTCATCCTGGAATACCTTGAATTTCTCACCTGCCTGCGGAGCACCGTTCAATCCGAGGATCAGGACCGGTGTTGAAGGAGGTGCAGTATCAACCCTTTTATTTCTTTCGTTGAACATTGCCTTCACACGACCGTAGTACTGACCGGATACAACCAGGTCACCAACTTTCATGGTACCGGTTTGAACCAGTACGGTTGCAACATATCCGCGACCTTTGTCGAGGGTTGCTTCCACCACTGTTCCGGATGCTTCCCTGTCGGGATTAGCTTTCAGGTCGAGTAATTCAGCTTCAAGAAGGATCTTCTCGAGGAGCTGGTCAACATTCAATCCTTTTTTAGCAGATAGTTCCTGGCTCTGGAATTTACCACCCCATGCTTCCACGAGGATGTTCATATTTGCCAGCTGCTCATATATCTTTTGCGGATTAGCTCCGTCTTTATCAATTTTATTGACAGCGAAGATCATTGGTACCCCTGCAGCCTGGGCGTGAGAGATAGCCTCCCGTGTCTGAGGCATCACCGCATCGTCGGCAGCTACCACGATCACCGCAATATCGGTAACCTTGGCACCACGCGCACGCATCGCTGTAAACGCTTCGTGACCCGGAGTATCGAGGAAGGTGATATGTTTTCCGCTTGGAAGAGTTACCTCGTAGGCACCAATGTGCTGGGTGATACCACCCGCTTCACCGGCAACCACGCTCGCGCTTCTGATGTAGTCTAGGAGGGAAGTCTTACCATGGTCAACGTGACCCATGATCGTAACGATCGGAGCACGGGAGATCAGGTCTTCCGGAGAATCTTCATCCTCCATATCCTCGAGTTCCATTTGTTTTTCCGGATCGATGAATTCAACATCATATCCGAATTCGCCTGCAACAAGTTCAATTACTTCCGCATCAAGTCGCTGGTTGATGGATACCATCAGACCGAGACCCATACATTTTCCGATCACTTCCGCATAGCTTACGTCCATCAGGTTCGCGAGTTCACTTACGCTGATGAATTCGGTCAGCTGGAGTTTGTTGTTCTCCAAATCCCCACCCATCGCGTTTTCAGCCATTTCATCGCGTTTTGCACGACGGTGTTTGGCTTTCAGTGATTTACCACGACCACCCTGACCGGCAAGTTTTGCCTGGGTTTCCTTGATTTTATCCTGGATCTCTTTTTTATCGATTTCTTTCTGCTCGCGGGACTGGAACGGAGTTCTTGCTCCCGGACGACCAGGACCACCCTGACCAGGGCGCTGATCGCGGCGAAGTTCCGGACGACCCGGACCACCCGGACGAGTAGGACGTGGAATACCACTACCACCCTGGCCACCCTGACCCTGTTGTCCCTGGCGCTGATTTTCATCGGCCTTGAACAATTGAGGACGTGGAAGTGGGGTTTCCCTCTTTTCGATAGGAATGCGCTTGCGCTTTCTCTTTTCTTCTCCCGGTTTAACCCTGGATTCACTTTCTACAGGAAGGACGATCTTACCGAGGATCTTTGGCCCTTCCAGTTTTTCTGCTTTAATGTTTGTGATCACTGGACCTGATTCGCCTGTTTCTGATTCTTCTTCTCCAGACTGTGTTTGTTCTACAACTGGTGTTTCTTCCTGTACCGCTGGAGAGATCGTCTCTTTTTCTTCGATTGCTTTTTCCTCGTTAACGATTGGTTCCGGTTTCGTTTCCTCAACCTTTTCAACCACTTGCTCCTGTGGTTCCTGTTTTAATTCAGGTTCCGGGGTTTTGGTAACCTGTTCCTGCGGAACGGGAGCTTCTTTTTTTGCAACAGACTTTTTAGGCCTGGTCGAAGAATCAATTGCAGACAGGTCTATTTTATCGTAAACCTTCAGTTCTTCAATCTTCGGTGCGTCTATTTTTACAAAGGCAGTTTCCTCTTCTTTTTCTTCCGCTTTTTCCTGAACCGGTGTTGCAGGAGCAGGAATTTCCTGAACAGGCTCGGGAGCCGGTTCAGCAACAGGTTCAACTTCAGCCACAGGTTCTGGTACCGGAGCAGGTGTCGGTGCAGGAATCGGAGCAGGAGTTGGAACTGGCTCCGGTGCAGGAGTTTCTTCCACCACTGGCGCAGGTTCTTCCTTAACAGGTTTGATTTCTTTTTTCACAACCTGGATCTCATCTTCCTTTTTCTTGCGCGCTTCGGCACTTCCTTTTGGAAGGTCGATCGCATCGCTCTTCAGTTTAGCTACCTTATCTCCCTGGAATTCTCTTTGGAGAGATAGATACATTTCCTCCGTTAACCTGGAGGTCGGTTTAAGGTCATCCTTACTAAAGCCTTTCCCCACAAGAAAGTCAACAAGGGTATCCTTACCGATGTTGAATTCTTTGGCTGCGGCCATTAACCTTGGTGTTGTTGTTTCTGCCATTAGATTGAATAAGACAATTAATTTTTTTATTCTGCTGTACAGGGCTATTCTTTTTCAAATTCTTCTTTCAATATTCTTCTAACCTCTGCGATTGTTTCCTGTTCGAGATCAGTTCTTCTTTCCAGTTCTTCAGGAGTCAGTGCCAAAACACTTCGGCCGGTATCGCAACCGATTCTCTTGAATTCATCGATGATCCAGGTTTCGATTTCGTCGCTGAATTCTTCCAGGTCGATATCGAATTCCTCTTCTTCACCTTCATTATCCCTGAATACATCAATTGTTAGGCCCGTCAATTCCTGCGCCAATTTGATGTTGACACCTTTTTTTCCGATAGCCAGCGATACCTGGTCAGGTTTCAGATAAACATTTGCATGTTTTCTTTCCTGGTCGATATCCATACTGGTGATTTTCGCAGGAGTAAGGGATCTGGTGATCAGCAGGTTGATATTGGCTGTGAAATTGATCACATCAATATTTTCGTTCTTGAGTTCTCTTACGATACCGTGAATCCTGCTTCCTTTCATACCTACGCAGGCACCCACCGGATCGATCCTGTCGTCATAAGATTCCACCGCAACTTTTGCTCTTTCACCCGGTTCACGAACGATCTTTTTGATCACGATCAATCCATCAAATATCTCAGGAACTTCAATTTCGAGCAATTTAGCAAGGAATAATGGAGAAGTCCTTGAAAGTATGATTACAGGACTATTATTTTTTAGTTCGACTTTCTTCACAACAGCACGAATGCTCTCCCCTTTTTTGAAATAATCCTGCGGGATCTGTTCTGATTTTGGAAGGATCAGTTCATTTCCTTCTTCATCCAGTAAAAGGATTTCCTTTTTCCAGACCTGGTAAACTTCAGCATTAATAATATCACCGATACGGTCACCGTATTTCTTGACAAGTACATTTTTCTTCAGGTCACCGATACGGCTTGCAAGCGTTTGTTTTGCTGCAAGGATCGCACGACGGCCGAAGTCCATGATGTCGACACCTTCATAAAGCTCTTCACCGATTTCGAAGTCGGGTTCAATCTTTACCGCATCGCTGTAAGCGATCTCAGCCAGGGGATCCATTACCTCGCCGTCTTCTACGATCATTCGCCGGCGGATGATCTCAAGGTCACCTTTCTCTGCGTTAACAATAACATCGAAATTGTCATCACTCCCATATTTTTTACGCAGAAGGGTCTTGAAAACATCTTCCACCACTTTCATCATGGTCGGACGATCGATATTTTCGGCTTCCTTGAAGTCCTGGAAAGCGTCTATCAGGTTGATACTTGCCATAATCGGTAATTTAAAATCCCGGGTTCTCCGGAATTATTAAAACACTATTTGAATTTTTGTTGATTTAATAGATTCAAAAGGAAATTCATGCTGGATTATCTCCATCTTTTTATTCTTGCCTTTCGTTTCTTCTACGAATATTGACTGTTCCTGTACGTCTGTTAATTTTCCTTCGATCCTTCTGCCATCCTGCAGGTTCACTTCCACCTTCCGGCCAATATTCTTTTTATACTGACGAAAAGATTTTAATGGCTCATCCAGCCCCGGTGAAGATACTTCCAGTGAAAAATCCCCGTCGGGATATAGAGCATTTTCCTCGAGCTGTTTGTACAATGCCCTGTTGATGGCAATACATTTTTCAATGGTAATTCCATTATCCCCGTCAAGAAAGATCTTGATATTGTTGGTAGGCTTGATCCTGAGTTCCACCAGGAAATAAGCCGGATCCTCCGCCAGGAGTGCATTTACCATCGACTCGAGTGTGCTGATCTGCGTTTCTGTACTCATAAGAAATAAAGAAGGGAACGACTTCGTTCCCTTTCATTTGTTCTGTTCCGGTTGCAAAAATAGGGAATTTATGTTTAAGAAAAACATTTTATAAAGTTTCATTAACCTTAATGGTGGTGGCCTGCTATCGTTTTAGATTTCCTAATTTTGAACCCATGAAATATATTTTCATCGGATTTGCGATTTACTTTTTGTACAGGTTCATCTTCAACTTTATCATTCCTATATACCGGGTATCGAAAAAGATGAAGGGACAAATGCGTGACTTCCAAAGCCAGATGAACCAGAACGGACCGGGCTTTCAACCGAATCCTCCACACCAGGAACCTGCTCCCGGAAAGACCCCCAAAGAAGGTGAATACATTGATTTTGAAGAGATCAAATGATCAATCATTTTATCCTATTGCTTTAAATCTCCCAATGCATTAAATCATTTCTTAAGCAGGATCAATCAATATTTTATAATTAATTGTTTTGAATTTTTCAGAATTTCAGATCCATTATTGATTTTCCGGGTTCAAGGTGCACGCCTTTAATTCCAACTTTATTTGCTGCTTCTACATTCACATAGGCATCATCCACAAAAAAAGTTTCTTCCGGATTAAGATTGTTTTCTTTTAAAATGTGGAGAAATCCTGTAGCATCCGGCTTACGGAAACCTTCCGTATGTGAGTAGTAGGCCTTTTCAAATAACTCATCCAGCACTCCTCCAAAATTGTCTTCGTACATCTTTGCAAATGCCTGCTGGTGAATTCCGTTTGTATTACTGAAGAGAAACAACCTGTAATCATTTTTCAGCTCTTTCAGGAAATTTATTCTTTCTGGTGGAAACTCGATCAGGAGTGAGTTCCAGGCCCTGATCACATCCTGCTCACTTACTTTATGATCCAGCATTTTCCGGACTCCTTCAACAAACTCTTCATCTGATACAGACCCGTCTTCATAATCACGAAAAAATCCCGCTGCATGTCCGAGCCCAAAATAATCATCGATCTTTTCGAAACCCAATTCCCTGAATGCATTGTTTGTTCTTTTAATATCAATATCCAGAATAACACCGCCAAGATCAAAAATGATTGCTTTCATATAGTTGAAATGATTCATTGCAATTAACAAAATCTCTTTGAAGAAATTCAAAGCTTCGTACTTTCAGGCAGAACTTCCAATCCTTCATTATGCACTTCGAAAGAAAGGACCTCACGAATGATCAGCTCAGGGATTTTTACCGCAGTATTCTTCTTCCAAGGATGATCGAAGAAAAAATGTTATTGCTTCTCCGCCAGGGAAAAGTGAGCAAATGGTTCAGTGGAATCGGGCAGGAAGCAATTTCTGTAGGAGCAACACTCGCGCTTGATCCTGATGAATGGATCATGCCTTTGCACCGCAACCTTGGAGTTTTCACTACGCGCAATATGCCGCTTCATCAACTGATCAAGCAATGGCAGGGATCCTTTGATGGATTCAGTAAGGGAAGAGAAAGAAGTTTTCATTTCGGTTCATCGGACCACCATATATGCGGAATGATTTCTCATCTTGGTCCGCAACTGGCCATTGCTAATGGGGCTGCACTTGCAGCAAAATTATCCGGTAAACAAAAAGTGGCCGTTGCATTTACCGGGGAAGGCGGAACAAGCGAAGGCGATTTTCATGAAGCACTGAATGTTGCAGCCGTATGGGATCTTCCCGTAATATTTATTATAGAAAATAATGGCTATGCCCTGAGCACTCCAACGCATGAACAGTTCAGATGCGAAAATCTGGTGGACCGGGCAAAAGGATACGGAATAGACGGAGTGAAGATAGATGGTAACAACCTGCTTACTGTATATGATACCATTAAAGGTGTAAAGGAATTCTGTCTTGAACAACAGAAACCTTTTCTAATTGAATGTTCCACCTTCCGCATGCGCGGGCATGAAGAAGCCAGCGGAACTAAATATGTTCCCAAATACCTTTTTGAGATCTGGGAAAGAAGAGATCCGGTAAAGAGTTTTGAAAAATGGCTGATCACTGAAGAAATTATCACCGGGGAAGAAGTGCATTCTATACATGAAGAAATGCGCGAAATGATAGAACATTCTGTTCACCAGGGTTTTGAAGCACCTCCAATGGCTGCTGATACAGCCTATGAACTAAATGATGTTTATAAACCGCACCAGGCTAAATTCCCATTGGAACTTCATTCATCAAATGAGGAAATTCCACGAAAATTCAGGGGAAAAACGATCAGCACCGGTAACAGTACGGCAAAGAACTCCTATCCTGACAAAAGATTTATAGATGCGATCTCCGAAGCACTGGAGAGTTCCATGAACCGCTTTCCTGAACTGGTTTTAATGGGACAGGACATTGCCGAATACGGAGGTGCATTTAAAATCACCGAAGGTTTTGTTCAGAAATTCGGAAAAGAGCGCGTGCGAAATACGCCGCTTTGTGAAAGTGCCATCCTGGGAGCCGCACTTGGATTAGGTCTGAACGGATACAAATCCGTAGTGGAAATGCAATTTGCTGATTTTGTAACTTCCGGTTTTACGCAAATCGTCAACAATCTCGCAAAGATTCATTACCGCTGGAACCAACATGCGGATGTGGTCATAAGGATGCCAACAGGTGCAGGAGTTGGGGCTGGACCATTCCATTCTCAAAGCAATGAAGCCTGGTTTATCCACACTCCGGGATTGAAGGTTGTCTACCCTTCCAATCCTTTTGATGCAAAAGGATTATTGAATGCTGCAATCAATGACCCGAACCCTGTAATGTTTTTTGAGCACAAGGTTTTGTATCGTTCGGTTGTCGGACCGGTACCTGATGAATATTATGAAGTGGAGATCGGGAAAGCAAGAGTGGAGCAGGAAGGCGACGATCTTAGTATTATCACTTATGGTGCAGGAGTTCACTGGGCAAAAGAAGCATCGATTCAAAATAAAGACCTCAGTATATATATACTCGATCTCAGAACCCTTTCTCCGCTTGACTTCCAGGCAATTGAAACTGCGGTTATGCATACGGGTAAGGTGATTGTTTTACATGAAGACACATTAACGGGAGGGATTGGCGGAGAGATCAGCGCATGGATCAATGAACATTGCTTTTCTTACCTGGACGCTCCGGTAATGCGCTGCGCTTCGCTGGATACACCGGTTCCTTTCAACCCGGTTTTAGAAAAAAACTTTCTCGCAAAATCGAGGCTACAGCAAACGATTGACAGAATAATAAGTTATTGAAATATTAAACATATCGGGTTACCTCGCGTATATAAGGGTTATTAATGTATATTGTAAACAATATTATCCACATTGTTTACGTTTATTATTGAACCTTTTAATTTATTATTCTATGGAAAGAAATTTAATGCAGATGGACACCGAAAGGACTAAGATGATGAAAGATCTGTACAGACCATCTTCCAATTTATTCAGATTCTTCAAAAGCATTCTTGCAATTGTTGTACAGGGCGAATCCCCGATCAACAAAGCAGGTGTCATGAAAAAGAAACCATTTTCCGGTAACTAAATAAAAAGCGGCAAACGATTCTATCAGTTGCCGCTTTGGTAAAAATAACAGCACTTACCTCAGAAACCACAAAAATGTATGTGCGTAACCCTTCGTGTATTCGAAGGGTTTTTTTATTAACTGAATAAATACTCCACATCCTCTCTCGACAGGCTCTTCACAAATCCATCATCATCCGTGATCAGGTCTTTGGCCAGTGAACGTTTCCGATCCTGCAGCGACAGGATCTTATCCTCAATCGTATCCTTACAGATCATCCTGTAAGCAAAAATGTTTTTGGTCTGGCCGATACGGTGCGTACGGTCGATCGCCTGTTGTTCTACTGCCGGGTTCCACCATGGATCAACGATGTACACATAATCAGCGGCTGTCAGGTTAAGACCGACACCACCCGCTTTCAGCGAGATCAGGAACACCCTGCAATTATCATCGTGCTGGAATCGCTGGATGGCTTTCTCCCTGTCCTGCGCCGACGTACTTCCATCGAAATATTCAAAGTCAACATTCAGTTCTTTCAGTTTTCCCTTGATCAATGCCAGCATTCCGAGGAACTGCGAGAACACAAGTGCTTTATGGTTGCTGATGTTTTCAGTGATCTCCCTTCCCAATTCATCCAGCTTGATGGATACATTCGGAAATTTCTCCTGCTCATTCATGATCGCAGGTGAATCACAGATCTGCCGAAGTTTCATCAACCCCTGAAGAATCGTTAGCTGTGAATTCTGAATACCATTCTGCTCAATAGTTCCCAGGATCTTATCACGGAAATCATTTCGGTAAGCATCGTAAATATTCCGCTGCTCATCTTCCATCTCACAGAATAAAATCGTTTCGATCTTTTCAGGAAGATCTTTCGCCACCTGCTCTTTCGTTCTCCTTAATATGAATGGATAAAGCAGTTTGCGCAGGTGATCCTTACGGTCTGCTTCACCGAACTTGTCGATCGGAATAGAAAATTCCTGCCTGAAAAACTCCATACTTCCCAGCATACCGGGATTCAGGAAATTCATCTGTGCAAAAATATCGAAGGTGTTATTCTGTAACGGAGTACCACTTAAACACAACCTGTGTTTTGCATTCAGCAATCCCGCAGCTTTGGTAACCTTACTGGAAGGATTTTTGATTGCCTGGGATTCATCCAGTACCACATAGTCGAAATTCATATCCACAAACATCTTGATATCACTTCTCAGGGTACCATATGTTGTAATGATCACATCGGTCTGGTTGAAGAAATTCTTATCTCTTGTTCTTTCACCACCATGATGAATATGGTAGGTCAGTGAAGGTGTAAATTTCTTGATCTCATTTTCCCAGTTGAACATCAGGGTGGTCGGACAAACTACCAATGCCTTAAGTTTACCATAATGGTGCCTGAAATAATGCATGAAAGATAGCGCCTGCAAGGTTTTACCAAGACCCATATCATCCGCAAGAATTCCGCCCCATCCGATTTCATGGAGATAATTCAACCAGTGAAAACCATGTGCCTGGTAAGGACGAAGTGTCTGTTCCAGGTGCTCCGGAACCGGGATCTCTTTGATCTGTTTGAAGTCGCGAAGTGAATCATATTTCTCTTCCAGCTTCACGACCAGTTCTTCTTCACTCCTGTTCTCATAGAGTTCATCGATCACACTCATGTGGTATTTCGAAAGGCGCAGGTCGTTCGATTTACCCTCACCTACACGGAATAACAATGAATATTTTTTGATCCATTCTTCCGGAAGAATACCCAGTGTTCCATCACTCAGGTGTACAAACTGTTGCCTGTTTGCCAATGCTTTTTTCACTTCTGCAACGGTAACCTTCTGATCACCGAATTCAATATCCACCCTTGCATCGAACCAGTCGGTGTTGCTGCTGATATGGATTCTGGTCTGTGGTTTTGCTGTATTGAACCTGAAATTCTTGAGTGCTTCAAATCCGTATACCGGGATCTTCATATCCCGCATTGCATCTACAAAAAGGAAGAACCAGTTATTTTTTAAAACATCTGTTCCTTTCAATGCAAGTTGCTGACCGTTGTCTGCAAGAATGAAGTTGGAATGCAGTAACCTCAGCTTATCAATGAATTCATTTTCTTTTTCACGATTCCTGTGTACGACGAGTACTTTATCATCCACCGGAACAATCAGTTCATCTTTTCCACCTGGTTTGGTTTCAAATCCTTTGTAGGAAAAGATGGGTTGAAAGATCAGGTAATCTCCTTTTTCCTGGAGAACAAGTCGTTTATCAGGATCCCCGTCTTTTACCTCACTGATTAATGATCTGTCGAAATCGACATGGTATTCTCTTGTGAGAGGCAGCACAAACTTTCTAAGTTGTTCCGGCCAGTCGTCAAAGGTGAATTCCATCTTTCCTTTGGCAACAAATTTTTCAACCAGGTTTACGTCGTCGGTCTTTTCCCAGGTGAAGAGATTGTCTTCATACAGAAAAAGCAGGCTGCTTTGAAGTTTATTATCGGTGATCTGGATTGGCTGACCGTTCAGTAAAGTCCAGCACTGGATCTCATAACCGGTTGCGGTCATTTCAATCCTGAAGAAAGGTTTGATTCCTTCGGGAACGATTCCTATCGGGTCAAGAGTATCTGTTTTGAAAGGCTTTCGGGGAGCGAGCTGAAAAACATATGAGCTGACAGCCACTTCCTGGAAGATCTTTTTCAACTTTGGATGAAGGTATTCAACCATCAATGCCTTGGTTTCTTCAGGAAGGTCATCTTCTTCATGATGAACGATGTTTTCCCAGATCCCGCTGAAAGGAGAGTTCCTGTTCAGGTATTTGGTGATTTCAGACTCCTGCATCTTTCTCAGAAGAGGCAGCAGGTTTTTATCAACTTCTTTATAATCTTCAATGTTTACAAACTTCGAAAGATCGAGTTTTTCCACCTTTCCGATATAACCTGTATTGTCATCATTTACTTCACCGCCAACAGCTTCAACTGAAAATGCCGGGAAGGAATCATTGTTCCAGTTAAATACAACTCCGAGTTTCCTGGAAGCATGATCCACAGCAACCTGTGGTTCTGCGGTTTCATTTTCTGCAACTGTTGGTTCAGGAACGGGTGCAGGTTTCGGACGAAGATTATCCGGTGTTACAATTCTTTTAATTGAAGAATCGAGTACACGAAGGAATGGTTTTCCATCTTTATAAGTGAACTCGAATTTTCCTTTCAGATCATCATTCAGGGAGTAGCCGTATGCTTCGAGTAGTTTATTTTTTTCCTTATCCCAGTTGCGGATCGTATCGAAATAATAAGGTCCGCCCGTGTTGTACAACTGGAGGAAAACGATCACCTTGGCAAGGCTCAGGGGATGAGAGGGGTCATCAAAATCACTGCTGGTATCAAAATTCCTTTCCTCATTTTTACTGATTACCACGCTATAGGTGGTATCCTCGATTTTCACATCCGCCTTTACTGTTTCATCCTTTGCATAATTGATCTTCGCCTTGTTGGTTCGAAGATATTTTTCTGCTTCCTGGAAAACTTCCTGTGAGGATAACAACCTGAGTGATTTCAGGTCGATGGTTTTCATTTTTACGACCGTATGCTTCTGATCATACTCGACCTTTTCAGCCTTGAGCATATTCTTGTCGAGCATTTCCTGTAACTGGATAAGTGCTGCCGCTTCGTGCCGACAGATATCACCCAGGTTATACGGGCAGGCACAGCGAACGGAAAGTGCTTTAGGGTCTTTGAATTTCTGTATGTTGACCTTGTAATAAGTTGAATAGCTGTCGTCCTTCACTCTGAAAGTAACGGAATCAAGCAATTCATCGTAATCGGTAAGTTCAACATAATCAATGGCATGGATTTTCTTTCCCCTGCGAATCACTTCATCAGTACCATTGGTATATACATATTTGATCAAATGCGGTAGAGCCATATTCTAAATCTCCGGTCTTGGTTTAATCCTACCTGTTCAGTAAGTTCTGAAAAGGGCAATCTGCAAAAGTAAAGGAAAAAAGACGAGGTGGCATAGAGAAATACTGAAGAATTAACAATCAGTATATTAGAGCCATGGTTAAAGTATTGTCCAAATTTTTTCTGCTGTTCATTTTTGCCACTAACGTTTATGCCCAACCGAAAAATCCTGCGTCCCTCGGAATTTTGGGTGATCCTGAAGATGTTCAGACCAAAACCTCCGGCGGGATTGTACTGATTGGAGGAGGAGGCGAAGTTCCCGGTGCATTTATGTGGATGATCGAACGATCCGGTGGCGGAGATGTAGTAATCCTGCGGGCAACGGGTGATTACCTGTATCACAGGACCATCGACAGTCTCGGTAAAGTGAATTCCATCGAAACGCTTCGGATTGGATCCCGGGAACTGGCGAATAATGATGAGGTAGCCCAAACCATCCGGAATGCAGAAATGCTTTTTATCACCGGCGGAGACCAGTCGAACTACATGCGTTACTGGCGCAACACAAAAGTGGAAGAGGCAATCAATTACCTGATGAATCAAAAGAAGGTACCGGTTGGGGGAACCAGCGCTGGTTGTGCGATCCTGACGGGGATGTATTACAGCGGGGAAAACCGGAGTGCGACTTCTGCCATTCTGAAAAATCCTTATGATTCTTCAGTTACTATTTATAACAACGACTTTTTGAATCCGCCATTTCTTTCCAATGTGATCAGCGACCAGCATTATGTTGCAAGAAAAAGACAGGGCAGGCATGTTACTTTTCTAGCAAGGATCATGAGTGAATGGAAACGTGTTCCAAATGGAATTGCACCGGATGAACGAACTGCAGTGTGTATTGATGAAAAAGGAAAAGCAATAGTGATCGGGGAAGGAAATGCTTATTTTATTTCAGCAAGGAAAGGAAAAGGTCCGGAAAATATTTCGGAGGGAGTTCCCTTGCAATGGTATCAGGATGGAAAAGCATTGAAAGTGTACGAATTGAAAGGAACAGAAAACGGAAACGGAAGTTTTGATGTGAAGGGATTTAATTTCAAAAAAGCAAAAGGCGGGAATCATTTGTGGTGGTCGGTGAAGAACGGAGAGCTGATTTCTATGGACCATTAAAACCAAAAATTGCAAAAGGTATATTCAAAGCCGGTACTGATCTCATGGATTGAATATGTATAAATTAAAAAAGCCCTGATCTCTCAGGGCCCTTCTCATGTTACGGAAAACTGAATTTATTTACGGCTTTGCCTGCGCAAATTCCAATTTAAGATCGATATCAACATCTTTACCTACAGTGGCACCGCCAGCTTCGGTAAGTGTATTCCATTTCAGACCATAATCAAACCTGTTGATCGTGGTTTTAGCTTTAAATCCTGATTTGATATTTCCCCATGGATCTTTGGTTGTACCGCCATAAGTAACATCAAACTTTACAGGCTTGGTTACATTTCTGATGGTAAGATTTCCCTTGAGTTCATATTTATTACCGGAGATTTTTTTGAAAGATGTGCTTTTGAAAGACATTGCAGGGTATTGTTCTGCGTTGAAAAAATCATCAGACTTCAGGTGCTTGTCGCGACCATCATTGTCGGTATATACACTATTTACATCTACATCGAAAGCAACTGTTGCATCAACAAAATCAGGTTTTGCAGAAGTTACAGTACCATTGAACTTTTTAAAACTTCCTTCAACATCAGAGATCACCAGGTGGGAAACTGTGAATCTGACATTTGAGTGAACGGGGTCAACACTCCAGGTTGATTGTGCAGAGGCTACAGCACCGAGACTTAACATTGCAGCAAATAAAATGCTCTTTTTCATAATTGATTTTTGTTTTTAGATCTGATCGTTTATTTAAAATTTTTGCAGTTCGATATTTTCATTGGGAAACTTTTCCCTGTTGAGATCCACAATAACTGAGTAGGGAAATTCTTTTTTCAATTCTTCGGCAGATAAGCCTTTATGACTATAGAATCCTATCTGTTTTTGAGTCGCAACATCCCTGAACTGGTCAGCTACTGTTTTTAATTCCTGTGGTTTAATCAAAAGGAGAATATCATCTGCTTCCCAGCATGCATCACGGGAACAGGCAAATGATTCAACTGATGCGTTGGGATAAATCTGTAGGATTTTTTCCCGCAAAAGATGGGTATCATATTCTGGTTTTGAAAATAGCAGGAGACTGTGATTACTTGCTGAAAGTGTGGCAAGTTTCACTGCATCTGTTATTTCTGCTCCTATGACTGCGATTGTATTCATCATCGTTTTACAGGAACAAAATTAGGTCAGGCAGTAGCCTGCCTCCATTGAAATGAGACAAGAAAAAGCATTGACAAATATCAACGGCTATTTACGCGAGGAGATCTGTTTGCGTGTCCTGCTTAGTGTTTCAGGTGTTAGTCCAAGGTAAGAGGCGATCATATGTTGAGGAACTCTCTGAACAATATCCGGATATGTCTGAATCAACCTGGTATATTTTTCTTCGGTGGTCATACTGATCATTGCGGTGAGCCTTCGTTGAAGTGCAACATACGCTCCCTGTATTTGCAGGAAAAGAAATTTCTCATATTGTGGAACCAGTCTCATGATTTCTTCCTGCGCCTGCTTACTGATCAGTAAAAGTTCGGAATCTTCAATTGCATCTATGGTATAGGTGGCAGGTTCGCCTGTAATAAAACTATAAAGATCTCCGATATACCAGCCTTCTACAGCGAACTGAATGATATGTTCATTTCCTCTTTCGTCGATAGTGTATGACCGTAATGCGCCTTTTGAAACAAAGGCAGTGTATTTGACAGGATCGCCTTCCTGTTGGAGGTATTGTTTCTTTCTTAATTTTTTAGGGACGATCAGGCGCGTGAAAATTTTTTTCTCTTCTTCTGTTAGAGAAATTTTTTCCTGGAGCTTACCGAAGAATAATTCAAACACATTAATTGGTTGTGGCGCAAAAGTAGCTATAACAATAGTAATCAAGTAAATTTAGCATATGGAATACAGAAAATTGGGAAGTTCAGATTTAAATGTCAGCAGAATTGGTTTCGGATGTATGTCGCTGAAACCGGATCAGCAGGATTTTAATTACCTGATCGAAAATGCCGTGGCAAATGGTATCAATTATTTTGATACGGCGGATCTGTACGACAAGGGAGTTAATGAAGAAATGGTTGGTAAAGCACTTCGCCCATTCAGGCAGCAAGTCATCCTGGCAACGAAAGTTGGGAATCAATGGAAAGAGGATGGTAGCGGATGGGAATGGAATCCCCGAAAGGAATATATATTGAAGGAAGTAGATAAAAGCCTGCAACGGCTCGGAACTGATGTGATCGACCTGTACCAGTTACACGGAGGAACTATTGAGGATCCGATTGATGAAACAATTGAAGCTTTTGAAGAACTGGTAGAAGCAGGGAAGATCAGGTATTATGGGATTTCTTCGATCAGGCCGAATGTGATAAGGGAATATGTAAAACGCTCCAATATTGTCAGCGTTATGATGCAGTATAGTTTACTTGACCGAAGACCGGAAGAAGAGATGCTCAGCCTCCTGGAATCCAAAGACATAGGCGTACTGGCAAGAGGAACGGTAGCATCCGGCTTGTTGACGGGTAAACCGGCCAAACCATATCTCGACAGAACTGAGGATGAGATCAATAAATTGGTTCAGGAAATTGACAAAATCGGAGGGGATTACAAAACCAGGGCACAGGTTGCCATTCAATATGTATTGCAGAATACGGCAATAACTTCTGCGGTTGTAGGCATAAGAACGCCTGTACAGCTCCTTGAAGCTATAGAAACAATTGAGTTGGATGAGCTAAATATAGGTCAGTACAATACGCTGGTTTCGTCGATTTCTGAAAACTTATATAAGGAACACCGGTAATCAATGCCAGATGTCTTCAGTCGGGTCTTCAATAGTATCTGCGGTTACGAGTTGATGCTGAACATATAATACTACAATCGCGGCCAGGGCAGTAAAGGCTAAAGTCTGGAAAAAAATTTTCATTTAATGTTTTTAAAGATTTAAGCAATTGATATGCCATCAGCTGTTTGATGAACTCTTAAATTTTTGTGATTTAAGGCTACAATAATAAAAAAAGCCCATTGTGGAAACAACGGGCGAACTAACGATTGCTTGCCATATAGAAACTGATTCTATAGGAACAGCAAAAGTATTTAATTAAGTGTAATTATTACAATTAATAAAAGTTAAAATATTATTTCAGTTGAAAACTTTACTTACCTTTTTCAAATAATCCTTCAGCCAGATGAGCGAACGTATATCATTCAATCTTTCTTCCCTTGTAATCGGGATTTGTATTATTGTAAGTGCACTGATCGTTTCAAATGCTTATAAATATAAGTTCAAGGCAACGGAAAACATTACCGTTACCGGGTTGGCTGAAGTGAATTTTGCCAGCGACCTTATTGTCTGGGAAGGTAATTACAGCCGGAAGTCGTTTGAACTTAAAACTGCCTATGCTGATTTAAAGCAGGATGAACAGGCCATCAGGAATTACCTTAAGGGTAAAGGCATTGCTGACAGCTCTATCGTGGTGTCTGCAGTAGACCTGCAAAAAGAATTTTCCAATAATTACGACAAAAACGGAAATATGATCTCTTCTGTTTTTAACGGATATAATCTTGTACAGCGCGTAAAGATCGAATCAAAAGAAATAGAAAAGGTTGAGAACATTTCCCGTCAGGTAACCGAACTTATTGAGAGGGGTATAGAATTCAATTCAATTCCTCCCTCATATTATTATACAAAACTTGCAGACCTTAAAATGAACCTGCTTGCACAGGCATCAAAAGATGCAATGCAGCGTGCAGAGACGATCGCCGAAAGTGCAAACAGCAAACTCGACAAACTGAAAAAATCATCCATGGGCGTTTTCCAGATCACAGGAAGAAACAGCAATGAGGAATTTAGCTATGGTGGATCATATAATACTTCAGAAAGAAATAAAACCGCATCCATCACCATACGAATGGAATATGGTGTGGAATAATTACTCCAACTGATGAGTAAACGGAATTATTAATCCGCAAGAATCATCAATACCGGGTCAATTTCCAGTGTGAATCCATTACAGGAAGGACAGAAATTATATTTCTCCCAGAACTCATGGCTATCCCAGTGAAAAACTTCGGGACTTTCCCCCGAGGGTGCTTTCCTGAGCCTGTTATCACTATATGGAATAATGGAATTGCTTGAAGAGATATCCGCATAATTGGCCTGAACAAGTTCGTTATGATTTGTATCGAATGCAGGGCCATACATTGTTTCATCAATAAACGTTGAACCCACTTTAATAGAATCCGACCGGTATCCACAATCCTTACATACAAGGCAGATAATTCTTGCCATAATCAACATCTTATTTCGAATCCCTCTAACGCATAAATATTGCTTTCAAGTATGCAGAGAGTCAAAGCTTTACGCTAATCGTGGCATGTTATTTATTGTATAGTTTATAAAAATTAACAACACAGCTCAGTTTTTTGAAGTAAATTATGAAAGCCCTGAAAGCATTACCCCACTTATGTTGTAACCATTATCAATTTAAAAAATATTACCATGTTACAACAACATCCCGGACCGGGTGAAATCCCCACATCAACACCTCCGGAGTTTACTCCAATGGAAGAACCAATGCCGGAAATTCCTGATGATGATGATCCAACAAAGGAAGAACCCGAAATTCCTGCAGATCCTGCCCCGGAGAAAGAAATACCAAATCCTCCAAAGGAAAATTAATTAATAATCATAAACCTGTCTGACCACGCTCAAATAAATCAGTATCCTGATTTTATATATTGATACAAACCTTCCAGCCATGAAACCAACCGTAAGTATTCAGGGAAAAATATCTGCGAAAAGTTCAGTTGCATTTCCTTCTGTCACCTTGGTGCTTCCATTTGAACCAAAAATGACCAGGAAGGATGAACTGGAATATTTACTTAAAGTTTCCAAACAAAAAGCAGAGCAACAGTTATTATCAGAATACACTGCAGATGTTGCAATGCCTGTAATTGAAAAATTGTATTCAGTTACCAGTAAAATAAATTTCAACAGCTATCGTAAATCGATTGTCATACATGTTTCTCCAACGGAAGAAAAGGTAATTTACCTCGATATTGATGTTCGTGACAAGATCATGATCGATGAATCTTTTGATATCAGGAAGGTAGTAGCTTTGAAAAAAGAAAACAGAAAGTTCCTGGTACTTCAGATTACTCCGTTTCATGCCAATTTTTATTTATTTGATGGCAGAATAACCAGGCTAAGAAGTAATTCGCTTTCGCACACCCGTCATATCAAAAAATACAGGGAGCTGATACAAACTAATCCTCAGCTGGAAATCTTTTATCGCTATACAAATGAAGCGTTACAGGAGATTATTGATCAAAACCCATATCCTGTTTTTGTAATGGGAAATGATTCTTCTATAAATACATTTAAGGAAATCACTTCACACTCCTTTTATATATCCGGATTTATTAAAACAGGGCTTGCTCCTGTTGATGAAAGAAAGATCAGGAATCTCCTGAAAGTAAATATCGGCAACTGGGAACTTATTCATCAGCAGTCGTTACTTGTTCGTGCAGAAGCTGCATTCACCAGTAATAAACTTGCTTATGGGATTGATGAAGTAAGCAGGCAGACTAAACTCCGGAATGGAAAGCTGTTGCTGATTGAAGCCAGGGCCAAACCACTGGAAGATGCTATTTCTGCACAGATCATGGAGATGGTTATAAACCAGGGTGGTGATGTTGCATTTGTGGATGAGGGATTGCTGAAACACTTCGGTCATATAGCAATGATCCTGAAATAAAGTTTAAAAAAAACATTGGGCTGAGTAATATCATCCCGAAAGTTGACCTGGATACTTTCTATAGAATATTTTAAAAGATAACTTGAATGTTACCTATTAATTAATAACTATAAAAAGGAGGGTGTTATGTCAACAAGTATGCTTTCCCGTACATCAAACCTGCCATCAGTTTTTGATGATTTCTTTAAACCCTGGAACGACTGGTTCACCAATGGTGGCGCAATGAACAAATTGATGACTGTACCTGCAGTGAACGTAAAAGAAAATGAAAACGAATACCAGTTATCGTTTGGAGTACCCGGCATGAAAAAAGAGGATTTTCATATCAACATTGATAAGGATCTTATGACAATCAGCGCGGAAAAAGAAGAGAAGAAAGAAGAGAAAAATGAGAAGTTTTCAAGAGAGGAATACAACTACAGTTCATTTACAAGAACTTTCAATCTTCCTGAAGATGCGAAATATGAAAATATCCAGGCTAAATATGATAATGGTGTGCTCATGATTTCAATTCCTAAAAAAGAGGAGGCCAAAAAAATGACCACACAGAAAAGAATTGAAGTGAAATAATACCACTTATCATTATTCGGAAAGGTCCCGCTCATCTAACGAGCGGGATTTTTTATTTTCGGAAAATGGAATCCATTCAGAGAAGATCTTTCTCCTATTATTTCAAACTTTTTAAAGAATCCATCCAGGGAAAGGAGCAGGAATTTACCACCGGAAGTATTGACCGGGCAATCTTTCTTCTTGCCATACCAATGATTCTTGAAATGGCGATGGAGTCGCTGTTCGCAGTGGTGGATGCCTATTTTGTGAGTACCCTTGGAAAACATGCAATCGCCACGGTAGGATTAACTGAACTTGTATTAACCCTGGTGTATACACTCGCTATCGGTATTAGCATGTCGGCCACCGCCTATGTTGCAAGAAGGACCGGTGAAAAAGATCACGATTCTGCCGCACACGCTGCAATCAATACCAACTACATCGGTGTCGGGATCAGTATGCTTATCACTTTGGCCGGGATATTTTACCCCGAAGAAATTTTACGTGCAATGGGTGCAGAACCGGAAGCAGTAAAAATCGGAAGGACCTATACACAGATCATGCTGACAGGAAATATTGTGATCCTGCTGCTTTTCCTGATCAACGGGATTTTTCGGGGAGTTGGAAATGCAGCGATCGCAATGCGAAGTTTGTGGATAGCAAATGGTATCAATATAATTTTGTGCCCTACACTCATCCTGGGCCTCGGGCCGTTCCCTGAAATGGGATTGACCGGCGCAGCAGTTGCTACAACTATCGGTCGGGGTTCGGGAGTCGTGTACCAGTTTTATCATGTGGTGAAGGGAAGCCGGCTCCTTCCGGTCATGAAAAAGCACCTCAGGTTAAATGGGGCAATTATTTCCAGGATACTAAAAACTTCGATCGGAGGAACACTTCAGTTTTTTATTGCATCCTGTAGCTGGATCTTCCTCGGAAGAATCATTGCAGAATTTCATAGTGAAGCAGTAAGCGGACATACTATTGCTATCAGGATCATAGTTTTTGCGATCCTGCCTGCCTGGGGAATGGCGAATGCGGCGGCAACACTTGTGGGACAAAATCTTGGGGCCAACCAACCGGAACGGGCAGAAAAATCCGTGTGGCGTGCAGGATTTTTGAACCTTCTTTTCCTGGGATCCATTTCAGTAATTTTTATAGTATTTGCTCCCCAGATTATCGGAGTGTTTAGTAAGGATCCTGCGATCACTGCATATGGAATTCAGGGATTAAGATACATCGCTGTGGGATATGTGTTTTATGCATACGGAATGGTAATACCGGCAGCTTTCAATGGAGCGGGAGATACAATCACTCCGACTATTTTGAACTTTTTGGGATTCTGGTGTTTCCAGATCCCGCTTGCATATTTCCTCGCAATTCAAATGAAAATGGGACCAACAGGAGTTTTTCTGGCAATCCCGGTTGCGGAAACGGCCATCGCTATTGCAGGAATAATGCTCTTCCGCAGGGGAAAATGGAAGCGCTTTAAAATATGATATCTTTAAGGATAAGTAATGGCTTGATTTTTATTAATTTATCTGCAGACTGTTTACCATGAATGCAATTCCGAATAAGATCATCCGTCAGGTTTTCCTCATTATCATTATCATTTTAGTAGCTATTGTATTATTCAGGGAACTGCAAACTTTTATCCCTGCTGTATTGGGAGCTTATACCCTGTACCTGATCATGCGGAAATACATGTTCAGGCTTACCGGAAAATATAAATGGAAAAAAGGATTGACCGCCGGACTGCTGATGCTGATCTCCTTCCTCGTGATCATGTTGCCGATTCTTTTACTGGTAAATATGATGGCTTCCAAAGTAAATTTTGCTATTGAACATTCTAATTCTGTTATAACCACCATTACCCAATACATCCAAAAATATGAGAAGCAATGGGGCTTTGAAATTTTGAATGATTCCAATATTACCAAGGTTACCAATTGGGGCGCACAGACATTGCCTACGATACTGAATGCTACGCTCAGCACCCTCGTAAGCATCCTGGTAATGTATTTCATTCTTTACTTTATGCTAACGCAGGCTAAGGAAGTGGAGAACGGAATCACCAGCTGGTTGCCACTCAACGACCAAAATGCACAACAATTAAGGAAGGATACCAATAAACTTGTACTGTCGAATGCGATCGGCATTCCCCTGATAGCACTCGCACAAGGAATTGTTGGTTTAATTGGATACCTGATCATCGGAATTCCGGAACCCTGGTTCTGGTTCGCGGTAACGGCCATAACGGCAATGCTCCCGGTTGTAGGCGCTGCTCTTGCCTATATTCCTTTAGGACTGCTGCAATTCGCAAATGGAGATATTTCAAAAGGGGTGATCGTGTTATTATTTGGCTTTATTATTATCGGAAGTGTAGATAATGTTTTCAGGTTCTGGCTGAATAAAAAGTTAGGTGATATCCATCCGCTGATTACCATTTTCGGAGTGATCATTGGAGTTAACCTGTTCGGTTTCATAGGAATTATATTCGGACCTATTCTGATCTCCCTGTTTCTGTTGCTGATAAAAGTCTATTCCAATGAATATGGAGGACCAAAAATCGACTCTCCTGTAGAAACAGAATCCTGACTCCTCAAAATAATTTCGGGGAACTGGTCGTTAAAGACCGGAAATCCCGAAAATCCTGAGTGAGTATGCAAAGTTTGATGATGAAAACTGTGGGGGCCTTTAGCATCCTTGGCCTGTTCGCAATCTCCCCCATCCTGATGTCCGCAAAAAATGCAGACCCGGTAATTTTGAAACATCCGGCAGCGGTTACCGTTCTTAAAAACAATCCGGTTTCAGAAGAAGCACTTCTAAAAGAAGAGGCTTTATCCATGTATGAAGAAATGGAACTGGAAGAAATAGGATTGAGTTCTACCGCCTTTGAATATGCATGGAAGGGATACAACCATCTCCTCGACAAAAAGAAAATCCGTAAAAAAGAGATCCTGACAATTTGCGATTTCAGCCAGTCATCCCGCAACAAACGCCTGTATATTATTGATGTTGATGCAAACAAAGTGCTGATTAACACTTACGTAGCACATGGAAGGAACTCAGGTGGTGAATATGCTCAGTCATTTTCTAATCTTCCTGAATCACACAAAAGCAGCCTTGGATTTTACATAACTGATCAAACTTATTTCGGGGGTCATGGACTTGCGCTTAAGATAAATGGAGTGGAAAAAGGAATAAATGACAAGGCAAACGCCCGCCATATCGTTATTCACGGGTCAGATTATATCGGGGATAAATTTCTAAAAGACAATCCATTCAACGGTAGAAGTTTTGGCTGTCCCGCAGTACCGGAAAAGGAAACCAAGGAAGTGATCAATACAATTAAAAACGGAAGTTGCTTCTTTATCTATCATCCCTCTTCAACATATATCAAAAAATCAACTATAATATAACTGTTGTTTAGTTAATAACTTATTGCTGTTTTTTCAGGTTTGATCTTGAGAAAACAGCAATTTTTTTTGGGAATATTGCCGGTCTGAGGAATGTTATCAACAAGTTTTCCATAGATTAAAAAATTTTAATACGGAAACAGATGTGGCTCGGTAGTTGAACTAGGTATGGAATAAAACATAAACTTATTACTATGAAAGGCACACTTCTCGCAGCAATTTTAGGACTGGCACTATGGGCTTGCGATACTCCGGAAGAAACAACCGGAACTGACGCAAATACCATGGCTACCGATACCATGACAAACACAACCACTCCTGTTGATACAACGATGAGTGGATCAGATACCACTATGAGCAGAACGGATACTCTTCGTTAGTTTTAAATGTCTGGAATCAGACCCGTAGGATAACTATGGGTCTTTTCTATTTTAGTCCGCCCGGTTAATGAGAGCTGAACATTAAACCGATTGATATTCTAAATTAAAATTTGAATTGTATGAAAAGGATTTTTTCGATAGCAATAGTAGCTGCAATATTTACAGCATGTGGTGACGGGGGAAATGAGGCGGCAAGTTATGATGATTCCGCTTCAACCACACCAATGATGTCCGACACATCGATGTCTCCCGGAATGATGGATACTACAAATATGGGTATGGACTCCACGGGGAATACTACCGGTTCCGGTACGGGTTCAGGAACAGCGCCGGGTACCGGCTCAACGGGATCAGGCACGGGCACCAACCCGATTTCGGGTGGATCTTCCTCAGGAACCCCGGTACAGAGAGTGGATACTTCCCGATAAAAACATCCATTTACAATACTAGACTGGATTTCATTCAGGATGAATCAGATCTTCTCTGAAAAGAGGAATTACGACCTAATAGGGGGAGCATCGCTCCCCTATTTTTTTGGATAACTTTTTGTCCGGATTAAAATGTTCTGAAAAAAAGGTTAACCCAAATAAGTTTGTTCTGATTAAATTGCTGTTCTATTACCTTTATACCCTGTAAAAAAATAATTTATGAGATTAGGTCAAGGCTTGTTAATTGGATGTACATCCATGTTATTGTTCTCCTGCGTGAGCAAAAAGAAGTTCCAGGCTGAACAACTCAGATATACCGAATTGAGTGCACAGCACACTAAACTTCAATCGGACCTCAAAAATTGCGAAGATTCAACTGCAGCAAATGCAAGAAGAAGAGCTCAGCTTGAAGGAGAAATTGATGCACTGAACAAGCAGATTGCTTTCCTCAAAGAGAATAACAATACAGTTATCACCCAGTTGAAAGACCTTTCTGTTCTTTCAACAACACAGGCAGAAAGTATTAAAAAATCACTCGACAATATTGGTTCAAAGGATGCTTATATCCAGGGACTTCAATCTGAAATTTCCAGGAAAGATTCATTGAATATGGCATTGGTGATGAACCTTAAGGGCGCACTCAATGATGTGAACGACCAGGATGTTGAGATCAAAGTTGAAAAAGGTGTGGTGTTCATTTCCATTTCCGACAAGATGTTGTTCAAGAGTGGAAGTTATGTTGTGACCGACAAGGCAAAGACTGTGTTGGGTAAGGTTGCGCAGGTGCTGAATGCAAATCCTGACATTCACTTCCTCGTTGAAGGTCATACTGATAATGTACCTATCAGCAGCCCTGTTATTAAAGACAACTGGGATCTGAGTGTACTCCGTGCAACTGCAGTTACAAGGATTCTTCAAAATAACTATAAGATCGACCCGGCAAGAATGACTGCAGGTGGTAAGGGAGAATATGCTCCGATCACCGACAATGATTCTGTTGACGGAAGAGCATCTAACAGGAGAACAAGAATCGTTATCCAGCCTCAACTGGATCAATTCTTCCAGTTACTCGAGAAGAAATAATCTGGTAAAAATTTATATTGAAAGGGATCACAGTTGTGGTCCCTTTTTTTTGAAAACATTTTAATCACTCCTCTATTCTCAACTCAGTAATTTCAATCAAACAACTTAACCGGTTTTGATTAAATTATTTATGCAACCTATCCGCTTATTCAGGCTTATTTATCTTTCAGCAATCTTTCTTCCATCTCTTGTCTTCTCCCAGCAATTCTCTACTACTTCGGAACTTAAGAGATTAATGGAAATTGAACAACTCCCGCTTTATATGAGCAATACTGAAGTAAACCAGTTTTCCTCCTACGACCGCACCGGAGGAAATAACGACGGTTTTGAAGGAACTTATTCCTATTTATATAAAACACCTGATAGCTCACTGGTTCTTTTTGATGTAAAAGGCAAAGGGGTTATCGAACGAATCTGGACGCCAACTCCAACTGATGACACACTCGATTTCTATTTCAACCAAAATGCCAAACCAACGTTCTCAATAAAATACCGCGACCTTTTCTCCGGTAAGGTTTACCCTTTTATCAATCCTGTTGCCGGACAGAAAGTGGGCGGCTTTTACTGCTATATGCCCATTCCTTTTGAGAATGGATGTAAAATAGTTTTCAGGGGAAAAAGAATCCTTTTTCACCAGTTTCAATACAGGAAACTTGACGAATCCTATCCCGTAAAAACCTTCAACCCTCAGTTCAATGCTGAAGAAAGAAATCAACTAAAGCAACTCGCTGAAACTTGGAATAAAACTTCACCCCAGGTAAAAGATTACTACAAACAATCGGTACAAACCAAAACCATCAATTCATCATTATCACCCGGAAAATCAATTGTACTTGCTGATTTGAAAAATGGTGGCCGCATCGTGGGAATAGAATTATTTTCTGCAGACCAGTTCGAAGGAATTGAAAATGCCGTTGATTTAAAAATCAGTTACGACAATGAGAGCCATCCGGCTATCTATTCACCTGTTGCCGATTTTTTCGGATTTGCATTTGGGAAAATATCCATGAAAAGTTTACTTATCGGCGTTGACAGCACCAATAGAGCATACAGTTTGCTCCCAATGCCTTTCAATAAAAATGCAAAAATTGAACTGGTATATAGAAATGGGGGATCAGGAAAACCGGTGAAAGTAAATGCAAAGATCTCCTACCAGTCAACCAGGAGAAACCCGGACAAAGAAGGAAAACTTTACGTGAACCGGAAACGAAATATCCCTGTAATCGGAGAGCCCTATGTATTTCTTGAAGGAAAAGGAAAGGGACATTATGTTGGTACGATCCTTCAAAGCCAGGGAAGAACTTATACGGAGTTTACTGAATTTTTTGAAGGCGATGATTCAACTGTCATTGATGGAAAAAATTCCCTTCATGGAACAGGTTCTGAAGATTATTTCAATGGTGGCTGGTATGCGCAACCTGGTGGCTGGGTTGAACCATTGGGTACTCATCTTCATGGCTGCCTGGATTATTCCCTTCCATACAGCAGAACAGGAGGATACAGATTCTACACCCTGGATAAACTTCCTTTCAATAATTCAATTTATCACAGTATCGAACATGGTCCCGAGAAAAATAACAGGGCGGTAGAGTATACATCTCTTGCATTTTATTATGCAGAAAAACAGGTTGAAACAAACGCTCTTCCCACCAATGAAAATGCCAGAATTTTTATTCCAGATTCCCTTACTTTCTATGCACGCCTGATGGATCATCTTTCTTATGAAAGGAATATGAAACTGAAAGACGGGAATGCGGTACTTGAACCCGGCGAAACCGGAATAACAAACGTAAATATTAAGGAACTAAAACCTGGTTCCTACCGGCTCATGCTGGATATGGTAGCCGATAAATCAACAAATTCTGAACTTACAGTTTCTGCAAATGGAGAGGAAACGATTTTACTCAATAAGTTTCCATCCGAAAAAATAATGGGTAATTTTTATTACACCGGGGATATTGAAATAAAGGATTCACTTCAGCCAGTTGTACTGAAATTCAAATCAAATAATTACAGCATTGCTTTACATCGTGTTATGTTCATTAAAAAATAATTCAATACCTATCTTATCTCCCCATATTAATTTCAAAAACATGGCCTAACTTTTACAACAGTATTCCTGCCCTATTATTCAATCAAATTAAAAACTAATAAAATGCTTTGGCAGGGACGCAAACAGAGTACAAATGTAGATGACCGCAGAGGTATTGGCGGTGGTGGTATGCTTGTAGGTGGCGGTGTGATCGGTGTGATTGTTTTACTGATTAATATGTTCATGGGAGGAAATGTGGATCCCAGCATATTAAACCAGCTTCCAACCGGTGGACAGTCGAGAGAGCTTTCCGCTGAAGAACAGGCTGCGGATGATCAAAGAGCGGAATTTGTAAAAGTAGTTCTGCAGGATACGGAAGATGTATGGAATTCAATTTTCGCTAAGAGTGGGCAGGACTATCCTGAACCAACGCTCGTTTTATTTCGGGATGGTGTTCAGTCGGGATGCGGACAGGCTTCTTCGCAGTCCGGACCCTTTTACTGTCCCGCTGATCAGAAAGTTTACATTGACCTTTCCTTTTACCAGGAACTCCAGGACAGATTCAATGCTCCGGGTGATTTTGCAATGGCCTATGTAATTGCTCATGAGGTTGGTCATCATATCCAAACCTTAAATGGCACTTCCTCCAAACTTGCCAGAGCACGCAGCTCGATGAGTGAAACCGAGTATAATAGTTTATCTGTGAAAAATGAACTTCAGGCCGACTTTTTAGCCGGCGTTTGGGCACATCATGCGCAAAAAATGAAAAGCATACTTGAAGAAGGTGATATTCAGGAAGCACTCAACGCAGCAAATGCCATCGGTGACGACAGATTGCAAAAAAGTTCAGGAGGAAGGATAAATCCGGAAAGTTTTACTCATGGAACCTCTGCTCAAAGAATGTACTGGTTCAAAAAAGGATTTGATACAGGAGATATCAGCCAGGGCGATACATTTAATTCACCGGATCTTTAAACCGTTTGCTTTTAAGCTTGTTGACAATTTATGAAAGAACTGAAAACCTTATCGATTCTTAATGCTGTTTCTTTATTCATTCATATAGCAGTTTCCTACGTATCACAAACAGGTGCAATCGGAAAAACTACAGTCGGAGAAATGTCCGATAAATACCCGACTTACTTCACTCCTGCAGGAATCACGTTTGCTATCTGGGGAGTGATCTATATCAGTCTTACCGCATTTGTGATCTTCCATATTTACCATGCATTTAAATCACCGCAAGATCATTTTGAAAACAAAACACTTCAAAAGATCGGATGGAACTTTGTTATAAATAATCTTGCGACAACCTTATGGCTGTTCGCCTGGACGAATGATCTGCCGGGAATAGCTCTTTTGCTGATATTTATTCAGCTTATCACTCTGATCATCATTCATACCAGACTGATGATCCATAATGCAACTTCACCAATTGCAGATAAAGCTTTCAGCCAGTTTCCACTGAGCATTTATTTCGGATGGATAAGTATTGCAACAATTGCGAATACAAGTATATTTCTCAAATCTATTAACTGGAGTGGTATAGGAATATCTGAACCAAGCTGGGCTATAACCATGATCGCAATTGCAGTGATGATCACAATTTGGGTGATCAACAGAAGAAAAAATGTAGCGTTTGGTTTGGTGGTAATCTGGGCTTTATACGGAATCATTCTGAAGTCCAAACAAACAGACACTGCTTCATATGAACCAATTGCAATGGTCTCCTGGGGAGGAATTGCCTTATTGTCGTTTGCCTGTTTGTTTGGATTGATCAGAAATCTTAAAGAACCTTCCTTAAGAAAGCTTACAAAATTGTAACAAGTTTTGTAGCAATTTCAGATTCCAGGTTATCCGGAATATCTACAGAATCATCTCCAAGCGGAACAAATCGTTTCATTGAAACATCGTAGGTGAAGACTACATCATCACCTCCATTGTAACTTACATTGAATCTTTTCTCTTCATTAAAAGTGAAAGGTGATGCCTTTACAACATAAGGAACACCATCTACAATAAGCTCAAAATTCTTTGTATTCATGATCACTACTTTAGATTAATTAAATTTACGAAGACAATCCTTCATTCATTCAGATTCCTAACATGAAACAATTAGCATACCTGTTGATCTTTCTGATCAGTTTCACAGATTTATCAGGACAAAAAACCTACTGCAATCCTATGAACCTGGATTATGGTTACACGCCGATTCCCAATTTCTCAGAATGGGGAAGGCATAGGGCTACTGCTGATCCGGTAATCGTAAAATATAAGGATGAATATTACCTGTTCAGTACCAATCAGTGGGGATACTGGTGGAGCAGTGACCTCCTTAACTGGAATTATATCAGCCGCAGGTTTCTGAAACCATGGCATAAGGTATATGATGAATTATGCGCTCCTGCAGTCTTTGTAATGGGCGATACGATGTTCGTATATGGATCCACCTGGACAAAATCATTTCCGGTGTGGATGAGTACTGATCCTAAAAACAATCAATGGAAAGAAGCTGTTGATTCGTTACAGGTTGGCGCATGGGACGGCGCATTTCTTGAAGACGATGATAAACGATTGTACCTCTATTGGGGAAGCAGCAATGTATACCCGTTAAAAGGAATTGAACTCGACCGAAAAACATTTGCACCAATAGGAGTAGAGAAAGATATCTGGAAATTGAATCATGAACAATACGGATGGCAACGTTTCGGCGAATACCTTGATAATACATTTCTCGATCCCTTCATGGAAGGCGCATGGGTAACAAAATATAATGGAAAATACTATTTGCAATATGGCGCTCCCGGTACAGAATTCAGCGGATACGCAGATGGGGTCGCTGTTTCAGATAATCCGCTTGGTCCGTTTATAAACCAGCCGCACAATCCGTTTTCTTATAAACCCGGGGGCTTTATTAGAGGTGCCGGACATGGAGCAACCTTCCAGGATAAATGGAATAACTACTGGCATATATCAACACTTGTTGTTGGAGTTAAAAACAATTTTGAAAGAAGAAACGGACTCTGGCCTGCAGGTTTTGATAAGGATGGCGTGATGTATGCAAACACAGTATTTGGTGATTATCCGCATTATCTTCCGGAAGGACCGGCAGATCATTTGAAAAGCAGGTTTACAGGATGGATGATGTTGAATTATAACAAACCCGTACAGGTTTCATCAACGCTGGGTGGATTTGAAGCTAATAATGCGGTTGACGAAAATGTAAAAACCTACTGGAGCGCAAAATCCGGAAACAAAGGAGAATGGATACAATCTGATCTTGGAAACGTTTCCACTATTCATGCAGTGCAGGTGAACTATGCAGATCAGGATGTTGATTCTTCTTTTCTTGGAAAGATCAATGGCATCTATCATCAGTACATTTTATATCATTCCATGGATGGAAAAAAATGGAACATCCTTATAGATAAAAGCAAAAACAAAAAAGATGTACCCCATGATTACGTTGAATTGGACAAACCGGTCAGGGCGAGATATGTTAAACTTGAGAACCATCACATGCCTTCGGGAAAATTTGCTTTGAGTGGTTTAAGAGTTTTTGGTAAGGGCAATGGTTCTGTGCCTGATACAGTTAAAAATTTTATTGTTTTAAGAACTGAAAAAGATAAAAGATCGGCGTGGATAAAATGGAAACCTGTTAATAATGCGTACGCATACAATATTTATACTGGGATCGCACCCGATAAACTTTATAATTGCATCATGATCCATAACACTAATGAATATTACTTCAAGGCTATGGACAAATCGCTGCCCTACTACTTTCAGATTGAAGCCATCAACGAAAACGGAGTATCAAAAAGAACTGCCCTCATGAAGGTGGAATAAAAAATTAGAAAAAGTATGAAGGAAAATTTATTTGAATTTTTAGCCGGATGGCCTTTCTGGGCACAGGATATTTTTCTCGCACTGGCTGCAATAATTGTCGGTTTAGTCATTAAAGGAATTCTTGCACTTCTTGGAAAAGCTTACAGCGACAAGAATAATGAGTATTCAACCATTCGATCAATTATCAGGCATCTTGGAAGACCTGCAGAATATTTTCTTCCGCTATTGGTACTAAACTGGGCAATTCCTTTTATGCATTTTGATGCACAAACTATTACCCTGTTATTAAAGATCAACGGTATCCTATTGATCCTTTCCTTTGCTTATTTATTAATGAAGCTGATCAATGTTGTGCAGGATTATATCGTGCATCAATTTGATATAAAAAAAACAGACAACCTTCGTGAAAGAAAGATCAGAACTCAATTACAATACTTAAGAAAAGTAATTGTTTTTGTAATCACGATACTGGCAACAATTGCAATTTTGTTAAGTTTTGATAGTCTTCGCAAAATCGGGGCAGGCTTACTCACAGGTGTTGGAGTGGGAGGTATCATTATAGGTTTTGCTGCTCAAAAATCACTCGGAAATCTTTTGGCAGGATTACAGATCGCCTTCACTCAACCCTTAAGAATTGATGATGTATTGGTTGTTGAAGGCGAATGGGGAAAAGTTGAAGAGATCACATTAACCTATGTCGTAATTAATATCTGGGATAAAAGAAGATTGATTCTTCCCATAACTTATTTCATAGAAAAACCTTTTCAAAACTGGACACGAACAACCTCATCTATTCTTGGAACCGCATCCATCTTTGTTGATTATGCAGCCCCGGTTGATAAGATCAGGACTGAGTTCGACAGACTGATTGCTGCTCACCCCTTGTGGGATAAACAAGCCAAGGCTCTGGAAGTTGTAAATGCAACCGACAAAGTTCTTGAACTTCGTTGCCTGATGGGAGCCGATACTTCAGGAGATGCATGGCAGATGCGCTGTTATATCCGGGAAAACCTGGTTAAATACATACAGGAAAATCATCCTGAAGCATTGCCTAAAGTCAGGGGAACAAACCTTGAAGCAATTAAAGACGCAAGTTTCGAAGGAGCTGGTGAATAAATATCTACCAGTATTCACGGAACAATAAAAATAAACTCTCCGGAACCTGTTTCGACTTTCTTACCATTCATAATGATGGTTGCAGTACTATTCGCCGGTATTGCAACCTTCAATTCAATCCTTTTCCCTTTTCCCTTCCAGGAAGAAATGATTTTTCCGTAAGGACCGTCATATGAACTTTCAAAATGATCAAGTCCTTTTACAAAATTGGGTTGAATGATGACATTTTTGAATCCCGGTTTCGAAGGATCTGTTTTAATTCCGCCCAACGCTTTATAAAACCATGCACCAATCTCTCCAAACATGATATGATTTAAAGAAAGATCATTGTTGCCGACAATTTTCCAGTTCTCAAATAAAGTTGTTGCGCCATTTTTTATCCAGTACCCCCATGACGGATAGGTATCTCTGGATGCAAGATCATATGCAAGCTGAGCATAACCGTTATCGCTTAATGCATTCAACAATGCTTTTGAACCTAATAAACCTACGTCCATTCCTTTATCCGCAACAACCCTGTCATACAGATTTTTTGCAACTGCTTTTTTATATTGATCCGGAACCAATCCCCAATGAAGCGGAACAGCAAGTTCAGTTTGAAACCCGCTTGCATAAATTCCTTTTCCCTTATCAAAAAACTTTTCATTGAAAGCAGCATAAATTTTATCGGCCAGTGCACGGTACTTTTCTTCATCTTCTTTCTTTCCTAATAAAGCTGCAGACTTTGAAAGAATATCTGCATCAACAAAATAATATGCGGAGGAAGTCAATTCTTTATTTGCAACAGACTTGATCGGGATCCAGTCTCCAAGCCCCCAGTCCGTCAATCCATTGGGATAATTCCGGTTGATATAATCAACATACTTCTTCAGATTTTCATAAGTCTCTTCCAGAATTGTTTTGTCACCATAGAACTGGTAAATATTCCATGGGATAATCGCAATGGTGCTTGTCCAGTCGGGACCATTACCCCAATCATATCCCCATTGATTTGTAGGAATGATGGAAGGAAATACGCCATTATCCTGTTGCTCATCCTTATGATCCTGCATCCATTTTTCATAGACCGTGATCGCATCGAAATTATAGAGACCTGTTTCTGAAGCTATGTGCGCATCTCCTGTCCAGCCATTCTTTTCCCGCTGCGGACAATCAGTCGGATATCCAAACAGGTTGGATAAGTAAGAATTATTTGTTGCTTCCCAGATCTTATTGATCAATTGATTGGATGAATTAATTTTTCCGACAGGCGGAACATCACTGTGCATGAAATATCCTTTCAATGCATTTTGTTGCAACTCAACCGGCTCTGATGAATGAACCTGAACATATTGAAAACCCTTATAATTAAACGATGGTTTGAAGGTCTCTTGTCCTTTACCCGATAGTATATAAATATCTGTCTGGAATGGATCCTTATCATCCGTTGGCCTGTAGTGAAGATCTATATTTGATTGGTCTGCTCTGCCATTGCTATCAAGACGCTCTGCATGAACAAGTCTCAATACGGTTCCCGGTTTACCACTCACCTTTATTTCTGCAACTCCTGAAATATTTCTTCCAAGATCAAACAGGAAAACCGTATCACTGAATTTACGCATTCTCACAGCATTGATCGTATCTGTATACCTGATAGGATGTAATTGCTGTGATACAATATTTTGAGATGGGGAGGAAGTATTTACAACACCCTTCCATTTGGAATCATCAAACCCTGGTGTAGTCCAGCCTTTATTTTCCTTTCCTCCATCCTGGTGCTCTGCAGTATATATGCTGTTGAAGATAATTGGTCCATCAGAAGATTTCCAGGTATTATCAGTTCCCTTCCATTCAACTGTTCCATCTTCATATTCGATTTTTATATGTGCTATGAATTTTGGTCTTGCTCTCCAGGTTGCCTTCTCAAAAAACCATACTGCTGTCGACTGATGATTGAACCATCCATTTCCCAATACAACCCCGAATGCATTTTTTCCTTCACGAAGGGAATTGGTGATATCATGCGTTACATACAAATTTCTCCGGTCGAATCGGGTATACATTGGATCCAGCTGGTGATCTCCAATTCTTTCCCCATTAATAAAGAGTTCAAATAAACCGGCTGCTGCGATGTAGGCACGTCCTGATCGGATCTTCTTTTTAAATTCGAATTCTTTTCTGAAGTAACCAGCTGGCTTTCGGTTTATATCAATTCCATCCGTGATCCAGAAACTTTTCCAGCCATCATGCATTAAACCTGTTTCAAAGGAAGAAACAGGTGAATTTACCAGCAAGGAATTATTCAGCCACGATTGAACCTTCCAGAAATATTTTGTAGTTGGTTGTAATGCTTTTCCTGCATATCGAACAAGAATACTATCGCTATTGATTTTCCCGCTGTTCCATTGAATTCCTTCATCGTTCGCGACTTTTGCAGAATCGGTTCCTACAAGAATTGTATACGCAGTTTGTTTGATGTTCTTTTCCTCGGAAAGAATCGACCAGCTTAATCTTGGATGGGTTTTATCGACACCGAGAGGCGCAATTAAATGTTCACATTTAAGATTGATGATCTTATGTTGTGCTATAGTTTGAAGACATACAAGCAGGAATGCAGACAGGAATACTAACTTCTTGTTCATGCATTCAAGATAATGAATTCTGAAAAGGTTTAGATTCCCGGAGATTTCAAAAAATGGAATGATAAATTGATATCATTTTCCCAACGTCCAAAAAATCTCCGGAAATTTCTTCCCCTTATAATATTCTCAGCTTCGCATAATTCAGCATGATCTTCTTCTCACCATTCATATCGAATTTGATCGTAGCGATCGGATTGTGTGCTGATCCTTCAAGTTTGATCACTTCACCGAATCCAAACTTCTGGTGTTCCACTTTATTTCCCATTTGTAATTGCGTGGTATCACTTGCTACAAAATCTTCCGCAGGTTTGTGTTCAATTACTTTTGGAGCCTGTGGTTTCGGAGCCACATAGGAAGGCGTTGGAGGCGCACCATATTTTTTCTCCGCCTGCTTTGCAGTGAAAGATCCGGCCATTCTCTCGTAGGCAGATCTCGCAGGAAATCCACCACCCGCCTGGTTTTTAATTCCCCCACCTGCATAACTCCTGTCGAGATATTGCTCCGGCAGTTCATTAATAAACCTGCTTGGTTCATTCTGTACCAGGGATCCGAACTTATATCGCTGGTTCGCATAGGTGATCCACAACTTCTTTTTAGCCCTGGTGATCACTACATAAAACAGCCTTCTTTCTTCTTCCAGTTCTTCTTTTGTATTGATCGACATGGCGCTTGGGAAAAGCATCTCTTCCAGTCCTGCTGCAAACACACACTGAAACTCCAGTCCTTTCGCAGCATGGATGGTCATCAGCTTCACCGTGTCTGCATTCACATCCTTATCATCTGCATCTGTCAATAAAGTGATCTGCTGAAGATAACCTACCAGTCCTTTATCAACCACTTCACCATCTTCGTTATCCGGTGTCTCCGTAAACTCCTTGATGGAGTTCAGTAATTCCTGGATGTTCTCATATCGCTGAACACCTTCGGTACTTTTATCATTGAAGAGTTCTCTTACAATATTTGTCTGCTTCCCGATATGAACTGCAACATCATAAGCATTTTTCATTTGAAGCATACTTGCAGAACCTTCGATCATCATCACGAAGTTGTCAATAGCTTCCAGTGTTCCTGCTTTATAGCCAAATTGTTTTGCATTCTTCAGTACTTCCCACATCGAAATATTATTCGTGTTGGCTGCAAGCACTGCACGATCGATGGAAGTTTTTCCGATTCCTCTTACAGGATAATTGATGATCCTTTTCAGTGCTTCCTCATCACTTGGATTGACGATCACGCGCAGGTAAGCAACAAAATCCTTGATCTCTTTTCTCTGGTAGAAACTGATACCACCATAAATGGTATAGGGAATGTTCATCCTGCGCAGACTTTCCTCGAACGCACGGCTCTGTGCGTTGGTCCTGTATAGAATTGCAAATTCATTGTTGTTATAATGATTGCGGAGTTTCTGTTCCTTGATCGTATCAGCAACATATTTTCCTTCATCGTTATCGCTGTTGGTACGAACGAGTCGTATCTTATCGCCTTCTTCATTGTCTGTCCACAACACTTTTTCAATCTGTCCTTTATTATTCCTGATCACTTCATTTGCAGCAGCGATAATATTAGAAGAACTCCTGTAATTCTGTTCCAGTTTTACGATATGAACATCATCATAATCCTTTTGAAACTGGAGAATGTTTTCGATCGTTGCTCCGCGGAAGGAATAGATCGATTGTGCATCATCACCTACCACACAAACATTTTCATGCATTGCACCCAGCAATTTGATGATCTCGTACTGAGCGGGGTTTGTATCCTGGTACTCATCGATCAGAATATAGCGAAACTTATGCTGGAACTTTGAAAGTGCTTCAGGAACATTCTTCAATAACTGATAAAACTTCAGCAACAGATCATCAAAATCCATTGCTCCGTTCTTGAAACATCTTTTTGCATAGGCATCATAGATCTGCCCGATAGCCGGTCTGTTTGCACGGATATCTTCCTGCTGGATCGCGTAATCGGTAATATATTGTTCAGGAGTTACCAGTGCATTTTTTGCGCTGGAGATCCTGTTGTAAACGAGATTCGGTTTGTAATGCTTATCATCCAGCTGCAATTCATTGATCACTGTTTTTACAACACTCTTTGCATCATCGGTATCATAAATTGTAAAACTGGAAGGATAACCGATCTTGGTAGCTTCCCCTCTCAGGATTCTTGCAAACACACTGTGAAAGGTTCCTATAAAAAGATTTCTTGCATCGGTATTACCCAGCGTTTTCTCCACACGCTCTTTCATTTCCTTTGCCGCCTTATTGGTGAAGGTCAGCGCGAGTATATTAAAAGCACTCACATTATGATAAGCCATCAGGTGTGCGATGCGGGTAGTCAGCACTTTAGTTTTTCCACTGCCTGCTCCTGCCACAATCATGATCGGACCGTCTTTATGCAGCACCGCTTCTTTCTGCCGTTCATTCAAACCACTGAGATAATCTTGCATGGCCGCAAAATACAACATATCTCTGCCTCCTTTGTGAAGGTGGGGAGAAAAAAATACCCACGATAAATGGGGAAAAACCCATTGGTGTTCTCGCCGCTTGGTTTATTTTGCCGCCATGTCGTTGTCCACCAATTCCCGCTTCGAGCTGGCGCTTCAGTTTGCCCATTTCACCCATCGCCATCTCTTCCTTACCGGCAAGGCTGGAACGGGAAAGACAACCTTCCTGAAACAACTCCGCGAAACCACCACTAAAAAAATTGCCGTCCTCGCCCCTACCGGTGTCGCAGCAATCAATGCAGGAGGGATGACCATTCACTCTTTTTTCCAGCTGCCCTTCGGACCGTTTATTCCCGGAGCGCTTTCGGGATGGAACCCCGCGCAGCAATCGTCCACAAATGAGCATTCATTGCTTAAGAACATCCGGTTCAATGCTTCCAAACGCGACCTGCTGCTTCAACTCGACCTGCTGGTGATCGATGAAGTGAGTATGGTAAGATCCGATACACTGGATGCAATCGATATTGTATTAAGGCATTTCCGCAAACAACCATACCTGCCTTTTGGAGGGTTGCAAATGTTGTTCATCGGCGACCTGTTTCAGCTTCCGCCTGTTGCCGGTCGCGAGGAATGGGGCATCCTTCAGCAGGTGTATAAAAGTCCTTTTTTCTTTGATGCACTCGTAATGCAGGAAGCAAAACCGCTGTACCTGGAACTGACGAAGATCTACCGGCAGGAGGACGAACGCTTTATCAATTTGCTGAACCGGATCAGGAATGCTAACCCTTCTCCCGAAGATATCGCCCATTTGAACAGTCATTTTGACGAAAATTTTCAGCCAAAAAAAGAAGAGAACTATATCACGCTTACCAGTCACAATGCAAAAGCAGATGCGATCAACCGGAAAGCACTGGAGGAACTGAAAGGAAAGTCAAAGATCTATAAAGCAGAAATTACCGGCGACTTCAATGAACGCTCTTCCCCTGCGGAAGTTGAACTGAATCTGAAAGAAGGTGCGCAGGTAATGTTCATCAAAAATGATAAGGGAGAAGAAAGAAGATATTATAATGGAAAGATCGGGATCATTCATAAAATGACTTCAGAAACGATCACCGTGAAATGCCCGAATGAAGAGGATGAGATAACCGTAGAAAAAGAAGAATGGAAAAATATCAGGTACAGTTTCAACAAGGAAAAAGACAGGCTGGAAGAAGAAGAACTGGGAACGTTGAAACAGTATCCGTTAAGACTTGCATGGGCGATCACCATTCACAAGAGCCAGGGATTGACGTTTGATAAAGCAGTGATCGATGCAGGAGAATCCTTTGCTGCAGGACAGGTTTATGTTGCATTGAGCCGGTTGAGATCCATGGATAAAATGGTATTGTGTTCAAAGATCTATGCGAATGCGATACAAACCGATTACAGAGTGATACAATTCGCGCAATCGGAAATGGATGAAGCGCACCTGCTGAAAGTTTTACAGGAAGAACAGGACCAGTTTGCAAGTAAGATGCTGGTGGAAACTTTCAATTTTCAAAAGGTCATTTCCGACATTGACAATTTCGCAGAAGCAGTTCCTGAAAGAACTATTTCTGATAAATACAATGCTATTCAATGGTCGATCAGGCTGCAGAAATCAATGCAGGAGCAGTTGGAGATCGGGCAGAAATTCATGTCGCAACTCAACTACCTTCTTTTAAATGATAAGACCAGACTTCATGAAAGAACTCAGGCGGGTGCAGAATATTTCCTGAAATTCCTTTCGGGGAAAAATGAGGAAGTTCTGGAAATGATAAAGGAGTACCGACCGAAGCAGAGAACTAAAAAGTTTATAGAAGATCTTGGAATCATTTCGCTTGGATTAACCAGGAAAATGAATGCGCTGAAACAGGCTGTGATGATCTCGGAAGGAATTTCAAGGAATGACAACCTTCGGGAAATTCTTAAAAATATTAATCAGCAGGGGAATCAGGGGAATCAGTTGGCTGATGAGAAAACCGATGGAAATATAAAGGCTGATACGGATGCTTCAGCAACATCTTCACAGATTGCATCTTCAAAAAATGGCGATGGGAGGAATCAGTGATTCAGAGCCATCTTCCAAAACAGAAAAAAAGAAAGGCGAATCCAAAATGATCACGTTGGAATTATTCCGTGAGGGTTTGACTATTCCGCAGATCGCTGAAAAACGTGAATTAGTAATTAGTACAGTCGAAAATCATCTCAGCACATTTATTGAAAGTGGTGAAGTAAGCATCCGGGAATTGATTGAGGAGGATATGCTGATTAAACTGATTGTATTGATGCAGAAAAATCCGGATAAAACACTTTCAGAATACCGTGAACTTGTTCCTGAAGCAAGCTTCCACCAGTTAAGATCGGTACGATTTCATTTGAATATCAGCAGTAAAACCATTCCCACCTGATCATAACTCCGGAGATTAAACGCCTGAAGGGATGATATTTGCAGTAAAATACAGTAAATTGGGTATAACGGGTGCTGATGAAACCAATACTGCTTATACGGTTACTGCTTGTAGTGCTGCTGCTTCCTGCCGCTGCAAAGAGCCAGTTTAAAAAGAACAAGGGCCCGGTAACTTCCAAGAATTTTACGATAGAACCTATCGGTAAAGGAGTTTGGGCTGCCATTCACAATGACCATTTTGGACGGGCGATCTGTAATGCCGGGATTATTGATCTTGGAGATAAGGTTCTGATCGTTGATCCGTTTATGACTCCACAATCTGCACGTGAATTAAAATATATGGCGGAAGAAATGACCGGCAAATTTGTTTGTATGGTCATCAATACGCATTATCATAATGACCACATCAGGGGAAACCAGGAATTCAGTAATGAAGCAACGATTGTGAGCAGTGAATTCACACGAAAAGAAATTGAACGTATTGAACCCGCCGAACAGGAATGGGAAAGCAAACATGCTCCCGGATTATTACAGGCAGTGAAGAAAAGAATGGCGATCGCTTCCAATTTTGAAAAAGAAGAACTTGCACACTGGATCGGTTACTATGAAGGAATGATGGAATCTTCAAGAGAGTTGAAGATGACACTTCCCAATATCACTTTCCGGGATTCATTATGGATTACGGGGAGAGACCGGTCAGTAAAACTGATAGAATTAAAAGGTCATACCCAAAGCGACCTTATACTTATCATCCCCGATGACGGAATTGTTTTTATGGGCGACCTGTTATATAATGACAGGCATCCCTGGCTTGCAGATGGAAATCCGCTCGACTGGCAGGCTTCTCTGAAATTTGTTTATGAAGACCCTTCTTTAATCACCTATGTTCCCGGTCACGGACCAGTAGGTGGTAAGGAACCAGTTCAAAAACTATACAGCTACCTCCAATCAATTAATGACCTGGCCCTCACTGCAACCAGCGATTCATTAAGGATGCTGGTTTCACAAAGCCAGATCCCCGATGAATATATGAACTGGCGGTTCGGAAGGTTCTATCAGCCCAATCTTCAATATTTGTGCGAAAGACAATTTAAAGGAGAGGCAAGACTTGAGGACAAAAAGAAAAAAGGAAGCGGCCATTAATTTTTCGTTCATCATACTCATTTTTCATACCTTAATGTTTCAAATAATCAAACAATAGAATCATGACTTGCCGCCGCGACTTCCTCAAACAATCCGCCTTGCTTTCTGCAGGATTTATGGTCAACAAAAACTCCTTCTTCAAATCTAATACTGTTGGACTTCAACTGTATACTGTAAGAAGTGAAGTAAGTAAAGATAAACTTGCAGGTACAATCAAAACCATTGCAGACGCTGGCTATACACACCTCGAACTCTTTGGTTACAATCCTCAGAAAAGAGAATTCTTCGGACATTCCGTAAAACAGATGGCTGATTTGCTGAAACAGAATAATTTGAAATCACCTAGCGGTCACTACGGACTTGCAGACATGATGCATGGAGAAAATTATAACTGGGACAGCTGGAAATACCTGCTGGATGATTCAAAAACACTGGGTCATGATTATGTAGTTATTCCATACCTGGATGATAAACACAGAACTGCCGACGATTTTAAAAGACTTGCAGAACGCCTGAACAAAGGTGGTGAAATGGCGCGCAAAATGGGCATGTGTGCGGGATACCACAACCATGATTTCGAATTCAATGATCTGGGCGGTACCAACGGATGGGAAATCCTGTTGAACAATACAGAGAAGAAATATGTGGCGATGGAAATGGATATCTACTGGGTTGTTTATGCGAAAAAAGATCCTATCGACTACTTCAAAAAATATCCTGGAAGATTCCAGATGTGGCATGTGAAAGATATGCAGACCTCTCCGAAAGTTCAGTCCACTATTGTGGGTGAGGGAGTAATCGATTTCAAGAAATTATATGCGGAAAGAAAAGTTGCAGGTCTCGATCAATTGTATGTAGAGCAGGAAGCTTACAACGAACCTGTTTTTGATTGCATCCGGAAGAGCTACACTTTTGTAAAGAATAATATTGTAAAGTAATCAAACTTAACTAACGGCCATGTCTAACCGCAGATCATTTCTGCAGAACAGCGGTATGCTGCTCGCAGGATCTACCATTTTGTCGTCGCTCGACAATTCAGCGTTTGCCTATTTTAAAAACCGTGTAATGCCAAGTGACCAGTTGAACATTGGAGCAATTGGTATTAATGGCATGGGATGGTCGAATGTGTCATCAGCGTTGAAGATCCCTGGCGTCAACCTGGTAGCGATTTGTGATGTGGACAAGAATGTGTTGGACAAGCGACTGGCAGATCATGCGAAGATGAAGCCGGATGCAAAGAAGCCGGATACATATGAAGATTACCGGAAATTACTGGAAAGAAAAGATATTGACGCAGTGATCATCGGAACACCGGACCACTGGCATGCACTTCAGATGATTCATGCCTGTGAGGCGGGAAAGGATGTTTATGTAGAAAAGCCGGTAGGCAATTCTATAGTGGAATGCAGAACGATGGTCGCTGCGCAAAAAAGATATAACAAGGTAGTACAGGCCGGACAGTGGCAAAGAAGTCAGCAACATTTCAGAGATGCAGTGGATTATATCCGCACCGGTAAGCTTGGCAATATCCGGACGGTAAAAGTATGGTGTTACCAGGGCTGGATGAAACCCGGTCCAAAGGTTCCTGATAGCGCGGTTCCTGCAGGTGTCAACTATGATATGTGGCTCGGACCTGCAAAGAAAAGAGCATTCAATTCAAGCAGGTTTCATTTCAACTTCAGGTGGTTCTGGGATTATGCAGGAGGATTGATGACCGATTGGGGAGTTCACTTGATGGATTATGCAATCTTCGGAATGGATGCACCTTTACCTAAAACAGTTTCCGCATTGGGCGGGCCATTCGCCTATCCTGAATTGTACCAGGAAGCACCGGATACAATGGGTGCATTGTATGAGTTCGATAAGTTTAACCTGATCTGGGATCATGCAATGGGAATTGATAATGGACTCTTCGGAAGAGACCATGGAATTGCCTTCATCGGAAATAACGGAACATTGGAACTCGATCGCGGCGGATGGGAAGTAATTCCTGAAGGCCGCGCCAAGGAAAAAGCAATAGTTGAAAGAAGAAAACCAACCGATAACGGCCTCGATGCACACTGGAAAAACTTCGTGGCTGCAGTGAAAGCAAAAGATCATTCGATGCTCAACTGTCCGATAGAAACCGGTGCACATATTGCTTCTGTTTGTCAGCTCGGAAACATCGCCTTCCGCACGCAGGAGAAACTAACCTGGGATAAGGATAATGGCAAGTTCACCAACAAGAAAGTGAATGAGGAGTATTTGATGGCGGGGTATCATAATGGGTGGAAGTTGCCGAAGGTTTAGAGGCATTTATTCTTTTATTAGCCTAATTATTTATTTATATTGTTTAAGTTTTTAACGTGACTATACATAGTCATTATTAATTCATAAACACCTGTTTAGATTGCAAAATTTACTAAAAGATTACTATTATATACTTGGAGTAAAACCAAATGCATCCATTGAAGATATAAAACGAGCTCATCGAAAATTATCACATAAATTTCATCCAGATAAAAATGATGGTGATGATTTTTTTGCAGAAAGATTTAAAGACATTCAAGAAGCTTATGAAACGTTAACAGACCTTAATAGAAGAGAAATATATGACTTATCTAGGAATGGTACATCATCTTCTGATTATACTGCTAAATCAATTCTAAAGCCAGAAATTAAAAAATTCTTTTCAAACAAAGATTCATTTGAAATTGGGCAAAAAATTACTATTAATTGGGAAACTGTCAATGCCAATAAAGTTACTATTCAACCATTTGGAGAAGTTTCCCCAACCGGCGAAAAAACTTATAAAATTTCGAATTGCTATGTTGCATCTTTAAAAATAGAACTAATTGCGGAAAATACTGAAATTGGAACCTACGAGGTATCAACAATTCTGGTGAAAAATAATTCTTACAAAATCTACAGACCAAAGACCCAACAAGAAATTGAGATAGAAAAGAAGCAAAAGAAAGATGATGAAAACTATAATAATAAATTAAGAAAATTGGCAACCATAGCACTTGCCATATTAGGCTTATTTATTTTATTTAGAGTAATAGAACAATTAATAAAATAGTTATTTTTTTAACTAAAAAAGCTGTCCCATTCCTGAGACAGCTTTTTATATTTTCAAGACTAAGAACTGATCCTACAATTCCTTAATCTTCACATTCTTATACCACACTTTATTTCCATGATCCTGTAACAATAACTTTCCTTTCTGGAACTTACCGAAATCGGGCATATTGCGGAATTTACTTTTTGCTATGAGTGCACGATAGTTCTCATCCCACAAGGTGGTTTCAAGAACCTTGGTTCCATTCATATGCACCTGGAAGTTTCCTTTGTTGCTGATGATCTCAAGCTGATTCCATTCACCGGCAGGCTTCGTAACTTCCGGTGAAGAAGAGATCAGATCGTACAGATCACATGACCTGTGTTTGATGATCTTTGCATCCGGATGACGTTCGTTATCCAGTACCTGGATCTCAGGTCCTGTTTCCCAGCCATACTTGTATTTCGGATCTTCTTTTGAATAAAAGATCACTCCGCTGTTTCCTCCCGGTTCCAGCTTCCAGTCGAGCTTCAGATGAAAATTTTCGTATTCCTTTTCAGTTACAATATCTCCTCCGCCTTTTCCTTCCTGTGGATTCAGATGAAGCGTTCCATCTTCCACTACCCATGCAGCTCCGTCTGTTTTGTTATTGTAAACATGCCATCCTGCTTTTGACTGTCCATCAAAAAGCAATTGCCATCCACCGGACTTTTCTTTTTTGGAAAGAGTATTCACTGAAGTTGATCCTTCCTGCGTTTTTGAACTTGCACTGCAGGCAACTAATATAGCTGCGGCTGCAATGGCGGTTAAAGTTTTCTTCATTATCTGATTACTGGTTTTTAAGCGAAAGAATATAATTCACCATCTCTTTCGCATCTTCTTTAGGGAGATCAGGATGTGCAGTCATTGCAACTTCACCCCAGTTTCCACTTCCACCATTAATGATCTTGCTAACAAGCATATCAACATTCTCAGGTGTATTCTCATATTTTTTAGAAACATCTATATAAGCAGGACCAATCTTTTTATCATTGATACCATGACATGTAGTACAATCACTTGCACCAATCAACTCAAGGCCTTTTTCATTTGCAGCAGTTGTTGTAGTTGAAGGAGCCGGATCATTCGGACCGGAAGTCGCAGGAGTATCTGCTCCCTTTCCTTCTTTAGCATCGCCTCCATCTGAGCATGCAATCATCATTGCAGAAATTCCAAGTACGATAAAAAACTTTTTCATGATGTATCTTTTAATTGTTCTATAATGGCAATTTACTTTATTCCTAATACTGACTTATTAAAATTTTCATCGCTTCCCGTTCCGGCAAAATCATCAAATGCCTTATCAGTAACGCGAATGATATGATCTTTAATAAATATTGCGCCTTCTTTTGCTCCGTCTTCCGGATGTTTTATAGCACACTCCCATTCCATCACTGCCCATCCTTCAAAATCGTATGCTGCAAGTTTGCTGAATACTGATTTGAAATCAACCTGTCCATCTCCAAGAGAACGGAACCTTCCGGCCCTGTTGATCCAGGACTGATATCCTCCGTAAACACCCTGCTTCCCGGTTGGATTGAATTCAGCATCCTTTACATGAAACATACGAATGCGCTCATGATAATGATCTATATAGGCTAGATAATCCAGGCACTGCAAAACAAAATGACTTGGATCGTACAACAGGCATGCACGCGGATGGTTATTGGTATGCTCCAGAAAGATCTCATAAGAAACTCCATCATGAAGGTCTTCTCCCGGATGTACTTCATAACAAAGATCTACCCCATTTTCATCAAACTCATTGAGGATCGGCAGCCACCTGTTTGCAAGTTCCTTGAATCCTGTTTCAACCAGTCCTGCAGGGCGCTGCGGCCATGGATAAACCGTTGGCCATAACAAGGCTCCACTGAAAGTAGCGTGTGCATTCAATCCCAGGTTCTGCGAAGCTTTCGCTGCATACTTCACCTGCTGAACTGCCCATTCTGTCCTGGCTTTAGGATTATTATGAACTTCTTTCGGAGCAAATCCATCAAACAACGTATCATAAGCAGGATGGACTGCTACCAGTTGCCCCTGCAGGTGAGTGGATAATTCGGTGATCTCAAGTCCTGCTTCATTTACAATACCCTTTACTTCATCAGCATAGGTCTTGCTTTCTGCAGCTTTCTGAAGATCGATACACCTTGAATCCCAGGAAGGAATCTGAACACCAACAAAACCCAGGTCTTTTGCCCATTTGCAGATTGTCGACAAATCATTGAATGGTGCTGCATCGCCCATGAACTGTGCTAAAAATATACCCGGACCTTTAAGTGTGCGCATCTATTCTGAATTATTTGTAGGTGAACTTAAACTGTGTGCTCAAACCATTTTTTATCGCTCTGACTTGAAGCAACCACATTATCTATAAAGGCCATTCCACGAATACCATCTTCCACTCCGGGGAAATCAAGCATCTGTTCTGTCGGAGTAGTTCCGTCAATTTTTGCTGATAAAGTCAGCGCGAAGTTGCGGTAGATATTTCCGAATGCTTCAAGATATCCTTCAGGGTGACCGCCCGGAGTTCTGCAGTTATGAGTAGCATATGGCGACAAACGATCCCCGTAGTTACCACCTGCTCTCAGGATTTGTGTTGGCTGATCAAGCCATTTTACCAGCAAGGTGTTTGGTTCATGCTGGAACCATTCGATGCCGCCTTTCTCTCCATATACTCTTATGCGCAATGCATTTTCTTCACCGGCAGCAACCTGCGATGCCATCAATACACCTGCAATTTTATCTTCCATCTTTAACAGAACAGCTCCATCATCATCAAGCATTCTTCCTTCAACCAGAACATTCAGATCAGCACACATGTGAGTGATCTTTTTTCCGGTCACGTATTCTGCAAGATGTGCAGCATGTGTTCCGATATCACCCATCGCACCGCTTTTTCCGCTCTTCTTTGGATCGGTTCTCCATGCAGCCTGTGCGTTCCCTTCTCTTTCAGAAAGTTTGCTCAGCCAGCCCTGCGGATATTCCACCCATACCTTGCGGATCTTGCCTAATACACCATCTTTCACCATTGCCCTGGCTTGTTTTACCATCGGGTAACCGGAGTAAGTGTGGGTGAGACAAAGCATCAGACCGGTTTCTTCAACCTTTTGCTTTAATTGTTTTGCTTCATCAAGTGTAAACGCAATGGGTTTTTCAATTACAACGTGGAATCCATGATCAAGCGCCATCATTGCAGGTGCAAAGTGCGCGAAATTCGGCGTAACAATTGTAACGAAATCCATGCGTTTATCCTCAGGAAGAGCCGCCTCCTTCGTGATCATCTCATCAAAGGTGAGATAGGTCCTGTCTTCAGGAATAAATAAAGACTTTGCTGAATCTTTTGCGATCTCAGGATTGATACTGAGTGCTCCGCAAGCGAGTTCAATAAGTCCGTCCATATTTGCAGCAATGCGATGAATGGCTCCGATGAAGGCGTCTTTACCACCGCCTACCATCCCCATGCGTAATTTTCTGTTCATGAAATTATTATTAGAAAAGTTATAGAGAGAACGAGGTTTAAAAATAAAAAAATTACATTTACCTGCATTATATTGAATGACATTAAATTAATCCATCTAACGTTAAAAGCTCTGTCATGCCAGTGAACATTCAACGCAACAAACTTTTTGTTGCTTCCTGCTTAGCTCTTTTGGTTACTTCACTTTCTTTTGGAATCCGTGCCGGTCTGCTCAATCAATGGGGAGCCGAATTTAATCTTTCTGCATCGCAATTAGGAACAATTGCTGCAACTGCTTTTTGGGGATTTCCTCTTGCAGTGATCATTGGCGGTATGGTTGTAGATGTTATTGGCATGAAAAGACTGCTGGTCCTGGCTTTTATCTTTCACCTTCTCGGAATAATTCTTACCATTTTTGCAGGAAGTTTTGGTGATCCCTTCTGGTCGCTTTTCCTTTCAACATTATGTATAGGTATCGCAAACGGAACAGTTGAAGCTGCTTGTAATCCTTTGGTTACAGCCCTTTACACAGAGAACAAAACAACCAAGCTAAATCACTTTCATCTCTGGTTTCCGGGCGGTATAGTGTTGGGAACGCTGATCGTTTACTTCTATAACCATGCAGGAATTGGTGATATTGCCGGCTTCAAACCATGGCAGATTCAGGTTGCTCTTATGCTGATTCCTACATTGATTTATGGATATCTTTTTTCAAAATTAAAATTTCCTGTTACGGAAAGAGTTGCAGCAGGCGTATCAACCGGCGAAATGTATCGCTCACTTTTAAGTCCGCTGTTCATCTTTATGATCGTCTGCATGTTCGGAACAGCCATCACTGAACTTTTCACAGGTCAGTGGATCGATGTACTGTTAAGAAATGTTACCGATAATGCTATCCTTATTCTTGCACTTTCAACAGGTGTGATGGTTATCGGAAGAGGTTTTGCTGAACCCGTTGTTCACAGACTTGCTCCGCAGGGAGTGCTGCTGATCTCTGCAGTGCTTGCAGCAATCGGATTATATATGCTGGGTAACACCAGCGGTAATACCATTTTCTTTGGAGCACTTGTTTTCGGAATGGGAGTTTGTTATTTCTGGCCAACCATGCTTGGTTTCGTTGCAGAAAATCTACCAAAAACCGGTGCCGTAGGATTGAACCTGATGGGTGGAGCGGGAATGTTTGCTGTATCCATTTACATGATGTTCATGGGTGGATTCTACGACAGGAAAGTAGCTGCAAAACTTCCGAATGGAGACCTGTCAACTTATAACAGTGCCCCTGCAGGCTCCGAAATGGCAACTGCCCTGAACCAGGCAAAAGCGGAAGCAGGACCTGAGATCATCAATGCCACTATGGTCATTCCTATTATACTGATCGTGGCATTTTCCGGACTGGTGATCTATATGCGCAACCGCAAAAAGCCACAATTGAAAGTTGTAACAGCATAATATTCTACAAGCCTGACCGGATATAATTAAATTCCTTAAATTGATCTCCATGTCGAGCCCAACAAACAGACGTGATGCGGTGAAAAACCTGCTTGCAGGATCTGCAGTTTTAGGAGGTGCCTCCTTATTCAGCTCTTTTACATCAGATAACAACAACACAGAACCTTTGAAAGGAAATATCAATCATGCTGCATGCCGCTGGTGTTATGGCGGTATTCCACTGGAAGAATTCTGCTCGGCAGCTTCTAAAATGGGATTAAAAGCGGTTGACCTGGTTGGACCATCAGACTGGGCAACGCTTAAGAAATACAATCTTGAATCTTCCATGTGTAATGGAGCGGAGATCAACCTGGTCGACGGATTCAACGATAAAAAATTCCATGCAACACTGGTTAAGAATTATTCTGAAATGATTCCGCTGGTTGCGAAAGCTGGTTATAAAAATCTGATCTGCTTTTCGGGAAACAGGAGAGGAATTGACGATGAAACCGGATGGAAGAATTGTACGGAAGGTCTGAAGCAGATCGTAGGACTTGCAGAAAAACACAATGTGACACTGATCATGGAATTACTCAACAGCAAGGTTGATCACAAAGATTACCAGTGTGATAAAACTGCGTGGGGAGTTGAACTCGTGAAGCGTGTTGGTTCAGATAACTTTAAATTACTGTACGATATTTATCATATGCAGATAGATGAAGGTGATGTGATCCGCACGATTCGTGCAAACCACCAGTACATCGGTCACTACCATACAGGAGGTGTACCGGGAAGAAATGAAATAGATGATTCACAGGAACTTTATTATCCTGCGATCATGAAGGCAATAGTAGATCTTGGTTATAAAGGCTATGTAGCACAGGAATTCATACCATCGGACAAAGACAAGGAGGGACAGCTTGCGGCTTTGAAAAAGGCCATTTCAATTTGCGACGTATAATTGATAAACACTTATATCTAACGACAAACAAACACCCCAATCATGGCAGACAATGTCTTTGACGCAATTGTAGTTGGCTCGGGTATCAGCGGAGGCTGGGCAGCCAAAGAACTCACTGAGAAAGGTCTGAAAACGATCATGCTCGAAAGAGGAAGAGATGTAAAACACGTAACTGATTACAAGAACGCATCCAAAGGTCCCTGGGAATTTCCACACAGAGGTGGAAGAACCCAGCAGATGATCGAGGATTATCCTGTACTGAAACGCGATTACCCTCTGAATGAAACCAACCTTGATTACTGGGCAAGTGATAAGGACTGTCCTTACACCGAAACCAAAAGATTCGACTGGTACCGTGGCTACCAGGTCGGCGGCCGTTCCCTGATGTGGGGTCGTCAAAGTTATCGTCACTCAAAAATGGACTTCGAGGCAAATGGCAAAGAAGGTGTAGCTGTTGACTGGCCTATCCGATACAACGAAATTGCACCATGGTACGATCATGCAGAACGCTTTGCAGGAATATCAGGTAATAAAGATGGATTGGAGGTTCTTCCTGATGGTCAGTTCCAGCCTCCAATGGAAATGAACTGTGTTGAAAAAGATGTAGCAGCAAGAATCAAACAACACTATAAAGGTGAGCGGTTAATGACGATTGGTCGTGTCGCAAATCTGACCCAGCCACTACAGGGCCGCACCAAATGCCAGTACAGAAACAAATGCTGGCTCGGCTGTCCGTTCGGCGGCTATTTCAGTACACAATCATCGACACTTCCTGCAGCTGTGGCAACCGGAAATCTTACACTGCGTCCTTTTTCAATCGTTACTAAAATTTTATACGATAAGGATACGAAGAAAGCAACCGGAGTTGAAGTCCTGGACGCAGAAACCAACCAGACCTATGAATACAAAGCAAAAGTTGTATTCCTCTGCGCATCTGCATTCAACTCAACATGGGTGCTGTTTAATTCTGCAACCGATATCTGGCCGGGTGGTTTAGGTAGCAGCAGCGGAGAATTGGGTCATAACGTAATGGACCACCATTTTCGTTGTGGTGCAGGTGGAACTGTAGAAGGTTATGATGACAAATATTACTTTGGAAGAAGAGCAAACGGGATTTATATTCCAAGATTCAGAAACGTTGGTAATGATAAACGGGATTACCTGCGTGGATTCGGTTACCAGGGAGGTGCAAGCCGCCAGGGTTGGAGAAGAGATGTTGCCGAATTGAATATAGGTGCAGACTTTAAAGAAGCACTTACCGAACCGGGCGACTGGAGCATTGGTATCACTGCCTTTGGTGAAATTCTTCCATATCACGAGAATATGATCTCACTGGATAAAGACAAAAAAGATAAGTGGGGACTTCCTGTATTGAATATGAACGCAGAGATCAAGCAGAATGAGCTGAGCATGCGTAAGGATATGATGCAGGATGCAAAAGAAATGCTGGAAGCTGCTGGTGTGAAAAACGTTTACACGTACGATAACGACTACGCTCCGGGAATGGGTATCCATGAAATGGGAACTGCACGTATGGGCCGCGATCCGAAGACTTCCGTACTGAATGGTAACAACCAGGTATGGGATGCGAAGAACGTATTTGTGACCGACGGTGCATGTATGACTTCTGCTTCATGCGTTAACCCTTCACTGACTTACATGGCATTGACTGCACGCGCGGTTGATTTCGCTGTGAGTGAATTAAAGAAACAAAATCTCTAAACATTTCAATCAATCAATATGAATCGTCGCGACGCAGTATCAAGAGTTGCCCTTCTGTTAGGAGGAACTATTGTTGGAGCGAATATTTTTTTAGGTGAAGGATGTAAGCCTGCAGATAAAAAAGCAGATGGTGCAAACCTGGCATTTGCGGAAGGAGATGTTGCATTCCTGGATGAAGTTGCAGAAACCATCATTCCTGCTACCAGTACTCCGGGTGCAAAAGCTGCAAAAGTGGGAGCATTCATGACAGTTATGGTGAATGATACCTATACAGAAAAAGATCAGAAGATCTTCCACGAGGGTATCGAAAAACTGAATGATGCAAGTAAGAAGAAATTCGATAAGGAATTTATGTCGCTTGCAGCAGAACAGAAACATGAATTGCTGGTGGAGCTTGATAAAGAACAACGTGATTATCAGAAGAACAAAAAACAGGATGAACCTTCTCATTATTTCAGAATGATGAAGGAACTTACCCTGCTTGGATATTTCACTTCCGAAATCGGAGCAACACAAGCACTTCGCTATATCGAAACTCCTGGTAAATATGAAGGATGTATTCCTTATAAGAAGGGTGATAAAGCATGGGCTATATAATCCAAAAGGATTAACGATAATAATCACGGGATGATATTTCTATCGTTTCCCGACAGTGATTAGAAACAAAAACTCAACTCAAGTGCATAGGTTGGCAGCAATGTTCTTCCTGTGCACTTTTTTTTGGTTATTTTCATTCAACTCCGGGAGCATTCAAGACTGGAAAAAACATGCATAGGGAATGCTTTTGATGAGTGAAATTTCAGAGCATGATTTAAACTAACAATTTTTTAATATGAAATTTTCCATGTGCTTTATCGCAATTCTTTTTTCTCTGAATGCACTTGCACAGAATGATGAACAAAAGATCAGATCAATCCTCGATCAGCAAACACAATCCTGGAATAAAGGAAATATCCGGGAGTTTATGAAAGGATACTGGAACAACGACTCATTAATGTTCATCGGAAAATCAGGTGTTACCTATGGTTTTGAAAACACACTGAATAATTATATCAAAGGATATCCTGATACAACACAGATGGGTAAGCTGGAATTCAATATTATCAAAGTTGATAAGATTTCACCTGATGCATATTTTGTAGTTGGGAAATGGATGCTGAAAAGAACTGTTGGAGACCTGAATGGCCATTACACTTTATTATTCCGGAAGATAAAAGGTGAGTGGGTGATTGTTGCTGATCACAGCAGCTAATTTTTCCACGGAAAATTCCGGTCACTTAAAAATTGAATACCTTATTTAAAATATCCCCTATATGTCATTAATTGTTTTAGGAATCATCCTGGTCATTATAAGTTACAGTATTGCGAAACAATACCAGTTACAGAAATTTTCTTCTCCGCTTCGTATTACAGGAGCAATCATGGTGTTGCTTGGAGTGTTATTTTCTTCCATTGTACAGATAGACGCCGGAGAGGTAGGAGTAAAAAAACTGTTCGGTAAAGTTCAGAATGAAACGATCGGAAGCGGACTGCATTTCATCAATCCGCTGATGGAAGTGATCAACATGGATATCAAAACGCAGAATTATACCATGAGTGGTGTCAATGATAATGTGCAGAACAATGCAGATGATGCAATCAAAGTGCTGACATCCGACGGATTGGAAGTTACCATCGACCTGACTGTATTATATAAAGTTCTTCCTGGTGATGCTCCGAAGATCGTGAAGGAAACAGGTCTGGATTACACCGATAAAATCGTGCGGCCGCTTACGCGTACTAAGATTCGCGACAATGCCGTATACTATGAAGCCATTGCTCTTTATTCTACAAGAAGAGATGAATTTCAACAAAGAATCTTCAGAACGATCGATGAAGATTTCAAAAAGCGCGGATTGATCCTCGAACAATTACTGGTAAGGAATATTACACTTCCGCAATCGGTTAAAACAACCATCGAACAAAAGATCAGCGCAGAACAGGAAGCTCAAAAAATGCAATTTGTTTTGCAGAAAGAAAAACAGGAAGCAGAAAGAAAAAGAGTAGAAGCGCAGGGTATTGCCGACTACCAGAGAATTATCAGTCTTGGATTATCCGACAAACAGTTGCAATACGAAAGTATTAAAGCGCAACTGGAACTTGCAAAATCCCAGAATGCCAAAGTGATTATCATGGGAAAAGGAAACACGCCAATCATTCTTGATTCAAAAAACTAAATATCTTTTTTAAAAATATTCTTTCCAGACTTTTCTTATGTAGAGAATAAAAAGGACAAGAGAGATTCCCATAAAAGCGTAGAAGATATAATTACCTACTGTTGGATTTTTATAATAAAACATCCATCCGAAATAAATTCCGAAAGTCATATTGATCAGCAGCCACACAATGGCTGCTGACATTGTTTTAACGATCTTCCTCAGTAATCTTGATGCATCTTCTTCCATTACTCTTTTATTAAGAGATTATAAAATTCGGTAGAATCGCCGTTAAACACATTAAAGTCAACCATTCCACGGATCCCGTTCACCTTCCCTGTTTCACTGTATTGCCAGAATTGCCAGTTGCGGGTGATCCTTGGTTTCTTTTTCTGAAGATAGTGAGCAACCCACAAAGGATAATCTTCAAATTCCGTCAGATGCTGTCTGTAAAATTCAACATTGGTATAAAGGATCGGTTTTACTTTATAATGTTTTTCCACTTCCGCCAGCCATTCCCGGACTCTTTCACGCAACAGCGCCGGTTTCACTCCATAGGTTTGTTCAACATCTAGAACAGGCGGGAGATCACCTGGTTCAATATCAACGGAAGAAATAAAATTTTTTGCCTGGAGCTTTCCGCTTTTGGTAGCCAGAAAAAAATGATAGGCGCCTCTTGGTAGTCCGGCCTTGCGGGAATTCTTCCAGTTCCGGTCGAACTGCCTGTCCTCATTCGTAATTCCTTCCGTTGCTTTTATAAATGCAAATCCGATTTTAATTCCGCGGACTTCCATTTCTTTCACCTGCTCCCAATTGATCCTCTGCTGGTATTTCGAGACGTCGATCCCATGGATTTCATATTCTACCGGAATTTCAATTCCGAATTCGTCATACCGGATAAAAGGTGAAGCCGATCTTTGAATGAGTTCATGGATCCTTAAGCCGGCCATCACAAGGATTGCCATAAACATTACGGAGACAAATATTTTCCAACCGGTTCCGGAGTTCTTTTTTTTTTTTCTTGACATCAGGTAAAATTTCTCCTTAAGCTTAATCTCCCTTTTACTTGCCTGCAAGATATAGATGGCTAATGGAAACTTAACACACGTTCATTGTATTGTGGGTGAATGCCCCTATTTTTACTATGTGGCGCTTCCCAATATACATGATACCATCAACCTGATTTCTAAACTTACGCCCCGGAGAGCATTGAATGCTTTCAGGGTTCTTTCGAGTTTTTATGTCAGCAAATGGACTCGTAAACCGGTGCAATGGGGTCTTCCTGTTTCCATTTCTTTCGAACCAACGACCTCCTGCAACTTAAGATGCCCTGAATGCCCCAGCGGATTGAGAGCATTTACAAGACCAACGGGGATGTTGAAGAAAGATTTTTTTTCAGAAACGATCGACCAGATCCATCGCGAATTACTTTATCTCGTATTTTATTTTCAGGGCGAACCCTACCTGAATCCTGATTTTCTTGAGATGGTAAAATATGCTTCCTCCAAAGGGATCTATACTGCCACTTCAACAAATGCACATTACCTGAATGATAATAATGCAAAACGAACAGTAGAAAGCGGGCTCGACAGGCTAATTATTTCTATTGACGGAACCACTCAGGATGTATATCAATCCTATAGAGTGGGAGGTAAACTTGAAAAAGTAATTGAAGGTGCAAGGAATATCGTGAAATGGAAAAAAGAATTGAATAGTAAAAAACCATTTGTATTTTTCCAGTTCCTGGTAGTCAAACCAAACGAACACCAGATTGAGGATATTAAAAAACTTGCAAAAGAAGTTGGTGTTGATGAAGTAAGATTTAAGACTGCCCAGATCTATGATTACGAAAACGACCCGCACAACCTGATCCCGACCATTGAAAAATATAGCAGGTATCATCGTAAGGATGATGGTTCAAATCTTCCGAAAAACAAACTACTGAATCACTGCTGGAGGTTATGGCACGCTACAGTTATAAGCTGGGATGGATTAGTGGTCCCCTGCTGCTTTGACAAAGATGCAACCCACAAACTTGGGGATCTGAAAGGAAAATCTTTTGAAGAGATCTGGAGAAGTGATGAATACAAAGGTTTCCGCAACAGTATACTCAAGGGAAGAAAAGAGATTGACATCTGTTCAAATTGCAGCGAAGGCACAAAAGTCTGGGGCTGATTGTTACATTTTAAATTTACATTTTTCATTACCTGATCCATGAGTTTAGAAAAAGACATCCATCAAAGCAATTTCAGATCTGAACACCAGAAATTAAGAGTTAACCTCATCTTTACCTATAACTGGGTAATGGAAGGTGCCCGCAAATTTTATGACCAGGCAGATCTTACTCCGCAACAATATAATATTCTCCGCATCCTGAGAGGTGCAGCCAAACCATTATCCACCCTACAGATCCGACAGCGAATGCTTGATAAAATGAGCGATACAAGCAGAATTGTTGACAGACTGATTAAAAAAGATCTTGTTAAAAAAGTGGTTTGCGAAACCGATCGCAGACTGGTGGATGTGACTATCACAGATAAGGGTAAACAATTATTAAGCTCCTTAGATGAGACCATGACAGAGATGGACGAACAACTCAATGGCCTTACAATCGAAGAATCCAAAACGTTAAATGAACTCCTTGATAAGTTGCGTAAATCAGATTAGGTTGTAATTTTAAAATATCCTAATCTAATAACATGAGAAGTACTACCCCCGGATTACTGTGCACATTGATGATGGTTCTTCTTGGTTTCACCGGATTTTCACAGCCCGAATATGAATTTCGTGCAGCATGGATCGCAACCGTCGATAATATCGACTGGCCTACGCGTGGGAATTATGATACCGAAAAACAAAAGCAGGAATTCATTGACCTGCTTGACATGCATAAGAAAAACGGAATGAATGCAGTGATCGTTCAGGTCAGGCCTGCAACCGATGCATTCTACCCTTCTCAATACGAACCCTGGAGCGAATGGTTAACAGGAAAACAGGGTCGTCCACCTTCTCCCTATTATGATCCGCTCGAATTCATGGTATCTGAAACTCATAAACGCGGAATGGAATTCCATGCATGGTGTAATCCCTATCGTGCCGAACATTCCATAGGAAGATCTTCAATCGCAACCAGCCATATTACACGCCTTTTTCCAAAATGGTTTTTGTCGTATGGCGGTAAAAGATACTTTGATCCGGGAAATCCTGAGGCTCAAAAACATGTCGTGAATGTTATTCGTGACATCGTTAAGCGCTATGATATTGATGGAATGCATTTCGATGATTATTTCTATCCGTACAGGGTTGCCGGAAAAGAATTTCCGGATGATCTTTCTTATAAAAATTCAGGATCTGAATTATCTAAGGACGACTGGAGAAGAAGTAATGTGGATAGTATCATCTTCAAATTATCCCGCGCAATCAAAGAAGAAAAACCTCATGTAAAATTCGGGATCAGTCCTTTTGGTGTCTGGAGAAATTCTGATAAGGACAGTCTTGGAAGTGCCACCAAAGCCGGTGTTACTAACTACGACGACCTTTATGCAAACGTGCTGCTCTGGCTGAAAGAAGGATGGATCGATTATGTTGCTCCGCAATTATACTGGGAGATCGGACATAAAGCTGCACCCTATGAAGTGCTTGTTGACTGGTGGAGCAAAAACACTTATGGCAAACATTGTTATATAGGACTTGGTATTTACAGGGCAGGATCAAATTCTGCATGGAAGGATGTTACGCTGTTACCGCGACAAATCACTATGATGAGATCATATCCTGAGATCCAGGGAGCAATTTATTTTTCCAGCAAGTCATTTGTAAATAATCCGAACGGTTGGTGTGATAGTCTTCAGAATAACTATTACAAAACTCCGGCAATGGTTCCCCCGATGCCATGGTTAAACAATACCATCACCGAAAAGAAAGACTCTCTACCTGCAGAACCTGCAATTACCACTGAAGCAGTTGTTCCTGTTGTAAATTCAGGTGGAAATAATTCTCCGGTTAATTCTTCAGGACGCTCCGACAAATAATCAAAAACTATAATAAGGTAAATGGCCAATAGATAATCTCTATTGGCCATTGTTATATTCGATCAGTTTGTATAGGATTTACTGTCACCTTTGCACCCGGTTTTAAACATAAGAAAAATCAGACAACATGAAGAATACAGTATTATCAATCGGTTCACCATTTCCGGAGTTTGCAAAGAAAGCAGTAGTATCAATTGAAAAAGGAAAAGAATTTTATGAGATCACCTCTGAGGAAGTAAAGAATTCAGGCAAGTGGATGGTGATGTTTTGGTGGCCTAAGGATTTCACATTTGTTTGTCCTACCGAAATTGCAGAGTTCAATAGTCATGCACAGGATTTTGAAGACCGTGATGCCATCCTGATCGGAGCTTCAACGGATACGGAATTTGTTCACGTAGCCTGGAGAAAGAATCATGAGGACCTTCGTGACCTGAGGTTTCCAATGTTGGCGGATACATCCAGAACACTTGCAGAAGAACTGGGAATTCTTGAGCAGAATGAAAAGGTTGCTTATCGTGCAACATTCATCGTGGATCCACAGGGAATCATTCGCTGGGTTTCATTATATGATCTGAACGTTGGTAGAAATGTGAAGGAAGTTATTCGTGTGCTCGATGCATTGCAGACAGATGAACTTTGTCCCTGCAACTGGCAGAAAGGAGAAGCAACCATCGAAGCTTAATCAGAAAGCACATAGAATTTTTTAGTAAAGGGACCAGCGGAAGTCAGGATTCTCAGGAAGATATGGCGGAGATCTGCTGGTCCTTTCTTAAATCTCAAATCAATACGAAATGTTTGGAGTTAGTTCAACTATAGATAATGCAACGGCCCTGTTACAGGATCTTGGAATAAATGACAGTAATGTTCCGGCTGATCTTGAATTGCTGCAAAAGGCAGACAGTCGTTACCTGAAGGATATTAAAGTAAGTTTATCCACTGCCATCAATGCAACATCTCTTATTAAAAAAGAGGCATACTTCATTGCATTGTCGATTGCGGCAAATGAAAAAAATGAGACGTTGAAGAATGCTTTCATTGCAAAGGCTTTGGAAGAAGGTGCAAACGAAAAAGAGATTGCAGAAGTAATAGCATGCACCAGTCTCATGAATGCAAACAATGTCTATTACAGGTTCCGTCATTTTATGCACGATGAATTTTACGATAATGCACAGGCAGGAATCAGAATGGGCATCATGGCCTCACCTGTATTGGGAAAGGAATTTTTTGAATTGCTCAGTACGGCGGTGAGCGCAGTAAATGGTTGCCAGATGTGTGTAACCTCACATGAAAAAGCGTTGTTGGGTCATGGCACTACAAAGCAAAGAATTCATGATGCGGTACGACTTGCAGCAGTGATCAAATCCATTGCGGTAATAATCTAAAAGTGTTCCCTACCTTTGCGAAAACTTCAAAACATGCCTGGCTTTGAATTATTTGGTGCGGAAGAACGTAAGGAAGTAAATGATGTGCTTGAAACCGGAGTGCTGATGCGTTATGGTTTCGATGCTGCCCGGAAGGGAATGTGGAAATCAAAGGAACTGGAAGCAGCAATCTGCGAAAAGTTTAACTGTGGTTATGCGCAGTTGGTATCAAGTGGTACTGCAGCTCTTACTACTGCAATGAGTGCCCTGGGGATTGGATATGGGGATGAAGTGATCATGCCTGCGTTCACATTTGTCGCAAGTTTTGAGGCTGTGATCAGTGTTGGAGCAGTTCCGGTACTGGTAGATGTTGACGATACGCTTACGCTTGCTCCGGATGCAGTTCGTGCAGCAATCACTCCGCAAACAAAATGTGTGATGCCTGTTCATATGTGTGGAAGCATGGCTGATATGGATGCACTTGTATCAATCTGTAAAGAACACAACCTGATTCTCCTGGAGGATGCCTGCCAGAGTATCGGCGGAACTTATAAAGGAAAAGCCCTGGGAACTATCGGTGATGCAGGAACTTTTTCATTCGACTATGTAAAAACGATGACCTGTGGTGAAGGCGGTGTGGTGATGTCGAACCGTGAAGATGTATTTATCAAAAGTGATGGATACAGCGATCATGGTCATGATCACCTCGGGGCAGATCGTGGTGCTGACCTTCATCCGTTTATAGGATACAATTTCAGGATCTCTGAATTACATGCTGCAGTAGGACTGGCACAGATCAAGAAAGTTGACCAGATCCTGGAAACTCAGCGAAGGAACAATAAAATGTTACGCAGTTACCTTGAACAGATCCCGGAAGTTAGCTTCAGAAGAGTTCCGGATGAATCGGGTGATAATTGCAGCTTCCTGACCTGGTTCCTTCCAACGGAAGAATTAACCCGGGCAGTAGTCGCAGAAATGAAAGCACAGGGAATTCTTGCAGGAAATTTCTATTGGTTCGATAACAACTGGCATTATATCCGCAAATGGGATCACCTGAAAAACTCCATCACGCTGCAGGGAGTTCATCCTGAACTAAAAGAAAAGATCATTTTCCATGCAAATAAGGAATTCAAAGCAAGTGACGCAGTGATGGGAAGATGCGTATCAACCCTGATAGGATTGCTGTGGTCCGAAGAACAGATCAAAGAAAAAGGGGAAAAAATGGCGGCCGCCATTAGGAAAGTGATTGGCTGATTTGTTATCTCTTCTTAGTGTAAACTTTCTTTCGATATTGATATCTATTTGAAAAATGCTTCCAGTTCAGGAGGCATTTTTTTTTTTCAATAGATCCCAAATTTTTAGAAAATCGATTTGAATTTTGTCTTCCCTTCCAGGAAATCACTCTGCTGAATTGACCCTAACCGGAATCTTACCTTCACATTCGTTAACTTTTCTACCTGTAGCTCTTTCCGGCAAAAGAACCCGAAGTTACGGGTATACAGATCCGGCGAAACGAATGAAGGAATAAAATATGACGTTTGAGCGTTATGCCTAATGCTATCATTTTTAAGGGAATGAATAGATGAAGGGACGAATTTCGTAGCACTGATCTTTATTTCCTCCTGAGATTTTGATTCAAAAGGACGGATAAATAAAAAAACTGTTATGATAATTTTAATGCTTGTTTTCATCCGACCTTTTTAATAATTTGTAATTTACGGCCTGATTTTTGTGGGCGCCCGGCCTTTTTATTAACTTTCCGGGCAAGCAGGATAAAGATATGTCACTGAGCCAGAGTTTACAGCAAAAGCTATTACAAAAATTATCACCTCAGCAAATTCAGTTGATGAAATTGCTGCAGGTACCTACTGCGAATTTAGAAGAGCGAATCAAGGAAGAACTTGAGGAGAATCCTGCATTGGAGCAAACTGAAGAGGATCACGACGACCAGTTCGATGAGGTAAAGGATGAATTCGAATCAGATGATGATGATTATGAAATGGATGGAAGTGAAGACGAATATGAAAACCTTGATATCAGCGAATATGTGGGAGATGAAGACGGTGAGATAGCGGAATATAAAATGAAGGACGATAATTATCCGGAAGCGGATGAGGGAAAGACCGTTCCTTATAAAATTGAGACTTCCTTTCATGAGCATCTCCAGGAACAGCTTGGTATGCTGAAAATGGATGAGAACCAGAAAAAGGTCGCTGAACAGATCGTTGGAAGTATTGATGATGATGGATACCTGAGAAGAGAAACCATTGCAATTGTGGATGACCTTGCATTCAGGCAAAACGTCGAGACCAATGAAAAGGAAGTGGAGGAAGTGATCAGGTTCATTCAGAAATTCGATCCTCCCGGAGTGGCAGCCAGAAATCTCCAGGAATGTCTTCTGCTTCAGCTCGATCGGATGAAAAACGACCGTAAGGAAGTTGAGATGGCGATCGAAGTGTTATCAAAGTACTTCGATGAGTTTACAAAAAAACACTACGATAAAATCCAGAGGGGTTTAGGGTTATCTGATGCAGATCTTAAAGCTGTTATCGGTCAGATCATTAAACTGAATCCAAAACCGGGAGGAAATTACAGTGAAATGAGCAAGGCGGAGAGTTATGTTATTCCCGACTTCTTCATATATAATAATGGTGGAAAACTGGAGCTTTCACTCAACTCCAAGAACGCTCCGGACCTTCGCATCAGTGAAGGATATCGCGATATGCTCCGCGAATACGACCGCGGCAGTAAAAAAGATAAACGTCAGAAAGAAGCAGTACTGTTTATCAAACAAAAAATTGATGCTGCAAAATGGTTCATTGATGCAATCAAACAAAGGCAACATACGCTCACAAGTGTAATGCAAACCATCATGGACTACCAGCACGAATTTTTTCTTACGGGAGATGAAACTGTTTTAAGGCCAATGATCCTGAAGGATATTGCAGAAAGAACGATGCTGGATATTTCAACTGTGAGTCGTGTTGCAAACAGCAAATTCGTACAGACTGAATTCGGAACTTACCGGCTGAAATTTTTCTTCAGTGAATCTTTGAGTACTGAAAGTGGTGAAGAGGTTTCAACAAGAGAAGTGAAAAAGATCCTGAGTGATCTGATTGGAGAGGAAAGTAAAAAGAAACCTTTGAGTGATGAAAAACTAACAGAATTACTCCAGGAAAAAGGATATAATATTGCGCGAAGAACAGTTGCAAAATACAGGGAGCAATTGAATATTCCTGTGGCAAGACTTCGTAAAGAACTTTAATATGGACTCAACAATCGGACAGCAGGAAAATGTAAATGAAGAAGTTGGTTATCCTCCGCTTCGGATAATTGGAAACATTGTTTCTGTATTATTTCATCCGTTGTTTATTCCATTATATGTTACTGCATTTTTGCTTTACTGGCATCCAACCTATTTTGCAGGATTTAATGGACAGCAGAAGATCAGGATCATGGCAACCATTGCTGTCAACCTGTTTTTGTTACCTGCTGTAACTGTGTTCTTACTGTGGAGACTGAAATTTTCTAACAGTATTCAACTTAAAACGCAGAAAGAAAGGATCATTCCATATGCTGCTACTATGTTCTTCAGTTTCTGGGCATGGAATGTGTTCAGGAATTTATCCTTCAGTCCTGAAACCTATAATGATTTTCTTCTTGGTGTATTTATCACAGTGATCATTGGATGGATGGCAAACATCTGGTTCAAGATCAGCATGCATGCCCTTGGAGTAGGAGGAATGTTATTCTTTGTAATCCTTGTTGCTCTTTCAGGGGAAGGCAGCAGCGGTCAGTACATTGCAACCGCCGTTGCCATTACAGGTCTTACATTATCTGCGAGACTGATTTCCTCTGACCATACAGGTTTTGAACTGTATGGTGGTTTACTGCTTGGTGCCGCCGCGCAGTATATTGCAACTGTAGTTTAGGGTTATATTGTTTTGAAAAGCTTGCTCTTTCAGAGCATTTTATTCTCTTCAGAAGTTTACTCTTTCAAAGCATTATATTCTTTTCAAAAAAGGACTGATGGCCTTATACAATTCTTTATTATTTTCAAGGTAGAGTGCATGACCTCCTTCAACATAACGTACACGCATATCCGGAAACTTCATGATGGAAGGATGTTCAGCTCCAATAGTATAATCACGGGTTCCGCTGATAACCAGTACCGGAATATTGATTTTTGAAGTCTGATCTGCATAGCTTGTAAAATATTCCGGGTAATTCCAGACACGCTGGTTGAATTCATATTTCAGGAAGGGCTGGTTGATCAGCGCACTGTCGAGTTTGTAACTTTCTTTTTTGTCGAACATAACTTTATAAACCATATCCCGATTACGAAGATGCCAGAATGCATTTCCCCATCTCTGAATTAATGGGACAGTATCACTTAGCAGGTAATCTTTTTCACTTCCTTTCAGATCCAGGATTTCAATAGTTTTTGCAATGCCGCTTTTAGCAGAGTTATTGATATCTACAGTACAATTAAGAAAAACCATTTTATTGATGGTTCCGGGATATTGAAGTGCATAATTAGTTGCAAGGATTCCGCCGAAGCTGTGAGGCATAATGGTCCAGGAAGAATATCCAAGTGCTTTTCGAACTTCATCGAAGTCTTTAATCACCCTGTTAAGCGAATAGTCACCATTTGATGCAAAAGAAGATCTTCCGCAACCGCGCTGATCCATATAGATCATCTGAACATCTTTTTCGAAAACAGAACCGCCTTCCTGTTCAAAATAATATGCACTGGAGCCGGGGCCACCATGTATAAATAACACAGGTTTTCCTTTTCCTGCAATGCGCACGAATATTTTAACTGAATCAGAAGTTGTGATATATAAAGAATCAGAAGCAAAAACCGAAGACCCTAACAGTAAGGCACAAACGAAAAATAAAAGTCTCATGATAAAAAAAGGTTTGCATCCTCTGACGCAAACCTTTCATGACCGGTTACAGTATTTTTAAAAAAACTTACAGAACCAACACTCCGTCGGCAATAAATTGTAATTCTTTTTTAGGCTTTTTGATCTTCTCGATTTCTTCTTTTGATTTACCCGCATCTTCTGCATAATGTTTCTGTTGCTTCACAGAAACTTCTTTAGTAATTGCTTCACCATCCAGCACTACTTTTTTACCGGCAATATCTTTAGGCATAAAATACGCGTAGTCTTTGAACTTTACCATCAGCGGTTCACCATTTGCTCTTTCAACTTTCATCCAGCAACCTTTCTCCTGGCAAACTTCAGTGATTGTTCCTACAATCTTGCCATCGTATTTACCATTTGTAAGTTTTGATTCCAGTTCATCTGCAGGGATAGCCTGGCTTGCATCAGTTTTTGCTCCGTAATGAGTACCTGGTTTAGCGGGTGCAGGCTGTTGTGCCTGGATTGCTGTAAAGGCAAATATGGAAAGTGCTGCAGTAAATAATAGTTTCATTCGTGGTTTTTTTCAAATGTAGGCAAATCCGCAAAATCAAAGGAGGGATTAACGGATTTGAAAGTAGGAAAATACCCAAAAAAATTAGTGTTTTTCTGCTAAGAAAATTAGTGTTGAAAAGATTATTTTATCTACATTTGACAAACAATAATTTTGAATCTAAACTCAGAAACATGTCAAATAGCGAAAAACTCAAGGCACTCAAACTAACCATGGACAAGATCGATAAGGATTTTGGAAAAGGAAGTGTGATGATGATGAATGAAAGGGCGGAACAGCTCCAGGAAGTGATCTCCACAGGTTCAATCGGATTGGATAGTGCTTTGGGGATTGGCGGTTTACCTAAAGGAAGGATTGTAGAGATCTACGGTCCGGAATCATCCGGTAAGACTACTGTCGCTATTCATGTAATTGCCGAGGCTCAGAAAAAAGGCGGCATGTGCGCTATCATCGATGCGGAACATGCTTTTGACAGTGCTTATGCTCAAAAGTTGGGTGTTGATGTTGATAATCTCCTGATCTCTCAACCTGATTATGGAGAACAGGCACTTGAGATTGCAGACAGGCTGATTCTTTCAGGTGCGCTGGATGTAGTTGTAATCGACTCAGTTGCAGCGCTGGTTCCCAAAGGTGAATTGGAAGGTGAAATGGGTGACAGCAAAATGGGTCTGCAGGCAAGATTGATGTCGCAGGCACTGAGAAAACTGACTGCTACCATCAGCAAAACGAATACAGTATGTATTTTCATCAACCAGCTTCGTGAAAAGATCGGTGTAATGTTCGGAAACCCTGAAACAACTACCGGTGGTAATGCCCTGAAGTTCTATGCATCCGTAAGACTCGATATACGCAGGATGGCGCAGATCAAGGACGGAGATGAAGCAATCGGTAACAGGGTAAAAGTAAAAGTTGTAAAAAATAAAGTAGCTCCTCCTTTCCGTGCAGCAGAATTTGATATCGTATTCGGAGAAGGTATTTCCAAAACCGGTGAGATCATTGATATGGGAGTTGAACTTGGAATAGTTTCAAAATCCGGATCATGGTTTAGTTACAATACAGATAAGTTAGGGCAGGGTAGAGAATCAGTAAAATCCTTACTGAATGATAATCCTGAACTGGCTAATGAAATTGAAGCAAAAATCAGGGAAAAGATAAAGGAAATGCAATCTGCATAAGTCATTTGCCAGGTGCCTTTTTAATAGAAGCAGGTTAATAACATAGCAGGCTCTTTACTAAAAGGCTCTTCATAAAATAGTTTTCGTATGGGTTAGTAAGAACGGCCTCCGGTGACGGGGGCTGTTTCCATTTTAATAAGTGGATGGAAAGTAAAGGGCAAAAAAAAAGGGGCCAGAATAGAAATTCAACCCCGTTTTAAAATCCAATATCCTATGAAAAACCGAAGTAAAAGTAAGTTTCCATTTTGAAACTAACAATAGTATTTTTCGGCACTTGGAAATACATGGTGCGACTTTGACCTAAAATCAGCGGGGGGAAAGGATTTTTCCGAAAATAAAAATTTATACTCTTCAACTTTATTGACCAGGATTATTTCATGCATAAGTCTACATGATCGTAAATCTTAATGTTTCCAGCAGATTCAATTGGAACTAGTTCTTCACCAGTCTTTCCTGGCTTACGATTCCGGTGAGCTTATTCTGAAACCTTATATAATAGACTCCTTTCCTGAGTTGAGATACATTTAAAGTATAAAGTCCATTAACCTGGAACATGGGAACACGGATCATTCCTTGGCCATCAAGGATCATTACATCGAGGGGATAAGAAGACCTGATGATCAAAACATTCTCAACCGGGTTGGGATAAAATTTGATATCCGTAGCACCGGGCATAATAACCTGTGAACTTGCGTACAAACTCTTTTGCCCTTCCCTTGTAACAATAAACAATCTGTAATGATGCCTTCCTACCGGTGCAGCCTCGTCAAACCACTGATAATCCTTTAATAAACTATCTCTCTTTATAACTCCTACCAATTCATACTCGAAATCATTGGTTTTTCTCTCCAGAGAATAGTAATCTATTGAGATCGTATCTATGGATGGCCAGGTGATCAGGACCTTGTTTTTATCTTTAATGGAAGTATTTAGCTCACCCGAAATCGCCACCCTTGAAACTGTATCAGTTTCAGGTAAGGTCAATTGAGCACGCAAATGCATGCAGACGAAGATGCAAATCAGGAATACGATCGGTAATCTGAACATAAATTTAATGGGTATAAAATGTTAACAAATACCGTGCCCCCTTTATATTCAATGGATTATGTTAGAACTTCCGGACCGTTGTTTTATTATCGGCCTTCCGTTAATAAGAATTTAAAAAGTTACCTTTCGGTCCATTTCTAATTAAGGAAAAACAAGATCACATGGATATCAGGCTAATGAAAGCCAGGAAAAGAATTGCTTTAGTAGCGCACGACAACAAGAAAAAAGACCTGATTGAATGGTCCGTATTTAATAAGGCTGTCCTATCAAGACATGAGCTATTCGCCACAGGAACTACCGGAGCCATGCTGGAAGACAAACTCGACAGACCGGTAAAAAAATTATTGAGCGGGCCTATAGGTGGAGATCAGCAGATTGGGGCAATGATCGCCGAAGGACAGATTGATATCCTGATCTTTTTCTGGGATCCGATGGAAGCTCAGCCACATGATAGCGACGTCAAAGCACTTCTTCGTGTTGCAATCGCCTGGAACATAATAGTTGCGAATGACAGAGCAACCGCTGATTTTATCCTGACATCTCCATTGATGCTGAATGAATATGCAGCCCAGATCCCCGATTACTCGACCTACCTGAAAAGAAAGATTTACAACCAGTAGGGATTTTACCAGGGATCAGGAAAGCAACACTGAACTCTAAAATTAATGCGGCCCAATTTTTTAACCGTCTTTTCCAAATATCTTACTTGAACAAATATTTGAAAAAGACGCTGATCTGGGCGTCGATAGTAATTGGAGTTTTTCTTTTGCTGTTGGCAGCTCTTTCCATATATGTAACCACAAACAATAACTTCCTGAAAAGGAAGCTGTCTGAAGCAATCAATAAACGGACTTCCGGCGAAACACTCATTGGTGAGATTTCAACAGGCTTCACTGAAACTTTTCCATTTTTATCTGTCAAAATATCTGACCTCACAATTAGGGACAGCGCCTATGCCCGTCACAAAACTGACTTCCTAAAGGCAGAAAAAGCTTTCGTAAGAATCTCGATCTTCAGGCTGCTTATCAATGTAAAACCCGATCGGGTAATTCTTGAAAATGGCAGAATAAACATCTTCAAAGACACTACCGGTTTCGATAATACTTATGTTTTCAAAACTGCAGACAAAGACAAAAAAGATAAGAACAAACCTGACGCTTCGAAATACCCGGATATTCAATTTAAAAATATGGTCCTGGATTACAAATATCCTGACAGATATAAAGACCATAACCTGCTGGCACGCAACCTGCTGATTAAACTTGAACAGGAAAAAAACGTATTAAACATCAATGCAGAAATTGATTTTCTTGTCAACCAGATTGCATTCAACACTCAAAAAGGTGGATACCTGAAGAAGTCCTCATTCAAATCAAACCTGGAACTTGATTATAATACTGAATCAAAACAATTAAGCTTTAATAAGCAGACAATCTACTTCAACGACCTTCCATATATTTTTACAGGAATGTTTTCTTTGGTTGAGGGAAGTCCGGATTACACCTTATCCATTCGAAGTAATAAAGCAAGCTATGAAGACATCACCAGGATACTTCCCGAAAAAGTAAGTGAAAAACTTGCTATGTACAAGGTAAAGGGTGACTTCATAGCAGATGCAACAATCAAAGGAAGAACTTCCTATAAATTCAAACCGCTTGTTGCAATTAATTTTAAGCTGGATGATGGCTCAGTTGAAACCAAAGATTTCACACTGGAAAAATCACAGTTCACGGGAAGATTTTATAACCAGGTAGAAAGAGGAAAAATGCGCGATGACCTCAATTCATCCATCAGTTTTTATAACGTGAAAGGTAAAATGGAAAATATTGACCTGAAAGCTGATTCGATGATCATTCTGAATCTGAAAAAACCAGTGTTAAAAACGCATCTTTATACCGACCTGGATCTTAAAGATCTTAACTCCCTTTCGGGAAGTAGCACGATGAGGTTTACAACCGGAAGAGCAGTTGTCGATGTTCAATATGTGGGACCCATGACTAAAGGCGATACTGTTTCAACCATAATGAATGGTAGCATTACAATTAAGGATGGTGGAATGACCTACCTTCCAAGACAGTTTGTAATGAACAATACCAATGGAAAAATTCTAATGAAGGATAATCACCTGGTAGTTGAGCAGCTTAAATTAAACACCGGGAAAACTTCACTGGTGATGAATGGAAGAGCTGAAAATTTTCTATCGTTATTGAATGTGAGTCCCGACAAATTATTGCTGAAGTGGAATATAAGTTCACCTCATCTTTACCTTAATGATTACACAGGTTTTATTGCAAAACGGTCTGCCCAGAAAAAGTCAAATCCAAAAGCAATGTTTGGTGAGACAGCTGATAAGATCGATAAAATGTTTATGAATGGTGCGGTACTCCTGACCATCCAGGCAAAAGAACTGGAATACAATAAGTTTCATGCAGAAAATATGAAAGCAGATGTTTCACTGCTCACCCATGAAGCAAGGATCAACAACGTATCGATGAATCATGCAAAAGGGAAACTGGATATCAAAGGAACTTTAAAAGAAGGAAATGAACTGAACGAATTGAGCTTTCAATCGAACCTTACAAAAATAAATCTTCCAATCATCTTTAATGCATTTTCAGATTTTGGTCAGGACGCATTGACATCGAAAAACATTGCAGGAAATATTACAGCTGAAGTAAGAATGAAAACAGCCATTACTAATGATGCAAAAATTCTTCGTAACAGGAATTCAGGCACCATTGATTTTATTATTGAGGATTTCGAACTGAACAATTTTGAACCCATTCAGAAAATTTCACAAAAGGTTTTTAAGAAACAGGACTTTTCTCAAATTAAATTTGCCGATCTTAAGAACCGGCTTGTAGTAGATGGTACAGCATTCAAGATGGAAAGAATGGAAATCAGGTCGACCGCCATCACAATGTTTGTAAGGGGAGTCTATGATGTTCAGAACGGTACAGATATGAGAATAGTTCTTCCGGTAAAAAATCTTCTCGGAAGCAATGCAGATACCGATCTTACAGATGAAGGAAAATCCAAGAGAGGCATAAGTCTCAGGCTGCGGGCGCAAACCGGTGATGACGGGAAATTAAAAGTTGGATGGGACCCGCTGCGAAGAGGCGGAAAAGTAAATGATTAAATAGAATCAATGCCATTTAAATTACATACTCCATTTGAACCTTCAGGTGATCAGCCTGAAGCAATCAGGCAATTGACACAGGGTTTAATGGATGGTGAAAAACACCAGACCTTATTAGGTGTTACCGGTTCAGGAAAAACCTTTACGATCGCAAATGTGATCCAGCAGGTTCAAAGACCAACCTTAGTTTTAACGCACAACAAAACACTGGTAGCACAATTGTATGGAGAGTTCAAACAATTCTTCCCGGAAAATGCAGTTGGTTATTTCGTAAGCTATTACGATTACTATCAGCCCGAAGCATACATGCCGGTGAGTGATACTTATATTGAAAAGGATCAGTCGATCAATGAAGAACTTGAAAAGCTGCGACTTCAATCTACCTCCTATTTATTGAGCGGCCGAAGAGATATCATCATCGTTGCATCCGTAAGTTGCATTTATGGTATCGGTAACCCTGCGGAATATGAAAATAGTATTGTAAGGATCTCGAAAGGACAAACCATTTCCAGGCAGGGATTTTTACATTCACTGGTAAACTCCCTTTATACAAGAAGCCAGGGTGATTTTGGAAGAGGATCATTCAGAGTAAAAGGTGATACGGTTGATATTAACCTGCCCTATCTTGATTATGGTTACAGGATCTCTTTCTTTGGTGATGAAATTGAAGAAATAGAAAGCATTGATGTTACGAATGGAAAAAGAATGGTATCACTGAATGATGCAGCAATTTTTCCGGCGAATCTTTACATCGCTCCAAAAGATATGCTGACGCAGATCCTGTTCGAGATCCAGGATGAACTTGCTTTACAGGTTGAATATTTTAAAAGTACCGGTAAACTGATAGAAGCCCAGCGTTTGAGTGAGCGAGTAAATTATGATCTTGAAATGATCCGCGAACTCGGCTTCTGTAATGGAGTCGAAAATTATTCAAGATTTTTTGACAGGCGAAATCCCGGCTCAAGACCATTCTGTTTGCTTGATTATTTTCCACATGATTATTTGTGCGTGATTGATGAAAGTCACCAGACCATTCCCCAGATCAGCGGAATGTATGGTGGTGACCGCAGCAGGAAAATGGTGTTGGTTGATTATGGTTTCAGACTTCCATCTGCACTGGATAACCGTCCGCTGAATTTTCATGAGTTTGAAACAATGGTAGGACAAAGCATTTATGTGTCTGCTACTCCCGGAGAATATGAATTACAGAAATCAGAAGGGATCGTGATAGAACAGGTTGTTCGTCCCACAGGTTTGCTCGATCCACCAATTGAGATCAGACCCAGTCAAAACCAGATCGATGACCTGCTGGATGAGATCGACAAAAGAGTTACAAAAGGAGACCGCGTTCTGGTAACAACACTTACCAAAAGAATGGCGGAGGAAATGGATCGTTACCTCGCAAGGATCAATATCAAATCTAAATATATCCATAGCGAAGTTGATACACTCGAAAGGGTAGAAATTCTAAGGCAGTTAAGACTTGGAGAGATCGATGTTTTGGTAGGAGTTAATCTGTTAAGGGAAGGATTGGATCTTCCGGAAGTTTCATTGGTCGCGATTCTTGATGCCGATAAGGAAGGATTTTTAAGGAATGAAAGGTCGTTGACACAAACTGCAGGAAGAGCAGCAAGAAACGTAGATGGACTGGTGATCTTCTATGCAGATAAGATGACCGAAAGTATGCAGCGGACAATTGATGAAACAACCAGGAGAAGAGAGAAGCAGATCTCTTATAATCTGGAACATGGCATTACCCCGAGAACCGTCAAAAAATCTATTGAACAGGTTTATGCCCAAACATCTGTTCTTGATATAAAAGGTTATGATGTAAAAAGTCCGTATTCACTGGCTCCCGACGAGGAACTGGTACAACACAAGGCTGCTGAAGAACAGGCTGATTATGAAACCATTCCTCAAATGGAAAAAGCAGTTGCAAAGGTTAAAAAGGAGATGGAAAAAGCAGCACGTGATCTTGATTTTATGGAAGCTGCAAGACTGCGTGATGAAATGTTCCGGATGAAAAAGCGATTGGAAGACATGAAGGCTTAGAGCAAATCTTTTCCCTAAATTTGGCCATGTCCAAAAAACTCTTCCTGCTCGATGCCATGGCATTGGTATTCCGTGCTTATTACGCACTGATCAGAAATCCACGATACAATTCAAAAGGGAAAAATACGAATGCACAATTCGGCTTCACCAATACGCTGCTCGACCTGATCAATAACCAGAAGCCATCGCATATGGCTGTGTGTTTTGATACACATGCTCCCACAGAACGTCATACTGATTTTGCAGATTATAAAGCAAACAGGCAGGAAGCTCCGGAAGACCTGATGCTTGCAATCCCCGATATCAAAAAAATTATAGAAGGACTTTGCATTCCAGTCATTGAAAGTGACGGGTATGAAGCGGATGATGTGATCGGAACTTTAAGTAAGCAGGCTGCAAAAGCAGGTTACCAGGTTTATATGGTTACTCCTGATAAAGATTATGGTCAGCTCGTAGACGACAATATTTTTATTTACAAACCAGGCTACCAGGGTGGCGATGCGGAGATTCTTGATAAGGAAAAAGTTTGTGCAAAATGGAATATCAAAGATGTAAACCAGGTCATTGATATTTTAGGATTGATGGGAGATGCAGTGGATAATATTCCTGGTATTCCTGGTGTAGGTGAAAAAACCGCATCAAAATTACTGGCGGAATATGGAACACTGGAAAATGTTCTTGCGAACGCTGCAAATATCAAAGGTTCACTGGGAGAAAAAGTAAGGAATGGAATGGAGTCGGCAGTGATGAGTAAAAAACTTGCAACCATCATCACAAGTGTACCCGTAGAATTTCATGAAGAAGATTTTCGCATCAAAGAATGCGATCGAAATAAACTTACCGAGATCTTTCTTGAACTCGAATTTAAAACCATTGGAAGAAGAATTTTAGGTGAAAGCTTTGCACAACAGGCTACTTCCAATGGAGGATCCGTTATAACGAATGTTCAACCGCAGGGCGTGCAGACTGACCTGTTTGGAAATGCAGTTCCAGTTGAAAATAAATCGCAGGAACCAGCATTTGAAAACTCCATTTTATCTGCAGAAAAAAATATCGGGAATACCCCGCATAATTATATCTGCGCAGATACTGAGGAAGAGATCATTGCAATGCTGAAAGTTTTATCCCGGCATACTGAAATTTGTTTTGATACAGAAACTACCTGCATCGATGCGAATGATTGCGAACTGGTAGGATTAAGTTTCGCTGTTAATCCTCATGAAGCCTATTATATTCCATTCTCCCAGGTTCAGGATGATTGCAAAACTAAATTGAAGCAATTTGAAGAGCTGTTTGCAAATGAAAATATTACCTGGGTAGGACATAATCTGAAGTATGATATTCTTGTATTGAAATGGTATGGAATTGAATTGAAAGGAAAGATCTTCGATACCATGCTGGCACATTATGTAATAGATCCTGACGGCAAAAGAAGTATGGATTTATTAAGTGCTCAATTCCTGGGATACGAGCCAATACCCATTGAAGAGTTGATAGGAAAAAAAGGGAAGAACCAGGGAAACATGAAAGATGTTGAACTGGAAAAAATAAAAGACTATGCTGCAGAAGATGCAGACATCACGCTTCAGTTAAAACATTCTTTTACTCCGCTTCTTAAAACAAAAGAGGTAGAGAAAGTTTTTTCTGAAGTTGAAAATCCTTTGGTGAAAGTGCTGGCGGATATGGAGTATGAAGGAATTAAAGTGGATGTGGACTTCCTGAATGATTATAGCAAGTTGCTTGAAATTGATGCAAAGAAAAATGAAGAGGAAGTATATGCGCAGGCAGGAGTAAGATTTAACCTGGGCTCACCGCGGCAACTCGGAGAAGTATTGTTTGAAAAACTTCAGCTTGATCCGAAAGCCAAAAAAACAAAATCCGGTCAGTACGCAACAGGGGAGGATGTGCTTGCTAAACTGGCACATCAGAACCCGATCGTTGAAAATATTTTATCGTTCCGCGAACTGACTAAACTTCGCTCGACCTATGTTGATGCATTGCCATTAATGATCAATCGCAAAACAGGAAGAGTTCATACAAGTTATGCGCAGGCTGTTGCCGTAACGGGAAGGTTATCAAGTAACAATCCGAATCTTCAGAATATTCCTGTAAGAACGGAACGCGGAAGGGAGATCAGGAAAGCATTTGTACCAAGAGATGCGGATCATGTTCTTTTATCTGCAGATTATTCTCAGATCGAATTAAGGATCGTTGCAGCGATAAGTGGTGATCCGGCAATGTGTGAAGCATTCAGACTGGGAAAAGATATTCACACAGCAACTGCTGCAAAAGTTTATGGTATTGAAGAAGATGCTGTAACCAAAGAAATGAGGTACAAAGCGAAGAGTGTGAACTTCGGAATTATTTATGGCCAGGGAGCTTTTGGATTAGCAGATAATCTTGGCATCAGCAGAACCGAAGCAAAAACGATCATCGACAATTATAAAAAGCAGTTTGGAAATATCCAGCGATACATGGATGATACGATCAACTATGCGCGTGAACATGGATATGTTACTACGCTGATGGGAAGAAAGCGCTGGTTGAAAGATATCAATTCAAGCAATTTTACGGTAAGAGGTTTTGCAGAACGAAATGCGATCAATTCACCGATCCAGGGAACTGCTGCAGATATGATCAAGATGGCGATGATCAGAGTGCATGAAGAATTTAAGAAACAGGGTTTCAGATCAAAAATGGTTTTACAGGTACATGATGAACTTGTATTTGATGCATATCGCGAAGAGGCGGAGATCATCAAACCAATCATTCTTGAATGTATGAAGTCGGCATTGCCACTTCCCAATGGCGTTCCGGTAGAAGCAGAAATTGGCGGGGGATTAAACTGGCTTGAAGCGCATTGATTTTAAAATAGAGAGAAGTCATTTATTTTTAGTTATGGTGTTTTACTCCATTAAATCGGTGTAAAACACCATGACTTCGAGCAAACCCTTTGTTAACTTCATTATTCAAAAATTACCATGAAGCCAAAGATTATTTATTGTTACGATGCATACTGCGGATGGTGTTATGGATTCAGTCCGGTGATCCGCCGCATATTTGAAAATTATAAAGACCAGTTTGATTTCGAAGTGCTTTCGGGTGGAATGATCCTTCCGGAAACCCCCAAACATATCAGCCTGACCGCTGATTATATCCGCTCGGCATATAAAGATGTGGAAGAAAGAGCAGGTGTAAAATTCGGTGAATACTATTTATGGCATATTAATAATCCTGATGACAGCGATTGGTTTCCTGATTCTTTAAAGCCGGCCATTGCGCTTTGTGTATTTAAAGATTATTATCATGAACTCTCTGTTTTGTTTGCGGCCGATCTTCAATACGCTTTACATTATGAGGGAAGAGATCTGTGTGATGACGAAGCCTATCGCCATTTATTGGAGAAATATAAAATCCCCGAAGAAGAGTTTTATAAAAAGCTTCATGCTCCCGAATATGAGCAGCAGGCGAGGTACGAATTTTCACTGGTAAAGCAATTGCATGTAAGCGGTTATCCTACGATGTTCGTTCAGATTTCTGAAACAAGATTTTACCTGTTGAGCAGGGGATACTCTGATTATGACTCCGTGGATAAGGTTTTTAAATCAGTACTGGAGGAAGTGAAGAATAGCGAAACAACCTAAACTATTTATATGATCCTGACGCTTACTATGAATCCTGCAGTTGATAAGAGCACAAGCGTTGATGCGCTTATTCCTGAAAAAAAACTTCGGTGTGCAAATGTTATTACGGAAGCAGGAGGAGGAGGGATCAATGTAAGCAAAGCAATTAAAAAACTCGGCGGTGAATCCATTGCATTGTTTCCATCCGGAGGTAACAACGGAAAATTACTTGAAAAATATTTGCAGGAGCTCGATATCAATTTTAAAACAATTCCATTTGAAGGTGAGACCCGGGAAAGCTTTGCAGTAAGTGAAGAAAAAACCGGATCTCAGTTCAGGTTTGTATTACCTGGAGAACCATTATCGGAAGAACAGGTAAAAAGCAGTCTTGATTTTGTGAGGAACATGGCTCCCCGACCAGAATTTGTTGTAGCCAGTGGAAGTCTCCCTCCCGGTGTACCGGATGATTATTTTCAGCAACTGGCAGTTATCTGCCATGAACGAGGATGCAAACTTATTATTGATACTTCCGGGCTTCCTTTACAATTAGCAGTGAAGGAAGGTGTGTATTTATTAAAACCAAATTTAAACGAGCTTGCTACACTTGCCGGCAAATCTTCGCTTGAATTAAATGAAGTGGATGATGCTGCCTTAGAACTTATAAGAGCCGGTAAATGTGAGGTGATGATTGTTTCTTTGGGTGCTTCCGGCGCGTTGCTTGTAACACGTGATGGATATGAACACTTCCCTGCGCCTTCAGTAAAAAAACAAACTACAGTAGGAGCCGGTGACAGTATGGTTGCGGGTATGACTTATAAACTCTCTCAGGGATCCGACATGCGTGATGTTGTAAGATTTGGAATTGCCTGTGGTACAGCAGCAACGATGAACAGGGGAACTCAATTATTCAACCCGGCAGATGTTGAGAAGTTATACGATTGGATGATTACGCATTCTGAAAAATACAGGTTGAATCTTGATTAGAATTCTGTTGACCCACAATAGAATGAACATTTTATTTGTGATGTGCAGGATTAATTATTTTCAAAAGGGATTTGTTATATTAGCTATATGAAAAAACTCGCAATACTATCAGCACTTGTTTTAGGTTGTTTTGCATTTTTTGCATTCACCGTGAATGGTGATGGTGAATTCAAAAACCTGAAAGTTTTACCTAAGAATATTTCCAAGGATGATCTCGACAGCACCATGAAACATTTCGCAAAATCACTTGGAGTGAAATGCGGATTCTGCCACGAAAGAAATGCAGATGGTAAGTTTGATTATGCGAGTGACAAGAACAAGCACAAAGAGATCACCCGTGATATGATGAAGATGACCAACAAACTGAATAAAAAATATTTTGATAATGAACTTGATAAAAAAACAGGACTAAATGTTGTAACCTGTTTTTCTTGCCATAACGGTCTGAAAAAACCATCTACAAAGCCACCTGCAGATCCTGATGATGAATAAATAATATCAAGCTGCAGTAATCACTTTTTCCATTGACTGAAAACTATTTTCAATTCTTTGTTGAGCACGCAATAGTTCGGCTGCATAAGGCTCATGTAATATTCTTTCAACACCCGTATTCTCCTCATTCACTTTCAAATCCCATAAGCCTGCTGTATGCCAGTCGTGCAGTTGATCCCAGTCGGGACGATTGATGATAGGATACAAACAAATTCCTTTTAGTGGATACCCTGCTTCAATAACTTTGGAGGCCTCTTTGGAAATAAACTCCAACCAGTTCGGTCGATGGTCGCCACAGTGACTTGTTTCTGATAAAACAAATGGCCGTTCAAATCTCAGGTAAGCATTTATGAGCATTTCACTTAATGATTTCCATCTTGTATCATTGCTATCATTGAACCATGTAAGAAAATCAGAAGTTCCGTGAATCCATTGATTATTGTAATAAAAATTAAATCCCAGTACATCGAGTAGCGATTCCTGTCCGCCCAACTCAGGGCAAATTCTTCCGGTTAAAATATCAACTGATTGATACTGGTGTTCATTTTCTATAGCAGCAGCCATTATAAGTTCGGGGTCAGACAAATCAGCAGCAACAAAATTTACAAGAGGCTCTGTAGTATGAATAATGATATTCGGATCAACTTCTTTCATTGCATGTGCACCTTCAATAAATGCGCGCATTAAAGAGTACTTAAGTTCCCAACCTGAGTTAATACAATATGGTGCGGTGCCACGTGCTTCACCACCAAGCCACGATAAAAAGCTTACTTCATTAATGGGAACGACAATAAGTGTTTTATCAGGTTCAACAGACCTGTACATTTTTACAAAAGCCCTGCATAGAGATGAGAACCGTCTTGCAAACATTGGATGAAACGGAGTGAGGTCATCCGGAAATCCAAAATGACAAATATCCCACACCTGTTGAATATTATTCGCCTTTGCAGAATGAATCATTTTAATAACAGCAGACCAGTCGTATTTATAAGGTCGTTTTTCAACAACACTCCAACGAATGCCTTCTCTTACTGTTAAAATCGAAAATTGTTCTAAGGACTGATAGTCTTCATTAATTAAAGAAAGATGACTTGTTTGATTAATTAAATCCACTCTGTTGCCAAATGCATTTTGATGATCTGCGCATTCATATCCTGCCATCCAGAATGAATTGATAATTTCTGAATGGTTGTTTTTAGGGCCTGAAACTGATGACATATATAATGATGGTATTGCTGTTTATTGTAAAATAGTTATGCCATAAAACAGGGAACTATATTGAACAAAAACCAAATCTTGTAATGATATAGGAGGGGCATAGCTTTTGTACCATAACCCTGACTAATTATTTATAAATCAAAAATATTTTCTATGAAAAAATTAAGTTTTGTATTTGTGTTGGGAATAGCAACAATGGCGTTCCAGGCATGTGGTGATGCTGATCATGATAATGATTCAATCAACAGCAATACAACAGCAGAAAACAGGATCGATTCTACTGATGCTATGGAGGATAAGCAAAATGAAACTTCCAAATTCATGGTAAAAGCAGCAAACGGCGGAATGATGGAAGTAGAGTTGGGTAATCTTGCAAAAGAAAAAGCAACAAATGCATCAGTAAAAGAATTTGCAGCGATGATCGTTAAGGATCACTCTAATGCAAATGATGAATTGAAAAGTCTTGCTGCAACAAAGAGTATAACTCTTCCGGCAACTATGGATAATGATCATAGAGATCATGTATCTGATCTGTCAAACAAATCAGGAAATGATTTTGACAAGGCTTATATGGATATGATGGTTTCTGACCACAAAAAAGATGTTGATATGTTTGAAGACATTCTGGATGATAACGATATCGCACCTGAAGTAAAAGCCTTTGCTAACAAAACTCTTCCGGTACTCAAGAAGCACCATGAAGAAGCAAGGAGAATCTATGATTCTTTAAAGTAGTGTTTTTTTTCTCGATTGATAAAAATGGAAAAGGGTTCGATATTAATATCGAACCCTTTGTTTATGTGAGAATTTAAAACGCTTTTCTTCGAACAATCTTATTAATTCCCTAAAAACTCATTCGCCTTAAAAACTTATTCGGATGACTTAAAAGATTATTTATGCTTTTAAATAATCAGGAAGGAACTGACTATAGAAATGAATATTCAATTGCTTTACCTACGGCTTGCGATCTGTCTGTAATTCCTTCTTTTAAATCGATCCATGAACCTCCTTCATCTTTCTTTACCAGCATGATTGGGCCTCCGATCAGTTTTACGATATAGTGCATAATCTTGCCCTGCTGAGTAAATGGTTTTACGATCATGGCCATCCATTCCCTGTTCCATTTAAAAATTGTTTCGATGATGGAATCTCCTGAAAAGATTTCTTCCTCACTGTAATTATATTCCTTCATAGTCTTGTGATTTTAGATTTAATAAAAAAGAATCCTGCCAAAATAATATGTCTATTTCATTACTCATGACGTTGAAAAAAATGCATGAAACAAAATTATATATGTGTATTGATTGTAGACTGTGGAATGTGGATGTTGAAATTTTTCCAACTTTAATGGCATAAACTTTCCATCATTATGGAAAAGATTTTTATGGATAACTATAAGGATAAAAACAGAGAGAGTAGAGATCACTCAAAGGATGCCGTAAAGAATAATTTAGAAGGCAGTAAAAATGTAAGTGCGGAAGATGTAATCGCTAACCAGGGATCTGAAGAACAAAAAATGAAGGAGAAATATATTTCTGAAATTTCTAAAATTGAAGATGCGCCAGGCAATGGGGGAGTTGAAAAAAAAGATGACTCAGAAAATATTAGTAATGATGACTAGTAATCTTATCATTTATGTATTTCGCAACTGTTTCCACCCGGTTACTTCCGGTAGCTTTAATAGCTTCAAAAATTTGAATAGACGAAACTTCAAATTTTTTCGACCAGTATACCGCTTCCCGAGGTTCTTCTAAATGAATCCTCTTGTCGTGCGACTTACCAGGCTTTTTTATATTGGTAGGCATAATGATAGATTTCAACAATTAAGAAAATAAAAAATTGTGCCAGTATGTCATTATTAATGTCTTTAAAAATGTTCATAATAAATGTATGAACACATTTTAAATTTAAAAAGTGGAAAACCCCTCAATCCAGCTGAATTAATACTTAAATAATATGAGGTTTTAACGGCTGTTTTGTCAGCCAAATTTTCTATGTAGAATAAAATACCCGACTATAGGTAGCTTTTTATAACAACCATCCCAGCAGCAAACAGGTTAAAACAATAAGTGGAGGGGGTATTTTTGTATAAGTGAGCAATAACCAGGTACTGAAGATCACGCCTATATTTACAACGCTTACCGTCCTGAATTCTCCAATAGAAATATCTTTCATCATGAAGAGGGTAGACGCTACCATAATACCTACCACTACTGCATTAATACCTTCCATAGACCGGTAAACAACTGCATATTTTTTTAAATTATTCCAGATTGGAAAGAAAAACAGAACCATAAGCGCACTGGGCAAAAAAATCGCAATGGAGGCAAGTGCGCATCCAAGAATATGCATGGTTGTACCCTTTTCCTTCATTGCAACGCCACCCATAAAAGAAGCGATGGAAAACGTAGGTCCGGGTATGGCCCGTACCAATCCGGCCCCAGTATAGAAATCACCCTTATCAATTCTTACCACGTTAGGATTTTTAGGAACAGGGCGGCTTTCAAGGGCTCTTGGGCGCTCAACAAACTGCTCATACATCATTGGAATAAGTACCTGACCACCTCCAAATACAAGAGAACCATTACGATACATATTCTCAAAAAGATTATATGCGCTTCTGTTCGGCCATTCTTTTTTACGGGCAGTTTCTGATAATAATCCGGCGATCAGGAAGATGGCTAAAAAAATCCAGATATTCCCCCATTTAATCTTTTTGGGAGGACTGCCTTTTTGTGGAATTCGTTTTTCGCTGAGGTTTGTAACATAACCTCCAAGCACAAGCAGTGCAGGAAAGATCCATGGAGATTTAAATAATAAGAAAGTAGCAACAGTACTTACCAGAAGAATGGCTCTTGTAATGGTATTGTGTATTGCGACTTTATAAGATAATGTTGCAGCATATGCCAGGAAACCCACTGCCATAGGAGGAATAAACTTAAAGATATCAGTATGCAATGCATTTTTATCAAGGTAAGGGACCAGGAAAGAAAATGCTCCCATAACTATGCAGGCAGGAAGGATCCAGATGATCAGAGTAAGAATGGCAAGAGGCAAACCTCCTCTTTTATATCCTACAAGGGTAAGAACCTGTGTAGATGAAGCGCCGGGTAACAACTGGCAAATGCCGTTATATTCCAAAAGTTCCGCTTCCGTTACATCATGCCTTTCCTTTACAAATGTTTTAACCATCATCCCATAATGACCCTGTGGTCCTCCAAAAGCAGTAATACTATGTGTTAACACCGCCTTTAGAAAGGGGATGTGACGCATTAAGATCATTCAGGGAAAATATTAGGCTATGAAATTAATGTAGTTTTTTCAGGCTGATGGATTGATTTTCATCATTTAATGCGTTTTTTATCTTTGCCATACCTTTCCCAGATTAGTTCCGATAGCTTACGGCTTAATACCCAGGCTTCATTATTACTTTCCCAACCGGTGTCCTTATTATTTTTAGTACAGATGCAAAAGATATAGGGCGACTTCCCGTAAACCAGCAAAACTTCACTTCGGGAAGCATTTACAGCCCCATTTTTTGAGCTTACAAAGATCCCTGGAGGAATAGAACTGTTTGCAACATCATCCCAAAAATTCCTGGAAGTAAGTTTCAGAATTTTTTCAGAAATGCGGGGACTTACCAATTCCCGATTGTACATTTTCTGCATGAACATTACCATTTCACGGGGTGTTGTTTGACCCCAACCATAAAGGGTTCTGTTGGTTTCTCTTCCGGGTGTTCTTGAATTAACCCGGGTGAATTTGAAGCCGAGACTGTCCAGGAGTTGATTTATTCTTGTTCCGGTTCCTGCCAGACTTTGTAACCAGAGGCTGGCCGTATTATCACTCATAGTTAGCATCAGCATTACTACTTTTCCCAACTCAATTTTTTCTCCGTTTTTAAACGAGCCCAGGATGTCTACACCCTCATAAAGTAGTGAATCCGTATAAACCAGGTTTTGTGTATCCTTAAGTTCGCCGGTATTAATTTTATCCATTACACCAAGAAGTATGGGAAGTTTAACCATACTGGCAGTGGGGAAGATGGAATCTGCATTGTATGATGCCGTCTTACCATTGGAAAGATTCAGAACATGTATTCCGATATCACCCTTGTATCCTTTAATAAGCTCACGGATTTGATTTTCCAGTTTCTGATCTTTTATTTGACCAGAACATAGCAAAGTTCCTGTCAGAAGGTAAAATAGTGCAATGATTTTCATTGCCTTAAAATACATACTATTTGTAGTATCCGTTACGCTCGATTTCTTGTTTCACACTATCGGGCACAAGAAAACGGATTGATTTGTTGTTTTTTATGGATTGTCTGATATGAGTGGCGGAGATTTCCAATAATGGAGCTTTTAAGATTGTAACCTGTTGGGGAATAGGAGGTTGCACAGGATGCCCTGGTCGTTCATAAACAACAATGTTATAATTCTTCAGTAACTGTTCATAGTTCTTCCATTTTGGTAGATTTTCAAAACTGTCGCTACCCATTAATACAGTAAAGTCATGGGAAGGATATTTTTCCTGCAGGTAGGTGAGCGTATCAATTGTATAGGAGGGCTTTGGTAGCCTGAATTCAATGTCTGAAGCCTTAAAATCCGGTTCTCCTTCTATTGCGAGGTTGACAAGGTGCAGCCGGTGATATTCATTAAGCAACCCATTCGATGGTTTGAGGGGATTTTGTGGTGAAACTACAAACCACACCTGCTGAAGAGAAGTGTGTTCAAGGATATGTTTGGCTATAATAAGATGACCGTGGTGTATAGGATTAAAAGATCCGAAGTACAGGCCTATTTTCATAATCAACCTATTACGTCTTCAACAAAAATGTTTTCAGCCTCATTCAGACGCAGAGAAAGGTTATAACCTGCTACAGCAATTGACATAGGATCCCCTAATGGCGCAACCTGTTCTACTTTTACCTTTTCGCCGGGAACGCATCCCATCTCCATTAATTTGAGAAAGAGGTCATTATCCTCGAATGATAAAATTATAACTGTTTGTCCCGGCCTAACCTGTGATAGTCTCTTCATGTCTTACAAAAGTAGTTTGGTACTCCCAATAACCATTACGAAATTTGGAAATGCTACAGAAAAAAGGTAAACCAATTATAAACTTTCATTTTGCTGATATTAAATCAGGTTTGCCACCCCGTATGAAACTTAAAGCCTTCCTTATCGATCTGTTTATTTCGGAAGAAACCCCTTTAAATCAATTGGATTATGTGTTCTGTTCCGACCCCTACCTTAGAAATATTAATATCACTTACCTGAATCATGACTACAATACTGATATTATTACTTTTCCCTTCTCTCAGGAAGGGGAACCTGTACAGGGGGAAGTTTATATAAGTATTGACACCGTGAAGGATAACGCTTCCAGGTTCAAAACATCTTTTAACAATGAACTATTGAGAGTGATTTTCCACGGCGCACTTCATTTATGCGGGTATAAAGACAAATCTTCAAAAGACCAGAAATTGATGACTAAAATGGAAGATTTATACCTTAACAAATGGATCACCCTTTATCCCTGATACTCCTATATTGTTCCACGTGGAACATTCTAACTAGTTATCAATCCAAAATAACGCTTCACAAAACCCTAATCATTAATCTAATTCAGGTTTTAGCGTATGTCTTAATTTCTCTCAGGAAATGTTCCACGTGGAACATGAAGAATAGAAATATTAAGATGTTTCACGTGGAACCATAAATTTTAGATTAAGAATCTAAGTTGCGATTTGGAGAGAGAAATTACAATTGTTAACTCTACTTAAAGAAGACTGCAACAATAAGTCTCAAATCCTCCCTCTATCTTTGCGCAATGTTTCCAAAGTATAATGTAATAGTTGTGGGTGCCGGTCATGCCGGATGCGAAGCAGCAGCTGCAGCGGCTAATATGGGTTCAAAAGTTTTGCTGATTACTATGAATATGCAGACTATCGCCCAAATGAGCTGTAATCCGGCTATGGGAGGAATAGCAAAAGGACAAATAGTACGCGAAATTGATGCGCTGGGTGGCTATTCGGGTATTGTAACAGATGAATCAATGATTCAATTCCGGATGCTGAATCGTTCGAAAGGACCGGCAATGTGGAGTCCGCGAGCTCAAAGCGACCGAATGGTATTCGCTACCAAGTGGAGAGAAATGCTGGAATCTACACCAAATGTTGATTTCTACCAGGATATGGTAAGTGAGATCCTCATCAAAAATGGTAAGGCCTGCGGCGTGATTACTGGTTTGGGTCATTCCATACAAGCTGATTCAGTAGTAGTTACCAGCGGAACGTTTTTAAATGGAGTTATTCATATCGGAGAAAAAAGATTCGGGGGTGGCAGGGTCGCGGAAAAAGCAGCAACCGGAATTACAGAACAACTGGTAGCATATGGTTTTGAAAGCGACCGACTAAAAACCGGAACACCTCCCAGAGTAGACGGAAGAAGCCTCGACTATTCAAAAATGGAAGAACAAAAAGGAGATGAGGAGGTTGTCGGATTTTCCTACATGGATACAAAGAAACCAACACAGCAAAGAAGCTGCTGGATTACATATACTAACACGGATGTTCATGAAATCCTTAAAACAGGATTTGACAGGAGTCCAATGTTCGCCGGCCGAATTGAAGGGATAGGACCGAGATATTGTCCAAGCATTGAAGATAAAATTAACCGGTTTGCCGAAAGAGACCGGCATCAGCTATTTATAGAACCCGAAGGATGGAATACTGTGGAGATCTATGTGAATGGTTTCTCAACTTCACTGCCAGAGGATGTACAGGTAAAGGCCTTAAAAACAGTTCCAGGCTTTGAAAATGCAAGAATATTCCGCCCGGGGTATGCAATAGAATATGACTTCTTCCCGCCAACCCAGTTAAAATATAACCTGGAAACTAAGTTGATCGAAAACCTGTTTTTTGCAGGACAAATCAATGGAACTACAGGATACGAAGAAGCTGCCTGCCAGGGATTAATGGCAGGAATAAATGCGCACCTGAAAGCTAAAAACCAGGAACCGTTCATTCTGAAAAGGAGTGAAGCATATATCGGAGTATTGATCGATGATCTGATCAGTAAAGGAACAGAAGAACCATACAGGATGTTTACTTCAAGAGCGGAATTCAGAACCCTTTTGAGGCAGGATAATGCAGACTTACGATTAACACCACTTAGCCACCAGATAGGTTTGGCAAAGCAGGATCGGATGGATCGGGTAAATTTGAAAATTGATAACGTAACCAGGATAAAATCAATCCTACAGGAAATATCAATTGATCCTATTGAGGCATTGCCCTTACTGGAAAACTATAATTCAGCCCCCTTAAATCAAAAAGTAAAAGCAATATCAGTTTTATTGAGACCCAATATTGAACTCAGTAAAATGATCGAATATATCCCGAGAATGAAATCAGCACTGGGAACATTTGACAAGCTTTCAATTGAGCAGGCCGAGATCCAGATCAAATATGATGTCTATATAGAAAAGGAAAAGGACCTGGTAAAGAAAATGGGACAACTCGAAGACCTGAATATTCCTGAAACCTTTAACTACGATAAAGTTGCGGCGTTGTCAAACGAAGCACTTCAGAAATTCAAAAAAATAAAACCAAGGACATTAGGTCAGGCGTCAAGAATTAGTGGGGTAAATCCTAGTGATATCCAGATACTGATGGTTTATATGGGAAGATAATACTAACGGTTATGCACAACCGAAAACTAACGGTCATGCATAACCGCTTTTTATGTTTTTAAACTTTTTACTTCACATACACTTCACCTTTGTAAGGATGGATACTTGAATGATATTTATATCCTGCAACATGGAGTAAATAAAAGGTCATGATATCACACCAGCAGATCTCATCCCTGAAAGCTTCTATCTGTGGAAGTTTTCCTCTCTGGCAACTGTTTTCTTTATCGTAATCATATTCTCCCTTATTCTCCTCACACCACTTCCTGAACAGTTCAAATTCATCAGGGTCAGAGAATACAATTTTAAAATAAGTTTCTTCTTTTACTTCCTTCAGATCGTCGTTGAGGTAATGATGATATTTATGACGATGCCTTATGATCTTTGCAGTATGCATACTTTTTTAGATTTTGGTAAAAAATCCGGGCCACAAACTATTAAACAGCTTAATCTTCTAATTATTGAACCTGTTCCTGAAGCTGCCTCATTTATATCAACCAGGATTAATTCAAAATAATAAGTAAATAATTATCTTATCAATACTGTTGTACCCTTTAGAACGTACTTTCTCGAATTACTTCTCAAAACGTATTGGAGTGACCAGACATACGTATCCGCATCCGCAGGCCTGCCTTTAAAATTTCCATCCCATCTTTTAGTCCAGTCGCGGGTTTCAAAAACCACCTGTCCATACCGGTTAAAAACCCTGAAGACAAGATTATCCGCTTTGTACGCATTTGAGGGAAACAGGTAATCATTCTTTCCGTCATTATTTGGCGTAAATGCAGAAGGAACCGCAATCACGCAACTTGTAACAAGTAACATTGGTTTTGATATAGTATCAAAACATCCGGCACCATCACTAATCATCAGAGAAATTGGAATCGCCTGTTCTCTCGCAGGAGCAGCATATTGCTGATCACCCGGAGTTTGAGAAGTAGAAAAAACACCATTTCCAAAATTCCAATTCCAGGTTCTTACAGGACCTCCACTGAGGTCTGAAAAGTTAGCAATCTCCCCAGGACAAATCACATCAGGACCGGCAAAATTTGCATTCAGTTTTTCAGATACAGCAATTTTTATTACGGTACTGTCTGAACAAAATCCATTACTCACTTTTAAAAATATTTCATGCTCTCCGGACTGAGAAAATACCTCCTGAACATTCCGGGTACTGAAATTCCTTGTATTATCTATGCGCCAGTTATATTGATTTGTCCCATTTTTGCCATCATGAAAAAAGCTGATGGTATCTGCAACACAACCTGTTCTTACAGCATAAGTGAACTCTGCTGAAACAGTATCTTTCAAAGAAAAAGAAGTAGTGCTTCCAACTGGAGTAAATAAGCCGCACTCATCCTGTAAGGTATTACCATCAGTACCAGTTTTAACTTCTACCTCATAATTTCCGCCTATTACAATAGGACGATCAAATTCCAATCTTATAATTTTCGTAAGACCATTATCACAGGTAACTGATGATTTATTAATGAAAACTGATGAAGGACCACTTACCACAAAATCAGAACCATTGGGTGCAACAGATGCACAACTGATTCCTTTAGGTAAAACTAGATCTATAAAAGTCGGAGCACAGGATAATGGGACAATACTATCCAATAGGGTAGGTCGCTTTGGTGCAACAGTGAAACTGATTTTCTGGGTTTCAGGAATTGAATTTTCGCAGTTATCAAGAATTGAATTTCCATCAGAACCTTTCTTAACCTGGAGCTCATAAGTTCCTTCATTTAAAGGTTTATCCAATTCCAATTCTATATAGTCCATATCAAATCCTGCAGAACATTGAACTGATGATACTTTTACAATATTTACGGAAGGATCAGAAACTATAAAATCAGAACCATCCAGGGCCAATGATTTACACTTCATTTTTTTATTAAGATTAATCTTAATACGTTGACCAATGCAGTCAGTTTCTGCTTTCAATAAAGCAGGTGGAGTAGGATCGGTGATGCTAGCACTTCCTCCTTTGAATTCTAACTTATATCCACTCTGTGACGGAGTAAAATGGCTTACCAGCAAAAGATACTGGTGACCCTGTACAAGAGTCGGCATTTTACTGAAAATTGGTTGTCCTGAACCACCGCATACATTTACGGAGGTTGAACCCGCCGTTGTTCCTGTTATTCCGGTTTCTCCCGACCAGTTGCAGGCAACAAAAAGAGATGAGTTTGTATATACATCCTCAGGTTTTGCATTTGTAATATCGAAAAGTTGCCAGTCGTAATCACTACTCAGATCATTCGGAGTAATTACAAATCCAAGTGTTCCACCGGTAAAGGCTGTGAACTTGTACCAGAAAGGATTGATATCAGTATAAATATTTCCCGGACACGGAACAGGAACATTCCGGTTTCCACATAGTGGTACTTCATTCTGAATAAACTTTCCCGTACCGCAAACAGGGAATGCAGTTCCCGGATTCTGACCAAGCGTAATACAATCCTGGGAAAAAGCTTTTAATCCCAACAAAACAAAACTTACCAGTGATAAAATTTTTCGCATAAATAACTGCCGTGAATATATTCACAATTGTTCCACCTGACAAGCTATTCTGTATGAATGCGGCTTAGACCTCCTTGTTTTGAGCAGGAATTTGTTGAACTACAACCGTTTTAGCCCAAAGATCACCGAGTCTTTGGTGATAAGAAGTATTCCTTGAAATTATGATGGCCGGAAGACCTAATAAAGCAAAATCAATCCAGTCTGCAAGTCTTCTCTTGAAAGCATCAAAATGGGTATATCTGCTTCCATCAATTTTAAGCACTTTAAGCCCCGTTATTTTTTTTCCGAGTGTCATACCCTCAAAACCTTCCATGACAGGAAAGGCAAGTATCCATACGATCACAGGAACGACATTGAGGTAACCTTTGAGTTCATAAACCGGCTGGCCTAATTCATTTTCAGTCCGCAAACCGAATTGCATGGAGAAAAGAGTATGGAAAAGTGCGAAAAGCATGTAATCTACCAAAAGTGCAAACGCCCTTCGACGAAAAGAGGGCAGAGTATAGTCCATTTGTCAAAGATAGCAGAATCATCTCTTGAAAACAGAACCTCGCTCTGCCCTGCATAAACTTATTCCAGCTATCCAGTTTTTGAGGCTTAGCCGGAGCATATTCCGAGTATTATAGTCCTGCCTTAGCAGAAATTTCCAGCATCCTTTCAATAGGTTTTTTAGCACGTATTCTAATCTCTTCATCCATCAGGATCTCCGGCATTTCATACTTCATACACAGGTAAAGTTTTTCAAGTGTATTCAGTTTCATATGCGGGCAATCATTGCATGCACAACTATTGTTCGGAGGAGCAGGAATAAAAGTTTTTCCCGGATTGCTTTTTTGCATCTGGTGAAGAATTCCTGTTTCCGTAGCTACGATGAATTCCTGTGAAGGATCCTGTTCGGTGAATTTCAGGAGACCGGTGGTCGACCCAATAAAATCTGCAACGCGTAATACCGCTTCTTCACACTCCGGATGTGCGATCAGTTTAGCATTGGGATGACGAACTTTGAGCCTTGTAATTTTTTCAAGACTGAATATTTCATGAACCATGCAGGCTCCATTCCAGAGCAGCATGTCCCTGCCCGTTTTTTTATTGAGATAAGCACCAAGGTTTTTGTCGGGAGCGAAAATTATTTTCTGATCAGCAGGAAGACTATTCACGATATGAACAGCATTGCTGCTGGTGCAGATGATATCACTCAGTGCTTTAATTCCAGCTGAGCAATTGATATATGAAATCACAATATGATCGGGATGAGCTTCCCGGAATTTTTTGAATAAGGCAGGTGGAGCTGAATCTGCCAGAGAGCATCCCGCCCTGAGATCGGGCAGTACTACTTTTTTCGTCGGGTTAAGAATTTTCGCGGTTTCTGCCATGAAATGAACTCCGGCAAATACGATCATATCAGCCTGGGTTTTTTCGGCCTGTTGTGCAAGACCAAGACTGTCGCCGATATAATCTGCAACATCCTGGATGTCGGGCTCCTGGTAATAGTGAGCCAGCACGATCGCATTTTTTTCTTTTTTCAAAATTTCGATCTCATGAAAAAGATCAAGCGTCGGATCTATTTCAATGTCGAGGTAGCCAACTTCTTCAATTTTTTTTTCCTGATCAGGTATGTTCATAACTCCCATAGTATTCTATAATAACTAATTATTTAAATAAAAACCTATTACTATTACGGCTGTGGATTCGGGGATAAGTCAGCTCTTTCAATATTTGGTAAAGTTAATCCATATGGTTTATCCACCGTTACCCACATTCAGTTAACAATGTACTATAAGCTAAATAGTTCACTTAAGCCGGTTTATCCACTCCTGTTGATTAGTAGGGTCGTTATAAAATAACTGTTCCAAAATGAAGAATTTTTATGTGGAATGATGAAGGATAAAATGGGAATTATATACACAGTTACCAGATATCCGGAGGTTGAAAAAGGTTATCCTCCCTTTCCCCACCAAAACACGGAGTGCAAAACCTGACTTATCCACCTCAAAAAAGGGTTATTAACGATATGCGTTAATTGTGTTTTCACAGCTGTTTCACGGAACTACCCAAAAACCGCCATTTTTTGAAAAAACCAGCTCCGGAAATAGTCATCCACATTTCATGATCTCCCAAAATCCGCTACAGGAAAGGATTTCGGAGGTTTTTCCACAATTTGTTAATAAGCATATTTACCGCTATTTTTGCCCTCCTTGAAATCATAATAATTATGTCGATCATTCAAAACATCCGTGACAAAGCTGCATGGATCATTATTGCTGCTATTGCCCTGGCCCTAATTGCATTTATTGTTCAGGATGCTTTTCAAAGCAGGAGCAGTTTATTTAGTGGCGAATCAAATGTACTTGGAGTTATCAACGGAGAAGAAGTTGATGCTATTGAATTTGAGCAGCGGGTAAATGCCGCTGAGACCCAGTATCGTAACCAGGGTTATCCTGTTAATGATATGATGAGGCAGAATATTCGTGAAAGTCTCTGGAACGAATATGTTGAAAATGCTTTGATGGATGATCGTTATGAAGATCTTGGTATCGAGGTTTCCGACAAAGAACTGAGTGATATATTATATGGTGCGAATCCTCCGCAGGATCTCCGCCAGCAATTCACCGATCCTAATACAGGAATGTACGATCCTAATCTTGCATACCAGCAGATCCAGGCATTGAGGAAGCAGAAGTCTTCTCCTATGTATAATAGTTTCTTCAACCAGTATCTTCCGGCATTGAAGAAAACAAGACAACGGGAAAAATATCTTTCCCTGATCAGTAACTCAATGTATGTTCCGAAGTGGATGGTGGAAAGAATGAATGCAGATAACAGCCAGGCTGCATCAATTTCCTATGTATCCGTTCCTTTTTCTTCCATCTCTGATTCTGCCGTAAAAGTTTCTGATGATGAGATCCGCACTTATGTGAATGATCATAAAGATGATTACAAACAGGAAAGGGCAAGAGGTATTGAATACGTTCAGTTCGATGCTGCAGCAAATCCTTCCGACTCTGTAGCAATCCTTAATCAGATCAATGCAGTTAAAGCTGAATTCCAGTCAACCAATGATGAAGCTTCTTTTTTAACAAGAAACGGAAGCGAGACTCCATTCTTTGAAGGGTTTGTTCAGAAATCAAAATTACAGGTTCCCAATGCTGATACACTCGTACAACTTGCACAAGGCCAGGTATACGGACCCTATATCGACAATAATAATTATGTAATTGCGAAAATGGTTTCGAAGAGAAGCATGCCGGATACTGTAAAGGTTCGTCACATTCTTATCAAATCAGCAGACCAGGGTAATCCGGTTAGATCAGATTCAGCTGCGAAATATAAAATTGATTCTATTGTTACCGCTTTAAGAAACGGGGCAAGCTTCGATTCACTGGTTGTAAAATTCAGTGAAGACCAGGGATCAATTGCAAATGGCGGTGAATATGAATTCACTTCCATGCAATTCAGCAACCTGAGTAAGGAATTTGCCGAAGCGGCTTTCTACGGAAATACAGGGGATAAAAAAACAATCAAGGTTGATAATGCGATGTACTCAGGTTATCATTACCTGGAAGTACTCAGTCAGAAAAATTTTGAGCCTGCATACAGAATTGCATATCTCTCCAAAGCAATTGTTCCTACTGACGAAACCATGAACAATGCGATGAGTCTTGCATCACAGTTCGCTGCTGAAGCAAGAACTAAAAAACAATTCGAAGAAACTGCAACTAAAAAGAACCTCAACAGGCTTACTGCGGTTGATATCCGCGACCTGGATTCTGATATCCCGGGACTTGGCAGCAGCCGCGAACTGGTGAAGTGGATGTATGAAGCTGAAGTTGGTGATGTTTCTGATCGTCCGTTTCTTGTTGGCGACAAATACATTATCCCGGTTCTCACAGCAGCTTATGAAGAAGGAGTAATGCCGGTAGAAATCGCAAGAAGTGAAGTGGAAGGAATTGTCCGTAACCAGAAGAAGGCGAAACAGATCATCGATAAAATCGGATCTCCATCAACACTGGAAGCGGTAGGACAGGCAACTGCACAGCCGGTATCACAGGCAGATACTTTACTCTTTGGAAGTCCTTTCATTCCAAATGTTGGCCAGGAGCCAAAAGTGATCGGTGCTGCATTCAATAAAGCAAACCTTAATAAGGTTTCTGCACCAATCACCGGTAACGCCGGAGTTTTTGTGATCAGTGCTAAAAATGTGTATGCATTACCTAACCAGGGATTCAATGCAGAGCAGCAGCAGCAGGCGATGCAACAGTTTTATATGCGTTCACTGACCGACCCGAGATTGTTACTGGATATCCTGAAAAAGGATGCGAAAATCAAAGACAACAGGTACAAATTCTTCTAGTAAGAAATATCATAATAGAAAATCGGGAGGTGAAAGCTTCCCGATTTTTTTTGCTCCTGCCAGGCCGGTTTCGGAAGTGGATATGGAAATTTGGCTCCGGTTAACTTTAAACATTTACCCATTTGCCTTAACATTCCGCGTGAAAACTTTATCCTGATTCTGAACTAACTTTGTACAAATTCTTTCAATGAGTGAACCTATTATAAATAAAGTGGCAGCGAGCGCACTGCTTTCCCTTGACCTGGAAGAATATTATCCAAAAGGGGAGTTTGTTATGTTCGATCTCAAGCCACATCTTTTTATGGAACTGATCCTGAAAGAAAAAGATTTCAGGGCAGCAATGCAGGGGTTCGACTGGACGCAATATGAAGGGAAGTTTGTAGCGGTTACCTGTACTACTGATGCAATTATTCCCGTTTGGGCCTATATGCTCGTTGCTTCTTACCTGCAACCTTATGCATCGGATATATTTTTTGGAACAGTAGAAGAATCCCTGAAACTGGCTTTTTTAAAGAACCTCGGAACGATCGATCCATCACAGTTTACTGACCAGCGTGTTGTTGTAAAGGGATGTGGAGAAACTCCGATCGGGGATTATGCTTACATGGAGATCACGAAAATACTGAGGCCGGTTACAAAAAGCATCATGTATGGAGAGCCATGCAGTACTGTGCCAATCTATAAAAAGAAATAACAACAGTCGGGCATAAGCATTGCAATTTCTATAATATTATGATTACTATCCGTCACGCCACCACCGCCGACCTCGAACAGATAACCGATCTCTTTGATCTTTACCGGATCTTTTACCGGAAGGATTCTGACCGTGCAGCAGCCAAAAGCTATTTGCAGGATCGATTAAAAAATAAGGAATCCGAAATTATAGTAGCTGAGGAAGATGGTAAACTTGTTGGATTTACCCAGTTATATCCGCAGTTTTCTTCAACCAGGATGAAAAAATTCTGGGTATTGAACGACCTATTTGTTTTGGAGATCTACCGTGGATTGGGTGTTGGAAAAGCCCTGATCAAAGGAGCACAACAATTCTGCAGGGATAATTCATCCGCAGGACTATTGCTGGAAACCGAAAAGACAAATGTTATCGGCAACAAACTTTATCCATCCTGCGGATTTAAAGGGTATGAGGAATCTAATTTTTATTGGTGGGAGTAGGTTTACTCAACACCACTTTTAAAAAGAAGAATCCTGCGGTACCGGAGATCAGTGAAGCTACAAGAATTGCCATTTTCGAATTCGTTACAGTTTGTGCATCGGAAAATGCAAGGTTGCTGATAAATACCGACATCGTGAATCCGATACCTGCAAGTAGTCCCGCTCCTAGAATGGTTTTGAAATTTATATCGTCAGGGAGACTTCCAAGTTTGGTTTTTATCAACAAATAACTTGCTCCTACAATACCAATTGGTTTTCCTAAAATCAAACCAAGACTGATACCCAAACTGTTGCTGGTCATTAAAGTTCTGAAAGCCTCAGGGGATAAAGGAATTCCGGTGTTTGCGATTGCAAAGATTGGAAGTATTATAAAGTTTACCGGTTTATGCAGAAAGTGCTGAAGATGATAACTTACATTCTTCCGGTCATCATCATGAGAAGGAATTGCAAACGCAAGCAGAACTCCTGTGATCGTAGCGTGAACTCCTGACTGCAGCATGAAGTACCACATCAATACTCCTGCAGGAAGATAAATCCATAATGAATGCACGCCTTTTTTTCCCAGGATAAACAGAACAGCAAAAATGCCCATTGCAATTCCAAAACTAATCAGCGAAAATTCGGAGGTATAAAAAACCGCGATCATTGCTACAGCACCCAGGTCATCAATGATGGCAAGTGCAGTAAGGAATATTTTTATGGAAGCCGGAACCCTGTTACCAAGTAAGGATAAGATACCAAGAGAGAACGCAATATCTGTGGCCATTGGAATTCCGAAACCAGCCTGCGTGGGAGTGCCCCAGTTAAATATCATATGAAACAGGGCAGGGATCATCATACCACCAAATGCTGCAGCAACTGGAAGCAGGGCATTTTTAACAGAGGATAATTCTCCTTTATATAATTCCCGTTCTATTTCTAATCCTACAAGCAAAAAGAAAATGGTCATCAAACCATCATTGATCCAATGCTCATTGGATAATTTAAGAACTACCGGACCGAAGGAAAGATCAGAATAACTGTGAAAAAAATTTGTATAGGTTTCTCCGAAACCAACATTCACAAATACCAGTGTAAGAACTGTACAGATAATTAAAAGAATACCACTCAGCTTTCCACTTGCATAAAAATCCCTGAACAATCTTGTCAAATAAAACTTCATAAATAATCAGTTTAAAACCAGCCTCTTCTTTTAAAGATAATCAGCATAATTACAGGCACCGCTAACATAAATCCCACTGTAAGATAAAATCCCATCTGGTGATGAGTAAAAGGGACAATGTCGAAATTCATCCCAAATATACCCCCGATAACTGTAGCGGGCGCCATTAAACAGGTAACAACCGCCATAACTTTCATCACCTCATTGGTTTTTAGGTTCACGTTGTTGACATAAAGATCCTGCATACTCATCATCACATCCCGGTAGTTTTCGGAGAGATCGTATGCCTGGACTATATGATCATAAACGTCCTTAAAGTATTTGGTGGTTCGATCGTTAAGTAATTCACTTTCGCTCCTTATAATATTAGCGATCAGGTCTCTGACAGGAGTTATATTTCTTTTCAATACAATGAGCTCTTTCCTTAGCCTGTTTATTTTAATAAGCGTTTTGGTTGTACTTCTTTTGATTACTTCTTCCTCCATGAATTCGATTTCATCTGAAAGCTTTTCCATTACCAGGTAATAATGATCCACCACAAGATCCATCATTGCATAGAGTAAATAATCCGCGGTTCTCTGACGAACATTACTGGATTCCATTCTGAGTTTGTAGCGAATGGAATTAAATACGTCCCTTGTTTCATCTTCCTGAATAGTGATTAAAAAATCACTTCCTAATACAAAACTGATCTGTTCCGTCTCCACTGTTTTTTTTGCCTCATTAAAATAAAGCATGTTGAGCAGGCAAAAGAATTTGCCTTCGATCTCATCCATCTTCGGACGCTGGTTGATACTTAAAATATCTTCAACAATAAGGTTATGGATATTGAATTGCTGCGCTATAGATTCGATATCAACTTTTCTTACACCATCTATATTAACCCAGGTAATGTTTCCATTGTTTTTGAATTTCCCGCAATCTGCTACTGAGTTGAATTGTTGTTCGTTAAGTTTTGAAGGCGAGTAATCATAAACAGAAACCCGGACTTTTTCAGCATCGATTCTTTCGGTAGGTATTGTAGGGTTCACCCTCAGGATTTCCTTGGTTCTTGCAGATCCAAAAATCCCGGGAATATTGATGAAAGGAAACTGTTTGGTAATAGGTTTCATATGAATTGATAAGACTGAAAATTAAATTCTTATTTCCAATTCCCGCAGGTTTAATTCGAGTTGAAATCCCCGGTACTTATGCAAATAAAAAAGCCGCCCGAAGGCAGCTAAAATATTATAATGAGATTGAAGATTTAAACCTTGTAAGATTCAAAAATCTCACCGGGCGAAAATAATAATCAATTATTTGATCTCACTTACTGCAAGGTCTGGCCCCAGTGTATTTCCTTCAATCTTTAAAATCATTGGTCTGGCAGGATCATTCAAAATCCACAGCCTTGTAGATCCGTTCTCTCCCTGGAATACCAAAGCATCAACCACTTTATCATTCAACTTTAAAAGTTGCTGTTCGGATGGTGTAATCTGAGTGAAAGACTGAAGGTCATAATCGAATTTTTTTGCACCGGCGATTCCTTCCCATTGTGCTTTAGACAACAGCAATACGAGTTGTTCATCCTCAACTTCCTGTTCTGCTCCGGGAGCCGGTTCTTCCCACCAGGCACGCGTTGCCTTGTCAAGTGAGTTCTTTTTCATGATCCAGGCACCAGATCCCAGCTGTTCAATGTTCCATCCCATTTTAATATAGTCAGTTCCAATGGAATCAAGGCTTATTAATAATGGAAGTTCCTGACCCTGAACATTAACCATGTAGGTAAGTTTTGTTCCCTGTTTGATTTCGGGTTTTAATTTGTCCTGCGCAAAAGCTCCTATGGTGATCAGCATAGAGAAGCATAACAATATTTTTTTCATTGATAGTGTTTTGCATGAAATTATCATAATCTCCGCCGTAAATCAACACCGTTCATCAAAACGCAGGATAATTTTTTATAATCTGATGGCATAGTTTTTTATCTCCATTTTAAAACACCGCAATATGAAAGCACTAAAAAACTTTAAGAGTCAGCTAACCGCGCTCTTCCTTACAATCGTAGCATCGTTTTATGGTAATCTTTCCCTGGCACAGGAAAAGGTTGATATTGATATTAATGCAGGCAAATCCGACGACTGGTACGCAGCTCCATGGGTCTGGGTAGTGGGAGCAGCTGTATTTATTCTCCTGCTTGTTGCAATCCTTCGAGGTGGTAACAGAAGAACTGATGTTTAAAAAGATACTATAGAGAAAAATAAATATGCAATCCTTTTAGGTTAGGGATTATCATACAAAAGCCACTCAAATGCGAGTGGCTTTTATTTTATAAAGGGGATTTCAATTCTTACAATTTCTCAAACAATGCCCTCAGTTTTTCCCGGGTCATTATTTTCTCCCAGTCCTTACCCAAAGCATTCTCCCATAAAGGTTTCATACCCATCGATACATTGATCATCGTATCGAACTGTTCATCCGTAAGCCCCTTCGTAATGTTCTGAGGAATTTCAATTTTATTTTTTTCTACCATGTACTTGAATTCCTTCACACCCTCAGGATAGTATTCTTCGAGTTTATCGAAAACAATACAGTTTCCAATTCCATGTTTGGTTCCGAGCAGGTAACTTAAACCATAACTTACTGCGTGCGCCACACCTACCTGAGAATACGCGATACTCATTCCGCCAGCATAGGAAGCCATCATCAACTGGTCATCGCTTTCATCATTCCACTCCGATTTTTCAACAAACACTTTACGGCAAAGATCCAGTGCCTTTTCTCCGTAAGATTTACTGAATTCGTTGAGGAAGGTCCCGGTCAGACTTTCAATACAATGGATATAACAATCCATCCCGGTATAAAAGCGCTGGTTTGCAGGAGCATTGGTTGTAAGTGCAGGGTCGAGCACGATCTGGCTGAACGGAGTGAAGTCGCTGTTCATACCCAGTTTCCTGGTTGGACCAGTCAATACAGTTGTTCTTGAAACTTCTGCACCCGTTCCGCTTAATGTTGGAATTCCAACTTTATAAACGCCCGGAACTTTTACCAGGTCCCACCCCTGGTAATCTGCAGAAGATCCAGGATTGGTCATCATCAATGAAACAGCCTTTGCAAGGTCCATTGTTGATCCGCCACCAATTCCAATAACTCCACTCACAGTGCCGAATTCATCTTTCAGAGACTGAGCGATCTTATCGACCTGGGTTGTTTTTGGTTCATAAGTAACATCGGCAATGATCAGTTTATCTTTTCCTCTCAATGGAACTCTGTCTGCAAGTGGCTTGCCTTCAAAATAATGATCCAGGAGAAATACCATGGGTGCATCTCCCTTTCGATGCGGTGCTATTATCTCATCAAGCTGATCAAATGCTCCTCTTCCGAAGACCACATAATCAACCATCTTAAAATTTCTAAACTGCATATATATTTATTGTGGTTGCAAAGTAACGCCAATCTTACCAAACCGACCTTAGAGGATAAAATTCAACCTTCCGGAATGTGGTCGGCGCATTTTCAGTAAACAGATTTATTCCTTCATGTTGTTCGCCCGGGAATGCCTGGATGCTCATTACTTTTTCTCCATTATTAGCGAATACTTCTACAACGCTATGGTCAACAAGTATTCTTAAATTAAGAGTGCCGTTTCTTAAAACGACCGGCGTTTCGTAGCGGCTGTTTTTGGTGAAGTCTTTGTAAAATGAATCATCACTGATATCAGACCTATCCACATACAACATCTTCTTTCTTGCATCATACCCGATCTTCAAACCTTTATTCGATGAAGAAAAAACAGTAACTCCGCTATTGGTAATATTTCCGGGCTGCCAATCCACATTTAACTCATAACTTCTTCCATTCAACGCAAGAGGTTTGGTTGATTCCACCTGGATGTTGGAAAGATATGTCTGTTTGCCTCTCTGTTTTTCTATCGCTTTCACCGGTTGCTGGAACAGCAAATATTTTCCATCGATTTTCCTGAGATACATTTCTCTCGGAACTGCCATCGCACTTTTCCATGGATCAGTAGGAATATCATTCGCATATTTCCAGTTGTTCATCCATCCAACCATGATGGGTGCATGACCTTCGGGAAGATTATTGTAAGTGATGGCAGCATAATAATCCGGACCATAATCCTGGCGGAGAACAGTCGACTTATCATTATCATTTTTGAAAGTCTTTCCATCAAACGATCCAACAAAATACTGTACACCGTATTGTTGCGAATTGATCAGCACCCACTTCTTTTCGTTGGTTCCTTCCACTTTCATTTCAAGAAGATCAGAACATTCCCAGATCTCTGAATAATCTCCTTCATTTCCGAACTCGCCAACCTTATTCCATTCTTTTAAGTTGGGGGATTGATAGAAGTCGATGATATGTTCGTGTGGCTTAACCACCAGCATGATCCATTTCCTGGTTGGTTCATGCCAGAACACTTTCGGATCACGATAATCTTTCATCCCGTTATTTTGGATCGGGTTGCCATCATATTTTGTAAAGGTTCTTCCGTTATCAAGACTGTAAGCCATGTGCTGTTCCTGCCTGTAATCATCAGGCTTTGCAGGATCTTTTATAATATGCGCCGTATAGATTGCTACCATTGGTTGCTGACCTGCTTTGGTGGCAAATCCCGAAGTATTGTTTTTATCGATCACTGCACTTCCGGAAAATATCGCAACAGAATCTTTTTCAGGAATAGCTACCGGGAGATGTTTCCATTTTATAAGATCACGACTCACGGCATGTCCCCAGCTCATATGTCCCCATCGGTTTCCAAATGGATTATGCTGGTAGAATAAATGGTACTCTCCATCTTTATAAACCAGTCCGTTCGGATCATTCATCCAGTTTTTCTGTGGAGTGAAATGATACTGCGGCCTGAATTTCTCTTTATAGGTAAATCCATCTTTGTACTGGCCAAAGACAGATACGGAAAAAAGGATCGCGGCACCCAGGGTTATTGTTTTCAGCATAAGCTTGATTTTGAAGAGTTCTTTTTATTTGAAAAGCTCCCGGTTGGAAGATTCAATTATTGAAAATTCCTGATTCAAAGAATCCTTTATTTTGAAGTAAGTGCAGCTGCTCCGAACACGCCGGCACTGTCTCCCAGTGCAGGTTTAAGGATCGGAACATCCACCCGGTTATTAAAGATGAATTTTTTGATCGACTCAACTCCATCTGTATAGATCTCATCGATATTTCCAACTCCACCCCCTACAACAATCACATCGGGATCCAGCATATTGATCACAACAGAAACAGCTTTCCCAAAGTAAAGGCAAAGCCTATCGATGGTTTCTTTAGCATAATCGTTGTTGCCTTCACGGTATTCTGATACGATCTTTTTCAAAGAAGCTTCCTGTCCGCTTACAGACTGGTAAAAACGCTGAAGGGATGGTCCGGCCAAAACTTTTTCCACGCAACCGGATTTTCCGCAGTAACAGGGTCCGCCTGATTCATCCAGGAAATTATGGCCCCATTCTCCGGCTATTCCGTGTTTACCATTCCAGACCTTTCCATCGAAAACGATTCCTCCGCCCACACCGGTTCCCATGATAATTCCGAATACCACCTGTGCATCAGGAGCTTTTTCTTTCACAATGCCCCAGTGTGTTTCGGCGAGGGCAAAACAGTTTGCATCATTGGCCAGGATGCACTCCAGTTTCAACCTTTCTTCCAGGTCTTTTTTCAGGGGCTTTCCGTTTAAGGAAGTAGAGTTACAATTCTTCATGGTTTGAAGAATCGGATCCAATACACCCGGAGTGCCGAATCCTATTCGTTCCGGAATAAGACCTGATTCCGCCTTCATCAGATCCACCAGTTTACCGATCTGTTGAACGATATGTTCATAACCATGTTGGGCTTCTGTATCAATACGCGTCCGGAGAATTGGTTTGGGATCCTGTAGAGAGGGTAAGATCACCCCTTCGATCTTGGTTCCACCCAGATCGATCCCCCATAGAGCTTGTTGCATGCAATCGCAGTTTTAATTAATCAGGCTGTTAAAAAAGATTCAGTTTCGCCGCACGTTCCAGGTCTTCAGGAGTATCTATTTCAACTCCCATATAATCAGTTAACACCATTTTTAAAGGAATACCATATTCAAGATAGCGAAGACATTCGATTTTTTCCGCAGCTTCCAATGGCGTCATTGGCCATGAAGTGAAATTCAGCAATGCCTGCTTTCTGAATGCATACACCCCAATGTGTTCATAATATGGAATCGAAATTTCCTTATTCCTTGCATAGGGAATTACACTTCTGCTGAAGAAAAGAGAATTCCAGTTTCTATCAACGGCTACTTTTACATAATTAGGATCCGCAATCAACTCTTCCTCTTTCAACAATTGCATCAGTGAAGCAACCTGCACAATTTTTCCTTCCTCGCCTTCGAATACCTGTAACAATTTTTCCAAAGGTTCTCTCTTCACAAATGGTTCATCGCCCTGCACATTCACAATCACATCAACATCAAGATCCGCTGCAGCTTCTGCGATCCGGTCGCTGCCACTCTCATGTTCTTTTTTGCTTTTGATTGCTTTGCCGCCGTTTGAAGTGATCTCTTCGAATATGATATCACTATCCGTTACAACGATCACATCATCGAATAATCCTGTAGCAAGTGTATTGTCGTAGGTATGTCTGATCACTGTTTTTGGTCCCAGCACCTGCATAAGTTTTGCAGGAAACCTGGTAGCGGCATATCGTGCCGGTATCATGGCTATTCGTTTCATACTGCCAAGTTATAGTTTATTGGGTCATCATAATGAGCTATAGCCGGAAAGCCACAATTCACAATTTCTAATAATCCGTTTTTATATTTTTATCAAATGGAATCTTCAACTGGTATTTTAAATCTTCATCAGTAGAATCATCCAGCACATCCAGTCCATATCTGAGTTCCTTTGGATCTACATAAGAGAATGTTCCAAACATTCTATCCCAAAGGGAAAAGATGTTTGCATAGTTTGTATCCGTGAGAGGTCTTTCGAAATGGTGATGCGCCTTATGCATATGCGGGGATACAAGTGTGAGGCTGATAAATTTATCGAGCCACAGGGGCATCCTGATATTTGCATGATTAAAATGAGTGAAGAGCGCTGCTGTTCCGCGGTATAAAAAATACATTCCGACAGGAATTCCCAAAACGAACACCCCGATTATTGTTCCTGCTTCACGAAAGATCCATTCACCCGGGTGGTGACGGGTTCCGGTGGTTACATCAACATGGGTATCACTGTGATGAACCATATGGAATTTCCACATCCATTTATACTTGTGCATGGCATAATGAGGGGCATACTGTGCGAAAAAATCCATGAAGAACAAAGCAAGTAAAACCTCCACCCATAGGGGCCAGTTGAGCCAGTTAAATAATCCGGATTGATTGATGGAAACCCAGTCGCAAACTTTTACCGTGAAGAAACCCAGCACGAGATTCAGTACCATACTGGTTCCCAGGAACACCAGGTTTACACCTGCGTGACGGTATCGTTTGTATCTGAAGGGAATCAGTGCAAACCAGCTTTCAATTATCCAGAAGAAAAGCATTCCTCCCATAACCATCAGCAATCTTTGGGCACTGGAAACATTCTCCCAGAAAAACATGAACTGTTCCATGGAATTAATTTACACAAAAAAAGGAGAGCTATTGCTCTCCCTTGCTTCAAAAAATATCTTAATTGATTAACTGTTCAACATCAGCGGCATCACCAGCATCAGCAGTTCCTCATTCTCATCAGTTTCTCCGGGCTTCAAAATACCTGCTTTCGTTGGAGTGGATAATTCGACAGTTACTTCTTCCGATTCAACCGCATTCAGCATTTCAATAAGGAATTTTGCATTGAAAGCGATCTGTAGGTCTTCACCATTGTACTGACAGTTCATCCGTTCATTTCCTTCAAAAGAGAAATCCACATCCTGAGCCGCAAGTTTTAATTCACTTCCTGAAATACTCAACACAACCTGGTTGGTACTTTTGTTGGAGAAAATGCTCACCCTGCGAAGTGCTCCCTGGAAATCCTGGCGATTCACCGTTAAACGATATGGATTATCAACAGGAATAACAACCTTATAGTCAGGGAAACGGGCATCGATCAGGCGACAGCTCATCTGAGTTGTTCCGTGCTGAACGAAAAGGTGGTTACCGTTATAACTTACAGTCAGTTCATCTTCATTATCAGGCAATGCAGCTTTCAGAAGGTTCAGTGGTTTTTTAGGAACGATCACTGAATCCGTTTTAGGACAGCTTACATCAGTTCTTTTATATCGTACCAGGCGGTGAGCATCGGTAGCAACAAACTGCAATCCTCCCGGAGTCATTTCAAAATAAACACCCGTCATAGCCGGACGCAGGTCATCATTACTCACTGCAAACAGTGTTTTATTGATGCCGGTAACCAGGGCAGAGGAAGGAATGGTAAAAGAATTTGTATCATCAGCAACAGGCTCCTTCGGGAAATTATCCGGATTTTCGCCCATCACCTTATATTTACCATTATCGCTGGTTAATTCAACCGCGAAGTTCTTATCGATGTTAAATGTCAGGGGTTGATCGGGGATGTTTTTAAGTGAGTCGATCAGGATCTTGGCAGGGATACAAACTTTTCCTGCTTCCTTTGCATCGACATCCATCTGGATTTTCATGACAGTTTCGAGATCGGTGGCTACTACAGTCAGTTTATTCTTATCAACTTCAAAAAGGAAATCTTCAAGAATAGGCAGTACGGTATTGGCATTGATAACGCCACTGATCTGTTGTAGCTGTTTCAATAGAGACGTAGAAGAAACAATGAACTTCATACTGTTATGATTATTAAATTGATTTCAGCAAACCTATGAAAAAATCCAACGCTTTCCCCCCTTGGCCCAAAAATCGCTGAAACAAGATTTCTATGCTGTTACAAAAGCTATTCAGACGCAAAAAAAAATATCAACGGACCGACCCGGGCATCAGATTGGGAAGGTATTCGGACAATAATAAACTGCTCGTCAAGGTAAAGCAATGGACAACAGCAGAAGACCTTTTCAAACAGGAAAAGTATATGGAAAGCCTGGATTCCTTATTTGCATATCTTACCGATGAGGAACAGGAGAATATGTTCTACACCCGTGAGGGAGAAAAAGGAAACTTCCATTTTTACCAGGGATCAAAAGTAGTGAGGGGTGCATTTGATGCTGAAACGCTCTGGGCTGAAGTTACCCTGGCTGCTATGGAAGAACCAAGTGTTCCCGTAATGCGCCGACTGCTTGAAATGAATTTCCCGTTGTTTTATTCCCGGTATAGCCTTAATAACGGACAACTCTTCATGCGTTTTGATACTTCAATTGCTACAGCGAATCCCAATAAGCTTTACTATGGTTTGAGAGAACTTGCTATCAAAGCAGATAAACAGGATGACCTGCTTGTTCAGGAATTCGGTTCTCTTCAGCCCACGGATAACGACCATATCATCCCGATTCCAGATGAGGAGAAGGAAATGAAGCTAAAGTTCATTCATAAGTGGATTGATAAAACTCTAGAAGAAGCAAATAAACATGATTCGGAAAAATTTGCCGGAGGTATTGCTTATCTGTTATTATCACTTGTTTTCAGAATTGATTTTCTGGTAGGTCCTGAAGGTAAGCTGATGCAGCAACTGGAAAAGATCCCTGAAAAATATTACGCACTGGAAGGAAGACCAAACCCAGAAAAAAATCAGCAGATGATCGATGCGCTGGTCAAGATCAGGAATAAACCTAAAGAAGAAATCTTTCCTTACCTCTTTCTGTCGAAACATACTTTTTCAATCGTTTCACCTGTCGGACATAAAACTGTTTCCGATAACATTCACTCTGCATTAAAAGATATGTACTGGTATCGTGATAACCAGTATCCTCATATTGCAAACCAGGTGATGGAATATGCTTTAACGCATGCACAGTTTTCTTATAGTTTACCAAGGCCGCTAACGTTGTTCATAGAAACTTTTATGGACATCAATCATGGAGACTATTTTGAAGCAACAGGTCATTCTCCCTTGTTATACAATGAAAAGGAAAATCATTTTGAAAAAGAACTGATCATTGAAGAATTAAAACGTATTGAACGCGAATGGAGCGAGCGATATCCTAAACTTCAGTTCAGTACGGAAGATCTGAATTTCACTAACCTTTTAAAATTCAACCAGAGTTTTCTGAATGCAATGGCATCCTTAAACTTTGATGCTTAATATGGAGTTTCAACAGATCATAGAACGCTTTCAGCCTGCAATTATCCAGATCTCATCCAGGAGTGGAACGGGAACCGGTTTCTATTTAAAGAAATACGATTTGATTGTTACCAATGAACATGTGGTTTCGAAAAACGCGGAAGTGATCATTGCCGGAAAAAATTTCTCCAGGCAGCTTTCAAGAGTTTGGTTCATTGATAAAAAGCATGACCTCGCATTTCTTCAGCCGCCCGCCGGAATTGATATTCCTGAAATCACACTGGGGAATTATAAGGAACTGAAAGATGGGGATGAGGTTGTTGCAATTGGTCATCCATATGGTTTGAATTATTCTGCAACACAGGGTGTGATCTCGAAGGTAGACAGGGTTAGATCCGGGTTACATTACCTTCAGATCGATGCGGCCATAAATCCGGGTAACAGCGGAGGTCCGCTGGTGAATGAAAAAGGGGAAGTGATCGGCGTAAATACTTTCATCATCCGGGGAGGTGATAACCTGGGATTTGCACTTCCGGTAAAATCATTAAAGATCGCACTGGATCTGTATGCACCTTATGTTGGCTCACCGGCTGCACGATGTCCAAGCTGCGACTTCCTGGTACTTCCCTCCAATATAGAATCAAACAAGTATTGTCCTTCCTGCGGAACAGAAGTGAAGTTGCCCAAATTGCCGGAAAAGGAACACGTACCGGCGGGAATTGCAAAAAGAATTGAAGAAATATTGATGGGACTTGGTAAGGATATCCGTCTCGCAAGAGAAGGATATAACCGGTGGGAGGTGAAGGAAGATTCAGCCAGGATTAAAATCTCGTATAGCCCCGAGAATTATTTTATAACCACTGATGCTTATCTCTGCCAGCTGCCGAGAGAAGCAGAATATATCCGTTCCTTATATGAATTCCTGCTGAATGAAAACTATCGGAACAAGGGCCTGGTACTGAGTTGTGTAGGACAGAATATTGTGCTCTCCTGTGTGTTGTACGATCTTGATCTTTCAAAGGATTCAGGCGTTATGACGATGAGAAGTTTGTTTGTGGAGAGTCGTGAATACTACAAGATCCTTCGTGAAGTTTATGCCTGTACTCCGAGGCTTGAAGAATAATTTCTTGTTTGTCTGCAAGAGTAATTTCTTTTTAATAAATGTATTTCCCTCATTGCCGTAGCTTTAATAAAACTTAGTTTTCGGAAACGTATGCAAAGAAAGAAGTTGTCGAAAGAAATGGCAATGCAAAAGATCAGGCATTACTGCGCCTACCAGGAACGCTGCCATTCAGAGGTGAAAGAAAAACTTTACGGATTCGGACTTTATAAAAATGAAGTAGAAGAATTGATTGCCGGACTTATTGAGGATAATTATCTCAATGAGGAACGATTTGCAATTCATTATGCGGGCGGAAAATTCAGGATGAAAGTCTGGGGCCGCAAAAAGATAGAATACGAATTAAAGCAAAAGCAGATAAGTCCCTATTGTATCAAAAAAGCGCTCAGGGAAATAGATGAAGATGAATATTATGCAGCGCTGAAGAAGCTTGCTGAAAAAACAAAAGAAAGGACAGAAGGTGCAAATGAATTTGCAGAAAAACAAAAGCTAAAGAATTACCTTTTCAGCAGGGGATTTGAAATGAACCTGATCGAATCAGCACTAAAAGAAATTTAAAGATGACCTTATCCATAACCTGTATTCAATCGCACCTTCACTGGGAAAACATTGCTGCGAATCTTGACATGTTTGAACACAAGATCAACAGGATAAAAGATCCGATGGAAGTAGTTGTATTACCTGAAATGTTTTCAACGGGATTCAGTATGAATGCAGAAGAACTTGCAGAAGAGATGGATGGCAGTGCTGTTTCCTGGATGAAGAGAATGAGTGAAGAAAAGAAAATTGTGCTTACGGGAAGTCTGATGATCAGAGAAGGTGAATACATTTTCAACCGGATGATCTGGGCGCTTCCAAATGGATCGATAGGGTTTTATGACAAACGACATTTGTTTGCATTTGCAGGGGAGGACGAGTATTATGATAAGGGCAATAAAAGACTGATTGCATCCGTGAAAGGTTGGAAGATCAATCTTCAGATCTGTTATGATTTAAGGTTTCCGGTTTGGGCGCGGCAGCAGGTAGAAAACGGTCAGCCTGAATACGATGTACTGATCTATGTGGCAAACTGGCCTGAAAGAAGAAACCATGCATGGAAAACTTTGCTGCAGGCAAGAGCAATAGAGAACCAGTGTTATGTAGCAGGGGTGAACAGGGTTGGAAAAGATGGAAATGAAATCTATCATAGTGGCGATAGCATGGTGGTTGATCCGATGGGAACCATATTGAAACAGGTAGCCCACGAAGAAGATATTTTTACCTGCATACTGAACAGGGATGAATTGGATAATACCAGAAAAAAGTTACCATTTTTAAAAGACGCGGATCAGTTCCTGATTCATACCTAAAATAAATCTATGGCAATCGCATTAACAGCTGAGAAGATCTTCGATGGCGAAAAATTTTTTATGGATAGTGCCATTCTTGTAGAGAATGGAAAGGTTTTATCTCTCATTTCAAAAGAAGAAATTTTACCGGGGGTTGAGATTAAAAACCTGGGAGATAAAATTATAGCTCCGGCATTTTTGGATCTTCAGATCTATGGAGCACATGGAAAAATGTTTTCGCAGGATCTTGATAGTGCTTCCATTGCTGCAACCAATGATTATTGCAGAGAAGGCGGAGCATCTTCCTTTATGATCACGATGGCTACCAATTCCATGGAAAATTTTTATAAAGGAATTCAGGCTGTAAAGAAGTATTGGGAAGAAAGAGGAAAGGGTTGTCTTGGATTACATATGGAAGGTCCATTTCTCAATCCTGAAAAAAAGGGAGCACATATTGAACGATATATAAAAAAGCCAACCGCTGAAGAAATAAATGAAATAATAAAAAGGGGAGAAGGTATCGTGAAGATGATTACTATAGCTCCCGAGTTTTTTGATTTACAAATGGTGAAGCAATTAAAGGAAGCAGGCATACTGGTTTCTGCGGGCCATACCAATGCAACTTACCAGCAGGCGATGGATGGTTTCGATTCAGGAATTCCTGTAGCTACTCACCTGTTCAATGCAATGTCTTCCTTTATGCATCGTGCCCCTGGAATGGCAGGAGCAATACTCGATCACCCCGTAGCCAAAGCCAGCATTGTTTGTGATGGAATACATGTTGATTATGCGGCAGTAAGAGTTGCGCATCGCATCATGCAAAACAGGTTATTTTTTATTACGGATGCTGTCACCGAAGTAACTGAAGGTGAATATCCACACCTGTATAAAGGTGACCGTTATGTAATGCCTGATGGAACTTTGTCGGGTTCTTCCCTTACTATTTTTAAATGTATCCGGAATGCAGTGGACCATGCAAGAATTCCCCTCGATGCTGCACTTTCCATGGCAACAGCTACACCTGCCTCCTTACTGGGCGATGATGTAAAACTGGGAAAAATCCAGGAGGGTTATACGGCAGAATTTGCTGTCATGGATAATGAACTCGAATCGGTAGAACTTTTTACACTTTAATAAAATAATTGAAATTGATCTTATATTGGGGCGCATGAAACTCACCCTGACCCTGATTACTTTTTTAATCGCTGTTCTTACCGGATATTCTCAAACCACATTAGTAAGTAATGAACAAACGATCTCACTGAATTATCTTGATTCCAGTGGTAATATTACAGATGACATCCGGAAAAGAACCTTCATTTCCCGGACAAAAAAAATTGATTCAATTTATAAATTGGATGTCTATTCTTATTGGGGACCATTGATTTCAAGTAAATCATTTCAGGATGCTGATATGAATACACTGCAGGGGCATTCCGCATTTTATACTGGCGGGCATATTGATTCTGCCGGCACGTATAAAAACAATTTGAAAGAAGGTATCTGGTATTTTCGGGAAGGGAATAAGTTAGTGCCCAGAAGATTTAAGGAAGGAAATCTTTTCCGGGATTATCTATATGATTCAATCAAAGATATTACTCCCAAAGACTCCATAACGAGAGTGGCAGAATTTGAAGGCGGATATGACGGATGGAGAAATTACCTGGTTAAAAATTTCAGGTATCCCCAAAGAGCAAGGGACATAGATGCGCAGGGAACTGTGGTCATAAATTTCATGATTGATAAGGATGGTACATTATTAAATCCATACGTTGGAAGATCTGTTGAAATGTCAATAGATGACGAAGCGCTTCGACTTATTAAACGTTCTCCCAAATGGCTGCCTGCTGAAATGGAGGGAAGAAAAGTGAAATGTCTGTTTTCCCAACCGGTAACATTCAGACTTCAATAGAATCCTTACCTTTTCAATATGAAGCTGCTGCTTTTTTTATACCTCAGTTTTATTGTTCCTTCCTGTACATTGGATGCTCCCGATGGTAAAGTGGTAGGTGTAATTGATGGAGATACATTTGATATGATGTTGAATGGAAAAAAGACGAGGATCCGGATGTTTGGAATTGATGCCCCCGAAAGACGACAGGATTATTATCAGAAAAGCAAGCAGGCATTATCTGATTTAATTTTCGGAGAAGTTGTTCGTGTAGAAACAAAGAGCAGGGACAGGTATAAACGAACACTTGCAGAAGTTTATGTAGGAAAAAAATGGATCAACCGGGAAATGGTAGTCCAGGGAATGGCATGGCATTTCACAAGGTACTCTTCTGATCCGCGAATGGCAGCCGCTCAAAAAGAAGCACGGCTTGCAAGAAGAGGTCTATGGTCGATGAAGGCAGTTGCCCCATGGGAGTTCAGAAGCAATAAAAAGGTTGCCCGGTAACTTTTCAAACATTCTTTCCTATCCAATTGATCGGAAACGCGGCCCGATTATAAAACTCTCTCACTTCAACGCTTCATAAAGTATCTCTACGGTATGTTTGGCTTTTACTCCTGTTCCATCTTTGATCTGGTGGCGGCAACTTGTTCCGGGTGCGGCAATAATAGTATCTTTTTCCGCTGACCTGACAGAAGGGAATAATACCAACTCACCGATTTTCATGGAAACATCATAGTGTTCCTTTTCATATCCGAACGATCCGGCCATTCCGCAACAACCCGAAGGAATTACTTCAACCGTATAATTAACGGGGAGCGTCAACAATTTTACTGAATTCGCCAGAACTGACATCGCTTTTTGCTGACAATGACCATGTAATTTGATCTTCCTTGCTACGTCCGTAAACATGTCGCGCGTAATATTTCCCTTATCAATTTCTGATGCTATAAAATCATCGATGAAATAAGTATTCTTCGCAAGACGTAATGCAGCAATTTCATCATCTGCAAGATCAACATACTCATCTCTGAAAGTCAGGATTGCAGAAGGTTCGATTCCTATCAAAGGATACTCATCCGTAACCTTATCTCTTAATAATGCAACATTTTTATTGGCGATTTCTTTGGCTTTTCTAACGAACCCTTTTGATAACCAGGTCCTTCCGCTTTCAATATGTTCCGGTATACTAACACTGTAGCCTAAGCGACGTAATAATTGAATGGCTTTGATCCCGATTTCCGTATCATTATAGTTGGTGAATTCATCACAGAATAACCACACTTTTTTTCCTTCCCCGTTGTCCGGATTTTTTCTGAGCCAGTTCGCCAGCGTTGTTTTGTATAAAGTCGGCATCGACCTTTTAGCTCCGAAACCAGAAACTTTTTTGATCAGTCCTCCAATGAAATTATTGGTAACACCAAAATTGTATAATCGGGGTGCTATTGATCCCAGTTTAGCAGATGCAGTAAAATTTGCGATCAGTTTTGATCTGAATGGAATTCCGTTTGCATCATAATAATGCTGAAGAAATTCTGCTTTCAGTTTTGCCATATCAACATTCGATGGGCACTCTGCTTTACATCCCTTGCAGCTCAGGCAAAGATCCATCACTTCCTTAATTTCAGGGTGATCGAACCTGTTTGCCTTACCTGAATTGGTAAGCATTTCACGCAGGATATTTGCTCTTGCTCTTGTAGTATCGCGTTCGTCGCGGGTAGCCATATAAGATGGGCACATAGTTCCTCCCGACAGTTGCGTTTTTCTGCAATCACCTGATCCGTTACACTGTTCTGCATGCTGCAAAATATTCTGTCCCTTGAACCTGAAAACGGTTTTTATCTCCGGCACTTCATGGTCTGGTTCGTACCGCAGCATGGAGTTCATGGAGGGTGTATCCACGATCTTGCTGGGATTAAAAATATTTTCAGGATCCCAGGTATATTTTATTTGTCTGAGTAACTCATAGTTTTTTTCACCAACCATCTGACGGATGAATTCACCACGCAATCTTCCATCACCATGTTCACCGGAAAGAGAACCGTTATATTTTTTTACCAGTGTTGCGATCTCCTCAGCGATCACACGGAATAACCTGTTTCCTTCTTTTGTTTTCAGATTGATGATCGGTCTTAAATGCAATTCACCCGAACCTGCATGCGCATAGTGCACGGAGTATAATCCATGCTTCTGAAGAATTTCATTGAAGTCGCGGATATATGCAGGAAGGTCCTGAACATCCACCGCAGTATCTTCAATTACCGGTACGGCTTTTTCATCTCCGGGAAGATTAGAAAGCAGTCCCAGTCCCGCTTTGCGGAGTGTCCATATCTTTTTTGTATCAAGACCGAATAACAAAGGGAAGTGATATCCTAATCCGGCAGCACGCATTTTATCTTCAACCTTATTAGCAATCGCTGTGATCTCTTCCCTGGTGTTTCGTGCAAATTCAATTACGAGAATTGCACCGGGATCACCCTGCACAAAGAACCTGTTTTTTGATTGTTCAATGTTGTCTTTTGTGCATTCAAGAATATAATGGTCGATGAGCTCACTTGCGCTTGGTTTGAATTCCATAGCAATCAGGTTTGCCCTGAGAGATTCATCGATTGAATTAAAATGAACGCATAATAATCCAACCTCTGAAGGAGGTATCGGATCAACATGCAATTTGATTTCTGTAATAAATGCAAGTGTTCCTTCGGATCCTGCTATCAGTGAACAGAAATTGAAATCCGGTTCACCGGCGGTAAAGGGCGCTGTTTCTAACAGAAGATCGATCGCATAACCTGTATTTCTTCTTTCAACCGTTTTCTTTGGAAATTCTTTACGGATCTCAACCTGGTTGTCATAGTTGCTGAGGATGGATCTTACCGTTTTGTAGATCTTTCCTTCAAGATTTTGAAGTTCGCATTTCTGATGAAATTCATCTGCGGATATACTATTGAAGACCGCTTCCGAACCATCACTCAACAGGCATTTTACTTCGATAAGGTGTTCACGTGTACTTCTGTAAACAACAGAGTTGGAACCGCAGGAATTATTTCCAACCATCCCCCCGATCATTGCACGATTGGCGGTAGAAGTTTCCGGACCAAAAAATAAATCGAACTGACGCAGGTATAAATTCAGTTCATCACGGATCACACCGGGTTGAACACGAACCCAGTTTTCTTCCTTATTGAGTTCCAGGATGGACGTAAAATGTTTAGAAACATCCACTACAATTCCATTACCCACAACCTGTCCGGCAAGAGAGGTTCCGGCTGTTCTGGGAATCAGGGAAGTTTTTTCTTCCCTTGCAAAACGGATAAGCTTTTTAAGATCTTCAATGGATCCGGGAACAGCAACAGCCAGAGGTAGTTCACGATAGGCCGATGCATCTGTTGCATAAAGCGTTCTCATGGTACTGTCGTGATAAAATTCTCCTTCCAGTGAGCCTGCCAGTTTTTCGAGCTTACCCTTCATTTTTTGTGATTGGATGCAAAAGATGCAAGTTAAACCTCAATGGCCATTATTCGATTGAAACATCAATATGACCAGATGTTTTAGAAATTATCTAAAAAAGATATGCACAAAACCAGAGATTGAAAATCAGCCCTTGTGATTAAGCTTTAATTGAAGTAACTTCTGTGACTTATTTCTCTCCATATTTTCCTGACCTGGGAAACTGAATATTCAGCACTTCAAAACCTTATCATTATGCCTACAAACAGCATTCTTCGCGAGAATTTCGCACGAGTTGCCCTATACAGGGAATTCAAATGGTATGACCTATTTTATACGAGCCTGGTATTACCTTTTAACATGGAAGCACAGGTGAAATCAAACTGGTGCTGGGCGGCTACCGCAAAAAGCGTCTCTCATTTTTATGCTTTCAACAGTCCATGGACGCAATGTAAAGTTGCCTCTGATGAACTTAGTCTGACCTGCTGCGATTCACCCACTCCTTCGGGTTGTAATATCCCTTGGTATTTGAGTAATGCACTCGACAGAACCCAGAACTATGTTTCCTTTCAGCAGGGTACAATCAGCTGGCAGGAAGTAAAAGATGAACTGGATAAAGGGTTGGTAGTTGGAACCAGGATCGGATGGAATGGAGGCGGAGGTCACTTCATGGTTATTTACGGTGTGAGTAGAATTGGATTAAAACAATACCTGCATATAGATGATCCGATCTACGGAAAGAACACAATGACGTACACTGAGTTTGCTACCAATTACCAGGGATCCGGTACCTGGACACACACTTATTTCACAAAAAAGAAAACCTATATTATGTGGCTGCGAGACCTGGTATTCAATTCAAAATTACTCAAGCCTATTCCTGAAGTCAGGCCACTTGCAAGATTGCAGGATAATCCAAGCCTGATCAGTTCATTGGGAGAACCTGAGTATGCATCTGCTCATAATAATTACATAGTTGGATTGAATGAAATCAACAGCGATTTCAGGATGCCTGAAAGGCCAATGAGCATGCGTATCATGGAGTTTGAAGATAACAACCCGGTAGCATTGTATGAGGTTGGGTTGAATGAAGAATCTCCAAACCTGATCCAGATGAATACCAACCGGGATTACTTCAGCAACCTGGAGAACGCATTGAACATGCTCAAAAGGGAAGGCCGAAGTGAAGAACCTGCCGAGTTGCGGAATATCCGGATTCCGGCACTGAACCTTGAAGCTGCGTGGTTGCATTATGAAAATGCACAGCAGGATAAATTCATTATCCTCAGCAATTTCGCCAACATGAATGGAGTGAGAAACAAAGTAATGAGTGAAGGCGAATTCAGGGAGTATCTCGTCAAACAAAAAGAAATGATGGGAGAAATGAATGAAATGATGGGAGCCTGAGTAGAATCAGGCCGGCGTCTTATCAAGGTCATAAGGTGGGGGAAATCCTCACCTTACTTTTGATACATAATCAATCAGTCATGAAAAAGAATATGGGTAACACAGACCGCCTGATCCGGATTCTTATTTCGGCAGCACTTGTAGGACTAAACCTTGGTGGCATGTTGACGGGAACGTTGGCACTTGTTGCGTGGGTGGTGGCTGCGGTGTTCGTACTCACTGCTTTGGTTGGCTTTTGTCCGTTATATACTTTATTCGGAATCAACAGTTGCCCAAAGAGATCAGTTAACCCCTAAACACTTTTCTGATCGGAGTGAAGGTCTTGATACCCTCTCTAAAATAGGTTCGATGTAAATTGGGGTTGCCCTGGCGTAGTTGGTTTGCCGGGGCATTTTTTTGTGATCGGCAATCTGATTAAGAAACTTCCTAAAAGGTGAAAGCTCCCTAAAATTCAAAAACTTTAAAAGTTCCGGAAACTTCGGATAAAAATTATCTCTTCCTGTTAATCATTTTTTTCACCAGACCCGGGAAGAGGCTATCGAATGCAGGTTTTTGCTCTTCTGTGCAGAGCGCTCTTATCTGCCTGAAATGATTCAGGAATTTTTTGTCGATCTCAGCCTGGTGCTTACCGACTTCACTGGCAAGTGAATCAATGGCGGAACTGTCGGAAGAATAAGCCTGGCTGAATAACACTTCTTTTGAATTATTAAGTTCCCTGTAAAAAGGTTTTATTGCTTCAAAATGTGCAGACCTCAGTGTATCAAATCTTTTCAGCTGATCGTCGGTGAAATTCAGGTCTTTTTTCAGGAAACCTGAAACCATTCCTTTGGGATTCTTATTACCGGAATTACTGGAATTATGCGATTTTGGCTTAAATAACCAGAAAGACAACATGATGATGTTGGCCAGCAACAGTATTCCTACCAGCAGGATGAGTATTTTATTCTTTGCGAGCCTTTCCATCAGGGTTCGGGTATTTCAATTTCGTAATTAGAAGCCAGGGCACTCTGGTAATCTGCAGGTGTCCTGTCGGTCACAACTACTTCAGTTTCATTAGCCTTGTAAATTGCGGAGACATTTGCCAGGATTACCGCTACCAGCAAAATGCTGAAGACAGCCGGCCTGGAAAGAAAATTTCCTATCAACTCCCATTTCGATCGTGACTCACGATTCATCCGGTTATTGAGTTTCAGGTAGAAAAATTCCGAGGCCTCAGCTCTCTGCAAACCATTAAGGCTGGAAAGAGCATCCTCCACTTTTTTCATTATTTCCTTATCATGTTTCATGCACACAGTTTGACGATTAACTATTCAAAAACTTGTCATCTTTTCCTGTAATATTCTTCAAGATGTTTTTTCAGATTGTTCTTTGCCCTGTGAATCAGCGACTCAACTGAGGACAAGCTTGTATTCATCACTTCACAGATCTCCTGGTAACTCAGTCCCTCCACTTTATTAAGCGTAAAAGCTGTTTTCTGAAGGTCAGGAAGTTTGTCGATCGCCCTGAATAAAACTGCGGAATTTTCCTTGTTTTCCAAAGCAACTCCCGGATGAAAAAATTCGGGCACTTCCACCGTCTGCTCTCCATCCATCCCGAACAGGCTTTTGACATACCCAAACCGCTTTTTCCGTTTCTTTTTTTTCTGGTGATCCAGCGATTTGGTGATAGTGATCCTGTAAAGCCAGGTGGATAATCTCGATTCCCCTTTAAAAGAACTGATTGACTGGAACACCTGGATAAAAACATCCTGTGCTACATCTTCAGCATCTTCGAAATTCTGCACGATTCCAAGAGAAGTATTGAAGACCATATTTTTCCAGGCTTCAACAAACTCCCTGTAAGCAGCAGGATCGCCGTTTTTTAATCGTTCTAATAAATCCGGGTCGTTCAAATTGGGAGGGTTTCCCTGCGATATTAATTAAAATTTCGCTGATACATTCCCGGTCCCATGTTTGGTCTGCCTCTTTCCATTCCAGGTTGATTCGATTCCCTGCTATTCCTTGTAGCTGCCTTTCCAAAATTTCTGAGCCTGTAAGAAAACGTCAGCATAAAATATTGCTGCAAAACCATGGTCTGAACATCTTCCAGATAAGTCTCCGTAATATTTCTGCTGATGCTGGTATTTTGTTTCAAAAGATCAAATACAGTCAGTTTCAATTCACCTTTCTGATCTTTTAAAAATTTCTTCCCTATGCCCAGGTTCCAGAGAACGAAGTTCTGATTGAACCCATCCTTTAAACCATTATAGGAAGAGTAATTAAGATCATTTTGCAATACCCATCCGTTTTTTGTGAGCATGTTGGCATCCAGTCCCAAATTCTGAGTGATGAAATCATTGTTCAGGTTTGGTTGAACAGAATTCCTTACAGAACTGAAGGTGCTGTTATAACTTACCGTAAAGTCTACATACTCACTGATATTACTTGCAAGCACAATTCCTAGTTGTACACTGTTATTTTCAGAATAGTTTGAAATATTATTAACTATTCCCGGTGTTCTTGAATGTGAGTAACCACTGTTCAGGTTCAGGTTCGTTTTGATAAATTTCAAAGGAATTCCGAGTGTAAAAAATGCACGGGTACTCCAGTATCCATCCAGGTTTACAGGTTTTGTTAACTGTGATCCCTTGAACAAAATCACAGATGGAGAGATCACTGAATCTTCTGAAGCAATAAAGCTCGCATTGGAAATGTAATCTTCCGTTTTGGTGAATCCAAGATTTGCAAAAAAGCTCAAACCCTTTGTAGTATTTGTATAATTATACCTGGCAAATGCATTGTGTGCAACTGTTTGTGAAAGTTCAGGATTTCCTGTACTTAAGAAAAGGGGGTTAGTATTATTGATTACATTCTGTAACCTGTCAACATTCGGTGCATTCACATTCACGCGATAATTCGCCCTGATATTTCCTTTCTTTCCCACCTTGCTCCTGAAACTCATTTCAGGTAAAAAGTTGCTGAACGTTCTCTTGATTTTGAAGGATTCAGGATAGGTATAATCCGTATTCATCTTCGCTTCCTGGTAAAATAATCCTACCGAAAAATTTTTGTCGCGGTCACCGGTGTTGAACGACATTCCTCCTCTTTGTGTAACCAGGGTGTTTTTGAAAACAGTAGATAATCGTTCATCTATAATTGAATAAGACTTTACGGCAGTATCATACCGGAAAGTTTCGCGGTCATTCGTGTTTAATGAGTACGATGGATTATAAGTAAACTGCAACTGGCTTTTCTTCGATATAGGTTCCGAAAAATTGATGTTGGTATTAAGATTCAGTGTTTTATTATACTGATCGGTTAATTGTCGTGTCGTATCATTTCTTGTATCACTTCGGGTTATACCATCCAGGTAATTGTCATTGTTTCTTTCATTGAAACCAGTATAAATGTTCATTGAAAGCGTTCTTCTTCTTTTCGCAAAATTGTGTCTCCACAATGCATTGTTTCCAAGGTTGATCGCATTGCTCGACCGGTCCTGCAAATTCACAGTACTGCTTTGAAGAGTTGTTTTCCTGATGAAGTTTTCACCAACGGTCCTGCTTTCAGAACTATTGTTTTGATAACTGACGTTCGGAGTAAAAGTGAATGTATTGTTTGAATCCATTTTGTACTCGATGCGCATGTTTGCCCGATGGTTCAGGTTATTGGAATGTGAAGTAGAAGTCTGCGCATATAGCCTACTTGAATCCCCATTTGCGAACAGCTGTCTGTTCAATACGGATTCGTTTGTATTATCGGTATTATTGAAAAAGTAGCTGCCGCTGATATTGAGTTTTTTTGTGGGAGAATTTGAATAGTTGATTCCGAAAGCATTGGTTTTGGTAATCCCGGGTGACTGGCCTACCATAAAGTTTCCGCCTCCTCTTCCTCCAAATCCACCGCGGCCCTGCTGTCCCTGGCTGGTTACTCCAAGCAAATCTTCCTGCGAAAAGTTCTGCTGGTTCACATTGTTCGTCATTCCTACGAGGGAGATCCTCCTGTTTTCTTTCATGAAGGTCACATTACCTCCTGCTGAATAGCGATCATCGGTTCCATACCCGGCAAAGACCCTTCCGTATTGACCGTTTCTCATATTGGCTTTGGTCACCACATTGATGGCTTTAACTGTATTTCCGTCATCAACTCCTGTAATCTGTGCCTGGTCGCTGAGCCTGTCAAAAACCTGGATCTTGTCAACAACCTCGGCCGGAAGATTTCGAAGTGCTGCAGTAGCATCATCTCCAAAGAACTCTCTTCCGTCGATGGTAACTTTCCGGACATCTTCACCACCGGCCTTCACCACACCATTTTCTATGGTGATCCCCGGCATTTTTTTAACCATATCCTGGACGTTTGCATCCGGATTTACTTTAAAGTTTGCTGCTCCATATTCCAAAGTATCCTGTTTCAAACGAACCGGTGGAGGGGTAGCCTGGAAAACAACTTCTTCCAGCTGCGTCGCATCCCTGTCTAATAATAAAGTTCCCAGGTCAACATTTGAATTCAGGGTGAGGATAGTATCTATCTGAGCAAATCCAACATTGGAAATCCTCAGTTTATATAATCTTGGAGTCAGTCCACGAAGGTTGAAGGTCCCGGTTGCTGAAGAAAGCTGATTCAATACCGGTTTGCCGCTGGTATCAGAAAGATTGACAGTTGCGCCTGTGATCGGTTTATTATCTTCCTTTTCCTTCAGGGTTCCTTTAATTGAATAGGTTTGAGCAATAGCTGAGGAAAAAAAGCAGAAAGCCAGGAGCGAGAGAATAAGACCCTTCATAAAAATTAAAAACTTTGTGCATAGGACGACCATCGGATCCAAAACCTTTCTATGCCTGTAAAATATTGCCTGAAGTCACTAAATTCAGGGAATGCGGGGTAGTTGGAATGCAAATTTGTGTTAAGCTGGATAAATTTCAGGGGGCGTACAAATTCAAATCCCTTATTTTGCACCTCCTTTTTTAAATTAAGTCAGAGTATGGAATACGGAAAAATTATAGCGATCACCGGACTACCGGGTTTATTCGAATTGATGAGCAGCAAAAGCGACGGTGCTATTGTTCGTTCACTGGATGATAAAAGCTCCCGGTTTGTATCCAGTCGGGTGCACAACTTTTCACACCTGGAAAGTATTGAAGTTTTCACGACCGGTGAAAACGTAAACCTTTCAGAGGTATTCCAGGCAATGGAAAAGAGTGATGCAAAGATCCCAGACGGGAAAGATGCTAAAGAAATCAAAGCCTACTTTGAAAAAGTATATGGAGACCTCGATTTCGATCGCGTGTACAACAGCGATATGAAAAAGATGGTTAAGTGGTTTAACAGCCTGAAAGAAAATGAGGTGGAGATCAAACTCAGAAATTATGAGGAAGAAGAGCCGGTAGAAGAACAGGCTGTTGAGGAAAAATCTTCCGATAAGAAATCTGAGAAAGCTGCAGAAGAAAAGCCTAAGAAAACGGCTTCTAAGAAAAAAGAAACCACCGAAGCTGCAACTGAAGAAGAAGGAGAAGAAAAACCTAAGAAGGCAGCTAAGAAGAAAAAGACAACCGAAGAGTAAGATTATTGATACTTTCTTAACCCGGTTTTTCGCGGTTGGTGACTATATTGCCAGTCGGGAAAACCGGGTTTTTATTTTAAAGTGATGAACATGAATCCAACAGCAGAATTAGCAAAACCTGTACGACAGTATTTACCTGACGACTTTGCCATCTCTACATGGGATGAGCTCGAACCATATTTTAAAGAACTCCTGGATCGGCCGATTGAAAATGTGAAGGATCTGGAGAAGTGGCTGAAAGATATCAGTGAACTGGAAGCTGTATTGAGTGAAGATGCCTGCTGGCGCCAGATCCGCATGACCTGTGATACTGAGAACAAGGAATTGGAACAGGCGTTCACTTTCTTCTGTATGGAGATCCAGCCACAAATGCAGCCCTATGCCGATAAGCTGAATCGCAAACTTGTTGAGAATCCTTATACTGCACAACTGGATAAGGAAAAATACTACACCTATCTGCGCACAGTTAGAAAAAGTATCGAATTATTTCGGGAAGAAAATGTACAGATCAATGCGGAACTGAGCGTGCTCCAGCAACAGTTTGGAGTGATCTCGGGAAAAATGACCATCGAAGTAAACGGTCAGGTCTACACGCTCCAACAGGCAGCAAAATTCCTGGAAGATCCTAAGAGGAATCTGAGAGAAGAAGTATATCGTAAGATCAATGAACGCAGAAAGCAGGATCAGCAGGCGCTGGATGAATTGTTTTCGAAGCTCGTTGAAAAACGCCAGCAGATCGCAGTGAATGCGGGATTCGTGAATTACCGTGACTATAAATTTAAGGAGCTGGGAAGGTTCGATTATTCCAAAGAAGACTGCTTCCAGTTTCATGAAGCTGTAAAGCAACATATTCTTCCGTTGGTCAATAAAATTTATGAGAAGAAGAAACAGAAGCTTGGACTTGATACACTCAGACCCTGGGACCTCGAAGCAGAGCCGGGTGGTATCCAGCCATTAAGACCTTTTAAAAACGGGGAAGAACTTTTATCAAAAACAATTCAGTGCTTTACTAAGCTACGTCCTTTTTTTGCGGACTGTTTAAAAACCATGAACAGTATGCAAAGGCTCGATCTTGATTCAAGAATCGGAAAAGCACCGGGAGGATATAACTGTCCGCTGGCTGAAACAGGCGCTCCGTTCATATTTATGAATGCAGCAGGCCAAATGGGTGATGTCACCACGATGGTTCATGAGGGCGGACATGCAGTGCATAGTTTCCTTGCCCATCCACTTGAATTAAGTGCATTCAAGGAATACCCAATGGAAATCGCAGAGGTGGCCAGCATGGCGATGGAATTGTTCAGTATGGATCACTGGGATGTTTATTTTGATACAGAAGAAGATCTGCAGAGAGCAAAGGAACACCAGCTTGAAAGAGTGATCACGATCTTTCCATGGATCGCTACCATCGATAAGTTCCAGCACTGGATCTATGAAAATCCTGTACATACGGAATCGGAGAGAACTGCGGCATGGTCCGGAATTCTTAAAGAGTTCACTTCACCTGTTCTTGATTTTACAGGATTGGAAGAATACCGGAAAATTTCCTGGCAAAGGCAATTGCACCTCTTTGAAGTCCCGTTCTACTATATTGAATATGGAATCGCACAGCTTGGGGCCATTGGAATGTGGATGCAATATAAAAATGATCCGGATGCAGCGCTTGATAACTATATGAGGTCTCTTAGTCTGGGAGGAACAAAAACTTTACCCGAGCTGTATGAAGCTGCAGGACTAAAGTTTAATTTTTCGCCGGATCATATTAAGTCACTCATGGAGTTTGTGAAATCAGAAATGGAAAAATTGTAAAATCCGGAAAAAATACTCCTTTTGGGGTATATGGAGTAGCAGTTGAGGACCTTAACTTTACAAAGTAAAAATTAAAAGAGGGGGCAAATTGCCCTTTATCATAAAAAAGCTACTAATCAGAGCCTTAACCAAGAGTCCCGGTGTTTCTACATCGGGGCTTTCTTTTTTTAGGTGATCTGAGAATAAAAAGACGGCGGTTAAGAATTTAGAAGATCGGAAATATCAATGCTGCCGGATGAAAATGCAGGAATGAAATTGAGAAATTAATAAGTGAGGATCAGCATTTAGCTTACATCATTACTAAACGGAGCAAAGTTTACAAACACCACGCACGACCATCTGGTATTCCGATGGATTGAAACCTTCAGGCAAACTTACTCCCGGTACTATTACGTGATCAAGACAGGTAGTGGAATTACATTTTAAACAAACAAAATGAACGTGGTTGTCGTGATGATGACCTTCTTCACATTCGTCCTTACAAATGGCGTATCGAACTGAATTATCGGATGTAGGAATTGTATGGATGATTCCTTTTTCCAGGAAAGATTGAAGAGTTCTATAAACAGTCACCCGGTCGAAACGTTCTCCTGTCTTTTTTTCAATATCTGAATGGGCAAGTGCGCCATTATTTTCCAGGAAAAGCTCAAGAATTCTTTTCCGGCTTCCTGTTACACTCAGCCTGCTTTTTTTTAAAATATTCTGAACCTGTACTTCAATCATCATACTCTTTTTTCAATCAATCTCTGTTTCGCTAACGGTAGAATTTTAAAATTCTGAAATATTCTTCTGTTGGATTTTAAGACTGAATTCTGCTCTAATTTCCGAAAATATTATTGGCAAACCTGCTTTGTGTTACAGGTTCCTTCAAAAGAAAATCAATGTCCTTTATCATTTCTTCCAATTCATTTTTCTTGAGACCATCATAAATCTTTTTGCGAACCTGTCCATTCCTGTCTACCAGTGCAAAAAACTGGGTATGTAGGAATTGCTCTTCAATGTTGACCGAATTGTTCTTTGGATCATCGAGGAGGTAACTAACCCGGGCGGCCTGGTAAAGACTGTCTTTGCTTCCTGTCAGGAACCACCACTTTTTCGTATCAACTCCCATTGAATCAGCATAAAATTTCAGTCGTGCCACTGAATCCTTATCAGGATCACAGGTATGGGAAAGTATCAGGAAGTTTGGTTCATCTTTATAAGCTTCATAAACTGTTTTCATATTGTTGTTCATGATCGGGCAAATCCCGTCGCAGGTCGTGAAGAAGTATTCGGCAACATATACTTTACCGGCCACGTTGGATTCGGAAATGGTATCTCCATCCTGGTTGATAAAGTTAAAGGGGCGAACATAGTTCAGGACCTGGAACTGGCGTTCTCCATATCCGGGAATCACATTTTTCAGGGTGAAATAAAACCCGATGACGAGGACAACAAAAAACAGGGTAAGTATCAAAGCTTTTTTGCTCATGAAAATTGAATTGGTTGCGAAATTACGACGAAACGGTCCCGGAACAGACAGAATACTTTCCTAAATCATAATTTTTGCAACTTTGTTGCATTTTACAAAAAAATCTTTAGTTTTGCTACATGCGTTTGAGGATCAACTGGGATGCCATGGGGATAGCGGCATCGGTGGCTTGTGCCATTCACTGTGCTTTTTTGCCTTTGGTGATGACTTCACTTCCACTGTTTGGTATTAACCTGATCGACCATGTAGGATTCGAATACTTCATGATTTTTTTAGCTTTCATTATAGGTGTGGTTGCACTCTGGCATGGGTTCAGGAAACATCACCACAGCAAAGTTCCCCTGATCCTGTTTACTTCGGGCATACTATTACTGGTTGCCAAGCAGGTATGGCATGACTATCAATATTGGATCCTTCCGTTTGCCGTTGTAGCAATTGTGAGTGCCCATTTACTGAATTTCAAGAGCTGCAGGGTACATGATCACGGGCATGCAGACGACTGTAATCATTAGTTTTCCCAAATTCACAAATCTATAAGTCAGTTCTTCGTTATTTTTGCAATCTAAACTGAGCGAATTATGATTAAGACAGGTAACCCGGTTATCAGCATATACACAGAGATGACTCCAAACCCGGAGACAATGAAGTTTGTTGCCAACAAACTGTTGTACCCAGGGAAAAGCATTGACTTCGCTGATGTGGAGAGTGCAAAAGTTTCACCTCTGGCAACAGAACTCTTTGGATTTCCATTTATAAAGGCGGTATTCATCGCCAGCAACTTTATTACCCTTACGAAGACCTCTGAAACTGAATGGTCTGATGTAATTCCTACCATCCGCCAGTTTCTGAAAGAATACCTTGAAGAAAACAAGGCAGTAGTGAATGAAGAAGAAGTGGCGGCAATGCGCCAGGAAAGCAGCAATGCGGTGACTGCAGATGATGATGATGTGGTAAAAAGAATCAAGGAATTGCTGGAGAATTATGTGAAACCTGCCGTTGAAATGGACGGTGGAGCAATCCAGTTCAAAAGTTACAACGACGGTGTGGTGAACCTGATGCTGATGGGCTCATGTTCTGGTTGTCCTTCCTCAATGATCACCCTGAAAGCAGGAATCGAGGGAATGATGAAAAGAATGATCCCGGAAGTAAAAGAAGTAGTAGCAGAAGCTGAATAATTTTTTAGCATAATAAAAGATCATAGGATCCGGGGAGAGAGGAGAAGGTGTAAGTCCAACTCATCTCCCCGGGTCCTTTTTCTTTTTATAAAATAAGCATCGATCTCCACTATAGAAACCGAATAGTTTTTCCACCAGTTAATTAATTCGGCATCTTAGCATGAAAACCGTTCTTTATTTACCATATGAATTTTTTTGAAACCCTCAGTGATGCTCTGAAAAACACCACCCTGCTGGAATACATAGCTGTTGTGTTCGGTATTGCCAGCGTATGGTTTTCAAAGAAAGAGAACATATTGGTTTACCCGATCGGACTGATTAATACCATCACTTATATCTACCTGAGTTTTAAAGGTCATCTTTTCGGAGAGGCAACCGTAAATCTTTATTATACCATCGTAAGTATTTATGGATGGATCATCTGGGCTAAAAAAGACAGGGATCTTCGTCCGATTGTTCATATTACTTTTTCAGATCGTAATGAGTGGATACGACAGTTACTTTTCTTCTCTGCATTCTTTATCGGTTTTCTTCTCGCACTTAATTTTCTCAAACAACAATTTGCTCAGGGAGTATTACCCTTACCGGATGCCTTTGCATCAGCAACTGCATTTACCGGTATGTGGCTCATGGCAAAAAAGAAAGTGGAAAGCTGGTACTGGTGGATAGCAACCAATATTACATCGATCCCTCTGTTCTTTGTAAAAGGATACGTTGTTACCAGCATATATTATATCGTTTTACTTTTGCTCGCATTCAGCGGACTGATAGAATGGAGAAAAAAAGCTGCTGCTGAAATTAAAAAATCATATGCCTAAAAAAGTTGTTATTCTGGGTCCAGAATCTACAGGGAAAAGTACGCTAAGTAAATTACTGGCAGAAAGATTCAATGCACCATGGGTACCGGAATATGCCCGCGAATATTTATTGGAACATGGTATGGATTATAGTTTTGATGACCTGCTCACCATTGCAGAAGGACAATTGAAAAATGAAGATGCGATCGTAGCAAAAACAAATCCTCAAATAGTTTTTATTGATACGGATATGCATGTTATGAAAGTATGGTGTGAATTTGTTTTCGGAAAGACTCATGACTTCATTCTGGAAGAACTTGCAAAAAGGAAATATGATCTTTTTCTCCTTTGTAATATTGATCTGCCCTGGGTTAAAGATGAATTACGGGAATATCCTGATTTAGAAACAAGGGAGAAATTATATAAGATTTTCCGTAATATGCTTGTCAATAAAAATCTACCATGTATTGACATACACGGTGATCATGAACAGCGATTTAAAATTGCAGAAGAAGCAGTTCAAAAATTATTACAAGATTAATTCCATTCCATGCGTTCTTTTTTCGAAAAATATCATCGTCCTGCGTTTTTTATTTCCTGGTTCCTGATCAATTTTATCCAGGCTGCATTCACCGGACTGATGGATGATGAAGCTTACTACTGGGTATACGCACAATACCCTGCATGGGGATATTTTGATCATCCTCCAATGATAGCATGGCTCATAAAAGCAGGCACATACATTTTTAATGGAACACTGGGTGTGCGCTTTTTCATCGTGCTGATTAATACGCTTACGCTGGTCCTGATTTCCAAGTTGCTGGAGAAAAAAAATGACTTCCTGTTTTATGCAATTGCAGGTTCCCTGATGGTTGCTCAAATAGGTGGAATCATTGCAGTGCCCGATCTTCCTTTATTATTTTTCGCTTCCCTCTTTTTTCTGCTCTATAAAAGATTTGCAGAGCATACCAATTTGTTCAACTCAATATTATTGGGAACCGGAATAGCCCTGATGTTATACAGCAAATATCATGGAGTTCTGATTGTATTTTTCACACTGTTATCTAACTTAAAATTATTTGCAAAGTATCAAACATATATAGTTGCCGCTGTTGCCGTTTTACTTTTTGCTCCGCATATCCTTTGGCAAATCGAACATGACCTTCCAAGTGTTCAATATCATTTATTTGAAAGAAACGCTTCTGAATATAAGTTTGGCTTTACTACTGAATATGTATTGGGACAATTTGCTTTGGCAGGACCCATTGTTGGATGGCTATTACTATATGCAGCCTTTAAATACAAATCAAACTCACTGAGTGAACGTGCCTTAAAATTCAGCATGGTTGGAATCTTTGCATTTTTCCTGCTTAGTACTTTCAAAGGTAGGGTGGAAGCTAACTGGACTGTACCCGCATTTGTTGGATTGATCGTATTGAGCCACCAGTATTTGACTGACAAACCAAATTCACGAAAATGGGTCTATCGATTGCTTCCGGTAACACTGGTCCTCGTTTTACTTGTTAGAGTATTTATGGCTGCGCCAATTGAACGTGTAGCGGCAATCAGTAAAGATGAATTTCATGGCAACAAAGAATGGGTTGCTGAAGTAAATTCAAAAGCAAATGGTTTACCTGTGGTATTTACAAATTCCTATCAGTCGCCATCTAAATACATGTTTTATTCCGGAAATATTAGCCTGGGATTAAATACACCGAGATACAGGAGAAACAATTATAATTTCTGGCCGATAGAAGACAGCCTGATTGGGAAACGGGTGATAGTAATCGGAGCAAAAGATTCTATATTAAAGGAAACATTTGAACATGTTTATCTGAAAGAATCCGGGTTCAGTATCATAGATAATTACTTTTCTTTTTCCAAAGTGCAACTGAAAAATTTAAAGCTGTCGGGAAACAAACTTTACTTTCTGGCTAAATCCCCCAAAAATTATCTCCCTTTATTTCAAGAATCAAAGTATGCAAATTCAAAAATTTTGTTTGCGGTGATTACACCTGATATGGGAGTTGAATATTTTCCTACGGGACTAACAGTCAGGAATATCCTAAATGAAGAGCAGCTCTTTACAATTAATTATACATTGGATTTAAAGGAAGGACAAATATTGAAGCTTGCCATAGAGTCAAGCGTGGATCCAAGTTTGAATTCAACATCGGTTAAGTTGAAAAATTAAGCTCAGCCAGTTCAGCTGTCAACTTACTTTTTCACTTCAGGAGTTTCTTTCACAATATCAATTATGTCCTTATCGTCATATATATTATTCATTTGACGCATGATCCAGGGATACTTGTTTGCAACATTTTTTGACAATGGTTTGATCGTATATATTTTTGGATTGGGAAGCGTGGCTGCGATCATTGCAGATTCTTTGCGGGATAAATTTTTCGCGTCCTTTTTAAAGTTGTGTTGTGCTGCAGCCTGGATTCCAAAAACTCCTTCACCCATTTCAGCAACATTCATATACATTTCAAGAATTCTTTTTTTACCCCACACCAATTCGATCATAAAGGTGAAATAAACTTCCAATCCTTTACGGATATAACTTCTTCCCTGCCAGAGAAAAACATTCTTGGCAACCTGCTGACTAATTGAGCTTGCACCTCTGATCCGGTTGGGTTTTTTTTCATTATGATCAATTGCTTTTTCAATTCTCTTCCAGTCGAAACCATTGTGTTTTGGAAAAAGCTGATCCTCGGATGCAATCACGGCAAGTTTCGAGAATGTTGACATCTCTTCCATATCAACATAATCTCTTTTCAATCCATGGCCACCCAATAAGCTTCCAAGCTGTGTAAAAGTAACAGGAGGGTTAACCCATTTCAATATAAAAATGTAGAGTAACTGAAACAGGAAAAGGAAGATGAAAATTCTTTTAATTTTTCTCCACAACCTTGGAACCAATCCTTTGGTCGATGATTTTTTTGGTTTTGAGGAATTGGAATTTTTTGCCGCCATTGCCGCAAGATAATAAACAAGAAATAACTGGGAACCCTGAAGGTTTTAATGAATATAGAAGTTAACTATTTATTGTTGACGGGATCAGACATCCTGATATATTCAACACGATATTTTCCTCCTGCAACTTCCTGTCGTTTTTTTATTCCATCCCAAATAAATCCTGCAGCTGCCACTCCTGCTGCAACAGCGAGTGTAACGGGTTTGTTTCCGTCTGACAGGGATTCTTTTCTGTATGCGGAGTTTACACCTTCCAAAACAATATATCCGATTCCTGCGAGCTTCATCATTCTTGGAATGGAGATCCCGCTTTTACCCTTTTTTCCGTAGGATGTTTTTACATCATAATCAAACTTGCGGATCTCTGTGAAGTGTAATCTGATCGTTGAGTAAGTTGTATCAAGTGCAGGAGTTCCAAACTGGGTTCCAACCTGCCGGACATACATCTGTTCTATTGCCAGTGAATCATTTCTGATCTGAAGGATGGTCCCAAAAATTCTTGCACCCGTATAGGTTTGTCCGGATATAAATGATCCGGGAAAATAAGAGCGGATAGAGCGGTTATTCTTTTTCTTTAAGACTATAAAATCTGAATTCTGTGCAATTGAAAGTTGCCCGATGATAAGCAAACAAAGCGTCAGGAGAAGTTTCATTCATACCAAGTTATTACGAAATAAATTTTTGCAGAAATAATTCTAGTTGCCCAGTGATTCCTGGAAAAAGATCGAACCAATCATTAAAGCTATTCCAAATCCGATAAGGATGGTTCCTGAAATTTTGTTAATAATATTCAGGTTATGAAAGGTGAGCCGGTGACGAAGTTTGCCGGCCATTAAAACTTTTAAAATGTCGGCAGCAACATTAACAGCCAGACAGATCCCGAAGATGAGTGTACGTTCGATAAAACTGTATTGACTTGCAAACGCAGTGGCTGTTCCAAGCCAGAATAGAAACACGTTGGGATTTAGTGTATTGATCAGGAAGCCGGATGAAAAGATTCTCATCATATCAGACTTTGAAAACTTCACGCCGTTTTCTCCCTGTGACTGAAGAACGATCTTTTTGAAAAAAATATAATAGGCGCCCATACCAATCAGAAAAATACTGCCTATTACACCAAGTGCTACCCGATATGCGAGGAGGCTGGTTACAATTTCAGAAAAAGCATTGCTGATGAAAATCAATACCAGGTCGCTGAGCCATACGCCCGCAACAAAGCTGAAGCCTCCTTCCTTACCGTTGTTGAGGCTTTGTTTAATTACAGTAAATATTACCGGACCAACCGAAATAGCCAGAATAATTCCCAGTGTTAGTCCGCTTATAATGGCCTGCGACATAATTAAAGTAGGAAAAAATTAAATGGATCCGGTTTCAAGGAATCGCTGCCATTCTTCCAGCATTTTCCCTTTCATAACTCTTGGAAATTTGTGTTGCCCGCCGATCTTTCCCTTTGCTCTCATGAAATCCATAAACTTTGATTCAGGCAGTACTTCAAGATAAACATCTTTTAAAGCGCTTTTTCTTTCTACCGCATAATCATCATTCAATTCACAAAGTTTTTCATCAATATCCTTTCGAATAGCTTCGGCATCTGCATGGTCATCACAGGCAACCCACCACTTATGTGCAAAAAACAAACCGTGCGGAATACCTGCAACGGTAAATTCGGGTATGCTGAGGTTATGTTTATTACAAACCAGCTGAAGTGCACGGCTCATATTATCAACACTCAGGTGTTCACCAACAAGGCTCAGGAAGTGTTTGGTTCTCCCGGTTATTATCACTTCAGATCTTGATTTGTCGACAAACCGGACTGTATCACCAATCAGGTATCTCCATGCTCCTGCTGTTGTACTGAGAAGGATCGCATAATCCTTTCCTTCTTCAACATCTCCGATTCCCAGGATCTCTGCGCCATCCAGAATGTTTCCGTCGCCGTCAAAATTCTTGTCACTAAACGGAACGAATTCATGAAAGATATGCTGGTTAAGCACCAGTTTCATACCCGGAGCATTCTGACGTTCCTGATAGGCAATGAATCCTTCGGATGCAAGATATGTTTCGATGAAAGTAAGCGGTTTGCTCACCAGTTTTGAGAATCCATGTTTATACGGTTCGAACGAAACCCCTCCATGAACAAAGAATGCAAGGTTTGGCCAGATATCATGAATGGATTTAAGCTGGTAACGTTCTATGATCTTTTCCATACACATCTGGATCCAGGCAGGAACTCCTACCACGAATCCAATATCCCAGTTTGGAGCTTCTTTTACGATCGCTTCGATCTTATGATTCCAGTCTTTGGTCCGGGCAATACTTTTTCCCGGCTTATAAAACGGCGAGAACCAGAAAGGAACTTTCTTCGCTGTGATCCCGCTTAGGTCACCGGAATAATAGCCCGGTCCTTTTTGAAGATCGGTGCTTCCGCCAAGCATCAGCCATCCCTTCCCGATACTTCTAACGGGAATATCATGGTAGTGGCGAAGCGTAAGCAGTTGTTTTACCATTACGAGTTTATTCCCCCGCATGAGGTCGCTGGTAATGGGAATGTATTTACTGGCAGCTTCAGAAGTTCCGGAGCTCAGGGCAAAGTATTTGATCTTTCCGGGCCAGCAGATGTCCTGCTTCCCTTCCAGTGTTTTATGCCACCAGTCTTTGTAGATCTTATTATAATCGTGTGTGGGAACGTTCTTTTTGAACAAGCTTACAGGATCCTTTGCAAGCAGGATCTCATCGAATCGATATTTCTGTCCAAACTCCGTAAACCTAGCTTTCTGCAACAATTTCTTCAATACCTTTTGCTGTTGCCTGGCCGGAGACTTCTTCGGCAAACGTAAAGCTTTAGCAATCGATCTTGGCAATGAAATATCAAATAGGGCCATTCAGTTATCAGCCGGGTTAAATCAGCCAAATTCAAAATTAGGGGTATTAATTGAAACCGTGCAATCCCTTCATCCAATATTGTTACCACTTTCCACGAGAGATATATTGTAATTTTTTCCTGGGTTTTCCTTTATGTATTGAATAAGTCCGGTGAAGTTACCGGTGCCGTGGAAGTAAATCGTTTCGTGAGGAAAATACAATTCAGTTGATTTTCCCAGGCTTCTTCTCGCTATCCTTTCTCTCAACCAGATTCCTGCCATCAGGGGAATTTGAGCAATAGGTCCATGATATTTCTTCACGAATAGCCGCATGGCATTATAGAACCGGGAAACATATTGATGATCACGGGAAGTTGAGCCTCCCTTAAAATGTAACACGGTTTCTTCTCCATAATAGATGTTGCGATACCCAAGCCGTTTAATAGTGAGGGAGAGGTCTATATCTTCAGCGTACATAAAATATCGCTCATCGAATCCACCCGCTTTTTCAAGGACCTCTCTTTTTACCATAAAGAATGCGCCCGACAATACCGGAACTTCTGCAATGGTATCTTTATTAACCTGCGGTTGATAGTATGCACTGAAGAATCCTGAATCGGGAAATCTTGCCGACAAACCGGATAACCGGGAAAAACTGTCCCAGCTCCCGGCATTTCCTCTTTTCGATTCCTTCAGAAAGTTCCCGGTTCCATCGATCATCTGGACGCCAAGCGACCCGGCCTTTTCATCATTGGCGAGATAGGTAAGGGTATTGTAAAGAGTGTTTTCAGCAATAATGCAATCGGGGTTTAAGAATAAGATCGTCGACCCTCCTGATGCCTTCCATCCCATATTGCAGGCTTTCGAAAAGCCAATATTGGTAGGATTTTTTATGAGTTTTACAGAAGGAAATCTTTCCGCGACCATTTCCGGGGCACCATCGGTTGAGTTATTATCGATAACGATTATCTCTCCTTCAATTCTGCTCAATGACCTTGCCGCAGCCATAAGGCATAGTTCCAGGTGTTCGCGTGCATTAAAGGATACGATGATAATGGAAAGGGTCATGGCAAACAAAAATAACAATCTACATTTGCTTATGCTAAAAGAAACACTGATCGCCGCTACTGAAGCGGGAGCGCTTGTATTGAAGCATTATTTTGCAAGCACCACACTGAAGATCACCAATAAGGAAGGAATAAATAACCTGGTTACGGAAGCCGACCATGCTTCTGAAAAAGCGATCATTGAAACGATCCGCGAAGAATATCCCGATCACAGCATTCTATGCGAGGAAAGCGGTGAAATGCATACCGATTCGGAATACAAATGGATCATTGATCCGATTGACGGAACAGTTAACTATGCGCATGGCATTCCGATCTGCTGTGTTTCTATCGGACTGGAATACCAGGGTAAACTGATCATGGGAGCTGTTTACAATCCTTTCATGAAAGAGTTCTTCTTTGCTGAAAAGGGAAAGGGAGCAACTTTAAACGGAGATGAAATTAAAGTGAGTGGACAAACAGAGGTTGAAAGATCCTGCGTGGTTACCGGCTTTCCTTACACGTATCTCGATATGCCAAACGGACCACTGGATGTTTTCAACAGGTTTATCAGAAGGGGAGTTCCCGTTCGCCGGCTTGGTTCTGCAGCACTCGATCTTTGCTGGGTTGCGGCAGGCAGGTTTGATGCATTTTACGAGCACAAACTTCAGCCATGGGATAGCGCTGCCGGTGTAGTGATTCTTGAAGAAGCCGGTGGAAAAGTGACCAATTATCAGGGGGAACCCTATTCAGTTTACCAACCCGCTATCTGCGCAACAAATGGCGTGATCCATGATGAAATGCTGAAGTGGGTTAACGACGAAGTATAGGATCTGCATCATAATCCTGGTTTTGAGGATAAAATTCACCCTCAAAAAGTGATATAAAGTTTAATAATTATGGAACAACAAAGAACTGAAATCTCCTCACTCGGGGAGTTTGGATTAATAGAACATCTCACCAAGAACATCGAATTTTATAATGCATCCAGCATACTGGGTGTGGGGGATGATGCGGCCGTGATCGATCATTTTGGAAAGCAAACTGTTGTTTCAACAGATATGCTGATCGAAGGAGTGCATTTCGACCTGATGTATACTCCCCTCAAGCATCTCGGATATAAATCTGTGGTGGTGAACCTGAGCGACATCTATGCGATGAATGCCATTCCAACACAGATCACGATGAACATTGCATTCAGCAACCGTTTCAGCGTCGAAGCATTGGATGAATTTTATGAAGGCGTTTATGCTGCATGTAGTAAATACAATGTTGACCTGGTAGGCGGTGATACCTGTTCTTCACAAAAAGGATTTATCATTTCGGTTACTGCCATCGGGGAAGTTGCACCGGGTGCATACGTGAAAAGAAATACAGCAAAAAAAGGTGACCTGATCTGTTGTACCGGCTACCTGGGAGCTGCTTATATTGGATTGTTATTTCTTGAAAGAGAGAAAAAGATCTATCTCGAAAATCCGCAGATCCAACCGGATCTTGAGAATGAGCAATATGTAATCCAGCGACTCCTTAAGCCGGAAGCAAGAAAAGATATCATCGAATTTTTTGAAAAAAGCCTGATCGTTCCAACTTCCATGATGGATATCAGTGATGGTTTAAGTTCTGAAACCCTTCATATCTGCAAACAGAGCAATCTGGGTTGTGTTTTGTATGAGGATAAACTGCCGATCCACGAGGACATGAAAAAAGCTGCGTTCAAATTTGAAATAGATCCTACCGCCTGCGCGTTAAGTGGAGGAGAGGATTATGAGTTGCTGTTTACCCTTCCACAGGCTGATTATGAAAAACTGGTTTTGAATGAAGAAATCAGTGTGATAGGATATATGACAGAACCTGAAGAAGGAGCAACCATTATCACTAAAGGAGGAAACAAACACAAGCTTACAGCCCAGGGCTGGCAGGCGTTTTAAGGGGTTGAAAATTTGCGTATCAGGTTTTATGAAAAGTTCATCAGAACGGCTCCTGTCTGTGCGTAATGTTTGTGCTTAAAAATTATCAAACGAACTAATAATAGATATGACCATGCGCTTACTGATCTTCTGGTTTTGCATGGTCATTTTATTTTGTTCCTGCGCCAGTTCAAAAAATTGGAATCCCGACAAAAAATATGCTCCCGAAAAACTGAAAAAAGATTTTCGGGTTTTCAGAAATGTTCTTGAAGAAGTTCATCCCAGTTTATACTGGTTTACACCAAAAGACAGCATAGATTATTATTTTGATCTTACGGAATCGAGGTTAAAAGATTCTATGACTGAAAGAGAGTTCAGGAATTACCTGAACTATATGACGAATAAATTCCGTTGCGGTCATACCTCTACTTTTTTCTCACCGAAGTATACCAGGTATCTACAAAAAGCAAAGATCAAAAGCTTTCCGTTAAGCCTGAAAGTATGGAAGGATACTGCGGTTGCAACGGCAAGTCTGCTTAAGGAGAATAAAGGAATAACAAGGGGCTCTCAGATCGTTTCCATCAATAATATTCCTGTCCCCCAAATGATCGACAGCTTTCTGCAGCATACTAACATAGATGGATATGCGCTGCAGGGGCAATACCAGTATCTCAGCAACCGGGGAAACTTCGGAATAATGTTTAAAAACCTTTATGGTTTGACAGATACCCTTGATTTTGGTTTTATCGATCTGCACGGTAACTATGCAACTGCAAAGCTTCCGCTATTTTTACCGGTTGAAGATACATTGGATAAGAAAGATTCAATAAGGCCTGATAAACCGGAAAGAAGGGAACGATTACTTGATCCTGAAAAAAGTTTACAGATCGATACCACTTTGCGATCCGCGTATATGACGCTTAATTCATTTTCCAGAAATGAAGGAATGACAAAATTTTTCAGGAAGTCGTTCAGGATGATCAACAAACTCGATCTTGACCATCTTGTGATTGATCTCAGATCTAATGGTGGTGGGGATGCAGGACTATCAACCCTGTTAACACGTTATGTGATTGATAAACCCTTTCATGTTGCAGATTCACTATATGCAAAAAAACTATCCACCAGGAATCGAAAATATATTCAATACCAGTGGATGTATTATTTATTTACACGAATAGTAACGCGGAAGAAAGCAGATGGAAATTATCATTTTGGATTTTATGAGCGACATAAATTCAAGCCAAAGAAGAAGTATCATTTTGAGAAAAACATTTATATACTTACAGGCGGCAACTCATTTTCAGCCTCAACCTTATTTGCTGAAAAATTAAAGGGTCAGTCAAACGTTACGATCGTTGGAGAAGAAACCGGTGGTGGTGCCTACGGGAACACTGCATGGATGATTCCGACAGTTAAACTTCCTGAAACCGGTGTGAGATTTCGTCTTCCGAAATTCAGGCTGGTCATGGATGCCGGTTTGGTAGAGGAGGGTCGTGGTGTAATGCCTGATGTATATGCAGCTCCTTCCGTAATTGATATTCGTTACGGAAGGGATGTCAAGCTCGGAGCAGTGAGAGCGTTGATTGAAAGCAGGAGGAAATGATCTCCCTCCTACAAATTGCCTTTCTTCAATTCACTCACCGCATAATCCGCGGCCCTTGCTGTAAGTGCCATATAAGTCAAGGATGGATTCTGCGTGGAAGTTGAAGTCATACATGAACCATCTGTTATAAATACATTTTTTACTGCATGCAGCTGATTCCATTTGTTTAGCATCGATGTCTTAGGATCTTTTCCCATACGCACGCCACCCATTTCGTGGATATCAAGTCCCGGTGCCTGTTTGCTGTCACTTGATTTTAGATTTTTGAATCCAGCTTTTGTAAACATTTCACTCATCTGGTCAATATAATCTTTGATCATTTTTTCATCATTATCATCGTAGTCGATATTGATGCTTAAGAGTGACATGCCCCACTTATCCCTTTTGTTTTCGTCTAACCTTACGTAATTACTTTCCTTGGGAATAGTTTCACCCATCATATGTGAACCTACATACCAATTGCCGAATTTCGTTTCTGATAATTTCTTTTTCAAATCCACCCCAAACCCATCCTGCTCGGAATATGTTCTTCTTCCGGATCCAAAACCTGCTGCATATCCGCGAAGAAAATCTGTCTCCTGTTTCATCACATTTCTGAATCTTGGTAAGTATGCGCTGGTTGGAGATCTTCCATCAGTCGTTTTATCCAGAAACCCTTCATATTCTCCGGAAATCCTTGCGCGATAATTATGAAATGCAACATATTTTCCAAGCACTCCGCTATCGTTCCCAAGTCCGTTCTGAAACCTTGATGAAGTTGAATTCAACAAAATCATATTGGTATTCAGCGCTGCTGCATTTACAAAAATGATCTTTGCAAAATAGTCATATTCATTCCCGGTTGCTGTATCAATTACACGCACTCCACTTGCAACTCCTTTCTGTTCATCATAAATGATTGAGTGAACAATTGTATCAGTCTTCATGGTGAGATTACCTGTTCTCTGCGCCCATGGAATAGTTGAAGAGTTGCTGCTGAAATATCCTCCGAAAGGGCAACCACGCTGACAAAGATTTCTCTTCTGGCATTGTCCTCTTCCCTGTTTGATATGAATTTCATTTGGTTCAGTGAGATGCGCACATCTTGCATAAATCACATGGCGGTCTTTGTAATTCTGCGCTACAAAATCTTTGAAATAATTTTCTACACACGACAAATCCAGCGCAGGTAAAAATTCACCATCCGGTAGAATATCCAATCCGTCTTTGTTGCCGGAAATCCCTGCAAACTTTTCAACGTAGCTATACCAGGGTGCCAGGTCGTTGTATCTAATGGGCCAGTCGACAGCAAATCCGTCACGCGCAGGTCCTTCAAAATCATAGTTACTCCAACGCTGTGTTTGACGCGCCCATAACAGGGACTTTCCTCCAACCTGGTATCCGCGAATCCAGTCGAAAGGTTTTTCCTGCGTGTATGGATGATCGGTATCCTTTACAAAGAAGTGTTGCGCATCTTCACGAAATGCATAACACCTGCTGACTACCGGGTTTTCATCCTGGATTTTTTGAGGGATCTGGTTTCGGTGTTCAAATTCCCACGGCATCATGTTGGTGGTAGGATAATCTTTATTATGTTTTACATCTCGTCCTCTTTCCAGCAGCAATGTTTTCAATCCTTTTTCAGTGAGCTCTTTAGCTGCCCATCCGCCACTGATGCCTGATCCGATGACGATCGCATCAAAATTATTATTGGTAACTCCCATGATTAAATTCTAAAAAATTATACAAGTTTGTTTTCAGTCTTAACAGGTACGCATCCCTTATACCGGGCAGGAACAAGCTCGTATACTTTCACTTTGGTAAGGTAAAATTGGGATGATGTATATGCCTGGATGGTCAGTCGTTTCATTGAATTATAAAAATATGCGAGGTCAGATTTGTCCTCTGATTTTTCCAGTGTTTGCAGCAGACTGATTCTTTTTTCAGGAGATGCTTTTACAAATGAAGCATTCAGCTCTTTTTCGGACAAAGCTTCAAAAGCCTTCATTCCGTTTACAAACTTTTTCTGGTCATCTTCACTTCTGCAGTCATCTATCATCTTCAAAGCAAACAGGTGTGCAGAGATATCTTTTGCACCGGGTGTGTTTGTTTTGGGAATGATTGTTTCTGAAAGTTCGGCCAGTAGTTCTTCCTGTTCGGTGGTGATGTTGAAGTTCTTAACCAGGATGGAGGATTTTGATTTATCGTCCATGCAGGCAGGAAGTAACGCAAACCCTGCAGAGATCAGGGCGAGACGTTGTAGGGCAAGTCGTCGGTTCAAAGCTTAACTGTTTGCTGTAAGTTACGGATTTGGGATAAAACTCCATCAAACTGCCTGCAATGCCCGCATCAGATCAATTAATCCTGCACCCTGGAAATACCTGTCGCGACGAAGATCTGTAGCAGTACTCATAAATATTTCTTTCAATTTTTCCGGCTGACCTATTAATTCTTTTCTGACTGAAAGAAAGGAAGCGATGACTCCTGAAACATGAGGTGCTGCCATACTCGTTCCGCTGTCCTCACAATAATCAAAGCCTTCTGTGATATTATTAGTCTGATCATTTTGGAGCCGGATCTTTTTCATTCCTGATGCACAGGAAATTATTCTTTCACCCGGAGCAACCAGATCAGGTTTAATTCTGCCATCACCGGTGGGACCTTTGCTGGAAAAATAAGACACTCCATAAACATGCGGAGAATCGCGATGTGTAGAACCTACTGTAATTGCAAACTCGGCATTTCCCGGATCATAAATGCTGAGTGCGAGTCCGGCCATAAAGGATTCATCCTTTGCATTTCGAAGATAACCATAGCCTGAATTTCCAGCCGCTACAACAACCACGACTCCTGATTTTACAAGACGGTTGACTTCAATACATAATGGACTTTGTCCGCATGCAAACCATTCGGGTTCAAATCGATTGCCTAAACTTAAATTAACACCGTGTATTTTAAGATCGCGGCCATAAGAATTGAGTTCCTGTATGTAATTCAGCGCACGGATGATCTGGCTGGTAGATCCGTTTCCACTTTCATCAAGAACTTTCAGGCTCACGATTTTACATTTGGATGCGAGGCCTGCAATTGCTTCAATCTTTTGTGTGCGATAGGAAACTTCGTTGTGTTCATCTCGAAACTTTGTTACAGCGCTCACATTTGTGGCTTCGCCTGCAATAATGCCTGCTACATGGGTACCGTGACCAAAATCATCCCTGAAAGGATTACCGGGATGGTCAGGTGAAATGGTAAAATCCTTATCAAAACCAGTGTCAAGATTGTGAAAGGGCGTAGCACCCGATTGAGAAAAATGAAGATGGTCTTTATCAACTCCGGAATCCATAACTGCCCATACAATCCCTTCACCAAATGCAGAAAAGGATTTGCGTGCAGCATCTGCTTTTACTGTTTTTATGGATGAATTGATCAAGGCAGTTACCGGAAAATCAGGCCAGATTTTATAGATCAGCCGTTGCTTTGAATCACTGTTTACAACAAAGTCCTGCTTCATTAATTTTTGAATCAGTGAACCAGTTAATCCGGCGAATACATATTGCTGGTTTTCTTCTGTTGCTTCAACATTTACATAAGAAGATTTTGTTCGGTTTTTTTTAAGGAATTGCTGCAGTTCAATTACCAGTTGATCTTTTGCTTTTTTTCTGCCGCCAGCGTAATCAAGATTTACATCAATGATGATGGGATGAACTTTTTCCGGATCTTTTTCAATCTCATCCAGCAAAGGTTTTGCAATGATACTTTTGGTAAGATTTTCCGGATCAAATTTATTCTCTTCATGTTTTCGTTTAGCCATGGCAGTTAGTATTATTCAAAGTCGACATAACCTTTTTCTGAGAAATATAATTCTGAACCACCTGATACTTCCGCGGACATGCTTAACGGAACTGTATGTTTAGCCGGTTCGAAGCGACGATATTTACCATCTTCATAAAAAAGCCTGATTGCCTTGAATCCGAAAGCCAGTGGAATGTTTCCTTTAAAGTTGAGTGATGCTTCTGAAGTGGTTGCTTTACTTACTTCAACGTTTCCACCAATAGCATTTTGGATTTCAGGAATCGAAACATTGGTTCCGAGATCTGATGAACCGGATGCATCCACGGTGATCTCGTTGGATTTAAGAACCGAAGTAACAATATAAACATCATCGGCTTCCATTAACCTGGCTACATGCCCGGGGTTACCAACGATATCAGATTTTGTTAAGAACTTATCGAGTTCTGTGATCTGAATGGAATCTTCGAGTGCATTGGAAAATGTGAACTGGATAGTTCTTGCATTTTTGTATTTGAGATCGAGTCCGAGTTTTGATCCGCCCATTGCAGTAATAACTTTTCCAAGGATATCCAGTGCAATTCCTGCAGACAGGTTAGCAGTTTTTTTACCTGCTATATGGGTAACAGGGTTGTCTTTTTTTATGTTGGGAATAGAAACACCATCCGGCTGAATAACGGTTGACAGGTTTCCCAGTTCTGCCATGGTTTGTTTCTCACGAACAAGTAGGGTGAGCGGGTTGAAATCTGCTTTCGGAAGGCGGATAACATTATATCCGAATTGTTTGAGGTAGGTAGTAGCCGGGTCTTTGCAAAGCATAAAACAGGTTTTATTGTGAGAAAGATGAGGATACCAGGAAGTGTACGGAAAAGAAGGGTAGCGTTTATAGGGTTATTAAAGATGGAAAGAATTCGGGTAAAAAGCAAGCTTAATATGTTTTGGTAACCATATCTATAAATCTGAAAGGTTTTATATATTTCGTCAAAAATAAATGGAAGGAAAAAGCAGTGCGTCTATTGCCTCTGGATTTTTGATTTTGTTTATTGTTTATCATTTTCCTGAATTTTACTCTTCCTTCTGGTTAATGGCAATATTTAAAATAGGGTTCCTGTTTTCAGCATATTTCATTGCCCGCTTGCAAGGGTGGAGGGGCCTGGAAGGATTCGGCCTGAAGTTAAGGAACAGGTGGGCCTTAAAATTGATAGCGGGGATCTTTGCAGGGTTGATCTTTTTTGCTATTGCAGTTTTCTTTTCACATTTCCTGGGCTATGAAACCATTACAGGGAAACTTTCTCTTACTCCCATGTTGAAATCATTACCGATGATATTGATCATGACTTTATTTCCTTCTATCGCTGAAGATATTCTTACCAGGGGATATCTGTTTGGACATTTAAAATCACTCAGGAGTTTTGTTTGGATCTTACTTTCCTCCACTGTTTATTTGCTCAATCATATTTGGCGTTTGGATGATGGACCATCCGTACTTCTCTATTTGTTTGTGTTTGGAATTCTATTGGCAATAGCAGTTTGGTTTACAGGTTCTTTATGGTTGGCTTTTGGCATCCATTGGGGAGCAAATATTGCATTTGAGATAAGCGCTAAAATTCCTACAGCTGAAAACCCTGCATATCCAGAGGGTCCGAATTGGATACTTACGTTTACATGGACAATCCTACTTTTCTTTCTTTTACTATTTGTTCGTTCAAAATATTTACCTGTGAATCATTTTTCGTTTAAAAAGGAAAAATGTGTAAAGAGTAATAAGCAGTGAGATTAATATTCCAACAGAACTGAACAAAAAATTTAAGTCAGTAAAATTTTCATGGATAATACCTGCCCTCCTTTAAAACCTTTGCAAATAACAAATAAATAGAAAGGGATATTGAGAAATTAGGCGGAATCTGGAGGTCACTTTTAAGTCCAAGCAATCTGAAGTTAAGTGATTTATTTTTCAGAGATTGATATATTTATTTCAGAATTTAGTGTCAGGGTTTTTGAATCAGGATTTTCTTTTGACAAAAATTCCTTCAACCGATCAAGCTCCTCCTTCAGTTGGTGAATCCTGTTGGTAGCCTTTTCATCATCTTTCCCAAATCGTTCCTGTGAACTGAAATTTTTCATTAGGTGGAAGTTTATCTTTTCGGAAAAGATGTTGGTGAGAATTTCTTTGGCTTCTTCTGTTGAAAATTGTCCATCAATTAGTTTGAATTTTTCCATTTGATTATATTTTTTGATTTTGTTTTTCAGAAAGATCATGGGTCGCAAAAGCTCCAAGGATAATTCCCAGTGAACTATAGATTTCACTAATCATTACATCGCCCGGGGAAAAAGATTTTGCAACCAGTATTAATAAAAGAATCATATAAATACCCGACTTGTAAATTTGATAGTTCATACAATGTTTAGTTATAGCTTTTATACTTATTGTCCCTGCCCTAAGGAATACGCTGGTTTCCCGTCGAATGCATAGAGGTTTTCTGTTTTAATGGTATCTATGTTTTCCTCAAGTGCATTTTTCAGAAGTTCAACGATGTTACTTTTATTTATTACGCTATCCTCGAGGTGTTTAAAGCGGCATCTCCAATGGTCTGTGCAAAAAGTTTCAGTGAATCCATCAGGCCAAACTTTTATTCCGCGGTTTGTTATCATATTTAATTTCACTCCATCAACTTCAAGTTTTTTCATTTTTGAAGCCAATTCTTCAGGATTAGAACCTGCCCATTGAACAAACACATCTACTCCCATTAATTCTTTTTTGCGTGGTTCGCTTCTTTTGTATGGAGGAAGATTAAGTTTGGAACTGTTTGTGTAAGCTGCAGGTTTCAAAAGCGTTGGTTTATTGCCAAGGTTGGCGATTACTGCTTTTGCAAAATCTTTGGTTCCGACTTTAAGTTTGCTGATTCCGGTTTTGAAAATATCCGCGGTATGGATGCCTTCTTCCAGTGTTTCTAACCAGGCATTTTCAATCTTTGCTGCGATTTCATTTTGACCGAGATGGTTTAACATCATGATTGCTCCCTTTAGCAGGCCGGAAGGATTCGCGATGTCCTTTCCTGCGATATCGGGTGCAGAGCCATGAATAGCTTCAAACATGGAGCATTCTTCTCCGATATTAGCGGAACCAGCCAATCCCACTGAACCTGTGATTTGTGCAGCTACATCACTCAATACATCTCCATATAAATTAGGCATTACGATCACATCAAAAGCTTCCGGTGTGTCAGCCAGTTTTGCTGCTCCTATATCTATTATCCAGTGTTCATTTTGAATTTCAGGATATTCTTTTGCTATTTCATCAAAGACTCTATGAAACAATCCATCAGTTTGTTTCATGATATTGTCTTTTGTAAAGCAGGTAACTTTTTTCCGGTTTTGTTGCTTTGCATATTCGAAAGCATATCTTACAATCCGTTCACAACCGGGTCTGCTGATCAGCTTCAGGCATTGTACAACTTCGTCTGTTTGCTGGTGTTCAATTCCTGCATATAGATCTTCTTCATTTTCGCGGATGATCACGATATCCATTTTAGGATGCTTCGTATTTACAAAGGGATACAAACTCCTTGCAGGTCTTACGTTGGAATACAATCCAAGAGATTTTCGGATACTTACATTCAGACTTTTATATCCACCTCCCTGAGGGGTTGTAATAGGGGCTTTTAAAAAGACTTTATTTTTCCTGATCGTCTTCCAGCTTTCTTTTGAAATGCCTGACGTATTTCCGGATAAATAAACCTGTTCGCCAATTTCAATTTCTTCTACAGAAATGTTGGCCCCGGCTGCAAAAAGTATCTCCAGGGTAGCATTCATTATTTCCGGTCCGATGCCATCTCCCTTTGCAATTGTAATAGTTGACATGTTAATCAGATTTGTTTCAGGGGCAAATTTGCATCAACAAATACATTTTGAATATTTATCTTTATAATAGTATCCATAAGTATTCGTTATGAATTATACTCTTAACCAGTTGCAGATATTTTTAAAGATTGTGCAGACACAAAGCGTTACCAAAGCTTCGGAGGAGTTGCATTTAAGTCAGCCTGCAGTGTCCATCCAGTTAAAGAAATTCCAGGATCAGTTTGATATTCCTTTAACGGAGGTTGTCGGTAGAAAAATTTATATAACCGATTTTGGAAGAGAGGTGGCGGAAGTTGCAGAGGGAGTAATCAACCAGGCCTATACGATCAATTACAAGACACTTGCGCATAAAGGTCAATTAACGGGAAGGTTAAAAATTTCAGTTGTATCGACCGGGAAATATGTTATGCCTTATTTCCTCGCAGATTTTATGGATAAAAATCCCGGAGTTGACTTGCTGATGGATGTAACGAATAAGAACAAGGTTATTGACAGCCTGGAAAATAATGAAGTGGATTTTGCGCTTGTATCTATTTTACCTTCCACGTTGAATTTCGAAAAGCTTGATTTGCTTCAGAATAAATTATACCTGGTAGGAAATGCAAAATCAAAATTTAAAAAGGGCATAAAAACCAAAGAGATTTTTAAAGAGCTCCCTTTAATTTTCAGAGAGAAGGGTTCTGGAACAAGAAAAACGATGGAGAGATTCATTGATCATAATAATCTTTCGGTTATCAAGAAAATGGAATTGACTTCAAACGAAGCGGTTAAACAGGCGCTTCTTGCGGGTTTGGGTTATTCCATCATGCCACTGATAGGAATCCGGAATGAACTCCATAACAATGAACTTCAAATTATACCTGTAAAGGGACTACCTATCAAAACAACCTGGAGTTTGATCTGGTTGAAAGGGAAAAAACATTCGCCTGTATCGGTCGCATTTCTTGATTATTTAAAGAAGGGAAAATCGAAGATCGTTCAGGAAAAGTTTAACTGGTATGAGCAATATTGAAATCCAAAAGCGACGATCGAGCTTTTATTTCCAATACAATTATTCTATTTATATAATGGGATAAAGGAATATGTAAACTAAAAGCGCGGAGAAATCCCCGCGCTGAATTATAACCTGTTGACCGAAAAACTAGCTTTTAATAACCTGGATCTCTCCGAATAATTTGATCTCATCAGAAACAACTACCTGTCCGGCTTCAGTTACCGCATTCCACATAAGTCCGAACTCTTTTCTGCTGATCTTACCGGTAACGGTAAACCCGGCTTTAGTCTGGCCGTATGGATCTACTACTGTTCCGCCATATTCAACATGAAAGGTGAAAGGTTTGGTAGTTCCGCGGATGGTGAGTTCGCCGGATAGCGTACCATCGTTTGTAAAATTTTTTCCTTCGAATACCAGTTGACTGTGATTTTCAGCATCAAAAAAATCGGCAGATTTCAGATGGGTATCGCGCTGGTCGTTATTGGTATGAATTGAATCAATATTTGCAGTAAACCTGATTTTTTGTGTGGTTGCAAAATCTTCAGTTTCAGTTTCTACTTCAAGATCAAACTCTTTGAAATATCCTGTAACCGTGGTGATCATCAGGTGTTTCACTTTGAATTGAACTTCGGAATGTGCAGGATCAAGTGTCCATTTGATAGCCATAGATAAAGTTTTAATGATGGATAATTAATTAATCAATGTTACAACATTTTTTTATTAATGGGAAATAGGTATTAAAAAGATAACAGAAGATTGTTTTGGGTTTGAATCAATGGAAATCTTCATACCGGACTGCCCGATCTTTTCCCGGATTTCCAGGATGGATTCGATTTTTTTTAGTTCTGTACCGTGAAATATTATATTGTAAATGAAGTCGTTATCTAGATAAGATTCAATCTTTACCAGTCGTAAATTTCTTTCATTGGACATTAGTTTGAGCAGTTTATCGCTGCATTGAAACAGCATCATTTCCTGTTGATGGGTAAGTTTATCGCAGGGAGCTTTTAGCTGAATGGAGGTTTTGACACCGGTCCTTAACTGGAATTGGAGACAATATTCTTCCATTGCGATGGGAAAACCCAGGTCGGAGATCATTTTCGGCATCAGTCCGGTGGACAATTTTTTGATCGACTGAAAGATGTCTTCAATTTTTTCTACTGAGTGATCGAACAGTATTTTGGATTCTGCATCCCCGATATCATCTCTTACAAGAGATAATTGAATTTTTACACTCGACAGGTCCTGTCCTAATTCATCAAATAATTCATGAGCGATATTTTCCTTTTCTTTTTCACGGATTTCCTGGAGTCTTCCATTCAGTTCTTTAAGCTGCTGGTTTTTTTCTTCGCTTTCTGCGAGTTGTTGCTCCAACATATCTTCCAGTGTATGACTTCTTTCTTCGAGTTCAAGGAATTGTTTTTTTCTGATAGTGATATCGCGGATCACGGAAATGGTACCCAAGATTTTCCCTTTTTTATCTTTAAGCAGAGCCGAGGAAAGCCCGATATTGATAAGTTTTCCCGATTTTGTTTGTTGTAAAAATTCTTCCTGGTTAGAACCGGTGGAAAGTAGTACCCGCCGGTATTTTGTCCAGGATTCCGGATCGGTTCCTTTAAGAAAAAGGTGAATAGGTTTGTTACGAACTTCCTCCGGCTTCCAACCAAAAATTTCTTCGGCTCTGCGGTTCCATCGGGTGATAGTCATCTTTTCATCTGTTTGAATGATGGCTTCAAAAATACTGTTGAAGATGATGTCTTCTGACTGCTGATGTCTTTGTGATAACAATGAAGTTCTCCTGATAAAATTAAAAACCAGCAGCACAAATAAAATGAGCAGAATAACTGTAATTATAAAAAGAATTTGAGCCATTATACATGGATCTAAAAGTGGAAGCCGAAATCACGAAAAAAATATAAAAGATCTATATAAGATTTATGCCGCCTGTTTAAAAATGATCCTTTGTAGGTATTGCAGGGCCATGTTTTAATATTTAGCTTGCGAATTCAATATTGAACCCAAGACCAGTTTTTAAAAGCCCTGACCCCGGGCCCTGATAATATGATTAAATTTTTAGCCCTGTTGACCGGGATAATGCTGCATGCAATATCCTATGGCCAAACTGCGAACCCTGTTCTGCTTTCCTATTCTTATACTAATTCTTATTTTGCTCCCGGTGATTCCATACAATATACCAATTTGACTACATGTGCGCAAGATGTAAAACTTACGGCTATTGTTGCAGGTTCCAGTCCAAAGTATCACTGGTTAAAAGAAAACTTACCCTTACCTGGGGAAACAAATAAGACATATACTGCTACAGTTTCTGGAAGATATTCCGTAGAAATTGAAGTTGGGGGAAAGAAGGATACGCTTGATCCGGTTGATGTTAAGATTTCAGAGATACCGAAAGCGGAATTTAGTTTTGATGTAAATAATGTTTGTTCAAACACGCCCATAAAATTTTCAAATTCTTCTGATGGAAAAGGGCTTAGTTATAATTGGGATTTTGGGGATACTGCATCCCGAAATAACAATAGATCGGTACTTTTAAATCCCACGCATGAATTTATTGGTAAAACTGGAAACGGAAATCAGAGTTTTAATGTTAAACTTGAAGTAATAAGCTCAGATGGGTGTTCAGCTACAGTAAGTAAACCAATATCTACCAAACAATTACCACATCCAACTTTGGGTGGTTCCGGACTGACAGACTACAATGGCAAATCATTTTTCACTGTTTGTACGTCCACTGCTTCGGAATTCAGCTTTTCAAATACTTCTACAACAAAAACAACCAATACAGATTACCGGATCATTTGGGGAGATGGAAGCGCTGACTATACAAGCGCAAATTTTGGAGAAATTATCACACACAATTATCCGGTAGGAATTAAAGAAATCAAATTTATTGTATCCGGAGCGAATGGTTGTAAAGACACAGGACTTTACAGTGTTTTTGTTGGGAGTAATCCTGCGGTTGGTTTAGGTAATCCCGGTAACACAAATGTTTGTACAGGAAGTCCTTTAACTTTTCCAATTACAGGTACAGATAATAATCCACCTGGTACTACTTATACCTTATCGTTTAATGATGGTTCTGAGGCAATCACCTATGATCATCCTGCACCTCCTAATGCTACCCATGTATTTAAAAATCCATCCTGCGGAACCAGTAGTTCCAGTGGAGGAATACTTTATCCCAATTCATTTTACGCTTCTGTTTTTGCTTCAAACCCATGTTCACAATCATCTGCATCAGTAGTTCCAATTTACGTATCAAGTAAACCAACTTCAGCATTTACAATCGGACCAAATGACACAGTTTGTGTTGGCATAACAACAAGGATAAATAACACCAGTCCTACTGCAAGCATTGTGAATTCCAGAGGTCAGTGTACGAATGGAAATATAGTTTGGAAAATTACTCCATCAACAGGTTTCACCATTGTTAATGGTAGTCTGGGAGATGATTTTGGATCAGACAAACAGGATCTCTGGTCGAGAGGTTCCGACATCCTTGATCTTAATTTCACCACGCCCGGAACTTATACCATCAAACTCAGAGTTGGAGGAAGTGAACTATGCGGATCATCTGATATTATTAAAACTATTTGTGTAAATCCTAAACCAGCTGCAAGTTTTACGCTTGATCAGAATATTGGATGCGGTCCGCTCTCAGTTAAACCAACCAATACCTCCAATACCCCTTTATGCGGACAAAACAACTACCTGTGGTCAGTAACTTATGCCCCTGCCCAGGGTTGTACACCGGAGATTGCGAAATATTCCTTTGCTGGTGGAACAAATGCCACTTCAAAAGATCCGCAAATACTTTTCGAAAACCCGGGTATCTATACGATCAAACTGAGAACCAACGGACCGGGTTCAAACTGCTTCGCAGAATCCGCAACACAAACCATCACAGTCAAAGGAAAGCCGGTGCTTTCCCTGAATAATAATATACCTGCTGAAATTTGTCAGAATGGATCAATTAACCCTACAGCATTATTAAGTTGTTTTCCATCCAATCCTGCAGATTATAAATGGGAATTTCAAAACGGAACGCCGATTACTTCCAATTCACCAAACCCCGGAAATATATTATTCAACACAGCCGGGCAATCCAATATCAAACTTTCCAGTACAAATGAATGTGGTACAACTTCGGTTCAAAAAACGATTACTATCAAACCCACACCGGCTGTAAATGTTCCGGCCGACCTTCAATTGTGTGCAGGTACTCCAACAGGAAATATAAATTTTACAAGCAATCCCGGTGGAGGTACATTCAGTTGGACTAACTCCGATCCTTCCATCGGGTTGGCTGCTACAGGAGCAGGAAATATTCCATCTTTTTCTGCGATCAACAATACTGCAACACAAAAAGTAGTAACCATAAAAGTTGCTGCGACTTTAAACGGTTGTCGAGGTGTTGAATCCTCTTTCAAAATAACGATCGATCCAAAACCTGCTGCACCTGTAGCCCCACAATTGCTGACCTATTGTATTGGATCGGAAGCATTGCCATTAACTGCAACAGCATCCAATGGAAATACTTTGGTATGGTATAACAACAAAGAACTGAACAATCCTTTACCCACCACACCAACACCCGTTACAACAGCACAGGGATCATTCAAATATTATGTGGTTCAACAGGGAACCGGCGGATGTAAAAGTGATCCGGTTGAAATCATAGTAAATGTAAACGCCGGGATAAACGGAAATAAAATAGGTAACAATCAAACCATTTGCGGCGGTAATCGTCCGGATGTTTTGAATTCAATAGAAACATTAAACGGTGGCGCTCCTCCATATACTTTCCAGTGGAGCAGTTCTTCGGATGGTGTTATCTGGACAGATATCGCAGGAGCAACTGGTGCATCCTTTGCGCCGCCGGTTTTGAATTCAGATATAAAGTATAAGAGAAAAGTTTCGGGCGGACAATGCATCAGCGAATCAAATATTATCGAGATAAAAGTATTGGGTTCATTAACGAATTTCAATATCAGTGATGCGCAGGTAATTTGTGCAAATGAAGTTCCTGCTTCCTTAACAGGAGAATTACCTGTAGGTGGAAATGGAAATTATAACTACAAGTGGGAAGTATCAACAGATGGTAATACCTGGACTCCAATTGCAGGGGCTATCAATAAGGATTATGCTCCGGCTGCACTTTCGGCTACAACCAATTACCGAAGAAAAGTATCGAGTGGCGAATGTTCAGTTTATTCAAATCAAATTAGGATAACAGTAAATCCTGTTCCGGTTTTAACCCATGTTTCTGAGATAATTGTTTGTACTAATTCCTCAGTACCTGCTGCAAATCTTGCAACAAATCCTTCAAATAATATATCCTTTACCTGGAGTAACGACAATGCATCAATAGGATTAGCCGCATCCGGAAACGGTATTGTTCCCGCATTCACTGCTGTAAATAATACAAAGAAACCTTTGACTGGAAATATCTCCGTAATTCCAACTTACACGGATAACGGTAAAGGATGTGTGGGTTCCTCAATGAAATATAATGTAACGGTTTTACCTCTTATAACTTTATCACCAATTACTGATACTGCAGTATGCAGCGGTGCATTCATTCCAACATTTACTCCTGTTCATGATGCTGAATCAGTTCCCGGATCATCTGTAAAATTCAGATATACGGTATCCGGATCCGGAGCAACTTTAACTAACGGTACTGGATCAAACATTCCTTCCTTCACTGTAAATAATCCGGGTAATACTGATTTGATCGTTACCATCACTGTAACACCGGAATATGAATTCAATGGGAAAAAATGTGATGGAACAGTCCGCAGTTATAAAATAACTATAAAACCCGGAACACCGGAGGGAACAGGCGGCCCCGATGTTGAGTTGTGTGCTGCGACCTCCTATACTATGAAGGCATTATCGTCATCCGGAACCACTGGCGAATGGAAACAAGTGAGCGGACCAGCTGCAACAATTGTATCACCAAATTCACCATCAAGTGTTATCAATGGATTGACAGGAGGGAACGTTTATAAATTCGTCTGGACAGTCAACGGATTCGCAACCTGTCCTTCAACAATTGATACTGTAACCATTGATAATAAGGCAACGCTGATCAATACTATTTCATCATCACCTGTTGTGATATGTGCAGGACAACCAGCTTTAATTTCAGGCAATCTGCCAACAGGTGGAAATAATAATTATACGTACCAGTGGCAGCAATCAACGGACGATAATATTTATACTGATATTCCGGGAGCGAATGCAAAAGATTTAGTATTCAGTCCTTCACAAACAGTATACGTAAGAAGAGTTGTGAACTCAGCGCCTTGCTCGAATAATAGTAATGTTGTATTGATAACTGTCCAGGCTGCATTATCCAATAACAGCATCAGTGATAACAAGGATGTTTGTATCAACACTGATGCGGGATTAATTTCAGGAACCCTTCCTTCCGGTGGAAACGGAAATTACATTTTTGAATGGCAATCGAGCACGGATAATGGTACCAGCTGGATTACCATTACTGGTGCAAATGCAATGGATTATTCACCCGGTATATTAACACAAACCACCAGTTTCAGAAGAATGATCTCGACTGCTTTGTGTAATGGTCCGCAGGCAAGTGTAAGTAATATTATAACTATCACTATCAGGCCGGATGCTATAGCTGAATTCAATCCTGTTCAAACCGATGCTTGTCCTCCCTTTTTGATCAATTCAAACGTTATAGGATTAAAAACATATCCTGACATCAACAGCGAATACAACTGGTTTATTGATGGCGTGGCTTCAGGATCCGGAACAAATTTTCCTGGTTACACCATGCTCAATTCTGATGATACGGTAACGATCAAACTGGTTACTTTATCTAAGTATGGTTGCAAACCTGATAGTATCTCCAGACAATTTATAACTTACAAAGTACCTGAGCCTTCATTCACTTTGAGTGATACAGTTGGCTGCGGTCCTTTATCAGTTTCCATAAATAATACTACTCCGCAACAGGGATTGTTTTCTTATGTATGGGATTTTGGAAACGGGCAAACTTCTGTATCGACAAATCCAGGGACAATCGTATTTGATCCAAATCCAATTAGTGGAGATACAATTTATACTGTTACCCTCAAAGCAATTTCAAAATGTGATACAGTATCGATTGTAAAATCGATCAGGGTGAAGTCGAAACCAAAAAGTTTATTCGCTCCATCGAAATCAGTTGGATGTTCCCCAATGACCGTTTCATTTAATAATATCAGTCGTGGACTGGGAGTTAAATACACAATCGACTATGGAGATGGAACAAGAAGCGTTCTTGCTGATGAAAATATTCCTGAGCATACGTTTACTGTTTCTACCCGTGATACATTTTATGTAAAGCTGATCGCAGAAAATGAATGCGGATCGGATTCCAGCAGTTATTCAATCATCGTTTCACCGAATACAATTAAACTTGATGTTGCAGTAAACGGGAATGAGATCAATGGTTGTGTTCCAAATACAGTTCGGTTCATTAATAATTCAAGAGGTGCAAGTTCCTTTGTTTACAGTTTCGGTGATGGGAATACTTTTGCATCTTCTAAAAATGTTGATACGGTAACACATCGGTACGATTTTCCGGGAACCTTTACTGTAAGGATCCGTGCGACCAACGGATGTTCTGATACTTCTACCTATGAAACCATTACAGTGTTTCCAAAACCAACTGCTGCATTCAGCCTGGATAAACTGGTGATCTGTGCAAACGATTCAATAATTGCTACAAACTTATCAGACAGTGCAAACAGTTATGCATGGAGTTTTGGAAATGGAGCTGTATCAAATAAAGTTCATCCCATATTTACATATGATCAGTCTGGTGAGTACATCGTTACACTAAAAGCATTTCGTGTGAATGGATTCGGAAATGTTTGTGTTGATAGTGTGTCAAGGAAAGTGAGTGTGGAAAGTCCTTACGGAAAAATCAATTACACTTCCGGTACCTTATGTAACGATCTAGCTGCAAGATTTGAAGCAGATGTAAACTTCACTGATTCATTGATATGGAATTTTGGTGATGGAACCATTCTCAGAACAAAAGAAAGAATTGTGTTCCATCGATATTTATTCTCCGGAAGTTTTATCCCGACTGTAACATTAATCAGTAAAGCGGGTTGTACTTCAATACTAAAAGGAACTGATACCATCAGGGTGGATAAAATCAAATCAGGATTTGTAACGCAGATGATCCAGGACTGCGGATTAACCACTGTTTATTTCACTGATACTACAAGATCTTCAAGTGGAATAAAAAGTTCGAACTGGTTAACCGGTGATGGTGTTGCGTTATCCGGGAAAACAATTTCGAAATCATTTACTGTTACTTCTGATTATACAGTTCGACTGATCGCTGAATCCGTACTTGGCTGTTACGATACAACATTTAAATCAATTTCGGTTCCGGTCTTCAGTGTTCCGAATGTGCAGGTGACGGGACAAACTGAAATCTGTTCGAATGAAGATCTAAAACTGTCTGCGAATGTTCAGTCGGGGGATGCTATACAATCGTATCTCTGGAAATTTTCAAATGGGGCAACATTCAGTGAAAGGGATATCCAAACAAAACTCAATCCCGGAAATTATTCTGTAGAGCTGATCGTTCGAACTATCAATGGTTGTGCTGATACTACTTCAGCAAACATCACCATTAAAAAAGCTCCGGATGTTTCTATCAGTAAGGATGTTACAATTTGTAAAGGAGGGAACACATTACTACAGGCTAGTGGAGGAATGACTTATAGCTGGTCGCCTGATACTGATATCAGTTGTATTGATTGCAATATCGTGATGGTGAATCCTGATGAAAGCAGAACCTACCAGGTCATCGGAAAAAATGACATTGGATGTGCTGATACTGCAACAACATTTGTTACAGTGATTCAGCCTTTCAAAATGAATATTACAGGACGCGATAGTATCTGTATTGGTCAGTCGACCCAAATGCTGGTGACGGGTGGAGCAGCTTATTCATGGTCTCCGAATGTTTCCATCAGCGATCCAACTTCAGGAAATCCGGTATTTAATCCTTCAGTCACTACTATTTACCGTGTGATAGGATATGATGGTAAAAATTGTTTCACAGATACTGCCTTCGTTACGATTGCGGTGGGAGGATATCCAGCAGTAGATCTTGGTCCCGACCAGGTTTTGCCAACAGGAACATTGTATCCGTTAAAGAGTACCATTACTAATGGGCCGATTTCAACATGGGAGTGGACGCCAAACCGAAATTTAAGTTGTGACGATTGTGCAGAACCAATTGCAACTGTAAAAACAAATACCAGTTATACAGTGAAAGTAACCAGCGCTTATGGTTGCAGTGCTACTGATACGATTGCTATCAAGGCATTCTGCGTGAATACGCAGGTTTATATTCCGAATGCATTTACGCCTGATGCGGATGGATTGAATGATAAACTGATTGTAAGAGGAAGTGGAATTCAGACCGTGAAGTACTTCAGGATCTTTAATCGTTGGGGCGAGCTGGTATTTGAAAGAAGCAATTTCGCACCGAATGATCCTTCCTTTGGTTGGGATGGTAAAGTGCGCGGGAATGATGTGAAGCCTGATGTATATGTGTTCACTGCAGAAGTGCTTTGTGATGATGGCTCACCATATGTTTATAAAGGAAACGTGTCACTGTTAAAGTAAGAATGATGAAAAAGCTTTTTATATTTTTTATATCCGGATTGATCACTGCAAACTCATTTTCACAGGATGTGAATTTCTCGCAGTTCTATAAGCTTCCGTTGCTGAGAAATCCTGCATTATCGGGAATCTTTAAAGGAGATATCCGGGTTACTTCTGCATACAGAAGTCAATGGGGTTCAGTTGGCGTTCCGTTTAAAACTGTTGCGTTAGGAACTGAAGTGAAATTTAGTGTTGGTGAATCCAATGATTATGTTGGATTGGGATTGCAATTAACGAATGATGTTGCGGGTGATTCAAGATTGGGGAGAACGCAGGTATTCCCTGTTGTGGCTTATCATAAATCAATTAACAGCGATCGCGATACTTATGTATCACTTGGATTTATCGGAGGTGCAGTACAACAGCGTTTTGATCCTTCCAAACTCAGGTTTGATGATCAGTTTGTTGGTGGCGCCTATTCACCAACGAATCCGACCCGACAAACTTTCAACAATTCAAATCACACCTATCTTGATGCAGGAGTTGGAGCAGCTTTCTCAACTCAGATGGGATATGATTCAAGATTTTACGTTGGCGCATCTTATTATCATTTAAGTCAACCGAAGGTTGCATTCGATCCCACTTATGATATTCGAATGAACCGGAAGCTGATGTTGAATGCAGGATTTTCAACTGCTACAAGTGATTATGATCGAGTAATTTTTTATGCTGATTATTTTGTGCAGGGCGGATCTTCTCAGGGACAGGGAGGATTTCTATTTAAACATGATTTAATCCAGGATTTTAAAGAGGAGGCGGTAAGTATATCTCTCGGAAGTTTTTACAGGTGGAATGATGCAGTGATCCCGGTAATAGAACTTGATTACTATAATTTCAATGTGGGCATTACATATGATGTTAACGTCAGTAAATTAAAAACCGCCTCCCAGGGGAGAGGCGGCTTTGAATTAAGTGTAACTTATAAAGACTTTCTGAACATCCGGAATAGTAGTGCGCAGAAAGTGAGGTGTCCATCGTTTTATTGATTCAAAAAATCTTAAAAACTCGTTTTTATTGATTACCGCGCTGCATTTTTATCCATGAATAAATAGCGTTCCCTGTTTTTTTCATTCTCAACTTTTGGATTGGGAGTAATGATCATTACAGGAACAGTTGAACCTTTAATCGCCGGCCATTCCGGTAGTCCTGCGCCATTGGGGTTGCCGGTTTTGATAAAGTTTGCAAAGTATTCATGCAGGAGTTTTGAAACTTTTTTATCGTCTTCAGTCCATGCAAAAACCTTATTGGTTTCAAGATTATTCATTGCATATTCAATTTCGGCAGAATGTGGTGCCCCTTTGGAACCCGGGCGTGGTTGTGCATAATAATATCTGTATGTAGGCTGACCGCTGGATTTGCTATGTGCATCGATCCACTTCCAGGTACTGTAACCAATAAAGCGATCTCCGGCCAGATCAGTTGCAACCTGTTCAACTTCTTCATCACTACTTACTGAATACACAGCCAAAACTTCCTCGGCCTTCTCACCATATAATCTTTTCACGGCTTTTTCGTAGTTCTCCTTAGTTGCTTTTTCTCTTCCAAGAACGCCTCCCATTCCTGATTCTTCAGAATTCCATCCTGCCATCAAAGGAACTTTTGCCTGCTCTCCGGCTTCAAAGATTTCGTATGGATTTTTTGGAAAGAAGTAACCATCAACATTCAGACTGAAACGAAAAGGACCAAACTTCATTGAAGCATTTAATAATGAATCTGCATTCATCTTTCTTAAATCAGCCAAAGAATTAGCACCAATTTTTGATGCGAATTCAACACCGTTTTTCTCAGCATCTGCAAGTGGTAATGCGCGGAGTGTTCCGAGCAGGGAGCCGCTTTCTCCAATCGCACCAGCAATATTATTTTTTGATAAAGGAGAAGCCATTTGAGCACTTACCGATACTGATCCTGCAGATTCTCCTGCAATCGTTACTTTTTTCGGATCGCCCCCAAATGCTGCAATATTCTGCTGCACCCATTTCAATGCTGCCGACTGATCCAGCATACCATAATTTCCGGATGCATTGTATCCCGATTCTTTTGACAATTCAGGATGTGCAAAAAATCCAAACAGTCCCAACCTGTAATTTACAGTGAGGGTTACAATTCCTTTCTTTGCCATATTCTCTCCATCATAACGAAACTCTGAACCATCTCCTGCTACAAATCCACCTCCATAGAAATATACCAGGACAGGTAATTTTTCATTGGAAGACTTTGCGGGAGTCCAGACATTCAGGTACAAACAATCCTCACTTACTCCATTAGAACGGAATTGCATATCACTGAAGATCGGAGCCTGCATGGCACGCGGACCGAACTTCTTCGTTTCCAGAACTCCTTTCCAGTTTTTAACCGGTTGAGGTTGCTTCCATCTGAGTTCACCAACGGGTGGTGCTGCATAGGGAATTCCTTTGTAACTGCGGATCCCACTGGTTTCCCGGGTTCCTTCAACAGTTCCGTTTGCCGTTTTTACCTGTAAATTTTTCTGTGCGAAAGTCATGGTAGTGAATACTCCACCAAGCAGGAGCAGGAAGATTTTTTTCATATGTTGTTGCTTATCAGTTTAATGTAAAATTTAAAATTCCTTTATTATCTAAGGATGATTTTGAAATGCAGCTATCTAAACTTTAACCGGATCCTTTAAAACTTCGGGTATAAATCCTTTAGAATAAAGGATAAGGAAATTTTGATTTGATTTCAATTCTTCTTCCGCTGGATTGCGATTCTCTTGCTGCTTCAATGATCTCCAAAACATGCAGTGCATGCTCCGCATTGATCTTTGGTTCCTTTCCGGTTGCCATAGCTTCGCAGATTACAGTTGCTCCCTGTTCCCACACATAATCCTGCGGATCAGTTACAAACCTTTGTGATTTTTCATTCTCCAAAGTTGCCATATCAACCCCAAATGGCTTCCAGTCGTAACCTACCAGGTGCATGCTACCTTTTGTACCGACAATCGAAATGGTTGGTTTCTCCTGTCCGCTTCCTTCATGTCCATAAGGATCGAAATAATTGAAACCACATTGTACATGTGAGATGGCACCCGATTCATGCAGCATTAATACACTGGCATTATCTTCCGCTTCAACCTTTATTTTTCCTTTATCATCCACTGTTCTTTCCGGTGTCAGGACGTTGGTCATAGCCATTACCGACTTCACCGGACCCAGAATTCCCGTAAGCGATGCGAGGTTATAAACTCCGAGATCCGGAAGTGAACCTCCTCCTTTCTCATAAAAGAATGCAGACCAGGTTGGTCCGAGGTGACCATAATGCGCATGTGCAGCCGCCACTTTCCCGATCTTCCCGGAACGCACCTGTTCAAGCATGAAGGCAAACTGCGGACTGTTCACTACTGCTGGTGCTCCCCAGATTCTTAATCCTTTTTTCTGTGCAAGTTCATACAGAGCTTTTCCTTCCTTGTAAGAGTTCGCCATTGGCTTTTCGCTCCAGACATTTTTGCCTGATAACAAAGCCATTTTGTTGAGTCGGCCATGTTCCTGCATATTGGTAAGGTTCACCATCAGGTCGAACGGTACCCCGGCCAGCATTGTTTCGATACTTGTATACTGGTTGGCAACATTATATTTCTCTGCGGCCAGTTTTGCTCTTTCAGGTTTTATATCACAAACACTGACGAGTTCCACATGCGCAGATTTCGTAAGATGAGGCAGGTACATATTTGATACGCTTCCACATCCTATTACGGCAACCTTTATTTTTTTGAAAGAGGATGATCCGGATGACGAGGTATTCTGAAGTGAAGTCTCGGATTCAGGACTAACAGGAAATGCTATCGCACCCGAAGTGAGCGGACCAAGAGCTACAACTGTTCCCATGGCTCGGAGAAAATCTTTTCTTAACATGGCAGAATTGTTAGGAAATAAATATACCTACACCCGGCCAATACCTGTCAGTATATTTTGAGCCAGGTAAATTTTTCCTGGACAATTTTATCTTTTTCTTTCCGGGTAAAATCAAGCAGGGCTTTGGCTGCAGGGGTAAGACTTTTATCTTTCATCCATACCAGGTTCCAGCTGAATTGAAGCGGAAGGCCATCAACCGGGATGATTTTAAGTTCGCCGTTATTCAATTCATTCTTCATGCTCATCAATGGCAGGAAGGAATATCCAAGACCTGCAATTACAGCCTGTTTGATAGCTTCATTCCCGGTCAACTCCAGGGATCTTTGAAGTTTCAGGTCGTGTTCCTGAGCAAACCGGTCGATCTTTTGCCTGATACCTGATCCGCCTTCCCGCTGAATCAGCGGAAGCGATTCTATGAATTTCAGGGGTTCTGCTGATGCTTTCAATTTATAATCCCGGTGGGCTACCAGGAAAAGTTTATCCTCAAGCAATTCAACTCTCTCCAATTTCAGGTTTTCAGGAACTACCGAAACCAGTCCGAAATCAATCTCATTATTTTCAAGAGCGGAGGTAACCTGGCTTTTATTCGTAATATCCATCAGCAGTTCTACGTCGGGATTGGCTTTTCTGAATGGAGATATGAAATGAGGTAAAACATAATTGCCGGTAGAGACCATGCAGAATTTGATCCGTCCGCTTAACCGGTTCTTATGTTCAATCGTTTTGAGATTAATCGCATTTACCTCGTTCAGGATTTTTTCAGCAGCTTCTGCCACTTCCTTTCCGAAATCCGTTACAAATAATCTTCTTCCGACAACTTCAATCAGGGGAACATCAAACTGGTCCTGGAAGTTTTTAAGCTGGATAGAAACTGCGGGCTGAGTCAGGTATAACTCTTCTGCTGCTCTTGTAATGCTTTTGGAATGCACCACCTGTGCAAAAACCTGCAATTGATGTAAGGTATATTTCATATCGAGGTTTGTTTAGGAGTGTATGACTTTCGGGGATGACTTACGAATCTAGATAAGTATAAACGAATTTTTATGCAAAAGGTTGAATTCTCATCAAATTCTAATGTGTATGCTTTCGCAGTGGTTTTCCTTTTATCGTAACCTCTTTTACCGAATTCGTTAACAAAAGCCAATTGAATCCCGGTTCCTTTGCAGTCCAAAGATTTAATACAATATGATGAGAAGGATTTCGACAGTTTTGGCGCTGCTTTTTATAGGATTTACAAGTACCAGCCAGGCCCAGTTTACTATTTCAGGAAAAGTAAAATCAATTGATGGCCAACCTATTGGCCATGTCAACATAACTCTTTCAGAGTCTAAAAAATCGACTATCACCGGAGAAAACGGAAGTTTCGAGTTATCATCTGTTCCTGCAGGAAAGCATACAGTGGAGGTTTCCTTCATTGGATATGAATCTGTTATCGAGACGGTTGATCTTACCGGAAATAAGGAACTAAACTTCAGGTTGAAGGAAAATCCCTCCCAGCTTTCCGAGGTTACCTTTATTTACAACAGGAATGTAAATGATTATGAAAGCGCCATCGGTAAAGCGGCCATCAAGCCGATGGATATGCCCCAGAGTATGGCCGTGATTGGGGAAACCCTGATCCGCGACCAGCAGGCGCAAAAACTCAGTGATGTAATAAAGAATGTAAATGGTGTTTACCTGGGAACAGCCCGTGCAAGCACACAGGAAAACTTTTACGCCCGCGGATACAGCTTCACTTCCAACAATATGTTTAAAAACGGATCAAGAATCAACACCGGTACCATGCCGGAAGTTAGTTCCCTGGAAAGTGTTGAGGTACTGAAAGGTGGAGCTGCCATTCTTTACGGGAATGTTGCTCCGGGTGGTATCGTGAATATGGTGACCAAAAAACCAAAGTTCAATTTCGGCGGTGAGATCTCCATGAGAGCCGGAAGTTATGACCAGTACAAACCGATGGTTGACATTTACGGTCCAATCACAAAGAATGTTGCCTACCGTTTGAATGGTACATTCGAATCAGCACTTTCTTATCGCGAACAGGTTGCTTCCAAAAGATATTATGTGAATCCTTCTCTTTTATTCAAACTGAATGATAAGACCGAACTGATCGTTGAAGGAGATCATCTTCGTCATGAGTTTACGCCTGATTTCGGGATCGGATCATTGGATAATACTGTGATCACTCCCGTATCAAGAAATACTTTCTTTGGTACAGACTGGCAATATTCAACCACAATTCAGTCGACAGCATCCGCAACACTGAAAAGAAAGTTGTCGAAGAAATGGAGCATGGACCTGATCGGTTCCTACCAGGAATACAGTCGTGATTATTTCGCAGTGGAAAGGATCCAGGCAAAGGCAAATGGCGACTGGGCCCGTCCCCTGGGAAGAACTGATACCAAAGAAAAATACCTGACCGCCCAGGCCAACCTGAACGGAAGATTTAAAACCGGGGAAATAGAACATACTTTACTTGCGGGTGTTGATGCAGAGCGTTACCGGACAGCTACCTATAATTATGATGTACAGGGAAAGATCTATGATACAATTAACCTGCTGGATGCAGGGAAGTTTGTTCAGAGAACTGATATTCCTGTTGCGAACCGGGTGAATTTTGTGGAAACTCCTATCAACCGCGCGGGTGTGTATGTTCAGGATCTGATCAGCATCTCTGACAAACTGAAAGTGCTTGCAGGTGTAAGATGGTCGATGCAGGAAGCACAATCCACAAGAACCACTTTTCTTCAGAAAGATTCTGTTGCAAGAGGAAATTATAAAAATGATAAAGCATTTTCACCTCGTGTAGGACTGGTTTATCGTCCAACCGCAAACACTACTTTGTTTAGCAGCTACAGCAACTCATTCTCAGTAAATAACGGAACTGATATTTTCAACAATGCACTTCCTGCATCTATTATTGATCAGTTCGAAGTAGGCATCAAGAATATTCTTTTCAAAGGGCATCTTACTGCAAACGTTACTGCTTACAGGATCATCAATAACAATCTTGCTCAGACTGCACAGTTCGATGCGAATGGATTACCGAATAATAATTCCAATCTGAAAGAACTGACCGGACAAACTACCAGCGACGGTATTGAATTGGATATCACAGCAAATCCTGCAAAAGGTTTTTCTCTGATGGCTGGTTACAGTTACAATAATATGAGGTATACTCAAACGCCGGATACAAAAGGAAGTTATGTGGAAGGTGAGAGATTGGTCAACACGCCGGCGCATACTGCAAACGGAAGTGTGTTTTATACTTTCCAGAAAGGGCCAGTGAAAGGATTGAGATTTGGTGCATCAGCATTTTATATCGGCGATCGTTTCGGAGGATGGAACAATACGATTGGTCAGGCGCAGAACTTTTCCAGGTTGATTGCAGTGGATGAGTTTACAACTTTTGATGTGAGCGCAGGTTACGTGTGTAAAAAGGTGTCTATCATGGCGAAGGTTTCAAATCTTACAAACACTTATAACTATTACGTTCACGAAAATTACAGTATTAACCCAATACCTCCGCGTATGTTCACTGCTACTGTTTCTTACAAATTATAATTTAGTTGATGAAGAAGTTTTTCAGGAGTATTCATTTGTATCTGAGTCTGGCGGCGGGTTTAGTGATTATGGTGACCTGTTTGACGGGCGCTATCCTGGTATTTGAACACGAGTTACAGGCTTTATTTAATCCAGACAGATATCATGTAGAGGCAACCGGAAACAGGTTGCCTTTGCAGCAACTGGTTGATAATGTAAAAAAAGACGTAACAAAGGCGAAGATCAGTTCTATAAAAGTTTATAACGATTCAACACGGACTGTAGAGATTGGTTATGCTCCCAAAAAGGATGAGCGCCGTACTGCATTTGTAAATCCATATACCGGTGTAGTTGTTGAACATTACAATTATCGCGAAACATTTTTTTACTGGGTGATGGATGTTCACCGTTGGATGCTTGGCGGTGATGTGGGAAAAATGGTAGTAGGAATTTCTACCCTGATCTTTTTATTCATTCTGATTACGGGTGCAATCTTATGGTGGCCGAAATCGAAAAATGTACTGAAGGCAAGATTAAAATTAAAGCTCGACGGAGGCTGGAAAAGAATAAACCACGACCTGCACATTGTGCTTGGATTTTATTCATTGATCTTCTTGTTTATTCTGGCATTCACAGGACTTGCATGGTCGTTCCAGTGGTTCAATAAAGGAATTTATAAGGTAACGAGATCATCCATGAAACCCGTTTCTCCTCCGGAAATCAAATTCGATTCAACAGGCAAATCGATCAGTTACGACCAGGCACTGATGGTGATAAACTCACAGGTTCCCGGTGCGGAATTTTATAATATCAGTGCTCCAAAGGATTCCGCATCGCCCTATACCGTGAGTTTATTGAGGGAAGATGCTGTTCATGAATCTGCAACGGATTCTTATTATGTTGATCCCTTTACCGGGAAGATTGCAGGAACGATGAAGTGGGAGGAAAGGAATACCGGCCAGCGGGTAAGGTCCACTTTTAAGCCGGTCCATATTGCTTCAATCTATGGATTGCCCTCAAAAATTATCGGTCTGATAGTTTGTTTATTTGGTGCAAGTTTCCCGATAACGGGAGTGGTCATGTGGATCAACAGGTTAAAAAAGAATAAAGCAAAATAGCATTAACCCCGGTTCTGCCGGGGTTTTTCATTAATTTCAGTTTCCCCTATGATAAAATTGCAGGATTAGCACGATTCCTGTACTGTTGTTAAACCTTTACCATTACTCATTCTATGGCCTCATTAAATGGAGACTTACCATTATTTGTTCCCAACTTCGTATTACCTGATGCTGAAGCTCTTGATAAAACCTTCCGGCTTTTATTAAAGGTTCCTTTTGCAATATGCCTGATTCACAGAGATAATTTTACCATTCATCTGGTGAATGAACGCCAGGAAAAGATCTGGGGGAAGTCTTCAAACGAAGTGCTGGGAAAACCATTGTTTGAGATATTTCCTGAAGTGAGTACGCAGGGTTTTGAAAAAATCCTGAATGATGTTCTTGAAAATGACACTCCTTATGAAGGGGAGGAATATGAAACCAGGCTGATCATCAACGGGAAGGAAGAAGTAAGGTGGTATAATTTCGTATACCAGCCTCTGAAAAATGAGCAGGAAAAAACCGAATATATTCTAGTTACTTCTGCAGACGTTACCCGGCAGGTTAATGAACGAAACAAAACGGAAGAGAGTTACAACCAGTTAATTAGTCTCGCCAACGCTTTGCCACAATTGGTATGGATTGGGGAACCTAATGGAAATGTTATCTATTACAACGACCAGGTACAACATTATGCAGGCGCATATAAGGACAATGAGGGTAGGTGGGAATGGGGAGGCATGGTTCATCCCGATGATCTGGAGGCAACGGATAGAGCATGGAAGAGCGCAGTTCAGCAGGAAACCGTTTACGAGATAGAACACCGCGTCCAAATGCAGGACCTGCATTACAGATGGCATATCAGTCGTGCATTCCCTCAAAGAGATAGCTCCGGCAAGGTTGTGCAGTGGTTTGGTACCGCTACTGAAATTCATAAAGTGAAACTTTCGGAAGAAGATTACCGGGATAATGAAGCAAAATATAGGAGCCTGTTCAATTCAATGGACCAGGGATTTTGTGTGGTGGAAATGATCTTCGATGAAAATGGAAAACCTGTTGACTACCGTTTTCTTGAAGCGAACCCGGTATTTGCATCGCAAACCGGTTTATATAACGCAGTGGGTCATACCGCAAAGGAATTGGTACCGGATCTTGAAGAAAGATGGTTTAATATTTATGGAAAAGTGGCTACCACCGGCGAACCTATCAGATTTACCGAAGGATCAGAGGCAATGGGAAGATGGTTTGAAACGTACGCATTCAGGCTTGAAGGTGACATGAGAAACAGGGTAGCCATCTTGTTTACAGATATCAGCGAGCGCCGTAAAAATGACCTTGCACTTTTGCAGAGTGAAGAACAGCTGAAATTACTTTCCGATTTTATGCCCCAGATCGTTTGGGTAACAGATGGAGCAGGCTCTCATATATTTTTCAATAAGCGCTGGTATGAATTTACCGGGATGTCTTTTGAAGAAACAAAAGGCCAGGGCTGGGCAGGTGTTCTCCATCCCGACGACCTCCAGAGAACCTGGCAGGTTTGGAACAATTCGCTCAATACCGGGAAGTATTATGAAATAGAATACCGGATGAAAAATGCAAAAGATGAATACAGGTGGTTACTTGCACGGGCAACCCCTTTTTATAATGAGCAAAATGAAATTGTAAAATGGTTCGGAACCTGTACAGACATCCATGAGCAAAAAACGATGGAAGGTAAACTTGAAGAACTCATCAGTTTAAGAACAAAAGAATTGATGCGTTCGAATGACGACCTAAAACAGTTTGCGCATGTAGCTTCTCATGATCTTAAAGAACCAGTCAGGAAAATAAAAACTTTTGCCAGCAGGTTGGAAACGGAATTTACAGAAGATATTTCTGCCAAAGGACTTCAATACATCAGCAAAATTCATAAAGCTGCAAACAGGATGTTCAACATGATCGATGGTGTGTTGCTTTATTCCAGTGTTGAAGCACAGAATAATCTGATACAGGATGTTGATCTGAAGAGGTTGATCGAAAGCGTTAATTCAGACCTCGAATTATTCCTGCATGAAAAAAATGCAGACATTCATTTTGATGATCTTCCCGAGGTTGAAGGAGCACTCGTTTTATTATACCAGCTTTTTTATAACCTGGTGAATAACTCACTTAAGTTTTCAAAACCAGGAGAGCCGACAGTTATTACCATCACTTCCCAGCAACAAAACATTCGGGGAAAGGGTTTTGTGGATATTATATTTACAGACAATGGAATTGGTTTCGACCAGTTCTATAGCAAGCACATCTTCAATACATTCACCCGTTTACATTCCAAAGATCAATATGAAGGAAGCGGACTGGGGTTGGCACTTTGTAAAAAGATAGTTGAGCGGCATGATGGTTCAATTGAAGCATTCGGAAAGCCCGGTGAAGGTGCTACATTCCTGATAAGACTACCGCTGCGACAGGATAAAAAAAGCATCTGATCAATACCTAAATCAGGTCAAATTGCATGTAAGCTGTATGATTCAATGCTTCATTCGAATCTTATCACTTCCACTCTAGTTTGTGTTCTGCATAAACCTCACGGCCCTGTCCGCAAATTGTAAAAGTCACTGAAGGAGTTTCCTTCCATTCAATTTTTATCAGACCATAATTTCTTTTTGCGATCAATTCACCCACACGATGTGAGTTTGCTTCTGGTTTGTATACCGACCAGGTATGAGTTAATCCGCTCGAGGTAAGATCATACAATGGATAGTCCATTCCTTCAAGTTGAATTTTCGAAAGCTCCGCAATATGTCGGTCACCGCTGAGGATCATTACCCTTTTCGCATTTGAAGAAGCGATCACATCGTATAAACGCTTTTGTGCAGTCGGAAAGTTTGCCCATTTTTCAAATGCATGCTCCGAAGAAATTACCTGGATACTTGAATTAATTAGATTGATTTCAGCTTTCGAGTTCTTCAATTCTTTTTCCAGCCATGCCCATTGTTCTTCTCCGAGAATATCACGACCTTCTACAACTTTAAATCTTGTTTCTTCTTTATTGGTATTTGGATTGATGAATTTTTCTTTTTCAAGGCTATCCCTGAAATATCTTGTATCAAGATTCAGCACTTTCACCTGTTTTCCTTTCGGACCATATGTATAGGTACTGTATGCTCCTTCTTTTTTCCGGGCTTTGTCTTTCTTTTTCACGCCGAGAAAATCGAAAAGAATATCACGACTTTCTTTTTTAAGAGGATAGTTTTTTCCACCATCGTTTACGCCATAATCATGGTCATCATAAGTTCCGGTAATCATTGAATTTGCCAGCAGTTTCTGGTAGCCGGGATGTGATTTCTGCAAATCATACTTATGTTTAAGTGTATCCATATTATAGGTATCACCATAAACAATATCACCTCCCCAAATAAAAAGTTGAGGATTTTCTGCATTGATTTCTTCCCATAGTTTGTTGGGATTGTACTGGTGGTCACAGGATCCAAACGCAATCGTTGTAAGTGGTTCCTTATGTTTTCTTCCAAAAGAAACGAGGATGAAGACCATCGAAACAGCGAAGATTTTTTTCAGCATAACCTAACCTTTGACCAAAGGTAAATTGAATGGAATTAAAATCGGGACCAGCAAATTATTATATGAATAACTTTTATACTTTTAAGAGGACATCCCAACCCGACAATATGAAATTTTATCTTCCCCGTACAATTGCCCTCCTTTTCATCTGTTTATTATCATTTAATGCGAACAGTCAGACCGACAGTCTTGATCTGTACATCAAACGTCTCAAACTTTCTGCTGCAACAGGAGGTTCCGAAACTGGTTTTTTATCAATAGGATCTGATTTTATGTATGGACAGGAATATCTTGAAGCAGGAAGCTATGATGGTGCTGAAAGAAGTTTTGCTTCCATTGTAAGAAGTCATAACAATCATCCTTATGCGAATTACCAGCTTGGTTATTCTATGATGAAACAAAATGATCCTGAAAAGAAAAAAGCAGCGATGGTTTATTTTGAAAATGCTTTCAAAGCGATTCCTCAATTAAGAGAAAGGTTTAAAAGAGATTTTCCATCTTCAGTAGCTTCCAACGCAAATACTCCAAAGGATCACGATGGTGTAAAGTCAGATCAAAACAGCGAAGAAGCAAAATATTATAATGAGAATGCAGATAAAAAAGATGAAAAGAATAATAACTCTGGTTTGGATAAATACATCAGTAAAATAAAACAGTCTCGTGCAAATGGCGGTGCTGAAACTTATATGAATTCACCGGGTCTCGATGCTTTCTATGGAATAGAGTATTATGAAGCAGGAGAATACAGGAGTTCAGCAACCAATTTTTATTTATCTGTATCAAAAGATTCAATGAATCCTTATGTGAATTATATGCTTGCAGTTTCATTGTCAGCACAGGGGAAAGATGATGAAGCGGGAAAATATCTGGATAGGGCAATTGCAGGTGATGCAACTTTGAAAAATCGATTTAGTAAGGATGCGGCGGCTGCGCGTGTTCGCTGGAATAAATCAGAAGCAGGAAAAAAGATCGAAGCAAAACCATCAACCAAAATTGTTTATGGCGGAGTGCTTAAAATGGGGAAATATACCTGTCACGTTACACGATGGAACGGACCGAATGTTAGTCCTGCCTATCGTTATGATTACGAAGGATATTTTGAACTCAGAAAAGATGGCACTTATCGCTGGCAGGATGATGGTCCTGTAGGAAAGTATAAATACAATAAGATTACGGGTGAGATCACCTGGTTGTCGGGATACTTTAAATCAGCTGCACCAAAATCATCCTTATACCAGGCCGATAAAAAAGTTCCGCAGGTAACGGTTACGTATACTGAAAACTATAAGTGGGAGTGTGGTTGTAAGAATTAGAAGAAGGAATACACTTTTTAAAGGAAACTGCTTTATGCCTATATTGAATCAGTAAAGGAATCGCGGGATAATTTTATTAGGATGAGCAGAACTGGTCGGGCAAAGTTTCTAAGGCTTACAAGGAAAGTGCACAAAGTTGCAGGGATCTGCCTGTTCGTTTTTGTTATTGCTATAGGGATTACCGGGTTGTTACTTGGATGGAAGAAAAATTCGAATGGATACTTACTGGCAGAAACTTCTAAAGGAACAAGCAGGGATAGTAATTCATGGATCACCCTGGATAGTATTCAAAAGATTGCGGTAAACTATTATGCAAAATTTTCAGGGAATGAAAATGCTGAGGTTGACAGGATGGATGTTCGTCCGGATAAAGGAATTATCAAGGTAAGTTTTGTGGGTGGTTATGATGGAATTCAGCTTGATCTGTCAACCGGTAAGATACTCTTGCAGGAAAAACGAAGGGCAGATTTTATTGAACATTTGCATGATGGATCCTGGTTTGATAGCAGGTTTGGGTGGGATTCGGGTGTCTTTAAGCTGATTTATACGACAGTAATGGGGCTTTCGCTGGTGTTGTTTTCTGTTTCGGGTTTCTGGCTTTGGTATGGACCGAAAAGAATGAGGATGAAATGAGATAAAAGATCAGAAATAGCAGAAATTTAAAAGGCAGCTTGTACCATGGATGAAGCAGCTAAGAGGATTCTGATTTATTGCAGGACCGTATTTTAAGCAAAAACTCTTAGAGCGATTAGTAATTCTACTATATTTTTTCTCGTAAAACTCCTACAATTTTCATCAGGTGTTCAAACATCTTCATCTTTACTTCAAATGGTTAAGGGATGAATACCAAAATGCTGAAGGTACTCCATCAATTATGTATCAGAAAAGCGTCTGGAGGAAAATACCACGGAAATACAAAAGTGCTCGCGCGATATTTCAAGACTGATATTGCTGAGATTGTTTCCTTATTGAGAGAACTTGAATCGAAAAAACAGGTAAAACTTTATTTCTTCGAATCAGAATATTTTATAGTTGAAATCATTCCCAATCCTGACGGGCTGAAGTTTGATATCAGGCTTTCGATCTTTGGATTGACGCCGGGGATGTTGTAAACTTATTTCCATTTATGATCAGAGCAGTTATAGGAAACAGTATGAAACTGCATGGTTGGATAAAAAAAGTATCCTCCCGTGATATAACCATTATCTACTCCGGTTGTGAATTTCCTGGGTAAGCCATATTCATTGGTTTCTGCTACATTTTTATTTGATCTGTTATAGTCCCGGTTAACAAACATCAGAACAGGGTGTGTTCCAACTACAGAAGTATTGTTTATGTAAGGATTTTCGTTAGGGTAATTATAAGTTTGGATTTGAAATTCATCTGACCAGGAATATTTAAGCTCATATTTAATAACTCTTCCCCACTGATCATAGGTATACTTTCCCACTCCATAATCATTGTTATACCTGTTACTCAGGGAAGTCATGAAGAATAAGGAATCACCGATTATTTTGTCGTTTTTATAAATGTATTGATGAAGAACAGCGAATGTTGTGTCTTGTACAGAACCATCATCAACTACCCCATATGCGGCCACGTAGGCTGTTAATCTTCTTTTCTTATCGTACTGGAAATAGGAGCTTGGTGCACCTGTTTGTTCATTGTCAATAATGATCGCAACAGGATCGCCCCATTTATTATATTTAAACTTTCCTGTATAAATTTCACCTTCGGTAAATTCCTGGTAAGTGATAAAATCAATTTTACAGGAGTTGGGCTTTTTAATAACATCCTTGTATTTGGAACATTGCAAAAACAAAACGGCAATAGCGCAGGTGATCAATAATTTCATAATAGCAGATTGAAGGTTTAAAGGAAGGTTCAAACAGGGAGCGGAGATCTGAGAGAGTTCTCTAAGAAAGAAAGATTGAGGGAATGCTCAAAGCGATGGAGATTAAAATTAAAAATACTGACTTGTAGTTAGGGTCAACTTTTCTCAATAGATGCAGATCATTTATAGAAGACAAAATTTTTAATTCTTTTATTTAAACAGTGGAGTGTACACTTTTTCAGATGGAAAAATCTTTCCTAGTACAATCACAAAGGGATGCGGAGATTATAAGTCTTATTCTCCTTATTATATGCGGAGAATAGTTTGCAAATGCGGAGAAAAGCGGTTATAGGTGATTAAGTCGAGCGAGATTGAGGGGGAAATGCTGGACCGTGGGCCGATGCAGGTGATCTCCGGGGCAATCGGAAAAGAAAAAGTCCATTATGAAGCCTTTGCGGCGGAAAAAATGGAAAGGGAAATGGCCGAATTTCTGGATTGGTTCAATGCGGGTCAGCAGTTAGATCCTGTCCTTAAAGCAGCTCTTGCACATTTGTGGGTTGTGACAATCCACCCTTTCGAAGATGGCAACGGACGTATTGCGCGCGCTATTGCGGATATGCAACTGGCAAGGGCGGATGAAAGCCCGCAGCACGAGCTACGTTTTATCATTTAGCGAATAGCGGGTTCTACTACAACTATATCACGATGAAACGCAGTCCATTAGGGGTTAAAAAAAAGACCCACATTTCTGTGAGTCTTTTCGTGGTGTGGGGCGGGATCGAACCGCCGACACAAGGATTTTCAGTCCTTGTATAGTTGGTCTGATCTGATTCAATATGTTGTTATACGGTTGATAACCAATGTTAATTGCTTTAAATTGAATCAAATAATTTCACATAAATACGAAAATTGATGTACCTATGTTGTACCAAATACAGGGTGCATCATGTCTACTGTTAAAATCGTACTTCGTCAGAAACCCAGTAAGGACGGGCGCTTGCCTCTTTGCTTACGAATAACTAAAGATAGAAAAACCAGTTTCATCCATCTCGGTTACTCATTGAATGAGCAAGACTGGGACGCGCAAAAATGCCGGGTTAAGAAATCTCATCCCAATTCTGTAAGGATGAATAACTTTCTTGCTAAAAAGTTTTCGGACGCACTAGACGGTGCATTGGAACTTGATGGAAAGAAACTACATACTAGCGCTAAAGCAGTTCGGAACAGAATTAAACCAAGCACTGGAGCAACCTTTGTACCCCAAGCACAAAGCTTTCTTGATAGTTTGAAAGCTGGAGGGAAATACAATCAGTATACTTCAGATAAACCTAGAATTGAGCATTTTAAAGACTTTCTTGATCAGCAGGATATCGCCTTTACCGACATTACTGTGGGACTACTGGAGCGGTTTAAGAATTATCTCAAAACTTTAGAAACTAAATCGGGCACCAAACTTAGCGAGCGCACAATCGTCAATCACATGGTTGTACTGCGATCTGTATATGCACACGCCAGAAAAAACGGAGTTATCACAAAAGAACAGTCACCATTTGGCGAGAACGGTATAAAGATTAAGTTTCCGGATAGCATCAAAGTTGGTCTTACTGCTGATGAAGTTAGAAAGCTTGAAGAAATCGAATTAAAGGATGTTGTACAGCATCATGCCCGTAACCTTTGGCTTTTTTCTTTTTATTTCGCAGGCATGAGAGTTTCCGATGTATTTCGAATGAAATGGTCGGATATTCAAAATGATCGTTTACACTATTCGATGGGAAAAAACAACAAAGGCGGCTCTTTAAAAATTCCAGATAAGGCTCAGAAGATTCTTCGCCAATATGAGAAGTTGCGTGAAAACAGAGATGACTTGATCTTTCCTGAATTAAAGGAATGTAACCTTGAAGACAAATTTAAAACACAAAGAACTATTGCATTTAAAACAAGTGCGACTGATAAATGCTTGAGAACACATGTTGCTAAAGCTGCCAATATAGATAAGAAACTAACGATGCACATTGCTCGTCATACATTTGGCAATATATCTGGCGATAAGATTTCAATCCAGATGCTGCAGAAACTATATCGTCACTCGTCGATTACTACAACAATAGGGTATCAAGGCAATTTTATTCACAAAGATGCTGATGATGCATTAGATTCGGTGCTCAGCTTTGATTATTAATTAGGAACTAAAGAGGTTATCACTTTTCTAACTCAGAACAAATAAATTCGATATCATCAGTATCTAAATCATAAATATAAAAAACCAGTTTATCAATTTCCTCTTCTAAAAGTTTAGAGTGATGTAGAAGGTTGTTACGTTTGTTTTCTTCTATTTGTGTAACGAGGTCTGATATTTTTTCAAGGTCAACATTGCTAGCATTCTTTATGGGCAATTGTTCAATCTTATACTTTAACCAACGATTAGTTCCCATGCCAGAACTAGTGGATATAATATTAAAGTACCATTTAGCCAGTTTTGAATTTAAAATTCCAAGTAGATATTTTATATTCTCACCAGTTAGAAAGAAAACAGTGTTATTGGCGTAATAACCCGACGCATCTAAAGAAAACTTTTGATCATCTGATAATTCACCCCAAATTATTTTTTCTTTCTCAAAATCATCATAATAAATACAGGGCCTCAATTCCCACCAATAATCGCCCATATCATCTCGATTAAAAAGTCCTTTGCCCTTACCTTTAATTATTTCCCCAGTTGATTTCAGAAAGTTATAAATAGAAGGAAAAGAATTTTTGAAAAACTCTTCTGGATCTTGGTTTCCCCTGTTTTTGTTCGTCCACCCTTGCTTTACAAGAATAATCCAAATGTCTTTCCAGTGATAAGAATATCTTGATAAATCTTTTCCTCTCAACGCAGGTTTGATAAGACCTTCACAATTTGGGTCCTCACTTATTAAAATACTTCTTGTCGCCGAAGAGATGAAAAAAGCTTCATTAAATCCTGTCGTAAAACCTCTGTAGATATCATTCTTAAGATTTCCAAGTAACGAAGAATTTGTTTCAATTTTCGCCTTGATGCTTCTCGTTTTTTCATCACCTATTGACCATCCAGATTCTGGCAAGTCTGCAATGACAATACTATTACTTTGAAAATATTCATGCAGGGTTATATGGCTTGAATCAAATTTCTTATCTAAAGTAGAAGCTATTAGATTTTTACTCCAAGTATCTTTTTTGACAGACAATATATTTGCTTCTACAGTTGCTTCTTCAAATATCTGAGAATCTTCAATATTCAATAGCAAAACTGGGTCAGTGTTAGCTACAAAGAACTTTCGTAGTAACAAGCCGTATTGCGTTTGCATCCATGAATTTGAACTAATATAAGTTAAGTGTCCGAACGGCTTTAATAGTTCAACTCCTCTTTCATAAAACAGACAATAGACGTCTGACTGTTTTGAGAAAGTTTTATATTTAAGTTGTTCGTAAGCGATATGTTCGTCTTTTAATTTTTGAAGGGACATATAAGGAGGATTACCAATTATGATGTCAAAACCAACATAATTACCATTATCACTTAGAATTTCTGGAAACTCAAAGCGCCATTCGAAAGCATCTTGGTAAACTTTATTAGACCTAATCTCTTCAATTTCTCTTGAAAGCTTATCAACCTCATATTTTAGATCTTTCTCGATTTTATCCTTTTGCTTTATCTCAGTTTTGGACAGCTCAAACAACGAATGTTGATTTACTATCTTTTCAAGATCTCCACGTTTACTACTTAACCTTCTAACTTTTGGATCATTGTTACTTATTTCGGTGCGAAAACTGGATTTGATAGATGAAATCAATTGATCCATTTCACGCTTTTGATCTTTATTTTTCGCGTCACGATAGTTCTGAACCGCCTGTTTGTAGGACTTAATTGTAATCTTTGATTTTTTTAAAGCATGACTTAGATCGACGTCTAAGGGAAAGCGGCTTATGAGCGAGTTACCACATTTTATATTAATGTCAATATTTGGAAGTGTTTCTAGTTCAGTGAAATTTGTATTAGGCTTATAATAAGCGTTTTTAAGAAGCTCAATCCATAGACGTAAACGACAAATTTTCACAGAATTCGGATTGAGATCCACTCCAAATAAACAGTTTTCGATGAGTGTTTGCTTCTCACGAAACAATGTCTCCTGGACACGTTGGCTTTCTTTATTATGTGGGTTATAGTCAAATAGCCTATTGTCTTCATCAGTGATTGTCAGCTCATCATTAGTTACTTCCACATGATAATAACGTAGTGATTTGCCATCGCTGTCAATTAAAATTCCCAGTTCGGATTTAAGTGCAATTAACTCATTTAATGCAGATACAAGGAAGTGCCCTGATCCTACTGCCGGGTCACATATCTTCAAGCTATTAATTATATTATTGGCTTCTTTTGCATCATTGATTTTATTATGCAAGTCAATGATGGATTCGCAGTTCCAGCCTTTTGCTTCATTAAATTTTTGTAGAACCGCTCGTCGTATCGTTTCACGGCACATGTACATGGTAATAAAACCAGGCGTAAAGAAAGATCCGTCTTTATAACCATTGATCTTTTCAAAAATTAATCCCAATACCGACGCACTAATTAAAGCCTTATTCTCTTCTTGTATTTCTTCAGATCCCTCGCTGCTGAAATCGTAGGCATCCAAGAAGCTAAACAAATAATCAAGGGCATTTAAACTTCCTGTTCTTCTCTTACCATTATTATCTTTTAATACGGTATTTGATAAAATTGGCAGCATCGCACTGTCTTGAAGCTGACTGAGGGGAAAACAAATCTGTTCTAATTCTGACGGTTCAAACAAGGAACTGTTCAAATAAGGAACATTCTTAAATGCGGCTTTCACCGCTGCATTTCGTTCCCCACTTTCACGCGCTAAGACTTGAAAAAAAAGACTATTCAAGTCGTCAAAACTTTTAATCTTATTCTTATTCAAAAATGAATAAGCTTCATCTGCCTTATGATATGTAAGAAGTTGAGCCTCCAAAAGTTTGAGAAATAGAATCCTGTTAATCCAAGTAATCGAAAGCTCTAATCCTACATTAAAGTATCTTTCTTTATTGGTGGTTCCATATTGCATTGGCCTATCTAAACGGGAGAGCTTATCTAAAGATTCAAGCTGACTGATAGTATTTTCGAGTATCGATCCCTCGTCTCGGTCCTTTTCTTTTTTCCTGTCTATTAATTTTTTGCCGCCATCTTTTACTTCGGTTAGACCAATTATGTGCAAAAGCTCGGAATAAAATGTTTTGTCAAGGCTGTTACTGTCGTTCCTAAATGGAAGCTTCAATAAGTGTTCGGGTGAGAGTAACTTGAATAAGGCGATTAACTTGTTATCGTCTTCTTTATTCGCATTGCGGACGATCTTCTCGTAGTCACGGATGTCAAAATGCGTATAACAGAATTCTTTGCCGACTTTAGATTTTCCGGATAATAAATCTGCTACCGCAGGCTCTGCAATCTCTTTGTAAAAGAAATCAGTGTTTTTTCCTGCTAAACGCTTGTCTTCAAAGTCAATGAATTGTTTTTCAAAGCTCTTGTTTTGAGCGAAAGCCTTTTCAAAGATGTCTACGTCGAACACGAACCATTCGTAGATGTTCGTTATTATCAGATATTTTATTTCGAGATTATTACCTGCAACCCGTTCACGCATATAGTATAGGACCAACTCATGAAAGGCTTTTGAATTGAGTTTATCCTTTTGAACCATTTCACCTTTATTCGTGGGCTTCTTGGTTTCAATAATCACTCCGACTGGACTTTTGGCATCTTTTCCTGTGTGTACGACAAGATCATTTCGGCCTTTAGTATTGATATAGAAGTTGCCGCTGTAATAGGTTTTATCCAGAAATCTTGAGATGATGTTTTTATGGAACTCTTCAGATTCTTTCTCATTTATTTGGTCGAGAAGCTCAATCAAAGATGATTTGAATTTCTCAATATCGCTTCGATTAGGCTTTATCTTGAGATAAGCCTTATTTAGTGCGATGCGGGGGGCAACGTGATTATAAGCCATTTACGCTCAGTCTTTTGAATTGATTCAATACAATACTTACAAATCTAAGTGCTTGCAAACAGAATGGCAAGCGCGTCATTCTTTAGTAAAAGCTTGGATTTTATAAGTTTAACTGGTAACTGGTGCTTCGTCCCCCTGCCTTTCCAGACAGTATGAAAGCACCAATCTCCAACAGCTGCTGCATGTCCCTGGTAGCTGTGGCCTTCGATGTTTTGGTTATGCCGATATATTTCCGGGCATTCATGCCGCCTTCAAAGCCTTTGGGGCCTTCTTCCAACATACGCTTGATAACTGTAAGCTGACGTTCATTCAGTTGATCTTTGTATCGGTCGAAGAACTTTGTTTTCTTCAGTGTAAAATCAATCTGTATTTCTGCTTCAACCTGTGCAGCAAGGGTGGTCTTAATGAAATACTCCATCCATTTAGTAATTTCATTAGATCGCTGGGCTAGTTCCAATGCTGTGTAATAATCAGCCTTTTTTGACTCAATGGTTCTTGATAAGCTTAACACCACTGGTCGGCCAATCGTTTGGGATAGAGCCTTCTCGGCGATTGCCCTACCTATTCTTCCATTACCGTCCTCGAATGGATGGATGGTTTCAAAGTATAAATGCGCAATTGCTGATCGCACTGGAGCGTTTTTTATTTCCTTTTTTCCATTCGGTCCGGTGTCATTAAACCACTCCACAAATTTCTTCATCTCTAGTGGAACTGCTTTTGATGGGGGAGCTTCATAATGTACTTTTTCTTTGCCCATCGGTCCGGATATTACCTGCATCGGGTCTTCGTGAGTTCGCCATTTCCCTATCTCTAGATCTTTGTGTTCGCCAAGCAAGAGCCTGTGCCATTCAAAAAGCTTTTCAGCTGAGAGAGGCTGTTTGAATGTCGTGCGAACATCTATCATCAACTCGCCTAAGCCTGCGGCTGATTTATCTTTTATTTGTTCAGGAGGGTAGTTCAAACCCAAATTCTTGCGGATTGAGGAAAGCACATCTTTCCGGTTGGGATACTCGCCCTCAATCTCAGACGTTTTGATTGCTTCGGCAAGAATGATGTCAACGATTACATCTTGTTTTGTTCCCTCTGGCAACGCATCCAATATACCTGAGACTCTGCCCACTTTTTCTGTGAAGATGAGCAATTCGTTTTCTACGCCATCAAGCGAGAATTTGAATTGCATCCAGTCTTTTTGCTGCCAATTGTACTTTGTCATGAGCCGATTATATCACTTATTCGGCTCAAATATAAGTTAAAATATGAGCCGATTAGAATTATTATTCGGCTCATAGAAGATTATATGAAGTCGAACTATGTAATAAAGCTTTGTTTATCAATAGGATAATCTGGAGATAAGGAGGCTGAAGCACATAAGATTAGGGGAAACAATAGCTACAAGGTAACGGTCGTAAGTTGGTAAAGTTGTATCGCTTTTGACAATCTGCTCTTTTGCACATCGGGCTAGCCTATTCCTTTGGAGGCACCATTACCTGTGAATGATTATCGGGTGATATACTGATTCCATCGAACTTCAAGAAAACCTGGATTAGGCTTCCAAGTGGCCACAATCTCTTTGCCTTCGACCATAAGACCTTTGTACAAGATCTTATCTAATTCCTTGCTATATAAATTTAGTGACTCTGCACTATCTATCCCTAATCTTACATCAGATCGCCATGCTTTTACTGGGACAGTTGATATTTCCGTTTCTCCTATCTTTCTCCCTTTTACAGTTATCCTGCCTTCCCTCGCACTACTTAGTATTGCGTCATTTACAACATCTTTTAAATCATCTTCTGAACTGTTACCTTGAATAGTATAGGAAAACGTTGATCCACTAGCTATGTATCGAATTGCATCTGCTAAGGTCACGTCATAAGTTTTGACTTTTGACCTTCGCCATTTTTTCCAATCATCATAGTGAAAAACCATAAGAGTCGATATTGTTAGTAGAACAACATACAGGCCTATTAGGCGCCAGTTTAACGGGGTATTTTTTACCAACTCAAAACTGTCTTCTACCGTCATCCCAACGTCAACGCCATTGAATAGTTTGATGACAAAATGATAAAGAGAGGGGCCTAGCCAGAGAGTTGCCCCAAATATCCCGGTTCCTCCCGCGATGGCGTCTAGCTTTTTCTTATCCATACTTTAAACCTCTAAATACACAACCAATTCATAGACAATTACAAAAACACCCTGAAAAGTAAACCGCAGACGTATAGAAGTAAAACCGGTGCAACACAGATTGAAAGAAACTGTGACAAGCTCATTGTTCTGATGTCAAAATTATCATCGATCAACTCGTAAATCTTGTGATCGAACACGAGCAACCACACGACTGCAACAAAGCAACAGATATAATATAGGTACTCACCACTATCCATGGAATACGCTTTCACTGTAGGGTTGAGTGAATCGTGACTGCCTAATTATTCAAGTTGCTATTGTTTTGTTGTTGAGCTTTTTTCTGGGCTTCGATTTCAGCTTGAATTTTACGTTCATATTCCGCTTTAGCATTTTCCCAGGATTTTTTCTCGGCGCTTGATGCAAAGTGTTTCGGTTTCATCCATACGATAACTTTATCAGGATATACCTGAGCTGCACCAGTTGCAGCGTCGACAAAAATGCCGATGCCACCACCAAGAATGATGTTCCCGAAGGTTGCACCAGCGACAGTTTCCTCGACAGAAACGCTGGCCGTTTCGTATCCGCTCTTTGAGCAAACAACATTGAGCGGGCCATTACCTTTTAAAACACTTGTGCTTCCCGGTGTACTGGGAAGATACCAAGAGCCATTCTTGCTATCAGTCAGCTTACACTCCGCGCCATTGACATGAGGCGTATCAATAAAAACGCTTTGCTGCGTACCGCTTACAATTGAAGCGCAGGAGGATAGAATTAGTGCAGCAGCGAGTAATGCGGTATTTTTAAAATTCATTTATCTATCCTTTTTAATTTAAATGGCTTAGTGCTATATGCCCTTAATCTGGCACACTCTAAAGTTGTTGCACAGGTCTTATTTGTATAGGAATATATTGACATCTAATAGCCGACTCGCGTAATTGTTGGGGATGAACAATGGGCACAAGCATTCACTGGGCAAAATAATAAGGCACCAACCCAAGCATTTAATTGAATCGGGTGATAGTGGGCTTTTGCGTGAGAGCGGGGATAAGATCGACCTGCATGTTCTCCTTACTAACAATTCCCCCCAAGTCCGGCTGGTCCCTATCCGAACCAACATCATGAGGGTTAGCGGCCTGCACAGAGGCGCTATAGCGCTGGTGGACCGCAGCATCTCCCCCTCGGCAAATAGCCTTGTCCATGTGCGTTATAACGGTGACGAAGTAATCCGCAGGCTAATTAAAACAGATGGAATTTGGAAACTGATAGCCGATGACCCGAGGGTGGAAGACTTGATTATTACGGAGGATGATTTTGTAGAAAGATTGGGTGTCGTTACGGCCAGTATCATTTTTACTCAGAACACCTTCAAGGTTCATGTCTAGAAGATTTACCGCTCGCGTTCTCTGGAACGCTCTCTCATACGTTCGAGCTGCTGTTTCATTTCCCTGACCATCTTTTCTTTTTCTCGTTCACGGTGAGCCTCAATTGCTTGCTCTTGGGCCTCTTCGTATTTCTTTACCCAATCACCAGGCTGAGCCTGACTCTCCGTTTTCTCCTGAACTTTTGATTCCAGGGGCTCGTTCTCATTTTCTTGATGCTCACTTTTAACCTTTGACGGGGTATCAAGTTTCTTAGGTAAATCCGCTTTCGGAGACAGTTGATATTTTATTCGTATTTTCTCAGGCTGTCTTTGTTCCTGTTTCTTCTGCCAGTCACGAACTTCCTGAATAGTCTGTTTTTCTGTTTTTAATTCTTCTCGTTTCAACCTTTCACGGACTTCACGGGTTCTTACCCCAGAGAGTTGCCGTACAAGGTCAAAACTTCGTCCCTGTTGGTCAACTACCATAAACGGACGCCTCAATTCTCCCCTGGCAATAATATAGCCTTGCAACAAGGATTCCTTTACGAATTCGGCACCAGAAATGGTTTTGCCCCATAACTCCGTCAAAGCCCGTTTCATTTCCGGCCTCCGGACGTTCCGATCCGGAGTTTGTTTATGGGCAAAAGTCTGCTCCATTGTTTTCCTCGCCCTGTCTTGGGCGAGACGTGAAAAGCTGTCGGATACCATCTTGCCTTTCGCATGGTCATAGCGTTCCCAAACGACATGTGCATGAGTACGACCGTTCTTTTCATGAAGAACGATTGCGCGCTTCTGGCCTTCCAGCTTTAGCTCGGTTTCAAGGATGCTGGCTGCTTGCTGCCAATCCTCCTCCCGCATCCTTTGATCTTCGCCATAAGCCGGGTTAATCTGGGCGTGGTACAGCCCCTTCCCACTGGTAGTGAGTTCTGAAGTCAGGGACATCTCTATCAACGATGCTTTGAGGTCGTTGGGTTGGGCCGTGCCCCTGATTTCCAGCACGCGGACGTTATCATTATCCGCCTCATTCAAGAGGTAGTCGGCGAGCTGTGCTCCATTGCCGCGTGGTCTACCCCGAATGACCATCTGTCAGATGTTTAATAAGGTTCTTGGATAATGTTTGAATGGCGTAAAGGGTTGCCATGATTAAATCGCCTGACACCGAAACCCTTTGGTGTGCGGCAAGGTCTGAGTTCATGACTTTGGCGATTTGATTAACGTTGCTGCCGACCTTTCCAAGTTCGGCAAGCCCCCGGATAAATGCAGCCCGCTCCGGCGAAGCCTTTCTAGCCATCGGCCTACTGCCCAGGGCAACTTTTCTGATCAGGTCACTGATCGAAAGTCCACCATCAGATGCAAGGGTGGCAAGAGCCTTTTCTTCGGCTTCCGTAAGCCGAACCTCGACACGTTTCGTGCGACGCTCTGATATGGTTTTTTTTGGCCTGGGCATAGGCGATAGTCGCGGCTGTGCCGCCAGAGGGTTAAGGGAGAGCGCGGCGAGCATTCTCCCTTACAAGAAGGTTTGGCTGTACAATTACAAAGTTTTTGTACGGACAAGCCACGTCTTGCGTACTCTGTGCCAATAAAATTAGATGAAAATGTGATGCAAAAATCGGCTGAAAACCGCGACAGGACAGCATTTCAGCAAACTGGTGCCTTGTGGTTTAATATGGTGCGAAGTGAAAGAAAAAAAGATGAAAATATTTTCAATGGAACTATCTGCCCATGTCTTTAGTCATTTCCGAATTCTTGGCGAATTGCTCACGGAGTAGTTTTATGTCTGCGGCTTTCTGTTCTTCTTCTGTAAGGTTTTGAATTTTTGGCTCAATAACTTCTGGTTCGACAATCTCAGGTTCTACAATTTTACGCTCTGCCTTGGACTCTTTCAATTCAGCTTCTTCCTCTTGCTGAATCTTTAATTTTTCCTCATCTGGTCCGTGTTGTTTGACAATTTCTCTGAATTTTTTTTTGTCATCAATATGAGGATCAGCAATTTTCATTGCCTCTCGTTTCGCATCATTTGTATTTCTGTCTTTTGCTGTATTTATAGCCCTATCAACAAATGAAGTATCCTGTTTTGTGAAACGGGCATTGGCATGCTGCGCAGGCTTAGAACGATCAATTTCATCGAGTTGTTTGAGAAGGTCTGCTTTCAGAAAAAGGAGCTTCTTCACTGTTTTTTCGTCATGTATTTCATTAAGATATGCGTCGATAAAATCGGCCCTGCCACTCATAAAAAAGTTTTATTTAGTATAGTCTTATGGTAAGATAATAAAAACGGATGAGGTATTTCATGGCATCAAGCAACGAAGATTATATAAGTTTTAAAAAACTTACTTACTATTCAGATCAAGAAGCTGACTTGATCATGTATAATAAAAACACTTCACCGCGTTTTCGTTTTCTAGCACGTTCGGCCTTAAAACATTATCTGGGTGATTCCTATGACCCTCAAACAGTGCCTTGGGAGATTGAATTTGCCTTCCGCTTTTTTATAGAAATAAGAATAAACCGTAAGGTGCATGAAAAAATTCCCTATAACTGGCGAATGATTGATGAGTTCCTCCAAAAGGAGCTTAAGAAACATGGTTATACTGACTTAAAGAACGACTTGAGTCATCTCTACGATGATGATGTTGAAAACAGAAAACAGTTCGGTCTCATTTACTATAAAGACGATCATATCGACTATTGGATGCATCATAACTGCTCCATGCCACGATACCGTTTTCTCGCTAGAAAGGTGTTAAGTCACTATTTAGGGGATAGCTATAATCCACATACCTTATTTGAAAATGTAGAAATTGAGATTCGAAAATTCATTCACCATGTTCTCTTGCGGAAAGTGCAACAACAAGCACCCTACGATTGGAACTATATTGATAATTGGTTTCGAGGATATTTGGCCGAAGTTGGATTTGACCATCTCAGTTGCGACTTGGAAATCATTGACGCTGGCTACCATGGTGGAAAATACGATTTGGAAAATCTCCCTCGAGCGTAGAATAGGTTTTTTGTGACCAATTGAAAAATAAGTATTTTGAATTGGTAATCCCCCCCTAGAAGCAAAACCCACTAAAACCCCCTTCTATGGTCAAAAATGATTTTCTGCTACGCTTCCTCCTGCTTTTTGGCTTTTTCTGGGCTTTCAAGCTGTTTTTCGAATTTTTCTCTATGCTATATGGCTGGTTTAGATTCCAGGTAAACTGGTTTGCAATTGGGGCTGCATTTCTTTGTGCGCTCGCAGCCTATACCAAAGCCTACGCAGCGGTATTACGCAGTGTGAATGACCGAAAACGACTTACTTCCACATTAATATGGTTCCTACATCTGCTCATTGGTTACGGTTTCTACATATCCATTATTAAAATTGCTGAGCTCCTTTTTTATGATCAATTTGGTTTCTGGCATTCTTTCAACAATCCCGGATTTTGGAGTCGATTTATTGGCTTTGTGATAATGGGCATTGCTGTATTTGGAGCTATATTTTTATCGAAGGCTTTAATTCCTGCAATCGGCTTTTTTGGAGGTGGTGCAACAGCGTTAAGTACATCATTGACAGACACACCACCCTCACCCCCCAAAAAAGATTTTACTGAACAACGAAGTCGAAACGACAAAGCCACAATTCATGGTTCAGCGGAATTTAGTGACTTCAACAATTTCAATCAGAAATATAACGGTCTGAGTAATGCAGAGATGTACAAACAATTTGAAGAACAGGGAGGGTATGTTATATCGCCAAATTTCGCCAAGTATATTCCTCATACCCACGCAATCACAGTAGCAGGTGCAGGTCAGGGAAAAGGTACAACGACTATAATTCCCAATCTACTGACTAGGCCAAAAGACAACTGGATTATTCTGGATGTCAAAGGTGAAAATGCGGCGATCACTGCTCGTTTTCAACAAGAAGCCGGACAGGAAGTTTTTATACTTGATCCCTTTAATGTTCAGAGAGCGATAAATGCTTCTCACGGCTTACCCACTTCAGGTTTCAACCCGTTGCTGACTGCAAAATATTTACCACAAGAAGAGATTTCTGATTTTGCCGCTATGATTGCTGAAATGCTGGTACCCGAATCTGAAAGTCATGCAGCGCAGGATAGCTTTTGGACGGATAGTGCGAGAAATACTATCAAGACATATATTCTCCATCTCATAACTGAAAGAGGCATATCAGAATCGGATAGACACCTTGGTAAACTTTATGAATGGTTCAGATTACCTCAAGAAGAAGAGATAAAGTTGTGGGTTGATATGACCTATAATCCCCATACCAAATTTGGCGGCAATGAAATAAAATCTATGGCAGTGACAGCTGAAAAAACCTGGGCGGGCATTCAGGCACAAGCAAGAAAAAGCACCGCATTCCTTGAATCACCGCTCATTCAAAAATCACTGATGGCCTCTGAATTTGATCCGATGTCCATACAAACGCGCGGAACAACAGTGTATGTCATACTTCCAGAAAGAAATTTGAATACACATAAACCCTGGCTACGGATCGTTTTCGGAACAATGCTTAAGCTATGCAACTTTGTCGCGAAGAGAAGAGTAAATTTTTTAATGGACGAGTTTCCTATTCTCGGTCGTATGGATGACTTTTTACGTGCCTTCGCCTTTGGGCGGGGTCAAAAAATTTCCTGTTGGGTCTTCGCTCAAAGCTTATCGCAGCTAAAACAGATCTATGGAGAAGATGGTTTGAACACATTTATATCAAACTCACGGTTAAGGCAATTTTTTGGCGTGAATGATCTTTATACCCAAACTTATGTTTCAGATTTACTTGGAACAACAACGGAAATTACATCTACCAGAAACCGAGGCGACTCATCAGGGTCATCAACCAACTCTAATACGAGCTCTACCATGCTTGGACCGACTAGCACTGGTTCCGGTGAGCAAACGACTTTTGGAAGCTCTATGGGAGAAACTGAACAAATCATTCAGCGTAAATTAATGCTACCAGATGAAGTAGGTAACTTGACGAGTGACTTTATCCTTTTTGTAGATGGTGATAAATATAGAGTTCGTAAGTGGCCATACTATACTCCGAATGTTTATCCCGGCAGATTTGATCCTAATCCCTATGTTCATCAATAAGGCATGATAGGCACAAATAGAGCGGTATAAAAATATTGATCAGCCTTATATTCATCTGAAGGACTCTATGAATTTTAAAGAACGTACAATAAGCCAGATTGCTGACATGATTTGTGGCAACTTCAAATCTGAAGAGAGCTTCTTCGTTTATAGGAGTAGCAAGTATTTAACTGAGTTTTTTCAAGATGCGGACACGGATTACAGACACGACGGGTCAACCCGAGGCATATGGGTAACAGAATGTTTAAGAGAAATTTTAAGCCTGCCCCATGCTAGTGCCAATGTTCCACCAGAAGCTTTTTCGAGAGTCATCAGTGTCTTGATGGATCAGGGAGATGCAATGAATGAAGGCTCCGAAAGACCTGGTGCGTTATCGCTGTTAAATAGTTCATTGGCACGTGAAGGATTTGAAGCATTTTATGCATCCGATAACCAATGCTATTTGCGACACATCAAGACCGCAACTGTGGCTAATGTCATGGCTAATCCTCATCGGCCATTTTCCGCGCAAGAGTTAAAAAAGCGAGAGCAATTATCTGCATATCTGGATACGTGTTCGGAGGATGATTTAATTTATGAAATCCTCTTACCTCTCTTCCGGCAACTTGGGTATCACCGGGTAACAGCTGCCGGACACAAGGATAAACTTCTTGAATATGGAAAGGATGTCTGGATGAAATATACCCTGCCCACTCAGCATATAATCTATTTCGGATTGCAGGCCAAAAGAGGCAAACTTGATGCCGCTGGCGTTAGCAAAGCAGAAACAGCAAACGTCGCCGAGATGCATAACCAGGTTTCAATGATGTTAGGCCATGAAGTATTTGATCATGAATTAAACAGGAGAGTGCTCATAGATCACGCCATTATTGTCGCTGGTGGGGAAATAACGAAGGCTGCAAGAAACTGGTTAGGTGGTAAGCTTGACGCCGCAAAACGTAGCCAAATCTTGTTTATGGATAGACAGGATATTCTCGACCTGTTCGTTGTTAATAATGTTCAACTCCCAAAGGAAGCATTGCCTGATGTAGTTCCACCTACAGATGAATTACCTTTTTAACTGCTAAAAACGCTCGTAAGCTGTGCTTAGGGAAGATGTCTGATGGTAGTTCTTTAACCGACATTACAGCCCTGCTCCCTTCATCGGCTTCACCGCATATCGCGTTTCCGGGACCAGTGTAAAGTCCTCACCGTATTTCAGGAAATGTATTTTCATCCGCGTTGCCCCTATTCCTGTGACCCGGATCAGCCTCATGCCTTCGACGAGACATTGATAGCAGTCCTGACTTGAAACCTTAAGCTTGGCCCATGAAATGTCTTTGTCAGCCGTGCCTTTGATCTCGAACCTTTCTATTCTGCCTTCCGTGTTAACTTCTATATCTGCCCCTTTTGCCCCAAGCCTGAACGTAGCTCCCGGATCTCTAGCCAAGAAAAACAATTCAACGACTTTGACGGCGATATTCCCAACATGGCTATTCTTGCCAAGGTTCGGATAGGAGGTTAACAAGGTTTGTAATTGATCGGGTGTAATCTCAAAATCGTAGCTGGTCATAAATTAAATGTACATCACAGGTCCATAAAAAGAGCCCAAAAGTAAAAAGCCCCAGCTTATGCCGGGGCTTTAAAATCTTAAGGATTACTTCGGTTGTAGAGAGTGTAAATAAGCTGAAGCTTTGGAAGCCTCACTCGCGGCACCGATTAGGAAGTATTTATTGTCTTTGAGAACCTTTAACCAGTAATCGATATAGCTTGCGTGATTTTCCTTCGACGGTCTAGAAATCTCAAATTCCGTACAGGTAAAAGCTGCACCCAGTTCGGCAACAAGTTCTTCAGCAGCATAGGGTAAATCACCGAAACGTTTTCCGAATTTACGATCCAGGCGAGATGTATGTCCCGTCCAATGGGTCAGTTCATGCATCAGCGTCGAGTAATACCCTTCGGTTGCAGAACAATGTGCCGTATCAATAAATGACTCTTTCTTGGGCATCGAAATTCTGTCTGACAGCGGACTGTAACAAGCCTTGTCACTTCGATGATCAATGATTGCCTTTGTGTTACTTATAAATTCATCAACGTAGTCGATCCGTTCAACAAGTGATTTTGATTCGACAGGCACAATTTCTTTTTCTGGATCGTAACTGACAAGCTGATTACGATTAAATACGACAGATTGTTTCAGGAACGGGATCTTCTTAAGCTCGCCTTCTTCTTCACGCTCAATCGTATCGAAGTAAACGATCATGCTGCCCTTTTCATCTTTACGAACGGCTTCATCCTTTGATTGCCATTGTTTGTAGCTTGCCCATTCGTTTGACGTGAAGTTATTCTCCAATGACGATGCCCAGAGCAAGACGATGTTGACGCCACGATAGTGATTGTCAGTCGTGTAATTTTTAGGCAACTGAAATGATGTATCATTTGCGTTTGTGCGCCACGGTTTGAGCCACGGGGCAGTTCCCTTCTCCAGCTGCTTGACGATCTTATCTGTTACTTCCTGATAGAGATCACGGCGTTTATATTCCGGATTTGGCTTGAAGTTATTTTTCTTGGCAGTTGCGTTGGTCATTATTCAATCCTTTCTGATTGAGGCAAAATGGTAACGCTGATAACTGACCGACGGTTGAGCGAACGAACCGGCTGGAATTTTGTTCCGCGCGGAATCGCGAAGCGAGGGGAAAATTATAGTTGGTGGAGAGAGCTACGTCGGTAAATCACGCGTACATACCATGATGCCGCTCGCTCATCAGAAATGAAGCAATGTCGTATCGCATTAATGCTGGATAACAAGAGCCCAGGATTCCGAATATTAATCCAGAGATACCTAGACTAATCGATGTCGATTTTTAAGCACATGGATGTTGCCCCGACTACAACACTGGCATGATCAGGATGATACAAAGCAAATCAGCAACCAGTGCCAAAAACTACTTCAGCGACGCCTTAATCAAATCGGACTATTATCTGGATGAGCAGGAATTGGTTGGCAAGTTCAAGGGCAAGATTGCACAGCGTTTAGGCGTGTCAGGTATTGCATCGAAAGATGTGTTTAGCCTGCTGTGCGAAAACATAAATCCTGTAAAGGGGAAAGCACTAACGTCGCGCAAGAAGAGACAACGGACTTCCGGCTATGACATCAATTTTCATTGCCCGAAATCTGTCTCGGTTCTGCATGTCTTGTCTAAGGACAATCATATTCTGGATGCATTTCAGGATTCTGTGCATGACATCATGTGTGAGATAGAAGATGATAGCAAAACCCGACTGAGGAAAAACGGCAAGAATGAAGATCATGAAACAGGAGAATTGTTATGGGCTGATTTCGTGCACCAGACGGCCCGTCCTGTGGAAGGCGTCATGCCTGACCCTCATCTGCATTGCCATTGCTTTACGTTCAATGTGACGTGGGATGATATCGAAAGGAAATACAAGGCAGGTCAGTTTCGCGACATCAAGAGAGACATGCCGTATTATCAGGCCAAGTTTCACAAGAACCTGTCCGACCGACTGATTGAACTTGGCTATGGCATTCGAAAAACGAAAACGTCTTTTGAGGTTGAGGGTATTCCCGAGGATGTGATTGCCCTGTTCTCAAAAAGAACGAATGAGATTGGTCAGGCGGCCAAGCAGTTTAATATCACCAATCCTGGCGAGCTGGATAAACTCGGCAGCAAGACTCGCGGGAAAAAGCAAAAAGGGTCGAGTATGTCAGCTTTGAAAAAAGACTGGCGTCGACAGATTAAAGCGAAAGGGTTAGAAGGAAACCGCGCCAAAGGAGAGATCATCAGTCATGACCCCGACCGCAAACATCGGGCAACCAATCCGCACAACGTTATCGGACACGCGTTGTCGCATTCGTTTGAACGGGCCTCGGTCTTGCAAGATCGCCGTATTCTTCAGAAAGCCTATCAATACGCGACCGGGTTTGGCTCTGTGCCCATCGCCGGGATTGATCATGAGTTTGATACTAATCCTGACATATTGAAAGTGAAACAGGCCTCACAAACCCTTTGTACGACGTCTGAAGTTATCGCCCAGGAAACTGCGATGATCCAATTGGCCAAAGGGGGCAAGGATAAGTTCGAGCCCTTCTATGCCATCCCGCCGCAAATATTGCTGGCTGCGGAACAAAACAAGGCGATTACCCATGTGCTGAGTTCAGCTGACCAATGTGCCATCATTGAGGGGCGTGCAGGCACCGGAAAAACCACCCTGATGAAAGAAACCATTCGGTTGATCGAAGACACTGGTAAAGCAGTCGTCGTTGTCGCTCCGACCTCTCAGGCCTCCCGTGGCGTTCTAAAGGACGAAGGGTTCGAAGGAGCCGAAACCGTCGCCAAACTGCTATCTGATCCTTCCCTTCAGGATTCCATAAGAGATGGCGTCCTCTGGGTCGATGAAGCGGGCTTACTTGGGTTGAAAGACATGACTGCCGTCCTCCAACTGGCAGAGGACAAGAACGCAAGGGTTATTCTGTCCGGCGATACCAAACAACATTCTTCAGTTGCAGGCGGGGATGCATTAAGGTTAGTTAAGCTTTATGGCGATGTTAATGCCGTGTCCTTAACCACGATCTATCGACAAAAAAATGCTCAATACCGCGAGGCAGTAAAGGCTCTAGCGACAGGTGAGACAGCGCACTGTTTCAAGATCCTGGACGATCTGAATTCCATCAAGGTCATCAATAAGGCAAGCCCTGCCAGCCACCTGGCTGATGATTATCTGGAAACGGTTGAAAAAAGAAAGACGGCCCTTGTTATATCGCCAACGCATGCACAAGGTGATGAGGTAACGCTTTCGATCCGTCAGAAACTGAAAAAAGCAGGACGTTTGGGAAAGAAGGACAAACAGTTCAAAAAGCTGGTCAATTGCAATCTGACGAACGCTGAAAAATCTGACTATAGAAATTATGGTCCGGGCATGGTCATCCAGTTCACCCAAAACGCAAAAGAAGTCAAGCGCGGGAGTGCCTGGACTGTTAAGGCCGTCAATGATACGGAACTTGTCGTGACAGGTGCAAAAGGGAATGTCATGAACTTACCTGTAGGATTATGCGAAAAATGGGATGTTTTCAAAACATCAGTAATCCCGTTGGCCAGAAAGGATAAGATCCACATCACGCGCAATAGTTTCGATTCAAAACGAAACCGCCTGAATAACGGACAGGAACTGGAGATCGTTTCGATAAGCAAAAAGGGAAACATCATCGCCCGAAACCCCAGGAGCAAAACGCAATACGTATTGGATAAGGATTTCGGACATCTCGCCCATGGTTATGTGACGACATCTCACGCCGCACAAGGCAAAACGGTCGATGAGGTCTTCATCTATCAACCGTCGTCAACGTTTCCGGCAACAGACAGAAAACAATTTTATGTTTCCGTGTCTCGCGGCAGAGAGGTTGTGCATGTATACACGGATGATAAACAGGCACTGATCGACCACGCATCCGAGATGCGTGATCGTCAGTCGGGGCTGGAGCTATTAAGTTTTCACGAGCAGAAAGAAATCCTGTCCGCTCAGGGTAATACACAATTGGCTTCTCGAACCAAAAGGGTTATTCCTGCCTTAAATATGTAGGCTGGCCTCCGCAAGAGAAGAATAGGAATATGGATTGACGATCAGATGATCGATGACCACGATATCTAACAGCTTACCTCCATTACTGAGTTTTTGAGTTAAAAGAATATCGGCATCACTTGGATCTGTGTTACCTGATGGATGATTGTGAGCCGCGATAATTCCTGACGCCCTCGCCTTAAGCGCGGTTGCGAATACAATTTTAGGATCGACACGACAATCCGACACACCTCCTGTTGCAATGTTGGAAAATCCTAAACACCGATTATTCCGATCGAGCAACAGAATATTGAACTGTTCGACCAGTTCTATTTTATTCATATCCCACGCCTGCATCAGAACTGTATAGGCCTCAGATGGTGAAGTGACCCTTGGCCTTTCGGCAGTCTTGACCTTATTCCGATACAGGATTTCAATTTCAGTCACAGAGAAGAGCGACTGAATTCTGGATTCTTCCATCCGCGCCCCCTATTCCTTAAGCCCGAGTTTGTTCATGTACCATGCGTTCACATCTTTGTGAGGCTCATACATCATATTCATGGGCGTGAATTCCATGGAGGCTTGGGTCTTGAAGTAATCGGCCAAGGCTTGATTGGCCTTCTGCCCGGCAGCGTCATTATCCATCCATGTGTAACCGACTTTATAGCCGTAATTCTGGATGTACCCTGATGCCTTTTTGAGACAGGATAGCGAGTTGAGAATGATGGTATCATCTTCAAACTTCTTGCCTTTTTGGCTTGCGACGATTGACAGAAAATCCATGAACCCTTCGAAGATATTCACGCCTTCAGGCTTTGCTCGTGTCCCACGAATAAAGGTGACTGATTTACTTCCCAAGCACCCTTTAAAGAAAGGATTGCGGAGTTCATATCCTGCATCTTCATTACGCATGCCAAGCGCAAACATTGTTTTGCGAGAGTTCTGGTTGAAGACGCGGACTTCTTTGAGATATTCTTTGCCAACAGGTAACGGAATACCACGGTTCTGGAGGTATTGAACAAGGCCGGGATGTTCTATTTCTTTTTTCCCCCGCAAAATGAGCTTTTTGTCTTCGGGAGTTTCGTCGACCGTAGCAACGGTCGCGATAGAAGGTACATTGCCTGTCATGTTTCTGATCCATCTCAAGGCATCAGAAATATTATGACTTACATTGACGCTTTTTAAATAGTGACAAACAAAGTCAAGGTTATCGCCACCAACAGATTCGCCGAAATCAAACCATATATTCTTCTTGGTATTAAGATGAAAGCTGGGGGTGCGCTCTTGTCGGAACGGTGACAGGTACCATTCCTCCGTTCTGGTTTTCTTAGCGGGTTTGTAATTTATCTTGTCTAAGATAACAGACAGAGGTATTGTTTTAGCTTGTTCGATGTTCATAGAAAATCTCCTCAGATTGATTTGTTCGTGTCGACAAAGGGAAGGAGTTGGGCGCAATCCATTCCTTACCTGTTTTTTTATTTCTCCAATTGGCCACGCAGAAATCTATCGAGCTCTGAACGTCGATAACGGACTGCTCGGCCAACCTTGATTGGTTTGAGATCGTATCTTTTGGTGCAATCCCAAACGGCTAGTGTTCCAGGCGATAATGGTTTGGTACCGCCTAAATATTTCGCGGCAGATTTGCGGTCAAACAAATCATCAGGATTATTCGTAGCGTTCAAGTCACGTCTCCCTTCTGTTGAAAATAAGACCATGATATTCCAATAATCTTAAAATTGATTACACAACCAATTACAGTTTAGTGTTTACGTATTTAATGAAATTGGATGGAAAGAAACTCAATCCATTAAGAACGAATAACGTTCATACATATCCGTTAATGACAATGATCGAAAAACGGCAAGCAAAAATTAAACTAAATTAAAATCTCGCTTATTCAAATTTATATAAAAAGCAACACGGCCCCGATGAGGGGCCGTGTGCATATATCTTAGGTTATGATTAAACGACAGTCAGATTGTTATTCATCAACAATGCGTCGACATCAAGGCCCGTTACGTTGCTGAGCGTTGCAATCTGTGCCGAGCTGTAGGTTGATCCTGTTCCGTCACGGTCAACAAAAAGCCGGCTGTCTGCGCCGCTGACGCTCAATGATACGAAATCATTGATGTCACTCACCCCAGCCGTATAGCCCGTCAGAAGATCGGCGATATTCAATGTATCGCTTTCAAGCGTTGAGAAATCCTTGATCACGTCGATGTTGTTAAAGGCATTGGCCGCGTAGAAGATAAAGCTGTCCGCTCCTGCCCCGCCATAGAGCGTATCAAGACCGTTTGCACCGCGCAGGATATCGTCACCGACGCCACCATGAAGCTGGTCCGCGCCATCGCCGCCGATAAGCGTGTCGTTTCCGCTGCCGCCGTGAATATCGTCATCCCCGCCCGCGCCGTCGAGAGTGTCATTGCCCGCATAGCCGATCATGACGTTGTGGGAGGAGGTTCCGGTCTGGGTATCTGCAGACGAGGTTCCCTTGGTCCAGGTCGCGTAGTCGGTAAAGGTGGTCAGGAAGCCATCATCGAATTGGATCTTCTCCAGCTGATAGGTTGAGCTGTAATTATGATCGACAACGGTCACAACGTTTATACCTGACTGAACCGTAATCACTGCATTATAGCCAGACGCTGCGACAGTAATGTCATTGATCGTCGTCCCGCCTATCAGACGCAGCGTATCGGTGCCGCTAAACGCGTTAACGCTGTCAAGGCCCGAACCATACAGAAATGTATCATCGCCGCTATCGCCCCAAAGCGTGTCATCTCCCGCGCCACCATCGAGAATATCATCACCGCCCTGACCATAAAGAGTATCATTTCCGTTGCCTCCGATCAGCATGTCGTTACCTGTACCGCCATACAGATAATCGCTGCCGTCCAGACCGTAAATGACATCATCAATCGATCCGTTATAGAGGATGTTATAGATGTAGTCGTTGCCCGCAGTGCCATAGGTAAAGGGCTGCACGTTTAACAGATTGAACGTGCTGTTATCGCTGAATTTCAAGGTTTCGAAGGCGTAATAGGTTGAATAAAAATAGTCATCCAGCGTGATGGTGTTCGAGCTGTTGATTTCGATCACCAGATCATAGGGGTTAGTAGAATAGCGTTTGAACGATAGGTCTTCCAGAGTCCACCCGGCCACCATCTCGATGACATCAGCGGCGGAACCGCTGCCCTGTTCGTTCATGATGTCATGACCGCTGACATAGATATAGGTGTCATTGCCATAGCCGCCGCGCAGGGTATCGTTCCCTGCTCCGCCATTCATAATGTCGTCATTATTGCCGCCATCAAGAATATCTGCCCCCAGACCGCCTAGCAATATATCGTTGCCGTCACCGCCATACATGGTATCGTCACCGTCACCGCCATCAAGCGTATCCGCTCCAGCATAGCCGTTCAGCGTATCGCTGCCGCCCATGCCATAGAATGTGTTGTCGCTGAAGGTGCCATTCAGAGTATTGTTGCTGTTGTCTCCTTGCAGCGTATAGGCAACTGTCGTCAAATTGACGGACGGTCCACCATTGAAATTCAGCGTCTCGACAGCGCCACCGCCTGCAAAATGATTCTTGATCGTGATGGAATTATTCGCATCGAAGACAATCTTGAGATCATCCAAGATTTTGTAATAAACAGTCGCACCCGACGTAAAGCCGGATGGAAGATTGATCACATCCGTTCCGGAGATATCCTGGAGCGTGTCATGGCCGGATGCATAGGTATAGGTGTCGTTACCATAGCCGCCATCGATAAAGTCATTTCCGGCATTGCCCGCAAGCGTATCGTTGCCATCATTACCTTCAATCCGGTCATTCCCGTCACCACCGGAAATCGTATCGGTGCCATAACCGCCATAGATTTCATCAACACCGTTGCCGCCGTTCAGCGTGTCATTGCCGTCACGGCCCCACAGGACATCGTTACCATCACCACCATTCAACGTGTCATTCTGGCTCGCGCCATACTGCACACCCCAAAGAGTATCGTAGCCATAGGTGCCCGTCATCGTCCAGCTTTGTGTCGCCAGATTGAACGTGGACGAGTCACTAAACTGGATCGTTTCGATCCCCTGTCCGTTCTTGAACTGGTTGCGGATGGTGATTTCGCCTATGAACGATCCATTAGAGATATTAATGACCAGATCATTCTCTCCAGCGCGGACAAAGGTCAGGTGCGAAAGTGTAATACCCGCACCAAACTGGATCTTGTCAGTGCCCGACGTGTCTTCATACACGTCATAGCCACCATTAACGTTATAAATGTACGTATCGTTCCCGGCGCGACCGTAAGCCAGATCGCTATCCAGGCCGCCATTGAAGGTATCGTTACCTGTACCGCCTTCAAATGTATCGTTCCCTGCATTGCCGTTAAAAGTATCATTGCCCCCATTGCCGTTGATGAGGTCATTGTCAGATCCACCATTCAGGGTTTCGCCAGACGAGGTCCCGTTAGTAGTTGTGAACTCAGGCGTAAAAACAGCCTCACCGAGGATAGATGTCAATGACAGCGTCGAATCCGTATCAACAATCGCATCTTCCAGAGCATCGAGATCGCCGCTGCTTAGATTATCCGTACCAATCGTATATTCGATCACGCGGACGACATTTGACCAGAAGGTCTCCTTCGCAGCTGTCGAACCAAGGCCCATTGCTTCGGTTTCTAAAGAACCAAGCTTAGTCAGGTCGAGCCCTGTAATGCCCTCTAACGTGTCTAAAGCAGGGTTATACACAACATTGCCAGTAAAAAGTTCCCCTCCTGCGCCTTGGGCTAAAAGAGTGGCGTAGATGTGATTGAAAGCAAGGTCGAAAGCTTGTGTTAAAGTATAACCTGCATGCACGCCTGGATTAGAATATAAACCATTTTGCAAAAAGGGCTGGCCTGTCATCTTCTCAAGAAAAGCTAACTCATGGGCGTCAACGAAAAGCCCACGGCTTCCAGTCACTACACTTTCAACCCCTGCCCAGCGATATATGATGGCACGTACATCATCAGCGGTTGTATTTGTAGAGTCAAAAAGATCCGCAAATGTTTTAGCGTGCAGGTTTGATACGCGATCAAGTAGATTACCCGTAGCTGAATTATCAAGAGACATGGCTACAGATAAAATTGGAAGATCACCATAACCCTTTGCAGTGGGCAAAAGCATTACACGCCCATCCATTACGAAGTCTTTATTATAAACGGTATTAACATCACTGTATTTAAACCATGCATCAACAATTGACCTGGTATTCCCGCCAATAGTGTAAGTAGATGTGTGGGTAATCGTATTGCCAGCATTTACAATATTCGTGGTTGAGGCATTTAAATCTATTTGAGTGATTTGAAGATCGTCTAATGTATGAAGCTCGGTCGCTTCTGAGTATCCGTTTCCATTAGCATCTCGCCAAACGCGCAGGTCGCCCCAAACTGTATCTTCAGCCGTGATTTTGTTATCACCATTTGAATCATTCAAACGAAGTTCAGAAAAACCATCGGTTACTTTATCACCAAATAATTCAATATGGTTGTTGATTATGCCGTCATTATTTGAATCAATGACCAGTAAACCATCATCCGGTCCAACCCAAGCTGATGCTTCAGCCATGCCATCATTATCAACATCCCAATAAACTGCATCACCACTTTGCAAATTGATAAGTTCAATACCATCACCGTCAAGATCTAAAACCAGAGGCGAGGCTTCTTCACCTGCCATGTCCCAAAGATCGAGGAGTTCTTGAACATCTGCATTGTCAATGTCGCTTGCATCATTATCGCCTGCCCCAGGATCAAGATTATTCAAATCCTCTGTTTGAGCATTGGGGGAATCAATTTTTACACCTAACCAACCATGGGGATCAAATAGACCAGATGTTTCACCTGCCTCTATCACCCCGTCTTTATCAACATCATAACTGATTGTAAAAGGATCAGGACGTAGATTGTTTGCATTCCCTAAAACAGTTGTTTCCGGTATGTTTGGAATGACTGTACCGTCTGGATTAAATGGGTTTACCCCAATAAACATCTTGTTCGTCATACCTTTGCCCCACTTTGCCCAGTTATCCATAATACCATCATTATTTTTATCATACTCCGGTTTGACAATGGTGGGATTTAAAAAGTCATTAGTAGTGCCAATGATGGAGGCTTGTCCAGAAACGCGCTCTGCTAACCTCTTTTCTACAGCTGCAACATAGGCAGCATCAGCAGTAGGCAAACCAGTCCAGCTTCCGCCGCCCTCACCCTGAACCCCAGAATACTGAGCAGGCTCATTAATCACGTTTTGTATGAGTCTTCCTCCATAAATTTCTGTTGAGCCTGAGGCCGCTCGATTGATTACTTGGTCGACAATTATCGCTGTTACGTATTCGATTGCTGCGGTTTGGCTTCCTAATATTGTAGTATAAAAGCCTACCAAAGGACTCAGTTCATTTTTTGCAAGCCTAGCAAGTGCATCAACGTCATCATATATACCGTTGCTATCTGAGTCTGTAGTCGAGATAACTAAATTGGCTGTGGTCATAGAGCACCTATTGTTTCAGACATTGTTGAAATCTCCAAATTGAGGAGACAGTGGGGAGTGGTTTGTATTCATCAACGATAGTTTCTTGTTCAGAGGACGGTAATTCAACAGCCTTGGAATTCTTCCAATCTACTATTTGTATAGTTGAACCAAGTCCCGGCGATATAATGAAATCAGGCGGTTGATTAGAGTCGTAGTTAGCAAATTTAAAATCGCTATTTACCATTGCTATTGAAAAGGACCATTTATCTGCTTTGTCAACCGACATAACCTTACAAACCGGAAAGATACCCTGAGAACAAAGATATCTCATGTTGAGGATGCTCATTACCTTATCAGTTGACGCATTAATCGTAACTAAGTCGAAACTTAATAGCCCCTTGCCAGGCTGTCCACCATTGCTAAGAGTCTTTACATCTAAGAAATATTTTCTGTTTCCAAAAGGTTTGTCGTCTTGATTTTCAGCATATCGTGCGGTTGAACCATTGCAAACTTGAACAGGTGGAGACTTAACATGTTGTCTTCCTACCTTTGCCACAGACTTAGGGACCGGATATGGCGCAGGATACTGAGGATCTCTTGCATAAGTTACATTTGTCCAAATTGTCAACACAAATAAAATCAAGCTGATCCATTTACTGGCCCTCGAAAAATCCATCTCATTCCTACGTTTCGTTAGATATAACAGTGAAAAACATTGCATTAACGAAGTCCCATAAACAGAAAAGCACGCATGCATTCTAAACTGAAGTCCATAAGATTTAAAACGTAGGGGCAAAGGGCTTGATAGGAATCCGATTAGTTGGAATAGCCTATTAGTAACAACTAATAATGGTTAGGCAAGCAAAATCTTTATAACTTATTTATACCGCTTATCCACCTGAAGATGATATTATTATGTTTATCTGCAAGAGAAATATTGCATATTTAGGCCAAAAAATAAATTTCTATAGTGTTTGTTCATACACAAACGAACGTCTGCTACTTAACAAAACTGTTTTTTCATTTCACCTAAAACTATGCTCACAGCAGCCGAATACAAATAAATCCGCGTCATTTCCACTCAAATTTTTTGTCAATAGAGGTGAATTCCGTTCAAAGGTAATCGTTCGTTTACCTGCGAACGCGATAATGATTGGTATGTACGTCAATCGTTGGCCTGATGAAAATTGCAATCACCTATTACCGTGTCTCAACAGAACAACAAGGTATAAGTGGCTTGGGCCTTGCAGCACAGGAAAAATGCGTGAAAGACTTTGCAGAGAGGAATCAATTAAGCCTGGTTCAAGAGTTTGTTGAGGTAGATTCCGGAAAGAAGAATGTTCGTCCAATATTAGCAGAAGCATTGGCAGCTTGCCGGAAGCAAAACGCCATTCTATTGATTGCAAAACTGGATCGTCTCGGCAGAAACGTTTCTTTTATTTCATCGCTTCTTGAATCGGATGTTGAGTTTGTCGCAGTTGATAATCCGTTCGCTACAAAACTAATCGTTCATATTCTTGCTGCTTTTGCAGAATATGAACGAGATCAAATAAGCATCCGTACGAAACAGGCTCTTGCAGCAGCAAAGCTTCGCGGCGTTCGTCTTGGCCGACATGGTGCTGATATACTTTCTAACACAAATCGGGACACTGCTAATGCTTATGCGAGAACAATGCAACCTGTAATACAGGCTCTGACACTAGAAGGTTATGTAACCGTTAGAGAACTTATGGCGGTCATGAACAGACGTAAGATCGCAACCTTTAACGGTAAGAGAAGTAGATGGCATATCGCATCCGTTCATGCCCTATTAAAACGAATAGAAAATCTGGAACAATTACCTAACATAAAAACTTCAAACAATGGCAAAGATCATCCTTGAACCGAACGAAACGTTTGAGCACTTCCACAGTGAACTCAGCAGTACAGAATTATTATCCGGTAGCGCGAATTATCGTACCGATGATATTTCAATGGAGCTGCAATTGAACGAGCCCGTATTGACTCCGGCAAACAAGTCCCATATTCTAACTAACACAGGCAATATGGAATGTGTTATCGGATGCAGTCACTAGCATCTTGAGAGGTCAATATTAAACGCCACGGTGGGACCAGTTCAAACAATTCCAGACCTCAGCAAACGCTGAGGTCTTTTGACTTATTAAAAGCCACCTTGATTGGCCTCACGATTACATTCCTCGTTCTTACAATATATGCCATTGTACAGGAGAATCTTTCGTTATTTGGTATAGAACCTAGCAAAATACTCTCACTAAAGATTCTCGATACTTCATCGGCAGCTACATTATTTGTTACTCTGTTAGGCGCCCTCGTCGTGCGTCATCAATTTGTTGTTAGTCTCCGTCCACGCTTGAGTTATTCGTCGAAGATTACAAAGAGCGATAACGTGGATTCCAATGGTGACCATTGCAAAGTATGGCAGGTCAGTATCCGCAATGCCGGGCTTGGCGCAGCTATAATTACCAGCATTCAATTCAAGTTCGCAAACAAGACTGAAAAAGAAAATTCCAAACTCCTCTCAAATGAAGAGCTAGTAAAAGAATTAGAAAAACATGATTTAATTCTTGATCAGGATTACTGGTTGGAATTTATTTCTAGTGGTTTCACACTTGCTCCCGAAAAAGACTGTTGTTTATTTGAGATAAGAATTGAACATTTCAGTAAAATAAAACATCTTGAGGCAATCGTTTTCTTCCAGGGTTTTTTAGGAGAGAGGTATTCTAGAGATATAGCCTTTTCTCCTCCAGAAGTTGGGAAAAGAAAAATATCGTAGCAGACTATTTAAATATGTTGGGATCCTTTATGCGACGTTTTTAGTTACAGTTCACTTATTTTAGCTATCATATTTCACCTCAGTACAATTTCTAACAATTTGAACCTAATAAACGGTCAATTGTCAGGCTATAGCCTTCCATCAAGTCTTCCCATTTCCCTTCTTCCCAAGGGGTAATATCAAACAAGTAGTATATCCTTCTGAGTCAAAAACCGAGACGACTAGACAGCTGTGTTTGATGGTAAGGGTAACATTGATACGAAATGCATAATTACGTGACTGGGGAGTGAAAATTAGGATGTGCTTGATAGCCAAAAGTTGCAGATTTTCCTTCACGGAACCAACGTATAAAGACGGAAAAAAAATGTTTATTCCTCGCGTTTACAATGCGTATTACACAAAACGGGCTGAAATATGATTTAAGCTTAGAATCTATTTCTAACGCAAAACCCCTTGTAAAAGAATTGTCTTGGAAATTGAGTAATATAAAAAGATAACAATTGCAAAAAAGATTTACAGACGAATAAAATATAAAGAAATTCGGTCAAACTAATTTTTTGTTTTATTTCCAAATTGGATTAACTTAAATGTTAAATTTATTTTATGAACAAAGAAATAGAAAAACTAGAGTCCAATAATACATTAGAAGTTAAGAAGAGCCACGCTAATGAAAATATAATTGGAAATGAAGAGTCCGCCACTCGTACAATGGCACTTTTCGAAGCGGACTTTAAGATCCATGCTGATCGCGGCTCCAATTGTTTCAAAGATCTTGATATAAAAAATTAGTTGATACGGCTTGATTGAGATAGCGGCAAGTTGGTGTAATTCAGTGATTTCAGCCTGTGTGTCTGAACCTCACTTTGCATGTGCAATTATTGGTGGATCAGTGGTAAAAGGACAAGCTGACAGCGACTCTGACGTAGATCTTTCTATTGTTTGTTCTGATGATGTAACGAGTAACATCCTTCAGCACATTCAAACCAAATGTCATACCATTTTTCTAACTCAAGACAGATACGGGGTTCAGGTAGCAGTACAATTGGATGATGGTTTGGTTTTAGATGTTCACCTAATTCAAAATTCTATTTGCCATGAATTGGTAGCGTGCTTCAACAAAGGGATAGATCTTTCGAATCGCACACAAGATTTTTTGTGGAATATTTCCTCTGGCAAGAGATGTTTTTGCTCCGGCGTATCTCCAGAATACAAGATTACTTACAGTAATGAAATTAGGTTCAACTTATTAAAGAGATATCGCCCTTTACTTTCTACTCACAAGTTGGATGTTCATTTTTCTAGAGGTGATATCATGCAACAGTGGGAAACACTGCTAAATATATCTAAAGTTTTGGTAAATGTAGGCTATGCATTGAATAAAGAATTATTCAATGGGTACAAGCATATTCAACACCGCTTGTCTAATTGGCCTGGCCAACTTCAACTTACGTTGACCACGCTCATGTCCTTCAATCAATTAAATTGGAGGGATGCTTATAGCACTTTTGTCAATCAGCTGGAGAATGTAGCTGTACTCGTGGATAAAGAACTACTGTCGTTGCAAAAGTACGGAGAGGATACAGTAACGTTTTGACTTGTGTGACCGTCCGTTGTTCAATTCCTTGCATAGCCACTTGTTGTATGCGCGACCAGGTGCCCGCTGAAAACTTTCCCATTCGGAAGTCTCACCACTTCAACTAGCCGTCTTTCTTTTTCAAATCCAAGCCTAGTGAATAATTGCTGTGAAGGAATATTACAATCGGCATATACAGCGTACCATTTTGCAGCCTGCATTATACGAGAGGAATAGTGTATTAATTCGCGTATTGCTTCAAGCATATAGCCTTGGCGTTGGTAAGGTTTTCGACACCAAATTCCGCAAAATTCATATTCATTTATAGCTGGCAGGAATGGGGCAAGTCGCACCAATAACACCAGCTCGCCATTATTTTTTAAAAACCCTCCGAATGTAAAATCTTCGCCGGCAATAAATCTTTGTTGGCACCGCTGCGCGTATGCAGTGCTACTTTCTTGACAGGCGAATTCGGCACGGTTTGTTGCCCATTGCATCGTTTGCGCAAGATCATCCCATGTTTCGTCAACAGCATTAGAAATTTGCTTGCCGTCTTCTGTAGTTAGCATTCGAAGCACCAAGCGAGGAGTTGTGATGGGTAAATTTTTAGAAGGGTCTATACTCGCCACAATTCACTTCCTCCAAGGCTAAAACGACATTTGAGAGATTCGGCATTGTCAGATTATTTAAATAACTTGATTAGCTTAATTGAAAATAAACTGATGAGCAACACGATTTTTGCAACTATCCAAGACCAAGAATTTATCTCTAAAATTTATGGACGAGATGTCTACCATGACAAGTCAGGAACGATTGGTGCGGAATTAACCAGTTTCTTTAAAAATCCCGTGCAGACACTGTCTGCGCTTGGGCCAGTCATACGAGGTGATCTTTTTTTATTTAAGAATGGAGTGGCGTGCCGAGAAGCCGTATATTTTGATGCTCAAAAAGACAAAATTCTCTGGGATCGGATCTGGCAAATGTACCATACAGAAGGAGTCACTATCTATCTCAGAGGATTACAGAAATATTTCTCGGAGGTTTCAAGATGTTTAAATTATTTTACCTCGAGCTTCCCTAATCGTATTCCATTCGCGAATATTTTTATCACACCTAAAGAATCTATAGGCCTCAATGCTCATTTCGATCCCACTGAGTTTATTGTCTACCAATTGAGCGGAGAAAAACTTTGGGACACCTGGCATTCCCCCCCGCACGAGCAGGCAGAGGAGATGATGCCGGAGGAAATGGCTGAATATTGCAAAGGAATTACGTCCTCGCGTAAATCTGAAATCACATGTGCCCTAAAGCCTGGCGATGCGATGTACATGCCTCTTTACCGAATACATGCGCCTCGTACCCAAGCTCACTCATCGTCTCATATTACTGTGGGCTTAGCGGATGTTACATCTAAAAGATTACAGAATTAAGATGAAAATGCTCAACCGACGTTTACAGCTTTCAAGACTTTTGCGACGAAAATTAAATGCTTTCATTACTGGCAAGCAGCACGCGTTCTTTATCGAGAAAGCTACTGAAATTGAGCCTTTACCGGAGACGCCTTACAGGGGGCTCGAGAGAATGTACAACGTTAGAGTCCCACATCTTTCACTTGAGATCGATTTTCTGTTGGATGGTATAATACGCTACCTAGGTTGCTCCTCAGCTAACAACCAGTATAACATCGATGCATTTGACGAGCAACAATGGAGCGATGCATTGCCGTTTCATTATGACAGGGCAGCCGAATTTACCTTGTTAGCTGGACTAAGGGGAGCTGAGAATAAATTTACTGTGGTGATTTCATTTCACGATGTGTTGGATTTAATGAATGAAAGTGACAGGCAAATATTGTGCAAACCCTATTTCTATGCATTTTCAACTCAATTGAAGGAAACTGTCTCGAATTTGACCATCTTCATTAATGATGCGAAGAGTATTTTTGCATTGCATCCCGATATATATACACACCAGCTAGAGCTTGCTGATGTTTTTGCGAATACCCCTATTGCTTCTACAGCATTGGAGAATTTGAGAAATTTAATTGCTCGGCTTGATCTCGATTTGCTTTCAAAAGAGATTTATACTCCTCCAACAATATATAAAAAATTTAATGCAAAAGCTTATGGCTTGCAAGCCGGTGATATACTAATCCTACGTAACGCCTATTTACTGCATGGACGTACAGCGGGACATGTGATTGATATCAAGCAAAACAGATGGTTGAAAACAATTTTTGTTAGCGGTTAATTACCACCCCGCTCATAAGGATAGCGCCTGTACATACGAAAATCTATTACTCAAGACTACCCGACATTATTAAACATTACTGTAAGGCAAAATGCAGTATTAGTTTTTTGGCTTAATCTACATTCGACCTTCAAAACTTATTGGAGGAGTATATGACGAGTAATAACCTTTCGCGATGCTATTACATAGCAGCAAAAGTCGTAGCTGAGTTTGGTGATACGTACTTACCCGTATTCGAAAGGCTGCATAACGAAATTCAAAAACATCAGGAGAAGTCAGACATAAAATCTCTTGCATTGCGAGTTGCAGAAGAGATAGATTGATCTTGTAACATGATAGAAGTCGAACCCGGCACCGAACCCAAAATACTACCCACAGAGTAAATAGCCGAGTTCCAAGTCATTGTTAAAAAAGGGTTTGAGCGGAGCGATAATAAAATAATCGTTCTTGCCCAGGGAGCCATTCTCGCCATTTGAGCGAGTGTATTCCTGATTATTACTCTTTAATAACAAACGAATTATACCGTTTACGGTATCGTTCCGTGGCACTTTATTTCCCTGTTGCACCCAAATTCGAACCCAAATCCGAACCCACAGGGGGAGCCATGCAATACATAATCAAACTAAACAGCCACTATTATTTCAATCGCCGCGTTCCTATTGAACTCCGCGAATTTGACACCAGACATCGAGTCCGGTTCTCGTTAAAAACGGACAGTCGGAAAGAAGCGGCCAGATTGGCTGTATTACAAAACGACCAATTAGAGAATTATTGGAAGCAACTCGTAACCACAGGCAAGAAGCATTGTCACGACGTCTATGAAGGCGTTGTTAAAAGAGCCAAGCTTTATGGTTTCGGGTATTTGCCACAACAGGAATTGGCTTTGGCCCCTACCAAAGAGCTCATCCAAAGACTTGTCTACGTAGAGAAAGAAAACTTCAATCCGGCTCATGTCGAAGCTGTGCTTGGTGGCGTCAGTAAACCGGAGATTAGGATTGATGATGCATTCATTCGTTTCCTTGATTATTCAAAAGGTGCGACATTCAACAAGTCTCCCAATCAAATGCGAAAATGGAAAAATCCAAGGAAACGAGCTATACACAATTTAATTAGCGTTATTGGAAATAAGCCCCTGACCCAAGTTACAAGAGACGACATCCTGAAATTTCGGGATTGGTGGTTGTTGCGCATCCAGTCTGAGAAACTAGGCACAAATGGAGCAAACAAAAATTTCATTCAATTGAAAATGATCTTTCAATTGGTCAATGAAAACCTAAACCTAAACATTGACGTAGAGAATCTTTTTAAGAAAATACTCCTGAATGAAAACGAGGACTCGAAGCGATTGCCCTTTGAGACTGATTACATCATCAAGACACTTCTGAAATCATCCAATTTATCAGGCCTTAATGCACAAGCTAAAGCAGCTCTCTACATCATAGCTGAAACTGGTGCTGGATTAGCCGAGCAAATTGGGCTCACCAAAGATGACATCATTCTGGACGCCGAAATCCCGCATATCATTATCCGGCCTGGAAAACAAAATGGACTCAAGACAAAATACCGGAAGAGAATAATCCCTCTGGTTGGTTATGCTTTGGATGCATTGAAGGAGTTGCCAAATGGACTGACAGATTACAAAGATTCTGCTGACAGGCTATCAGCCGTCTTGGGTAAATTCTTAAGAGAGAACAATCTGTTGCCTTCAGAATACCATACGGTTTATTCATTGCGGCATAGTTTTCAAGATCGTTTGCTTGCAGTTAATGCTCCAGATAGGGTTCAGGCTGATTTAATGGGCCATAAGTTTAACCGTCAGTCGTATGGTAAAGGAGCGAGTCTAGAACAGAAATTTGAGTGGATGAAAAAAGTGCAGTTAAAATAACTAGCGCCCCTTCTCTTTATCCTGGTTCATTTGGGATTGTTTCAATTGGGCCAAAAGCTTTTCGCGATCATGCTGCTTTTGGCCAAGGGTTAAACCTTGGAAATACATGCTAGAGGTGTTTTCGGTTTTTAGTAATTGCTTTAATAGTTCAGGCTCATGCTGGCTTAACAAATACCCAGCATTAAATCCTTTAGTGTATGCCTTATCTTGTTCTTCCATTGTTGAAAGTATCTTTTGAGTTTAGTTCTAAATATTCATTGATTGAATCTGTGTCGTAGAGAATAATTTTCTTCTCTGGCTGTGAGAAGCGGATTTTTCCTTCATCACGAAGTTTTTGCAGTGTTGTCTTACTTGTAATACGTAGCTTTTGCATCGCCTCTTCGCCTGAAACCCACTTATCTTCTTTGTAAGCATTCTGTTCTTTGATACGCTGTAAGATGCGGTCAATTAGAGAATAAAAAGCCTCATCTTCTAAACAAATTACTTCCATATTAAAGGTATCTGTAATTAAATCAGTTATCTGACGATGCGCTAACTATATCCATCGTCTCATCTAGATACTTTACTTGCTGATTTTTATAATCTTGCAAAAAGCTACGTTTTGATTTTCCGTCTCCTATTGCAATTAGTGTTGCACCCCCTTTGAAATGCTCCGCATTATATTTTTGCGCATTGTCAATTTGATTTTCAGCTTGAGCGATTGAAAATATAGTTTGTGTATCCTTAGGACTATGCTTACTGATAAATTTCAAAATAATATCTTTGTTATTAATCTCTAAATCCTCTTTAAAAACTGCATCCAGCAGAAAAGGAAAACGGTGAATTCCAGAGGTCGAAGCAATCATTTGATTGAAGGCAAAGTGGTAAGCCATGATCGTTTTGTGTAGTTCTACACCTTGCGATGGGAATGCTGATATTTGATATAATTTTGTAAAACGATCCTCTTCAAGTTTTTTTGCACCGAGATAAGCTAGATTGTTATGAAAGATTGTCTCAAATTCTCTACTTTGATTAATACGAGAACGTTCTACCTGTTTGTCTGTCTTATATTTTGATAGTTTCGATTCGATCTCGTCTTTTTCAAGTATCAAATCTCCCAGCCTTTTACTAAGATTATCAGCAAGCCTTAAGGTAGCCTTGCTATTCAACCAACTATCATAAGTTACCCCACTCTCGATATACTTATTTAAAATCCTATATTCTTCGCCTATCGCAAATCTTTCATCACTTATAAACTTAGACAAAGTATTTATTTTCGATTGAATATCTCTTATTTTTGCCTTTATCACATTCATTTCCCGCACTGTGTCATTCTCTTCTTGGAAAAAAATATACATTTCTGAAATTCCTACAGGGAGAGTTTGTTCACATGTAGGGCAATTTCCAATTTCTGGTTGTTGCTTCTTCAAGTTATGTGAGACTTTTTGAATAACTGATTTCCTTTCCTCGAGATATGCAAGTTCATTACATTTTAGGACGTATTCGTTTTCTCTTTCGGTTAGGATAGTATGCCTTTGGCTGTATTTTTCTACGTAATCTTTAGAGGTATTGATAAACTGCTCGTCCATCAACTTTGTGAGTTTTATCTCTTCACTTTTATTCTCAAACCGCCTGATAATATCAATCTCGGCATTTTTGTTTTTCAACTGGATCGTGAGTTTATGTTTTTCAACTCTGTCGATGGCGGCGTCAAGACCTAAGTAATAGTCAAGATAATCCTCTTTAAAATTTTTATAGAAATCTAGACTGCTAAAAGATTTACGCAAATACACCCATCCTACAGTTTGCGAGATGTAGTACGGAAGAAACATTGTTTCAATGGGCGCGCTTTTATATTCGCCTTGACTTTCCAGGAGTAAAGAAAATTCAAAAAGTTCATTAAGGTAATGCTTTAGTTTTATGTGCTCTGCAGAAGCATTTCCATTGATTCCATTAAAACGCTTAATTGGTGACCCAGATTTCTTTAAGTACAAGGTATCGTCATCGCGAATTATTGTAACTGTTAAAATCTGCGTGTCGTACTTTATTGAAAAATCAACTCGAAAAATCACTTTATCGGCAAGCAGTTCTTTTAGATAGAGATTGCCGTCATTGATACCAAAAGTGTACAACAAGGCCAAAAAGAAAGTGCTTTTCCCGGAAGTATTAGGTCCGTGAACTATATTAATATGCTCGCCGAATTCAGTGTAAAAATATTTGCTTTTCTCTTCGGAGTAGGCAAAAAACCTATCAAATTTTAATATGACACTCATGACTAACCTTTTAATTCAACATATGCAGCATAGATTGCCGCTTTTAGATCAATATCACTCAAATTCGAACTTCTTTCGGCCGAAAATTTTGTGTATATGTCGCCCAAGCACGTCACATCATCAGTATGACTTACCCATCTCGCCTTATTGTCAAAAACATATTTTCGCACATTTCTATGCGACTTTTGTTTTAAATCTTTAAATAGATCTAAGCTATTTTGAAACTGTAACCTAAACCTGCTCTCGTCAAAAACTGAGATTCCTAGCATCATACTAATTTTATCTCCCTTTCCTCTCCACAGTTCATAGGCCCTCGCCTTTGTGGTGATAATCTGCATTGCGTCCGAGATTACATCACTATCTACTCGTTTGGTTTTATCCATCAGTTTAGCGACACTTCCATTATTCAATACATTTTCTACGTCGCGAAATAGCAACAGGAGGGCGTCAACAGCCGCTGAAGGGTCATTAACTTGACTCCCAAATATTCGATGGAACTGACCTACAAGACCGTCTTTTTGCCCACGTGCAGTTTTTGGCAAGTCAATGTAGAGTAGGGAAAGATTGTCAAGCTGCGCAAGTTGTTCGGGAGCGGTGACGGCCTGTTTTGCTAGACCCTTCAATATGTTATGTTGGATATCAATGTCGATCATTACAAATTTGAGATCGTTGTTACCTGCATTTACTAATGCGGTCTTTGGATTTTTCTTTTTCCCGCAGCTCAGGGCTATCGACTCATTAGTAACAAAACGAAGGTTATGCGTATAAGCGGCATCCTTTGGGTGGGTGTCAGCGTTTAAATCAAGCCCAACTTGTGTAAGCTTTTTCAGGATCTCAGAAATTCCCTTACCCATCGACCATTGGTTGGAAGCTTTTTTCGACTGGTAAGCCTCAATTGAAGTAATAATTTGTGCTGGCGTTAAAAAGCAAAATAGAAAATCATCATGGTGCTCTAAACAGATGAAATACTTCTGGTTCTTTAAGGTCGAGTATTTCTCGAACAGTAGATATAATGCGCAATGCTTTTGAAATTCAATTCCTGTTGAATTATGGACACCTGCATTTGTAGCTGGATTATAACCGTTCATTAGCTTCGACTGGATGATTTCAGGTTGACAAGAAAAATAGTAAGTAAAATAGAACTTTAGTCTAATATAGCCAATGTGGATAGAACTAGAATGCTCAATGTTGTACCTATGTTGTACCAAAAGAAAAAGGCTTCGAGGTTTATCGCCTCAAAGCCTTAATTGATCTGTGGTGTGGGCCGGGATCGAACCGGCGACACAAGGATTTTCAGTCCTTTGCTCTACCAACTGAGCTACCGCACCTTTCCGTTGAACGGGCTGCAAATATACACTGCCAGGTTAAATAAACAAAAAATGTCCAAAATTTTATTTGAGGTGCCAATCAATAAAAACATGAAATTTTAATTACCAATCCCAAATACCAAATTCAGTTAACTTTCTAATATATCTTTTCATTTCAAATAATTCCAATCAAAACAACCACACAATTCCAGGATGAAAAAATATCTATCAGCGCTGCTCTCTTTAATTTACTTCTTCACTGCCAATGCCCAGCAGAAAAAAGTATTATTCGTTATTGTGGATGGTGTTTCCTATGATGTTATTCAAAAGCTTGATCTGCCGGAAATGAAAAAAATTGCCGGGAAATCCGGAATGGCTCCAACTGTTGTTGGCGGACAAAAAGAAGGTAAAACGCAATCACCCACCATTTCCGCAGTTGGTTATAACACAGTACTTACCGGTGTCTGGGCTAATAAACATAACGTCTGGGACAATGATATTGCTGCCCCAAACTATAACTACCCAACCATTTTCCGGGTTTTTAAAGATCAATACCCCAACAAAAAAATCGGGATCTTTTCCTCCTGGCTTGATAACCGGACCAAACTCGGAGGGGAAGCAAAACCGGAAACCGGAATGCTGCAGTTCGATCATAAATTCGACGGGCTGGAATTCGACACTATTAACTTCCCTCATGATAAGGAAAAGAAATATATGCAGCTGATCGATCAGAAAGTAGTGGAAGTTGCTGCTAAAACTATCAAAGATTCTGCACCTGATCTTTCCTGGGTTTACCTCGAATACACCGATGATATGGGTCATCGCCATGGCGACAGCGAAATCTATTATCAATCCGTAAAAGATGCCGACAAAATGATGGGTCAACTATTCGATGCAATCAAGTACCGTCAGAAAAATCATAAGGAAGACTGGCTCCTTATTATCACAACAGATCATGGTAGAGATGCAAAAACAGGGCACAACCACGGTGGACAATCAGACCGTGAAAGATCAGGATGGATCGTCACAAATGCAAAAAATCTGAACGAGAGATTTCTCAGCGGCAAGTCTGAACTGGTGGATATTTTTCCAACAATTGCAAAACATCTAAAGCTTGAACTGCCTGAAAATGTGAAGGCTGAACTTGAGGGGAAAAGTCTAACAGGAAAATAATTAAAAAAGGCAGGTCCTGTTTTTACCTGCCTTTTAAATTTCAATTATTAATAAGCAATCAGTAACCTATCTCTATACATTTTGCTGCCATTGCTTAATTCAATAAAGTAAATTCCAGGTTTGAGGAATGAAACATCTACCTTATTTCCGGATTTCCAGATAAACCTTTTTACTTCCTGTCCACGCGTATCCATAATTCTCAGAGTGGCTTCCTGCAAAACTGAATGAATAGTTATTGAATTTCGAGCCGGATTCGGAGATATTTTAATTTTCGTTTGATTTAACTCCTGACTTCCTACAACGATGATATCACTCATCTGAATCGAACCATCAATATCAATAATTTTTAATCGATAGAAAGACCTTCCTCTTGACTGTTCATCAGTGTAACTATAATTGCCTGGTCCTTTTGGCTTGAAAGAAGTGATGGTATAAAATATTGCTCCGTTATTACTTTTTTCTAAAATGATTGAACGCGTATTCTGCTCGGATTCTGTTATCCAGCTTATAGAATTACCATTTGGTGAAGATTTTCCCTCAAAGTTTTTGAGTTTGATCGGTAACAAACTGTTTACTTTATTGACCGCTGCGAAATCGTTGAATGGCTCTGACGTATTGAATCCATCATCATAAATAATATCACTATATAATAATGAAACCGATACATTTTGAGCATTATTAATTGCCGGTGAAACTGTAAAAATCACTGAGTTTCCATTTGGAAATGCTCCTGTGATGGTTCTTGAAACCCCGTTGACTTTAATGATCCATTCATCAGGTGAGAGATAGCTATAGGATTCAATGTTTTCATTGAAGTTCAATGTGACCTGGTTGCCTTCTGTATCCGTTTCTGCAGATAGTGGTTCTGGTGCGGTTATGTCGGGAGGTGTGCAGGATAATGAAAAGTCCTGTGTTTGTCCATCTGACAGGTATACCGAAGTATAAAAGTTAATTGGTGATGTAGTTACATAGCTGGCTTGTGAGGCCGTAGGTTTATTAAATACACAGGTATAATATCCTGCAGTGGATCCAATGTTGAAATAATAATCAGTCAGGTTACTGGAAATGGTTAGTCTGGCCGCTACTGTTCCATAATTATTACCAGCATTTGGAATATTTGATCTGAAGATGATCAGTTCTCCATAACCTGCATTATTATTTTGATCTCTATAGCATTGAAAAGAGCTGAAGTTGATCTTTAATCTGATTACAGCATGAGAATAGTTGGAAAACAGGGCAAGAAATAGAAATAGTAACAGACTTCTCAGGTACAGTTTATTCATGGTGATGGATTTCCTGCAAAATTATCTTTCTGCAATGCATTCACACTATAGCATAGAAGAACAAATAATTGATTAAGTACTTCCCTTATAGGTAACTAAGTGCTATATCTCCAAATGAAAATGCATTTAACCTGTTGAATGGTTAAATGCATTTCAAAAAATATTTAAACTCGACGGTCGATCCTCCGAGGGTGACTTTCAGTCTGTAACGCGCTACATACTGTATTGCAGTACATCCCGGACCGCACTACATTCCATACTGCGCCAGAAACTTGATCCGCATGATCTTAAGCTGCTCCCACGTAAAGTTTCCTTCAGCCATTTCCTGCTGTGCAATTTGCAGGGAAGAAGTTTCACACTGCTTGAAATAATCAAGAATTTCTTCCTGCTCATATTCATCCAGCATTTCATCAATTGCATAATCAAGATTCAGCTTTGTTCCGCTCGCAGCAATGGTTTCCATTTGCTCCAGCAATTCATCCAGTCTTAAACTCTTATTCTTTGCAATCGTATCCAGCGGAATTTTCTTATCGGTCTGTTGAATGATATAAACTTTGTTACCACTTTTATTCACCACACTCTTCATCACGAAATCATCGGGACGTTCGATATTGTTTTCTTCAACATATTTCGCAATCAGTTCCACAAAAGGCTTTCCATATCTCAGCGCCTTTCCCTTACTTACTCCGGAACATTTATCAAGATCTTCAATCTTTGTCGGATACAATGTTGCCATATCCTGCAGACTCGTTTCCAGGAAGATCACAAACGGTGGAAGATTTTTCTTCTTCGATTCCTTCTGTCTCAGGTCCTTCAGCATCTCGAACAACTTCTCATCCGTTGCTGCTGCACCACCACTTACTTCTGCACCTTCTTCATCATCATCTGCATTGGCATCTTCAAACAGATTGCTCAATACTATTTTAAATGATTTCGGTTTCTTCAGAAAGTCGTGACCCTTTTTGGTGATCTTCAATACTCCATAGTCCTCAATATCTTTTTTCAGCAATCCTTCCAGCAACATCTGCCTGATCACTGTATTCCAGTAATGATCGAGCTGGTCTTTACCGATTCCGAATTCAGCAATTCCTTCGTGACGGAACATGGTAATATTCGGTGTCAGTCTTCCTACAATGATATTCACCGCATAGTCAGTTGCAAATCTTTCATCAAGCGCTTTGATTGCTTTCAGAACTTTTACAGCCTGGTCTTTGGCTTCCACCATTTCCTTTGGATTCAAACAGTTGTCACAGTTTCCGCAGTTCTCAGTGGTATATTCTTCACCGAAGTAACTCATCAGGATCTTTCTTCTGCAAACACCTGCTTCCGCGTATGCTACAGTTTCTGTAATCAGCTGTCCGCCTACTTCTCTTTCACTTAACGGCTTATCGCGCATCAGGTGTTCGAGTTTCGAAACGTCTTTATGGGAATAGTAAAGAATACATTTTCCTTCCAGTCCGTCGCGGCCTGCACGACCGGTTTCCTGGTAGTAATTCTCAATACTTTTCGGAATATTATAGTGGATCACAAAACGGATATCCGGTTTGTCGATACCCATACCAAATGCAATCGTTGCAACAATCACCTGTACTGATTCATTCATGAACAGGTCCTGGCGTTCAGCTCTTAACTTTCCATCAAGACCGGCATGATAGGAAACTGCTTTCACTCCGTTTGCCACCAGTACTTCTGCAAGTTCTTCCGTGGTTTTGCGGTTCAGTGTATAAATGATCCCGCTTTTATTTTTATGACCTACGATGAACTTGACCATATTTTTTACAGTCTGGTCTTTCTTCACTTTCGGCTGGATCTCGTAATAAAGATTTGGTCTGTTGAACGATGAAATAAAGATCGCGGGCTCGCGCAGATCAAGGTTCTTCACGATATCGCTCTGCACTTTCGGAGTTGCAGTTGCGGTAAGTGCGATCACCGGTGCGTTTGCATCGATCTGTGTCATCATTTCACGAAGACGGCGGTATTCCGGGCGGAAATCATGTCCCCACTCAGAGATACAGTGTGCTTCATCAACGGCAAAAAAGGAGATCTTCAGATCACTGAAGTAGTCCATATTTTCCTGTTTGGTCAGGGTTTCAGGAGCTACATACAGCATTTTTGTTCTGCCTGCAGTAAGGTCGGCCTTCACCGCATTAATCTGTTTTTTGCTGAGGGTTGAATTGAGGAAGTGCGCAACATCATCACTGCTGCTGTAACTTCTCACCAGGTCGACCTGGTTTTTCATTAAAGCGATCAGCGGGCTTACGATGATGGCAACTCCTTCACTGATGATAGCAGGAAGCTGGTAACAGAGTGATTTACCACCACCTGTAGGTTTGATTACGAATGTGTCTTTGCCCGACAATAGATTCTGGATAATGGCCTCCTGGTTTCCCTTGAAAGCATCAAATCCGAAATTTTCCTGTAAGGCTTTATGAAGATCTTCTGAAGAAATTGTGTTCTCTGTAGTAGTCTTAACCTTGTTTGTTGTAGCAGTGGTCCGTGTTGCACGGACAGCTTTTTTTGTTGTCGTTGTCATTGTTATGCTCTGAATGTTTCCTTCTTCACAGTTATAATATAGGGTTGAAACCCGTGCCTCTTATCTGGTCGCCTTTATAATTTACTGAAATTATACAGCACAGAAAGAGAATTATTTCCATCCGGCGAACAGGGGGTGGCGAATTTACAGCAATTAAACGGGTCTATTTTAATATAAAACGTCAAAGTTTGGTCATGTGGATACCTGCAGCCATTTATTTTAAATTGATAGGAGGAATTGCTTATTGAAGGGATCGATCCTGATCGTTGAGGATGTGTGAATTGAGCAGGAGATGTGAGAATTGAGCAGATGGTGTCAGAAATTGAGCAGGGGTAATGACAATTGGTTAAATGGAATTTCTTAAAACAGAATTCTTCCTATGTTTGCCCCATGCATTCTCTCCTTACCGACATACGTTCGATCGGGATCAGGACCGTGAACCTGGAAGCCGCTGCCATTGCCGCATTGGAACCAATGATGAATGCGGATTTTGAAAAAACTGTACAGGAGATCCTGAATTCCAAAGGCCGACTGGTGGTCAGCGGGATCGGCAAAAGCGCCATTATCGCTCAAAAGATAGTAGCCACTCTGAATTCCACCGGAACTCCCGCAATTTTTCTACATGCAGCTGATGCCATTCATGGTGATCTTGGAATGGTACAACAGGATGATATCGTAATGATCATCAGTAAAAGTGGGGAATCACCGGAGATCAAAGTGCTGGTTCCATTGATCAGGAACTTTGGGAACACGCTGATTGCCATGGTAGGAAACCTGAATTCAACGCTGGCAAAAGGAGCCGGTATAATTCTGAATACGACCGTAAACCAGGAAGCCTGCCCGAATAACCTTGCACCAACCAGCAGCACAACTGCTCAATTGGTAATGGGTGATGCGATTGCGGTTGCATTAATGGAGATCAAAGGATTTAGTTCTGATGACTTCGCAAAGTTTCACCCGGGTGGAATGCTTGGTAAAAAACTTTACCTGCGCGTAAAAGATATGTATCCTTCCAATGAACGTCCTTTTGTGCCCGCAGATGCCAATCTCAAATCAATAATTGTTTCGATATCAAAAGGAAGACTGGGTATAACTGCAGTGATTGATGAGAAAGAAAATCTTCTTGGAGTGGTAACCGATGGCGACCTCAGAAGAATGCTTGAAAAACAATTAAGTTTTGATGATGTCAAAGCAATTGATATCATGACTAAAGGACCGAAGACAATAGACCCCGGAGAGCTTGCGGTAACTGCGCTCGATGAAATGCGCACGCATGATATAACTCAGTTGGTTGTTATGAAGGATAACCAATATCTTGGCATCATACATTTGCACGATCTAATCCGGGAGGGATTGATATAACCCTTCCTAATACAACACTATGAATAAGCACCATTACGTAGCAATTATGGCGGGTGGAATCGGAAGCCGTTTCTGGCCAATGAGCAGAACCAATTACCCGAAGCAGTTCCTCGATATTTTAAATACGGGAAGAACCTTAATCCAGGCTACGTACGACCGTTTCTCCTCATTTATTCCGGCAGAAAATATTTTCATTGTTACGTCCAATGACTATATCAATATTGTAAAGAAACAATTGCCGCAGGTTCCGTTGCAGAATATCCTGGGTGAACCTTCCAGGAAAAATACAGCACCCTGTATCGCATACATTTCTTTCAAACTGGCACAGATGGATCCTAATGCAAAGCTGATCATAGCTCCTGCCGACCATCTGATTCTGGATAACATTGCATTCAGAAAAGTTTGTCACGAAGCACTTGCATTCGTTTCAAAAAACAATGCACTGATCACACTCGGTATCCAGCCAACATATCCAAACACCGGATATGGTTACATTCAATACGAATCACATCCTGTATCCGACAATGTTTATAAGGTCAAGACCTTTACGGAGAAACCAAATCTTGAACTGGCAAAAACATTTGTATCAAGCGGAGAGTTTCTATGGAATGCAGGGATATTTGTATGGCAGGTGAAAAATATCCTCGTTGCATTTGAACAGTATCTTCCGGAAATGTTTGAAGTCTTTAACGGAGAGATTTCCAAATTCAATACAACAGAAGAAGATGCTGCACTGAATGTGATTTATCCTCTTTGTACCAATATCTCTATTGATTTTGGAGTGATGGAAAAAGCAAACAATGTATATGTGATCCCATCCTCTTTTGGATGGAGCGATCTTGGAACCTGGAACAGTGCTTATGAAAATCGAAATAAAGATGATAACCATAATGCGATTGCAGGTGAACAGGTAATGGTATTTGAAACCAATAATTGTGTGATTCAAAGTCCTGCAAATAAACTGGTACTCATCCAGGGATTGGAAGACTATATCGTAGTAGATACACAGGATGTATTACTGATCTGCAAAAAAGAAAAAGAGCAACAGATTAAGGAATATGTTGCCGAGATCAAAAGAAATAAAGGAGAAAAATTTTTATAGGATCTTCGGAAAGAAATTCTTCAGCTTGAATTGCTTAAGAATAGTAAAGCCTGGAATGATGCAAAGTTTTTTTGCAGCATTCCAGGCTTTCGTTTTAAACCATTCAATAATATCGAAATTTAAATCTTAATCAGTCTCGAAGCAGCTTCTCTCAAAGTTTCTTCCTTCTTCGCGAAGCAAAACCTGATCACTTTATCATCTCTACCATCTTCATAAAATGCAGATACAGGAATGGAGGCAACACCTGATTCTTTTGTAAGTCTGATGGCAAATTCCTTATCATTTTCATTACTGATCTCACTGTAATCATAACACTGAAAATAACTTCCAAAACTTTGGAGAGGCCTGAACCTGCTTTCTTTCATCAGTTCTGCGAAAAGATCTCTTCTTTGCTGAAGAAAACTTCCCAAACCTGTATACGATGACCTTTCCTGAATAAATGTTGCCAGTGCAACCTGCGAAGGAGAGTGAGAAGAGAAACAATTGAACTGGTGCACCTTTCTGAATTCTTTCATCATTTCTTCCGGAGCAATACAATAACCGAGTTTCCAGCCTGTGCAGTGGTATACTTTTCCAAATGAAAAACATACAAAACTTCTTTCTGCAAGGTCAGGATATTTCAGCATCGAATGATGTTCCTTACCATCGAAGATGAGGTGTTCATATACTTCATCCGACAAAATAAAAATTTCAGTTCCTTCCACAGTCGATCGTAATTCTTTTATATCATCTGCAGAGAGAACTGCTCCTGTTGGATTATGCGGAGAATTCAGCATGATCATCTTTGTGCGTGGAGTGATTGCCGCACGAACTTCATTCCAGTCGATATGATAATCAGGGAATTTCAATTGCAGTCTTATTGCTTTTGCTCCGTTGATCTCAATATTCGGAATATAACTATCGTATGCAGGTTCAAAAACAATCACTTCATCACCTGGGTGTAATACTGAAGTAAGAGCTGTGTAGATTGCATAAGTACCTCCGGGAGTAATCGTGATTTCCGTGTCTGCATTCACTTTATTTCCATATAAAAAGGAAACTTTTTCTGCGAGGGCTTCTCTCAATGGAATGTATCCATTCATATGAACGTACTGGTTGAAACCGTCGCGCATCGCTTTGTTGACAAGATCGATCAGTTTTTCATCCATCGGGTAATCCGGAAAACCCTGTCCCAGGTTGACTGCCTTCGTTTCTGCAGCAAGGGAACTCATCACTGTGAAGATCGTTGTACCAACTGAAGGAAGTTTGCTCACCATTTTCATTTGATAAAAATATGGAACCTGAACTTTCATCCTGCATATTTTATTTTGTGAAAATGTTCCTCCTTTTATAGCCCGCTGAATATTTTATATTTGATAATGGTGAACACTCCCCCTATTCAGCAGATCCTGTTTATTGATATAGAAACAGTTTCCCAACATGCAGGTTATGATGATCTTTCTTCATCCTGGAAGGATCTATGGGATAAAAAAGCTTCTTCAATTCTCCGTAACGATGATTCAAAGACTCCAGCCGAAATTTATGACCGTGCTGCGATCTATGCAGAATTCGGTAAGATCATTTGTATCAGCTGCGGACTTATAAAAACAGAAGGGGCTGAAAGAAAGCTTGTATTGAAATCATTTTATGGGGATGATGAAAAGCAGATCCTGGATGAATTTTGTCAGATGTTAACGAGGTGGACAGGCGGAAACTCAAAGAAATTTTTGTGTGCACATAACGGAAAAGAATTCGACTATCCTTATCTCTGTCGCAGGATGGTGATCCATGATATCTGTATTCCTTCCATTCTTCAGATTGCAGGAAAAAAACCATGGGAAGTTGAATTGTTTGATACGATGGAGATGTGGAAATTCGGAGATTTTAAAAGTTATACTTCTTTGAATTTACTGGCGCATGTATTGGATGTTCCTTCTTCAAAAGAGGATATGGATGGAAGTCAGGTTGGTCATACTTACTGGCAATCGCATGACCTGGAGAGGATCGCGAGGTATTGTGAGAAGGATGTGATCACGCTGACGAATGTTTTTTTGAGAATGATAAGGGAGTCTTTAATTGAAACGGTTGAAGTAAAAGAGATTGCAGGTGGTCAGTGAGGAATTGATATACTCATGTTGGTAGGAATTTATTCACGCAGGAGTTTATTTCACGCAGGTGTTTATTTCACGCAGAGGAAGCAGGGGAGCAGAGGGTTTGCGCAAGGAGTAGGGTCACGCAAAGTCGCCGCCTGCGGCAGCTGCGCAAAGGGGCAAAGAACGCAAGAAGGATAAATTTCACGCAAAGTCGCTGCCTGCGGCAGCTGCGCAAAGGGGCAAAGAGCACAAAGCAAAAAGCTGAGAGTAGTCATTAATTCATTAAAACACCCATACATGCAGTCAGAAAAAATTACAAGACAAAACTTTTCATCCGGTGCCAAATGGGAATCGATAGTAGGATACAGCAGGGCCGTAAAAGTTGGGAACATAGTTGAAGTGACCGGTACGGTGGCGGTGGATGATTCGGGGAATGTTGCAGGGAGTGGAGATGCATATGCGCAGACGGTTTTTATCTATCAGAAAATCCAGAAAGTGCTGGAACAGGCCGGTGCATCTATGAATGATGTGGTTCGGGTCCGGATGTTTGTAACCGATATTTCCAGATGGGAAGAGTATGGAAGGGGACATGCAGATTTTTTTAAAGATATTCGTCCCTGCAACACAATGGTTGAAGTCAGCAAACTCATCTCTCCTGAATACCTTATTGAGATTGAAGCAAGCGCAATCATTGTTTAGTTTTTCATTAAAACTTTAAAATTCTAAATATATCCTGCTATGCCACGTAACACCGTGATCTTCGACCTTGGAGGTGTGCTGATCGACTGGAATCCCGACTATGTATTCAAAACGATCTTTGAAAAAGAAGAAGAAAAGAAATGGTTCTTTGATAATATCTGTACTTCCGACTGGAATGAAGAGCAGGATGCAGGAAGAAGCCTGAAAGAAGCAACAGAAGAACTCATTACAAAATTTCCCGACCATGAAATGAACATTCGCGCGTTTTATGACCGCTGGGAGGAAATGCTGGGAGGTCCGATTGAAGGGACTGTAGAGGTTTTAAAAGACCTCCGGAGCAGGGAAGAATTAAAATTATATGCGCTTACGAATTGGAGTGCAGAGACTTTCCCGGTTGCGCTGGAACGCTACGATTTCCTGCACTGGTTCGATGGAAGATTGGTTTCCGGAGAAGAAAAAACCCGGAAGCCTTTCATGGATATTTACGAGAAACTGATCAGCCGGTTCAATATTAACCCCAATGAAGCCGTTTATATCGACGATAACATGAGAAACCTTCATCCCGCACGTGAGTTGGGCATGCATATCATCCATTTTAAGTCGCCGGAACAATTGAAGGAAGAATTGGATGAGATACTAAAGTGATTAGGGCAGATAGAAACCGATGCTTTGAATTCGTTTAAGGATTTCCAAAAGTGAATTTCTTATCAAATCCCTAACAAACCCGGATGCATAATTTGTGTCTACTCAACAATAGAAAAAACCCATAAATCTATGAAACCCATAACCCTTTCAACTTTTATAATACTTCTCGGAGTCTTGATATACTCCTGTGGTGGCTCGAAAAAATTTCAGGCATCTACCGGAGAAGATAAGCCGCTATTTGCTGCGATCAATGAACTAAATCGCCGCCCCAACAGCGAAAAAGCACTCTACGATCTCAAGAATCTCTACAGTAATTCCATTCAAAGGCACGAAGACCAGCTGTATGCCTACAAAAACAGTTCGGATGAGAACCGTTTCGACAAGATGCTGCAGGAATTAAATGCGATGCAAAGTATCTATAACGCCGTAATGGCTACGCCGGCTGCAACTTCCGTGGTAAAACCCAGGAGTTACCAGAAAGATATTGTCGACATGCAGGAAAATGCTGCACAATACTTTTATGATAAAGGCCAGGATTATTTATCAATGAATGGCCGGGACAATGCGCTCATGGCCTACCAGTCTTTCCAAAGATCGAACAGGTACATCAATAACTACAAGGACCTGAGAAACCTGATAAAAGACTCTTATGAAAAAAGTGTGATCAATGTGGTGGTTACACCCATTGATGACAGCAGGGTAGTTTTTTCAAGCTTCGGATCATGGGGTATGGATTTCAGGTATCGTCCGGAAGAATACCAGATCAATTTTGTTCGTGACCTTGACTCAAGACTGAGTAGCAGCAATCGCCCTGCAAGATTTTTTACAGACAGGCAGGCATATGCAAACCGACTTGAAGCAGACTGGGAAGTGAATATGGGATGGAGAAGTTTTGATGGAAATCGCAGCAGGCCGAATGCCTACGACCGCCAGGTTTCAAAAACCATCCAGATCGGAACCGATACTGCAGGCAAACCCGTTAACAAAACTGTGTATGCAACACTCAGGATCCAAGAAACAATTTACACTGTGAGAGGTGCAATTGATTATGAGATCAGGGATCGTCAGACAAGACAGAACATCGATTATGGATCTGTGAATGACCAGGTTGAATGGCGTGATCGTTATGCAACCTACTCCGGTGATTCAAGAGCGCTGAGTGAAAGTGACTGGGCAATGATCAACAACTCCAATAATAATCAGAATGATCCTACTAAAGCTGATATTCTGAATGAACTGATGAGGAAGATGTATCCGAATCTCAGGAGCAGGATTGAACGAAGTTTTTATAATTAGAGATCGATAGAAAAGAATGATTGAAATAAAAAATCGCGGCAGTTGACCGCGATTTTTTTTGCCCCTGGAGGCTATAATTTTTATTGGAAGAATTCCTATGTTAACCCGGAGAATGAATTATTGAAAAACCATAATAGGAGGATGGTTACGTAAACAAATTATACACCAGCAAACTCATAAAATACGCCAGTGCTGTCATATAGATCAGTTGTATGATCGGCCATTTCCATCCCTTGGTTTCCCTTTTCACAATCGCAAGTGTACTCATACACTGCATTGCGAACACGTAAAACATCATGAGTGAGAGCCCTGTTGCAAGTGTGTAAACCTTCGTTCCATCCGGGTTTGTAGCGAGTTGCATTTTTTCCCGAAGCCTCGGACTTTCCTCATCGCTCTCTTCTTCCACACTGTACAATGTTGCCATCGTTCCAACGAATACTTCGCGGGCAGCAAAAGAAGTTACGAGTGCGATCCCGATTTTCCAGTCAAAGCCCAACGGCCTGATCGCAGGTTCAATTGATCTTCCGATAATACCGGCGTATGATTGTGCAAGTAATTCAGTGTTCCTGTTCTTCTCCAGCTGCTGTTCTTTTTCAGGTTGCTGAGCGATCATGGTTTCATACTTCGATTCGATTGCAGCCATTTTATCTCCGGGTCCGTAAGAACTCAGGGCCCACAAAATGAGACTGATCAGCATGATGATCTTACCTGCGTCGAATACAAAGATTTTGGCCTTATTCACCATGGTAACGAAAATGTTGCCCCACCTTGGTGACCTGTAAACAGGCAATTCAAGAATGAAGAAACTCTTTTCTTTTATATGGATGAACCACTTCGCTACATAAGAAACGATCAATGCCATAACGAGGCCTATAAGATATAAGCCCATCATCACTAATCCCTGGATATTGAACACTCCCAGCAGAAATTTTTTCGGAATAACGAGACCAATCAAAATTGTATAAACCGGTAGCCTTGCACTACAACTCATCAAAGGCGTAACGAGAATCGTCAGTAGTCTTTCCTTTTTGTTTTCAATATTTCTCGCGCTCATGATTGCAGGAACTGCACATGCAAACCCGCTGATCATCGGCATCACACTCTTACCGTTTAGTCCCACTTTTCGCATGAGCTTATCCGTGAGGAAGCTGATACGAGCCATGTATCCTGTATCTTCAAGGATCGTGATCAGTCCGAAAAGAATCATGATCTGAGGAATGAATACCAGTATTCCGCTTAATCCCGCAAGAATTCCATTCACGAAAAGATTTGCCCACCAGCTTTCCGGAAGAATCGAATTAAAGAAATCACTTGCTGATGCAAACACCCATTCGATCGCCAGCATCGGGTATTCAGCCAGCCAGAAAACACTTTGAAAAAGAAGAAACAATACACCCAACAGAATCACATAACCCCAAACCCTGTGTAATAAAAGATTGTCGAGTTTTTCAGTGAACAGGCTTTTCTGCAGGGCAGATGGCTCAGTTACCGATTGTTTGATTATGTGCGAGATCCTCTGGTAGCGCTGGAGAATTTCTTCTGCCTGGACCTTTGTATGGTTGAAAGTTGTCTGCTCTTCTATAGATTCAATCTTATCCTGGACATCTTTTTCAAAATTGAAAGACTCGTGGTTGATAAGATAGTGAACGGCTTTGTAGTCGCTGATCTCAGGAAACATTTTCTGAACTTTCCCGATAGCAACACCGGCAATATTTTCAAGTGGTAAGAACTCACGAGATTGAACAACCGAAAGACTCTGAGCCCGGTATTCAATTGATTTTTTAAGTTCCTTAATGCCTTTATTCTTCCTGGGATTGATTGCCACAACCGGAACACCCAATTCTCTTTCCAGTTCAGGAATGTTGATCTGGATCCCTTTTTTCCGGGCGATGTCGAGCATGGTTAGTCCAACAACAACCGGGATTTTCAGATCAATGATCTGGGAAACGAAAAGCAGGTTTCGCTTTAAGTTGGAAGCATCTGCAACGAGTACAACAATATCGGGACTAATTTCTTTATCCTGACCGATCAAAACACGGTAAGCTACCCATTCGTCTTCGCGACGCGGATATAAACTATAAGTTCCGGGAAGGTCAACAATATGCGCGCTGAACTGGTCCGAGATTTTTGCATCTCCAACTTTCTTGTCTACGGTTACTCCGGGGAAATTTCCGACTTTCTGGTTCAGTCCCGTAAGGGTATTGAACAACGAGCTTTTTCCGCAATTAGGGTTACCGACTAATGCTATTTGTAATTTTCTATCCAAACCACCGCAAAAGTATTGAATAGCAATAGGCAAAGCTTACGAATTGGGAAAAAAAGTAATGCCGGTTCCGGAAAATCTACAGGCTTAACATTTTTGAAATCCCTCATTTCACGGCAGAAACGGCCTTAAGAAAAGTATAGATTGTGATTGTGTGTCTACCCCACCTCATGCTCAATCTTTCCGCCTCCTTCAAAATCTTTTATATTCTTATAGGTCGTCTGGGCAATCTGGGTCAGTGCTTCGTCTGTAAAAAATCCCTGGTGAGAAGTGATGAGTACGTTGGGAAAAGCCATCAATCGCATGATGGTATCATCTTCAATGATATATTCCGACCAGTTGTGAAAGAATAACTTCTCCTCCTGCTCATATACGTCCAGACCAAGGTATCCCAGCTGACCTGTTTTTAATGCTTCCACCACTTCGGGAGTGTCAATCAATCCACCGCGACTGGTATTGATCAGCATACATCCCTTTTTCAGCATGCCGAGAGTTTCTTTATTGATCAGGTGGTGTGTCTGGTCGTTGAGCGGACAGTGCAGGGAAATGATATTACATTCCGGAAGGAGCTTTATGAGAGGAAGGTATTCAACCCCTTTCGCTTCGAGATCCTTGTTTGCGATCACATCAAATGCAAGCACCCTGCAGCCAAAGCCCAACATGATCTCTGCGAAAGCCTGCCCGATCTTCCCGGTTCCTATCACTCCGACTGTTTTTCCGAAAATGTCGAAACCGGTAAGTCGTTTCAAAGAAAAGTCACCTTCGCGGACGCGGTTATATGCCTTATGTGTTTTGCGATTGAGCGTCATGATCAATGCCACGGCATGTTCAGCTACCGCATGGGGCGAGTAGGCCGGAACCCGGGCGATCCTGATTCCAAGTTCGCTAGCCGCTCCGAGGTCAACATTGTTGTATCCCGCGCAGCGCATGGCGATGAGTTTAACACCGTTCTTCGACAATCCTTCCATCACTTTACGATTCAGTATATCGTTTACAAACGCGCAAACCACCTCTGCACCATTGGTCAGGTTTATCGTGTTTTCGTCGAGCGGGGCTTCGAAAAAGCTTAGCTCATGGCCTTCATTATACCTGTTGAAATATTCTTTATCATAGGAATGAGTAGAGAAGAATGCGATTTTTTGCATGGAAGGTTTGTTTAACAGACTATCTTTGCCGCTCAAATTAAAGAATTATGTTCAACAACAGGATCAGGGTAAAAGAGTTGCTCAAGGTTGAGCCAACAGAACAGGAAGTTATTGTTATGGGCTGGGTGCGGACTTTCCGTAATAACCAGTTTATTGCACTTAATGACGGTTCTACCAATACCAATCTGCAGGTTGTTGTTGAGCTGGGAACACAGCCGGATGAGCTTTTGAAAAGAATCACAACCGGTGCATCTCTGAAAATTACAGGGATTGCGGTTCCTTCTTTAGGTAAAGGTCAGAAGCTGGAAGTAAAAGCAAAAAACATTGAGGTCCTGGGTGATAGTGATCCGGAAAAATATCCTCTTCAACCTAAAGAACACAGTTTGGAGTTCCTTAGAGAAAAAGCGCACCTGCGTTTCCGTACCAATACATTCGGATCTGTTTTCAGGTTACGTCATGCTCTTGCATTTGCCATTCACAAGTTCTTTAATGATAAGGGATTTGTGTACATGCATACCCCGATCATCACGGCAAGTGATGCGGAAGGAGCGGGAGAAATGTTCAAGGTGACAACGCTTCCTTTCGAGAATACTCCGAAGAATGAGGATGGTTCTATCAATTTTAAAGAAGATTTCTTTGGCAGGGCAACCAACCTTACGGTGAGCGGACAGCTTGAGGGAGAACTTGCGGCAATGGCTTTCAGTGATATTTATACTTTCGGTCCAACCTTCAGGGCAGAAAATTCAAATACTACCCGTCACCTCGCTGAGTTCTGGATGATCGAGCCGGAGATGGCCTTTTACGATATTGAGGATAACATGAACCTTGCGGAAGAATTCATCCAGTACCTGATCAGGTATGCGATGGAAAACAATCGGGAAGATCTTGAGTTTCTTGCACAGAGACTGGAAAAAGAAGAAAGCAAATTGCCGCAGGCACAGCGTTCAGACATGGGATTGATAGAGAAGCTGGAGTTTGTATTGAATAACAGTTTTGAAAGAATTACCTATACTGAAGCGATCGATATTCTTCTTCAATCAAATCATTATAAGAAGAAAAAATTCCAGTACGATGTGAAGTGGGGAATTGATATGCAGAGTGAACACGAGCGTTACCTGGTGGAAAAGCATTTCAAGAAGCCGGTGATCGTTACCAACTATCCGAAAGACATCAAGGCTTTTTATATGAGGCAGAATGATGATGGAAAAACTGTTGCAGCTATGGATATTCTTGCACCGGGAATCGGAGAGATCGTTGGAGGATCACAAAGGGAAGAGAGAATGGATAGACTGAAATCAAGAATGGAAGAAATGCATATTCCTGCGGAAGAACTTTGGTGGTACCTGGATACCAGGAGATTCGGTGCGGTTCCGCATGCAGGGTTCGGACTTGGATTTGAAAGACTGGTGCTGTTCATTACAGGTATGACAAACATCCGGGACGTAATCGCATTTCCAAGGACTCCCAAGAATGCGGAGTTCTAATTTTAGAGATAAAGAAGTTATAAAAGAATGGGACTGTTTCAATTTTGAAGCAGTCCCATTTTTTATTGATAGTTAAGACAGTGATTATTATTACTGGCTTTCCGAATGTGAAGCACCGTATTTATTCCTGTTGAGGTACGACTTCACTCTCAGCGCAGTGTTCTCCCGGATATTCATCCAGAATAAATTGATATCGCCGATATGAAGATTTTTTCTCCGGATCAAAAATCCTCCGGGGAAATTCAGCGAGGAGACCCAGAGAACTCTTCCGGAAATAGCAGCATCGGCTGATGCCGGGTATGTTTTATCAAGGGATTTCAATACCACACCTTTATTGAGTGAAGCAGGTGCACGCTCTTCCGTAGTGGTCCAGGTCAGCGGATTTGTGACCATAGCCTTGCCGGTTTCTTTTTGAACAAATTCAGGAACGTATCCTTTCCGGTAGGTTCTCCATCCAATCATGCAGCCGGTCTCAGATGAATCGGAACACATTTTTAAAGAAGTAAAATCATCCGGTATCCGCATACCAATGATGTAGGCTGCTACTAAGCGGGGTTGAAGTGGTTTTCCATCAACATAATCCTTTAATAGATTGATAGCATGAGTGCTGCCCTGGCTATGGGATGCCAGTATAAATGGTTTTGAAGGACCGATCTGTTTGAGAAATTCTTCAAATGCATTTTTCACATCGGTATAAGCCAGGTCGAATGCTGCAAGAGCGGATGCAGTATCTGTTGTAAAATAAGACCTGATATTTGCCTGTCGGTACCTTGGTGCATATAAAGGAAACCGGTTGAATGCACTAGCCTGCAGGAGAATCGTTGTTCGGTCAGTTTTATTTTTCAGTGCTTCGTTCGAAAGGTCGTCGTTCCAAAACTCAGATTCACGGTCCGTGAAGGTTGTGGGATGAAGAAAGAACACGGCCGCTGAAGTATCGGTATTATAAGAATCGCGGAGGGCGGCAGGTACACTATCGGACGGGTCGGGTTTTGAGGGATGAGCAGCCCATTCATCCAGGTTATTGTAGGAAGGTTCAGAATCTTTTGAAATAGGTTGGATACCTGGGTTATTTTGTATTTTTGGCGCACAGGAAACCAATAGAAAAAGGATTACAAAAAGAGAAAGAGGTTTGTGCTGCATGAATGTAAAATTGGTGGTTCTGCCCAATGTATCAAATTATTTGCCGATGTCTATACCAGTTGTTGACCTTGCCGAGTTCTTATCGGGCGATGAGTCAAAAAAGAAAGCTTTTGTTGCCGAATTAGGAAAAGCTTATGAAGAAGTTGGGTTTGTTGCCGTGAAAAATCATGGAATACCTGATGATCTGATCAATGATCTTTATCGCCATGTGCAGCAGTTTTTCTCCTTACCGTCTGATGAAAAGAAAAAATATGAAGTACCGGGCTTAGCGGGACAAAGAGGTTATACTTCTTTTGGAAAGGAACATGCAAAGGGAAGTGATGCTCCGGATTTGAAGGAATTTTTTCAGTATGGACAGGAAGTTCAGGGATCCCATGAGCAGTATCCGGCAAATGTTCGTGTGGATGAGGTTGCGGGATTCAATGAAACTTTCCGAAAAGCATATCGTGCATTTGAAAAATCAGGTAAGGCATTGCTCCAGGCAATCGCGATCTACCTGGAATTGGATGAGCATTATTTCGACAATCATATTGAAGCAGGGAATTCCATTCTGCGGGCGATCCATTATCCGCCGATCACTTCAGAACCTAAGTCAAGCATCCGGGCAGAGCAGCATGAGGATATCAACCTGATCACTTTACTGGTAGGTGCTTCCGCCGATGGACTGCAGATCCTGACAAAACAGGGAGAATGGGTGGGCGTAACTTCACTTCCTGAACAGATCGTTGTGAATGTGGGAGATATGCTGCAACGCTTTACCAATAACAGGTTGAAGTCGACCACGCACCGGGTGGTAAATCCTGCGAGGGAGTTCTGGCATACTTCCAGGTTCAGCATTCCTTTCTTCCTTCATCCGAAAAGTGAAATGAGCCTTGCTTGTTTGGATAGTTGTATTACGGAAGACCGGCCGAAAGCCTACGAGGATATAACGGCAGGTGAATACCTTGATGAAAGATTGAGAGAGATTGGGTTGAAGAAGTAAAAAGTTATGTACTATATATAAGAAGGGCCGGAACATCCGGTCCTTTTTTATTTGCAGAGGCTTTCTGGGAATTGATATATAGTATAAGGCCGGAAATGACCCCGGAAAGTTTTCGTGTTTTACGACCACTCATCCGCCTAGTACTCCTTCTGCCAAACTATTTTAAAAAAAATGGTACTTTATATTGCATAGTACTAATAAAGTACTTAGATTTGTCTTGTGCCAGTCGGGAAACACTTGAACTGGTCACGAAACAAAAAAATTAAGGTCATGAACATCGAGAACACACAGAGCCAGATGCGAAAGGGAATCCTGGAGTTCTGCATTCTGTCGGTGATAAGAAGAGGGGAGGCCTACCCATCTGATATCGTCGATGAAATGAGGGCAGCCAATCTCCAGATCCTGGAAGGTACCCTGTACCCCCTTTTAACAAGGCTGAAAAATGCCGATATGCTCACCTACCGTTGGGTAGAAAGCAATTCCGGCCCGCCCCGCAAATATTTTTCCCTGACACCAAAGGGAGAGGATTTTTACAAAGAACTTGAGGCAACATGGTTTGAATTGGCGAATGCAGTAAATACTCTCACTTCCAAAAAGGATTCACTAACCACCACGGTGAATGAGGAAAATGAGGTGCAGGCAGAAAAATCAAACAGCTAAAACCAACTTCAACCATCCAAATTTACAATCATGAAAAAGGTCATAAACATAAATTTTCAGGGCAGGGTTATCCCGATCGAGGAAACTGCTTATGAATCGCTGAAACAATACGTTGATAGTCTTCGAAGGTATTTCGCAAATGAAGAAGGCCGCGATGAGATCATCAATGATATTGAAGGAAGAATTGCCGAATTATTCTCTGAGCGTATTAAAAAAGGTTCTACCTGTATCACCGACCAGGATGTTGAATCCGTGATCGCAAGTATGGGTCGCCCCGAAGAACTGGAAGCACAGGAAGCAGAACTGGGAGGCACAACTGCCGCATCAGGAGCTTATACCGGGACAACCGGATCTGCAACCGGTTCTGGTACTGGTGGATATACTTACACCGAACCTGCAGGGAAGAAATCATTCTCCAGGAATTCCGACGACAAGATCCTCGGGGGTGTATGTAGTGGTATCGCCAACTATTTCGGCATCGATCCTGTGATCATGCGAATCGTATTCGTTTTACTCTTCGGTGCGCTCTTCTGGGTTTACATCCTGCTTTGGATCATCGTTCCGGCGAGATCTATTCAGTCGAACATCACGAAGCGTTTGTTTCGTAATCCCGATGATAAGGTCATTGCAGGTGTAGCCGGCGGACTGGCAGCGTACTTCAATATAGATACCTGGATTCCGCGACTGATCTTTGCCCTTCCTTTTGTACTGGCTCTGATCTCCGGAACATTCGATGCTTTCTGGTGGGACTTTGATTATGGAGTCGGTCCAAGAATCATTTCCGGTTCCCTCGGAAGCACCCTGTTCGTAACCTATATTATCCTGTGGATAGTGGTCCCAAAGGCCACTACCGCAGCCGATAAACTGGAAATGAAAGGTGAAAAGGTTAACCTTAATTCTATCCGCGATACAGTAAGGGAAGATCTGGGTCATTTCAAAACCCGAGCACAGGCCTGGGGAAATGAAGTAAAGGAAACCGCTCAGAACTTCGGTGCCAAAGCACGCGAAATGGGTGGTGAAGCCGGAACCCGCGCACAGGCATTCGCATCCGAAGCAGCTCCTGTTGCCAGAAGAACCGGTCGTGGAGTAGGACATGTAATCGGCATCCTGTTCAAAGCTTTCTTCCTGTTCATAGCAGGTATGATCGCACTTGCACTTTTTGGTGCACTGATCGGAATGGTATGGGGCGGATTTGCCGTGTTCCCTATCAAAAACTTTATCCTTGAAGGATTCTGGCAAAACTTCATGGCCTATACCGCATTATTCCTTTTCCTTGGAATTCCGATCATAGCACTCATCACCTGGCTAATCCGCAGGATCGCAGGTTACAGGTCAAAAAATCACTACCTCGGATTTATTTTCGGAGGATTGTGGACAATCGGCCTGATCGCAGTAATCTTCCTGGTTGCTTCTGTCGGAAGAAATTTCAGGACTCGTTCAGCCATCCAGGAGGAAATCTCTGCCAGTCAGCCTATCTCAAATAAACTGCTCGTACAGGTTGCAGGCAGCAACGTGAGTTACTATGGTGACGACTGGTTCGGAATCGAAAACAATGATGACTTCCCTTTCTACGGGATCAACCACGATACCCTGATGATGAACACCGTTAGAGTGAATATTGCAAAAAGCATCGACAGCAACTTTCATATCTACAAAGTGAAATTCGGAAGAGGCAGTGATCCAAGAAAAGCAAGAGAGATCGCTGAAAAAGTAAGATTCGATATGGAAGTAAGAGACAGTGTCCTGATCCTTCCAAAAGGATTTGCGATCTCTGAACGTGAAAAATTCCGTAACCAGCAGGTACTGGTTGTAATTGAAGTTCCGGTTGGAAAAAGAATCCAGGTTGATAATGATGTGAATGACTTCAGCTGGTTCAATATCAATACAAGCAGAAGAGGCTGGAATGTAAACATCGATGACAACTGGGATAATGAATACCATTGGGATGCAGGTGTAGAGTACATCATGACACCGGATGGTTTAAAAAGAACATCCGAACTCGACCAGGCTGAACTGAAAAAGGGCAAATTCAAAATGAAAATTGATGAAAACGGAATTGATATCCAGGCAGAAGGAGACTTCAAAGAGTCAGATTCAACAAGATACCGTTACAAAAAAGAAGGAGTTGAAGTAAATGGCGATTCATCAAAGATCAATATCTCTATATCAGGTGTCAATACAGAAGCAGAAGGTTATGAGGAATCGGGAAGTTCTAAACCACACACCGACCTGGCGATGCCGATGATTGTATTTTCAAGATTGTTTCAATAAATGGTTGAAGTTGGAACAAGGGGCCGGATCCGAAAGGTGAAGGTCCTTTTTTGTTTGTGTAAAAGGACAGTCCATTTTCTATTTCCCCAAACAAATAAGATTTCTCCATAAGTTTGCCCTGATGAAAAACACACCATTCACGCAGAAACATATTGCACTGGGAGCAAAGATGGCTCCTTTTGCCGGCTACAACATGCCGATCTCTTACACCGGAATCAATGACGAACATTTTACCGTGCGAAACAATGCCGGCGTTTTCGATGTCAGTCACATGGGCGAATTCATGCTGAAAGGTCCTGATGCACTCGACCTCATCCAGCGCGTTACCACCAATGATGCTTTAAAACTGACGGCGGGAAAAGCACAGTACAGCTGTCTTCCCAATGAACAAGGCGGAATCGTGGATGACCTGATCATTTACTGTGTGGAAGAGAACAATGTTTACATGCTGGTGGTGAATGCATCGAACATTGAAAAAGACTGGAACTGGATCTCGAAATTCAATACAAAGAAGGTAGAGATGCAGAATATTTCTGACAGAACCTGCCTGCTTGCGATCCAGGGTCCGAATGCAACAAAAATTCTTCAGCCCCTTACGGAAATAGACATTCTCAACCTGAAATATTACACTTTCGAAAAAGGTGTTTTTGCAGGAGTGAAAAATGTGTTGGTAAGTGCGACGGGTTATACCGGTGCCGGCGGAGTAGAAATTTATTTTGAAGATAAAGATGGTGCTGCCGAAAAGATCTGGGATGCAATTTTCGAAGCCGGAGCATCTTCCGGATTAAAACCGATCGGACTGGGTGCAAGAGATACGCTCCGACTCGAAATGGGCTATTGCTTATACGGAAATGATATCGATGATACCACTTCACCATTGGAAGGCGGATTGGGATGGATCACAAAATTTACGAAGGATTTTACTGCAAAAGATATTATTCAAAAACAAAAAGAAGAGGGCGTTAGCAGGAAACTTGTTGGATTTGAAATGATGGAAAAAGGTATTCCGCGTCACGATTATGAGATCAAGGATTATTCCGGAACAACAATTGGTAAAGTAACTTCCGGCACACAATCTCCATCGTTGAATAAAGCGATCGGACTGGGATATGTTGAAAAAGAATTTTCTTCCATTGATACACCGATCTATATCAAAGTGAGAGATAAATTGTTGCAGGCAAAAGTTGTGAAGCTGCCTTTCTCTTAAAAATTCAGCATGCCGAGAATTCATCAAACCGTATTCATTGAAGCTCCCGCGGAAAGGGTATTTGACCTTACCAGGCATTTTACACTTTACAGGAAAGCATTCGATGAAGAGAAGATGAATTCTGCATCCGGATCGAACTTTCTTGCAATGGGTGATACTGTTACCATTCACGCAAAACATGCAGCCAAACTGCGTTTCGTGATGTTGCGTATCACCGAGATGGATAAAGGTTTACGATTTGTTGAAGAACAGGTGAAAGGAGATCTGATCAGTTACCGCCATGAACACCATTTCAAACAGATTGAAAACGGTACCATCATGATCGATTATATTGATTACGATTATCCGCGTGATTTTGCCGGCAAATTGTTAGGAAGATTTTACATGAAAACTTATCTCGAAAAAATATTATTAAAGAGAACGAATGTGATTCGTAAATATGCGGAATCAGATCAATGGAAACCATTACTTCTTAAATAACATTCGAAAATTTTTCAATTGCATTCGAAGAAGTTTTAATGGTGAATTGATTGTTCCGCATAGCTGAAATGATGAAAGATGAATAATTCCAGGCCAACACTTTTTACCTGTTTTTCTCCGGCGTTGTTGAATTTATATGAAGTACAAAATGCGATTGTTGTAGTGATCGATGTACTTCGTGCTACTTCTACCATTGCAACTGCTCTTTACAACGGTGCAGCAAGTGTAGTACCGGTTGATGATGTTCAGAAATGTATCGAATTGGGCAAAAGCCTGAATGGAATTACTGCAGGTGAAAGAGATGGAAGGATTGCGGAAGGACTTGCCTATGGAAATTCACCCTTTGAATATCCAAGAGAATTTGTTGAGAATAAAACACTCGTATTAACTACCACCAACGGAACGAAGTTGTTGCACATGGCTTTGAACCGTGGAGCAAGTCATATCATTACGGGTTCATTCCCCAACCTAAGTGCAGTTGTGGAATATCTTATCCAGCAACAGCAACCTGTGATCCTCGGATGTGCTGCCTGGAAGGATCGTGTAAACATTGAAGACATGTTATTTGCAGGTGCAGTGATCAGCAGGGTGAAAGAACATTTCAGTATCAATTGCGATTCATCTCAGATCGCTGAAAACCTGTATCACACGGCTGGTCCCGACAGGTTTGAATTCATGAAAGAACGCAACGCCTCTCATTATCACAGGCTGATGAATTACGGTCTGGAAAAGGATATCCGCTATTGCCTGACTGAAGACGGGGCAAATGTTTTACCGTTATATGATGGCGAAAAACTGACAGTCGGAAATCATTCGCAGATGTCAACGTAATTCTACGGCAACTGCAAAAATTTAACTGTTGTTTGGCTGGCCGGAACAAGTCATTTCTTTGTTGATTCCCCTTAAAAGGAACAATCTGTAACCCACTCCGAATTTTGTTTGGTTTGATTTTTTATTGTATTATTGCCGACGGAAAAAGGCTGATAAGTCATTCCTGTTCTCACAAAACTGATCAGTTTTTATCGTTTCCGTTCAAGTTAAACTCATTTCAACACAAATTTTTCACGAACCAGGATTGGTTGTTTGATCAAGTGGTAAACTCTCAAGTATTTTTATGTACGACATTCTCCAATTGAACGACATGCTCGTTCCCGAGTTGCTTGATATTGCAGAGCAGCTAAGTATCCCTAATCCCAAAAAACTGGATAAACAAGGACTGATTTACAAGATCTTAGATAAGCAGGCTGTAATGGCCAGCGAAAATAAAGGCGGAGATGCAAGTGACGATAAGCGCAAAAGAAAACGCATCATCAAAGCTACCACTGCAAATTCTACAGAAGAAGCAGTAGTAGAAAGCAACGGGGAAGAGGAAGAAAAGAAAGAAGAGAAAAAGGAAGAAAAAGAAGTAAAAGAAGAAAAAAAGGAACAACCTAAACCCCGCGAAATCGTAAGAAAAAAATCTATCGAGAAGCCGGTTCCGGTTGCAAAAAAGGCCCGCAAAAAATCTGATGAAAATGAAGGCCAGCTTTCCTTTAATACAGAATCTGCCGGGAATTTTGAACAGGGTGCAAACCAGGAAGAAACTTCAACGGTTCAGGAACCTGAAGCAGTAACGGAAGCTCCGCAGCCGGCTCCGCAGGAAGCAGAAACTCCACAGCATGCACCCCGCCAGTTTCAGCGTCGTGAACAACGCGAACAGACTTTCAACATTGAATTTGATGGAATAATCCTCGCTGAAGGTGTGCTGGAAATGATGCCGGATGGTTATGGTTTCCTCCGCAGTTCTGATTATAATTACCTGAGTTCTCCTGATGATATTTATGTATCTCCTTCACAGATAAAATTGTTCGGATTAAAAACAGGTGACACTGTTTCAGGAGCTGTTCGTCCTCCGAAAGAAGGTGAAAAATATTTCGCTTTACTGAAGGTGGATATGATCAATAACAAGAGCCCGGAAGAAGTACGCGACCGTGTTCCGTTTGATTACCTGACTCCACTGTTTCCATTCGAAAAACTGAATCTTTTTACTACTCCGAATAATTACAGCACACGTATCATGGACCTGTTCACACCAATTGGTAAAGGACAGCGTGGATTGATCGTTGCGCAGCCGAAAGTTGGTAAAACTGTTTTACTGAAGGAAGTGGCAAATGCAATCGCAGCAAACCATCCCGAGGTTTACCTGATGGTGGTTCTGATCGACGAGCGCCCTGAGGAGGTTACCGATATGGAAAGAAGTGTGCGCGCGGAAGTTATTGCTTCCACCTTCGATGAACCTGCAGAAAAACACGTGAAAGTTTCAGCGATCGCTCTTCAAAAAGCAAAACGTTTGGTAGAGTGCGGTCACGATGTAGTTATTCTTCTTGATTCCATCACACGTCTCGCACGTGCTCACAATACAGTTGCTCCATCTTCCGGTAAAGTTTTATCAGGTGGTGTGGAAGCAAATGCGATGCAGAAACCAAAACAGTTTTTTGGTGCTGCACGTAAAATTGAAAACGGCGGATCACTTACGATACTTGCTACTGCACTTGTAGATACAGGATCAAAAATGGATGAGGTGATCTTTGAAGAGTTCAAGGGAACCGGTAACATGGAATTGCAACTGGATCGCAGACTTGCGAACAGGCGTGTATTCCCTGCAATCGACCTTGTTGCTTCATCTACCCGTCGCGACGACCTATTGCTGGAAAAAGATGTATTACAACGTATGAACCTGTTACGCGTATTCCTCAATGATATGAATACGGAAGAAGCGATGCATGAATTGCTGAAGCGTATGCGTGGTACTGTTGATAATACAGAGTTCCTCGCGAGTATGAACAGGTAAAAAGTTCAACTTCTTTAATAATTTCTTTTGCATTGCAACACGTATAAACTTAAAGCATTGCAAAATGTACAAATAACAAAGGCTGCCCTTACCGGCGGCCTTTTTCATGGCATAGTTTTTTTCCTTTTACAGAAAAAATATCATGAAAAAATTATTTTCCTTATTGCTGATAGGATCTCTTTTTGCCTGTGGTGATGGAAGAGATGATAAAGATGATGCCAATGACTTGAATTCAACCGGTGGTCATGAACAATTACAAACACCTGTTGAGAATAGCGGCGCTGAAGCTGAAAGGGATCGTGCACTGGAATCCATTGAACAGGATACTACCGGGAAACAAATTATTATAGGAAAAGACTCTACTGAAAAGTTTTAAACCATAAAGTTTATTAATCAGATCCGGGTCAGGTAATATTAATTCCGGATCTGATATTTTCCCGGATGTCTATTATTGCTGCTCATACATAAAGAATGTATGTGTCGGAAGATGATATTTCCAGATAACATTATATCCGCTGTTCCCGTCTGGCCGGAGTTGTTTTCCGGCAATCAGCAAAGTTTCATTATCCATCCAGCCTGCATCTTCTACAAGTGAACCCGGGCCGAGAAATAAGAGTCTGCGTTTCTTGTTATCGGTCATGGAAACAAGACTGATTTCTGTATCAGGTCCCAGGTCCTGGTAAATCTTTTTTCCACTTGCATCTGTATCTACTTCAACATTATAACTCCCCATATCAATATAATAGAGGCTGTCGGGAGAGAACCGGAGCAATTCCCTGTAAGTATCCAGAAATTTATTGGTGGTATTAAATTCAGAAATGATCATTGAATCTTCTTTCCACGTACTTACCATTTTATAGGAACCCATGGAACTCTGCTTCTCCGGGTTGGTAAAAAATTTAAAGGATTCATTGGTTAGAACGGTATCTACTTCATCAATAACTACAGGTGTAGAAGTTGAATCCGGATGCGGCTCAACAGTTTTAACATCAGAATTGTTACATGCGGTGAGAATCAATAATATTGGTAGCAATTTTTTCATCCGGTATTGTTTATCCATTTTTATCAAAATAGAAATTACGAATTTGTCTAAACTCTTTCACGTACTTTGTACCCGTTTAATCGGAAATTAATGGTAATTCAAAAAGTTGAAACAGAACAGTTCCTTTCTTATGCTGAATACCATCCTGTACTGGATGTTAGAAGTCCGGGAGAATATCAACATGCACATATTCCCGGTGCCATCAGTTTCCCGTTATTCAACGATGAAGAACGCAAAATTGTTGGAACACTTTACAAACAGCGAAGCAGGGAAGATGCCATTAAAGAAGGACTTGTTTTCTTCGGCCCGAAAATGCGGCAGATGATTGAAAAAGTTGAAGAAATTCTTGCATCAAAAAAATTCAGCAAGGTCACTCTTCAACAGGAAAATTTTGTTGCAACTAATTGTATCCTTGTTCATTGCTGGAGAGGCGGAATGCGCAGCGGTGCTGTTGCCTGGCTGCTGGATCTTTATGGATTTAAGGTCATTACTTTAAACGGCGGATACAAAAAATTCAGGAATTATGTGATCAGCGCATTTGAAAAAAATCTGAATGCAAAAATTCTGGGAGGATATACAGGATCAGGAAAAAGTTACCTGCTGAATGAACTTCATAAAAGAGGTCAGCGGATCATCGATCTCGAACTGATTGCAAATCATAAGGGTTCTGCATTCGGTACCATGGGTGAACAACCCACGCAGGAAATGTTTGAAAACATTCTTGGATTATCCATTCACGAATTGCTGAAAATAAATAATGATCCCATCTGGTTTGAAGATGAAAGTCAGCGCATCGGATCAGTAAATATTCCTCATCATCTATGGACCCGGATGCGCGAAGCCCTAGTGTTGTTTGTCGATATTCCGTTTGAAGAAAGATTAAGTCATATTGTTTCGGAATATGGAAAAATTGATAAAGAAAAACTGATCAATTCAATTGTGCGGATCAGTAAAAGACTTGGAGGACTGGAAACAAAAACGGCGATCAATTTTTTACTTGAAGGAAACATCCGCGAATGTTTCGCTGTACTGTTGAAGTACTATGATAAATGGTATATGAAAGGTTTACATAATCGCGAAAACCTGGAAACTCATTTAATAAATTTGCCTTCATCAACCATCGATCCTAAAACAAATGCATCGATGCTGATGGAAACCATGAATAAATTGTATGAATACAGAGATCAATAAAGTGGAAGAAAAAATCAGGTTAACTGCATATTCACACGGTGCAGGTTGTGGGTGTAAGATCGCACCAAAAGTACTGGAGCAGATGCTTGAAGGAAGTGTTGCATTTCCTGATAAAAATCTGATTGTTGGAAATCATAGTAAGGATGATGCTGCTGTGTATGATCTTGGAAATGGCACTGCTGTGATCAGTACGACCGATTTCTTTATGCCGATCGTGGATGATCCTTATGAATTCGGAAGAATTGCTGCGGCGAATTCCATCAGTGATATTTATGCAATGGGTGGAACTCCGTTAATGGCTATTGCAATTCTGGGCTGGCCGGTGAATACACTTTCAGCTGATATAGCAGGGAAAGTTATTGAAGGTGGGCGTTCCATTTGCGCTGAAGCAGGGATAGCACTTGCAGGCGGACACAGCATTGACAATCCCGAACCTGTATTCGGACTGGCAGTTACCGGCATCGTAGATCGTGATAAAATCAAGCAAAACAATACTGCAAAAGCAGGCGATATTTTATTGCTTACCAAACCAATTGGCGTTGGAATTCTTACGACTGCAGGAAAACGAAACCTTGTTAAGGAAGAGGATGCCGTAAGAGCTGCAAAACAAATGATGCAATTGAATAAGGTCGGAAAAGCTTTGGGACAAATCAAAGGCGTTCATGCATTAACGGATGTAACAGGTTTCGGATTGGGAGGTCATCTTGTGGAAATGGCGGATGGAAGCGGTGTGACAGCTCATCTTGATTTTTCAAAGGTTCCACTGATCACTGATATGCAACATTACCTGGACCATAAAACTTTCCCTGGTGCAATTCCAAGGAACTGGAATTCCTATGGCGACAGGATTTCTGTTGAAAACGCAGAAAATGAATTTGCCATTCTTAACCTGTTACCTGATCCGCAAACCAACGGAGGATTACTGATCTCACTTAATCCGGACAGTTATGAAGGAGTAGCAAAAGTTTTAAGGGAACATGGACTGGAGAATTTCCTGGAACCAATCGGGAAAATGGGAGAAAAGGAAGCGATGGCAGTAATAGTAAAGTGATAGGTAAATGAAAAAATTTGCTCTCTTCCCCGACAGGGTTCAATGTTTTAAAATAGATTCTTTGGATTGCGGGAATCTTTTGTTGAAATGATTGCAAATCTTCAGTAACTTCTCTTCATGCAAAGAAGAAAATTCATCCAGGTAAATACACTTGCTTTGAGCAGTCTGGCTATTCCATCTTTTTTTAAAGGACAGATCAATTCTGTTGGAATTCAGCTTTTTTCTATTCCAAAATTAATGGAGAAGGATCCTGAAGGAACACTTCGTCAGTTATCCGAATTGGGTTATCGTGAAATTGAATTTTACGGTCCTTATGATTTTAGCGCACAGTCTACAAAAGATGGATGGAACCAGATTACCGGTGCACTGGGTTTTAGTGCCAGCGGTTATTATGGAAAAACGCCAAAAGAAATGGCGGCCATCCTAAAGAAGTATAACCTGAGTTCTCCTTCAATGCATATAGACCTGGTAACGCTGGACCAACATCTTGATGAAACTGCAGAAGCTGCGCATGTGATGGGAACCAAATACGTGATTATTCCCAATGCAGAAACACAGCCTGATCTTGATGGGTACAAACGCCAGGCAGATCAATTCAATGCATTGGGTGAAAAGATTTATAAGAAGGGATTACAATTCTGTTATCACAATCATGGGAATGGCATCGTACCGATTGATGGCATATCTCCTTTGGAAATGATCATTGAAAGAACGGATCCTAAGTTCGTTACTTATGAAATGGATATTTACTGGACCATTGCCGGTGGTGCGGATCCTGTAACACTTTTGGAAAAATACAAGGGAAGGTATAAAGCGATGCATATCAAAGACATGTCCAAAAAAGTGCGTTTCTCCGGCGATGGAGGAAATCCACAGGAATGGATGTCGCTGTTTCCGTACCTGGAAGATGCAGGTTCAGGAGTATTAGATATTCCATCAATTTTAAAAGCTGCAAAAAAATCCGGCGTAGATCATTTTATTATTGAAAGAGATCTAGCACCGGAAGGATTGGTTAATATGAAAAAGGGAATTGACTTTGTAAAGAAGGTGCAGGTATAAATATAATAGTCAAAATAATAAATGCGCTCTAGGAACCCCTAAGCGCATTTTTTTTATGCTGTTAATTTTATGTCTTTTATGCCTTAATCAACTTATCAATTCTCTCTGCAAGTTTCTGATCCTTTTCAGTAACAATATCTCCTGCATCATGGGTGTTGAGCCAGATCTCTACTGTGTTCCAGACGTTCGTCCATTTCGGATGATGATTCATTTTTTCTGCTTCCATTGCCACACGCGTCATGAATGAAAATGCTTCAGAAAAATCTTTAAAAGTAAATTTCCGGTAGAGTGCATTGTTTTCTTCTGTCCACATAAATTCAATTTTAAAAGGGTTTATTCATTTCATCGTTCACCTCTTCAATGAATAAATTAAATATAAAAAGTGACTTCTATTAAGAACATTAAAGTTTTCGGCAGGATCTAAAAAATCAGGTGTGCCTTGTGTTTGATCTTGTCGTGCGTAATTTCTGTTACCAGTTGCACCCCTGTGATCGTTCTTAGGCTTGTCATCAGGTCAGACACAAATTCTTCTTTTACGGTATCACCTTTCATCAGCCACAAATAATCAAGATGTTTGAATTCGGGTAACAGGAATTCACCATCAAAACCATTGTTATACAAATAATGCACTAAAGCGTTATTTGGTTCAGAATATTCGAAAATGGAAAAATAGTAGGTTCTGTTTTTTCTTTTAAGCTGGATCTCGATATCGTTGTTATTCCTGAAATCGAATCGAAGCATTTGATTAAGTTTCCAGCAAAGCTGGTAGTCTTTCACGGGTGCTACAATGCCGAGGATCCTGGTATCATCCAGGAATTCTTCGGCCATATCATCCATGTTGAGCTTCAGCTTCATACACGCAAATGTATTTAAAACTGAACGTTAGCTTCAATTACTTCTTCTCCTCTTTTAAATTTAACGGTGGTACTGTCTCCTTTTTTAAATTTTGCAAGTGCCTGCATGTAGCTTTCAACAGAATTGATATTGTGAGCTCCCAGCTGAATAATAATATCACCGGTTTTCATTCCTGCTTTTTCAGCTGCTCTTCCTGCACTGATACCATCTGCTCTTACACCTGTTCCGCTGAATGTATAATCGGGCATGATGCCAAGAGATACACTGAATCTTGCGGTTGTAGAGGTTTGCTGTTCGCGTGTAGGTGTGAACGTTAGTTTGCCTTTTGGTGCTGATCTTTCAATTACCTGGCTGATGAGTTTAACGATCTGTAAGATTCCTATGCTGTTGATCTTTTCGAAATCATCTGACGGGCGATGATAGTCGGTATGCAATCCTGTAAAGAAAAACAGTACGGGGATATTTTTTCGGTAGAAGGAGGTATGATCACTCGGACCGGTTCCACTTGAATCATATTTAATACTGAATCCTTTCAGGTCTTTGATGGGGTTGATCACTTCACTCCATGCCGGGGATGTTCCGTAACCCCCGATGGTCATGGCTTTGCTGCTGTCATTCAGTCTTCCAACCATATCCATGTTGATCATATAGTTGACCTTTTCCATTTCCACTGTCGGATGTTCCGTAAAATATTTAGATCCGTTCAATCCAAGTTCTTCAGCTGAAAATGCAATCAGCAGGTAGTTGTTTGATTTGTTTTTAGAAAGTTTCAGCAACCTTCCCAGTTCGATCAGAGCTGCGGTTCCGCTTGCATTGTCATCCGCTCCGTTATGAATCATTTTTTCTCCGGTACGGATCATACTGTTGCCATCTTCTCCAAATCCAAGATGATCGTAATGTGCACCTAGTACGATTGTATTTGCAGCACCATTATCAATAAAGCCAATCACATTATGACCGGTTCTTTTTTTATCTCCGATATCAATTTTCAATTTGATATCCAGCATTTCTGATTCTTCATTGAAGAACTTTGATTTAGTTTCCCTGGAAATATAAACTACCGGGATCTTTGCAGTTTCTGTACGATCCTTTTGCATAAAACTCAGATCGTCTTTTACTTCAGTGCTATTGTAGATGATCAAAGCAGTTGCTCCTTTTTCTGATGCAAGATTTGCTTTGGTCCTGATGCCATCATACAAATCATAATGAGGATTGTCCTTGTTTTCTTCCATCATTTCTTTCAGGTCGATCACCCAGGGAACGCCTTCTTCACGGAGTGCAATTGCAAATGCAGATTCAAAAGATGTATTCGGACTATAGGTCAAAGGAAAGAAATCCTTTCCAACTTTCAGATCGTGCCCATTGATGATAAAAAATGTATTGGGATTGATCTGTTTTCCATCATTGATCTCAAATGCCTGCAACCAGCCATACTCACCTTTTGGCGTGAGACCGTTTTTCTGAAATTGAGTGGAGATATAGGTTGAAGCAAGTTTTTCACCTTCGGTTCCGGCCCTTCTTCCCTGTAATTTATCATCTGAAAGATAGCTGATATGTGATCTTAAGTTTTCATGAATAAGTCTGTCTGCTTTTTTCAGTCGCTGAGAAAAAGCATCGTTACCGGCAAAAGATATAATTAGAAAAAGCGCTAAAAATCTGTGTTTCATGTTGTTTTGTTACGATCAGGGCAAAGTTAACCGGAAATTCCCGTCATTGGAAAATCACCGGAATTTTACCGGTTTCATAAATAATACAAGTCTTGTGCCTTTTACTGATTGTTCAAATATTTTTGAAATTTTTCAACATATAAAGCGACATGGTAGCCATCCATCAGTCCATGATGGCCGTGGATGGAGACGGGCATTTGCATTTTTCCGTTGTCAACCGAAGCTTTTCCAAAAGTGATCTTAGGAATAGAATCGGGGAATGAAAATGCACGGGCGTGGGTAATCGACGTGAATTTCAGCCAGGGAATGGAAGAATAATGAATGATATTTTCTCCGCTCAGCGCGGGAATTAATCCTTTTTCAGCTCTCACTTTTTCAATTTCCTGGTTTGCTGAAATGAGGAATTCATCAAAATTTTCTTTCCAGGGAATATAGGAAAAACCAAAAGTGCCATTGGCCCGGTTAATGGTAGGGGATGCATTGACCACCTGGTATTCATATACTTCTCCATTGATAATGCGGTATCGAAAATTCTCTGTTTCATTTACTGCGCGTAAAGATTGATAGAGGTAGTAAAGGAAAAATGAATGTCCGTTTGCTTTGCAAAAATCATAAGCTTTTGTACAATCAACAGATACAGTAATTCCGAAAAAGGGTTCTTCGAACTGACTGAAAAATTTGAAGTGATCTTTTCTGACCCAGCTTTCTATATCGATTTGTTTTTTCATTTCATCAAAATTGGAAGTATGTCTGAAATGGAGGAGACTTCAGAAAAATTATCATGAGCAACAGTATGTGAAATTACTTCATGAGCCCAGGTTGTATGAAATGGAATGTGAACTGCATGACCACCAATATTGAGTACAGGAATGACATCCGATTTGAGGGAGTTTCCAATCATCATGAATTCGTGCGGCTGAATATCAAGATGACCGATCAATTCGAGGTAATCGTTTTCCTGTTTGTCGGACATGATCTCGATGTGGTGGAAATAGTGTTCCAGCCCGGATTTGCGGAGTTTTCGTTCCTGGTCCAGCAAATCACCTTTTGTAGCAACAACTAACCGGTATTTGTTTTTGAGTGTGTTCAATACGGATTCAACACTTTCCAGTAATTCTATTGGCCGATCAAGCAGGTCCTTACCCAGTTTGATCGCTTCTTCGATGACTTCAAGAGAACATCGGTTTGAAGAAATTCTTAAAGCGGTTTCAACCATGGAAAGCATGAAGCCCTTCACTCCATAACCATAGAGAGAAAGGTTCTGAATTTCCGTATTGAAGAGTTCTTTATTTACAGCGTGAAGAGGCATAAAATCCTGCAGCAGCGCGCAAAATTTTTCTTCTGTTTCCCTGAAATAGGGTTCATTCACCCACAAGGTATCATCCGCGTCGAAGGCAATCACTTTTAAATTCATTGTGTGGATTTAGCACACAAAGATATTGTGATTATCGGATCACCTTCAACCAATAAAAGTTGATTGATTTTTACTGGATCACATTCACAGTTCCGCGTTTTATAAAAGATTGTTCATTACAACTCATTTCAGTTACATAGACATATGTTCCGGTATCTACAGGTTTGCCATTCAGCTTTCCGTCCCATGCGGCATTTACATCATCCAGCAGGAAGTTCGTTCTTTCAAAAACAAGGTTTCCCCACCGGTTATAAATGCGCAGATACTTTACATTTTTGATACCATATCCTTTAATCAGGAAGCGGTCATTCTTTCCATTGTTATCGGGAGTGAATGCATTTGGAATGTAGATGCGGCTTTCACTGCACAGGAGTTTGATGGCAATGGTGTCGGTCGACTGACAGCCATTGAAACTTGTTACGGTCAGTGTAACATCACCCGGAACGGTTGGCGTGATCTTCGGATCCGGACAGTCGCTGCAACTAAGATTTCTTGCAGGATTCCATTTCCAGGAGATCACATCATTGCTATAAGTAGTTTGCAGCTGGTATGGTGCACCAACCAAAACCTCCACATCCGGTCCGGCATTCACTGTCGGCAAAGGAAGAATATTGACGCTAACATTTGCAGTATCGGTAAAACATTTATCGGCATCTGTCCCTACAACCGTGTAGACAACATTTTGAGATGGAGTAGCCACAGGATTGCTGGTGGAAGTGTTGCTTAAACCGGAAGTGTTGTTGATCCATTTATATGTTGAAGCACCGGATACCAAAAGGTTTACAGCCTTTCCTTCACATACGGTGAAGAGGTTTTGAGTAGAAAGATTAAATGGTTTAGCGACCCGAATAAAGATCGAATCGGTTTTGCTGCATCCGAATTCGGTGCTCACTTTCACGCGATAGGTTGCGTTGTTGCGTGTATTAATCTTAACTGTTGCGGCATTTGACTTGTCAATGAAAGTAGTTGGCGTCCACTGATAAACTGAACCACCACTCGCCGTAACGGAAAGTTCAGATCCTTCACAGAGCACAGCATTTTTTTGAGATAATCCAATTACAGGATTAGGATTTACTTTCAGGTTGGTAGGAATACTATCAACACAACCATTGTTATCTACCAGCAGGAGGATTGGATAGGTTCCTGCGGTGTTATATTTTTTTGCCGGTGTGGTGATAGCTGATGAATTGGTTCCATCAGGTAAGATCCATTTGTAGGATGGATTTCCGGGAATCAACGTGCTGGCAGTAAAACTTGCATCAGCACCTTCGCAGATTTCTGTTGGGCCGGTTATTTTTCCTCCCAGTCCTTCAAATACTTTAATACTCGCTGAAGTAGATTTGGCACAACCCATCGGAGATTTTACCTGTAATGATACAGTATAGGTTCCGGGAGTATTGTACGTAAATGATGTTGCCCTTGAATTGGAGGTGTCGGCCGGAGAACCGGTTCCAAAGTTCCATTTGTAATCCAGCGTTTTATTTGCACGATCTGCAGCAACGCTGTAAATAAATGGATCAAACAAAACATCTTTAGGACTGCAAACTTTTGATGGAAGATTTCTCAGTGCAATGGATAACGAATCAATGATGATTGCTTTATTAAGATTTGCTGCAACTGCACATCCATTCTTATCAGTTTGAATCAACGTGGGAGTATAGACCCCGGCATTCTTAAATTTATGAACAAAGAAACTATCCGTTGATGAAGTTATAGTACCATCACCCAGGTCCCAGGTATAACTGTTCTCGGCAGTTCGGTTACCCCTGAGCGTTATATCCTGAGCAGTACAGGCTTCGTAGATATTTGTTGCGATTGTTGGAGTCGGGGTATCTATAAATACTGAGTCAATTGTTGTATAAAGCGTATTGTTATCACTGTAAGCCTTTGCCGTTACAATGTATTTACCGGCCTTCGTGTAAACATGCGAAGGATTGAAAACATTTTCTGCGGTGTTCCCGTCACCAAAGTCCCAGTTGATCTTTGTAATGTTTGAGGATTTGTTATTAAACTTAACGACTACCGGTAGACATTTTCCCACGCTGATATTTACGGGATTAATATCGAAAGCAGCATTGATGTATTTAACCTGTATACGCACGGATGCTGTATCGATACAATATTTAAGTGCATTTTTTACTATTAATTTTACCGTATAAAAACCCGGAGTATTATATGTTTCGGAAAATGAATTTTTACTTAGTAAAGAAGACCCATCGCTTTTAATCCAGGTATAGGTTGTATTGAATTCATCAGAAGTGATGCTGTTATTATAAAATGTTACTGTAGTCCCTGGTGATACTACTGTGGCTGAACTGGATATCGCTGCTTCAACGGAATTGTGTTGGTTGGGGTAGATATATTTTTCTTTATAGCTTTCACATCCTTTGCTATCAGTCACTTTTAATCTGATCCATTTAGGACTGTAATAGGATTCAAATAAATATGGGAATATTTTGTCATCTTCTTTTGTAAGAGCACCATAATAATCCATAACCCATTCTCTCTTGACAATGGGGTTATTGTTAAAACTTTTAGATTGATCCTTAAATAGAACAAGGCCACCTTGAGTGCAAATTGTATCTGTTACATCCGCAAAGTTGGCAATTGGGCCATTAATTTTTACAGTAATCATATTTGTTGTATCCAAACAATTAAAGTAAAAGGACTTGATAGTAAGTTTAATCCCTTCTTTACCAGCGTCCAAAGGCCATAAAAGCTGGGTAATCTTTGGGTATGTTTCATCAATGGCATTGAGAGCCCAATCGTTATGCGAAGAATTATCGCCATAAATAATTGCCTCAGTATTGTAACCATAATAATAATAAGTATTGAGATATCTGGCTGGATTAATATCAAGATTCTCAATTATAGCTCTTTCTAATCCCTCGCTGCATATCTCATTTTTTTCAATGATTAACTTAGGAAACTGTTTCTTTAAGATGTGTACCGTAATAGAATCAGAAACAACACAGGATCCATTACTCGTTGTTAATCTAAGATTATACACTCCGTTATTTGAATAATAGTGTTTAATTGTATCCTGATTTGGATTTAGCATTCGGGTTGGAGACCCATCTCCAAAATCCCAAGTCCCTGAATTTGTTTTAGAGGATTGCTGGTGTATGGTTACCATCCCCCTATCACCGTCACAGGTATTTTCGACTTTAGTTATCCTCGGAAAAGGCGGTGAAACTTTGATGTAATTTGTTTTTACGATTGTATCACGGCAAAGGCCATTAAATGCAAGCAACCTGATACTATATTTACCTTCTTCCTGAAATTTATAATACGATCTTCTATCACCACCAAACTTTTCAAATTCTCCATTTTCGAAAGCTACCTCCCATTGATTATAATGGTAATGGTCAGTGGTGTCTATTATTTCAAAATGAACAGGTGTATTTCCACATACATCCTGAATTGAGGATTTGAAATCCAGTTTTCTTCTTTTTTGAACATATAACCATTCATCATATTGCTCAACACCGGTACATCCATTGGTTAATTTATACTTTAAAAATACTGGATAATTTCCCTCTTCCGTATAAGTTACCGTTGGGTTGGGTAATGTAGAGGTTGTTCCATTTCCGAAGTCCCATTCGTATGTTTCTATTTCATGGCTGGAAATAACTTTAAATGTTGTAGTGAGTGGCCCACAACTACTTGAGTTTGCAACAGTATCGGAGAAAGTGTCTGAAATTATAAACCTTGGACGATAAATGCTAAATGAAGTAGAACCCCAATTGTAACACCCTTCTGCGTTATAGACTTTTACATAGGGGTAAAAAGTTTGATTATCGTTAAAGGTGAATATTGTATCAGGTTTAAAAGTTGTATGAAGCAATGGATCTGAATAAAAGTGAAGTGGATACCACTCCCATTTGACTCCACCAGAACTGGTATCAGTTAATTTTACTCTTGCTGGCGCTCCACACAGATCAAGTATTTCTTCTTTAAGTCTACCAACATCCGGAGATTTTTTTACTTCAACAATTTTAGTAAGTGTATCATAACATGAACCATATCTGTTTATTAAAGAAATTTTGTTTGTCCCACCAATATTAAACGCTATCTCTGGATTATGGATTCGGTGATCTTCACTATTGGTGTTGAATTTCCAGGTAGATTCCATTGGTTCCGGACTACTTAGATTATTGTATTTTAGTATTGTTCTTTCACAAAGTGAATCGTTCGTTGAAAAATCAGTTTTAAAATTAGCCGCATTTATTAAGGAAAGCTTCTCATTTATAATTTGACATCCTTCGGAACTGGTAGTAGTTAATTTTATATTGTATGTTCCAATTTTGGAAAATATATGTGCAGGATTTTTTTCTGTTGAAGTAGTACCATCTCCAAAATCCCAGGCAAAACTTAAAGTACCAGGACCAATACTATTGTTAGTGAAAGTTGCAGGATCACTGATCTTACAAAGAAATTCTTTATCAGAATTAAATTCTGCAGTTATTCTAGTTAAAACCTTAACCAACTTTTCTTTTGTAAGTGTCTGCTGACAACCATTACTGGTCGTAACAGTCAGATTAATATTCGGATCAGTTGCATAAGTAAAGGTATGGTTAATTGTTGAAGATGAACTTTCCGCGGTATTTCCATCTCCGAAATCCCAAAAGTAATTCGTGATGGTTCCTCCATTCGCATTTGCGGTTGCCTTTAATTCAACCGGCAACGGAAAACATCCTTTATTAATCGAAATCTCAAAATCCAACGTTGGTTTTTTGAATACAGTTATATCAAGTGATTTTGAAGAAGACAGATTCCCATCTTTTACAGTCAGAGTTACTTTATAAGTTCTCTCTTCAATAAAAATTGCCGAAGCATTTTTAAGGAATGATGTATTTCCATTGTCAAAACTCCATTCATAAATTACGTTTGCGGAAGTTCCGGTAGAAGTATTCGTGAAGGCAACCGAAAGAGGGGTACACCCTCCGGTTTTGTCTACTGTAAAATCTGCTTTAGGTTGCGCGAAAACAGGTACCGAGAGTAGTACGAATAAAACAATAAATAAAATTCTCACAGATCCAGGGGTTATTAAGGACATCAATATAAAACGAGAACCCCGAAGATTATAGCTTCGGGGTAAAAAAGTTACTTGAAACTGAAATATTTAATACAAGTAAGGAATTACACTTACTGGATCACATTCACCGTACCACGTTTAATAAATGATTGTTCATTACAACTCATTTCTGTAACATAGACATAAGTTCCGGTATCAACAGGTTTGCCGTTCAGCTTTCCGTCCCATGCGGCATTGATATCATCCAGCAGGAAGTTTGTTCTTTCAAAAACCAGGTTACCCCAGCGGTTATAAATGCGCAGGTATTTTACATTTTTGATACCATATCCTTTTATCAGGAAGCGGTCATTCTTTCCATTGTTATCGGGAGTGAATGCATTTGGAATGTAGATGCGACTTTCACTGCACAGGAGTTTGATGGCAATGGTGTCGGTCGACTGACAGCCATTGGAACTTGTAACTGTCAGTGTAACATCACCCGGAACGGTCGGCGTGATCTTTGGATCAGGACAGTCACTGCAACTAAGGTTTCTTGCAGGATTCCATTTCCAGGAGATCACATCATTGCTATAAGTAGTTTGCAGCTGGTATGGTGCACCAACCAAAACCTCCACATCCGGTCCGGCATTCACTGTCGGCAAAGGAAGAATATTGACGCTAACATTTGCAGTATCGGTAAAACATTTATCGGCATCTGTCCCTACAACCGTGTAGACAACATTTTGAGATGGAGTAGCCACAGGATTGCTGGTGGAAGTGTTGCTTAAACCGGAAGTGTTGTTGATCCATTTATATGTTGAAGCACCGGATACCAAAAGGTTTACAGCCTTTCCTTCACATACGGTGAAGAGGTTTTGAGTAGAAAGATTAAATGGTTTAGCGACCCGAATAAAGATCGAATCGGTTTTGCTGCATCCGAATTCGGTGCTCACTTTCACGCGATAGGTTGCGTTGTTGCGTGTATTAATCTTAACTGTTGCGGCATTTGACTTGTCAATGAAAGTAGTTGGCGTCCACTGATAAACTGAACCACCACTCGCCGTAACGGAAAGTTCAGATCCTTCACAGAGCACAGCATTTTTTTGAGATAATCCAATTACAGGATTAGGATTTACTTTCAGGTTGGTAGGAATACTATCAACACAACCATTGTTATCTACCAGCAGGAGGATTGGATAGGTTCCTGCGGTGTTATATTTTTTTGCCGGTGTGGTGATAGCTGATGAATTGGTTCCATCAGGTAAGATCCATTTGTAGGATGGATTTCCGGGAATCAACGTGCTGGCAGTAAAACTTGCATCAGCACCTTCGCAGATTTCTGTTGGGCCGGTTATTTTTCCTCCCAGTCCTTCAAATACTTTAATACTCGCTGAAGTAGATTTGGCACAACCCATCGGAGATTTTACCTGTAATGATACAGTATAGGTTCCGGGAGTATTGTAAACAAAAGAGGGGGCTCTTAAATTGGAGGTGTCGGCTGGAGAACCCGTTCCAAAGTTCCATTTATATTCAAGTGCTTTGTTCGCACGATCTGCAGCAACACTATAAATAAAAGGATCAAACAAAACTTCTTTGGGACTGCAAACTTTTGAAGGAAGATTTCTAAGTGCAATGGAAAGCGAATCAATGATGATCGCTTTGTTGGGATTAACTGCAACTGCACATCCATTCTTGTCAGTTTGAATTAACGTGGGAGTATAAACCCCGGCATTTTTAAATTTATGTACAAAGAAACTATCCGTTGATGAAGTTATAGTGCCATCACCCAGGTCCCAGGTATAATTGGTTCCTTCGCTTCGGTTACCCTTGAGCGTTATATCCTGAGCAGTACAGGCTTCATAGATATTTGTTGCGATGGTTGGTGTTGGTGTATCTATAAATACTGAGTCAATTGTCGTGTACAACGTATTGTTATCACTATATGCTTTTGCAGTGACAATATACTTACCTGCCTTGGTGTATACATGTGAAGGACTGAATACATTTTCTGCTGTGTTGCCATCACCAAAGTCCCAGTTGATCCTGGTAATGTTACTTGATTTATTATTGAACTTAACAACGACAGGCAAACATTTACCGACGTTGATGTTTACGGGATTCATGTCGAAAGCGGCATTGATGTATTTTACCTGTATACGAACGGAAGCTGTATCAGAGCATCCCTGTGAAGGATTACGAACAACCACTTTAACGGTATAAAAGCCTGGTGTGGTGTACCTTTCATTAAGATCTGAATTTGCATTGATTACAGTGCCGTCACTTTTGATCCATTTGTATTCGGTATTGCCGGGTTCTTCGGTAGTACTTAAATTGTAAAAAGTAACCGTTGTGCCTGGTGAGACTAGTGTAGCACTTGCATTCATGATGGCCTCAACAGAACTTTTGCGGGAAACAACGTTGTAGTTTATTATCCTTGAAGTACAACCAATTTTATCTGTGACTTCAAGTGTTGCCCAATATTCTCCGCTATAAGTAAATTGTTTAGTGAACGGCAATCCGTCTGTTCTGACAGCTGTTGATCCGTCTGCAAAAAGGTAATCCCATTTTACTATTGGATTATCCCTTGCAATGGATTCATCGGTGAACTTTACCAGGTTGTCCTGTTCGCATACTTTTTCGCCGGATGAAGAGAATTTCGCGGTTGGACCTGTAATTTTTACAGGGATAACATTGGTAGTGTCACTACATCCAAAGTAATGGGATCTTACAACAACTTTCAGGTCCTTTTTATTTGGATCTAATCCTTGAAGGAAAATAACAACTTTTTTATTTTCACTATTATAGCTACTGTAATACCCTTGAAATTCTGAATTATCGCCATATAAAGTTGGGTAAAATCCATATCCATAATAGCTCGAAGCGTAATGATCCCATGGATTACTTTCAAAATTTGAAATAGTAATAGGGAAATTTCCGCTCTGACAAACTTCTGTTTGAGTTGAACTCAAAAGAGGATTTTGTTTCATTAATACATATACCCACATGGAATCTGATACTGTACATGCTCCATTGGTAGTGGTTAGTTTTGCCAAATATTCTCCGGATTTTTTATAGTGATGTTTTACAGTATCCTGATCTGAAGTAAGAGTTCGTGCGGGTGTACCATCACCAAAGTTCCATGTCCAGGAATTTACCTGTTTTGATGTTTGAGTAAGTGTAGTGAGTCCTCGATCCCCTTCACAGGTTGATGTGAAAGACTGGATTTTTGGGAATGACGGACTTACTTTTATGTAATTGACCTTATCTGCTGTATCATGGCAAAGTCCGTTGGTAGCTATGACCCTTATCGAATAAATTCCTTCCTCTTCAAATTTGTGAGTATTATTGTTCCAATAGGGAAATAATTCATAAGAACCTCCATCTTTGGAATATAACCAATACAATGAATTGTATTTATTATCAATTGGAAAGATTGGGTTAAACTGTACCGGAGTATTTCCGCATATGTTGGTATTGCTGGTAGTGAAATCAATTTCCCGTTTAAACTGAATAGAAATCATGCTGCTATATTTCACAATGCCTGTACATCCGTTTTTAAGTTTGTACTTTAGATAGATGTAAAAAACTCCTTCCTTATCAAATGTCTTTGTAGGTGTTTTTTCGGTGGAAGTTGTGCCATCTCCAAAGTCCCAAAAACAACTAACAATTTCAGAAGAACTTACTGTGGAGAAGGTAGTTGTAATAGGTCCGCAATTGCTCACTTTAAAAACACTATCATAATAAGAACTTCTTATAATGACCAATGGTCTTTCGGTATTGATCCCTGATGAAAATGCAGTAGACTGGCAACCAAAAGCATTTTTGACTTCTACATATGGATATATGAATGTACCATAATCCATTATATAAGTTATTTCGTTTTTGGTTGTAGTTACAGACGAATATTCATAAGGATACTTTGTATACCATTTCCAGGAAACGGCACTTGATGTAGTGTCTTTCAACCTGATTGTGGCAGGAGGCCCGCAACTGTCTATTAATTCGGCAATAAAACCCTTAACATCCGGAGAAGGTTTAATATCAAGAATCCTTACCAGCGTATCATAACAGGTTCCAAAGCGATTGATCAATTTCAATTCCTGTGGTCCGGCAGAATCTGATCCCAGATAAATATTGGTTGGATTATATTCATATTTATAACCCCGATATTCCCAAATGGTTTCATTTGGAACCGGCGAACTCCCATTGAATAACTGGAAACTGATATTCTGACAAAGCGTTGGATTTTCCTGCGTGAAATCCGATTTAAAATTCGCCGCATTGATAAACGAAGGCTTTTCCATCACCGTCACACATCCTTCCGAACTGGTAGTCGTCAGTTTGATATTGTAGGTTCCGATTTTTGCAAACTTGTGTGCAGGATTTTTTTCTGTTGAGGTGGTTCCATCTCCAAAATCCCAGGCATAACTTAAAGTACCGGGACCAACACTTTTATTAAGGAAGGTAGCTGCATCCGTAATCTTACATAAGACATCTTTATCTGTTCCGAAATCCACTTCAAGCTTTGGCAATACTTTTACCAGCTTTTCTTTTGTAAACGTCTGCTGGCATCCGTTGCTGGTCGTAACAGTCAGATTGATGTTCGGATCAGTGGCGTAGGTATAAGTATGATTGATTGAAGGCGATGAAGTCTCCGCTGTATTACCATCTCCGAAATCCCAAAAGTAATTCGTGATGGTTCCTCCATTCGCATTTGCGGTTACCTTTAATTCAACCGGTAACGGAAAACATCCTTTATTAACAGAGATCTCAAAATCCAGCGTTGGTTTTTTGTAAACGGTTATATCCAGCGTTTTTGTAGAAGATAAATTACCGTCTTTAAGAGTCAGCGTGACTTTATAAGTTCTTTCTTCAATAAAGATTGCAGAAGCATTTTTCAGAGATGAAAAATTGCCATTGTCAAAACTCCATTCATAAATTACGTTCGCGGAAGTTCCGGTGGAAGTATTCGTGAATGCAACCGAAAGAGGCGTACACCCTCCGGTTTTGTCTACTGTAAAATCTGCTTTGGGTTGTGCGAAAACAGGTACCGACAGTAGTACGGATAATACAATAAATAAAATTCTCACAGATCCAGGGGTATTAGGGACCCCAATATAGAAAGAGAACCCCGAAGTTTATAGTTCCGGAGAGAAAACTTTGATCAGTCCGTCATATTCGCTGCTCACTACCAGTAAGGGTTTGCTGGTTGGGGAATCCTCCGATTTAATAAAGATCAATCCTTCAGGACCATCACCTGTTTTCAATAATTGCCTGAACACCGGCTTCAATGGATCATTGATATCATAAACCGCTACCGCATTGGTACGATCGAGACCAATAAATCCATATATGTTATTACCTGATTTTCCAATGACAACGGCTTCTGCTTCGATACTTTTATCATCACTTCGCTGGTCATTATATCTTGATGAGTCCTTTGTGATCCTGTCCAGTTCATTCTTACTATCCCAAACCATCTTTCCGGAATTGCCCTCCAGGATACTGAATCCTCTTCCTCCAAATGAAAAGATGCTGTCGATATCGCCATCCTTATCGGTGTCGCCATGCTCAGGATCAATGATCAGTCGACCCAGGTTTGTATCAGATTGAAGTTCCGCCGCATTTGGAAATTTTGCCTGATCGAGTTTTACCGAGTTGAGTCGACGGTTCTCAGTAAAGAATTCATACTCCCTGGTATCCCCTTCATTTGCAATGATGAGGTAAGTATTACCTCCCGAATCAAAATTTGCTATTGCATCAGGCATATACATACCAAAAACAGGGTGCTGCGTGAAGTTGATGAAACTGTCCGTATCGTTTACATCAATCGAATTTTCGGGAAGGTTATAATTTTTGTAACCCAACGGGAAAAGACTTACAAATGATTTTGACCGGAGATCAATTTTAGCAACGGCATTATTTTCCTGTAACGTAACCCATGCAAATTCTGAATTTGATGATATGGTTATGTACTCCGGCTCAAGATCATTCTCATATTTTTCTGTAGCACCCGTAATTCTTAAACCTGATCTGATCAATGAAGGGACCTGATCTTTAAAGGATGCAAAGCTCAGGTTCGAAACACTGTATTTATTTTTTATATCTATGATAGAAACCGAACCGGGTGGATCGGTTTTGTTATCCTGTGATGGCTCTCCTTCATTGGCAGATAAAATGAAATTACCATCAGGTGAAAAGCAGACCATATCAGGTACCGGACCAACTTCCACTGAATGAATCAGGGAATAATCAGATGTATTAAACAAAACTATGGATCCGTTTTTCTGTCTGTCTTTTGCTTCAACCGCTGCTGCCAAAACTCCCTTATACACTGCTACGGAATTGATAAGTCCCCCATAAACTTTCAGGTCAATGGAATGTATCACCTTCATATTTGAAGGATCTTTTAAATCAATTACATCAATCCTGCTATTCCCGGAATTATTGACTACAAATAATCTTGCAGTCAACGCATCAAACGCAGTGATCTCTGCAGCTCCGGTATCGCCAATATTAATAGAACCGACTTCAATAAATGGTTTGAAGAAAGTTTCATTTGATTTTTCTTTACAGGCAGAGAAAATGAAAAATGTAAAAATTAAAATGTAAAAGATGCGCATATATTTTGTCAAAAGGGTTTTATCAAAAATGAAAAAAGGCAGATCAAAATGACCTGCCTTCAATTATACATAATTCATGCCTTGCGAAAATGAACCTGATTTATTCTCCCATCGCAGCCTTTGTAAACTGCACACTACTTTTTTTACCCTCTTTCACTGTGAAAGCTACCAGGAGATCATTGTTCTTACCGGGAGATATTACAGGGTAGGTTGATTGTTGACCCGGTATTGTGATCATCTTCCTGGTGAGCGGATCTCCTTTAGCAGATCGGATCTCCAGGCAAACCTGCTTCCCTGAAGTATCAACAGGTTCGTCCCATACAATTCCCAGGTTCCCATTATTCAATGTCGTGATCTGCGGATGCATTCCCTTTACACTGATGCTATCACGTTTGGTAAATTCTTTCCCTTCAACGGGTGAATTGTTATAAAAGGTTCCTTTTACCGATCCACCAGTGAACCAGGCGAAGTGCATCCCGTTTTCGTTGGAGGTTTGTGAAGGACCGGTATGCGGACAACCATAGATCACCCAGTTATCTTCACTGATCGTTTGCGGTTCTCCAAATGTTTTTCCCTGGTCGACAGACACCATATGCAACATATCCCGGATACTGTCTTTAATTATTCCGCGATACAAAACATGATAGTTACCAAGTTGGTCGATGTACAGATCGGTTCTGCAACACTGGCATGCAGGCTGACTGATGATCTTTTCATTGACAAATCCATTCTTTGCAGAAGTACTTGCAAAGTAAACCGCAGATCCATCCTTGTCAGTGGTCTTGCGGTTATCCAGCCAGATTATTCCGGCTTCCCCGGTTGGCAATAAGGCTACATCAAAATAACGCTGATCTATAGACGAAGTATCGCTAACAAGCCTTTGTGGCTGATTCCAGGTTTTCCCTTCATCAAAAGATTGTGCATAATAAACAATGCCCGAATATTTATTTTTAGGATTGGGATTTGATGCTCCCCAAATTGCTATCACTTCACCGGATGGTTTGAAAATTACTTTTGGTAAATTTTCGTTGTGCGGATGGATAGTAGATGAACCGGGAACAGATACTGGTGCATTAAAAGTTTTTCCTTCATCTGTTGATACAGCATAACAAAACTGGTGTGTGGAATCGTTTACAGATCTTATATAACTTATTACAAATCTTCCCTTTTGATCTTTTGTAACACTAGGACAGGAAGCATTTGAAGAATCTATTCTTTGGATCGCCGCTACAGCAATTTCCGGAGCCGTTTTCCCGCATGCGGTGATTAGAGAAGCGAATATAATTATGATTAAAAGTCTCATTGTTTTTTATTGAAGATTGAATAAAGATCACAGGCTAAACCAAGATTGAAATTTCTTGGATCGCCCAACCGGTAACTCCATCCAAAAGAACTTTTGGTTGTGATGTTTGAATAATATTCATCTGTTGCATTCATCACATTCAACCAGATTTCAACTGATTTTCTTTTATATCCTGCACGAAGATTTAAGATGGTATATCCATCATAAGTGGCAGTATTTTGAGGATCCGTAAAATACTTTCCAACTTTCTGCAACTCAGCACCAATCCTGAAATCCGGTATGAATAGGGGTTTGTACCATACTTCGGAATTAAAAACCAGTTCAGGAGCATTGGGCATCCTGTTTCCATTCATCTGAACACCTTTTTCACTGTGTTCTATAAATTCGTGTTTGCTGAATGCACCGCTGAACCTGAATTGTACGGATTTCACCGGTGCAGCATTCAGTCCGAATTCAATTCCTTCATGAATTGTTTTTCCTGCATTCTGATTTTCTGTAGAACCATCATTTAACCGTACCGAAATAATTTCATCTGTTCCTTTCAATTGATAGATACTGAAATCCGCAGTCAGTTTATTTCTAATGATTTCCATCCATCCACCCAATTCATAATTGTAAAAAACGCTGGGACTTAAATAAGGAACTTTCACTCCTGTGAACATTTCTGTTACCTGTGGCGGAATAAATCCTTCACTGTAATTAATGTACAAACCAGTGCCCGGAGTAAAGTTGTAAGTCAATCCGATTTTCGGACTTACCCTTCTGAAATGATTCACTGTATCAGCTGATCCGCTGAATGCAGAAGGTTTTAACCTGTTATCGAAATTATACCTGAAATGATCATATCGAAGGGATGCAACAACGCGTAGTTTTTCAATCGGACTAAACGCGAAGTTTACAAATCCCGCATAATTGTTGATCCCGGTTTTGTAATTGGTTAATACACTATCAACTGGGGTAAACTGAACATACTTGTTTGAAACAGTATCTTTTTTTATCCGGATATAGTTTGCATCATAAGTGGAAGGACTCAGGTCAACACTGGTACCTGCAATGATTTCAGCATTCTTCCAGTCGAAGCCCTGCCTGTGTTGCGCTATCATTGCAAAACTTTGAAAACTGCTTGCATTGATCTCTCCATGTGCGAGCGTTTTATCTCCTCTCCAAACACCATTTACTTTTTTATAATCATCCTTAATTCTGTAAGCCGGATTTTGCGCGATCGTATTGTTCCGGTAAACCACGGTTGCAGTTGAATTGCTTTGTTTATTCCATTGATGCTTTAAGGTTGAGTTATATCGAAATGATTCTACGTTCCGAAATGTAAATGTTTGTGGATTGGTGAATGACCTCGTTGCGAACATGATACTATCAATTCCACCTGCCATATCGCTTTTGTAATTTATATAGCTGATGTTGTTAATAAGAGTGGTATTATCAGAAAAATTGTAATCGGTTCTGAGAGAAATTGCTTTTTTGCTGAAGTCGTTGTACTCCATGATCCGGCTATCCTTATCAGCGATATATCCATTGACAACCATTCCGAATTTTCCTTTGATAAATCCTGATTGCAGATCCGTTCTTTTATATCCCAGATTGTTTGCTGTTGCGGATAAACGCATCATCGGAATTGCGGTTGGTGCAAGCGTAATAAAATTTACAACCCCGCCGATCGCTTCACTTCCATATAAAGAGGAAGAGGGTCCTTTAATGACTTCAATTGTTTTTGTTGCAGCCATATTCATTTCAAGCAAGGCGTTGTGATTGAACAATCCTGTTGTGCGAACAGGAATTCCATCTTCAAGGTATAGAAATAAACTGCGGGTAGTCATTGGCTGACGAATACTCATCTGGTGCTGTTCGTTTCCGAGATCAACCATGTTGACCCCACTCACTTTGTTTAAAAGCTGGTCGATGCTGATTGCTTTGGCATCCTGGATTTGTCGGTTGCTTAATGCAGAAATTGCGACAGGTGTTTCTGATCGTTTGGCGGATTGTCCGCGGTTGGCGGTTACCACCACCTGTACTAACCAGGAAGTATCATTGAAATTATCTTTCCTTGCATCGATGATGCCTGATTTTGTAATGGATTGTGCAGTTAATTGCTGGCCTGATAAGAAAATAACAAGCATGGTCAGCAGTCTGATGACTCTGTTCATGACGATAGGTTGAAAAATAAAGGTAATCTCCTAACTAGAGGTTTGAAATCTGAAGGTGTATAAAATGATCAGGCGGGGGGATGAAATATCTCAAAGCTGCGATGAACCGGATTTCCGGGATCGAATTGCGTGTATTTTTTTACCATTAAAGCGTTGAATGCTGCAGGTGCTGTTGCGTAAAAGGATTTGGAAGATAAAACGAGGTCAGCCTTTGAAGCATTCACCTGTTGAGTTTTATCTTTCTCTTCCTGCTCCCTGATTTGTTTTGATAACTGGCATTTACCGTGGCAGTTCAATTTTGGTTTTGCCTTGTTGATACAGTTTTTTTCGAAGGAAGCAGTGTTGAACATGTAATCGATCAGGATAACAGACCTGTTCATAGACTGGGCTACGAATGAGATCAATAAAACGAAAACGGTTATCCTTGCGAACATGGAGCAAATGTAATCGATACTATTTATTTTAAAATATGATTTACATCATAAAAGCAAATGAAAAAGGGCCGCAGTGGCGACCCTTGAAAATTTCAGTCAATGCATGACCGTGTTTTATTAAAATATTTTAAAATGCATTATAAAAGCGTACTCGGACAAACATAGTCTGTCACGGTAACTTTACCCGATTCCTTGATAGATTTGAATCCTCCCTTCACATCCACCAGGTTGTGAAATCCTCTTGCTCTCAGTGTTGAATTGAAGATCATTGACCTGTATCCACCTGCACAATGAACATAATAGGTTTTGTCTTTATTGATCTTCGCCATGCTGTCGTTGATATAATCAAGCGGCGCATTTTCGGCGTCTATTACGTGTTCACTCAGGTATTCACTTTCTTTTCTTACGTCGAGAATGGTTCCTCTTCCTGACTTTACTTCTTCGGCCATTTCTTCTGCAGAGATGGAACGAATATGGTCGACTTCTTTTCCTGATTTCTTCCAGGCATCAAATCCACCTTTGAGGAAACCGATCGTATAATCATAACCAACACGTGCAAGTCTTGTAACAACTTCTTCTTCTCTTCCTTCTTCAGTTACCAATAAGATCTGTTGTTTGATATCAGGGATCATAGCGCCAACCCATGGAGCAAAGTTTCCATCGATCCCGATGTTGATAGAGTTTGGAATGAAGCCTTTTGCAAATGTTTGCGGATCTCTGGTATCAAGCACCAGTGCTCCTGTTTCATTCGCAGCAACTTCAAAAGCTTCGGGGCTTAAAGCATGCTGACCGCGTTCCAGCACCTGGTCGATGCTGTCGTATCCCTGGATATTCATCATTACATTCAATGGGAAGTATGCAGGCGGTGCAGTAAGACCGGTGGTAACTTCTTTGATGAATTCTTCTCTCGTCATATCTGCACGAAGTGCATAGTTTGTTTTCTTCTGATTGCCGAGTGTATCGGTAGTTTCTTTACTCATGTTCTTGCCACATGCACTGCCGGCACCATGAGCAGGATAAACAATGATATCATCAGAAAGCGGCATGATCTTGTTGCGCAATGAATCATAAAGATGAGACGCAAGCATATCCATGGTCAGTTCAGCCTTTACTTTTTGTGCAAGATCAGGACGACCAACATCACCAATGAAAAGTGTATCGCCACTGAAGAGTGCAGTTTCTTTTCCGTTCTCATCAATCAGCAGGTAACAGGTACTTTCCATGGTATGACCCGGAGTGTGTAATACGCGGATGGTGATCTTTCCAACTTTCAATTCTTCTCCATCTTTTGCAGAATGGAAATCGAAAGAAGGTTGTGCGTTAGGACCGTAAACGATCTTTGCACCGGTCTTTTTAGCGAGATCAATATGGCCGCTGACGAAGTCGGCATGAAAATGTGTTTCCAGCACGTACTTGATGGTAGCACCATTCTCTTCAGCTTTTTTGATATATGGATCTACTTCACGAAGCGGATCAATTACTACGGCTTCATTTTCACTTTGAATGTAGTAGGCTCCCTGTGCAAGGCAACCGGTATAGATCTGTTCAACTTTCATAGATTAATAATTTAGAACGTTTATTTATTCTGTTGTTACTACAGAATCAGTTAATTGTTAAGCAATCATTATTGAGTCACAAATTTGAGGGTTATTTTATTTTAAAAAAGTGATTTAGGTCACCCAGCCCTAAGCCATGCCTGTCGCTCTTCCGGGCTCATTTTTTCGATGGCATATCTTAACGCGGTTCGGGGTAATTGCTTCAAATTTTTTTCCATGAATTTTTCCACTGCTTCGGGATCGCGTTTCCATGCTTCGCGCAGCATCCAGCCGATGGCTTTGTGGATGAGGTCGTGTTTGTGTTTGAGCAAAAGGCTCGTGATTTTAAATAAATCCTTCAGATCATTTTTTTTAATGAAGTGCAGGCAGGCGATGATGGACATGCGGTTTTTCCAGAGGTCGTCTGCGTTGGCGAATTCGTATAGGATAGACCTGTCTCGGTTTTCGAGCCAATCTCCAAGAATAACAGGTGCCGAGCTATCGACCAGGTCCCAGTTGTTGACACCATTGAGATTTGAGAGATAAAGGTCAACCCATTGTTGTTGGTTGCCTGTTTTTTTGTCGGACTTGTATTTCAACGTCAGGATGAAAAGTCCTGTCAGTCTTTCCTCATGCCATTTGGAATTGATCAGTTTTGCGATGGTGTCCGTGTCAGCTTCTTTGAAATAGTGTTTGCTGATGGTGCGCTGGTCGGGGACGGTAACGCCCAGGAAGGAATCACCTTCACCGTATTCGCCTTTCCCGGTTTTGAAGAAGCGCGGGAAGAAGGCGGCTTTTTCGGGATTCGCTTTTTGTTTGAGCTCGGTGTTGATTTTTTGGAAGGTCGATGGCATGAAATGAAGATATAAATTCTTCTCTGGCAAAGATTACTCGTCCAGCTTTAAGGGTGGTCCCACGATCTGCATGTCATTATCGGAGAAAATTTTTGCAAGCTCTTCCTGTCCCGGCTGATGATCCAGTGCTGCCATGGTCACGAAAAAGTTTTCGAGTTTTCCTGCGGGCTGAAGGGTGACAAGCATTTTTCCGGAATCAGATAATTGCGACCATGCATGCGGAACTTTTCGCGGGAGAAATATGCTGTCGCCTGCGGTTAGATCCAAAGTATCATCACCAACCTTGAATTTATAATTGCCCGCAATCACATAGAAAACTTCATCCTGGTTTGGATGAACATGTAGCGGAGTACCTCTTCCTTTTGAAACAGATGTTTGTTCAAATATGGCCAGGTCGCCATCGGTATCAGATCCGGAGATCTTGACGTCGAGGATATTGGCATTGACTCCTTTTAATTTCAGATGTCCGTGAAGCCTTCCTTCACCGGCGGGAATTTTGAATCCCTTGTCTTTTCGCTGCAAGAATTTTGTAGCCCTGGTAAATGCGAGTGTTGGAATGGTTGCTAAGAAGAAAAGCGATTGAAGGAATTTATTTCTTTTCATAACCCCCTTTTAATGAGTATAGAAGTTACTCAAAAGGTTTGGTAAACGGAAGAAGGTTCTATCGTTTTGTAGCTTATTTAAGAACAGTTTTGCCGGATAATATCCTCCAGTTGTTTTGCTGATTTTACTCCTGCTGCGCGCCATTTCACTGCTCCTTTCTGAAACACCATTAAAGTAGGAATGCTGCTAACGTTGTATTGACGGGATACGTCGGGATGCTTGTCGACATTCACTTTGATAATAGAAACCGCATCGCCCATTCTTTGTTTGAGTTCATCGAGAGCAGGTGGCATCATCCGGCAGGGGCCACACCAGTCGGCGTAGAAATCAACCAGTACGGGTTTGTCGCTCTGGATGATGTCGTTGAAGGATTTATTGATGGTAACTGTTGCCATGGAAAATTAATTGATGGTCATTTTCATTGTGATTACAACTTTATACGTTGGTGATTTTTACTGAGCACACAATCCTACTCGTTGGTCACTTCTTCAAATTCGTTTTGTTTTTTGATGCTTTTTGCTCTATAATTTACGCCACATCCGTTAACTCCGCAGCATCCGATATTAAAAATTCCCATTACCAGCAGCAAAGCTCCGGCAATTCCAAGGATCCAGTCCTGGATCACAAATGCCTGTCCGAACGCAATAACGCCCATGATCACCCGAAGAGCACGCATGAAGGTCCAGTTGGTGAGTAAAGTATTCATGGGTGCAAAGTTGGGGGAAATGCGGGAGGGGAATTGTGATGGAAGTCACAGGGAGTTGGAGTGGATGTACATGAGACCTTGACCTATACTGCTAAATTAGTTCATCTCTTTTCAAATGTAATCCTCAAACTTTTGCATACAAGTTTCTATTAAAAAGTTGATCTCCGGGTTGGATAGTTTTTAATTCAGGAATTTGTTTAGTTTTTAACAAAAAAGGGAATTATTTATTTTAGAAAGATATGTACTAATCGATTTTCCTCCACTTCATAGCATGCAGCTCAAGCGTTGTATAAAAAGACTTATTACCAACTATAACTTTTCTCCAGTACATTGATACATAAATAATTTGGCATCTTTTGATTGGCATCATAATACATAATTCATCTGTCGAAACTGTAATTCAATAGCGAGCAAAAAGGTGACAATATTTTTGCAGTCCCGCCATATAGCCTATGCAGTAGTAACTGCAGGCCTTTACTTTGAATATCTCTTCAGCTTTATTGTTACAAGCGTACTTCGATTAGATTTAACGTATCTATTATTAAGTTGTCCAATTCCGTAATGGTAATTGTATTTGGATTCATGCCTAATGTTGTATAATCGGGATTAGGGTCTCCGTGATGTGATTTCCAAGACACGCCATTAATTAAATTGAGTTTTGATATTATATCAGTCTTATTGATATTATCTCTAAATGTAGCTGGTGATGTATTTAAAAACGAAATAAGTCTTCCAAACGTTTGCTGACCTGTCATTGAACGAATTTCCTTATAAAATTTAAATCTTAAGTGTGCTTCTAAAACATTTCTTAGCCACCCTAAAACAGAGTCTTTTAAATTAATGTCTGGATTACTCCTAAATGCTTCTAATCTTTCAATGTGCTTGAAATAATCAATTTTAACCAAATCGTCTAAATTACAAACATCAATTTTTGAGGCTTTTGCCACAAAATCTTCAACAATTCGAAGTGTGCATTTATCTGATGCTCGGATGTCTTTTCCAATTTCGTGGAGAAAGTATTCGTTGTGGCTTAAAACTACAACTTGTTTTAATTGCTGAAATAATGTTTTGATAATCCCAATTGTGTATGATCGTCTGTTTGTGTCCAAACTTGATAAAGGATCATCAAAAATTAGAATTTTATTATGCTTGTTTGGGTCTATGTCAAGTTTTGAAAGAAAAAAAGCTAAAGCAATTGTGCTTTTGTCGCCCTCGCTTAAACACTCCTTTGCATTAAATGGTTGGTTTGGCGTAAATGAAATATCACTCCCATCAATTGTTAGTTTATATCCGATTTGACTTTGCATTGCCTTCCCACGTGGTGCGACGTGAACAACATCATCTATTCGAATATTCGTTCTAAAAACATTCCCCAAATAATGATTTATTTTAGTTTGATAATTATTAAAAAATGTTGTTGCTGCCACTCTTTGCTGGGAGGATAACTGCGTATATGAAGCTTCTAATACCCTTAACTTTTTCCTCTCAGTATTAAGTTGATTACAAAGCGTGTTAATTTTCGTTTCGAACCTCGCTTTAATTCTTTTCAACCTATCAACTTCAAGTTTAGCGGCCGAGATTGTTTGAATACTTGAACGAAAGGTTGTTATTGCACTATTGAAGATTGTAATATTTTGATTGTAACTATCAATATTGGTGTTAATGGTTTCCCCAGAAGTTTGAAAATGAGCAGCGGCAGCGGGATCTAATGATACAGTTGGATTTTGTATTTTTTGTTGAACAGATAAAATTAAATTTTGAAATTCGGTTCTTAAGTTTGCTTCATTAGCAATGATATTAAAAACAGGTGCTTGAACTGTATTTGGTAAATGTGTTGTCCAAGATGCAATTCTAGCAGTATTTGTTTGGTTGATATTATTTATAGCCTGTATAGCTGCTTCCAAATTGACGTTTTGAATCGATAGTAGATGTGCATTAAGTCTTTGTATTAAGGCATTAAAGTCGGAATTAAATTTACTTACATAAGCGTTGAAAATGTCAGAGTTCGTATCAATGGACTGTTTGCAAAATGGACAGGAAATACTTATCTCGTTAGTCGATTGTTTACTTTCCACATAAGAAAAACCTCTTTGTAACCAATTTTCTGGTCCAACGAGAAAGTTGGTCGATAAGTCTTGACAGTGCTGTGAAAAAAGCGTCTCTAAAACATCATTTTGAATTGTAAGAGATGTTGTTTGTAAGTCTGCAATAAGAGAATCAAAGTTTATACCTGTCGTAATTCTTGTAATATTAGAAAGTGGTGGTAAGGTTTGTATTATTGCATTCGCATTTGCATTATTTAAAGCAATATCTGCGGTTAATATTTTTTGGTCAATGTTTGTCGCTTGTGTTGGAGAGATAGTAAGAAAACTGTTGATTAAATCAGTTGTGAGGTTATTTCCAACTTGTTGAATCAATTGTGCCTCAATATTTGTTTGAGATTGTCTTGAATTTGTTTTGGCAAGTTTATTTTGTTCAATTTGGTTTTGAATAGCAATTCCTTGTGCTCCTATTACAAATTGATGAAGTTGTTTTCTATGTTCATCATTAAAGTCAAAACCCGAGTAAATATTTTGGTTGACAAAATGGATGTCAAAAATTTCGATGTCAGGAAATTGGATTGTCCAGCCACTTGTAGTGAAAGTGTGAAAAACATTAATTGGCGTTGCTGTCTGGGTGATTTGTGCAGCTTGTGGTATTATTTGGTTGGTTGAAATTCTACTTCTAATAATTTCGGGATTGTTTGTGGTCAATGAACGAAAAACAGAAGTCAGAGTTGTTTTTCCACCTCCGTTGTCGCCATAGATTAAGGTTAGCTTTTTAAAGTTAACCGGTCCATTTGCTTGGTAGTTTCGGAATTTTCCTATAGAAACCAGATTTTCAATTTTATTTATCATATAAGAACTTTGTCCTTTGATTATTGCCAATCTTTTGGTGTCACTGTAGCCTTTGATTAAAGATATAAAGCAATCAAACTTTCAAAAGCTGAATATTATTTTAAAGCCAGTATTTTGCTAAGCAAAGTTTAAAGGGTAGCCTGCGGAATTTTCCTAGAGTTTTAGAAATTCAAAAGGGATCAATATTTAATCTTTGACCTTGAATATATTGTTCTAATACTTCATCTCCAAATTGGTCAATCTTAACCATTTTGCTTCCTCTTATAACTAACCTATTAATTGGAGCATGATAATAGTAAACATTTTCCACAAACTGCTTAAACCAATTCATGGTTTTTTCAGTGGCATTTAGTCCTAAGACAATTTCAATGATCGCTTCCTGCTTAAAATTAAATCTCTCATTTTCAGACAAAATACGCCACTCTTTTTCTATAGACCAAACCCTAAGTTTTGTAAGCAACGATTTTGGAAAGTCGCATAATTCCTTTATTTCCACCAAGCGATCAAGGTAATTTACTTTTTGCAAGGAAGAATATAGTTCTGGATCATTCGATGGCTTAAACTTAATGCAAACACCACTGTGGTTGTCTGCATAGTGCGACCACATCAATGGATTATTGCCATCTTCGGTGAAGCAGCACACTCGAGTTCTTGTCAACGTATTATCAAGGTCACTTGCAAAATCACTTTCACCTCTTTCGATTTGATAGTCAAATAGAGATCTTAATCTGTCGAGATGCTCTTGGTCAGGTTCAAAAGATGGATATTTTTTTAAATAGAGTGTCAAATAGTTTTCAAAGGTTAGGTCGTATGCTAAGTCTAAAGGGTCATTCAGGTCAGCCTTTTTAGACATATATAGCTGAGCATTCGTTAGCATTTCCATCAAATGAATATTTAAACGATGGTACTTATATAAAAATTCAGGTTTGTCTATAAGTTCTTCAGTCATAAATAGTCTAATGAAATTATTGAGGTTTCTTAATGGTTATCTCCAACAGGAAAGGGTTTTTGAAAGCTAGGGCAAAAGAGATCCAAAAGCTTTATTTTTTTTGCCGATGTTAAAGATATATTCATCAGCTTATATTCACAAGCCCTGGTTTAGCAAAACCAATTTACTTGTTGATCAATTAAAATATAAACACCATGTGAATATCAAAATCTCAGTACAATGTGGCAATAAAAAAATTAGAAAAGATTTATTTCTTTTAAATGTTAGGGGCTGTTAGCTTGTCATCGCAATTTGCTTACACTAATTGTTCCCAATACAATGTCCTGTTTCCTATTCGTAGGAAAACTTGTGAATCCTGGTCTTAACTCAGGTTTTCTAGAATTATGATAGTAAGCCGCCAAGATTCCAGTTAAAAGGAATTGTAATCCAAAATGGAATTCATCTTCCTTCTGGTGACTAAAGGCTACGTATGTTGCAGTTTTGTCAAAGTTAATTTCGTCATTTGGCCGACGTTTAAAAATAGAATAGGAATCTAGTGCAATAATTTGGCCAATACATTGGTCGAAATATTTTGATGTATGTGTGGTTTTAATTTTTTTAAAAATCCACTCGCATTGTTCTTCAAAGCTCTTTTTTGCATTAATCTTATTAGAAAAAGAGATTAAACAAGTATTGGGTCCACGCATTAAGCCCCCGTCTGAAGATTTAACGCTACAAAGCTGTGCTGCTTCAACCAAAACATTTAACTCATTCTCTACTTGGTTTGCATACAAATTTTTCTTGACAGAAATTATTGCAACAACTCCCTCTGGTGGTACAATTGCGAATTCTTCAAATCGCTCATAGACAGGATAGTTTTTATGATCATATACAATAATGTCCAGTTGGTTAGAATGTTGATCAACTTCGGTTTGTCTTCTAGACCTATCATGATTTCCTACTTTCGCCGCTGGACGTAAAATAAAACCGCTAAATGCTTTTAAGTCATCGGGTAAATGTTTATTTAAGAAGGTTCTTAAAATGCTTTCGATATATCTACCTTCTTCCGCCACGTGTGCCGATCCTCTTTTCTTACGGGATGGCACCAGTGTTTCAATATTTTTATATATTGCTAGGATAGCTTTTGTTTCCGCGTTGAAAAATTGTCTTACCCTTTCTCCTTGCATAATTATAAACTTGTGATTGTAACTAATTGAAAGAGCTTGGCAAAAGCAGGGTAATCAATAATCGTCATCCCTTTCCCATTTTAAAATTTCAACAACTATATATTGCTCAAACCATATTCTTAACTCCTGCTTTTCCAAGCTGCTGTTGGCGGAAGATTTCCCTGAAATTTTTTTATATACTCAAAATTACTCTGAGCGGTTGTAATCACTGCAGCCTAAAATTGCTTAATGTCACTTCTGTAATGTTTAATTTTGTTTCCTCCTAAATATCTATTACTTCCAGCAAATTTTACAAGTTCAGTCCCTTTTTTTTATTGTTATGAATTTACACATTTCTTATGAGGAACATCTTTAAGCTTTCATCTTCTTCTATGTTTAATCCTTTTAATTAAGGTAGCCAATCCAGCTGCTAATCGAATCATATATGATGTCTCTTAGCCTACTATCAATTAGCTTCTCCAAAGTATTTCCTCCAATAATAGAATCAATCAACTGGCTTTCTTTCAAAATCGATTTGGTTTATTTCTAACTTTGTGGGATTTAAGAAAATAGTTCCGAAGGATATCATTAACGAACTCCTCGACCAAAGCCGCATAAGTGATGAATAATTGATCTCTCGCAAGTAGTTGTACATTTTTTACTATTTTCAACTGCATTTTGATTTTTCGAATAAGTAGCAACTCGTCCTTTGATAAGTCGATATCGATCTTCTTTTCCTCTTTAGCAAGGGCAAATTACGCGGGGATCGCTTTTTTGTATCATTCTTTAAAAACCTGTTCACTAATTTCATGTCCCGTTTTACCTAGAATCTTAAGAATTTACGTTTCATTATGAAAAGCGCCGTAAATCGCAGGCTTTTAAACCTCTTCCGCAATTTTTCGTTTAATCTTAATTGGTAATAAGGACTGTCATTAATTGATTGTCTCATCTTAGGAGTTTTTAAATGGCCGCCAACTCAAATATATATTAAACTTGCTATCTCTATAATCTCTATTAATATTATTTCTTTAGTTGATTTATTTAAATGTATGTCGGCGAAAATATTAGTACCACAATTTATTTTCCGTAAATAATTCCACCACAACCACCTCTTTCTCCTGAACTTCCACTACCTCCTGTCTCACCACCCAATCTTCCACCAACTCTACAAACTCCCTCGTCATTATCCTCTGCGGAGTCGATATAATAATATGCGTTCCTAATGAAATAAAATGTTTTATCATTTTAAGCAGATCAGAGAAAGCTTCCGGCTCATAATTCACATCACTCAATAATAATACTTCAGGTTTCAAGGAAGAAGGAAGTGAACGCCAATCAAGCAACTGGGCTGATACATTCTTTAAGTCAGAAGTGTTTAATTCAAGCAGTTCTATCGCTTCAGGAAGATAATCTGTTACTAAAACACTCTTTGCAAATTGAGCCGTATACATCGAAGGCAATCCCAATCCAGCACCAACCTCCAACACATCTTTATCTCGTACCAAATTAGAATTCCGAGAAAGATATTCTACCATCCCCAGAGCCGAACTCCACACCTTCGTCCAGTAAGGAAATGCAGGGTTGTCGCCTTCCCGGAGAGATCGGGTATACCATTCTTTTACCTCTGCAGGATCGGGGACCAGCAGACTGATTCCATTAAAAGTTTCTTTGTGTAGGGAGAATGGTAGCGACATACCGGCAAAGGTTGCTTATTTTTAAAGACAATAAACAAACGATATGCGATTGTCCTCAATCCCTGCTTTTTGCCTCGTCCTTTTTTTCCTGGTAATCTCTTCCTGCAAATCAAAACAGCAAACACAGGAAGATACCTCAAACACAACCCGGGAGGATTCATCACTCAATCAATCAAATCCTGATCTTCCAACCTGGAAGGAACCTAATTTCGTTAAAACGGATATCAATCCCATCATGGGTCCCGATTCTTCCTATACATTTTACTGTCCGGTAAAAAAGGCTAATGTGCAGTGGCAGAAAGCTGACGTCTTTAATCCTGCCGCTATCGTGAAGGATGGAAAGGTTCATCTTTTGTTTCGTGCCGAAGATGATCCGCATGCAATCCTGGGTGGCAGAACTTCGCGCATAGGCCTCGCCGTTAGTGAGGATGGAATCAACTTCACCAGACGTGATAAACCTGTTCTCTATCCTGATAACGATGGTTTCCTGGAATTTGATTTTCCCGGCGGTTGCGAAGATCCGCGTGTTGTTGAAGCTGAAGGCATCGGATACGTAATGTGTTATACCGCATGGAACGGTAAAGTTGCAAGACTCAGCATCGCTCATTCACCGGATCTCATCAAATGGACAAAAAAAGGTCCTGCATTTCTCAATGCCTACAACTCTAAGTATAGGGATACCTGGTCGAAATCAGGTTCGATCATCACAGAGTATAGAAACGGAAAACAATACGCTAAAAAGATCGATGGAAAATACTGGATGTACTGGGGTGAACATTTTATCAATCTCGCCTGGTCGGAAGATATGGCGAACTGGACACCACTCGAAAATGAAGATGGTACACTGAAGCGACTGGTTGAAATTCGCAAAGGAATGTTCGACAGCGATCTCACGGAATGCGGACCCCCTGCAGTGCTGACCGATAAAGGAATTGTGCTTTTGTACAATGGGAAAAATGCCAACGATGATCGGGCTGCGACCGATCTTCCTAAAGGAATGTATAGTGTCGGACAAATTATCTTCGATCCGAATGATCCGGGCAAAGTGTTGCAACGTTCTGATAAACCCTTTCTTCAACCATCTCTTCCGCATGAGATCACCGGTCAATACAAAGCGGGAACTACCTTTGCGGAAGGACTGATCTTCTTCAAAAACAAATGGTGGCTGTATTATGGCACCGCAGATAGTTTTGTCGGTTTGGCTGTGATGGAAAACTAATGTTCAATGCGCTATTCAATCTCTATAAAGAAATTATTAATCGCCATCCTGCTTATGGGGTTTGGTGTTTTTCTTTTTTCCCAAACCAACAGGGTTGCTCATCCTGTACTGGTATCTGAAAAAAGATTTCTTTTCCTGATCCTGAGTTTTGGATTTGTGATCACTGGATTGATCGTCGGTGCAATGGGCTTTAATAAATCGAGGAGAAGGTAGAAATTTCCCGTTTGAGCGGAATAGACAAATCTTCATGATTGTTCCTCTAAACTTTTTCATCCTATTTTGCACTCCAATTTAATTTATGCAGGATGTTATTCTATCAACGGTGGATTTTGTGAAGGAGACGTTGGCAAACGCAGAAGGGGGTCACGACTGGTTTCATATTGAAAGAGTCTGGAAGACTGCCCGCAACATTGCTGAACAGGAAGAAGTAGATATTCATGTCGTTGAATTTGCTGCATTACTTCATGATATTGCAGACTCTAAATTTCATGACGGAGATGAATCTGTTGGACCGCGCATCGCAAGAAGTTATCTCGAAAGTAAATTGCTTCCCGATGAGATCATTGAACATGTTGTAATGATCATTGAAAATATTTCTTTCAAAGGAGGAAACCATCTTCCGAATTTCTCCTCGAAAGAATTGTTAATTGTTCAGGATGCTGACCGGCTCGATGCAATCGGTGCAATCGGAATTGCGCGGGCATTCAATTACGGAGGATTTAAAAATCGCGCGTTGTATGATCCTTCCATTCAACCGAATCTGAATATGGACAAGGAGACCTATAAAAAAAGTACTGCTCCTACCATCAATCATTTCTATGAAAAATTGCTGCAATTAAAAGACAGGATGAATACTGCAACCGGAAAAAAAATTGCAGAAGAGCGTCATCACTTCATGGAATTATTTCTTGATCAATTCTATAAAGAATGGTCGGGAATGGGCTGAAATTTTCGCAAAGAATCCGGAATGATTTAAAAGATTTTATAAAGAGTGATCTGGTATCGCCTGAATAATTTCTTTCGGCTTTTCCTCTATCGCCCTGAACCTTGTTTTATAAGCCAGCAACCTCAATGCATTAAAAACCACGACCACAGTTGATCCTTCATGGCCAATCACCGCCGGTCCCATAGAAATCGTTCCGGTAATCGTTAAAGGAACCAGTACTGCAACCATACCAAGACTGATGATCAGATTTTCCTTAATGATCAGTCTTGCTTTTCTGCTTAACCCGATCGCAAACGGAAGTGTACTAAGTCTATCCGCCATCAATGCAATATCGGCGGTTTCGAGTGCAACATCAGATCCTGCAGCACCCATCGCAATTCCTACAGTACTCTTCGCCATTGCGGGTGCATCATTCACACCATCACCAACCATTGCTACTTTTTCTGTTGACTGTAACTCATCAATTGCTTTCAGTTTTTGCTCCGGTAATAAATTCCCGATTGCATGAGTGATACCGATATCTTTTGCAATGGCATTTGCCACCTGCTGATTGTCGCCGGTAAGCATGATCATTTTCTTGATGCCTATTTTTCCTAATCTCTCCAGAGTCTGTTTTGCATCAAACCGTGCAAGATCCATGATCGTAAAAATGCCGATGATGTCCTCATTCTTTTGAACCAGCATCGTCGTATGCCCGGATTCCTGGAAACGACCAATCTGATCCAGTACTTCTTTTGTGATCTTATCATTTTTCTCCAGGAACAGTTCCTTATTTCCTATATGAATAGGTGCTCCTTCATATTCTCCAAATGCACCACGACCAGTGATCGACTTCATATTTTTCACCGGGTCAACGTCAAATCCCAACATTTCTACTGATCCTGAAACTGCAGCTTTTGCAAGCGGGTGATCGCTTAATTTTTCAACTGCAACAATAATCTTCAATAATTCATTTTTATCAAATCCGTTTATAGGATATACACCCGTTAGCTTAGGTTTTCCTTCAGTAAGCGTTCCTGTTTTATCAAAGGCAATTGCAGAAAGGGATCCTAAATCTTCCAGGGGTTTTCCGCCTTTTATCAGAACACCACTTCTTGCGGCTCTTGCAACTCCGCTTAATATTGCACTGGGCGTTGAGATGGCCAATGCGCATGGACTTGCAGCTACCAATACAGCCATTGCCCTATAGAAACTTACTGAAAATGGTTCATCAATAACAAGGAATGCAAATAGTAAAAGGACCACGAGAATCAATACTGCAGGAACATAATATCGAACAATATTATCTGTGAAATGCTGTGTAGGTGATTTTTGTGACTGAGCTTCGTTAACGAGGCGAATCAGTCTTGATATGGTTGAATCTTCCGCTTTACGGCTCACGCGGATTTCAAGCGCATGCGCACCATTTATCGATCCTGCAAAAACCCGGAACTCATCACCGGTTTTATCCGGAACTAAAGTATCGAGCAGTGCAGGGTCAATTGCTTTTTTATCAACAGGAATACTTTCACCGGTTATGGGTGCCTGGTTTACACTGCTGCTTCCCTGTACAACAATTCCATCAGCGGCGATCTTTGAATTTGGTTTGATAAGAATCGTATCACCCGGTACCAGTGCTCCGATAGGAACTTCTTCAAAATCATTTCCTTTTTTCAGAAGAGCAGTAGAAGGAGCGAGTTCGGCAAGTGCTTCTATGGATTTTTTTGCCTTGTCCATCGCATAATGTTCGAGCGAGTGACCGATACTAAATAAAAACAGCAGCAATCCACCTTCAGCCCATTCACCCAACACAGCAGCTCCAAGTGCAGCGACCAGCATCAGGAAATCGATATCGAATTTTTTTTCCCTGAGATCATGTATGGCCTGTTTCACCGTATACCATGATCCGAAAATGTAGGTCAGGATATAAAACCCAAGAGGAATGTATGGATTGATATTCTTAAGAAAAGAAAGACCGAATCCTGTTAACAGGAACAGCCCACATAGAATAGCGAAGATTAATTCTTTTGAAACCCCGGAAGAATGCTTTGCGTGATCAACTGTGCTCATCTGTAAAATTTAATACCAGGCAGCACTGAATATATCACTTATCAACACACTAAATTGTATAAAGAAGTGAATTGAATGATTTGCTACCCGGTATTAAATTACTATAATTATCTAATCTGGCCTCTGATTATACCCGCCGGAAAATTTTTCGAGTGCAGATTTACATACACTGCATTATTCTTTATTGTATTCAGGGAAGCGTCGTCAAGCATTATTGTTTTGGCTGTTCCGAATTCTGCTGCTGAACTGTACAGTCCTACCAGCACAGGTCCATTCACCCCTGTTGCGCCCGTATGAATATGAGCTGCCCGGAATTCATCATCAGCTTCCAGTCCCATAGTTGAAATATTTACATACAACTTTTTGTCGGCAGTTACCCTGATCATCGCAACGCCGGTTGCAGCGGTAGGATTTGCCGGAACTTCATTTGCTCCCGACAATGGAACGTCCATCGCAAATTCAGTGGTTGTATTTACCTGTCCGCGTACCAGTCCTGATCCCACCTGGGTGGAATGCACATTCAGGTAAATCTCTTTACCGGTGTTCAGGCTATCAAGAAGTGATTGTCTCGGAATAAATACAGTTCCTGTTGCAGTGTTGCCATTGAAGGTCGGAGCAAAATCAAGAATAACACCACCATTGGTAATTGCATTTCCTGTATGGAGGTGTGCGGCCTGAAGCTGATCGCCGGATGCTAATCCTTCAACAGTAATTGTATACCTGAGGGAGTTATCAGAGAAAAGTTCGAGTAATGCAGTACCGGTTTCATTTCGGTTTGCAGGATTAGGATTTTCATTCTTGGCTGATAGTGGAATCGTCCATTCTTTAATTTTTCCCGGAGGAAAATATTCTCCTTCCCTTGTACAGGAAGAGATCAGCAATAAAAAAGAGAGAGATGCAAGAAAAGTTCTGAGTGATAAGATGTTCATGGTTCAATGTTTTTATGAGTAGATCGCAAAGAAGTACGGATAAAAACTATTGAGGGTTTGCTGGATAGGCAATAAGTATAACGAAGAAACTGATCAGGAGTTCGGATGAATGCAGGTTGCCCAGTAATCAACCATCATTTTAATCATGATTTTTACATCAGGAAGTTTATTGGGTTTGATAAAATAACCCTGGACCATATTCTCGTATGCTTTTTCCACAGATCCTTTATTGCTTGATGTAGTCAGAAAGATAAAAGGAATTGATTTTCTTCTCAGGTAATCTGAATTATTGATGATAGCTCTGATGTCGTTTCCATCCATTCCCGGAAGATTCACATCAGATATAATCAGAAAGGGTTTGTCATTCGTTGAAGTGAGATAGGCAATTAAATCCTCACCTTTAAAAAAGAATTTCAGTTCATTTGGGACATTCAATTCACTGAATACTTCCCTAAGTATGTAACAATCATCTTCATCGTCTTCTATTATGACAATCGGCCCATGTTTACTGCTCATCTTTTTCTAAAATTGATTCAACTTTAGTGCCACCGGAATGCGACTGTTGTTGAAGGTTTCTTGTTACCCTGTTGCTGATCACATACATCTGGAAGGCACAAATTACCATGATAAATATTGCAACATAACCAAGAGTATCAAAATGGACAAGTTTGCCATTTGCCTGTTGATAAATGATCAATCCTGCAAGTACAGATGCTACTCCGCCAGCCACCTGTTGTAAGGAAGAGTTAATGCTCATGAATGCACCTCTGTCTTCCATTGTTGGTATTGCCGACATTAATGCTGTTGATGGAATCATACGCGACATGATTCCGGCAAACATGATTGTATTAACTATTATGACCTGCCATACAGGTACGGGATTGAGGTGAGTATAAACCCAGATCATGATCATCGCAATGATACTTCCCGTAAGAAATGTGGGATATTTTCCGACACGGTCACTGATTCTTCCGATCAAAGGCATCATGATCATTGATCCGATTCCTGTAGCCACATAGATAATGGGTAATTGCTCCTGTAAGATCTCAACATTATTAATGATGAAAGGAGTTGAAAAGGGCATCATCAAATATCCCCCGATTGATAACAATGCTGTTGTTGCAAATGGCAGCAGGTATTTTCGGTTACTCACAGTGTTTTTCAGGTGAATGATAGGATTAACACCATTGCTGCCGATATGTTTTGATACGGGTTGAAGGATTCTCCAGATCGCAAGTGCTGATACAATACTGATCGCAACAATCAACAGGAAAGGAGCTTCCCATCCAAAATTATTGGCAAGGTATAATCCGAATGGAATTCCTGCTACCTGGCTTACTGCAAATGCCATCTGCACGATGCCCATCACCCTTCCTCTCAATTCATAGGCAAAAAGGTCAGCAACGATTGCCATAGAGATGGAACTCATCACCCCGCCAAACAATCCGCAAATAATTCTTCCCGCCATCAGAACAGGGTAGGTAGTTGCTATTCCACAGATAAAAGTTCCTATGATAAATCCGGAATAAAAGAACAGCAGGATTTTTTTCCGGTCGAATTTATCTGCAAACCCGGCAGCCAGCAATCCGGATGCGCCAGCGCTGAATGCATAGGCAGAAACAGCAGCTGCAAATTGTTTTGTATCGAGCTGCATAGACTTCATGAGGATATCTCCCAGCGGAGCCATCACCATGAAATCAAGAACGATGGTAAACTGAACGATCGCAAGCAGCACAACAACATTACGCTGGTAAGGTGAAAATTTATTTTGATTCATGATATGAATTGGAGTTCGCGAAGGTATGGATTATATCAGGGTTGATTTCAGGCAAGATTTTGCATTTATGATCATTTAAGACATGGATAATGTTCAACGGTTGAACGCTATAACTGAGATTTTGTTTAGGTTTATAAAGCCATACGGATAAAATACCTAACCCGATTTCAATGTGGATGACAACCTCATTCCGTTCAAATAACCTTAATCCGTAGCCTATCATTAGCCGGAATTCGCTTCCGGCTCTTTTTATTTCAGAATTCCCCGCTCCGTTTACCTTTGCGCCATGTCTTATTTCAAGCAGCTTGGTTATTTGCTTTCACTGGAAAAGGATGCGGATAAAAAATCCTATCAACAACTTACCCATGCACTTTCCGTCAACGAACGCAGAGAAAATGGTATGAGCTGGTACCCGATCGCGATCAGGGATACGGAGATCGGTCGCGGTGATTACCTAACCATTGAAGTGGAAAGGACCACCAACCAGGACCTGGTTCACCAGTTCCGTTTCGGAATGACTGTCGCACTGTTCTCCAACTTCGATCCTAAAAACGACCGGGTGGAAGGAACGCTTTCCCACCTCAGCGGGAACCGGATGAAGATCAACCTCAGAACCGATGAACTTCCCGAGTGGTCTCGCAATGGTAAACTCGGCATTGACATCGTTTTCGACGAGAACAGTTATGCTGAAATGGAAAATGCCCTTAAGCAGGCGGAAGCCAGTAAAGAGATCAACTGGATCGTTGAAGGACTTACTACTTTCAAAGAAAGAAAACAAACTGCATCATCGGAAAAGCTCAGGATCTTTCACGGTCCTCCCGGAACAGGCAAAACCACCCGCCTGGTGAAAGAGATCAAAGCAATCATCAAAGAAAAAAATCAGCGGGTTCTTGTAACTGCACCGAGTAATGCGGCGGTCGATCTGTTGAGTGAAAGACTGGCTGCGCAGGGGTTAAATGTTGTTCGTGTTGGAAACCCTGCCAAGGTAAATGAACAGCAACTTGCGCTTACACTGGATGCAAAGATGTCGCAGCACAACAGTATGAAAGAAATCCGCCGGCTTCGGAAACAGGCTGCGGAATTCAGGGATATGGCACAGAAGTACAAACGCAGTTTTGGTCGTGATGAACGCGAACAGCGGAAAGCGCTTTTTACCGAAGCAAAGAAGATCATGAAAGAAGTGGAGCAAACGGAACAATATATTGCTGAAGATATTTTATCAAAAGCGCAGGTGATCACCGCAACACTTGTGGGTGCAAATCATTATTCGGTCAGGCATCTGCGTTATGAAACCATCGTGATCGATGAAGCTGCACAGGCACTTGAACCTGCCTGCTGGATCCCGATATTGAAAGGACAAAACATTCTTCTTGCAGGAGATCATTGTCAATTACCGCCTACCATCAAATCACCCGATGCAGCAAAGCAGGGACTGGAAACAACGCTGATGGAAAAACTGGTAGAAGCCTTTCCATCGAATGTTACTTTATTGACGGAACAGTACAGGATGAATAAAGTGATCATGGGATTTTCTTCCATGGAATTTTATGAGAACAAACTCACAGCACATGCGACAGTTGCGGATCATTTGATTTTTGAAAATGACGATCCGCTTTTATTCATTGATACTGCGGGAACGGGATATGAAGAAAAGGTGGAAGGAACAGGGATCAGCAATCCTGAAGAAGCGGATTTTTTGATCAGCCAGATAGAGAAACTGGTAAACTCACTTAACGAAAACAATACCTCAAGTGGTCCTGTAACAATAGGGGTGATCTCGCCTTATCGTCACCAGGTGGAATTGCTCAAAGAAAAAGTAAGACAATCAGAATTGTTATCAGGTTATGCCGGACTGACTGTAAACACCATCGACAGTTTCCAGGGGCAGGAGCGTGATGTGATCTTTATCAGCATGACGAGAAGTAATACTGATAACATGATCGGATTTTTATCTGAATTGAGAAGAATGAATGTTGCAATGACCAGAGCAAAAAAGAAGCTTGTAGTAGTAGGAGATAGTGGTACACTTTCGCAGAATAAATTCTATGCGGATTTCATTCAATATGCAGAGCAAAATAATGGATACAAAAGTGCGTGGGAGTTTATGTAAGAGGAAATACAATTGATAGCCGGGTACCTTTACCGGGAGTGGAAATAATTTCCGCGTGACCTTCCAGTAAACTTGCGCGGCTTGAAATATTTTTTAGGCCCAATCCGGAAGTGCTTTTGTTTGTATCGAAACCAATTCCGTTATCAGAGATGTTGACATACAAGGAATGGTCATCTTCAAAGATTTTAATATTTACAATCGTTGCACCTGAGTGCCGCAATATGTTGGCAAGCTGTTCCTGGATGATCCTGTAAATGGTAATTTTCAGAAAGTCCGGTATAAACTTTTCTTCATTCAGTTTTACATCAAGATTGAAGTTTACTTTATCAAATGAACTGAAATTGAGCAACAGGTCTTCCAGGCTTTGTTTGAGTGTAATATCTCCCAGAGAAGGTGGCATCAGGTTGCGCGATAACCTGCGAAGTTCCCTGATTGCTTTTCCGATATGGTCCTTGCTGATGTTAAGCAGTTCTTCATCTTTAGAAGGTCGTGACAGGGCAAGATCAAGATAAAGCCTTGTGGTGATCAGGATCTGGTTGATGTTATCATGCAATTCTCTTCCGAGTTCAACACGTTCATTTTCCTGCGCGATAAGCACTGCTTCGGTGATTTGTTTCTGTCTCTTTTGCTGTTCGTTCTCCAGCTTTTTTTCAAGCTCCAGTTTTTCGGTGATGTCTTCCACGATGTGGATGATATAACGGATGTTATTCTGTTCATCGTGTACCGGGATATTGAGTGGCTTCCAGTATTTGATTTCAAACTGATTGGTATGTGGATTCAGAATATCATACCGCTGGATATCCATCCTGTTTGGTTGTTTAGTAAGAAGAACTGTTTCAAGTGATTTACGGAGATTGCTAACACCTGTTGCAAAGGGATTGTCCGGATCGTCTGTGTAAACATCGAATAATGGTTTCCCGATGGAAGATCTGTTGCCCATGGTAACCTGGAGCCTCGACTCATTCATTTCTGCTATGGTAAAATCGGGCGAATCGGGAAGTAAGACAAGGTAAACTCCCGGCAGTGAATTAAAGATTTGTTTATAGTCTACAGCCTCAGACATTCTTTTATTTTTAAAAACTTGCTCCTTAACTTTCATGCGAAAGTATCAATGAATATCTTTGGCCTTCTATAATTTTTAAAATCAGAATTTCCATTCCAGTTTATTTCCCAGGATGTAAGAAATGTTCATTGTTTTTGTAGAACTTTAATTACATGGATGTAGTGAGATTGGGCAGCTGGCAAAATAATCAGAATGAAAACCATATTAATTGTTGATGATCACGAAATTGTGCGAAGTGGTTTAAAAATGCTGATCAGCGGATTTTTTCCTTTTGTAGAACTTCATGAAGCTCACAACGAAGAAACAACAGTTGAGATCCTTAAGAAACAACAGTTTGATCTTCTCATCCTAGATATACATATGCCGAATTCAAACAGCATTGGACTGCTTGAATATATTGGCAAAATGTTTCCTTCTACCAAAGTCCTGATCTTTTCCATGGGTTCGGAAGTACTTTATGCTAAACGTTTTCTGCAGGCAGGAGCGAAAGGATATCTTTCCAAAGACTCTTCCATGGGAGAAGTGAAACTTGCCATCGAAACAATCCTGGAGGGAGGAAAATACATCAGCAAAAATCTGATGGATATCCTGGTGGATGATGCAACTGCCAAGAAATCTGTAAACCCGTTTGACCAGCTTTCCTCCCGGGAATTCCAGATCGCATCTTTTTTACTTGATGGTTTATCACCTACCGAAATATCTACGCTGCTTAATTTACAGCCTTCCACTGTTGGTACTTACAAGGGGCGCATTTTTGAAAAGCTCAAGGTCACCAACTTAATTGAATTGATTGAAATGGCGAACGTTTATCATATCCGTTAGCTTGTAGAAGGATCACTACATAAAATAGAAGTTTTTATTACAAACAAAAACTGACTGCAACCATACATTTGTTTTACCAGTATTATTTAATACCTAATGAAAAACAACAGTAAGGACAGAGATAATACCATTTTTTCCCCAACCTTTCGCTTTCTCGTTGAAACAGGCTCTGACCTGATAGGGGTTATTGATATGAAAGGGAATTATCTTTTCGTCAGTCCTTCCTGTGAACATATCCTCGGGTACAATTCTGAATTTTTTATAGGCAAAAACGCTTTTGAATTTATTCACCCCGAAGATGTTCCTTCCGCACTTTCCTCGCTGGAAAGTTTGCAGAATCAGAAGACGGTTTATCTTGAACCGTTTCGTTTTAAAAATGCCCGGAAAGAGTGGCGATGGATAGAAACGATCGCTACCAACCAGCTTGAAAATTCCCTGATCAATGGGATTGTGGTGAATTCCAGGGATGTAACAGAAAAAAAGAGAAGCGCTGAGCTGCTGCGACTGCGTGAATTGCATGAGCAGGAAGAAATACAAAGAAGGATTACTGATGCAGTAATCCTTGCACAGGAACAGGAAAGGAATATAATCAGCCAGGAACTGCATGATAATGTCTGCCAGCTGCTGACTACCGCTAAATTATATCTTGACCTCCTAAAAGGTCGGGAGGAAGTTGTACACCCGCTGATTCATGATACAAGTGATATCCTGAAACTTACGATTGACCAGGTCAGGGAAATCTCCCACGCGCTTTCTTATTCCTCTCTTGAAGAAGCTCCAATTAAGGATTCTATTAAAGAGCTGGTGAATCATGTCAACGGAACTTTAAAAACAGCATTTACGTTGCAGATGAATGATATAAATGAGAGCATGCTCAGCTTTGGACTGAAGCTTTCCATCTACCGTATCATCCAGGAGCAGGTGAATAATATCCTTAAACATGCTGAAGCTGAAAATGCACTGATTAGGTTGAAGCAGGAAGGTAGGCAGCTACATCTTGAAATAACAGATAACGGGATAGGGTTTGATCCTTCTGTTCGAAAAAAAGGTGTGGGATTGAAAAATATCAGGAGTCGTGCGGATGCATATGCAGGAAAACTTGAGCTTGTATCAAGTGAAGGGATGGGGTGTACACTACGTATTATCTTCGACCTGTGCTGTCCAAATCAGCAATAAGAATTTATATCCCGAAATCAGGCTTCATCAAATAGGTTAACAGATTCAACAGAATTTCTCTGAACATTACATTTATTTAATTGTAATAAGCTTTACACAGCTGGAACGCTTTTTTATTCCTACCCACCTACAGTCGAATTAGTAAGCACTAAAAAATTTTATCAGTATGAAAGTATTATTTGTATTAACCTCCCATAGTGAACTTGGAAATACCGGAAAGAAGACAGGTTTCTGGATCGAAGAATTTGCAGCTCCATTTTATGTTTTGAAAGATGCAGGAGCGGAAATCGTGCTTGCATCACCAAATGGTGGTCATCCTCCGATTGATCCTGCAAGTAAGGAACCGGATGCACAAACTGAAGCAACTGCACGATTCGACCAGGATGCTGAATTAAAACAGCAGTTAAGCAATACAAAGAAATTGAGTGATATCAGGCAGGAAGATTTTGATGCAATTTTCTACCCGGGTGGTCATGGTCCGCTTTGGGATCTTCACAACGACCTGTATTCTATCGGACTGATCGAAAGTTTCTGGAAAGCAGGTAAGCCGGTAGCAGCAGTTTGTCATGCTCCCGCAGCATTACTGAATGCTCTTGAAATCAACGGAGAACCACTTGTAAAAGGGAAAAAAGTAACAGGCTTCACCAACACCGAAGAGGAAGGCGTTCAGCTTACTGAAGTAGTTCCATTCCTGTTGGAAGATGAACTCAAAAATAAAGGCGGGGAATATTCAAAAACAAAAGACTGGGGATCGCATGTTGTGAAAGATGGTATGCTGATCACCGGACAAAATCCTGCATCATCAGAAGCGGTTGCAAAAGAATTGCTGAAGTTGCTGAAGAAGTAATCAGGAATAATGTAAAAAGGGAAAATGTAAAAGTGAAAATGTAAAAGGTATAATGTAAAAGGCCAACTTCAACTGAAGTGGCCTTTTACTTTTTATTTAGTGATCAGTTCAGAATCCTCCCTCTTTTACTTTTTATTTCCTGATCAGTTCAGAATCTTCAACCTTGTACTTTTTTATTTCCTGATCAGTTCAGAACCTTTCCTTTTTACATTTTTATTTCCTAATCAGTTCAGAACCCTCCCTCTTTTACATTTTCAATTTTCAATTTTTCATTCTCACAAACTCATCTTCTTCAATTCCTTCACTGCATAATCGCAGGCTCTTGCAGTAAGCGCCATATAGGTGATGGAAGGATTTAAACAGGAACCTGAGGTCATGCAGGAACCATCAGTGATAAATACATTTGGTACATCGTGCATTTGATTGAATGCATTCAACACGGATGTTTTCTTATCACGTCCCATTCTCGCAGTTCCCATTTCATGATTCGCATTTCCGGGGAATGATATAGATCCATAAACACTGATATCCTTAAATCCGGCACGTTCCAGCATTTCAACTCCATTCTTTTTTACATCTTCATGCATTTTTCTCTCATTCTCCTTAAACTCACAATCAATTTTTATCATCGGTCTTCCGAAAGGGTCTTTCTTTGATTGGTCTAGTGTTACACGGTTCTCCTGGTAAGGCAAACATTCGCCAAATGCATACAACGAGAAGTGCCAGTCGCCAGCTTCGGTTACTGCTTCTTTCAAATCTTTTCCTATCAGATTTCCACCATTTCCTCTTCCGCGATATGCACCACCACCATAATGATACCCTCTCAGAAAATCCTTATTCGTTTCCGTAATATTACTGAACCTCGGAATATAGATACTGGTCGGCCTTCTTCCATAATAATAACTGTCGTGAAATCCTTCCACACTTGCATTGATCGATAAACCTTTGTGATGATCCATCAGGTTCCTTCCCACCTGGTCGCTGTCGTTCCCCAACCCATTTGGAAATCTTGATGAAATGGAATTTAAAAGAATCGACGCAGTGGCAACTGTTGCAGCATTGATAAAAATGATCTTTGCAAAATATTCTTCCGTCTGTTTGGTTTCCGTATCAATTATTTCTACTCCCGATGCACGCTGTTTTTTTTCATCATACAAAACACGATTCACCAGTGAACCTGTGAGCACGGTTAAATTTCCGGTAGCGTGTGCAGCAGGAAGTGTACTTGCGTTGGTGCTGAAGTATGCACCGTAAGGACAACCGCGGTGACAAAGATTTCTTGCCTGGCACTGTCCTCTTCCTTTTACCGGTTGCGTAAGATTCGCAACCCTTCCCATAATCACTTTTCGGGTGGAATAGTTGGAAGCTGTTTTATCTCGAAAATGTTTTTCAACACAATTCATTTCGAACGGTGGCTGAAAAATTCCATCCGGAATTTGAGGAATACCATCACGGTTTCCGCTTACACCAATAAATTTTTCTACATGATCATACCAGGGGGCAATTTCTTTATATCGTATTGGCCAGTCGACACCAAAACCATCTTTTGCATTAGCTTCAAAATCGATATCACTCCAGCGATAACAGGCACGCGCCCATAACATCGATCTTCCGCCTAAAATATCACCTCGTACCCAGTCGAAGCGTTTTACTTCTTCATATGGATTCTCCTTATCATTGATATAAAAATGCTTATTATCTTCTGCTATGGAGTAATGCCTGCATTGAATATGATATTTCTCCCTGTCCTCAAGAGTTAACCTGTTCCTGTGTGTTAATTCCCAGGGGTCCTTGGTTGCAGTTGGATAGTTGGGATGTTGAACCGGCCGACCTCTTTCGATCATCAGCACTTTCAGTCCTTTCTCACAAAGTTCTTTTGCAGCCCAGCCCCCGCTTATTCCGGAACCAACAATGATTGCGTCGTATGTATTTTGAGCTGCTGATTTATTATTCAGGTATAAAGAATCGCCTGGCATGGATTAATTTACTTTTTTTCAAGATGGCTGTTCATGGTGTTTGCATAATCAGCAAATGCTTCAGATGGTTCGGCAATTTCAGGATGCCATAATTTTTCCCATTCAAAACTATAATAACCTTTGAAGTTATTTTTTTCAAGAAGATCAATTGCTTTCATGATCGGAACCTCTCCCTTTCCAAGAAAAACATATTCCAGCTTTCCTTCATTCAGTTTTGCATCTTTTACATGAACATGATAGATATATTTTTTGATCGCGTCATAAACTTCTGCAGGATCTTCTTTGGTGATGGTCCACATATTTGATACATCCCATATCAGACCGGTGTTCTTAGGTTGCACATTTTTCATGATCTGCAAAAGATCACTTTTATAAACAACATCTCCATGTGTTTCCATCAACACTCTTACCCCGGAACCATTTGCATAATCCCCGAGTTCATTCATTCCCTGTGTTATCAGATCCATAGTTGCTTCCCTGGATTGTTCTTTCGGAAAGTTATTGGGGAACACTCTTATATAGGGACAATTCAAATCATTCGCTAGATCGATGAATCTTTTTGCTTCATCAATTTGCTGCTTTCTTTTAATTGTTTCTGAAGTATGAAGATTTGCCGATGAACCGAGATTGATGAACTGAAGTCCTTTCGACTTCATTCTTTTCATGGTGTCTTTTCTCTGAGATACACTGTTGAACTCTTTACATTTTGTAAGGTCAAGCTCACGTTGTAATCCTCTCACTTCAATTCCATTATAACCGTATTGAACTGCGAAATCCATGATGCGGTTCAGGTCCCAGTCAGGGCAACCGAGTGTTGAAAAGGATAATCTCAGGTTAGATCCTGTAGCTAAGGATTGTGAAGCAGGAACTGCTCCGTTTGATAAAGGGCCGGCAGCAAACAGGGGTTGTACAAACATGGCCGCTGCTGCAAGTGCGGAAGTTGAAATGAAATCTTTTCTAGAAACGTTGGGCATAATCCAGGGTTGATTGAGGTAAGTTCCTCAATAAATGGCAGTCGGGAAAATTAAAATTGCTTAACGCTGAGCAACTCTTCCATCAGACGGGAATAGGTCCCTTTCTCGTCAACCATCTTAAGCTGTCGCACAAGTTGTTCCATCGCCTTTTGTACAAACCGGTCATTACCTCCATAGTTCATTATTGGAAAGAGAATATACCGGAAAGTTTCTTCGAAACTTCTTTCAGGAATCAGGATCCTGGGAATGTTTTGAGCATCGCAGTAAGCAAGTGATGGATTTACTTTCAGCAGGATTGAAAACAGGTCGGTAAGTGCATGAATACAAAGGACTGCCGTATTTGGATCATTGATACCCGGGCTCAGTGCCTTCACGGCAACTTCAGATAAATGGAGGTAACCATAGAAGTGGTTTTTGTCTATTTCCTGACCTGTATAAAAATCTATTGAATCAAAAATGCTGTTGATCATTTTCTCATCAGGAACATCATCAGCATAAATTTTAAATAATGGTTCCTCCTTCAGAATATAAGTACATCTTAAAGCAAGAAATTCTATGCTGATATTTTTTTCAGCAGTGTACTTCAATAAGTGTTTCAGGTTGATTCCCTGGAAATAGTTGGACGATCTTGCTTTTACCGTGATCGCGTTTGGTTTCGAAACTATCCAGCCGGATTGATTTTTATCTTTCCCGGATGTTTCGATCGACTTCACCGTTTTCTGGTGAATGTTTTTTATCAGCTGTTCAAATCTTACTGACTGGGTAATATGATTGATAAATGTTACAAATAGAAATAAGTCTATGACCGTGAGAATTACCAACAAAAAAACTGAAAGCGAAGGAACCTGGTATTCGCCTTTATCATCGATAACAGTCAGTAAGTAAAATGAAACAATGATGGTTCCAAGGTAAAAGCCCAGCGTCCGCTGCTGGATCTTGTTTCCAATCAGGTTGTCGAGTACACGGTTGCTCATCTGCGAAGCTGCCTGTCCCATCACCACCATCACCATGGAAAAACTGAATACCATCAACCCGATGATACTTGTTGCGATGGTCGTAATGATCGTTCTTGCGGCATCCCCGTTCCGGAGATTTAACCAGATAAATTTCTGTTTGATCTCCCTGGATATAAAAGATTCTTCGAGTTCAAAGATCAGGACAAACAGGGCAAGGAATAATAAAGCGATCAGTCCGGGATAAAATCCGATACTGTGGATCGAACGGTGATACGCTCTTCTGAGCCATTTGAGAAACTTGTCCATAAGCTGAAGGCTGCAATAGTTGTTCCTTCAACAGGTGGGGGTAAATCAAATCTGGAAAGAACCCTGCATAATTTCCTAACGGGGATCAGAATCTTTTGCCGATTCCAATCGTGCCGAAATACTGGTAGCTGTAGTTTGATTTTTCGATTTCATTACGGGCGAATCCCAGTTCTGCAATTGTATTGAATCGCTTTGAAATCTTTTGCTGGAGCCCTGCACTGATGCGCGAAGAAGAAAGGCGGGTACTGGAGAAAAGCACAATGTTTCGGTTTTCATCCGGTGAAATTCCATACCCAGCCTGGAGCCAGGAATAATTCTGTGGTTCCTTTCCGGAATATTTCCTGACGGTTAAAAAGTAGGATTGATTGATCTGGTCCCTGGAAGGAGCAATGAATGTCCGGGCGTTGATCAACCAGTTTCCCAGATACTTACTGATCCCACCGGTATAAATAAATACATCATCATCAAATTTCAGGTACCTGATGCCGGCCTCGGTTTCAATTCCGTGAGGAAGGTTCAGGTAAAAGGAATATCCTGCACGAAGTTTAGGAAATACCGGGGCTGCAGAAGAGACCCCAATACTGATATAGTTATAGATCTTTTTTGAAATCTTCGGGTAGGCATCCGCTTCAAACTGAACTCCGGCAGAACCAAGCCGGTTGCCATAATTCACTCTCCCGATCAACGGTCCGAAACCCGTTACGAGTTTATATTCCAGCGATCCAAGGTGCCAGTGCTGATTTACCGGTTCATCGTTATTGGTTAAATTATAAGATAAACGGATCTCCTGTTTCAGAGAATCGGTTTGCTGTGCCGATGCATTCAGAACAAAAAGAACTAAAATCACTAAGACTGGGATCAGCCGGTTTATTACAGGTTTCATTGATATTGGAAATGGCGTATAAAAAATACGGTATAAAAATAGACGTAACGAGGGCGTTAAGCTTGTATTGTTTCAATCGAAACTTATTGAATTATATACTTCTGCAAAATGCACTAAGCAAAAACACCTATCAATAAAAAACAGGGGGATCTTAATTATACCACCACGTGGTATTTAGGAGTTTTCTTTAAGAGATTTGTTATGCATATCCGTTATCTATGAAAATCGAAAGGCAGATTCTTTATTATGGAATCCTGAGCATTGCTATCATTGCCGGGTTTCTGTACTTTTCCAATTACAACCGGGTTCATTCTCTTGAAACCCAAAGCCTCGTTAATCATACGAACGAAGTAATCCGTGAGCTTGACAATGTCCAGGCCATGACCACAAACATAGAATCCAATACCCGCGGATTCGTGATCTCCGATTCAATCCAGTTTATTAAGGATCTTTCGTCAAAAAAAGCCTCTATTGAAGGCAGCCTGGTTAACCTGAAGCGACTGAATGCTGTCAACGTCAACCAGTACAATGATATCCTGGTGCTGGAGGATTTTGTCATCAGTAAAATTGAGTTTAACAATCGAATTGTCAGGAGCCACCTTGGGCAATCCTTCCAAAAAAGTGCAGCATTGATCCGAAGTCTTAAAGGGAAATACCTGATGGACAGCATCTTTGTTCAGATACAAAGTATCCGCGAAGAAGAAATGCGGCTGCTAAACAAGAATCTTGCCCATAATAAGGAAGCACTTCAAAAGAACTTTAATACACAGATCTATTCCGCAATTTTTTATCTCCTGCTGATCTTTATTTTCCTCTTTATTCTTAATAAAGGAATATTCAAGAGAAAAGCAGCAGAACATGAAGTGGTTGAATCGGAAAGAAAACTGAGGGTAGTCCTGAACAGTACCCAGGATGCAATTTTTCTGATCGACCGCGATTCTACTTTAAGGGTCATCAACGAACCTGCCCGGAATATTGTCGACAATACTCCCGGTATGCGTATGAAGATCGGTGAAAAACTTTTTGATCATACCAGTGGTTCAAAGAAAAGGATCTATCAAAAGATCTTTGAAAGTGTATTCCAGGGAAATCATGAACATCAGGAAGTAAATATCAATTTTCCGCAGGGGTCAAGATGGTTTGAAACAGTATTTTCCCCGGTTAAAGATGAAATAGGAAACGTAACAGGAATCTGTATTTCAAGTCGTGATATCACGGAACGAATTCAATACCAGGAAGAACTTGTTGATGCAAGAAAGAAAGCAGAAACTGCGGAACAATTGCAGGAAACTTTCCTTGCGAATATGAGTCATGAGATTCGAACTCCAATGAACGGGATTGTAGGTATGACCGATATTCTTGGTAACATGTCTTTGTCGCAGGAACAAAAATCTATTGTAAAAACGATCAAGAAATCATCAGATACTCTTTTATTTCTCATTAATGATATCCTTGACCTGTCGAAGATCAAAGCAGGAAAACTGTCAATTGAAAAAGTTGAATTTGAATTGAATGAACTGCTTGATAGTGTATTCACTCCTTTTGAAATTAAATCGAGATTCAAAGGAATTGAATTTGATGTGGTTCATCGTCCGTCGATGCCGCTAAACCTGGTAGGTGATGAATTCAGGTTGATACAGGTGCTGAATAATCTGCTTGGGAATGCTATAAAGTTTACCAAGGAAGGCAAGGTTGAAGTATCGATCAGGGAAGTGAAAAGAAATGAAGAAATGATTTCCCTGGAGTTTCGCATCAGAGACACCGGAATCGGAATTGAAAAAGATAAACTTCAGTCCATCTTCAACAGTTTTGAACAGGGAACTGAAAATATTTCAAGGAAGTTTGGCGGTACAGGACTTGGACTATCCATCACAAAAAAACTCGTTGAACTGCAGGGCGGTACTATTCGTGTCGACAGTTTATACGGAATAGGATCCATCTTTTCCTTCCAGATCGATTATAAATTGGCCTGCCAGGAAAAAGAGATCCAGCCATCAAAAAATATTTCACGCACCAATCTTTCAGGGTTGAAGAATAAATCTATTCTCGTTGCGGAAGATAATGAGATCAATCAGTTGGTTATTACACATACTTTAAAAAATGTCGGAGTACATGTGACCATTGCAGAGAACGGTCATGATGCCATCGCACACCTTCAGCAATCTGATTATGACCTTGTGATCATGGATTTGCAAATGCCGGGAATGGATGGAATACAGACAACCAGGGTCATCCGCGAGCACCTGAAAAATGAAGTTCCGATCATTGCCATGACAGCAAGCGTGATGAGAAATGAAAGAGCGAACTGTCTTGCGGCGGGAATGAATGATTATTTGTCAAAGCCTTTCGACCAGTCGGAGTTATTCAGCAGTCTGACAAGATTGATATGCGGGACCGGGCAGGAATTTATTGTTGCTGAAATTTCAAAGGAGAAACAACATACTTCCTATGATTTGTCGATCATTAAAGAAATGGAAGATGACAGTTATACTTCAGATATTCTGAAACAATTTCTGGACACGACTCCTGTAATTATTCAGCAACTGGAAGATGCACTGACAGCAAAAAATTACCAGCAGGTATTTTTTATGGCACACAAACTCAAATCAGGGCTTGGACTGTTGAAGGTAAATGGTATGCTCGCAGATTGCTCGGAGATTGAGTCAATCACAAGGGAAAGTAAAGAATGGAATGAGCAGGAGCATGATCAGATTGTGGGATTTCTGCAAAATATGCGCAAACAATATCTAAGTCTGCAACCTGCACTGGAAAAAGAGTTAAAGCAGGTGGCAGCAGTTTATTAAAAGATCAATATCCGTTATGAAAATACTGGTAGCAGAAGACGAACCGATGATGTTGAAGACTATTGCGCTTCGGTTAAAAAAAGATGGTCATGAAATTTTTACAGCAGAAGATGGAAGAGAGGCGTTGGAAAAAATTCAATCGGTAGAACCCGACCTGGTGATCACTGATATTATGATGCCTTATGCATCCGGACTTGAAATCGTGAGTATGGTCAAGAAGCAGGAGAAGAAAATTCCTGTAATTGTTTTATCGGCGATGGGGCAGGAGAAAGTAGTGCTTGAAGCATTTGATCTTGGTGCAGATGATTATATGACAAAACCATTCAGTCCGAATGAACTTACGGTAAGAGTCAGGAAGCTCACGATGTAATGCAACGAAAGGTGTGCTGATAAAGACGGGCACATTCAAATATGTAGAATTGAAATTAAGTATGAATTTTCTATCAATAAGCCTCCTTGAATTCATGTTGCGAACAGAGCATCTGTTTGTGGCAATGATCATTTTTTTGGGATTGATAGTGGGTGTTATTCTATTGATTGCACTGATTATGCTGCGAAGGTTATATCAATTCCGGAAAAGATCCTATCTGAAAAAGATATTGAATGACCTTGTCAGTGAAATTGCGATATGTGAAACCAGGGAGGAAACCGAAGCGCTGCTTGCTGATCCGGCATTTAAAAAAGGAATTGAGATGTTTCTTAGAAAAAAGAAATATGCGGATCTCCTTGTTTCCAAACTTTCCGAAGCATGCGCATCCATTAAAGGATCAGGATTTGAAAATCTTGTTCATGTATATGAATATTACGATCTGCAGATGTTCACTGTTCAGGACCTCAGGGAAGGAAAATGGTATCGTAAGGTAAGAGCCATGCAACACCTTGCGCGATTCAGGCAATTTGAATTACTTCCATCAATAGTAACGCTGATCGATCATCAGAACATGCATGTAAGATCAGAGGCTTTGATTGCATTGGTACGACTTGAAGGATTTGAAGGATTGAAATATTTCATCAACTCAAAATTTGCATTAAGCGAATGGCAACAGATCTGTTTAATGGATGAATTAAGTTTTCATCAATTAAATGATACGGAGCCAATCAGTAAATTATTATCAGCAGAAAATGTATCAATGGCAGATTTTGGAAAGAAACTCACCAGGGAATACCAGTGTTTTGAACTTTTAGAGGAGGAAGAAGTATGGATGTCCTGATCAATTTTGTTACTTACGGCATTCTGATCTATTCAGTGGTGCTCTTATTATTTTACCTGTTCATCGCGTTTTACTCAATCGGAGAAACGGTCAAACATTTTCAGAAGGCCGGGGTCACAAATTTTACCAACCTGCTGGTTACGGAATATTCACCAACGATCAGTTTGCTTGCACCTGCTTACAATGAAGAAGCAACCATCATTGAAAATGTACGATCACTGCTCAGTGTTCATTATGATAAAATTGAGATCATTATTATAAATGATGGAAGTAAGGACAATACTTTGCAGAAGGTGCTTGAAGAGTATTCAATGGAACGTGTGAATTATGATTTTGATGCTCCTATCAAAACAAAAGAGATCAGGGGCGTTTATAAAAGCACGATACCGGTTTATTCTAAATTGGTAGTGGTTGACAAAGTCAATGGTGGCAAAGCAGATGCATTGAATGTTGGGATCAATGTTTCTTCAGGAAGATATATTGTTTGTATTGATGTTGACTGTATCCTGGAGCAGGATGCGATCATCAAACTCGTAAAACCTTTTCTGGAACACAATGATAAGCGGGTTATTGCAACCGGTGGAGTAGTCAGAACCGCAAACAGTTGTGTGATCAGGAATGGGAAACTGGAAGAAATTAAGCTGCCGGAAGAGATATTACCAAGGATCCAGACGCTGGAATACATCCGCTCTTTTTTACTTGCACGCATGGCCTGGAGCAGGATGGACGGATTGTTACTTATTTCGGGAGCATTCGGTGCATTCGATAAAGAAATTGTGATCAAAGCAGGTGGATACGATCATTCCACGGTAGGTGAGGATATGGAACTGGTGGTTCGAATGCGCAGGTACATGGAAGAACAAAAGCTTCCTTATACGGTTGCTTATATTCCGGATCCTTTATGCTGGACGGAAGTACCTACTGACTGGAATATTTTGGGAAGACAAAGAAACCGCTGGATGCGTGGTACGATTGAAACGCTTAAGATCCATAAGAAAATGTTCTTTAATCCTAAATACAGGATCATTGGGATGGTTAGTTATCCTTACTGGTTTTTCTTTGAATTGATGGCGCCAATAGTGGAAGCATCCGGGTTTGTTTTTCTTTTTCTGTTTGCAATTTTCGGAATGATCAACTGGTCATTTTTCTTTCTGCTCATAGGCTTTATTATGAGCTTCGGATTTTTATATTCTTTGTTTGCGATACTGATGGAAGTGGTTACATACAATGAATACCGCAGAGACAAAGCTGTTCCAAAACTTATCCTTGCTGCATTACTAGAGCCGTTAATTTTTCATCCGTTCGTTGTATGGTCATCCATCCGCGGAGTCATCGATCTTATCCGCAAAAAGAAAGCATGGGGTGATATGACCCGAAAAGGATTTGCTTCACCGGCAGTGGCGAAATAGATCAATTCACAACAATCGTAACCGTATCAGACCCCGATGTTCCAAGATTATCGCGTGCGGTCAATCGGAAAATATAGGTCCCTTTCTGAATCGCGGAAACCATTGTTTGCCGCATTGCAGGAGATGTTATGGTTGCTGCAGGACCTGAAAGTTTAGTCCACTGGTACGACACAATTGTACCATCAGGATCCGATGCAGTACCGCTTAGTGTAAAGGATGTAGTTGATGATGTAAGTGTAATTGTTCTGTCTGATCCTGCATTGACAACAGGCGCTGCATTTGGAGCACTGTTCACCGTAACCGTTACCACGTCAATTCCTTTTAATCCTCCATTGTCTGTTACTTCCAGTTGAAATTGATAGGTGCCATAATTTAATCCTGTAACAGTGGTCTGGCTGGAACCAGGAGTACTGATCGTACAGGTAGCTCCGGAGATTTTTGTCCACCTGTATGTTACAATAGATCCGTCCGGATCATAACTCGACGATCCGGATAAAACAATACTTGTAAGTGAACCTGAATTTACTACTGAAAAGTCCTGGCCGGCATTTGCAACCGGTGGTTGATTTCCGCCATTTGAAAGTGTAAGGGATAAGGTCATGGTATCCCGGATATAATTTCCCAGGCTGTCTCTTACTGAAATTGTGACCCTATATCTGCCCGATGTAAGTCCGTTAAGATTATATCCCAGGTTCAGATTTGATGAGGGCCCGGTCAGTTTAATATTCAGGTCATTTCCCAGGGAAACAGTGCGCTGTGCATAGGATACACTATAAAATGAGCACGCTGATAGCAGTAAAATACCCAGTCTGATTTTCATAAACATTTATTTGATGATGACCAGGTTTCAGGAAGCAATTTTTAAAAGGGAAGGATTACAGATTAAAATATAAAAATTAACCCGAATAAGGAAGTCCCGTAATACTATCCCGTTACTAATTGAAAGTTTCTTTATACCGCTGGTATGTTTATTGAGGCTTTTAAATAAAACTTACCAGTTATGTATAAAAAATTTATAATCATGCTGAGCATGTCTTTTGTCGTTATGTATGCAGTTATGTTTTTAAATGTATTCAGTTTCGACCATGTATACCTGAGTGCTACCAGGTTTTACATGACACTTCTTATGGTTACTCCAATGGCCATAATTATGTTACTGATGATGAAGAAAATGTATCCCAATAAGGCCTATAACAGTATTATCATCGCTTCTTCCGTTGGAATATTTATACTGTCACTCTGGTTCCTGAGGTCACAGGTGTTTATAAAAGATGAAATGTATATGAAAGCTATGATTCCACATCACTCCTCTGCAATTCTTACCAGTAAAAATGCGGAGATCAGTGATCCTGAAGTACGAAAACTTGCCGATGACATTATCAAAGCTCAGCAAAAAGAAATTGCTGAAATGAAAGCATTGCTTGAGAAGATTGATAAGAAATAATTTGTCACCGGCAACGTGCATCCAATTTATTTTTCATCTGAAGTGCAGGTAGAAAGTCTATGTAATAATGCAGGTAGAAAAGTTATGTAATAAAAAGTCCCGGCTAATAATATAACCAGGACTTTTTTTATTGCCCTTAATTGGGCTCATCTTACAGGCGTTTTACACAATCCTGTTTCTATCGTTATCGGTGATATCATCACTGATCTTTGTCGTTCTCGGTCCTGCAAAAGTATTGTTGCCTTCTGCAGTTCTGTCGATACGGATTCTGTTCTCTACATTATGAACACCGGAGATTCTTTCAACAAGATCTTCTGCTCTTCTTTTTTGTTCCCTGCTGTTCACTGTACCACTCAGCACTACATCGTTACCCTGAATTTCAACGCTGATGTTTGATGCATCGAGGTAATCATCATCTGTTAGACGATCGCACACATCTTCCTGGATTCTTTCCTGTGACCGTTTGTATTCTTTCGGACCCTTACCTCTGTATCCACCCATCTGGCGTTCATCTCTTTCCCTTCTTCTTTGTGCATCTTCATCACCAAACCATGCAGATACTTCATCAACTGTGCGATCCCACCAGTCGCGTCGTGAACGATCGCGGGAATCGTTATCGCCACTTCTGAAACCGGAATTTCTTTGCGTATTGTAATCACCACGGTCTCTGGAGTTTCCGTAATCATTCATATAACCTGTATCCCTTCTTCCGAAATCTTCCCTGCCATAATTCATTCCGAACTTTCCTTCTCCCAGGCCATCTTCACGATCCCAGGAACTGTTTCCTGCGTTGCCGTAATGTCCATAATTATTACGGTTATTTCCTGCGCGATGTTCATTGTCTCTCCAGTCATTCTGCCTCCAGTCGTTACTGCTATTTCCAAAGTTATCACGTGGTTCCCAGGAATCCCTGCTGTATCTTTCACGATCAGAACTTACATTTCGATAGTCCTGGTTCCCATATCCGGTATCTCCATACTTACGGCTTTGATCCTGCCTTGGGAAATTATCTTCCCTGTTATTTCTGTTTCGATTCTGATCCCATGACCAGCTATCCTGTCGCCATTGGTCATCCCTGTTTCTATGTTGTTTACCCATAAAATAAGTTTTTAAAAATGATAGGATATATGTTCGTCCTAAGACCTAAAAATCTGTGCCACCGAGTCTTGATTTTAACTCGTTTTCATCAGTAAGATCAAGTCTTAACGGAGTAATTGAAACGTAGTTGTTTTCTACTGCCCAACGGTCTGTTCCTTCTTCTGCAGGACCCAGTGGAATTACAGAAAACCAATAGTGTTTGCGGCCCATCGGGTCTATTCCCGGAACGATTTCATTGTCGTATAACCGCACTGATTGTCGCGTCCATTTTATAGCTGTTGGCTTATGCGGAAAGTTCACATTGTATAATGCAAGGCGCTTATCTTTTAACAACATCTCCAAAGTTTCTTCCACATAATTGGAGAAGCCATTAAAGTCGGGTTCTTCTTTACCCACCGGAGTACTTAATGCGATTCCTTTAACACCCAAAAGAACAGCCTGCTTTGCAGCTGCCAGTGTTCCGGAATGCCACATTGCATTACCAAGATTTGGTCCCATATTGATGCCGGATAATACCACATCGATTTTATCGAGGTGTGTACCCAATGCCGCACAATCTGCAGGAGTTCCATTGACCTTGTAAGCCTGGATTCCATCAATATAAATATTTGCTTTCTTGTAGGAGATGGGCAAGTGCGATGTAATGGCATGGGAGGCTGAAGAGCGCTCCACATCTGGTGCCATTACAGTTACTTCTCCAAAACGTTTTGCAATTTTTGCAAGTGTTGCTATACCGGGACTGTAGATCCCATCGTCGTTGGTAATTAGAATCTTCATAAGAATATTTCCAACAACATCGTGCCAGCAGGGTTGGTACAATTTTATACAGCAATAATGTATACAATTACAATATGAACAAAGTACTGCTGATTCATAACCCCGGAGCAGGTGATGAAACCCACGGCAAAAAAGAGCTCATCAATATGCTGGAGAAAAAAAAATTCGAACATGAATATGTTTCAACAGCGGAGGATGAATGGAAAAAATTCAATCCTGAGGCAGATATAATTGCTGTTGCAGGTGGAGATGGAACTGTGCGCAAAGTGGTTAAGCAACTCCTCAAAAAAAAGGTAGAAGAATTGCCTGTAATAATTGGATTGATTCCGCTTGGTACCGCAAACAACATTTCGAAATCCCTTGATATTGATACAAAAAAGAATAATGTTATTAAGGATTGGAATGCTGATAATGTAAAGCCATTTGATATCGGGATGGTTGAAAATATTCCGGGTAGTGGTTTTTTCCTTGAGAGTTTTGGTTATGGGGTATTTCCATACCTGATGATGGAAATGAAAAAACGGGATGATAAAGAGGAGCTCAGTCCGGAAGAAAGTATCCAGACCGCACTGGAAACATTGTACAGGATCATTTTGAGTTATGATGCGAAGAAATGCAAACTTGTTGTAGATGGAACTGATCATTCGGGAAAATTTATTCTTGCAGAGATCATGAATATTCCTTCCATTGGTCCGAACCTTGCAATTTCTCCATTGTCGGATCCCGGGGACCAGGAATTTGAAGTGGTGCTGGTACCTGAACAACATAAAGACAAGTTTGCAGAATACGTATTAGGCAGGATTAAGGGTCTTGACGAAACATTTTCCTTTCATACTTTAAAAGGAAAAAATATCAGTATCAGTTGGGAGGGAACGCATGTACATATTGATGATGAAACCGTAAAGCTTGATAAAGGGGAACAGGTGGAAATAGAATTGAGGAGTGGGTTTCTTGAGTTCCTGGTGTGATTTATCGTATCTCATAAATGATCAGAGCATTTTCATTGTAATTTTATTCATCCCCATCAACCCGGAAAAGAATAAAAGATCAGTCATGGCGAATAATCTAATTAAGGTAGTTGTAGTAGGAGGTGGTTTTGCAGGTATCAACCTGATTAAATCATTAGCAAAGGATAAGCGTTTCCAGATTATACTGGTTGATAAGAACAATTATCATTTCTTCCCTCCATTACTGTATCAGGTTTCAACAGCTTTTATTGAACCATCAAGTATCAGTTATCCTTTCAGGAGATTGTTCCAGGAAAAGGAAAATCTTCGTTTCCATATGGGTTCGCTTTTAAAAGTTAACCACCAGGAAAATACCATTGAAACAGATACTGGAGTTCTGTCTTATGATTATCTGGTTTTAGGATTGGGAACGGAATCGAATTTCTTCGGCATGCAGAATGTGAAGGAGAAGTCGTGGCCGATGAAAACGATCGACGAAGCGTTGAACCTCCGGAATACGATCCTCATAAATATGGAAAAAGCTGTGAGGGCAGAGACTATTGAAGAGCGGGAGCGTTTACTGAATATAGTGATTGCGGGAGGCGGACCAACAGGTGTTGAACTTGCAGGAATGCTCGCAGAACTGGGTGCAAATATTGCGCGAAAGGAATATCCGGAAATTCCGGATTACGGCACGCATATTTATCTCGTAGACGCGGGTCCTGTATTGCTTTCACCTATGAGCAAAACAGCACAGAATGAAGCAACCAAAGTGCTGAGTAACCTGGGTGTAAAAATCATTTTGAACGTAGCTGTAAAGGATTATGTCGATGGGAAAGTAATGATGGCTGATGGAAATACTATTGAAACCTGTACACTTATCTGGGCGTCCGGAGTCATAGCCCGTGAAGTACCGGGACTACCTGCTGAATCAATTGGAAGAGGCAGAAGAATATTGGTTGATGAATACAACAGGGTTCAAAATTTCAACAATGTTTTTGCACTGGGTGATCAGTGTTTACAGACAACGGATCCAAAATTTCCCAACGGTCATCCGCAGGTTGCACAGGTTGCCATCCAGCAGGGTGAATTGCTGGCCAAAAATTTAAAGAAAATTGCAGATAAAGGTGATTTGAAACCTTTTTCCTATAATGATAAAGGAAGTATGGCTATTATCTCCAAGTACAATGCAGTGGCCGATCTTCCGAAGTTTTCCATCAAGGGATTTGTTGCCTGGTTCATCTGGTTATTCATTCACGTAATCCCGTTGATAGGATTTCGAAGCAAGGTTGAACTTGCGTTCAGCTGGTTCTTTTCTTTCATCACCAATGATCCGACCTTACGGTTAATTATAAGGCCGGAAGCAAATAAGCAGCTAAGGGTTCAAAGACAGGGAGAAAGTTCAACTTCTCAGGAACGGGCATAATAAGGATTCAATCTGTAAAAACTGATACTGTAAAATTGGCTCCCTTTGTCTATTGCGCCAGGTATCCTCCATCAATTGCATAGTAGGTTCCTGTTGCAAAAGATGATCTTGACGAAGCAAGCCATAGAATGATTTCTGCGACTTCATCTGCTTCTCCTAATCTGCCGATAGGATGTAATCCAATCAGTGAATTCATAGTGGCTTCATCAAGTGATTCCAATAACGGGGTTTTAATATAACCAGGTCCTACGGAATTTATGCGGATCCTTTTATCAGCATATTCCAACGCTGCTGCTTTGGTTAATCCTACCACGCCATGTTTGGCAGCTACATATGCAGGTGAATATTTTGTTCCTGCCATTCCCAGGATAGAAGCAACGTTGATGATACTACCACCCTTACCCATCATTTCAGGGATCTGGTAATGCATTCCATAAAAAACTCCCGACAGGTTTATGTTGATTACTTTCTGCCATCCGTCAATGGGGTATTCTCCGGTGGGTCCAAGTGGTCCTCCGATTCCGGCATTATTCACAGCAATATCAAGTGCTCCGAATTGTTGAACCGTTTGCTGAACAAGTGATTTATTGTCTTCGGGAATTGAAGTGTCCGCTTTGATTAAGAAAGCTTTTCCTCCGTTATCCGTAATCTCCTTTACAACGTCATTTCCATGTTCTTCATTGATGTCGGAAACCACGACCATCGCACCTTCACGGGCAAACATCAGAGCGGTTGATTTTCCTATACCGGACCCTGCACCTGTTATAATGGCGACTTTAGATTCAAGTTGTTTCATACAAAATAGTTTGTCTAAAAGTTACGTCATCCTTTAGATCCGCCAACTGATTTAGGTGGAGGATTAAAATGATTTTAAGAAAAAATGCTGGTCATGAAACCCCCTGATTTCACCGGGTCTGAAGGATTTCGAAACTGCCTACGGGGTTTTTCCCCTTTTCTACCTGAATCATTTCCATGACTTTAGTGGCAATTCTCGATTATGAATACAACGGAATTTGACCCTGGATTACTGATTATTGGTGGGGCTGTTATAATTATTCTACTCGTTTTTTATATCCTGGTGCTTTTATCACAGAAGAAAAAGCAGCAGTATGTACTTCGTGAGAAAATGGAATCGGAATATGCCTACCAGCAGGAGATCCTGAAAACACAACTCGAAACGCAGCAACAGAAATTTTTCAGAGTGGGTGAAGAACTTCATGATAATGTAGGACAGCTACTCAGCAGCTCAAAAATTCTGCTGGGAATTACTGAACGGTCATTACCGGATGTTCCTGAAACCCTTCATACGACTGATCAGACGTTATCAAAAGCATTGCAGGAGATACGGGGCATTTCCAAATCTCTTGAGCAGGATTGGCTTTATCATTTTAATTTTATTGATCAGCTTGAAAGGGAAACCAGCAGGATCAACCAGCTTGGAAATTCCGAAATGAAACTGATCTACGCAAAACCGGAAGTGCAGCTGAAGCCTGAATCGCAGGTGATGTTATTCAGGGTGGTACAGGAGATTCTGCAACATTGCCTCCGGACCTCCAATCCAAAACTTGTAACGATCAGTGTGAAACAGCTGGAGGAATTGCGTGTAGTATTAAGGCATAATGAAAAGTGTTCCATAGATATCAAAAAGAATACCGGCATTCCCGGATTGGTTAATGTTCACCACCGATTAAAACTCCTCAATGGAAAAATCGGCTGGAGATCGGAAAAAGAGGAAGGAACCGAAATAACCATTCAAATTCCGATTTAAAAAAATTAGTATGAAAATCAACATCGCTATAGCCGACGATCATCAGCTTTTTCTTAAGTCGCTAAGCATTTTAATTGAAAGCTTTTCTGATTTTGAAATTGTGGCAGACGCCATGAATGGAGAGATCCTTTTGAAAAAACTCGAAGGATTACCAACGCTGCCGGATATCATTTTAATAGATGTCAACATGCCTGTGCTTGATGGATCTGCCACTGCAAAAATCATTGCAGAAAAATATCCCTCTGTAAAGCAGGTGGCACTGTCGATGAAAGATGATGATACATCCGTGATTCAAATGATCCGTGCCGGATGCTGTGCTTATCTTCTCAAAGAAATTCATCCTGATGAATTAGAAAAGGCATTGAATGAAATTCATAAATCAGGATACTATAATGCTGATATTTCGAACATCAGGTATCGCCAGTTATTGAGAAAGCAGCAGGCGGAAGAACAGCTTCTTTTATCAGAAAGAGAATTGTGTTTTTTAAAATATGCCTGCAGTGATCTGACCTATAAACAAATTGCCGACAGGATGCACCTTGCAGAGAGAACAATTGATGGATACAGGGAAAACCTGTTTCAGAAACTGAATGTTCAAAGCAGGGTAGGAATGGTGCTGGAAGCATTACGGAGAAAGCTGGTGGATCTGAATGAGGTATAAAAGCATACTTCCATTGATAAAATTTTCCGTGAATTTTCTTAAAAAAAGAGACCGTCTCACATTGGAGACAGTCTCTCTGAGGTCCAGGGTTCAGGCCGGGTGGTGAGGGTTAAACTTCAGAGTTTAGGCCCGGTGGTGAGGGTTAACCTTATTTGTTGAACTCTTCATAAACATCCCATTCGCCATCAACTACGCGGATGGTTTTGAATCCTTTGGCGTCTTCGATATACACCAGGTATGCGGTTTTATCGAGTGCATGTATCTCGTTTGCGCCATTGATCTTGTGACGTGGGAATTCTTCCTGAACCAGTTCGCTTACACGGGCAGGTATTTGTTCAGTCAGTAAGGAACGCATAGTGTGCAGCCAGTTTCCGTTTTTGTTATAGGCAACGCGGGTTACAATGCCCGCATCCTTGAAGTAGATGAAGGTTGCGTCTTTCTTATTGGTAACTTTTATATCAGCTACATTTTTGAAAGAACGAATGAATTTTTTATAAACCTTCATGTTGGTCAGTTTCATATTTTCCAATGCTGCACGGTCCGATTCCTCGCTTTCATATACAGCTCCTTCAGCCTTGTTCAGGAATTCATAGATTGATCCGGGTTCGATACGGAAACTTGTGTGTGCGATTTGCGCGAACGACATGGTACTGGTACTAAGTGCCAGGAAGATTGTCGGGATGAGGTGTGTCCTTTTCATGGTTTCAAGTTTGAGGTGGTTAATGCTAAATGACATCACAAACGTAGCGAGAACTGAAACCATGGAGTACGGGGGATGGACCGTTTATTCGACGGGAATTTTCCCTACTGCTGTATTACATTTATTGCTGAAAATTTTCTGATTATTAATCAATTATTTTCTTTCCTCTATCCCTTAATCTTCCTTTGTATATTCCAATATATCACCCGGCTGACAATCCAATGCCTTACAGATTGCACTGAGTGTACTGAATCGGATTGCTTTCGCTTTACCGGTTTTAAGAATGGAAAGATTGGAAAGAGTAAGATCTACTTTTTCTGATAATTCATTCAGCGACATTTTTCGCTTCGCCATCATTACATCAAGGTTCACTATAATCGACATTGTTATACGGTTAATTCGTTTTCAGACTGGATTTCAATTCCTTTTTTAATGATCTGTGCTATCACTAAAAGTGTAACACCCATAAATATCCAGACATCAGCTCCGCCGATTTTCAGCTCATGAACTTCGGGCAATGTAAGTCCCTGTTCTCTTAGCAATTTGCTGTGATTTTGACCCCAGTAAGAAAACAGACCAATACCCAGCGCGAGGTATGAAATATTACTGATGAATTTTCCCAGCTCATCATTGAAGGGCCTGGCAAAATCCAGTTTCTTTTTATGGAAAAAGTGTATGATCACGTAAAATAATATAGCCTTCATGATCGCAACTATACTCATTAACGTCGTGAGTATGATGAAGTAACTGTCATTCGCCTCATAAACTGATGCAAGGCCCATATAACCTGCATTTTTTGGATTGATAAATATGGCGAAGATGGTATGGCCAATTATAATGCCCGCATCGATTAATAAGCCTAAGAAAATGATCCAGCAGATCACAATCAGAACAGCAAGAATATGCCTGCTTTTTATTACCAATTTAAATTCCATACAATAGATTTAATAACACCAAAGTAATAAATATTTATTGATAAACAATAAAAAAGAGTCGAAATTCAAAAAATTTATTTTAACTGTCCTCTTATTTAGCCTTTTTAATTAAACACCATAATTTCAAGCTGTAATTAAAAGGAACTAATGGACTGTAAAAACGGAAAGGGAAATAATATCTCTTTAAATAGAATGACTGCATTTTTGAGGTTACTTATCCTATTCACATTCATTGGTAATTATTTCAATTTTGAATCCCAGGCGCAGGTTAATCCTGCTAAAAAGGTTGGAAGTTCCTATTCAGATTCCCTTTTTATTGCAAAACTGATGGATTCCATATCAGAAATCAGGCAAAAAAATTTTGCCGGTGGTAAACTTTATGTGAAAAATATCCTTCGCGACAGTTCCGGTTTATCTCCATTTTTAAAAGGAAGATTGTGGGAAGTTATGGCAAGTTTGAATTGGCAGGAAGGACAGTTGTTGGATGGAATATCAAGTCACCGGAACGCGAGGAATTATTTTTTGAAATCAAATGATTTATCCAGGGCTGCCTATAGTTTAAGCAATATTGGGGTATGTTTTTATTATTCGGGAAAAAAAGACAGTGCCATGAAATTTCATCTGCAGAGTATAGACGAATTGAAAAAATTTCCTGATACTCGTTATAATGCATTGGCACATTATAATCTTGGAGTTTATTTTTCCGATTTGAAAAATTTTGAAAAGGCTGATTATTATTTATCCAGGGCAAAAGGTTTTGCCCAGAGCAGTAAAGATTCAGCCGTTTTAATCAATGTTTTGCAGATCCTCGGGAACATTTCGATGCAGCAGGGTCAATGGGATAGTGCCTACCTCCGATTAAGGGAATCCCTAGTTTACGCAAAAGCATTGAAAAGAGAATATTCACAGGCTCTTCTCAGTAATGAACTTGGCACCGTTTTTCTTGAGCAGAAAAAATACGATTCGGTACTTTATTATTGTAAGTTCCCAATGAACTTTGCAAAAGGGATCAATGAAATTCCAATGTATGTTCAGGCATGTTTCAATTCAGCGCAAGCCTATGAGGCCCTGGGTAATGAAGCGGCAAGCAGAGAAATTTTAAAGAAGGCATTATCTAAAGAGAAACAAACCGGAGAAATTGTTTTTGGCAGCAATATCTATAAATGGCTCGCGAAAGCAAGCTATAAACTCGGAGATTACAAAAGGGCTTATGAATTAGTAGAGGTCGTAAATCGTTTGCGTGATTCATCGATGAAAGTTTCGAGTACAGAATTAAATACCGAACTGGAAGTGAAATACCAGACTGCCCAGAAAGAGATTGCACTTTCTCAGCAACGTCTTGAACTCACTCAAAAAGATTTACAGATTCAAAGAAGCAGGAGTAAATTATATTATCTACTTGCAGGTTTATTGATTGCTTCATTTTTGATTGTCATTTTATATTTACAGTCTAGAAATAAAAAACTACTCCATCAGCGTGAATTAAAATCACTGAACCAGCAAAAAGAAATTCAATTATTACAGGCATTGACGCAGGGTGAAGAGAAGGAGCGAAACCGGATTGCCAAAGATCTTCATGATGGTGTGGCAGGAATTCTTTCAGCGGTGAAAATGCATTTCAGTAATCTCCAGTCAAATGAAATTGAAATACACAATCAGTCCTCCTTCAGACAGGGCATGGAACTTCTGAATGAAGCAACGAATGAAATCAGAAAGACTTCACATAACCTGATGCCGGAGGTGCTTTTTCAACATGGTCTTGATAAAGCCTTAAATCGATATTGTTCCAGTATAAGCAGTGCCACTTTAGAAATAGAGTATTATGCAATCGGGAATATCAGCAGGTATGTGGAAAGTTTTGAATTGTCGGTTTACAGAATGGTGCAGGAGTTATTAAATAATGTCATCAAACATTCAGGTGCATCAGAAGCAATGGTGCAGGTCAGTGAGCAAAACAACCTGTTATTGATCACTATTGAAGATAATGGAATGGGAATTGATCAGCAGGGTATGGATGAAAACGGAATGGGTTTGATTGGATTACAATCGAGGGTTAAATCTCTGAATGGTAAAATGAATATTCAATCAGAAAAAGGACAGGGTTTGAATGTTTACCTGGAATTTGAGGTTGAAGGGGTAAGGAAATTATGAGAACGTTGTATTTCTAAAAGAATTACAGGGTTAGCATTCAATCATCATTGTTTTTTATAAACTTTTTACTTCCTTCCATACAAACTCTTCAATCTCATCAAACAAAGTTCTTTCCCTGGTTTTACCCACCATCTGTGCTTCATATTTATTCGTGATGTTGAGAGCCAGGGTGTACATTTCCTGGGTTGCCGACATATCCAGGTATTCAGTAAAGCTTTTAGGTTGCTTATCTTCTTCCAGGTCTCTCAAATGACACAACGCTTCTACAACTTCAAAATGTGTTTTTTGCCATGAATCAAATCCATTTGGAAAATCAGGAATCCCCATAATTAATCATTTTATTCTCTGAATGTAATAAATTCTTTGTTGTGAATAACTCTAACCCTCTAACCCCTTGCATGCATTATAAATATTCTGTATGTTTAAAGATACCTTAATACTTATCTTATGCTTTTAATGATCTCCTTCCCAGGGCCCATGGAATATGGAATCATGGCCATTGTCCTGCTGATAATAATTGCTCCCATCTATTTTTATATAACCAATCTCCAGGGATTACTAAGTAAGATCTCTGAAAAAAACCGCATGATCCATCCCGATCAGCTCTGGTATTTATTGGTTCCGGTTGTCAATATCGTCTATCATTTCATTGTAGTAGATAAGATCAATTCTTCTCTCAAAAGAGAATTTGCGGATCATCAGTCTGTTTATACTGATACAAATTTTACCTATCGATCAGGGATTGCAATGTGCCTCTTCACCTGTTTAATTCCATTCTTTACTTATGCAGGCGTGGTTGCACTCGTGTTCTGGATCCTTTACTGGATCAAAACTGCAGACATGAAAGATCAACTGACCCTTCAGCAGAGTTCATGAAGTTAGTCTGCACAAATAAATTATAATGTGACCTGCGTGAACCTCATGCAGGTCATTTTATTTATTTTTATAAGGTATGATCAAAACATCCGTAGTCTTCCTTTTTGTTCTTCTGATTCCTTTTTTTTCTATTGCCCAACCAGTCACTCATCACGGGCAATTGAAAGTATCAGGGTCACAACTCGTCGATGATAAAGGAGCGCCGATTGTTCTCAGGGGAATGAGTTTCGGATGGCACAACTTCTGGCCAAAATTTTATAATGCAGGTGCGGTGGAATGGTTATACAAAGACTGGAATTCATCGATCGTTCGGGCCGCAATGGGAATCGAACCTGATAAGGGGTATCTCAAAGATCCTGAAGGTTCTCTTCAAAGAATCACGGCAGTAATAGATGCTGCTATCAAAAACGGGATCTATGTGATCATCGACTGGCATAGTCACAATATCAACCAACCACAGGCTACCGAATTCTTTAAAATGATGGCCAAAAAATATGGTCATCATCCAAACGTCATTTACGAGATCTTCAATGAACCCGACCAGGAAAGCTGGTCGGAAATAAAAGCCTATTCCATCGAAATTATTAAAGCGATCAGGGAAATAGACCCTGATAATATTATACTGGTTGGTTGTCCGCGATGGGACCAGGAGATTCAACTTGTAGCAGCTGACCCGATAAAAGGATTTAATAACCTGATGTATACCGTTCACTTTTATGCCGCCACTCACAAACAATGGTTGCGCGACAGAACCGATACTGCACTAAAATCAGGGATTCCCATCTTTGTTTCTGAATGTGCCGGAATGGAAGCCACCGGCGATGGTCCATTGAACCTGGACGAATGGAAAGCCTGGATCGATTTTATGGATTCCAGGAAGATCAGCTGGATCACCTGGTCTGTTTCATCTAAAAAAGAAACCTGTTCCGTTTTATTACCTCATGCGCCTGCCGAGGGTAACTGGAAAAAGGAAGACCTCAATGAATCCGGAATAAAAATTCGCGAAATACTGAGGTCATATCCTTCGGTCCAAAACTAACAGTCTGAGCTAAAATGGTAGGGTTTAATGGTTAACGATACTCGATCGTTTTGCTAAAGTCACACATTCCTTCAGGGTGGCATACGGGAATTTTCCCCTATTTTTTGTACTCTTTCCCCGTAAAGCCGGTTCACCCATTCTTTTACCTTGAACTTTCAATTTCAGGGTATGAGAAAATCACTTATAATGATCGCCATTATGCTGTTCAGCTGCATTCTCTCCATTATTGCGTTTGTATCAGCCTGAAATCACTAGGAGTAAACGCTTATTCCACATAGAACAAACTCCGCATTTAAACTTTTTTCGCCTCCCGCCAACCACATATTGAAACTTTCAACAATACTTTTACCCGGACCCAAAAAATTTATTGGATTCCAATATCTTAAATTGAAATTCGTTTCAGTTTTTAAACCCTTTCGAACACTATGCAGATCTGCCCGCCCGTAAACATTCTCATTATTGAGGATAATCCCGGGGATTATCTACTACTGAAAGAAATGCTTGAAAAAGCAAACCTGATCGTAGTAAGTCTTAATCATGCAACCACACTTCGGGAAGCCGGTGAAAAGATCCAGCAACATCCACCTGATATTATACTGCTCGACCTGTTTCTTCCGGATGGAGAAGGAATTGAAACATTTGATTACATCAACACACTTTCGCCCAACATACCGGTAATTGTTTTATCGGGTATGCCGGATTCAGACATGACCCTGAAGATCCTTGAAAAAGGCGCCGAGGACTACCTGGTGAAAGAGGATTTCGACCATAAACTGCTTGCAAAAACTATTTGTTACAGTATCGAAAGGAAGAAGTTCAGAAAAAATATTCAGCTCGACAGGGAGCGATACAAGATCATTGCAAATTCCACCCATGATATGATCTGGGATTGGAACATAAATGAAAATAAAATTTTCCGAAGCCCGGAAGGACTTAAAAATGTATTTGGATTAAGTCCGGATTTTAATGGTCAGCGATTGGAAGACTGGCTGGTAAATGTGCATCCCGAAGATCAACACATCATAAGAAACCTTTTTATTGAGGTGGAAAATGATCCGCTGAAAAACAGCTTCAGTTCCGAATACCGTTTCATTCATTCCTCCGGGAAGATCTTGTATATCCATGACCGGGGATCGGTGCTCCGGGACAACAACGGGAAACCTATTCGTTATATCGGTGCATCACAGGACATTACTTCCCGAATCGAAGCTCAGCAACGGACCATGGAAAACGAGCACAGATTCCGCTCCCTGGTACAAAGCAGTTCCGATCTGATTGGGGTAGTTAATTCACAGGGAATTTATACTTATATAAGCCCTACAGCATTTAATATGCTGGGTTATACAGAGAAAGACCTGATCGGAAGATCTGCGTTCGATTTCATTCATCCTGATGATATCGCAGAAGGATTAAAATCTTTTGAATCTGCGGTGGAAGGTCAAAAACTGAAAGTTCCACCGTTCCGTTTCCGTACGATAAACGGAGAATGGAGATGGATGGAAACCATTCTTACAAAAATGCTGGATGACCCTGCTATAGCCGGGATCATTGCCAATTCCAGGGACATTACTGAGGAGAAACGGATCAGTGAAGAAATGCAGCGGCTTTCTATTCTTGCAAAAGAAACTGTAAATGGAGTATTGATCACTAACTCAAAGGAAGAAACGGTTTGGGTTAATGATTCATTTGTAAAGATGACCGGGTATACCCGGGAAGAAGTGATAGGGAAAAAGCCAGGAACCATTTTGCAGGGAAAAGAAACAACCCTTGGTGTAAAGTCTTACATCAAAAATCAGATCAAACGAAGGCTTCCTTTTGATTGTGAGATTGTAAACTATCATAAAGACGGACGAAAAATCTGGGTTCGTTTACAAGGGCAGCCAATATTTGATGAACAGGGAAACCTCCAGCAATTCTTCGCATTACAGACTGATATCACGAAAGAAAAAGAAGCACTTTTCGCTGCAGAATTTCACCGTGAACAATTCCAGGCACTTATTCAGCACTCATTCGATGTAATTGAAGTAGTGGATAATTCAGGAAATGTAAAATTCATCAGTCCCGCCATTGAAAGAATGTTCGGCTTCCGACCTGAAGAAATTGTGGGCCGTTCCGGATTTGAATTCATACATCCGGAAGACAGGGAAATGGTGTATGAAAAAATGAACAATCTCTTAGCTTATCCAGATAAAACTGAGTCAGCGATCATTAAAATGATTGCAAAAGATGGCAGCTGGAGAATCTGTGATGTGCATGCGGCCAATCTGCTGGATAATCCTTTTGTGAAAGGTATCGTAATCAATTACCGCGATGTCACTGAAAAGAAAAACCTGGAAAAAATGCTGGTGCGCGAAAAGATCAACCACCAGAAGCAGATCACCATGGCTTCCATCAGGATGCAGGAAAAAGAAAGAGAAGTAATCGGAAGGGAATTGCATGATAATGTAAACCAGATCCTGTCAACTGCCCGGCTGTTCCTGGAACTTGCCGGCGGAAAGGTCGACGACCAGTTTCATCTTCAAAAGAGTAAGGAACATATCCAGATTGCGATCCAGGAGATCCGCAAACTCTCCAAGGAACTGGTACCTCCATCCATGAACGATCTCGGTTTAAAGCATGCCATCTCTGAACTTTCAGAGACGATTACCCTTTTGCAGAATGTTGAAGGAACGGTCAGGCTTGAATTCGACGAGAACCAATTAAATGATATCATCAAACTCACGGTCTACAGGATTCTGCAGGAGCAGGTAACCAATATCATCAAATATTCCAATGCTTCAAAAGTTTGTATATGTGTAGCAGAAGATGATAATTACCTCGTGTTGAAAGTAGCGGATAACGGTGTAGGATTTCAGGTTAAGGAAAGAAAGAATGGAATCGGGTTGAAGAATATCAATTCACGCGTCCAGGCGGTTGATGGTATAGTAAATATTACCACCGAACCCGGGAAAGGATGTGAACTCGTAGTTCGGATCCCTATTAAGAATTTTGATTTTAATCCGGAACATAACATAAAAACAACAATATATCGTTAGAGTCGGAACCTTAAAACCAAACTGATTTAACGTATGTTAAAAAACCTGCCCCTGTTGACTCTTTGTATTTTAGCCTTGCTCGGCTGTTCGGAACCGGCTGAGAAACAGAATGAATCAACCGGAGATCAAACAGAAATAACACCTGTAAGTCAAACCCTGACTCCCACTAAAAAATTCCGCGGTGCACTGGTCGGCGGATATAAAGGCGATTCCATTTTTTTTGAGATCAGTGAAGATGGAAATCGTGTAGAAAATCTTGCTTTTAAAGGTCACTGGCGTTGTTCCGGTAAAATTGAAAGTGTACCGATAGCCGGTCCTGAAGGGTCACTTCCAATAATTGACGGAAAGGTGGACGATCATATCAGCGACCCGCCTGATGGAGGTGCAACTGCCTGGAGATTCGACCTGAAAGCTGAATTCAAAGGGACAAAAGCAGAAGGAAAATTCAGAATGAATATCAACGCGCTTGATTGTAATTCAGGCATGCTGAGTTTTACAGCAGAGCAATATTAAGATGCTCCAACGAGCTGTTAAAAGTTACTTATCCAATCCTTAAGAAAGCCTCTAAAATCAATAACCCTGAAAATGATCCCTTCCGGATACAAGGCATTGCTGCCTCTTGTTGGAACCGTACTGATATTCCTATCGTTCAGGGATAACAATCCATGGTTCGAAAAAATTCAACCTGCTTATTCGGGGATTGATATTATAAATGCAATTCCGGATTCTACGGAAAATTATATCTATGCATCGAATGGAAACGGCATCGGAACAGGGGATTTCAATAATGATGGGTTGATCGATGTATTCTTCAGCAGTAACAACAGCTTTAATAAACTCTATGTAAATAAAGGAGATTTTAAGTTTGAGGATGTCTCCAATTCAGCCAATATAAAAGGGAATGGTCTTTGGGGTTCCGGTATATCTGTTGTGGATATCAATGATGACGGATTGATGGATGTGTATGTTGCCCATTCCGGTCAATATTCAGATCCTGAGAAACTTGTAAACCAGCTTTTCATCAACAAAGGAGTAAGAAATGGGATTCCGTTTTTTGAGGAAGAAGCGGAGAAATATGCACTTGCTCTTCCCGGGTCAAATACAACACAGGCAAGTTTTTTTGATTTTGATAAGGATGGCGATCTCGATGTTTTCATTTTAAATCATTCCACAAAGAATTTCGTTAAGATTCAACCCGCATCCTTGTTTCGCAAAAATTCTGACAGTACCTGTTCCAACCAGTTACTAAGGAATGATGGAGGTCGGTTTACCAATATTACCAAAGAAGCAGGACTTGTTTTTTCTTCAGCGAATTATGGATTGGGAGTGGTTGTTTCCGACCTGAACAATGATGGTTGGGATGATCTCTATGCAACAAGTGATTTTGAAGAAAGAGACTTTTGTTATATCAATCAGAAGAACGGAACTTTTAAAGAAGTACTGGAAAGTTCATTTAAGCATACCAGTTTCTATTCGATGGGTGTTGATGCGGGGGATATGAACAATGATGGCAGAATGGATGTTGTTACACTTGATATGATGCCTGAAACAAATGAACGGCAGAAGATCATTCTTGCAAACGAATCCCTCGATAAATTTCTTACCCTTGAGCGCAACGGTTTTTATCATCAGAACGTTCGAAATATGCTGCAGGTAAATGCAGGAATTGATGATAAAGGCATTATGCATTTCGCAGAAGCCGGTCAGCTTGCAGGGATTTCAAATACAGACTGGAGCTGGGCTCCGCTGTTTTTTGATTATAACAATGATGGACGGAGCGACCTCTTCATTACTTCAGGTTATGCAAAAGATTATTCTAATCTTGATGTGTTGAATAATTATGGAAACCAGGTTGTAAACCAGGTGCAGTCGGGTGCACAATCGGCACCTGAGTCCGGGGCACAATCTACACCTGTGAACCTTTCTGAACCCACACAATCAAATTCTTTACAGATCACAAAAAAATCCTACCCTGATCTTAAATTACCTGTCCGACTTTTTAAGAATAACGGATCTCTTGCTTTTTCAGAAATTTCAGCATCGACAGGATTTACAGAATTAAAAATTTCGGGTGCATGTGTGTATGCGGATTTTGATAACGATGGAAGAATGGATCTTTTATATTCCAATCTGAACGATGCCCCCTCTCTGTATAAAAATAATGGGGCTACGGAAAATTATCTGAAGGTTTCGTTGATAGGAAAGAAAGGGAACAGGAATGCACTCGGTGCAAGAATAAAAATAAAAACCGTTTCGAATGAACAGATAAAAGACGTTCAGCCAGTGAGAGGTTACCAGTCTTCACAGGATCCACGAATTCATTTCGGATTAAATACTTCAACAACTGCTGATATCAATATTATCTGGCCTGATGGAACTGTTACCGATTATAAAAATGTAAAAGCAAATCAGCATATAATTATTGATCAGTCCAAAGAACATTCAAACAAGGATGCTAAATCCTCCAAAGAGAAAATAACGAGTCCTGTACCGAACTTCGTTTACTCACGGTCGGAACAATCGTCATTAAACAATGCGGTTCATACCGAAAATAATTACATCGATTTTCGACATCAGTATACGATCCCTTATATGGTTTCAGCGGTTGGTCCTGCAGTAGCGGAAACCGATCTGAATAACGATGGATATCCTGATTTCTTCCAGGGCGGTGCAAAAGGATTTGCAGGACAAATCCTGTTAAGCAAAGGTTCTAAAAGTTTTGAGGCCCGCTCCGGGCAATGTTTCCATGACGATCGTGAATATGAAGATGTGTCTGCAGTATTTATTGACGCGGATAGGGATGGTGATATGGACCTGGTGGTTGCGAGTGGTGGAACAGATTATGAAAAGGGGTCTGAGTTTTACCAGGACCGGCTCTATCTGAACGACGGGAAAGGAAATTTTAAAAGAAGTACGAATGGTTTTCCCGTTACCAGTGAATCATCCAAAGGGGTGGTGATAAGTGCTGATTTTGATAAAGACGGGGATGCAGATCTGTTTATAGGAGGTTACACTATTCCCGGTTCTTTTGGTGTAACACCAAGATCATATTTATTAAGAAATGATTCAAAGAAAGATTCAATTCTATTCACCGATGTGACTGATAAAGTTGCTTCCTCAGCAAAATATGCCGGGATGATTACATCAGCACTATGGGCTGATATAAATGGTGATGGGTTTGAAGAGTTGTTCCTGGCGCCGGAATGGACGAATTGCAGGATACTTCAGAACAATGATGGAAAAAAGTTTTCTGATATTTCAGGGAAGTCCGGCCTGACGGGTATAAACGGATTATGGTCTTCTGTTTATATTAACGATATTGATAGTGATGGTGACTTTGATATAATTGTCGGAAATGCAGGTAATAATTTTCAACTAAAAGCTTCAAAGCAGGAACCTATCCGTTTTTATATTGCTGATCTGAATGGATCAGGGAAAAGCAATCCGGTTATAAGTTCATTTATAAAGGGAAAAGAGTACCCGATATATTTTCGTGATGAATTTCTGGAGGAGGCTTTCACGTTAAAGCAACGATATCCCACATTCCAGCCTTATGCAAAGGCAGATATACAACACCTTTTTGACGGATCCATGAATCCACCAATGGCGGTGTATGAAGTCAATGAACTCCGGTCGGGGATCTTCCTGCAAAAAGATGGGAAGTTTGAATTTTCACCATTTAATGAAGAGGCACAGGTAAGCAGGATCAACAGCATTAATATTTTTGATTCCAATAAAGATGGGAGGAAGGACCTGTTGATTGCAGGAAATTTTTATGGATACAGGAAAAGATTTGGAAGATCGGATGCTATAGCGCCTTTAATCCTGGAGCAGAATGCGTTTGGGAAGTTCACCGTTAATGGTCCTGATAAAACAGGCCTGTTCCTGTGGGAGCAAACAAAATCAGCATCAGTAATAAATGAGGGAAGCAAACTGATTTTTTTCAATAACAATAGTAAACCTGTGTTGTATGAAAAGAATTAGCGTGCTTTTATTCATATTAAGTTTTGGGATTCAAATTCAGCATGCGAGTGCGCAGGCAGATCCCCTGCATCGTTTGCAGAATGCAATTCTTTCAGTAACGATCAATGATAACATCTCACCTGTAGTTGCTTCCAGGATTTACGTATATCCCAATATTGCTTTTCTGAATGGAATTGCGGATCAAATTCCTGTTGATCTTCGGGTAAGTTCCGAAAAAATTCAGCCTTCTTCTCTCACAGCAACTTATGCATTTGTGTTTGTTGCGCAGTCGATGATTTATACCAGAAATATTTTTGATGATTCCGTTAAAAATATTTTGAAATGGTATGATCAGTATAATTTTTCTGCTACTCAAAAGAAGAATGCTGAACAGGAAGGAAGGATTATTGCTGATGCGGTCATTGAAAAAATGAAGCAGGATGGATTTCGGGAAACCCGCGGAATGTCTAAATATGAAGAGATTCATGAAGAGAGTATGTGGAGACCAACGGCACCGGGATACTTCCAGGCTGTAGAACCAAATTGGGGAAAGGTAAAACCTGTAGTTGTAAAGAATTTTCATTTTCCGGAAGTTGAATCAGTTCAATATGATACTTCCAAAAATTCTCAATTGTATAAAGAAGCATTAGAGGTTTACCAGTTTTCTAAAATTGCGCAAGGAGAACAAAGAGCAATTGCAGGATTCTGGGATTGTAATCCTTTTGCATTACATGTTTATGGTCACAGGATGGAGGCCGAAAAAAAGATGTCGCCTGTTGGACACTGGATGTGCATTGCCCAGAAAATTATCAAACAAAGAGATCTTGATATTGAAGCTGCATCAAAAGTTTATACAATGCTAAGTGCAGGAATATTTGATGCACTGATCTATTGCTGGGAGATGAAGTACCGGTTTAAATTCATCCGTCCGGAGCATTTTATTACCACTTATATCGATGCGGAATGGGAGCCGTTGTTACAGTCACCTCCTTTCCCTGAATTTCCGAGTGGACATTCAGTTATTTCAGCGACCGCTGCAGTTCTTCTTACCCATGAGTTTGGAACGATGGAATATGTGGATGATACAGAAATTAATTTTGGTATAAAGCCCAGGAAGTTTAAATCATTTTTCGAGGCTGCTGATGAAGCAGCCATCAGTCGTGTTTATGGAGGGATCCATTTCCGGCATGCAGCTACAGAAGGTAAAAAGATTGGAATGCTGATTGGCAGGCAATTTTTAAAACAATTAAATCAAGATCGTGTAGCGGTGAATAAAAACAATTCCGTCAATGATTTTTCATTAAAGACAAATTTCAAAAGTGAAACATCTCCATAAGTATAATCTCATTTCAATCCCGACCTGAAATATTTCAACCATTAAAGAAAACTAACCCCTATAAATCCCGAACCCATGAAATATATTTTTACAATGTTACTATGCCTGGGTGCATGGTGTTCCTGGTCGCAGGAAGTATGGACTCAGAAAGAAAATTTTCCCACTGTAAATGGCATTGCAGGAAGAGATTATTATGCCTCATTTGCTATTGGAGATAAAGTATATGTGGGTATGGGGACAACTTCTTTTGGGACCTCTTGTGGGTCTTCGAATTCAAATAGATATGTGGATTGGTATTCCTACAATCCGACTGCAAATACATGGACGAGAATTGCAGATTTCCCTGGCGAATACAGGTCCTTAGGATATGTAAGTTTTTCTATCGGAGGGAAAGGTTATTTTGGATTGGGCTATGGAAATGTTAGTGGCGCTCTCAATGATTTTTGGGAATACGAACCTGCAAGTAATACCTGGACAAGGAAGGCGGATTTTCCTGTAAAAGCTCAGGAATCTGTTGGATATGCAATCGGTAATAAAGGTTACGTAGTAGGAGGATATTTGACAGACCCCATTACTAACATTGTTACTTCAAGATCAAATATTAATTATCAATATGATCCTTCCAGTAATACCTGGACTAAAAAAGCTGATTTTCCCATAGGTATACAATTGGCAACAGGTTTTGCAATTGGCGAAAAGGGATATATAGGTTTAGGAATTGGTGTTTCAGGTTATTCAACTGATTTTTATAGTTACAATACTTTGACTGATAGCTGGAGTCAGTTGTCCAATTATCCAAAACAATCCAAAAACAGGGCAATTGGTTTTTCGTTGGGAAACTTTGGATACGTCATAGGGGGAGATAATGGCGTGATTGCGGACAGAAAAGACTTGTACAGTTATGATCCCGCCTCTGATAACTGGACACTTAAAGAGAGTTATCCCGGAGATTTTCAAACTCAGTACCTGGGGGGAGGAAACCGCCAGGATGTAGTAAACAATAAATTTTATTTTGGACTGGGGTATATAAATCAAACGTCAACCTATTGCGGATCCTATACTTATTCCTATTCCTGTGGAAGCTGGTGGTCATCCAGGACTTGTTATTCAACTTACAGCCTTTATAATTATACATTTTCCTATTCCAATCAATGGTGGGAATACGCTCTTCCACTTTCCATCACAACCGGAACGGTAAATACATCTATTTGCCAAGGCACTTCATTTGATGTTCCTTTCACCAAAGATGGTCAGCTTGCTGCAGGAAACATTTTCACTGCACAACTTTCTGATGCAAACGGATCTTTTGCAAATCCGGTTAACATAGGAACGCTTGCTGATACTACCAATGGGATCATCCGCGCGACATTACCAATGAATATCACAGGCACGGGGTACAGAGTGCGCGTTATATCCTCGTCACCTTCTGCAAATGGAACTGATAACGGTAGTCCGATCACCATCAATGCATTACCCGTCCTTGATTTTCAACTCAATAATGCAACACTTTGTTTTGGACAAAATTCAGTATTCACCAATGCTACTACCGGCGCTGCTACTTACAACTGGAACCTTGGAAATGGAACCTCGCTGACTTCTTCGGATGTTCAACACTCATATGCAGCACCAGGAATTTACGATGTTAAACTCATTGCCATTTCTGCAGAAGGTTGTATTGATAGTCTCACAAAAACACTTACCGTTAATCCTAAACCAACTGCAGCTTATTCGATTTCAAATTCTGAACAGTGTGTAAATGGAAACAATTTTGTATTTAAAAATGAATCCACTACAATTTCAGGTGCATTAACTTATGCATGGACTTTCGGTGATGGAAATACTTCTGCTCAAAAAGATCCTGCTCATGTTTATGCAACTTCGGGATCTTATACTGTTCAATTAATCGTTACCAATGATAAAAGTTGCTCCGATACCCTTACAAAAACAGTAACTGTATTCCCTAAGCCGGCACCTGCATTTACAATCAATGATGCTAACCAGTGCGTAGAAGGAAACAAATTTGTATTGACAAACACTTCAACTCTTTCAACCGGTGTAATGTCGTACAAATGGAACTTTGGTGATGGTAACACTTCCGGAAATGCAAATCCAATTCATTCTTATACTTCAGCTGGAACCTATACAATTAAGCTGGTGGTTGTTACGGAGAAAGGATGTTCCGACAGCACAACACAAACAGTAACCGTCAATCCAAAACCGGATGCTGCATTTGATATCAATAACCCCGCCCAGTGCGTGAATGGGAATAATTTTTCATTTATCAATAAATCAACCATTGCTACAGGGACAATGAGTTACCTCTGGTCATTTGGTGACGGAACTGGTTCTTCCGTAAAAGAACCTTCGCATGGGTACGCAAATGCAGGTGTTTACTCAGCTCAGCTGATCGTAACAAGCGGCGAAGGATGTAAGGATACATTGATACAATCGGTACAGGTATATCCAAAACCAACAATCGACTTTACTTTAAATGATCCAACCCAGTGTATCACAGGTAATAGTATAATATTGAATAATACTTCAGGAATTTCTTCCGGAAGCATTTCATACAAATGGAATTTTGGAGATGGAAACACTTCGACTTCAAACAATGAATCACATAACTATTCAACCAGTGGAAATTTCAATATCAAACTGGTGGGAATTTCTGACAAAGGATGTAGCGACAGCATTTCAAAACCTGTTACAATTTATCCAAAGCCGGTTGTGGCATTCGGAATAAATGAAAATGAGCAGTGTGTCGACGGAAATAATTTCAGTTTCCAAAACAGTTCGACTATTGCATCCGGAACAATGAGTTACTCCTGGAATTTCGGAGATGGTAACATTTCGGCTGCATCAAGTCCATCTCACAGCTATTCAAATCCTGGAACATACACCGTAAAGCTTGTTGTTACCAGCGGATTTGGATGTAAAGACAGTCTTACAAAGCAGGTAACTATATATCCCAAGCCGGTAGCTGCATTTTCTGTCAGCAATAATGCACAATGTATTTCCGGAAATGAATTTGTATTTACAAACAGTTCAAAAATATCTGCGGGAACAATAACATACGACTGGAATTTTGGTGATGGAAGCAGTTCCTCATCAACAAGTCCAACCCATAGGTTTACCAACCCGGGAACCTATACAGTACGTTTGATCGTTCGCTCCGATAAAGGATGTACAGATACTATTCAATCTAACGTTATCGTATACCCGAAGCCTGATCCGTCATTTACAGTTTCGGATGCAGATCAGTGTTTAACAGGAAACAGTTTCGGTTTCACCAATACAACTTTATCAAGTGGATCACTGAAATATATTTGGAATATGGGTGATGGAAAAACGTATACCTCGAAAGACGTAATACATTCCTATACCTCTGCTGGTTCGTATACTATAACACTTACTGCAGAGAATGAATTCGGATGTTCAGAAATTATTACCCGTATCGTTTCTGTAAATCCTGAACCTGTTGGAGGCTTTAGTGTAAACACAGCAAACCAGTGTCTGAAAGATAACAATTACCAATTCACTAATTCCTCGGCAATTGCATCAGGCACCATGAATTATGAATGGAATTTTGGTGATGGAAAAACATCGTCTACAATTAATTCTTCTCATGTTTATGCCACTTCAGGAACATATACTGTAACACTGAAAGTTACTTCAAACAAGGGTTGTATCAATACCATCACATCAACTGTAACGGTATATGATAAACCTTCCGCATCCTTTACAATTGCAGATGACGATCAGTGTCTCGATGGAAATAATTTCCGGTTGAATAATACTTCCGTAAATAATTCACCGGTTCAGTTCAACTGGATCTTCGGTGATGGTACAAATAGTGATGCACAAAATCCGAATAAGAAGTATTTGTCGGCGGGCGTGTACAACATTCTCCTGTTTGCCAAAAATGCTGCAGGATGTGCTTCAGATACTGCACGCAGACAGGTAGTGGTTCATCCTGAACCTGTGGTAAATGCCGGCGCAGATCAGCTTGTACTTGAAGGAAAGAACATCACTTTAAATGCGATTGCATCAGGAAATGATCTTCAGTACTTATGGACCCCGGGAAGATTCCAGGTGAGCAGCAGTACCCAGCCGCAACTGGTTATTGAACCTAAGGAAGATATCAGTTATACCTTGACTGTTACCGGTACAGGTGGTTGCAGAACCAACGACCAGGTGATGATCCGTATATTGAAGAAACCTGTAATTCCAAATGTGTTTTCACCGAACGGAGATGGTATCAACGATGTGTGGGATATCAAATATCTCGCTGCATATCCGGGAGCAACCGTGGATGTATTTAATCGTGGCGGACAAATGATCTTCCGTTCACAGGGTTATACAACTCCGTGGAATGGAACATACAAAGGAAATCCACTTCCGGTTGGTACCTATTACTATGTGATCGATCCGAAGAACGGACGTGAAAAAATTTCAGGATCCATCACCATCTTAAAATAATCCAAACGAACCCAGGAAGATGAAACGTTTTGTTATCTATACCATCTCATTAATGATAGGTCATGCTGCTTTCGCGCAGCAGAAACCACACTACACGCAGTATGTATTAAACCAGTACATCATCAATCCGGCGCTTGCAGGAATTGAAAATTATGTTGATATAAAAATGTCGCACAGGCACCAGTGGGTTGGATTGCAGGATGCTCCTGTAACAACTTATCTGAGTATCCAGGGTCCGATAGGAAAGGATGACAGTCGTGTTTCGGCAACCGGTGTATCACCCGAAGGAGAAAATCCACGCGGACGTGAATACTGGTCGGAGTACAGTGCTGCTCCATCACATCATGGAGTTGGAATGCAACTGATGCGTGATGTAACAGGTCCGCTCAGCAGAACTGCGATCTATGGAACCTATGCATTTCATATTGCAGTGAGTGAAAAAACCATGCTGGCAGCGGGTTTCGGAGCAGGATTAACAAGGCTTACACTTGATATGGGCAGGCTGCAATTCGGACAGGCAGGAGATCCATCGGCCTACCAGAATGGAATTATCAACAGCTGGAAACCTGATATGAATGCGGGTTTGTATTTGTATTCTTCAAATTTCTTTGTTGGATTAAGTGCACAACAGATCGTTCCGCAGCGATTGGAATTTCGGGAGAACAGTTTGAAAACTGAAGATGGAAAAATGGTCCCGCATATTTTTATGACTGCCGGATACCGGATGATGCTTGATGATAATTTCAACCTGATGCCATCTGTAATGGTGAAATCAATTCAGCCATTTGCACCTCAACTTGAAGGAAATTTAAAATTGCAATACCAGGATAAAGTATGGACAGGAATTTCTTATCGGCATGAAGAAGGCTATGCAGCAATGATAGGGATGAATGTGAGCAACAAATTCAATATCGGTTATTCGTATGATTATACAACTTCAAAATTGAATGCCTTTACAAAAGGTACTCATGAGATCCTCCTGGGATTTTTGTTGAACAACACTTATGGTGATAGTTGCCCGCGCAGAGTTTGGTAAAGCAAAACGCAATATTTGAAATGCTGCGCAGATTAAATAGATAGAATTTAAATTATTTCTTATAACCCTTAAGCCAGTTTTTGGTTTCATCCGGATATACTTTTATAAAGTGTGTCCGGATTTTGTTATTAAAGACCTGTTTCCCCTCAGCCATCAGGGTAATGATCTGGGAAGGTTTTGCAGGCATGTGGCAGTCGATACAATTTTCTTTTATCACATTCCCAAGTTCGGGATATAGTTTGCAGAAGTTTTTATCGGTCGTATGACAACTCATACATTTTGCGGAGAAGACCTTCAGGTCTTTTTCTGTTTGATGTGAACCATGACAGCTCGAGCAGGTCATCGTATTTGATTTGATAAAACATTTGCTGGAGGCCATTAATCCATACTGGTTTCCATGAACATCCAGTTCTTCATTGCTTGCCTGCTGAACAGGAGTTGAAAAATCTTCAAGTTTCAATCCGGGAATAAAACTGAATGCCGGCTTTATAGGGATTCTTACACCCGAATGGCAACTTGCGCAAACGTCCAGTTGTAACTGTCGGTCCAGCTTGCGATTATTTACAATATGTTTTGCAGTTTTTTCCTGGGGATTGAGCTGATGAAAGTTTACATGTTCCGCACCGGGACCATGACAACGTTCGCATCCCACTTCAAAAAGAATCTGTGATTTATTGAAAACATTGGTAGTATTATTCAGATTGAATGCAGCAGGAATTTTTTCTTTAAAATTCGTACTGTGACAATCCATACAAAATGCATTCACTGGTCGGTTGAATACAATCTCATCCTTTGGGAATCCAGGGCTGTTAACCCATTCGCCAAGGGAAGTGAAATAGGTAACCGGAAGTTGAAAAAGACTATCACCTTTCCAGTACAAAAAAGTTTGTCCTTTATTCCCCGATCCGATGGTGATATCAAATCTTTCTTTTCGCACAGTATCTTCACTCACGATTGCAGTCTGGTAAAATCCGGAATCAGTGGAACTCAGGTAAACACTTCGTGAATAATCATAATGGTATACGTGATCGAAAGGACCTTTAATAGAAGCATCGGTTGCTGGTTGCGAGGTATGATAATGAGCAGTAGTTGTAAATGAGTCGTAAATATTTGCATGACAGCTTCTGCAGGCTGCGGAACCTACGAGTTCCTGTCCGTTTGAGTTGGTGATCTTTTCTTTTTGATCATTAATTTCTGATCCTGATTTTCCCGGCGCTGATGATTTTGATACTGCACATTGTGATAATGCAATAAGAGATGAAATAATCATCACAACCAGGAGTGTGCGGGACCGAATAATCATAGAGACGGAAAGCTATGAATTTCTTCAGTAGGTTTTAAGAGGAAGAGTTTTTGTATTGCATTTTCTTCCTGCATAAAAAAAGCCCCCAACAAGTCAAATGCTTATTGGGGGCTATTATAATTTACCTCTTATATATTCAAGTCAGATCTATCTCACTATCAGTACCTGTACTGTTTTAGAGGTTTTGTCATTTATCATTTTCAATTGATAAGTTCCTGCAGCAAGATTTCTTGTATCGATCATGCCGGTACTTCCATTGATCACTCCCTGCCTGATCACTGATCCGTTTTCACTGATCATGTGATAGGTTGTTTTACCACTCAGGTTATTTATTCTGATATAGTTTGTTGCAGGGTTAGGGAAAACGGATATATCAGCGTTTCCAACAAAATTTACTGATTGAACATTACTCAGAGATGTTTTTCCATCCAGATCTTTTTGGATCAATCTATAATAATTTAACCCGTTTACAGGATCATTATGAACATGCTGGTATTTCCTGTTGACAGAACTATTACCTGCTGCTTTTACCTGGCCGATAATTTTCCAGTCGGTTCCGTTTTTACTGTGTTGAACATAGAAAAGATCTGAGCCCTGTTCGAAACTTGTATTCCAACTTAACAATACATTATTGTCCTGTTTTCTTGCAGAAAAATCTAGTAACCTCACAGGTAAGGTAAAGTTGCTCTGTACAATCGAGAACCTTGTTAATGCACCTGAATAGCTATTCAAAGTGAAACTATTACCCAAGCTTGATTCAGTTCCGGTTGCACGATGCCAGTTATTGGTATAATGAAACACTGCAGGTGAACTAACGGTTGAAGAAGTTTCTCCGTTATTCCAGTAAAAATTCAGGTTAACATTTCCGCTGCTGGTTGTATTTGATTTGTTGATGATCCAGGTACGACGAACTCTTTCGCTTCCAATTGTTGCACCGTCAGTACCATTGAGGTAAACTTCATCCAGAACGCCTACAGTGAAAATATCTGCAACTCCGGTATTGTTGAAAACTGATACAGGATTATAGGCGCTGTTTCCAACAGGGAAGAGACTTCCCATTCCTGCAGGAATTAATTTTCCTACCAATCCGGTTCCGTTTGTCCTGAGACGGTTCAGAGAATTTGAATTGGTGATGTTTCCGGAGATGGTCAGGTTATAATTGCCCAGGATGATATTCCTATTTGCGTTATTGAAGGTCAGGTTATTGATCGATAGATTTTTTGAAAGGATCAAATCACGTGTAGCTGAACCATTGATGATGAAATCCATTCCATCTTCCGGTTTATACCCCCCGATCCAGTTTGCACCATCTTCAGGGTCATTGCTAACGGTACCTGTCCATTCAGGACACTGAGCTGTGAAATTTTCCCAGCTTAAAAAAGGGTATCCGCTTTTTGCTGATGGATTTAATCCCCAGTAATCATTCGTTCCATTGGTTATTTCACATTTTAGATCCCAGGAAGACTGGAAGAATGTTGAAGGATTCTTTAACTCTGCTGTAGTTTTGGGTGTACCTGCCACAGATGCTGCCTGTCCTGAAGTTTGGGTATTCCAGAAGGAATTGGTAACTGTACTTCCGTTTGTACCAACCAGTCCGCCGGTATTGGTTGTGCCGGTCACAGATCCATAGCTATATGATTTATCAACCGGACCGGAATTGGATCCTACCAAACCACCTACTGAAGTTTGTCCCGTAACGTTTGCAGATGAATAACTATTATTAATAGAGCCATTATTCACGCCTGCCAATCCTCCGATATAATAGTTTGCACCAGTCATTGTACCGGTACTGAAGCTGTTACTGAGGGTTCCTTCATTTGTTCCGAGGAGCACACCGCTCATTCCATTACCTGTTACGGTTCCTTCCGCACTGCACCTGATTACCGTACCCGAACTTTTTCCGGCAATTGCACCAACACCATTGAATCCGCGGATTGAAGCATTAGTCAAACGAACCTGCTCAATTGTTCCGCTGCTTATTCCAAACAATCCCTGGTCGTTCAATGCACCTCTGTTGAGATAAAGATTGGAAATTGTAAAATACTGCCCGTTATAAGTTCCGGTAAATTGCGTTGTTCCGTTTCCTATGGCACTCCATCCAAAAGAACCATTGTAACATCCGCCTGAAGTTCCGGCAGCATCAATATTTGCAGTCTGGATATAGTGCTTATCCCATCTCGAAGCATCTTCAGAGATCCACTGCAGATTTGCAAAATTGGCTACCTGGTAAGGGGAAGCAATTGTTCCGCTTCCCGATGGAATAATGGAAGTATATACAGGGTTTACGGTAACTGTTACCACATTAGAGAAAACCGAGCTGCTTAAATAAGCGCGATAGTAACGGGTTGCAGTCAATGCTCCCATTTGTGCACTGGTGAGTGTCGCAGAAGTGGCTCCGCTGATATCTGAATAAGTACTGTTATTGGTTGAAACCTGCCATTGTATTGTTCCTGCAGATCCTGAAAGTGTAATGTTAGCAGGCTGATTTCCGGAACAGATTGTTTGATTTGAAGAAGCTGTACCTCCAACCGGAGTATAGGTAATTTCAATTCTTCCGGCATTTGTCCAGGCAGTAGTGCCATTCGTTATTGTTGAAGATGCCGCATTAACATAATTATTACCGCGGTATCCGCCATTACCTGCATTTTCAGAACCAGTATTATAGGTTGTACCTCCAATTCCACCATATAAATACCCGCCGCCGCCGGCGCCGCCACCTCCGCCATCATTGGCTGAGTTGGATCCGGCACCACCGGTATTGGAAGTTCCGTTTGGTGTATAGGTGCTGATTCCGGCTCTGCCCGAATTCGCAAGATTGGCCATTCCTCCGCCGCCGCCTGCTCCGCCGGCAACGATCCTGATGTTTCCACCAATCAAAACAATTGATGCAGCACCGCCACCGCCTCCGCCACCGGAAGTACCGGATGGACCGGCATTACCACCGCGACCGCCATTGTATGTTGCATTGTATGGAGAAGTTCCTCCCGCTCCGCCACCGGTATTTGTTACTGAGTTGCTACCGTTGGTTCCTTTTCCCCCAGGGTAATAAGCTATCGCAGTTCCTTCGGATACTGTATAATTTGCACTGATATATCCTGGATTTCCGGCAACTGCATTGGAACATCCTGCTCCGCAGTCCTGTCCGCCGGTTCCGCCTCCGCCTCCCCAGACTTTAATATTCACTGAAGTAACTCCCTGCGGAACCGTAAATGTTCCCGACGTAGTAAAGGCCTGCGTTACCTGGGCTCCTGAAATAAAGGACGCAAAAATTAAGATAAGCAGTAAAAGGCTTCTTCTCCTTGAAGCGGGGTTCATAATTATTGGATTTTGATCGGCGGTAAAACTATGCTGGTTAGTTAAACTTCTACAACACAAGGGATTAATTGGAGACATTACTAATAGATATTTTAGATATAATAAGTGTTACACCTTACTGCACTGCTCAGTTCATTTTATTGTAACTTCCTGTAAACTTCATTTACATGGACCAGCAGATTATCAACCTTTATGATGAGTACACTCATAAACCTCTCAGCCGCCAGGATTTCCTGAAACGACTTACCCAACTGGCAGGAAGCACTGCCGCAGCACTCACACTTCTTCCAATGCTGGAAGGAAACTATGCCGCCGCTGCACAAACCGCACAGGATGACCTGATGACCGAATACATTAAATACCCCGGCGTACCTAATGAAATGACCGCATATGTTGCGCGACCCAAACAGGAAAAACCTTATGCTGCAATTATCGTGATTCATGAAAACCGCGGACTGAACGCACACATCGAAGATGTAACTAGAAGAGCTGCAAAAGCAGGCTACCTGGCCATCGCACCAAATGCACTTTCTGCTCTTGGAAAAACACCGGCGAATGAAGATGAAGCAAGACAATGGTTCAGTGAATTAAAACCAGAGAACAGTCTTCAGAATTTTAAAAACGTTGTTCCCTATCTCGCCTCGCGTAAAGATTACAATGGTAAACTTGGCTGTGTAGGATTTTGCTGGGGCGGAGCAATGGCAAATAATCTCGCAGTGAATGTTCCGGAAATGAAGGCCGCTGTTGCATTCTACGGTCGACAGGCTGCTGCTGAAGATGTACCAAAAATTAAATCTGCGCTTCAATTACACTATGGTGGTCTCGATGAAAGAGTGAATGCCGGTGCAGCTGCATATGAAGAAGCGCTGAAAAAAGCAGGCGTTACTTACGAGCAATATATTTATGATGGCGCAAACCACGCATTTCACAACGATACCTCCGCGGCAAGGTATAATGCAGAAGCTGCTACCCTGGCCTGGAACAGAACATTAGAATTTTTCAAAAAATATTTGTCTTACACCACTTTCTGATCCTGTTTTACAGGAAGTTCTATGTAGAATTTAGATCCTTCATTAGGACTTCCTTCTGCATGGATCTTTCCTCCATGTCGTTCTGTAATGCTTTTACAAAGGGACAATCCCAGGCCGGTTCCTTCAAAATGATCTTTCGGATGAAGTCTTGAGAAACTCTCAAAGATCTTTTGCTGAAAATGATTTTCAAACCCGATTCCGTTATCAGCAACTTTGATCCTGATTCTGTTCTCCCCAATTATTTCGCTGCTGATCTTAATGACCGGTTGAATTTCTTTCCTTGAAAATTTCAAGGCATTATTAACCAGGTTATAAAAAAGTTGAAATAATAAAAGAGAAGAACCTTCTATCACCGGTAATTTTTCTGAAATGATTGTTGCATTATTCTGAGTGATCATTAATTCAAGGTCATCTTCAATATTGCTGACCAATGAATTCAGATCAACCGATTCCGTTTTATGTGCATTCCCATTTAATAAAGAATAATTCAGCACACCTTCAATCATTGAATGCATCCGGTCGGCTGCGTTATTAATTTTATCAAGAAACTGAACAGCTTTGGTTGAAAGAATACTTTCTTCATCAGAGGATAGCCTTCCAGAAAAGATCCTGATCTTTCTTAGTGGTTCTTTCAGATCGTGACTGGCTACATGTGCAAATTGCTGCAATTCCCTGTTTGAGCTTTCCAGGGAACTATTGATCACTTTAAGTTCGTGGGTTCTCTTCTTTACTTCCTCTTCCAGGATATGTGCATATTCCTTCGAATGATGAATATCTGTTGCAGTCCCAAACCATTTTAAAATAGATCCGTTTGACTGTTTGTGTGGTATACCCCGGCTAAGGAACCATTTAAAATCCCCATCCTTTGTCTGGATCCTGTGTTCGATCTGGTAAATTGATTCTGTTGCGGTCGCATGTTCCCATGCCTTAAATGTATCCTCAACATCTTCAGGATGAATCATCTGTTTCCATAACCAGGTCCCGTCTTCCTGTTTGGATGCTCCGCTGAATTCACTGATCCTGTCATTGTAATAGGTCACTTTTCCTTCCGGTGTGGTGATCCAAACCAGCTGCGGAACTGAATTGGCCATTTCCCTGAACTGTTCTTCACTTTCCTTGATCAGTTCTTCTGCAATCTTTTGTTCATGGACATCTATCACCGACCCGATATGACCGGCAAATTCTCCTTTTTCATTATACCGTACCGATCCATTGTCCATAGCCCACCGGTAACTTCCATCTTTCTGTCGAAGCCGGTATAGCATATAAAATGGCTTTTTCTCTCTCAATGATTCAAGGAAAAGATCTGTGGTCCTTTGCATATCCTCAGGATGTGTGGCCCTGGTCCAGCCGAGTCCCTCCGCTTCTTCCTTCGTCTGACCGGTAGTGTTATACCACGACTGGTTCAGATAAGTGCAGTAACCATTTTCATCCGTGATCCAGATTATCGCAGGAACCGAGTCGGTCATCTTACGGAAATAGATCTCACTTTCTTCAATTTTTTGTCTTGATAAAACTGAGTCAGTTACATCAATTCCGATCGTCATTAATCCCTTTTCAATTCCTTCTTCTTCAATGAGCGGCTCAGCAACGAAATTGTAATACCGTTTTTTTAATCCCTCACTATCATGAATATTGATAGGCTGTTCTTCAATGCTGAATCTTTTTCCTTTTATGATGATATCATCAACAAGTTTTGAATAGGGCTGCCCTTCCAGTTCAGGGAACACTTCAGTCAAAGTTTTCCCGATAACTTCCTCCGGTTTCTTATTCCACTGCCTGAGTGCTTCTTCATTTACGAGTTCAAATCTTGCCGGTATTCCTCTTTTTATGGTGATACTGAGGGGTGCATTGCGAAAAATCGATTCCAGGTTTTTCTGAGCGAGGGCCCTGCTTCTTTTAATCCTGATTTCTGCAAAGGAATTGATGATTTGTGTTCGGATCAGCAAACAGAAATCCATAAATTTTTCATCCAACAATCTATAAGGATTCAATCCCATCACCAACATGCTGTAAGGATCTGAAGCAGTTGATTTTAAAATCGGTAAAACCAACGCTTTAGTGGTAACATCTCTCCAGGGACCTTTAGGAATATTTCCCCGTTTGTCATCCGGATTTTCAAAGATGAGGTGTGAACCTGTTTCTATAGCGCGAAGGGTGTTGACAGAAATTTCAGATCCATCAGATAGATCTATGGTTTCCGGAATTCCGGATCCTGAAACATTGTAGGATGCATAATTTATACGGGCGAGATCATTTTCAATCGAGCGGAAATATACAAATGGAAAATCGAATGGATTTTGTTCGAGGGCTTCAATCGTTTTTTTGAAGATCTCATCCGGCGTTTCACAATTATCCAGCTTTTTACTGAGTTCTGTAATCGTTCTGAGCTGTCGGTCATTAATGATCTTTGGGGTATCATCTGTATTGAAACAGATTACGCCCTCCGGGTTTCCGTCATCATTTATAATAGGAGTGTAGGAAAAAGTGTAATAGGTTTCTTCCCGATAGCCATTACGATGCATCACAAACAACTGGGATTCAATGTAAACTCCTTCTTTGTGCTTTAATACACGGTCCATCAGCGGCACCACATCATGCCAGACCTCTTTCCAGACTTCTTCCAAAGGCCGGCCCAGTGAAGTTCCGTGTTTACCTCCGAGAATATCAATATAGGCCTCGTTGTAGAACATGGTAAGTTCATCTCCCCAGGCAACCCAGATAGGTTGACGGGATGTAAGCATTATCCGTAAACAATTGCGGAGACTAAGCGGCCATGTATTTACAGGGCCAAGTGTGGTTTTTGTCCAGTCGTATTCTCTAATCAGTTTCCCCATTAATCCTCCGCCGGTCAGGAACTCTGGTGTTGTTGAAGAGATTACCTTTCCATTCGAAGGCATCATGCGAGGCAATTTAAAATTGAGTTTGTAAATGTACCACTTGTAATCTACAGTTCATCTGCCAAATTACACAGTTCATCCATAACAGTGTTTTAGACGGTTTGTTCAACGTTTACTTTGCATCAGAATCGAACCGTTAACCATTTTAACCTTAAACTTATGTTCAGATCAATCAGGATCACTATTGCCATTGCGGCAGTGGCCGGGGTAACCATCGTTGCCTGCACCAATACAACTGCCTCTGAGAAAACAGCAACCAGTTCAGAAATAGCAGCTGCCCCGCTTGATTCTTCCGCACTCGTTAAAAGAGGGGATTACCTGGTGAATGCAATGGGTTGCGATGACTGTCACTCGCCCAAAACCTTCGGACCGCAAGGACCTCAACTGATCCAGGAACTTCGCTTTTCAGGATTTCCGCAGGATGGAAAATTGCCTCCGATTGATGCGGAGCAGGTTAAAAAAGGCTGGACTTTAATGTCTCCGGATCTTACAAGTGCAGTGGGTCCATGGGGTGTGAGTTACGGTGCAAACATCACAAGTGATGAAACAGGTATTGGTAATTGGACCGAAGAGCAGTTCCTGAATGCTATCAAAAAAGGAAAGTATAAAGGATTGGATAATTCACGTCCGTTATTACCGCCGATGCCATGGTTCGTGTATAAAAACCTGAATGATGAAGATCTCAGAGCAATCTTTGCTTACCTGAAGACCACGAAGCCTGTTAAGAATGTGCCGCCTTCACCAAAGCCGATTTCGGAGTTGAATTAACAGAGTTTTTTAACGCATTGAGTTTTTCACGCAAAGCGCGCAGAGGAGCAAAGGAGGAAGGTTATCTCCTGAAGGAGTCATTTCGCACGGAGGTTTATTTCACGCAGAGGACACAGAGGAGCAAAGGTGTGAAGAACAATATAAATATATCGAACCAGAACTTTTTCCCCTAACCCCTTTTTATATGGCTATTATTTGAAGTGTATAGCAGAGTTTAGTTTTGAAAGAAGATGCAGCAATGCATCTTTTTTGTTTTTATACCGGAAATGATAGAGCTCACTAATCTTAAAAGACACTCCCAACTTTTGTCCTGGGGAATTTTCCCCTTTCAGTTCTAACAGATTATTCGTTTCTTATAGAAGGTATTTAATTGTTCCCGCACTTCTTCCGCTAAACTGATCGTTATGCCATTCTATCCTTTGTTGAAAAAATTGATTCTTCCGTCAAGACGAAATCATGTTATCGACAGGTTACTGGCTTTGAAGATTCAACTTCAGGAAACAGTTCCGGATAAAGACCTCGAACGAAATCTTTTGCTCGCTACCTGGAATATCCGCGACTTCGGAAAAAAAGGGGGATTCGGATATGGCGAACGTTTACCGGAAAGCCTTTTTTATATCGCGGAAATTTTATCCTGCTTCGACCTCATCGCAGTGCAGGAGGTAAATGAACTCGGTCCGCTTGAAACAGTGATGGATATTCTCGGTAACAGTTACAGTTATATCGCTACAGATGTTGCAGATAAAGCAGCCGGCGGAAATGGTGAGCGCATGACATTCATCTACGATAAAAGAAAAGTATGGTTTAAAAACATCGCGGGTGAGATTGTTCTTCCTCCAAAATTACTGATCTCAAAAGCAGAACTTGCAACCAAGAATGGAGTATTGGTTTCAGGAAATCAATTTAAACGAACACCCTACGTTGCGGCCTTCCAGTGCGGATGGTTCAAATTCGATCTATGTACCGTTCATTTATACTATGGAGCGAACAGCGGTCCAAACCTCGAACAAAGAATTGAAGAGATCCGATCAATTTCAAGGTACCTGAGTAAACGCGCCGATGAATCATTCCTTAAAGAAAAGTCACTGATTCTTTTGGGTGATTTCAATATCGTTCACCCCGAACACAAAACAATGAAAGCCCTTACCGACGAAGGGTTTATAGTTCCCAGGAATTTGCAGCGTCCTGCAAATATGGATCTTTCCAAATACTATGACCAGATCGCCTTTAAAACCGAAAAAGGACAAATAGAATACATTGATAAAATCTCCGAGGATCCAAAGAAAAACAATGCTGGTGTTTTTGAGATTTTTAATTGTTGCTACAGGCAGGAGGATATGGAATTCTATCGTGAAATTATTTCAGAACTACCCAATGGGAAAAAAGCATTGGATAAGGGAGGAACCGCTGCAACAAACTATTACAATAAATGGAAAACCTGGCAGCTATCGGATCATCACGTTTTGTGGACAAGACTTGATATCAACAACAGTGTAAAGTACCTGGAAAGCTGCAGGGTCAAAGGTCAATAACTATTAAACCAACCATCATGAAAGAAATTGCTTTTGATCATAACGGACAAATGTTATGGATCAATGTGGAGATGAATGGACTTTATTTCATTTCTTATACTTACCAGTTATGGTCTGCAACATCAGACACTCCGCCCATTCTGACAAATCCGATGAAGCAGGGAAACAATTTGATTCCCCACGACGATTTTCATCCTGTCATCAATGATTACAATCCCACAGAGATTATTTCAAGGTATGTCAATCGTGCAATTGATGTAAGATTCTGGATCAAGAAAGTAGAGGAAGCTGATGACGGATATAATTTACTTATTACTGTTCACCAGGGTTCATCATTTAATTCTTCCACAGAACTCGGATCTAAAAAAGTAACCGGCAAGGTTAAAAATCTTTCAGTAAAGGAAGAGTTTGTAATCATAAAACTGGTTTGATATGAGAATTGTAAATAATCCTTTTGATGTTTCCTTAAAACGAAGCAAGCCAGTAAGGGAACGTAAAATTTTTATGCAACGATTATTTTGGATGTGTTTATTTTTTCTGTTTTTTGTCAATAAGACAAATGCGCAGGAGGTCCGCGACAGTAACCTGGTCGATAAATATCTTCTTGATTTTGTTGTTCCCGATATGCCTGCATTCAAAGCACTCGATATTGACCAGAGTAAAGTACTTCGTCCTTCCGATGTGAAAAAATTCGCAGCCATGCTTTCTCCATTTTATTCGAATGGAAAAGGAGTCATCCCGCAAAACTTTGCACTGGAATTTGCACCATGGAAAATTGCTTCTTCAAAATGGACGCTGCAGGATTACAATTCATCACCTGTTAAACGTCTTGCCTACAGATCCTCTTTTAGTATCGGAACGGTGAGTGATACCTCGCAATTTTCAAACAAACTGGGGATTGGTTATCGTGTTTCATTCCTTTCAAAAAATGCCGATATTCTGCGTGCTGCAGAGATTCGGAATAATATCTTTTCAGGACAGTTCGCAATGGGAAATGTGATGGAAGCATTTGTACAACTCACCAATCATTGGGTGAATAATATTGTACAACCTGAAGTACCCCTGCCGGAACGACCAACATATTACAGAGATCACCGGGATGAATTCAATGAGTTCCTCGGATCACTTGAAGAGCGACTTCAAACAACACCGGATCCCGTATTGCAGGGATTGTTTGATGCATTTATTAACGCACTGAGAATAAATAATCCGGACAGGAAATATTCCAATGATGAATTGAAGGATATCATCCAGGTAATGGGTGCAGATATTGATGCCTATATCGAAGATTATAAGATCAGGAACTGGAATGCATCCAGGTTGGATATAGGTTTTGCGTGGGTCGGACAATCTTCTTCCGAAGGATTATCAAGTGTTGAATTCGGAAGATTTTCGACCTGGCTGACCGGTGCATTATGGGTTCATAAGGGCGGACAATTATTACTCGGCGGAAATCTAACATTGCCACGTTCAGAAGGAGACAGGACAAGGATACAATACAGTATGAGTTTAAGATATTTTGCAGGTACGCGCGACTTCCGGGGTTTTATTGAAACCCAGTACAGGTACAACAGGTTTGAACTGGATGAGAAATCGTTTTTGCTGAATCTCGGGGCAGAATTCAGGCTGGGTAACAGTTTCTGGGTGGTTGCCGGGGCAGGACTGGATAATTATTTAGGATTGGATAAACCAATTCACAAGCTTGTTTCAAATATTGATTTGAGATATGGATTGAATAAGAAGAAATAAGAAAATGAATAATAAGAAATAAAATACTGCAGGTATAGTGATAAGGTTATAACGCTGTTCTTTATCGCCTCTTATGAATCTGTAAATATCAACTTTTTAAATCATTAAAATGAATCCAAAATTTCACCTCGGACTTTGCATGGCAGGATCAGTTTCTGCCGGAGCCTACACGGCCGGAGTAATTGATTACCTGATGGAGGCGTTGGAGAATTGGGAAAAGAAAAGAGGTGAAAAAGATATTCCATTTCATGAAGTGGAGATCGATTTGCTTGGAGGCTCATCAGGAGGAGGTATCACTGCAGCGATTGCATTCTTTGCATTTAGAGATAGCATCCAATATGCAACTTTAAATGAAGACGGAAGAACGTATGCTATTGATCCGGACAAAAATATTTTCTGGAAAACCTGGGTCGAACTTACAGGGAATGATGTATTCGGGGAAATGCTCGATGCTTCTGATATCAACGATTATTATATTCCAAGTGCAATGAATGCTGCATTCATTGATACAGTAGCTGATCATTTCCAGTCATATGTTGAACAACTAAAAGATGCATCCGTTTCAGGAAAGAAAACTTTTTTGAGTGAGGAATCAGAACTGTTCATGACCCTGTTCAATGTGACAGGAATGAAATACGAACTCAACAGCCGGGCTCTGGGAGCTAACCAGCAATACGTTTCAGAACATCGTGATATTGCTCATTTCAGGTGGAGTGATCAGTATCAAAAAGACGGAAGGATCGAAATCTCTTTAAGCAATACAAACAATCTTGATACCCTTATCCAGGCATCTAAGGCAACCGGCGCATTCCCGGTAGGATTAAAAGCAAGAATTGTAGAACGCAAGGCAAAATACATTTGGGACAATCCTTTTTTCCAAAAGAATAAAAAATTCAATCAGGAATCCATCAACCTCGGTAAGAATGTAACATCTCCGGAACATGTATATAAAAGTTTGAATGCTGATGGAGGAACTTCCAACAATGAACCTGTTGAACTGGTTCGCGAACTCCTGCTGGAAATCAGGTTGAAGGAAGAAAATAAATTGATGGAGCTCGAAAAGTTGAGTGCCATGGATGATACCCGGAAGATGATTGAGAAAAGTAAATTGGAAAATTATTCTATCATCATGGTAGATCCATTTCCTTCCTATGATTTTGACATAGAAGAACCGGGTGAAAAGTCTGATCATATTTTGGGGTACAGTCTCAATCTGATCTTCGCAATGAATTCACAATTGCAATTTGATGCGAAAGAAGCCATCGATGCTTATGATAAAAACAATTACGGTCTTCACATTATTGCGCCATCCCGTAAAGATGCACAGCGACCCGAATATGCGATCGCATGCGGTGCCCTCGGCGGTTTTGGAGGATTTTTGAATAAAGAATACAGGGTGCACGATTATTTCCTTGGTCGTCATAACTGCCAGAGTTTTATCCGTAAATATTTTGTGGTGGATGCAGATGAAAAAGAGAGTGAAGATGGAAAACCCAATGAGAATTACAATTGTATAAAATCAGTACTGGAAGGGTATAAAAACCAGGAAGCGTTTGATCGTTTTTGTTTTACAGATGAGAAAGGTAAACGATGGTTGCCAATAATTCCCGATGTATCATTGGAAAAACCAATTGTAGTGACTGAATACAAAATAGATGAAAACACCCGGCAGGTTCTTTATGATGAACCATTTAAATTGCCACTATATAACATGGAACTTCCATCTGCTGATTTCCTGGAACAGTATCGGGGAAAATTAAAAAGCAGGGTAAATAAATTGATGCGAAACGTTTATGATTCCAGCTGGTTTGTTGATTCCATTATAAAATTTGTCGCAAATAAAGCGGATGATCGCGTCGCGGAAGCAGTTATCAACCGGATCAAAAAAGATTTAATGAAGCGGAAGTTGTTGAAGGAGTAATTTAGGAATTGAAAATTTCATTATGAAGCCGTTCCTTATGTGTATGCCCGGACATTTCAGGAACAAATATTCCTTTATGACGCAATTCATTAAAAAGCAACTACGCAATTTTGTTTTAGTATCTCTTTTGGCTAATTCAATTGCAGGATGCACTTCTCCTGCAAAAAAATCTCAATCTGCTGTTGACGAAAGTCCGGAAGTAAATTCGCAAAACACCACCAATAAAAACCCCGGAATAAACCAGGGATACCTGATGAGTTCAGTCGGCATGGTTTCCTACACCTACCGCAATAGTTTTGCAAGAAATTTTGAAGCGACCCTGGATACGATCAGGACTTTAGGAATTACCAATATTGAATTTTCAAACCTGTTTGGCAAAACAGCAGCAGAAGTAAAGTCTTTGCTGGATCAGCGTGGTATGCGTTGCACCTCTTTTGGTGTCAGCTATAGCGATGCCCTGAACAAAACAGAGGAGGTAGCTGCAAATGCAAAAACATTGGGCGCTTCTTACGTTCGGGTAGCGTGGATCCCTTTCGAAGGGAAATTTACACTGGCAACCGCTGATAAGGCGATAAAGGATTTTAATGAAATAGGGAAAAAGCTGAAAGCAAACGGACTGACCTTTTGTTATCACAACCATGGATATGAATTTCAACCTTATGAGGGTGGAACCTATTTCGATTACATGATGAAGCATACAGATCCTCAATATGTAAGTTATGAACTTGATCTGTTGTGGGCCGTACATCCCGGTGCAGACCAGGTTGAATTGCTGAATAAATACGGTAGCCGTTTCAAACTAATGCATGTAAAGGATCTCAAAAAAGGTGTAGAGGGAAATTTTTCAGGAAGCACTCCCGTAGAAAATGATGTTGCCCTGGGAACCGGCCAGGTAAAATGGGAAGGTTTATTTGACGCAGCACTCAAGGCTGGTGTTCAGTATTTCTATATTGAAGATGAAAGTCCGGTTTATCATCAACAGGTTCCGGTGTCGATTCAGTTCCTGAAAGCTCAAAAACCCGGCGTAAAGTGATCTGAATTATTTGTCCTATTTTACAGGTCGGAATTTTCCGATAACGAGTGTTAGCAAGCCATGTGTCGTTTTTACACTTTATTTTTACTGACCTTACTTTTCTTCCGATCGGATGCGCAGGAAATTCAGAGCAGGTACCTTGGAATTGAGGATGGGTTATCTAATAATGTTGTTTATGCCATCCACCAGGATCACAACGGTTTTATGTGGTTTGGAACCTATGATGGATTGAACCGGTATGATGGCTATGGATTTAAAACATTCCGGAATATTATCGGCGACAGTACTTCTTTAAGTTCCAATAATATCAATACAATTGATGAAGATGGTTCTCACCGGCTATGGGTTGGCGGACAAAAAGAAGTAAACATTTACGATCCGGTTACTTCAACATTTCATATTCCTCAATACATTTTTCACAATGGATCTTCTAAAAGAAATCTTTCAGACAATGTTATTGCTATCAAAATCATTGAGGGCCAAAATGCACTTGCAGGTACGCAGCACAACGGTTTGTTTTATTTCGAAAATGAAAAATCCGGCCGACAAATTCCTTTGAATGTTAATGGTCGCGCAATAGTAGATTACTATGTTTCTTCAATTGATTATGATGCAAAAAGAAAAATTGCATCAGTATTCATTCAGAATTATGGTCTTTATGAATTTGATTTAAAAAAAGGAACCTCTTCAATAATTACGGATACACTGAAATTCGCAACATTTATTCAGCGAGACAAGGCAGGAGGAACCTGGATAGGTACAGATCATGGATTATTCCGGTATTATGTGGCAAACAACAAACTTTCTGAAACCTATATATCCGTTAACCGCCCGGTAGTGAGTATGTGCGAAGATAAATCCGGTATCCTCTGGATTGCAACGGATGGTGCCGGCGTATGGATCTTAAATCCGGGGGAAACAAAAGCTAAACCTCTTTCACAAAATCCTGAAGGCAAATCAATGATCAGCAGCAATGCTGTTTATACGGTTTATGAAGATAAAGACCAGCGCAAATGGATTGGTACCCTAAGGGGCGGAGTTACCATTCTTGAATCATCATCTTCTTTCAAAAAAGTTATTTATCAGCCCGGTGATCAGAATGCGGTAAAGAATTTTATATTTTCTTTCCTGGAAGATGAACCAGGAAAAATCTGGATCGGAACTGATGGAGCAGGACTTCGGTTGTGGGACAGGGTTAGTAACACCTATGAAACATTTACTTACAGCGATAAGGATCCATCTTCAATAAGCAGCAACTTTATCGCATCCATCATTAAGGATGGAAAAAATGATATCTGGATAGCAACCTGGTTTGGTGGCGTGAACCGGTTTAACCGGAAGACCAGGAAGTTTGAGAGATTCGCCAGTTTTAATTCAAAATATAATTCCAACTCAAATAATTTCTGGAGATTATTGTATGATTCCAAAGGAAGGCTCTGGGCTGCAGCAGTAAGGAATGGCGCATTATTTCAGTTTGATTATAAGCAGCAAAAGTTTATCGAGTTTGATAACAATCTTCCGGAATTGCAGTCGATAGTTGAGGACAAAAAAGGTAATATTTGGGCTGGTAATTATTCAGAGTTGATCAGGATTGATCCGGTTGATAAGAAACATATTACTTACCAGATTGGTCACCCTGTAAGATCGATCCATGAAGATAGAAACGGAAATTTCTGGGTTGGAACCCAGGAGGGTGGATTAATGCTTTTCGACAGATCTTCCGGTAAGTTCAGAAGATATACTACTCAACAGGGACTTTCCAATAATACAGTGCTTGGAATTCTGGAGGACGCCAGTGGAAATCTTTGGATGAGCACATACAATGGACTAACCCAATTCAATCCATCCCAAAATGAATGGCAGGTTTTTTCGCAGGCCGATGGATTACAAAGCAACCAGTTCAGTTTCAATGCTGCGCATAAATTGAAATCCGGTGAAATGTTATTCGGCGGTATCAGGGGTTTCAATGTGTTCGATCCTTTAAAGATCAGTCCGCGGCCACTTACCTCAAGCATCTTTTTATCAGGCATCCAGGTGAGTAATGAACCCGTGGAAAAAAATCCGGAATATGTGAGCGATAGAAATCATGAGAGGGTAAAACATATTGTAGTTCCATACGATAAGGCTATTCTGACGCTCGACTATCTCGGACTGGATTATTCCGACGTTTCAAATGTTACCTATGCATACCTGTTGAAGGGATGGGATAAACAATGGAATTTTGTGGGAGCCAACCGCAGTGCAAATTATTCGAGACTGAGAGAAGGCACGTATGAATTCCAGGTGAAAGTCAGCAACAGGATCGGGGAGTGGAGTAATGAATATTCGCTCCTGACGATCACCATACTTCCTCCCTGGTACCGGAGTTGGTGGGCCTATATCGGGTATGCGCTGATTCTCGCATCTGTTATTTATCTCTACACCTTGTATAAGAACAGGCAGGCAAAACTTCAATACCAGGTTCAGCTGGCCAACCTCGAAGTGCAGCAGGAAAAAGAACTGAATGAAAAGAAGATCGCCTTTTTCACCAACGTTTCGCACGAATTCAGGACTCCTCTTGCCCTGATCATCAATCCTGTGAAGGATCTGCTCAACCGGAATAACCAAAGTTCCGAAAAAGCAGAGCTCCAGGTAGTTTACAGAAATTCAAGACGGTTACTGAGGTTGGTCGACCAGCTGTTACTTTTCAAAAAAGCCGACGAACAGAATGATGTTCTTCATCTTGAAATGATCAATGTATACCATCTTTCCAAAGAAGTATTCCTCTGCTTTGTAGAGCAGGCACGTTCAAGGAAGATTAAGTACGAATTGAAATGTGACAATCCCGAACTGATGGTAAAAGGCGACCTGCAAAAACTGGAGATCGCCCTGTTCAATATCCTTTCTAATGCCTTCAAGTTTACTCCGGATGAAGGGTCCATCATTTTTTCAATTTTTGATGAAGGGGAGAAAATCAAGATCAGCATATCTGATACGGGTTCAGGAATCGCACCCGAAGAAGCACCGTTTTTGTTCGAGCGTTTCTCACAGTCGCGCAGATCAAAAAACAAAATGGGTTTTGGGATCGGACTTTATCTCGTCAAAACCTTTATTGAGGCACATGGCGGAACCGTAAGTTTCAAGAGTAAAGAAAATGCCGGAACCACCTTTTGCATCAGGCTGAACAGTTGGGAAGAAAAGTCCAAAACCGAAATTGAGGAAATCCCGGAGGAATCAGCAATCAGTGATCGATCCGGAAAAGAGCAAAGAGAGCAATCCAAAACCGAAATCATTAGTGGCTCCAAAACCCAAATTGAAAACCGCCCGAAAATCCCAGCCTCCTCTTCTCCCTATCTGGAAGAAATGACTGAAGAAGTGGAAGAAACTGCAGCTGAGGTTCCCGGATCATTGCCAGTAAATGAGTTGGTAACCGAAAAACAGACCTTATTAATTATTGATGACGACAATGAGATCCGGCACTACCTGGTCAGCATTTTCAGTGATCAATACAAAATCCTCCAGGCCGAAACAGGGTTAAAAGGGCTCAAAATCGCCAAAGACCAGCTCCCCGACCTGGTGATCAGTGATATCGTTATGCCGGATATGGACGGACTTGAACTTTGTAAATCGCTCAAGGAAGACAGTGCCTTTAGCCATATCCCTGTAATCCTTCTTACCGGAACCTCTTCCGATGAGATCCAGCTGAAGGGAATTAAAAACGGTGCCGACGATTATATCAAAAAACCTTTTGATAAGGACATCCTCCTTGCACGGGTGACGGCTATCCTGAAAAGGAAAAATATCCTCCAGCAGTATTTCTTCAACGAAATCACCCTGGGATCAGCGAAATATAAAGTTTCACCGGAGTACAGGGAGTTTATCGAAAAATGCATGCGGATCATCGAAGATCACCTGCTCGATGATAATTTCTCCATAAAAATACTCGCCCAGGAAATCGGGATGAGCCATTCCAACCTCTACAAAAAGATCAGGGTAGTGTCAGGCCAGTCGGTAAACAGCTTCATCCGGTTTGTAAGATTAAAAAGAGCCGCCGAACTCCTGATCAGCACCGAAATGAACGTGAACGAAACAGCAACTACCGTCGGGATCCATAGTGTAAAATACTTCCGTACACAGTTCCACCAGTTGTTCGGACTGAACCCTTCCGACTATATCAAAAAATACCGCAAGCCTTTTCATAACAACCAGACGCTTGAAGAAAAAATCCGGAAATAGGGTACAAATTAGCCGGATTTAAGGGGGAATTACGAGTTTGTGTCCCTTTTTTGGGTAATCAGTGACCTGCCGAAACATACATGGCCTTCTACATTTACAGTCTTATTTCCGGCAAGGGTTCTACTAACGGCCTTTGTCAATCATCTTAAAACTGACTGCTATATGAACAGCTTTGCCATGTTAAAGGCGAGAGTCTGCCCGGACTTTCGTAAGCGCAAACAGCTACCCCGTTTTCTCTGTTTCCTGCTAATTTCATTTATTACTATTTCTGCTTCGGCCCAGTCGAGAATAACCGGAAAGGTGACTTCAGGTGACTCCGCAATTGCCGATGTATCGGTTTCGGTAAAAGGTGGAACTACCGGAACATCCACCGACGCGAACGGAAATTTCTCAATCAGCGTTCCATCAAACGGTACCCTGGTTTTCTCCCACGTGAATTTCAGTTCAGAAGAAATTGCTGTGAATGGAAGAACAACCATCAACGTTACCCTGATGGAAGGAGGAACCTCCCTGAATGATGTGGTGGTGGTAGGGTACAACTCCCAGAAAAAAGCTACACTCACAGGTTCCGTTTCAACGGTTAAAGGCTCGGATATTATAAAAAGTCCACAACCCAACGTATCCAACTCCCTGGCCGGAAGGTTCTCGGGGATGATCGTGAACAACAGGAGCGGTGAACCGGGCTATGATGGCTCCGGAATCCTGATCAGGGGATTATCAACCACCGGAAGTAATGATGTGCTGATCGTGGTGGATGGAGTTCCCGGACAAATCGGTGGTCTTGAGCGACTCAACCCGAATGATATCGAAACCATTACCGTATTGAAAGATGCATCTGCCGCGATTTATGGTAGTCGTGCAGCAAACGGTGTGATCCTCGTAACAACGAAAAGAGGAAAGACCGGCAAACCAAGTATCTCCTTCAGTTATAACCAGGGTTTTTCTTCGCCGACGCGTTTACCAAAGATGGCGGATGCAACAACTTATGCCTCCATCATGAACGAGATCGCCTATTACAATAACCCGAACGGAGGAATGAACCAGCAATATTCAGCTGAAGATGTTCAGAAATTTGCGGACGGTTCCGATCCGCTCAATTATCCGAATACAAATTGGGCTGATGCAACTTTGAAGAATACAACGCTTCAGAACCAGGCAAACATTTCAGTAAGTGGCGGAACCGAAAATGTGAAATACTATGTTTCGGGAGGATACCTTTTCCAGGACGGACTCTATAAAAACGGAGCTGCCAAATACAAGCAGTACAGCTTCCGCTCGAATATTGATGCGAACATCACGAAGAATTTCAGGGTAGGACTTTACCTCTCCGGAAGAGAAGAAAACCGCCAGTTCCCGGTAGCATCTGCAGGAAATATTTTCCGTTCGATCTATCGTGCGTATTCAACCATTCCCGCATACTATCCGAATGGATTGCCAAGCAATGGTATCGAAGGTTCCAACCCGGCATTAATGGCAACTGATATCGGCGGTTTGAATAAAAACCCTTCGCAGATTTTTAATGGAATTCTGAAAGGAGCTTATGATATCGAAGCAGTAAAAGGTTTGTCCATCGACGGTTTTGTTGGAATTGATAAATCATGGAATTCATTCAAGACTTTCAATAAACCATATTCGCTGTACACTTACGACAGGAATAATGATACGTATAATAAGCGTACTGTTGGCGGATCAAATAACCTGGCGACTTTAAACCAGGGACAAAGAAATCAAACGCAGATCACATCGAATATCAAACTGAATTTTCAGAGAAGTATTGGTGCGCACAATATCAATTCATTTGTAGGATATGAGCAAAGTGAAATCCGTTCAGATGATTTTGGTGCATCGAGATTGAATTATCCGACTACTCAGACTCCGGAATTATCACAGGGTGGTGGCGCAGCTCCCGATAAAGACAACTACGGAAGTTCCTATCATTTTACCAGGAGAAGTTATATCGGTAAGCTCGCTTATAATTTTGATGAAAAATATCTTGCAGAGATCCAGATGCGTGTGGATGGATCTTCAACTTTCCCGAAAGGAAATCAGTATGGCTTCTTTCCTTCAGTTGCTGCAGGTTGGAGAATATCAAAAGAGAACTGGTTCAATGTTGGTTTTATCAATGACCTGAAAGTACGTGCAACGTACGGACAATTAGGAAATGACAATGTTGGTTTGTTCCAGTATTTAAATAATTACAGTTTCAATAACCAGTATGTATTGGGTAATGGAATTGTAACCGGTGTGGATCTTACAAAACTTGCCAATGAAAATATCCATTGGGAAACTGCAGAAAAAACTGATATCGGTTTTGAGGGAACATTCTTCAAAAATCTGAATGTTGAATTCATTTACTTCAAACAGGATCGTTCAAATATCCTCGCGATCAGAAATGCATCCATTCCGAATGTATCAGGAATTGTGAATGCATATGGATCAGGTTCGCTGGTACCATCAGAGAATATCGGACAAGTTAGCAGCAAAGGATTTGAAGCAACAGTGGGTTACAATAAAAGATCTGAATCAGGCTTCAGTTACGGAGTTTCCGCTAACGTGACTTATGCAAAATCAAATGTGGTATTTATTGATGAAGCACAGGGAGTGCTGGATTACCAGCGCCAGACCGGTCGCCCGTTGAACAGTTATCTTCTGTACAATGCAATCGGAATTTTCCGCACACAGGATGACCTGAACAGTTATCCGAAACTTGGTGTGAATCAGCTTGGTGATCTTATTTATGAAGATTACAATAAGGATGGAAAGATCACTGCCGACGACCAGGTGCGTTCAAAATATGGCAACATTCCCGAGATCACTTATGGTGTTGTATTAAATGCAGGTTATGGAGATTTTGATCTTGCTGCGGTGTTCTCCGGTCAGACAAATGTTAGTCAGTATGTACTTCCTGAATCAGGAACTGTAGGAAATTTCTACAGCAGCTGGGCGGATAACAGGTGGAGTCCTTCTAATGTCAATGGATCATTCCCAAGAGTTGATACACGTTCTTCTGCATCAGTAAATGGTGGATTGTACAACAGTACATTCTGGCTGAATGATGCATCATTTATCAGGTTGAAAAACGTAGAGCTTGGTTACAATCTTTCAGGAAAATTATCAGAACGTTTGAAAGTGCAGTCGCTGCGTATTTATGCAAATGCATTCAACCTGTTTACCATCACTGATGTGAAGGATTATGATCCGGAAGGAAACAGTGGGAGCGGACAGTTTTATCCGCAGCAGCGCATTGTGAATCTTGGTGTGAACGTTCGCTTTTAATTATCTAAACATTGCTATTCATGAAAAAGAGATTGAATTATTATATGATGATCGTTGCAGGAATGCTGGCATTCAGTTCCTGCAAGAAAGACTTCCTGGATATCCAGGCAACTGACCGACTGTCGGAACAGGCTATAGTTGGTGATTCTGTATTGTTTGAAAGTTTTGTAACCAACAGGTACCTTGGAATCAGATTACAGGATAAAGAAGGAGAAGGAACTCTGCCGGGTTTCGGAAGAAGTTTTGAATATGCTTTATGGGCAACGCTTACAGACGAAGCGATCTATAACAATGATGATAATACGTGGGTGATCCAGCGCGGCCTGCTTGCTCCTGAAAATACAGGGATTGCAGGTACGATCTGGGGAAGAAGTTATCGCAGCATCCGTGAATGTAATTTCGCATTGTCGAAACTTCCTGAAGTTCAGATGAGTGAAGAACATAAGGCAAGATTGAAAGCAGAATTACAATTCATCCGTGCATTCCGTTACCATGACCTGATCAGAAACTATGGCGGTGTAGTATTGATGGGAGATAAAGTTTACAACCTATCCGATAATCTGCAGGAAGAATTCTTGTTCACAAGAAGTTCCTTACAGGAATGTATGGACTATGTAATGAGTGAACTCGACCAGGCAGTTGCAGGATTACCTGCTGATAATAACGGATCATGGTTATTGGGTCGTGCAACAAAAGGAGCTGCGCTTGCAATCCAATCAAGGCTTGCTTTGTATGCAGCAAGTCCATTGTACAACACAGGTACCTGGGCAGAAGCAGTGACTGCTGCACAGAATGTGATCAACCTGAATAAATACAGTTTGTACCAGGGTGGATATGATAAATTATTTCATGATGCGAATAACAGTGAAAACATTTTCGCAAGAGTGTATACTTTGAAAGCGAGACATGTTTGTCTTGAAATTGCCAATGCACCAAATGGTTATGGTGGTTGGGGAGGAAACCTTCCGTTGCAAAACCTGGTGGATGATTATTTAATGGATAATGGGTTGCCAATCACGGATCCTGCATCCGGGTACGATCCCCAGAATCCATATGAAAACAGGGATCCGAGGTTTGCAGCAACGATCCTTTACAATGGTTCGATGTACAGAGGAAGAACCATTGAAACATTCACTCCCGGTGGGAAAGACAGCAAGGATGGAAGAGACAACTGGAATACTTCTAAAACCGGTTATTATTTAAGGAAATTCATGAATGATGCCTATCCGATCGATAATCCATGGGATGTTTCAGGATTGCAACCATGGTATTACTTCCGCTATGCAGAAATCTTGCTGAACTTCGCCGAAGCAGCAAATGAAGCATATGGTCCGGATGCGGTTCCTGCAGGATCGACGTTGTCTGCGAGAGCTGCTATCAACCAGATCAGGAGCAGGGCCGGTGTGAACATGCCTGAAGTTCCGATGGGTACTTCACAATCCGATCTGCGTGAGATCATTCGTACAGAAAGAAGAGTAGAACTTGCATTTGAAGAACACAGATTCTATGATGTAAGAAGATGGAAAATTGCTGAGCAGACAGAAAATGAACCGGCAAATGGTATCAACATAACTAAGAATGGAAATACTTTCAATTATGCAACAAAGGTTGCATTGGATGGAAGACAGTTTCAATCAAGAATGTACTGGTTGCCGATTCCGAGATCAGAGATCCAGGCATCCGGAAATAAACTGGAGCAGAATCCAGGTTATTGATCGTTGAGAGGACACTTATACAGCAAGCTTCCGGAAACTATTGATCCCGGCTTTTAAGTCGGGATCAGTTCCGGAAATAACATGTACCATCATGCAAAGATTTTTTATGTCGATAACACATATTCTTTTTTATTTCTTTCTTTCCTCCTGTTCAAAAAGTAAAGTGGTAAACGAGCCTGTGAAGAATGCCCCGGTAAGGATTGAGATCAATATGAACAACACTGCTCAAACTATCCGGAACTTTGCAGCTTCTGATGCCTGGGCTGTGCAGTTTGTTGGAAACTGGCCGGATGCAAAACGCAACCAGATGGCCGACTGGTTATTCAGTATGGAAGCCAATGCGGAAGGAAATCCAAAGGGAATCGGACTTACCATGTGGCGTACGAATATCGGCGCTGGCAGTGCACAACAGGGAAATGAAAGCGGTATCAATGACGAATGGAGAAGAGCCGCTTCGCCTTTATTGAATGATAATTCTGAACTGATCAAAGCGCAGAACTGGTTTTTATCGGCAGCCAGACAAAGAGGCGTCAATCAGTTTCTTGCATTCTATAATTCACCTCCCGTAAATCTGACATTGAATCAGAAAGCATTTGCAAACAATGGTGTCTGTAATATCAGCGAAGCCAATATGAATGCATTTGCAAAGAGCGCTGTAAGTTCATTGAAAGCACTGGAAGCAGGTTCCGGAGTTAAGTTCGACTACCTGAGCCCGATCAATGAACCGCAATGGGACTGGAGTGATGGCGGACAGGAAGGAAATCCATATACAAATTCAGAAATCAGCAAGGTTGTCAAAAGTTTTCACGAGGAATTTGTAGCAAATGATGTCAGTACAAAATTACTTATTCCGGAGTCGGGCCATATCCGTTACCTTTTTCCTAACAGTGACAAAGCGAATAAGGACGACCAGGTAAAATCATTTTTTGATCCTTCATCAAACGAATATGTTGGCAATCTTTCTTCGGTTTTCAAAGGAGTAGCAGCGCATAGTTATTTTTCAACTTCGCCATCGGAGCAATCAATCAATGATCGTAAGAAGATAAAAGAAGTGATCGCTGCAAAACAGGGATTGGAATACTGGCAGAGCGAGTATTGCATTCTTGGTGACAATGGAGGTGAGATCAACGGAAGCAGGAAGGACCTCGGAATGACGCCTGCACTATACATTGCAAGAGTAATCCAGCAGGATCTTGTGTATGCGAATGCAACAGCCTGGCAGTGGTGGATTTCGATTTCACCTTATGATTATAAAGATGGATTGATCTATATCGATAAAAATAAAACTGACGGAAATATCAGCGACAGCAAAATGCTGTGGGCACTGGGAAATTACAGCCGGTTTGTTCGTCCCGGTATGATGAGGGTGGAAGCAGTCGCCGGGAATAATGATCTGCATGTATCGGCTTTCAAAGATGCGGCAGGCAAACTTGTAGTGGTGATCGTTAATCCGTCTGCGATCGACAAACCACTGGAGTTATCCGGAATCTCAAAAACGAATGTTACTACCTATACAACCAGTGCTTCAGAAAATCTGGCAAAAAAGATGGTCGCAACAAAGGACCTGGTAGTGAAAAAAAGTTCGGTGATGACGGTTGTGGTGGAGTAGTTACAAAAATATCAGGTAACAAAATCGAAGAGAAAAATCAATTGATAAATAAAAGGGGGAATAGTAGTTCCCCCTTAATTATTTATAATGTTTGTGTGATAACCGACCTCATGCGATGATTACTTTGATTCCTTTTTCTTCCAGATGTTTTACGGTATCAGGATGAACTTTATTATCAGTCACGATATAATGAACCTGTTCCAGTGTTCCGATTTTACCCAGGCCTCTTCTGTTGAATTTTGTGCTGTCGGCAAGTATTACCACTTTCTGTGCAAGCTGAATCATTTTATGATTGAGGCTGGCTTCCGCAAGATTAGCAATGGAGAGCCCAAATTCTAAATCAATTCCGTCGACACCCAGGAACAGGATCTCGCAGGAAATATCTTCCAGAATCTTTTCAGCAAAGGTTCCGGCAGAGGAAGCAGAACTTTTATGAACCAGTCCGCCTAATAAAAGCACTTCAATATTGGAACGGTTATACAATTCCATGGCAACTTTCAATGCCGGAGTGATCACTGTAAGATGTTTTACCGTAGTAATGGCTCGCGCAAGTTCAAAAACGGTGGTTCCTGATCCAATCGTGATGGAGTCGGTTTGACTGATAAGATGAATAGCTGCTTTTGCAATCCTTTTCTTCTCATCTACATTGATGAATTCTTTTTCGTTGATAGGCTTTTCTCCTGCATAAGGATTAATTACTGATCCTCCGCCTCTTGTTCTGAACAACAGATTTCTGTCTTCCAGCATTTTCAGGTCCTTTCGGATAGTAACCCCGGAAACCTGGATCTCGTCACTTAGCTCCTGGATATCAACCCTGCCATTTTCGTGAAGCTTTTGAAGTATGTACTGATGTCTGTCAGTAATGGTCATTTGAATTATTTAAAAGCTGACTTACCTAATTTCAAACAAAATAAAAAGAAAATTTAAATACTGTAGTTTTAAAAATAAACATAACTGGTTAATAATTAAACCAGTTTTGAGAGGTAAATCCAGTTTTAAGCCTTATTTGGCTTTCAAAAGCTTTCTTTTTATTTAAAAATATTTCGAAATAATTTTTTTATTTAAATAAATACTAGTAAAATTGACTAGTAAATTACTGTTTTCAGCTGCTTGCTAACCATCATTTAATATCCGGATAAGATATATCCTAAATTTTATTTAAGGTATTTAAATGATAACAATAAGTTCTTGTAACAGTAATAAACTGATCATAATCATCAACTAACATTGCCAAAAAAGTATGAAATTAACTGCTTACACCCAGCGATTCTCTCCTGTTGCCAACAGGGAGAGAAATTCCGGAACTCTTCAGCGGGGTTTCAGGTATCTCTTCTCAATTATTGTATGTCTTTGCGTTTTAAGTCAACCACTTAAAGCCGAAGAATTTTTTCAATCGATTGAAGTCAGCGGTAAGGTCACTGATCCTGAAAAGCAGCCCCTAGCCGGTGTAAGCGTTTCCCTGAAAGGTTCCAAAGACGGAGTGGCAACAAACGAAAAAGGGGAGTTTGTCATTAAGTTACCTTCCTCCAGGGGAATCCTTGTTTTCTCCTCCGTAGGATTCAAGACCCAGGAACTGTCGGTCGACGGTGCCGCAAACATGACCGTAGTTATGGAAGCGGAATCCATGAGTTTACAGGAAGTAGTTGCCATCGGTTATGGTGTGGCTAAAAAGAAAGACCTCACAGGTTCCATCTCCACATTAGCCGGCGATGAAGTAGCTAAAAGAAATTCCACCCAACTTTCACAGGCATTGCAGGGGACAATTCCGGGTATTATGGTTACCAGGAATAACAGTCAGCCCGGAGCTTCCGCAGCCATCCGTATCCGCGGCATCACCACCATCGGTGAATCTGAACCTTTGATCATTGTAGATGGTGTGCCCGTTTCAAACATCGATGATATTAATGCAGATGATATAGAGGACATTTCAGTTTTGAAAGATGCAGCTTCAGCTTCCATCTATGGATCACGTGCTGCTGCAGGAGTAATTCTTGTTACCACGAAAAGACCTAAGTCGGGACAAATAGCTTTTGAATACAATGCAAATTTTGGATTTGAAAGAGCTACCAGTTTTCCTGAAGTGGTTGGAGTAAGAAGGTACCTGGAAATGATCAACGAATTCACCTGGAATGATGCAGGTAACAACGCAGGAGGTGAATACGCGCTATATCCTAAAGAAGAAGTGGAGAACTGGCTGGAATATAATAAGACCATGCCGGATCAGTATCCTGTTACAAACTGGGTCGACAGGCTGATGAACAGGTCAGCACCGCGCAGCAGTCATTTTTTCGGATTTACTGTAGGTGGTGAAAAAGTAAAAAGTCGTGCTTCTATTAATTATGAAAAAGTCGGCGGTTTATATGATTATCGCTCTTATGAAAGAGTGATTGCACGGATTAACAACACGTTTGACTTCAATAAATATTTCTCTGCAAATGTTGATCTGCAGGCTAACTATTCAAAAGCGGAAAGTCCTGTGATCAACCCGGTTTGGGATGCACAGCGTTTCGCGCCGATATATGCTGCAACCTGGGCCGACGGAAGAATTGCACAGGGGCAAAACGGATCTAACGCTTATGCTCAACTGCATTATGGAGGTTTCTCAGATACCTGGAGAAATAAACTTACCGGAAGAGTATCACTTCAGTTCAAACCTACAAAGGATCTGACTTTTACGGGAGTAATTTCACCAAATATCGGTGATACAAAAGCCAAGGATTTCACCAAAAAGATTTCCTATTACACAGCAGAAGATCCAACTGTATTTGGTGGTTTTATCGCCGGACATCAGAATACTTCCTTATCAGAATTGAGAAGTAACGGAAAGTCGATCACGAAACAATTACTTGCCAATTACCTTAAAAAATTAGGCGATCATAACTTCAATCTTCTTGCAGGATATGAAGACTATTATTCCTTCAATGAATCACTTACAGCAAGTTCATCGAATTATGTACTTACCAATTTCCCTTATCTCGATCTTGGTCCGCTCGACTTCATGAGAAACTCAGGGAATGCATATGAAACTTCTTACCGTTCAATTTTTGGAAGGTTGATGTATGATTACAAGAACAAATATTTTCTACAGGCTAATATCAGGTATGATGGTTCTTCAAGATTCCATCCTGATTATCGCTGGGGTTACTTCCCTTCAATCTCAGCTGGATGGACTATTTCAGAAGAATCTTTCATGGAGGATAACAGGATCTTTTCTTACCTGAAGCTTAGAGGATCATGGGGTCAGTTGGGAAATGAAAGAATCGGAAACTATCCTTATCAGTCTTCCATTGGTTATTCAAATGCATTGTTCTTCCAGGGAAACAATGTTGTATCGAGCATGACTGCAGCACAGTTTGCTTATGCAATTCAAAATATCACCTGGGAGGTTACAGAAACAAGTAACATTGGTTTTGATGCATATTTCCTGAATAACAGGTTGATGCTTACCGGTGACTATTATCAGAAGAAAACAAAGGATATGTTGCTGGAACTGGAGATCCCTGATTATATGGGATTTGAAAATCCACAGCAGAATACCGGTATTATGACCACTAAAGGTTGGGATGCACAATTAAGCTGGAGAGATAAGATCGGTAAACTTAAATATTCTATGGGAGTGAATGTTTCCGACTCCCGTACAAGAATGGGTACGCTCGGTGGAATCGTTTTCGACGGTGCACAGATTATCCGTGAAGGCAGTGAATTCAATGAATGGTATGGATATCTTTCTGATGGTTTATATCAAACATTGGATGATGTAACAAAATCTCCAAAATTATATGCTGCGGTAAAACCAGGAGATGTTAAGTATAAAGACATCAGTGGACCTGATGGAGTTCCTGATGGAAAGATCACTCCTGATTATGATCGTGTATTGTTGGGCGGATCACTTCCAAGATTCTTGTATGGTGGTAATATCAATCTGGAATACCAGGGCTTTGATTTCTCCATGGCTGTACAGGGTGTAGGAAAGCAGACCGCAAGATTATCTCAGCAAATGGTAAAGCCATTTCATAGTGCATGGACAAATGCACCGGCAATCATTGATGGAAATTACTGGAGTCCTTATAAAACAGAAGCAGAAAACCTGGGTGCAAAATATCCAAGACTTTCATACACTTCTGCAGAGAATAATAACTACGTGAATTCTGATTACTGGCTGATCAATGGTGCCTATTTCCGTCTTAAAAATGTTACGATCGGTTATACGCTGCCAAGAAGTATTGTCAGCAGGTTGAAAATGAACAGTATTCGTGTTCATGCTTCAGGTACCGATCTGTTTGCTATCAGTAATTTTCCAAAAGGATATGATCCTGAAGCAGCATACAACACTTATATCAGCAGTTCATTCAACTTTGGTTTCACCGTTAAATTCTAATCAACATGAAAAAAATATTTTCATTCATCATACTGGTATCAACTTTTGTGTCGTGTACAAAACTTGATCTCAATCCTCTTTCTGAAGGTTCCAGCAATAACTGGTATTCAGATGAAACAGAACTTTCCTTATCACTCAATGATCTTTACAGGACGTACCTGTGGGGACTTGATATGAATCTCGAAACAGAAAGAATGACCGATAACTGGACCCAGCGCCAGTCGGTGCATGCATTTGCCGCGGGTGCAGTAACCAGCCAGTGGACACTTGCAGAAGATACCTGGCTAAATACTTATAAAGGCATTACCCGTGCTAATACAGTGATCAATAGTTTGGGCAAAGCTGCAGGAAAAATTTCTGAGCAAAAGCTTAAGCAATTTGAAGCAGAAGCAAAATTTTTCAGAGCAGCGTTTTATGCACGATTGATCTTCCTCTATGGAGATGTTCCGTATTATACTGATCTGCTCGATATCGAACAATCATTTGAATTGGGCAGAACCAGCAAGGAAACAATTTTGCAGGAAGTATATAAAGATTTTGATGTTGCCATTGCAAACCTGCCGCAATCTTATGGAAATGCAGAACTGAAGCGAGTTACAAAAGGAGCTGCTATGGCAATGAAAGCTAAGGCTGCCTTGTATATGGGTGATTGGGCTACTGCAAGAGATGCTGCAAAAGCATGTATTGACCTTGATGTGTACACGCTGCATCCAGATTTTGCAGAATACTTTTTATCCAAGACTAAAAATTCAAACGAAACCATCTTCTCCTTACCACGTTCCTTTCAGTTAGGATCATTCTGGGCAACTACTAATTTCTTTCCAAGAACTCCTGGCGGAAGTGCGGTTGCACAACCATCATGGGAACTCTTTTCATCTTTCCCATGTACGGATGGATTACCGATTGATGAATCGCCCTTATACAATCCGCGCGAACCATTCCAAAACAGGGATCCGCGTTGTACCATGACCATTGTTGAATTCGAAACGCCATTTCTTGGTTTTATATACAATCCTCATCCGAATGCCACTACCGTGTTGAATACTTCCAGTGGAAATATGGTTGCGAATAAGGATAACAGGAGTGTGGATCAGTTCGCATCTTATAATGGACTTGCACTGAAAAAAGGTGTTGATTCAGATTGGTCAGATGATCGTATGGCAGATTTTGATATCATCATCATGCGCTATGCAGATCTTTTGCTGATGTATGCTGAAGCAAAGATGGAACTGAATGAAATTGACCAGTCCTTATTTGATGCTATTAATAAGGTACGTGCAAGAGCTTATAAAGTGGATGTTGCAGAAACAGGAATGTATCCTGCTGTAACATCAACATCACAGGCGGAATTAAGAAAGATCATCCGCAATGAAAGAAGAATTGAATTAGCATGGGAGAATAAAAGATTTGATGATATCATTCGCTGGAGAATTGCAGAACAGGTTCTTACCAAACCAATCTATGGTATGCTGGATCCAAAGCTGATGAAATCACAGATTGTTGATAAAGGACTTTGGTTCTTTGCTGATACACCTGCTATTGATGAGAACTGGTTGCCTGATTTTGCTGCCATGCATGCTGCAGGACAGGTTAAATTATTGGTACAAAGAAATTTTGATAAAAGTAAGCAGTACCTATGGCCTATTCCTTCAAAGGAAATTCTGATCAACAGCAATCTAACACAGAACCCGGGTTATTAATATGATGGATACGCAGGAAATAGTAGCGCAGGTAGCATCGAAGCCGAAAGGATTTCTGACTCCCGAAAGAAGGAGATGGATGATCATTGGAGTGATCTTTATTGCGATTGTATTCAATTACATGGACAGGCAGATCGTTTCCATCCTAAAGCCTATCCTCAAGTCGGAGTTTAACCTTAATGACCAGGGTTATGCTATCATCGTAAATGTGTTCACTGTTTTCTATGCATTGATGTATCCTGTTTCCGGTTGGCTGGTCGATCGTTTTGGCGCAAGACTGGTGATGTTCTATGGAGTCATTGCCTGGTCGATCGCCTGCATTGGTGGAGGGATCTCAAGATCCGTAGGTCAGTTCACGTTTTTCCGTGGCATACTCGGAATGGCAGAGCCTACTAATTTTCCTTCACAATTAAAAGTTGTTACGGTTTGGTTCTCGGGAAAAATGCGCGCAACTGCAAACAGTTTATGTGTCGCAGGAAGTTCTATCGGTGCAATACTGGCGCCGCCGATTGTTGCATGGCTTGCACTTACCTACAGCTGGCATACGGCATTTATAGTGTTGGGTGGAGTTGGATTATTGATTGCAATTCTTTGGAAACTGATCTATAGAGATCCGCCGAAATATATTTCTGATGAAGCTGCCGGAAGCAAAGCTATTGCAGATGCTCCCGGGTTTACCTGGGGTCAGTTATGGAGGACTAAAAGTCTTTGGGGCATATTGCTCATTCGTTTTGTGAGTGATCCTGTTTGGTATTTCTGCCTGTTCTGGTTGCCGGGTTATTTGCAGGAAGAATCAGGACTTACCCTTGCACAGGTGGGAATGTATGGATGGATTCCTTTTTTAGTGGCAGACCTCGGAGCTATTGGAACTTCAGCCTGGTCTGATGCCATGGTTCGCCGTGGTCAGGATCCGTTGAAAGCAAGAAAGATCATGTTGTCTGTAATTGGTTTGCTTGCACCGCTATGTGTACTCACCAATTATCTTCCTGATGTGGTGGCCACACTGGTGATCTTTAGTCTTGTTGCCATTGCATGTTTAAGCTGGCTGTTTACCATCAGTGTGGTGGTTGCGGAAGCATTTCCTGTAAAGAATGTAGCGAGTGTACTAGGCATTGCAGGTGGATTTGGTGCTGCAGGTGCAGTGTTATTCAATTTCCTGGTGGGTCATTACATCGGTACCATTGGTGCAGAAAAGATTTTTATTGCGATGAGTTTCATGCATCCCATTGCCATATTGATTTTATGGACGATGGTAAAACCAGAGAAGCCAAAGCAAAATTTATCAGTGGATCAATAGAAAATAAATCAGGAAAATAATCAGGAAAATAAATCTATACTAAAAGATAAACTAATGAACGATTCAGCAAAATTTATCACCGAGCCATCGAAGCAGATCAAAGTACGAAAAGAAGTTGATGTACTGGTGATTGGTGGCGGTCCTGCAGGGATTACAGCATCACTCGCAGCAGCAGAAGATGGACTGAATGTAACACTACTTGAAAGCCGCAGCTTTGTTGGAGGCAATCTAACCATCGGTCTTCCTATTCTTGGTTTCCTTGGACAAAAAGGAAACCAGATCATTAAAGGTATTCCGCAAAAACTCATTGATCGTCTCAAAGCAGTGGATGCATCCAGTGAGCACAGGCCCTGTCCATTGCATATGAGTTTAACGCTGGTTGAACCGGAAGCAGTGAAAACTGTAGCGCTTGAAATGCTTACGGAAGCAGGTGTTGATGTGATGTTCTATACGTTCTGTGCAGGTGTGGTAATGGATGGCGACAACCTGAATGGTGTGATCATCGAAAGCAAAGCCGGAAGAGAAGCGATCCTTTCAAAAGTAGTGATTGATTGCAGTGGCGACGCAGATATTGCATACCGTGCTGGTGTTCCATGCGAATATGGAAATGAACAGGGAGGCGTTCAGCCGCCAACACTGATGTTCTGTTTAGGTGGGGTTGATACGGATAAATTAAGATTGAGTATTGCAGAAGAACCAAGAACATACCTCACAGATTTCATACCGGCAGAATATTTTGGTCAGAACAATCAATACGTACTCGTTGGTCTAAGAGGGCATATCAAGAAAGCACAGGAAGCCGGACTGAATCTTCCTACTGAAAGAACGATCCTCATTACCGGTTTGCGTAAAGGGGAAGTATGGGTAAATATGACCAGGGTAAATGGAGTGAATGGAACAGATCCGGGAAGCCTATCCTATGGCGAGATTGAAGGACGTAAGCAGATTCATGATATTCAACAATACCTGATTGAGTATGTGCCTGGATTTGAAAATGCATTCTTTACCAAGACAGCACCATTCCTGGGTATTCGCGAAACACGAAGGATCAAAGGTCAGTATACACTGGATCATAAAGACATATTAAGCTGCCGCGTATTTGAAGATGCAGTTGCAGTGGCAAGTTATCCTCTGGATATCCATCACCCGCAGGGTGGAGGTTGCACACTCGAATGGTGTGGTGATTGTTACGATATTCCTTATCGTTCCATGATCCCCGTGAATGTGAAGAATCTCATTGTTGCAGGAAGATGTATTTCCACTACGCATGAAGCAATGTCGGCGATCCGCGTAATGGCACCCTGTATGGCAATGGGTGAAGCTGCAGGTCGTGCTGCGAAAATGGCTGTCCATGAAGGAATTCAGCCTGCTGATATCAACGTGAAAAAACTCCAGGAAGAGCTGATTGAAAAAGGCGCTTACCTGCAGGTAGAAAAAATGGCAGAAGCTTTTGCCTGATAAATTTTTGTTGGTGAATAAGAATTATACAGATCATTCAAGGAGAGGTTTCATCCAGGCGACAGGTGCATTAGCATTGCTTAACCTGTTGCCTGGCTTCTCTGTTGCGCAGGAATCATCATCTGATAGTCTTTCACTCAGGATCATGTCCTGCAATATCAGGGTGGCTTTGGATGAAGATGAAACCAAAGGTGTGGGCTGGTCTAAAAGAAAACAGTTATGCCTGGATATCATCAGTAATCATCGACCAGGAATTATTTGCCTTCAGGAAGTTTTAAAAAATCAGTCAGAAGATTTCATCAGGCATTTTTCTTCTTACCAGTTGTTGGGATTCGACGGACCGGAAATGGATGCGCATAAAACAGGCTATCATGGCATTGCAAAGAATCCCATTCTGTTTGATAAGAAGCAATTCATACTGCTGAGTGCAGGAACCTACTGGCTATCAGAAACACCATTGATTGCAGGTTCTCTTTCCTGGAATTCAGCAAGAGCAAGGCATGCAAACTGGGTCAGGTTGAAGGATAAAAAAACAGGTAAAGAATTCAGGGTAGTAAATCTTCATCTCGATCATATTGCAGAATCTGCACGTCAGCAACAAATAGCATTAGTGTTGAAAGAAGCTGATCAGTATCAAAAAGATTTTCCGCAACTGCTGGCGGGTGATTTCAATGCAAAGCCTTCAAGTGAAGTGGTCCGTAAAGTATTATCAGCTGATTGGAAAGATGCACATGCAGAACTTCATGGAAACATTGAATCAGAATTTACAGTGCATGAGTTCAAGGGATTGGATTATCCAAAAGCTAAAGAAAAAGGAAAGATCGATTTTGTTTTTTATAAAGGAGGATGGAAGCCCATCGCTTCAAAAATTATCACCGATCATAAGAACGGGCAATACCCAAGTGATCATTTCTTCCTGTTAACTGATTTGGTAATTGATTGATACAATGAGTAAGATTAGAAACATACTGTTATCACTTGCATTGCCCATATTGCCTGTTTTGCTGAATGCGCAAAAAGCAAAACATGTGGTGCTCATCACCATTGATGGATTTCGTCCCGACTTTTACAGGGATGCATCCTGGGGTGCGGTCAATCTTCGCGAAATGGCTGAGCAGGGAATCAGTGCAGATGGCGTGAACAGTGTATTTCCCACGCTCACCTTTCCTAATCACACCTCTATCATCACCGGTGTAAGACCTGCAAAACATGGTATCATTTATAATGTTGATCCGATGGAACCTGAGCGTGAACTTTACTGGTATTCAAAATATATCAAGGTTCCCACACTTTGGGATCTAGCAAAGAAAGCAGGATTGAAAACGGCTTCTGTAAACTATCCGGTATCTGCAGGGGAAGCAATTGATTATAATATTCCGATCATTAAGTCGAAAGGAAAAACGCAACTGCAGACAACTGCAGAGAATAGTTTTCCAGCGGGACTTATGGAGGAAGTGCAAACGTATGCAACCGGTAAACTGGATAACAATACTTACAACACCAATAAAGATTACCTGGTCATTGATGAGAATGTTGCAAGAATTGCAGGTTACCTGATCAGAAAGTATAAGCCATCGCTGACTACTTTGCGATTGTCTGCCACCGATCATTTCGAACATGAAGAAGGACGAAATGGCGCCACCGTTAAGAAAGCTGTTTCCGGTGCTGATCGTGCTATTCGTTCCATCATTGAATCTGTAGACCAGGCCGGATTAACTGCACATACTGTGATCATTGTAACAGGTGACCATGGATTTGTAGACAGTCACACTGCACTTGCGCCGAATGTATGGCTCCATGAAGCAGGGATTATAACAGATATTTCCAAACCGGGATGGAAAGCAATGTTCGTGACAGCAGGAGGTTCTGCTTTTTTAAGATTGAAGGATAAGAATGATAAGAAGATATTGAATCAGATTCAATCTATAATTACTTCAAGACCTGCTGCTGAGAGAAAACAATTTAAAGTCTTGCCTAAAATTATGCTGGACAGTTTGCAGGTGGATCCTGATGCCATGATCGGTCTGGCCGCTGTTCCGGGAATTACCTTCAGCAGCGCAGAAACTGGTCCTTCTGTTCGATCAGTTAAAATGGGCACCCATGGCTACTTCCCGGACTTTAAGGAAATCCAGACAGGCTTTGTCGCTATTGGTCCGGGTTTGAAAAAAGGGGTAGTGATACCGGTAATGGAAACAATTGATGTGGCTCCGCTTGTAGCTGAATTGCTGGGGCTAACCATGGAAAATATTGACGGCATGTTGTACCGGGGAGTCCTGGATAAAGGCCGTCCTGAGGAATAACCCACATGAACAATTATAAAACAACAACTATGAAAATATTGGTAACAGCTCCTTATAACGAGGCAGGATTGCAGGAGCTTAGAGAGCAATTTGGGGAAGTGATTTATAAACCCTGGAAAGTAAATAACAGGGCATTCAATGAGGAAGAGTTAAAAGCTTTATTGTATGAAACAGAAGCAGAAGCCCTGATCACTGAGCATGATCATGTAACAGCGCAGGTGATCAATGAAAATGCACATCTTCAATTCATTGGTGTATGCAGGGGAACTCCTTCGAATGTTGACCTGAAAGTAGCTACGCGTCATGGCATTCCTGTTTTCTATACTCCCGCAAGAAATGCACAGGCTGTTGCAGAAATGTTTATTTCCAACGTCATCATGTTTTTGAGAAAAACTATTCCTGCGATGGAATGGCTGAAGTCGCGCAAGTGGGATGCGGATGCACATACTTCCTATTTGGAATTTAAAGGAAATGAACTTGCAGGAAGAACAATCGGGATGGTTGGATTTGGTGCAATTGGTCAATTGATTGCAAGGATGGTGGAGAACTATCCGTGCACTATCCAGTATTATGATCCTTATGTAGACCAGAAGAATTTCCCGCAATACAAAAGTGTATCACTTGAAACACTGTTCGAAACAAGCGATATTGTATCCATTCATTTGCCTGTTACGGAAAGCACTAAGGGTTTAATAGATGCAGGAATGTTATCAAAAATGAAACAGGATGCAATCTTTATCAATACTGCAAGGGCTGTTGTGGTAAATCGTAATGACCTGTACCATGTGTTAGCGAATGATGGTATTCGTGGTGCTATCCTGGATGTATTCGACCAGGAGCCACCTGATGAACTGGATTATAAGATCATCGATCTGCCAAATGTATTGGCAACACCGCATATCGCAGGTGCAACGCATGAAGTGGAAGATCATCATGTAACTATTTTGAATAAAAGTCTCCTAAGCTGGTTCAAGCAGGATCAGAAAAATTTGTGCATGCTTGCAAACAAGGAAATTCTATCCACTCATATTCAACCTTAAACTATGGCGGTAAAAAATGCTTACCTCGTTGTTGATATCGGAACCGGGAACGTCAGGGTAGTTGTAGTTGGAGAGGATACAAGAGTGCTAGGCGAAGCAAGGGCAGATATCCAATATCATCGTGATGAAATGTATCCTGATTCCATCTACTTTGAACCAAATCAATTATGGAAACAATTGATAGGATTGGGAAAAGAAGCTATCTCCCGTTCAGGTGACATAAAGATCAATGCGGTTATAAGTACGAGTCAGCGCGAAGGAATTGTCCTGATTGATCAAAACGGCAATTCTATATTAGGCATGCCGAATATTGATCACCGCGGACGAGAGTGGGAATCAAATATCCAGGATAAAAATTGTGTCTATGAACTAACAGGGCGTTATCCCACCTCCTTGTTTTCTGCAATGAAACTGGTAGGTATCAGAGAGAAGAAACCTGAAACTTGGAATAACATTGATTGCTTTCTGATTCTGAGCATTAGTGACTGGGTTGATTTTATGTTTACAGGGGAAGCATCTTATGAACATTCACAGGCATCAGAAACCCTTTTATTCGATGTGCAGGAAAATCAGTGGAGTGATGAATTGTGTTTCATGTTCAGCATTTCGAAAAATATGTTGCCCCCTGTAAAATCGTGTGGTACTGTACTTGGTAAAATTACTTCAAGTGCTTCCAATGAATGGTCTTTATCGAAAGACACTGTTGTGATCAAAGGGGGCGGTGATACGCAACTGGCAATTAAAAGTACTCAGCCACTGGTGGATGATGTGGTGATTGTATCAGGAACTACTACACCAATTGTGAAGCTGGTGGATCAATACATTACAGATCCTGAAATGAGAACCTGGACCAGTCGCGATATACAGCCCAACAGGTTTGTATTTGAAGCAAACGCGGGCGTTACCGGACTGAATTTTCAACGATTGAAAGAAGTGTTTTATCCGAATGAAGGATATGAAGTAATAGAGGAAGAGCTCAGCAGGAATCAGAAATCTTTCTGCACTGCAACACTTGGATCTCTTATTGCTTCAGAAAAATTTCCGGTGATCCAGGGCGGATTTATATTTTCCGCACCGGTATCACATGAATTGACCCGTAGCTGTTTTGTAAGAGCAACCCTATATGATATAGCATTTTCCATTGCAGAAAATTATAGTGTGCTGAATGAATTATCAGTACATGAAGCAGACTATGTATGGGCCTGCGGAGGCGGTTTGCAAAGCAAAACACTTCGGCAAATGATTGCCAATATCCTGGGTAAGAAAGTGAAAGTGCGGAAAGGATTTCATCAATCCTCTGCTGTTGGTGGTGCATTGATCTGCAATGAAGCACTATCTGTAACCATCTCTGCAGCAGGCGAACCGGAAGAAGTTGTATCACCGGAAGCTGGTGTACAAATAGAGGAGATCTATCAAAAATGGAAACAGTCAAGGAACTTTTTCCGTAAAACCCTGGAACCTGCATGACGACGGAATATTTTATTGGAATCGATATAGGAACGCAGGGAGCAAGGGTGCTGATGTTGGATGATAAAGGAAATGAAATGGGTGCAGCTGATAAAGTTTTCCAGTTGAGCAACCAGTCGAGAGAAGAACAGAGCCCCGAAGAATGGTGGAGTACCTGCGAAAAATTGTTGGAAGAATTGTGCAAAAAGGCAGCTGCGCAAATTGATCTGAAAAATGTGAAAGCTATTTCTGTAACCTCTACCTCTGGAACTATTATTCCACTCGACAGGAATAATCAGCCTCTTCACCCGGCTATCATGTATAGTGACGGCAGGTCTTCAGAGCAGGCAGTAACTTGTAAAGAAGCAGCGATAAGAGCACAGTATCCGGGCTTTCTGAATTTTAATAATTCCTGCGGATTACCGAAAATGCTCTGGTACCTTGAAAATTTTCCCGGACAAACAGCTAAGATTGGAAAGTTCATTCATGCTGCAGATTTTATCATCGGTAATCTGAGTGGAAATTTTTCAAAAACAGATTATACCAGTGCTTTCAAATCAGGTTACGATATTCAAAAATTTTCATGGCCTTCCTATATCACTCATGCAATCGGCATTCAGCGGGAATGGTTGCAGGATGTATTGGCACCCGGAACTCCGGTTGGAGAAATTCGCCAAACGCTGGCAAAGAAATTGGGATTGCCAGCAACTGTAATTATCACAGCGGGCATGACGGATGGCTGTGCTTCGCAGGTTGCAGCAGGTGCAGTTAACCTGGGCGACTGGAACACTACTATCGGAACTACGATGGTGATCAAAGGAGTTACCAATACTGAGATCAAAGATGATACGGGAGCTATTTATTGTCATAGACATCCTGAAGGTTATTGGATGCCAGGGGGAGCCAGTAATACAGGGGCTGATTGGGTAAGCAGGCTTTTTCCAGGTGCTGATCTACAGGAATTGAACCGGGAGGCGGCGAATTATATTCCAACGGGCCGTGCCGGATGGCCATTGTTACAGGATGGAGAAAGATTTCCATTTGTGTCGAAAAATGCCAGGGGTTTTGCGCCGGAAGGACTTTCCACTGCTTTATTGTTCGCAGTGTATATGGAAGGAGTGGCCTACCTGGAACGTTATGCTTTTGAAAAAATAAAAAAGTTATCCGGGGAGAAGATTGAAAGGGTTTTTACCGCCGGAGGTGGAAGCAATAGTGATCTTTGGCTCAGAATCCGGAGCTCAGTGCTCAATCTTCCGTTGTATAAAATGAAGAATGTTTCCGGGGCTGCAGGTGCTGCCGTACTGGCTGCGTCTAAAACCAGGTATAATTCCATTACCGAAGCAGCCCAATCCATGATTCAACCGGAAAAGATTATTCAGCCTGATATTCAGTTAGTGTCCGAATATGAAAAAGGCTATGGTAATTTCATTCAACAATTAAAAGATCGGGGATATATAACAGAATAGTATGCTGACATTTTATTTGCTCCGACATGGAGAAACAAGCTGGAACGCTGATAATAACAGGTATTGCGGAAGAACGGATATCGATCTGACTGAAAAAGGAATCAGGCAGGCCGAAACAGTAAGAGAGCAGTTAAAAGGAGTTGAGTTCGACGGGATCTTTTCGTCACCACTGAAACGTGCCCGGATTACCGCCGAAATTGTTTCAGGAAAAACGGTGCAGACTGATCAAAGATTGATTGAAGCTGATTTTGGATCCTGGGAATATAAAACCAGGGAAGAATTCGTGGCAGAAGCTCCAGAACTTTGGGAAAACTGGAACACTGATCCAACAACAGCAAGGGCTGGTGGTACAGGAGAAACCGGGCAGAAAATCGTTCAAAGGATGGATGATTTTTTCAATGAAATCAAGGGAAAATACAACCATGGCAAATTCCTGGTAGTTGCCCACAATGGAGTAAATCGTTTATATATGGCCCATAAGTTGGGCATGCCATTAAAGAATTACAGGCAGATAGTTCAGCTGAATTCTTCGCTGACGCAGTTTACACTGGATGAGCAGGGTGTGTTTACATTACATTATTTGAATACTTCAAACATTATCTGAATACCTCCCGGGGTTGAGTGAAATACAATATGGAATAACCAGTTAAATGTGAAGTTTAGCCCGGAGTATATTTTCTCCGGGTTTTTCATTTGAGGCGAGCTAAAAATTATATTTCCAAAATGTCTGTTTACTGTTGTTGTTAAATCGATTTAACAAATTCCTGTAATTCTCAATTTTCAAAATATTGATTAATAGCACTTTACAAATTATTCCAAAATAAATTTTTGCTAAAACGATTTAGCGATTATTTTTAGTTTGTTATCCGGCTGAGCAGGAAGTTCCAAGCCATACTATCCTGAGACTTTAGGTAAAGATGCCATGCGCGATGCGATCCGTCGTGAAAGACAGGTAGAGCTTAGCTTTGAGAACGTTCGTTATTTCGATACCAGAAGGTGGAAGATTGCTGAAGTGACGGATAATGGTCCTGCAATGGCACTCGACATTGATGCACCGCTTCCTGATTTCTATAATAAGAAAGCTTTTGAAACAAGAGTGTTCAATAAAAGACATTACTTCTTCCCGATCCCCGAGGAAGATGTAAACAATAATCCATTGCTTGTCCAGAACACTGGATGGTAATGATTGTGGGTTGTAACTACCTGTAGCAATACAGGTAGTTCTTTTCTTTTAAATACATTTAAGCATGAAGATTTTATCCGGTATTACTTTTGGACTCGTTCTTCTTGCAGGCAATTTATCTGCACAACAGAAATATCTTGTGCAATACGTGAATACACTGCAGGGTACAAATTCAAAACACGAACTCACCTACGGGAATACGTATCCCACTACTGCACTTCCATTTGGAATGAATACCTGGACTCCTCAAACCGGTAAAAATGGCGACGGATGGAAGTATCAGTATTTTAAAAAAACGATCAGGGGATTTCAACAGGCACATCAGTGCAGTTCATGGAGTAACGACTATGCAGTGTTTTCACTTTTTCCTACTATCGACAGTTTGCAGGTTGATGAAGAAAAAAGAGCAACCGGATTTTCTCATGCAGATGAAATTGCAAAGCCGAATTACTATAAAATAAAACTGGCAAATAATATTACGACAGAGATCGCTCCTACAGAACGCGGTGCACACCTGCGTTTCAGCTTTCCGAAAAAACAGAAAAGCTTTTTAGTGCTGGATGGTTATACAGGCATCAGCATGGTGAAAATTATTCCTTCAGAAAATAAGATCATCGGTTATGTTCACAATGGCCGGCAATTGCTGAAAGAAGTTAGAAATTATTTTGTGATCCAGTTCGATCAGCCATTTATCAGTCATGGTACCTGGGAAAATCGAAAAAATTCAATTGAAGCACTTGACCTCAATTCCGAAGGAAGAGGAGTCGGTGCATATGTTCAATTCAAACCAGGAATAAAAGTACAGGCAAAAGTTGCCTCCTCCTATATCAGTCCTGAACAGGCTCAGTTAAACCTCGACCGTGAACTTGGAAATCAGAAAACACTGGAACAGACAAAAGCGCTTGCAGCAGATGTCTGGAACAAACAACTCGGACGAATTTTAGTGGAAGGCGGATCGAAGGAAGACACGGAAACATTTTATTCCTGCTTCTTCCGTGCAAGTTTATTCTCCAGGAAATTCTTTGAGATTGGTCCTGACGGAAAGCCGTATTACCGCAGCCCTTATGATGGAAAAATCCATGATGGTTACATGTATACAGACACCGGTTTCTGGGATACCTTCCGTGCACAGTTCCCGCTCAATGTGCTGATGTATCCTGAAATGCATGGTCAATACATGCAGGCATTGCTTGCTGCACAGGAACAATGCGGATGGCTGCCATCCTGGTCATTCCCCGGTGAAGCAGGCAGTATGATCGGGAACCATGCAATCTCCCTACTTGCAGATGCATGGGCAAAAGGTATCAGGACTTTCGATCCGAAAAAAGCACTCGAAGCATACTATCACGAAGCAACCAATAAAGGTCCGTGGGGACCAGCAAATGGTCGTGAAGGATGGAAAGAATATTATGTGCTGGGGTATGTTCCTTATCCGCAATATCGGGAAGCAACAGCAAAAACATTAGAGTATGCATACGATGATTTCTGCGGTTATGCATTGGCGAAAGCTTCGGGAAATAAATTCTATGAAGATGTTTTTGCAAAGCAGATGTTCAATTACAAAAACGTGTATGATCCTTCTACAGGATTTATGCGTGGAAGAAAAGCAGACGGAACATGGCTGGAAAATTTTGATCCGACAGAATGGGGTGGACCATTCACTGAAGGCAGCCCATGGCATTGGGTCTGGTCTGTATTCCATGATGTGAACGGATTGATCAAACTCACAGGAGGCAATAAACAATTCACTGCAAAACTGGATTCCGTTTTCACTCAGCCGAATACTTTTAAAGTCGGAACTTACGGCGGAAGAATTCACGAGATGACTGAAATGGAGATTGCCAACATGGGACAATATGCTCACGGAAATCAACCCATACAACATATGGTTTATCTCTATAACTATGCAGGAGAACCATGGAAGGCACAGTTTCATGCACGCAATGTGATGAAGCGTTTGTATAATGCAACGGAGAATGGTTACCCGGGTGATGAAGACCAGGGACAAACTTCTTCCTGGTTTGTATTGAGTGCGCTTGGATTTTATTCAGTTTGTCCGGGTACCGATGAATATGTCATGGGAAGTCCGTTATTTAAAAAAGCTACCATTACTTTGGAAGACGGAAAGAAATTCGTGATCGAAGCGAATGGCAATGATGAGAAGAATGTTTATATCCAGGATGCAACGCTGAACGGAAAACCATTTTCACGCAATTATTTAAAATATAGTGATATTACGAACGGCGGAATACTGAAAATGAATATGGGAGCAGCTCCTGCGACAGATCGCGGAACTGCAAAAGAAGATATGCCGTTTTCGGTTTCACCTCAATAATTAAACATAAGTCAATTAAGGATGAAAAAGTTAATGACCGGTTTATTGGTGCTGCTTGCACAAAGTGCATTTACCCAGATGGTAAATAGTGTGTCGGATCCTGTTGAATGGGTGAATCCCTTAATGGGTACGGCTTCCAAGCCTAGTCTTTCAAATGGTAATACCTATCCTGCGATTGGAGTTCCCTGGGGAATGAACCTTTGGAGTCCTCAAACAGGAAACATGGGCGACGGATGGATGTATCGTTATGATGCAGACAAGATCAAAGGTTTCAAACAAACGCATCAGCCTTCTCCCTGGATGAACGACTACGGACAGTTTGCGATTATGCCGCTCACCGGAAAAGCAAGGTTCACGCAGGATGATAGGGCAAGCTGGTTCTCCCACAAAGCAGAAGTTTCCAAACCATATTACTACAGTGTGTACCTCGCGGATCATGACGTGACCACAGAGATCGCACCAACAGAAAGAGCTGCACAGTTCAGGATCACCTATCCGAAAAGTGACAGTTCATTTTTGGTTGTAGATGCTTTTGATAAAGGTTCTTATATCAAAATTCTTCCAAGAGAAAAAAAGATCATCGGTTATTCGACGAAGTTCGCACGCGGACCACTCCCGAATTTCAAGAATTACTTCGTGATTCATTTTGATAGACCATTTGATGTTGCGTATACCTGGAAAGGAAATACTGCAGTGAAAAATCAACTTGAACTGACATCCGATCACAGTGGTGCAATCGTGGGATTCAAAACTGAAAAAGGGGAAAAACTGGATCTGAAGATTGCTACTTCATTTATCAGTTTTGAACAGGCCGAATTGAATTTAAGTCGCGAGCTGGCTAATCAATCTTTTGATCAAACTAAAGATGCAGCAAAGAAAAGATGGAACCAGGAATTGGGTAAAGTGAAAGCGGAAGGCGGAACGATCGACCAGATGCGGACCTTTTATTCCTGTTTGTATCGTATGCTTTTCTTTCCGAATAAATTATATGAGATCGATGCACAGAACAAGATCGTGCATTACAGTCCGCATACCGGTAAAACCGAGCCCGGATACAAGTTTGCGGGCACCGGCTTCTGGGATACTTTCAGAGCTTTGTATCCGTTTTTGAACCTGGTTTATCCCGGTATCAATAAAGAAATGCAGCAGGGTTTGATCAGTGATTATAGAGAAGGCGGATGGTTACCGGAATGGTCGAGTCCTGGATATGCAGACATCATGGTTGGTAACAACTCTGCATCTGTTGTGAGTGATGCTTATATGAAAGGGATTCGTGGATATGGGATCGATACTTTGTATGAGGCATTGATTCATGGGGCTAATAATTCCGGTCCGAACACTGCAACAGGAAGAGCAGGTGTGAAGTTCTATAATGAACTCGGATATGTTCCTTATGATATCGGACTGAATGAAAATGCAGCAAGAACACTTGAGTACGCGTATGATGATTTTACAATTTATCAGTTGGCAAAAGCGTTGAATAAGCCGAAAGAAGAAATTGAATTATACAGGAAGAAAAGTCAGAATTATAAAAATCTTTTTGATCCTTCAACGGGATTGATGAGAGGTAAGAATAAAGATGGCAGCTGGCAAACACCTTTCAATCCATTTAAGTGGGGTGATGCATTTACCGAAGGCAACAGCTGGCATTACTCGTGGTCCGTGTTTCATGATGTGCAGGGATTGATCGATCTCATGGGAGGCAAAAAGAATTTTGTGAAGAAGCTTGATTCCGTATTTACGTTGCCGCCTGTATTCGACGACAGTTATTATGGCGGAGTGATTCATGAGATCAGGGAAATGCAGATCGCGAATATGGGTCAGTATGCACATGGTAACCAGCCGATCCAGCACATGATCTACCTGTACAATTATGCAGGTGAACCATGGAAAACGCAATACTGGGTTAGGGAAACGATGAACAGGATGTATATGGCAACGCCGGATGGTTATTGCGGTGATGAAGACAATGGTCAGACATCAGCATGGTATGTTTTCTCGGCGATGGGTTTTTACCCGGTAACTCCGGGAGTAAATCAGTACGTGATGGGTGCACCACTGTTCAAAAATATTACCTTGCAGCTCGAAAACGGAAACAAATTATATATTAAGGCTCCGCAGAACAGCGATAAGAACAGGTATATCAGTAGCGTTACTTTTAACGGAAAACCGTTGAGTAAAACCTGGCTTGACCATAAAGAGATGATGAAAGGGGGTACTATCAACTTCAACATGTCGGCGCAGCCCAGTAAAGTACGTGGTGTAAAAAATACGGATGTTCCTTATTCACTTACCAACGAGTCAAAATAGTCAACAAAAATTTATACAGCTGTGGCGAAGAAGTTGTCCATAAAAGATATTGCTCAGCAACTTAAGATTTCTCCCACAGCTGTATCCTTTGTTTTGAATGGTAAGGCAAAGGAAATGCGGGTTAGTGAAGAGGTAGTGAAGAAGGTTGAAAAGTTCATTCTTCAAACAGGATACAAACCAAATTCACTTGCAAGAAGTTTAAGAACCGGTAAAACAAATATTCTCGCATTGATAATCGAGGATATTTCGAATCCGTTCTTTGCAAACATTGCACGGATGATCGAGGATAAGGCATATAAGAATGGCTACAAGATCATTTATTCAAGTAATGATAATGATTCCGAAAAAGCAAAGGACCTGATCACGATGTATCGTGAGCGTCATGTGGATGGGTACATCATTACTCCTTCGGAAGGAATGGAAGAAGAAGTAAATGCACTGATCAAAGAAGGAATGCCGGTGGTCCTGTTTGATAGAAAACTTGCGAATGTTGATTGTGATGTGGTGGTGATCGATAATGAAGAAAGTACTTACCAGGCAGTAAAACACCTGGTGAAACAGGGTTTTAAAGAGATTGCTTTCATCACATTGAATTCACTTCAATGGCAGATGCAGGAGCGATTGAACGGGTATGAGAGAGCGATAAGTGAGTCGGGATTAACGAGCAATTTAAAAGAGCTGACCTATGTTTCATCAACTGAAGGATCAGAGATCGAGCGGCATATTGCTGCATACCTGAAACGCAAACCAAATCTTGATGCAGTGCTGTTTGGTACGAACTATATCGGGGTAAGCGGACTGAAAGCAATCAGGAGTATGGATCTCCGGATCCCTGAAGATATTGCGGTTGCGTCGTTTGATGATCATGATGTTTTTCAATTGAATTCGCCATCCATCACTGCGATTGAACAGCCTCTTGGAAAAATAGCTGAACAATTGATCACATTGTTACTGGAAAGGTTTACAGTACCCTATACATTAGGTGCTGCAAGAGAAGTTGTTTTACCTGCAAAGCTTCTGATAAGAAATTCAACTGTAAAAATTTCAAAAAAGGTTCAGTCGAAGTTGAGATAATTATTGAACAAGTTAAGTTAAGAACATGTCGAATATTGTGTTGGGTGCAGATATTGGAGGGTCGCATATTACAGCTTCATTGATTGATGTGGAGGAAAGAAAGATCATCGAGGGAACGATGGTAAGAAAAGAGGTGGATGGCGCTTCAAGCAGCGAAAATATAGTGAAAGAGTGGAGCGCTGTGATCCGTGAAAGTTTTAAGAAGGCTAAACTCAAACCCGGGAAAATAGGTCTGGCAATGCCGGGGCCGGTTGATTATGAAGAGGGGATTTGTTATATCAAAGGACAGAATAAGTTTGAAGAATTATATGGTGCAAATCTGAAGGAACTTTTATCGGAATCATTGGAACTGGAGTCGAATGATATCAGGATGATTAATGATGCGGCAGGTTTTTTATTTGGTGAAAGTTTTATAGGAGCAGCGAGGGGATATGATAGGGTGATAGGACTAACGCTTGGAACGGGATTGGGATCAGCTTATTATTGTAATGGAAAAACGGTCGATGCCGACCTTTGGCATTCACCATATAAAGATGGTAAGGCTGAAGATTATTTGAATGCTTCGCGACTTATCAATTCTGCGAGAACAATTTGTGGTATTTCATTTGGTGATGTTCGACAGCTTTCTTTGTATAAAGATTGTGCAACTCCCGTATTTGAATTATTCGGAAAAGATTTGGGTGAGTTTTTAGTTTCGTGTTTTGAAATTTTCCCTGCAGACCTGATTGTATTAGGTGGAAATATTTCAAAGGCGCACAAATATTTTTTGACATCATTGATGAGTACTTTGAAATCAAATAATATTGATGTTCCTGTAAAGATTGCCGAGATCGGTGAGAAAGCTGCGCTGGTAGGTGCTGCTGCACTATGGGAAAATTGAGCAATAGCTACTGTTGGATAATAATCAATTGTTTTTCTGTATCTCCTGTTTTAATATCCGGAATGCTGCGAACGAGCAGCGCCATTAATGCAAATCCGATAAAGTTAAATATTTCCATGCTGTAAAATACGAGGGGTTGTCGGCCGGCAACTGTCATCAAAATCATTGATGCAGGAAACCAGCTTCCAAAAATCAATGGTACAAATTTCTTCCAACCTGTGAAGCTGTTCTGAATTAATACAGTTAGGCCAAGAATGAACATCAGCGAATGTGAAATTGGCCAGAAAAGATCAAGATAAAAAAAGAAGGAAATGGAGTTGGCTGCCTCAAAAAGGTTGACCAGGTTCGAAACATTCGCAATAGCGAGGCTGGCTATCAATACAAGTACTAAAGATCTTGCAAAAGAATTCTTTCTTACAATGGCTGCATCCCGCAATACAATTAACATGGCCGTCCAGGTTGTCATGTACACTAATCCCCAAAGTCCGGTAAACCAGGGACCTATCTTTTCTTCGAGGCTCATGCCAATCATCATGACAGGGGAGCAGGCAAGTGCAATGTTGCCTATAATTTTGTTTCTCATCCTGCGATTTTATAGGAAATAGCAGGATGAATAAAGTGAAAATGTGATGAAAGGTTAGTGATATGGCGGTAAGGACAAAGAATTAATCATTAAAAAAACCTGCGTTAAATCTTATTCCAGTTCAAGCTCATCGAGGTCAATATTATTCAGGTTGGCCAGCGTTTGTTTGGCAGCTGCTACGGCTTTAATGGCTTCCACAAGTGCATCCAGGTTCTGATCTTCAGTATCTTCAAACATTGCAAGTTCCAGGTCGATTATATCTCCTACTTCATGCGACCGGATCACATCCTTGTAAATTCCCTGCATACCTGTATTGACCATGGCAGTAAAGATTTCGTTCTCTGCATTGTGAAGCGTGTTGATGGCTTCCAGTATGGAGGAATGGTAGTCGCGGTTCATGTGTGTAATGTGACTTAACAATAATATTCGGGTTCAAATATATTATTAAGATCCGACTAAATAATTCATCAGGTGCACAGCTTAATATACCAGCATCCTTTGCTCGCCTTCAATATCGACCACATATACACCCTTTCCATACCTGGAAACATCCAGCTGGTGAGAACCTCCGGGCAGTGACCTTTGAAAAATAATGACCCCTGCTGAAGAATAGATCCTTACAGTTTTTGAAGAATTAAGGCTGATCATAAACCTGCCATCGGCAGTTGGATTCGGAAACAGTTTTGTTTTCTGAACAGCCGGGTCGACTGAAATTACCTTGCTGTAATTAATTTTTTGCGAAGCATCTTTTGTCGCTATCCTGTAATAAATCTTTTTCAATGAAAAGGCAGCATCCAGGTATTGATATCGGTTTATAGAATTAACGGATGTTCCGAATGTTTTTACTTTTCCTGTTTCCTTAAATGATATGCCATCTTCACTGCGCTGAACGATGAATTCATCATATCCCTTTTCATCCTCTACAATCCAGCTCAATAAATTTCCTGCCTGCGTTTTGGATGCCAAAAACTCTTTCCACTTCAATGGCAATATCGTCGTTTCCACAACCGGTTGCGACACCGTAAAATCAATTCCATCTGAATTAAATCTTAAGACATGGTCACCATTTCCTGCAATTCGGAGATTGTTGAAAGTTGCTACTCCATTCGCATCCGTTAATGCAGTGAGTGTTCCCAACAAAGTGCCATTACCACTTTCTATCGTTACCTGGACCAGTACATTTGATTCCTGCACCGCATTATTTGATCCGTCTCTTAGCTGTACTAAAATCGGTGATGCCAATGGTGCTGAAGGTTGATAAATCAACGGCTGACTGCTTACCGTTAACCCGGCAGGAAAACTCATTGCAGGTTCGTTGTAGGCTATAAAAGCAGGGTCCGACTGACCACTGGTGATGTAAACCAACTTCGCCACTGTGCTGCTGTTTGCTGCAGTAATACCCAGTGCAGACAAGTCAATTGCCAGTGCAGAGATAGATCGTTCTGTATTGATAAATCCTGAAGAACTTTGTGTACTGTTCGGGTTGTAAAAATCTGCCATCCAGTCCGCAACTCTCGGAAAATTTGTGCTGTTGGATAGATCAAAAACAAATTCATTTCCGACCGTAACGCCGCTACTGTTTACGAATTTCATCCTGTCGCCAATTGAACTTGGTGATGCTATCTGTACAAAAAGTATATCCGGAATTCCATCATTGATGTAAGAAGGATTTATGCCATTTGAACTTAACTTATATTCTATTACGGTTCCTGCGGGAATATTGGTAAGACCGGTTCCGATATTCAATCCCTTTTTTCCATCAGTTAAAAATGATGCAAGCACTGACCCTGAAACAGGATTGCCGGGGAATGGCTGGGAAGGACTATTATTCACTCCATTATTGATTCCATCAGATAATTGACCCAAACCCACAAAATAGGATGATGAACCAGTTACAGGTAAGGTTTTGATGGGAAGTGCACGATATCTTTGCGCGCTGAAACTTACACTGTTGGATGTTAATAATCCATTGTTTACTCCGGTGGAATAAGTAGTGCTTCCATAAGTAAACGCAAGGAGATTATGATGATTCTGCGGCTTGACAGGATTAATGGCTCCCGATCTCGATTGCCAGAAACCATTGTAATCCGTATAGATGCCTGTTACTCTTTGAGCTGATAAGTTTACTGCGCCACCAACAAGAAATACAAGTAAAATTAGATTTTTCATGGAATTGCATTAACCGGGAGTTTGTTCCTTAACAAAGAACCCCTAAGTGTAAGCACTTACAAACGGCAGCAATCCATTTTATATTGTATCAGCTTCAAGGTTAAACATTGCAATCAGTTCGCATCCTTTTCCAGGTGCTGAATTAATGGTGAGGTTTCCGGAGAAGGCCTGCAACCTGCTTCGGATATTATTTAAACCAATTCCATTTTTATTTTTTCCCGGGTCGAATCCACTTCCATCATCCTGGATGTATACAGTTGCCCGGCCGTCTTCAATAGTTATACTGAGAAAAATTTCTGATGCAGCTGCATACTTCAGGATGTTATTCAATTGCTCCTGGATAACACGATAGATCATCAGTTTATGCTCAATGCGTAAATTCATTTCACGCACTTCATTGAAGTCCATGATAAATTCAAAATCCTGGAATCTTTTGATATTTGAAACCAACATCCTGATAGATTCTCCAAGTGTCAGCAATTCGAACTGGGGTGGTTTTATATTATAAGAAATCGTTCGGATCTCATTGATTGCATCTTCAACAATTGCTTTACTCTGAAGCAACACAGAAGTGTTATTGGTTTTATTCAAACCGATTTCCATGTATAATTTTGAAACAGCAAGCATCTGGCAGATGTTATCGTGCAGTTCGAGTGCCCACCTGTTTCTTTCTGTTTCCTGCGCTTCGATAACAGACAATGCAAGTGATTTTCGAAATGTTGCCTGCTGTTCAGCATATTTTTGCTGGGTTTTTTTTATTTCTGTGACATCCTTCATAATATAGATCATCTGCAAAGGCTGACCTTCTCCGTCTCTTAAGATAAATCCCTCAGTAATGATGTTACGATATTCTTTATTGATTTTAAATCTGAATTCACTGTACCATTTAGTATTGGGAGAATTAATATAAAAATCAAATTTACTAATGACCATATCCCGATCTTCGGAATGCATTTTTGCACTAAAAATCTCTCTGAAGTTTTTGATTTCATTTTCCGGTACCTCCAGGAATTTTTTCATCTGGTCATTAAGAGTGGCAGTATCCGTTCTGAAATCATAATCAATAATTCCTTCTGCTGTTGCTTCATTAAGTGCCTTTAATTTTTGAAGGAGAGAAGCTTTGTTTTGGAGTGTTTCCTGGAGGTTGTTAAAATACCTATATGCAGAAAAGTATAATAATGAACCCGAAAAAAACACAAAAAATATTCCTTTAAAATTCTGGAGGTGCTTATTTGTTTCCGCATCGTTACCAGCAAGCTTTGAAACAAATTCATCGCTTGTAAGAATCCAGATAGAGCTGAATAATAAGTAGAGGAGGGTAATTTTTAACGCCGGATGAATCCTGCTGGTAATTTTCCGTAACAAGAATTAAAGGTTAGGTTTAATGGGTTTCAAAACTACAGAGGAGGATTGGTAGCTTAGTATAATTATTAATGTATGCTTTTTATTATAAGAGTTAACCCCTACAAATCATAAAGTAAATGGGGAGTTCGCTTTAAAGATTCATAAAAAAAGCTGGTTCAGCGAATGCCAAACCAGCTATAGTTATCATGATTCTGTTTCTTGTATTTTTTTAATCCATTCCGCCTTTCCTGGTTGGTTTTCTTTGTGCAGGCCAGGTGCTTCTCTGTCCTGTTCTGCTGTTAACCGGTAACAGACTTTTATCTCTAGGTAAAAATTGGTCGTCTTCACTTGCCATGTATGCAAGTATCACAGTCAGCAACACATTGTTTTGTACATCATCCCAAACAATTTTATCATAGGTGTCGCGGTTGGTATGCCATGTATAATTTCCATAGCTCCAGCTGAGGGAACTCAAAGAAAAACCCGGTGCACCAGCTGCAACAAATGATGCATGATCAGATCCTCCGCCTCCTGGTGATCCCGGAAAGCTTGTCTGGATGCGTGCTTTCACACTATCAGGAGCAACAGACAACCAGCGCTGTATAAAGTCATAGGAATGCATGAAACCCTGTCCCGAAATATTTACCACTCTTCCTGTTCCGTTATCCTGGTTGAACAATGACTGCAGATTTTTAACGATCTCCGGATGGTCTTCAACAAACGCACGCGATCCGTTCAATCCCTGCTCTTCACTTCCCCAATGTCCCACAAGAATTGTTCTCTTTGGATTAGGAAGGATCTTCTTCAAAATTCTCATCGCTTCCATCATAGTGATCGTACCGGTTCCATTATCAGTTGCTCCGGACGCTCCATCCCATGAATCGAAATGCGCTGAAAGCATAACATATTCATTTGCCTTTTCTGATCCTTTGATCTCTGCAATCGTATTATATGTTGGGGCTACTCCAAGATCTTTCGAATCACAACGAACACTGAGTTGTGGCTTCTGTCCATTCTCCGTTAAACGATACAACAATCCATAATCTTCAAGTGAAATATCAATAGTTGGAATTTTTTTGGTGGAGGCTCCGAAAATCTTGTTTACGCCAAATCCCTGCGACCAGTTCGATTGGATCAAACCTGCAGCACCGGCTTTCTCCAATGCAAGTGCAAGACTTCGTGTGTTCATGCCCGTTTTACTGATCCTTTTGTTCCAGCTTGTCATCGCTTCCCTGCGATCCTCACGATTTTTTTCTATTGATTCTTTCAAACCATATTGCTCCCAGTTATAATCCGGACGGCCACTTGGCTGCATCGCTGATAATAAAACGAACTTTCCTTTTACATTCGGGAGCCACTTCTGAAATGCAGCTGAATCCGCTACTTCAGCGAGCAAAATAGTTTCTGCAGTGACTGTTTTCCCATTTGTTCCGGGGCTCCAGGCAAGCATCATTCCCTCCAGTGATTTTACTCTTGGAGCAATGAGGTCTACATGCGTGATTCCTCTTTCCCATCCGCGCCACTCTCCCCATTTTTCATTTCTAGCGTCAATTCCCCAACTCTTGTATTTGGCTACTGCCCAGTCATGAGCCTTCTGCATCTGTGGCGTTCCAACCAACCTGGGACCAATGCCATCCAGCAATTCAGTAGCCATTGATTTGAGATTTGAAGGATCACTGGTTTCTTTCTCTGCCAGTTTAACAAAATTGGAATCTTTGTTCTGAGCAACGGATCCTAATGCCGCTGATACCATGAAAGAAAATACAATCGCAGGTTTAACAACTGCTTTTGAAGTTCGGATGAATAGTTTTCTCATGTTTTAAATGTAAGGAATAGTGGAATAAATCCGCCGCATCAATTGAATAATTATGAGTTTTGGCGAAATATATTAATTTTATAACCCGCCAAAACCATGAAAAAAGACCTGCTTTTGGCGAAGTATAAATTTTAAAAAATCAGCCGTGGCAAAGATAATTGGTCGTGAAAGTGAAATGGAGGTATTGAACAGGTCGCTTAATTCAAAGGAGGCGGAACTCATTGCGATTTATGGAAGACGTCGTATTGGCAAGACTTACCTCGTCCGGAATTATTTTGCCGACCGGATAATTTTTGAACTGACAGGAATGAATAATGGTACGCTGAAGGATCAGCTGCTATTGTTCACAAAGGCTTTACAGTCTGCTACCAGTACTCCTCTTGCAATGACTCCTCCAGCCAGTTGGGTAGAAGCATTTTCATCACTCGGAAAGGTTTTGGAAAACCTCAGTAAGAAGAAAAAATGGGTGATCTTTTTTGATGAATTTCCCTGGCTCAATAGCCGTCGCTCCGGATTTCTTGAAGCATTCGATCACTTCTGGAATACGTGGGCAAGCCGACAACCCAACCTGGTGGTAGTCATCTGTGGTTCAGCAGCCTCCTGGATGATTGAAAATATCATTCATGCTAAAGGTGGATTACATAACAGGATAACAAGATCAATTCGGTTACTGCCTTTCACTTTACCGGAAGCAAAGAATTACCTGCAAAGTAATTCCGTAGACCTCGATAACTACCAGGTTCTTCAACTCTATATGTCACTTGGCGGTGTACCCTATTATTTGAAAAATGTTGAAAGGGGTGAAAGCGCTATCCAGTCAATCAACAGAATCTGCTTTACGCAAACAGGTTCCTTAAGAGAAGAATTTGATAACCTGTACAGATCGTTGTTTGAAAATGCAGATACGCATATTAAGATCGTAAAGGCTTTGTCGAAAACGCCAAAAGGATTGACCCGACAGGAAATTATCGATCAGATCGGACTGAGCTCCGGTGGCGGAACCTCTGCGATTCTGAATGAACTGGAACAATCGGGATTTACTCAATCTGCGATTCCCTATAACAGAACAAGTAAGGATGCCATCTATCGGCTAACAGATGAATATTCACTGTTTTATTTAAAGTTTATTGATGGTAAGAAGATTACCGGGGATGATATGTGGCATAAGATAAGTGCTACAAGTCCCTATAAAATATGGTGCGGGATGAGTTTTGAAAGCGTCTGTTTAAAGCATGTTCATCTTATTAAAAAAGCACTTGGTATAAGCGGTATTCATTCCGAAGAAAGTCCATGGCGACAAAGTGCAACCAAAACCAATGAAGGATCCCAGATTGATTTGCTGATAGATCGTGCCGACAGAACGATCAATATCTGCGAGATGAAATTTTATAATGGAGCGTTCAGTATTGATAAGGCTTACGCTTCAGAACTTGAAAGAAAACTGAAAGTATTCGGAGAACAAACCAAAACAAAAAAATCACTCTTTCTTACGTTCATAACAACTTATGGAATCAAAAAGAATGAACATGCCAGCCGGCTGGTTCATATAGAACTGACAATGGATTTGTTCTTTTCAAAATGAATTCATTTATCCGGATTTTTCCTTAGCTCATAGGTTTATGGACTTTTTTGTTTTTCAGGGATATCATCTTTGTTTCAAATAAAATGATATGAAACAGGATAAACTTGAAAAGCAGCTAAACTTTCTGAAACGTTATGTAGTGGTATCCACACTTTTGTTTGTTTCAATTTTTTTCTCCGCATATACAGAGCTCAAAAATCAACGTTTCGGGGCGATAGATGTTGAACGGATCAATATCATTGAAAAAGATGGAACCGTAAAGATGATCATCACCAACCAGGAAAAATTTCCGACAGGAAACGAACTTGTAAACAATCGCCCAACTAACAAAACAAGAGAGAAAAAACCCGGAATTCTTTTCTTCAATGAAGAGGGAATTGAAGCAGGAGGATTAATTTATAATGGTAAGAAGAATGAGAATGGTCACAGTGCAGGGATGTCGCTTACTTTTGACCGGTACGATGGCGACCAGGTAATGCAAATGCTGACTACCGACAGGATGGTGAAAGGAAGAAGAATCACTAACAGCGGACTTGCTTTCAATGAATATGCAAATGATACACTTACGCAATCCGGTTTCAGTGATCTGCTTGATTCATTGAAGTCAATTAAGGACCCGGCGAAAAGATCCTTACTTCAAAAAGAAATGAAAGAAAAAGGTATGTTTGGACAACCACGTATTTATCTGGGAAGAACAGGAGATGCAAACAATGGATTGTATCTTTTCGATAACAATGGAATGCCGAGGGCAATGTTTTACATCGATAAAAATAACCAGGCAAAACTGGAGTTTTATGATGAAAAAGGAAAAGTTGTGGATGCGTGGCCAAAAGATAACAGGTAATAAATATCGGGATGAAAAAATTCTATCAAAACTGGAAGGGTTTGCTGGCATTACTGGTCTTCAGTTACCTGCTTGCATTATACAATGCTTTTCACGGTAATACATGGGAATCTGTAGTATTCAAGCCGGATGCGCCTTTCTGGATCTTTCTGAAGAATTTACTTCTTATAGGATTGATTGATTGGTCTAAGAAAAAATTGCAGCATTCTTTGAAAGACTCCGTCATGATCACCAGGTATCTGATCTTATTTTTTACCGGGCTTGTTTTATTTCTGGCGGTATTAAATGTGATAGGATTGGTCCTTGCGGTTAGTTATGGCGGAATTGAACGAAATTTTCAACCTGTACAGGTTTTATATTCCTTATTAAACAATTTTCTTACTTACTCAATTGTGGGTTCAGTATATATCTCTTATTTATTTTTGAAGGAATATCATGCACTCCAGGAACAGGTAATTAAGCTGGAACGAATTACTGTCCAAAATCAATTCAGGGAATTAAAGAAGCAGCTGGATCCTCATTTTCTTTTCAATAACCTGAATGTATTGTCGCAACTGGTTTATGAGGATCCGGAAAGATCAGACAGGTTCATTAATAAACTCGCAGGATTGTATCGCTATACTTTGCAAAATCATGATGGAAATTTTTCAAAATTGGATGATGAGATCAAACTTGCAAATGATTATCTATTTCTTGTAAATGAAAGGTTCGATCAGATGTATGAAATGGAAATAAAAGAACATGCAAAAACAGAAGGAAAATATATTCCCTGCTTTGCCCTGCAAAACCTGGTAGAGAATGTAGTAAAACACAATAAAAAGAATAACAATGAAAAAGTGAAAATCAGTTTGATAATAAATGACGATAGTCTTATTGTTAAAAATCAGAAGGGTAAAATGGCAGTTAATCCTTTGAAGGGAAATGAGAAGGGGGTTGGGTTAAAGAACCTGTCGGATCAATACCGGTTAATAGGAGGCAGTCCATTAGAAATTAATGAAGACGAGCGGAATTTTGAAGTTATCATTCCCTTATTGAAAGACACAGCGCATGTTGAAGGTAGCAATCATTGAAGATGAGAAGCCCGCAAGAAAAAAGTTGATCTCTTTATTGAAACGTTATGATCCCGAATTACAGGTAGTTGCGGAACTCGACAGTGTGGAATCTACCATCAGATTCTCCCAACAGGAAACATTGCCCGACCTGGTATTTTCTGATATTGAACTGCTGGATGGAAATGTTTTTGAATCCATGCGCAAGGTTGCAATAAAATGCCCTGTTATTTTTATAACTGCATATAATGAATTCATGGTGTATGCATTTAAACATAGCGGCATTGCCTACCTGTTGAAACCTTTCACCTATGAAGATCTCCGGGAAGCAATGGATAAATTTTACATGCTACGATCGAATTTCGTTAGCATGCAACAGGGATTTATGGATTCTCTGCAAACAAAAGAAGAAGTCCGGAATTATGCAGAGCGATTGACCGTCCGGAAACCTGATGGTATTTATATTCTTGAGATTGAAAAGGTAGTATATTTTTCTGCTGATGGTCCTGTAATCAGGGCTTATGATGACCAGGAAAAACATGGTTGTTACAGGAGTCTTCCTTGCAATCGCTCCAGGAAAAATTAGATCCTGATTTATTTTACAGGATCAATCGTGCTGAAATTGTTCAGAAGAAATTCATCTATAAGATTTTCAACCATACTAAGAACAGCGCAGCTTTATTTATCTCCGGCAGAAAAGAAAATCTAATAGCGAGCCAGAGCAGGAGTGCAGGTTTGAAGGATTGGTGGAAGGGAACCATCTGATTTAAAGTTCAATTATAAGGACATGGTTCTTCATCAATTCAAGTTGTGGGAAAAGTCGGTAAACGAAGGGATATTATCCTATAATCAGTAATCTTCCAAAATTTTAAACCTTTTTATTCGTTTCCAGTCTGTTCAGAACTAAACCGACTAACTGTGAAACCTACTTACTATTTATCCTTGCTATTTATTTTGCTGGTTGGGGGCTGCAAAAAAAATGATGATAACCTGACTACTCCTAACCAGTCCATGTATTTCCCGGAGAACAATAACGCTAACTGGGAAACTCAATCCCTTTCACAGCTTGGCTGGAACGCTGCAGGACTTCAGGAGCTTAAAACTTTCCTTGAACAGAAGAATACCAAATCCTTTATGATCCTCGTAAATGGAAGGATCGTTGTGGAAGAGTATTTTAATGGGCACAATGCAAACTCAACCTGGCAATGGAACAGTGCCGGTAAAACTCTTACAACTGCTACCGTTGGAATTGCACAGCAGGAAGGTTTGCTTGATATCAATAAAAAAGTTTCCGATTATTTAGGCAATGGCTGGACCAACATGACTCAATCCAAAGAAGACCTTATTACGCCACGACATTTACTCTCAATGACTTCCGGGATCAATGATGAAAAGGAACTGGTGATCAAATCAAATCTTACTTACCTGGCGGATGCCGGAACAAGATGGTCGTACCACAATGTTTTTCAGAAGCTGATGGACGTTGTAGAGTCGGCTTCCAACCAGGAATATGAAACCTATTTCGGACAGAAGCTTAAGAACAAAATCGGAATGGACGGATTTTGGAACTACGGATTGATTTTTAATGTTTATCATAGCAACACAAGGAGCATGGCGAGATTTGGATTGCTGTCGCTCAATAAAGGAAAATGGAAAAATGAACAGATCATATATGAATCGTTATTTAATGAAAGCATTACCAGTTCGCAAACTATTAATCCTTCTTACGGGTACCTTTGGTGGTTGAATGGCAAGAGTAGTTTTATGGTGCCGGGAGGACAAACAGTTTTCCAGGGCTCACTGATTCCCAATGCACCTTCCGATCTGTATGCAGCCATGGGAGCAGAAGATCAGCGCATTTATGTTATTCCGTCAAAGAAAATGGTGGTCATAAGAATGGGTGATGCATCGGATCCGGTAAATCCGAGTTTTGCTGTTTCCGGGTTTGATAATGACTTATGGGAAAAGATAAATGCAGTAATTAAATAGGAGTGAATATGGAAGGATAGACAGATCCTTGAGTATATAGGTTACTTTTGCTGGACTAAAGCGGTTTGTATGGATAAAATCTTTTTTGATAACTGGGAAAGCATTTATCGTACCGTCATCATTTCTTTCCTTGCTTATATTTCTTTGATTATTCTATTGCGGATTTCCGGAAAGAGAACACTGTCTAAAATGAATGCTTTTGATTTTATAGTAACAATAGCATTGGGTTCAACCCTTGCTACAGTTTTATTGAATAAGGATGTTGCATTAGCAGATGGGGTACTGGCATTTTCTTTATTGATTTTTTTCCAGTTTATCATAACATATTTATCAGTCCGCTATCAGGGATTTAATAATCTTGTAAAATCAACACCTGCACTGATTTCTTATAAAGGTTCTCTTATAAAAACTACAATGAAAAAGGAAAGAATCAATGAGGATGAGATTTTCGCTATAATCAGGGAGAAAGGACTCTCGTCTTTGTCAGAAACTGAAGCCATAGTTCTTGAAACCGATGGAAGCCTGACTGTTATTGAAAAGGTAACATACCCCGACTCCGATGTGATGGCTGTATTAAAAAACACTCAAAGTTCTTCCTGATATTTAATGTGACCATCTAATTAAACTTATCAATTAGTTTAGTAGCTTGTTTTCCTTTACGACCCGAAGAAAATGAGCCGATTAACCCTTGTAAAAATTATCCGTTTCGTATCAGTCCTGGTCATAATCGGGATCAGCAGTTTTCCCGATACTGTAAGCGCACAAAAGGCAGACAATCATCCGGTTTTGGATTCTCTTATCAAACGCATCCCGGTTTTGATGCGCCGCGATGAAAACAGGGCAAGACTTTTAATCGATACACTTACACAACAATCCATAGCCCGTAAATACAGTCATGGGATCATTCAAAGTCTCTTTTTTACAGCATGGCTAAGTTATCGTCACGACCCGGCAGATGTTGCCATTCAAAAAATCGACAGTGCTTTACAACATGTAAAAGGAATTGAAAAGGATACGGCCCTTGTGAACTTTTATATTTTAAAAGGACAATGTTTCGTCAAGAAAACTGAAATAGGACCCGCAATTGAACAATTTCAGCAGGCTTTAAAAATCGCTGAGCAACGAAATGATCATCTGAGCAAAACCGGTATTCTGATTAGTATTGGTTGGGCGTATATGGAGGATGGAAAATCAAAAGATGCTATTCAATTTTTTGAAGATGCACTTCAGTTGAATCCTTCCGAAGATTATATCAGCAGGCCATTATTGCTTTGTAATATTGCGGCCTGTTACAATGCGACAGGCGAGTATAAGCAGGCAGAAAATTATGCAGAACAGGGAATAAACTCTGCACGAAGGTTGAGAAGCAATACTGACCTCGCGAATGGATTAAACATTCTCGGAAGAAGTTACCAGGAGCAGGGATTTATTTCCAAAGCGATCACCTGTATGAAAGAAGCAGCGGTTGTGAGAGAGAAGGTGGCAGATCCATCAATGCTTGCATCCGATTACCTGCAGCTGTCTGATCTGTATATGATCAATAAACGACCTGAACTTGCACTTCAATATGCAAAAAAGGCGGAGGAGATCAGTTTACAGCAGGGCAATACTTTAAAACTCGAAGCTGTTTATCAATCCTTATCATCCATCTATGAATCAACCGGTGACTTCAAAAAAGCAGCAGCATACCTGAAGAAGGAATTGGTACACAGGGATAGTCTTGAAAGAGATCAGTATACCCGCGCGCTCGCGCAGATGCAGGTTCAGTTTGAAACACAAAAGAAGACTTCAGAAAATCTTCAATTGAAAAAAGAAAACCTGGAAGCGAAACTAAAGAACAGTGATCAGCAAAGATGGATGGTGTTCCTTGGAACAGGTTTGATCCTGCTGATTGCATCAGGAATTTATGCATCGAAGCTGATGAAGAGCAGGTATAAAACCAGGATGGCAATTGAAAAACTGAATGAGCAAAAGACCAGGACAATTGCTATCATGGAAGCGGAAGAAAAAGAAAGAAGAAGAATTGCCGGGGATCTTCATGATGGAGTCGGACAAATGCTTGCAGCAGCATCCATTCAATTGGAAAAAGCAAGGAAGGGGCAATTACCGCTGGATAAAGTCGATGAGATGATCAGAAGTGCAGGTACTGAGGTAAGAAATATTTCACACCAGGTAACTCCTGAATTGCTGATGCATCATGGACTGGTAAAAGCGATCGGGCTTGAAGTAGACAGGTTGAATGAATCGCACGAACAGACCCGCTTTTCCTTGTATACGCACATTGAACAACCTTTGGAAGATGAAATGCTGTCGTTGACTTTATACAGGTGTTTCCAGGAACTTTGTGTAAATATTTTAAAGCATGCAAAAGCCACTGAAGTGAATGTTCAACTCAATCTTCACCAGGATGAAATTCAACTGATACTGGAAGACGATGGTGTGGGTTTTGATGCTCGCAACCAGTATGATGGACTGGGAATAAGAAATATGAAAAGCAGGATCGCGCTTTATGAAGGACAGTTACTGGTTGATAGCATGCCTGGAAAGGGAACGACCAGTTTGATAAAAATTGAAAGACAGCTAAATAATAATTCTTAAAAAAATCAGATAAACCTTTTAGCGCAGTAATTTAAAATGGAGAAAGGCAGGAATATAAAAGTTTTGCTGGTTGATGACCACGACATCGTGATGGATGGAATAGCTTCTATCGTAAGTGAAGCTCCGGACCTTCAGGTTGTAGGGAAAGCATCCTGCGTTGATCAGGCGAAAGAACTTTTGTCGCATTTAACTCCTGACCTTGTTCTTACTGATATCAGTTTGGGTGATTCTACCGGATTGGAACTGACGAAATATATTATCGCCAGGTATCCTGCAATTAAAGTGATAGTATTGACGATGCATGATAGTGTACAGCAAATATCCTCCTTACTGGATGCGGGAGCGATGGGATATCTTTTAAAGAATGTTCGTCAGAATGAATTGTTCTCGGCCATTCAGCACGTGATGGAAGGGAAACAATACATACAACAATCGATAGCAGTTCGGTATTCCAAAAGTCTGAACGCACAGCAGGAGGCTGCAAAACAAAGTTTGCTGTCACCCCGTGAGATCGAGATCATCAGGTTGATAGCAAAAGAGTATACGACCAACCAGATCAGTAAGGAGCTTTTCCTGTCAGAGCATACTGTAGAAACTCATCGGAAAAATATCATCCGGAAAACCGGGGTTAAGAGTGTTGTTGGACTGGTAAATTATGCAAGAGAGCGGGGGTTGCTACCTGATTAAATATAAGGACCTTCACGAAACTCAATTTTAAAATACCTACCTCTGGGTATTGTCTTCCTTTTTTATTTCGATTTGTTTTGCGGCTAACCATTCCTGTTAGAGGTCAGAACTGTGTTCACTCGGGTAAGGCCGGCAAAAGAATTCATGTTGTTTCTAAGTAACGGGAATGGATAAACGATTTTTCCACAACCCTTAATTACTACTTTATGAAAAAGTTTATGCTGTTTTCTGTTTTGTCGGTTACTCTTTTAATGACCAGTTCCTGCGAAAAGGTAAAAGACGCTTTATTCAAACCTTTTGAATCTCCTTTGAGTTTTGATGTTACGATTCCCGTGATCACCAGTACAACTGCCGAAGTAAGTATGGGTGAAACGGTAGTGCGTTATAACCTGGATAGTATTATCAAAAAGAATACGGGAGAAGTATTCGGATCTGATATTGTGGGAGCGATGTATATCAATGAGATCGGAATTCAATTGATGGATAACGATGCAAATAATAACCTCGGCAATTTTGAATATGTAAAATTATCTGTGTCATCAGGAAGTACACCGGCGGTGTTTGGTCCGTTTACGATGCCGGAAACAGCAAATTCAAGTGCAACTTTTTCTGTAACTAACGGAGCGAATATCAAACCTTACTTCAGTGGTTCCAATGTTTATTTTAAAATGGATGGTAAGGCGAATAAGGCTACCACAAAGACTTTGAGGGCGAGGGTAAGTGCGACGATCAGGTTTGAGAAATAAAAAATCCGCAGATAAAATTGCATTGTAAAGTTTCATTTAATTCAACATTGTACCATTTCCCATGAATGTGATTGGACATTTCAAAGCGATTTATCTGCGAGTAGAATTAAAAACAAAAAAATTCCTAAAACTAACTGTATGAGAAGTCTGATAGTATGTTTTCTGCTGATAGGAACAATGTTGCAGGTGACTGCGCAAAAATCCGCGGATAAAAACCTGGCACGTGTAAAGCGTGTCAATGGAGTAGAAGCCTATATTTTGTGTGAGCCGTTGAGGCCGTATGAAGTCGTGGTGGATGCGGGAACCGGATTTAAGGCTGAGTCGTTGCTTACTGGTGGACTGATCAATAAAAGTATTTCCGGAAGGGTAGAACAGTTTGTAAGAAACATCATGAAGCAGAATGCAAAGATTGATGCAGTAATTTATAGTGCGGGCAAACGGATTGTGGGTGTTGTGTTTACGGATGATGGAAATAAGAAAGAAGAAGGCCTGGCAAGGGTTTCAAGGATTATGGGTTACCATGTGTTTGTAATGAATGAGCCTGTAACTGACTATAGCGTTCTCAATAACAGGGGAGGAGGAATCAAGTGGAAGTCGCTCGTAACTGCCGGTGTGGTAAACAATTCCATTGAAGAAGATGTGCAGGAGATGGTAAAGAAGCTTCAGAACCGTGCAGCTGACGCGATGTTATTTGAGGGAGGAAAGGAAGGAATGACTATCATGTTCAAGAATTGATAATTTCCAAATTAGAAATCTAAGGCAGGTTTAAACTTCGTGGTGAATTTTTTAACCCGCCTTAACCAGCAACGTCCCCTCGCGAGAGGGGTTTGTTGTTGGGGGCTTTTTACAATTTTAATTTTGCGTATCTGCAGTTAAATAATTATAGACATCTAAATCAACTTCTTTTTGAAGTTTTAATTTCATTTGAACAATTGGGAGGGATTTTCCCTTATCATTTTTTTGAATAGTTTGAAAATGTTCAATCACTTTAACGTCTCCGAGAAAATAAAAATCAGGTTCATCTAAATTCTTTCTTACAAACAATGACATTCTAACTTCTCCATTAATAATTGGTTTCAATTCTTTACTATTTTTAGTTCTATTGGATCGAGACATCCATTGAAATTCATCCGTATTAATAAACGAGTCATGATATTTAATAGATGATTCAATGTCCTCATCCTTTTTATAGTTCACAAAAATAGGACATGTTCCATTTTTTACTTTATATCCGTAAAGAGTAGAAGTTTCATCTTCGCCCCAATTTAATATTCTGCAAACATCTTTTCGGGTATAACGATTGTATAAAAGAAAACCATGGTCAAATTCTTTAGAATTAACCTGACTTGCATAAATGAAAGAAGAATAATTAATGGAATCCTGAATAAATGATTTGGCCGAGTTAATAGATAATAAATTTAAAAGATCGTCATCTGGAAATAGTATGCCATCTTCTTCTTTAATTATTTTTCTTGGTTTTTTAATAAATTGAAAGTTGAGATTTCTAATACAGGATGAAATTGTAGCATACGATAAATGACCTCCGTAGTCTTTAAAGAAAATCTCTTTTATTTTTGATTTATGGATTTTTCCATTTTTGAGTATTTCATTTAAAATAATGACTTCTTCAATTCTTTTACCGTCAGCAATATGGAAAGAAAATAAATCAAGTATCTCTTTTGTTTCTACGGGGTATTCTTCAACTAAATTTTGATCTTGCGTTTTTAGGAAATTATAATAAGATTTATATTCTTGAACATATTGGAAGGGATCTCTAAATCCATGGTGTATAAAATCCATCATAGTTGGAGTTTGCCCTATTTTATTTTTTAGATTTATAAAATCTTTGACAAGCTCTTTTTTTGTTTGAAGATTTGATTGATTTATTGATTTAAGAATTGCTTCCTTAGTAACTCTATCAAAATTTATAGTTGAAGCTCCGGGGATCAGATTACTGCCATTACCAATATAGTTTCGTATTGTTTCTTTATTGTAGGTATTATCTCCGTAAAGAGCAATGGGAACAAGAAAATTGTTTTTATAGTTTCCAATAAAATCTATAACAGTTAGATAATCTTTATTTTCAGCCTTTCGCAGTCCACGTCCCAATTGCTGTACGAAAATTATTGCACTTTGCGTAGGTCTGAGCATTATGATTTGATTCACTTTTGGTATATCAATCCCTTCATTAAAAATATCTACTGTTATTATATAATCTATTTTTAGACTTAAGTCTTCTTGTTCTATTAATTCAATTGCCTTAATTCTTTCCTCTTCAGTAGACTGCCCAGTGAGTGCAATTGTTTTGAATCCTCTTAAATTCAATTTCTCCGATAAACTTATTGCTTCTTCTTTTCTACTACAAAATATCAACCCACGAACAATGCCTGAATCACAACTATAAAAATTGGCTTTTTCAATTATCCTGTTTATACGCTCTTCATCTACTAATTTGTCGAATGCTTCATCTTCCTGCAATAATTCTCCATTAACGGATATATCTCTCACCCCGTAATAATGAAATGTGCATAACATGTCTTCTTCGAGAGCCTGGTGAAGCCTTATTTCATAAGCGATATTATAATCAAATTGAGAAAAGATATCATACCCATCTAGTCTTTCGGGAGTAGCCGTCATGCCCAGTAAAAACTTAGGGGTAAAATACTCCAGGATTTTCTGGTAAGTATTTGCTGCAGATCGATGACTTTCGTCAATAATTATGAGTCGAAATGGTTCCTTGAAAAAATTTGTAAATGATTTTCTCTTGAAAGAGTTTGAACTGTTGAAAAAGTGAAATCTGCATTTAAGTCTCGGCTATCGCCACTATATAAGCCGTAGGTTTTGCTCTGTTCAAAAATTGCTTTGAAAGTTTCAAGAGATTTTTTAGCGATATTTTCCCTGTGGACTATGAATAAAAGTCTTTTAGGATTGAACATCCTTGCATCGAAGGCTGAAAGAAAGGTTTTTCCAGTTCCTGTTGCTGAAACTAAAATGCTTTTTGTTTTTCCTTCTGATCTAAGCAGTTGAAGATTTTCTAATGCCTTCTTCTGCATTTTGTTAGGTTGAAATATTTTGCCATTAAATGACTTAATCTCATGGGATCTAATAAAGGATTTAGTTCTAAAATATTCTTGTTTATAAAGCTTAAGAAATTCTTCAGTTACTAGAGTGGCATTTTCAAATTCTTTATCAAATTCCTGAAGAATATTTTTTGTAAGAATACCTTCTTCTTTTGCACTTATGGAAAGATTCCATTCCTTATTAATTGAAAGAGCATTGTGAGTAAGATTGCTACTCCCTACTATAAACTTCCAATGATTAGTTTTTTTGAATAAATATCCTTTAGCATGAAACTCTGCATTTTGGCTATCTTGAATTGCAATTCTGAGATCTATATTTTGTAGGCTTAAAATTCTTTGGAGTGCAATAGGTTGCGTAAAATTTTGATATTTTGATACAAGAATTCTTCCCTTAACGCCAATTTCTTCTAACTCTTTAAGAGTTTGAATTAAGGTGGCTACTCCACCATTAGTCACAAATGCCACTGAAAAAGCAAACTCTTCGCAAGTCTTTAATTCATGTATAATTGAACTTAGTACTTTCTTGGAGTATTTTTTGTCGTTTGTTAATAGTCTTGGACTAAAATCTGAATTGTGTGCATGGTTTTTATTTATTGCAGCAGCAATAAAACCATTATTCAAAAAATCATTAATTGACATAGGAATTTATAAGTTGATCTACAATGGGTACATCTGCAGCCGCCCAATCAAGACCATTAAGTTCATGTTGTGAAAGCCATTTGAAATCTACGTGTTCTTTAAGTTGTAAATCTTCATTTATTGATTTACAAGTAAATGCTTTCATTGTAATGCTAAAATCAGGATAATGGTGGGTAATTTCAGTAAAATATTTAAGGGCGTCTATTTTTAAATTTAATTCTTCCTTGATCTCACGTGTCAATGCTTCTTCATCTGTTTCATTAAATTCGATTTTTCCTCCTGGGAATTCATACTTATAAGATATGTAGTCATATTTGCTTTGGTTCCTCTGAACACATAGAATTTTATTATTTTGAATAATTATTGCCGCGACAACCTGATAATGTTTATTCATTTCCTATACAAACTTTTAGACCCATTTTGTTGTCCTAAACTACTTATCATTATTCAATAAACCAGGACTGTTCCATAAAGTTTTATTTCTCTGCACTTTCGAACAGCAATCCAAAACTGCAAATTGATAAAATGGAAAACATTGTCTATTGATTTTAAAACGGGCTTTCTATCATTTCCAAGTCCTATTACAAGTTTGCAATTTTCCATTTCTTAATTTATCAAGCCTGAAGTTTGATTTCTTTTCCGGATGCTCATGCGGAAGGGGTAATAAAGCAATAAATTTATAGGACGTCTTTCCTTCATCTTCCTAACTCTTCTCTTGCACTTCTTCCTTTCTCTTTCTATATTCCCATTCAATAAAAACCAACCGTGACTCCCAAACCAAAACGTTCCCATTTTTACGTGATCATGGGTTCAATCGCCCTGTTCGCCGTGATTGGCGGGTTCGCTACCACTTTTATTTTGCCGGTATCACGGGGGACCTTTAAAGCGCCCTTCGTAATTTACCTGCATGGTGCGCTTGCATTATCATGGGTGTTACTGTTTTTATTTCAAAGCGTCGTGCTGCATTATTATCCTTTCAAAATTCACAAAGCTGTTGGTAAGCTGGGATTGTTCATTGCAATCGCCGCTGCCATCACACTTATTCCCGTCGGCAAATACCAGGTCGATAAAGACCTTGCAAACGGATTGGGTGAAACAGCTAAATCCACCATCCTGGGAATGTTTACATCCGGCATCCTGTTTCTTTCCCTGGTCTTTGCGGGAATCTATTACCGTAAAAAACCTCAGGTCCATAAAAGATTATTATTAATCGCCACTCTGTTTTTTATCTGGCCCGCATGGTTTCGCTTCCGCCATTATTTTCCTTCCGTTCCCCGCCCTGATTTCTGGTTCGGAGTTGTATTATCTGATCTTTTCATCATAGCTGCTATGATCCGGGAGAAAATTGTTTTCAAAAAAATTCACCCGATATTGCTATGGGTCGGCAGCTTCATCATACTTGAAAATGTAACTGAAGTTTTACTCTTCGACTCTTATTACTGGAGAATCCTGTCCGGAAAAATCCTCGGATTATTCCCCGGCTGAATTTTAAAAATTCTTCACCCCCTTGTTTATTTAATTATTCCTGACGATCTATTTACCGTATCTTAATATCTGAAAACATTATAATTCTTTAAATGGGTTAATATCCTGCTATAATTCATTAATAAACGGATAGCCTAACCGATGAGCAGGGGTTAGTTTTGACGCAGCTAATTATCAAACTATGATTAAAATAAACTGGAAAGGTGTTTATCCTGCAGTCCTGACTCCATTCAACCAGGACGAATCAATCGATTTCGCAACCTTCAACCTCAATACCCAGGCTCAATTGGACGCCGGTGTCGATGGGATCATCCTCGGTGGATCATTGGGAGAAGCGAGCACACTGGTGAATGCTGAAAAAAATGACTTGCTTGTCTATGCAAAAGAGATCACACAGAATAGAGTTCCTGTGATCATGAACATCGCAGAACAGGCTACCAAAGCTGCCGTTCAGGCTGCCATCGATGCGGAATCATATGGTGCGGATGGTTTGATGCTCCTGCCTCCCATGCGCTATAAAGCTGATGATGCCGAAACCGTTCAGTTCTTTAAAGATGTTGCTTCCAGCACTTCTCTTCCCATCATGTTGTACAACAATCCCGTTGATTACAAGATCATGATCACACTCGAAATGTTTGAAGAATTATCACAGGTAAACAATATAACTGCTGTCAAGGAATCAACCCGCGATATTTCAAATGTAACGCGCATGCATAACCGCTTTGGTGACCGCTTCAAAATACTTTGTGGTGTTGATCCACTTGCAATGGAAAGCCTTGTAGCCGGTGCAGATGGATGGGTTGCCGGACTCGTTGATGCATTCCCTCGTGAAACCGTTGCTATCTATCGACTGGTTAAAGCTGGTCAGTATGCTGAAGCATTGAAGATTTATCGCTGGTTCATGCCTTTACTTGATCTTGATATTCATCCCAAACTGGTTCAATACATCAAACTCGCTGCTCAAAGTACCGGCATCGGAACGGAATATGTTCGCAGGCCACGTTTATTATTGACAGGTGAAGAACGTTCTTCAGTTTTGAAAGTGATCAATGATGCACTGAGTAACAGACCGCAATTACCGGATTATCTCAACTTACAATCTACTGAAGTATGGTCCATGGAAGCAATGTAATCGGATATAAATTCAGCAATGAAGGAGATGAAACGCTGCAGTCATTCAGTACAGTTACCGGTAAACTCCTTCCCGAAGTCTTTACAAAAGCAACTAAAAGTGAAGCGCTGGAAGCTATAGCTAAAGCGAAGTCGGCATTCGGTTTATTCAGGAATACAACTCCGGAAGAACGCGCGGTTTTTCTTGAAACTATTGCTGAAGAAATTCTCGCTTTGGGTGATGAACTCATTGAACGTACAATAATTGAAACAGGTCTTACACAACAACGTTTGACCGGGGAAAGAGGCCGCACGGTTGGACAATTAAAACTATTTGCATCACTGCTTCGGGAGGGATCATGGGTAGATGCAGTAATCGATACAGCTCTTCCCGACAGAACTCCCCTGCCAAGAGCCGATCTCCGGAAAATGAATCAACCGCTGGGTGTTGTGCTGGTATTTTCTGCCAGTAATTTTCCTTACGCTTTTTCTACTGCGGGTGGCGATACTGCCTCTGCACTTGCTGCAGGTTGTCCTGTAATTGTAAAAGCACACAGTTCTCATCTCGGTACAAATGAAATGATTGCAGGTGCTATTCAGCGTGCTGCTTCAAAATGTAATATGCCTGATGGGGTTTTTTCTTCGCTTATTGGTGAGGGTGAGACGCTTGGACAAATGCTTGCAAAACATCCCGATATAAAAGCAATTGGTTTCACCGGTTCTTTTCGCGGCGGTATGGCACTTTACAAAGTTGCTGTCAATGAACGAAAAGCTCCTATCCCGGTTTATGCGGAAATGAGCAGCATCAACCCGGTGATCGTATTACCGGGAAAAATTAAACAGGCTACAGATAAACTGGCGACCCAACTTGCAGGCTCTATTACATTAGGAGCCGGACAGTTTTGTACCAATCCGGGTTTGATTTTTATCCTGGAAGATGATACTACGAATTTGTTTTTGGAAAAACTTTCTTCCTTAATGAAGGAAACTCCAAAGGCCACGATGCTGAACAAATCTATTTGTAATAGTTATAATAAGAATGTTCAAAAACTTTCGCAGTTAAGTGAGGTTCGAACACTGGTGATGCAAAATGAAAATGAGGAAAGCTATTCAGCTTCCGCCATGTTGTTTGAAGTCGATGCGTCCTATTTCATATCAAATCCTGAATTACAGGAAGAAGTATTTGGTCCGAGTTCACTCATCGTGCGATGCAAAAATGTTTCAGAACTTGAAGATGCAATAGTTTCAATGCATGGTCAGCTTACCGGAACCATCATGGCAACTGAAGAAGACCTGGAAGACTTTTCTGATTGGATTCCTGTATTAACTGAACGAGTTGGTAGAATAATTTACAACGGTGTTCCTACCGGTGTTGAAGTTTGTCACGCAATGGTGCATGGCGGACCATTCCCTGCAACAACCGATCTGCGAAGTACCTCTGTTGGTGCAGATGCGATCAAACGTTTTGTACGACCGGTATGTTACCAGGATTGTCCGCAGGAATATTTACCTGAAGAATTAAAGAATGATAATCCATCGGGCATCATGCGAAAAATAAATGGAGAACTGACAAGAGAACCTGTAATGAAATGATTTAAGCATCTGGTTAATGATGAGAAGCCTTTAAAAATCAGCGCAAATTGAATGATGCTTTTTTAATTCGCAAATAGTATTAACTCTTATATGGCTTCGAAGAAATTTTTTTGTGTTGATGCACATACCTGTGGTAACCCGGTTCGGTTAGTAGCAGGTGGCGGACCGTTATTGAATGGTTCTGACATGATGGAGCGTCGGCTTCATTTTCTTGCTGAGTTCGATTGGATTCGTAAGGGACTGATGTTTGAACCACGCGGTCACGATATGATGAGTGGAAGTATTCTTTATCCGCCTTCCGATCCACAAAATGATATCGGTGTTTTGTTTATTGAAACCAGTGGCTGTCTTCCCATGTGCGGTCATGGTACAATTGGTACAATCACGATTGCGATAGAAGAAGGATTGGTAACGCCAAAAAAACCCGGTCAGCTTCGTATGGAAGCGCCTGCAGGACTGGTATTAATCGAATATAAACAGGAAGGAAAAAAAGTGAAGTCGGTGAAGCTCACCAACGTAAAATCATTTCTTGCAGCAGAAGATCTGGAGATCGAATGTCCTGATCTGGGCCCGATAAAATTTGATGTTGCTTACGGTGGAAATTTTTATGCGATCGTAGATCCGCAGGAAACATTTATTGGACTTCAAAATTATACTGCCGATCAGTTGATTTCATGGAGTAGGGTTTGTCGCGACCGGATCAATGAAAAATATCAATTCATTCATCCTGAAAATGAACATATCAAAGGATGCAGTCACATGATGTGGACCGGTGCTACAATTGATTCAAATTCCACTGCACGCAATGCAGTTTTTTATGGTGATAAGGCAATTGATCGTTCTCCTTGTGGAACAGGAACTTCTGCAAGAATGGCACAGTGGTATAGTAAAGGAAAATTGAAAAAAGGGGATGACTTCATTCATGAAAGTATTATCGGTTCAAAATTCACTGGTCGGATTGAAGAAGTCACCACAATAGGAGACAAGCCGGCAATAGTTCCGAGTATAGAAGGTTGGGCGATCGTTACGGGATACAATACGATCATCATTGATGACGATGATCCTTATGCGCATGGATTCCAGGTAATTTAAATTTAAGATCATTAAAATGCTTTCATGAAAGCGGTAGTTATTGGTGGTGGTATCATTGGTTTGTGTTCTGCTTATTATTTGTGCAAGGAAGGTTGGGAGGTAACTATTGTAGATAAATCCGATTTGTCTGATAATTGTTCTCACGGAAATCTCGGCATGGTAGTGCCAAGTCATTTTGTTCCGCTGGCAGCACCTGGAATGGTAGCGCAGGGAATAAGATGGATGTTCAACAGTCACAGTCCGTTTTACGTAAAGCCTTCTTTAAATCCCTCATTGGTTAACTGGGGATTGAAATTTCTAAAAAGTGCAACTGTAAAGAATGTAGAGAATTCAGCTTTACCACTTCTTCAGATCAATAATTACAGCAAAGATTTGTACGAGCAAATGCTGCAGCAGCCTGGCTTTGACTTTGCCTATGAAAGGAAAGGCATCCTGATGTATTACAAAACGGAAAAGACTGGTGAAGAAGAAGTGCATCTGGCAGAAAAGGCGCGCAGTTTGGGTTTGAATGTATCCGCGTTGGATAAAAAAGAAGTCCAATTACTTGAGCCGGGATTATCACTTGATATTTTGGGTGCGGTACATTATCAGTGCGATGCACATCTTGCTCCGCAAAAACTGATGCAGCAACTGATGAAAAACCTTCAGGGAAAAGGAGTTGTATTCGAGACAAAAACTTCCGTAACATCAGTTGCGAAAGAAGGAAATAAGATCACGAAGATCATAGCGGGTGATAAAGAAATTAAAGGAGATGTTTTCGTGTTTGCAAACGGATCATGGTTGCCACAGCTTGCGAAGTTAGCAGGAATAAATATTCCGCTGATGCCTGGTAAAGGTTATTCAATCACTTATGAACAACCACGACAAAAACTGAATGTCCCCGCAATTCTTTGTGAAGCGCGTGTAGCCATTACACCCATGAATGGTAAGATGCGTTATGGCGGTACGATGGAAATTGCACCCGTCAATGATCAGGTCAACATGAATCGAGTGCAGGGAATTATAGAATCAGTCAGCAAATATTTTCCGGAGATCCGATTGGCTATGCCTGAGAAAAAAGATGTCTGGTTTGGATTTCGTCCCGTTTCCCCGGATGGCTTACCATACCTGGGTTACAGCGATAAAATGAAAAACCTGATCATCGCTGGTGGGCATTCAATGATGGGTTTAAGTCTGGGACCGGCAAGTGGGAAGATAGTAACAGATCTTGCAAATCAGCGTAAGACTGAAATTGAAATATCGGCATTTAATGCTAACCGGTTTTCTTAGGAGATGTTGTAACTAAAAGGAAAATCTTTATTCCAAATTTGAAAAAGATGATGACGAATAAAATGAAGATGATGGCGGATGCAATGAAGATGAGGGCCGGTACAATGAAGTCAGATAAATCTCCAAAGAATATGCATCAGAAACATTTCAACATTTTGATTTTTGCTTTGTGTTTGTTCGTTGTTCCTTCAGCAAACGGACAATCAAAGGAAGAATATGTTCCCTGCCAGGAAATGCCTTCGATCATGTTGCAGTTTGAAACGGATCACCAGGCAATCAAACGATTTTATACACCTGCCACCGGCAATACTTTTCGTAATGAAGGATTGGAGCTTGCTATCAATTCGCCTGAGATGCGGTCGAGGATGACAGTTTTGTATAATGACTACCTGCAAAGACTGGGTAAAATTTCTTTCACCAATTTACCGCAGGAATGTAAGGTCGATTATATACTTTTTAAACGCGATGTTACAAAAGCATTAAACGATGTTGCCCAGGAGGAAATCGAATACAACAAGATCAAAAACTGGATTCCTTTTGCCGATAGAATTTATGCGCTTGAAAAGTCCCGTCGCAGAGGGATTCAGCTCAATGCAGAGCTTGTATCTAAAGAATGGGCATTCATCATTTCTGAAATTTTATTATTACAGGGAAAAATAAAAGAAGAGAAAAATCTTTCTTCAGAAAATATTTACACACTGTCGGAAGCTGTGGAAGGATTGCGGAAAGCTTCTGCCAGTATTTATGAATTCTATAATGGCTATGATCCAAAATTTACCTGGTGGGTAAGTTCCTCCTACAAAGGTCTTGATACTACTTTGCGCAATTATGGTAAGGCTGTAAAAAGTTTGTCTTCAAAATTTGTTGCGCAGGATAAAAGCGGAATAGTTGGTCAGCCTGCAGGTCGGCCGGCCTTGGTTCGACAATTAGCCTATGAAATGATTCCTTACAGTCCTGAAGAACTGATTGAAATTGCAAATCGTGAATTCGCCTGGTGTGATAAAGAATTGCTCAAAGCTTCTGCAGAAATGGGATTTGGCAATGACTGGAAAGCTGCGCAGGAAAAAGTCAAGAACAGTTTTGTTGAACCGGGAAAACAGCCCGAAGCCATTCTTAAATTATACAATGAGTCGATTGACTTTTTAAAGAAAAATAATCTCATCACTATTCCTCCCATTGCAGAAGAAACCTGGGGGATGATGATGATGTCTCCGGAACGACAACTGGTCAATCCGTTCTTTTTGGGAGGGAATGATATCATCATTTCTTATCCGACAAATACCATGAAAGAGGATGACCGGATGATGAGCATGCGCGGAAACAATCCCCATTTTTCAAGGGCTACGGTTCACCATGAATTAATTGCGGGCCACAATCTTCAGTTCTTTATGAACAGGCGTCATCGCACGTATCGGAATTTCGATACACCTTTCTGGATGGAAGGCTGGGCATTGTACTGGGAGTTATTGTTATGGGATATGGAATTTCCTCAGGGTCCGGAAGACCGCATAGGCATGTTGTTCTGGCATATGCACCGTTGTGCAAGAATCATTTTTTCCCTGAATTACCACATGGGAAAATGGACTCCACAGCAGTGTATAGATTTTCTCGTAGAAAGGGTAGGACATGAGCGTGCAAATGCTGAAGGGGAAGTTAGAAGATCGTTCACAGGAAGATATCCTCCGTTATACCAGTTGGCCTACTTAACGGGGGGTCGACAGTTTAATGCGCTCAAAAAGGAACTGGTCGACAGTAAAAAAATGACCTACCGGGAATATCATGACGCAGTGATGAAACTCAATTCCATGCCTGTTGAAATGATCCGTGCAATTCTAACCGATCAAAAATTGACAGAGGATTATAAAACGAATTGGAAATTTTATACGTCGAAAGATGTAGAAGGAAAACAGTATTGATGAAAGTCTTGTCGTTCACTATACCGGCTTCGCAGGATAAAACCATTTTGGTACAGGAAGATATACTTCCATCCTTTTATCCATTCCTTCATCGTCATGAAGAAATTCAGTTAACGATGATCATTAAGGGCGAAGGAACGTTGGTGGTAGGAAAGAATATGCATGCTTTCACAAAGAACCAGATCTTTCTGATTGGCGCGAATATGCCGCATGTGTTTAAAAATGATGAAGTTTTGTCGGAAGATGGAAGTGAAATCGGAACACATGCACTAACTGTTTTTTTTAATCCAAAAGGTAAGCTCACATCTTTTTTTAGTTTGCCTGAACTGAAAAATGTTAATACGTTTTTCGAAAGCAATTCCAGTGGATTTCAAATTCCAACTGAAAGGTTTGAAGAGTTTTCAACGCGCATACTGCAGATTAAAGATGCGGTTGGAATTGAACAGTTAATATACTTTTTCCAGTTACTTCAATCGATATGTTCATTGGATAATATTGCTCCGCTGACTACCAATATTGAATCAAAGGATTTCAGTGATAAGGAAGGAGTCCGGATCAGTACGATCTATAATTATGTAATGCAGCATTATCATCGGGAAATCACGCTGGAAGAAATTGCGGCCGCTGCTTTCATGACTCCGCCTGCGTTTTGCAGGTATTTCAAAAAACATACGGGTGTTACATTTGTGACTTTTTTGAATGACGTAAGAATCAATGAAGCCTGCAAAAAGTTATTGGGAGGCAAATATGAAAGTGTTGCAGAGGTTGCCTATCATACAGGGTTCAACAGCATCACAAATTTTAATAGGGTTTTTAAAACTTCTGTAGGGAAAAGTCCGAGAGAGTATGCGGCTGAATTTTTCCGGAAGGTTAGTTAAATTTTGTAAAGACCTGGAAGCAAGTTTAATTATGGAACTCGAAGCAAAGTCATTTAATAATACCCGAAGCAGATTAATATAAAGACAATTGATTTGGGGCAGTATCAGGAGTAATTCAAAATAAAATCTAGTTCAAAATGATCAGTAATATATTTCGGAAGCTCCTTTTAATCGTTTTCTTTACGCAATTGTATTACGTTATTCATGCACAAAACGGCGACCAGGTGCTTGATGGGATCGGGGAGACAGGAATGATTGCCCGGTATGTTTTCAACGGAGATTTAAAAGACTGGTCAAGAAATAATCTTCATGCAAGATCAGGCGGTTCTGAATTAAAATATGAGGATGATCAACGATTCGGGAAAGTGTTATCCCTTGATGGAAGCGTTAATTCATTTGTGGAAATCCCATCAGGAGTTTTATCCAATGCAGAATCTATCAGTATTTCAGGATGGTTATTACTTCGTTCAAATCAACCCGGGCAGGTTGTTTTTGATTTCGGAAAAGATAGTACAATTCATTTTTTTCTATCCCCGGTTACTCACGCTATACCAGCGAAGAAATGGGTTCACTTTGTAATGGTATTGGATGTTGCTTCAAAAAAAGCGGTCACCTATATAGATAATAAAGTTGCAGGTGAAGTAGCTCTCAAATCTTCAGACCTTAAAGCATTTTTATCATTTAGCTCAGGTAGTAAAAATAGTAATGGTTCAGATGGTAATAAGAATTTCAGCCACAGCCATAGGACTGTATTTTATATAGGCAAATCATTGAAATCCGCAAATGCAAATTTAAATGCATTGCTTCATGATCTCCGCATATACAGGATTGCCTTAAATAAAAATCAGGTAGCAGGAATTTATCGCAATGCGGGAAACGATGCAAGTCAGAGTACTGTAAATACAACCTCTAAGAAACAGGAGGAACTGCAACATTTCAGCACTTCGGAATCACAGCTTTATCATGCATATTTATTAAAGGTTCCGGATGTAAGAGTAGAAACCGCTGTAGGAAATTTGCCGAAGCTTCCTGCATATATACCGGCTATGTACCGTAAAGGATTCAAGGGTTCGAAGGTCAGGGTAATCTGGCCATCTGATACCAGTAACGCTTCGGTGTTGAAGGCCGGGACTTATTCTGTAACAGGTAAGATAGCAGGAACGGATTTCCGGCCAAAAGCAGTTATAACAATAAAGGAAACAACTCCACAGTCTTCTCCAAAATTAAAGCTTGAAAGTTTTGGTTTAAACCAGGTTATGCTCCAACAGGATGTAAACGGACGTAATTCCAAGTTCATGGAGAATCGCGATAAGTTTATCAATACGCTTGCTGATACGGATCCAAATTCTTTTCTCTATATGTTCCGGCATGCGTTCGGACAAAAACAACCCGATGGTGCAAAGCCATTGAGTGTATGGGACAGTCGTGATACGAAATTACGAGGCCATGCTACCGGTCATTACCTTTCTGCAATTGCCCAGGCCTATGCAGGTACAGGGTATGATAAAAAGTTGCAGGAAAAATTCTCCGGAAAAATGGAGTGCATGATTGATGCACTGTATGATTTGTCGCAATTATCCGGCAATCAAAAAGAGCCGGGAGGTTCCTTTGTTTCAGATCCTGCGTTGATTCCTGTTGGTCCCGGTAAATCAACTTATAATTCTGATTTGAGTGATGAAGGAATCCGAAATGATTACTGGAATTGGGGAAAGGGTTTTATCAGTGCATATCCTCCCGATCAGTTTATTATGTTGGAGAAGGGTGCGAAATATGGCGGACAGGTTCACCAGGTCTGGGCGCCCTATTACACGCTGCATAAAATTATGGCAGGACTGCTGGATGTATATGAGCTGAGTAAAAATAAAGATGTGCAGTCTTCTCCCCAAATAGTTTCCACCCGCAAAAAAGCTTTGGAAATTGCAGAAGGAATGGGCGATTGGGTCTATGCACGATTGAGTAAAGTTCCGACAGACACACTGATAAAAATGTGGAATACATACATCGCCGGTGAGTATGGAGGAATGAATGAAGTGATGGCCCGACTGTACAGGATTACAGGAAAGCAGCATCATCTCATGACTGTAAAATTATTCGATAATATCAGGGTATTTTTTGGAGATGCAAAGCATACACATGGACTTGCCAAGAATGTTGATCTCTTCCGTGGGTTACATGCAAATCAACATATACCGCAAGTTGTAGGAAGTATTGAAACGTATCGTGTTTCAAATGATCCTGAATATTATAAAGTAGCGGAAAACTTTTGGGAGAAGATTGTTCAGGATTACAGTTATAGCATTGGTGGAGTGGCGGGTGCGCGCAATCCTGCAAATGCAGAGTGTTTTATTCGTGAGCCGGGAACCATTTATGCAAATGGATTTTCACCGGATGGACAAAATGAAACCTGTGCAACCTATAACATGCTGAAGTTGACAGGGAATTTATTTTTGTTTGATCAGCGTGCAGAGCTGATGGATTATTATGAGCGGGGATTGTACAATCATATCCTTGCTTCGGTTGATGAGAACAGTCCGGCAAATACCTATCATGTCCCGCTGAATCCCGGTGCTGTAAAACAATTTGGAAATGCTGATATGACCGGGTTCACGTGTTGTAACGGAACTGCGATTGAGAGCAGTACCAAACTTCAGAATACTATTTACTATAGAAGTATAGAGAACGATGCGTTGTATGTAAATCTGTTTGTTCCGTCGACGCTTAATTGGGATGAAAAGAAGATCAGGATAGAACAGAGAACAAACTTTCCGAAAGAGGATCAAACGCAAATTATCATTAAGGGAAATGGAAAGTTTGATCTGCATGTTCGCGTACCATCATGGGCAACAAAAGGATATTTTGTAAAGATCAATGGAGAACAACAAAAACACGATGCGAAGCCGGGCAGTTATCTGAAATTAAGCAGGACCTGGAAAGACGGAGATGTAATAGAATTGAAAATGCCTTTCAGTTTTCACCTCGAACCGGTGATGGACCAGCAAAATATTGCAAGTTTATTTTATGGACCTGTATTACTGGCAGCGCAGGAATCAGAACCAATGAAAGAATGGAGAAAGATCACCCTGGATGCAAAGGATTTGGGTAAGTCGATCAAAGGCGATCCTTCTCAATTAGAATTCAGAATTGATGAGGTTTTGTTTAAACCTTTTTATGAAACCTATGGACGTCATTCTGTTTATCTGGATGTGAGGTTGAGGTGAAATTTAAAGTGGTTGGGTTAATTCAAAAAATAAATTTTCCATTTCTAAATAGATAATAAAAAAATTTATAAACTATGTATTATTATTAAAAATATTTAGTTTCTTTGGTAGCAAACGCTGCTAATGTTTCGATTGCTATTTTTCATTGTTTGTCTTGTCGGGCATATTCACCTGTATGGTCAGAATAGATCGATTCTTGTTGCCGGCAATGCTGATAATGATATCGTAGTCCTTCTTAGAGAAAACAAGATCCCCTACAAGTTATTCTCCAGTCCCGACCAGGCTATTGCCAAAGCAAAACATAAAGATGCATTGCTGTTGCTGGCCGATAACTATCCTTCACAAAAAGTTGCCTTAAGTTCAAAGTCGCATCGCAGAATCAAGCAGAAAAACCTTCATGTTTTTATAGAATATCCTGAGGCTGTACCGGGTGCAGAGCTGTCTGCTGGTACGCAAAAGATTGTTCTCGAGCGGGGAATTATCAATAGCAGCCGGATAAAAGGGGTTGACTCTTTAAGTCTATTGGCGATTCATGATCACACTTTTATTCCAGCCACAGTAATTAATTCACATATCCTGTTGGGTAAAGTCGCAGGATTCAAAAAGGCGGATTATGGAATTGATGATACAAAAACTTACCCGCTGTTATTTAGCCAGTCTCCTTATCTAGTTAGTACTACAAAAATCAGTGATGTTATCAGCTCCCGTTTCGGACCTGCCAATTCATGGATGAATGTTTGGAATTTCATTCTGAAGGAGCTGGCACTTTCTGAACATTATCAGTTTAAAAAATGGGTGGCTGATGTTAAGCCTCAGTTTACAAAAGAGGAAAAGTTGCCATCTTCTTCCTATCAATCAGCTATTCAAAATGGAGCTGATTGGTTTTATAAGGCAAAATTCTTTATTCATCCTCAATGGGTAGATACTTTTCAGCGCCGAACTAAAAAGAACGGGGAGCATGTGGTTTTTCCCGGTCCCACTGAAACCATGCCCGTGGGCGATGGAAGCCTGGGACTTCTTGAAGGACATGCATCCTATATCTTATCAGATGGGTCACAGCCCTACAGGTGGTGGTTGAGGGGCGATTGCCAGGCTGAAGTTGCCTGGGCTCTAAGTGCCTCATCAAATTTCCTCGGAGGTGATCCGCAGTATAAAAAAACGGCAGAAAACCTACTTACATACCTCTACAAAACTTCCAATTTAAGAGCAGGAGAGCGCAATGATCCGAAAAGTCCTTCATTCGGACTGATTGGATGGGCTACCACAGATCCTGATGCTTATTATGGTGACGATAACGCGCGGGCCATTCTGGCCACCATTGGCGCAGCTATGAATCTGAAAAGCAAAGAATGGAATCCTTACATCCTCGAAGCTATTATCGGCAATTTCAGGACAACCGGCAAAAAAGGATTCAGAGGGCCCTGGTTCAGAGATGCAGCCATGCAAAAAACGACCTGGCAGTCATTGGCAGACAGGGATATTGTAAATGTTCACCCTCATTACGAATCCTGGTTATGGGCATGCAACCTGTGGCTTTTTGATAAAACCGGTTATGAGCCGCTGCTGAAGAAAACTCACGAAGCGATCCAGATTACAATGGCCGCCTATCCAAAATGGAAATGGACTAATGGAATTCAACAGGAACTGGCAAGAATGGTATTGCCCCTGGCATGGCTTGTACGGGTGGAGGATACGCCACAACACCGGGAATGGCTCGATATCGTAGTAAAAAAGCTGGTAGCAGATATGGATAATAGCGGGGCAATTGCCGAAAAACTAGGCATGAAGGGCCTCGGCCGCTACGACCGCATAGCTTCCAACAAAGAGTATGGTACCAAGGAGGCACCCCTGATTTCAGAAAATGGTGACCCTGTTGCTGATATGCTGTATACCTGCAATTTTGCGCTTTTTGCTTTACACGAGGCTGCAGCTGCTACAGGAAATGAATCCTATACTAATGCTACAAAACGACTTGCAGATTTCCTTATAAGGATCCAGATCAGCGCTCCCAAACACCCTGATCTGAATGGTGCCTGGGTTCGGGCTTTTGATTTCAATCAATGGGAATACTGGGCTTCCAACGCTGATTCAGGTTGGGGACCATGGGGTACACTTACCGGATGGACTCAAAGCTGGATAATGAATGGACTCATGCTGTTTGATAATAAACAATCCTTTTGGGATCAGACGGCTCAAACATTTAAAAATGAAACATTTAAAAAACAGGCCAATGAGAAAATTTCTTCCATGATGCCAGAACCCACCAACTAATTTTTGCGACCCAAATAATAAAAAATATGAACAGAAACCTGATTGTTTGCCTTTGCTGCATTCTAAGCATTGCATTAATGCGATGTAAACCGGATGACGTGGTAATTCCCGTTGGTCAACCTTCCACTCCGGCTACCATTTCACACCTGAGAAAGGTTCAATTAGACAACTTCCAAAGTTTTGGAACGACGGCCATCAAGGGAGTTGTTATATCAGATATTGACGCAGGCAATATCGAGGATAATCTTATAATAGTGCAGGAAGAAGGAAGGGATGCTGCCATCATTCTGGAACTGTCAGAAAAAAATACACTGGCGGTGAACACTGAAGTATTGATAGATTTAAGCGGCAGTGACCTGGTCGAAGAAAATGGGGAGCTGAAGATTAAAAATATTGCTGCAGACAAGATAAAACCTACCGGAAGAACTGTTTCCATCGCCCCTAAATCAACCAACATTTCATCCATTTCTGCAGAAGCAACATATTGGGGACCTATTCTTGTAAGGCTGGAAAATCTGGCCTTAACCGGCGGGGAGGATGGTTTCATGAATGGTCTGGTTAGTTTAAATGACGGCATTGCATCACTGAATACACAGTTCCGTAATTCTTCCATATTCTCTTCGGAAGAACTGCCTGAGATTGCACAAACTTATATAGGCATTGTTCGCGTGAATAATGAAAACATCTTCATCAATCCAAGGAATATAGATGATGTGCTGGCACTTGCCAACGAAACCATTGAGGATTTTGAAATGGCTTCAAGTTCAAATTATGATGTTAAATCCCTGGTATTCAAAACCGGTTCCTGGATAATTGATGGCGGCATCACAGCCGGTACCAGTGCGGATCTAAAAACCGGCGCTCAAAGTATAAGACTGCAGGGTTCAACTACCAATGAAAAGCGGAAAGGCATTCTTGCCATGGAATTTGATCTACAGGGGGTAAAAAATATCCGGGTTTCACATGGCATTTACCCTGCGGCTGCTGAAACTTCCAATGTCAATCCGACAACTTTAGATGTTGAGGTCTCCAAAGATGGGGGTGCTACCTATACCCTGCTAAAACAACTGGTAGTGGATATTAAATCAACAGTCCTTATCACAGACGAAATAGAAGTCAAGGCTGGTAAAACAGAAAATATCAGGATCAGGATCGTAAACTCTTCCCTGCCTTTTGCTAATAATAACCGGGCTCGAATCAATATTGATGATATCGTTTTTGAATACTAACTGCCATGAGAAAAAATAATTTTTTAGTTTATACACTGCTTGTTTTATGTCTGGTCTGGAACCAGATTTCATTCGCCGGTCAACAGCAGGACCGATGGAATATCAGCGGAACTGTGGTATCTCAGGAAAAGGAACCTTTGAAAGGTGTCTCTATCAGCCTGAAAGGTTCTTCAATTGCTTCAACAACAGATGATGAAGGTCGTTTTCAGATGATGGTTCCTCCTGCAAATGGAGAGTTGGTCCTTACATATGTTGGCAAAAAGGAAAAAACTGTTCGTTTCACAGGGCCCGGAGCATTGCAGATCACCCTGGAGGATGAAGCTGGCCAGATGGCGGAAGTTATGGTCGTGGGATACGGAACTCAGAAAAAAGAAAACCTAACAGGTGCGGTCGATCAGGTAAAGGCAGATGCCTTTCTGAATCGACCTATATCAAATTTGTCACAGGGGCTTCAGGGGGTATTACCAAACCTTAACCTGACCCCGGCTGATGGAAAACCAACCCAATCTCCGGCCTTCAACATACGTGGCGCCACTTCAATTGGCCAGGGTGGCAACGCCCTGGTTCTCATTGATGGAGTTGAAGGAAATCCTGCACTTTTAAATCCAAATGACGTTGAAACAGTTTCCATTCTTAAAGATGCAGCCTCTGCCTCTATCTATGGTGCACGGGCAGCTTTTGGTGTTGTATTGATTACAACCAAAAAGCCCACAAAGGACAAAGTGCAGGTTACTTACAGTAGTAATTATGCCATTAAAACACCTACAACCCTTCCCGAATTTGTTACTGACAGTTACCAATGGGCTACATTGTTCAATGAGGCGTTTTCCAGTTGGAACAACTATGCAAGCACTCCTCAGAACGTAAATAAAACAATGCGGTTTTCACAGGAATATCTGCAGGAATTGAAAAGACGATCAGAAGATCCTTCTCTCCCAAAGGTTGAAGTAGACCCGGTTACAGGTGAATATGTTTACTATGATAACCATAACTGGATGGATGATCTCTATAAAAAAGCAACTTTCTCAACTGATCAGAATCTTAGTATTACAGGGGGCAGTGAAAAGGTAAGCTTCTTTTTATCCGGCCGTTATTTAAGTCAGCCGGGATTATTTAAGTATAATTCAGATGATTATAAAACCTACAGCTTCAGGGCAAGAGGTACCGTTCAGGTGACACCCTGGTTATCGATAGATAACAACCTTAATTTTTCAAATGTTTTATATCATACTCCTCTCAATGTAGGTGAAGGTGGAGGTATCTGGAGAAATATTGTTGCTGAAGGTCATCCTATGGCACCTATGTTTAATCCTGATGGTACACTTACTCATTCAGCTGCCTATACGGTAGGGGATTACTGGTATGGAAGAAACGGAATGGATTATGACCGCAACGTTTTCCGTAATACGACCAGCCTTGCCACAAATTTCTTCAATAATACCTTGCGGATCAAAGGTGACTTTACCTATCAGACCAGCAACAACAATGAAAAAAGAATCAGGGTGCCTGTTCCGTTCAGCAGGAGCCCGAATGTAATTGACTATGTAGGACTGGCCTTCAATGATATTCGACAGATCTACAGGAGTACGGAATATATGGCTTCGAACCTTTATGGAGAATATGAAAATACAATCAACAAAAAGCACCATTTTAAAGTGCTTGGGGGTTTCAACTACGAATTAAGTACCTATAAAAGATTAGGAGCTGAACGTAATGGATTGATTTATGAGGACGCTACTGATATGAACCTGGCTTTGGGTGATGCCATTGCGGCAACGGGAGGCTATGAGCAGTGGAATGTAATGGGAAGCTTTTTCAGGCTTAATTACGATTTTAAAAGCAGGTACCTGTTAGAAGTTAATGGCAGGTATGATGGTTCTTCCAAATTTCCTTCCAATGAAAGATTTGCATTTTTCCCTTCAGTATCAGCCGGATGGAGAATTTCCGCAGAACCGTTCTGGAATGTATCTCCTTCTCTGGTATCAGATTTAAAGGTCAGGGCTTCTTATGGTTCATTGGGAAATGGGAACATTGGTTCCTATGTTTTCCAGGAGCAGATGATGCTTAACCGCTCCTCAAGAATCCTTAATGGATTACAGCCATCTTATACGACCAGTCCGGGTGTAATTCCTGCGGGACTTACCTGGGAAACGGCCACAACTTCCAACCTGGGTCTGGATCTGGGAATGTTCAGAAACAAACTTACCATCACAGGTGAAGTTTATATCCGTAAGACGATTGATATGTTTACTTCCGGAGTAGAGCTTCCGGCTGTATTCGGAGCCGGTTCCCCACGCGGCAACTATGCAGACCTTGAAACAAAAGGATTTGAATTATCTGTAGGATGGAGAGATATGTTCACCCTGGGAGCACGCCCCTTAAATTATAATGTCAGGGTAGTTGTTTCAGACAATGTATCAACGATTACTAAATACAATAACCCTGACAAAAGACTTTCAGATTATTACGAAGGTCAGCGCCTGGGTGAAATCTGGGGTTATGTTACTGATGGGTTCTTTACTTCAGCAGAACAGGTCCGCAAAAGTGCAGATCAGAGTTTGTTCAATACTACCGCTCAGGGAATATGGAGGGCAGGTGATATTAAGTTCCGTGATATAAATAATGACGGTGTCATCAACAGAGGTGATAATACCTTGTCATCCCGCGGAGATTTGGTAGTTATCGGAAACGAATTGCCCAGGTACCGTTTTGGTGTCAACCTGGGTGCTGATTACCGGAATTTCTTCTTTAACGCATTTTTCCAGGGAGTAGGAAAGCAGAATTGGTATCCAAGCAGGGGGGCAAATACTTTCTGGGGCCAGTACAATGCACCTTATGGACATACACCTGTATCACAGCTGGGTAATATCTGGACCGAAGAAAATCCTAATGCCTATTTCCCAAGGTATACGGGGTATATAGCATTTACAGCGGGGGGAACTTTAAGAGAAGTACAGACACGATACCTGCAAAATGTTGCTTATGTGAGAATGAAAAATCTCCAGGTCGGTTACAACCTCCCTGCAGCAATTACTTCTAAAATGAGAATGTCGAGAGCCAGCATTTATTTCTCCGGAGAAAACCTGTTTACATATTCTCCAATGCACAAAATAACCAGGGATATTGATGTGGAGAATACTGGTGATTCTGACCAGGACCTTGCTGATTCTAACCAGGGCGACGGGTTAAACTATCCCATGCTTAAGAGTTATTCAGTGGGCTTAACAATTACTTTTTAATAGATCACCTCTCTTGTAATTACTGATATATGAAAAATATTATAGCCTGTATATTAATGATTATCCTGATGACCGGTTGTACCAAACTGGATCAGGTGCCTGAATCCACAGTAAGTTCCGATGCGGTATTCAAAAGTGAAAGAGGTTTGCAATTGTATACCAATTCATTTTATAATATACTTCCAACAGGAACTGACATCCTGCGGGAAGATGCCATGTCAGACTTTATCGCGCGTAAAGATATTCCTGCCTTCATAATGCCAGGTGCTTATGGTCCGAGGCAAAGTTCCGGCTGGAGCTGGTCAGCACTTCGGAACATTAATTATTTCCTGGAAAATAATAACAACGTCAATGTGCCTGTTGACGTGCGTGAGCATTATAACGGGTTGGCCAGGTTTTTCAGAGCCTGGTTCTATTTTGGCAAGGTTAAAAGATTTGGAGATGTACCGTGGATCAACAAGACTTTCGACGTAACTGATCCTGAATTATTCAAGGGCCGGGATTCCAGGGTACTGGTAATGGATTCGATACTTGCAGACCTGGATTTTGCAGCACTTCATATTCGTACAAGGGATGACCAGAGCCGTTCTCTGATTACAAAATACATTGCATACGCACTTAAATCAAGAGTGGCTTTGTTTGAAGGAACTTTCAGGAAGTATCAAACATCTTATGGTTTGGAGTCTACATCCGCTTCCCTGCTTTCAAAAGCTGCAGAAGCTGCACAGGTAATCATGGAGGAGACTTCCTTCCGGCTGCATACTTCCGGTTCCCAGCCATACCGGGAATTATTCATAAGCAAAACACCCATCGCTTCAGAGGTAATGCTTGCCAATATCTATGACGCTTCATTGGGTGTTCTTCATGATGCCAACTGGTATTTTACCAGCGCTTCTTATGGTGTGCGCGCCAGTTTTACAAAGAGCTTTATCAATACCTACCTGAATATTGATGGAACACCTTTTACAAATAATCCAGATTATGCAACAACTCCTTTTAAAGAAGAAGTTAAAGGAAGGGATCTTAGATTAAGTCAGACCATTCGCACGGAAGGATACACTCGTATCAATGGCGGGAATTTAATAAAAACACCTCCTGTGTTTTCCTACACTTACACAGGCTACCAACCAATTAAGTGGGTGCTGGATGACGTTTCGTATGATAATGGTGCACGCAACGATAATATTATACCCATCTTCAGGTATGCAGAAATTTTATTGAATTATGCTGAAGCAAAAGCTGAATTGGAAACCCTTACAGATTCGGATTGGGACAAAACCATTGGTGCTCTGAGAAGGAGAGCAGGCATAACCGGCAATACTTCTATGAAGCCGGTAACTGCCGATCCGTATTTAAGAACCGAATATTTTCCTGGAATTACTGATCCGGCTCTGCTGGAAATTCGCCGGGAACGCGGAATTGAACTGGCATTGGAAGGATTCCGGTTTGAAGATTTAATCCGTTGGAAAAAAGGTGAACTCATGGAAAAGAAATGGAATGGCATGTATGTGCCTGCCCTCAACACTCCAATGGATCTGAATAATGATGGTGTAATGGATGTTTCTTTTTATACAAACAGTCCTGGTACCCAAATGCCAGGAGTTACCTATGTCAGGGTTGCAGGAGGCGCAACAGGTTTATCCCTGAAAGAAGCAAATAAGGGTGAAATCTTATGGCTGGAAAATATTCCAAGAGTTTGGAATGATAAATTTTACCTGTATCCCATACCTGAAAATGATCGTTTAATAAATCCTGAACTCGGCCAAAATCCAGGCTGGTAATATAAAAGTTATGAAGAAAAAAATTGTAAGCCTGGTGCTTCTCTGTCTTGGAATGCTGGCTGTAATCTCCTGCACAAAAAAAGAAAAAACTGAACTAACGCCAGTTCCGGCAAAGGAAATATTGAAGGTCATGAGTTACAATATTCATATCGCCAACCCACCTTCAAAAGGGGAAGGCTTTGTTGACATTGAAGCCATTGCCAATGCTATTAATAAAGAAAAACCGGACCTGGTAGCGCTTCAGGAAGTAGACCGTTTCACAACCCGTTCAGGAACGACTCTTGATCAGGCGAAAGAGATTGCCGCTTTAACTGGAATGAAATATTTCTTTGCCAAAGCCATTAATAGATCCGGCGGTGAATATGGAGTCGCCGTTCTTTCCAGGTTCACTATTGAAAATAGCAAGGTAGTTTCTCTGCCTGTTAAGACCACCGGTGCGGAACTCAGGGCTCTTGGGCTCATTGAAACAAATTTACCAAATGGGAAGAAAATTGTATTTGCTTCTACTCACCTTGATCATCTTTCTGATGAGAACCGGGAACTGCAGGTTCGCGAAGTGATCAAAGCATTGATGCCTTACCAGGACAGGCCGGTTATCCTTGGTGGTGATTTCAATATGCCTCCACAAAATGCCATCTGGAATTTGGTGCGTGAACAATTCGTGCAAGGTTGTAGTACCTGTCCGGGTACGTTCCCCGCTACCAATCCAAATACAACCATAGATTACCTGTTGCTGAACAAACAGGCGGCTGCTTATTTTACCGTTAAGGATTACTATGCAGTTCCCGAAAGGTATGCATCAGACCATGTGCCGATTGTAATGAAGATCGAATATTAGCAAATAGATAAATTCTAATTATGAACTACGCAAAACTATATAAAGATAACCTGCTCAACAGTGTGATTCCTTTTTGGACACAACACTCGATAGATAAAGAATATGGAGGATTTTTTACCTGCCTTAACCGCGAAGGAGAAGTCTATGATACGGATAAGTTTGTTTGGCTTCAGTGCCGGCAGGTCTGGACCTATTCAATGATTTATCAGAAAGTTCGTCCTGATACTGAATGGTTGTCTATTGCTGAAAATGGTGCTGCTTTTTTAAAAAAATTCGGACGTGACGAAAAGGGCGACTGGTATTTTTCCCTGACCCGTGAAGGCATACCTCTGACGCAAGCCTATAATATTTTCTCCGACTGTTTTGCCACCATGGCGTTTGCGCAATTAAGTAAGGCAACGGGGAATAACGAATATGCGGCAATTGCCAAGTCAACATTTGAACGCATTTTGGAACGGCAGTCAAATCCTAAAGGACAGTATTCAAAAGCATATCCCGGTACGCGTAACCTGCAGGGCTTCTCCTTACCTATGATCCTTTGTAACCTGGTTTTGGAAATTGAACATTTGCTGACTCCGGAACAGGTAAAAGAAACTTTGGATCATGGTGTGAAAACTGTCATGGATGTATTCTACCAGGAAAACAGGGGTATTATCCTGGAAAATGTAGATCCGGAGGGAAATTTCGTTGATAGTTTTGAAGGTCGTCTGGTAAACCCTGGTCATGCACTGGAAGCAATGTGGTTTGTAATGGATATTGCTGAAAGAAGTAATGATCAGGAACTAATAAAAAAATGCGTTAAGATAATTTTGTCGACCCTTGATTTTGGCTGGGATAAAAAATTCGGTGGCATATTCTATTTTCTGGATGCTAATGGAAACCCTCCACAGCAGTTGGAATGGGATCAGAAGCTCTGGTGGGTACATGTTGAAGCTATGATTGCTGCGCTGAAGGCTTACCAGCTTACAGGTAATGTAAAAGCGTATGAATGGTTTGAAAAATTACACCATTATACCTGGAATCATTTCGTGGATGAAACATATGGCGAATGGTATGGATACCTCAACCGTAGAGGAGAAGTGTTATTGCCATTGAAGGGGGGTAAATGGAAAGGATGTTTTCATGTTCCGAGAGGACTTTACCAGTTATGGATGACTATGGAAAAGATAAACACGAATAAACTTGTTCAAACTGAAATGATATAAATATGGCATTGGTTTCGACGGCATCAACTACTGTTATCAGGCAGGAAGGCACAGGTAATTATACGCCTGCATTGATCAGCCTTGCCATTTTATATTTTATGATCGGGTTTATAACGGTCATGAATGATTCTCTTGTTCCTTTTTTTAAAGCGGGCTTTACACTTACATATTCTCAATCATCACTCGTCCAGTTTTATTTTTTCCTGACCTATGCATTAATGTCAATTCCTGCGGGTAAACTGGTTGAAAGAATAGGATATAAAAGCGGGATGGTCTGGGGCTTTATAATAGCATCGCTGGGAGCGTTTCTTTTTTTTCCGGCATCCACCTTTCACCAGTATGAATTATTTCTGGCTGCCCTTTTCATTGTTGCCATTGGTATTGTTCTGTTACAGGTTGCAGCCAATCCTTATATAACTGTTTTGGGATCCCCCAAAACAGCGGCCTCCCGTCTGACACTCATACAGGGAGTGGGATCTTTAGGTACAACCCTTGGTCCGATATTCGGGGCCTATTTTATTTTATCAAAATTAGAAGAGTCGAATGATTCAAGTGAAGCGGTGATAAAACCATATATGTTTATTGCAGCTACATTATTATTGATTGGTATTCTGCTTTACTTCTTAAAGTTGCCTAAAGTGTCTACTGCTGCTGCTAAGTCAACAGAAACATTAGATGGATCAATTTTTAGATTCAGAAACCTGAACCTGGGAATCATTGCCATCTTTGCCTATGTTGGTGCAGAAGTAGCCATCGGTACTTTCCTTACAAATTATATTGCAGACCGCCTGAATATTTCAGATGCAGCTGCCAATTTTTACCTTTCTTTTTACTGGGGTGGAATGCTGGTCGGGAGATTCGTAGGAGCGGCTATTTTGAAGTATATTAAACCATCTACTTTACTGGCGATACTTGCTTTACTTGCAATCAGTTTAATTTTTGTTTCCATTTCCAGTACAGGGCTTTTATCTGTCTGGTCGATGGTAGCAATCGGTATATGCAATTCCGTAATGTTTGCAGTTATTTTTTCCTTGTCAGTTAAAGGTTTAGGTCATTATACAACACGTGCTTCAGGACTTTTGTCCTCTGCAATTGTAGGAGGGGCTGTAATATCCTATGCACAAGGATTTGCGGTTGACAATTATTCCTGGAACATCGCATTTTTATTGCCTGTTCTATGTTATGGCTACCTGGTTTTCTACGGGCTTAACGGATATCGTTCTAAACTGATTACTGACTAAATAATTAATCACCCGGTGCTATAAATCAAACAGACGGTTTCGCACCAACAGGCAAGCGCCAATAACACCCGCCTGCTCACCCAGTTTTGATGTTTTCATTTTTGTGTCTGCATTGACAAGACTGAGTGAGCATTTATTGATTGCGCTTTTGATAGGGAGGGTTAAATATTCACCTGTAGAGGTTAGAATTCCACCCATGATTATTAAATTGGGATTGAGGATATTGATTAACATCGCTATGCCTCTTCCCAGGTTTTCACCAATTTTTGCTATCAGCTCAATTGCCAGCGTGTCATCACTTTTGGCAGCCTCTATGATATGTTTTAATTCAATAGCTTCCGGATCGAGTTTAATGATGGATGAAGAGCCTTCCCTGATTTTTTCTTTAAACATGCGTGTAAGCGCCCATCCGGAAGCTTCTGTTTCCAGGCATCCTTTCTTACCGCAATGGCAGATTATTTCATTCTTAAAGAAAGGGATATGGCCAAATTCACCTGCAAAGCCGGATTTGCCATAATAGATTTCATCATTTATCATAATGCCCATTCCCAGACCATAATCAAGATTCAGAAAAAGTGCATTCTTGTCATCCTGCATATTGTTAGAGTAAAATTCTCCATAAGCCATGGCCCTGGAATCATTTTCCAGGAAAACTTTTATACCCAATGCCGACTCCAGCACTTTGCTCAGTGGTTCTTCATTAAAATGGAAGAAGCTGTAACTATAACCGGTTGAATAATTTATGCGGCCAGACAGGTTAATACAGATACCCAATATCTTGTCTTTCGGAGTAAGCAGTCCATTAATAAACTCATTAATAAGATTGCATAATTCATCTAAGGACTCCTGGTTATTCCGAAGTTTGAATATTTGGTTTTCCTGAATTTGTATTAAGTTATTTTGAAGATCGGTAATTCCGATATTGATATGATTTTGTTTGACGTCCACACCTATAAAAAAAGCAGATTCCTTTGATAACCCATATAGGTGTGACTTACGTCCTCCTGTAGACTCAATTTTACCATAATCATTCACCAGGCCATCTGCAATCAGGTCTGTAAGTATACTTGTGATTTTAGGTGCACTCAAACCTAATTCCTTACATAAATCTGCAATTGTACAATTGCCAATCTTTGCGAAGTAGGATATAACTAATTTCTTTATCGTGATGTTTTTTAACGCAACACCCGTAAGGTTATCATTATTGATCTCTTCAAAAAAGGTCATCGGGTATATAATTTACTTTAGATCAGTATTTCTCTCATCATTCCATTAGAACACACAACCAATATTAAGTATAATTAATAAATATTTTTAATAAGGTTGATTTGAGACCTTATTATTTTAAATATCACAAAGGAAGAATAGTTTCAGCAATCACCTCTAATCCAAATAAATCAGAAGATCCTATTTATATGAACAGAGTACATTCATATTATTCTATTTAAAAAAATTACTTCAAGAAAATCTAACTACACTGATGGATAGAAAAAGAAATATTATAAAGTGCAATCTAAATTCAGGATAAAAAAACAGTATAGTATTTAAAACGAACCAGGATTTTTTTAGGATGATTGATTTGAATTATTATTTGTAGCGCATTTTTTAGTAAGTGAACTAAAATAAAAAAAGGTCTCAATTTCTTGAAACCTTTTTCTCTTTTTCGCTCCCCCTGCCCGACTTGAACGGGCGACCCTCTGATTAACAGTCAGATGCTCTAACCAACTGAGCTAAGGAGGAATTTCCGCGTTTGCGGGTTGCAAAAATAGGGATTCTGGCATACTCTCCAAAAGAAAATTTTAAAAATTTTTTGAAGGGGGTCAGAAGGTTTTTCTAAAGATTTTGAGCCGGATAATAATTCGTCCAACTCAAAGCCTGAAGACAGTTCCGGAACGCTTCCCTCATGAACCCGCAGCCGACTCCCGGCAAAAATTTCAGCTTCCCGCCAATCGGATCCCTTTTAAGCTGCCATCTTCCGGCACTCTTCCGCACAATGCTTACATGCTTCTGCACACTGCTGACAATGAGCCATCTCATGCTTCGAACATTCCGCAGCACATGCATCACAGATTATCGCACAAACCTTGCAGATTTCTTTCGCTGTTTTTCCCTGCAAACTCATCACCTGCGCCGCTGCGTAACACACTGCCGCACATTCCATATCCAGCTGGATACAATTCTTCATCATTGCCACATCTTCTTCCTGCAAACAGGCACTCGCGCAATTATTACACAAACTCGCACATAACATGCACGCATCTATGCATGCTTCGTAATCCATGATCTTATTCGGTGTTGCTGTATGACTGTGTTCCATAATTTTTATTTTTTGATTGTTTAATTTATTTCTTCGGCTCCGTTTGCTTTTTCAGCATATCCGCGTTTACCGTATCCGGCAAAATATTACTCATCACGTTCTGAATCTTGTTCTTCATTCCATGAACCACGCTCGCATCACCATCCATCAATGCCTTATATCCGGTTAAGGCAACCTCTGCCGGATCATCCAGTAATTTCGGATCGTTGATCTTTGATTCTTCTCCGCCAGCCTTATTAAAAAAGTCGGTATCAGTTGCGCCCGGCTGTAACGCCGTAATTGTAATATTGGTTGGTTTGTATTCGCTGATCAATGCCGAGGTGAAACTCTTTACAAAAGCCTTGGTCCCGCCATAAACTGCCTGCAACGGTGCAGGTACATCCGAAACAACAGAGGCCAGGTTCAGGATTTTTCCTTCATTTCGCGCTACCATTTCTTTCAGGAAATAATAGGTCAACACTACCAGCGAATCAATATTCAGCCGGATAATATCCAGTTGACGGTGTATATCCTCTTCCACAAATAATCCATAAACACCCTGTCCCGCATCATTTACCAACACGTCGACTTTAATTCCCATCGACTTCACTTCCTCATACACTTCTTTGGCTGCTTCAGGCTTGAACAGGTCCTTTGAAATGGTTGTTACCTGCACATTGTATAAGCTGGTTATTTCTTCCTTCACCCGCTCAAGGTCAAGCGTAGTCCGCGCTACAAGGATCAGGTGGTACCCGTCTTTTGCAAACAGCTTCGCAAGCTCATATCCGATACCGCTGGTTCCACCGGTAATGAGTGCATAACTGTTGTTTACTTTATTTTGCATACACTAATTTTTAGTTAGACCATAAACCGCAAAAAAGCCATGCCACTTATCCATTTTCACAATTAACTGCAGTAGCTAATTTTACCTTTGTGAAAATCCCGATTATGAGATGGCTACTGGTACTCCTGTTGTTTGCATCCTGTGCTCCCAATAAAACTTTGGTATACGATCAGCGTATCCAACCCGATATGCCACTTGAGAAAAAACCAACTAAAGTGGTTCTTATCAATGCATATAATGTTGCTTCTAATAAATACCGGGATGGAAAAGAAAAATTATTCCTCGATGCAATAGATACCATGCTTGTATCAGCCTCCGGTAGAATAGATGAAGTATCCGGATTACCTGCAACAGTAATAAAGGGTTATACTCCCATTAATTCTGATGTGCGCGATTCTATCATGAATTTTCTATCAGAACATAATGCCTCTCATCTCCTGATGATCACTGATTTTGATGCCAGGTTTATTCAAACGTATGTAAATGTTGAAAAATCGGAATCCGGTAAATCACGTGAAGCTCATTATGATTTTATCGCTAAAAGTGAATACAGGTTATTTGATCTGAACGGACAGGTAGATCGCGGGAAAATGGACTACCGTACGGAACATTCATCGCGACCGGTCATCAGTGGTTTACTTGCAGCGGGTCCTTCCATTACTTCTGCAAGAAATACAAGACTCCTTTTTGAATCCGGCAAAAAACAGATCCAGGCTTACCTCAATAAATTTTTCCCGGGATACATTCCGAGATCCAGAATGTTATACACCACCAAACAATTCAAACCGGTGGGAGAGGCTATTAATAACAATGATTTTGATAAGGCCTTTGTATTGAGTCTTCAATTATCCAAAACTGATAATCGTTTGCAGCGTTCTCAGGCATTGTACAATTGTGCTGTATTGATGGAAAGAAAAGGAGATGCACAACAGGTGGAATCTTTCCTGAACGAAGATGAGGGTGCAAGAAATTTATTTGAGTTGACGGGGATGAGGTAAAGGATTTTCAGAAAGAAAAATCATTGGACTCCTGTATCAAATTATGAGGTTACTTGATTTCTCTGCTGATTCTTTTAAATACCAGCAATTTCCATAGCTGGAATTCTTCAATCAGTGCAGTTCCGGATTTCAATCTGCGGTAAAGAAATTTTTCCAATCCCTTAGCAGGAACAAATGATGGAAAAAATCTGCTCACTTTTATTAAACTTATAGCGGGAATTTTATGGCGTTTGGTCAATACCATTAGATTTCGCATAGCCTTTTCCGTTAGGTTAAGAAACTCGTCATTGGTTTCAAGGTGCACATTCAGCACAGGATTTTTTATATGGTAGATCTTTATATTGTTTTTTTTCAGTTCAAGACTGAATAACAGATCTTCATATCCATACTCACGAATGGTTTCATCAAAGGGAAAATTTTCAAGTACTGATTTTTGTACTACAAAGTTGTTGGTTTGAAAACTGGTATAGGGTTTCCCAATCCGGATGATCTCATCGGGGGATTCAAATTGACGGCCATACTTCCACCTGAGTTTTCGTTTTACATCCGGTGGATATAAAGGATAAACCCTGCCTCCAAAAATTACCGGAGGTTTTACCCAAAGAAAATTTGAATAGGTCTGAAGGAATTTATCTGAATTCAACTCAACATCATTGTCGAGGAATAGCAGGTAGTCATATTTTGCATACAGGAGAAAACGGTTGCGGATTGCAGACCTTCCTATATTTTCTTCAAGTTGAATGAACTGGTCAGCATCTTCAGGAACCGGAAGTTCATCTGTTGATGCATCATCTATCACGATAATCTCTGCGATAATTTTATGTGCAACAATCTGCTCCCTGAGTTGTCGCAGCAATCTCGATGGATTATAATTGTACCTCGGTATGCAGATAGAAAGCATGCAGGGAAGTTAGGATATAGTTTGATTTGTTTGCAATAGTTAAATTGGTGTAATGCAATAATTCAGTAAGAGGGTGGATTCATTAAAGAATCATTTTTCACACCCCACCCATTAACGGATCAGTCTTGCCATGCTTACCCGTTTCTACTCTTCCTGCATAACGTTTCAGATAGGTGGAAGAACCGGTCAGTTGAACAGAAAGATCATACCAATTGTAACTGTCTTTCAGCTTTATCAATTCTTTTAGTTCACTTTTGCTTTTTAATCTTAGTGTTTTCTTTCCTTTTTTATAAGAAATATCTTCAATTTCAATTACCTGCTCTTTATCACTGTTATTTGAAAAGATCAAAACAATATTACCCGTCAGTTTATTCATTCCTGATCTTTCGTATTCAAGCCTGGTTGAAATTTCCGGATCATTCGCCGTTCCCCGGAACTCTCTGTAGAAACCATTCGGTCCATAGATTTGCAGATGATAATTTCCATCTCTGAAATCTTTTAAAGACCATTCTCCTTTTACAATTTTGCCTGCTGCGGAAGTATAAAATCTGCAATAATCCGGATGTTCCGGAGCATAAACATTAAAGGATGCTCCGTTAGCCTCTTTCCCAAACAACCTGTCAGATGCTGAAAAATCTATTTCAAAAATTGATTTATCCGCACTTAATTTTCCATCAACTTCCAATTCATAATTTACAGCACAGGAATTTCGAATGCCGGCTTCCTGCACGGGTAATGTTACTCCAGGTATTACTTCCGGAAGCTGTTTGTTGTGTGCACTGTGAATCTCTGCTATAAATTTTTCTTTATCGATTGATCCGGGAAAATCAAATGGCTTTCCGTCGTTTTTGCGAAACACAGAAACGAGGTTTCCGCAAACTGCTCTTCTCCATGCACTGATATTTTCTTCCGGGATCTCTGTATTAAATTTTGTTTTTAGAAATTCTTCCAAAAACATCAACGAAGAAGTATGATCGAAAACTTCCGAATTCACCCATCCGCCTCTTGTCCACGGTGATGCAACGACCATAGGTACACGAAAACCTAATCCTATCGGTCCCTGCCTGCTGTCTTCCTCCTTGAATTGCTTAAGCTCTGATCCCATACTCACAAACTCCTCTCTGGTATCAATACCATCTGAACATTTGCCATTGGAAATTTTACCCGGATGTGATGGAACAAACGGTGGTACATGGTCAAAGTAACCATCATTCTCATCATAGGTTAAGATGAAAATTGTCTTCTTCCAGGTCTCCGGATCTTTTGTCAGGATATCCAGCACTTCCGAAACATACCATGCTCCATACCACGGTGATGTTGGATGGTCTGAAAATTTTTCCGGCGCCACAATCCAGGAAACGGTCGGGAGTTTTTTATTAGTCACATCTTCACGCAACTGGAAAAGAATATCTCCCTTTGGAACCTTTAATTCTTCTACATTTCCCTCTGCATCCTTATAGGTCAAACTGGTTAGTTCATGATAGAACGGATCTTTACTGTTGGTAGTAAATGCTTTATTGTGCAGGTTTTTTTCTTTCTCACTGAGTTGTTCATATCGATCATAAGTATAGATCAAACTATCCTTTGCCAGTTCAGCTTTTTTATTTTTCCAGTACTTCAACTGACCTGTTAATGATTCTGCAGTTTTCCCACTTGCTGATGCTAGTTTATTTTCGAGCTCGGAAATTTTTTCTGAAAGAACTGCAGGGGCCTTCTGAAGCCAGTTGAGATAACCTTTCGATAGTTTTACTTTATACTGACTGAACCATTCCAGTGGATTATCCGTAAAGTTTGCAAGCCATGCATCTTCTTCACCATTAAATCCAACGCCGACGCTGATTTCATTTTGATATACTTTCCACGATACGCCATTTTCTTCCAGTCGCTCAGGATATGTTTTCCAGCTTGCTTCCTTATCTGAATTCATTTCTTCATTTCTCACTCTTGCTTTTGAGTATATGTCTTCACGGATTTTACCCGACCAGAAGTAAAGCCTGTTAGGAGTGGTGCCCGTCATAGAAGAACAGAAATGCTGATCGCAAACAGTAAATGCATCTGCAAGTGAATAGTAAAATGGAATGTCTTTCCGGGAATAATATCCCATCGTCATCGGGATATGTTTTTGTTGTTCACCACCCATTTTTTTCACTTCAACCCATCGGTCGTATTTACCCTCATTAAAGGCATCCACCTGGTCGGTCCAGGAATGGGGGAGGGCACCCATCCAGGTTGCTCTGGTGTTTTTTATATCAAGATGGAAAGGAACATGAGTTTCACCTTTGTCATTTTTCTGAAACCAAACAGGGTTTCCATCAGGTAAGCGGATCGCACGAGGATCATTGAATCCGCGTACTCCCTGCAACGTTCCAAAGCAGTGATCGAAAGAACGATTTTCCTGCATCAGGAAAACTATATGTTCTGCATCTTTCCACGTGCTTCCCGGTGCCGGTTCTATTGCAAGCGCTTTTTGAATGGATGGCGGAAGTACCGATGCAATACCCGTCCCGGCTGATAACATAGCGGCTTTCTTCAGGAATTCCCTGCGGTTTTCTGCGTTCACTCTCTTTTCTTTAATAGGTGATAGTGAAAATTACATTCTTATTGATAGATAAATTGCCGGTGCTTACAATAATTTTGGAATGTTCTTTATCATAACTGAATTTTACGCTCGTATTATTCACACTAACTTTCGATGGTTTGCGCTCTGAATGCAATTCCAGGTTCCATTTTCTTTCGCTTAACATGTCCTTATATCTTCCTTCTACTGCATGAATTCTTAGTTTTTCCTCCTTGCTACCGGAACTGAAATCAATTTTCGTTGAAGCATATATTCCCTTTAGGTAATCGTTACTTGTTCCATCGTCTTCTATCAATGTGAATTTGCCATTTGCACCTCCAAATACCTCAAGTGTCAATGTCTCATTCGAACCTTTTTCTATGGATGATGCATAGGCTCTACGGGGAATGATGGATCCCTGTTTGATCAATACCGGGATCTGTTCAAGCGGAGCCGCGACAACTATTTCCTTGTTTCCTTTTAGTTGTTCTCCTGTCCAGTAATTGATCCAGTTTCCTTCAGGAAGAAACAACTTTCTTATAGTTGCTCCTTTTTCATATACCGGCGCAACCAGCATTTCATTTCCAAAGAGGTATTGATAAATATGTCCGGGTATCTGACCCATCATATTTTTCCCTTCGATCCTGGTGCGATGTGCATAGCTATAGATGTATGGAAACAGTTCCATTCTCCAGTGTGCATATTTTCTGAAAATGCTATCTGCTTTTTCCGAGTACATCCATGCAAGATTTGCTGTCGGATTTTCAGGTTGTGAGAATACTTCTGTAATAGGATTCAGCATAGAAAATTGCAGCCACCTGATATAAAGTTCTTCCTCTGGCATTTTTGTTTTGCCCATATCGAATCCACCAAGGTCGTTGGTAAGAAATGGAATATCACTTGTCTTTTTTGATGGATCAGTGAACATCGCAATGTTTTCTTTGAATGCAATGTTCGGAACCCATGGATCAAACTTTATCAATGGATTCTCAACATTCCAGTCGCTGCGGGTATCGTCGGTCCACTTGGTCGGATATTTTTTGTATTCAGGTGATTCCTGTCCACCGGTATGCGACAAAACAAAACCTCTTCCTTTTGTTTCCTTTCCAAACTCCTGACTCATTTCAAACATCGCTTTGCAGGTATTGATCTTTGACGTTCTGTCGAGTTTGATAAAATCAGCACCTTCCTCAAAAAAAGGCTTCATGCTTTCCTTGAAATACTGAACCGCTGCGGGATTGTCGAAATCTATATTTCCTGTTGGCGTTCCGGGATGTTCATTGTTTTGCTGGAACATGGCGGTGCTTGTTCCCTTATTATGCCAGGTATTTTTGTTGATGTAGATATCTTTAAAAAAACCTTTGTTTTTAAAATCGTTAAAGGCTTTTTCATTGCCTGTTTCCTGTATGCAATCCCAAATCCAGAAACCTCCTTTCACTCCATTCTTTTCCAGGTAGGTCCACATTTTATTTCTGTTGGGATAAGCAATTGTGTCTGCAACAAAGTCTATGTATTTGTGTGGCCCTACACCTTTATCATCAAAACTCCAGAACCATGAGTCGATCCAGTAGGCATCAATGGGGTAATCTTTCTCAATAATTTCCTCCACTCTTTTAACTGTTTGCTCCTGGTTGGTATAGCCTCCATACATTACTCCGAATGCCCATGATGGAGGAAGTACAATATTCGTATCTGCTACTTTTCGTTGTAAAATTTTGTTTGACTGAGCCTCAGAGTTTGACTGAGTTTTACCGTTTGACTGAGCTTCAGAATTTAAAGGAAGGATCGCGAGACAGAACAAAGTGTTTCTGATCAGTTTATTCATCAGTTATTTTTTTATTGATATAATTCACAATTTGTTTTGCAATAAGAAACTGTGCTGGTTCATTAAGGTGAATTCCATCTGTAGTAAAAGAATTGGATGATGATGAAAACAAAATGTAATTGTTTATAACACCTGTTTTTTCTTTCACTGCAACACTTTTAAATGACGATTTGTATTTTAATAAACTTGAATTTGCGCCGCCATATTTTATAATGTCAGCTTTTGTTTCTTCTATAGGTGGTGGAATTAAGATGCAGATATCTGGTATTTGCATGCCCCTGGAAGAAATTATTTCTCTGACCCTGTCAACCAGCAGGGAAAGATTTGCAGATACGTTTTTCTGACTGTCTGTAAATATTTTTTTTGCATCATTGGTACCCAATCCTAAGAAGATAAAATCAAGGTTTTTATGTTGGAGGGCATCATACGCCTGCACTATATATTTTTCAATATTTCGGAGAGTATTTAATTCCTTATTACCGAGGTTATCAAACCCAATCGTATTACCTGCGATTGATTTATTTATAATCCTGGAATGAGGTAGCAACTTTTCCAGTTGTACCGGCCATCCATAATCAAATGCGCCGTTTGAATCGCCGATAGTCAGAATATTCAGAGGTTTCTTTTGCCCGGTTGTAGAGATAACCAGCGACAATGCAGGTTTTACCAGCATTTCGTGCGTTCCTTCGAAGATGGTAAGACTGACTTTATCCGTACCATTTTTATAATGAATCTTCCTGTCGCTGATCACACCGTAATCCTTTTGTTGTGTGTTTGTTCTTTTTGTTATCAGTGAAAGAATAATTGAATCGCTCAAAACCAATTCTCGATTCGGAGGAAATTTTTCAGTTACCAGCATGTTGTAGAATTGAATGGAATGACTGATTGGAACTGATCCGGTATAACCATCATGTATACCCGCATATAAATGGATCTCCGCATCATTCGTTCTAACTTTTTTAAAGGGTACATGCAGTGGTGATCTTCTTTTCAGTTCTTCAAAATTCACAGAATCCTTTTTTCCTGATACCAGTTCAAGGTCTGTTGAATATCGTTGCTTTCTTCCCTTTGATTCCCAATACCAGTTTTCCAGGTCGCTGATTCCAACCCAGGAATGAAAACTTTTTACAGGGTATTCAAGTTTCATATATGCCATCATGGCGGCATAGCCGCCCCCTGATACACCTACTATGTGAACATTGGTAGTATCCACATTTGAATGTTTGGAAGCATAAATAATTGCATCACGGATATCACTGATCACCTGTTCACTTCCACAGGATTCCCGGCGATTGTTGGGCCCGCGAAAATCAGGATGGATATAATTCCAGTTTCGAAGCAATGTTTCTTTTGCAAGAGGATCTTCCTGGTTATAATCTCCACTCCAGGTATGTAAGGAAACAATCAACGGCTGTGGTTCTTTTGCAGAACTGGAAAACATCCATGCATGCTGGGAAGTACTATCGAAGCTGGAAGGAATCGATACTTTCGAAAATTTTTTATCCCAGTGTTTGCTGATGGTATTATCCCATTCGGGTTGTTGTCCGGATACATAGGATATTCCGGTTGCCATGAAAAAGAGCATCAGCAACCGGTATAAATATAATTTCTTCATTATTCAGCCTGTTTGTACACTCGCACATAATCAATTTCAAAAACTGCGGGAAATATATTTTCATCAATTCCTTTTTTCCCTCCCCAGTCACCGCCTATTGCAAGATTGAGGATCATATAAAATGGCTGATCAAATGGCCATTCTTTGGTCGACTTATGCTCATTGATAATCGTATTATAAAGAACCCCGTCCATAAAGAATTCCATCTTTTCTTTAGTCCAAACCAACTCATAAGTATGGAAATCATCGTAAGGATTTTTGGTTGTGATGGTTTTTCCTTTCTGCGTTCCGATCATGTGATTGTAAGCGGCAGTATGAATAGTACCATGAACAACTCCGGGGTCATACCCAACATGCTCCATGATATCAATTTCTCCGCATTCGGGCCATTTGGTGGTAGTGATGTTTTTGCCCAGCATCCAGATCGCAGGCCAGGTTCCTTTACCCTTTGGAAGTTTGGCCCTGATCTCGAATTTGCCGTACTGGAATTCTGCTTTGTTTACAGATGATAACCTGGCCGAACTGTATTGCCTGTTTTCAATGTTTTCCTTGCGGGCAATGATCTGCAGAACCCCATTATTTACAGATGCATTGGAAAGTTTTTTATCAGTATAATATTGTTTTTCATTGTTACCCCAGCCATATGAATTTCCTTTTGTTTCAAAACTCCATTTGGTTGAATCCGGTAACCCGTTGTAATTAAATTCATCAGCCCATACAAGTTTCCAGTTTTTATTTTGGGCAATAGAAGCGGTTGTGGTTAGCATTACTAACCATAAGAGAGTTACTTTTCTCATGATGTAAAAGATTTTTTAAAGGCTGAGCTGGCAGGATGCCAGGCCTTAATTATTTGGTAAGAAGGTCTTTCCCGGATTGCCCCGGGAAAGAACTTCTATTTTTTATTCCGGAATGCTCCGGGGAAGAACTATGCTTTTATTTTCCAAGTATTGCTCCGTGGAAAAACGTTGTTCTTACTTAAGGACCCACATGATTTTGTTGATATCATCAACTCCGCCATATTGCCTGTCGAGTGCATTGATCAGGTTTTCACGATTGTAGTTATACTCTGAACTTGGATAAAGCCAGCGCATTGGGATCGAATTTTTATCTGTCAGGTTGAGTGATGTTTCCGCATTGATCGGAAATTCAGGATAACCTGTTCTTCGATATTCTGTGTATGCAGTGAAGGTGTCCATCATGAAATTCATCAGGTATTTCTGCATCCAGATTTGTTTCAGCTGGTCTTCAGTGGTTTCCTTAAAGGCTGCTTCACCGGTAAAGTAATTGTCGATGTACGACTGTGTAATTGCCATCCCATGTGCATAGGAAGCCTTGGTTGCCATAACATCTGCCAAAGCAGCTTTAACTCCTGATTCATAATATGTTTTTGCATCACCCGTGATCCATCCGCGGATTACAGCTTCTGCAAGGATCAGTTGTTGTTCTGCATAAGTGATCATTCTTCTTGGTTCGCTGGTCTGCTCCTTGAGGTACCTTGAATTCAACAATGAATAGGTGTTGGTACTGTGCGCAGCAGTGATGTCATCATAATTCTCTGATACATTCGCGCCCACATACGCATTGAAATCGGACTCAGTTGAACCGTTTGCAAGTTTTGCAAGTGAAGGATCAGCAAAGTAAAATAACCTGCGGTCATTCATCTGCTTGAGATTATCGACGACCAGAGAACTTACAATAGTTCTGCTGGTGAACAGATCGTTTGTCCCCGACATCGGGTGCATGTTGATAGTTGAATAATTCAACCCAAGAAAACCGGTAGTTGGCTGAAGTAAATTTCCGCTGTTTACAATTTCTGCAAACCTTGATTTTACATTGAGTGATTCAATATTCTCTTTTTTACTGAGCGACATCAGCACTCTTAATGCAAATGCATTGGTTGCTCTTCGCCATTTTGCCGGATCGCCGGCATAAGGAGTAGGATCGCCATCGAAACGCTGGCCTACGGCAAAGTATGCATCGGCTTCTTTCAGGTCGTCAAGAATTCCTTTGAAGATTTCTTCCTGTGTATCATATTTCGGAGTGATAGCACCGGTTCTTCCCAGTCCTGCTTCGCTATAAGGAATATCACCTACCTGCATGGTCAGGTTATAAAACATATATGCTTCAGAAAACTTTGCAAGTCCTTTATAAGAATCTTCCATGATGCTTCCCTTTGCATAGGTCAGCATACTTTCAATATTCGGAAGAATGGTCATTGCGCCAAAACCAGTTGCTCCAATCTGGTTATACTGCGAAGGCATGATGCTCTGGTTTGCAAATGCAATATACTTCGCAAGACCGTTTCCATCTAAATATGCCATTGCATCCCTTCCATTGAACTTAATGTTCATCAGAATGATGTTGGTAGCAAGCATACTTGCATTCACAGTTTCTGTTGCATCAGGATTTGTATTAATTGAATCAAATTTCGAACATCCCGAGAGTGTTGGTACAGCGATGATAGCTGCAATTATATAGTTTAAGATCTTTTTCATGTGCTTAGTTTAGAAATCAATTTTTACGTTCATACCAATATACCTGAGTGATGGATCAGAAAAATTCTCGCTTCCCCCATCAATATCAGAATATTTGAATTGCTTAGCCCAGTACATCAGGTTTTGTCCGATTGCTGAAACAGTAATATTCTTTGCAGCAATCTTTTTACTGAATGCAGTAGGCAGATTATAACTAAGTGACACTTCACGTAATTTGAAGAAAGTGGTACTGTAAAGATCTACAGGTGATGGTGATCCACCCCATGCTGTTCCCTTATGAAGTGCTTCGATGTACGACTTATAAGTTGTAGGAACATCATTCGGCGCGAACTCTCTTGTATCACTCGCAACTTTCAGGTTAGCATCATATACTATTGATCCTGATACCACTTTAACTCCATCTCCCACATAATTCTTCGAACCCGGATCTTTTGCATCCTTATATCTTTCCGGTGTTATTGAATTCGGATGATTTCCCGAACGCCACATATACATTTCAGTGATTGACTGTGCAAGTCCGCCAACTCTTCCGTCAAATGAAATATTCAATGTGAATCGCTTGTAATTGAGGTTGGTATTGAATCCCCAAACCCAATCCGGATTTGAATATCCTGCAAGTGATGCAATAGGCTTGTAAGTTGGTACACCATTATTGTACACCATGTTGCCCATATTATCAGTCTGGAATTCATTGATCGTATAATAGTCGGTTCTTTCTCCAACCTTCACCCAGTCTCTTCCCTTAATTGAATAAGTAGTATCAAGCTGAGTAAAGTAGGTTGCGAATTTGGTCCAGTTGAACGATAGATTCCAACGGATATCTTTTGTTTTTACCGGTGTTGCATTCAATGTGATTTCCATTCCACGGGTAGTTCTTTCTTCATCATTGTTGATGAAAACTCCATTGAATCCGGAGGATGGACTGATACTCGCCGTCTGGATATAATCATATCCTCTTTTCTTGTAAAATGACAGATCTACTGAAGCCCTGTTATTCAGGAAGCTTGCGAATGTTCCGATCTCAGTTGTATTAAAGCTTTGTGCAAAAATATCATCCGGGCGAATGGTTGTCGGATAACTTGCCGTACCTAGTGTTCCCCATTGGTTGGTTGCTATCGAATACACATTGTTGATGGAATAAATTCCTGCAGGTGTTTTATACTGTGTCCAGGATCCGCGTACTTTCCAGAAAGAAAGAATACTCCTGTTATCAATCAGTTCAGAAAGAACAAAACTTCCCGCTACTGAAGGATAAAGGAATGATCTTTTATTTTTTGCAAGTGTTGAAGTCCAGTCGTTCCTGAAAGTTGCTTCAAGGAATGCCATATTTTTCCAGCCAAAACCAACTTTTCCAAATACTGAATTGGTTTGTTTTTTAGAGATCAGCGATAAAATATTTACCGGATCAATGGAAGCTTTCAAAGAATAGAAACCCGGAATGGATAAACCGCTTCTTGTTCTTGCTTCCATTCCTTCATCCTGCTTATAAAAAATAGATCCTCCAACAAATCCATCGATGGTGAAATCATTCAGTTTTTTATCCGCCATCAGTAATCCTTCTGTATTGGTACTGAAGCCCCTGCTGATTCCTTTATTGAATGAACCTCTCTGGCTTTCTCCCCAAACTTCAGTTCCGCCCGGGATCATAGTTGTTGCACCTGCTCCCTGGAAGGAACCTTTTGATACACGGATATCTCTTGAGTTGCTGTAGGTATCATAACCGGTTCTAAACGTGGCTTTCAACCAGTCAAGAATCTCATAGTTCATAGTCAGCTGACCATTAAATATGTCTTTGTTATAAGTATTCAGTCTTTCAAAACGGTCAAAATATGGATTGTTGTTACCTGCAGTATAGCTGCTGTTCTGAACTTCATTTGGAACTGTCCAGTAATCGCGGTAATCATTCACATTCCAGTCGGGAGATCCCCAGATCAGCAAGCCGTACATAGGATCATAACCGGTGTATCCGCTAAACCCGATATTGGGTGAATTGTGTTTGTTGTAAGACAGGGAAGATGACAGTGAGAATTTTTTCACTTTGATATCTCCGCCCAATGTAAAGGTAACTTTGTCGAATTGTGAATTTGGATAGGTTCCTTTATTCTGAACCCATGTTGCGGATGCTCTCATTCCTCCCATCTCACCTGTTTGAGCAATACTGAGGTTATTGTTTACGATATATCCCTGCTCAAGAAAGTTTTTAAAGTTGTCTTTACCTCTTGGGAGATAAGGCATTTCCTTCATTGATTTGGAAATCGGATCCCACTGGATAACAGGTTGCCCTTCCAATGCTGGTCCCCATGAACCGTCACCGGAACGAACGTATGTGTTTGTTGCATTGTTTACAACTCTTCCGTAGGTCGACTGCATTTCCGGAATCGCAAGATAGCCTGCAGTAAACATAGAGCTGCTATTGAAGGAAATGTTTAGTCCTTTGGCACCTGCACCTTTTTTCGTTGTAACCATCACGGCTCCGCTGCCACCTCTTTCACCGTATAGTGCCGACGCGGTTGCACCTTTCAGGAAGTTGATGGATTCGATATCATCCGGTGCAATATCCCTTAAAGTCATATTGCCATAAGGAACTCCGTCGATAACAATCAGTGGATTTTCGCCACGGATGGTAAGTTCCGGTGCCTGTCCGAATTCAGAGGTATTTCTTACCACCATACCCGAAACTTTTCCGGTAAGGGAAGTAGCTACATCTACCCCTTTAACGGTTTGAACCGTATTCCCGTCAACACTCTGTGTGGCATAACCCAGTGCTCTTTCCGCTCTTTTAATACCCAAAGCAGTTACAACTACAGCCTGCATTTCAGGATTACTTTCCCTTAATACGATATCGATCCTGGTGCTGGTTGAAGTAATCTTTACTGTTTGAGTTTCCATACCTACGAAAGAGAAGCTGATAACATCATTCTCCTCTGCCTGTAACTTGTAATTTCCCTGGAGGTCGGTACTTGTACCCCGGCCCGTACGGGTATTGACAACACTTACACCCCCAATTGGATTTCCCTGAGCATCCAGAATGCGCCCGCTGATATCAATATAAGCAGGCGCTTTTTCTTCTGCTGCCGGTTTCTCAATGGATGTAATTCTTTTTACTATAATCGTTTTGTCGGTGATGCTATAGCTCAGGTTCTGATCCCTGAAAACATAATCAAGCACTTCCGGAATGCTGCCATTCTGAATGTCGACGGTCACTTTTTTTGCAGACGAAAGTGATTTGTTGGCATAGAAAAAGTTGTAACCGGTTTGTTTCCGGATAGCGGTAAATACTTTTTCGAGACTGATGTTCTCACCCTTAAGGGATACTTTCTGCGCGTATCCGCGCGCACTAACCTGTAAGGTTGAGACGAGTAATAAAACCATGGCAAGTTTCATGATTCTGATTGTTTTAACCATCGTCCGGCGATGTTTCAGCGCAGGACTAAACAGAGCATTTAAATACATAAGTTTGTACTTGTTTTGGGTTGAATAATGAGCAATCGATTTAGCTGTTTGTTTTATTAATAAAGCCCAAACTTTTGCCGGGTTTCGCCGCGAACGAAGCCCGGTTTTTATTAGGCAGTTATCCTGTACTTATTTTGAAGTGGCACGAACGAAAACTTTTTTCCCTTCTATTTTAAACTTCACTTCTCCTGTCAATGCCAACTTTTCAAATACTGCAGAGGCATATTCATTCCTGGGAAGCTGACCGGTAAACTGTAAGTCCACCGAATCCTGGTAAACCACCTCCACATCATACCATCTTGCTATCTGCCGCAATATTGCCTGCAGATCTGTGCTGTTGAATTGAAACCTTCCGTTTTTCCACGCCATTGTTTCTTCGAGATCTGCATTCCTGTTGATCCTGATTATTGCATTTTTATTGATAACAGATTGCTGACCTGGCTTGAGAAATAATTCTTCCTTACTGTAAGCTCCGGCAACCCTGACTTTTACCTTTCCTTCCAGAAGGGTGGTCCTGATACTGCTTTCATCAGTGTAAGCATTTATATTAAAATGAGTTCCCAGTACTTCTGTTTCAGAATTATTTGCCCTGACAATAAATGGTTTCTTTTTATCGGATGCCACTTCAAAATAGGCTTCACCAGTGATCTCAACAGTCCTGTTTTTGTCCGAAAAACTAATAGGGAAACGCAAAGACGAAGCAGCATTCAGCCATACCATTGTTCCATCTGATAGAGTAACCTGGTACTGTCCGCCACGTGGAGTTTTGATTGTGTTATAAACCATTTCTGCGTTGAGCGCAGTATTGCCTTCAACATTATAAGCCAACTGACCTGTATTAAGTTTCAGCACCCTGATATTTCCCTGCGTATTGATGGTTCCGTTTGCGGTAGAATCCAGCACAACGGAGGACCCATTTGCCAGGATTAGTACTGCTTTGTCACCCCCTGGTGCAATATCCGATTGAGCGGGGGAAACTGTTTTTGAAATAGCTGGTTTTGCAGGATCAGGGCTGCCGGAAAAGAAATAGAAGGATGCTGCTCCCAGAAGCAATAATCCAATCGCTGATGCAGCCATTATCCAGTTCCTGTTCCCTATAGACCTTCCTGGAATTTGAGTTGCCCCGATCGTTTCATCTAGCCGGAATTTGATCCTGTTCCTGATCTCTTCTTCTGAAAGATTTGATTCTGTTAAGTTAACCTGGGTGTCTTCAAATGAATGGTACCAATCATTCAGGTTTTTAAGTTCCTTTTCTGAAATGGTCCCAGCCTGGTATTTATTTATGAGGTCAATTATGTGCTCGGGTATTTGCATACAGATAAGTATGCTGAGAGAAAAGCTTCACCTATGCTCAGAGAAAAAAAATCTGCGTAAACAAACTCTTCGTGATCATTTTCAATTGCTTCAAGGCTTTATGAAGCTGATTATCAACTGTTTTGGGAGAAATATTTAATTTTTGAGCAATTTCTTTTGATGCCAGTCCATTCTGTCGACTGTAATTAAAGATCAGCCTGCATTTTTCGGGGAGTCTTTCCACTTCTTTTTCAACGAGTTGAAGAATTTGTTTGTGGTGTAATCTTGATTCATCACAGATTGAAATGACCGGAGTAGCGTTTATCGACTGGCAGTGATTCCGTTCCCTTTCAAGTTTTTTTATTTTGGAAAGCACCTGGAATTTGGTAGCTGTAGCAAGGTAATTTTCAAGGCTATTGATCTGGTTGTCATGGCGATTAGCCCACAGACTGGCGAATACATCGTGAACTATATCCTCTGCCCAGGAAATATCTTTCAGCCTGTTGTAAGAAACAGAAAATAGTTTCTGCCAGTACCTGTTATACAAAGCCGTGAATGCCTGTTCATCATCCTGTTCCAGGAGATTCAACAGGTAAGCATCGTTGTATGTGCTGTAATTGGGCATATGGCCTGCCAAAATTATGAAATATAAAGGAAGTGGTTTTAAACTGGCTAAATGGTAACAAAAATGCCATTTACATCAACTGCAAAAAGAATTATAAACTACTCTCTATTGAAATATAAATTCCGCTTTCATCCGATCTTACTTTATAAGTCTTCATCCTGTATCCTTCATTATTAGAATCTCTTCCGTTCTTCAGGGAGAAGCGATAACGGTGCACCGGACAAACAATAAATCCTAATGCATCAACGAAACCATTATCGAGGGGAGCAGTTGCGTGGGGACAATGATTTAAAAATGCAAAATATTCATCCCGGTATTTCGTGATGCAAACCTGCTTTCCTTCAATTTCAGCGAGGGCAATTTTATTGGAATTGAATTCCAATGAGGAGAATGAAATAAAATTTTCTGTTGAAAACATTCAGGTTCGTTAAAGTAGACAAAATAAAAAGCACACTAATTAAAGGTATGAATGATCAACTTTAATTAATGTGCCTGCAAAAATTATAAAAGAATATTATTGAAAATTATCCCGTTCGGATTTTTGTAACAGGCGATCCCGTTCATGAAGGACTAAAGTGAACATCTAATAAAAAAACTCAGCTTTATAAGGATACCTGATGCGGTACATCTCTCTGACTTTTTCCAGGATCACTTTTCTCAATCCTTCCACATTCATTCTTTCCGTTGCAGAGATGAACACACAGTTTCCGTTTGTTTCCCTTTCCCATCTTTCCCGAAGATCTGTGAGAATTTCATTCTTTACATCATCTTCCAGCCACTCATCGAAAGTCTGTTTTTCGTACTGATCCATTTTATTGAAAACAGTGATCGTTGGTTTATCAAACGCTTTGATTTCCTGAAGCGTTTTATTCACCACTCCAAACTGATCTTCATATGCGGGGTGTGATATATCAACTACATGTAACAATACATCCGCTTCCCTTACTTCATCCAGTGTGCTTTTGAAACTTTCCACCAGGTGGTGAGGAAGTTTGCGGATAAATCCTACCGTATCACTCAACAAAAAAGGTGTATTCTCAAAAACCAGTTTCCTGGTTGTAGTATCGAGTGTTGCGAACAATTTGTTTTCAGCAAAGACCTCGCTCTTACTCAGCAAATTCATGATGGTTGATTTACCTACGTTGGTATATCCTACCAGTGAAACGCGGATGAATTCACCACGATCTTTCCTTTGAACAAAACTTTGCTTATCGATCTCTGCAAGTCTTCTGCGAAGCAATGCAATTTTATCTTTAACGATACGACGGTCAGTTTCAATTTCAGTTTCACCCGGGCCTCTTGTACCGATACCACCACCCAATCGTTCAAGGTGTTTCCACATACCTCTCAATCGTGGAAGGATGTATTGATACTGTGCAAGTTCCACCTGGGTTTTCGCCTGGGCGGTCTTTGCACGACGGGCAAAAATATCCAGGATCAGATCCGAACGGTCGATGGCTTTAATTCCAAGTTCCTTCTGGATATTACTGATCTGGGATCCGCTGAGTTCATCATCGAAGATGGCCAGCTTGATATCTTTCCCTATAACATATTGCTTGATTTCTTCGAGCTTACCTTTCCCGATGAAAGTTCTGCTGTCGGGGTGCTGAAGTTTCTGAACGAATCTTTTTACTGCAGTTGCTCCAGCAGTCTCTACAAGAAATGAGAGTTCATCAAGGTATTCACGGACCTGTTGCTCAGTCTGTTCTTTTGTGATCAAACCAACTAAAATCGCTTTCTCTTCCTGGTTTACAACAGGTGTTTTATCTAACATATATATTTATTACAATCCCGAGATCGTCAAACCAATCTGGTAAGGTCTGATATTCGGGCCTGAACCTTCTTTTATAAAATTATTGAGCTGGTAGCTACCAAAAAGACTGAAATTTCCGTACCCGGCTCTCAGTGTAGCGCTCATTCTTGTTCCGTTAAAAAATCGCTTCGACTTCTCCTTAAATGTTCCGTTCAATACTACCTGGTCTGAACTGCTTTGTAAAGTTTTTCCTTTGGTAGATGCAGAGATCAGCGTACCGATCTTTCCACCGATGGCTATCTTCCAGCTTCTGTTCGAATTCTCCGGATTGGCAAGCCAGCGCAATTCTAATGGAACTTCAAGATATGCAGTGGTCAGTTTGTATTTTTTGAAATTAGTAGTATCTGATACATCCGCAAAGTCAAGTACATTTTTATTTCTTCCGGCGATATCGATATAAGTTTTTTCAAAGTAAATATTGCTGGTAGATACACCAACACCTCCCGCAACGCTGAACTGCGGATTGGTTTTGAAAGGCATATCATACATCAGGTACATATTGAATCCACGGGAAATTCCTTTCAGCTGCATGGTGTCGGTCTTGTTCGCCCAGTTATCAACCGACAATTGAATCATGAAATGGTCATTCGCACGATTGTTCAGGTTAAGTGTACTCCACTTTTTTGGAGTTGGAGCCGGAGCCGGTGAAGAAAAGCCCGTATCAACCTGAGCAAAAGCAGTAGTGGTTAAAGAAAAGGAAAGGATAAGTCCCAGTAATTGTTTCATAATTCGTTGAATTGGTGGCAAAAGTAATGTTTTCCCTGCAAGAACTGTTGGAGCCGGCCAGCCGATTAATCTCCTCTTAAACAGGAATTAACTTTTCGTTGCGTGCCTGGTCAGACACCCTGCAATTGTTCCTCATTCTCCTGATATCCCTGCTGTTCCTGTCCAAAATCATATCTTCCAAACTTCATAAAAGCCTAATTTGGCTCACTCAAATTTTCCTGTATGAAACAATTGATAACCCTCCTGCTTGTTTTCCCTGCAATGGTGTATGCTCAACAGCCTGCGCAAAAACCTCCTTCAAAGAATCCGACGACTCAGCAAACTAACAGGTCTTCTCAAAATTCACAGTCTGCTCAGAATTCTCAGTCTGCTCAGAATACGCAGAAGATGAATGCCTTTATTTCGAACCTAATGAGTAAAATGACCGTCGAGGAAAAGATCGGTCAGCTGAACCTTCCATCTGTTGGGTTCGACGTTACCGGCCCGATCGTGAGCCAGGGCGTTGAAGAAAAGATCCAGAAAGGACTTGTAGGCGGAGTATTTAATACGTTCACACCGGTTGCTGTCCGCAAACTCCAGGAAATGGCTGTTACCAAAACAAGACTTAAAATCCCTTTACTTTTTGGATATGATGTAATTCACGGTCACCGTACGATCTTCCCGATTTCCTTAGGACTGGCAGCAAGCTGGGATATGGACCTGGTGGAAAGAACAGCGAGGGCAGCTGCGGAAGAAGCAAGTGCCGACGGACTAAACTGGACATTCTCCCCGATGGTGGACATCGCCCGCGACCCACGCTGGGGCCGTGTATCGGAAGGAGCCGGTGAGGACCAGTTCCTGGGATCCGCTGTTGCAAGAGCCATGATCAAAGGTTACCAGGGTAACGACCTTTCAAAAGACAATACGGTTCTTGCCTGCGTAAAACACTTTGCTTTGTATGGTGCATCCGAAGCCGGTCGTGATTATAACACAACCGATATGAGTCGTCTCCGCATGTTCAACGAATATTTCGGTCCTTACAAAGCATCCATCGATGCAGGCGTTGGTTCCGTGATGAGTTCTTTCAATGAAATTGATGGGGTTCCTGCTTCTGCAAACGCATGGCTGATGACTGATATTCTCAGAAAGAAGTGGGGCTTTAAAGGACTGGTCGTATCTGATTACACTGCCATCAATGAAATGATCAATCACGGAATTGGTGACGGAAAAGAAGTTGCCCGTCGTGCATTAAAAGCCGGAACTGAAATGGATATGGTGGGAGAATTATACATCACACACCTTCCGCAACTTGTGAAAGAAGGAAAAGTGACCATGGCAGAGATCAACAATGCCTGCAGATTAATTCTCGAAGCAAAATATAAACTCGGATTATTTGATGATCCCTATCGCTATGTGAATGAAGCACGCAACAAAGCAGAGATCTTGAACGCTCAGAAGCTTGCACTTGCAAAAGAAGCAGCAATCAAATCTTTTGTTTTATTGAAGAATGATAATGCATTGCCACTGGTATCAACCAAATCAATTGCATTCGTTGGTCCGTTGGTAAAGAACCAGCGCGACCTGATCGGATCCTGGAGTGGTGCGGGCGACTGGAAGCAGTCGATCAGCATCTGGGATGCATTGCAGAACAAGTTCAAAGGAAATCCATTCCTGTTTGCACAGGGATGCAATTTTGTAGATGATGATGCACTGATGGCAAAACTGAATCCGCATGGGGCACAGCTTGCAAAGGATGCAAGAAGTCCGCAGGAACTTATTGATGAAGCGGTTGCAGTTGCATCAAAAGCGGATGTAGTGGTTGCAGTTTTGGGAGAACCATTTGGTATGACCGGTGAAGCCGCCAGCAGATCAATGATTGGTTTATTACCTAATCAAATGGACTTATTGAAAGCATTGAAGAAGACCGGTAAAAAGATTGTACTGGTATTGATGAATGGAAGACCGATGGATCTTTCATGGGAAGATCAGAATGTGGATGCAATCCTTGAAACATGGTATGGCGGAACAAAAGCAGGAGAAGCAATTGCTGATGTGCTTTTTGGAGAAGCAAATCCTTCAGGAAAGATCACGATGACCTATCCCAGAAATGTAGGACAGATTCCGATCTATTACAATCATAAAATAACGGGCCGGCCATTCGATGCAAATCAGAAGTATACAACCAAGTATCTTGATGTTGCGAATACGCCGTTGTATCCGTTCGGCCATGGATTGAGTTATACCAAATTCAATTACAGTAACATGAGTTTGTCGTCGGCAACCATGCAGAAGAACGGAACGATCACTGCTACTGTTACCTTAAATAACAGCGGAACATTTGATGGAGTGGAAACAGTTCAGTTGTACATCAGGGATTTGGTAGGTTCGATCACAAGACCGGTTAAGGAATTGAAAGGATTTCAACAGGTAGCATTGAAAGCAGGTGAATCAAAAACGATTTCATTTACTATCAAAGAAGAAGACCTGAAGTTTTATAATTCAGATTTGAAATGGGTTTCTGAGCCGGGTGAATTTGAAGTATTCATTGGCGGCAACAGTGCGGTCGACAGGGGAATAAAATTTGAGTTGAAATAAGTACCACTGGTTCATTAATATGAACTAATGGGAGGTGATAAGAGATTATTAAAAGGAAAGTTGCCTGATAAATTTAAGAAGGAGTTCGCCTCAGTGCAGCTCCTTCTTTTTTTCTGCCTATGTAGAACTCCATGATGAATAAGGAGATCGCGAGAAATCCCATATGCATGATCCATCCCGTTTGTTCAACCTGTGCCAGCGCTTCAGGAGTTGAGCCGTTTGTAAATTCGAGTGTCCATAAAGATCGGGGAGATGTTTTCAGACCGATGATTGATTGAAGCATATTAGCTGCAACATGTAATCCTAAGGGCATGGCAATTCCACCCGACCAATATGCGAGTAATCCAAAAGTAAAAGCCCAGATGCCGGGACCAAGGAATGAACTGTAAACGCTTTGTCCACCTGCAACATGATATAATGCAAAAGCAATTGCAACAATTAACTGTGTGGTCCGGATTCCCAGTTTTTGATTTAATCGTACAAAAGGATAAGCCCTGAAGGCAAGTTCTTCCATGAAGGCAAGTGGAAGTATTGCGAGGTAGCCGATATAGTCAACATATTCAAATTGAACATCGCTTCGGCTGAATCTCATTGTTGTGAAGGAAACCAGGACGAGCACCATTAAACCGATAATCACTGTTCCTGTTAAAAAACCCAGGAAGAATTTAGGTACAGAGGATCCGGTGAAATACAATCCCACATCCCTGAAATTCTTCTTTTCTCTCCATAAAAAAATTCCTGTAACTATCAGCGCAATCAATGATCCGAAAACTCCTGTTGCAAGTGAATAATATGTTTTGGAAAAAAATGGAGTAATGGATCCCATTCCATAAAGAAGAGCAACAAATAAGATCCAGAATACAATTACTTTGATAATGACCCTGATGTTTGGGTTATTCATGATTTGGGTTTGTTGGATGGCTCAATGACCCTTTCTTCAAGAGCATATCCGCAGTATTTGCAGAAGATAGCTTCTGAATCGTGGTTGGTTGAAGCGCAGTGACTGCAGATTTTTCTTGAGGTATGTTGCCCACTCATTTTGCTTAATTCCACAGTAACGATACCAGTAGGAACCGCAATGATTGCATACCCCAATAACATGATTACAGATGCTACGATTTTACCGGCAGAAGTAACCGGGGAGATATCACCATACCCTACAGTTGTAATGGTAACAATACACCAGTAAATACTTTCAGGTATTGAACTGAACTGGCTGTTATATGGGTTTTCGACAACGTAAACGATTGAGCCCATGATGATCGTAAGTAGAAATACAAATGCCAGAAACACAGCAATTCTCCGGGCACTTGCTTTCATGGCAAGCACGATTCCCATACTTTCCCTCACAAAATGTGTGAGCTTAAAAATGCGGAATACGCGCATCAGTCTCAAACCACGGATCACCAGCAGGTAATGTGAAGTAGGAAACAGTAAACTCAGGTAGGTTGGTAGAATTGAAATGATATCAACGATTCCATAAAAGCTCTTTGAATAATTTAAAGGGCCTTTTACCGCCAGGCATCTCAATATATATTCAACAGTGAACAGTATAGTAATAATCCATTCCGTTATGTATAATTCCTGTCCGTAGACCACATTGATTCGAGGAATACTTTGTAGCATTACCACGATCAGGCTGATCACAATAAGAATCAGCAATAAAACGTCAAATAATTTTCCGGCCGGAGTATCACTTTCAAAAACAACTTTATAGAGTCGTGCGCGCCAGTGATCCTTGTCTTTTGTAAATGGTTGTTGCATAGTTGTTACAGTGACCAATATACGAAGAAGATCATGGAATAGCTATTGCAGTCAGTTCGTAATAATTGTCACAGGATCTGCAATGAACTGTGTTTATTTTTACATCCTTTAAATTGAAAGTATGGCTACAATAAAATTAACCTTGCAGGATTTCAGGGAAAAGATCTTTGATTATGAAAATGACAAGGAATGGAAATACAGGGGTGAACTTCCGGCTATCGTGGATTTTTATGCCGACTGGTGTGGTCCATGTAAACAGGTTGCTCCGATCCTGGAAGAACTGTCAAATGAATACGATGGAAAAATTGTGATCTATAAAGTTGATACGGAAGCAGAGCAGGATCTTGCATACCTCTTCCATATCCAGAGTATCCCGACCTTTTTGTTCATTCCGGCTGAAGGAAACCCCATGATCCAGCCCGGAGCTTTTCCGAAGAATGTGTTCAAGCAGGTAATTGAAGAAAAGCTGCTGGTAAAGCAGGAGAATAATGCAGAATAGAAGGTTATTGAAAATAAAATTTTAAAAATCATGAACACCCGCATTTAATGCGGGTTTTTCATTGTTAGGTGTGAGAAGGATAAAGGGTTAATTTCACCGTTCAAACAACAAGAATGGAAAGGGAAGAGGGAAAAGCTGATAAGGCAAAAGAATCAAGGGGAGCTTTTGATACTGAATTCGAAAGTAACCTGAGAAATATGATTCTGAATTCACCTGTAGCCATGTGCATTCTGATGGGTACTGAGTATGTTGTTGAGATTGCCAATGAAAGGATGTTTGAATTATGGGGGAAATCGAAAGATCAAATGCGGGGCAAACCAATCTTTGAAGGATTACCTGAAGTTAGAGCGCAGGGTTTTGAAGAATTGCTTAAAGAGGTTTACAGTAGCGGTGAAACTTTTTCTGCAAAAGAACGCCCCGTTTATCTTCCAAGAAACGGAACCATTGAAATTGCCTATATCAATTTTGTGTACGATCCGTTTCGAAATTCCAAAGGAGAAATTATTGGTGTGATGGCCGTTGCCATCGATGTAACCGACCAGGTTAAAGCAAGGATTATCATCGAAGAAAAAAACCAGGAACTGAGTTTCGTAACCGACATAATGCCGCAAATGATGTGGGCAACAGAATCCAATGGTTTGGTATCCTTCTTTAACCGGAGATGGATGGAATATACCGGGATTGCCTATGAGCAATTGCTGGGCGAAGGATGGCTGAAGACCTTGCATCCAGACGACTTTGAGAAAACCATTTTTACATGGAATCATTCGATTAATACCGGCGAGCCGTATGAAGTCGAATATCGTGTCAGAAGATATGACGGTGTCTATCGCTGGTTTCTTGTACGGGGAACGCCGATGAAAGATTCTTCCGGAAACATTTTAAAGTGGTATGGAAGTAATACAGATATAGAAGATCAAAAGCAGCACGAAAATAATCTTCACCTCAGTAATGAAAGGTTTAACCTCGTTGCTAGAGCAACCCAGGATGCTGTCTGGGATTGGGACCTCAAGGCTGGCACAATCTGGAGAAGCGAGGGCTTTCAACAATTATTCGGCTATTATGAAGCAGATTTCAATTTATCTCCTGAATCCTGGATGAAAAGAATCCATCCTGAAGACCGTAGCAGGGTTTCAGAAAGTTTAAATCAATTTATAGAATCCGGAGAAAATCTTTGGTCTGATGAATATAGATTTCAGAAGAAGGATGGTCAGTTTGCAACAGTCTTCGACAGGGGTTATGTATTGAAAGATGAACAGGGAAATGCCTACCGGATGTTAGGTTCGATGCAGGATATAACCGAAAGGAAACATGCAGAAGAAAGGATCAGAAATAGTGAACTGATGTTCCGTAATATGGCCACCATGTTACCCGCTGTGATCTGGACTGCAACTCCTGATGGACAATTAAACTTTATCAGCCGGCAGTGGGAAACCTATTATGGTAATCCAATCCGGGAAAGCCTTGGAAGCGGATGGGCTGAGTTTGTTCATCCGGATGACAAGACAAATGCTGCGAAAGTCTGGCAGGATTCACTTGAAACCGGAACAGAATATGAAACAGAATTCCGGGTATTGCATAAATCAGGAATTTATCGCTGGGTGCTTGTAAGAGCATTGCCTATTAAAGACAATAAGGGAGATATTGTGAGATGGTATGGATCAAATACTGATATCCAGGAGAAGAAACAATTCCAGGAAGATCTTGAACAGAGAGTGAAAGAAAGAACCTATGAACTTGAAATGCGGAATAAGGAACTGGAAGAATTCACTTATGTATCAAGCCACGATTTGCAGGAGCCTTTAAGAAAAATTCTGATCTTTTCAGAAATGATCTCCTCTGATAAACAAAATTCTCTTTCAAATGAATCAGAAATAAGACTTCATAAACTGAGAGCATCTGCATTAAGGATGAGTGCTGCATTAGGAGACCTCCTGAATTTTGCAAGTCTCGATAAGGAAGATCAATTTGTGCATACTGATCTGAATGATATAGTGGATTCAGTAAAATCTGATCTTGAACTATTATTAAATAAAGAAAATGTTTCTTTTCACAGCGATAAACTTCCGGTAGTTGCAGCAATCCCGCATCAGATGCACCAGTTATTTTACAACCTTGTAAACAATGGACTGAAGTTTGCCAAACCCGGTGAGCGATCAAATATCAGTATACTTCACCGGGAAGTAGGCAGAGAGGAACTTGCTGTTTTTAAAGATCTTGATCCTGCTAAAAGATATTATGAATTAAGTTTTAAAGACAATGGAATTGGATTCAATCCGGAGTTGAGTGAAAAAATCTTCAGGATGTTTCAGCGATTGCATGCAAAGGAAACATATCCGGGAACAGGTATCGGACTTGCACTTTGCAAAAAAGTTGTATTGAATCATCAGGGTAAGATCTGGGCAGAAAGTATTCCAGACGATGGATCCATCTTCAAAGTAATGTTGCCTGTTCAATAAATTTTATACTGATAAAAGAAAGATTTTTTTGTTGCGGTATAATCATTGCGTAGATGAATAAAAATTCACTATGGCAAAAGCAAAAAAAGCTGCAAGCAAAAAGTCAGCGACAAAAAAATCAGCATCGAAGAAAACCGGAATGAAGAAAACCGCGACAAAAAAATCGGCAACTAAAACTGCAAAACGCGGAAGACCGGCAGGTAAAAAGTCAGCAACGAAAAAAGCTGCAACTAAAAAGTCTTCAGTAAAAAAGTCGGCGACCAAAAAATCGGCAGGTAAAAAAACTGCAATGAAGAAGTCGGCTGCAAAGAAGACTGCAACAAAAAAGACCGCGACCAAAAAATCTGCTACTAAAAAGTCCGCTACAAAAAAGTCTGCAACAAAAAAATCTGCTCCTAAGAAAGGAACAGCAAAGAAGAATAAGCTGGGTGTAAAAAATTCGCTGGTGAATAATATCAACGCGAAAAAGAAAAAAGGGACATCAAAACCTAAGAGCAGATCGAGCGTATCAAAGAAATCTTATAAGAAGATGGAAGATAATTGGGGAGAAGGAAATGGTGAATAAGATATTGTAAAATGAAAATTTAAAAATGTAAAACCGAATACAACCAGCACTCTGATTAGTATTCGGTTTTTTGTTTTAGTTTCGCCCCTGAATGAGCTTACAACTTATCATATCATTACCAACTCCACCATGACCATCTTACTGGTCTGAATTTAGATTGCCGGACTCCGGCTGTTTCCATTTATTTTTTAAAATATTGATATGACGTTTGTTGAACAACTACGTAAAAGGAATATTAATCCTAAGGATGAAATCTTATCAGGAATTACCGTTGCATTGGCACTGGTGCCGGAAGCGGTTGCATTTTCTATTTTAGCAAATGTAAGTCCTCTCATTGGTTTGTATACCGCATTTATAATCGGATTAATCACTTCCATTTTCGGTGGGAGGCCTGGTATGATTTCAGGAGCTACCGGTGCGATTGCCGTCGTGACTGTATCACTAGTGATAAGTCATGGTGTTGAATATCTTTTTGCAGCAGTAGTTTTAATGGGACTGATCCAGGTCCTGATTGGCTTACTGAAACTTGGAAAATTTATAAGGCTCGTTCCTCACCCCGTAATCTTCGGATTTGTAAATGGTCTTGCAATTGTGATCTTTATGGCACAGCTCGACCAGCTGAAGATTACTGATGCTTCGGGCAACACCAGCTGGATGACCGGTTCAGCGCTTTGGATCATGCTTGGGTTCATTTTACTTACAATGGCCATCATCCATTTTCTTCCGAAACTCACTAAAGCAATCCCTTCATCCTTAGCTGCAATCCTCATCGTTTCTTGTGTTATTATCGGTTTTGGCATTCAGACAAAATCAGTGGGAGATATTGCATCTATCGCAGGAGGTCTTCCTGAATTTCATTTGCCTCAAATGCCGGTAAGCTGGGAAACATTGAAAATTATTTTTCCTTATTCCCTGATCATGGCACTTGTTGGTTTGATTGAAAGTTTACTTACGCTGACGGTGGTCGATGAAATGACAGAGACAAGAGGAAAAGGAAATAAAGAATGTATTGCACAGGGAGCTGCAAATATCACGACAGGCTTTTTCAGCGGAATGGGTGGATGCGCAATGATCGGCCAGAGCATTATCAATGTAAGTTCAGGTGGCCGTTCCAGATTATCAGGAATTGTTGCTTCTGTAGGATTGCTGATGATAGTTCTTTTCGGTTCCTCACTTATTGAAAAAGTTCCGATGGCTGCGCTGGTTGGATTAATGTTCATGGTGGCAATCGGCACGTTTGAATGGGCAAGCCTGAAAGTCTTTCGCAAAGTTCCACAGGTCGATTTTATAGTAATGGTTCTTGTAACCCTGATTACTGTCCTGTTTCATAATCTTGCCCTTGCTGTTATTTCAGGTGTCATTATATCTGCACTTGCATTTGCATGGGAAAATGCAAAAAGAATCAGGGCAAGAAAATATATTGATGACAAAGGAATCAAACACTATGAAATCTTTGGTCCGCTTTTCTTCGGATCAGTCACTGCTTTCCAGGAAAAGTTTGAAGTGATGGAAGATCCTGAGGAAGTGGTCATCGACTTTAAAGAAAGCCGGATTGTGGATCACTCAGCAATTGATGCTTTAAATAAGGTCACAGAACGGTATAGAAAAGTCGGTAAAAAAGTTCATCTGCGCCACCTCAGTGAAGATTGCAGAATATTGCTGAACAATGCATCCGAGATCATCGATGTGAATTATTGGGAGGATCCGCATTACAAGGTTTTAGATAATAAACTGGAAGGATAAGCTGGAAGAATAAACGGGAGAATAAACTGGAAGTATAATCTGTGAGACTAAAAAAGAAAATACAATCTGTAAGACTTTAACCTGTAGAAAATCATAATTAGAATTGAGCCTCCTGTTTAAGGGGCTCAATTTTATTTAAGAGCTATTGGAATCTATTTTCCCGGCGCATCCTTATCATTCACTCCTGCCTTTATTGCTTCCGCTGCTTCCTTTTCTGTATCCTTTTCTTTCTGAACCTCAGGCTGCTCATGTTTTTCGGATGGTTTGTAACTCAGCTTTACATACATCGGGAAATGATCACTGTTCACTTTTCCAAGCCGCTCCAATTCAACCAGTTTAAAATGATTGCTATGGAAGATATGATCAAGCGGCCACCTGAATATTGGATACTTCGCATGAAAGGTATTGTAGAAGCCACGACCTCTTCTGGGATCAAGCAGTCCGCTGGTCTCCTGGAACAATTCGGTATTTTCTGACCAGGCCACATCATTAAAATCACCGGCAACAATCACTGGTTCGTCCATGTTTTGTACTTCCTTTCCGATCATGATGATCTCTGAATCCCGTTCGCGACTATCACTGCTTTCACCGGGAACAGGCGGACGTGGATGCAGAATGAGCAGGTTGATCCATTTTCCCGAAGGCAATTGAACTTTTGTTTTGATGGAAGGAATATCAGGCTCCACAAGGTATCTTACCTGGGTTTCACTAAGAGGATACTTTGAAAAAAAATGCATCCCATAAAGGTTGCTTTGCGGTATAGGAACACGATTGGGATATTCAGAATGAATTACTTCAAGTTGCTTCTGCCATTTTAAATCAGTCTCCGTGGTAATGATAATATCAGGATCATACTTTTGAATCTTCTCCAGCACTTTATCGTACTCCTTATTGGTTTGAAGAACATTACAGATCAGAAAACTGATAGAACTGTTTTTTGAGGTGTCGCTGCCTGCATCCAATACCTGCTTCTTACTGAAAGGCGTATAGGGGAACGCTTTATAGGCCTGCACGATCACTACGATCACCAGCATGACGATCGCAATATAACCTCTTCTTCCTCTCTTGAAATAGCCCGCCAGGTACCAGCCAAGGCAAATCAATGCAATTAAAAAAGTCTGGAGGCGGGGGTAATCGAAAATCTGGACATACCATTCCCTGGAAGGGATCAGCGGAATTAAGGTCGCTGCAAAAACGATCAGGGTCAGCAAACTAAAAAGGAATATTCCTCCTATATGCAACAATCTTTTTACCAAGAGCCTTGTATTAGGCAGGAAAGGTAAATAGTAAATCGATCACCTCCGGATCTCCAATATTATTTTTTATAACCCTATAACTGCTCCGCTTTATACCCTGCTTTCTGAAGAGCATTGATGACTTTTTCAGCAGAAACATTATCTCCCGGTTTCACGGTCAGGATCTTGTCGGGATTCTGAACATCCACCGACCAGTTTTTTTCTCCTGCTGCATCATTCAGAAAAGGGGTTGACTGTTCAATACAGCCACTGCAGTTGATATTCGTTTTAAATTTCATTGTTTCCATGCTAAATAATTTATAAGGCAAAGTTCGATTGATCACCCTGCAGGATTGTTATAAAATAAGCGCTGTGATTTATAAAATTTTGAAAGGGTAAAGCCCGGGAGATCTTTTATAACCCATCATTCCTGATATGTTTCCCCTTGTTGAACAAAATAAAGCCCCATGCTGAAATGGGGCTTTCTTGCATGGTTTCGTTTTGCATCCTTTATACATCTTTCGGCTCTACGCGGAAAGAAACTTTGCAAATGATCCCGTAAGAAGCGGGTTTGCCATCTTTTACGTGGACCTTAAAATCCTTAACATACACTGAATCGATATTATGAACTGTCTTGGAAACTTCTTCTATGCAGTTTTTGATTGCATCATCGAAACTTACCGGGGAAGAAGCGATTACTTCAATAACTTTTACGATAGACATAGTTAATAGTTTTAATTAATGAACCTATAATTTACCAAATGAATGGGAGATAAGCAGAATATTAAAATAACCATACCCCGCTGTTTGAATTGGTGAAGCAATAGTTTAGCGGTTGGATATTCCCGGGACAATAAAAGGCCCCATTAGTTTTTCCGGTATTCCGGAATTACTAATGGGGCTTTTTTATTTGAGTTTAAGGGTTAAATAATTCTACTGTTTTATCATCTTACTACTCAAAATCACTTTGCCTTCATTTGATGTTACATGAACAAAGTACATTCCTGCGTGAAGATGTTTCAATCCTCCTGATGTAATCGTATTTGCACCGCGGTGTCCGTTTGCCGTTCTGGTATAAACTACCTGTCCTTTTACATCTGCGATCCTGATCCTTAACTGCAGAAATTTTCAGGCGATAATTTCTAATAACTTACTTCATAGGTTTTCGACTCACCTTTTGGAATGTAGATACTGTCGATCACATCCTCCCTAACTCCGTTTTTCTTTCTTAAGATCCCGATATAGGTATACTGGTCGCCTGCAGTGGTGCCGGAAAGTTCAAGGCGGTTAAAACTTCCATCAGAAGGAAAGAAATGCGTATTTGCAGGTTGACCGGCTGAATTTTTCATTTCAACACCCGCTCCCATGGAACCATAACTCAGAAAATATGGTCCTGCCTGGAAAAAATCAGCAGAATCAGTCGGGTTAAAATTTTTATAGACGATCCGGATGTTTGCTTTTGAAGGAACATGAACATTTACACTGAGTGTTGTATCCTTACGCTCAATTCCGTAGTAAGAATCATTTTGATAAAAGTAATCGTCCCCGTTTTTCACGGTGATATAATACTTTCCCGAATTCAACTCTTTATCTTTTGCTGCAAAGCGCATCAGTATAAATCCATTGTTATCTGTATTCCCGGTTGCGATTAGTCTTCCCGCATCACCAATCGGGGTTGCCGGTCGCGACCAGCCCAGTTCCACTTTAGCATTCCGCAATGGCGTGGAGGAATTCAACCCGGTTCTGACGTTCACCAAAAATGTAATGCAGCTGTCCCTGCAGGGCTCATTTACATTTCGTTCATCCCGCTTCAGGCAGCCGGTACCGGTAAGTAGGGTAATTAAGATGATCGGGAGAAATAGTTTCATATTCGCTTTTACGATTATTGGCTGCTGCCTGTCCTGCAGGTGACAAGTTAAAGAAGTGAAACGTTGTACAGGATAAAATGAAACCAAAGAATAAGCTTTAAAATTTTATAAGACAGGATAAATCAATGGTTTTTCTGTTCAAGATCCAGCAACCATTTCTTTCGCCAGATGCCTCCGCCATATCCTGTAAGTTGTCCATCCGATCCAATAACGCGGTGACAGGGAATGAGAATGGAGATTTTATTCATACCATTAGCGTTGGCAACAGCTCTTACTGCCTGAGGTTTATTCATTGCGTATGCCTGCTGACTATAAGACCTCACTGTTCCATACGGAATTGTCTGAAGTCGTTTCCAGACCATTTGCTGAAACGCAGAACCAGGTGTTACAAGCGGGACAGAGAATTCTTTTAACTGCCCGTCGAAATACAAAGACAGTTCTTTTTCCAACAAATCGAAATGTGAATTATCACCCTGTAAAATCGTAGCATTAAAAACTTTCGAAAGATATTTAAGTTCAGTTTCCAGCATCTTACGGTCTGTAAACTCCAGCATGCAGATTCCGTCCTTCACTGCACAGGCATACATCGTTCCTATAGGTGTTTCAATCCTTTTAAGGTCAATAACATTGGTTGCTTTACTCTTTGAAGGCGATACACCAAACACCGATTTAAAAGTATCATTGAAACCACTTAACGATTCGTAACCGCTATCGATAGCTGCAGACAGAACAGGTTCACCATCACGAATCTTTTTAAATGCACTATTGATCCTGTGCATCCGCTGAAAAGATTGAAATGTAATGCCATGATTTTTCAAAAACCATCTCCTGACTTTTGCCGGTTCCAGTCCCCGGATTCTTAGATCATAGTCTTTAAATTTTAGAGACGGATCATTGGAAAGATGCTGAAGGATCTCTTTAATTCCGGATGGAGTTTCATTATATTTTTCCAAAGGGAAACACACTTTACACGGTCTGTATCCTTTAAGAATTGCTTCTTTAGAAGTAAGGAAGAATTCAACATTTTCTCTTTTAGGTTTTCTTGCCGTACAGGTTGGCCGGCAAAAGATTCCCGTTGTTTTTACTGCAGTATAGAACAGTCCTTCAAAAGAAGAATCCTTCTTTATAATTGCTTCATACATCATGTTATCGGTGAGTTCCATCAGCATATTATTTGACTCCAAAGATAATTTTGCAGGGAAGTGATTAACAACCGAAAAATGAACATGTATTTTTTATGTGCAGAATATTTGAATAATAATTAAGCATTTCTAGTGCCCGGCAATATCTTTTATAATCTTCAAATGATGGTTAGTGTGGATCTCTAAAAACTTTATGGTTGACCTGAGATTAAGTTTATTGAAATATGGATGTACAAAATAATTATTGGGAACGCAGGTTTCCAGGATTCTCACTTGTTGTCTTGTCTTGTTTACATGATCGCGAAGAGTATCAGCATTAAATGTTTCTGTCGGGCGGACCATCTTGGGTGATCTTGCCCTGCCTCTTGGAATTTTTCTGGTAATCATTATGATAGTTCTCCATAAATTAAAAGACCATTTATAATCTTTTGGATCTGATCTTTTCACGGTATCAACGATCAGGTTGATAGTAAGTAAGGAGTGTTCGATATGCCATCCGATGGAGGAGGTTGAAATGACAGGGTTAATGAGTTCCTGTTTAGGAATGTATGTTTCCAGTTCTGATACAAGTTGTTCTATTCCTGATAATCTGTTTTTCAATTGTACATTATTATACATCAATGTAGATATTTTCAATTGAATTGAAGATTTTGTAAAGAAGAAAGCTGCCCGATAAGGAGCAGCCTTCAGAAATTATAAAGACCTAAAATGAAATGGCTAAAAGCACTTAAATGACCTTGTAATATTAATTATGTTATTAAAGGTGCTTGCTGATTACTATTGCAATACAAGATTCGGCAATTGTAATTCGAACATATTTGTAAATGTTTGAGCAGAAAGAATATGTCCCTGTTTTTGTGCTTTATCTGCAACCTGGTAACCCCAATAAGCTGCTGCCATACGTTGAGTTGGCGTACCATGGTGACCGCTGTTTGTAAAGGCACAATCACCAATGTTGAAGAATGCTGCAAGAAACTGCTGAACTCTTTTCCACTGCATGCTTTGACCTCTTGCGTGCGACAGGAAATAAGAGGAATAGGCATCTGCCATCAATTCTGTTCTGCGGGTTCCTTCAGGGGAACTTACAGGTGGAAAAAGATTCAATTGAAATTGAATATGGTGGCCAAGTTCGTGAGCCATGATTGCCTGCGGAGCAACATCGTCATAACCAATTCCCTGGTATCCTGCCATGATACCATCACCCATAACAATTTTGGATGGAACATCTCCGAGGGGGAATGGAAAACCTTCAAGTGCGAATGCATTGAATGTAAAAATCGGATGATCACCATTTCTGTACTGAGGAAAAATGCCCAGTAATTCAATGATCAGATCGGCCCAGAATTCAGCAACCTCGCGGCTATCACCATAGAGAACCATATCAATTCTGATGACCCGCTCCCGATCGAGCAACATGTTTCCATGCATGGCAGTGAATACCAGGTCGTCGGTTTCAATGTTCCAGAATCTTTTAATGTCTTTAAATGACTTGTTAAGTTTTTGGGTATACTCTCCATTCACACCGAAATAACTTCCTGCTGAAGAATTTTCGAAGAGAAAAGCATCATATGTTGGAAAATCCAACATTCCTGTTACTGATGCATAAAAAAATACTTCATCATCCCAATCAGCCAGTTCATTATCCAGCCACACATTTATTGGTGTGTTTCCATTGCAGGGAGTAGGGGTGACTGCAAATTTTTGTCGAACCAGTTCACGATACTGCGGGTCCACCTTTTGACTGAACTTGCTGCTGATTTGCATCCTGCTTTCATATCCTGCAGGAAGTGATGCCCTGATCTGTTGAAGTCGTTCTTTCTGAGCGGGAGTTAATCCGGCAGCTTTTGAAGGTGCAACTAACTGTTCTGATAATAAGGAAGATTCTTCCTGCTGGATGTCTTTTTTACAACCCGTGAGGATCAAAAAGGAACAAACGATAACTGTTGAAAGTAATTTAATTCTTCTCATACAAACGGTTTGATAGTTTAAAGATGTGCTACATCTGAGGCGACCAATACTGCTGTTTGGCAGTTGCCGTTTTCAATGAGAGAGGATGTTGTGTAAGCGGAAAAGAGAAATATAAGATAGAATATTTTTTATAGAGAAAGTAATCTTTGTTAACTATTCTTACGGGAATCCTTAATTTAATGCACATGATCAAAAACCTCCTGCATATACTTCCCGGGAAAGAAAAAAGCATCGGGGAAGAAACGATTTTACAACCATTGCCTCATAAGGATTTTCGTTTTGCAAGTCCTTTTATTGTGCTGCACCATCTGCCGCCAAAAGAGTATGGACCAGATTCTCCCCCGGAAAGAATTCATCCGCATCCCCATCGTGGATTTGCACCCGTTACATTTTTATTCCAGGGAGAAGGATATCATAAAGACTCGTTGGGTAATACAGGAATTCTAAAAGAAGGAGAAGTGCAGTGGATGTTTGCCGGAAAAGGATTGTTGCATAGTGAAGGACCCAGCCAGGATTTTTTGAAAAGAGGAGGGATGTATGAATTTGTACAACTATGGATCAATGTGCCTGCGAAAGAAAAAATGGGAGAACCTTATTACCAGACTGCAAAAGTAGAAGAGATGCCTTCTGTTTCAGGAGCAGGAGTTGAACTAAAAATTGCAAGCGGAGGTCTTGATTCGCTTAGTGGCCCCATCAAATCTTTTACGCCAATAACCAGCGTGTTTGGAAAATTGAATAAAGGTGTCAGAAAAGAATTTAAAACGACCGAAGGATACTGGACGTTATTATACCTGTTGGATGGGAGATTGAAGTTAAATGATGAGCAGACTCTGGAGCCCAGGCAGCTAGCGGTTTTCAGTAAGGAAGGGGATAGCATATCAATTGAAGTATTGAGTGATGCAAAAATTTTGTATTTATCGGGAGCGCCGATTAATGAACCTGTGGCAGCAAAAGGAAATATTGTAATGAACACTGCTGAAGAAGTAGCGCAGGCAGAGAAAGATTATGCAGATGGAAAGTTTGGTGAGTTGGAAGAGTAAATGTCTTCACGTTTAAAAATCCAATATTTTTCTGGAAACCATTAAGTAGAAATCTGACAGCAATAATGGGAATACAATTTTTGTAAAAGAAACCTTAAGCAAATTAAATCTACCAGATAAAAATTTTTAATGCCCAAAGAGCCTGTAATCGCAATTATTGATGTTGGAAAGACAAATAAAAAGATTTTTCTCTTCGATAAAAATTATAAAATCGTTTATGAACAATCTGCCCGGTTTATAGAAACTGTGGATGAAGATGGATTTCCCTGTGAGAATGTGGAAAGTCTTCGTCAATCTGTGTTTGATTCACTTCGTGAAGTATTCAGAAAAGAGGAGTTTGAAATAAAGGCTATCAATTTCTCTACGTATGGAGCAAGCTTTGTGTGCATTGATGAGCACGGGAATACTGTGACGCCATTATATAATTATTTAAAACCTTACCCTGGAAAATTACAGGAACAATTGCATGTGAAATATGGTGGGGAAGAAATGTTTTCTTTACAGACTGCATCGCCTGTTTTGGGAAGTCTGAATTCAGGACTTCAATTATACAGGTTGAAGATGGAGAAGCCGGAGGTGTTTATAAAAATTGAATATGCATTACATCTTCCGCAATATTTGAGTTACCTGATCACCAAAAAAATTTGTTCTGATATAACGAGTATAGGTTGTCATACTGCATTGTGGGATTTTAAAAAAAATGATTATCACGAGTGGGTGTATGAAGAAGGAATTCAGAAAAAGTTAGCTCCGATTGTTTCTGCTGAACAGGTAACTGAAATTGTTTTTGATCATAAATGGAAATGTGTTGCGGGGATTGGATTGCATGATAGCTCGGCTGCATTGATCCCATACCAGATGAGTTTCCGGGAGCCTTTTGTTTTGATCTCAACCGGCACCTGGTGTATCTCCATGAATCCTTTTAATGATACTCCACTTACTGTTGATGAATTAAAACAGGATTGTTTGTGTTATATGCATTACCAGGGGAAGCCGGTTAAAGCATCCAGGTTATTTGCCGGCAATGAACATGAGGAAGGGATCAAAAGAATAGGAGCTCATTTTAATCAGAACCCGATAAAATACAGGACGATTGAATTTGATCCCTTAATCATATCGAAATTGATAGATGCTAATTCAGCAGGTGATAATTTATACTGTTCATTTGCTGATAGAGATCTATCTGGTTTTGAAAATGACGAGCAGGCATATCATCAATTAATGCTGGATATAATTTTTCAGCAGAAAAAGTCCACCGGACTTGTTTTGCACCAAACCGGTGTTAAGCGGATTTTTGTCGATGGCGGGTTTAGCAAAAACGTAATCTATATGAATCTTCTTGCAGCAGCTTTCCCTCAACTGGAAATCTATGCTGCATCCATGGCGCAGGCAACCGCGCTGGGTGCAGCGTTGGCTATACATAAATCTTGGAATACAGGTGTACTACCGAATGATGTGATTGAGTTGAAGTATTATGGTGCAGGATAGAAAATGCATACTTTGTACTCTGATCATTGAAAAACCTGCAAGAGGATACTCACCGGAATTTTGGACTGGATCTTGTCTCTCATGGCTATTTGCCTGGTGCTTTTTGTGCATACAGGACAAATCATCTCTCAGCAGGCATTTCATTTTTTGTGGTATTTACATAGTCTAATTAATTATAATAATAATTTAAGTTATTAATATAGGAGTAGATTTTTAAGAGAGAGAAAAAATCGCGAAATTTGAATGAGTCGTTAATACACATATCTTCACTTCTGAATATAATAGTAGAATAATATAATTTATTAGTAATGGAAGGGAAGAAGCTGAAATTTGCTCCTTTGAAGGAAGTAGTGTTTGAGTTGTTCTGGGAACTCCCAAATGATGCAACAGGTTTTCCTGTTGATCCTGATTTTGATATTGCATTAGGGACTTTCGCATCTAGAATTTCAGATCAGCTTCCTGTGCACAGAAGATTATTCCCTCCAGGTGTTAGTTTAAAAATATACCCAAAGCTGACAAATCAGTTTTGGAGGGGACAATTAGAGTGGCCTGTTGTTCAATTAGGTCCTGGTATGATGGCAGTAAATGATACTGAGAAAAATTATACTTGGAACTCTTATAGAAATCAAATTCATCAAGCTATTGATTTTTTAACCTTAAGTTACAAGGAAGCCCTAAAGTTTAATAAGGTAACACTTAAGTATGTGGATTCTGTTGATATAGACGATAGCCGTGTTGATATTAATAGCTATATTAGTACAAATTTTAAGACAGGGATTGTAAATAATTTTCCTTTGCCCGGTACGCTTAAAGGTGTAAACATCAATCAGGTGTTTGCCTTAGATGACGGTACCTCTTTAAGTCTAAATATCCAATCCGCTATTAATAACATGAATGCAAAGCAGGCATTAGTTTGGGTAACAAGTACCGAGAAAAACGGGCATTTAAAAGTAGAAGATATGTTGCTTTGGCTTGATAATGTGCACACAATTTGTTCAAATATTTTTAAGGAACTGCTTAACCCAGAATTTTATGCAAGCTTTGATAAATAATTATACTACAACCGCCGCAACTTCTTCAATACATGAAGGTTTCGAAACGGTTAAGGTATATGACTTAAGTCGAATCGAGGGCGTTATTGGAACAATTATGTTTAAGACCCCGGAAGACGAAAAAAAACTATTGCTAAACTCAAATCATTTGGAAATCCTGAAGCATATTGAGCGCTTAGAAGACAATTGGGACGAAGAAGGTGCAAAAGTTCCTGATCCTAAAGCAATTCAACAAACCCGTGCACTTATCAGTTTTATGAACTCGACTGGACAACCTATTTACAATATTGCTCCTGGTCCAAGAGGTGAAATAATGGTGGATTTTAGAAAAGATGATAAATCCTTTGAAGTCTTATTTTATCCTAATAAAAGCAATTACGTTACTTTTTGCTCAAAACAAGAGCCAAAACAGGGGGCTTTTAGTATGGACATGCTACCTTTTCTTATTACATGGCTAAACGGTTAATTAGGAATGTGTAGAGCCCGAGTATCAGCAAGGGAAATGCTATATAGAAGAGCTTATAGCCGTCCCGGAGATAAAAGATTTACTAACCCTGATGGAACTGCCACATCAAGAGCATTTAAACTAAGAGCTGGAGAGGCTGAGTTGTCTGTGGACGTAAAAAGTATGACTACTGCAGCTATAGCAGTTAAAGATCCTAAAAAATTTTCTTTATTTGAGATTGGAGTTCAAACGGTTGAGTCGTATAATCTTCAGGTTTTTCATGATTCTGTAGACGGTAATTCCGCTCATGCAGGTATTGTTGGGCTTGATGAAGATGATGATATAATTCCTGGCCTCTTAGCAAGAGCTTCAAAACAAGTGAATTTTTGATTATTGTATTAAATTAACCCAGTTTTTCTAGTTAACCTAAATGGGCTATTAATTTTAAAATAATGTGGTTTGTATTTGGCTCAGGCGGTTAGAGAATCTTACAATATGGATGGGAAAAAGCAAGAACCTATGGTTTGCTATAGTACATTTTGTAGTGCAAACAATAAAAAAGGGTCTCAATTTCTTGAAACCCTTTTACCAAAACTTGTGGACCCTGCCGGGCTCGAACCAGCGACCCTCTGATTATGAGTCAGATGCTCTAACCAACTGAGCTAAGGGTCCTTCCTGAATTTTCAGGTCGGCAAAACTAAACAAATTTAAGTTCTGAAATTCAAAAAATACAGTTTGTTCCCGGAACCGGTTTTGGACTAAGTTTTCAACAGGCCCAGATCGGCTCAAACCGGACCGGAGCTGACCCAGGTTTCACTCCGAAACCGGCCCCGAGCTCGCCCCAAACCGAAACAGAACTGTCCCGGAACCAAAACAGAGCTGGGAGGATTTGCCTAATAACTCATTTCATCCAGCTTTACCTTTCCCTTAAAAGTCCAGAACACAAACCCCGTATACATCGCTACCAGCGGAGTTCCGATCAGCGCGATGGTCAGCAGGATCTTCATCGTTTTGGGGGAAGAAGCGGCATTCTCCACTGTTATGCTGTTTTGTCCGCCAACATCCATCACTAAATTTGGAAATACTTCAATAGCTACGGCGATCAGCAAACAGGCGATCGTTACCGCAGAACTTATGAAAGCAAAACGGTAATTTCTTTTCTTCAACTGTCTCGGGATATTGGCGATTGCAAGGAACATGATCACCGGGAAAATGAACAAGGCCGGGTCCGACCGCACCTTATCACTCATATGAGGTACATACAGCAACGTATATAAAGTGGTCAGTCCGAATGCTACGAGGAAAAATATATTGAAGTTTCTTGCCAGGATCGTCAGCTTTGCAAACAACCGGTTCTCAGTTTTCATCGCCAGGTAAATTGCTCCGTGCATCATGAACAGGGCCAATGTTGTGATCGCTACCAGGATTGAAAACGGATTGAAAAAATACCAGACAGATCCCGCAAACTCCTTATCCGCATTCAACGGTAGCCCCAGTGCCACATTACCCAGCATCAATCCCAGAGATACTGTCACCGTAACGCAGGCAAAAGTATACGCGATGTCCCAGGTCAGTCGCCAGGTCTTTCCCGGTTCCTTACTCCTGAATTCAATGGCCACTGCCCTCCAGATCAGCCCGATCAGAAAAACCATCACCGGCATATAAAATGCGGAGAACACCGCTGCATAGGCCACAGGAAATCCCGCAAACAAGGCGCCTCCCGCAATCACCAGCCATACTTCGTTTCCATCCCAAACCGGACCGATCGCATTCAACGCAATTCTCCTGCTTTGTTCCTTCTTTAGAAATAAATGCAGTGCTCCCGCTCCCAGGTCGAACCCATCGAGGATCGCATAGCCACTGATCACACCGCCAAAAACCAGAAACCACCAGGTGTTATAATCGAGACCTAAAAACATATAGTGCTGTTTAAGTACGCAATGATTGATTTTAAATTTATAACCACTCACACTGGTATCTTCTCACGAGCCGGATATAAGATTACCTGTAAAAAAATAATACAGAGATGAAAAGAATTCTTTCTACACATGCTCCATTCCATCCTTTCCTTTTCCTACCTTTCCTTTTCTCTTGCTGTATTGTTCCTGTTCGTAATCGAGTGGTTCAAGATGCAGTTCCGGACCATGTTTGATCTTCTTATTCAGCAGGTATAAAAACAATACAAACAAGGTTGCATATACCAGCATGAACATGATCAGTGAGATCAATACCTGTTCTGCTTTTACCGTTTTTGATAAGGCATCCGAAGTTCTTAGCAAACCATACACAACCCAGGGCTGACGGCCCATTTCGGCTGCAAACCATCCCGCCTGGTTTGCGATCTGCGGCAACAAAACACTGTACGCAAACACCACCATCAGCCATCTCTGCTGAAATAATTTTCCCCTTTTCCATTGAATACTTGCATAAACAGTGAGTGCGATCAATGACATTCCGATCGCTACCATGATATGATAAAACTGGAAGATCGCATTGACCTGCGTTGGTCGTTCATCCGGTTTGAATGCATTCAATCCTTTGATGGGAGTGGTAAAATCCTGGTGTTATAAGAAACTCAATCCGCCGGGAACTTTCAATCCATAAGTTGTTTGTTTTTCTTTATTCACCCATCCTACCAGGTACATATCTGCTTTTGCACTGCTATCGAAATGTCCTTCAAGTGCTGCGAGTTTTGCGGGCTGATAATGCGCTACCACATCAGCACTCCGGTGACCGGTAAATAATTGTGCAAGTGAGAAAACAGTTGCAACGACCAATGCAATCTTGAAGGATCTTCTCGCGATCTCCAGATGTTTGTTCCGGAGAATATAATAAGCATTCACACTCAGAACAAGAAATGCGCCTGCTAAAAATGCGCCGATCCATACATGCCAGAGCCGGTCCATACTGGAAGGATTAAAAACCATCGCCCAGAAATCCGTGATCTCTGCCCTGGCATTCATTCCTTCACCAACAATATGATATCCTGCAGGCGTTTGTTGCCAGCTGTTGGCAACCACGATCCAGACTGCACTGAACATCGAACCAAGAAAAACCATAATGGTTGAAAAAAAATGGACTTTGGAACTCACCCGGTTCCATCCAAAAAGAAGGATTCCGAGAAATCCACTTTCCAGTGCAAATGCAAATATTCCTTCAGCTGCAAGTGCACTTCCGAAGATATCGCCAACATATCTTGAATAAGTTGCCCAGTTGGTACCAAATTCAAATTCCATGATGATGCCTGTCGCTACCCCTAATCCAAATATCAGCGCAAAAATCCTTATCCAGAAGCGGGTCATATCCTCATAGATCTTGTTGCCTGTTTTCAGGTACATCCCTTCCATGATCACCAGGATCAATCCCAATCCTATACTCAGCGGCGGATAGATATAATGAAAGGCAATGGTAAAAGCGAACTGAATGCGGGAAAGAATTTCGACGTCCATCGGGGTTATTTTTAACTGGTATGGCGGGCAATCAGCAGTTAATGTGAACGCTTATAAAGATAGGGAACAACTTCTTATCTTTCCTACATGAGATTGCTGATAATTACACTCTGTTTCCTAGTTGCCTGTTCAAAGTCCGACAGTCCCGGTACCACACCAGAACCACCACCTCCTCCAGGTCCGTTTAATTTTAAATCCACTGTGGTGGATGGAAAAAACGGTACAAATGATTTCACTGATGTATCACGACAACCTTCGATCCGCATCAACTTTACTGCGGGAATAGAAAAAACAAATATTGAAAACAGGATCAGTCTGACAGACCTCAATAACACAGCTGTACCCTTGAACATAACCTTTGCGAATAACGATAGTGCTGTAGTGGTAACACCTTCATCACCCGTAAATTTTCTGAACAGGTACCTGCTGAAAGTTTCACCCGACCTTGTATTAAAAGCAAACCGGAGACTTGCAGTTCCGCTTAATATTAAATTGCTGACGAAGATCGACAGCACCTATAAATTTCCGGAGATTTCAGAGGATGAATTATTGATGCTTACACAGCGGCAACATTTTAAGTACTTCTGGGATTTTGGTCATCCTACCAGCGGACTGGCACGAGAAAGGAATACGTCCGGAGATCTTGTAACCAGCGGTGGATCAGGGTTTGGAGTGCTTGCAATCATCACGGGAATTCATCGCGGGTTTATTACAAGAACGGAAGGAAGAGAACGATTGCAGAAAATGGTTTCCTTCCTGAAAAATACTGCAGATCATTTTCATGGTGCATTTCCGCACTGGATGAATGGCATCACCGGGAAAACAATTCCGTTCAGTGCAAATGATAATGGTGCTGATCTGGTAGAAACTTCCTATCTCATACAGGGACTGATCACTGCACGACAATACTTCGACCAGAATACTACAGAAGAACTAACATTAAGAAACGATATCAACTTTTTATGGAATCGGGTTGAATGGGATTTCTTCCGGAAGAATAATGAAAATGTTTTGTACTGGCACTGGAGTCCTGATAAAGCATGGGCTATGAATCTTCCGGTGAGAGGATGGAATGAATCATTGATCACTTACGTCATGGCTGCTTCTTCAACTACGCATACAATTCCAAAAGAAGTTTATACAGAAGGATGGGCGAGAAACGGAGGAATGAAAAATGACAATACCTATTACGGCATCAAACTGCCGCTGGGACCGGCTTACGGAGGTCCGCTGTTTTTATCGCACTATTCATTTTTAACGATCGATCCGCGCGGATTAACTGACCAGTATGCAAACTATATGGATCAGAATGTTGCGCATGCAAAAATTCATCACCAATACAGTATTACAAACCCCGGAAAGTTTTTCGGGTATAGTGACAGTGTGTGGGGATTAACTGCGAGCGATGATCCTTTTGTAGGATATAAAGCGCATGAACCGGGTTCCAATGATAATGGAGTTGTTTCACCAACAGCAGCTTTATCATCTTTTCCTTATACGCCTGTTGAATCAATGAAAGCATTGAAGTTCTATTATTATGTGCTGGGAGATAAGCTTTGGAAGAACTACGGTTTTATTGATGCATTCAGTTTGAACGAACCCTGGTTTGCAGATAGCTTTCTAGCCATCGACCAGGGACCGATCCTTATCATGATTGAAAATCATCGCAGCCAGTTATTGTGGAACCTGTTCATGAGTGCTCCTGAAATTAAGGCAGGCATGACCAAACTTGGATTTCAAAGTCCTAAATTGTAGCGCCATTTAAAACAACCGACGATGTTGAAAATTAATTCCATAAAGATCAGCAGGATCTTCGCCTATGCATGCCTGTTAGTATTGCCTTCTATTGCAATTGCGCAGAAAAAAACTAAAGAAGTCAATAAAAAGAATGCGGATCCCAACGCAATCCCGGTTTCCTTAGCGATCAATAAGAATATTTCGGATGATGAATTGCTCGACCTGGTTCAGAAGCAGACCTTCCGCTATTTCTGGGATTTTGCACATCCGGTATCAGGCTTATCAAGAGAGCGCAGCAACATCGCTTATGACTATGGAGAAGAGGTTGTAACAACCGGTGGTACCGGCTTCGGAATCATGTCTATCATTGTTGCAGTAGAAAGAAAATGGATTACAAGAGAGCAGGGTGTCGACAGGTTATTGAAGATGGTGAATTTCCTGAGGAAGTCGGATCACTATCACGGCATTTTTCCGCATTGGCTCAATGGTTCAACCGGTAAAACGATTCCATTCAGCAGGAGAGATGATGGAGGCGATCTGGTAGAAAGCTCTTTTTTATTCCAGGGATTATTGTGTGCAAGACAATACTTTACGGATAATAACCCGAAAGAAAATGAACTTCGCAATAAGATCACCTGGACCTGGAATGAAGCCGACTGGAACTGGTATACAAAAGACAATGGAAATGTATTGTACTGGCACTGGAGTCCAAACCAGGGTTGGGCAATGAATCATGAAATAAGAGGTTGGAATGAATGTCTCATTACGTATGTACTTGCAGCATCATCACCTTCCTACCCGATACAGCCCGAAGTTTACCACAGGGGTTGGGCCAACAGCAACTACTTTAAAAACGGACGTGAATATTACGGAATCAAACTTCCGTTGGGTTTTGATTATGGAGGACCATTATTCTTTACCCATTATTCCTTTCTTGGATTAGATCCCAGAGGATTGAAAGATCGCTACGCTGATTACTGGCAACAAAACCTTAATCATACACTGATTAATTATGAACACTGTGTTCGCAATCCGAATAATTTTAAAGGGTATAGTGCCGAATGCTGGGGACTCACCGCAAGTGACAACCATGAAGGATACAACGCACATTCACCGGATAATGATCTTGGAGTGATTACACCCACTGCTGCACTATCAGCTTTTCCTTATACTCCCGAACACAGTATGCAGGCTCTTCGTCATTTTTATAAAGATCATGGAGATAAGATCTGGAGCGAATATGGTTTTGTGGATGCATTTAATCTATCAAAAGACTGGTATGCAAAATCGCACCTTGCCATCGATCAGGGTCCGATTATCGTCATGATAGAGAATTACCGCAGCGGACTGATGTGGAAACTCTTCATGAGTAGTCCTGAAGTACAGAACGGTTTGAAAAAACTTGGTTTTACAACAACCGCAAAGTAATTGCACTTGTCTTGCAGGGAATAAAGGCGTTAATTTTTGCTTTTGATTTTCCATGAATTTAAATCCGTGTGATAAACCTTTAGAATTCACACCGGATAAAACTTAAAAAATTTAATGATGAATATTTTTGCCAGGAGGATTTTGACTGCAGTATTTGTTTTGTTTCTGATTCCCTTCCAGGGTGTTGCGCAGGATAATTTTATCAACGAGATCAGGGAATTCAAAAAGCAGGACTCGATCGAAATGCCGAAGCCCAATTCGATTCTTTTTGTCGGAAGTTCCTCGATCAGAATGTGGAAGGATCTGCAAAAAGATTTTCCGCAACTTTCAGTGATTAATCGTGGCTTTGGCGGATCTAATCTTCTTGATGTAATTCAATATGCCGACCAGATCATTTATCCTTATACGCCATCAAAAGTGGTGATCTATGCAGGAGAAAATGATATTGCCCAAAACAAAACTGCCAATGAAGTTTTCGACCGTTTCAGAATTTTATATGGGATGATCCGTGCTGAATTAAAAGATGTTCCGGTAGTATTTGTTTCGATAAAACCAAGTCCAAGCAGGGAGAATTATTTGTCCGAAGTAAAGCAGGCGAACAAACTGATCAAAGCATACATCGCAAAGCAAAAGAACACAACCTATGCTGATGTATTTACTCCCATGCTGAACAGTGACGGGTCTTTCAAGGATATTTATGTTGAAGATAAACTGCACATGAACAGGAAGGGATATGATATCTGGAAGGAAGTGATTGGGATGGAACTTGCGAAGTAATTTTTTCTTTTCAGGGAATAGATTATAATATCTTGAATAACCTGCAAAGTAATTTTTCCTTTTTTGAGCATCATTTATAACTTAATTAAATAAAAGAGCGCAGCATCTTTATGGGTGCTGCGCTCTTTTTATAAATGCCATCTCCTAAAGATGCTGCGCTCTTTTTTTAATTGAAATCATCTAAAGGTGCTGCACTCTTTATATATCTGCAGTCTCCCGGGAAGTTTGGTTTCTACCGGTTGTTTTTTTTGTCTTCCTTATAAAGCATAGAAGTAACGATACTCAGCAATAAACTGAACAGCAATGCCCACCAGAATCCATCTACCGTAAATCCGTCGATCAGATTATCAGCAAATAAAATTAAAATGGCATTGATCACAAAAAGGAATAGTCCAAGAGTAATGAACGTGATAGGAAGTGTGATCAGGATAAGCAAAGGTTTTACGATCGCATTCAGAAGTGCAAGCACTATCGCTAAAAGGATCGCAGCCCAGAAATCATCCAGGTGAATTCCTCCCAGCAAATAGGATAATCCAAATGCAACGATTGAAGTAACAATGATCCGCATTAATATATTCATACTTTATTTTTATATCACTACCAATTCCCAGAATTCTTCAGGGTTTAAATACTTCTTTGCAAGTTCCTGTAATTCTTCTGCCGTTACCGATTTAATGGTTTTGATTCCATTATAAAAATACTGATCGTCCAATCCATTCAACACAAGATTTTTCCATCTTCCGATCACCTGGAATGGTCCATCAAGATCTCCCAATATGGTTCCGATCATGAAACTTTTTGTAACCTGTAATTCCTCTTCATCAATAATTTCTTCTCTCAGTTCCTGCATCTCCCGGTAAATTTCTGTTACAGTTGCTTCACTTACCTGTCTTCCAGCTTCCGTACTGATCATCCATGCACTCTGATGAACATGGTTCATGATATAACTGTAAATTCCGTAAGTATATCCTTTTTCCTCCCGGATATTCGCCATCAGTCTTGATCCGAAAAATCCTCCAAACACATTGTTTAAAACCATCACCTTTTGAAAATCAGGGTGATGCCTGTTCGGAAAATGCCTTGCAATCCTGATCGCTGCCTGCACTCCCTGGTCATCAATGATCAGCGTCTGCTTTTTGTCGGCCGAAGGTTCTATGGTATGGATTGGTCCCGGATGTGCAGCACGATGATTTTTTAACGGAATCGAACCAAATATTCTATCCAGTCTGACGAGGTAATTTTCCGGCAACTTTCCTGCAATAAAGATTACGCAGTGTCCATTTTTGTAGTACTCTTCATAAAATGCAACCAGGTCTTCCCTGGTCAACTGGTCATAATCTTCCAGGTTGCTGTACTTTCCATAAGGATGCTGTTCACCGAAAAGTTTTGCATCTATCATTCTTCCGGCAACAAAATCTCCTTTCTGCAATCCTACTTTCAGTCGCTGCTTTGAATTCTGTTTGAAGATATCCAGCTCTTCTTCTATGAAAACAGAATCGGAGATCATTTCTGCAACGACGGGTAACAACTCATCGAGGTGTTTCGACAAACAGTGTAAGGATATCTCAGCGGTTTCATTATACGTACTGCGGTTTACATAGGAACCATAATAATCAAAATATTCATTGAGTTCAAATGCATTTTTTGTACTTGTTCCATTTTTTAAAAGATAATTGGTAGCAGATGCCACCAGTTTCTTTTTTTCATAACTGTTTCCTGCATAAAAAACCCAGTTCAGCTGAAGGGTATCTTCAGTGCCAAGGTCGAGTGCATATACTTCAACTCCGTTTGCAAGCTGATGTTTTGTTGCAACGGGTAATTTCAAATCAAATTCTACCGGGTCTTTTACCGGTGGTGCTATCTTTCTGTTAACCATTCTGAATGTTAGTTTTCGCTGTAGTAGTACAGGGTGTTTGAATTGTTTTCATCGAAGATCTTCCTGCTGTAATTCTGAATATCTTCTGCAGTTACTGCAAAGTATTTCTCCCTGTCGATATTGAACAGCGACGCATCTCCCAGCAATTCATAAAAAGCAAGATTATTCGCCCTGTTCATCACACTCATATCTTCAAAAGCTATGGCTGCTTCTGTTTTGTTTTTGATCTTGGTCAGTTCTTTTTCACTGATCTGTTCCTGTTTCATTTTTTCCACTTCTTCCATCACCGCTTTCTCTGCTTCATCCATCTTCACACCCTTCACAAGCTTTCCTTCAATAGTAAGCAAGCCGCGATCTATCGATCCGAAATGATAACACTCTATATTGCTGAACAGCTTTTTTTCTTTTACCAGCGACTGGAATAACCTGGATGACCCTCCGCCTCCCAATACTTCCGTAATAAGATCCGCAACATAATAACCGTGATCCATTCTTCCATCCATATGCCATGCTTTATAGAATGCATCGAGCGGAACATTTGCCTTCACTTCACACTTCCTTGCTTCATTCTGGAGGGGTTCCTGCGTAATATTCCTTTCATATTTTGTTCCCGGAGCAATATCACCAAACCATTTTTCTACCAGGACTTTTACATTGTCAGTCTTTACATTTCCTGCCACAACCAGTATTGCATTTACCGGAGTATAATGTTTGAAGAAGAAACTTTTTACATCTTCAAGCGTTGCATTTTCTATGTGCGACAATTCCTTTCCAATCGTCATCCACCTGTATGGATGTTGCTTGTAAGCCATTTCGCGCATCCTGAACCAAACATCCCCATAAGGTTTGTTGATATAATGTTCCTTGAATTCTTCTGATACAACTTTGCGTTGTACATCCAGGCTGTTCTCATTAAATGCAAGTGATACCATCCGGTCACTTTCAAGCCATAATGCAGTTTCTAAATTCTCTGCAGGAAGCTGCACATAATAATTTGTTACATCATTACTGGTATAGGCATTGTTCTCTCCGCCTGCAATCTGCAAAGGAGTTTCAAAGTCTTCGATATTGATACTTCCACTGAACATCAGGTGTTCAAACAAATGCGCAAATCCTGTTTTTGAAGGATCTTCATCTCTTGCTCCAACATCGAACATAATGTTCACAATGGCCATGGGGGTTGATGGATCTTCATGTACCAGCACCCTCAATCCATTATCTAAAATGAATTTATTATAGTTGATCATATTTTATTTTGAGTCAGCAAAGTAACGAAGAAGTTTTACAACACGCTCTTTACACGTAGTACGAGTTCCTGCGGACCATCATCCCGCAATACAAGAAACCTTACTTTTTCTCCGGGCGTCTGCAGCATCGTTTTGTATAACTGGATGTTTTTTGAGAAATTATGGTTGATAGCAATTACAATATCACCGGATCTAAACCCTGCAGCTTCAGCAGGCGATCCTTCCATAATATCCATGATCACTACTTCCCCTCCAAGCATATACATTCCAAGCCCGGTATAACTGTAATCGAAAACATCTTTAAAATGTGTATTCGGCAGAAGATGGATTTCCTTCTTTTCATAATTGATGATCGTATTGAATCTTCTCAGCAGGTCGTTTCCTATTAACCCCCCAAGAAACGGGTACTGTGTTACATTGTATTCGTCATCGAAAATAAAGGTGGGTACATTCCTGAACCGGTAAGGACCGAATTTCAACTGCTTAAGAACTCCCTGTTTCATTGAAGCCTTTCCACCCAGTCCTTCAGCCTGCGAGTTGTACCATTTTCTTTTCGGGTTTATAAAATTGCTGTCGGATGCAAATTCCTGTGATAACAACAGGCACATACCGGCACCGGTATCAAAATAAAATCTTGAATCAAGTTCGCGGTTATCCCGTATGCCCATTCCGATAATCGGGATACTCTGCAGCATTGGCTTCAGCAAAAATCCTCCTTTCGGATAGCGCAGTGTTCCTTTCGTATGAACTGTAAAATAACTGCTGTCGTAGTTGATCTTGACTATATACCGCGACAAAAAACTATAACCGATGATTCCATCGATCCTTTCCCCATAAGCACTGCTCAGCACATCATAATCATTGATATGAAAATTGAGACTGTCGATTTTCAGTCCGGGGATTAACAACGTTTGATTGTAAATAAATCTCACCTGCCTGATCCCTGCAATTCCACGAACTGTCTTATCACTCAATTCAGATTTTAGTCCAAGTTCAATTACTGTTGTTGAGTCGAGAGAAATTCCCCCGCTTCCTGTATCAAGTATAAAATTCAGGCTGTCCTTAAATGCCGGGAGTTTTGCTTTTAATAAAATGATTCCGCCCGTCAGCGTTCGGAAAGGTACTTTGGTAATGTACCGCGACGGAGGCTGAATAAATTCCTCCTGCGCTCTTAAGTTGCTGAATGTAAGCAGAATATAGATTAGGGAAAGGATATAGGCTCGCATAACATTAAGTTAAGCATTCCTGTAGTACTTTTGGACTCAATTTGTATGTATGAAGCTTGAAGAATTATATCAACGGGCATTAGATAAGGTGTTTTTGTCGGTAGAAGAAGGAATGTTCCTTTTTGAGCATGCTCCCCTTGCCGACCTGATGCAGGTCGCGAACGAGCTCCGGAAAAAAGCAGTTCCCCACGGAAAAGTCACCTGGATCATCGATCGCAACATGAACACGACCAACGTTTGTATTGCAAACTGTAAGTTCTGTAACTTTTACAGGATCCCGGGACATGAAGAGGCATACATTACTGATATCGAAACTTATAAGGAAAAAATCGAAGAGACTTTCCGTTATGGCGGTGAACAGCTGTTGTTACAGGGTGGTCACCACCCGGGTCTCGGACTTCAATATTATGCAGACCTGTTCAAACAACTGAAGCAGCTGTATCCTACACTTAAATTACACGCACTCGGTCCCCCCGAGATCGCACATATCACCAAACTGGAGAAATCAACCCATCACGAAGTGCTGAAAACACTGAAGGAAGCAGGAATGGATTCACTTCCGGGAGCAGGTGCGGAGATCCTTGTCGACAGGGTCCGGAGACTGATCTCCAAAGGAAAATGCGGAGCACAGGAATGGCTGGATGTAATGCACGAAGCGCATAAACTCGAGCTTACCACTTCCGCAACGATGATGTTCGGTCATGTGGAAACACTCCGCGAAAGATTCGAACACCTGGTGAAACTGCGCGAGGTGCAGGCGAAAAAACCGGAACATGCCAAAGGATTCCTTGCATTTATACCCTGGACTTTCCAGGATGTAGATACCTTACTGGCAAGAATCCGGGGCGTTCAGAATACTTCTACTGCCGAAGAGTATATCAGGATGATCGCCATCAGCAGGATCATGCTGCCGAATGTGATCAATATCCAGGCTTCGTGGCTGACGGTCGGAAAACAGACTGCACAGGTTTGTCTCCAGGCCGGTGCAAACGATTTCGGAAGTATCATGATTGAAGAAAATGTGGTAAGTGCAGCAGGTGCGCCACACAGGTTTACCTATAAAAGTATCCAGGAAGCGATTCGTGAAGCAGGCTTCGAACCACAACTTCGTAACCAGCAGTATGAATTCCGGGAATTACCGGAGCAGATCGAAGAACAGGTGATCAGCTATTAGGAAGAGGCTACAATAAAACGGCTGTATTCCCAGTTATTAGCCTGTTCAATCCATTGAAAAACATGAATAGTCCTCTTCGGAAACTGATCCGTGTAGCCATCATACTGCTCGCTGTTGTCCTTTTTTTTAATTTTTTCGGTTACTATCTGGTACAGATGAGGTCGAAAGAAAATGGGCGATTGCTGGAAGTTGTAGAAGTTGCAAGCAATCAACGTCTTCTTTCTCAGCTGATTAGCAAGGATGTTGCAGTAATAGTCAACGGAAAGGTTGAAGATTCGGCAATCCGGTCTTACCGCGAATCCCTGGTCGATGCAATTTCTAAGATCAATGTTCAGAATCAATACCTGAAAGGACAAACAGAAATTGAAGGACTCCCAAAACCTCCCATAAATTTTGAAACCCGGAAAATTCTTTCAAAAAGTGAAAGACATTTAAGGGTTATTTCTGCAATCGGAATGGAAGTGGTTGCAGGTGATGATAACCTGATCCGGATAAACAATAAATTATACCTCCAGGAAATTCTGAACAACGAAAAGAAGTTTTTGGAACTGATGGACAGGCTCAGCAATCAATACATAAGTATTCTGAACATTAAAGTTGATAATGCTTCTGATATCAATACCGGCAAGTTCATTTCACTGATCGTAGCACTGGTTTGCCTGGGATTACTTGTTCTCGAACCACTTTTCAAAAGCAACCAGAAAAATTACCGCGAGCTCCAATCCGCAAGGATGGAACTGCTTCACGAAAAAAAATACCTCGCTTCGATCCTGAACTCGCAGACAAACTATGTACTCCGGATCGACCGGGAAGGCAACTTTACTTATGCAAATCCCCAGTTTCTGAAAACATTTGATTACACGGAAGAAGACCTTTTAGGTAGGCCCTATTATATTTCGGTTTATCCAAAAGATATCAGGCGTTGCCAGCATGTTGCAGACGTTTGCTGGGAGAATCCGGGACAGATCCAGAAAATGCGGGTGAAAAAACCGGTGAATCACCGAAAGGATTTTGTATGGACAGAATGGGAATTCATTGCACTGGAAAATGAAAGAGGAGAAGTGAAAGAGATCCAGGGTATAGGAATCAATGTTAATGAGAAGGTGATTGCAGAATCTTCAAGAGAAGAAGCGATCAGAACACTTTCTTATGCTATGACCTATGCAAAGATGGGAAACTTCAAACTCAATTTTCATACACAGGAAATAGAACTCAGTAATGAATTGCTATACATCCTTGACATAACTACGCCCGGAACCACTATTGACCTGGAAGAGTTTATTTCACGATTTGTAGTTGCTGAAGATGTCCCTCTTTTATTGAATGAATTTAATGATGCAGTTCATTGCAGGCATGAAAAAGACCGGGAAACAAATTTTTCGTTCAGAGTAAGCACTCCCAAAAAAGGAGTTAGGCATTTGTTATTAAAAGGAAAGGTACTGAATGAAAACAATGCATTCGGAATCATCCAGGATGTAACCGAACAGAAAGAAAACGATCAGGCCTTGTTGCTTAAGGAACAACGGTTCCGTCTGCTTGCTGAACACTCTGAAGATATTATTTCCGAACATACGATGGATGGAGTGATCATCTACATTTCCCCATCGGTTCAGAAAGTGCTGGGATATAACCAGGAAGAAGTGGAAGGCCAGCCGATTGCTGACTTCGTACATCCTGATGACCTGCACAAGTTCCTGCCTGATGAAGAGAATTCCACGATTGATATGCAGGATTCATTAACGCTTCGCTACAGGATCAGGAACAGCGAAGATGAATATACCTGGCTTGAAAGTATTTTAAAACCGGTACGTTCAACTGAAGATGGAACGATCGAAAAACTGATCTGTACCTCAAGGGATATCACTGAAAGAAAAAGAGTAGAGTTTGAAAGAGAACAGATCCTTGCAGAAATGAAACAATCGGAGGAGTTGCTGCGAACTGTAATCAATTCAACTCCCGACTGGATCTATATTAAGGATCTTGGTCACAGGTACCTGCTCGTAAACCAGGCGCATGCTGATAGTATGCACAGGGAACCACAGGATTTCGTCGGAAAAAATGATCTTGAACTTGGTTTCCCGGATGACCTTGTAAAAGGAAATCCTGAAAAAGGAATCCGCGGATTCTGGGCAGATGATAATGAAGTGATTTCTACAGGTAAAACGAAATTCATTTCTGAAGAGCCTTCAATCATCGATGGACGACCACAAACGCTCAGCGTTGTAAAAGTTCCGCTCCGTGATGCGGATGGATTTATTTGGGGTGTACTGGGCTTCGTGCATAACATCACTGAAATCAAAAAGACAGAAGAAAACCTGAGAAGAAAGGACCAGTTGTTACAGGCAGTTTCGGAAGCAACACACCAGTTGATCATCAATAATAATATTGAAGATGCGATCAGTGAATCGATCCAGTTGCTGGGCATCAAAATGAATGTGGATATTGTAAATGTTTATAAGAACAGGTTCGATGAAGAATCAGGTGTTTGCTATACCAGCCAGTTCGTACACTGGGATGGAACAGAATCCTCCGCGATTGATCCTGATATGCAGGATATCGTTCTATGGGAAGAAAGTGAAATTGTAAAAACGCTCAGGAAAGAAGAGATCTACTGCGTTCATGTAAAAGATATAAAAGAAGAATATGCCCGCCGGACTTTTGCAAAGCGTGGTATCAAATCAATGGCGGTTATCCCGATCTTCAGTTTAAATGAATTCTGGGGATTTGTTGCTTTTGATGTTTGTAAGGAAGAAAGAGAATGGACGATCACCGAGTTTTCAATTCTTCAATCATTTGCTTCAACCCTAGCTGCTGCCATTGAAAGAAAGCAGATGGAAGAAGAACTGGTTCAGGCAAAGAATCTTGCAGAATCAGCGAGTATTGCGAAGAGTGAATTTATGGCGAATATGAGCCATGAACTTCGAACGCCCATGAATGGTATCATTGGATTCACTGATCTCGTTCTTACTACGGATCTTCAGAAAACACAACGTGACTACCTCGGAAATGTAAGGAAGTCGGCATACGGATTATTGAACATCATCAATGATATTCTGGACTTCTCAAAAATTGAAGCAGGAAAATTACATATTGATCATGCACCGATCCGGCTGGATGAACTGGTGGAAGAAACCGTGGATATGCTCACTGTGAAAGCATATGAAAAACACCTCGAAGTTATTTGCGATATCGAACCAAATCTTCCTTCACAATTTAATGCAGACCCGGTAAGAATCAGGCAGGTACTGGTGAATTTGCTTGGGAATGCAATCAAGTTTACTGAGTCAGGAGAGATCTGTGTAAGTGTTGAAAGAGAAGGAGAGATCTATCAAAAAGAGGGTAAGAATTATCTTGATGTAGCTTTATCCGTTCGTGATACAGGAATAGGAATTTCTAAAGAAAAGATCTCTAAAATATTTGAAAGTTTTACCCAGGCAGATTCCTCTACTACCAGGAGATTTGGAGGAACAGGATTGGGATTAACGATCTCGAAAAGTCTTGCAGAACTGATGAATGGTTCACTGACAGTTAAAAGTGAATTATCGGGTGGAAGTACATTCACTCTGCACGTTGCACTCGAAGTGTTGAATACTTCACCCCAATTATCATCAGATCATAAGCCAAAGATCACCAGGGTTCTTGTTGCTGATGATAATAAGAGCAGCAGGAAAATGCTTGCAAAAGTTTTCAGTTATTTCAATATCCCGTGTGAGATAGTAGGAAGTGGAAAAGAAGCCATCATGAAGATGGACAGATTAGAAAAATCGGGTGAAAAAGTTGACCTGATCCTGATCGATAATGATATGACCGATACGAACGGATTGAATCTTTGCAGGGAATTTAAAAGTGATAAACGATTCAGAAATATTCCGCAGGTGCTGATGCTGTCATCTCTTGAAAAGAAGTTATACGAAAATGAAGTGGAGAAAGCAGGTAACATTAAGGTGCTGAACAAACCTGTTAAACTGTATGAGTTGTATGCAATCTTTTGCACGTTGTTTATAGCAGATAACAGGATTGAAAGAACCAGGCAGGATATCCCAAGCATCGCAAAATTCGGTGAAGCTGCAACGATCATGGTGGTAGAAGATGATCCGATCAATATGATGCTGATCAGCGAAGTGCTGAAAAAAATGGGATACAATGTAGTGAAAGCTGAAAATGGTAAGAGGGCGTTGGAACTGGTGCAGGAAACCGAACCTGTACTGATTTTCATGGATGTGAATATGCCGGAAATGGATGGATTCAGCACTACAAAACTGATTCGCAAACTTCCTGAACCATACGGATTGACACCTATTGTTGCACTTACCGCCGACGCAATGCAGGGAGATAAGGAGAAATGTATCGAAGCCGGTATGAACGACTATATCTCGAAGCCATTCAGGCTGGATGAAGTGGAAGCGGTTTTGAAAAAGATGACGATACTGGTTTAACACCGCGTGAAAGTATTTGAAAATAATGCAACCAATCCGGATTGCACTTCATCTGTAATACCGAAATGAAAAAATTAAATCAATCTGCTAATGCAGCTCCCCAGGTTTCACTGGCGTTCTGTATCCTGATGGACCTGATTGGATATGCAACATACGCTATCCCGTTTATTGGAGAGTTTGCCGACCTCGCATGGGCACCGATCTCCGCCATGATTTTCTTTAAGACCTTCGGCGGATGGAAGGGAGCACTGGGTGGTGCATTCAACTTTATTGAAGAATTAATGCCGGGACTGGACTTTATCCCAACCTTTACCCTGACTTACGTAATGAAATACGGTATTAAAGGGTTAAATGGTAAGAAGGTTTTCCAGCAGGCGTAAAAACCCGCTACATAAACAAGTGGTTTAAATTAGCACTATACGAAAAGCAACTGAGGCTTTCTCAATAACATGAGTCAGCCTCTTTTTTTATCACAATAATCCTGTGTGCAATAATTCCCGCAAATGTGCTGCTTGCTTCCTGGTTAATTTTACTACCTGATCGTAATCCCGCTCCTCGTTCCATTATGAACTCCATTATCAACAACAACAGATCCGTTCACAATAACGGTGCTGAATCCCTTCGTGTATGCATGGGGTTTAGTATAGGTAGATTGGTCCTGCACCTCTTCCGGATCAAAGATCACAATATCGGCTGCATATCCCGGAACCAGTAATCCGCGGTCTTTAAGCCTGAATTTCTGTGCAGGTAAGGAAGTCATTCTCCTGATCGCTTCTTCCAGTGTGATGATCTTTTTATTCCTGACGTATTCTGCCAGCACCTTACCGTTACTTCCATAACCGCGGGGATGCGGAACTCCTTCACCAAAGATCCGGATCGATGCATCGGAAGCAACCATATTAAAAGGATACTTCATGATATGCTGAACATCATCTTCCCACATCCCATGAAACACCATTCCCGCTCCGCCATTCAACTGCATTTCAATTACAGTCTCAACTTCCTTTTTAGCTTTGTGCTTTCTTCCTTTTATTACATTGATCTCTTCAATTGATTTTCCATTCATTGTAGTATCTGCACGATAGTTTGCAACCACTGCATAACTGAAATGTTTCAGTCCCCTTCTTTTCAGTCCCTTCAGCATATCTTCCCTGATCTGTTTTATGACAGCGGGATCTTTCAATCTTGCCGTTACCTGTTCATTTGTTCCCGACAAAACATCAGCAGGCAACATTGAACTCAGCGAAGTGCTGCTTGCGGTATAAGGATACTGATCAATCGTTACTTCAATTCCCTGCCTGCGTGCATCTTCAACCATTGCGAGTGTTTGATTTGCCTTACCGGCTTTTGATTGTCCGCCTACTTTAAAGTGCGAGATCTGCACCGGGATATTTGCCTGCTTTCCGATGTTCAATGTTTCGTTAATCGCATCAACAACTTTCTCTCCTTCACTGCGCATATGCGTGGCATAAACTCCATTGTACCTCGATGCAACAGTTGCCAGTCGTACGATCTCATCTGTAGGTGCATAGGCACCGGGGATATAAATCAAACCTGTCGACAAACCCTTTGCTCCATCCTTCATTGCCTTTTCGACGAGCAGTTCCATCTGTTTCAGTTCTTCTTCTGTAGCAGGACGGTTTTCTCTTCCCATCACAGTACGACGAACATTGTTGTGGCCGATAAGTGTAGCAACATTCACAGAGGTTTTCAGGCTGTCGACCATTTTAAGGTATTCGCCGATATCAGTTCTTGAAGAGCCACAATTACCGGTAACTACCGTGGTTACGCCATCATAAATGAAATTATCGGCTGTAGGATTTTTGATCTCATCTCCTTCGATATGTGTGTGCACATCAATAAAACCGGGTGCGATTATTTTATTCTTAGCATCGATGATCCTGTCGGCTGAATAATCTTTCAGGACACCGGTTGCAACAACCTTTCCTTTTGAAATTGCCAGATCACCATAATACCAGGAATTGCCGGTGCCGTCAACAATTCTGCCGTTTTTAATCAACAGGTCAACTTTCGTTTGTGCATGAACGTTAGCAGATAAAAATATGGTTAACGCGAGGGTGCAGATCTTAATCATTTAGTGCCTGGTAAGTTAGGATTCTGAATTTAGGTTCGAGTTCGTAGAAAGAAGTTGGCCAGATATTCCTGTAAATCAGTCCTACAATTTTTTCTTTTGGATCAACCCAGTAAGAGGTTGCAAACATTCCGCCCCAGTTATACGATCCTATGGATGGAGGACCTTTTGCTGCTGACTTTTCTGTAGCAATTCCAAATCCCAGTCCGAATTTTGAATCGCCGAGATTGATATCCCCGATCTGGTTGACAGTCATCATATTTATGGTATGGCGGGAGAGGATTCTTTTCCCGTTATATATTCCGCCATTTAACATCATCTGGAGGAAAACGGCATAGTCGCGGATAGTAGATGATAAACCTCCACCCCCTGAGAACATGGTTCCTTTTGTATTCGGAAAATCGCGGGTGAATCGTTTTCCGTCTATTTCAATCTTTTCATCCATCTTCACCAGTTTGCCATCCTTTTCCGAATAAAGATTTACGAGTCTTGAGTGTTTGTCTTCCGGGAGAAAGAACCAGGTATCTTTCATTCCCAGCGGATCGAATAAACGGGTGCGAAGGAATTTATCGAAACTCATTCCTGAAAATACTTCCACGAAATATCCCAGTACATCCGTATTCATACCGTAAGTGAACTTTTCACCGGGCTGATGAAAGAGCGGCTGTTTTGCCAATAGTTGGATCTGGTCTTTCAGGGTCATATTGTCAACGCCAATTCCTCCATAGACGCCTGCTTTGCCATATAAAGCTTTTGCTTCTGCAGATCCGATCTGGGCATAACCCAGTCCGCTGGTATGAGAAAGCAGGTCCCTGAAGGTAATCTCTCTTTTTGCAGGAACAGTGGTGAATGTTGTATCCTTCAGGTTGAAATTTTCTATCACTTTGGGATTTTTCCATTCCGGTGCATACTTTGAAATTGGATCATCCAGCATGAATTTTCCTTCTTCATACAACATCATAATTGCAACGCTGGTAATTGCTTTGGTTTGTGAGGCGATTCGGAAAATTCCGTCCTTCTTCATCGGGGTTTTCTTTTCCATATCATCATAACCGAATGCTTTTTCATAGACGATGTTTCCGTTGCGGATAACCAGGGCTACGCAACCATTCATCTTACCTTCTTCAATTGATTTTTTCAGGAATTCATCCATTCGATTAAATCTTTCAGAAGACATTCCCTGTGCTTCGGGTGTGGATGATTTTAAAACCTGTGCAGATGTGCCGGCAGAAATAAATACCAGCAATACAAGAAGAAAATTTTTCATGATTGGAAGATAAATCAATCAGTTGAGAAGCGAAAGGGATTGATTCAAATCCTGTAGTTTTGGTGCATGCACAAGTTGGCGATTTTTGCTTCAGGGGCCGGATCAAACGCCCGTAAGATCATCGAATATTTTAAAGGAAATCCGGATATCAGGGTTGATCTCATAGTATCGAACAAACCCAATGCGGGAGTTTTAAAAATTGCAGAGGAATTTAATATCCCGGTTCTTATTATTGAAAAGGAACAATTCTTCCGGGGTAATAATTATATAGAGGAACTGAATCAGGCAGGAATAACTTTCATCGTGCTTGCCGGATTTCTGTGGAAGGTACCGGTTCAGTTGGTCCAGGCTTATAAAGGCCGGATGGTCAATATCCACCCTGCCTTACTTCCAAAGTATGGAGGCAAGGGTATGTATGGATCTTTTGTACATGAAGCTGTGATAGCTGCCGGCGAACCCGAAAGCGGGATCACCATTCATTTCGTGGATGAGCTCTTCGACCATGGTCATCATATCTTCCAGGCTACCTGCCCGGTGGAAAAATCAGATACACCGGAAACACTTGCCGCAAAAGTCCACCACCTGGAGCATCAGTATTATCCCGGGGTTCTGGAAAAAGTCCTGAAAGAAAATCCACCGGATAATAAATGACCGTTCATTCTTTTTGCCAACACATTCCTAATTCGTCGGGCACATTAACAACTCTTGCGTATCATCGCAGATCAAATCCCGCACTGGAATATTGAAAGCTATTTGTACATACATTTTATTTTTTACGCTGATACTGACTGTGTCGGGCAGTTTCGCCCAGGTAAAGATCAGCGGAAGGGTCTTCGATATTTCCGGGAAGGTTCCCCTCGAAGCAGTGAGTGTATTGAGTTCTTCAGGAAACGGAACTGTTTCGGATAGAGATGGCCGTTATACCATCGTGCTCAATGAACAGGATTCGATCTGGTTCTCCTATCTTACCAAGCCTACCAATAAATACCTGGTAAGAACAATTCCGAACAAGGAAAATTTTGAAATTGCCCTGCACGTTTATCCGACAACCTTAAAAGAGATCAGGTTTACTCCGAAGAATTACAGGATGGATTCGATCCAGAACCGGCAGGATTATGCTAAAGCGTTTAATTTCCGGAAACCTGGAATTGAAACCTCTATTAATCCGGGCGGGGGAGTAGGTATGGATATCAATTCCCTGATCTCCATGTTCCAGTTCAGAAAGAACCGCAGGATGCTTGCTTTCCAGAAAAGACTCTTGAGGGAAGAAGCTGATGCATTTATTGACCACCGCTTCAACCGGGCACTCGTGATCCGGCTTACAGGACTTCGGGGTGATGAGCTGAATACTTTCATGGAACGGTACCGGCCAAATATCGAGTTCACTCAAAACACTTCCGACTACGATTTCCAGTCATATATTAAAAGATCTTTCCAGCAATACACCAGGCTGAAGAAGCTGGGGTTCTGATTATTTTGATTTGACCAGGTGCCGATTTCGGGTAGAAGTTGTCTTTTAAAACATGGTCGCCTCCTTATTTCTCACCTAGATTATTGATCTTCTCCCTCATAGATTAATGATCTCCGACTTCAGATTTCTTCCCTCTGATTTTTCTCCAAGTTTTATTCAGGAAACCTGAAAAGAAACGGAATTGTCCAAAGGGGATCGACAATACAATCAGAATTAAAGGATATCCGAAGGCCAGCATGGAAATTTTCAGCAGCCAATACAAGGGTGAAGAGGATTCCAGTTTCAGCCAGTCAGTAATTTCAGCCGTTAGCCAGACGGTAGAACTACCCGTGATTGCGAATACTGTCAGAATAAAGACCAGATCCAGGTTACTGACCCTCCATTTCTCCTTTAATTTTTTAAACATCAGTTTCGGTTATTGAGAAGTCCAAATTAATGGTTAGTGTTCTCTGATTAAAATCCTTATTATTATGACGTAAATCAGCTCGCCGGAACAGGTTATTCAGGTTTAAAAAATAGGTTTGGGGTAACTGACAAAAACATGACATATTATTTTTGGGTGCCATCTGATCGAATCAAAAATCCGGGGAAACCCGCGCCCAGCCTGTGTTAAAAAAATTTTAAACATGTTGATATTTTGTTGGAATCCTGACTTAAATTTGCAGCCAATTCAGGAAATTTTTCCACATAATTTCATCATATTCAATTAATATGATTGGTCATAGATCGAGCAAGAGGTTAGTAATTTTTTCCTTCATTCTTACCACATTATTGTCGTTTGGTTCAAAAGTTATGGCTCAGGACGGCCAGGCGCTGTTTCAACAAAACTGTGCTTCCTGTCACGCTATCAACAAAAACCTGACTGGTCCTGCGCTAGCAGGCCTCGAAACACGTGGTCCATGGTCTGATCGGAAAGCGTTGTATGATTGGGTGCACAATCCGGCCAAATTCATGGCGAGTGATCCTTATACCCAGGGACTTAAAGCTCAGTACGGTGGTGTTTTGATGACTGCCTTCCCGCAGCTTTCTGAAAAGGATATCGACGCAATTGTGGATCATGTAAATAAAGCAGCTGCTGCAACTGCTGCAAAACCTGAAGGTGGTGCTGCCGGTGCAGGGGATCCAAATGCGCAGGTATACGATGAATCTGACAATTCCATTTTATATGGTATCCTGACGCTGATCCTTGCAGTTGTAGCCCTGGTTATGCTTCAGGTGAACAGCAATCTTAAAAAACTTGCGGATGATAAGGATGGTCTTCCAGCTCAGGAGCCGATTCCTTTCTACAGAAATAAAACTTATATCACCCTTCTTACCCTGATCCTTTTCATTGTTGGAGGATTCTACGTGGTGAAAGGTGCAATCGGGTTGGGTCGCAGCAAAGGGCAGCAGCCTGAGCAGCCGATCTACTTCTCCCATAAAGTGCACGCGGGTCAGAACCAGATCAACTGTCTGTACTGTCACGGTGGTGCTTTCGAAGGAAAACATGCAAACATCCCTTCAGTGAACGTTTGTATGAACTGTCACATGGCCATCGGAGAATATGCCGGAGCACAGTTATATCGTGAAGATGGAACCAAGGTGGATGGTACGGCAGAGATCCAGAAGCTGTATGAATTTGCAGGATGGGATCCGGGAAGCCGCACCTATAACGGAAAAGGCAAACCAATCGAGTGGATCAAATTACATAACCTTCCTGACCACGTTTACTTTAACCACGCTCAGCACGCTAAGGCAGGGAACGTTCAGTGCCAGACCTGTCACGGTGAAATCACCAATATGGACGAAGTGTACCAGTTTGCTGACCTGAGCATGGGATGGTGTGTGAACTGTCACCGTGAAACCAAAGTGAACTTTATTGATTCAACCGGAACAAAAGGAAACAAGTTCTATAGTATCTACCAGAAATATCATAACGAGATCAAAAGCGGAGCGAGAGATAGTGTAACTGTAAGTGATATCGGAGGCGTTGAGTGTCAGAAATGTCACTACTAATCTTCAGCAACCCTTAAAAAGTAAAAAGAATTCTTCAATCATAGGTCGGCTTTGAACCCGGCTCTTGACCAACGAAACATAATATGGCTAACAAAAAGTACTGGCAAAATTTCTCAGAACTTAATTCCAGCGAAAAAGCGAAGAAGCTTGCCGAGAACGAATTTCAGGAAGACCTGCCGTTTGAAACTGCAGACCAGAAAAAATTAGCTGACGCTCCTGCTTCAAGGAGAGACTTCTTAAAATATCTGGGTTTCAGCACTGCTGCTGCTGCGGTTGCCGCAAGTTGCGAAATGCCGGTTAAGAAATCCATTCCTTTCCTAAATCGTCCGGGAGATATCACTCCGGGCATCGCTGATTTCTATGCTTCTACCTATGTAAATGGTGGTGAATCCATCCCAGTTCTGGTAAAAGTAAGAGACGGCCGTCCTATCAAAATCGAAGGAAACTCACTCAGCACTTTCACCGGCGGTGGAACCAGTGCAAGAGTGCAGGCTTCTGTTTTAGACCTATACGACACTGCAAGATTGCGTTATCCTGTTGCAAATGGCAATGCCATCAGCATGGAAGATGCAGACAAAATGGTGATGCAGGCACTGGCAGGATTGGGCGGTGCTCCGCTTGTATTACTGACCAGCACTGTAACCTCACCGACCTCAAAACAGGTGATCAGCGAATTCCTCGCTAAATATCCCGTAAGCCGTCATGTTCAATATGATGCGATTTCCTACAGCGGTATGCTGCTCGCAAACGAAGCATCTTACGGAAGAAGAGCAATTCCTTCTTACCGTTTCGATCAGGCTAAAGTGGTGGTAAGCCTTGGTGCTGACTTCCTCGGAACCTGGCTAAGCCCTGTTGAGTTCATGAGAGGTTTCGCCCAGACAAGAAAAGTTACTCCTCAGAATACTGAAATGAGTAAGCACTACCAGTTCGAAAGCTTTATGAGCATGACTGGTTCCAATGCTGACTATCGTTTCACTCACCGTCCTTCTGAAACCGGACTTATTGCAAATGCATTGCTGGCTGCAGTTAACGGACAGGGTGTAAGCGGAGTTTCAGAAAAAGTAAAGAAGGGAATTGAAAAAGCTGCTGCTGATCTTAAAGCTGCAGGTGGTGCAGGCCTTGTTGTATCAGGAAGTAACAATCCTGATGTTCAGATCCTGGTGAATGCAATCAATGAAGCAATCGGTGCGAATGGTAAAACCATCGACTGGACTGCTGCAAATAATACAAGAGCCGGTATTGATGCGGAATTTGCAACACTTGTAGCTGATATGGAAGGCGGAAGAGTTGGGGGTATCATCGTATACGATGTGAACCCTGCTTACACTTCACCAGATGCTGCACGTTTCGCGAATGCGCTTAAGAAAGTCAAAGTTTCCATCTCCCTGAACGACAGGAAGGATGAAACTTCTGAACTTTGCAAATTCATCGTACCTACTCACCACTTCCTCGAAAGCTGGGGTGATGCTGAACCTAAGACAGGTTATTTCAGCATGATCCAGCCTACAATTTCTCCTTTATTCAAAACCAGGCAGTACCAGGAATCACTTCTGAAATGGACTGGCAACACAAATAATTATGAAACCTACTTCAGGAATTTCTGGACCGGCCGTCTCGGTGGTTCTGAAACACTGAATAAGGCTTTGCAGGATGGAGTTGTTGAACCGGCAAGCGCAACTATCGGATCCGCAGGATTCAATGGTGGTACAGTTGCTGCTGCTTCAGCTGCAGTTGCTTCAGCGAAGAAAGGTGGTAAATATGAACTGGCCCTTTATGAGAACGTTTCAATGGGCGATGGCCGCCAGTCGAACAACCCATGGTTGCTCGAGCTTCCAGACCCGATTACCCGTTCTACCTGGGATAACTTTGCCATGATCTCTCCGCAGGTTGGTAAAGAATTACTTGGCATCGACCTCACCAACTCCGGTCAGTCTGATGATTACGAAGTAACACCTGATAAGCCGGTAATCAAACTGAAAGTTGGAAATAAAGAAGTTACTCTTCCTGCCCTGATCATTCCGGGTATGAATGAAAATACAATAGCTGTTGCCCTTGGTTATGGCCGTAAGGCAGGCAGCGGAAAAGACGAGGATACTGCACAGAACATTGGCCGCGCTACTGTTGGTGCCGGTAAAAATGTGTTCAACCTCGCAACTTTCAATGGAAGAACTTTCGAATACGGTGCTCCTGATGTAGCAATTGAAAAAACCGGCGAAACTTATGTTATCGCGCAGGTTCAGGTGCACAACTCTTATGAAGGTCGCCATGAAGTAGTAAAAGAACTTACACTCTCAGATTACAAGGCAAACCCTAACACCATTCTGGATGCAAGAGCGAAGGAACTGGAGCCATGGGGCGGACTGGAAAGATATAAGGAAGAAGGAACTTTGTATCCGACTTACGACAGACCTGGAGCACATTGGGGTATGTCGATCGACCTGAACGCATGTTTCGGATGTGGCGCCTGCGTAGTTGCCTGTCACTCAGAGAACAACGTTCCTGTTGTAGGTAAATCAGAAGTTACAAGATATCACGATATGCACTGGTTGCGGATCGACCGCTACTTCAGCGGAAATCCGAATGACCCAGAAAGTGTTCAGACCGTATTCCAGCCAATGCTTTGTCAGCACTGTGAGAATGCTCCATGTGAGAACGTTTGTCCGGTTGCTGCAACCAACCACAGTTCTGAAGGTGCAAACCAGATGATCTACAACCGTTGTATCGGAACAAGGTACTGCGCGAACAACTGTCCTTACAAAGTTCGCCGCTTTAACTGGGCTGATTACACCGGGGCAGACAGCTTCAAGGACAATCAGAAGAAGAGTGGTGTTGGTAAACTGGACGAGGCAGTATTCATGATGAATGATGACCTGACCAGGATGGTATTGAACCCTGATGTAACTGTTCGTAGCCGTGGTGTGATCGAGAAATGTTCATTCTGTGTTCAGAGAACCCAGGCTGGTAAGCTGCAGGCGAAAAAAGAAAACCGTCCGCTGGCTGATTCAGATGTAAGTTCTGCATGTGCGCAGGCTTGTCCTACCAATGCAATTGTTTTCGGTAACATCAACGATTCAAAATCGAAGATCACTGAAAGCAGGACTCAGAATATGAGCAGGTTGTTCTATGTACTGGAGAATATCCATACACTTCCGAATGTGAATTACCTGGCGAAGGTTCGTAATACTGATCACCTGACTTCAGGGCATGGCGAAGAAGCCGAGCATGCTGAAGGCGGTAAGAAGGTAGAAGCACCTGCAGCCCATTAATGAAGGATTTAATTTTTAGTGCAGAATAAAATACTCCAGGGGCACCCGTTAAGGTTGAAGGGTGCCTAAAAGCAAAAAGATATGGCATTATTAAAGTACGAATCGCAGGTCCGCCCTCCATTGGTAGATGGAAATAAGGACTATCATCAGGTTACCGAGGATATCGTTCGGCCTATTGAAGCGCCGCCAAGTAAACTCTGGTGGATCGGATTTATCATTTCCATTGCACTCTTATTATTCGGAGTAGTATCCGTTTACATGGAAGTAGTTTATGGGGTTGGTCAGTGGAACCTGAACAAAACCATCGGATGGGGTTGGGATATCACCAACTTCGTATGGTGGGTTGGTATCGGTCACGCCGGAACTCTAATCTCCGCAATTCTTTTACTGTTCCGCCAGGGATGGAGAACAGGTGTGAACAGGGCTGCGGAAGCAATGACCATCTTCGCGGTAATGTGTGCGGGACAGTTCCCGATCTGGCACATGGGTCGCGTATGGATGGCGTTCTTCGTACTTCCTTATCCAAATACAAGAGGTCCGCTGTGGGTGAACTTTAACTCCCCGCTTCTTTGGGACGTATTTGCGATCTCTACCTATTTCACTGTATCACTTTTATTTTGGTATGCTGGTCTTTTACCTGACCTCGCAACGGTTCGTGACCGTGCAAAGCTAAAATGGAGAAAGAGAATGTACGGTTTACTGTCATTCGGCTGGACCGGTTCTACCAAACACTGGCAGCGTCATGAAGCTTTATCACTGGTACTTGCAGGTTTGAGTACACCACTTGTACTTTCTGTTCACACGATCGTATCATTTGACTTCGCAACTTCAGTAATTCCGGGATGGCACACCACCATCTTCCCTCCATACTTCGTAGCAGGTGCGATCTTCTCAGGATTTGCCATGGTGCAGACCCTGTTGCTGATCACCCGTAAAGTATTAAGCCTTGAAGATTATATCACGATCGAACACATCGAAGTGATGAACAAGGTAATCGTACTGACCGGATCAATTGTAGGTATCGCATACCTCACAGAGCTCTTCGTAGCATGGTATGGTCAGAACGTTTATGAGAATTATGCATTCATGGAAAACAGGCTGAACCTGTTCAGTCCTTACGGATGGAGTTACTGGCTGATGATGGCATGTAACGTACTTTCTCCGCAGATCTTCTGGTTCAAGAAGCTGAGAAGAAATATCGTGGTGACCTTCTTCATGTCGATTATCGTAAACATCGGTATGTGGTTCGAGCGTTTCGTAATTATCGTAACCTCTTTGTACCGCGACTATCTTCCATCAAGCTGGAGTACTTATTACACTCCGACTATCTGGGAGATCGGATTTTACCTGGGTACCTTCGGATTGTTCTTTACCTGTTTCTTCCTGTTCGCCAAGTTCTTCCCGGTTATTGCGATCGCTGAGATCAAACATATCCTGAAGAAATCAGGTGATAATTATAAAGAGAAGCAGGAAGTAGTGGAAGTGAAAAGTTCTGATGAACTGTATGAGCTGACACACGAGCATCACTAGTAAAAATCTCTTACGGATCTATAGGATCTGCAAGATCAAAGAGATTTTCCGGAATAAAAGGATCAGAAGGATCGAATAGATCCGGCGGTTCGAGAGAAATAGAAATAGTAACAATATTCAAACTGAAATATGGCAATTAAAAAGTTTGTTGTCGGTTGTTTTGATGAAGAGAGTGTGTTGTTTGACGCAGTTAAAAAAGTGCGGAAGGCCGGCTTTAAGATCCATGATGTTTACACTCCGATGCCAATTCATGGTCTTGACCAGGTAATGGGATTAAGAGATACCAGTCTGCATACCGCAGGTTTTATCTATGGTATCAGCGGAACAACACTCGCGCTATCTTTTATCAGCTGGGTTTTTACTTCCGACTGGCCGCTGAACATTGGTGGTAAACCACACTTTGCACTTCCGGCCTGGATCCCGATTATGTTTGAATTGACCGTACTGTTTGCAGCGGTAGGAATGGTTCTGACCTTCTGTTACCTCTGCCAGCTGGCACCTTTTGTAAAAAAGCACCACTTCCACCTGAGATCTACTGACGATAAATTCGTTATGGTTCTGGAGGCTACAGCAAAAACTGATGAGAATGCGGCAATTGCATTTTTACAGAATGCAGGCGGAGCTGAGGTTCATGTTCAGGTAGCTGAAGATGGATGGTGGTTAGGCAGGTATGATAAGGACAGAAAATTATTTGAGCAAGAAACTGGTGCTGCAACTGTATAATCCTTCAAAGAACTAAGAATGAAAAAGCTATCGATCATAACATTAATTGCTGTTGTTCTTGTGGCAGCGGCTTGCAGTGATATCAAGAGAACACCTGGAACGGTGTATATGCCGGATATGTCTTACAGCAGGGCTTATGAAACCTATGCAAGTACTGCCAATCTGGACTCACTGAATATTCATTATGATAAAAAGCCTGTAAAAGGAACCATTAAAAGAGGAGAAGTAATGCCTTTCCTTCTTGAAGCAGATCCTAAAGGTGATTCAACAAATTATATTGCTTCAAAGCAGATGGTTAACCCGATGCCGTCGATGAGTGCAGACCAGATGGTTGAAGCAGAAAGATTGTACCTCGTGAATTGCGGTATTTGTCATGGAACCAAACTCGATGGAAATGGTCCGCTTTACAATGCAGGAAACGGTCCTTATGCTGCGGCTCCCAGAAACCTGGTTACCGATCCATACATTCTGAATATGCCTGAAGGGCAGATGATGTACTCTATAACCTATGGTAAAAACCTGATGGGGCCTTATGCTTCACAGCTTAATACACAACAGCGCTGGATGGTAATTAATTATATCCGCAATAAACAGGGCAAGGGAACTCCGGTTCAGAGTGCAGGTGAAGGTGGAGCTCCGGCAAAACCAGGCGGATTAAACACCCCGGTGATTGATTCGGTTAAGGCAACTGCAAGCGCAAAATAAATAGGATGGCAGCCGCAAGGTCGCCGCAAAAAAGGCAGCCGCAAGGTAGCCGGATAATTAAGGCTCTGTAAGGCGCCGGATAATCTAGACTAGAAGTAAACAGAAATTATAAATCGTTGATAATGGCTATTAAAGATGTTTTTGAAGTACCTAAGCGCTACAGGACCTGGTCACTGGCCCTGATGGGTGTAGGTATCCTATCCCTGATCATCGGATTTTTCCTGTACGGTACCGGAGATGATGTGCACCACAAAACCCGTTTCTGGGCTACATTGTTGCACAACAGTGTGTTCTTCCTGCTGATAACCAATGCAGCGATGTTCTTCATTTGCGCAACCACACTTGCATTTGGTGGCTGGCAGATGTCGTTCCGTCGTGTACCTGAAGCGATCTCAGCGGTAGTTCCGGTAATTGGCGTAATTGCCCTGGTGGTTTTGCTCAGCATTGTTTTCGGTGGTCATCATATGACACATATCTATCACTGGACAGACCATGAGGCTGTTGCCAACGATAAAATCCTGAAAGGAAAGTCAGGATTTCTGAATGAAACATTTTATGCAGTTTGGACCATTCTTACTGTGGTACTGTGGAGTGTTCTCGGATACAAGATGAGGAAGTTGAGTCTGGAAGCAGATAGTTCTAATTTCACTGTTGCTGAAGCACGCAAATACATCTTTAAAAATACTGTTTGGGCTGCCATTTTTATAGTTTGGTTTTCCCTGACTGTTCTCTCAACTGTTCCGTGGTTCTGGTTGATGAGTATCGATGCACACTGGTATTCAACCATGTATAGCTGGTATACTTTCGCAAGTACCTGGGTTGCCGGCCTGGCTCTTATTACACTATTCGTGGTTTACCTGAAGAACAGGGGACTGCTTGAATATACCAATACCGAGCATCTTCACGATCTTGGAAAGTTTATCTTTGCTTTCTCTATATTCTGGACCTACCTTTGGTTCTCCCAATTCATGCTGATCTGGTATGCGAATATTCCCGAGGAAACCGTTTACTTCAAGAGCCGTGTGGAAGGTGTTTATAAAGGAGAATTCTGGCTGATGCTGATCATCAACTTCGTGGCACCTTTACTGATTTTGATGAGAAGGGGTTCGAAAAGAAATTACGGTACCATTACCATGATGTCTCTGGTTGTGATCTTCGGTCACTGGCTGAATATGCACCAGATGATTTTTGGAAGTGTTTCACCGGATCACAACGAACTTGGTTTATTTGATTTCGGAGTTGCTGCAGGATTTGTTGGTATCATCATGTTTGTTACCGGAAATGCACTTGCAAAATATCCGCTGGTTTCAAAGAACCATCCGTTTATGAAGGAAAGTATTATTCACCATACGTAAACCGAAGGTTCTCTGATTCTGTTTTATTTGAGGAATTCTGTTTGAGCGAAAAAATATATTTGAATCATCATGTCAACAACAGCTATTTTTCTGATAGCGATCCTGGCATTGGGTTTTTTGATAACCTTCCAGATTGCTAAAGCAAGTGAGTATGTTTCGATCCTGAAAGGAGAGAAGAAAGCATTTGAGCAGAGTAACCGGGTGAATGCCTTCCTGATGGTGGCTTTCCTGGTGCTGGGACTGATCGGGATCTACCTGTGCCACCAGGCGCTGTATGGCAAAACCCTGATGCCATACCCATCTGCTTCCGATCATGGCGTTAAGATCGACAGAATGCTCTTTATTACCATCGCGGTTACAGGAGTGGTTTTCTTTCTGACCCAGATCCTGCTTTTCTGGTTTGCCTATAAGTACCAGTACAACGATAAAAAACAGGCTTACTATTATCCGCACAATACCAAATGGGAGATCCTGTGGACGACAGTTCCTGCAATTACACTCGTAATCCTGGTGGGTTTCGGACTTTATTACTGGTTCCAGATCACCGGTGCACCACCCAAAGATGCAATGCAGGTTGAGATCACCGGTAAGCAATTTGGTTGGATCTATCGTTACCCGGGTAAAGACAATGTTTTTGGTAAGAAATACTTCAGAAATATTGACGAGAATAACAGCAATCAGCTCGGACTGATCTGGGATGACAAAGCTACACAGGACGATATCGTGACTACTGAAGCTATGTATCTTGTTAAGGATCAGCCGGTACAGATCAATATTTTTTCCAGAGACGTTATCCATGATGTTGGTCTTCCACACTTCAGAATGAAAATGGATGCCGTTCCGGGAACACCGACTACCATGTACTTCACTCCTAAGTATACTACAGAGGAAATGAAGAAGATCACCAATAATCCTGCATTTGAATATGAGATCGCCTGCGACCAGATGTGTGGTAACGGTCACTATTCAATGAAGGGTATGATCAAAGTAGTAACAAGGGATGAATTCATTCTGTGGAGAGCAAAGCAGAAAGCTAATTACCTGCTTGCATTCCCTGAAAAGGATCCGTCGACCCAGCCTGCAGCTCCGGCCGCACAAGATTCAACAAAAGCAGCAACCGCAGTTGCCAAAAACTAAATTGAAGCCTTAAAAAATTAAACGATAAGTAACATGAGTAACGAAGCAGCAATGCACAGTAGCCAGGAGGTGATGACAGGGCACGACGTGCATCACGATGACCATCATGTACATCATCATAAAGAAACTTTTATTTCCAAGTACGTGTTCAGCATGGACCATAAGACCATCGCGAAACAGTTCCTGATCACTGGTATGGTCTGGGCTATTATCGGAGGTCTGATGTCTGTTCTGTTCCGTCTCCAGTTAGGTTATCCCGACCAGACCTTCCCATGGCTGGAGGATATCCTCGGCCGTTGGGCGAAAGGCGGAAAGATCACCGCTGAATCATATTATGCGCTGGTTACCATGCACGGTACCGTACTTGTATTCTTCGTATTGACCGGTGGATTGTCCGGTACTTTTGCAAACTTTCTGATCCCTCTTCAGATTGGTGCGAGAGATATGGCTTCTCCGTTCATGAATATGCTTTCCTACTGGTTCTTCTTTGCAGGAAGTATTGTAATGTTATCCTCTTTGTTTGTACAGACCGGTCCTTTCAGTGGTGGATGGACTGCTTACCCTCCGTTAAGTGCACTGGGAGATGCTTCTCCCGGTTCAAAGGTCGGAATGGACCTCTGGATCACGGCAATGGCGTTGTTCGTTGTGTCTTCGCTGCTGGGTGGTCTTAACTATATTTCTACTATCCTGAACATGCGTACCAAGGGTATGAGCATGACCAGGATGCCACTGACCATCTGGGCGCTGTTCTTTACCGCAGTTCTTGGGGTATTATCATTCCCGGTTTTACTTTCAGGTTTCATCCTGTTGCTGTTCGACCGTCATGCAGGAACAAGCTTTTATCTCTCTGATATTTATATGGCTTCAACCCAGACTGCTCTTCCAAATGAAGGAGGTAGTCCCATTCTGTTCCAGCACCTGTTCTGGTTCCTCGGTCACCCTGAAGTATATATTATTCTATTGCCTGCAATGGGTATGGTTTCAGAAATTTTATCTGTTAACTCCCGCAAACCGATCTTCGGTTACATGGCGATGGTGGGTTCCCTGTTTGCGATCGCTGTACTGGCCTTCCTTGTATGGGCGCACCACATGTTTGTAAGTGGATTAAATCCATTCCTCGGATCAGTATTCGTATTGCTGACGCTGTTGATTGCAATTCCTTCGGCTATTAAAGTATTTAACTGGCTAACAACCATCTGGAGAGGAAATATCAAGTTCACACCGGGTATGCTTTTCGCGATCGGTTTTGTGAGCCTGTTCATTTCCGGAGGTTTGACCGGTATCTTCCTTGGTAATTCAACGCTGGATATACACCTTCATGATACCTATTTTGTGATCGCTCACTTCCATATCGTAATGGGTGTGGCATCCTTCTTCGGTATGTTTGCGGGCATCTATCACTGGTTCCCGAAAATGTATGGCCGTTATATGAATAACACCATGGCTTACATTCACTTCTGGGTTACGTTAGTAGGAGCTTACCTGATTTTCTGGCCAATGCACTACCAGGGTCTTGCAGGTATGCCACGTCGTTACCTTGATTACTCAAACTGGTCGTCTTTCAACCAGTTCGGAGATCTGAATAAATTTATTTCAACAGTAGCGATGGTGGTATTTGCCGTTCAGTTATTGTTCGTGTTCAACTTCTTCTATTCTATCTGGAAAGGAAGAAAAGTGACTACACAAAATCCATGGGGTGCAACAACCCTGGAGTGGACTGCTCCGATTAGACCTGGTCATGGTAACTGGCCTGGTGAGATTCCGGAAGTACACCGTTGGGCATACGACTACAGTAAGGATGGAAGAGATTTCATTTCCCAGACTGAGCCGGTAAATCCGAATGAAAGCGCTCATTAAGCGTTCAACATGCTGCAGTTTAGCGCCGGCAAAGCCTGAACTGCAGCATATATATTATTTATGATGCAGGAGATGAGTGTGAAACAAACCAGTTCTTTTACAATAGCGAGTAAGATCCGTGACTATATGTTGCTGGTCAAGTTCAGCCTGACTTTCCTGGTGGTGTTTTCCGCAGTGATCAGTTACCTGCTGGCACCAAAGGTTGTTGAGTTCAACTGGCTCATGATCATGTTATTGTTTACCGGGGGTTTCCTTGTAACAGGAAGTGCCAATACGGTAAACCAGATCATAGAAAAAGATACAGATTCCCTGATGAAAAGAACAGCCGGAAGGCCGATCGCATCAGGAAGAATGAGTATCCGCGAAGGATGGATCTTTGCAATATTGAGTTTGCTGATCGGCCTGTTCATTATGGCCTGGTTCTTCAACCTGCTCTCAGCGGCAATCGCCCTTTTCAGCTGGTTTGTATATGCTTACATGTACACGCCAATGAAGAAGGTAAGTGCAGTATCTGTACTGGTAGGTGCAGTTCCGGGAGCATTGCCCTGTTTGATAGGATGGGCCGCAGGACAGGATGAACTAAGTACAGGAGGATGGATCCTTTTCGCGATCCAGTTTTTCTGGCAGTTCCCGCATTTCTGGGCAATAGCCTGGATTGCACACAGTGACTATACGAATGCAGGTTTTAAACTGATGCCATCGAACCAGGGTCCAACAAAATATTCTGCAATCCAGTCGATTATTTATTCGCTGGTATTGCTTCCTGTAGGAATGTTGCCTTACCTGGCAGGAATGACCGGGATTGTAAGTTTCTGGATCGTGCTGATCGCAAATATTTTTATGATCCTGCTTTGCGTGAGATTGTATACACAGATGGATAAAAAGGCAGCAAGAGGAGTGATGTTCGGAAGTTATATCTACCTGGCCGTTGTATTACTGGCTTTGCTGGCTGATAAAAATGTAGGATAAAATGATTACTGAAGCCGTGAGCACACAACAAAAGAAAAGAATTCATCCCCATAAATTCACTTTATGGGTTGCAATAGGAAGCATGATCATGATGTTCGCCGGATTAACCAGCGCATACATTGTGAAGGGAAGTCTTCCGGGATGGAGTACTGTTGAAGTACCAACCATTTTTTATATCTCGACCGCAGTTCTTTTATTGAGCAGCCTTACCATCCAGATGGCTAACAAAGCCTTTAAGGAAAGAAGTATGCAGCAGTACAGGAGACTGGTTATGGCAACACTGGTCCTGGGTATCGCATTTATTGTGATGCAAATCGTAGGATTTAACCAGATGATGGAAAGCGGTATAGTGATGAGAGGCGGATCTGGGGCAGGACAGTTTTTATATATCATCTTCGGTTTACATGGTCTCCATGTACTCGGAGGAGTGATCGCACTGATTGTAATGTTCGCAAGAGCATTCAGTTCAAGAAGCCGGAATTATAATCCAGTTTCTATTGAGATCGCCGGAACCTACTGGCATTTCGTAGACCTGTTATGGATTTATCTTTTCGTTTTCTTTTTGGTAACAGCATAATTCAGATCGTTTCAATAAGAACCTTAAAACAGTAACATGGCACAAGCAGTTCCTGCTAATCAAAAATGGTGGACCGGTGGGAGAAGCCCCTTTAACGTGGAGTACGGAAAACTAATGATGTGGTATTTCCTAATGAGTGATGCCTTTACTTTCGGAGCATTCCTGATCGCTTACGGTACAGTTAGAATGTCGAGCAACGGATGGCCTGACCCGAATGAAGTATTTCATTCTTTTCCCGGCGCCGGAGATGCAAATCTTCCACTTGCTTTCGTGAGTTTGATGACCTTTATCCTGATCGTGAGCTCTGTTACCATGGTACTTGCTGTACATGAAGGACATAAAATGAACCGTGCAGGTGTTGTTAAGTGGCTGGGCTGGACCATCATCGGTGGTATTGCCTTCCTCGGATGCCAGGCATGGGAATGGAACCACCTTTATCACCAGGGTGCATGGTGGGGTGCAAATCCTTTCCTGAATGCAGACGGAACTAAATCTTCAACCAACTTCTCCAACTTCTTCTTTACCATCACCGGTTTCCATGGATTCCACGTGTTTTCAGGAGTTGTGATCAATATAATTATGCTGATCAAAGCAATGAAAGGAGATTTTGATAAGAGAGGACATTACCTGATGATTGAAAAGACCGGTTTGTACTGGCACTTTGTTGACCTGGTATGGGTTTTCGTATTCCTTTGCTTTTACCTGTTATAATGAAAAATGTAAAAGTGAAAATGTAAATCAGGATTGCCCCGTTTTACAGTTTACATTTTAAATTTTAAATTTTTAATTCGAAATCATGTCATCACAATCACACGATACTTATCAGGAAATAACCTTCCACCACGAACCTGCGGAAGGAACAAAAAAGATCTGGAAAACATTCTGGCTGTTGCTCGGAATCACAGTTGTTGAACTTGCACTTGGACTTTCTATTTATGGATTAGGATTGGGTCATTTTGCAATCCTGGTTATTAAAGGAGTGATCGTTATCCTTTCTCTTGCCAAAGCATTTTACATCATTGCGATCTTTATGCACCTTGGAGATGAACTCAGGAACCTGATCATGACGATCGCAGTTCCATGTTTGTTGTTCCTCTGGTTTATTGGTGCTTTCCTTTGGGATGGAAACTCATTCAAAAACCTGAGAAATACTTTCGATCCCTATCACCAGGAGTCTACAACAACACCTATTGAAAAAGGAACCCATGATGCCCACGGCACTCAAAAAGAAGGTGCTGCTCATTAGTAAGAAATTATAGGAGAGGCTTTTCATAATCCCTTTTCTTTCTGAATTCTGAATGGCAAAACTTTCTATTCTGTTATAAATACTGAATTAAGAAAATAAATGAACCATCCGCTAGCCGGGTGGTTTTTTTATGGGCTACCTTTGCGGCCGATACAACCACGAATTTTTTTGGCAGGTTATATCAGAAATTTTATACAATGAGTAAAAGAAGTCTACTTGTCCTTACCCTCATTATAGTCATACCGGTTCTGTTGTATTTTATTGTGAACAGGTTAAGTGAAAAAGCAGTGCATATGCCTCCGCATTTTTATCCGGACACTGTAGTAAATAAAGTAGTGAGAGGTAAAAGTGTGACAGATACAGTTTGGCGCAAAGTCAATAACATAACCCTGACCAATCAACTTGGTGAAGAGGTATCCCTGTACGATGTTGGCAACAAGATCATTATTGCGGATTTTTTCTTTACGAGGTGCCCATCAATTTGTCCCACACTTACTAACAGCATGAAAGGTTTACAGGATGCACTAAAGGGAAAAGATCCGAGAAGGCTCGATACTCCGTTTGTACATTTCATATCCTTTTCTGTTGATCCTGTTCGGGATAGTGTTCCTGTTTTAAAAAAGTATAGTGATAAATATGGAGTGAACCCGGATGTGTGGTGGTTATTAACCGGATCAAAGGATTCTATTTACAATTATGCACTGAATGAATTAAAACTGGGATTAGAGGATGGAGGAGAAGTTGATTCAAACTTTATTCATACCAATCGGTTTGTATTAATTGATAAAAACCGGGTTGTAAGAGGGTATTATAATGGACTGGATCCTGCATCCGTTTCAAAGCTTGCAGAAGATCTGACCCTCCTGATGCTTGAAAGAGATAAAAATAAAAAGAGAAGTTTGTTCGGTTCAAATAAATAGAAACCTTTTATTAGTAAGAAGGTTATACTATACCTTGAATTGAAGACCTAAGATTTAAAATACTTACGGAAAATCATAACCCATATTTATGCTCGCTCCCCTGATTCAGAAGAATGATAAAATGTATAAGATCCTTATCGGGATCGTATCCTTTGTTGTATTTGCAGTAGTTGTAATTTTGGGAAGAGTAAAGCTTGATGTAAACCTGAGTTTTGATGTACATATTTTTGCATCGATCAATGCTGTGATCAATTCGCTTGTATCCATCTTACTGATCGCAGGAATGATTGCTATCAAACAAAAAAAATATGATCTGCATAAAAAGATCATGTTCGGAGCAATGATCCTTTCAATCCTGTTTCTTGTTTCTTATATCGCACACCACCTGCTAGCCGGAGATACCAGATTTGGAGGCGAAGGAACAATCCGTACAGTATATTTCATTATTCTTATCACACATATCTTTCTCGCTGCGATCATCCTTCCATTCATCCTTTTTACTGTCTACAGAGCGATGATTGCAGAATGGCCTAAGCATAAAAAAATTGCCAGGATCACCTGGCCAATCTGGTTGTATGTTTCCATTACAGGAGTTATAGTTTACCTGATGATCTCTCCTTATTACTAATATTATTTCTTAATGATCGCGGAGTTAAATACAATTCCTATTTGATTTCTTCCACCGACAAATTCCAGAATACATTTTTCCAGTCTGAGATCTTATCATTCTCAACTTTCAAGCCTTCAGCTTCAAGCAGTTCCTGCATTTTTGCAGGAGTTCAAAATGATGTTTTCCCGTCAGCATTCCATTGCGGTTTACAACACGGTGAGCAGGAACCGGAGGATAAATAGTATGGGCATTGTTCATTGCATATCCAACCATTCGCGAGGATGATCTGGCACCTAAAGCTTCCGCTATTGCACCATAGGATGTTGCGCGACCGTAAGGAATTTGTCGGACCACTTCATACACCAGTTCGAAAAATGTTTTTTCAGGGCTGCCGGAAGGTCTTATAATTTTAAGTTCAGGCTTGCTCTTTTTTCCTGACTGAACCTTCTTCGTGTTGCTCTTTTGAGCTTGCTCCCTAATCGTCTTTTGTTTTGTGGGTTGACTCTTTTTCGGAGGCTGCTTTTGCGCCTGCTGCTTGTTCGGTTGCTGCTTTTTCATGCTGAAGGTTTCTTTGCCTGAGAAGTTCTGTCTTCCTGGGTTCCGGAACTTCAATATAATCATAAGGACAATGCCTGCATCCGTTCCCGCAGCATTTTCCCCTTTCAAGATGGTATTGTTCGGTCAACACCATATAACCATCAGGTGTGTAGTAATAGTCCGCTCCTTCAGTCAGCTTTTTCTTCACGGATGATCTCCTTTAATTTATCGTCAAGATCAGGTATTGGCGATTCGGGTAATGAAAATTTTAAATAATGGATCCTGTTGCTTTGCGCGATATCCAGGTTCTCATAATGTGTTTTGATCTTCAGGTAGTCCGGAACTTCACTTTGTGCATAAGCATCATCCAGGTCTTCATGAAGAGTCAGTCCATACAGATCTATCACCTGTTTAGTAAATGCATACATGTCAGGTGAATCAGTCTTCAGATGAATAAACCCTCCCGGCTTCAATATTGTTTGATACAACCTCAGGTATCTTGGATGAGTGAGCCTTTTTTTCGCTTTTGAAACTCTTAATTGGGGATCAGGAAAAGTGATCCAGATCTCGCTTACTTCGTCGGGTTCAAAATAATTGGTAATCTTATCAATATGCGATCTTACAAAACCAACGTTGGTGAGCTTTTCATTTAAAGCCTTTTTTGCACCTACCCAGATCCGGTTACCTTTCAGATCTATTCCCAGGAAATTTTGGTCAGGATAGAGGCGTCCCAATCCTACAGAATATTCCCCTCTTCCGCAAGCCAGCTCCAGGGTAATCGGATGATCGTTGTGAAAGAAGTTCTTCCAGTTGCCCTGCATTCCATCCGGGTATTGAAGTACGTTTGGAAAAGTATCTATCTCTGCGAAGCGCAGCAGCTTTTTCTGTGCCATGGCGCGAAGGTAGCAATCATAAGATGTAAGCTTTCAGCATAGGCTGATTATATTTAATCAAATTAACCGGAATGAAACAAGCTATACTTGGTTTGATATTGATAAGTGTTTTGTTAGCCTGTAAAACAAAAGCTCCGCAAAATAAGGGGACGGCCGCTGGTGAAATTCCATCGGGAACTCCAGGGATCAGCGCAATGGAAAACGCAATGACATTTACTCCGGAGAATCCGGAACTTCAAAAAGAGATTGAAATGCAGGACAGTCTTTTTTTCGATGCATATAATAATTGCAGGATTGCTCAAATGGATAAGATGTTCCCGGATGATATTGAATTTTACCACGATCGCGGTGGCCTGTCAACCTCCAAATCCGACCTGATGAAATCGCTGGAAAATAATATCTGTAATAAGGTCCGCCGTGAATTGCTGCCCGGAAGTATCGAAGTATACCCAATCCCGGGATATGGGGCAGTGCAGTTCGGTCAACACCGGTTTCATAATCTGGCAGAAAAGTCGACATCACGTTTCAGCAAATTCGTACATACCTGGAAAAATGATAATGGGAATTGGAAACTTGCGCGGGTGATCAGTTTGCATTAATAATTTACTGATGGTTCGCTCCACAGTTGGTTCTGGAATTTCAAAATGATTTGGTAAAGAAGGTTTCACTAAAACCAATCTTTCAAAAAATAAGAAAGCCCCTTTCGGGGCAATCTTAAAAATCTTGTACTCTTAACCTTAGTTCGGTCATCAATAGGTACTACTACGTTCTAGGACAACTGGTTTAACACGGATTTTTGGACATGGTTTTAGTTCATTAGGATACTGGGTTGACCTGGGTACAAGTACTGGATTTTGGTTTTTCGGTTCTTCGGATAATTGGACTAGGACAAGGTTCTTGGTTTTTCTCGGACTTTTGGATTTAGGTTTTTTGGTTTTTCGGATCTGGACTTTTTGGTTTTTTTCGGACGTTTGGATTTTGGTTTTTTTGGACTTTTGGACTTTTGGTTTTTTAAAGGATCGGATCTGGTTTTTTCGGACTATTGGTTTTTGTATTCGTTCATTCGTTTGACTGAATCAACTAGATCAAAAGTATAGAGAAGTGTTAAAACTGCATAGAGCAGTATTGCCTGATTATCGCTCTGCATGAATTATCATGATCGGGGAAAGATTACGAAAATGGCTTTCGTAATTCTACGAATGAAGTTTAAATTTAGCCTTAAGACCTATTAATTCAATAAATTAGAGATACAAAACAACGATATGCTTAAAGGGAAAAACGTATTAATCACAGGTGGAAGTCGCGGAATTGGAAAGGCAATTGCCATTGCGCTCGGCAGGGAAGGGGCCAATGTTGCCATTGCGGGAAAAACCGCAGAACCTCATCCGAAGCTTGAAGGAACCATTTTTTCCGCAGCAGAGGAAATCACCAAAGCGGGTGCACCCAAAGTTTTACCGATACAGGCAGATATCCGTTATGAAGAAAGCATCGATCAGATGGTTCAGCAAACTGTAAACGAATTTGGCGGAATTGATATACTTATTAATAATGCAAGTGCCATCGGATTAACTCCAACCGAGCAAACCGAACCCAAGCGCTTCGACCTGATGCACGGTATAAATGTTCGCGGAACCTTTTTCGTAAGCAGGGCCTGCATCCCCTATCTTAAAAAATCTTCAAACGCTCATATTATAAATCTTTCTCCACCTCTTAACATGAATGCCTGGTGGTTCAAACATCATCTTGCTTATACCATGAGCAAGTATGGAATGAGTATGATCGTGCTTGGATTAGCGGAAGAACTGAAACAATACAAAATAGGTGTGAATGCGCTCTGGCCTAAAACAACGATTGCAACTTCAGCAGTTAAAAACCTTCTTGGTGGAGATGCAATGGTTCAGCAAAGTCGTCACCCGGAAATTGTTGCTGATGCTGCAGTTGCAATCCTGAAGCGACCATCTGACCAGTGCACTGGTAATTTTTTTATTGATGAAGATGTATTGATGCAGGAAGGAATAACTGATTTCGATCATTACTCTGTGGTAAAAGGCGCCAAACTGATGAAGGATCTGTTTGTGTGAGAGTTACTGAACTGAGTTGAACTTTTTTTGCCGGATCATTTTCATTCTTCTCATCACCGTAATATAATCGATCGTTAACCCGATCAATAATACAAACGTTCCTATCAGGAGCGTTTGTATTTTCCACTCATTAAAAATTGTTCCGGCGATAATCCCGCCAAAGAAAAAGGCTGTGATGATCGACAATCTTAATTTTATGGAAGAAATAAGTTTTTGATGCTGTTGTCTTGATTTGAAAAAGAATAATTGTGATAATTCAATTCCAAGATCGGTGAATAATCCGGTAAGATGCGTTGTTCTTACGATTGAATTGGAAATCGTTGTAACCAGCGAATTTTGAAGTCCCATTGCAAAAAGCAACGTACAGGCAATGATATTCGGATGATCAATTATATAATGGAAATCAAGGAAAGCAATAAAGGAGAGTAAGAAAACTTCTGTAAGAACCGGAATTATAAAAATGTTTTTGTCACTGAATTTATTCGTAAACTCAATGAGCAAATTGGAAAAGAAAGATCCTGCAAGAAAGAACAGGATATACAAAAAGTAGAAAAGCGCCTGGCTGAAATTTATTTGTATTGCTTCTTCAACCATATAGGCAAAGTGACCTGTAACATTGGTTGTCAGCTGTTTTACTGCTAAAAAACCGGTGACATTTACAATGCCTGCAACAAAAGAAAGAAGAGATGCTATCCCAAGATTTTGTTTTAAGCTCCTGCTCTTTCCTTTGTGCCTGAACATTACTCCATTGTTATATGATCAACTTTTAAACAACGACATTTAGCCAGTTTAATAACGTTATTCCTGACTTTTATTTTCTTCTTCAATAAGATCTTCCGCTCTTGTTTCCGGTCTCATCTGAGGGAATAATAAAACATCCTGGATGGAAACTTCACCTGTCAATAACATACAAAGCCTGTCGATCCCAAATCCGATACCTGCAGTTGGAGGCATTCCATATTCGAGTGCCCTCAGGAAATCATAATCAATGAACATCGCTTCATCATCCCCTCTTTCCATCAGCTTCACCTGCTCTTCAAATCTTTCGCGCTGATCGATCGGGTCATTCAACTCAGTATAGGCATTAGCGATTTCCTTTCCGTTGATCATCAGTTCAAATCTTTCTACCAGTCCTTCCTTACTGCGGTGTTTTTTTGTAAGCGGACTCATCTCAACGGGGTAATCAATGATGAAGGTTGGCTGAATAAAATGTTTCTCACATTTCTCACTGAAGATCTCATCTACCAGCTTCCCTTTACCCATGCTTTTATCGGCATAAATTCCAAGTTTCGCGCAGACTGCTCTCAATGCTTCTTCATCCATCCCGGTAATATCAATGCCTGTATGTTCGAGGATTGCATCATACATGGTTACCCTTCTGTAAGGAGCCTTGAACTCAATGGTTTTTCCATCGATCTCCACTGTAGTTCCTCCATTGGTAGAGATAGCAACCTTCTCGAGCATCTGCTCAGTGGTTTCCATCATCCAGAGATAATCCTTGTATGCTGTATAAAATTCGAGTACGGTAAATTCCGGATTGTGCGTTCTGTCCATTCCCTCATTCCTGAAGTTGCGACTGAATTCATATACCCAGTCGAACCCTCCGACAATCAGTCTTTTCAAATACAATTCATTTGCAATCCGCAGATAGAGCGGCATATCCAATGCGTTGTGGTGCGTGATAAACGGTCGTGCTGCAGCCCCACCCGGAATTCCCTGCAGTACAGGTGTATCTACTTCAAGTGCTCCGCGTTCATTGAGGAATTCGCGGATCGCATTGATCATTTTGGTACGCTTCAGAAAAGTATCTTTTACCTGCGGGTTGATGATCAGGTCGGCATAACGCTGACGATATTTGAATTCAGGATCAGTAACCGCATCAAAAGTTTCGCCTTCCTTTTCCTTCACCACAGGAAGTGGTTTCAGTGATTTGGTAAGAAGTGTGAGTTCTGTAACATGAACAGAGGTTTCACCGGTTTTGGTAGTGAATACATACCCTTTGATCCCGACAATATCGCCCATATCGACAAGATGCTTCCACACTTTATCGTACAGAGATTTGTCTTCACCGGTACAGATATCATCCCTTCTCACATAGATCTGGATCTTACCAGAACTGTCCTGCAATACGGCAAAGCTTGCTTTACCCATATCACGGATGCTCATGATCCTTCCTGCCAGAACGATATCAGTGAACTGGTCCTTATTCTCTTCTCCCTTATAGTTTTCTTTAATGTATGCTGAAGTTGTATTGACCGGGAATAACGGTGCAGGAAAAGGATCAATTCCCAATTCCTTCAATTGGGCAAGTTTATCCCGACGAATGATCTCCTGTTCCGACAAATTCGATGTACTCATATTCACTATATTAAAAAGTGCTGCAAAGGTAATATCCTGACGCTGCGCATTCAAAACAATTCTTTAACTGTTACGACGTTCATTATGAAAGCTTTGGCAGGTGATTTGCCCTAACTTGAACTAAATAAAATTCTATGATCAGAACCTTACTTCTTACTCTCGGACTTGGCGCTTCAAGCCTCAGTTCATGCGACACACTCAGTAATCTTCCGGGAACTATCAGCAATCCTTCATCAACCACGCAGGATGAAGCTTCTACCGGGATCCGGCAGGCACTTTCGAATGGTATTGCATCTGCAATTGCAAATCTTGGAAGAGAAAACGGCTTTTTCGGGGACCAGATCTATAAAGTTCTGTTGCCACCGGATGCAGTGAAAATTGAATCAACGCTCAGGAATATCGGAATGGGAAGCCAGGTAGATAAGGCGATCCTTCAAATTAACCGCGCTGCTGAAGATGCAGTACAGGAGGCAAAACCGATTTTCGTAAATGCCATAAAGAGTATGACCATCACCGATGCAATGAATATTGTGAGAGGAGGAAATACCGCAGCTACTGATTACTTCCGCGGAAAAACCAGGGAACAACTGATCGAAGCATTCAGGCCTTCAATTGAATCTTCTCTGCAGAAAACCCAGGCTACAAAATATTATGCTGATATGGTAAATGCTTACAATAAGCTCCCAACCACGTTTAAAAAATTGAATCCGGATCTTACAGGTCACGTTGTTGGTAAAACTACTGATGCGCTGTTCGACCAGATCCAGAAGGAAGAAGTGAATATCAGGCAGAATCCTGCGGCAAGAACTACGGAGATTCTGAAAAAAGTATTTGGATAAATAATCAGGCAGAATAATCAAATAAGAAGTTAAGCTGAATTTTCTAAAAAGATTATGCAGCATTTTACTTGATCATCATCAGTCAAAAACAAAACGGGCGGAGAATTATCTCTGCCTTTTTTTTGACTGACCGCATCGCATTTACATCGTGCAGTTCAGCAATGGGTAGTATTATTCAGCTGAAACCATTTCGACTTTTAACTCAGTAGTACCTGCCACGCTTCTGTTACTTTTCCTTCTTTCAACAAGCGTTGAGCAAGTGTATGAATTTCTCTTTCCATATCATCCGGATTCAGTGAATAATACTGAACGATCTTTTTAAGATCTTCAGAGTCGAATGCAGGATCAATTTCAGGGAGCTGCTCCACATTGGCCAGCATTCCGAGGTCGTTACCGGTTAAAACATTACTGCTGCGTATATTTTCCGGCAATGCATCAACTCCTATACCGATATTCCTGTTTGGCTTTGGTACGATGAACATATTTGTTTCATCCACTTTACAGTACCAGTCGCCACCGAGTCGTGCTACCAGATGCAATTTCTTCTGATCGATCATCCCGTTTTCATCCAGTATGGAATCATCAACATGCATTCTCAATACTTCACAGATCACCAGGTTTCCGGCACCTCCTTCAGTTCCAAGAGATTTTACTTCAAGCACTTTACACTCCATTTTCACTTTACTTTCTTTCACCATCGGCGGACTAACCAGTGTTGCTTTTTCTTCCGTAAAACCCGCTTTTAGAAATTCATTAATTCCTTTCGGATATTCAACGCTCGACAAGCTGGCCTGCTGAACCATATCATAATCCACGATATTGATCACCACTTCAGGAACTTCCAATACATTTTCTAGTGTGTGCTTTCTTGTATTATCTCTCACCCGGGAAGAAGGAGAAAAGACCACCACCGGCGGGTTGGTAGAAAACATATTGAAAAAACTGAAGGGACTCAGGTTCACATTTCCTGCAGCATCGATCGTACTTGCAAAACAAATTGGTCGTGGACCAATAGCATGTTGCAAATAGTTCTGTCGAAGCACCGGTTTGATCGCAGAAAGATCAATTATCATATTTTCCTGGATTTTTTTCTTTCGAGGATAGAGAATTCTTCTTCTTCTGAAACCATTTTATTTGCAAGGATTCCCAATCCATCAATCTCGAGTTCAATTTCATCATCTTCTTTCAGCCATTGTTCCTGGTATGATGGATCATTGAATTTTCCGGTTCCGTTCAATTCAAGAAAACATCCTGTTCCAACTGTTCCGCTTCCGATGATATCACCGGGATAAAGATCACATCCATAAGATGCACGTTCAATGATCTCTGCAAAGGTCCAATCCATATCTCCGAGGTTACCATCGCTCACCTGAGTTCCATTCACACGACATTGCATCCGAAGGTTCCAGTTCTTTCCGACATGACCATCCTTCGCAGGAATTTCATAGGATTGAAGTTCATCAAGTGTTACAAGCGCTGGTCCTACCGCAGTACTGAAATCCTTTCCTTTCGCAGGTCCCAGGTTCAATAACATTTCTTCCATCTGAAGCGTTCTCGCACTGAAATCGTTCATGATCATCAGTCCGCCAATATATTGATCTGCATCTTCAGCCCGGATATTTCTTCCATGTCTGCAAATTACGATCGCAGCTTCCAGTTCAAAATCGAGTTTGTGAAAATGATCAGGCATACAAAGTACATTACCCGGACCCTGGATGCTGTGATGATTGGTGAAATAAAAGATCGGGTACTGATCGAATTCCGGGATCATTTCTGCTTTCCTGTTCCTGCGTGCCGCGGCAACATGTTGGCGGAATGCATAACCATCCCTGCAACTGGAAGGAAAAGGAACCGGTGATACAATTGACAATGTTTCCAAAGATTTACCTTTTTCCCTGCTGATCTTTCCTTCTCTTATCATAATTTCACCACCAAGGGCCATGGGCAGACTTTCATCCCAATACTGCAAAAACATATTCATTGTATTAGGAAGATCCGGATGCAGCCGTTCCATATCAAATACCAATCCGTCCACTAAAACACCGAGTTGCTCCTGGCCATCGTTCAGGTAAGTAATTAGTTTCATTCGCTTTGTATTAGTAATAAATTTTTAAGTTCCGAAGCACCGATAAGAATTGAAATTAGTGTATCTTCTTATTGATCTTCTTATTTTTGCTATTGAAATTTCAAGGTTATGAAGTTTGAAAAGATTCACAATAAAGGGCAGGCGCAATTATTTCAGAACCGTTACCTCGAAATGCTCACTAAAACGCATCCACTGGTAATCTGGGGCATTTATATTCCTGTTATCGCATTTCTATTATATCGTGCAGGTTCATCATATGATTATTCGTTCCTGAGAATTGTATTAACCTTTCTTGGAGGAGTACTTTTCTGGACTTTATTCGAATATATCATGCACCGGTATATCTTTCATATGATCGCCGACAGCAATCGTGCTCAGAAATTTATTTATGTTCTCCATGGTAATCATCACCATTATCCGCGGGATAAGGAACGACTGTTCATGCCTCCGATCCCCAGCCTGATCATTGCATCTTTGATTTTCGGATTGATGTACCTGGTGATAGGAACAAATGTATTAATGTTCTTCCCCGGATTTATTTTCGGATACCTGCTGTACGGATCAATGCACTATGCAATTCATGCATGGAATCCTCCATTCAAATGGATGAAACCACTCTGGAGAAATCACCACCTTCATCACTACAAAGATGAACACAAGGGATATGGCGTGAGTACCACTTTATGGGATCGAATTTTTGGAACCATGTTCGACCTGAACAAAGAGAAAGAGGACAAGGAGAAAGTTAAAGACCTGATGTATAAATAGGAATAAACTAGTCTTTAACTTCAAATCGCCGGTTCAAATTTAGCGGTCTGAGCATCAGTACTTCTCCAGAATTCCCAGTCCGAACAAGGCAAAATCATATTTGGCAGGATCATTTTTGTCGAGCTTGCGGAGATGTTCCGTTAGCTCGACTGCTGCCTGCCAGTCTACCGGCTTCCGATCCAGTAATCCAAATCTTTTTGCAACCCTCGCAACGTGTAAATCAACCGGGCAGATCAACTGCGAAGGTTGAATATTCTTCCAAATTCCAAAATCTACCCCATTATTATCTTTTCTAACCATCCATCGTAAAAACATATTCAGTCTTTTACAACTCGATTTTCGTTGAGGAGCTGCAACATGTTTTTTTGTTCTTGCAGGAGCATCCTCCAATGAAAAGAAATAACTGTAAAAATGATTCAATCCTTTTTCAACAGCATTCAGCTCTTTCTTATTTGAAGAAGGAAAGAAGGCAGTTTCAAGGGAGGAATGATGAGTATAATGAAATTTTAAAAAGCTGATGAAATATAATAAGTCGGTTGTATTAAAAGTGCGGTGCTTAAAATGTAAAAACGATTTCAGATCGTTTTCTTCATGTTGAAGAATAAATTGATGCGGAGCATTATCCATCAGCTTCATGAGCTCCATCGATTTATTGATAATGGTTGTACGGATTCCCCATGCGAAGGTAGCTGCGAAAAACCCGCTGATCTCTATATCCTGTTTTTTCTGAAACTGGTGTGGAACAAAAACTGGATCATCCTTAATGAAAGAAGGTTGATTAAACTGATCAACCTTCTTATTAAAAAATGCTATAAGATCTTCTTTCATCCTAATGCTTTCTCCAGGTCTTCTATCAGATCATCTGCATCTTCAATTCCAACACTTAACCGGATCAATGAATCAGATAAGCCGTTTTTAATTCGCTCTTCTCTTGGAATGGAAGCATGCGTCATACTTGCAGGATGATTGATTAAAGATTCAACGCCGCCCAGACTTTCCGCAAGTGAAAAAAGATGAGTTGAAGACAACACTTTTTTTGCTGCTTCAATGGAAGAATCTTTCAGTTCGAAACTCATCATACCTCCGAAACCACGCATCTGTTTTTTTGCAATGGTGTATCCCGGGTGATCTTCAAAACCGCACCAGTAAACTTTACCCACTTTTGGATGCTGCCGAAGAAACATGGCGATCTTTTCTCCGTTCTCACAATGACGTTCCATTCTTACATGCAAAGTTTTTAATCCGCGCAGTACAAGGAAACAATCCTGCGGACCCGGAACAGCGCCACAGCTTTTTTGAATGAAGTATAACTGGTCGCGTAATTCCTGGTCGTTCATCATTAAACAACCATGGATCACATCGCTGTGACCGCCAAGATATTTTGTGGCAGAATGCATCACGATATCGGCACCAAGGTCAAGTGGATTTTGCAGGTAGGGTGATGCAAAAGTATTGTCAACAACAGTGATCATTTGATTCTTTTTTCCGAGGGAAGCAACTGCCTCGATATCAGCAATATTCATCAAAGGATTGGTAGGCGTTTCCACCCAAAGCATTTTTGAATTGCTGTTTATCACTGCTTCGATATTTGCTATATCCTGCATGTTTACAAAATGAAATTTGATACCAAAACGTTCAAATACTTTTGTAAATAACCGATATGTTCCACCGTACATGTCATTTCCGGCGATGACTTCATCTCCCGGTTTCAATAATTTGATGACAGCATCGGTAGCTGCAACCCCGCTGCTGAAGCTGAGTGCAAACTTTCCATTCTCAATAACTGCAAGAGCATCTTCCAGTGCTTTGCGCGTTGGGTTCTGCGACCTTGCATATTCATAGCCTTTATGGTCACCCGGAGATGCCTGCACATAAGTTGAGGTCTGGTAAATAGGAGGAATGATAGCACCGGTACTTGGATCCGGCTCCATCCCTGCATGTATAAGTTTTGTTGCTAATTTCATATAGTTGTATTCTGTTTTTATTCTCAAGGCTTACAAATAACGGAATAATTATCTTGTCGTTACCCAAACTCACTCTTAACATTAGTTTAATCAGGCTGATAAACGAATGATTTCGTACAATGTTTTCATGATCCCGCCACATGTCCAATTTACAAAATGACTGTTTTTATATGAGGGTAAGTTTACAATGAACAAGCAAAACTGTTCATCAGAAAAACTCACTATAAAACTTCAGAGCCATGAAAAGTACACTTATCCTCGCCGCCATGCTGGCCATGACAATCTCCGGTTTCGCATTTGAACCTAATGTTAATGAAAAAGTCCTGAACCTGTTCAACAAAACTTTCAGTTCTGCTGAGCATGTAAAGTGGGATGAATTCAAAAATTATTATTCCGTACGCTTTATCCATAATGGGATAAGAACAATTGTAAACTATGATAAAGCCGGTAACATGATGAGTGCTATCAGGTACTATCATCCGGATATGCTGCCGCTGAATATCATTGGAAAAATGAAAAAAGATTATCCCGCTGCTTCATTGTTCGGAGTAACAGAGATCACCGTCAACAACGATGTGTCTTATTTTGTGAAACTGGAAGAAAAGAACCATTGGCTAACGCTGAAGGTTAGTCCCAGCTGCGATACAGAAGTATTTGAACGCTATAGAAAAGGATAAATCAATTCCTGTTCATCATATAAAGCGAAACCACATATAGAGCGAAACCACAGGGACCAGGAAATGGTCCCTTTTTATATTCAGCAAATTCGCAGTGGGAGCAGTTGTATTTAAGGGAAGCTATTCAATAGAAGACGGATTCCCGTTATTGTATTGAAACCGGTAAACTCACTTTCGTTTTATCCCATGAGATCTGCAATGCAAAATCATTTTCCATTGGAACAAATTGCATGGAAAGGTATTCCATGGTGAATGGCAGAACTTCTGTTCTGACTGAAAACTTTTGAATATCCGCTTTTGGATCAATTTTCAAGCCCCAGGTGTACAAAGATGAATTCAGGATGAGTTCCCAACGTTCTTCGAAGGGGATGCAGTAAAGTGTGTATCTGCCTTTTGAAATGTCTTTGCCCTGGATGTAAACGTCGGTGAAGAATTCAATTTCTGTTGCTTCGTTTGCTCCGAGTCTCCATGGTTTACCAAACCTGACTACCTCTCCGAAAATATTTCTTCCTCCTCTTGCAGGCCTGCTGTAAATCACTCTTGCAAAAGGATTCTTGTCAGCCTTCCCGCCCATTTTCTGAACGGTAAAATCAGCCGGATAATAACTCACATCCATCATCGATTTATCGAGGGGAGGGTTGGCGATCGCGCCATTTGATTCCGGGGAACCTGTCTGGACCTTCTCCTGCGGCCTGATCACAGGATTAACCTGCTGTTTGCAAGACAATAAAAATAATATAGATAAGTAGAAAAGACGTTTATTAATGATCATCAGAATGAAAAAGGTATAGTTGTTTTTACGTTATCCCATGCGATGACAAGATTCGTGTTTTTATCGTTGCCTTTATCGAAGAACATAGTAAAAGCTTCTGCAGCTTCCCCGATCTTTTCAGTTTTTACATCGAAACGGGTCACATCTTTATTCTGATCGTACTGAAAAGCTCCCCAAACATCCGTATCCTTATTAATTATGATCGTCCATTTATCCGGGTAAGGGATTGCGAACATGGAATAGCGTCCTTTTTTTAATTTCTGGTTGTTGACCTTTGCATCTCTGAAGAGTTCAAGCTCTGTTGCTTCGTTTGCTCCCAATCTCCAGATCTTACCGAATTCAATCAGTTCACCATAAACTTCTCTTCCGTTTTTGAAAGGTCTGCTATAAACGATCCTGCAGGAAGGAGGCTGAGTTACTTTATTCTGGATCTTTAAAACGGGATAGTTATCGGGATAATAACACACATCCATCGGAGACTTATCGGGTTGCGGGAGTTTTGATTGTCCAAACATGGCACCACCACTTACAACCAACATCAAAAGAAATATATACTGCTTCATATGCACAATTAATGTCAAATATATTTTGATTAACTGGAAAATGGTGTCCGTTTATATAAAAGGATTGTTAACCAATTTGCTGGAATGATCATAAAGTTCAGGAAAGAACAAAGAATAGATCTTTCCCAGTTCATCATAATGTTTCAAAAAAAGGTTGAATGCCCTGGTTGAGTCGTGCATGTATTTAGCCCGGTATACAAGTCCGCTGAAACTTCTTTCTATTCCAAATTCCTGGCTATAATTATATAGCCAGTTGTGTTTTTTCATGGAAGTAAAAACATCCCTGAAATTCTCAGGATGGTGATCAATATTTGATTCAAGCTGTACATAGGTTCTTTGTGCGAATTCTTCAAGTGCCGGTAAGTCCTTTGCAAGGAAATGATCGAAAACGATGTCTACAAATGCGCCGCTGTAGAGTCCATAGTCTTCTGCAAAAAACTTTCTGGCTTCTTTAGTGAGCGGATGAAAATCCGTAAATGTATCAATTGAACGGTGTAAGCTGATTCCATTCTGAATGGCAGGAGGATAGTCAAATTTCTTTTTACCCCGTACAAAATCACTGATCATATTGCCCAGGAGAAGGTCTGGTTCTTCAAAAGAAAGATATGCATGGGCGAGAAAGTTCATTCTTAAATATAACGCAAAGCGCCCGTTTTAAAGTGCTAACGTTTAACTGGTGGAACTTAACTATGAGTTAACCACGTTTTATGTTTTAATTTAGAAATCGCCGCTATTGCACGCCTGTATTGCGTTTCAGGTCAGCAGTAAATTGCGTTGCCCTCCAAAGTTTCTGTCTAAGGTTTTCTTTAACTCCATCTGTCAAGTACTTTTTAAAGGCATATTTCCGCGCTCTACATTTGTTGAGCAATTAAATCAAACCTATAATCATGAAAAAGTTTTTATTTACAATTATCACCACTGCACTTATATCACTTAGCTCATTTGCTAATGAAGCAGCAGAAGTTAACCAGAAAGTTATTTCAACTTTCCACAAAGAATTTGCACAGGCAAAAAATGTAGAATGGCAGCAGTCGAACGGACTGAACAAAGCCACTTTCTCCCTGAACGGAAAAGTCTTGTTTGCTTTTTATTCGAATGCCGGTGAACTGATCGCAGTATCAAGAAATCTTACCTCTGACCAGTTACCTATAGTGCTTACCTCTGAATTGAAGAATGATTTTGAGGGATTCTGGATCTCTGATCTGTTCGAGCTTTCTTCGAACGGACAAACAAGTTACTATGTTACCCTGGAGAATGCAAACCAGAAACTTGTACTGGAATCAATTGGCCTGCAAGGCTGGCAGACCTTTAAAAAAGAAAAGAAAAATTAAGCTGAACTGGTTTTTGACCGTTGGTTGTTGTTACAGTTATGCCTTCCCTCCGGAAGGCATTTTTCTTTTAGATTCTGAAGGCAAATCAGCTAACTTTGCCGGTTCTTAATCATTAAATTTCCTGATATGAATAAAGGTCCGGTTTCAAATTTTATCCAGCATCACTACCGCCATTTTAACGCTGCGGCACTGGTGGATGCTGCGAAAGGGTATGAGCAACACTTGCTGGAAGGCGGAAAAATGATGGTAACACTTGCGGGAGCAATGAGTACTGCCGAGCTTGGTATTTCCCTGGCTGAAATGATCCGCCAGGATAAGATTGCTATTATTTCCTGTACAGGTGCCAACCTCGAAGAAGATGTGATGAACCTTGTTGCACATTCTCATTACAAGAGAGTTCCGAATTATCGTGACCTTACTCCCCAGGATGAATGGGACCTGCTGGAAAATCACTACAACCGGGTAACGGATACCTGTATTCCGGAAGAAGAAGCTTTCCGCAGATTGCAGAAACACCTGCAGCGCCAGTGGATGGAAGCCGAACAGAAAGGTGAACGGTATTTCCCGCATGAATTCCTGTATAAGGTGATTCAAAGCGGTGATCTTAAACAATATTATGAGATCGATCCTAAAGACAGCTGGGTAGTTGCTGCTGCTGAGAAAAATATACCGATCGTTTGCCCGGGATGGGAAGACAGTACAACCGGAAACATCTTCGCGAGTTATGTGATCAAAAATGAATTGAAAGCATCAACTGTAAAAAGCGGGATCGAATACATGGTCTGGCTTACTGAATGGTATCGTCAGAACAGTGGCGGAAAGGGTGTTGGATTTTTCCAGATCGGTGGAGGTATTGCCGGCGATTTCCCAATTTGCGTGGTTCCGATGATGTACCAGGATCTGGAATGGCATGATGTTCCTTTCTGGAGTTATTTCTGCCAGATCTCCGATTCAACTACTTCCTATGGTTCTTATTCCGGGGCTGTTCCCAATGAAAAGATCACCTGGGGTAAATTGGACATCCATACTCCGAAGTATGTAATTGAAAGCGATGCTACGATTGTAGCTCCTTTGATGTTTGCGTATATACTGGGCTGGTAACCAGAAGCTGGCTGGATCTTCAGGCCGAAGCAAATACATTATAAAGAGAAAGGTCCTGCTGTTGGCAGGACCTTTTTTGGGTACTCTATTTTCGATAGGGAATAATTCAGTTATCATATCCATTTGTCACGGCGATTCTTCTGATAATGGTTTTTATTGTTGGGGTTTCTTTTGCTATCCCCACGTTTGAATTTGTTGACTTTGCGATCTCTCCGGTCTTCCCGACGGTCAAATTTATCTTCCGTACGGTCTCTTCTGTCTTCACGTAAATCTCTTTTGTCCTCACGGAGATCTCTTTTGTCTTCCATCCGGTCGCGGCGGCCACCATTATGTAATGCATCTCGCTTGTCTTCTCTTCGATCCCTGACATCTTCTCTTCGGTCTTTAATATCTTCTTTCCTGTCTCTTATATCTTCCTTCCTGTCGCGGACATCCTCTCGGCGATCCAACCTGTCAGCAAACTGTTGACGTTTCCTTTGTGCTGATGCATCCAGACTGACGAATAGCGTAGTGGCAATTGCCAGTACAAAAAAGAGTTTGGGGGTTCTGCTTGTTTTCATAAAGTCGTTTATTATTGATTAATGAAACATTCGCAGTTAAAGACTCCCCTAATTCCTCAAGGTTTAATTGCAGGAAATTTTATTTACCCTATTTTGATGCCTTCCTCCTTCAAATTCTGTTTCCAGGAAGATTTTTACCATATCAACTGCATTTTCAAATGCTATAAAACGTGCAGGAAGACAAAGCACATTGGCATCATTATGCTGGCGCGCAAGTTTGGAAAGTTCATTCTGCCAGCAGATCGCGGCCCTGATTCCCTGGTGTTTATTAGCTGTAATTGCTACGCCATTTGCACTTCCGCAAAAAAGAATTCCTACACCTGCTTCACCTGATTCAACAGCAGAGGAAACCGGGTGTGCGAAATCAGGATAATCGACCGATTTATTTTCACCCACACCAAAATCACGGACCTCATATCCTTTTTCTTTTAAATAGGTTACCATCCGCTGTTTGTATTCAAAACCGGCATGGTCGCTGCCAATAGCAATTGGCAGACTGAGATCAATCTTATTCATATAGGTTATTTTAAGGCTTTATAATTTGCCTGCAGCTTATTTCCACTCACGCATTTTCTTCTCATCATTCGCAGCTACACGGGCAGAGATCACGATGCTAAGTTCGTACAATAAAATGAGAGGAATACACACCAGCATCTGGCTCATCCAGTCGGGTGATGGAGTGATAATAGCAGCAACAACAAGAATTGCCACGAAGGCATATTTCCTGTAAGTGCGGAGAAATCCGGGAGTAATAAGTCCAATCTTTGTTAGCACAAAGGATACAACAGGTAACTGGAAGGATAGGGCAGCTCCCATGGTTATATTGGTCAGGTTTTCTATATAATCAGACAACATTGGCCTTGTTTCCAGGATCCCGGATGTTCCAAGGTTGTAGTTCGATAAAAAGCTGAAAGTAAAAGGAGCCAGCAGGAAATATCCAAATGCCGCACCCAGGAAAAAGAAAAAGGAAACAAAAATGATCGCACCTCTTGTACTCCTCAATTCTTTATCGGTAAGAGCCGGCCTGATAAACTTCCATACTTCCCAGAAAATATATGGAAAGGCACAGATGAATCCACCAAAGAAAGCAATTGTAATACTTGATATGAACTGTGAACCGAATGTGGTAGCCTGTAATTTGGACTGAACCGGAGGCATACAAAGAGAATCACCCATTCCTGCCCAGTGACTGAATTCGCAGAATTTGGTATAGCTGATAAAATCAGGACGGATTGGTCCGAGAATGATCGTATCGAAAAACCAATCCATATTTATGAAGATCAGGATCGCAACGATGATCACTGCTATTAACGAGCGTACTATATGCCAGCGCAGTTCTTCGAGGTGATCTATAAAAGTCATTTCCTCTTTTGCGCTTCGCTTTTTTAAAAATGATAAAGCCATTCTTAGTCCTGTTCTTCTTTAAAGTGGGGCAAATTTAAGGGCAATATTTAAAGTTGCCCTTTTTAATTCTGTCGGGATCAACGGATGACTTTCAGTCTGACCATTTCAATCCTTGTATCGCTGACTGTCAGGATCTCAAATTCAAAATCATTGATGAAAATTCTTTCCTTGAGTTTTGGGATCATCTGGTGTTCATGAATGATGAAACCACTGAGTGTTTCCGAATCATTATCAGGGAATTCCAGTCCATATTTCTGGTTCAGATAATCAAGCTCAAGCCTGCCCGAAAAGATGTACTCATTTTCATTGATCATCTTCTCTTCAAATTCTTCCACATCATATTCATCATGAATTTCTCCGAAGATCTCCTCCAGGATATCTTCCATAGTAACAATTCCCGATGTTCCTCCAAACTCATCCACTACCCAGGCAATACTTTTCCTTTCGGAGGTAAACTTGCTGATCAGGTCGGTAGCACTCATACTCTCAGGGATCGCCGGTATCGGAAGCAGGATATCTTTCACAAAAGCCGGTGCCTTGAACAGGTCGAGCTGGTGGATATATCCTACGATATGGTCGATATTCCCGTCATATACGACAATCTTACTGAGTTTGGTTTCCACAAATTTATGCCGGGCCTCTTCAATCGTTGAATTCAGTTCAATGGATTCAATTTCTTTTCTCGGAATAAGGCATTCACGAACCTTGATCTTCGGAAGCGAAAGCGCCGCTTCAAAGAGTTCGGTGTTCATATCATTGTTCTCATCTTTGAAATCACGGGTCTGCTGGTAAAAATTATCAAGGTCTGCCCTCGATATCGATTCTTTCTTCTTATCGATCCTCATATCAAAAATGATGGAAAGGATCCACTCAGATAAACGGATGAATGCAGATGCAACAGGATAGAAAATATCATAACACAAACCAAGTAATCCGCTCCGGGCAGCAAACCAGAGCAGGTTATCGCTCTTCGCCCTGAATAAAGCTTTCGGAATAAATTCTCCGAGCAGCACCGCTACGAGCATACTAAGGATGATCTCAAGTATAAGACGGATCGGAAGAACCAGGGATGCCGTGATATCGGAACGGTCAAGCAACTGTTTCCAGAACGTACTCACCAGTAATACAAAGATCACCAGGAAGAAATTATATCCTACAATGATGGTTCCTATAAGCCGGGAAGGTTCATCGAGAAGCCTCGACAAAAGAGCACCTGCAGGAGATCCCTGTTTCTTTTTTAATTCAATATTGAGCCTGTTTGCCGTTGCGGCTGCTATTTCAATGCCCGAAAAGAAAGCCATAAACAAGATGGCTATACTCAGGGCAATTATGACGCTTACATCCATAAGTCTACGAATATAAAAAAAAGAAGGCAGCGTTCCTGCCCCGGTTACAGAAGCCCGTACTTCTTTAAAAATTCTCCGATGATCTTTTCTGCTTCCTGCTGAGCACGGGACAATTCAGCATTTAAGATGGAAACAGTAAAGGAATGTTTGAAAGAAATCTCATATGCTGCTTTATTGACCCTGGCATTCAGCGATTCCTCGCTTTCTGTTCCCCTCGAATCCAGTCTCCGGCGAAGTTCCTCAATAGAAGGCGGTTCAATAAAGATCGACAGCGTACCACCCGGGTTTTGCTGTTGCACATGGATCGCTCCCTTGACATCTATATCGAGAACAGGTACCTGATTATTGTCCCAGATCCTTTGTAATTCCGACTTTAGTGTGCCATAATATTTCCCTTCATAAACCATTTCCCATTCTACGAACTCATCATGCTGAATTTTTTCCTGGAAATCTTCAGCACTCAGAAAGTAATAATCCTTTCCTTGTTGTTCTGAACCTCTCGGAGATCGGGTTGCCGCAGAAATGGAAAAACACAGCTGCGGGAATTTTTCAAGTAGATACCTTGTAATAGAGGTTTTACCAGCGCCTGATGGAGCTGTCAGGATCACAATTGGTTTTCCCTGTGCATCCTCTGAAAAAGTATGATGATGGTTGGATTGTTCTCCCATAAAATGATTTTAGATCCTCCTGATTTCTGCACCGAGATTTCTTAATCGCTCATCTATATTCTGATATCCGCGATCAATCTGTTCAATGTTTTGAATGGTACTTCTGCCGTCTGCACTCAATGCTGCTATTAATAAAGCCTGACCTGCACGGATATCAGGACTGGTCATATCAATACCACGCAGTTTGGTTTTTCTTCCAAGTCCTACAACTGCCGCCCGATGCGGATCACAAAGAATGATCTGTGCGCCCATATCCAGCAGTTTGTCTACAAAGAATAACCTGCTTTCAAACATTTTCTGGTGGATAAGAACCGATCCTACAGCCTGCGTAGCGACTACCAACACAATACTTAAAAGATCAGGAGTGAAACCCGGCCATGGATGATCAGAGATCGTCAGGATGGAACCATCCAGGTAATGCTGGACCTCATATTTATCCTGGGAGGGAATATAGATATCATCGCCGTGGAATTCCATTTGAATTCCAAGCTGTTTAAATTTTTCCGGAATAATTCCAAGGTTTTCAATCCCTGCATTTTTGATGGTGATCTCGCTGCTTGTCATAGCAGCAAGTCCGATAAATGAACCGATCTCGATCATATCCGGAAGCATGCGGTGTTCGGTACCTTTCATACTTTCCACGCCTTCGATGGTAAGCAGGTTGCTTCCGATGCCCTGGATCTTTGCTCCCATCCTGTTCAGCATCTTGCAGAGCTGTTGGAGATAAGGTTCACAGGCGGCATTGTAAACTGTGGTGGTTCCTTTAGCCATCGAAGCTGCCATTACGATATTCGCAGTTCCGGTTACTGACGGTTCATCGAGCAGCATATAGGTTCCGCGCATATCGGATGCGTCGAGATTGAAGTATCCATCATTCGTATCGTAGGAAAATTTGGCTCCCAATTTTTCAAAACCGATCACATGAGTATCAAGCCTTCTTCTTCCGATCTTATCACCACCTGGTTTTGGAATAAAAGCTTTTTTGAACCTGGCAAGCATCGGCCCTGCGATCATAACAGACCCACGGAGTCTTCCGCATTTTTTCCGGAATGCCTCACTGTCGAGGTAGCTGGTATCAATATCATCGGCCTGGAACACGCAGGTGTCGCGGCTTTGACGATCAGTTTTCACTCCCATATCTGAGAGCAGTTCGATCAGCAGGTTTACATCGATGATATCAGGAATATTTGTAATGGTAACTTTCTCAGGAGTCAGCAGAACGGCACTGATGATCTGCAAAGCTTCGTTCTTGGCTCCCTGCGGAATTATTTCACCGCTCAATTTTTTACCACCGATTACTTCAAAAGTATTCATGTAATTGGGAATGTATTAGAATGATGCAAAAGTAAAAAACCCCGGCGTTTAGTAACAGCCAGGGTTCTTAATGTTATAACGGATTTACTTGAACCTGTTTTTCTTGTTGAAATTTTTTCCGCCGCCGCCTCCGCTGTTGCGATCATTCCGGTCGTTGCGATCGTTGCGGTCATTTCTGTCGTTACGGTCATTGCGCTCATTTCTTCCTCTCGGCTGGAACTTCTGATTTCTTTTGTTCCTGAAATCATTGTATCCCCCTCTGTCGGATCTTCCCTCTCTTCCTTCGTTTACTCTTGGGGTTCTTACAAAAGGGGTGTTGGTAAATTCCAGTTCTCCCTTTGTGATGATCGATAATTCACTCTGGATCGCATCATCATGTACAGTTTCCTTATGCCAGTTGCTGTAACAGAGTTTCATGTAATAAGCGATGGCATTTGCGAAGCCCTGCTTTTTTTCAGGATTCTCTTCTGCAAGCGCTTTATCGATCACTTTTCCCAGATTCTTGCCAAGATGATTAAATCTCGGATGACCTTTCGGATAAGGAAGCGGATCAGGTTTTGCCCGGAGTGTTTCCCTGGTAGGGATCGGGTAAGGGGATTCTACATCCAGTTTGAAATCCGATATCAGGAACAGGTGATCCCAGAGTTTATGACGGAAATCCTCGACGTTTTTGAGGTGAGGATTCAGAAAGCCCATCAATTCTATTACTGCGTATGCGTTTTTTTGTCTTGTGTCTTTATCTTCTATACTCAACAGGTACTCGATCATCTTCTGGATATGTCTTCCATATTCCCTCATGACCAGGAAGTTCCTTGTCGTGTTATATTCCATTTCAATTTCCCTATCCATATCCATAACCTTATATTAACTGATTGGGGCAAAAGTAGGTATTTACTGACTTACTGCCAATCTGGAAATATAGCGCTTTCCTGTCTTCTGATCGGTGGTTTGAAGAAAATAAATTCCTGAAGGCATATTCACCAGGTTAACATCTAGGGTACGGGAATGACTAACGCGCATGATTGAACGCTGATAAGTTTTTCCTGCCAGATCCCTGATCTCAACCAGCATATTGCCATCCGTGAGTTTACCGAAATCCACGGTAACTTTTTTGGTTGCCGGATTCGGATAGGTATGAAGTGTGATCAATCCCAGTGATGAAATATTGACCTGGCGGACCTCACTGTAAACGGATCTTCCCTGTCGGTCAGTTCTTTTGATCCTGAAATAAAGTCTTGACGGATCCTGTTCAGTCAACTCATAATCTGCACTGTACCTGGTTGAATAATTGCCTTCTGATAAAATTCTGCTGATCTGGGCAAATTCTCTTCCGTTCCTGCTGATCTCGGTAGTGTAGGCAATACCGGGTTCTTCAGAAGCTGCAGTCCAGTTCAGGTTGACTTTATTTTCTGCACCAAGTTCTGCATGGAAAGTTTTCAGCCCGGTAGCAAGTACGGTAGTCGGACAATAGGAATAGGTAAGCGTAAAATCGATAATATCATTTGTGAGCGGGCCACCCAGGTAGTTACCACCACCGGTGATACGGGAAACTGTACTGAGGTTGTAATTATATGTTACAGAGCCATAACCAAGGAAAGGAGTGACATCAGCATTGATGGTCGACTCCAGTTTCTTTTTATTTAAAACGGTGTCACGGGCAGTAATCAGGTAATCAGGACCGGAAAAATAAACACCATCGCTTGCTGCAAGATCATAAGGGCCATATCCCTTTGAATAGGAACTTACGAGTGTCGGATTCAGACCTGGACCGGAAATAGTGGAAGTTCTGGCATAACTGATCCTGTAGGTTGCGTCAAAGATTTCATCATTTTCAATCCTGATCCGTGTGGTAGCTGTAATCGTCGCGCTTACGTTCGCACAAATGAGTTGTCCAACCGTCGGATCAAATTGAGGGAAACTGAAATTGGTGGATTCCATGGAAGTACTGATCACTGTTCTGTGAACTACAGTCTGGGCAGCTACTCCTCCTGAACAATTGCATTGCGAGATAGCCTGTTGTGATAACAGGGTGCATAAAAATAGGGGTATTATAAAGGGTAACCTTATGTAGATTTGTTTCATAGGTGCTGGATTTTCGGATTTTGAGTACGTGTTTCAAATTTAGGCCGAGTTTATTTCAAAGTCAACGTGATTTCACCTGATTTTGCTCACCGTATTTTATGCAGTTTGCTTCCAATCTCGCTAAAACGCTCACTTTCAGCCCTTCAATGGAGATAAGTGGTCGACTGCATAAGTGTAAATTTTATTGCATTTCATCCTGACTTTTTATTTAACCGTATTTTTACCGCTCTTAATAGTTATTAATATGAAAAAGTCTACGATAAGTATAGATGTGGTGCTGGATGAACAAAGAGTTCCGGAAAATATTACCTGGAGTGCTACCGACAGTTCTGCAGAGTCAGCAAAAAAAGCTAAGGCTATGATGCTTGCTTTCTGGGATGGTGCCGATAAAACCGCGCTGAGGATCGATCTCTGGACAAAAGAAATGATGGTAGATGAGATGGCAGATTTTTTTTATCAGACACTTTTTACCATGGCTGATACTTTTCATCGTGCAACCCAGAACCAGGAACTGACTGAAGAAATGAGAAAATTTGCAAAGGAATTTTATGAGAAATTCCAGGAGTCGCAAATGAAAACCAATAAAGCATAAAACATGTCGCTCGAACAAAAAATAATGACCGAACTGAAAGCTGCCATGCTTTCAAAAAATGAAGTAGCAGTAAGAAGTCTTCGATCAATCAAGGCTAAGATCATTGAAGCAAAAACTTCTTCAGGAGCAGCAGGCGAGGTAAGTGAGGAGGAGGAGATCAAGATTCTCCAGAGAATGGTGAAGCAGCGCAAAGATTCCGTGGATATCTTCCGCCAGCAAAACCGTGAAGACCTGGCTTCTAAGGAAGTAGAGGAAATAGAAGTGATTGAGAAATTTCTTCCAAAACAGATGGATGCAGCCGAACTGAAGCAGGAGATCGAAAAGATCATCGCAGAAGTTGGAGCAACCGGTCCCGGTGATATGGGGAAAGTAATGGGAGCCGCTTCAAAACAACTGGCAGGCAAGGCTGATGGGAAAACGATCAGTGCTGCTGTGAAAGAACTGCTCAACCGAGGATGATCATTGACCTGGCATATTTGTTTGTGCTGATAATGGCAGCTCTTAAAGGAATTCAGAGAGGTTTCATTGTGGGCATATTTTCGCTGGTTGCATTTATTGTAGGACTGGCAGCGGCCCTGAAACTATCGTCAGTTGTGGCGGTGCGCATGGGCGAGTCAACCGGGATTTCTGCAAGATGGTTGCCGGTAATTTCTTTCCTCGCGGTTTTCATCGGAGTGGTATTACTGGTAAATGTGGGTGCCAGAATTATTGAGAAGGCAGTCGAAATGATGATGCTGGGCGTGGTGAACAGGATTGCCGGTGTGGTTTTATATGTTGTATTGCACACCATCATTTTCAGTATCCTGTTGTTTTATGCAACACAACTGGGATGGATTGGTGATCAGACCGTCAAAGATTCAAGGGTTTATGGCTGGGTTCAACCGGTCGGGCCATTAGTGATCGACGGACTTGGAAAGTTGTTCCCTATGTTTAGTGATCTTTTTGAACAACTGAAAGAATTCTTTCAAAAGGTTTCTGAAAAGATACCGGAACAGCAATCAGCATGATATATCAGGAAAGTGTATTATTACACTAAATCCATTATTTTAGCAATTAATTGACGAAAGAAGATACCTGATGAATTACGAGATCAAACATGTGGATAAGTTTAAGTTTATTGAAGTGGGACAGGGCGAGCCTTTGATCTTATTGCATGGTCTTTTTGGCGCACTGAGCAATTTCAAAGACCTGATCGAATATTTCAGGCAACATAATAAAGTTGTGGTGCCAATGCTTCCGCTTTTTGAACTCGACCTCCTGCACAGCACTGTTGGAGGACTGGAAAAATACGTTCACAAATTTCTTGAGCACTTCGATTATAAAAACGTACACCTGCTTGGTAATTCATTGGGGGGTCATGTTGCTTTATTGTATGTTCTGAAACATCCCCAGCGTATCAAATCGCTGATCCTTACCGGAAGTTCCGGATTGTTTGAAAATGGTATGGGAGATAGTTATCCTAAAAGAGGAGACTATGAATTCATAAAGAAAAAGACCGAGATCACTTTTTACGATCCGAAGATCGCAACAAAGGAACTGGTAGATGAAGTATATGATATCGTGAATAGCCGGATCAAGGCTATTAAAATTATTTCACTTGCAAAGAGTGCGATCCGGAACAATCTCGGTGAAGAACTCAGTCAGATCCAGCAGCCAACCTGCCTGATCTGGGGAAATAATGATACCATTACTCCGCCCTTTGTTGGAAGAGAGTTTCATAAGCTGATTCCTAACAGCGAACTTCATTTTGTGGACAAATGCGGACATGCGCCAATGATGGAGGTTCCCGAAGAATTCAATAAAATTCTGCATAAATTCCTGACAAAGCTGAACGAGCCTGCAGCGGTGGCCTGATGATTGCCGTCTTGGAATGGAACCCAAAAACGTATAACCTGTGCTTAACAAAGAAATTATTTCAGCGTCCATTCCCACATTGAATCCAGGAGACACGATCTTCCAGGCAATGGAACTTATGTCGGAATATCACCTTTCTCACCTTCCCGTGGTCTCCGAAGACCTTTACCAGGGGCTGGTTTTCGAAGATGATCTTCTGAACCAGGATGAGAATATCACACTCGAATCCATTTCAAATCATTTCTCCAGGATCTCCGTTCATGCCAACACACATATCCTTGAAGCCATCCAGGCATGTAATGATTACAACCTGAGTATGGTGCCTGTTGTCGACAAAAACAACGAGTTTACCGGATCGATAGTGGCAGTTGAACTCATGAAACATTTTGGTAAAATCACCGGGTCCAGTGAACCGGGAGGCCTGCTGGTATTGGAAATGGAGCAAAGAAATTTTTCTTTTGCAGAGATCTCCAAACTGGTGGAAACCAATGATGCACAGATCACCCAACTTAATTCCTACTGGGATACCACAACCGACACTTTTATAGTCACTATCAAGATCAACAAATTTGAAATTTCTGATATCGTGGCAACCTTCCAGCGTTATGAGTATGTAGTTAAGTATTATTTCGGGGAGGAACTTTATCAAAATGAACTCAGGGATAATTATGATCATTTGATGACATACCTGAACATTTGATATAAAATTTCCATATTTTACCGTTCTTACCTGATCAGTCAGCAACAAGGGGATGCCATATCATGAGGAAAAGTGTCATTAATTTTTTTGCATCATTATTATTAATCCTGGGCCCTCTGGGTGCTTCAGCACAGCTGGAAAATAATAAGGATGATGCCTCACTGTTAATGGATTCCATCGTTTCCAATCTTACCTCAAAGCCCGTTGAATTCAATGATCGCAAATTGAACGCTGATAGAAAATCTTTTGAAGTAGGAGAGATAGAGATCAAAGGCAATAAGAAAACAAAAGACTATATCATTCTTCGGGAGCTCCATTTTAAATCCGGGGATTCAGTAAACCTTACAGAACTCGTACAGGCCTTCGAAGTTTCCAGGCAGCAGCTGATGAATACACGACTTTATAATGAAGTGGTGATCGCACTTAAAAATTTCTATGGACATGTTGTAAATGTTACGATCGAAGTAAAAGAGCGATGGTACATTTTCCCGATACCGTATGTGAAACCTGTCGACAGAAATCTTTCTGAATGGGCAAAGCAGGGATATGCAGCAGACCGTATCAACCTGGGATTCAAATTCACCTATTATAATTTTACCGGCCGAAACGATAAGCTCAGGTTATGGCTGATCACGGGTTATTCCAAGCAGATCCAGTTTCAGTATGATCAGCCAAATGCAGATAAATCACTGAAGCGCGGATATAAAGTAGGGTTCAATTATTCGAAACTTCGGGAAACGAATTTTCTTACCAGGAATAACCAGCAGGTTTTCAATGACAGTATGGACCAGATGCGATTTAATGCATATGTTGAATTTGATTACCGCCCGGGACTAAGAACTTTCCATGCGTTAAGATTGGGTTATACAAGCATGGAGGTGGATAATCGATTGATAGATCTGAATCCAAAATATTTCAACCATGGATCAAACGTTTTTAAATATCCTGAGCTCTCTTATACGGTAAGTCATTTCAATGTTGACTACATCCCTTATCCATTAACAGGTTGGATGGGCGAAGCACAATTGCTTAAAAGAGGGATCAATCAAAATACCGGCATGTGGCAATTGAATGCAAAATTCAATAAGAACTGGAAGCTATCGAAGAATAGTTTTTATTCAATCAATGCAAACGGAATGCTGAAGTTGCCTTTTGATCAGCCTTTCGTGAACAGCCAGATGTTTGGATTCGGAGATTTCTATCTTCGTGGACTGGAAAAATATGTGGTCGATGGTGTTGCCGGTGCAATGTTCAGGCAAACAATGAGGAGAAAGCTTTTAAAATTTTCAGTACCGACTTTTATCAACTCAACAACGCATAGCAAAATTCCTTTCACGATCTATGCAAAATCCTTTTTTGATGCAGGTTATGCCTACAATAAAAATTTCAGGGATAATTCTCTCGTGAATAGAATGTTGTACACCGCAGGATTTGGTATGGATATGGTTACATTCTATGATGTTGTTATCCGGTTTGAATACAGTTTTAATCAATTAGGACAAAACGGGTTATTTTTGCACATCAAGAATGATTTTTAGGTAGGAGATTTCGGATAATAAATTTTCAGCATGAAGATAGCTATATACAGCAGGGTCATGGATAGTGAACAGCAAAGTGATGTCCAGATACTTTTTGATGAGTTGGCCCAGGCTGGTATCAGTGTAGTTATTTTCCGGCCATATTTTGAAAATATCCGATCACTGGTTAATTTTCCGGCGGCAGTTGAAGTATTCGATTCAGGAGCAGATCTCGATAGCAGTTATGATTTCGTGATCAGTTTGGGTGGAGATGGAACCCTGCTGGATACGGTAACGCTGGTGACTGATAAAAATATTCCTGTACTGGGGATTAATTTCGGAAGACTGGGATTCCTGGCAAGCATCGGGAAAAAAGAACTGACCACAGCTGTCGACTCCCTGCTTCAATCAACCTATGTAATTGACCAGCGATCACTCATCCATCTTGATTCCAATATGCCCCTGTTTAATGGGATGCCTTTTGGATTAAATGAATTTGCGATCCATAAGACCGATACTTCACCGATGATCAAGGTGCATACCTATCTGAACGGTGAGTTTTTAAATACCTATTGGGCGGATGGTGTAATTGTAGCCACCCCAACCGGTTCAACAGGTTATTCGCTGAGTTGTAACGGACCGATTGTGTTCCCGGATTCCGGAAGTTTTGTAATTACTCCGGTTGCGCCACACAATCTGAACGTACGTCCGATCGTTGTACCTGATACCAATATCATATCCTTTGAAGTAGAAGCCCGTGCCGATCAGATAATTTGCGCACTCGATTCCCGCAAGCATATCGTAGATAAGACTATACAGCTTGCAGTAAGAAGGGAATCCTTCGATATAAACCTCGTAAGACTGAACGAAAATAATTTCCTGCAGACCCTGAGAGAAAAATTAAATTGGGGCCTGGATACAAGAAATTAACATTCCGGATAACCTATCCAAAACCACTTAACCGTTAGCTCAAATTCATAATTAATTGGCTTTATGAAGCGAATCATCCTTGCTGTTATTTTTGGTGGAAGTCTGGCTTTTTCAGTTCCGGCAACTGCCCAGTATGAAAGTGTTGTCATGGAAGGTGAACTTGGAATTTCCCTTGGTGGTGCACATTATTTCGGAGATCTTAATACAAAGGCAAAACTCAATCGCCCCAAACTTGCTTTTGGTGCCTTCTTCCGTAAACAGTTCGGCAACTATATCGGAGTTCGGGTGAGCGGAAACTATGCCCGTATCGGATATTCTGATATTTACAACACGCACAACGACTACCAGAAAAGAAGAAACCTCAGCTTCAATTCAAATATTTTTGAACTTGCCCTGCAGGGTGATTTCAACTTCTTCAAATTTGTTCCGGGAGATCCTGATCACCGCTTCACTCCATATGTTACACTGGGAGTTGGCGTATTCAGCTATGATCCCTACGCTTATCTCAATAATGAAAAGATTTACCTGCGCCCGCTCGGAACAGAGGGTCAGGGAACCACAGCTTATCCCGATCGTAAACCTTACGGAACAATGGGGATCGCCTTTCCTTTTGGAGTGGGTGTAAAATATGGCCTGACCGACAGAATGAACATCGGGTTTGAGGTAGGTTATCGGTTTACCAATACAGATTACCTGGATGATGTCAGCAAAACATTTGTGGGAGCTGATAAATTCCCGACCAATCCCGACGGAACACCATCCATTGCTTTACTGATGCAGGACCGATCCTATGAGACCGGCGACCTGATCGGTATCGAAGGCCGCCAGCGCGGTTTTGAGAACCAGAAAGACAACTATGTGCTCGCCCAGTTTTCCGTAAGCTGGAATCTGACTTCATATCGCTGTCCGACCGCGAAATAAGTTGTACCTTCGCCTCCCAAAATTTCGCCTCATGCAGAGCCTGAAGGAATCAATTGATATGCAGCGTCTTCCGCGCCATATTGCTATCATTATGGATGGCAATGGCCGTTGGGCCCAGGAAAAAGGCCAGGATCGGCTTTATGGTCATTTCCATGGAGTGGAAAGCGTCCGCGATATCGTGGAAGGATGCGCTGAACTTGGCGTTGAATACCTTACGCTGTATGCTTTTTCAACTGAGAATTGGGACAGGCCTCAGACAGAAGTTACCGGACTGATGGAATTACTCGTTGAAACGATCAGGAAGGAAACCGAAACACTGAATAAGAATAATATCAAACTTCATGTGATCGGCGACATGGGAATGCTGCCGGATTATGCGAAGCAGGCACTCCAGGAATCACTCGATATCACGGGAAAGAATACAGGCCTCAACCTTATCATGGCGCTGAGTTACAGCAGCCGCTGGGAATTGCTTGAAGCGGTAAAACAGATCGCAAGAGATGTGAAGTCCGGAAAAATCGAAGTGGAAAGTATCTCACAGGATACCATTCAGCAATACCTCAGCACCAAAGAATTTCCTGATCCGGAATTGATGGTAAGAACCAGCGGTGAATACAGGATCAGTAATTTTCTTTTATACCAACTTGCCTATGCTGAATTATATTTTACCAATGTACGCTGGCCCGACTTCCGGAAAGAAAATCTGTATGAAGCAATCATTGATTTTCAAAACAGGGAAAGAAGGTTTGGAAAAACGGGTGACCAGATCCAGTCAACAACTTCCATAAATGTTTAATCACGACCAAACTCTGCCGTTAAGCCTGGCTTTCAAGCCTTTTGGTTTAACAAATAGTTACCATAAATCCCGTTAATTTGCCCAACATTAAAAACTCCGGAATGCAGTTGAAGTTTCTACCAGTACTTTCTATGCTGGTTTTTTCTCTTTTTTGTTTACAAGATCTTAATGCCCAGGTTACTGATACGGTTCCGGACTCAATCGATCCAAAGCTCCTCGAACTCGTCAACGCAAGAGTTCCAAAAGAATATACATTAGGTGGAATCAAGATCACCGGAACAAAATACCTCGACGAACAATTACTTCTTTCTATTTCAGGTTTAAGTGTTGGGGATAAGGTCGTAATTCCCGGCGGCGACCAGTTCAGCAAGGCAATCATGAATCTCTGGAAACAAAATCTCTTCGCTGATATTGAGATCAATTTTACGAAGATCGAAGGTGAAAGTGTTTTTATAGAGATCGCCGTTGAAGAAAGACCAAGATTATCAAAATACAAGTTGAATGGAATCCGCAAATCGGATATCGATGAGCTGGAAGGCAAGGTGGGATTGATTCCTGGCCGTGTAGTAACAGAGAATGTAAAAAGAAATGCGATTGATGCAATTCAGAAATATTTTACCGAAAAAGGTTTTGCAAGTGCTACGGTAGAGATCGTCGAAACTCCGGAACCAACACTTTCCAATTCCGTTAATCTCGCATTCAATATCGTTAAGGGTGGAAAGGTTCGTATCAATGAAGTTAATTTCTTTGGCAATGAACAGGTGAATGACCTGAAGCTGAAAAAGAAAATGAAGGGTACAAAAGAAATGACCAAGATCACCCTTTACCCAGATAAAACTGTTGGTCCTTACGGAGCAAATGAACCTCCGAGCTTCAGAGATTATTTTTCAGATGCTGGCTTTCTTTCTGTTACCAAAACGAAAGAAGTTCTGGACCCTTACTTCAGGTTTAAACTTTTCAGCTCTGCAAAATTCAATGAAACAAAATATGGCGAAGACAAGGATAAGGTCCTTGATTATTATAACTCCCTGGGTTTTCGCGATGCACAGATTGTAGACGATACACAATACCTGAATTCCAAAGGCAACATGAATGTTGACCTTAAAGTTGAAGAAGGAAGAAAATATTATTTCGGAAATATCACCTGGAAAGGTAATACCAAATATCCTGATTCCATTTTGAATGTGATTCTCGGAATCAATAAGGGCGACATTTATAATATTGAAACACTGAATGGAAAATTGGGTAAACAAATGACCCAGGAAGGTGGAGATATTAGCGGACTTTACCAGGATGATGGTTATTTATTCTTCAGAGTGGATGCGGTTGAGACTGCAGTTTATAACGATACGATTGATTTCGAGATCCGCATGCAGGAAGGTCCGCAGGCTACCATTAAAAATATTACGATTTCCGGGAACGATAAAACCAAGGAACATGTGATCCGCAGGGAGATCAGGACTTTGCCCGGTGAGAAATTCAGTCGTGCCGACCTGATCCGTTCCAACCGTGAAATTGCGCAGCTGGGTTATTTCAACCAGGAAAAGATCGGGATCAACCCGGTTCCGAATCCTGAAGACGGAACGGTGGATATTCAATATACCGTGGAAGAAAAATCAAGCGATCAGCTGGAACTGTCTGCCGGATGGGGTGGAGGTATCGGTTTAACCGGTACACTTGGGGTTTCTTTTAATAACTTCTCCATCAATAATATTTTCAACAGGAAATCATGGGATCCGTTGCCAACGGGTGATGGACAAAAACTGAGTGTTAGGATCCAGTCGAACGGCCGTGCATTCCAGTCGTACAACTTCTCCTTTACCGAACCATGGCTTGGTGGCAAGAAAAGAAACTCCCTTACTTTCTCTGCTTTCAAGAGTGTGTTCCGTACGGGTGGTATTGATGCGAACGGAAGGTATTTTTTCAGTGATACCAATAAGCTGAGCAACCTGGGTGCAACGATCTCAATGGGTAAGCAGTTGAAATGGCCTGATGACTTTTTTACTATAGTTTATTCATTGAACTACACGCAGTATAAACTTGCGAACTATCCTTTGTTCACTTCTGATTTCAGAAACGGAACCTCAAACAACGTGAACCTGAAGTTTACCCTGAGCCGGAACTCGGCGGGTCCAAACCCAATGTTCCCGACAAGTGGTTCAAACTTCTTATTCAGCGGACAGTTCACGCCACCCTATTCATTATTTAATAAGAACAGAACGAACCAGCAGAACTATGAGCTGCCTGAATATCATAAATGGAGATTCAATTCTGAATGGTTTATCCCTATTGGTAAAGGAATGGGAGCCGACAAGAGCAGGCAGTTTGTATTAAAAGCTGCAGCGAAGTTTGGATTCATGGGAAGATATAATAAGGATATTGCTTTCTCACCATTCGAAAGATTCCAGGTAGGAGATGCAGGTCTTGCAAACGGAAACTTCATCTTGGGTTATGATATCATTGCTCACAGGGGTTACCCGGTTTATGAGAATTCAGATCCGAAAGTCAACCCGGATCAGCAGAATGCCCGCCAGTTCTTCACTATGTTTAATAAGTATACCCTGGAACTCAGGTATCCGTTCACTACCAATCCAAACAGTACTATTTATGGAACCACCTGGTTCGAAGCAGCGAACGGATGGTATAATTACAAGGATTACAATCCTTTTCGTTTAAGGAGAAGTGCCGGTGTGGGTATGAGGTTCTTCCTGCCGATGTTTGGATTATTAGGATTTGATTATGGAATTGGATTCGACCGTTTGACCCCGGGAGGTCGTCTTAAAGATGCATCCAGGTTTACCTTCATGTTAGGATTCGAACCTGAATAACATAAAATAACGCATATGAAAAAGATCCTCTTTTCATTTTTAATGATTTTTGCCTTTGCATTTGGCGCAGTTGCGCAGAGATATGCAATTGTTGACACCAGGTATATTCTTGATAAACTTCCGGAATACAAAGAAGCCCAGACCCGATTGGATCAGTTCAGTGCCCAGTGGCAGAAAGAGATTGATGACAAGCAGGCCGATCTTGATAAAATGTACCGGTCATATGAAGCTGAGCAGGTAATGCTCAGTGATGAACTGAAAAGGAAAAGGGAAGACGAACTCTTTATCCGCGAGAAGGAAGTAAGGGATCTGCAAAGGAAGCGATTCGGTTTCGAAGGTGACCTTTTCAAAAGAAGGCAGGAGCTCGTAAAGCCAATACAGGACAAGGTTTACAACGCAATCCAGAAGATCGCCGTGAACCGTCAGTACGATTTTATTTTGGATAAAAGTGAAGGAATTACCATTATATTTGCCGACCCTAAACTCGACAGGAGCGAAGATGTGCTGAAGGAATTAGGTGTTAAATAATTCTGAAACAGGGACTTCTGACAACTGTAGGGCTATATTTTTCAACTTAAAAGAGTAATCGGCAGTCTTTAACCCTTGCCGCAAAACACAAAACAAAAAACGAAATGAAAAGATTTTTCGCAGGCGTGGCAGTAATGCTTTCTCTTTTTGCCACCAGCCAGGTTAATGCTCAGAGCAAGATTGGTTATATCAGTACAGAAGAATTAATCAGTGTAATGCCTGAAACTGCAAAAGCAGATTCTAACCTTCAGCAATACCGTAACGCTCTTATCCAGAATTACCAGGATAAGCAGGGAACTCTTGAAACTGCTATTGATAAATTCAATAAGGATTCTTCCGGAATGAGTTCAGCAGTTAAAGATGTAAAGAGAGGCGAATTGCAAAAAATGTTGCAGGATATCTCTTCCGAAGAGCAAAGAATTCAACAGCAATTGCAGCAAAGACAGCAGGAGTTGATCAACCCGATCAATAAAAAAGCATTCGATGCGATCCAGGCTGTAGCGAAAGAATCAGGATACGGTTACGTATTTGAAAAAGGAGCTTTATTAGTAGCGCCTCCTGCGGATGATATTCTTCCGCTTGTAGCAAAAAAGCTTAATATCAAACTACCTGCTGCTGCAGGAGCACAGGGCGCTCCAAGGCCTGCACCAAAGAACTAAGTAGATAGTCTGCAATAGTTTTCAAGAACTGAATAATTAGTTTCTAAATATTTTCGAAGAAGCCGTCCGGTAAAACGGGCGGCTTTTTAATTTTATATTGGATCCTGGATGGAAAAGGGTGCGTAAAGACATTATTTTTGAAAAGATTCAATAGATTATCGAGAGGAACTGGTAAACCTCCTGCCTGTTTATTTGAATTTAAAACATCACAGTTTGGAAAAACCTATTGGCATTTTTGATTCAGGATATGGCGGATTAACCGTAATGAAGGAGATTGTCAGGGTTTTGCCCGAATATGATTATATCTACCTGGGCGACAATGCCCGGGCGCCCTATGGAACACGTTCCTATGATACGGTTCACCGGTATACCTGGGAATGCGTAGAATGGTTTTTTAACCAGGGATGTGAACTGGTTATCCTGGCTTGTAATACTGCTTCCGCTAAAGCACTCCGTACCATTCAGCAACAGCATTTAAAAGGGAAATATGCCGGTAAGCGGGTTTTGGGAGTAATCAGGCCAACGGCTGAAGTGATTGGAAATTACAGTTCTCAGAAAGCAGTAGGTGTGATGGCTACACGGGGAACCGTGGATTCAGCTTCCTACGAAATAGAAATCGGGAAGTTTAGTCCCGAGGTAAAAGTCTTCCAGGAAGCATGTCCCATTTGGGTTCCGCTGGTTGAAAGCCAGGAAGTGGAGGGGCCTGGGGTAGATTATTTTGTTAAGAAGCATCTGGATATACTTTTAGGAAAGTCAGGGAAGATCGATACGATCTTACTCGCCTGTACACATTATCCTTTATTAATAAAAGCGATCCGGAAGAATTTAGGAAGGGATGTAAATATTATATCGCAGGGACATATTGTAGCTGAGTCGCTGAAAGATTATCTGACCCGGCATCCGGAAATTGAAAAGAATTGTTCAAAGGGAGGGAAGAGAAAATTTTTTACAACTGATTCGGCGGATGATTTCAATTTAAAGGCGGGATTCTTCTTTGGTACTGCTGTTAATGCGGAACATATTGATTTGGGCTAAATAAAAACCATTAATTTTCTAACAGATTCAAATTTCTTATAGCTGTTGGATAAAGAGGCACGTTATTTGGAACAATGTGTAAAATTTTTATCAATATGAGAATGATTAACCTTACTCTTGTTTTAGGGGCTGTTCTGATCTTCGCTGCGTGCAAAAAGGAAATCGGGGCTGAGAATGCTGGTCAGGGTTCTGCAAATGTAGCTCCTGTAGAAAGTGGATATAATGTGAAGGTAGATGGAAACCTTGTAACCGGAAAAATGCAGGGTATCATTGCACCGGATAGTGACAAGCTTGTGATTAATGCGGGAGATGATGCTTCTATCAGCCTGATTCTGCCTTCTGATGTAAAGCCTGGAACTTATGATCTTCAGTTTCTTGGAGATTACATGGCTACATTGAGAAAAAATGATAACAGCCTGGTTTCAGAATCAGGATCAGTTACCATTCTTGAAAGAAATGATGCTCAGATCAAGGGTACATTCTCTTTTGAAGCAGCTGATGTTGATGGTGGATCTAAAGCAGTGGTTTCTGCAGGTAGTTTTGCCGCTAACTATACCAAGTAATTTTTTGAAAATTTGTTGGTCAGCGCATTCATTTGCCATACCTTTGCCGTCCCTTTCACGACACTAGCAGGGATGGTGCCTGTAGTGAATGGAAATTCCACCTGGTTCTCCCCAGGTATTAAACAGGTTAGTAAAATTAAAAGGTAAAAAAATGAAACGTACATTTCAACCACACAGACGTCGCCGTAAAACCGTTCACGGTTTCCGTAAGCGTATGGAATCTGCAAACGGTCGCGCAGTGCTCGCAGCCCGTCGTAGGAAGGGTCGTAAGAAACTTTCTGTTTCTGACGAGAGCAAACTGAAATAAGCAGCCCGTCTGTTTAACGATACTGATTAGCCCCTTCGCGGGGCTAATTTTGTTTGTATATTCCACACCGAATCTCTACAATTAAAGGATCTGCTGCAACAATTCACATGGCTCATTTCACCCTTTCGAAGGACCAGCGACTTAAAAGCAGGAAACTGATCGGGAAAGTTTTTTCTGATGGCAGACCTGTTCAGTCTTTTCCAATCAGGGCCGTATGTTTATTTTCTGATAACTCAGTTTCTCTCCAGGCCGGATTTTCCGTTAGCACAAGAAATTTCAAAAAAGCAGTTGATCGTAACAGGGTTAAAAGATTGATGAAGGAAGTGTACCGGAAGAAAAGGCCGGAGCTTGAGGCAGGATTGATTTCTGCAGGAAAACAACTTACCCTGTTTTTTATTTTTACCGGGAGAGAATTGCCTGGATACGAACTGGTGGAAGAAAAAATGCATCTTGTTATTAAAAGAATCCTGGAACAAATTGATGGAAACGCTCAAAAAAATATTTAGCGCACCTTTTATCCTGCTGATCAGGCTGTATCAAATCCTGATATCACCGATTTTAGGCGGATCAAAATGCAGGTTCACACCTACCTGCTCCGGTTATTCCTTGCAGGCATTTAAAAAATATGGACCTATAAAAGGATTCTGGCTGACAATAAAAAGAATCGCGCGATGTCATCCCTGGGGAGGACACGGACACGATCCTGTTCCTTAAGTATAAAAAATATCCCTAAATAATTTATGAGGATGTTCTTAGTGCTCTGATTTCATCTCCTCTATTCTTCAATCGGAGTTTCCGGCGTTACCATTTTAGTAAGCTTATCCGCAACTTCTCTCAATTCCTTATTTGTATAGAACTTATATACCTCCAGGTCTTTACCTCCTTCAAATGATCCGGGCATTCTCATGTAGGGACCAATGATCTGAGCATTGGCATTCTCTGTGATCTTTACGATCTCTCCCGGTTTGATATTGTAGTTTTTGGAAGCAGCATTGACATTGGTTCCGGCCATCAGTTTATTCAGGCTATCGATCTTGAGGGTGAGCGATTCCTGGGAAATCACTTCATTATTTGCAGCAGTTCCTACATTCTGAAAACTTCCTGAAATAGTATCTTTCTTCAGATTGAGGATATACACTCCCGGGCCAGGTACCGTAAAGTTCTGATCCTTTCCTTCCGACTTCACCGTTACATACTCACCCGGATCAGAGACAATCACTTCATTATGCGTAGTGCCCGGTTCAAGCGTAACAATATGATTTTCTGCCTTTACATCTCCACTGGCCATAATAATAACTTTGGTTGGCTTTCCGCCGCAGGATGCAAGGATTATAGCTGTACTCAGAATACTCAGGTATTTTTTCATGATGTGAATTTGATTAAATAAAAAAATGTCCGAAGTAACATGCCTCCGGACATTTTTTAAGACTTGAAAATTATTTCGCAGCTTCGAAACGCTCCGAAACTTTATTCCAGTTGATCACATTCCAGAATGCATTCAGATATTCCGGTCTGCGGTTCTGGTATTTCAGGTAATAAGCATGTTCCCAAACATCCACACCAAGAATTGGTGTTCCTTTTACTTCAGCAACATCCATCAACGGATTGTCCTGATTGGGTGTTGATGAAACTTCAAGCTTGCCATCTTTAACGATCAGCCAGGCCCAGCCTGAACCAAAACGGGTAGTTCCTGCAGCATTGAATTTCTCCTTGAATGCATCGAATGAACCAAAAGTTGAATTGATCGCTTCAGCAAGCGCACCTGTTGGTGTACCACCGGCATTTGGAGCAAGGGTATCCCAGAAGAAGGTATGGTTCCAGTGACCACCACCATTGTTTCTGACAGCAGGACTGATACTGCCTGCAGCAGCTACCAATTCTTCAATCGATTTGTTTTCATTTGGAGTTCCTGCAACAGCTTTATTGAGATTGTCAACATACGCCTGGTGGTGTTTACCATGGTGAATCTGCATGGTCTGCGTATCAATATGAGGTTCGAGTGCATCGTGTGCGTAAGGCAAAGGTCCTAATGTAAATGCCATAGTCTTAATTTTTAAGGATGGTTATAAGTCTGAGTTTCTAATCCGGCCATCAGAAAGGATTCAATTAAAGTTACTGAACCCCCGACTGACGGAATACAAATTTAATCCTGAATTAATTACCAATCACTACTTTATGATTTAGTAATTTGAACTTAATTAACCAATCAAACAAACAACAATATGCAGATGTCAAAAAGTATAAGAACATTATTATGGAAGACAATAGTTCTATTATGTCTTCCACTTTCCATGCTGGCTCAGAAAGACAATAAACTTTCCTCTAAGGAAAAATCGAATGGATGGAAATTATTGTTCGATGGAAAAACACTCAATGGATGGAAAGGTTATAACAACAATCCAACTGAAGCATGGGGCGTTGAAAACGGGATAATTGTAAATAAGGCAGGTAAGGATATCAAACATGCCGATCTTATTACAGCAGAAAAGTATGGTGACTTTGAATTGATGTTCGACTGGAAAGTCGAGAATGGTGCAAACAGTGGATTGATTTACAGAATTGAAGAAGGTCGATGGGCTTCTTATGAATCAGGACCGGAATACCAGCTGATCGATGATAAAGGTTATGGCGAAAAACTCGCAATGGGCCAGTTGAGCGGGGCAAGTTATGATATGTATCCGCCAACTGCTGATGCTGCAAAACCTGCCGGACAATTCAATACTTCAAAGATTGTTGCAAAGGGAAATCATATCGAACATTATCTCAATGGAGTAAAGGTTGCCGAATATGATTTTCATTCAGACGACTGGAAAGCAAAAAAAGAAAAAAGCAAGTGGAAGGATACAAAGCAATACGGACAGGCATCTTCAGGCCATATTGCATTACAGGACCATGGCGGAGGAATAGAGTTTAAGAATATTAAGATCAGACCTCTTTAAATTATTACTGTTTTGTAAGATCAATTCACTTTAATTGAAATACTAATTATAAAGATGAAATCAATTTGAGTTGATCAAAAATAATATTAAAATGCTGCTTGATATAAGCAGCATTTTTTTGTTTATTCTGGGGAGATATTATGTAAAGTTCTCCCATAATCGTTCTGGATTTCCTGGGTCTTCTTCCAGGCCTTCAACCAAAGAAAGGATAGTAAATTCCCTTTGTATATTGATTGGAAAGCTGTACCTGAATAATTATCTCCTCTTACTTTTAAAGAAATCTTTCATCAGTGCACCGCATTCATCCTGCAAAACGCCGGTGATCAATTCGGTGCGTGGATGAAAAGGATAGGGAGTTAAGGATACCCCTTCAACTTCCGGGGGACATTTACAATATTTCCTGTATCCGTTTTTATCATCATAAGCTCCGTAAACAATTCGTCCGATCTTGCTCCAGTACAGGGCTCCGGCGCACATCAGGCAGGGTTCCACAGTAACATAAATTGTTGCATCAGGAAGATATTTGCTTCCGAGAAAATTGAATGCTGAAGTAAGTGCAAGTATCTCTGCGTGTGCAGTGGGATCTGTTAACCGCTCAACCTGGTTGAACCCTTTTGCAATGATCTTTCCCTGTTGAAGAATTAAAGCTCCAACTGGAACTTCATCCGATTCATAAGCGCGCTTTGCTTCTTTCAATGCTGCAAGCATGTAGTATTCGTCCGTCAATTCGAAGCTTTTAAGAGTTAGTGGTTTTCTTTTCGTATTTCCAGTTTTTTCCTTTCCCTTCACTGATCCACTCGATTGCGGTGGTTATTCTTTTTTGCCTGGTGCTTTCGGTTTTCGCATCCGTTATCCATTCGATGTATTCTTTTTTTGCACTCTGACTAAATAATTCAAATTGGTCAAATGCTTTCCTGTCTTTTTTCAATGCATCAATAAAATAATCGGGCACTTCAAATGATACTTCTTTTTTACCGCGGTTTTTCGGCAGCTCTTCATTCAGTTTCATTGCTTCCTGTATATATGCAATCATTACTTTATCAGAAGGAAGATCTTTGATGGTCGTGATCCTGTCGAAATGCCCCATTCCGGTATTCCCGATCCTGTTTAAAAATTGTTCTGCATCAGTCATCAGCGCAGCTTTCCAGAATCCAAAAGCACAGTGTTGTTTGAAAGATGCCATGCTGCAAAGCAATCCTTTGTATTCAAAATGAGGGAATCCCCATTTAATTGTCTCCCCGACACTTGGGCAGGCTTTATGCACCAATCCGCGTAAATGCACCAGGATGGGCTGTGCAAATGGTGCTGCTTTCTCGATATAGGCATCTATCCGCGGATCTAATGTTGCCATGACTTCAGATTTGTACCAGGATAAGTTATGATTTTTTTTGTTTTTAGGGACGGTCTGAGTACTTTCCATAACCAACAATCGATTATGCGCCTTCAAATTTATTCAATTTTCATTTGCATCTTATCACTTGCTTCCTGCAAAGAAAAAGATAGCAATGCTTCTTCTAACGGCTCATCAGAATCCGATGAAGCAGGGATGCATGAAGCATCAAATGCTCTGAAAGGATTAAAAGTTGCCGAAGGGTTATATGTAAATGTTTTTGCAACGGAACCACTGCTCATCAATCCTACTAATATGGATATCGATGACCGGGGCCGTGTGTGGATTACCGAAGCTTATAATTACCGTCCTGATATCAATGGAAATCCTACCAGGCCCGAAGGCGACAGGATCATGATTCTTGAAGACCTGAACGGTGATGGTAAAGCTGATACTTCCAAGGTTTTTTACCAGGGCCCCGAGATCAATGCTCCACTGGGCATCTGCGTTCTGGGAAATCGTGTGATCGTATCTCAAAGTCCCTATGTATGGTCGTTCTACGATGATAATGGGGATGACAGGGCAGACAGAAAAGAAATTATGTTTCAGCAGATAGGCGCTCCTCAACATGATCACGGTGTTCATGCATTTACATTCGGTCCCGACGGAAAACTGTATTTCAATTTTGGTAATGAAGGCAAGACGCTTGTAGATAAAAACGGTAAAGTATTACAAGACCAGGATGGTGATCCGATCGATAATAACAAGTACCGCCAGGGGATGATCTTCCGTTGTGACCTGGATGGAACAAACGTTGAAGTGTTGGGTGATAATTTCAGAAATAACTACGAGCTTGCTGTAGACAGTTACGGAGGTATCTGGCAGAGTGATAACGATGATGATGGTAACAGAAGCACACGCATTAATTACATCATGCCTTATGGAAATTATGGATACACCGATGAAATGACCGGTGCGGGATGGAGTGCAAACAGGACTAATATTGAAAACGATTCACTTCCGCGAAAACACTGGCATCAGAATGATCCCGGAGTTGTTCCGAATTTATTGCATACAGGAGCAGGATCTCCTACGGGAATGGTGATCTATGAAGGTGCTCATCTTCCCTCCACTTTCCAGGGACAAATGATCCATTGCGATGCAGGTCCAAACGTTGTCAGATTTTACCCGGTTGAATCAGTTGGTGCAGGATATAAAGCGTCTATCGTAAATGTTTTAAAAGGTGAACGCGATCAGTGGTTTCGACCAGCTGATCTTACCATTGCACCGGATGGTTCCTTATTTATTGCGGACTGGTATGATCCGGGAGTAGGTGGTCACCAGGCTGGAGATCAATCCAGAGGAAGAGTATATCGTGTTGCTGCTAACGAGGAGGGATATACGAAGACGAAATTTGATTATAGTTCTGTAAAAGGTGCAATAGAAGCGCTGAAAAATCCCAATCTTTCGGTACGTTATAAAGCGTTCATGGCATTGTCTTCCATGAAAGAAAATGCTATTCCGGCTCTTGAAGAAATGATGAAAACTGCAGAGCCAAGAATGAGTGCAAGAGCATTCTGGGTATTAATGAAAAATTTTCCTGAAAGGAGAGCTGGTTATATAGCGAAAGCTATTCAGGATAACAATGCAGATATCCGGATGATGGCAGTGCGTGCGTCCAAATTGTACAAAACAAATATTGAGCAAACTGTTCAGTCTGTTATCAACGATAAAAATATTAATGTAAAAAGAGAAGCTGCAATTGCCTTACATCATGTGAAGTCGCCCGCTGCAGCATCCCTTTGGGCACAGCTTGCCGTACAACATGATGGAAAAGACAGGTGGTATTTGGAAGCATTGGGAATAGGTGCGGAAGACAACTGGGATGCCTGTTACAGTGAGTATATTAATCTTGTAAAAGATCCTTTTTCAAAAGCAGGCGGACCCGATATTATCTGGAGAGCAAGAAGTGAAAATTCTGTAAAGGATCTTGCAGTACTTGCAGCAAACCAGCAGGGATTAAGATATTTCCGTGCATTTGATTTTCATAAGGGTCCAATGAAATCGCACTACCTGATAGCTATGCTGAAAAAAGACAGCAGTTCATTTGAATTTGATAAACTGGTTTTGTCACATCTTGATGATCGTACAGTTAAATCGTCAACGGTTGCAATGAAGAAGCTCAACAGTGTATTGGATTCAATCAATGGCACACCGGAATTTATTGAAATGGTCAGAAGGTACAAGATGCCACAACGAAATTCGAGCCTTCTTTATATGGCCATCAATGGAGATGAAAATCTGGGAAGAAATGCTGCAGGATTATTGCTTGAGCAAAATGGGAAAGGAATCGTAAATCAAACCATTCAAAAGAAAGACAGCAATTCACTAAAGTTGCTAAGAGCGATATCAAGGGTTGGAAGTAATGAATCTCTTGCAATGCTCATTGGTATAATGAATTCCGATAAGTATTCTGACACCATGCGGATGCAGGCTGCTTCAACATTAGGTCATAGCTGGAACGGAGAGGAAAAAGTGTTGGACTTATTGAAGAATAAACAGGTTCCTGAGAAATTTATACCTGCAGTTGTGGGAAGCGTTGCCAATATCTGGAGAACGGCAATCAAAGATGAGGCAGAAACATATTTGCCGGCATCCATGAAAAAACAAAAGAAGAAAGATTTTACACTTGAACAGATCAATGCATTAAAAACTGATGTTGCAAATGGTAGAAAAGTTTTTGCAGTTAAATGCGGACTGTGTCACGTTGCAGGAAATGAAGGAAAGGATTTTGGTCCGGCACTCACTCAGATCGGCGACAAATTACCCCGTGAGCAATTGTATGAATCACTTCTTAATCCTTCCAAAGGAATCAGCTTTGGATTTGAAGGATATAGTTTCACAACAAAAGACGGAACCAATTATACAGGTATTGTAGCAAGTAAATCAGAATCTGATATCATTTTGAAATATCCGGGTGGTAGCAGGCAGACCATTAAAGTTGCAGATGTGAAAAAATCTGAACAACTGAAAACATCCATGATGCCTGAGGGCTTGCAACAAACCATGACCGCACAGGAATTAGCTGATCTGCTGGGGTATTTGGAAATGCTGAAAAAGTAATGGGATTATTTCATGAAGTTGTGATAACATCATTCTTAAATGTCCTCACAATAAGAAAGATTGCGTTGGAATTTATTGGGGAATTTTAATATCGAGCGGACTAACCGCTGTGCCATAATACCCTAACAACTTTCCATCAGGAGCAACCAGGTATTTGGAGAAATTCCATTCAGGTGCCTGGTCGTTCCAGCCATTTTTTGATTTGTCGGTTAGCCATTTAAAAACAGGATGTTGCTCTTCGTTTTTAACCACAACAGATTTGCTTGCAAGTGGAAATGTTACACCATAATTAATCCTGCAAAATTCACTGATCTCTTCATCGGAACCTTTCTCCTGCTCCTGAAAATCATTTGCAGGAAATCCAATCACTACAAGCTTGTCCTGGTGATCCTGATACAATTTCTGAAGTTCATCATACTGTCCTGTAAAACCGCAATTACTTGCAGTATTTGTTATCAGCATATACTTACCCTGGTAATCCTTCAGTGAAATTTCTTTGCCGTTATTGCTATTGATAGGGATATTAAAAATGCTGGTAGATGGATTTATGTCAGCAGCGTTTTGAATTACTTTATTCTTTGCTCCAAACATTCTGGATACTCCGGTAATTATCGGGTATAATTTCCTTATCAAAAGTTGTTTCAAATTCATACTTCTAAAAATTCGTTTTTTAATACAGTATCATTTTAATACAATCCAAGAATAGCTTCGGATTGTTTTTGGCAACGCTTTGAATTAGGTAAAAGATAACTCTTCACCCACCTCTACTTCATAAAAAACTTCAGCAGTTTTTTCTTGTTTTTAAATGGAGGATATTTTAAATCCGGATCAGGCCAGACCGGAGTTTCCAGCACAGATTTTTCCCTGGTGAAAGTATCAAAGCTGTACTTGCCGTGATAGTTTCCAAAACCACTGTTTCCCACTCCGCCAAATGGTAGTGAATCATTTGCGAGATGCCATGCAGTATTGTTCACACATCCACCTCCGAATGATAATGTGGTCATCCAGTCTTTCTTGATTTGTACATCAGAAGTGAAAAGGTATAAGGCCAATGGATTCGGATTTTTAGAAATGATATCCTTTGCTTCCTTCAATGTTGAAAAAGTAATTACAGGGAGTATTGGTCCGAAAATCTCCTCCTGCATTATAGGGGAATCCATTTTTATTTCGGTAAGTAAAGTGGGTGCAATGAAATTGCTTGCTTCATCGGTCTGACCCCCGTGAATGATCTTTCCTTCCGATAAATATTTTTTGAGTGCATTGAATCTTCCTGAATTGATGATCCTTCCATAGTCATCACTTCTGAATGGATCTTTCCCATAGAATTTTTCAATGGCAACAATCATTTCATGCAATAATTCTGCCTTGATACTTTCATGAACGAGTACGTAATCGGGTGCTACACAGGTTTGTCCTGCATTCAAAAATTTCCCCAGTACGATTCTTCTTGCTGATACTTTGATATTTGCATCTGCCGTAACAATAGCAGGACTCTTTCCACCAAGTTCCAATGTTACAGGAACCAGTTTCTCTGCAGCCATTTTATAGATCGATCTTCCAACAGGTATACTTCCGGTATAAAAAACATGATCAAATCTGAATTCATTCATCATAGCAGGAATTACTTCTGCTCCATCACCTTCTACCACGTGAATATATTCTTCCGGAAAAATTTCTTTCATCATTGAAGCAATAAGTGCGGATGTATGCACTGCATGTTCGGATGGTTTCAGCACCACGCAATTACCGCCAGCAATTGCTGCAGCTAAAGGAATCATTAATAAATTCAGCGGGTAATTCCAGGGCGCGATTATCAGCACTACACCCAATGGATCTTTATGAATATAACTTGAAGATGGAAGATTGATCAAATTAGTTGAGACCTTTCGCGGCTGCATCCAGCTTTCAAGATTTGAGAGCAGGCGATTGATCTCACCAAGTAGTAATCCTGTTTCGGAAGCAAGAACTTCTGCAGGACTTTTTTTCAGATCCTTATATAAAGCCTCTTCAATCTCTGTATTTCTTCTCTGGATGATTTCCTTTAATTGCTGAAGTTGTTTCTTTCGGAACTCATAGGTTCTTGTATTTCCTTCTTCATAAAATTGCCGTATGCCAGTGAGCCATCCTGAATTCATAATTTAAACTTATGTTCTCAAGTTAACCATTAATGATGCAGGAAAGTTTTAATCGAGCGGACAGTTCTCATGATAATTCTCCAGGACAATCGGAGTTTTCTGAAATTCAAATCCAGCGTACCGGGTCACGATCTCATCAAGGATCTCATTGATCTCATCAATAGAATTATTCGTTACCAGTCGCATCCTGTATTCCTTGATGTTTGGAAGTCCCTTCAGGTACTGGGCATAATGTCTTCTCATTTCAAGAATTCCAACAACAGGACCTTTCCATTCGTAAGAACGTTTCAGGTGATTTCTGCAGACTTCGATGCACTGTTCGATTGTTGGCGGAGCGAGGTGCTCACCGGTTTTCACGAAGTGTTTGATTTCGTTGAAGACCCATGGGTAACCAATGGCAGCACGACCGATCATGATGCCATCAACCCCATATCTTTCCTTATACAACAGTGCTTTTTCCGGTGAAGTGATATCTCCGTTGCCAAAGATGGGGATCCTGATTCTCGGGTTGTTTTTCACTTTGCCGATCAGGGTCCAGTCGGCCTCTCCCTTATACATTTGAGTCCGAGTTCTTCCGTGTATTGCCAGGGCTGTAATTCCGACATCCTGGAGTCGCTCCGCTACTTCTTCAATATTTTTACTTGAATCATCCCATCCGAGCCTGGTTTTTACGGTCACCGGTAAACTGGTTGCCTTCACTACGGCTTCGGTCAGTCGGACCATCAGCGGCAGATCTTTCAAAACGCCGGCACCTGCGCCTTTGCAGGCAACTTTTTTCACCGGGCATCCGAAATTGATATCGAGCAGATCGGGGTTGGTAACTTCTACGATGCGGGCTGCCATAGCGAGGGAATCCTCATCCCCTCCAAAGATCTGGATCCCTATAGGACGTTCGTAATCAAAGATGTCGAGTTTTTTGCGGCTCTTGATTGCGTCGCGGATCAATCCTTCGGAACTGATGAACTCTGTATACATCAGGTCGGCACCATTGTCCTTGCAAACTGCACGGAACGGGGGATCACTTACATCCTCCATAGGAGCGAGCAGAAGTGGGAATTCGGGTAACTGAATATTTCCAATGGAGACCATGATGATTTATTAACTATGAGCAAAAACCTATCTTGCAACGCAAGTTTCAGCTAAAGGCTGCAAATTTACAACCTAATACAGATAAAAATGATGCAGGAACAGTTGCGTATTCGTTCGGGATGGTCTCAGCTCGGGATTTTTCTTGGACTTATGGGAGCGGCGCTGGTAGTTATGTCGGTAGTTGCACTTGCAATGATGACCGGATCTGGAGTACAACCCATTGATCCTGATCTTTCTAACCCAAAAGTTTTACAAACCATGAAAATCCTGCAGGGGGTTTCATCCATTGTAATATTTCTTGTTCCGGCCCTTGTTTTCGGGGCCATAACTTTTCATAAAAATTTATTATTTAACCTGGGCCTTAGGAATGCCTATCGTCCTTACTTCTTTTTACTGGCAGTAATCTGTATTCTGCTGGCATTTCCATTTGTATTCTGGCTGGGTGAACTGAACCAGGGAATACCGCTTCCTGAATGGATGTCGCGCATGGAAGTTGATGCCAATAAACAACTGAAAGCATTTTTGAAAGCTGATACCAAGCTGGATATTCTTATCAATGTTTTATTGATCGCGTTTTTACCGGCTATCTGTGAGGAGATTTGTTTTCGCGGAGCTTTACAGGGAATTTTTCTTCAGATCGCTAAAAGGCCCTGGCTTGCAATCGTGTTGACGTCCATCTTATTTTCCGCGCTGCATCTTCAGTTCCAGGGATTTTTTCCAAGGATGTTCCTGGGCGTGGTACTTGGTGTGCTGTATTATTACAGCGGTAGTTTATGGCCAAGTATTCTTGCGCATTTTGTGAACAATGCGGTGCAGGTCATTGCAATTTCAAATGCACCCGAATATATTGAGAAGAACCCCAGTATGCCGGCATGGGGCGGACTGGTCAGTGGTCTGGCAGTTGCATCAATCCTCTATGTTTATATCAGCAAAGGCAGGGAGGCTGCTGCTGTAAATTCTCCATATGGCGTTAAATATCCAAACCTTTAAAACACGGGCTCTTACTGCACTGGTATTTGTAGTGGTCATGCTTGCAGGATTGCTCTTGAACCAGGGAAGTTTTTTTATTCTTTTCAGTATCATTCATTTCGGATGCTGGTTTGAGTACCAGAAACTGATGGAAAAAATTGATCCGGATTACCAACAGATCAGCAGCTTTCACCGGTACGGAATTATGATTGCAGGATGGTGTTTCCTGTGGTACTTTACAAATGATGATTTTCTGTTCCTCGGAATAAGAATGCATGCACTTGGATTCTGGACAGGAATGATCCTTTTATTTATTCTTCCGGTTGTTGAACTGTTGTTTTCAAAAGAACTTACACTGAAGAACATCGGCAGGTCCGCACTGGGCATTTTATATATCTCGCTCAGCTGGGGTTTTATGATGGATATGAGAACACAACAATGGTCGTCCGGTATCAGCGGTTATACGATACCGTTAGTACTGATCTCTACTATATGGATCAATGATACGATGCAATACCTTGTTGGATCATTCTTTGGTAAGACACCATTTTCTTCCATCTCTCCGAAAAAAACATGGGAAGGAACCATTGGCGGGATAATTCTTGCAGTGTTGATTGTAACTGTTTCCATGCATTACATCGATAACGGGAATGCAACTTTGTATTGGTTTGGAATTGCGATGATCGGTTCTATAATTGGTACTATGGGAGATTTGGTGGAAAGTAAACTAAAGAGGATGGCGGATGTAAAAGACAGCGGTCATTTTATGCCGGGGCATGGTGGTTTCCTGGACCGGTTTGATTCACTAATCCTGGCTACACCATTTGCCTGGTTGCTGACTGTTCTCACTCAATAATTTTAATTGCCTAATTTTGTTTGAATAAATTTTTAGAATGACCATTCATAAGGAAGGTATCAGGAGTATTTTAATCAGTGCAGTGATCATTGCGATCGTAAACCTCGCTTCGTTTTACTTTATCAGTTATCACCTGCCCTGGCTGAGCTGGCTGATCTTCGCAGTTACTATTGTGCTGTGGTTTTTTATCATTTCTTTTTTCCGTGTACCTGTAAGAAATATTGTTGCAGGGGAAGACATGGTGATTTGTCCGGCAGATGGCAAAGTGGTGGTGATTGAAGAAGCATTTGATGAGGAATACTTCAATGAAAAAAGATTGCAGATCTCCATCTTTATGAGCCCTGCAAACGTTCACCAGAACCTGAATCCTGTTAGTGGTGAAATCGTTTATAATAAATACCATCCCGGAAAATTTTTGGTGGCATGGCATCCTAAGTCATCCACAGAAAATGAGCGACATACTTCCGTGATCAGAAATGATAAGGGAGATATCTTAATGAAACAGATTGCCGGAGCAGTGGCAAGAAGGATCGTGAATTACCTGCAGGTCGGACAGGTTGTAAAACAATCAACAGAGTTTGGATTTATAAAATTCGGTTCACGTGTCGACCTGTTATTGCCTGTTGACGCAAAAGTAAATGTACAAATGGGACAGGTTGTAAAAGGTGGGATCACGGTAATTGCAACGCTGAAGTAAGAAAATATCTGATCTGATTTGCCATTTTACATTTTCAAAAAATAAGCTTCAACTCATCCAGGTGTTTTACTTCGTAGGTAGCTTTGATAGTAGGTTTAGCTTCAATATGATTAACAAATACTGAATCAATTCCTGCATTGATCGCTCCGAGAACATCAACATCCGGACCGTCGCCAATCATTATACTCGTTGATAGATCGGCACCGGTTCTGAGAAATGCATAATCGAAAATTTCCTTCTTAGGTTTAAGGCTGTTGGATCCTTCAGAGGTGATCACTTCCGTGAAATAGTGGTCAATTTTTGAGTTCTTCAGCTTTGCATGCTGGGTAACTTCAAAACCATTCGTAATGATGGAGAGTTGATAGTTCTTTTCGCGGAGATAATCCAGCAGGTCAATTGTACCGGGAAACAGGGAATTTCTGGAGGGTAGCAGTTCCAGGAATTTAACACCCATTTCCTTTGCAAGCCGTTCATCACCGATACGGAACTCCAGTAATGTATGCCACATTCTTTTCCATCTAAGTTCATCTACTTTGATATATCCGTTTCTGTATCTTGCCCAGAGGCGATCATTGTGAACAAGATAACTGGAGTGAAAAAGGTCGAAATCGTGTACACCTGCACTCGCCAGGTCCATACTATGATATAGCTCTTCAAGGGTTAATTTTGAGTTGGCATCAAAATCCCAAAGTGTATGGTCGAGGTCGAAGAAAAGGTGCCTGTATTTCATATCATTAAAAATTTGAACAGTTTTTGTTTATTGATAGGCTAAAAGGGTTTATTGATCCACTTCCGGGTTTTCCCGGTGTATTAAAAACAATTCTTTTAAGAACATCGCGAAGATCAGGTTGTTGAAGAATACCACAAACTAAAATTATGCATGCAATTATTACGGGAGCTTCCAGGGGAATGGGTAAATCCATTGCTATAGCATTTGCAGAACAGGGGTATAACCTTGTATTGGTGGCGAGAGATCCGGTGAAATTAGCCGAGACCAGGTCAGAACTTGAAAGCCGTTTTCCTTCATTACAGGTTATAGCCAAAGCATTCGACCTTCAGCAGAAAGAACAATGTGATGCAATGGGGGAATGGGTATTGCAGTCTGGAGTGAGTGTGGATGTGCTGGTAAATAATGCCGGACAGTTTGTTCCCGGGTCTGTATACAATGAACCGGAGGGTTCACTGGAACAGATGCTGTCGATCAACCTGATGAGCGCGTACCATGTAACGCGGAAGCTGGCAGATAAGATGATCTCGCAGAAGAACGGGCATATTTTTAATATCTGTTCGATCGCTGCGCTTAAAGCGTACGCAAATGGCGGATCCTACAGCATCAGCAAATTTGCCCTGGCTGGTTTTTCAAGAAACCTGCGGGAAGAAATGAAACCATTTGGCATAAAAGTGACTACTGTTTATCCGGGCGCTGCGTATACCGACAGCTGGATCGGAAGCGGGGTAGAAAGAAGCAGGATCATGGAAGCGGAAGATATTGCCAAAATGGTAGTCGCTTCAAGTGGATTATCTGCAAGTGCCTGCGTGGAAGAAATTACTGTTCGGCCGTTGCTGGGCGATCTGTAATTCATTCCAAAAAGGATTGCAGATTTAAGATTCATGCACAATAGAAAGTGCGGATGTAAAAATATAAGGATGCGATTAATTCTGTTTCTGATTATTATTTTAACGGGGTTTACTAACGCCGAAGCACAAACGAAGTTTTATACCCAGCTGGGTAATGAAGAAGTTTATGTTGGACAGGCATTGCAGGTTCGTTACATCGTTGAGGGAACAAAGAAGATTGATGATATTATTATCCCTTCTTATCCGGAATTCAATGTGGTGAATATGTACGAAGTACCCCTGAGTCAGAAACTGGATCCTGAAACTAAAAAACTGATTCCTGTTTATTCAAGGGTGGTTGTGCTTGAATCTAAGAGAACCGGCAGCTTCATTATCAAAGGAGCAATTGCCGAGATCGATGGAAAAACAATGCGGTCAAATAATGTAAGGGTGGAAGTTCGTGAAGGAAATCCATCTGAAACAATGGATGAAGAGGTGCAGGATGCATCAGAAATCAAACCAGGTGAAACCATTCCGCAGAAGATCAGGGAAAATTTTTTCCTCGTAACCGATGTAAATAAAAAGTCAGTTTATGTAGGCGAACCGGTACTTGTTGAGATAAAGGCATATGCACGATTGAATGCTACATCCCAGGTTATTCGAAGGCCGGGTTTCAATGGCTTCAGCGTAATCGAAATGATTGATAATTATGATCAGCCGCCTGCTATTGAATACATCAATGGAAAAAACTACTTCGTTCACCTGATCAGGAAAGTGCAGTTGCTTCCACTTCAGCCGGGGAAGTTTAAGGTCGACCAGGCCGAAGTTAAAAGCACTATCAGATTTGTACGGCAGGACATCGATATGAACTTTGAAGAAGTGTTGAAAGGCAGGTCGGAAATGCGTTTAATTCCCCACACCACTGTAATTAAATCACCGGTAGTAAATATTGATGTAAAACCTTTACCTGATACCAATCAGCCTAAAAGTTTCAGTGGTGCCGTTGGGAAATATTCACTGCTTGGAAGGATGGAAAAAAGAATGATCCAGCAGGGTTCATCTGCAATCCTGAAATTGAAAGTGAACGGAGAAGGAAATATATCACTGCTAACTGCGCCCGAAGTTCCTTCCACTGATCAGTATGATGTAGCCAGTCCAACTTCAACCGAAGAGCTCAATACCAACGAATACCCGGTGAAAGGAGTTAAGGAATTTGAATACGTAATCACTCCAAAGGGAAAGGGAAACATTGAAATTCCATCTGTTGAATTTGCATATTATGATCTGGCAGATCGCAGGTATAAAGTTGAAGAAACAGGACCGATCAATTTCCTGGTAAATGAAGAAGGACTGGATAGTCGCGAAACAATTGCAGCAATTGAGCAATCCGGAAAAACGATTGATCCCAAGTATGTGGCATTTTCTCTTATTGCGCTTGGAATAATCGCCTGGGTGGTTTACCAGTTAGTGTCAAAAAAGAAACAACCGGTGGTTGAACAAAAAGCGGAAGAACCGGCACCTGTTAAAGATCCGGTTGAAACTATCGATGAAGCTATAGCAGAAGGAGACCAGCGAAAAGCTTTGCTCACAATGCAACAGGTTATTTATGGAACGATCAATCAGAAATATACAATCCCTGCAAGCAAACTGAATAAGCAGGAAGTAGGTTTTGCGTTATTGTCAAAAGGGGTCGATAAGGATCTTGTAACCCGTTTAAATGGTTTACTCGAAGAGATTGATTGGAATCTGTACGCACCCGGAGCTGACGGTGATGTAAGTAACATGAGAAACAGTACTGTAGAAATGATCAGGTTGATTTGATCAGAATCATTTTATTCACTGTACTTATATCCAACTCCTCGTACAGAATGAAAATAAACAGGGTTGCGACTGTCTTCTTCAAAGTATTTCCTGAAGCTCAGGATGAAATTGTCGATGGTCCGGGTGGTTGGATAAACATTATAACCCCATACCGATTGAAGGATCTTTTCGCGGGTCACCACCTCATTTTTATTTTCAATCAGCAGCTTAAGTAACATTGCTTCCTTCTTACTGATCTGGATCTTTTTGCCATCTTTGGTAATCGCTTCCTGTGCAGAAAAATTGATCGTGTTTCTTCCGAAACTGTAACTATCGCCAATCGAATCTTTTTCGGTCATTTTTTTATTCTTCTCGATCAGCTTATGAACACGGAGTAATAATTCTTCCAGGTTAAACGGTTTCGTGAGATAATCGTCAGCACCTTTTTTCAATCCAAGCACACGATCTGAACTGCTGTCTTTTGCACTCAGAATTAAAATCGGAACCTCATTGTGGTGCACCCGGATCGTTTCGGTTACAGTGATTCCATCTGTTCCAGGCAACATGATATCCATGATCACCAGGTCGAAATATTCTTCTTCGATCTTTTTCAGCGCTTCATTTCCCGTGTACGCAGAAGTAATTTCATAACCTTCCAGCTCAAGGTTCAACCGGAGTGCTTCATGAAGATTCTCTTCATCTTCCACTAATAAGATCGTTGGTTTTCTTTGTGTCATCGGGATAAATTAAACGCGAAATTTTACAGTAAAAACGGTCCCTGCAGGACTATTATCTTCCACTATAACCTTTGCTTTATGGTCTTCTGCAATCTTTTTGCAAAGATATAATCCGAGTCCGGTTCCTTTTGTCTTGCGCGTCTGTTCATTTCCTACCCGGTAGAATTTCTCAAAGATATTTTTCTTCTCCTCATCGGGAACTCCTTCGCCTTCATCAATGATCTTTAAAAGAACCTGGTTCATTTCTTTCTCAACTGCACACGTGATATTTGTTCCCCTGGGTGAATACTTGTAGGCATTGTCAAGAAGGTTCGTCAAAAGCATTTGCAGCAGCAAAGAATCTCCTTTTATAGAAATTCCCGGAGTTACTTTATTGATCCAGTTTCGATCCGTAAAATGTGCCTGGTAGTTGGTAAGGTTCTGTTCGGCCAGCATCGTAAGATCAATGTTCTCATGTGCCATTTTATACCGCCCTGATTCCAATTGTGAACTTACGAGGATGTTACTGGTCAACTGGTTCAGCCGCTCGGTTTCCTGCAATGCCTTATTAATCAGTTTGTCCTGCTTTTCTTTATCGAGTTGATGTTTTTTCATCGTCTCGAGATTAAGCTTTGCGATAGCGATCGGCGTTTTCAGTTCATGCGTAACAGCCATCATGAAGTTCTGTTGCTGCTCCTGCAATTTGAATTGTCTGCGTACTGCTCCATACATGTACACTGCAAGAATCAATATCAGCGCAAGGAAAGTAATACCCTCAGCGAGGTATTGGGTGGTATGTCTCGATTTTTCATCCTGGATAAAATCAAGCTTGAACATGAACTGAGGATCGTCGGCATTCAGCAGACTGAGTTTGTATTGATACATCTCTCGGTTCTGCATTTCAAGTTCTATAAACCACCAAACCAATGCTGCTACGATATAGAGCAGCAGAACCCAGAAAATGACTGTGATGATCCGAAGTTTTTGTCTGGTTATAGCGGTCGACATACTATGAAGCGGCTTTCTCGATCCTTATACCCATATTCAGAATATGAGGCAGCGGATCTTCGCGCATGATCTGTTCGAGTTTAAATGTATAAGTACCTTTTTTGGGAAATCTTACAGGAGCAATCAGGATCCTGTGTTCAAAAATGTCATCCATTCCTGAACCCAGCCATCCTTTATCGTCGGTAGCGAGACGGAGATCGAATCGTTGCTTTCTTTCTTTTTCTCCCGGTACGCTGGTTGTAAGGTTCACCCAAAGATTGTTGTACCTGAAAGCATTGGTATGACGAACAACCACAAACACTTTATGAACTGCTACCGTATCAGTGATCTCTACTTTTATTTCGGGTTGATAAGAACTGCTCCACTCCTGATTGGGAATGGTTACATTCTTTTCAAAAGTACCTGTGGTGAATTCACAGGCAACAATTAACAGACAGGTAAGAAGGGGTAATAACTGCTTCAAGGTCCCGGTTTCTTTTATCGGTTTATAAAACGTTCAGTACTTGTTCTTTTGCTTTTTCCAGTTCATCCTTCATCAATACTACACATTGCTGAATGGTGCTGTCGTATGCCTTTGCTCCGGTAGTATTGATCTCCCTTCCGATCTCCTGCAAAACGAAAGAAAGTTTTTTTCCTTTTCCGTCTTCAGCCGGATCATTCAGGATGCTGAAAAAATATTCGCAGTGATTGGTAAGTCGTACCTGCTCCTCAGAAAGATCGATCTTTTCAATGTAGTAAATGATCTCCTGTTCCATCCTGTTGGGATCGTAATTTTCTTTCCCGACATTTTCGTCGAGTACTTTTTTCATTCCTTCCTTGATCCTTGTTTTGCGCAGGGGTTCCAGTTTCACAACTTCCAGTTGTTGAGCCATGATATTGTTGATACGAAGACTCAAATCCCTGTACAGGGATTTTCCTTCTTCGAGACGATGATCGTTCAGGTTCTCGATTGCTTTTTCAATGACGTTCTGCAAACCGTTCCATTCCTCATCGGTTAAAGTTTCTCCGGTAGGAGTGATCACTTCAGGCATTTTCAGAAGCGTACTCAGGATATGAGAAGGATCAAGATTCAGTGCTTCTGCAATTTCCGCAATGGGTTGATAATATGCTTTTGCAAGATTGGTATTAATGCTGACCGGTTTTGCACTTCCTGTTTCTTTCAGGGTGATGGTACAATCGATCGAACCCCTTGAAAGTTTTTTGGATAACAATCCGCGAATGTCAAATTCAAAAGGCTTCAGGAAAGAAGGTAATTTGAGAGATAGTTCAAACTGTTTTCCGTTCAGGGATTTGATGTCTACCAAAAAGGTTTTATCGCCAACTACTTTTTCTGCTCTTCCAAATCCGGTCATCGATTTTACCATACACGTACATATTTCCAGCAAGGTAATAGATTATCCGTATACTTCTGCCCTTGAAAGCGCTAACATTTCACCCGGCTTTAGATCACCCAGATCAATAGTGCCGATACGATGACGGATCAATCGAAGTGTTGGAAATCCAACAGCAGCAGTCATCTTTCTTATCTGGCGGTTTTTACCTTCGGTGATTGTCAGACTCAGCCAGCTCGTTGGAATATTCATCCTGTACCTGATCGGTGGATTTCTGAAATGAACTTCAGGTTCCGGAGTAATGATATGTGCCTTTGCCGGTTTTGTCCGGTAAGATTTTCCATCTATGCTGATTGTAACACCTGCTTCAAGTTTCACAATTGCTTCTTCATTGATCTGTCCTTCTACCTGTGCCCAGTATTCTTTTTCATGATTGAAAGTTGGATCCGTGAGTTTATGTTTCAGTGCATTATCATTGGTAAGAATCAGTAAGCCTTCACTGTCGAAATCAAGTCGGCCGACAGGATACACATCAGGCGGCACTTTGAAGAAATCCTTCAATGTTTTTTTCCCTTCCGATGCACTGAATTGTGTGAGCACCTGGAAAGGTTTGTAGATGATAAAATATCGGAACATAGTGTATAAAAAAATCCTCCCGGGAAACGAGAGGATCATTATGTAGATGGGTTAGTAAGTACCGGGAATAAATTCCCTTCACAATATTAAAAATAATTTCGTCGATATGAAAAAAAATTCTATGAAATTTTATTCACAATTTTTTTCAGGACATGTTGATAAGGGTAAAGCCTTAAAAAAAGATTCATCCATTTGTTGTTTGGTGAAGAAGTAATTTCGCCAAAACATTTCGAATGAAATTTCCTTCTCCTGTTTCTGTTGAATGGATCGCAAACTTAATCGGTGCTGAATTGATTGGCAATACAACAGCACAGGCAACCGGTATCAATGAGATACATAAAGTTGAAGAGGGCGACCTGGTTTTTGTTGATCATCCAAAGTATTACGATAAGTGCCTCAACTCTGCGGCGAGTTTTATAATCATTAACCAGGCGACTGCAATTCCTGATGGAAAAGCAATCCTGGTTCATCCTCAACCTTTCGAAGCATACCTTCAGATCGTTCGTCATTTTCGTCCGTTCGATCCCGGAAAAGAAATGATTAACAATGCAGTGATCGGAGAAGATACTTTTATCTATCCGGGTGCATACATCGCGAATCATGTAACGATCGGGAAGAACTGTATCATTCATCCGAATGTGACGATCCTTGAACATTGCATCATCGGAGATAATGTGATCATCCAGGCAGGATCAGTAATCGGTTCCGATGCATTTTATTACAACACGAAAAAAGACCGTGAAGTATGGTATCGAAAAATGGAAAGTTGCGGCAGGGTGATCATTGAAGATTTCGTAGAGATCGGTGCGGCGTGTACGATCGATCGCGGTGTCAGTCATGATACCATCATCGGTAAAGGTTCCAAACTCGATAACCAGGTGCATATCGGTCACGATACTGTTCTTGGAAAAAATACATTGCTTGCTGCACAGGTTGGAATAGCCGGAGCAACTACTGTAGGTAATGGTGTGGTCATGTGGGGACAGGTTGGAATATCGAAAACACTTACCATTGGCGACAATGCCGTGATCCTTGCACAAAGCGGAGTTCCCGGTGACCTTGAAGGAAACAAAGTCTATTTCGGTTCACCGGTTGAAGATGCACTCACCAAGAAAAAGGAACTGGTATGGGTGAAAAGAATTCCTGAACTCTGGAAGAAAGTGATGGGATAAGAATCATTTTCTTTCCGGGTAATCATACGGCAACATCTCTGCGAGTTTTTTCCATGCCCAGTAGCCGGTAAAGATCACATCATACTGTTCATAAAAATATCCGTTTGGTTCAATGGCAAAACCATCATTCACCTGCAGCAAGGTAACCTGCCTGATCATGTCTTTGGGTAATTTGAATTCCTTCAGGTAAACCGGATCGGGTGCAACCGGCCTGTAGGTTACTTTGTATTTTCCATCCAGGTAAACCTGTGCAGTGCGGGTACTGTCGAACGCAAAAAAACTGGAATCATAAGGATTGATTTCCTGTGCTTCTTCATTGTCGAGCGTTTCAATTACGAATCCCTGTTGTGTTAAAACTGAATCGTAATAGGAACGCATAAAATGCAGTTTGGATCCCATGTAAGTTCTGATCCTGTTCTTCTTCCATTGCTCCATCACTTCTTCCGTTGTATCAATCTCTGTGAACAAAGGATCGCCGGTGAACTGGCTGATATTTGTTTTGTAATCGTAACTGAAAGAATCGAGCTGGTAACGGATTTTGAAACCGAGTCCATAATTTATAATCTGCAAATCTTCCCGCGCTTTCACTCTCAAGCGATTACTCTTTTTGGTATAGAAAAATCGAAGTGCTTCAGGATTTGTCAGAACACAGTTTGCAGCGTTCGGACTGGTACCGATGAACTGCTTGATAAAAAATTTTCCATAGCGTTCATACCCATCTTTCAATTCATTGGAAGCAACCACCGCTACTTCTTCCATCGCGTTGTTCACGGGAGTCAGTGCAATGGTCAGGCTGTCGATCTGTAAAGTATTACTGATCCTCATTACTTTTTTATCATAACCTGTGTATGAAATTACCAGGTCATATCCTCCATTCGGAAGTCTAAGTGAAAAAGAACCGTCGACTTTTGTAGTGGTGCCGTAACTGGTATTGGTGCAATAGGCAGATGCATTCTGAAGCGGCTGACCGCTTGCTGAATCCACGACTATACCGCCAATGATAAAGTGATTGTCTTGCGCAAGTACAGGAATGGAAATGAGGCAGGTTAATAAAATCAATAATTGTTTCATCGTGTATAAAACGATCAGTGGCCCGGATTATTACCCATGTACTTTTTGCAGGCTTTTTCGATCGTGGTTGATAAAGGTGTGAATTGAAATCCCGGTAAGGCTTCCAGGATCCTGCTGTTGTCAAAGTAGGTGACCGAATTCGCGATCTTCGCACTTTCTTTTGTTAACAGGATCTTTTTGCCGAACAACGCTTTTACTTTCTCCAATCTCCATGCCAGTCCGGAAAGAAATGGTGTTGCCTGTATCGATGGACGTTTTTTATGGAAGCCATCAGCAATGGAATTAAAGACCTGTCTGAACGACCAGTTATCTCCGTTTACAATAAACCTCTTCCCGGTAATATCAGATTCCATCATGAGTACAGCTGCTTTTGCCACATCTTCCACATCAACAAATCCATTAACGCCGTTGCTGTAATAAGGAAATCCGTTGTAAACACTTTTGAAGATTGCGGAACTCGATTTATTCCAGTCGCCATATCCAAGTATGGTACTTGGATTAAGAATTACACCTTCCAGTCCTTCTGCAAGTCCTCTCCACATTTCCCGTTCCGCCATCTGTTTGCTGATCGCATAATTTGAATTGGTATTGTTGTCTTCCCACTTGCGGTCTTCATTGACTTTATCTCCTTCTTTGGACCTTCCGATCGATGCAACAGAACTGATGTAAACAAATCTTCTTATGCCTGCTTCCAGCGCTGTATTGACTACGTTTGCGGTTCCTTCAACATTTACTTTGTATAATTCCTCGCGGTCTTTGGAATGGTAAGAAACCACTGCTGCAGAATGGATCACAGCATCCGCACCTTCCATCGCTTCTTCCAGTGCAATAACGTCGAGGATATCGCCATCAAACCATTCAACCGAAGTAAATATTTCCGGTTCTATAAAGGAAGGAATCGAATCTGATCTCCTAAGGGCTTTTACCTTATATCCTTTCAGAACAAGTTCCCGGATGATGTATGCACCAAGAAAACCGGTACCGCCCGTAACAACTACCATATCGATTGTTTATTCGTAATCATAATAACCTCTGCCGGATTTTTTACCCAGTTTTCCGCTTTCCACCATACTCTTTTGAAGTTCTGAAGGTTTTAATCTTTCAGGACTTCCCAGTGCTTCATAAACGGATTTGCTCACCGCATAATTGATATCATTCCCGATAAGATCCATCAGTTTGAATGGTCCCATTTTAAAGCCGGTAGCTTCCAGGATCCTGTCGACCTGCTCCGGATTTGTATTGCCGCTTTCCACCAGTCGCAACGATTCAAGATAATAATGCCTTGCTACATGATTAACAATGAATCCCGGATCATCCTTACAAAACACTGCCGTCTTTTTCATCTGATGTACAACTTCAGAAAGAACATTTTTTGTTTCTTCAGAAGTTTGTTTTCCTGTTACAATTTCAACCAGCTTCATGATAGTGGCCGGATTGAAAAAATGAAGTCCTGCAAAATTTTCCGGACGGGAAAGTCCCTTTGCAATTTCATTGATCGAAAGAGAAGAAGTGTTGCTGGCAAGAATACTTTGCTTATTGTTTTGCTCCAGCTTTTCGAACAATGACTTTTTCGCTTCTGTTTTTTCAATGATGGCTTCAATGATCAATTCAGCTTTCACTTCAATTATGTTGGAAGTAATGCTGAATTTATTAAGTGCATGGTTCCTTTCTTCTTCACTGATCTTTCCTTTTTGGACCAAACTAAAAAGCGACCTGGAAATTTCTTCCGCGGCCGCTTTGAGTATTTCTTCATTCGTATCAAAAAGGATCGTATCAAAACCCGACTCTATCGCTGCCTGGGCAATGCCCCGGCCCATGGTTCCGGCTCCGCATACTGCGATCGACCCGATTTTCTTCATTTCGTTTGTAGGTATACGTTAGTAATTCTGCCATTCATCCTTTAATCTGATAAAAATCAATATCTCTGAATTTCATCAGTTAATCTGCAGAAGTGAATTGTCTCAGGAATCGCACATCATTTTCACTGAACAACCTGATATCGTTGATGCCGTATTTCAATAATGCCGGACGTTCGATTCCCATACCAAATGCAAATCCTGTGTATTTATTCGGATCTATTCCGCAGTTTTCCAGGACATTCGGATGGATCATTCCGCAGCCAAGGATCTCAAGCCATCCCGTTTTTTTACACACATTACAACCGGTTCCGCCACAAAGCTGGCAACTGATATCCATTTCCGCACTTGGTTCGGTGAATGGGAAATAACTTGGCCTGAACCTTACTTTAACATCCTTTCCATACATCTCCTGTACAAAGAAATAAAGTGTCTGCTTCAGGTCGGCAAAGGAAACCTGCTCATCGATATACAATCCTTCCACCTGGTGAAAGAAACAGTGTGAACGTGCGCTGATGGTTTCGTTACGGTAAACACGTCCCGGACAAATTATCCTCAAAGGAAGTTTGCCTTTTTCCATTTCCCTGATCTGGATATTGGAAGTATGCGTACGCAGTAACCAGTCGGGTTGTTGGGAGATATAAAACGTATCCTGCATGTCGCGCGCAGGGTGGTGTTCCGGTAAATTAAGTGCTGTGAAATTGTGAAAGTCATCTTCAATTTCAGGACCTTCCGCTACTGCAAATCCAAGTCTTTGAAACACTTCGATGATCCTGTTTCGCATCAGTGAAATAGGATGGCGTGAACCGATCGGTAATTCATCACCCGGCAGGGTAAGGTCGATGGAAGATCCGCCGGCCGTGCCAGAATTATCGAGTTGTGATTTCCATTCTTCAAACTTACCTTCTGCAAGTTGCTTGAAGTCGTTCAGGATCTGTCCGAATTCTTTTTTACGATCGCCGGGTACATTTCGCATCTCCGTAAATAATTGCTTGAGGATACCTTTTGTACCCAGGAAGCGGATGCGATATGCTTCAAGGGATTCTGCACCATTGACCGGAGTCGACTCGATCTCCTGCTTATATTGTTCTATCTGTTGAAGCAACTGTTCCATGCGGCAAAGATATGATTTGGGGTGAAGTTATAACCAAGAACCACTAATTTGCGGCCATGTCGGATTTCAATCATTTGCAGGACTACCTGGAGGCGATCAGTCTCGCGCAACTATCGGAAGATGAAGGATATAAGGATGGGCAATTTGGACTTACCATCGAAGTTTATCAGGAAGAGATGCCCGATCTCGACAATGTTCACCTTGTAATTGTTGGTTGTCCGGAAGAAAGGGGTCAATCGATTATGCCTTCTTCGCAATCGGGTCCCGACCGCATCCGCCGTGAATTCTATAATCTTTACAACTGGCATGGTGATATCCGGATTGCGGATATCGGGAACATCAAAAAAGGAAAATCGCTGAATGATACTTACGCTGCACTGAAACTGGTGCTGAATGAAATTCACGCTATTGGAAAATCCGTGATTATCCTCGGCGGTTCTCATGATCTGACACTTGCGCAATATCATTCTTACAGTGAACATGAACACCCGATTGAAGCGGTTGTTATAGATTCGAAGATCGACCTCGATATGGATTCTCCAAGGAAGAGTGAAAACTTCCTGATGGAAATGCTGACCGGTGAACCGAATTTCCTGAGGCATTACAGTCATGTTGGCTTCCAGAGTTACTTCGTACATCCGCATATGCTGGAGACGATGGACAAGCTGCGATTCGATTGTATCAGGGTTGGTCATGCAAGGGAAAATATTGAGGAGATGGAACCGGTGATCCGGCATGCAGATCTGTTCAGTTTTGATATCAGTGCAATCGCAAATGCGTTTGCACCGGCAAACAGGGTTACCACCAATGGATTGAATGGAGAAGAAGCTTGTGTGCTTACAAGATTTGCAGGATTAAGTCCGATGGTTACCACGATGGGAATATATGGATACCAGCCTGATCAGGATGTGAATGGACTAACTGCAAAACAGGTCAGCCAGATGCTGTGGTATTTTATAGATGGAAGGTATAAGGGAATGAAAGAAGCGGGACTTGAAGAAAGGGAATACTTCAATGAATACCATATGGCATTTGCGGAGATTGAAACTGTTTTTCTGCATAGTAAAAAAACAGGAAGATGGTGGATGCAGTTACCGGATCAGAAATACATTGCTTGTTCCTATAATGATTACCTGAGAGCAAGCAGCAATGAGATTCCGGAGCGATGGCTGAGGGCGCAGGAGAGAAGTTTTTAAAAGGTTTCATAAGGCTCACCCATAAACGAAATTTAAGGATGAAAGGAATTGGCTTAATGATGATGCTTTTCGTCATGTTTGTTTCCTGTTCCCGTTATACAGCATCATTGAGGAAGATCAATGAAGATGATGTATTGAAAAATGCACATGTTGGTATTGCGGTAGCGGAAGTTAAAAACGATGGATTGAAGTGGAGGGTGAATCAGCATGCCGATAAATTTTTTATTCCTGCAAGCAATATCAAGATCGTTACGCTTTATGCATCCATGCAATTTCTTCCGGATAGTTTATTGGGATTAAGATTTTTTGAAACGGATACGGCATTATATATAAGAGGAACCGGCGATCCCAGTTTTTTGCAGGGGGAGTTTTCGAGGCATCCCGTGATGGAGTTTCTTAAAAAGTCGGAGAAGTCAATTTATATGGATTCCCGATCCTGGCGGTCTGATGCATATGGTACTGCGTGGAGCTGGAATGATTATGACCAGTATTACATGCCTGAACGATCAATTTTCCCGGTATATGGAAATGTGATCAGGTGGAAGCAGGAGCGTGGAGAAGGTAATGAAGACAGCACCGATTTTGACCGCTCTGTATTTATTTATTCTACGCCTGAGGTGAACTGGGATGTCCGGTTCAATCCTGCACCGGATGCCAAAGCTTTTTCTGTAGAAAGGGACCTGCATCAGAATACTTTTATTATTACCCAGGGAAAAGAAGCAAAGGCCGAAGAGGAAATTCCTTTTATTACAAATGGAGTTGAGTCGGCGCTTGAACTATTAAGGGATTCTGTCAGAATTATGCAGGGGTTTGCCCGGGCACCTTACCCTGGAGTTGTGAGGTCGCAGCTTAGGGATACCCTCCTTCGGAAAATGATGGAGCGCAGTGATAATTTTTATGCGGAGCAACTGGTGATGATGATCAGTGACCAATTATTGGGAGAAATGAATGATTCGAAACTGCGGGATTCTTTATTAAGGACCACCTTTAAATTTCTTCCGCATACACCCAGGTGGGCTGATGGCAGCGGGTTGAGCAGGTTCAACATATTTACACCATCCGATTTTGTAAGTATGCTCGATTCGCTGGAACATAAATTTGGAAGACAGCGACTGGAAGGAATTTTCAACCGCTATAAATTTACTAACGGGGAAGCTTATGCGAAGTCAGGTACGCTGACTGGCGTTGTTGCACTGAGCGGATATTATTATTCTAAAAAAGGAAGAAAATATCTCTTCTCCTTCCTGGTGAATAATCATCGTGGAAATGCCGGAGAGATCAGGAAAAAGATCTATGCATTTCTGGAAAGTCTGAAGTGATATTTCTATAAAAAATTATGATCCTGGATATTCATCAGGAAAAAGAAAATGCGGAAGTTCCCTAATGCCCGTCTATGATTTCCGGAATAACTGCTCTAAATAATCTTTTTTAAATTCTATATAGGTTGGATTACCATTCGCCGTAACATTTGGCTGCAGACAATTAAACAATTCCTGCACGAGTGCAGTCATTTCTTCTTCCTTTAACGGTACACCCGGTTTGATAGAATTTTGAAACGCCAGTGAACGTATCAGTTTTTCTTTCCTGCTGAAGCTGTACCCATTACTGAAATGTTTGAATTGCTCGATCACTGCTTCCAGCGCTGCTTTTTCATTGCCCTGTTCCACATCTGCCGGTGTTCCCTGGATCACAAAACTGTTTGTGCCAAAGGGTTCAATATGATAACCAAACTGGTGCATTTCCGGAATAAGTTCTTCCAGTATTACTGCATCGGCAGGGGATAATTGCAGGGTTGAAGGAAACAAACTTCTTTGGGTAGAAACAGCTTTTCCCCTGGATGCTTCAAGGTAACGCTCATACAAAACCCTTTCATGTGCCAATTGCTGGTGTACCAGGATGAAACCCCTGTTGGTTGGCGTTACGATGTAGGTGTTCATCAATTGAGTGATGGAATGCGTGCTGTTATCAACTTCCAGTACATTTTTGGAACTGAAGGAGGATTGAACAGGAGTACTATAAGCAGGCTGATAACCTCCCGATTTTGTGATGGTACTCAATAAACTTTCAAACTCTTCGTCGGGGGCACTGCCTTTTCCCGCATGCGGCGCAGAAGGTGTGGAGCTACCGGCAGCAACTGAACCTGAGGAACTTCCAGGATGGTTGCCTGAATATTTTGAACTGAATCCCTGCAGATTACTTCTGCCTTCCGGCTGAATAAAATGTGCCTGGTTTTTTTGGGTGAAGGATTGATACAATGAAGAAGAAGCCAGGTTGCTCAATGTTTCATCGGTCACTGGTTTTGATACGGCATCCAGCTGCTGGATTTCCGGATCCAGGTCAAAATCCAGCGTTGGGGTGATACTGAATTGTGCGAGTGCATGTTTAACCGCTGCCTGTACAAATGCATACACGATCTTTTCATCTTCAAACTTGATCTCCTGTTTGGTAGGGTGAACATTCACATCTACCTGAGTCGGATCAAGATCGATAAACAACACATACATCGGGAAGCTGTCGGTACTGATCAGTTCCTGGTAAGCAGTCATCACTGCATGGTTCAGGTAAGGACTTTTAATAAACCGGTTGTTTACAAATAAGTACTGGTCCCCGCGGGTTTTTTTAGCCGCATCCGGCTTTCCGACAAACCCCAGAATATTCAGGTAATCCGTTTTTTCCTGCACCTGTACCAGGCGGGTAGCATACTGGGTTCCCAGGATCTGCACGATCCGTTGTTTAAGGCTTCCCCTTTCGAGGTGAAAAACCTGTTGACCATTACTGGTTAATGAGAAAAAGATATCCGGAAAAGACATGGCCACGCGGATGAATTCATCGACGATATGGCGCATTTCTGCAGCGTTGCTTTTCAGAAAATTTCTTCTTGCCGGAACATTAAAGAAAAGGTTCTTCATGGAGATGCAGGTTCCGACGCTTGTGGCAACAGGTTCCTGCCGGCGGACCATACTGTTTTCTATCTCTATTAAAACCCCGGTTTCTTCTGTCGCTCTCCGGCTCTTGAGTTCCACCTGCGATACGGCTGCAATGGAAGCCAAAGCTTCCCCCCGGAATCCCATGGTTTTGATGTGAAACAGATCATCTATGTTGCGGATCTTGGAAGTGGCATGGCGTTCAAAACACATACGCGCATCCATATCACTCATCCCTTTTCCGTTATCGATCACCTGGATCAGTGCCTTTCCTGCATCATTCACGCTAAGTTTGATCTCGGTAGCACCCGCATCAACAGCATTTTCCAGGAGTTCCTTTACGGCACTTGCCGGGCGTTGAATTACCTCCCCTGCTGCTATCTGGTTCGCGATATTGTCCGGTAATAATTGAATGATGTCTGCCAATTCCTTCTTAATTTGAGCCTGCAAAATACTAATAAAATTAGCTAATTTACAGTTTATGCTCAGATCCCTCCTGTTATCCGGGATAATCTTCCTGACATTCCATGGTTTTTCTCAGACCTTCTCCCGTCCCTCCGCAGAAAGATGGGCCGACAGCGTCATGAAAACACTCAGCCAGGATGAGAAGATTGCCCAATTGATGATTATCCGTGTTTCTGGTTTTGATGCCGACAGAAAAGTAGTCTTCTATGATCAGGAAGTACTGGATGCGATCCGAAAATATAATATCGGTGCAGTCTGTCTTTTCCAGGGCGGTCCGCTCCGGCAGGCTTCCGTTTTGAATGCCTTTCAGTCTGCAGCCAAGACCCCGATCCTGGTAACTATCGACGGAGAAAACGGGGTTGGAATGCGTTTCGATTCTGTGATGGGGTTACCGCGACAAATGATGCTGGGTGCCGTCCAGGATCCGAACATCATCTATCAGTATGGACGGGTTGTAGGAGAACAATGTAAAAGGATCGGGATCCATCTGAATTATGCCCCGGTGGTTGATATCAATAACAATCCTTCAAACCCGGTGATCAATGATCGTTCTTTCGGGGAAGATAAATATCGTGTTGCACAGTATGGACTGCTCTATATGCAGGGAATGCAGGCGGTTGGTGTAATGGGGTCCGCAAAACATTTTCCGGGTCACGGGGATGTGGGTGTTGATTCGCATTATGACCTCCCGGTAATTACCAAATCCAAAAAGGCACTCGATTCCGTTGAACTGTATACATTCCGTAAGATGATCGAGGGTGGAATTGGTTCAATAATGGTCGCACACCTCAATATTCCATCGATCGACAATACTAGGAACAGGGCATCTTCAGTTTCGAAAAAAATAGTTACAGATCTTTTGCAGAAAGAACTGAAGTACAAAGGGCTGGTTCTTACGGATGGGATGGAAATGAAGGCTGTTACGAAGTATTATGAGAAGGGAGAGCTTTCAGCAGAATCTTTGGTGGCCGGTAACGATATGCTTTGTCTGCCGGAAGATATTCCCGGAAGTATTGAGGCTATAAAAGCATCGATCCGTAAAAAAAGACTGAGCTGGAACGATATAGATACAAAAGTGAAAAAAGTACTGGTTGCAAAGTACCAGTTGGGACTGCACCGGCAAAAGCCAGTTTCTCTCGACAACCTGACGGAAGACCTCAATAAAGACGTTCCGGACATGCGTCGCAAAGTTGCCGAACATGCACTGACGCTTTTGAAAAATGAGGACGGTTCCATCTTTCCGCTGAAGAAGGGTAGAAGGGTAGCCTATGTTGGTTTCGGATTGACCAAAGACAATGCATTCGCACAGCATGTTCGCGAAGATTATGATGCACAGGTTTATTATTTCGATTATAAACTGGACTCTTCAAAAGTTCAGCCGGTACTGGATCTGTTCAAGGCGCGCTATGACGTAGTGATCGTTGGAATGCACGCCTATAGCCGGTTCCCGGGAAATAATTTTGGTGTAAGTGAAGCGGCTCTTTCATTGATCCGCGGACTGCAGCAGCAGCACCGCACTATCAATATGGTTTTTGGGAATCCTTATATGGTTCGTAATTTCTGTGATAGCCGTGTACTCGTTGCTTGCTATGAAGATGATGAATATACCCAGCAGGCTGCCGCTGATCTGCTCAATGGAAGGTTCCAGGCCAAGGGAAAATTACCGGTGACAGCATGTGCGGAGTTTACATTGGGTGATGGAATTGTCAGCCCACGTATCATGCCCGAAGTGAAAGCATCGGAACTTGGTTTCAATGAACAGAAACTGATGCAGATCGATTCGATTGTAGAAGATGCCATTGCAAAAAAAGCAATTCCGGGTGGAGTGGTGCTGGTTGCAAAAGACGGGAAGATCGCTTATGAGAAATCATTTGGTTTCCAGACTTATGAGAATCTGGAACCGGTTTATCCCGAAACAATTTATGACCTCGCATCAGTAACAAAAGTGATGGCTACTACAGTATCCTTAATGAAACTGTATGATGAGAAACGACTGGATATGAATCGTCCGTTGGGATATTATCTGGAATGGGTTCGTGGAAGTAATAAGGAAAACATAATTCTGAAAGATCTGCTGCTTCACCAGGGTGGCTTACAGGGTTGGATTCCGTTTTATAAGGAAACGGTGGATCCGAGAAAGAACAACAGGCCATTTCCCGGGATTTACTCAGCACGTCGCGATTCAACCTATTCACTTCGGGTAGCAGATAATATGTTCATGCGGAACGACTGGATGGATACCATTCGCGCCAGGATACTTTCAAGTCCTGTTGGTCCGAGAGGCAAATACATTTACAGCGATCTTGATTTTATATTTCTTGGCCAGGTCGTGGAGGCAATTACAGGGCAGCCATTGGAGGAATATGTACAGAAGACTTTCTATGATCCGTTGGAAATGTCTCATACCGGATTTTCTCCGAGAAAAAGATTCCCGCTATCAAATATTGCCCCTACTGAAAGAGAAGAGGGTTTCAGAATGCAGTTGATCCAGGGAGACGTTCATGATCCGGGAGCTGCGATGATGGGTGGTGTGGCAGGTCACGCAGGTTTATTCGGATCTGCTGCTGATATGGCCATCATGCTGCAGATGATGTTGAATAAGGGAACATTTGGCGGTCATACTTTTTTCGGTCCTGCAACTATGGATGTTTTCAACAAATATTATAATGATAGCCGGCGCGGACTTGGGTTCGACAAGCCCGACCAGGAAAATGCAAAAAAGGATGAACCCTATCCAACCTTATCTGCACCTCCGGAAACTTTCGGTCATACAGGGTTTACCGGAACCTGCATCTGGGCGGATCCTACCAAAAACCTGATTTATATTTTCCTTTCGAACAGGGTACATAATAACGGGGATGCAAATCGCTTCCTGAAAATGAGTATTCGTCCGAAAGTGCATGAAGTGATATATGAGGCTTTGAAAAAATAGGGAATGAACATGGGTAGACAGAAAATTTGAAGGGAGAGGAATTAAGGAATTATTACCGGGAAATAGAAGAAAGCGATAAACTTTTATTAGTTCTCTATCTTTTCCGTGTTGCGTTAGGTTCCCTGTGTTTTTAAAGTAAATTTGCACCCGAAACACTAAACAATGAACAGAACAGAAGAGATCCGCCAGGATGTGGTGATAAAGTTCGCCGGTGATTCTGGTGATGGTATGCAATTGACAGGCAGCCAGTTCACGAACAATACGGCAATGTTGGGTATTGACCTGGCGACCTTCCCGGATTTCCCTGCGGAGATCCGTGCCCCGATAGGAACCATTCCGGGTGTGAGTGGCTTCCAGCTTCGTTTTTCGAGTGATCGCATATTTACACCTGGTGATGAGTGTGATGTGCTTGTTGCAATGAACGCTGCATCCCTGAAAGCGAATTTAAAAGGACTGAAAAAAGGTGGAAAGATCCTTGTTAATACAGATGGATTCGATTCAAAAAATCTTCGTCTTGCGAATTATCCGGACGGTGTAAATCCTTTGGAAGATGGAAGTCTTACCAACTACGAAGTCATCAAAATGGATATCACGAAAATGACCCGCGAGGCATTGAAGGATATCACGATGGGTACAAAGGAAAAGGACCGTGCAAAGAACATGTTTGTGTTGGGGTTCCTATACTGGATGTATAACCGCGATATGGCGATGACCATCAAATTCATCACGGATAAATTCTCCAAAAAACCGGAGATCATGGAAAGTAATATCCGGGCGCTCCAGGCAGGATATAATTACGGTGATACTACAGAAACTTTCACTACCCGTTTCAAAGTGGAGAAAGCGAAAATGATCCCGGGTGTTTATCGCTCGATCATGGGAAACCAGGCGCTTGCGATGGGACTGGTTGCGGCTTCTCAAAAAAGCGGGCTGAACATTTTCCTGGGAACCTATCCTATCACTCCGGCTTCCGATATTTTACATGAGTTAAGCAAGCATAAATCATTTGGTGTACGCACTTTCCAGGCGGAAGATGAGATCGCCGGTATTACCGCAGCAATTGGTGCGAGTTATGGCGGATCATTGGGAGTAACTACCACTTCCGGTCCGGGTATGGCGTTAAAGACTGAAGCAATGGGACTGGCAGTTATGCTGGAAATTCCGCTGATCATCGTGAATGTGCAGCGTGGCGGGCCATCAACCGGATTGCCTACCAAAACTGAGCAGAGTGATTTGATGCAGGCATATTACGGAAGAAATGGTGAATGCCCGATGCCGATCATTGCAGCATCCACTCCGAGTGATTGTTTCGAAACAATTTATGAGGCAGTCAGGATCTCTGTTGAGCACATGACACCGATCATCATGCTGAGTGATGGATACATTGCCAATGGTGCGGAGCCATGGAAGTTTCCAAAGGCGGATGACCTGAAACCAATCAGTGTAAAATTCAAAACTGACCTGGATCCTGAAGAAGAAAAGTTTCAGCCATACAAAAGAGATGAGAAACTGGTTCGTCCATGGGCTATCCCGGGAACTGCAGGATTGGAGCACAGGATTGGCGGACTGGAAAAACAGAACGTTACCGGTAACGTAAGTTATGATGCAGATAACCACCAGGTAATGGTGAAGATCAGGCAGGAGAAGGTTGATAAGATCGCAGATTATATTCCGCCTCAGCAAATTGATACGGGGGATGAAAAAGGAAAAGTGTTGGTGCTCGGATGGGGTAGTACTTATGGAGCGATCAAAAGTGCAGTAATTGAATTGAGGTCGCAGGGTTATGAAGTGAGTCACGCACACCTTCGGTACCTGCGTCCATTTCCGAAAAATCTTGGAGAGATCCTTAAGAACTTCGAACATGTATTAGTTCCGGAGATCAATAATGGTCAATTGGTAAAGATCATTCGTGATCAATACCTGGTGGATGCAAAAGGATATAATAAGATCATGGGAGTTCCGATTACTAAGACGGAACTGGTTGCGAGAGTGATGGAATATTATGGATCGGGGAATTAAGCTTACTTGTCAAATGGAATAATGGATATGTCTCCATTCTTTTCCACGACTGCATATTTGATCTGATCCATCCGTTCAAGCCCGTGTTTGGCACGTGCAGCTTCCATGATGTCATCTTTTTTGACCCTGGATTTTGCCATTCTGTTTTCCAGAGGTTTGCCATGATCAACAATTATCATTGGCATACTTTCGGCTATTTTATCAAACAGTGAAAAACTGTTTTTGATTTTAGACAATAATAGGTCTAAGCCGATTAAAGTGGTGATCAGTATAAAGGATCCGATAATTGAATTGTCTTCTCCGATCAGTCCCTGCTGAGTGACTTCACTGATGATCAGGAGCAATACAAGATCGAATGTGGTGCTTTGTGATAAACTTCTCTTGCCGATGAACCGGAAGATGACCACCAGGAACACATAGATTAATACTCCTCTGATTACCGGATTCATCATCTGCGGAAGTTTTGGAGTTGACGAGTATTCTTATCTGTTAGTTTCATGGATAAAAATATTGGGTCAGTGGAATTTGTGTTTGTCCTGCAGTGATTGTGAAATGTATCTTTCCAAATAACTTAGGTTCTATTTCTACATAGGCTCTTAATTCACCGGTTCCTTTAAAAGTAAAATTGTAGGACTGCTCCTTAATTTGCTGAGTAGTGGGTTCCGGATTAACAGACCGTAGCTGAACATATTTAAAGTACTCCTGGGGAATTGAAATAGTAATACTGTCTTTGATATTGGGAATAAATAATTCAAGATTCATGGGCATCTGGTTACGGCCGAATTTTTCATACCGGACTTCTTTACCCTCCACCGTAATATGTTTTTCACTTAGAATTCCTTTTCCGAATAACCCTAAAAGTGCAAGCAGGATAAATGCATAAAGGATGAACCATCCAATCCTTTGAATAGGATAAGATTTGGAAGCAAGAGGAATATCTTCATCCAGCTCAATTTCATGGCGAACCTGTTCAAGTTCATCCTTCTTCTTCATATGATTTTTTATACAATTTCAGGACCATGAAAATTATCCTCCGTATTGCTTCATACACTGTTCGCAGTAGTATGCTTTTCTTCTTTTCTTGCCGAGGTCTTTGATCTGGTAGGGGATCTTGTCGCGCGGGCAGATCTTCTTTTTATGCGCTTCAAGGTGTTTGGTGAGGACGTTTTTTTTCTTCCAGTCAAGGAATAAAAAACTAAAAACTCTTGTATCCTCAATGATCTTTTTAAGTTTTGCGGCAGGGATCTTTCCGACAATGCTTAGCGGATGAACTTTCTGTCGAAACAATACTTCATTTTTGATGATGTTTCCAACACCTGCGAAAAAATCCTGTTCGAGTAATGCATCGCAGATGAGCATATCAGGATGTGCTTTCAGTTTTTTAAGGACTGCTTTTTCATTCCATTTATCACTCATTACATCAGCTTCCCAATCATAGATTTCATCAAGATCCTCATCAATCCTTGTAATGGAGGAAGCATAAAAATTCAATTCACCTTTTTTGAATCCGAGATGGAGTTTGGGGGCAGCTTTTCTTTGACCATTGATCGTATATTTTCCGAAAAGGAGGAAATGAATTTTGACGGTATACTTCGGTAAGCAGATCAGAAAGTGTTTGCCCCAGGTTTTGAAGTCAACGATCTTTTTATTGAGCAAATCCTGCTGGTCGATTTTGCTGTTGCCATTTACTTCGAGGATCTTCAGACCCTTGAATTGCTGAACTTCCTCTTTTAGGATGATGAGTGTTGGTCCTTCAGGCATTTTTTTTAATAACAAACATTCAATTTGAGTGCCTGCATTATTTGAGGGTCAAGCCTGCTGAAATAAAAAGCCGGTTATCAATATCTTTTTTGCTGTGACCTGTATTTTTTCAATAAAAAAACCCGCAATATAAAATTGCGGGTGATAAGGTTGTAACGGATAATGATAACGGATTAATTAAGGGCTCCTGTTGAAGGACAGCTCCAGGTAATATTATGTTGCTCGTAAGATTCGCCACCTGCTGATCCGGCTACTTCATATTTCACAAGGTTTCCTTTCCCGTCGAGCTGATGATTCTTAATGTAAACGTTCTGTGCTTCATAATCCCCCCAGTTAACGATTGTGCGTGTAAGCAAATTGGTTGGGGTGGTTGAAGGAAGCCAGTTCATATATTTAGCGATGATAAAACTGTTGCGGGAAAATCCTACAGGCTCATGAAAATAGACCTGGTTGGAAGCTTTCATGGAAGGATGGTATTGATACTCTACATAACCCATCGGTTCACCATTGAAAGGCTGTTCCTGGATTCTTTTAAGGTTTCCGTTTCTGTCGTAAGAAAAATCACTCACAAGGTTAGATCCGTTAAAGGCGATCTTCATCTTTGATAATTTTCCTCCCTTATATTCAAAAGTTACCGGTAAATAATTTTCGTTTGGTGCATTACCGGGAGTAAGCGAAAGCAGTACCCCTTTTTTATCGAAATGCGCTTTCAAAACAGTGTCGGTAATACTTCCCTGTGAAAGGAAATAAGCATACTGTCCGCTGTATTTAACATCAAAATTGAAAACTTCTGCAACATTGATAGTATAAGCTCCGGCCCTGATGCTACTCACTTTCCCGGTGAGCGGGTCAATTGTTTTCTGGAAAGGAGCCATCTCGGTATCGGTTCCGATCACATAATTTAAAGACTGACAATTTGAAGTGGATTTTCTTTTTGCACTCAATTCATTTTCCTGCTGCTCATCGATCATATTTACTTTGGTGCATGAGGAGAAAACACAAAGAACAACGGCGGCAGCAACACTCAGTAAGCTAATCTGTTTCATGACTGTGGTTTAAGAGTTACACGATAAAACAACCATTGCAAAGCCTGTACCTGTGGAATTGTTGGGGAATTCAATTGGGGTAAGAACCAGTGAGAGAATTAATTCTTTTCTATTAAGTTACAAAAACAAACGGGCTGATACAACTAACCTGTATCAACCCGCTACGTGATTTTATGCACTTTTTCCGTTATGTATTCCGAAGATTATTTACAGCTGTTTAAATCAGAAATTCAATCCGAAACTTTCCTCGGCAATTACATCTTTCCATTGTTCCACCACCTTTTTGTAAGCCTTTCCAACTGGCATTATTTCCCTGTTCAGATCAAATAATCCCAGTTCGTTGATTCTGCCGTTATCTTCTCTGAGTGCGGAATCCCAGTCGACCTGGTGCAACAGACTGTACCATGTAAATCCCAATACGGGCACACCATCTCTTCTCAGTCGCTGCACATTTGCCCACTCTTTCCAAAACCATTGCACGCAGTTCGGCATTACGATATTTGTTTCGGTATGCATGATCGGCAGCTTGTACCTTTTATAATACTGCTGCGTGATCACATAGTATCCAAAGATCTCTCCACTTGCAGAGGTTCTTCCATCCGGATGAACGAGGTGTTCATTAGTGAAATAGTAATCATTTCCCATAATACATCTTGCTTTCACCTGGTTGTTCGTAAACCACCGGTATTCTTCCCTGGTCATTCCATTATCCAGGAGGTACTCATACATATTAGCAGAGATCGGATATCCGTAAGTAAGGTCGAGTGATAAAAATCTTTTTTCATTGAGAAACTCCGCATACCTGTTCACTTCCGGTCGCATCGGGTGAAAATACTCCGATGATTCACTCTGAATAAAAATCGCATTCGGTTGCACTTTGAGGATCTCGTGCATGGCGAGAACGTTTGCATGACAAAGATGTTTCAATGCCTTTACAAATGACTGGTCGCTGCTGAGCCGCTCATTCCACCACCCGTATTGCGCTGAGAAAGTTGCTGCGATGAAAATTTCATTAACAGGTGTATAATATTGTATGTAGGGAAATCTCCTGGCAAATGCACCTGCATATTCCGCGAAGTATTTCGGGAATTCAGGATTCTGAAAATTTTCCAGCCAGTCAGGAACACCAAAATGACAAAGGTCAACGATCGGAGTAATATTGAGCTCCTTCATCCTGCCAAAAGTCTTGTCTGAAAAGTCCCAGTCGTAAACTCCCGGTGCAAGATGCGTTTTATAATATGGTGGACCATATCTTAAATAAGGAATGTTCACGGCGGTAACCAACTCCAGGTCGGTTTGCCAGTGTTCATAATGTCCTGTCTTTTCCATTTCATCCACCCGTTTGGTGGTGCCATCTGGAAGTAAAATTGTTGGATACGAATTCTCTATGCCGGTGGCAAACATAAACGGGTGTGAAAACATAATTGCTGCTTTTGTTCTTAATGCTGTTTCTAGGTTGCTCTGTCTCTTGTAGTTCTGATCAGGCTGATGCCGGCAAAGAAAAATATTGCTCCCAATACACCGTAAATGATGATCTCCTTAAAGTTGCGGGTTCCGGAACCATTCATAAAGTTGAAACCTGCAAGGATCAACCCGGCGATTCCAAGTATTGATAGAATGATACCCATGACTCTTTTTTCCATATTGGTTTTACGACAATGATGTGCAATTCGTATTCCAAGGACAGTTATTGTATTTTTGCCGGATGCAGCAACTAACAGATGCTATTCAACTTCTTTTCAATCAGCATTTTAACCAGGAGATCCGTGCAATCGAAAAATTGCCTCAAAGCGGAAGCGACCGGCTGTATATGCGTATCAGAACCGACTATAAAAGTTTTATAGTTACCTATGGCAGAAATATCAGAGAGAATGAAACCTTTCTTTATTTCAGCAATCAGTTTAGGGAAGCTGGTTGTCCCGTACCTGAGATCTATGCAGTGAATGAAGACAGAACTATTTATATCCAGCAGGATTTTGGTGATGTATCACTGCTCAGTATCCTGGAGACTGAAGGATATAACGATCATGCTTATGCGCTTTTTAAAAAAAGTCTTGAACGTCTTGCCGAACTTCAGATCTATGGTGATAAAAACATGGATTACTCTAAATGTATAACCAGTCATGAGTTCGGGCAGCAGGCCATCTTAAGTGATTTATTATATTTCAAGTATTACTTTCTCGATACGTTACAGATTCCTTATGATAAGGAAAAACTGATGGATGATTTTGATGCACTGGCAAATTATCTTACTCGTGTTGATCACAAATATTTCATGTATCGCGATTTCCAGAGCAGGAATATTATGATCGTTGATGACGAACCCAACTTCATAGATTACCAGGGTGGAATGAAAGGTGCACTTCAGTATGATGTTGCATCTTTACTATGGCAGGCAAAAGCAAATCTTCCTGAGGATTGGAAGGCAAGGCTTTTAGAACATTATATCGATCATGTTCAGTTGGTGTTAAATCAAAATATCGACAGAACAAGATTTATCAGTCAGTACAACGGGTATGTTCTGATAAGGCTTTTGCAGGTGATGGGTGCCTATGGATTCAGGGGATTGTTTGAGAGAAAGGCGCATTTCCTGACTTCAATTCCACCGGGATTAAAAAATCTCAAATGGTTTTTATTGAACAGTCACCCAGGAATTTACCTTCCTGAATTTGAAAGATTGTTATCGATCATTACAGAGGATGAAATCATTCATCGTTTTGAAAACGTCAAAGCAGATGATAGCACACCATTGGTAGTACATATTCACAGTTTCTCCTATAAAAAAGGACTACCTGTTGATGATTCAGGGAATGGCGGAGGATTTATTTTTGATTGCAGGGGATTGTTGAATCCGGGAAGATTTACGGAATACAAAACAGTAACGGGTCGCGACAGGTCTGTGATTGATTTCCTTGAACAGAAAACAAGAATGCAGGATTTTCTGAATGGCGTATACAGTGTTATAGATATTTCTGTAGAAGATTATATCAAAAGGGGATTTAAAAGTCTGCAGGTAAATTTTGGATGTACCGGCGGACAGCATAGAAGTGTATATGCAGCTGAGTCACTTGCGCGACATCTCAAAAATAAATTCAATGTCAATATTGAATTGAAACATATTGAACAGGAAGCAAAGAACTGGATCAACGGGGAATGACAAATTATTGGAGTTGATAAATTTGGGTGGAAAGTTTTGGATGAATGACGAGGGTGTCAAAATAATGCGGATAGGTTTCTCTGATCAAATCAAAAAAGCATCATGTACTATTTAGTCTACGGGTTTATTTATCTGCTATCCTTACTGCCCATGAGGTTGTTATATGTTCTTGCAGATTTTATTTATGGATTACTGTATTATATTTTTGGTTACAGAAAAAAAGTAGTGATGCAGAATCTTGCCATTGCTTTTCCCAATAAAACAGAACTGGAGCGTACAATAATTGCGAAAAAGTTTTATCACAACTTTGTTGATACTTTCATTGAAACCATCAAACTGTTTTCAGCATCAAAGAAATTTCTTCTCGAACGTTTTACAGGTGATGTAACTGAGCTGAATAAACTGCATGCCGAAGGGGTCAGGTGCCAGGTTCATCTCGGACATAACTTCAACTGGGAGTTGGGAAATCTCACCATGCAGATCATGACCAATTATCAACTGATCGGTGTGTACATGCCTTTGCAGAATAAAGTATTTGAAAGGATCATGATTAAGTTGCGCGGAAAATATGGAACCGGTTTATTGCCTGCTACAAACATGAAGGAAGCGATGTTGCCCTGGAGGGATAAACAATATATGCTTGGCCTTGTTGCAGACCAGGTGCCAGGCAATTTAAAACGTGCGTACTGGCTTTATTTCTTTGGTAAACCAACGCCGTTTGTTCAGGGTCCGGAGAAAGGTGCGAGGGCCGGAAATATCCCGGTGGTTTTCGCAAATATTCACAAACTGAAAAGAGGTTATTATGAAGTTGATTTTACCCTCGCTTCCAAAAATCCTGCATCGCTTGAACCTGGTGAACTGACAAGAATGTACCGTGATTACCTCGAAGAAGCCATTCATAAATATCCAGACATGTGGTTATGGAGTCATAGGAGATGGAAAAGAGAATGGAACCCAGAATACACTGATAAATGGATTGATACGGTTCCACCACCGACAGCTAAATAAAAAATAAAACCTCTGCAATTTCCGCAGAGGTTTTTTTATTAAGATCGTTATTTCGCGCATTGAAAACAGAGGTGCAGAGGCAGTCTGATCAATTGAAACTATTAACTATAAAATTTCATATCGATTCTGCAATTGCACATAACGGTAACGTTAATTCAGTACCGTATCATCTTTCTCAATACTGATTCTTTTTTCTTCACTGATGCTGTTGAATCCTCCAACGATATTCCTGATATTATGAAAACCCTGGCGTTTCAAAAGTGAACATGCAATTACACTCCTGTAACCGCTTGCACAATGAACGTACAGGTTTTGTGTTTCTTCAATATTGGCCATACTTCCGGGATCGGTCATATCTTCAAGCGGTAAATTCACAGCATCCTTTACATGTGCATTTCCAAATTCAGTTTCCCTTCTTACATCCAAAACGATCAGGTTATCATCAAAAGGAATATCCATGGCGAGTTCATCTGCTTCAACATTGATCAGGAGATCAATCTGCTCGCCAGCATGCTGCCACGCATCAAATCCTCCGTCAAGGTATCCTGCAAATTCAGTAAAGCCAACCCTTGCCAATCTGGTTGCAGATTCTTTTTCCTGGCCTTCTTCAGTAACCAGAATTATTGGCTGATCGAAAGGCAATAAGCTTCCTGCCCATTCTGCAAATCTTCCATTCAGTCCAATACTGATAGCGCCGGGAATGAACCCATTTGCAAATTCATCGGAATTTCTTGTGTCAAGAATGATCTTATCACCTTGTTTAAGCGCTTGTTTTATATCAAGCACATCAAGTTTTACCAGTGCTTTTTCCATGATGCCTGATAAACTTTCATAGCCTTCTTTATTGATCCTTGCATTTACTTCAAAATATTTTGGTGGCGGTTTCAGTCCTTCCGTTACTGCATTTACAAAATCCTCTTTGGAGGCAGCCTGTAAAGCGTAGTTGTCATTTTTCTGATCACCGATGGTGGTAGAGGTGCCGGGACCAAGGTTTTTACCGCAGCTGCTTCCGGGGCCGTGAGCGGGGTATACGATCACATGATCGGGCAGAGTCATGATTTTTTCATGAAGTGAATCGTATAGCATACCTGCGAGTTCTTCCATGGTGGATTCGTGCGTGCCAAGATCGGGACGACCAACTTCATTCACAAATAATGTATCACCTGTAAAAATCGCATGAGGGTTGCCGTTAGTTTCTTTCAGCAGGTAGCAGGTTGATTCGAGTGTATGTCCCGGTGTATGCAAGGCTGTAATGCTGATCTCTCCCAGTTCAAAGACTTCCCCATCCTTTGCTTTATGGATCCTGAATCTTGTTTCCGTATTGGGACCGAACACAATTGTGGCACCTGTAGCTTTTTGCAGGTCGAGATGACCGCTTACGAAATCCGCATGAAAATGAGTTTCGAAGATATATTTGATGGAAGCGTTACGCTCTTTTGCGAGATTGATATAAGTTTCGATATCCCTTAAAGGGTCGATCACTGCAGCCTCTCCATTACTTTCGATATAGTATGCTGCTTCACTGAGACAGGAGGTATATAGTTGTTGAATGAACATTCTTTCAGATTTTGGCGAAGGTATTAAGAAAAAAAATCCCGGCATAACAGCCGGGATTTCCAGGAACTTTTGAACTCATTAAACTGTCAGGCTCTCAACAGAATCCATGATCTGCTGGATCTTTTCGTAATTGAGTGTATAATAAATAAACTTACCATCCCTTTCAGTTTTCACGATACCTGCTCTTCTGAGAATTGCAAGGTGTTGTGAAGCAACTGATTGCTCAAGTCTGAGTTTGATATAGATCTCTGTTACTGTGATCTTCTGCTGGTCGTTGATAAGCTTGATGATTTGCTGTCGCAATTTGTGATTGATCGCACGCAGGATCATCGCTGCTTTTTTTACACTCAGAAAGTCGATTCTTACCGCAACAGCTTCATCGCCTGCGGCAGTTATAGTCATTGAATAGTTATTGGAAACATTCGTACTCATCTCTTCTATTTCTCTTTTATAAGTTGCGCAAAATTAACGCGTTTTGCTTAGCAAGCTTGTGAAAATGAAATTAAATTAGTTATTAATTCTTTGAAGTGTCATGAAACTCCTTAAGGTATTCAGGTTCGCTATAAGCGAGGTCCGCAAACTTTTCCTGTTGATACTTCTGTTCACTGGTATAGACCATATCTTCTGCGCTGAAGTTGCTTTCAGCAAATAATGCATTTGGATGGGAACAAATCTTTGAAAATTTATCAGCACCTGATCCAAAAAACACAATTCTATTGTTGTTTAAATGATCATGATAACTTTCATTATCAAGAATTAATGCTGTTGGATGGAGTTGTGAATTCAATTGTTCATCATAAACAGCAGTAAAAACTTCCATTCTTCTTGCATCAAGCATCGGGCAAAAAAGAGTATGACTGTATTTTTGCAAAACCGAATTAGTCATGACTTCCAGCGTATTGTGAATGATCAGCGGAATGTTTGCTGCAAAACAGATTCCTTTTGCTGTTGACATGGAAACACGTAATCCTGTATAAGATCCTGGTCCACCGGTCACAGCGATCGCATTCAACGCATTTACAGGAACATTGTTATTCAATAATAATTCTCTTATTGCAATATGTAACCAGGAAGCATGATCTTTCTGATCAGCATTTGATGATGTTCCGATCGTTTCACCGTCTTTTCCAAGTGCAAGACTTGCAAACGATGTTGAGGTATCAATATTCAGGATCAATGCCATGTAATTCAGATTTTAATTCTGAGCTTGGAGTATAACGGTCATCCATAACCGAAATTTCCATTAACAGATCATACACATTTTTTATTCCTATGATTTTACACCATTCAAATGGACCATTCGGGTAATTTGTTCCAAGTTTCATGGCTGCATCAATTTCATCTTTTGTGGAAGTTCCTGCTTCGAGGGTAAAATAAGCCTCGTTGATAATTTCAGCCAGCACTCGCGCGGAGATAAATCCGGGAATATCGGGAGTGACTTCAAACTTCCATTTCAATTCGTCAAGAATCCGGGCTGCCTCTTTTAAGACAACTTCATTTCCGGCAGCAATTTCCACTAATGATCTTTCAATCATTCCCGGCCAGTTATTGATCCGGATGGCATTTTCCGGGAGGTATTCAGTGGTTACCTCTACCGCACCAATGAACAGGGGAGCCAGTCCTTTTAAATTTGAACTCCTTTCGCTGTCCTTCCGGAACTGCAGGTCGAACCAGGCATCTGCCTCCATCATTTTGAGGGAACTCAGGGAGTCCACCCAAATAATTTCAACCTCAGGCGGTACGCCTTTCCGCAGAATTTCAGCTTTGGCAGAACTATTTGCGAGGATCGCCACGACCATTTTATAAATTTTTGCAAAGAACGTTGATTTTGAAGATGCGGGGGCGATTTTATGATGACCGAAAATTTCTACTTTTAGCACATGGAAAAAATAATCGTCAATACTCCGTCGACTCCCGCTCCGATCGGACCTTATAGCCAGGCAGTTCAGTTCGGTAATTTCCTGTTTATATCGGGACAGGTAGCAATCAATCCGGAAACAGGAAATGTAGAAGCCACCGACGTTATAGGAGAAACCCACCAGGTGATGCACAACCTGAGAGCCGTTTTACATGCGGCACAAATGGATTTCAATAATGTGGTGAAAACAACCATTTTTCTGAGCGATATGTCACTTTTCGCTACAGTTAACGAAGTCTACGGAAAATATTTTAACGGTGATTTCCCTGCAAGAGAAACAGTTGCAGTTAAAGGGTTGCCCAAAGGTGTTAATGTGGAAATCAGTGTGATTGCTGCGAGATAAAGCTTTGATAAACCAGGGGCGTTCAGCCCGAACTCTTCCGGCATTTTCAAAATTGCCGGATACATAAAAAAACCAGGCTCCCCTTTATACCGGGTAGCCTGGTTATATCTTTAATTAGTCGGACCATTTTAAGGTCAAATGCAGGGGAAACAACTTATTTCAACACGCCCAATTCTTTCCCGATCTTGATAAATCCTGCGATTGCCCGATCCAGGTGTTCCATTTCATGGGCTGCACTGATCTGAACACGGATCCTTGCCTGTCCTTTTGCTACAACAGGGTAGAAGAACCCGATCACATAAATGCCTTCATCCAGCAATTTGGAGGCAAATTGTTGTGCAACAACCGCGTCATATAACATGATCGGTACAATCGGATGTTCGCCAGGTTTGATATCAAATCCCGCTTCGGTCATTTTTTCGCGGAAGTATTTTGTGTTTGCTTCCAGTTTATCACGCAGTTCAGTTGTTTCACTAAGCAGGTCGAGTACGGCGATGCTTGCTCCCACGATGGACGGCGCCAAAGTGTTGGAGAACAGGTAAGGTCTTGAACGCTGCCTGAGGATTTCGATCACTTCTTTTCTTCCCGAAGTAAAACCTCCGGATGCTCCACCCAGTGCTTTTCCCAACGTGCCGGTGATGATATCGATCTTACCTACCACTCCGCGGTATTCGTGTGTACCACGACCGGTTTTGCCCAAAAATCCGCTAGAGTGACATTCATCGATCATGATGGCGGCGTCATATTTCTCCGCAAGTTTTACGATCTCGTCCAGTTTCGCAATGGTTCCGTCCATCGAAAACGATCCGTCGGTAACAATGATCCTGCTTCTCGCAGATTCAGCTTCTTTCAGCTTTGCTTCCAGGTCGGCCATGTCGTTGTGCTTGTAGCGGAAACGCTGTGCCTTGCAAAGTCTCACCCCGTCAATAATCGAGGCATGGTTCAGCTCATCTGAGATGATTGCATCCTGGTCGTTGAACAGCGGTTCAAAAACGCCCCCGTTCGCATCAAATGCTGCGGCATATAATATAGTGTCTTCTGTTCCGAGGAATTCAGAGATCTTTTTTTCGAGTTCCTTATGAATATCCTGGGTTCCGCAGATAAACCGTACACTGCTCATCCCGTACCCGCGATGATCGATGTATTTTTTCGCAGCTTCCAGCACTTTAGGATGTGAGGATAGTCCCAGGTAGTTGTTTGCGCAGAAATTCAACACTTTTTGTCCGTTTACCGTAATCTCGGGACCCTGGGGAGATTCGATGATTCTTTCTGTTTTGAATAATCCAGCCGCTTTGATTTCTTCCAGCTCTGAAGCAATCCGATGAACCAATTTATCGTTCATACAAGTAGGTTTTGGGAACAAATGTATTGGAAATGATATTTAAAGTGAGGAATGGAACGAAAATCAGGAAAGCTTCCGGAAGAGCTTTCCCTGAGCAATCGGTTGTTCAAAAAGTTTCCCGGAGTGTTTTCCGATAGAGGAAAGTTTAGGTGAAGCCAGCCTTTTGAAAAAAAAGTTTCCGCTAAGTGTAACCTTTCCTTTACGTATGGCGTCAAACCCTGAAATTTAACATTATGAGCCGGAAGATCATGCAACTAAGCTTTGGAACACTGGTAGTGGTGGCGCTTGTGGTAGTTGCATACCTTGGTGCGTCACGGGTTAGACAAGTCATTGGAAAGCAAAATGTTGAGATGAAAGAAAGCGCAACGGGCATGCACACGGAATTCCTTTTGTGGGAGCTGACGGGCAGCACGATTCTTAATTCGAATATCGCGAAGTAATTATTAAGAATATTCCATGAAAGGGAACCTTTACCGGGTTCCCTTTTTTATTTTTGAAAAAGTTTCCCGGGGTTGTAACATTTGATTCGTTGCAACGTACCATTAATCAATAAACCAAAAGTCCTAATTATTTAGGCCCTGCTTATGACCGAAATAGAATATAACCAGACCGTCAGGGATCATGCGGATCATGTGTACCGCTTTATCCTGAAAAATCTGCGGCACGAGGAAGATGCCAGGGATGTGGTGCAGTCAGCTTTTGAGAAAATGTGGGTGAACAGGGATACAGTGGATGGATTAAAAGCAAAATCATTCCTTTTTACCGTGGCTTATAACCAGATGATCGACCATATCAGGAAGGTGAAAAGGGTGACGCTGAAAGAAGAATTCAATGAAGAGATCAGGGTGGTTGATAAACCCGCTCACAATACAAAGAAGATCCTGGATGAGGCGTTGGCAAGACTAAGTGAAACGCAAAGAACACTGGTACTGCTGAAAGATTACGAAGGATATTCCTATGAAGAGATCGGGCAGATCACGGGATTGAATGAAAGCCAGGTAAAAGTTTACCTGCACCGTGCGAGGATCCAGTTGAAAAATTACCTGGTTAAACCAGAAAATGTTATCTGATAACATTAAAAAAGTAGCAACATGAACATCAACAGAAATAATTACGAGCAGTTCTTCATACTATATGTAGACAATGAACTGAATGCTGAAGAAAGGCAGGCAGTGGAAGAATTCGTTGCATCGAATCCTGATCTGCAAACAGAGCTGGATATGTTCATGGAAGTGGTATTGCAGCCGGAACCGGAGATCGTGTTTACTGCGAAGCATACTCTTCTGAAAAACAGCAATCCTGTTAATGAAGAAAATTTTGAAGAATATTTTGTTTTATATGGCGACGATGAACTGAGTAAGGAAGACAAGGAATTTGTAGAGCAGTTTGTTTATCGCAATCCGCAACATCAGGCAGCATTTGAGTTGATTCAAATGGCGCGAGTAACTCCTGATAACGATATCGTGTATGCGCATAAAGAAGAGTTGTATCGTTATGAGAAAAAAGGCGGAGCTGTTATCAGGATGCAGTGGATGAGAGCAGCGGCTGCGGCAGTGATCTTCCTGTTCATGGGTGGTCTTGGCTGGATGTTCATTGATGGAAAGCAGGATCCTCATCTTCCAAATGCAGATCATTCGATCTATTCGCAGGTGACTCCTTCAAATCCTCAAAGCAATAATTCTTCGAACACACAAACAGATAACCAGAGTAACAATAATTCGTTTGAGAATAATGATTCAAAGATTTCAGAACAGAATAATTCAGATCAGAATAACAGCGTGGAGAGAAGTGAAGTTGTAAATAATTCCTCTTCAAAAGTAGTGCTGGCAGGTGTTTCAGAAAATAATTCAAAAAAAGTTCAGACCACCAGTAACAAAAAAGAACCTTCATACGTAACAAATACAGTGAATGCGGATAACGGAAATGCGGGCAGCGGAAAATCAATCAGTGAAAGTGTGAATGACGGAAAAGCAGAAAGCATTGAGACTGCTATAGTGAGCAAAACAGTCCCGGTAAATGCAGTTTTAGATGAACCGATAGGAGTTGAAAAGGTGAAGGGAAGGGGTGCAGGATTTGCGGTAAATGCAGGTCAGGAGTTACAGGTGATGCAGGTATCGAACAGTGTTGAATATGTAGATAATGAACCCACTAACAATCGAAATAAATTATTCCGTGGGCTGGTAAGAAAAGCAACAAGGATCATTGAAAAATCCACCAGCATTGAACCCGGAAATAAGGAACGCGTTGTACAGGTCGCGGGAATACAGATCGCAATTTAATTTTATCAGAATAGTAAAAAAGCAGATTATGAAAAGGATTTTTACACTCCTTGCAGGGATGAGTATTGCCCTGGCAGGAACAGCACAGGACAGCACGAAAGCAGAGAAAGCAGAGAAGTCGGATACCATTAAAATCGGAAATATGGTGATCATTAAAACCGATGATGGTAAAAAGGACAAGGATGATTTTAAAATGTACAAGAAAACGTACAAGCCATCGAATGTTTCTACCAGCTGGTTTATTGTTGACCTCGGTTTGAACCAGTTCAGGGATAAAACAGATTATCCTGCTGCAATCGCAAGTGGTTACTTACCTGCAGGAGCAAACGAAGATTATTTTGACCTGCGTAACGGAAAATCAACCAACGTAAATATCTGGGTATTCATGCAGCAACTGAACATGATCAAACATGTGGTAAACCTTAAATACGGTATGGGACTTGAACTGAACAATTATCGCTTCAGGGAAAATATAAAATTCAACGACAACTCAAATCCGCTCGTATCATTGGATCCAAAATATTATGGCAAGAATAAACTTGCTGCGGATTATATCACCGTTCCAATGATGCTGAACTTCAACTTCACCCCTAAAAGAAAAAGCGGCTTCGGATTAAGTGCAGGTATGTCGGTAGGTTATCTCTACTCTGCAAGACAAAAAGTGAAAAACGACCAGATGGGTAAAGAGAAATTCAGGGAAGATTTTGATTTGAGAGACTGGAAAGTTTCCTATATCGGTGAACTGAATCTCGGACCAGTAAAATTGTATGGATCTTATGCAACCAAGAGTATGTTCAAGAAAACACTGGATCACACACCATATAATGTAGGTTTCAGAATCGGTGGTAGCAGTATCTACAATAACTAGGTTTGTTACTGTCAATAAATGAGACGAACTATTTAAGAAGAAAAGGAATAGTCAGACAGAATGGAAATAGTCAGAGAAAAGGAATTGTAAGATAAGAATTAGAAAGTGTAATAATTAAATCAGGATAAAAAGGGTCTTCAGAAATGAAGGCCCTTTTTATTTCGGTGCAGGTTCAAATCTCTAAAGCACCATACAGGAGGTTCTTCTATATAGAGAGAAATAGGTTTTGGTGTTTATTTCTTGTTCACTATATAAGCGCCTGCAACTACCAGGGAGATCCCGATAAGTTTCTGAACGGTCAGCGGATTTTCCTTTAGTCCCAATACACCCATATGATCCATGATAACTGCAGTGATCAATTGTCCTGCAACGATCAATACAAACATATTTCCGGCTCCGACTTTTGAAATTGAAATGAGTGTAACCGTAACGATAAATGCACCGAGTAATCCGCCGGTGTATTTATAAAAACTTACATCACTGTACTGTTGCAATGTAGGCAAAGCCTGTTTGCTGAAAACCAGTATAACGATCAATGCAATTGTACCGGTAAGGAAGGAGATCAGTGCAGCAATGATCGGGTGTTGAAGTGCACCACGTAATTGTGCATTGATTCCTGATTGAATACTCATGGCTATTCCCGCGAACAGCGGCAGCAGGTAATAAAGAATTTTCATGCTGCGAATTTCGCAAAAGAATTTGTTGCGGGGGGATAATCTTTATCTCCTGATTGTAACCTTCGTTCCTACTGTGATCCATTGAGCCAATTCATCGAGGTGTTCATTTTTCAGGGAGACGCATCCGTTGGTCCAGTTGGTATAATCATCCACCACGATGTTGTCATTTGGCCAGGTTCCGTGAAGTGCAATACCGCCACCAATCTTTGCATTTTTCGGAATAATTCCTTTTGCTTTTCTCTCTTTAAATTTTTCCCAGCTTTCTTTGGTAGGGTAATCGAGCATCAGCATTTTGTTCCATTTTTCATGGGGTCTTTTGCTGATGATTTTAAAAGTCCCTTCAGGCGTTCTTTTGTCGCCCTCCATATACTTATCTGCAAGATTCTTGCTTCCGAAAACTACCGGGTAAGATGCATACCAACCTTCTTCGTCGTAAACATGACATTCATAGTCCGATTTATCGACCAGCAGGTAAACTTCTCCGACAGGAGCATTATCAAAAATTCTTTTTTTGAAAAACCTCTTTTCGACATAATTGAAAGAGAACAGGCAGAAGAGTGCTAAAGCACCCAGCCCTTGCAGCAGGATCCGTGGTTTCATAAATTTATAGAGGTTGGTTTGAGTAAAGACCAGCCATGAATAAGTTTGTTTAATGAACTACGGTTTTTTGGGTTTTCATAAAGGTTTCAGTCAGGATGCAGGTAATAAACTTCTTGCAGGTTACTGCTGGTTTGCTGGATAAAGATTCAAATTATGAAAGCTGAATCTTAATCCAAATCATCCGCTTTCCTGGCTATAGGGTTCCAGGAAAACGGATGAATGATTCTTTTATTTTGGATGTTAATAAAGATTAACGGCTCAGATCCTTCCATCCCGGATCTCATTCACAACGCCGGGGTCCAGTAAGGTTGAGGTATCTCCCAGGTTATTCAGGTCTCCTTCTGCGATCTTGCGCAGAATTCTTCTCATGATCTTCCCGCTTCTTGTTTTCGGTAATCCTGATACAAACTGGATCTTGTCGGGTTTTGCAATCGGCCCGATGATTCTTGATACAGTTAAGGTGATATCCTGTCTGGTAAGATGATCATCTCCATGCGATCCCTGGTAGATCACGAATGCATAGATACCCTGTCCTTTAATATCATGATTGTAACCAACCACAGCACTTTCCACCACACCCGCATGCATGTTGATGGCATTTTCAACTTCTGCTGTTCCGATCCTGTGTCCGCTTACATTCAATACATCATCCACTCTTCCCGTGATCCGGTAATTTCCATCTTCATCTCTCAAACATCCATCGCCTGTGAAATACATTCCCGGATAGGTAGAAAAATAATTCAGTTTGAATCGCTCATGATCTCCATAAGTTGTCCTTAGTATTCCGGGCCATGGAAATTTGATACATAGATTTCCACTCACGCCATTGCCTTCCACTTCCTTACCGTTTTCATCAACCAGAATCGGTTGTACTCCGGGAAAGGGAAGTGTTGCATAAGTTGGTTTTGATGGAGTAACGCCGGCAAGATTTGATATAAGCACACCGGCAGTTTCCGTTTGCCACCAGGTATCCACGATCGGGCATTTTCCCTTCCCGATATTTTCGTGATACCAGTACCATGCTTCTTCATTGATAGGTTCACCTACTGTTCCCAACACTTTCAATGAATCGAGGTGATGACCATGAACCGGACCAAGTCCAAATCCCATCAGCGACCTGATCGCAGTTGGTGCGGTATACAATACATTCACTTTATACTTGTCGACTATGTCCCAGAATCTTCCTGCATCTGGCCAGGTTGGAATTCCCTCAAACATGAGTGTTGTAGCGCCTGCACTCAGTGGACCGTATACTATATAACTGTGTCCTGTGATCCATCCGATATCAGCAGTGCAGAAATGCAGATCGCCGGGTTGATATTGAAACACATTCACGAAAGTGTAATTAGTATACACCATGTATCCCGCCGTGGTATGAACTACTCCTTTTGGTTTGCCCGTTGAACCCGACGTATACAAAATGAACAACGGATCTTCCGCATCCATTTCTTCTGCCGGACAATCAGGATTGCCCATCGTTTCAATTTTCTTGATCTCATCTTCCCACCAAACATCTCTTCCCTTGATCATTGATACCGGGGTGCGTGTTCTTGTTAATACGATAACACGTTTTACAAACCTGCATTGGATCAGTGCATCATCGATCACACTCTTCAATGGAATTTCTTTGTTGCCGCGGAAGGCACCATCACAGGTGATCACGAATTCTGCATTGGCATCCATGATCCGATCTGCAATACTTTGTGCACTGAATCCTCCGAAGATCACGGAATGAATCGCACCGATCCTTGCACAGGCAAGGATAGCAATCGCGAGTTCAGGAACCATTCCCATATAAATACAAACACGGTCGCCTTTCTGAATTCCATTGTTCTTCAGCACATTTGCAAACTGAACAACTTTGTGATGTAGTTCGCGATAGGTAAGAATCCTGTGGTGTTCTTCGGGATCATTCGGTTCCCAGATAATTGCAGGTTTACTACCCAGTGATCCAAGATGACGGTCGATACAGTTCTCCGTTATATTCAATTTTGCACCTGCAAACCATTTGATCTCAGGTTCATTAAAATTCCATTCAAGCACTTTGTCCCAGCGTTTTCTCCAGAAGAAATGTGCAGCGATCTCTGCCCAGAAACCTTCCGGATCATCTACACTTTTTTTATAAACCTGTTTGTACTGATCCATACTATGGATCTGGTGGGGATAAGACATAGTGAAAATTTTATATGACTTCAACTTATAGATCGATCCGGTTTTTCAACACGGTAAAATGATATATTTATGGCTAAGATAACAACACATGAGTTTTGCGACAGAAAAAAAAGGTCTAGCCGGTGTGATTGCAGCTTCCTCTGTAGGTACACTGATTGAATGGTATGATTTCTACATCTTCGGTAGTCTTGCAACCGTTATCTCAACAAAATTTTTTCCTTCAGGAAACCAGACTGCTGCATTATTATCAACGCTTGCAACATTTGCCGCTGGCTTTGTAGTAAGGCCTTTTGGTGCATTATTCTTTGGTCGTCTCGGAGATATTATCGGAAGGAAATATACCTTTCTCGTCACCCTGATTTTAATGGGAATGTCCACTTTTTTAATCGGTTGTATTCCCGGTTATGAAACCATCGGCTTTCTTGCTCCCATATTAGTGCTGATCCTTCGGTTGCTGCAGGGGCTGGCACTTGGCGGAGAATACGGAGGAGCCGCAACCTATGTTGCAGAGCACGCTCCAACGGAACGCAGAGGTTTTTGGACTTCCTGGATTCAAACTACTGCAACCATTGGATTATTTGTATCGCTTCTTGTGATCATCGCAACAAAAAATGCGATTTCGGAAGCTGAATTCAATAACTGGGGATGGAGAGTTCCCTTCTGGATCTCCATTATCATGGTAGGGATCTCGATCGTTATCAGGATGAAGATGAAAGAATCTCCGCTGTTTGCAAAAGCAAAAGCAGAAGGAAAAACTTCTACCAATCCTTTGAAAGAAAGTTTCGGTCACCGGCTCAATTTCAAATTTGTATTGCTCGCATTGTTTGGAGCAACGATGGGGCAGGGAGTGGTGTGGTATACGGGACAGTTCTATGCATTGAGTTTTATACAAAGCACCTTGAATATAGAAATCGGTCAGGCAAGTAAACTCATTATGTATGCATTGGGATTTGCAACTCCTTTCTTTGTTGTGTTCGGGGCATTGTCGGACCGGATCGGGAGAAAATGGATCATGCTTGCCGGAATGCTGATAGCAATTGTTTCCTATCGGCCGATCTATTCAAAAATGTATGATGCAGGATCTACAGAGAAAAAGGAGGAAGTTGTATCAAAATCAAGAACGGAAAACAGTGTTTCTGATAAAGGCAAATCCGTTACAGTGTATAGAGAATATACAGATGGCACGAGTTCAAAAGAAGTTAATACCACATTAAGTGTTGAAGGAAAAGCAGACGTGGTGACGATCAATAAAGCAGTGATCCTTGATAACGGATCTTTCTGGACTTTGATCTGGCTGGTTTTTGTTCAGGTAATTTTTGTGACCATGGTTTATGGGCCAATTGCAGCATTCCTGGTAGAAATGTTCCCGACCAGGATCAGGTATACTTCCATGTCGCTGCCCTATCATATCGGGAATGGGATCTTTGGAGGATTGTTACCGGCAATTGCCACTTTTCTTGCTACAAAAGCAGCCCAGGCAAACCAGCTGGCTGCGGATGCGGGAGAAAATCTGCCGTATGACAAGCCTTTCCTGGAAGGTTTGTGGTATCCGATCATTATTGCGGCTGTGAGCCTGGTGATCGGAGCGGTGTATATTAATGGGAAGGATAACAGGATAGATGACTGATATAACAGAAGCTTTGATTAATATGACTATCAATCTTACAAAATGAATACAATCAGACGGATACTTGGAGTTGTTTGGATATTGATCGGCCTTGCTGCGGGTTATTACCTGATCGTAAACCAGGCAATTCCCAAATTCAATAGTCCGAACAGTGAAGACCTCATTCCTGCAATCATTTATGCATTTGTTCTTACTCCGATTATTGTAGGAGGATTATCGGTGTTTGGATACTATGCGCTGACGAATGAATATGAAATCAGGAATTGAAAACTTTTTAAGATTTTATTAATTCGTTAAAATTATATCTGAAGTTTCAGGGGAGTTGTGCATATTGCTGCCGCATATTTTTATTTTCAGTCATCACATTATGAAGAGCCGGGAAGGAATTCCGGTATGGTTAAGTTATCTTTGGCGCAATGAAAGAAGTAGCAATTAAAGTATTTTCAAATAACAGGGTCTTTCCGCGGATGATCTCCGTGGTGATGATCATGTTATTGTTGCTGCTTACTACCATGAACTATTTCATTTACCCCGGAGAAAAAAATAACCTTATTGCCCTTTGCGCGGAAGAGTGTAATGACACCACTTCACAAACTAATCCTGCCGGTCCTGACGAGAAATCACCCAATTCCCCGGTTGGTTTCAATGAAGAATACGTTCACAAACAAATCGAATTGCAGGATCCTCACTGGACAAATCATTTATTTGAATACCTCGTTCAATGCTCCGAAAAGCTTGATGTAGTTCACTTCGAGATACTTTCTCCACCTCCCGAACAGGCTTAATAGTTTACTCTTTTTACAACCATTTTGGCATCACTTCGTTGTGCCCGTAATAGTCCTGTTTAGTTCTATAAATAAATTATCGTGGATAAGAAACAAAAATATCTGCAGTCACTTTCCAGTGATTTGCCAGCCTCTATCGTAGTATTTCTCGTAGCCCTTCCTTTGTGTCTTGGTATTGCTCTTGGTAGCGGAGCTCCTCTTTTCAGCGGTCTGATTGCCGGAATCGTAGGCGGTATTGTAATTGGTGCATTGAGCGGATCGCAATTAAGTGTGAGTGGTCCTGCAGCCGGACTTACAACAATTGTTGCTGCAGCAATTTTAAAGCTTCCTGCATTTGAAGCATTTTTACTCGCAGTTGTATTGTGCGGTGCTTTTCAGATCACGCTCGGATTTTTAAAAGCAGGTGTTATCGGTGATTATATTCCCGGGGCAGTTATTAAAGGTATGCTGGCAGCGATTGGCTTGATTCTGATCCTGAAGCAGTTTCCACACCTTGTTGGATATGATGCCGACTTTGAAGGAGATGAAAGTTTCGCTCAGCCTAATAACGAGAATACTTTATCAGCAATTACTAATTCCTTACGTTATATCACTCCGGTTGCAGTGATTATTGGTGTGATCTGCCTGGTATTCCAGTTCAGCTGGGAAAAGTTTGTTTCAAATAAAACAGGATTTCTGAAACTGCTTCCGGCACCGCTGGTGGTTGTTTTGATTGGTGTTGGTATAAACGAATACCTGAAGTCGACAGGTGGAAGCGCGTTGGGTGCAGACCATATGGTGAATATTCCCATAGCCAGTGATGCGGGCGAATTTATAAGCTTTTTCAGTTTCCCGGACTGGAGTAATCTCAGCAATGTTGATGTCTGGATCACTGCAATTACACTTGCACTGGTAGCAAGTCTTGAAACTTTATTAAGTCTTGAAGCCATTGACGATCTGGATCCTTACCAGCGGGTTTCCCCAACGAACAGGGAGTTGAAAGCGCAGGGTGTAGGCAATATGATTTCGGGACTGATAGGAGGTTTGCCTATTACCAGTGTAATCGTGCGATCTTCAGCAAATGTAAATGCAGGAGCAAAAACCAAGCTGTCGGCTATTTTTCATGGTCTCTTGTTGTTATTAAGCGTTGCACTGATACCCGGAATTCTGAACCTGATTCCGAAATCAGCACTGGCGGCTATTCTTATCTTCACCGGTTATAAACTGGCAAAACCAACTCTTTTTAAAATGTATTATAAAAAGGGAATGGATCAGTTTTTTCCGTTTGTGATCACCATTGCAGCGATCCTATTTACTGATCTTCTGAAGGGTGTGTTAATAGGGATTGTTGTAGGGTTGTTCTTTATCATCCGGAGTAATTTCAGATCAGCTGTATTTGTGGTGAATGATAAGAACAGGTATCTCTTTCGTTTGAGAAAAGATGTATCGTTTTTGAATAAACCAATTATCAAACGTAAACTTGAAGAAGTTCCGGATAATTCGCTTGTATTGATCGATGCAAGTCGTGCAGACTTTATCGACAAGGATGTCGTGGAAGTGATCGAGGACTTTATGATCTCCGCACCTTTGAAAAATATTACGGTCGAACTTAAAAAGAGTGTGACCCGCGAACAGGGTTTCAAATTGCAGATGGATAAAACTGCAGCAGCAGGTTACAGCAAAATTCATTATTCAGCAATTGAAGGAAACAGAACTATTTAATAATCCATATTTAAAAAATAAAACATGCAAGCGTACGAAAAGTTATTACTGGAAAATAAGGCCTGGGCAAAAGAAAAAGTATCGGATGATCCTGAGTATTTCAACAGGCTTGTGGAGATTCAGACACCCGAATTTTTATGGATTGGATGTAGTGACAGTCGCGTTCCGGCAAATGAGATCACAGGAACGCAACCAGGTGAAATCTTTGTACACCGCAACATTGCGAACATGGTGGTTCATACCGATCTGAACATGCTGAGTGTACTTGAATATGCCGTGAATGTATTGAAAGTAAAACACGTGATCGTTTGCGGTCACTACGGCTGCGGTGGTGTAAAAACTGCGATGTCAAGAACTTCAGTTGGGATTATCAATAAGTGGCTTCGCAATATCAAGGATGTTTATAAAATGCACCGTGAAGAAGTTGATTCAATTGAAGATGCTACCATGCGTACTAATAAACTGGTGGAACTGAATACACAGGAGCAGGTTATGAACCTTGCCAAAACATCTATCATTCAGAAGGCATGGAAAAATGAGCAGCGTCCTTATCTGCATGCATGGGTTTATGATCTGAAAGACGGCATTATCAAACCGGTTTTGGAAATGGCGCCTGGTGATCATATTGATGAATTGTACGAATACGATAATCTGTAATACTTATTCAGGTACAATTTGTAGGTTTGTTCTATGTCGATACAGGTAAAACAGCTGAACAAATTTTACGGCGAACAGCGGGCAGTTAATAATATCTCTTTTACAATAAACAGTGGTGAAGTTGTTGGTTTCCTCGGTCCGAACGGAGCGGGGAAATCGACCACCATGAAGATCATCACCGGGTATCTTCAACCCGATAGCGGGCAGGCAATTGTTTCAGGAACCGATGTAACTGCAGACCCCCTCACGGCAAAGAAAAAGATCGGATATCTTCCCGAATCCAATCCTCTTTATTATGAAATGTATGTTCGGGAGTATCTCGAATTTGTAGCTGATGTTCACAAGGTTTCAAATCCTCAGCAAAGGATCAGTGAAGTAATAGAACTGGTAGGACTGACACCGGAACAACGCAAAAAAGCATCGCAGTTATCAAAAGGATACAAACAACGTTTAGGTCTTGCAGCAGCACTGATACACGATCCTGAAGTGTTGATCCTGGATGAACCGACTACCGGACTGGATCCTAACCAGATCATCGAGATCAGGGAAGTGATCAGGAGACTCGGAGCAAGCAAAACCATTCTTTTTTCTTCTCATATTCTGCAGGAAGTAGAAGCGATCTGTGATCGTGTTATCATTATCAATAAAGGAAATCTTATTGTTGATGAAAAACTTTCCGTGTTGCAGTCGGGTGCTGACAAACAATCGTTCGTATTGGTAGAATTCAAAGAGAGTGCGGATGCAGCGCAGCTTTCAGCGTTGAGTCATGTTACAGGAATAGAGCAGACAGGCAACAATTCGTATCAGCTTGCAACCATTAACCCCGAAGCACTCAAGCGTCAATTGCTTGAACATTCTTTGTCACATAATCTTAATATAGTTTCTTTGCAAACCGGGGAAAGAAGCCTGGAAGAGATCTTCCGGCAGCTGACAGGAAAAAATTCCTGAGCATTCCCCATGATACGGGTGCCAATAATGCACCAGGTCATCAACCAGATAAACAATCAAAAGCAACAATCATGAGTTACATCGCAGAGGTTCATGCAAGACAGATCCTTGACAGCCGTGGAAATCCTACGGTAGAAGTAGATATCATCACCGATGAAGGTGTATTGGGAAGAGCAGCCGTTCCGAGTGGCGCTAGTACCGGTATACATGAAGCAGTAGAATTAAGAGACGACGATAAAAAAACATATGTAGGTAAAGGTGTTCTTAAAGCAGTTAAGAATGTAAATACCGAGATCAGCGAAAAGCTGCTGGGATTTGAAGTAGCAGACCAGGCAGGACTGGATAAATTACTGATCGACCTCGATGGTACTGCAAACAAATCAAAGCTGGGTGCCAATGCAATGCTGGCCGTATCCATGGCTGCTGCGAAAGCTGCTGCGCTGGAACTCGGTCTCCCTTTGTTCCGTTATATCGGCGGAACCAATGCACGTACCCTGCCTATTCCGATGATGAACATCCTGAATGGTGGTGCACATGCTGATAACAAAATTGATTTCCAGGAATTCATGGTTATGCCGATCGGCGCAACTTCTTTCAGTGAAGGACTTCGCTGGGGTGTTGAAATTTTCCATGCACTGAAAACAGTATTGAAGAAAAAAGGATATTCTACCAACGTAGGGGATGAAGGTGGATTTGCTCCGAACATTCAAAGCAATGAAGAGGCAATTGAAACGGTACTGACTGCAATCACTGCAGCGGGTTATACGCCTGGTTCACAGGTTGCCATTGCAATGGATGCAGCAAACTCTGAGCTCTGGAAAGCTGATAAGAATAAATATGTTTTCCATAAGAGTGATGGTAAAGAAATGAGCAGCGAAGAGCTGGTGAAATACTGGGCTAGCTGGGTAGAGCAATATCCGATCATATCAATTGAAGATGGTATGGCAGAAGATGATTGGGAAGGCTGGAAGATGCTTACTGAAGCAGTAGGACATAAATGCCAGCTGGTAGGTGATGACCTGTTTGTAACAAACGTAAATCGTCTGGAAGAAGGCATCAACAAAGGAATCGCGAATGGTTTGCTGGTAAAGGTGAATCAGATCGGTACACTGACTGAAACCGTGAACGCTGTAACTATGGCGCAGTTTGCGGGTTACAATACGATCATGAGTCACAGAAGTGGTGAAACAGAAGATACCACTATTGCTGACCTGGCTGTAGCACTGAATTGCGGACAGATCAAAACCGGTTCAGCATCAAGAACCGACAGGATGGCGAAATACAACCAGTTGATCCGTATCGAGGAAATGCTCGGAGAAACCGCGGTATTCCCTGCAGGTAAGATCAAGTTCGGTAAGTAATAAGGGGTTTTAGTAAAATGAAATTTTAGAATATTTCGGGCAGTTTCATCTTTGCTCCTTTGCGGGCTTTGCGTGAACACTCTGCTTTTCTGCGCGCACTGCGTGAGCCCTCTGCTCCCCTGCGTCCTCTGCGTGAAATAAATTTCTGAATCAAAAGAGAGCTGTCAAAAATCAGCTCTCTTTTTTTATTTGCAAACTCTATATTTGCAGGGTGAGCATGCTGCAACTCATACCATCCTGGATCAGAAACAAATACTTCCTCACGGCGGTAGGGTTTGGTGTATGGATGTTTTTCTTCGATCAGCAAGACCTTATCACTACTCATTTTAAACAGCGCAGCGAACTCCATAAACTGGAGGAAAGTCGTGCTTACTATCAGCAGGAGATCCAATCAACCACGAAAGAACTCGAACAGTTAAAATCAGACCCTGCTATTCTCGAAAAATATGCAAGGGAAAAGTACAGGATGAAACGCGACAATGAAGATGTGTTTATTGTAACCAGCGAGGTAACACAATAATAATATTACAATCGTCGTTTTAAATCCGGACGGACACAACAACCGAAATTGACTCTTTCGGAAATTAGGACATAAATGGTTTGCCTATGACTTCTTATTTTACACCAGAGGAGCTAGTTCAGTATATATACAACGAAGCTACCCCTGAGAAGTGCGCTCAGATTGAAGTTGCTCTTCAGCGTGATTGGTCGCTTCGGGAAAAACTGGAGGTTCTGAAATGCTCAACCGATGCTCTGGACAAGCAATTGGTATCACCGAGAACAGAATCTGTTTTAAAAGTGCTGAATTATGCACGCGAAACGATGGCTGAAACAGTTCAACACCCTTAGGGAATTGTTGTTCTTCTTGCCTAATTTCGCTTCCTGAATGACTCGCAAAGAACGTTTTAAATTAGTATTGGATTACTTTCAGGATCATGCACCAGATGCAGAAACTGAACTGATCTACGACAATCCCTACCAGTTGCTGGTAGCCGTGATCCTGTCGGCACAATGCACAGATAAGCGGGTGAATCTCACGACTCCCCGCTTATTTGAGTTATATCCCGATCCTCAATCACTTTCGCAGGCGGAGTTCGATAATGTATTTCCACTGATCCGCAGCATTTCCTATCCCAACAACAAAACAAAACACCTGATCGGCATGGCTAAAATGCTGATGGAGGATTTCAATGGAGAAGTTCCGCTGACCGTTGAAGAACTGGTAAAACTCCCCGGTGTAGGCCGAAAAACAGCAAACGTTATTACTTCCGTGATCGACCAGCAGCCGAATATGGCCGTTGATACCCATGTGTTCAGAGTGTCCGCAAGACTCGGGCTAACCGTAAATGCGCGAACTCCCCTTGCAGCTGAAAAGCAACTCATTCAATATATTCCTAAAGAACTTGTACATAAGGCCCATCACTGGCTGATCCTTCATGGCCGCTACATTTGTGTTGCAAGAAATCCGAAATGTGACCAGTGCGGACTGAGAAAAATCTGTAAATTTTACCGTCAAAACACCAGGGTTATTACACCAGGATTTTAGAGCTTCGAATGCTAAAATCGGGGTTATGAGGAATTGGATTTGTGGGGTGCTGTTATGCCTCAGTTTACCTGCTACTTCGCAGGATTATTTCTACGACGGATATTATTACGAACCGCGGATGCTGGTAGAAACCGGGATCCGAACAGGATTTATGAATTCGCTCACCGACATCGGGAGAAAGCCGGATAATCCTAAGTATTTTAATGAATTCAGCTGGAACAAACTTCAGCCTGCTTACGGATTGGATATTGGGCTGGTCTTTCAAAGAAGTATTGCGCTCAGGTTTTCCATTACAAAGGGAATGTTGACGGGTGCAGATTCGTCTTTAAAAACCGGTAAGGCAGAAGCTTCTCCGAGGTTATCGAGAAATCTTCATTTTAAAAGTTCCATCACAGAGATTGGTTTGAAATCAGAGGTTCATCCTTTGGGAATTTTGGGAAGATCCTCGCGGATATCTCCTTATTTTTTATTCGGGACTGGTTTTCTATTGTATGAACCACAGGCTTATTTGAATGGAAATTGGGTGAAGCTCCGGCAATTAAGAAGTGAAGGGCAGGGAATAATCCCGGAAGTGAAAGAATATGGAAAAGGAACGGTTTTTCTTTCGGGAGGAGTGGGGATTTATTTGGATCTGAGTGCGGGTTGGTCGATGCGGATAGAATGGGAACATCGCTTTTTGTTTACGGACTACCTGGATGATGTCAGCACGAGATTCATTGATCCGGCGATTGTAAAAGGAAATCTGAGTGCGGAACAGGCTTCGAACCTGCAGGAGCTTTATCATTTAACCCGCGACTATAATGGGAATTCTATTAACCTTCCCGGAATGATTCGGGGAAATCGGGAGAAAATGGATGCTTTTGCCGGATTATCTTTAAATTTTTCAAGAATTTTGAACCGCAGAAGAATCTGATAGTGAGCATTTTAAGTAATTAGGTTGGTCTTAACATAGTAAAGAATGGTTTTTGCAATTGTTGCAACATGGAACAATCAGCCTATACCCCAAATACATATCAATCCAAAGTCTCTTTTATCCCTTTAGCGGAAAGCTGGAAGGAGCTTGAAAAAGGGAAACCTACTGTCTACTCCTGGCTGGTGGAAAAGATGGAAGCCGATGAGGTATTGTCGGGGGTAATGGAAGACAGATCCCAATGGAAATCCAGGCAGGAGCAGGTGAACGAGCTGATGCAGGTTTTGTTACCGGTTAACCTTATTGCGGATGATGAGATCTATGTGGTGACCAGGCCGTTCAACATGGAGATTGTTTACAGTACGGCATCTTTTATAAGGATCAGGGAGCAATTGATCACTGATGATTATATCAGGGAGACAATGCCTGAAATGGAAAAGGAACTAAAGATCGCTGCAGTAGGATTTATGTTGGAAAAGTATTGCGGAAAAAAATTACAGGGACAGTTCAAACCTTTGATCAACATCTGTGATAAAGCAGCGGGTCTCAATAAATACTATGAGTTCGGATTAAATAATATGCTGGTTCATGCGAAGGGCGAACCAAAAGGAGAAGCCTGGAACACTTTGTGTGAGCAGTCGATCACAAGAGTGAATGAACTGATTCAGCAAAAGGAACTCGTTGAACAGGTAAACCTCGACGAAGTCATATTCGAAGGGATTACTATTGTTCATATCCGCGACCTGACTGAACGTACTTCAGTAAGCAATATCAAAAATATTCTGCTTGACTTCCATTCAATCTCAGAGGAGGAATCATTTGAAAAATTAAGATCGCAGGTTAATGACCTGGCTGGAGAAGGTGGTTTTAAAATGGGCATTGCCCCACTGTTTTGCATCAACAAAAAATATGTATTTCCTTCTTCTCTCGTTTCAAGGAGTTACTTATTGGGAAATATAGCATCTGATGATGAACGACAGTCGATCGCTGACCAGATTCAATCCATATTTAAAAATGGCAGGAATAATCTTGTGGTTTCTGATCTGAATGATGAAGCCCTGCTTCAGTATTCATTTTTGGGTGCAGTAAAAAATGCAGGAATTGAAAGTCTTGTCATGTATCCCTTATATCAGGAGGAGCAACTCATCGGTATACTTGAGATTGGTGCAACAAAACAGAATGCAATCACTACGGAATTGCTGAATAAATTCGATCCTGTTGCGGGAATGTTTGAGCTCGCACTTCAGAAAACATCAGATTATTTTGAAGGACAGATCAATAAGATCATCAAGGAACAGTTTACTGCAATTCAGCCTTCGGTTGAATGGAGTTTCACTGATGCTGCGGTTGATTTTTTAATGAGATCAGAAAAAGAGGATGATGCAAGAGTGCAACCTATTGTGTTCAATAATGTATATCCGCTGTATGGCGCAATCGATATCAGGAATTCTTCCGTAGAAAGAAATAAGGCAATTCAGGAAGACCTGCTGGAACAATTGTCGATGGTTGAAAAGATCATCCGAATGGCTATTAAGATCAAGGCATTGCCAAGATTGAAGCAGGCTCATTATTTTATCAGGAAGTACAGGCATGCAGTCCAGAACATTATGCTGTCTGAAGAAGAATCTTCTGTAAACCGTTTTTTGCAAGTTGATATCGTTCAGCTGTTTGAATTCCTGAAAGAAAAAATGCCGGTACTGACGGAAGATATCGATCAATATTTTCGGGAGATCGCGTCACCGGTTGATATGTTATATAAACACCGGAAAAATTTTGATGACAGCATTTCCTTTTTGAATACCATGCTTGCAAGGTTTGTCGATAAGGAACAAAGAGGTGCCCAGGAAATGTATCCGCATTATTTTGAAAGGTTTGTAACCGACGGAGTTGATTTCAATATTTATATAGGCCAGTCGATTTCTCCGCAGGAAGAATTCAATGACTTCTACCTGAAGAATATTAAAGTATGGCAACTTTCGTTGCTTGCAAAAGCTGCGCAGATCGCAAAAAGATGGGAAGAAAAAATTCCTGTTCCTTTACAGACAACGCAACTTATTCTTGCACACAGCTACCCGATTTCCATAAGTTTCAGGCAGGCAGAAAGAAAATTTGATGTGGATGGAGCCTATAATATCAGGTACGAGATCATCAAAAAAAGAATCGATAAGGTCTGTATCAAAGATACCAATGAACGACTCACACAACCCGGTACAGTGGCAATCGTTTATATGCATCAGCAGGAATGTGCAGAGTATGAAGGATACATTGATTTCCTTAGGCATGAAGGTATGCTTGAAGGTGAGACTGAACATCTCGAGCTGGAAGAATTACAGGGGGTCAGTGGCTTAAAGGCAATGAGAATAAATGTTACGGAACTTAAAGACCAGGATAAAAAACAGGAGAGAAGAATTCCGGAAACAAAAGGACAGGGAAACTAATGTGATAGTACAGGGAAGCTGATTTCTATATAGAACGAAGAAACTTATCAATATAGAACAGTGATTCCAATTTGTCTCTAAATATTATAATAAAAGAAAAGGGTCGCCGGTTAATTCCAGCGACCCTTTTTTTAGATTAATATTCTACTGATGAGTATAAAAGTGTCTGTTTTTTTTAATCATTTTAAAAATGATATCCCAGACTCAGCACCGGCATGTTGCCGTCTTTTGAATGTGCAAAGGATGCAGTGGCAACCAGTTTCTTAGCCGGTGCAATCCAGATTCCCATACCATACCCATTGTGCCAGGTTTTGGAACTTTCATGCTTATACCACACTCTTCCCACATCATGAAACGCTACGATACCATATGCTGCAGGTAATAAGTAGGTTCTGAATTCACCGATCTTATATCGTACATCCACATTGTTATAAAACATTTTATCACCCGCAAACCTGAACTTCCTGAATCCCCTGAGATTATGAGTTCCACTCAGGTATTGAGCCTGGAAATATTCATAATCACCATAAGTAATTCCACCTCCAAATCTCAGTGCGATCACAAGCTTTGCCGGTAGATTTGAACTGATATAAATTGAAAGATCGGTATTCAGTTTTGCATAATTATTTGCAGTCGCCTGCAGGCCGTAATTCATTTCAGCATCCGTGATCCATCGGATACCACGACTTGGAATTACCGGGTCATTCCTGTTGTCGATACTGATCCTCATCTTCGGTCCTATATATGTTTTAGGATTGGAAAGATTGGATGTATCAATATTCGGGAATGGCCGCTCAGCCAGAATCTTTCCTTCATTGTATTCATTCTTGTAATGGAAATACTGAAAGCTTCCACCATAATAAATATCGACATTGGAATTCAGTGCTGTTCTGAGCCCTGCAACGATCTCTGCATTATCGTACCGTGTGCGATAATAATTGATACTTCTTCCATCAGAACGATCATACTGTGTTTCATTTCCGAGTCCGAAAAAGTTAATGGTGTTTCGCGGAAGTCTTAACGTTCCACTTAATACGAAATCCTGGCGACCGATTGCATCAATCAATTGAAGGTTATAATTATACATGAACGCTTTTGTTGCAAGCGCATGTGATGCAGATACTTCCTGCAATACTTTATATGGTTCTTTCCTGAAACCATGTGCCTGGTATTTCAATGACATACCAAGATATAAACCGTCATCACGATTGTACTCTACGGATGGTGATGGTTTCAGCACATCATATTGAAATGTTCTTCTGTTGTACGTATTTACAAATGGAGATTCTGAAATTTTATTTCTTACCGCATTTCCTTCCAGCACATTTTCTTCAGGTTCAAAATCATATACCAGTGTTTTTCTTTTCGGTGCTGCGGAAGTATTGTTGAAATAGTCTTTCCCTGGTCCGCCAATGATCCTGACCTTGATCGGCCCGCCATTACCGGTAATCAGAATACTGTCTTCACCACCTCTTGCAAACAACCTGATCTCATCAGTTTCATTTTTAAAAAATTTTCTGTTGTACAACACTCTGGATGTATCACCTTCTTTATTGATCTTTCGAACAGTAAGGTCTATATCTCCATTATCAAGATGATCTATCCGAACAAATTCCCTTTTATCAGAGGTTGATATGTCAACTTCTTTTGCAAGGAATTTATAGTACTCTAATGCTTCCTCCCTGAAATATTTTTTTCTTTCTTCCAACGTTTTCACAATCGTTGGACCCGAAATATTATAGATCTCTTTTGGCTGTTGCCTCAATGCTTTGTCAAGCACTTCAGGAGTCATTGCATTCAAAACAGTATCAATGTATTTTTCCCAGTCTTCTTTAGAAACCTCATTAAGGAAACTTCTGTCGAAGAATCTTGCATTGAAATTAAAAGTATTGATGTCGATTGCTTTTGCACGGAAACCCTGGAATTTAGGTATCCTGTATTTTTTGCTTACCTGTTTTGGGATGAATCCCATGTTTACAAAAAATGCCTGGTCGCGGTCACGCGGAATAGGATAATAAGTTCTCCTCTCACCGGTATCATTTGTTCCCCATCTCCACTGGTCTTCGTGACGATCAAAATCCATGATGAACATATCCAGCAAACGTGCTTTCAGTACCGCATGCTGATCTACCTGGTTGTCGTGATCATCCTTTAATTTATCGATGAGTTTTTCAGTCGAGTTATTTTTTTCATATCCACCCGGTTCTTTTTCTTCAAAGATTGCAAGTGAATTTGCGAATTCATCCCTGTAATATCCTAACCTGGGATCGTCTGGAATATAGACCAGTCTTGGTTTTGCAGCCGGTATTCCAAGTGCTTCAGTGAACACGGGAATCGATAGTGCGGCATAGGGATAAGATGCAGATATTCCATCAACAACAGCATCCCTCACAATAGTTTGCCTGAACTCGGGTGGTAAAGTATTGTCCGGGAATTTTTCAACGCTTCTTAATACATATTCATTTCCGTCTTTGTCTTCAAGTCGTAAGGATTTTGTTTGCATTCCACCACCTAGTTTGGTGATCTTCAATCCTCCTTTTTCCTTACCGATATCAAAAACTTTTGCTTTAACGGGGGTTGTCCATTCATCCCTGTAATTATCTCCGAGCCACCAGCGTTTAGTACTGTTTGCGGTGAGTTTTTTATTCCCTGCTTTCACAATTGAATCAGGGAAATTTTTTACTTCATAAACCTTGGGTTTTGGAAGTGTTGTATCAAATGCCGGAAGATTTGTGCGATACAATGGATGCGTTGCAGTATCATTCATCGATGAATAGAAACTAACGCAAACGCCTCCACGCTTTGAAACGTCTATCACAGAAAATCCTGTTTTTGAAGTTCCGTACAACAAATTCTCTCCTTTGGACAGGTCTGAGTATTTTGAACCGGCTCCGCTTACGATATAAAACTGATCATCCTGTTTGATAAGTTCTAGGGCATGTTCGTGGCCCGAAACACGGATGGTATATGGATGGCGTTTCAGAATACTGTCGACCGCTCTGCTAAACCCTTTATAGATGGGGTGACGGTTATCCTGGATGTTACCGAAAACACCACGGGATAATGGATACAGTGAGCCCAATACCGGAAGTGGGATATATAATTTCGGATTCATTTCCGTGAAAGGAAATATATGTTGTTTGAGACTGTAGTATCCGCCATGTCTTCCGTAAGTGATAAAAGGGTGATGCGCTGCGAAGATGATCATCTTGTCTTCATTTCTGTTCACGATATCTTTCAGTTCATCAAGCAATTCCTCTTCAGTTCTGATATCACAACCATAACTTACTCCTGGTTTTTCGAAGCGGTGAAGCCACCATTGTGAATCGATTGTAACAAGTGTGATCTCGGAAGTAAGCTGGATCTCTTCGGGGCCTGGACAAACATCGGTAGGACTGAAAATAACGTTTGGTCTGTTCAGTGAATTAATATACCTGGCCTGGTTGAGGATCTGCTGCCATCCACCCGGGCGGCCCTGCATCCAGTCGTGGTTGCCCGCTATAAAAAAAGCTCTTGCTTCGGTGTTCTGAACAAGATTGATCTGGCTGTCAAGGATCTGTTTCATTTCAGGATAGTCCTTATCATAAACAGAAGGCAATCCCTGCGGATAAATATTATCACCGAGGAAAATGACAGTCGTTTTTTTATCGAGCGTATATAGTTTCTTAATAAGTTCAAGTTCAGGATGTTTTCCTCCTTCCTGCTTTCCGGCATCGCCAATTAATATGATCCTGTGGGCTATTGAATCATTGGCAACCTTTTGTGCGATTGAATCCTGAATGGATTTTTTATTGGATTTGTCAGCGGAATCCTTCGCTTTTTGTTGTGCGGCCGGATTCTGAGCAAATAATAAGCTGCTGCAGAAAATGCTGAGGGATAGTAGTCCGAGGTTTTTTAGAAAGCCCTTCATGGTTTGGTAATATTTTTCGGAGATGAAGGACTGTATGGATATATTATAAATGTTGCTTTGCCATTCAGACCTTCATTTGAGATGAACATATCGCCGTTGGGTGCAAAACTTATGCCTTCCGGCTGTTGAAACTGGTCGGGATTCAGGTCATAAGCAGCTTCAACTTTGCCATCCTGTGAGCAGATCAGCAGCGCTTTTCCAACAGATGCGATGATAAATAGTTTTTTAGTTATAGGGTGGATTGCTGCAGCTGAAGGTTTGAACTGTGCTGAAAGATCCTTGAGTTTTGTGAGTACTTCATTATTGTCAATGATAAAAAAAGGTTCGGTATCAAACTGTTTTGTCCGGAGGTCAAAGGAATATCCATAAATTCCCTGCTTGTCGAGAGCATGATCTTTAGTGATCAGTATCAGTTTCCGGAGCTGTTCATAATACACCAGTGATTCAAATTCGATTTTCTTCTCCAGTTCGAATTTGTATTGGGTACTTTTCATTTTGTGGGGAGTCACTTCGTGCAGGTCGCCGTTACTTTCAATTATATAATAAACGGAATCGACCAGGGTGATATCCTCATAGTCGCCCTTCTTCCCGAATTTTGTGGATTGTGTAAGAGCAGCATTGGAAAGATCGAAACGAATGATCACACCGTTTTCGTCATTGATGGCTGCGAATGTAGATTGCGAAAGATTGACCTGTCCTGAAATTTCCAATAGTTCACCATCAAGTACCAGCACGGTTTTTCGGCGGTCATCATACCCGGGAATAGAAGGTTTGAATGATTTCCCCGACCAGTGATCGCAGGACATCATGAACAGGAAGGAGATAAATATGGGGAAAATTTTAATGCTTGGCATGGATTTGTTGTAAGTAATTGTTGTTTTTATATATTCATTCAAAGGTTATACCACCATGGAGCCAGCTACAAATACCCTGATCAACGAATCCGAGCAGTACGTAAGAAGCCTTTTCAACAGCAAACAGGCGAAGAATTTAATTTATCACAACCTCAATCACACTAAAGAAGTGGTGCAGCATTGTGAACATATGGCCGATATATATGGTGTTGAAGGAGAAGATGAGGTCATCCTCCTGGTTGCAGCCTGGTTTCATGATACCGGATATTTAAAAGGTCCGGCAAAAGGACATGAGGAAGAAAGCAAGAAAATCGCAAGAGAATTTTTAGATGAACTTGGAACAGAAGGAACTTTCATAGATAGAGTGGAGCAATGTATCGATGCAACCAAATTTCCACAGCAACCTAAAAATACTATTGAAGAGATTATTTGTGATGCCGACCTCTATCATGTAGGAACGGAAGATTTTTATGAGAGAAGTCTGCTGCTCCGTGATGAACTGAACCATGGAAAAAAGAATGATACTATCGGAAAAAAGGAATGGCGTTTATCGAATATCAACTTCCTAAAAGCACATCATTTTTTTACGATGCATGCAAAGGAGTTTCTTGATCCTGTTAAGCAGAAAAATCTTGAACAGCTTGAGGTCAAGGCGGGTTTAAGAGCGGATAATTCCCCGGAAAATATGGAGGCTCCGGTTAAAAAAGAATTACCGGAAAAGGAAAAAAATAAAAAGCAGTCGAAAGAAAAAGAGGGAGATGAAAAAGAAAGAAATGCAAAAGAGAAAAAGGAAGAAATAGAAAAAGAGGTAAGAGAGGGAAAAGAAGAAAAAGAAAACATTATTACGGATGATGCTATGAAAGAAAACAGTACAAACGAAAATGCGGGGCTATTTGCTAAAGATGATGAGATCCTGGAAGCCGAAGATATCCGGAGGGTGATGGAAGAAGAGCGTTTAAAAAATCCGGTACCTCCACTGGTTCCGGAAGTGCCTGTTGAAAAGAAAAAGAAGAAGAAAAAAGATGATGCATTGAGCCTCCAGCAGGCAAAAGAAAAAAAGACGGAACGCGGGGTGGTAGCCATGTTCAGGATCATGTCGGAGAACCATGTGAACCTTAGCCAGATGGCCGACAGCAAGGCGAATATCATGATCTCCATTAACACAATTGTGGTATCTATCCTGGTGAGTGTGCTGTTGGGAAAACTTCAGTTCTATCCCCAGTATATCATTCCAACCATTATGCTGATGACTGTTTGTTTGGGTGCAATAGTGTTTGCAATACTTGCAACACGTCCAAACATTACGGAAGGAAAATTTACGGAACAGGATATCCGCGATAAAAAGATCAACCTGCTCTTTTTTGGTAATTTCTACAATATGGACCTGGAGAGTTACGACTGGGCAATGAAGGAAATGATGCAGGACAAAGAATATCTCTATGGAAGTATGATCAAGGATATTTATTTCCTTGGAGTTGTACTTGCAAGAAAATATAAATTACTCCGCATCTCCTATAATATTTTCATGTTCGGAATAGTAGCCAGTATAGTTGGATTTGGTATCGCGATGTTTATCAGCGGATAAATTCCGTTCATCCAATTCTGCTTATTGGATCTATTCTTTATAAAATGGAAACGGGGTTGGATATTTTTAAAATATCTAACCCCGTTTTTTATGAAGCTATCATCAAGTAAAAATTTCTGGTGAATTAGCCAGTTCTTTTTACATGCTCCTCCTGTACTGTCCGCCTACTTCATACAACGCTCTCGTGATCTGTCCCAGAGAACAATACTTCACACACTCCATCAGCTCTGCAAAAATATTCCCGTTGTTTATGGCAACTTCTTTCAATGTATTCAATGCATCCTGCGCTTTGGTTTCATTGCGTTTCCAGAATGCATGAAGGTTTTGAATCTGCTGTTCCTTTTCTTCAGTGGTACTCCGGATTACTTCGTTCGGAATGATGGTAGGACTGCCTTTTTTATTTAAAAAGGTATTTACACCAACGATAGGAAGATCGCCGGTATGTTTCAGGTGTTCGTAATGCAGACTTTCTTCCTGGATCTTATTTCTCTGGTACATTCTTTCCATTGCACCCAATACTCCGCCTCTTTCAGTGATCTTATCAAACTCAAGTAGTACAGCTTCTTCAACAAGGTCGGTGAGTTCTTCGATCAGGAAAGATCCCTGGATAGGATTTTCATTCTTTGCAGTACCAAGCTCCCTGTTGATGATCAGCTGGATCGCCATTGCTCTTCTTACAGATTCTTCCGTTGGAGTAGTGATCGCTTCATCATATGCATTTGTATGCAAACTGTTACAGTTATCATAGATCGCATACAGCGCCTGCAATGTGGTGCGGATATCATTGAAATCAATTTCCTGTGCATGCAGCGAGCGTCCGCTGGTCTGAATATGGTACTTCAGTTTCTGACTGCGATCATTTCCCTTGTATTTGTTCCTTATGGCCTTTGACCAGATACGACGTGCTACTCTTCCGATCACACTGTATTCAGGGTCCATTCCATTCGAAAAGAAGAAAGATAAATTCGGAGCGAAGTCATCGATATGCATACCTCGACTTAAATAATATTCGAGGTAGGTAAATCCATTCGATAAAGTGAATGCAAGCTGCGTAATAGGATTTGCACCTGCTTCTGCAATATGATATCCGCTGATACTTACACTGTAAAAATTACGCACTTTCTGATCGATGAAATACTGTTGTACATCACCCATCATTTTCAATGCGAACTCAGTTGAAAAAATGCAGGTATTCTGTGCCTGGTCTTCTTTTAAAATATCCGCCTGCACAGTTCCTCTGACCTGTGCAAGTGCATTTTTCCTGATTTCTTCATACACTTCTTTCGGAAGTACTTCATCGCCACTCAGTCCAAGTAATTTTAGTCCCAATCCTGAATTTCCATCCGGTAATCTTTCGGGAGAAGAAGGATTGTAATAGATCGGCTTTGAACTGTGTTCGTATTTCTTTTTATAAACTTCTTCAACTTTATTCCACAAACCATTATCGTCAATATACTTTTCACACTGCTGATCGATCGCAGCGTTCATAAAAAATGCAAGCATCATCGGTGCAGGACCGTTAATGGTCATACTTACAGAAGTTTTCGGATCGCAAAGATCAAAGCCACTGTAAAGTTTTTTTGCATCATCCACTGTTGCAATGCTCACTCCCGAGTTACCGATCTTTCCGTAGATATCAGGACGTTTATCAGGATCTTCACCATACAGTGTAACACTGTCGAATGCCGTCGACAAACGGTTTGCGGGCTGTCCCAGGCTCAGGTAATGAAAACGTTTGTTGGTACGTTCCGGTCCGCCTTCTCCCGCGAACATACGTGTAGGATCTTCACCCTGTCGCTTTAATTCAAACACACCTGCAGTGTACGGAAATTCTCCCGGCACATTTTCCTGCAACTGCCAGCGAAGGATGTCGCCCCAGTCTTTGTATTTCGGAAGGATAACTTTCGGAATAGTTGTGCCGGATAATGATTTTGAAACCATCGGCTGACGGATCACTTTATCACGCACGGTATATTCAAAAACTTCACTTGAATATTTTTCCTGCATTGATTTCCACTGGTCGAGCATTGCTTTGCAGTTGCGATCCAATGAAGATTGCAGCTCTTCAAATTTTTTATTCAGCAGATTAACTTCTGAAGAAATATTTTTATTAGAAGTATTTGCTGAATTCGAAGAGGAATTATTTTTCGAAACAGGTTGATCAGAAGAAGATTTCAAATCATTTGAAGTTCCGTTCTCTTCACTCAAAATCTCTATCGCACCTTTGATCCGATACAATTTTGTTGCAATTGCACATTGCTCCGAAGCCCACTGATCATAAGCCCTGTTGTTCTCAGCGATCTCCGAAAGATAGCGGACACGTTTAGGAGGAATAATCTGTGACCTGGTCGTTGTATCAGAAAGATGAATCGATTCTTTTGATCCAAGATCAACGCCTGTTTTTTCTTTTATAGAGATGAGCAGTTTTTCAAAAAGTTCATTCACTCCTGTATCATAGAATTGTGCAGCGATGGTTCCAACTACAGGAAGTTCTTCATCTTTTGCAGACCACAATCCATGGTTTCTTTTGTATTGTTTTCTTACATCATGTAATGCATCGAGTGCACCGGCCTTATCAAATTTGTTGATACCGATCACATCGGCATAATCAAGCATGTTGATCTTTTCCAATTGGGATGCAGCGCCATATTCAGGAGTCATCACATACAAACTCACATCACAATAAGAAAGGATGGAAGCATCGGATTGTCCTACACCCGCAGATTCCAGTATGATCAAATCATAACCCGCTTTCCTGCAGATATCAATTGCATCCTGAACATGTTCGCTCAGTGCACGGTCACTTTCCCGTGTTGCAAGTGAACGCATATATGCGCGTGGATGTGAAATGGAATTCATCCGGATTCTATCACCCAGTAAAGCACCACCGGTTTTTTTCTTGGAAGGATCCACGGAAATTACTGCGATGGTTTTATCACTGGTACGATTCAGAAACCTCCGGACGATCTCATCGGTCACAGAGCTTTTACCTGCGCCACCGGTTCCGGTAATACCCAAAACAGGGATTTTTTTATCGGTTGATGAAAAGGCATTCAGCAGTTTTTCATAGGATTGTCCGTTTTCCGCATGACTGATCGCGCGGGCAATATATCTCACATCGTGCGATTCATCCATCAGCAGTTTTCCATTGATGGCAAGATTTCCGTTCACAGGGAAATCGCACTGTCGGATCACATCTTCGATCATTCCTTCGAGACCCATTTTGCGGCCGTCGTCAGGAGAATAGATTCTTGTAATTCCATACTGGTGCAACTCATGAATTTCCTGTGGAAGAATGGTTCCACCGCCTCCGCCGAAGATCTTGATATGGCCGCAGCCATTTTCTTCAAGCAGGTCCTTCATGTATTTAAAAAATTCGAGGTGCCCCCCCTGGTAAGAAGTGATCGCGATTCCCTGTGCATCTTCCTCAATAGCGCATTCAACGATCTCGCTGACACTACGGTTATGACCCAGGTGAATGATCTCTGCTCCTTTAGACTGGAGGATCCGGCGCATGATATTGATAGCCGCATCGTGCCCGTCGAACAGGGACGCAGCGGTGACTATCCTGACTTTGTGGTTAGGAGTGTACATATATTAAGCAAGCTTTACAACGGGGTAAAAGTCGGATAAATTTTTGTTTTTACTGTCAACTCATTAACGTAAGTTAGTTTTATAACATAGCTTATGATAGACAGTCATGTGCATTTCTGGAAATATGATCGTACCAAACTGGATTGGATCGATAACTCAATGAAGATCCTGAAACAGGATTATCTGCCTTCCACAGCGTCTTCAACGTTTAGTCGCAACGGTATTAATGGAGTGGTGGCAGTTCAGGCGGAAGAGGCGGAAGTCGAAACACTTTTCCTGGTGGAACTTGCCAAAACAAATTCCATGATCCGCGGGGTTGTGGGTTGGGTAGACCTTCTTGCTGATAACGTGGGTTCGCGACTGGATTATTTCTCCCAGTTCCCGATCATTAAAGGATACCGGCATATCGCGCAAAAGGAAGAGGCAAACTTCTTTGATCGGGAAGATTTTCGTCGCGGTTTGCAGGCTTTATTCGAAAGAAATCTTTCTTACGATATTCTCATCTATCCAAAACACCTGGAAAGTGCGGCCAAAATGGTAAGTGATTTACCGGAACAACGATTCGTGCTGGATCATATGGCCAAACCCGAAGTAAAGAAGGGTGGGATGGAAGAATGGAAATCAGGAATAGAAAAACTCGCGGCGAATAGCAATGTTTACTGCAAATTATCGGGACTGTTTACGGAAGCAAAGTGGAAGGAATGGAGTGCGGGCGATTTCTATCCATACCTGGATGTGGTGTTCAAGGCATTTGGTACGGAGCGACTGATGTTCGGTTCCGACTGGCCGGTGATGTTATTGTCGGGGATGTATGTTCAATGGAAGAGCCTGCTGGAGAAATATATGGAGCAGTATGATGAAGAAACGAAAGACCTTGTTTTTGGCGGGAATGCTGAACGCTTTTACGGGTTGTAAAGGGTTTTCTGTTTATTCGTTTTTAGGTAGAGGAAAGGATAACAAAAAATGCCTGAAGGAAGGTTGATTTCTTATTTTCATTTTACCTTTTACCTTTTACATTTCATTCCATGAAACGATTACTAACGACACTGCTTGTACTTATTGCTATTTCTTCCATTGCGCAGGATCCCTGGAAGATCAGTGCATCTTCAATTGATCCATCAAAATATTACGGGATAACGGTTGCCAATGGTATGATCGGAATAGTTTCTTCACCCGAACCATTTAAAGTAAAGGATGTGGTGCTGGCCGGTGCTTACGACCAGTATGGTCGAGGGAGAGTAAGTAATTTCCTGCGGTCGTTCAATCTCCTGAATATGACCCTTGATATAGATGGAAGAAGAATTAGTGCAGCAGATGTTTCAAATATGAAACAGGAGTTGAATATGCAGGAAGCAAGTTTCACCACAAGCTTTGATTATGCGGATAAAGCAACTGTAAGTTATACTTACTATGCTTTGAGGCATCTTCCTTTTACCGTATTGATGGATATCAGTATTCAACCAAAAAAAGACATTACGATTGGCGGAGCAAGCGTAATGGAAGCTCCTGATGCATTGCGTGATGTTCAGAATTATTATAATGAAATTGATCGTCCGCACGTAGTGATCAGTCTGCTCACTTCTTCAGCGAAAAGTCCGACCGGCAAACTCCTCATGTGTGCTTCAAACACTTTTTTATTTTCTGAGCATCATGGTTCTGAGCCTCGCGTAATTCACGAAATGTGGGACAACAATATGCACCTGATGAAATTCAATAAGAAGTTGAAGGCAGGTGAAAATTACAGTTTTTCAATAGCGGGTTCTTCCATCACTTCTGCACATCATGATGATGCGCTGAATGAAGCAGAACGATTGACCATTTTTGCGAAACTCGAAGGACGTGACCGACTGGTGAACTTTCATAAAAATGCCTGGAAGGAATTATGGAAAAGTGATATTCAGATTGAAGGCAATCCGCAGGACCAGCAGGATGTCCGCAGCATGTTATACCACCTGTATTCATTTGCAAGAGAAGGTTCTGCTTTTTCACCTTCTCCTATGGGATTGAGCGGACTTGGATACAATGGACATGTTTTCTGGGATACGGAATTGTGGATGTACCCGGCAATTCTTGTGATGCAACCGCAGATCGCAAAATCATTGATAGAATATCGGTTTGAAAGATTGGATGCAGCAAAGAAAAATGCATTTGCACATGGTTATAAGGGAGCAATGTTTCCATGGGAAAGTGCCGAGACCGGTGTGGAAGAAACTCCTGTCTGGGCATTAAGCGGTCCCTTCGAACATCATATCACTGGATGTGTTGCCATAGCAACCTGGAATTACTACCAGGTCACACAGGATAAGGACTGGCTTCGCGAAAAAGGATGGCCGATCCTTTCGGCAACTGCGGATTTCTGGGCAAGCAGGGTAGAGCGGAATGGTCCGGGTAAATATGAAATCAAAAATGTAGTTGCTGCGGATGAGTGGGCAGAGAATGTAGACAATAATGCATTCACGAATGCAGCGGCGAGAGCGAACCTGAGTTATGCAACGGAAGCGGCTAAGATTTTGGGAATTAAACCAAATGCCGACTGGATGCAGGTTCATTCCAATATTCCCATCCTGAAATTTCCGGATGGAGTTACGCGTGAACATGCTGCGTACAACGGTGAAGGTATTAAGCAGGCAGATGTGAATCTGTTATCTTATCCATTAAAGGAAGTAACGGATCCGGCTGCTATCAGAAAGGACCTGGAATACTATGAGAAACGGGTACCAAACGAAGGAACTCCGGCGATGACGCAGGGGATCTTTACGTTGTTATATGCAAGGCTGGGAGATGGCAAAAAAGCCTATCACTTTTTTAAAGATGCATTTGAACCCAACTTATTACCACCGTTCCGGGTTATAGCCGAAACGAAGGGAGGAACGAATCCGTATTTTGCAACCGGAGCTGGGGGAATTTTACAAAGTGTGATCATGGGATTTGGAGGTGTTGAAATAACTCCAAAGGGTTTGATCCAGGTAAAGTCGGTACTTCCACCGGGCTGGAAATCACTGAAAATTACCGGCGTTGGAACTGATCGAAAAACTTTTGAGGTAAAATAAAAGTAATTACAGATTCATTTCAATATTAAAATAATTTGGTTAAGGCTGGAAAGTAGAAATAAACGATAGATTTGTTCTGTCCTCAAACAGCTAATATCCAATGGAGTTTTCCGGTACCAATAAATCGTCATCATTTCCAGAATTTTTATCAGGAGGAGGGGAGATGGGTCAGCGAATCCGGGATTATGACTGGTCGTCCACATCCCTCGGACCAGTGGAAACCTGGCCACAGAGTTTACGTACCTGCATCCGCATCATGCTTATATCGCGCCAGCCGATCTGGATCGGATGGGGTAAGGAATTAATCAAATTTTATAATGATCCCTATAAAGCCATTGTCGGTGGAAAACATCCATGGGCATTGGGTCAGCCTGCTTCGGTAGTCTGGAAAGATATCTGGAAAGATATTGAGCCAATGCTGAAAGTTGTGATGGAACAAAATGAAGGAACCTATGTTGAGTCGCAATTACTCATCATGGAAAGAAATGGTTATCCTGAAGAAACGTACTATACATTTTCCTATACGCCTATTCCGGGCGATGACGGCAAAACGGAGGGGATGTTTTGTGCGAATTCTGATGATACAGATAAGATCATCAGTGAGCGACAGTTAAAAACACTTACAGCACTTGGTAAGGAATTATCGGATTGTAAAACGAGGGAAGAAATCATTACCAGGACACTCAGTACGCTGAGTGAAAATCCACAGGATTTTCCATTCGCAATTTTCAGAGATCTTGTTGGCAATAAAGCAATACTGGAGCAGACAACTCCCATGCGAGATGCTTTAAAAATATTGCCCACAGAAATTGATTTGTTATCGGATAATCCTGTGGCGCAGGTAATCAAAAGATCGATTGATGAAAAATCGGTACAGCTTTATGAAAACCTGATATCCACAGTAGGTGAACTGCCAAAAGGAGCATGGGAAATTCCAACTGATAAAACTATTGTACTACCCATCATTCAATCAGGCGGAATGGAATCTTATGGGGTGCTGGTAATAGGCATGAATCCATACCGGTTGTTTGATGAGAATTATAAAAGTTTCTTTTCGCTGATTGCCGACCAGGTCGCAAATGCTTTTGCAGATGTTTTTGCATTTGAAGAGGAAAGAAAACGTGTGGAAGCACTTGCAGAAATCGATCGTGCAAAAACTCATTTTTTTTCGAACATCAGTCATGAATTCCGGACGCCGCTTACGTTGATCTTAGGTCCGGTTCAGGAAGTACTGCAGGATGAAAATATTGATCCGGAAGTTCGTATGAAGATGCAAATCGCAAACAGGAATGCACTGCGTATGCAGCGACTGGTTAATACGCTGTTGGATTTTTCAAGAATAGAAGCAGGAAGACTGGAAGGAAAATTTATTAAGACAGATATCATTTCTCTAACAAAAGATCTTGCAGGTAATTTCCGGTCTGCGATTGAGAGGGCGGGAATGCAACTGGAGTTTGAAACATCTGCTATAACATCAGATGTTTATGTAGATCATGAAATGTGGGAAAAGATCATTCTTAATCTGCTAAGTAATGCTTTAAAATATAGTGATAAAGGGAAGATAGTTGTTACTATAAATCAAAGGGATAAAGACCTCATTGTAATAATAAAGGACAGTGGTATCGGAATTCCGGAGGATCAGCTGGAAAAGATATTTGACCGCTTTCATCGGGTAGAATCTACGGGAGGAAGAAGCCAGGAAGGAACAGGAATCGGATTGTCGATGGTACGGGAGCTTATAAAAATTCATAAAGGAACAATCAGGGTTGAAAGTCAGGTGGGTGAAGGTTCTTCTTTCATTATTAATATCCCGCTTGGAAAAGATCATCTCGATGGATCGATGGTAGCGGAAGGAAATTATTCCAGGGAGAATTCACTTTCTGAATCATTTTCAGAAGAAGCAAATCAATGGTTAATTGAAAATGAACAGATCAACTTAAATAATTCTTCTGCATTAAGCGTTCAGAACGATTTGCCACTAATTCTGCTTGCAGAGGACAATACGGATATGCGCGGGTATGTGAAAAGGGTTTTGTCATCGCGATGTATTGTTCATACTGCAAACAATGGGGCTGAAGCGATTGAAATGATCAGGCAGCATAATTATGAACTCGACATTTCAGACGTGATGATGCCGGTTATGAATGGTTTTGAATTGCTTAAAAAGATCAGGGAGGATTATAATAAAAAAAATACTCCGGTTATCTTTTTATCTGCAAGGGCGGGTGAAGAAGCAAAGGTGGAAGGAATTGATGCAGGGGCAGATGATTACCTGGTAAAACCATTTTCTTCAAGGGAACTTGTAGCGAAAGTAGAAGCCAATATCAAGATTGCCAGAAACAGGATCAAAGCAGAAAAGAACTTAAGGAACATTATTTACCAGTCGCCCTTTGCAATGAATATTATGAAGGGAAATGATTTTGTGATTGAGATTGCAAACAGGAAAGTGCTGGAAATGTTGGATAAAAAAGAAGAAGAGATCATTGGTAAGTCGATGCTTGAAGTTTTTCCGGAGCTTGCCGGCCAGGGTATTGTTGAGATTCTGAATAAAGTGATTGAAACCGGTGAGCCATTTACTGCCAATGAGTTGCCAATAGTATTTCAAAAAAGTGAAGGGCAGGAATTACTTTATGTGAACCTGATTTTTGAACCGATTTTTAATGATGCTGGCGAAGTTGATGCAATAATCTCGGTGAGTGTGGATGTGACTGCACAAGTGAAAGCCAGGAATATTATTGAACAAAGTCAAAAGGAGTTGAATGAACTGGCTAATGCAGTTCCTCAATTGGTATGGGTAGCTGATAAATTTGGAATACCTTATTACTATAATGAACGCGTTTCAGAATTTAACGGGATAAAGAAAAATGAACAGGGCGTTTGGGAATGGGAAGTATTTGTTCATCCTGATGATCTGGAAATAACCCGTAAAGAATGGGGGCATGCTGTTGCAAACGGAACTCTGTACCAGGTAGAACATCGGCTTGGAGGATTAGATGGAAGTTACAGGTGGTACCTGAGCAGGGCACTTCCTTTTAAAAATGACAAAGGAGAAATATTAAAATGGTTTGGTTCTTCAACAGATATACAGGCCTCGAAAGAACAATCTGCTATTCTTGAAGAAGAAGTGATTCGAAGAACTGCGCAGCTGAATGAACTGAATACAGTTCTTCATCAATCTAATTATGAATTGCAGCAATTTGCACATGTGGCTTCCCACGATCTTCGGGAACCGTTGCGAAAGATCAAAACATTTACAGAACGATTATCTCTGGATCCCGGAAATACGTTTACAGAAAAATCTAAAGTATTTATTGATAAGATCAATTCCGCTTCCGACAGGTTATTTACAATGGTGGAAGGTGTTTTGAATTATTCTGTTCTGAATGCAAGCAAACAAAGTATTGAATTTGTTGATCTGAATATTGTGGTTGATAATATCAAATCGGATCTTGAACTGTTGATCCAAAAGAAAAATGCAGTGATCAGTCATTCACTGCTTCCCGTAGTAGAAGGTTCCTCTGTATTGTTGTACCAGCTTTTTTATAACCTCATCAATAATGCCATCAAGTTTTCCAGGCCTGATGAAGATCCTGTTATCCTGATCACAACTTCTCCGGGAACTACCAATGGCAAACCCTGCTTCAATATATCTATCAGCGACAATGGAATCGGATTTGAACCTGAATATGCCGATAAGATTTTTGAAAGCTTTATAAGGCTGAATTCAAAGGATAAATTTGAAGGAACCGGACTTGGACTATCACTTTGTAAAAGAATTGTGGAACGACATTCCGGTCAGATCAGTGCTGAATCGGTACCGGGACAGGGTTCTACCTTTCATTTTTGTCTGCCAGTCAAACAAAACAGCAATAGATTGTAAATAAAAATTTCTAGGGTTTTAGGTATTAACTCTTAAATCCTGAAACCTTAAGAAAATGCAGGAATTCTTATTGTTTGAACAATATTAGCTTTGGTTTTTAATCCAGCTAAAACGGTGATATGATTTCTGCAGCCATACCCCTGAATGAAGATGCGAGGTTGAAAGATCTCTATTCTTACGACATACTGGATAGTGAATTGGAAGACGATTTTGATGAATTACTTGAGATAGCTGCAAGTATTTACAATTGTCCGATTTCAGCTATCACATTTATTGATGAGCACCGCCAGTGGTTTAAATCCAAAAGAGGTTTTGAAAATTCAGAAACATCCCGTGATGTTTCATTTTGCGCACATACCATACTTGAAAAAAAGCCTTTTATAATCAGAGATGTTCTTAAGGACGAAAGATTTTCTGATAATCCTGTAGCAGAAGACTTAAACATGCGCTTCTATGCCGGCGTTCCGATAGTATCTGAAAATGGTTTTAACCTTGGAGCCGTTTGTGTGATCGATCATAAACCAAAAGACCTTTCCGTTGAGGATGCTTCTGTTCTTGCTGTTCTTTCCAACCAGGTTTCAAAACTTTTGGAACTAAGAAGAAAGAATAAACTGCTGCTTAAACAAATGGAGGAGCAGGCCAGATTAGAAAAAGTGCTTTTAAATAAAACGCTTCAGAAGCACGAGAAAGAGAAGATCGAAATCAGTACTCAGCTGCATGAGAACATCGCTCAGAATCTTGCTGCCACAAACTTTTATCTTGAACTGGCAAAGGACAGCAAATCCAGTCATGACCTGATTGATGAAAGTAAAAAAACAATCAGCACGGCGGTAAAACAATTGCGCCAGCTATCAACAAACATTGCACCTACTACATTAGCAAATCTCAGTATCAAATACCTGGTGGAAGATCAGTTGTCGACCTTCAGAAAGAAACATATATTGGATATTGAATTCAATTTTGGAGGAGAAGAATTTGTCGATAACAATATTTCAATCTGTGTATATCGCACCATTGAAGAACAGCTTGATAATATTATTCGTCATGCCGATGCAACCTCGGTAGTCGTTAACCTGGAAGTTACCAATCGCATGGTTTTTCTTTCGGTTAAGGATGATGGTAAGGGATTCAGGTATGAGAATTTTTCAAGAGGTTCAGGATTGAATAATGTACTTGCGAGAGTGGAGAGTCTGAAAGGTCATGCTCAGATCCGTTCCGAGCTGGAGGAAGGATCGGAACTCACAGTTAGAATTCCTGTCAAAAAATAATATCGCTGTAAAGCAGTCTTACTTCCCTTTATTAATAGGTTATGGTTCTAATTAAAAGCCGTCCCAATAAATTGAGACGGCTTTCTTTTTGGCAGTAAGTTTTGGTCACTTATGAATAACAGACATTTTTATTTTGAAAAAAGCGGCTTGAACGTCAAATAAAAATCAGAACAGAAATAAACAGCTGTTTGATAGCTAGTTCTGCACTATAAACCTGGTGATATAAACCTCCGTTCCTTTACTAAAACTGATCGTGTAATACCCGTTCCTGGTGTTTGTAGGGAGGTCTAACAGGAACTGCATTCCATTTGAGATATTGGTTTTCCCCTGGGCAATTATCTGTCCTGCATTTCCATGGATTGTATAATTGAAGATACCATCCAGGTTCATTGACCTGATTCGAAGGTTATTTTTTACTGGGTTCGCCAGTAACTGAATGCCTGTTGTATTTGATGCACTCACTTTGGTAATGAAACTGTATTTTTCTTTACCATCGCGATCAGTAATTTTCAGTCGATAGTAAGCTGTTCCTGATATGGCTCCGGCATCATTACTGGAATATCGCTGGGTATTGCCCATATTTCTTGCATCAACTTTCGCAATTGCATAGAAACTGATATTGTTATCACTTCTCTCCAGGATAAAATGGTCAACATTTCTTTCGTTGTTTGTGATCCAGTCGATCCTTGTTGATCCGGTCAGTTTTGTTGCTTCAAATTTCACCAGTGTGAGCGGAACAATTGATGCGGTACTTCCCAGTGTAAAAAGGTTGAATGTTGAAGTCAGATCTGAAGTGATGGTTCCGGTTCCTGCGATATCACCGGAAGCAGTTCCACCGCGATTTAACCAATAGCTCCCATCATAACCTGCAACTTTAATTTCCGACATCAGCCAGTTGGGTATCGCAACTTTACTGGCATCCCAATTAAGAGATAGTTGGGCTGTTCCGCCCGAGAGCCTGTTGACTTCCCAATATTCATTTGGATCCAGGCTTACAAGAGGTGCCTGGAGTTCACTGGTGTTGGGCGTTGCAACATAATACCTGGCAGCATATTCACCCGCTGCTGATAGATTTGTGATACTGATACTTCTCAGGTAAGTATTATCTCCGACAGGAAATGTAAAATTGGTTGACCCGATTTTTTTTACAAATCCGTTTACATGACGCTCATCTGAACTTCCGTTATGTGAGGCTGCCGACTGGTAGATTACATAATTTGGGGTAGATGATGTGGAGATCAAACCTGCTGAGAAAGTATGTGTGCCTGCGATCGACAAATCATTATTGATCTGTATGCCCGCAGGATTATTTGTAACCAGTCCGTTTGTTCTGAAAATCTCTGATCCGCTGATTGTTTGTAAGGCAGTTCCGTTCAGTGTCAGAATTCCTGTGCCCGGACTAATCGATGCCTGGCTGTTCTGAAGATTTCCTCTTACATACAGGTTTCCATCGTTTACAAATCCAGCGCCGGAATTATTCTGAAATGCACCGAATACTGTCATTGCAGATCCTGGTGAAATTTTCAGGCTTCCGTGATTGGTCAGTCCTGTTTGTGCACCCGCCGCAAGCCCTGCAAAAATCAGCAATTGGTGTAATAAATATTTTTTCATGACCTTGATTTAGAGGTTAAATAATGTTGTGAAAATTATTTAACTGTCAGGGTCATGTGATGAGTGATCACATCAATTCCGGATTCATTGTTCTCTGTAAATACTTCCACGTAATCGTTTGGTGCAAGCGTTACAGTACAGGAAATCGCAATTACCTGGATATCCCCTGATGAAGAATAGATCTTACTTCTTTGTCTTGATTGCGGAACTTTTACGCCGTTCTTGTAGATATAAAATGAATAGGAATAAGTACCACTGGTACCGGTTGCAGAGAGTATTGCATTCACCAGGAATGTTCTTATTTTGGTACCATCATAACGCAGCCTGTTATTAACAGGTGAGGAGAAGCGAACAAGTTCTGTTGCGGTGGTTGTTCCGGCTATTTTATTCGGGTTGTTTGCATTTTGAATGACTGTTGTGCTTTGACTGTTCAGGTATAGAGACCCCGTAGCAACTGCATCTTTTTCTGTAGTCAATCCTGCTCCTTCCACTTCCCAGTCGTTTGAAAATGTACCAATCACTTTACCACCGTTGCCAAGAAATGCAGTATTCTTAAGATCTCCGGATTCAGTAATTGAAGTGATGCCGGAAACATCCATTCCGGTAGCAGCGTTTGCAGATAATGTATGATAAAATCCACCCTGCTTTTTGATCATGTTAAAGGTTCCAACGAACTTTTCATAAGTTCCCCAGTTGTTGGAAAACCATGCTGTATTATCCAGTAAAACATTGTAATTATTCTGAAATGTAAATCCATTCGTGTTTCCTGTAAGACTTATCACACTAAAGAAGATAAGGTTTCCTCCTTTAATGATTCCAAGATCTTTTGAATTGGCAAGAATCGCATCTCTCATCAACAATGTTTCAGTTGCAGCCAGGTCAACATTGAACAATTTTGATCCTGTTGTATTGGCAACAAGTGTGAGTGATTTAATAGTTCCGCCTTTCGTTCCTGTAAATAATTCTCCTGAACCTGGAGTATAAACTAATTTGTCATTGTTGGCATCCATGCCAATCAGGTAACATCCGTTTAAATTAATCTTATTAGTGAGCACAATTGTTCCGTTAACCTCATAAGTTGTTCCTGCATTGAGTGTAATGATTCCACCAACAGGTACAGGGAGATCCGAAGCAGATTTCACCAACACATAATTACTCCTGGTGCCTGCGGATGATTGAACCTGTAACCACTGTGATCCATTCCAGAAATAAAACCCGTCAGTTAAAACACCGCCGGTACTGTAGACGATCATACCGGCAGCAACCGGTGCTGTAAGTGGAGATGCAGAACTCAGGCTGTTGAGTGCCACTCTTGGTGCAAGTAAACCTTTATTGGTAGTTTCAAGTTCCAGTATTGAATTTGGATCGATAGTGTTTGGATTGTTTCCGATCTTAACCTGCGCACGACCAACCATGCACAATAACATAACCACAAAGGCAGCAAAAACCGATTTCATGAGAATTGAATTTTAAAAAAATTAGGGTTTAGAGTGAGCCGGTGAAGATATGGGCGTAAGAAACTGTCTACACGACAATTAAAAGCAATTAAACAGAATTACGTGTTTAGATTAACCGTGAGTATGCGAAATTTTACAGGGATCTAGAAAGAAATACTTATTGGTAAATGGTATTGAGGTTTATCTTCTTTCACCTACCTGCTGCCTCCACATTGCATAATAAAGTCCCTTCTGTGAAAGAAGGTCGGAGTGATTGCCCATTTCGGAGATCTTACCCTTTTCCAGCACATAAATTCTGTCGGCATGCATGATGGTTGACAACCTGTGTGCGATCAGGATTGTAATTCGTTCTTTACTATCCGATAATCCCCTGATTGTTTCAGTGATCGCCTCTTCAGTGATGGAATCCAGCGCCGAAGTTGCTTCATCAAATATGAGTAATTGCGGATTTCTTATAAGCGCTCTGGCTATGGAAAGTCGCTGTCTTTCTCCACCCGATAATTTCATTCCGCTCTCACCCAACATGGTATCAATTCCTTTCCCGGTTCTTTCAATCACATTCGTAAAGGAAGCTTTGTGTAAGGCATCTGTTACTTCTTCATCCGTTGCTTCGGGATCTACAAACAATAAATTATCTCTTACGGAACCTGCAAATAATTGTGTATCCTGCGTTACAAATCCGATCTCTCTTCTGAAAGCGTTGTAATGAATATTGCGATAGCTGGTATCATTAAACAGAATATCACCCAAAGTTGGTTTGTACAATCCTACGAGCAATTTCACGAGTGTTGATTTTCCTGATCCGGAAGGACCGACAAACGCTACAGTTTCCCCGCGACTCACATTAAACGATAAATCATCTATCGAATTCTGCGTTGCAGTTTTGTGTTTGAAAATGACATTTTCAAATTTCAGAACATGCAGATCTCCTACGGTGACTGCATCCACAGGTTTTTGCTCGATCTGCTTTTCCATCAGCTGACTGAAATTATGCAGGGATGATTCTGTTTCTCTATAGAGTAAAATAATGTTACCCAATTCCTGCAACGGTGCAAAGATCGAGGTGCTGATAAACTGCATGGCGATCAGTTCACCTGTACTCAATACATCCCTGAAGATCAGCCACAGCAGTATAAAGAAGATGGATTGTTTGAGCAGGTTCATTACTGTTCCCTGCAAAAAGGAAAGTGTGCGCACCTGCCTTACTTTATACATTTCCAGATCAAAGATCTTTTTGGTAAGTTCTTTCAATCTGCGGATCTCGGGAAATGTCAGTCCCAGGCTTTTTACCAGTTCAATATTTCGTAGCGATTCGGTGATTAATCCGGCCTGCTTATTAGTTTCCCTGTTAATTGATCGTTGTACTGTTTTGATTTTTTTACTTAGTAATCCTGTGAGTCCGCCTAGAAATAAAACGCCTATCAAAAATACCGGGATCAGTAACCAGCTTTTTGTGAAGGAGTACCACAACAAGAAACAGATTCCTACAAGTGATGTAAACAGGATATTTACCAGAGATTGCATAAATCGCTGGTTATCGTTTCTTACTTTTTGTAAAATGGAAAGTGTTTCTCCGCTTCTTTGTTCTTCAAATTCCTGGAAGGATAATCGCAGCGTTTGTTTGAGACCATCGTCAAAGATCTGTAAACCCATTCTTTGAACGGAAAGTCCTGTAAAGTAGTCCTGCAGTGCTTTACAGATCCTTGCAAGCAATGCAACGCCTATTGCAATTCCCAGCCATTTCAAAACGCCATTTATTAATTCTGATTCTGTAAGTTCTGTTGCAGGGTTTGCATACCGGTCAATGATCTTTCCAAAAATAATCGGATCGATCATTGATAAGATCTGACTGCATCCCGCAAAGAGCAGTGCAATTATGATAAACTTTCTTTGGGGTCGGAGATATCTGTAAAGAATTTTCATTGTTAAATTGTTTTATCTCCAATCCCTGAATACATCCGATTCCAAAAATTAATCTCCATACCTCCCTATCAGTTCCATTAATACGCCATTTGTCCAGCCGAATCCATCCTGTGACGGATATTCTCCACCTCCTGCTTCCAGTCCTTCATCAATAACATTATACTTCTCCATTAGTTTACCGGTTCTCCTGTAAACACTGATGTTCAGTTTCATCCATCTGGAAGCAATATCCCTTGCAAGTTCTTTCTGACCATAATTCTCCAGTCCCTGTATCGCAATATATTGAAGCGGTGCCCATCCATTCGGAGCATCCCATTGTTGTCCGCTTCGTTTGAGGGTGGTCGTTAGTCCGCCCGCATGCAGGAACTTTTCCTTCAGCAATTTTACCGCCGGTTCCATCCGGTTTTCCGGTGCTATTGCCAGAAAGAAAGGACTCATACCTGCTATAGTAAGTTCACTGGTTAGCTTTTTGTTCCGGATATTATAATCCATATACCATCCATTTGCATCCGACCATAAATATTTATTGATTGCCTTTTTTCTTCTTTCTGCATGTTGTTGAAATAATCTTTCCTTCATAAGGTTTCCATTTTCCTTATAAGCTTTTGCCAGTACAGTTTCAAGATGATACAATAAACAGTTGAGATCAACCGGGATGATATTTGTTGTTTCGATAGTTGCAAGATTCCTGCCATCAGCAAACCATCTTGTGCTGAAATCCCACCCGCTTTCTGCACCTGATCTAAGATCTCTTGCGACAGAAGATTTTTTTCTTCCTGATTCGCGGATCGTTAACACATCCTGCCTGTATGACTCGGGCCGTGGCAGATCTGCCTGGTCGTAGTAACGATTCAGGATCGATCCGTCTTTCATCTTTACAACATGTTTTGTTGGTTTGGAAACATCCATCCAGTAATCATATTCCTGTTGTAAGGAATGCAGGTAAATCGCATATTCTGATTTTCCTTTTATGCCTGCAAGTAATTCAACCATTAATGAAAAATAAGGAGGTTGCGATCTGCTCAAATAGTATGTTCTGTTGCCATTCGGAATGAAGCCGATTTCATTTATGAGATAAGCGAAGTTTTTGACCATATTATCAATGGTTGCTGTTTCACCACTTCGTTTTAATCCAAGCATAGTGAAATAGGAATCCCAATAATATATTTCACGAAACCTTCCACCCGGAACGATATAACTATAGGGAAGCGGAAATAAAGAGGAGCCTGTAACCGGCTGGTCCGCATTTCTTTTTAAAACATTCCAGAGTTCTTTGATATGCTGTGTTACATCTTTTGTTGTGTCGGATTTATACCCCGACTGAACAAAGGTTGGAAGGCTGAAGTTGTCCAGCACAAAGCGTTTCAGGTCAACAGTATCCTTTTGGATTTTGTAATCAGCCAGAATTGCTGCAGGATCTCTTTTCGGAATGCAGTCCGCAAATGTTTTTCCATCAGGAAATACCTGCTTCATTTGTACATCCGTAAAAAGTTCTCCGTACAATTTATCAGGAGAAAAAAGGGGCTGAGCATTTAAGCCCAACCCCATTATGATAAAACTAACTAATATAAGATTGCGCATATTTCAATTTACGCAATTCTGAATTAAGTGTTATTCTGTAAAAGACAGATCAAATCCATTCATCTGAAATCACCTGTTTGTTTTATAAATCAACCATAGCCTTTTGTGCTGAATAGAGGTGATCTTAAAACTTCACTGAGTAACCGATGTTGATCACATAATCAGCAAATGCAGCATCACCCTGACGGAAAGTTCCTGTTGCTTCCGACATTTGTTTGTCGGTTACACTTTGTGTTCTGTTCCTGTAAACCATCACGGGTACATTAAGAAACAGGTTGCTTTTTTTGAAGGCATATGAAATTCCAGGCTCTACAGAAACTGCGTATCCTGGTCTTCTGAATCCTTCACTTCCTCCAACAAGATCATACACGGGAATACCATCTACACGTCCACCTGCAGAAAATGAAACAGCATTTTTCATGTAAGAAAAACCAACTCTTGCCATATACTGATCCGGTACACTCATGATGGTTTCATTTGCCAGAGCAGGAGATAATGTTTCACGGTAAGTGCGTGTGCCATTCACTTCTCTTGGATTCACCATATAAAAAGCATTTGCATAAACAGAGGTATGTTTGAATACCTGGCGATAAGCATTCATTTCAAGTGCGATACCTGTTCCGCCATCTCCTAACTGGATCGACTGATCAACAGTTCTGAGTTCCGGAGTTCCGCCAGGACCAACATTGTACCAGTAATCCTGGTAGTTGTAATCGCCGGTTGCGAATTTGATACCTGCACCAACCTGGATATTACCTTTGATGGATTTCATCGGGTCAAGCAGCCAGTAGTAAGCTGAAACCCTCATGTCTCCCAATCCGAATGATTCAGTGAACCTGCGTTCTTTTTTTACATATTGTCCGTTTACTAATCCATGTTCATACAAGGAAGAACGGCGGTTAGATAAGATCGGAACATTTAAACTCAGTGACCATCTTGAATTCAGTAAGCGGGTGATAGAAAGATCCAGTGCGTGCTGGTAATTTCTAACATCTGAATGCTGTTCCAGTCTTTCTTTTTGTTCTTCCGATCCTTTGAAGTGACGGAATGATTTGAAATAACGATAACCTGCATTGAATTGCCATTTTGAGTTATCGTGTGAAGGGGTTTGCATGGTGCAGCTTGCACCGGTGCTGCGGATCGCAACGCAACCCTGTGAGTAAGAAAAATATCCTGCAAATAGTATGGCGATGAATAAAGAAATCTTCTTCATAATTGGGGAGTTAGTCTGGTTTAAAAAAACAGTTGGTTTGAAACGCAAATCAATTCGTTGCAAGTCCGGTAGTATGCTGGCTCCTGCGCATGCGCAGTTTGTTTACAACAAGTTCTCCGACCATCTTGCCTACTTTGTTTCCTTCATAAAGATCAAAGCTGTAATGAATGCCTCCATAGAGCCGCGACATGGATGCTTCCCATGCTGCGTCGCGGAAGTTTTTAAAACTTCTTTCTTTGATACCGAACTCAACAAGGGAGGTATCAGTATATGCAAGGTTATCTCCGAAAGCTTCCGTCATTACTTCCGCTGCGGCCGCAGAGATTACAGAGTGGCCACTCACGTAAGAAGGAAAAGGTGGTGTCTGAATAAAAGGTCTCCACTCAGGATCGATGTGTTTATTGATAACTGTTTCCGGACGTATTAAATTGCTGCGGTATTTTTCATCCCAGCAGCTTACAAATCCTTCATACAATGCGATCGCTGTTTTCGCATATGCATAAACGGTAGTATTGAAATCCGCGCCCGCTTTATTTGCTGCAATGCCTACAATGTTCATCCAGTGACCGGGAGGAGAGAACTTCTTGGTAACAAATTCAACGTGCCCGATCTTGGTTGTAACAAAAGGATTGTCGTCCCAGAATAATGCAATATGCTGTTGCTCTTCTGAGATGGAATCAACTGCATTTTTTACTTCCATTACAGCCTTGAAAAATTCACTGTTTTTATCAGTGATATTGTATTTAGGAGGACGAATGGCCTTGCATTGACCGGATGAATCCATTACAAAAGTTCTTACTTCCATCCAGTGTGCTTCGGATGCGGAACTATAGGCCGGAGGAGTCGGAATCCATCTTCCTTCTTCAGTTGTAACAGTGTATTTGCTGGCAGATCTTGTCTGCGCATAGTTGTCGCCTTTCGACCAGGCCATTATTGCATCACTAACTTTATCAGCATATTCCTTTGTGTCATCGATCATTGATGAACTCATTCCCGCGTTATCTGCAGTTTCCAGCAATTCATCGTAATAAGCCATCATGCTGCCTTCAGGAAACGTTACAGCATTCCCTACTTTGGTGAAAGCAAGAAGCGCTGCGAGGTTGTAATCAACCTTAGTTCCTTCAACTGGTTTCGGCATTTCCGGCATGTGTTTGATCTGGCCGTATAAAGTTTGAAAACTACTGTCGCCCGCAACGATGCATTCATAAGCCGCAATGTTTGCATATGCATAATTGCGGGAAGCGATCATCGGAGGAAAATTGTTTTCAAGAACGATATCGTTCAGTTTCTTGACTGTTTTATTATAAAGGATCGGGTCGTGAACCTGTTTGGTATAATCTTTTTCCTTACAGGAGATCATCAGCATGGTGATGGACAGGATCCAGCACATGCTCAAAAAGCACTTGCGCATAAGTATGTTCAATAAAGTGAATTAAATTAAAATAACATCGATCAGCTGAGTGATGATGCATCAGGTGGTTGCGCAGGTGGAAATAAAGAGCACGATAAACAATAGGAAATTTCTGAGCACTCATGTTTGGGTAACAGTGCTGTTGCAGGTTCAACATATTCAAAAGCCTGTTGAGACCAGTATTCGGTAAATAAACTCTTGAATGATTTTGTATGAGGTGCTTTTGTATCGCCTGAAGATCCGTTGTGTTCCAGGTCGTTCACCATCGCAAAGAAACGGTCGCGGGCAGACTGGATCTCCATCTTGCTTTCATTGGGAATACAAAGCAGGACCAGCTGTCCTTTCTCAATTTTTCTTTTTACGTATTTGTAGTGAACATCTCCAAGGGTGATCTCACCATCAATTCTTTCAAAATCGGTCTGATCGGTGATATAAGGCATATTCATCGGAACGCGGATCTCGATGAGGTCAGATTCGTTGTAGAGATTTTTATCAAGATTTGCTTCGATCCGTTCGGAGGATTGTTGCTCCATAAAATCTGAAAGCATGCGATATCCGATCCAGTTAAAGACCAGCAGGCTTAATAGCAGTATGGTAGCAATCTTTTTCACTTCGTTAGTATACTCCGGTTAACCGGGAAAGGTTTCCGTTAGCAGGCTCAATATAGGATTTTTTGGGAAAATGAAGTTACTGCTGATGGAAAGGCATTCTACCAGTCCTTTTCCGGCTGACTTGTTGCTCTCGACCGGTTCTGCTGGTATTTCCTCTGAACATCCTGTTCCCTTTGTTGTAAGGCTTTCAGGAGATTCTCAACCTGCTTTTTATTGAGTTTGCTTTTTTGCTGCTGTTGCTTCTGGTCCTTTTGCTGGTTGTCTTTCTTCTCCTTCTTATCACTCTGTTTGTTTTTATTCAATTCTCTTAACGCAATTTGGAGATTATAGCGGGCATCTGCATCTGTTGGGTCATGGATCAATGCCTGCTTATAGGCATCGATACTCTGTTCGAGTTCTTTTTTGCGGGTATGAGCCAATCCTTTATTGTAATAGATCCTGTTCAGCATGGCAGGATCTGTCGTGTTTTCGAGGTCCCGTGTAAAAACCTGTTCCGCATCGGCAAATTGTTGCTGGCGATAAAGCGCATTTGCCAGGTTGAAATTGGTAAGCGCATTGTCGGGCTTACGTTCCAGCGATTTCCTGTATTGATCTGCAGCTTTTGCATATTCTCCCTGGCGATAGAGATTATTTCCTTTTGATACGAACTTGTCGGGCTGTTGGGCGACCGCCCTATTTGTAAACAATATTGAAATGAAAATAAGCAGAAATCCTCCGATAAGTCGTTTAGAAGAATTCAATTTGGATTTTGCTCTATTCCAATCTGTCGGTGAATAATTTCTCATAAAACCATCCTCCTTTTTCTTTCCGGCAGAAAGAATTCAATCAGTAAAAAAAGAAATGCCGCGATCACAAACCATTGGAAATAACTGGTATAATCCCGGAATTCAGTATCACTAACCGCAGTTTTTTCTATAGTACCCAATTGCTGAACAACTGCCTTCACACTCGCGTCTACATCATTTAATCTTGTGTAAATGCCACCTGTGATTGCAGCGAGTTGCTGTAATTCTGCTTCATTTAATCTGGATACAACCACATTCCCATCCTGGTCGCGTTTGGCGGTTCCGGTTGATGGGTCAATTATCTGGGAGCCGTTGGGAGAACCGATTCCAATTGTATTGATCATGATCCCGCGGCCAGCGAGTTCCTGTGCAAGCGTTACTGCTTTTGGATCGTGGTCCTCTCCATCAGAAATAATCACCAGTGACCGGTATTTTCTTTCCTTGCTGATAAATGCGTTTGAACTGGTCTGCAATGCTTCCGATAAAACCGTTCCCTGCGTTGGAACGGAAAATGGAGAAGCCTGCTGGATGTACATTGCAGCAGCGGAATGGTCGGTACTTAAAGGCATCTGGAGATAAGCTCTTCCCGCAAAAAGAACAAGTCCGATGCGGTCGTCAGGCAACCTATCAACCAGTCGCTGCAAAAATTGTTTTGCCCTTGTAAGCCGGTCGGGCTGTATGTCCTGGGCAAGCATGCTTTTACTGACATCCAGTGCGAAAATGATATCCACTCCTTTGCGGGTAACTTCTGATTTTTCAGAAGGTTTACGAAGATTCGCCAGTGCGAGTACAAGCATTGTAACTGCAAGTGCTCCAAGTGAAAACTTCAGGATGGAATTGATCTTTGAAAAATTTGCAACCAGGTTTTTGACCAGCTTCAGGTCTCCCAGTTTCTGCATATTCTTCCTGTTTGCACCCAGCGCAAAATAAAATGCGAGCAGGAGCAGGGGCAGGATGGTGAGCAGCACGAGGTACCAGGAGTCAAAAAATTTCATGATTGGTAAGTTGCAAATTTGGTTCCGTACTTTAAAAATCCGGGTTTACGGAATTACTTCTTCCCTTCAAAAAATCCGTATTGCTTCAGAATTTCTTTCAAAACTTCTACCCGAACCGGTACCATATTAAAATTCCGGTCTTTTGATTCCATCTGCAATACGAAGGGGTAAATATGTTTGTTTTCTTCAATGAAGCCCACAACCCAGCCGATTTGGGTTCCGAGATGAGTGATACCCAACCCGGTTTTATAACTGAGTTTATAATTCGCATTATCTTCCTGCAGCATCATTTGCTTTACCACGCGATGAACCCTTTTCTGAAAAGGAAGCTGGTCGAAATACAGTCTTTTCATCAGTCCCAATTGTTCATCTGCACTGACTCTCACTGAGTTGTCCAGCCAGAAGGTATCCAGGTTCAGATCAGTGATCACCGGTTTTTTATATTGTCGGGCGTACCCGATCGAGTCGAGCCAGTATTGCATGGTATCCTTCCCGATCTTGCGGGCAAGCTGCTGAAACCAGGGTACTGCAGAAGCTCTGAAAGCCTGTTCCATGATAAGATCCTGGTTCCATTCAGGGATGCTTCGGGTGATCCCATCCCATTTGTACACATCCTTTTCGCTGTTTACCACGCCGGTATGTAAACCGATCAGGCTGTTTACCACTTTGAAGGTGGAGGCGGGGGTGTAGAGACTGTCTCGGAAACGACCGAGATTATAGATGGTGAATCTTCCGGAGCCATTGTCGAACATCCCGAATGTTCCCTCTGTATTGTATTTGGCAAAATATTTTTCCAGGCTATCATCTTCCTCGATATTATTCATGGAGCAGGAAGCGAAAAGAACGATTGAAAACAGGATCAACAGGATTCTGGGCATTCAAAAAATTTTGGCAAAGATAAGGGGCATTGAGTGGCCGAATTCCTTCTTATCTTGCCATGATTTCCAAAAAACCACGAAAACATGCAATTGTATTGTGAATCAATGACCGGTTACAGCAGACTTAAAACGATGGAAGTGAAGATCGGCGACCTGCTGCTGGGCAATAACCATCCTATCAGGGTGCAGACCATGACCACCACCGATACGATGGATACAATTGGCACTGTTGAGCAGACCATCCGCTGTATTGAAGCCGGTGCGGAAATGGTTCGGATCACCGCTCCTTCAAAAAAAGAAGCTGAAAATCTCCTGAACATAAAAAATGAATTGCGCAAACGCGGTTATACCACACCGTTGGTTGCGGATATTCACTTCACGCCGAATGCGGCAGAAATCGCGGCAAGGATCATTGAGAAGGTAAGGGTGAATCCGGGGAATTATGTTGATAAAAAGAAGTTTGAATTCATAGAATATACAGATGCTGATTATGTCGAAGAGATCGACCGGATCAGGGAAAGATTTACTCCGCTCGTAAAGATCTGTAAGGAGTATGGAACCGCGATGCGGATCGGAACCAATCATGGTTCACTCAGTGATCGCATCATGAGCCGTTACGGAGATACTGCTAACGGAATGGTGGAAAGTGCGATGGAGTTTTTGCGGATTGCACGATTCGAGGATTACCACAACATCGTGTTGAGTATGAAGTCGAGTAACCCGCAGGTAATGGTGCAGGCTTACCGGTTACTGGTTCAGACCATGCAGCATGAATTCGGTGTGATCTATCCTTTACATCTTGGAGTTACAGAAGCAGGTGATGGGGAAGATGGAAGAATCAAATCAGCTATTGGAATCGGAACATTGCTCGAAGATGGTATTGGTGATACCATTCGGGTATCCTTAACCGAAGATCCCGAGTTTGAAATTCCTGTTTGTAAGGATCTTGTAAAACGCTATACGGAAAGAAGTTCAGGTAATGCGGTGAAGGAAGACAATTTTCTGAATGAAGAAATTTCATTGACAGCGGATAGCAATACTTCAATTAAAGAGCGTAAATCAATTGAAGAAAGTATTCCTTCAATTGATACCAGTAATCTTCCCTATTCGCCTTTTGAATACAGAAGAAGAGAAACAGTACCGGTGGGAAACATAGGAGGGAAGCAGGTTCCGGTGGTTGTTGCGGACTTCATGTTCCATTCCAACATTACAGAGCGGGATCTTGAACCTGCAGGATACAAATATGATGCTGCAACTGATAAATGGAATATTGGTGATGCTGCTGCCGACCTTGTTTATGTAGGAAAGCAGATCCCGACATTTGCCTTGCCGGGAACCTTGAAATTTCTTGTTGACTATGAAGTGATTCGTTCAGATGTACATCAATTCGAACAGGTTGTTCCTTTGATTCAGTATAAAAATTTATCGGAGGATATACAGTTTTCAAAAGTGCTGAATGTACTGGCATACGATTGCAATGATGTGGAAGCAGCGGATAAAGTGAAATCTTTCCTGAAAAAACATTCCGGGATTGTTCCTGCATTGTATTCTTCCAATCCACATGCGATGCCCTCAGTAAGAAGATTCATTATTGAACTGATGAATGAGGGTATAAAAAATCCGGTGATCCTTGCAGTGGAAAGTCAGGATGCAACGATTGATGAGCAGCTCATTCATTTTTCCACTGAAGCCGGAGCGCTGTTTTTGGATGGAATGGGAGATGGGATCTGGCTGATGAATGATCCATCGAAACTGGTGAACCAGAAAGTGAGCGGAAGAACCTACCTGCCGACGAATAATAACAATCAGTTTATCAATAATACTTCGTTCTCAATTTTACAGGCGACGAGAACCAGGGTTTCCAAAACAGAATATATTTCGTGCCCGAGTTGCGGAAGAACATTATTTGATCTGCAGGAAACTACGGCAAAGATCCGGTCGGTGACGAATCACCTGAAAGGTGTGAAAATCGCGATCATGGGATGTATCGTGAACGGTCCCGGTGAAATGGCGGATGCGGATTTCGGGTATGTAGGAAGCGGTCCCGGAAAGATTACTTTGTACAAAGGAAAAGAAGTGGTTAAGAAATCTGTAAACAGTGAAGTGGCGGTGGATGAGCTGATCAATTTGCTGAAGGAGAGTGGTGCATGGGTGAATGTGCCGCAGGAATAAGGAATTTAAAATTGTATTCATTTTTAATAGTGAGATTGAGATCCGGTATCATTGGATTGATTTATCATCAACATTAGTTACAGAACCTAAACCTTAAATCATGAAAAAAATATTTGCACTGATCGCTGTATCACTTACGGTGTTACTGGTATCCTGTTATGAGATCAATGAGCTGATTGAGATCAGGGAAAACGGAAGTGGAACCTATGCTACAAAAATGGATATGAGCGGTTTGCTTGATATCATGGAATCAATGGGAGGATCTGAAGAACTGAAAAAAGAAGGCTTTGATAAGCTGATGGATACTACGATCTTTTTCAAATCATTTACTGATACAGCAACCAGCCTGAGTGCCGCAGAAAAGAAACTGTACAACTCCGGGAAGATGCATATGCTGATGGATATGTCGAAGAAGAAATTCATCATGGACCTCGATTTCAAATTTGATGACCTGAATGAATTGCAAATGCTGATGTCGGGTGTAGGTACGTCTAACATGAGCCAGGGAATGAAGACTATTTTCGGCGGAAAGGATTCATCGAAAGCATCTTTGGAAACTCCGAAGGATATGGAGATGGACCAGATGACGCAGATGTATGATGTGAAGGTGGAGAATAATAAGATCTCGAAGAGTTTGAATAAGGAAAAGTATGATGCGTTGATGAACAAACCTGAGATGGCTCAGCTGCAACAGTTTGCAGGAGCGGGAATTGAGATCATGATGACCTCGGTGATTAAGTTACCAAGACCGGTGACGAAGTCGGATAATGCGATGATGAAGTTGAGTGATGATAAGAGAACGGTTACGTTGAAGTATAATTTGATCGATGCGATGCAGAGCCCGGAGAAGTATGGGTTTGTGATTGAGTATTGATTTCTTTCCACGCGAGGGTTTTTCATGTAGGGGTTTATTTCACGCAGAGGTTTATTTCGCGCAGGAGTTTATTTCACGTAGGAGTTATTTCATCCAGAGGTTTATTTCACGCAGGGGTTTATTTCACGCAGGGGGCGCAGAGGAGCAGAGAGGTTCACGCAAGGAGCCTTTAGATTAAAATAAGCTCTTTGATCTTTTGGAAGTTTTAAGATTGAATATAATTTGTGGAAGGAAGTGGGGTGAACTTAGCAAAGGCGTAGACTAGAGATCTATTTTGCGTATTAGTCCCC